>ERZ761609.1-NODE-1-length-807068-cov-32.693154_pt1:0-802500 | contig 807068 bp, 736 predicted proteins | sample MGYA00511163_ERZ761609 | MGnify/ENA primary metagenome ERZ761609 (study PRJEB28899, sample SAMN02445070) | bioreactor sludge metagenome | biome: EBPR sludge | place: Australia: Brisbane, Thorneside Wastewater Treatment Plant | collected 2011-12-16 ... | reverse complement strand
ATCAGCCCAGCGTATTTTTGCTAATACGTCCTCAAAAATTTTCTCTTCCAATCGTTCGAGGGAACCGAAAAAGAACAGTCTTGCATAAGGCTGTAATGCTGATGCTAAAAGCATATATGCCCAAGTAGGAACAATCGCATCAGCTGAACAAGTAATAGCCACAAATTTATTGTGGTATTGTTGCCAATTATGGGTCTTAACAAAATCACGAAAATCCTTCTCCTTAAGAACTAGTCCCTGGAAGAGCTGATCCTTGATATCGATAAGTATTCGTTCACCGGGTTGATAAAACTCTTCAAGATCAAACGTTACTAAAGCGCTTGAAGCAACCTTGTTCACTATTTCCTTTTCATCACTCATAATCATTGCTAAATCATTTTTGGTGCCTTCACCAGAAACTCCTTTAAATAAACCGGTTCATAATTCACAATATTTTCAAACTCTCCTTTATCGAACCTTTCACTGGCCATTGCACCTAATGCTAAAGCTTGGGGGTAGATATTATCAATAAAAGAAGCGTGTGTATCTGTAATCGTTGACTTGCATTTAGGCGCCCCGTCTCCAAAAAAAGTTATTTTTTTGCTTTGCAACAGATCCTTAAAAGAAAAAGTGTCTATAACCTTAGCCTGAATGGGCTGGATTTCTTTGAGGTTAGCATCAGTAATCAAACAATATACCTCCATTCGTCTGGCGTCAATCATCGGGCAAAGAAAAGTATTCTGATCAACTTTTTGGCGCATCTGAAAAGCCATGAGCTTTAATGTATTAATCGAAATTAATGGGATGTTTAAAGCAAAACATATTCCCTTGGCAGTAGAGGTGCCTATTCTCAGCCCCGTGTAGGAACCTGGCCCCGATGAAACTGCGACTGCATTAAGCTCTTTGATTTCAATTCCTGCAAACCTTGAGATGTCATTAATTAACGAGGCTAACCTGGTAGCATGAGCCTGTTCAACATGAACTTCCGCTGAGGTTATTAATTGCGTGTTGTTATGTAATGCCACAGAACAAATCCGTGTGGATGTTTCCAGGCTTAGAATTAAGGCCATCAGTTTGCCGTAAGAATTTTTCTGTAACCGGAGAGATCATCAAAGGATTTTATGGCTTCTCCTATAGCGGTATCATACGCCAATGAAACAATATATTGACCTTCATTTAGTGCGTAATGAAATGCAATTTGGCGGGACAAAAGCTCGGAAATTTCATCTTTAAACCGATGAAGGTCTTCTGCTTTATTAGACTCAATTTTCGAGGACAGGGACTTTAGCTCACTTTCCAAATCTGAAAAATATCGTTCTCTCCTTGCAGCCTCCACCAACTTCTTTGTTTCATACTCCAATGATGTGGAGTACGTAAACTTCTGATCTCTGGTCCAGGTGATGAATTTCTCAAATTCCTTATCGGAAAGTTTAAATGATTTCAGGTCTGGCTGTATCGGGTTTTCATTACAGAACTTTGTGGCGTATTCGAAGATCAGGCCTGAAGTATAGAGTGTTGACGTAACTTCACCCAGATACCTCTGCTCAAGCAAAATATCCGGGTCGAGACCTCCTCCATCATACACTGTTCTTCCATTTTTAGTCTGGAATGCAGTCTTAAGTGAATCTGCGAAAGCGTTAACAGAGCCATCCTGTTTTCGGTGTGTGTAGTCTAACTTTTGGATGCATCTGCCGCTTGGTATATAGTATTTTGCCGTAGTTACTTTTAGCTGAGAATTGTAAGACAATTGACGTGTAGTTTGGACCAATCCTTTACCAAACGTACGACCACCAATTAATACAGCCCGATCATAATCCTGCAATGCACCTGCAACAATTTCAGATGCTGAGGCGCTTCCTTCGTTGATCATAACTATTAATGGTATCTCCGTATCAACAGGGTTGTTCAGGGTTGTATAGGTTTTGTTCCACTCCGCAACCTTACCCTTTGTACTAACCACTTCTTTGCCTTTCGGAATAAAGAGATTTACAATATTGATTGCTTCATGCAATAATCCGCCCGGGTTATCACGAAGGTCAAGAATAATTTTTTTTGCCCCCAGTTGTCTCAGTTTTGATACAGCATCCGCTACTTCCTTCGAAGCACCGGGTGTAAAATCATCTAATTTTATATACCCTATATCAGAGCCTATTAATCCTGAATATGCCAGGTTAGTGATAGAAATTTTTTCGCGTTTGATTTTAAAGACCAGGTCGTTCTTTTGTCCGTGCCTTCTTATCTTAACCTCAACTTCAGTTTTTGCCGGGCCCTTTAATAGCGCGCTTGTCTCTGCCGTTGTTTTTCCCTGTACAGAAATTCCGTTTACTGCAATCAGTTCATCGCCAACCTTGATGCCCGATTTATGTGCAGGAAAATTTTTGTACGGATGGGTAACGATTATTTTTTTATTAATTACCCCAATGAGGGCGCCAATGCCCGCATACTGACCTGTAGTGGCAATTCTGAAATTTTCCAATTCATTTTCAGGAATAAAGTCTGTATACGGATCAAGTGACTCCAGCATACTGTCAATACCATGCCGAATTAGTTTTTGCGGATCAACCTCATCAACGTAATAGGTGTTCACTTCCTTAAAAAGTGTGGCGAAAATATCCAGGCTCTTCGCTATTTCGAAATAATTCTCCGCGGGCTTCTTAAAAGCAAGAAAGCAGGCTGATACTACTACTATACCTAAAATCCATTTAGCTTTTTTCTGCATACTGGTGTAAACGCTTGATTGACTCTTTTAATTTCTCCTGAATGGTATGAAAATCCAGAATTTCCTTTGGTGTATAAATATACGCCATTTGCAACTTTGGTGACTCGGGTAATTGAACCTTGTTTAGCCGGTACGCCTCCCTCATCCTTCTCTTAATCAAATTGCGATCAACAGCCTTTTTAAAATTGCGTTTTGACACCGAAAACAACACCTGGTGGCAATTTGCAAATTCATCATTCTTAAGAATTAAGACCTTAAACGGGTATAAATAAAAAGAGGAACCCCTGTTAAAGAGTTCCTGAATGCTATTGCGTTTGGATAATCTTTCGGATTTTGGAAAGCTGAATTCGCCCATGGGATGATGTTAGTCAATCCCTGCCTGACGGCAGGCAGGCCTTCCGGGGAAGCTTCGAAAGGTATTATTTCTTCTTAAAAGTAGTTTCGTCAGAAACCGTTAATTTCTTTCTGCCCTTTTTCCTGCGCGAAGCCAAAACCCTGCGACCGTTGGCAGAGGCCATTCTTTCACGGAAACCGTGCTTGTTCTTGCGCTTTCTTTTAGATGGTTGAAATGTGCGTTTCATGCTGTGTATCGTTTACCCCACCATAAATGAGGGCTGCAAAAATAATGAAGATATACCGATTTACAACTCCTGAATTAAGAAATTAAGGGCGAAATCAGGCAATCAAATCGGTCAAAACCTTTTTAACCTGATCGGGCTGAAGGCGCGGACCAAACTGTGAAACAACGCGAGATGAGGCCAGGGAGGCAATTTTACCAGCTTCGGCATAGCTATGGCCATGTGTAATTCCATACAAAAATGCCCCGGAAAACATATCGCCTGCACCATTGGTGTCTATCGCCCTTACTTTATAGGGCTCAATTTCTATGAAAGTATCGCCATCAAAAATAAGGGCACCATTAGCGCCTAAGGTAATGGCAAATCGTTTGGCTGAAAGTTTAAGCTTTTCACGCGCTTCATCCAAGGTGTTGGTGCCTGTGAAAATCATAGCCTCTTCTTCGTTGCAAAACAACAAATCCACACTGGCGCCCACAATTTCTTCCATTTGATTTGCGAAGTATTTTACCATGCTTGGATCAGAAAACGTAAGTGAAGTGAGTACCCTATTTCGCTCGGCTATCTTCTTTGCTTCTTTCATGGCCTCAAACCCCTTCGGACTGGCCACCAGATAGCCCTCAAGATATACGTAGGTAGAGTTTTTTAATGCTTCTTCATCCAAATGCTCCGGTGCTAAAAATGAGCTTACACCTAAAAAGGTATTCATGGTGCGTTGGGCATCCGGGCTGGTCATTACCAGGCATTTTCCGCTATGTCCTTCCGGACATTTGTCATGTGTTAAGTTTGTGTCAACCCCATTGCGTTTTAAATCCTCCAGAAAAAACTTACCCAATTCATCTTTCGCAACGAGACACGAATAAAATGATCGCCCGCCAAATTGATTAAGCGCAACTACCGTGTTCCCTGCTGAGCCACCACCCGACATGCGACTCCTTTTCATGTCGATAACCTTGAGTAATTCAAGCTGACGTTTTTCATCCACCAAGGTCATCACACCCTTTTCAATATTATTCTTTTCAAAAAAGTCGTGATCAACTTCAGTTACAATATCTACAATGGCATTCCCAATGCCATAAACATCATACTTACTCATAGCTTACTTTATCGTGTTAAAATGAAGGTGCAATGATAAGGCTATTTTTTGTTTGAACCATTTTGAGTGGCTCCATTTCCTGTTAGCCCGAGACCAATTTCAGCCGCACGGTTAGGGTAATCGGTAATTAAACCGTCAACGCCCATGGCCTTTAGTTTTTTCATGTCTTCCACCTCATTTACTGTCCATGGTATTACCCTCAATTTGTTATTGTTTGTTGTAACGGAAGTTGTGGGTGTTGCCTTCGGAACAGTTAGTGTGTGCAAGTAATCAACATGCTCCTTTTTTAATAGCTTAAAATAAGGGCTGTAAACTGATGGAATAAAGCCTAACTCCTCCAGGTTTTTCTCAGGAGACTTGGCGTTCTCCACCAAAAATGCGAGGCGCACATGCGGATAAGTTGTCTTCCAATATTTCAGTACGCGCAAATCAAACGACTGAATAACTACACGCTCCCAGGGTAAATATTGATCAACAAGTTGATAAACCTTGTCGGAGAATTCCTGAGGTGATGGGTGATAAATATTATCGCCATCCTTCCGGCTCTTTATCTCAATATTATAATCAACCTCATACCGCGAATAGTTTTTGATGTAATCCTCAACCGCTATGATAACGTCACTTAACAACGGTTTATATGCCGATAGCTTTTCTTGTTCGGGAAAACGTGTATTTCCCTTTGATCCACAATCGAATTTTTTTACCTCATCATACGTAAGCTGATAAATATTAAAATTCATCTCATCAGCTTTTGTAATTTCACTTCCATCGGGTTGCAAGCAAATTTCGGCCGACATCCAGGGTTCGTGCGAAACAATTACTCGTCCATCTTTTGTAACGGCCAAGTCAAGTTCAATAGTAGTTACGCCATAATCCAGCGCTTTAATAAAGGCTGGTATTGTGTTTTCAGGTAATATACCGCGTGCTCCACGATGCCCTTGTAGATCGAATTTTGGAATGTATTGCGCTGAAACGGAAATGTTCATCATTAGAACAAAAAAAAGAAGGTGCACGAAAAACTTCATGCACCAAAGATAAAATGTTTTACAGCAAGTTGTTAGCGGATAATTTGCATGCGCATGCCTCCGCCACGGGGGCCGGCACCCATTGGGTTCAGGTGCTTATTTAGGGCATAGGTGAAACTTACCATATAATAACGACCTAACGAATTTTGAACCTGGCGCTCGAAATAGTTGCTTGAAGCAGTTTGTGAAATACCCAAATTTTGGTCGAGCAGGTTGTTAACCGAAAGTTTGAGCTCACCCTTTTTATTCTTCAATAAAAACCGCGACACCGACATGTTTAGCAGCGGGATTGTCTCATTGTAGTTTGTTGATTGGCTGGTGTAAACGAGGTAATCAAAAACGGCATTAAATTGGTAGTTTTTCAAGAAGCTAATATTCGATTCGGCCGTATGGGTTTGGTTAAAGAATTCTTGATCGGGTTGATCAAACTCATACGTGGTTTTTTGCCGGCTCAGTTGTGTAGACAGGCTCAAGTCTAAAATTTCCTTATACCTGAAATTGTAACGGACGTTCCCGCCCATTATTAACTGATTAATCTGGTTTTCGATATCATTCAATAAATTAAGGGTACGCATACTACGGATGTTGCTGCCTATATTGAAACGACTCTTCAGCTTAGTAATCGGGAAACTTAAGGTAGCATTGCCCATCATACTCAGGTTGTTATCAACATTAACCGGTGTGGTGGTACGTATACGCTGCTCATCAATATACTGAGCGTTGGTAATGGCGTTGGTGGTGTAATCAACATCGGCAAACATAAAAAAGCTTACAAACGAAACCGGGTTAAATGCGGTAAAGTTGGCGCGCCAACTCTGCTGATAGGAAGGGCGCAGCGATGGATTGCCTACATAAATATTCAACGGATCACTATTATCAATTACCGGCTGCAATTGCTGTATAGAAGGCTCACGTACAGAGGTTTCATAATCAAAACGTAATCTTTTGGTACTGGAGAATTCATAATTAAACCGCGCTACCGGCAATACATTGATAAACGTGCGGTCAATGGTGGCGCCTAACGTTTCCAGGTTACCTTTCAGGTTTGTGTGTTGATAATTGCTGCCAACAGTAATGCTGTATTTCGGTTTATTCATGCGGAAATTCAGTCCAGCCCGCTGATAGAGGTAGTCGCTGGAAAATTTGTTGCTCAGCGCGGTATTAAAAATCAACTCTTCGTTTTCAACATCATATACTTCGCGGTTAACCGCATTACTGTTGATATTGACATTGTAATTTGCTTCTAAATATTTTCGGTTACCCAGCGGCTCAGTATAGGAAACCGTGGCACCATAGCTGGTATTATCCGTAGTTTGTGTATTGCGCTGATCAATGATCTGTTGCTGAAACAGTGGTGTGTAGAAGGTATTAGTAGCATTAAGCGTACCCAAACGATCGGTATTGCTCAGATTCACTGATACGTTAGCGGATATTGTTCTTCCCTTCTTTTTAAAGCGATGCCGGTAGAGAAAATTGGAATTGAAGTTTAGCGTAGTGCCCGAAGCCAGTGACGGATTTTCACTTTCGTTCTGAATTGTACCTTCGGGAGTAAATGTTTCACTTGAGCTTTGCTGACGAGCGTCCGTTTCATTTAGCGTAAATCCATTAGTCCAACGGATGGAGTTGGCCGAATCAATTTTATGATCAATAATAAGATTGGCACGGTGGTTATCGTTTGTGTTGTTCCGAAAGCTGTTTTGTTCAAAATTGAAATTGCCAGACGGTAAAAAGTTCTCACGAAAAGTATTTTGGCTTAAGGTGTGATCCAGGTAATTGTAGAAGTAGTTACCATTTACACTTGATTGCCTTTTCTTACCATAATTTGAGTTAAAGTTAACACCACCAGCATAGTTGGTCATAATGCCATTATTACGGCCTCCACTATTAATGGATGGGCCGCCTTGGTTTGCTCCCCCCTGATTGATTTGTATGCTTACATTTCCACCACCAAACATTTGCTGCGATCCCCCGGTAAAGTTCATATAATCGGAAATGGAAAAACCTTGTTCGTTGGTATTGTTGCCCATAGCCAAAAAGGAGAGTTGATTTCCTTTTGTAAAGCGGTTAATACTTGCACGTCCATTGTAGCGATCATCGGTACCAACACCGGCAGTAATGTTTCCAAAGGCTCCGTTGCGTTTCTCTTCTTTTAATTCCAGGTTAATGGTTTTTTCGCGCTGTCCATCATCAATCCCTGTAAACTGCGCCTGATCAGATTGACGATCAAAGACTTGCACCTTATCAACTGCATCCGCGGGTAGGTTGCGTGTGGCTAATTTCGGATCACGGCCAAAAAATTCTCTTCCGTCAACGGTAACGCGTTGCACCTGTTCACCCTGAGCGCGAATAGTACCATCATTGTCAACTTCAACACTGGGTAGTTGCTTCAGAAGATCTTCTACCATGGCGTTGGGCTTTACGCGGAAAGACGCTGCATTAAACTCGATGGTGTCCCTTTTCACTACCACTGGAGCACGTTCGGCACGAATGGTTACTTCGTCCAGTATTCTTCGCTCGGGTTGCATTTTTAACAAACCCAAATCAACCAGCAACTCATCAGGTTTTGGCGAAACTTTTACCATAAGCGGGGCATATCCAACATAGGTTACTTTAAATAAGTACTCGGCACGATTTACATTCCTGATTTCAAAGAGCCCCTGGTTATTGCTCACACCAAAGTTTACCAACGATGAATCCTTTGGGTTGAGGATAAGCACCGTTGCTGACGGCAGTGCCGTACCGGTTGAATCGGTCAATTGTCCTTTGATGGATATTTTCTGAGCATACACCCCTGCTGCCCAGCCGAAAAAAGCTATTAAAAATAGTATCCGCATGTAGGTGTGTTTTGTGGTTGATGGAGGATCAGTTACGGATAATCACATTGCCACCAGACTGGCGCATTTTTTCCATTTGCTCATTGACAAGCTTACGATACTCTTCCTGCGTAACTTTTGTACCTACCGAGGGCATCTTTAATTCATTCTTCTTTAATGAACGGGGCTCAATTTTCGTTGCCAGTATTACACGTTCACCACCATTGATATCCACCGCTAACACGGTTCCCGGTAAGGTGTTAAATCGTTCGGGACCTAAAAATGGTCTGACCTGATCGGTATACCAGGCTGTTATTTCGGCTGTGCGTGTTTGTGGCTGCATGCCGCCAGGGCCGCCCATCATTACTTGCGTCTCTTCTGTGAAGTAGGCTTGTTTGCACACATACCCCAAAATGGTTTTTGTTTCCGATCCGAACTTCCACGGCAACATTTTCAGCGTGTCTTCAATCAAATATTTCTTGCCCATAAACTCCTGCGCAACAATTCGCAAGTGCGTTTCAGTATTGATATAGGTTTCGCTTTGTGGTGTAGCCATGCGGAAACGCATACCGCCCGTATTGATATCCTCTTCTTCATCTTCAATAACAGGCTTATAGATGGTCTCAGAAGCATTGAAGTACAATTGATTTTTCAGGGTACGGAACTCGGGTATCATATTTTTCATTCCTTCCCGCTCGGGCGGAATGTTGCGGTGCATATTGATTTTGGTTTCATAATGGATAACGCCCTCTGCGGTTTGACCAAAAACAAAATGGGCGGCCGTCAGGGACACCAATACCCCGATAATCAGTATAACTTTTTTCATGGTAGTTGAGCTTTTCATTAAGGGTTTGAAAAATTTCTGATGTAAATGTACGGCTAAGGATGAAGGATACGGGTTAATTGTTCTGTAAGGAATGTTAATTAATGTTAAAACACCATCCTTTGCGCCTATTCCAGCGTTACTTTTGTACCATGCAATCACGCAAGCTTCGTTTAACAGTATTACTGATGACTACCAGCATAATCCTGCTGTTGGTTTTGCAAGTGCTTTGGCTACGAAGTGCCTACAACGAAGCGCTGGAATCGTTCCGTAAAGAAACCAATTCACTATTTCGCTCAACAATTATTGGTTTGCAAGACTCCCTGATCATGAAAGGACTGCAACCTATTGTAACGGGTGATAGTATGGAGTATAAACGATCGGCTGACAAGCCATCACAAGTAATGATCTTGAATACACGGATTAAGCAAGACTCGATGTTATCGAAAATCCCGCCAGAAAAAGTCTCGCGCATAGAAGTGCGTGATTCGGCCGTTCAGATTTTTTTGTCCGTCAATCGAGAAGGCGACAGCATTAAACAAGTATTGCGACCCATCGTTTCTGAATTTCGCAGAAGACGGGAACCCGGCAACTTTATTTTTCGCTTTGGAAATGACTCACTTCGGATTGATGACATTCAACGCAAGTACAGCGATACTCTGAAGGCAACAGGCATTATGCTTTTACCCAAGGTGCGAATGCTGCCGGTAGGTATGGATGAGCCAAAAGCATCAAGCCTGTTTTTGACAGAACCATTCTTTCTGCCACACACACCCGCTTACCTTGCGCAATTTGAAAATGTCAGACCCATGCTGCTGGCCAGGATTAGCCCACAAATTGCATTCTCTTTTATACTAACTGGTTTAATTGTTACAGCTTTTGTTTTGATGTACCGAAGCATACGATCACAACAAAAGCTTATGCAATTAAAAAATGATCTGATCAGCAACATCACACACGAGTTAAAAACACCTGTGGCCACCGTAAGCGTTGCCCTGGAGGCCATGCAGAACTTCAGAGCCCTTGACAATCCTGCGCTTACGGCCGAATACCTGACCATTGCCCAGCAGGAACTCAAACGACTCACTTTAATGACTGATAAAATTTTAAAAACATCTTCTTTCGAAGCAACCGGATTGGAAATCAAAACAGAGGACACAGACATTGAAAACATCATTAGTGAAGTGCTTACTTCCTTAAAACTTGTTTTTGAAAAACATCAGGCACAGGTTTCATTTGAAAAAGAAGGCTATGACTTTACTATCCGGGCTAACAGAGAACACATTACTAATGTAGTATACAACCTTTTGGACAATGCTATAAAATACAGTCAACCGGGTTGCCAGATACACATGAGGCTTGTAAAAAATCAACAGGGCATTCAGTTATCCGTTCAGGATAATGGCATTGGCATTCCGGCTGAACATCAATCGAAAGTGTTTGATAAGTTTTTTAGAGTACCTACCGGTGATGTACACAATGCCAGGGGATATGGTTTAGGCTTAAGCTATGTGGCCAGTGTTGTAAAAAGCCTGAAGGGAACCCTTGAACTAAAAAGCGAAGCAGGTAAAGGAAGTATATTTACCATAACACTACCAGCCTGATGAGTAAAACCAAAATTCTTTACGTTGAAGATGAGCCCTTTCTCGGCCGGATTGTAAAAGAAAGTTTGGAGAGCCGTGATTTTGAAGTGACTATGGCAGCCGATGGTAAACTTGCTGTAAGTTTGTTTAAAGAATCCAATCCGGATATTTGTGTTTTCGACATCATGCTTCCGCAGAAGGACGGTTACACCCTGGCGAAAGAAATCAGAAACATTAATGCACATGTACCCATCATATTTGTAACGGCTAAAACACAAACCGAAGATGTGCTGAAAGGATTTGATGTCGGGGGGAATGATTATTTACGAAAACCCTTTAGCCTGGAGGAGTTGATTGCCCGGGTAAATAACCTGCTGTCCATCGCCCGCTATAAAAATTCGGGATCGAAGGAAGTTATCGAAATCGGTGTGTTCGAATTTTCGGTTTCACGGTATGAGCTCAAATTTAACAACCAGATAAAAAAGCTATCGCATCGCGAAGCCAGCTTACTAAAAATGCTTTACGACAACCGTCATGGTACCATTACCCGAAAAGATATATTAATGAACCTTTGGGGCGATGACTCCTTTTTCAATTCCCGAAACCTGGACGTATACATTACGAAACTTCGTGATTACCTGAAAGATGATCCTGCTGTACAGATCATCACCATAAAAGGCATTGGCTACCATTTTTCGGTAGGATGATCTCCCAAAAGTGTTAGATTTGTTTAGTAAGCCCACTACTCATGTCGCACTGGAAAATCAAACTCTCGCTGTTCCTCAACTATTTTGTTTTTGCCATTCTCCTGAACAGTGTTGGCACAGTAATTCTTCAGGTACAAAGTACGTATGGTGTGTCCGAATCATCGGCCAGTGTACTGGAAGCTTTCAAGGATTTAAGCATCGCTGCTGTTTCGTTTTTAATTGCCTCTTACATTGCGCGCATCGGGTATAGAAATTCTATGCTTATCGGCTTAGGATTGGTTACGCTAGCTTGTCTGCTTATGCCATCACTCGGCAGCTTTACCATGACCAAAGTACTGTTTGCCGCTACCGGAACTTCGTTTGCGCTTATTAAAGTTTCTGTTTACGCTACCATTGGTATTGTTACCACCGATAAAAAAGAACATGCCAGCTTCATGAACTTCATAGAATCATTTTTTATGATTGGCATCCTTACCGGCTATTTTATTTTCAGTGCCTTTGTTGATGACCTTAATCCACAGTCTTCTTCCTGGCTAAAGGTGTATTACCTGCTGGCTGCTATTAATGCAGTTGCCTTTCTTCTGCTGCTATCAACTTCCCTTGATGAATCCGCGGTAAAGCCTGCCGAAGCAAAACCTTTTATGGAAGATTTTATTGACATGGTTAAGCTGGCGATAAAACCCCTGGTGTTGGTTTTTATCCTAAGCGCTTTCACGTACGTACTCATTGAGCAAAGCATTATGAGTTGGCTACCCACGTACAACAGTAAAGTACTCAGCTTGCCTACAACATTAAGCATTCAAATGGCCAGCATACTCGCTGCATCAACCGCTTTAGGCCGGTTTCTGGCGGGCATCGTGTTGCGAAAAATTCATTGGTTCAATGTGTTGGCTTTATGTTTACTGGCAGCATCGGTATTGGTTTTAATTGCTATTCCTCTGGCGAAGCAGGGCACGGGCAATGAAGTCACCGGCTGGAACGATGCACCCCTGGCTGCATTTGTTTTTCCCATCATCGGGCTATTTCTGGCACCAATTTACCCGGCCATTAACTCTGTTATACTTAGCGCACTTCCTCCACGTCAACACGGCCCCATGTCGGGTTTAATTGTGATTTTTTCTGCGCTTGGCGGAACAACAGGATCCATTATTACCGGTCACATATTTGAAGCGTATGACGGCCAGACCGCTTTTTATTTTTCGTTGATCCCGATTACGATTCTGCTCACTGCGCTATTCTTTTTTAACCGGCTGCAGAAGAAACCAGAAACAGCCATTGAATTTACAGCAACCGGAGGACATTGATATGATAACCCAAATCCATGAACTCGGAGAATTATTTGAAGTTGTACAACTTCAGAATATACTGGGCGATGGAAAAACTTTCCCGGATTGTGTGCCTAAACGATCACTGGAAGAAATTAACAATGACTTTAAGCGGAGAAAAAAAGAAGAAGGCTTTGATCTGCGGAAATTTCTCGAACAGAATTTTAAGTTACCTGCTGCGTATTCAGCCGGCTACCAAAGTGATTTAACAAAATCAGCACAACAGCATATCGAAAACCTGTGGGATGTACTCACACGCACGCCTGATGAGACCGGTGGATCACTGATCCCGCTTCCACATCCATACCTTGTGCCGGGTGGTCGCTTTCGCGAGATTTATTATTGGGACAGTTACTTTACCATGTTGGGCCTTCAGGCTTCCGGCAAAATCGAAATGATCCGGAACATGATTGATAATTTTGCTTTTCTTATTGATATGATCGGCTACATCCCCAATGGAAACCGAACGTATTTTATCGGGCGTTCACAGCCCCCTTTCTTTTCGTTAATGGTGAAACTGCTTCACAGCTATGAAGCCGATGCGTTGAGTCGTTACCTACCACAACTTGAAAAGGAGTATGATTTCTGGATGCATGGAGCAAATTCACTTCGTAAAAATCAGTCTGTCAATCGTGTAGTGAAGTTACCAGATGATAGTGTGCTTAACCGTTACTGGGATGAGCACGATACACCACGGCCGGAGTCATACAAAGAAGATGTTGAGTTGGCCCATCAATCAAGCCAAAAGCCCAACGTTCTTTTTCGGCATCTCCGGGCTGCTGCCGAATCGGGTTGGGATTTCAGCAGTCGTTGGTTCAAAGATGTAACCCAATTCAGTTCCATCCACACAACAGAAATAATTCCGGTAGACTTAAATTGCCTGTTGTATCATTTGGAACAAACCTTGTCGGATGCATATCGCGAAACAGATAACAACACCAAGGCTGATGATTATTTTCAACGTGCCCTAATCCGAAAAAATACCATTCAGAAATATTGCTGGAGCTATTCACAAAATTTTTTCTTCGACTTTGATTTTATTGAACTACAGCAAAAAGCAAATTATACGCTAGCGGCAGCGTTCCCGTTATTTTTTGAAGTGGCTACACCCGAACAAGCCCTGGCTGTTGGGCAGGTGCTGGAGGAAAAGTTTTTGAAACATGGTGGACTCACCACCACATTAGAACATAGCGGCCAGCAATGGGATGCGCCAAACGGCTGGGCACCCTTACAATGGATTGCTTATACAGGATTATTGAAATACAGTCTAACCGACCTGGCTTCAAAATTAAAAGCCAACTGGTTGGCCATAAACGATACCGTGTACGCCAATACAGGTAAAATGACTGAGAAATACGATGTGTGGAGCGAAAGAGGTGAAGCCAGTGGTGGAGAATACCCAAACCAGGATGGTTTTGGCTGGACCAACGGGGTTTACCTGGCGATGAAAAACAACTAGAAGCCATCTCAAAAATGTTAGCGTCATTGCGAACGCAGTGAAGCAATCTCGATTTTCAATACTGAACACAGTATTGCTTCCCTGCCGGCAGGCAGGCTCCCCCGCAATAACGTACTCTTTATTTTTGAGATGGCTTCTGATTCTAAGTATTAATCATTGAACAGCACAATGCCGATCTGAAAACTCAGGGCTGAGAAATTTTTTAAATCGAAATACTCGCTCTTGTTGGTTACGAAATCATATCCGATCGCTGCTTTCATGCCAAGTGTTGAATATTTCTGAAAGCGGTATAGGGCGCCAAGTTCAGGGCGAAGGTTAAAGCTGGTTTTCGTATCGGAATCAGAATACGCATTATAAAAGATGGTATATTCAGTGAAGGCAGCACCAGCCGAAAGTGATGCGTAGGGTACAAACAATCCTTCGGTTTTGAAATAATATTGCCCATTGGCCATTAAGGTATAGAAGTACATGTAGTTGAAAATATCCGTAGTGATGGCTCCACCCGGAAACGTATACGTTTGCCGGGGCACATAATCATCCAATACCGTGTACCCACCGGAAAGGCCGGCACCAAAACGTTCATTTATAAACTTTGTAAACCCAACATTAAATCCGCGTGAGCTGGTCTTGCTTACATAGTCAGTATAGGTGGGCTTCATGGTCACCCAGCTTACATGAAAAGCCGACTCGGCAACCTGGGCAATTGCTGCTGGTGTAATTGCGAGCAGGATAATTGCTATTTTAAGCTTCATGGTTAATTCTTTTGGATGTAGGGTGATTGAACAAAGGCCTGATCGATGGCTTCGAGTGTTTTACCGCGCAAATCAAAGGTGTTGTTTAAATCACCGATAAAGGCTTTCCAGATAACCTTGTATTGGTTGCCGGTAGCATTTTTAATGTCCACAATTTCAATAACCAGCGTAGTGTAGTTGGAATAGTATGTGGTTACAATGGGAAAATAGTATCCGTAAAAACCATAGTATCCTCCCGGGTAAAAGCCAGGGTACTGAATGGTTTGAAAGAAACTAAAATTATCCAGAATTACGATGTTCACGGCAAAATCGGGATCACCATCATCCTCAACCCGTTGATAACCACGTGCTGCCAGGTTTGACCCTACCAGGTTAACGACTGGCTTTACATAGCCATTGGCAATGTTCAGATCAGATTCGATTAAATACGTGCGGCTGTTACGGTTGGAAACAAAACCAATGGTATCCTGTCGCAGAACATAGGTTGAGTAATCCGTAAATACATTGGAAATTCCCGATACTGACTGTTGATCATACTGGGTTTGTACCACCATGTCGCGGGCCAATTCGCCCGATTGGGGTTGTAAATCACATCCTGCCAGCACTACAAGCGCAGAAATAATTAATACTTTACTCTTCATATGCGTTTAGTGAACGAAAAATAACAGTTCCATCGTGCATTAGACACATAATAAACACAATTCGTTTAATTCTGGTTTCGATTTATGACTTACGCTAAACAAATTGGATATTCGGTATATAAATCTGGAGGCCAACGTTAACTTTTAACAGCATGATGAACCACTATAATTTATTACGGGCAGGCTTATTGTTGCTTTCATTAATCGTATTTCATTGTAAGCAGAAATCTACCGGTGAAGAGAATCCATCATTTGCTCTCATCCCAACAGAAAAATTCGTTTTCAATTCGTTTGTAGACTGCAACATGGCCGAGGCGTGGGTTGGCGACACGCTGCGCATCTTTCCCGGTAAATATGGTGAAGACCCGGTATGGGGCAATGCCAATGAACTGATGTATGCCGATGGTCTAAATGCCGATGAGGTTTTTCTGACACCCCATGAAAAATTCAAACGCCCGAAAATGCCACCCAACGCGCCAGCGGGAACACCCGGATTGCACGGTGCCGTTTGGTTTGAAACCATGTACCAGGATACAAAAGACGCCACAGGTAAAACATTGTATGGAATTTACCATAACGAAAATTATCCTGAGACTTTGCCTTACGATGAACCTACCGGTTTAGGGTATAAAAATAAAAACTGGCCGCAAGGCCTACGCGGCCCCGAGTCTGCAGCCGCGGTATGCCGTATAGGTGTTATGAAATCTACCGATGGCGGCAAAAGCTGGGACAATCGTGGAATTTTTATTGAAGACCTGCAGCCTCGAATGATTTTAAAACCGCACAACACGTCTAATACGTTTGCCGGTGGTGTGGGCGATCCATCAGCGGTGGCCAGTGGTGAATACTTGTATTTATTCTATGGTGAATATAGTTATCCGGGAGTTTATGATTCTGCAACCTACAATCCCGACACTGAAGCCAGCGGGCAATGCATTAGTGTAGCCCGAATAAAAATAAGTGATCTTGAAAATCCTGAAGGCAAAGCCAAACGCTGGGGCGGAAAAAGTTTTGACGTTCCGCACGATGGCACAGGGGCACCCATTCCCTCGCTTCAAATACCTAAGATTGAAGGAGGCGGACCGGCTGCACAAGCGGGTCAATATCATTGGGGGCCCTCCGTAAGCTGGAATTATTACCTGAACTGTTGGGTGATGATGATGGGAAAAGTGGAAGAAGAATCGTGGCGCGGAAGCAGCATTTATATTTCGTTTAATATGAACGAAAATTTAGGTGAAGGCTCGAACGCTATGGCATGGAGCAAACCACAGGTAGTGTTAACGAAGCCCGGTCGTGTACTTTGGTACCCATCGCTGCAGCCCATGAATACTGAAGAGGATATTACAAACAAAAACACATGCTTGAAATTAGGTAAGCGTGCACGCTTGTTTGTTAAAGACAGCGAAGCCAATGAATACAGTTCGGAATTTATTATTGGGTTTGAACGCTAGTTTACTGGTAGAAGTATTTATCGGTTACTCAACAAACCCATACTTCCGCAAAACAGAAAACACCTTTTCATAGTCGCTGTCGCGATTGTACGGACGGTTTGCCAATACAACATAGAGAACCTCTTTGTCCGGAACGGAAACATAGTGACAGTAAAAACCACCTTGTGTTCCGGTGTGGGCTACAATTTTATTGCCTGCTTTGGTCGCTTCAATGAACCATGATGTTGCCATAAACGGTTCATGATCACCTTTCCAGTTGGGTGGACTGAAAACCTGCCGCGACTCGGTTATGGTTTCAGGCGCAATGAACAAAGCCTTCTTCATCGCCTGTTCAAATAAAATCAATTCATCAACCGAACTCCACACACCACCATTTCCGGATGCGGCAAACGTTGGTTCTTCGCCATAATCCTTCTCCACCCATTTACCCTTTACATTTATGTAGCCATGCGAAACACCCGTTTCCGGATGTGGTCCATCCGTTATCGTGCTTGATACCATTCCCGCTGGTTTATAAATCCTTTCTTCAATAAACTTCTGCCATTTCATTTTACTTACTTGTTCAATGATCAACGCCAGGGCATTAAAGGCTGGATTGGAATATTCGTATTGCTCACCGGGATTGAACAACAGTGAATCGGCTTGCATAATGGGTGCCCAGTTTTCTCCATCTTTTGCCGTAAGGTAAAACACAGAGTCCTCCCTCACTTTTCGGATGTCGGGCAAGCCGGAGGTGTGCGTAAGCAAATGCCGGATCGTTACTGCAGTTGCTATATTTTTATTTTTGAAATCCGGAAAGTGATTTCCAATCGGATCATCCAGCGAAAGCTTACCTTCATCACGTAAGATCAAAATTCCATACGCCACAAAAGGTTTGGAAATGGAGCCAATATTAAAAAGTGTTTTGGAAGAGATTGGCTCATTCGTTACAAGATCAGCAAGACCATACGATTTCAGAAATAATGTTGAATTTCCCTTTAGCACCAACACACATGCCCCAGGTTCACCGGGTTTGAATTCGGATGAAAACATTTTGTCAATTTCTTCAGTAAAATCAGAAGGTTTTTCTTTTATCGCGCATTGCGCAAACAACCACGTAATAAGGATGAGAATTAATTGAAATCTCATAATTCCCTGAAATTAAGAAAGATTCAGGATGCCCTTATCCCTGAAAGTTGATTTTCTTATGGGTGCCATCGCAGTAGGGCTTGTTGGAGGATCCCCCACACCTACAAAAAGCCGTGGCATTATTTTTTCGGGTTAGGGTGCCGTTTGCATCTTTTACCGTAACGTTACCATACACCATCAGCGGGCCGTTGGGTGTTGTTTCTACAATGGTTTCTGCTTCAACCTTTATGGGACCCGCTGCAACTTCCTCGTTCATAAAGTAACTTAAGGCACCGCTGGGGCATTTCTTAACCTGCGCCACGATTTGATCTGTGCTGGCACCTTGAGGATTTACCCATGGGCGCTTTTGCGGATCGAACACTTCACCTAATCCGCGAAAGCAAATAGCAGAATGAATACACATATCCGGCTTCCAGACGATGGTTACTTCGCCATTGGTGTATTTTTTTGTGATGTCTTTCATTTGATAAAAGTTGTTGGTTGATCGTTATTAGTTGTTGGTAAAATCATACTAGAACACATCTCAAAAATACTCACGTCATTGCGATCCGCCATAGGCGGAGAAGCAATCCCGATTTCTTAAGCAAGATAAGGGGATTGCTTCGGTCGTTCCTCCCTCGCAATGACATAAAATATATTTTTGAGATGGCTTCTAATAACTAAGAACTAACAACCGACAACATTGTATCAATTTCAATCGGGTTAGTGAGGGCTTTATGTACGGGACAAAGTCTGGCAATTTGCAACAACCGGTTGCGCTGCTCATCATCCAGGGTTCCTGTAATTTCTACTTCAGTTTTGTAGGAAGTCTTGCCCGCAAAGGGGCCATTGGAAACAGTGACACGGATTTGTTGTACATCCCAGTTTTTGCGGTTGGCATACATGCGAAGCGTAATGGCCGTGCATGATGCCAGGCCCATCCGTATAAAGTCTCCGGGGCGTGGGCCAAGATCGTTACCACCAACATCCAGGGGTTCATCAGCAGTAATGTTATGTGTTCTGGCAACCAGTTCGGTTTTGTAAACATCGTTACCGATGGTTGCTACGGCTGCTTGAATTCCCTCATCGTGCATGTTAAACCCGGATTATACCTTGAAACTTAATACCAACTCAATAAGGCTGACGAATCCATACGCAAGCGTCAGGATTGTCAGGGTTAACCTTGACAATGAAAATCACCAATCAGGTTGATCAAAAATTAGTCTAAGTTGGTGATTTTCATTCGTCAAACTATGCAATAAAAACCTATTGCATAGCTCCGGTTAAAAACTTTTATTCCTTACAAAACTCTCCTGTGTGTAGCGAACCCTTGGTGACGTTTCGCGCTGTTTCAGGTTTTCCGGCAGTTTATCGGCATCACCCGGGTAACCTATTGCCATCACCACAACCGGTTCGTACTCATCCAAAGGTACATTTAAATCCTCAACCAATTTTACCTTATCAAAGCCACCCATTTGGTGAACATTTAAACCAAGTTTCGTTGCCTGCAACGATAAAAATGCATTGGCTCCGCCAAGGTCGTAGCGCGCAGCGTTATTGGGCACACCATTTCGGATGTGTTTGGTGCGAACAAAACTGGCAATCAGCAACGGTGCATCAACTGCCCATATTCTATTTCCTTCCGACAAAGTGTTGAAAATTTTAGCCCATAGTTCGGGTTGCTCTTTGGTAGCATAAATGTACGTCCACGGTTGTTCGTTCATGCTGGAGGGGGCCCAGCGTGCCGCCTCAAATAGCGATTTAATTTTTTCTTCCTCCACCGGCATACCCGAATAGGCCCGTAAACTTCTACGGCTTTCAATAATATCAAGTACCGGAGATTCAATAGTTGAGGTTGTTTCCATTTTTATATGTTGTACTTCCATCGCTAATTTATTTCAATTCCCTTTTATAACATTAAATTCTTACTTTGGTTTAGTTCCATTCATCCGGTTTCAGAGATGCTATTCTTCAATGAGCACCCCCATCTTCCCCAACTGGTAATCACGCATGGCTTCCAATATTTGTGTCTGATTGTTCATAACAAAAGGACCATGAGCTACCACTGGCTCATTCAGCGGCTCACCACTTAATAATAGAACACGCGTATCCGCCAGGGCGGAAAGTGAAATTCCATCACCATCATTGTTAAATTGGATCAGGTGTAATTCTTCCACCATGCCAAACCCGTCAACATTAAGCTTTCCATCGAGCAGGTAGAGTAAAACATTATGATGGCTCGGTAACGGAATAGATATTTTACCTCCCTTTTTTAGCTCTGCTGTAGCGGCATTCACAACCGCTTGCGATGGAACAGGGCCTTTAACACCAAGCAGTTCACCCGCAAAAATCTTTACGGTTATCAAACCATCATCCGATTTAATGGCTGGAACATCTGCCGATGCCAATGGGAAATAAGCCGGCTGGTCCATTTTATTTTTAGCCGGTGTATTTATCCAGAGTTGAATAATTTCCTGTCGACTGCCAATTTCATGAATATCATGCGGAGGGCGTTCGCTGTGAATAATGCCCATTCCGGCATTCATCCACTGTGCCCCGCCAGCATAAATGGTGCTGTCGTTTCCGCGGCTATCACGATGATGAACACCACCCTGAAAAATAAATGTTACCGGTGAAAACCCGCGATGTGGATGGGGGCCAACACCGGCATGGTCGGTTTCAACGTGTTTTGGAACTTTTATGTTGGCATGATGGAGCAACAAAAAAGGATCAATTTGTTGTACCTGTTGTGTAGGCAGAGGTTGCCGAATGGGCAGTCCGCCCATGTCGGCCTGATGTGCGTAGAGTAAACGGGATACTGTCCTGGATTTCATATTCGTCCTTGATTGATAGCGGTTAATTATTCATCTCTTATTAAAAGAGTGAACAGCAACAACGAGCACCCATTAATTCATCGGTACTTCAATCAGTAATACTTCGGCATCCTGACCAGCGCTAATGACGATTTTTTCAACATCCCAGATACCGAATCCATCACGCTTGTTCAATTGCTGATCGTTGATGGTCACATCGCCATCAATAACAAAAGCATAAACTCCATTTCCTTGTTTCTTAATTGAATACTCTGTGCTTTTGCCTTTTTCAAATTTACCAAGCGAAAACCAGGCATCCTGGTTAATCCACAAGGCACCGTTATTCTTTTCAGGAGAAACTACTGTTTGAAATTTGTTTAAGCGATCCGTTGAAGGAAAGAGTTTCTGGTCATAGCGTGGCTGGATGTTGCGCTCTTTAGGAAAAACCCAGATTTGCAGAAAATTTACATCTTCGGTTTTTGAAGCATTCTTCTCGCTATGCGCAATGCCGGAGCCTGCGCTCATAATCTGTACCTCTCCCGATTGGATAATGCCATGCCCACCGGTGTTGTCGCCATGCTCTAAGGCACCGCGAAGGGGAATGGAAATTATCTCCATATTATCGTGCGGGTGCTGGCCAAAACCTGCCCCGCCTTTTACCACATCGTCATTGAGTACACGAAGGGCACCAAAATGCATGCGTGCCGGGTCGTAGTAGCCGGCAAAACTGAACGTATGGTATGAGTCAAGCCAGCCATGGTTGGCATGGCCGCGGGTAGTGGCTTTATGCAGAACGGTTTTCATGTGTTTTTGGATTAAAGGTTAACGAAGTTATATACAATTGTTGTATATACAACAATTACCGTCAAATTGTTCCCGGAGAGAAAAAGTCGGCTTGTACAAGAAATGTGAAGGGTTACCGCTTCAGCAATTTGAAGCCAATATCGCGCCCCTGCCCGCGCATCATGGCCAGGTTAATCCAGAAAAAGGCGAACTGCTCCATTAGTTGAAACTTATCGTTGCCACCTATATCGTAGCATTCGGCAAAGCCGGCATCCAGGGCTAATTGATGGACGATCCGCTTCCCTTTTTCGCTGTCGCCAGCCATAAACATATCAAGGGCCGTGTTACCATAATTTGGGTTCAGCATGTTGTTGAAACCGGTGGTATTGAAACTCTTCACTACATCGCGGGTAAGTGTATTCGCCAAAATAGCATCAGCTGTATTCGTAAAACCAGCGGGCCCGCGGCCCATTACCACATTCATAGCATCAATGATAACTTTGCCAGATGTATCGCCCAAAGATTTAGCCACTTCCCCGGCAGCAGGTGCCGGTGTTGCTATGAGTATAATCTCCGCCTCGCGTACAGCTTCGGGAATGCTATGAACGGAGGTGTTGATGTTATTCAGCAATTCTTTCCCCTTAAAATTTTTAGTATCCTGCACACCCAATAAAATAGTATGCCCTGCTTTTGACCAGGCGGTGGCGAGTGCCCCACCTACGTTTCCGGTTCCAATGATTGCAATTCTCATAATGAATAAATGTTGACGTGCCCCTAATATATAAATCCATTTTCTGGTTTAACGGATGGCGGTAAGTTCTTCTCTCCCAGCATTTCTTTCAAGTCGCGTTCAATGGTAGTACACAGTGCTGTTAAGGGCACATCGGTAATTCGGTTCTCGAATGGATCTTCGTTCACTTCACCTACCTTGGCCAGAATAGCAAACACAAAGGAGACGGTGAGCGATACCGGTATCATCAGGTAATCCGTTCCCATCCGGCTGAAATCACCAACCAAAGAAAAAGGCAGCAGCAACATGAAGGCGTACAAAAATAAACGTGTGAAATAATCGTATTGCCGTAATAAAGGTGTGTTTTTGATGCGCTCACAACCGCCCTGGTAATTGGCCAGCGCCAGCAGTTGCCCTTCCATCTGAAAAGAATCAAATCCGCCCAGTGTACCGTTGGCCATGGCCGCATAGATTTTCTTTCCCATAAGCAAATGCAAAAAGTTGGGTTTATTTTGACTTTCATTTAGCGATTGAAAATCCTCATCACCCATAAATGATTTGAGTGGTCCCCAATCTTCCTGCTTGCGCAGATGCAATCGCAGGGCATGTGCCCACGCTATACAGGCATACACCATTTGTTTTTTAAACGATTCACTTCGCGCGGCATTATAGCTAGGCTGATGGGCATGACTGTCGGTAAAGGTGATGATGAGTCTTGCCAATACACGGCTCGAATTGACAATACCTCCCCACAGCGTACGCGCCTCCCACCAGCGACCATAGGCGCTATTGTTTCGAAAAGCAATGAAGATCGCCAACGCACTGCCCAAGATGGCCGCAATGGAAAAAGGCAATGACACCTGTGTGAAATTGCGGTAGAGTAACCAGACAGTAAGTGCAATGACCAGCGAAAATACTACTTCGTATTTTACATAACTCACTACGCGAATGGGATTGAAATTTCTCTTAATGATCATAGTCTGCTACTTTTTAAACTGATAGCTGATACCAAAAGTGAAAATGCGGTCGTATTGCTTTACGCTTGCTGTTACCACTTGTTCGTATGTGAAATTGTATTGCGCCAGAAAACTTAAACCCTTCCACACCGGAAAATCCAGGCCGACATCAACCTGCGCCCGGCTGTTCGTTACTTCATCCAACCCGGGTTGCCAGTAAGCAGTGTAAAAAAGTTTAAGCCGGTTATCCAACACCCGGTGCCAGCCAGCCAGGTAAGCGGTAGCCCGCCAAAGACTAATGGTATTGTTTCCATTGTAAAAACCTTCGTTGAATTGTATGTCTCCAAAATCGGTTTCTTCATACACCATGCTGGCAGAGATTTTCATATTTGTTTTCGGCTTTTGAACAAACTGAAATGTAGCACCTGCTCCGCCAAACCAGCGGAAGTCAACCTGCCTGCGATAATTAGTTTGTAAATAGATCATCGCAAACGGATACACTCTCCGGAAGGGTTGATGGTAGAAATAATTCCGGCTGTTGATATCGTTGTCGGCTTTATAACCACTAAACGACTGATACAAGCTATTGCTTTGGGATTTAAAGACAATCACTCGATTACTATTTGTTACAAGTTCCAGTCTTCCGCGCAGCACCAGCAAATCAACATTTCCTTTTTGCCATGCACCGGTTGCACCTGCACGCAATTGAAAACTGGCTGTATCGCTCTCATTCAATTGTGCAAAAGCAGGAATGCATCTAAGCACTCCTGCTAGTCCTACGATTAAATAAAAAGCAATCAGCTTCATGTTATTTTCCAAGTAACTCCACCACCATTTCAGCAGCAGCCGCCCCGGAGTTTTGTTGCTGACCAGTTACCAGGTTGCCATCGGTAATCGCATACGATGAGAAGGGAGCAGCCACTTTGAAGTTTGTGCCGGAAATTTTTCTCGCTTCACTTTCGATACGATAAGGTTGAATCTTCATGCCCACAGCCTGATCAGCAAATTCTTCTTCGGCATCAGCAAAGCCTGTCCATGTTTTGCCTTTCACCAGCAGTTCACCGTTTGACTTTTTTGCTTCCAGCAACAGCGTAGTGCTGTGACATACAGCGGCACTGGGTTTACCGGCTTCATAAAATGAAACAAAAAGCTTTTCCAATTCCTTGTTACCGCGGAAGGTGTACATCGGGCCCTGACCGCCCACCAGAAAAATTGCTACATAATCAGCAACATTTACTGCAGTCAGTTTCTTTGTGTTGGTTAGCATAGCTGTAAACTCAGGTTTTTGCAAATAGCCGAGCGATATCACATCGTGTGCGGAATAGCCACTGGAATCCGTTGGATTGGAGTAGCCATCCATTTCCAGTTTACCACCTTCCGTTGACACCAGTTCCACTTCATAACCCGCTTCCTGAAAAACACGCAGCGGGTGCGTTAACTCAGCCGCCCAAAAGCCAATTGGCCAACCGGTTTGTTTTGAAACGGAAGGTGAACTGGCCACCATTAAAATTTTTCCTTTCGTGGGTGCACCGTGAAAATGCACATAGCTTTGTCTTTCTTTTACCTTTTCCATGTTGATTTGATTGTGCGTTATGCACGCAAAGATTGGTGTTGTATAGTGCCTGTATCAACATATTAACTTTTAAGTAGGATACTTCCCTTTAGGAAAGTATTGGTAATTTGACCTTAAAATACCTGAATTTTAAAACATTGAATTACCATGCCCGATTTCATTTACGATAAGAAGGTCTATTACAACCCGGTTGAGTTTGCCATGGATCGCATTGGGGGCACGTGGAAGATGCCCATTTTGTGGCGCCTGCGCGAAAAGACATTGCGCTACAGCGACCTGAAAAAAGAATTGCCACACATCACGCACAAAATGCTTTCGAGTGTTTTGCGTAGTTTGGAAAATGAAGGATTTATTACACGAAAAGTCTACCCGGTAGTTCCTCCAAAAGTGGAATACTCTATTACTGCACGGGGGCTAAAGTCCATCCCCATAATTGAAGTCATCCGAAAATATGGCGTTGATTTAATGAAAGAGTTTGGGGTAAAGGCGAAGGAGACTGAGAAAAGTTAATTATCACATTAACAGGATTACTAAATATGCCAGAATTGTGAAAACCAGCGGTCTGGGTAATAAAAAAAAGCTGCATCAAAATATTATGATGCAGCTTTCTAAAAAGCATTATAAATAAATTTCAAAAGAACTTCTTCAATAAACTCAATACCCGTTGTCCATTTTCTTCTTTTCCAGTAAGAATTTTATCAAAAATAACTTTATCGTCACTGGTAATATCCGTAGTGAAATCTATAGTATCGGTTGTCAATTTTTTAGTGCCCATGTGCCAACTTGGAAAAGCCTTATCTTTTATCGGCCCATAAGAAATCATCATGGTGTTGCTGTGGCGGGAATCTAATTTTATCTTATCATAGAGCTGCATGATAACTTTAGCATCTCCTTCCACTAACTGAATAAATTTGGTATCTGAATAAAGTAATACCCCAGTAATGTTAAGGGCTGGGTTATTTTTCTTACAGGAACTCAGGATTTTATCAATCTCTTCCTGTGTACAAGATGGCTTTCTATTGCTAACGTAGACAAGTTGTGATAACATAGTTCTTTGGTTGTTTAAAGGTTAAAGGAAAAAAACAACCGTCTTGCAGAATTGTTTAGATGTGCTGAATAGGTGGGCAATAAAAATTTAAACTACCTGATCACCACGGAATTACTTTCCGATCTCGAAAAAATTTTCCGGTTTCACTGATTTTCGCAGTGGCTAACCAAACCGCAGTGTCGGCACCTTGCTGAACCGTGCGTGGGGCCGACTTCCCGCCCATATCCGTTCTTACCCAACCGGGGCAATACGCATTTACAGAAATATTCCGTGATGAAAGTTCATACGCTAAGTGTCGTGTAATCGCATTGAGCGATGATTTTGAAATACAATACACGGACGACCATCCGCCCACGGGGTCAGTCATGCTCCCTCCGCCACTGGAGGTGTTGATGATTCTTCCTCCAGAAGGGATTAATGAAAGAAAATGCCGGACCATTTGTACCGGGCCGAATACATTCGTGCGCATAGTCCTGTGAAAAACTTCAGCCGTACCTTCTGATAAGGAATGGTCTTCACGAAGAAGAACAGCCGCATTGTTAATGAGTACATCCACCTTTCCGAATTGATTCTTTACTTGTTGCGCTGCTTGTTTGATGCTTGCTTCATCGCTCACATCCAACAAAAGAAAATGCCCATCAAGCCCTTCTTCTTTTAACCGATCAACCGCTTCTCTGCCTTTTGCGCTATCACGCACACCCAGAACTACGGTGTGTTGCAGCTTAGCCAACTGGTGTGCTACTTCAAAGCCGATGCCTTTGTTGGCACCGGTGATAACAATCGTACGCGCCTCGGTATTCATGCAGGTATACGATTAATTCAGGTGGACCTGTTTGTTATACTTATTTCGGTATTCAACCGGGGTAAGACCCGTTACTTTTTTAAAGGTATTACGAAATGCTTTGGTATCCGTATAGCCCACATCGAACATTACTTCGGTAATATTTTTACGGCTGGATTCAAAGGTGCGTTTGGCAGCTTCTACTTTTATACGTTGAATATATTCCAACACAGAATTATGCGTAGCCTGTTTAAACCTTCGCTCAAACGTTCTTCGTCCCATCCCAAACTTTTCCGCCAATTGTTCAACGGTGGGACGCTCTTCAATATGCTGTTCAATAAATTCCTGAGCTTGCCGGATGACTTCATCGGGATGCGCTTTTTGGCCCTGGAACATCGCAAAAGAAGATTGGCTGTTGCGGTCGATATCAACGGCAAAATATTTTGCTGCGCGTATGGCCGTTTCACGGTCGGTGTACTTTTCTACCAGGTGTAAAAGCAAATTCCAATACGAAATGGCACCACCACTGCTGTAGAGCCGATTCTCTTCTGTAACGATGCGTCCATCTGCCAACTCAACGTCCGGAAACATAGACCGGAACAGATTGGCAAAACCCCAGTGCGTTGAGCATTTCCTTCCGCTCAATAACCCGGTGGAGGCAAAAAGAAAAGCACCCATACAAAGGGAAGCAACCTCAGCCCCTTGTTTGTACCGATCAATAATCCACGGAATCAATTTCTTATTGAGCGAAATTGTATGCTCCATGTCACCAAACAAGGCCGGTATAATAACCAGATCCGTTTGTTTTACATCGTCTAGTAATGCTTCGGTATGAACCGTGTAGCGTCCATCATTTAGTGTTATCGCCTTATTTGCGCCCACCAACTGAACATCGAAGAGCGGCTTTCTGCCGGACTGAATCATGAAATAATTAACAGCCGAAAATAAATACTGCGGATCGGCTATGGACTGCATAACCGATGATTCCGGAACAAGAATGGAGATGTGCTTCATAGGCTAAAATTATAAAATAATCCTGTCGCAAAATGACCCCTAAATGTCGTTTTTACGCATGCTTAAATCTGTACTACACCCGCTACCTTTGGTTTGCTAAATGAGAAATCCAATGGGGACAAATGCTAAAATCACTATTCGCGCCACGGTGAACGCACCGGTTGAAAAAGTATGGAGACTCTGGAGCGGGCCCGAGCACATTATGAAATGGAACCAGGCCTCTGACGATTGGCACACACCCTACGCCATCAACGACCTTCGCACGGGAGGAAAATTCCTGTCGCGGATGGCCGCAAAAGACGGCAGCATGAGTTTCGACTTTGAAGGAATGTATACAAAAGTTGAGGTGTACAAAACCATCGAATACACACTAACGGATGGGCGAAAAGTAAAAACAACATTTTTAACTGAACATAAAGGCACTTCCGTTGAAACTGTTTTTGAAGCCGAGAACACAAATCCGGTTGAAATGCAGCAAGCCGGCTGGCAAGCGATACTGGATAATTTTAAAAAGTATGCTGAGTCAGATAAAGGAATCGAGCGATTGCATTTTGAAATACTGATCGATGCACCGCCCGAAAAAGTTTTCTCCACCATGTTGAATGAACATACATACAAACAATGGACTGCCGCATTCAATCCTACTTCTCACTTCAAAGGTTCCTGGGCTAAAGGCTCCAAAATTCTTTTTATCGGTACCGATGAGAAGGGAAATGAAGGAGGCATGGTTAGCCGCATAAAAGAAAACATCCCCAATCAATTTGTCTCCATTGAGCACGTAGGCATTTTACACGAGGGTAAAGAAGTAACGAGTGGAAAAGATGTTGAAGGATGGGCAGGCGCGCAGGAAAATTATACGTACGTAAACCAAGACGGTAAAACATTGCTTACAATAGATCTGGATTCCAACCCGGAGTTTAAAACATATTTTAGCGAAACCTATCCCAAGGCATTGACTATTCTAAAAAATCTTTGCGAAGAGAACCAAGAACTTTCATCAACAATTTAATCCAGAAACGATGGCACGTGTAAGTACTTACCTCAACTTCCCCGGTCAAACCGAAGCAGCGTTCCGGTTTTACCAATCGATTTTCGGTGGCGAATTTATTGGCGGTATTCAACGGTTTGGAGATATGCCCTCAGCGGAAGGTATGCCTCCGTTACCCGAAAAGGACAAAAATCTTGTTTTACACATGGCACTTCCTATTCTCGGGGGCTATCTGCTGATGGGGTCGGATGCACCGGAATCCATGGGATTTCATGTGAACTTTGGAAACAACATGCACATTAACCTGGAAACCGATACGCGCGAAGAAACCGAACGGCTGTTCCATGCTCTTGCTGAAGGGGGCAACATTACCATGCCCTTGCAGGATATGTTTTGGGGCGACTACTTTGGTAGTTGCACCGATAAATTTGGCGTGCAGTGGATGGTAAACTGTTCATCCAAGTAATACCTATGACAAAATCCATTTACCCCTGCCTTTGGTTCGATGGTCAGGCCGAAGAAGCCGCCAGGTTGTATTGTTCCATCTTCAACCATTCAACCATTACTGAAAAAAATCCAATTGTTGTCAGGTTTGAACTGGATGGCTTTCGGGTGATGGGTTTGAATGGCGGACCTAAATTTAAAATCAACCCATCCATATCACTCTTTGTGTATTGCACTACCGAAGAAGAAACCGCGCGCATATACAACGCCTTGATTAAAGAGGGCACCGCCCTGATGCCACTGGATACGTATCCGTGGAGTAAGAAATATGGATGGCTGCAAGATACGTATGGAATGACCTGGCAGATTTCAGTAGTGGACAAACCGGGCACACCGTTTTCCATTAAGCCGAGTTTTTTATTTACCTCCAAACAATTCGGACGAGCCGAAGAAGCCATCCGTTTCTACAGTTCCATTTTTCCTAAGGCGTCAACCGATTTACTTTTTCATTACGAAGCAAACGATGCCCATGCCGGCAAGGTATTGTATTCCGAATTCAGCCTGAATGACTATCCGCTTATCGCGATGGATGGCCCCGGTGAGCATGGTTACACTTTTAGCGAAGGTGTATCGCTGGTGGTGGAATGTGAAACGCAGGAAGAGATTGATCACTACTGGCTGAAATTAACAGAAGGCGGTCGCGAAGATATGTGTGGCTGGCTGAAAGATAAGTTTGGCGTATCCTGGCAGATCGTTCCCAGCATATTGGGTAAGTTGATGAGTGATCCGGAGAAAGCACCGCAGGTTATGCAGGCTTTTCTGAAGATGAGAAAGTTTGAAATCGAAAAATTATTGCAGGCTTGAAATCCATGATAGAAGTTTTTAAAACCAACATCACACAGGTTGACCAAGCCGAGCGGTTAAAAGCAGAATTAACGTATCGCCTGCCGGTTGCCAGAATCAATTTTGATCTGGACGATTGCGATCACATTCTTCGCGTTGAAGTTGATACACCACAAGCTGTTGCGTTCGTTCAGCATCACATTCAACAGCACGGTTTTATTTGTGAGGCGCTGGAATAATAAACTTTATAACTAACACATATCACGATGAGTCCTCAGGAACAAATCAAAAAGTATATTGAAAATCAACCCGAACCAAAACGCACTGATATTAAATCGTTACACCAGCGCATGGTTAAAATGCTGCCAAAATCAAAACTGTGGTTCTTAGACGGTAAAGACGATAACGGTAAAGTTGTTTCCAATCCTCAGATAGGTTATGGACTTCAAACTTTAAAATATGCTGACTGTAAAACCAAACCGTTTTATCAAATTGGCATCAGCACAAATACAAAGGGGATCTCCGTTTATATTATGGGTATTGATGACAAAACGTATTTACCCAAAACCTATGGGAAGGCTCTAGGCAAGGCAGATGTAACGGGCTATTGCATTAAGTTCAAAACACTGAAAGACATAGACATTGATGTACTTGAAACAGCTATACTGGATGGCGTTGAACAAACAAAAGCTTAATGAGTTGATGCCGCAAACAAAAAATCTAACATGAAATCTGGTTTTGAAAACATCGATTCCTACATCCGAACATTTCCAAAAGATGTTCAACTTTTACTACATCAAATGCGCGCGACCATTCGCAGAGTTGCACCCCAAGCCGAAGAAACCATAAGCTACCAGATGCCTACCTTCAAACTGAATGGCAACCTGGTTCATTTTGCAGCCTACAAAAATCATATTGGGTTTTATCCGGCACCTTCCGGATTAAAGGCTTTTGAAAAAGAAATTTCGAAATACAAACATTCAAAAGGCGCAGTTCAGTTTCCACTTGATAAGTCTCTTCCCCTTGCACTTATCTCCAAAATTGTAAAATATAGGGTCAGTAAAAATCTGGAAAAGGTTAAAGTGAAAAAGAAACCTGCAAAGTCAAATGAAGATTTTCTTGCAACGCTATCCGCCCCGGCTAGGCGTGCGCTGGAAAATCAAAAAATCAAAACACTGAAACAATTGTCCTCTTTCAGCGAGGCTGAAATTTTAGCCTTACATGGTTTAGGAAAGAGTTCGTTGCCAAAACTTCGCATGGCTTTACTTTTAAAGGGATTATCGTTCAAAAAAAATAACCACAACAGTCGTGGCAAAGGCAAAAAAAATATCCGGTAAAGAAGAAGTTGATCAGTTCATTGATAAACTCACGCATCCTATGCTTGATGTTATAAAAGAACTACGTGAAACTATCATGGGGTGCCGATACAGATATTGCCGAACACATTAAATGGAATGCTCCGGCTTTTTATTACTCAGGCTCGATGAAGGCTTTTAATCCCAAACAATACAAGCGGGATATTCTGGTAATGAATCTAAATAAGAAAGAATTTATATTACTCATACTACCAACTGGCTCAAGGCTCTCTACGGCCAGTGGATTACAGGAAGAAAATCTTCCAGACGGGCGAAAAATCATAAAAATTCATACACTGCAAGAAACGAATGATGCACAAACTGCATTGCAGTTACTCATCCGGGAATGGATCAGTTTAGTAGAGAAACCGTGAGCCCACGGCTTCCCTAACTATAATCAGCTAACAACTTTAAAATTGAAAGCACCATTTTGAGTGGCACCCCACACCCTAAGCCAGATGGGTAACACCGCTTCCGTACCACGGGCATTGGTGATATCACCCAGATCAAGAATATTTTGTTCCTTCCAGCCAAACTCTTGTAACAATGCCTTCACTTTGGTTTTTGCATCAACATCATTACCGCAGATAAAATTCGTATGATCGCCTCCTCCAATCATGTTGGGGTTTACCATCAACCCACACCACATCGTATTGAGTGTTTTTACAACCTTAGCTTTAGGGAATGTCTTTTGAATTTCCTCGCCTAACGAATTAGTATTCGATAATGTCGGAAGCAGACTGGCCGGCTGACCTTTACTGAAGTCGAGCGGATTGGCAACATCAATTATAATTTTTCCATTAATGCTTTCCCCGGCCAGTTTTATTGCTTCAATGGAAGCCTCACCTTTTGTACAGTTAAAAATGATTTCACCAAATACGCCTGCCTGAGCAAACGTACCGGCACTGGCACCGGCTTTATGCTTCGCTACAAAAGCGGATGCCTTTTCATTGGATTCGCTTCTGGATCCCATCATTACCTGATGACCCAATTCAATTAATCGTGAACCGATGGTGTCGCCCACCATGCCGGTTCCAAGTATTGCTATTTTCATATTGTTTAGTTATTTACTATCAAAAGTATAGCTTTGCATGGTGCCAGACAATAACATGTCGGAATTGAAAGGCACTGTCAACATTGACAGAATTGGCGAATGGAGTTTAGAACCCAGAAAAAAGATTAAAAATTTTTATGAAAATTAATGACGAGCAATACAAGTTTATCATCGATGGTGAAGATTACCATTGTGCATTGGATATTACTTCGGCCTTTATCGGTGGAAAATGGAAGACTGTGGTGCTGTGGTACCTGCGCAATACCAAGCGAAGATTCAGCGAATTGAAAGAGGTTATTCCTGATATAACCGACAAAATGCTCTCACTCCAGCTGCGCGCGTTAGAAGATGATGGCCTTGTGAAGCGCACTGTTTTTCCTGAAGTCCCTCCCCGTGTCGAATACGAACTCACTAAAGAAGGCCAATCGTTGCTACCGGTATTGGAAGCCATGGCCCTGTGGGGACGAACCAAAGCTAAAAAGGATGGGAAGATGGTGAAGGTTACTATCCGCTGAACATGTCTCATTAAACTTATCGTAGTAAAGTTAGTCTAAACGTTTAACCATGCACCCGCTTCGCTTTTTACTTTTTATCACTATTGTAACTGCTTGCAATAGGGATTCTGACCCAACTCCACCCGCTTCACTATTATACTTTCCACCTATCGGTTCCGCTACTTGGGAAACCACCGACCCGGGCGGTCTCGGATGGAACACCGCAAAAATTGCCGAACTCGATGCCTTCATGGTTAGCACGAATACACGAGCGATAATCGTTTTAAAAGATGGAAAAATGGTGATAGAAAAATACCAAGGGAAACAACTTGTCAATACAACCCTGAATTTTAACGCGGGCAGCAATTGGTATTGGGCATCGGCTGGGAAGACTCTTACCGCTGCAGTTGTTGGTATTGCCGAAGCGCAGGGAAAAATCAATCTGCAAACAAAAACTTCCACCTATCTGGGCACCGGGTGGACGAACCTTACCCTCGCTCAGGAAAACAATATTACTGTTCTTCATCAGCTCACCATGACTACAGGTTTGGATGATGGAGTAGCCAACCGCGATTGTACCGATCCATCTTGCCTGGTTTATAAAGCCGATCCCGGCACCCGTTGGGCCTACCATAATGCTCCCTATACCTTGTTGGATGGCGTGATTGCCAATGCCACGGGCAAAACATTGAACAACTATTTAACTGATGAATTGAAATCAAAAACCGGAATGGATGGACAATACGTTCAAACCGGTGAAAACAATGTCTACTACAGTACACCCCGATCCATGGCGCGTTTCGGATTGCTGTTGCTCAATAAAGGCAAGTGGGATCAAACACCGGTTGTTCCGAAATCGTTTGTCAACCTGATGATCACTTCATCACAATCCATGAATCCTTCTTATGGATATCTTACCTGGCTCAATGGTAAATCCTCATACCTGCTTCCTGCGCCCGGCCAAATCAACATTAATACTGCTATTACGCCCAATGCACCAATAGATATGTTTGCCGCCATGGGGAAAAACGGACAACTGATTAATGTAATCCCATCAAAACAATTGGTGGTTATCCGTGTAGGCGATGATCCCGATACAAGCTTGGTTCCCTATACTTTTCAAAATGACCTCTGGGCAAAACTGAATGAAATCATCCCATAGAAATTTTCAGGATCCTGATTCTACTCTGTAATACTCAACACCAACTCCTGCTCAAAATCACGAAACACCTGGCGAAGCCCTGTGTCACCATCGGTGCCATAATTCACAAAGAAAATCATCAGGTTGTTGCCGCTGGTTGGAAATGCAAACAAGTCGGCACTGTACCCCAGGTCGCGCCCGGAATGGCCAACGCCTGTGTTGGTTGTAAAATTTTTGAACTTCCGCATTATACCAACACCCAGATCATTAAACTCATCTTCTACAATGAAGTCCATCATAGAGGCAAGGCTCTCTGCTGAGATTAATGTATTGTTATAGTAAACAGCATCCATAAACTTCTCCAGATCAAGGGTGGTGCTATAGACTCCTCCATAACCATTTCCGCTTCCTGTGATGAGGTTCGATACGTTTACAATAGTATTGTTATTATAAAGATCATAATACCCTTGGGCGGTAGTGTTAGGAAGTTTTTCCTGACCCTGATAATACGTGCTGGTCATACCTAATGGTTGCCAGATCATTTCGCGTAAAGCCTTGCCGTGCGGATAGCCTAAAACTTTATCTAAACACATCCCGACAAAAATGGTATTCGTATTACTGTACTCCACTCCCTGATCAGGAGCAAAGTATGGATCCTTTCCATACACGAATTTCAGCAGCTCTTCGGCATCCCAGTTTTTATTGGGATTATTCAGCACAGCAAGGTAGAATTCTGAGTCAGTAATGAGATCGTAAAAACCGGTAGTATGCTGTAAACAATTTCTTATGGTTACCTGATCGGCATTTTTAACTTTTGAAATAATTTTTGAATCAACATATCTGGAGATGGGGTCATCAATATTCAGTTTGCCTTGTTCCTGCAACATAAAGGTTAACGTACCTACCATAAACTTGGTAATGCTGGCAGCTTTGGAAGGATGGCAAGGCAGAAAGGGAATATTGCGATCGATATCTGCTTTGCCGGCATGCCCTATCCATGTTCCATTGTCATCACGTACCAACGCAGAAATACCGGGCAGTCCTTTCTTTACATATTTATCTAAAATACCTTGATATGTAGTTGCATTCGGGTGCGAAGGGAAGCTGGTAAAATCGCAATCATTCGTTGGGCCAATGTCTGCTTCCTTACAGGATAGAACTAGCACCGTTAGTACTAAAGAAAATTTTACAAGTGCTCTCATCTAGTTTATGGATTTATGAACGCCCAACTGAATAGTATTGTAAGGCAGCAATGGAACATAAGACTTTACAAAAGGACCTTGCATAATCACGCCATAATTCAGCGACAGACTGTAACTGCTGCTCACCCTATACAAACCTGAAAAAGAAATTTTACCCATACCTTGAGCCCGACCCAGGTTTTTAATTTTCTCATACTCGCCATCATCATTAAGTTCAAACCGGTCTGTACCGGGAATGCTGTGCAGATACCCTACTCCCAAATGAGCCCGGAGCGCAAAATTTTTCCCGGTGTTGAGGCGGTAAACCGTTTCTGTAAATAATGGAATACTGTGCTGGACAAACCGGTGATAGATATAACCCAGGTTAAAGGTTTGCTCCCACGCGTGCTTACCCTTTTCGGTCCACACCAACGCTGTGCCCACCGTTATGTACGGATGATAGTTGGAATAGAACAACTGAGGAGCTCCAAGAAAAGGGAGGGCTGTAACGGCATTACCGGCTTCAACGGAAATAGTTGACAATTTTCGTTGAGCCAGGCTATGGTAAGAACCCGAAATCAAGGTGATGAGAAGAATAGTTTTAACCATGTTTGTCATAGGCGATGAATGAAACCAAAAATAGTACCAATCAGGCGTTTATTACAACCCCAACTACCGCAGTTCGGATTTATACAATGACTGTGTTTACAATAAATGATCGCTTATAAAAAGAGAGAGTTAGTCCTGTCTACGTAAAAATCTTTTTCGTACTGTAAAGAACAGGATAAATCCAAGAAGACCCTCTAAAAACGGAATCCCTAATTGCAATGATAAATCAGGGTAATAAATCGCCAGGCCGACAACAGTGGTGAGCATGATGAGTCCGAGCCAAATCCAGTACGAGCTTTCCATTACCTTCAAAGGCACGCGAATAGCCTTCACATCGTCAACAAATAAAAACTGTAACGATCGCAATTCCCAAACCAATAGATAGGTAACTGCCAGCAACATCAATCCCGTAACGATGGGAGTTCCTGTAAACTTATAGGCTACGGTGATTATGAATATATTCAGGATGAGTCCGAAAAAAATCAATGCCCCAAGCCTCGCGAATCGTTGAGTCATTAACAAGGCTCCGGCAACAATCTGCGTCCACCCGATAAACTGCCAATACATCCCCGAATCAATCATCACCCGAAAAAATTGCTGAATGGGTTCTAAATCCTGAATGGGCTTATTAAGAGAACCCATCAGGTTAACTTTGGAGGCCGTTACCTTGCCCATACCGAAAGCTGCAATCACAAATGCCCCGCCAATAAGGTAGCGCAGGTAAATGGTGAAAATCTGTAGAAAGGTTTTTTGCTTCCAGTAATCGATAAAATTCAGCATGGCTTGAAATTGATTTGAGGCGAGACGAACGCCCATTCTACATGTTACAATTATGGAGGTAAAATTTTAAAGCCCTTCATCTTTAACAGATTATTCAACTGCCTGGCAAACTCAACAGGATGCTTACCATCACCATGGATGCAGATGGTATCGGCCTTTATCGGGATAACTCCACCGTTAATGGCTTTTACCGAATTCTCCATGAGCATTTGCAAGATCTGGTTAATAGCATCTTCACTCATTTCAATCAGGGCTTTTGCTTGGCTACGGGGAGTTAATGTTCCGTCTGCCTGATAGGTACGATCGGCAAAAACTTCATGCATGGTTTTCAGCCCAAGCACACGGGCTTCTGAAACCATTACGCTTCCGCTTAAGCCATAGTAAACCAAATCAGGATTAAAGTCTTTTACAGCCTGAGCGATAGTGTTGCTCATCGCCTTATCCCTGGCGGCCATGTTGTATAACGCGCCATGTGGTTTAACGTGATGAAGTTTTACCCTTCTTTCTTTGCAGATTGTTTCCATAATTTCCAACTGCTTCCAAACCAATTGGTACAACTCGTCAGCGGTTAACTGAACAGGCACACGTCCAAAATTTTTCTTATCGTTAAAACCAGGATGGGCGCCAATGGCTACACCATACGTCAAACACAAATCAATTGTAGCGCGTATGGTGGCTTCGTCACCGGCATGATACCCACAAGCAATATTGGCACTGCTGATGTAGGGCATAATGGCCGCATCGTTTGGCATGCCCTCTCCCATATCGCAATTCAGGTCGATAGTCATTAATGATTTGTTTTGCTCCTGGGCCGCATGGCCCCGTATGCTCGGTCACCGCTGAATTCTATCCGCACATATCCCTTCCAGACCAAAGATAGAATCAGGCGTTGCCCAAGCATACTGAAAATATACGCCTATAAAAACACTAAATACTCTTTTAACATCAACTTACAAGCATATTGAAGTCGACTTAAACTCTGCTCCTGTTTCATCAACAAATCCTCAGCTTCCTCTATATCCACAAAGGAAAAAGAAATTTTTTCAGCTGGGCTGCACTGAACCAACCGCGAACGGTCAGCAGCAATTACCTGTGCCACTCTCGGATAGCCTCCTGTGGTTTGATGATCAGCCATTAAGGCTATAAGTTCACCATTGGGTAACAATTGTATCGTGCCGAATGAAACAGCTGTTGAAAGTAATTCCTGTTTTTTGGATTGTTTCAATGCCGTTTCCTCCAACCGATAACCCATCCGGTCGCTTTGTCTGCTGACGATAAAACTTCGCTTTAAAAAATCCTTCTGCGATTTCTTTGTTAACCAATCAAATTCATTTCCTTGAATACACCTGACATTGGTTTGTGAGGACACAAACCCCTCATAAAATTCGGTAACATTCGCTCGCCAGGGTAATACTTTTGATTCGGATTTATTAATCTGCTTTCTGAACGATAGCTTATCTCCATTTTTTAAAAATCTTCCTTCCAATCCACCAGCTTTGGCTTTTGTATTCGTACTGTAACTGCCAAGCCATTCCTCAAGTACAAATCCACCCTGCACGGCAAGGTAACACCATGTGCCCTGAACAATTTTTGAAAACTTCAATTCGCTACCTGCTGCGACAACAACAGGCTGATGCAACGGAATATGCTTACCGTTTAACTTAGGCATAAAGTCGGCACCACTAATGGCAATTAACGCGGGTGAAGTAAAACGAATCGCAGCCACAGGAAAACTCATTTCAACAACTGCTTCAGTCAACGCATTTCCCACTAACGCATTAGCGATTTTCATGGCACATAAATCCATGGCGCCATTTGGATTTATGCCCAGGTGCTGATATCCAAACCGTCCGGCATCCTGAACCGAATCGGCAATACCGCCCTTGATCACCTCAATGCTCATGCTGATAGCGGGTTAAAATTCTCTTGATCGAACGAATGAAATGCTTCTTTGGAAACACAATAGAATTTCACTTCATCACCGGGTTGAAACAATACTGGATTTTCATTATGTGAATCAAATAGTTTTACCGGTGTGCGCCCGATAATATTCCAACCTCCTGGTGAATCAAGCGGGTAGATGCCGGTTTGATGGCCGGCTATACCCACACTACCAGCAATAACATGCTTGCGCGGAGTTGACAATCGTGGCGTTGCGATCTTGTCATCCACGATACCCATGTACGCAAAGCCGGGTATAAACCCAAGCATAAACACACGATACGTTTGCGCGGTATGCAGGTCAATCACCTGATCGATAGAAAGTATTTTTGTTTTGGACATTGTCTTCAAATCCAATCCAAAATCCAGATCGTAACACACGGGTATGGAAAGCTTTCTTCCTGCAGCTACTGCCGTTTCGTTGCACTGATCAATCTCATGCTCCAATTTTTCTTTAACCCATTTAAGTGCCGATTGGCTGTATCTTCGAATTTCACTTACATCATACACTACCGTAAGTGTAGCATATGCCGGAATAAGGTCCCTCCAAAACGTATTGGGTTGTTTATGTAGGTGATTATAAAGTCGGAAGACCTTTTCATTTATTGCCCGATCCAATTCGCTACCGAAACAAACTGTAAGGGCATTTTCGCTAACCGGGTAAATTGAAACAGCCTTCAAAATCTTCAATTTTAAGTCAAAAGATAAGGATTTCTAAAATTCAGATTATTTACTTCTACAAAAATGAAACATATCGATATCTTTCACGTTCGTAGAGCTAATTCATGTCAGGTTGAGCCTGTCGAAACCTGACCAGTCACAAATTCACCCCTCGACAGGCTCGGGGTGATACTATATACTATGAAAGGAACCTACTTGGGAGAACTGGAAGAACTCGTTTTGCTAACCGTTGGCATTTTATATCCGGAAGCTTACGGTGTGGCTGTGATGGATGAAATTGAAAAGCAAGCCGGCAGAAGTTTAAACATCAGCGCTGTTCATTCGGTGCTCACCCGGTTGGAAGAAAAAGGATTATTAAAATCCAAAATGAGCGACCCTACTGAAGAACGGGGTGGCCGCAGAAAGCGAATATTTTTGCTAACAGCCGCAGGCAAACGCGCGCTGGAAGAAGCCAACGAACTCCGCACGCAGCTTTTCAATCAGATACCGAAAATAGCATTACAATTCAGGCTTGCCTGATCGCAATATGAAAATTTCACCTCCTCGCTGGGCCGATCGTTTTCTGGAGTGGTACTGCCATCCGGAACTACTCGAAGAAATTCAGGGTGATGCATACGAACTCTACGATCGTGCAGCTAAGAAAAGCAAACGCAAAGCCGACCTGCTTTTTATCTGGAATGTGGTGCGCTTCTTCCGTCTGCGAAATATTAAAAAATCAACATTATCATTCTCAACCCCAAATCCTGATATGCTTCGAAACTACATCAAAGTTGCTGTACGCAACTTATATCAATACAAGTACTTTTCCCTGCTTAACGTATTCGGGCTGGCCATTGGCATGTCGGTTAGCCTGTTGTTGATCGCCCTGGTCAGTTACGTGAATACCTACGATAACTTTCATGTAAACAAAGACAACATTTACACCATTGTAAGTGAGCGCACCGAAGGTGTGGAACAACTTGACTACGCCACGGCTCCCGTTCTGCTTGCTGAAAAGCTTGCTGAAAATCCAGCTGTCCAGAAAGTGGTTCGAATCCGTGCAGGATTTTCAGAAGAAATCAAACATGCTCAAGGCAATTTACCAATGAGTGGCTATTACGTGGAGCCAAATTTCTTGCATGTGTTTACCTACACCGTAACGCAAGGCAATGCTTCAGCGGCATTGACTAAACCCAACACTATAGTGCTTACCGAATCCGCTGCGATGCGGATTTTTAACTCTACCGATGTTTTGGGAAAAATAGTGGAGCTGGAACAAGGAGGCTTGTTTGAGATTGGTGCGGTAATGAAAGACCATCCCATCAACTCACACTTGAAATTTGAAGCATTGGTTTCCTATGCCACAATACCTGAACCAGCCGAATCAACACACGATCAATGGATGCATTACGACCGCGAATATGTTTACTTCTTGTTGCGGGAAGGCGGTGATATCAAGCGGATTCAAACTGAACTCAACAGAATCGCACAAAACATTTACGTAGACCTGCCCATTAAGGCCACCTTCGAAACACAGCACCTCAGTGACATAACCATGGGCCCCGACTACCGGCAGGCTATTGGCCCCAAGTGGGAAATGTCGGGTATGATTGCATTTGCCGTGATTGCCGTACTTATTCTTTTGCCTGCCTGTTTCAATTACACCAACATTTCAATTGCACGTGCCTTGAAACGGGCAAAAGAAATTGGTTTACGGAAAACTATGGGTGGCTTGCACTACCAGATTTTTTCGCAGTTTATTATTGAAACCGTAGTCATCTCACTTTTCGCGCTTAGTGTAGGTGTACTCATCTTCCTGCTGGCACGTTCAGAGTTTCAATCGATGTTGGTTGCTGCTTCCTCATTGGATCTCAGTCTTACGCCCAAAACATTTCTGTGGTTTGTTCTTTTCGCCATGGGCACCGGGCTTGTGGCCGGCATTTTTCCAGCTCTATATTTTGGCGGACTCAATCCCATTCAGGCATTGAAAAACAAAATTCATGGGCGCTCCTCTGCCATGCGCATTCGTAAAGTGCTTACAGTTTTTCAGTTTGCGTTGTCCTTTGGATTCATCCTTGCGTTGGTGGTGTTCAGTCGGCAATATCATTACTCCATAGGATTTAATTTTGGTTTCAATAAAACCAATGTTATCAACATCCCGCTTCAGGATGCACAACCTGAGCGTGTGCTTGCTGAATTTTCACCACTTGCCGCAGTACAATCCGTAACCTTTGCTTCTGATGTGCTCGGCCTGAATTACACGACAACATGGGTCAAAAACCAATCGAACGATTCACTTGAAGTTTCCCAGGTATTTGTTGATCACAAGTATATTCCTGCATTCGGGCTTACCCTGCTGGCAGGCAATAACTTCCCGGACGAAACCTGGCAACGCGAACGGTTTATTATTGTCAATGAAGAATTTTTAAAAGCGTATCAGATTGCTTACCCGGCCGATGCTGTTGGCAGAACATTTGAAGTAGAGGGTAACCTGTTGGAGGTTATTGGTGTTGTTAAGAATTTTCACTACGCCCCCCTTCGCTTTCCAATCGATAAATTCTTCTTTCGTCAACACCCGAATCGCTATGCCTTTGCTCATTTGAATGTTCAATCCCCAGATCCCCACTTGTTAGTTTCACAGCTTGAAAACAAGTGGAAAGATATTGGCGAGCAAAAATTTGAAGCCCGCTTTTTTGAAGATGACTTGTATGAAAGCTACAGCATGTATCAAACGCTCTTGAAGATTATAGGCTTTCTGGGGCTGCTTGCTATCACTATCTCCATGCTGGGCATGCTGGGCATGGTAATCTTTACATCGGAAACAAGAGCGAAAGAAGTAAGTATTCGCAAAGTAATGGGGGCAACCGTATATGGCCTTACTTTCTTGCTCTCCAAAGACTACCTGAAGCTTATGCTGTTGGCCATACTCATTGGCGCTCCGGTTACAGCCACCGTATTCAGCTTAGTTATCCCACACATTCAATATTACAGCGTAACCATGAGCCTATGGGATGTTTTACTAAGTACCCTGCTGCTGGTAAGCATGGGGCTGGCCACCATTGCCTCACAAACCATTAAAACTGCACTAACCAACCCGGCTGAAACGTTGCGATCGGAGTAGTATAAACCTGGCCGAACGAAAAAATCTTGGCCAGGTAAACTTTATTTATGTTTCTACTTACTCTCCTGTGGCATAAGCTGTGAAGCCATTCTTTTTGCCCATTCGACTGTTGAAGGTTTACTGAACGGCTTATCGAAAAATTCCTTCAGCCAGTACAACATCAGGTTTGGCTTTTCATCAGAAATAAAATGCGTGGTGGCTGGTACGATGCATAAGTTAGAATTCGGAATAGCTTTGAAAATTTTTACAGAATGTTCGAGCAATACGGCATCACGATCAGTAGAAACTATCCCCTTAACTTATCCAGCAAGCGGTTAAGTTCATGAGCTTCAGCCTTGGTCAGGTTTTTCAAGGCTGATTGCCATGCATCCGATGATTTATCGATTTTTGTTAACAGACTCATGCCCTTTTCAGTAATGCTAATGTCGACCTGCCTGCGGTTGTTCTTACATATCTCCCGTTTTACCAAACCCTTTACGCGAAGTTTCTCAACCAAGCGTGTGGCGTTGCTGTTTTTATCAATCATGCGGCAGGTGATGTCGGCCAGCATCATAGGGTTGGGGTGGCTGCCTCTTAAAATCCGGAGAACATTAAACTGTTCGGGTGTTACATCAAATTCCTTCAGGAAGGCGGCATTTATATTATACAACCAACTTCCGGTAAACAAAATGTTTACAGCGGCTTTCTGAAATTCGCTTTGGAATTTTTCTTGATGGATGTCTTGCTCTAATGGCATTGCACAAATGTACTGACAATTGTTGTATATACGAGTATTAGTAACCGATTTGCTCCCACCACCGGCTGGAAGGATAGGATTGCCTTACTACAATAGGCTCGCCTATCTTCGGGGTGGTAACATTTACCTGTTGCTCCAGTGCCGCTATCAGAAATCTTTCAATGGGTTCCTTCCACGGATGCAGGGCCAGGCTGAATCTTCCCCAATGTACCGGTAACACCACTTCGGCCTTTAAATCAAGAGCGGCCTGAACGGCCTCTTCCGGCATCATATGAATGAATGGCCACATGGTATTGTACTGGCCACATTCCAGTATCGCTAAATCGAATGGTCCGTAATTATCCCCGATTTGTTTGAAATGGTTGTCGTAACCGGAGTCGCCACCCAGGTAAAGTTTGTATTCAGGTGTTTGAATGATGAACGATGACCATAACGTAGGGAAGCGCTTAAAACTTCTGCCCGAAAAATGACGGGCCGGGGCAGCAATCAATTCTGTTCTATCAAACATATTCGTTCGCTCCCACCAATCTAACTCCGTTATTCGCTGCGCTTCAATACCCCATCGCTCAAGATGTGCGCCTACACCCAGTGAAGTATAAAAATGATTGACCTTTTCCCGCAACTGCCGTATGGTTTTATAGTCGAGGTGGTCATAATGATCGTGGGTAATCAGCACCGCATCGAGCCGATCAAAATCAGCTGCTGAAAAAAGATTAGTGCCCGGATAACTTTTTCCGAAAAATGATACCGGTGCGGCATACTCACTAAAAACCGGATCGACCAGTATTCGCCTTCCGTTGACCTGAAGATAATAGGAAGAGTGGCCGAACCACACTACTACAGGTGCGTCCGTCTGAGGCACGTTGAATTTGAATTGTGTTAGAAGCGGTTGCCTTGGTTCCTTGTCTCGCGGTGGATGAAATTGCGCTTTCAGTAATTTACGAACTGAAAACTCACGGGTTTGTATTGGCGTAGCGGATAAATTGTGAAAAATTCCGTTTCTGAAATTAGGCGACTTTGAAATCCGTTGTAAGCGACTTCCAGCAGGTGAGCTGCCAACTACACGATGGAACCTGATGAGCAGAAATATTCCACCCAATACAACCACCACACTAAATAATAGTACCATAGTTATTTTATGAAGTCGTAATGGTTAGCATTCTATTGTACTGCAAACATCAATACCGATAAATAGTTCTTAGTATCTTCGATAGATGATAACCTTTACAGCCACCATACAGCGCTTTGACAAGAAAGGAGAAAAAACCGGCTGGAGTTACATTGAAATCAGCGCTGCGCAAGCCAAAAAGCTGAAGCCGGGCACTAAAACCTCATTCCGGGTAAAGGGAAAACTGGATCAGTTCGCCATTAAACAACTTGCATTAATCCCGATGGGTGATGGAAATTTCATCATCCCCTTCAATGCTGCCATGCGCAAAGGCACGGGCAAAAAGCAAGGCGACAAATTAAAAGCGGTGTTGGAGCTGGATGAAAGCAAGTTTTTGATGAATGCGGATTTTATGGCCTGCCTGAACGATGACCCGATGGCTAATTCATTTTTTAAAACACTATCAGCCGGACATCAACGCTACTTCAGTAAATGGATTGACAGCGCCAAAACCACTCCCACTAAAACCAAACGAATTGTTATGGCGGTAAATGCGCTCGCACGAAAAATGGGTTTTCCGGAAATGCTTCGGGAAGAGAAACGCAATAAATTCAATTAATCATAATTAACTGTTGACAATCAGCAAGTAACAATTGCTTCTATTACTGGGATAGTTGATAAAGAAACTCATCAACCTCCCATTTACCATTCTTTTCCCGCTCGAGCAAAGCCCGAAGTTGATTGGCATTCACCCGTTCATAAATCAACCGTGTCTTTTTATCCACAGCTTCAAACACGGCTTTGTTTTGTTCCAGCTTTGCCAAGGGATATTCGTACGGTTTATCCTTTTCTTCCCAGGCAATATTACCACGGCTGAAATGCCGGAGTTTCATCACGGGTACGCCATGTTCAGATTGTTCAATAACAATAAACTCATAAAATATCGTTTTACCATCCTTCACACAACGAAAAGCACACACCATGTTATCGCCTATGGCTTCGCTCCAGTATTCTTCCATATCGCCCCACGCCATGCTGCCTGTCCATTTACCCGACATGAAGTTAAGTTGTGTTAAGTCAGCTTTGGTTTGAGCACTAACAGTCAGTGCTGCTAAAACAAACGGTAAAATCAGGAGTTGAAATTTCATAGCCCATTAGATTTTCATTCAAATACATCCTTCAAAAAAACGGATAATCCAATTCAATTACTTTAGTTAATGGCCCGTAAGCTATCCTGACGAGCCCTTAAAGCTTCTATTCTCAATTTACGATTGTACAGTTGTTCTAAAAACGATTCTTGCGGAATAACAATAGTATCTGCAGCAAGTGAATCGGTTCGCATAACCATTTCTTTAAACCTGACTATAGAATCTCTATGAATAATCATTTGCTTAATATCCAGCACCAGGTCTTCATCAAGCTCGTATAAATCACAGTCCATACGTTTACGTAATTCATCAGGCAACGGGCTAAATTTTGCTCTTGCCAGTGAGTCAAATGCTTTATCCTTATTAACCTGCTGCATGAAATAGGCAACTATGGGTAAGGCTGTATTGGAACCCTGACCTAAAATGGTAGACCTGAAGCGTATGCGTGGATCATCCGCTCCAACCCAGGAGCCCATCACAAATGCCGGAGTAATAGCCATAAACCACCCATCGGCATTGCTTTGCGTGGTGCCGGTTTTACCTCCTATATCATTGTAAACATTGTATTTATAGCGCATACGCGAGGCGGTACCTTCATTCACTACACCTTGCAGCATACTGAGGGTTAACTGAGCAGTAGCTTTCGATAAAACACGCTGACCAGATTCTTTCGGGACAAAATCCTGAATCACTTTTCCATTTAAATCAACCATTGAATTAATAAGATACGGATAGCTGGTTACTCCTTCATTCGCCAAACACGCATAGGCTGTTGTCATCTCTAACAATGAAACCGATGAGACGCCAAGCGAAATAGAAGGAACTTCAGGAATAACACTGGTGATGCCCATCTTTCTTGCAAGGACAATGGTGTTAGTTACACCTGCTTGCTGAATAAGTTTTACCGCAACTGTATTTACGGAATACGCTAAACCACCGGCCATCGAATATGCCACCTGATAATCGTTTTGAGAATTGCGTGGCCTCCATTCTACCGTATCATCAACAATATAGGTTTGCTGAGTAGCTGGAATTAATTGGCAAGGATCTGCACCTTGCTCCAGAGCCTGTGCATATACAATGGGTTTAAATATTGATCCGACCTGGCGTTTAGTGGTCGTGCGTACATGATCGTATTGAAAGAAATCATGAGCAATACCCCCTACCCAGGCTTTCACCTGACCGGTGGAGGGTTCCATGACAACAAAACCGGCATTCAAAAATTGCAGATGGTGTACAATAGAATCCAGTGGACTCATCACAACATCCTGCTCACCATTCCAGGTGAATATTCGCATAGGAATTGATTTATCCATAGCCTGCAAAATCCCTTCTTCATCTAACCCTTCTTGCTTCAATTTTTGATAACGCGATGATCGTTTGATTGCCTCATTTAAAACAAATTCTTTTCCCTGCCAGGGCTTGCTGTTTCCCCAATGATCATTAAACTGCCGCTGAATGATTTTCATCTGAGTTTCAACAGCCTGCTCGGCATACTGCTGAAGTCGTGAATCAATGGTGGTATAAATTTTTAATCCATCGGTATAAAGATTATAAGGTTCGCCATTGGGTTTTTCGTTGGCTTCACACCATTTGAGCAATTCCGATTTCAAATATTCACGAAAATAAGGTGCTAATCCATGGTGGTGAGTGGAGCGATTATATTGCAAAACGAGTTTAAGTTTCTTCAATGAATCCGCCATTTCTGGTGTGATTACCTTGTTCTTCACCATTTGAGCAAACACAACATTGCGTCTTGCCCATGCCCGATCAGGAAAGAGTCTGGGGTTATAACCATGGGTGGCTTTTAACGTTCCGATCAGCGTTGCCGCCTGATCAAGGTTAAGATCTTTTGCGGTTACTGAATAGAAACGGTTGGCAGCTTCCTGAATACCGAAAACATTATCCGGAAAAGGAACTGTATTTAGATATAATGTGAGCAATTCCTTCTTTGAATAGAATCGCTCCAGCCGCCTTGCATTTCGAACCTCGCGAAACTTATTAATGACAATGGAAAAGAACCAGTACTTTTTACGGGGATAAAGATTTTTCGCCAATTGCTGAGTGATGGTACTCCCTCCACCGGATGATTCATCCTGAAAAATAATTGACTTAATCAGCACACGGCCTACACTCGTATAATCAATCCCACTATGTTCGTAAAAGCGAACATCCTCTGTCGCAATCAATGCCTCAATAACAGCAGGTGCTATGTCTTCAAATTTTACTTCCGTTCGATTTTGAATGAAGTATCGTCCCAGCAACACACTATCGGCACTGTACACTTCCGATGCCACCTGATTTTGAATATTGCGAAGTTCAAAATTGGAGGGGGTTTCTATCCAAACAGCAATTAAAATATGGAACAGAATCAGGGGAAATGGAAGAATAATAAAAAAAGCAATCTTCATCCATTTAAACCTACGTGGATTCTCCTTCGCAAAGTCATCAACTGACTTTTCCAATCGTTTGACATAAGGCTCCAGGTATAGGATTAATCGCCTTAATGACATGATTAAACGCCTGATATAAGATTGCATAGAAAGTAAAAGATAGATACCATAAGATTGACGTGCAACCTTACTAAGCTAACCATACACAATTTGTGGGATTTGTCTTGACAATCGGGTTATACACAGATTCCGGAAACCCTATATAAACAAGAAGCCATCTCCTAAAAGATGGCTTTAAAAGTGGGAGCTGAGGGATTCGAACCCCCGACCCTCCCGCCTTTAGGCGGGATGCGCTGAACCAGCTATTAACTGCTCCACCCTTTTCCTGCTCTTCCACAATTTTACTTCCCGCTCCCGCTTGTAAGCCTCCTCTTTTGTAGAAAAAACTTCGGAATACACAACCTTCCAATCCTTAAACTTGCCCGTAAAACCTTTGTGATGGGTGTTGTGCTTGCGCAAACGCTCGCTCAAATCTTCAGTGGTGTGGCCGATATAATACTTATCGGCAATTGAGGAGTAGAGGATGTAAAGGATGGATTGCATAAAAAAGTCTCCCAAGAGCAGGAGACTTGTATACGTGGGAGCTGAGGGATTCGAACCCCCGACCCTCTGCTTGTAAGGCAGATGCTCTGAACCAGCTGAGCTAAGCTCCCTTGTTTTGGGACTGCAAATGTAGCAGAGAAAATTATTTACGCAAAAATCTTTTGTTGGCTATTAAAACTTTGCCTTGACACATAAATCTGCCTAGTCTTTAATAGGAGAATTGTATTGCCTTATGTCAAACGCATCGCGCAAACTCGTGCTCATCAGAATCATGTCATCCAATTTTTTCTTTCTAAAGGTAGGCTCGCCCCGTTTCCAAACCTCATTTTTATAAAATCCTTTACGCGTTGCCTTGCTTTGGTGGCGTGAAACCTGTTGCGGCTCATTTTCAAAATATAGCCCATAGATCGTTACCCGATAGCCCTGTTCAGCCATTTCCACAACAAACTTCCCCTTCCATTCACCGCTCCAGTAAATAAGTGGCGTGTTGTTGTATTTCCGGCCGTATCGCTGACAGTCAACCTGATAATGCCGTATTTCCCCGTTGTAACCCAGTTCGTTTCGCACCACATTCTGGGTAAAGATTTTTGATTTTAGCATCGATACCACTTCGCGCCTCAGGCTGTCCTGCGGGCCATCATATAAATAGGTACAACGCCATACCAACTCATCGTTTTCGATTTCAAACAGATTAAATTTCTGAGCAAGCACATCCGCTGACAGCGTAAGCCACAAAATCCAGAAAAACAGCTTATGGGTCACGCTGCAACAAAACAACTATTTGATGAAAAAACAACTCCACTTTTCACTAAGTGGAACTATAGTTATTTCGAACAACAGGGTAAAATTCGAACCCTATTTTTAAAAATTACATAACTTTTTCAAAACATAGGGTCTTAAAATACCCTATTTAAATCGATTTCGATACTTTTTATTAACAATTTGGTAAAAATTCAAACTAACATTCTGAATTTTAGATAGAAATCGAAATTAAAAACTACCATTCAACCTAAACCCAAAATTTATGAGAAGATCGATTATCTATCTTGCCCTTCTGGTAGGCATAAGTGTGCTGGCTGTTTTTATGCCCGCTGTGCCTGCCACCATTAACACCGAGGGTATTGACTCCGGAGACGTAGCCTGGATGCTGGCAGCCACAGCGCTTGTGTTGTTAATGACTCCGGGGCTTGCCTACTTCTATGGTGGTATGATCAATACCAAAAACATCATCTCCACCATGCTTCAGAGTTTCATCGCCATGGGCGTGATAAGTGTGCTCTGGATTGTTGTAGGCTTCAGCCTGGCATTCGGTGATAGCATTGGCGGTATTATCGGAAACCCTGCCACGTTCTTCATGTTTCAAAACGTGCTGGACGCCCCGGTTTTCGGAACCATACCCTTGGTATTGTTTGCCTTTTTCCAGCTCAAGTTTGCCATCATTACGCCTGCGCTTATTACCGGCACTTTTGCTGAACGCATACGATTCAAATCCTATATCATCTTCCTGGTATTGTTCTCCCTCTTCATCTATGCCCCGCTTGCCCATATGACCTGGCACCCGGAAGGGTTCTTCTTTCAACTCGGTGTTCTGGACTTTGCCGGAGGAACAGTAGTACATATGTCGGCTGGTTTTGCAGCGCTTGTAGCGTCTATGTACCTGAGAAACAGAACTGAGGTAAAAGAAGCAATTAAACCGGCAAACATTCCTTTTGTACTGCTGGGTACAGGCTTGCTCTGGTTTGGTTGGTTTGGCTTCAACGCAGGCAGCGCGCTCAGCGCAGGAACATTGGCCGCTTCAGCTTTTGCCGCAACAAACACTGCCTCTGCTGCTGCCGGATTATGCTGGGTACTTTTTGATTCTGTACGCGGAAAGAAACCTTCTGCCCTCGGCTTCTGCATTGGTGCTGTTGTTGGGCTTGTGGCCATAACACCCGCTGCAGGTTTTGTCACTATTCCTTCCAGTCTGTTTATCGGAACTATGGCCGCATTGATCAGCAATGTGGTGGTTCATTGGAAATCCAAAACAACGCTTGAAGATACCCTGGATGTGTTCCCTTGCCATGGTGTAGGTGGCGCAGTAGGCATGGTAATGACAGGATTGCTCGCGAGCACTGCAGTGAATGGCGGAAACACCACCGGCAACGGACTGTTCTTCGGTGAATACGAATTATTCAAAGTACAAATGATTGCCTTGGGAGTGGCCGTGGCCTTCATCACAGTCGGGTCTTATATCATCCTTAAAATCACTGATCTCATTTCACCAATGACTATAAGCGGTGAAGAAAAACAGGTCGGCTCAGATTACAGTCAGCATGGCGAGAACTTGCCAGCCTTGGAATTGGATAAGGGAATTGCTGCCTGATGCTTCACCAAAGCGTTCCGGAGGGTGTAAGAGACCCTGCCGGAACCACTTTAGCTTATTGTTTAAAAAAACACACTCAAAATTATGAAAAATTCAGCTTTACACTTTTCAAAATATGCCATTATGCTGCTGCTTCTGATAAATGGTTCGCTTTTAAGGGCACAGGAGAATTTAATTGTTGCTTCTGCGGCCAAGCTTCCGTCAAAAGAAGATGCGATAATAACAGCCGGAGACCTGGCTGAACAGTTGTTGAAGAAAGATGAAGGTGAGGAGGATGAAATACCCAAACTGAGCTTTTCAGGTTCGGTTGATACGTACTTTCACAGCTCATTCAAAACGAAAAACGCCTACTACGATGATGCCTTTGCACCTTCCTCATCGTTTGCCGATTTAAAAGGATTTTCCATTGGCATGGTGAACCTCATCGCTTCTTATGCAGGAAGCAAGGCAGGGTTTACAGCCGATTTGGTATTCGGTCCGCGGGGAAAGGCAGCGGTGTTCGGATCGGCATCCGGGCAAGCCATCATTAATCAGGCCTTTGTCTATTATAATTTTTCCGACAAAATAACCTTGAATATTGGGCAGTTCAACACCTTCCTTGGTTACGAGGTTATCTCACCGGCAGTAAACTTTCATTACTCAACTTCATACTTGTTTTCCTATGGGCCCTTTAACCACACGGGTGCACGGCTCGACTTTGCGTTGGATAAAGGATTTGTTGCCAAACTTGCGGTAATGAACCCAACCGACCTGGTTGAGTTCAATCCGGTAAACACGTATACACTAGGTGCCCAAATTGGAAAAACTTCCGATGCTGGCGGAATCTGGTTGAACTTTCTGTATGGTGACCAGGATGGAACATTGGTAAAAGATGAAGCTTCTATTGGTGAAAGCTCTGCCGGAAAATTATTTCAGGCCGATGTTACGCTGGGCTATGAGTTATCACCGGTATTCTACCTCGGATTCAATGCATCTATGCAAAGCACCACGGCCGGTGAAGAAGTAAATGATAATGGTGATATCGTGAAAACAGCCGGGCCGACTTCTTCCTTCCTTGGCTTCGCAGTGTATCCCAAAATCAGTCTTTCCAAAAGCTTCGATCTCGGATTGCGGGCTGAGTACTTTTCCATTAAGCACAATCATCTTGGCATTATTGGTCTTGGCGAGGATGGTGCCGGAAGCGTAGTTGAATTCACGCTTTCCGGAAATTACAAATTAGGCAACCTGATGTTCATTCCGGAAGTGCGCATTGATAAAACTACAGAAAACTCCTTTTATAAAGGAGCCAGCGCCAAAGACATGATGGCTACCCTTAACATCGCTGCTGTGTATAAATTTTAAAACCACTATAAACTTAAATTTTAAAACTATGTCGAAAGCAAAACTCGAATACATCTGGCTGGATGGATACACGCCCACGCAAAGCTTGCGGAGCAAAACTAAAATCATCAGAAACTTTGATGGCACGTTAGACGGTTGCCCCATGTGGTCGTTTGATGGCAGCTCAACCGAGCAGGCCCCCGGAGGATCGTCTGATTGTCTGTTACTGCCTGTTGCGTTGTTCCCGGATCCCGCGCGAAGAGATGCCTATCTGGTTATGTGCGAAGTATTAAGTCCCGATGGAACACCTCATCCTTCCAATGCCCGCGCAACCATTGAAGATGATGACCGCGACTTCTGGTTCGGATTTGAGCAGGAATATTTTCTTTGGAATCCGGTAACCAACAAGCCTCTTGGATTTCCGGAGAACGGCTATCCATCACCGCAAGGACCCTACTATTGTTCGGTTGGCGCACAAAATGCCTATGGACGGGAGATCATCGAAAAACATCTTGATTATTGTTTAACCGCAGGAATTAACGTTGAAGGCATCAATGCAGAAGTAGCGCCCGGCCAGTGGGAGTTTCAGATTTTTGCTAAAGGGGCTAAAGAAGCAGGCGACCAGGTATGGGTAGCCCGATACCTGCTTGAGCGAACTGCCGAAGAGTTTGGGGTTGCCATAAACTGGCATTGCAAACCGCTTGGCCAAACCGATTGGAATGGCTCAGGCATGCATGCTAACTTCTCCAACTCCCTGCTCAGGGAATGCGGGTCGAGAGAAATCTATGAACAAGTTTGCCAGGGGTTTGCTCCTTTTGTGCAGGAGCACATTGCTGTTTACGGTGCCGACAATCACTTGAGGCTTACCGGCAAACATGAAACCCAATCAATTGATAAATTCTCTTACGGTATTTCTGATCGAGGTGCCTCCATTCGCATCCCTATTGCCACTGTAGAAAACGGATGGAAAGGTTGGTTGGAAGACCGCAGGCCCAACTCATCGGCCGATCCTTACAAGGTTGCAGCAAGAATAATCACTACAGTAAAGCATGCTTCAGCCGATGTTTTTGTGGCCACCAATGGAAATGGCATAGCACATTAAACTGGTTTATAGTTGTAAAGTCGGAGCCGTCTCAACCTTGGGGACGGCTCTTTTTTTCGCTGTCAGTGGTTATGCCTGCAACTCAAAATCTCTTTTCTTACGCTTCCACCGTTTATGTGTCCACAACCAAAAGGGCGGATTGGCTCTAATATCTGCCTCCAGAAACCGTGTATGCATTTCTGTAATTCCTCCTGGAGATATCGCATCGGGCTTTTCACAAACCAACCGGTATTCCGTCTCATAGTATCCGCGTTTTAGGCGATGAATAACACCGTAGATAACCGGAGTATTAAAATCACGCGCAAATTTTTCTGCACCAAACTGCACTCCGGTTTCCTGATTCAAGAACTCCATCCAATAGGGTTGTTGTGATAATTTCGGGCATTGGTCTGATCCAAAAATCACTGCAACCGGAACATGGGTCTCGGTTTTAACAATTTGTTTAACCTGCTCATAATTTCTCATCCACAAACCATATCGCGATCGGCTGGCCAGAATTTTATTATTCATAAATACGCTGGAAAGTGCCGTGTAAAGTGCTACGGGTTGATGCGGGATGCGCATAGCAATCGAAACGGCAAACAATTCCCAGTTTCCATAATGTCCGCCTACCAGCGCAACGTGCTGCCCGCGTTGAATAAACGCATCAAAAATTTCGGGATTACGATGCGTAAAACGCTTTTCAGTCTCTGCACGTGAAATGGTAAACGTCTTAATGGACTCAACTATTAAATCACAGAAATGAACATAAAACGTTCGTTCAATCTGCCGGCATTCCAGTTCAGAAAAACTCGGGAAGGAATTTTTGATGTTGTTGCGAACAACCTTCTTTCGGTAGCCCGCCAACCGGTAAATAACAACATACAGTACATCAGAAATACGATATAAAAACCAGGCGGGCAGACTACTGACCGGTAGTATTATCAGATAAAAGAATATGCGCATAGGTTAAATTCTACGTAAGTATAACGAGATATAGGCAACACTCTACGGTTATTTCATCAACGGTATCGATGCTCTTTTATCAATAAAATTTACTTCTATAAACAATAAAGCCCGTTGCGCTTTGGTTTGAACTTTGTGATGTATTTTTGAAAAACCATTTTTTAAACTTGAAAACCTTACGGAAAGTCCTTTTTTACTCTGTACTCGTTATTCTGGTAGCGGTAATTTCGCTGGCGGTTTCAGCCTTTCTGTTTAAAGATCAGATCATCAAACAATTTATATTAAAAGCAAATGAGCAACTTAGCACACCGGTAAAAATTGGAACAATTGATGTCTCAATTTTCCAAAGCTTTCCCCGAATATCCATCGTTTTCAACGATGTGTACGTAGAAGACAGTCACCCTGGAATTTATCCGCTGCTTACCGCCAGGCAGGTTTCATTTCATCTTAATCCCGTTGATGTTTACCGTGGTCAATATACCATACTTGGGCTTCAGGTTGTGGATAGTGAAACCAACCTGAAGGTTGATGCCCGGGGGGAAAATAATTATACCATCACCAAAGAGTCCACTGGTGCAGGCCCTATTCGTTTTGAACTAAAGAATGTAAACCTAAAAAATACACGTGTTCGTTACAGTGATCTTGAGCGAACAGATGAATACATTTTTACAAGCGAACAACTTTACGCATCCATTAAATCAGCCGATAACCGGTATGCCATTGCAGCGAAAGGTGATGTTGATACCGAAAAACTTAACGTAGGAAAGATTTCCCTGCTGGAAGGAAAATCATTTTTAATCAACACATCGCTTACGTACGATGATGTTCAAAAATCGTTACACATTCAATCGGCCAATCTGCAACTAAGCACTTCGTTATTTGCCGTAAAAGGAAGCTATTCCTGGAAAGAGAAGAACCTTATAAACCTGGTTACTGAAGGCGAGAATACGGACATCCAAACACTGCTTTCCTTGCTGCCCGAAAATACAGCCGGAACATTTAGGCAGTATCAAAGTCGGGGCGACATTTACTTTCGGGCAAGTCTGGAAGGAGAAATCAGTGAAAAGAAAAGCCCTGCTTTTTCGGCCAGTTTTGGTTTTAGCAAGGCTACATTTTTTCATCCGCAGTATAAATCAAAAATTGAAGAGGCGAGCATGGAGGGTTCCTTTGCAACACCTTCTCTTCGCGATGCATCCCTGGCTGTGTTGTCGCTTAAAAACATTATCGGAAAACTCAATGGCAAACCTTTTCAAGCCAATTTGGTTGTTCGCAATTTTATTGACTCCGATGTGATCCTTGATTTCAAGGGTGACATTGATGCGGAAGCCCTTACCAGTTTCTACCCCATGGAAAGTCTGAAACAGGTAACCGGTAATTTATTTACTGATATTGCTTTTGAAGGAAAACTTTCGTGGCTGAAAAGCAGAGCCACCGCCCAACGGGTTTCCACACGTGGGTCGGTAGAAGCCCGTGACATATCCTTGACCTATGGTAAAGAGAATATTCCGTTAAAAAATCTGAACGGTGTCTTCCAGTTTAACAACAACGATTTGGCATTAAGTAATGTAAGCGCTCAGTTGGGTTCCAGTGAAATCCGTTTAAATGGCTTTTTTAAAAATATCATCACGTTTCTTCTTTTTAACGATCAGCCCGTAGGCATTGAAGCCGATTTAAAATCTTCCTTCCTGAATGTGGATGAACTTTTCGCATTTGCCTTTGGTAAAGAGACGAAGGGAGGGCCAGTAGAAGAATATGAATTCCGGATTTCACCGAACATTTATCTTAATTTTAATTGTGACGTGGGTAAACTTCAGTACAAACGATTTGCCGGCCGCTCACTCAAAGGCGATTTGTTGGTAAAAAATCAGGTGGCCGTTTCGCGAAATATTCAGGTAAAAACCATGGGGGGCAATCTTTCCCTTACCGGCATTGTAGTTGCTACTAACCCCAAAGCCATTGATGTGATGAGCACCCTGAAACTAGATGGGCTTTCGGTGGATAGTGTTTTTTATGTGTTTGAAAATTTTCAGCAAACGTTCATTCAGGATAAGCATTTGAGGGGAAAGGCCTTTGCCGATGTAAGCCTTGAATTAACACTGAATCAAAATTTAAAATTATTTCAGGAAACTCTGGTTGCTGATATCAGCGCCAACATAAAAAATGGTGAACTTAATCAATTCGAACCCCTAAAACGCTTGAACAAATACCTTGATGATGAGGGGCTTAATGCCTTGCGGTTTGCCGATTTAAAAAACGAAATTCATATCGAAAATAAAACGGTTTACATTCCCCAGATGGAGGTGCGTAGTAATGTTACCGTACTTCAGATCAGCGGTACGCATACTTTTAATCAACACATTGATTACCGTGTAGTAACCCCCCTCAATAACAAACGAAAAATTGATATTAATGAAGCAGCAGGAGCCATTGAAGAAATGGAAGGGCGCGCCAAGCTATACCTCAAGATAACCGGAACTACCGATGATTATCGCGTTCAATATGATACAGAAGCCGTGAAGAAGAAAATAGTTTCCGACCTGAAAAAAGAAGTTCAGGAACTTAAGGACGTTTTTAAAAACAAGCAGAAGAAAAAAGCAGTAGAACTTTCAAAGGATGAGTTTGATTGGGAGAATTGAGCTATTCGCTAATGGCTTCCTTCAAGAAATCATTCAGTGGTTTAATGGCCTTGCAGGTTTCGGCCAGTTGCTTCACAAATTTTTTGTCTTTCACTTCCTGGTCATTGAAGTAACACGATACTGTGAAGCTTTTATTTTTCAGTAAATCAATGTGGGGGTGATCTTTCGGGTAACCCTTTGGGGCTGTTTTTACCCGATCGTAATCATCAAATCCATTAAAGTATTTTTTGAATTTTCGATCATTCAAAATTTTAAGCAAGCCATCCGGATGGTAATCCACCTCCTGTCGGATTTTCGCCAGGTTGGTAGAGTCAGGCATCCAAAATCCTCCTGCTACAAAACTTTTCCCCGGCTCAAGGTGAACATAATAACCGGGCTCCTGTTCCATTTTGCCGTGGGCTGAAAAACCAGCACCCATGTTAACCTTATACGGTCGCTTGTCTTTGCTAAAGCGTACATCGCGATAAATCCGGAAACCTTGCTTGCGCGGGTTAAGACCCGCCAGGCTTTCATCAAATTTTACTAACTCTTTATGGAAGGCCTCCAGAAAATCTTCAAAGTGTTCTTTTACCTGCAAATAGCGGGATTTGTTTTTTTCAAACCACTCGCGATTGTTATTGCGTGAAAGGTCAATCAGAAATTTGAGAATTAAATCAAGTTGCATAATAACAATGTTATAAATACTCCACTATTGATTCTAATCCAATGCCGCGAGAAGCTTTAACCAGGATTGTAGCATTTTCAATTGGATTTTTTTTCAGGAACTGGGATAAATCCTCTTTATTATAAAAATGTTGGGCTTTAGGAAACGCCTTCAATGCGTGGCTGATTAAAGTGCCGCAAAAGTAAACTTCCGTAAATCCCAATTCTGAAATAAGCTTGCCCAGGTTACTATGTTCCGTTTCGGCCTCTTCTTCCAACTCAAACATGTCGCCCAAGATCAAAACCTTTTTAAGAGCCTTCATACCCGCCAGGTTTTCAATAGCAGCTGCCATGGAACTGGGGTTAGCGTTATAGGCATCCAGCAAAATAGTATTTGTTCCTTTCTTTATAACCTGCGACCGCATATTGGCCGGTACATATTCAGCGATGGCTTTATTTGCCAGTTTTGCATCCACACCAAAGTATTTCCCTATACATAAAGCAACCGCTATATTTTCAAAATTATAATGGCCAATCAATTGTGTTTGAATAGCATCTTCCGATTCGGTTTTTATTTTAATGTATGGATCGGCACCCGCCAGTTCACAATGGTAATAATCACCAACGGCAGGATAAAATAACGGATTCTTAAATCGCTTAGCCATGTTGGCCAAAATATGATTTTGTGAATTAATAAACACAACACCGTTTTGTTGAATCAGATGCTGATACAATTCTGACTTACCACGAATAATATTATCAAACCCACCAAATGTGCCGATGTGTGCTTTACCAATATTAGTAATAAATCCATGTGTTGGATTGGCGATGGAGCACAACTGTGCAATCTCACCCACATGATTCGCTCCCATTTCTATAACGGCCAGTTCAATAGTTGAATCGATAGCAAGAATAGAAAGTGGTACACCAATGTGATTGTTCAGGTTTCCTTTTGTGGCAAAGGTTTTAAACTTTTTAGCCAATACAGCATGGAGTAGCTCTTTCGATGTAGTCTTTCCATTTGACCCGGTTAACCCGATAACCGGTATAGAAAGCTGTTGCCGATGATACCGTGCGAGTTCCTGTAAGGTAGATAATACATCCGTTACCACTATGTAACGGTTATCGGCAGCATACTGGGCTTCATCAATCACCGCATAACTGGCCCCTTTGGCAAGCGCTTCTGCCGCAAAAGCATTAGCATTGAATTTTTCGCCTTTCAGGGCAAAGAATACAGAGCCTGAGGTAATCTGCCGGGTGTCGGTAGAAACTTTACCGCTCTTCCGGTAGTTTTCATATAAATTCTGAATGTCCATGATTATCTTACCCACCAAGATAACAGGCGGACAAACGCCAGCGTTAAATCTCTATAAAAAAGTTTCATGCGCCTTATTCCCATTTTTATTTTGATCGCTCACTTCAGCCTGGCGCAATTTACCTATACATTCCATCAGCAGGTTCCTGTAATTATTGATCAGGATACTTTGCGAATGCCGTGGGCCGGTGGGTTAAATACAGCGCAGTTTAATACGATTGATCTGGATGGAGACGGGAAGGACGACCTGGCCTTGTTCGATCGCATGGCCAACCGCGTTGTAACCTTTCTTAATGTTGATAATCAATGGAAGTACGCACCCGAATATGAAATCTTTTTTCCGGAAGAAGTCTCCGGCTTTATGCTGCTTCGCGACTTCAACTGCGATGGCAGAAAAGATCTGTTCACCAAAGATGTTCAGGGTATCAAGGTATTTAAGAATACCACAACAACCGGCCAGCCACTTTCGTGGGAACAGGTTTTGTTTTTTACCGGATTTCCCGGTGCGAAAAGTCCGGTATTACTCACGAAAGGTTTTTCCGGTAAAATAAATCTTCAGTTACAGGCCGATGATTTGCCAGCCTTGGTGGACATTGATGGCGATGGCGACCTGGATATTTTAAATGTAAAATTTGTAGGCACCAGTACCATTGAGTTCCATAAAAACTTTAGCAAGGAACGTTATGGAACTTGCGACTCGTTAGACTTTGAACGCATAACACAGACCTGGGGCGATGTTGAAGAATGCGACTGCGGAGTTTTTGCCTTTGGCGAATCGTGCAATACCGGTGGCCGCACCAAGCATGCCGGTGGCAAGAGTTTGCTTGCCCTTGACCTGGATAACGATAATGACATGGATATTCTTTTTGCCGAAGCGGAATGCACACGCGTCTATCAACTCACCAACGTAGGCACACCTGAAAATCCATCCATAACGTCAGCTTTAAATTTTCCACCTGACGCACCCATAGCTATTCTTCAATTTCCATCGGTATACTACGAGGATGTAGATTTTGACGGGCGAAAGGACCTTGTTGCTTCACCCAGTATTTTTGCACGGGAGTTTTTGCAAACCGATTTACAACGTTCAACCTGGTTCTATAAAAACGCCGGTACACAACAACTGCCGGTATTCTCCTTTCAGAGAAGAAACTTCCTTCAGTCCGATATGATTGATGTTGGCGATAACGCAGTTCCTGCTTTTTACGATGCCGATGGCGATGGCGACCTGGATATGTTTATCGGAACCTTTGTCAATGGGGTGCGGGGTTCAATTTATTATTTCGAAAACACAGGCACCCGTATAGAACCCACCTACAAACTCATAACCGACAATTTGCTGGGACTTTCATTTTATAACTTCACCAACATCAAACCACAGTTTGCTGATGTAAATGGCGATGCCAAAGTAGATTTGGTTTTTACAGCCTCTAATGCCGCAGGAATAAACACTAATTTGTACTATGTGCTCAACAACGCCAGTGTAGGTTTAAATTTCAATGATCAGCCGGTACAATCTTTAAACTTTCCCATATTCTCTTCTGAAAATATACTGGTAACAAACGTCAACAACGATCTTCAGCCCGACTTACTGGTAGGCAAACGCGATGGCTCACTACAGTACTGGCAAAATACCGGAACATCAACTACACCATCATTCACGCTTACTTCCAATGCTTACCTGGGATTGGGTGCAAGTATTTTAAGACAAAATCTGTCCATGGCTGTTGGCGACCTGAATGCCGATGGCTTGCCGGATTTGATCCTGGGCGACCAGAATGGGGAACTACGAATCGTTAATAATTTCAAAGAAGCTGCAGATGCAAGTGCAGCCAGTGTTAACATCATTTATAACCCGCTTAACCAGGCCTATACAAGCCAGAACCTGGGTGGGCGCATTTGGCCTGCCATCGCCAACCTTTTCAATACTACCAAGCCAGCAATTGTTGTAGGCAATATTCTGGGTGGCCTGCATATTCTCCAACATGATGAAAGTGTACCCTTACCCGAAAACCCGCAAATCAGCATTTATCCCAACCCGATCAGCAAAGAATTCTCGTCCATTGTAAATATCAGCGTAGACAGGCCCGCAATTGCTTATGTGCTCACTGTTACCGGGCAGGAAGTAGGGGTTCCGCTTTTGCTACAAGGTCAACAGCTTTATCAATTCAGGGTTGACTCCCTTGCCCCCGGGATGTACATCATCCGGTTTTTAATCAATGGAAAATCGTACGCACGCAGATTTATCGTCCAATAAACCACTTAGTAGGGCCATTTGAACGATTCCTGACCACTTTTAGGTAATTTCTGCTCAGACTTGGAAAATTGGGGGTGTTTTCCCGATATTTGCAGTCCCTTTTTAAGGGGTAAACAATTATAAGCATGGCGCGAGTTTGTGAAATCACCGGAAAACGGCCTCAGGTTGGAAACAATGTTTCCCACGCGAACAATAAAACCAAGCGCAGGTTCTATCCGAACCTTCAAAAGAAGCGTTTTTTTGTTCCTGAGGAGGGAAAATGGATTACCTTAAAACTATCCACCAAGGCAATTAAAACGATCAATAAGCTGGGTATTTCTGCTGTTTTGAAAGAAGCAAAAGAAAAAGGTCACTTGGCGAAATAAACTATAAGGAATCATGGCAAAGAAAGGCAACAGGGTTCAGGTGATTTTAGAGTGCACAGAGCATAGGGCAACAGGCATGCCCGGCATGAGCCGTTACATCACTACCAAGAATCGCAAAAACACTACCGAACGCCTGGAGTTGAAGAAATACAACCCCGTTCTCAAAAAAGTAACTGTACACAAAGAAATTAAGTAATCATGGCTAAGAAGGTTGTTGCTACACTAAAAAAAACTGACGGAAAAAACTTCGCTAAAGTTATCCGTGCGGTTAAGTCTGAAAAAACAGGCGCTTACACATTCAAAGAAGAAATTGTGCCTGCAGAGTTGGTAAAGGAAGTGCTGGCTAAGAAGTAATTTTAGGCCTACTTAAAAACACAAAGTCCCTTTCGGGACTTTTTTTGTAACTACACTTTCCCGGGCTCACTTGGAGCCGGGGTTTTATTTTTTTAAGTTGTCAGGATATGGCATTTCTAGGCGGATTATTTTCAAAAGAAAAAAAGGAATCACTGAACAAGGGGCTCGAAAAAACCTCGGATAATATTTTCAGCAGATTGGGCAAAGCGTTGGTGGGTAAATCCGCTGTGGATGATGAGGTGCTGGACAACCTGGAAGAAATTCTGGTTTCGTCTGATGTAGGCATCAACACTACGTTGAAAATCATTGAGCGCATTCAACAACGCGTAGCCCGCGATAAATACCTGGGCGCCTCCGAACTAGATCGAATTCTAAAAGAGGAAATTGCCGGGTTGCTTGCTGAAAACCAATCAGAAGATGTACAGGATTTTACTATCCCGGAAGGTAAAAAGCCCTATGTAATTATGGTGGTTGGTGTTAATGGTGTTGGAAAAACGACCACCATCGGAAAATTATCCGCTCAATTTAAAGATCATGGCAAATCCGTTTTGTTGGGCGCTGCGGATACGTTTCGTGCGGCCGCGGTTGACCAGTTAAAATTATGGGGAGAACGTGTCGGAGTTCCGATAATCAGCAAGGGCATGAATACCGACCCATCTGCTGTTGCCTTTGATGCCGTTCAGGAAGGAGTTAATCGCGGTGTTGATGTAATTATTATTGATACTGCTGGCCGGCTACACACCAAGGTGAACCTGATGAACGAACTTTCGAAGATAAAACGTGTAGTTCAAAAAGTAATTCCAGATGCACCGCATGAGGTATTGTTGGTGTTGGATGGCAGCACAGGACAAAATGCCGTGATTCAGGCAAGGGAGTTTACAAAGGCTACGGAAGTAACAGCGCTGGCCATTACCAAACTAGACGGAACTGCCAAGGGTGGCGTGGTCATCGGTATATCTGATGAATTTAAAATACCTGTAAAGTATATTGGTGTAGGTGAGAAAGTTGGCGACTTGCAGGTATTCAACAAAGCCGAGTTTGTTGACTCACTTTTCAGAAGAGGCTAGCAAGCGGATCAGCACAATTACTTCTTTCTTCCTTCAAACGGCACCCGAAACAATACATAATAGGTAAAACCCCACGTGCTTTTTTTGTCTGTTCGTCCGTAACCCGGTACATCATAGGGCACCAAACCGCTGGACTCATTGGTATTTAACCCGAATTTATATCGAATCGTATAGCCCATCCAAAACACACTGAACATGCGCACCCGAAGTCCCGTGGTGAGTTCAGCCCATGAGGCGCGAACATTGTTGTTGGCATATTGTATGGTGCCGTCACCAAAAACAGGATCGCTGACAACCGTAGTGAGTTCTTCCGAAAACGTTCCGCGCGCATAGCGTAGTCCCAGGAAAAAATTATTTCGCTCCGGGTCATTCTTTAAAAAATTTACATCAACACCTGCCCGCCAGAAATTTCCACTACTTGAATACGTGTCATTTTCAGAAGTTAAATCGCGCGCCCAGCGGCCAGCTTCCATAACCAGGTAGTAACTGTCAAAATCTACATCCGCAACACCCTCCCATCCGCTAAATTCAGGCTCAATGGGCGTGCGGATTATGCTGATCATATCCACACCAAATCGAACACCGGTGGGCTTATAACTCTTTTTTACTGTATCGGCTTTTTGGGCCAAGACAGTAAGTGTTACCATTAAAAAAAATATGCTAATTAAATATTTCAATGTTAACGGTCCGGGTTTTGGTGAGTTGACGATTCACAACTCGAACAGAATCGAAAGTTGTATTTAAAATCTGCAAAGAAGAAAGAAAAAGTTCGCTGCCGCACTCATCCGATATAAACCGCATCTCGCGGTTGTAGCCTACCTGTAATTCTTTCACATTTTCATGGAAATAAAATGTAAAAGACGTTTCCGTACTGAACGGATCTACTGCCAACAAAGCATTTACTCCCCTCAGGGTATCGGGTATATTGCCTGGACTATAGAAAATGCTATCGGCACCGAGTGCGATAACCTGATACAGCACCACGGTGTCTCTTGCCCCACCCTCCAACTTACGAAAGGACACAACCAAAGCGGTATCTGCAGTTCGTAAACAATCCGGCTGATCCAGGCAGGAAAACAAGGGCAAAAGCAATAACCATAAGGCTTTTTTCACGGTTGTAAAGATAGTTTTTGACCTTCAAGGCCAAACTTCGGGCCAGCTTATTTTTCGTACTTTTGCAAACTTTATCTGGTAATAGTGAAAACGAAGGGAAATAAAAATACAAAAGTAAACATTGTCACACTGGGGTGTTCCAAAAACCTGGTGGATTCTGAAGTGCTGCTTACGCAATTACGCGGAAACGGAATCAATGCTGTTCATGAATCGAAAGAAGATGATGCCAGCGTGGTGGTCATCAATACCTGCGGCTTCATTGATAATGCCAAACAAGAGTCTATTGACACCATTCTGCGCTATGTTGATGCCAAAGAAGAAGGCATTGTAGACAAGGTTTATGTAACCGGATGCCTTTCGGAACGCTATAAAGATGATCTGGAAAAGGAAATTCCGGATGTAGATGCCTGGTTTGGAACGCGGGATTTGTCGCGCTTACTCAAGCAGTTTAAAGCTGACTACAAGCAGGAACTGGTGGGCGAGCGAATCCTCACGAACCCCAGTCATTATGCCTACATGAAAATTTCAGAAGGCTGCGATCGCCCGTGTTCTTTCTGTGCTATTCCGCTTATGCGTGGCAAGCACATTTCACGGCCTATGGAGGAACTTGTACTGGAAGCTAAAAACCTGGCAAAAGGTGGTACTAAAGAATTACTACTCATCGCGCAGGATTCAACCTATTACGGACTTGACCTTTATAAAAAACGTAACCTGGCTGAATTGCTGCAACGACTTTCTGATGTTGAAGGTATTGACTGGATCAGGTTGCATTATGCTTTTCCGTCAGGCTTTCCATTGGATGTTCTTGATGTAATGGCTGAACGTACCAACATCTGTAACTACCTGGATATTCCTTTACAACATGGATCAAGTCGCATATTACAACTCATGCGCAGAGGCACAACCCGTGAAAAAACGGAAGAACTTTTACAAACCATTCGCGACAAAGTTCCGGGCATAGCCATTCGCACAACACTGATTGCGGGTCATCCCGGAGAAACAGAAGAGGACTTTCAGGAGATGGTTGATTTTGTAGAAAGGTCCAGGTTCGACAGGTTGGGGGTTTTTAGTTACTCACACGAAGAAAATACCCATGCCTATTCCATGAAGGATGATGTGCCGGCTGAAATCAAACAGCAACGCATGGATGAAATCATGGAACTTCAGCAAGGCATTTCGCTGGAACTGAACCAGGAAAAAATTGGTAAAACTTTTAAGGTGCTGATCGATCGTAAAGAAGGTGGTGAGTTTATCGGACGAACGGAGTTTGACTCACCCGAAGTAGACAATGAAGTGATTATTAGTGCGGCACAGGAATACCTCCGGATTGGAGATTTTGTTAACATCAACATTACTTCAGCCACTGAATTCGACCTGTACGGAGAAGTAGCAAGGTAATCTTCGTGTAAATTATGTGGAACTCAAGGACGAAATAAACGTTATTTCGGTATGTTTTTACTCACACCAAGCTGTTGTTAGCCCATGCACCTCCAGAAAATTCCTTTTGAGGCCACCCACTCGTTTACCCCGTTTTTTCTGGATTATATTCACCAAAAGGAATCGCTGAAACCCTTTTATGGTCGCTTTCCTACCATTACAAATTTCAGCGATCAGCTCAAAGAAAAGGCTGCTTCTTTTGCGGTTCAAAACCGGGAAGTATTAGTCGCGGCTTTACAACAGCAATACAAACTTTTTGACATTGCAGAACCGGTTAAAACCAACCTGGAAAAACTAAAACATAAAGCAACGTTTACGGTAACAACCGGTCATCAGTTAAATATTTTTACTGGTCCGCTTTACTTTATTTATAAGATCATTACCGTTATCAACACGTGTAAACGGTTAAAAGAAGCCTATCCTGATCATAATTTTGTTCCGGTTTATTGGATGGCCTCTGAAGATCACGACTATGATGAGATTAAGAGTTTCCGGTTATATGGCAAGAAGTACATGTGGGAAACCAATCAGCAAGGAGCAGTAGGCAGGTTCCACACCAACGATTTTAAAAAACTTCTGGCAGATATTCCGGGAGACATCAATCTGTTTAAAGAAGCTTATACCAAACACAAAAAATTAAGTGATGCCGTCCGCTACTATGTGAACGCATTGTTTGGTATTGAGGGATTGATTGTTGTGGATGGTGATGATCAAGCGTTAAAAAAATTATTCGGTCCGGCTATTGAGCAGGATCTTTTCGAGCAACGCCACAAGCCGGTTGTTGACAAAGCCGATGCCGCATTAGATGCAATCGGATACAAAACTCAAATTCATTGCCGCGAGATAAACCTGTTTTACCTGGAGGATGGGCTAAGAAACCGGATTGAAAAAGTTGGAAGTAAATTCAGCGTAGTTGACAGCGGTCTTTCCTATACAGAATCTGAACTGCGCGAGCAGATAAAGAAATCACCAGAAAAATTCAGTCCTAACGTAGTGTTGCGCCCGCTTTACCAGGAAATGATTTTGCCAAACCTGGCCTATGTTGGTGGGCCTGCAGAAATTGTTTACTGGCTTCAGCTTAAGGGAATCTTTGATCACCATGGTATTCCCTTTCCGGTATTAATGCCCCGCAATTTTGCTTTGGTTATTGATGCGCCAACCGATCGTAAACTTACTAAAACAGGTATTGGAGTTGAGGATTTTTTCTTAGACAAACATCAGCTCTTCAACAAGGTTGCCCTGAAGTTTTCCACCAGCCCGATTATGCTGAACGGTGAAAAAGACTCCATCATTGACCATTTCAAGATTATCCAACAAAATGCAATGGCTATTGACAAAACACTTGGCGGTTTGGTTGATGCCGAAAAACAACGGGTTGTTAATAGCCTGGAGAAAATTGAGAAGAAACTGCTCAAGGCTGAAAAAAGAAAACAATCGGATCGTTTACAGCAGGTTGAAGCTGTGAAAGATAGTTTGTTTCCAAACGGAAGCTTACAGGAACGCACCGATAACTTCCTGAATTTCTATCAGCAAGATCCGCGTTTTATTACCTCACTACTTAAGCATTTCGATCCGTTTGATTTCAATTTCAACGTACTGCGTTATACATGACCAAGCAGGAACTTCGCAAGATCTATCTTGAAAAACGAATGGCGCTGAGCGAAGCTGAGTATCAGCAACTAAACTACAGGCTTTGCGAAAATTTCTTCACCTACATTGACCTATCCTTTATAAACGTCCTTCATACCTTCCTTCCGTTAGTTGAAAAGCGCGAGCCTGATACCTGGCTGATTATTGATCGCATCCGAAGAGAGTTTCCGCATATACGGTTAAGCATTCCAAAAGTAAACCCAGAAACCAACCAGCTTGATAATTATTTTTTTAAAGGCTTACATCAACTCAAGAAAAATAATTGGGGCATCATGGAACCGCAGCAAGGCATACCCACACCCCCCGAAAAGATAGACCTGGTGCTGGTGCCATTATTAGCGTTTGATAAAGCAGGAAATCGTGTAGGATATGGTAAGGGGTACTATGATAAGTTTCTGGCAACCTGCAATCCTTCGTGCACATTTCTTGGAGTCTCCCTGTTTCCACCTGTTGATGGGATAGAAGACATCGATTCGAATGATTTTTCATTATCGTCAACAATCACCCCACACCAGGTTTACTATTTCTAAACCTCCGGCTCCTGCTGGCTCAGGCAGTGGAAAGAACCAAGGCCCCAGATAATATCCGTTGAGTCAAGGCCAATTACTGTTCGATCCTTAAAACATTCCTGAAGAATGGCGCAGGCTTTATCATCGTTTTTATCGCGGAAGGTGGGCACAACAATATACTTGTTGCTGATATAAAAGTTGGCGTAGGAAGTAGGCAGACGCATGCCTTCGTAAATCAACGGAGCAGGCATAGGCAGTTCAACAATATTCATTTGCTTGCCACTTTCCAGCCTTAATGTTTTCAGTAACTTCAGATTTTCCTGAAGCGGTTCATAGTTCGGATCTTTTTTATTCGTCTCAACAACCGTCACTACTGTATCTTCATTTACAAACCGGGTAAGGTCATCAATATGCCCATCGGTGTCATCGCCTTCAATGCCATCGCCCAGCCAGAGTATATGATCAACCCCATAATACTTGTGCAAATACTCTTCAATTTGCTTTTGACTAAGGTGCGGGTTACGATTCGGGTTTAGCAGGCAAGAGGTTGTGGTCAATAAGGTTCCCTTCCCATTAAATTCTACCGAACCACCTTCCATAACAATGCCCGGATGAAATACCGGAATGTTATAGTGCTGAGCAATCAAGGTTGGTATAACATCATCGAGGTCAAATGGAGGATACTTTCCGCCCCACGCATTGTAGCCCCAGTCAACTATTACTTTCTTTTGTTCAGCTTTAGGATTAATAAGAAAAGCAGGGCCATGATCGCGACACCACGCATCATTGGTAGGATGAAAGAAAAAATTAATCTTCGAGAGATCAGCATTTACTTTTTCCAGTTGCTGAACAGCAAACTTCTTCATGCCTTCATCAACAATATTAATGTTAACCAACTCACCTTCTGCCACACGTTTTACAAACTCAGCATAAACCGGAAAAATGGTGTTAATTTTTCCGGGCCATGAAGCTTCCTTATGCGGCCAGCTAAGCCAGGTGGCCGTGTGTTTGGCAAATTCTGCGGGAAAGTAGTAACCGAGTTGTTTTGGGGTCATAAATAGTAAATAGTTGCTGGTTATTGGTTGTTGGTTATTCGTTCTAAGGTAGGTTCACTAACAACGAACAACGATTAACAAACAACCAAGGTCAATCTTCATCAATAAAACGCCTGGTAATGGGTTGATAGGAGTCAATCCTTCTGTCGCGTAGAAACGGCCAATGTGTTCTGTAGCTGTCAGTCTTATTCAGATCAACCTCTAATACGTGTATCTCCTCCTGATCGTGTGAAGCTTTGTATAAAATGCTTCCGAAGGGGTTTGCTATAAACGACCCTCCCCAAAATTTCATCCGCCCTTCTTGTTCAAAACCTACCCGGTTTACACTCACTACATGTATTCCATTTGCCACCGCATGGCTGCGCTGTATGGTTTGCCAGGCATTGTATTGTTCGGTGTTGGTGGCTTCATCTTGCGAAGTTGCCCAGCCAATGGCCGTGGGGTAGAACAATACTTCGGCACCCATAAGTGAAGTAATGCGTGCAGCTTCAGGATACCATTGATCCCAGCAGATAAGCACACCAATGGTGGCAAACTTTGTTTTAAAAACCTTATACCCCAGATCGCCCGGGGTGAAATAGAACTTTTCATAGTACGAAGGGTCATCCGGAATGTGCATCTTTCTGTACTTACCCAGGTACGCACCATCGGCATCAAGCACAGCGGTTGTATTGTGGTAGATGCCTTGCGTGCGCTTCTCAAACAATGAAGCTATGATAACCACACCCAATTCTTTCGCCACCGCAGACAATGCATCGGTGGATGGTCCCGGAATGGCTTCAGCAAGCTTAAAATTTTCATAATCTTCTAAATCGCAGAAATAAAGCGAAGTAAAAAGCTCTTGCAGGCAAACAATTTGTGCGCCCTTCTTGGCAGCCTCACGAATACCCGTAATGGCTTTGTGAAGATTTTCTTCTTTGTTGTTCGTGCACGACATCTGCACGGTGCCGATCTTAACAAGTTTACTGGCCACGCTACTGAAATTTAAGCGGTAAAATTACTCCGATTAATTAAGTCCGGAAAGCGTGCCGTCAGAAAAGTAAAAAGTTGATTTATTGGTCTGTGCACCACAAGCCATAATAGAAAATATGGTTCGTGAGGACACGAACCCTGTATGTATTGGCCTGATTGGTTTCTGCTCAAACCGAAACCTTTACAAACGATTCATCTTTGGATTCAAGCTTGGATTCACCCATCAACCATTTATCTGCTGCGCGTGCAGCTTCCCGGCCTTCGGATATGGCCCATACTACCAGCGATTGCCCCTTGCGGATGTCGCCCGCAGCAAACACTCCTTCCTGATTGGTTTGGTAGTGCCGGGTCTTTATGTTTCCCCGCTCGTCCAGTTCAAGTTCTAATTCCTGCACAAGTCCACCTTTTTCAGCCCCAGTAAAGCCAATGGCCAGCAAGGCCAACTCGCACGGAATAATGCGTTCGGAATCTTTCCGTTCAACAAAACCAGGCTTTCCATTCTTTTCAATTGTCCATTCGATATCCACCACTTTTAAACCGGTAAGCCTGTTGAGGTGATCGCCTATAAATTCTTTTGTCAATATGGCCCATTTACGGTCCACACCTTCTTCGTGCGAAGAAGAAGTGTTCAACACCATAGGCCATAGCGGCCACGGATTGGTTTCTTCGTTGCGTTTAAGCGGAGGTTTGGCCAGCAACTCAATCTGTGTTACCGACCTGGCCCCCTGCCGGTTTGAGGTTCCTACACAATCCGAACCGGTATCGCCACCGCCAATGACCAACACGCGTTTTCCACCGGCCAGAATATCGCCTGAAAAAATTCGGTCACCGGCAACGCGTTTGTTTTGCTGACTGAGAAAATCCATTGCAAAGTGAACACCCTGCAACTGTCTTCCCGGAATGGGCAAATCGCGCGGAGCCGAAGCACCGCCACAAACCAGTACGGCATCAAATTCATCCTGCAAAAACTTCGCACTAACATTTATGCCAACATGGGTATTTGTGCGAAAAATGATTCCCTCCTGTTCAAGCACTTTCAATCTTCGATCCAGTACTTTTTTCTCCAGCTTAAAATCAGGGATACCGTAACGAAGCAATCCGCCAATACGATCGCTGCGTTCAAAAACCGTAACCCAATGCCCGGCCTTATTGAGTTGAGCGGCAGCGGCTAAACCTGCCGGGCCCGATCCTATTACAGCAACCCGTTTGCCTGTTCGTTGCTTTGGTGGTTGTGGTTTTATGTAGCCTCGCTCAAAAGCAGTTTCGGCAATACTTTTCTCAATGTATTCAATGGCCACCGGTTTGTTGTTGATACTCAACACACAGCTGGCTTCACATGGTGCCGGGCAAATTCTTCCGGTAAACTCAGGAAAATTATTCGTGGTACTTAGTATTGTAATTGCTTCTTCCCAGTCGCCACGATAAACGGCTTCATTAAAATCGGGAATGGTGTTGCCCAGCGGGCAACCGTGGTGACAAAACGGAACACCGCAATCCATACAACGGGCCGATTGCGTATGGACATGCTGATGATCCAAAGGCGGATAAATTTCCTTATAATCTTTAATCCGCTCGTGCGGATCGCGAGTCTTGGGCATCTCGCGATTGAATTTTATAAATCCGTCTGGTTGGCCCATATCAATAACTATTCACTGTTTCAATCAAATTCTCTACTTGTGTCAGCCTGAGCGTGTCGAAGGCTCAACGTAACAAATCGTATTACATAAATGATGTCTCTTTCTGCTGACTCACTTTTCTTGACAGAAGCACTTTCTTATAATCGCGCGGCATCACTTTTACAAACATTTCTGTAGCGAGCTCCCAATTCTCCAATATCCAGTCGGCAGGATCGCTTTTGGTGTACTGAAAATGTTTTTCAATCATACCATGCACATGCACCTTATCTTCCTCCTCCATCTTCTCCAGTTCAACCATTTCCGGGTTGTACAATTCCTTCAGGGTTTGTTCCGGATCAAACACGTAAGCAATTCCACCACTCATGCCAGCGGCAAAATTTTTACCGGTCTTCCCTAATACTACCACGCGCCCACCGGTCATGTATTCACATCCATGATCACCCACGCCTTCCACTACGGCATTCACACCTGAATTGCGTACACAAAAGCGTTCACCTGCCTGGCCACGTATGTAAGCCTCACCCGATGTTGCACCATAAAACGCCACGTTGCCGATGATAATATTGTCTTCCGGTTTAAAGCTTGCTTCTTTGTCGGGATGAATGATAAGCTTCCCGCCCGACAATCCTTTTCCGAAATAATCATTGGCTTCGCCTTCCAGTTCAAACGTTACACCTTTGGCAACAAATGCTCCGAAACTTTGCCCGGCTGACCCTTTAAACTTGACACGAATCGTATCTTCAGCCAATCCATCGCCTTTGTAAAGTTTTGATATTTCATTCGACAACAATGCGCCCGTAGATCGATTGGTATTCTCAATGACAACGGAAGTTGTAACTTTTTCAAGATGTTCTAATGCTGGTTGTGCGGCAGCCAGAAGCTTCCAGTCCAATATTTTCTCCAACTCAAAATCCTGCTCAATTTGTTTGTACAGGCCAACGCCTTCTCCGGCCGATTCACGATATAACAAAGGAGACAAATCGAGTTTCTTTACCTTCCAGTGATCCACATCCTGACGAACACGAAGTATATCTGTACGCCCGATCATTTCATTGATGGTTCGAAAACCCAGGGAGGCCATCACTTCACGAAGATCTTCTGCAAGGAAGGTGAAGAAGTTTACCACATGATCAGGATCACCGGTAAATAATTTTCGCAACTCAACATCCTGGGTAGCAATGCCAACCGGGCACGTATTGAGATGGCATTTGCGCATCATAATACAACCCTCCACCACCAATGCAGCAGTAGCAACGCCCCACTCTTCGGCACCCAGCAGTGCAGCCATGGCAATATCACGGCCTGTTCGTATTTGCCCATCGGTTTGAAGCGTTACCCTGCTTCGCAAATTATTTTTTACCAGGGTTTGATGCGCTTCAGCCAACCCAAGTTCCCAGGGCAACCCGGCATGACGAACCGAACTCAACGGAGAGGCTCCGGTGCCGCCATCGGCACCGGAGATTAAAATTGCATCGGCTTTTGCTTTTGCCACACCGGCTGCCACCGTACCCACGCCTGCCTGCGAAACCAGCTTCACATTTATGCGTGCCTGTCGGTTGGCATTCTTCAAGTCAAAGATTAGTTGTGCTAAATCTTCGATGGAATAAATATCGTGATGAGGCGGTGGGGAAATTAACCCGACACCCGGTGTTGAATGCCTTACCCGGCCAATCCATTCGTCAACTTTATCACCCGGCAATTGGCCACCTTCACCAGGTTTAGCGCCTTGCGCCATTTTTATCTGCAACTCATCAGCATTGGTTAAATAATAACTGGTTACACCAAATCGTCCGGAAGCAACCTGTTTGATGGCTGAACGCTCCCAATCGCCATTAGTTTTCCTGGCAAAACGTGCTTCGTCTTCACCACCTTCACCACTGTTACTTTTTCCGCCAATGCGATTCATGGCAATAGCCAGGGTGGTGTGTGCTTCGTGTGAGATAGAACCAAACGACATGGCACCCGTGGCAAAGCGCTTAAAAATTTCTTCTGCGGGTTCAACTTCATCCAACGGCACAGGGTTGCGCTTTTTAAATTCCAGTAATCCGCGAAGGGTTAATTGATTTTTCGATTGATCGTTAATTACCTGTGCATATTTTTTATAGAGATCAAAATTATTGGTGCGGGTGGAATGTTGCAGCCAATGAATTACCTCAGGACTGAACAAATGTTTTTCGCCTTTACGTTTCCACTGATAGATGCCGCCAACGGGAAGATTTGTGTTTGAAGATTGAAATGCATACCGATGACGTACCAGTACTTCTTCGGCAATGTCATCAAACCCCAGCCCCTCTATACGACTGATGGTTCCACGAAAGCTTTTATCAATTACTTCCGTACTTATGCCGATGGCTTCAAATATCTGTGCCGACTGATACGACTGAAGGGTGCTGATACCCATCTTCGACATCACTTTGAGCAACCCATTTCCAATGGCTTTTTGATAATTTGAAAATGCTTCTTTATCGGTTAGCCTTTTATTCAACGCATCCTGTTCATTCAAATGATGCACAACTTCCAGCGCGAGATAAGGATTAATAGCGCTGGCTCCATAACCAATTACCGTGGCAAAGTGGTGTACCTCCCATACATCACCAGCCTCCACCACTAACCCGGCATGTGTACGAAGTTTTTTGTCGATGAGATGATGATGCACCGTACCTGTTGCCAGCAAAGAAGGTATTGGCGCATACCCATCATTAATCTTTTTATCAGAAAGGATGATAATTTTTTTACCGGATTGAACGGCTTGTTCCGCTTCCCGGCAGATAGCCTCCAAACCTTCTTTCAACCTTCCCGCTTTCCCATCGGCTTTAAAAACACAATTGACCACGGCATAATCATAGCCTTGATCATGCATGGCTTTCAGCTTGGCTAAATCGGAATTCAATAATACCGGTTGAGAGATATGGATTTGTTGGGTGTGTTCCGGGCTTTCTTCCAGCACATTTAAGCTCGCCCCAACACGGGTAAACAGTGACATCACCAATCGTTCACGAATGGGATCGATGGGCGGATTGCTGACCTGGGCAAAGTGTTGTTTAAAATAATTTGAAAGATGCCGGCTTTCTTTTGATAAGACGGCCAACGGTGTATCGTCACCCATGGAGCCAATGGCCTCATAGCCTTTTTCGGCCATGGGTGTGATGATCGTTTTTATATCCTCGCTGGTATACCCAAAAGCCTGCTGGCGTTGTGCGAGGGTTTCGATGTTAAAATCTCCTTCAAACGTTAATGGAACAGGTTCCAGCCTAAGCTTAATCCTGTTTTCAATAATCCATTGATAGTACGGCTTACCTTCATAAACCGAGCGCTTCACCCGATCGTCATCAAAAACTTTTCCTTTCTCCAAATCCACCAGCAACATTTTTCCCGGTGTAATTCTTCCCTTCTCCAGTACATCTTTTGGATCAACCGGAAGTGCGCCAACTTCAGAAGCTGCCACCACACGGCCTGACCGTGTTATGCAATACCGCAAGGGGCGCAATCCATTCCGGTCAAGTGTAGCCCCGATACGGCAACCATCGGTGAATACCAATGCAGCGGGACCATCCCAAGGCTCCATCATGGAAGCGTGGTATTTATAAAATGCCTTACGGTGCGGATCCATTAATTTATTATCCTGCCAGGCTTCAGGCACCAGCATCATGAGCACATGCGGCAAAGAGCGACCCGATAGTACCAGCATCTCCACCAGTGCGTCCAGGTTGGCTGAGTCAGAACCTGCCGGATTGGTGATGGGCAGCAGCATTTTCAATTCTTCATCAGTAAAGTTTGAAGATTTAAACAATGCTTCTTTGGATTTCATTTTGTTGACGTTGCCGCGGATAGTGTTGATCTCACCATTGTGGGCGATGTACCGGAAGGGCTGCGCAAGTTTCCAGTTAGGAAAAGTGTTAGTCGAGAAACGCGAATGCACCAGGGCCAGTGCCGTAGTAAGTCGTTCATCTTGCAGATCGTTGTAATAGGCACGCAACTGATCGGTACGCAACTGGCCTTTGTAGATTATGGTTTTGCAGGAAAGGCTGGTGATATAGAATTCCTTCACTGCAGCTTTTAACTGCTTGGCAACTGTATGCGTAACTGCATTGCGAAGAATGAAAAGCTTGCGTTCTAAGCTTTGTCTGTCAAGCTCCTCATCAAGCGGACGTATAAAAATTTGCTCAATAACAGGTTCCACTTCGGAAGCGCCAGGCCCGGGGATACTGTGATCCACCGGCACCGGACGATAACCGATTAAAGCCAACCGAAGTGTTTTGCTTAAGCTTATCAATACATCTTTGCATTGTTGCCTGATTTTTTTGTTTCGCGGAAAGAATATCATCCCTACACCATACTTTCCAGGATCGGGTAGATCAAAACCAACGCGTATTGTTTCAGTCTTGAAAAAATCGTGAGGAATTTGGAGGAGAATACCTGCACCATCTCCGGTTTTTGGACTGCTGCCGCGGCCTCCACGATGCTCCATATTTTCGAGCATCGATAAAGCATCGCGCAGTACCTGGTTGTTTTTTGATCCGTTTATGGTGGCGATAAAACCTATGCCGCAGGCATCGTGTTCAAGGGTTGGGGTGTAAAGCCCATGACTGGCCTTTCTTGTCATCAGTCGTAAAGGGTGGTTGTTCTGACTAAAAAGATTATATCAAAATAATATTTCGAAATAACTTGAAAGTGCGGAATAATAGTAGCTAAAAGTTAAAAAAATTACAACAAACGTTTGCTGCAAACGTGTTCGAAAAAATGCAGCATCACTATTTACTGCTTTATGGCCCGGATCATCTCCCGTTTGCCGGGAGGGCCGGGCAATGTTTCAACCACCAATCCCAGACTTCTCAGGTCACGCTTTACCTGGCCCTTGGCACAATAGGTTACCAATACTGCATCAGGCTTCATGGCCTCAACTACTTTTTCAAGGGATGGAAGCGTCCACATTTCCGGTTGCTTTTCAGGTGCAAACGCATCGAAGTAAATCAAATCAAATTTTGCTGAAGCTAAGATCGCTTGCTGCAGGGTTGACTTGATTTTATGCAAGCTGAAATTCGGGGTAACCAAAACCGGTTCATCCCAGGTTGCGCTATGGACTTTCTCAAAAAGTCTTAACCCTCTCGGATCGCTGGCATAATTAAGCTTGCTCCAGATGGCATGCCCAAGGGGAAATGACTCCAGTGAAATATAGTTCACCAAAACATCCCGGTCCGCAATCTGCTGCGCAGTAAGCCATGCATTTAAACCGGTACCAAAGCCAACCTCAAGCATGAATAACTCTGGCATGCGCTGTTGCAGCTTATGCTCCAAACCCTGTTGGATAAAAACATGAAGCGATTCCTGCAGGGCACCATGAATGGAATGATAGGTTTCATTTAGCTCCGTATTCCGCAGCGTCTGCGATCCGTCTCTTGTTAAGATGATTTCTATCATGGTTACTTTAAAGGCGAATGGTTTACTTTCCGATGTGAAATTACGAGGTCAGGTTAACAACATCTCAACATTAACCATCTTTCAATACATTGTATTTGGTGGCATTATACTTTACGCAGGCAGGCCTTTATTCATCCCATTGTCATTCGCCCTGCTTATCAGTTGTATTCTCTACCCACTATGTATTTGGCTGGAGCAGCATAAGATTAAAAAAATGACCGCAATAATTCTCAGCCTGTCGCTGATTTTTATTTTGATAAGCGCAATACTGTTTTTATTTATTCTTCAACTGCGCAACTTTTCTAACGAATGGTCAGCCTTGCAGTCCAAACTTTCGCAAACCCTGGCAGAAATAAGCGTTTGGGTAACACGTGAATTTAATATCAGTGAAGAACGGCAAAACCAGTGGCTCGAACACCTGTCACGACAGTCAAGCGCTGATGCGATGGGCTTTCTGCGAAAAACAATTTCAGCGGGAAGTGTTTCAGCCGTGCTGTTCATTTTAATACCTGTTTACGTGGTGTTGATTCTCTACCACCGCGACCGGTGGGTAGAAGTATTGTATCGAATATTTCCCTTAGAACGAAAAGAACGCATTCGGGAAATCCTTCACTTGAGCATCGCCTCTTACTACAACTTTATAAAAGGCATGTTGCTGGTGTACCTGATTGTTGGTTTGCTCAACAGCCTGGGATTGTATGCGTTGGGTATTCCGCATCCGGTTTTATTTGGGTTTACCGCCTCTATACTCACCTTCATACCTTATGCAGGAATTCTTATTGCTTCCTTACTGCCCATCACTATTTCATGGGTAACCTATAATTCCATTTGGTATCCCATTGGTGTCATCGCGGTGTTTTCCATTGTGCAATACCTGGAGGCTAATGTTATTTTTCCGTTAGCGGTAAGCAGCCGGCTAAAGCTTAACGCGTTAGTAACCATTGCTGCCATAGTAATGGGTGGTGTGTTGTGGGGCGTTGCGGGGTTAATCCTGTTTATACCCTTTTTAGGTATTTTAAAATTGATAGCCGACAGAACCCCGGCATTAAAAACATGGGCACTGGTGCTGGGTGGAGAAAAGTCTTCCGATTAGGAATTCTTTGTGATCAGCGCTACGGCATACGCATTTACGCCTTCATCACGGCCAACATAGCCTAACTTTTCGTTGGTGGTAGCTTTTATGGATACGTCTTCTTCCTGAATGTTCATAAGAGGCGCTAATGTCTTCTTCATCTCATCAATATGTGGATTGATTTTGGGGTGCTCCAGGCAAATGGTGCAATCCACATTACCAATTTTCCATCCTTTCGCTTCCAGCATACGGGTTACTTCTTTCAGGAAAAATTTACTATCCATTCCACTCCAACGCGCATCGCTGTTTGAAAAATGAAAGCCAATATCGCGCAGGTTCGCTGCGCCCAGCAAAGCATCGCATATGGCATGAATCAAAACATCGGCATCGGAATGACCGGTAGCGCCTTTTGTTGCCGGAAGGTTTATACCACCTAACCAAAAGTCGCGGCCTTCTTCCAGCTGATGCACATCAAAACCTAACCCCACCCGAATTTTCATGATATTAGTTTAGTGTTGCCTTGTAATACATAACGCTTGAATTTTCTTCCTTCAGGATATCTGATGCCAGTCGCTGAACATCCTTCACCGAAATACTGGTCAATCTCTTGCGCTCGGTGTTAACACGATTGGTGTCTCCCGATAACGCTGCAAACGCCAGGTTCATCGCCCGGTTCATTACCTCTACCTCATCAAATTCAAATGTTGTTTCTGCTTGATTCTTTACCTTCTGAAGTTCTTCTTCATCAATACCGCTTTGCACAACGTCATTGATAATCTTATTCACTTCTTCTTCAGCTTTGTTAAAAGAAATACCGTCTTTCAACCGACCATTGATCACCAGCAACCCTGGATCAATTGTACCCATAACAAAAGAAGAAAGTGAAGTAAATATTTCCTGCTCCTTTACCAATTTACTATACAACCGGCTTGATTGCCCCCTGCCCAATACATCACTTAATAAATCAACCGTAAAATAATCATCATGAAACCGGCCGGGCATGTGGTACATTTTGTAAAAAGCATTAGCGGGCACCTTGGCATCAATTTCGAGCAATCGTTTTTTTGATTGTAGCGGTTCTGCTGGTAATTTTCGTTCACGCTTCTTACCGGACGGTATCGGACCAAACCATTTTTCGGCCAGAGCTTTTACCTGGTCAACCTTAACATTACCCGCTACTACCAATATGGCATTGTTGGGAACATAATGGGTGAAGAAAAAATCTTTTACATCATCCATCGTAGCATTTTCAATATGGCTGATTTCCTTTCCGATGGTTGCCCATTTATAGGGATGAACCAGATAGGCTAAGGGCCGAAGTTTCAGCCAAACATCACCATAGGGCTGATTCAAATACCGTTGTTTAAATTCTTCAATTACAACTTTACGTTGCACCTCCAACACATTAGGATCGAATGATAAACTCAACATGCGGTCACTCTCCAGCCAGAAACCGGTTTCCAGGTTGGCCGCGGGTACGGTTAAATAATAATTGGTAATGTCGGTATTGGTAAAGGCATTATTTTCTCCGCCTACCCGCTGTAGCGGCTCATCATAGTTAGGTATGTTTATAGAGCCTCCAAACATTAGATGCTCAAATAAATGAGCAAAGCCGGTCTTGTCTTCGCGTTCATCGCGCGAGCCCACATCGTACAGAATATTCATCACTGCGATTTGCACGGTAGTATCTTCATGCACGATCACGCGCAGTCCATTGTTTAATGTGAATTCGTTAAAAGAAATCATAGACCTCAAAAGTACAGAAAACTAAATTGTTAATCAGGTGTGAGAAATCGCTGAAAAACTCCATTAACTTTACCGAATTTCTTCCTGTTATGAAATTTGATAGGCGCGATTTAACAAGTTCTGAGCTTAAACATCTGTATGAAGCTATTCTTCGTCCACGATTGATCGAAGAAAAAATGCTCATACTTCTCCGGCAGAATAAAATCAGTAAATGGTTTAGTGGCATTGGCCAGGAAGCTATAGCGGTAGGGTTAACCGAAGCGTTGGAAAAAGACGAGTACATCTTACCCATGCACCGCAACCTGGGGGTTTTCACTTCGCGCAACATGCCCTTCGAGCGATTGTTTGCGCAGTGGCAGGGAACCATGATGGGCTACACCAAAGGCCGCGATCGCTCCTTTCACTTCGGCACCAATGAACATCACATCGTGGGCATGATCTCACACCTTGGGCCGCAAAATGGTGTGGCGGATGGCATTGCGTTGGCGACAAAACTGAAAAAAGAAAAGAAAGTAACCGCTGTTTTCAATGGCGATGGCGGAACAAGCGAAGGTGATTTTCATGAAGCGGTTAATGTGGCAGCCGTGTGGGACCTTCCGGTGATTTTTGTAATTGAAAATAATGGATACGGATTGTCCACGCCAAGCAATGAACAATTTCGATGTAAAAGTTTTGTCGATAAAGCTATCGGGTATGGAATAGAAGGCGTTCAGGTTGATGGGAACAACATTCTTGAGGTCTACTCCACCATAAAAAAAATCGCTGAAGATATTCGTAAAAATCCCCGCCCAATTCTGCTTGAGTGTATTACCTTCCGCATGCGTGGTCACGAAGAAGCCTCAGGTACGAAATACGTTCCACAAGAACTGATGGACACCTGGGCGAAAAAAGACCCGGTGGAGAATTATGAAAAGTTTCTGGTGGTCGAAAGCATACTCGATCAAAAGGAAATCGATACCATCCGAAAAAAAATAAAAAAAGAAATTGAAGCCGGGCTGGAAACGGCTTTTGCCGAAACCCATCCGGAAGCCAACACAGAAACTGAGCTAAATGATGTGTATGCTCCGTTTACACCAACAATAACCTCACCCTCAGGCAAGACCTCCGAGAAAAGATTTATTGATGCCATAAGTGATGGGCTTCGCCAAAGCATGGAGCGTCACTCAAACCTCGTGTTGATGGGTCAAGACATTGCCGACTATGGCGGTGTGTTTAAAATCACCGATGGCTTTGTAAAGCAATTTGGCAAAGCGCGCGTCCGTAATACTCCCATTTGTGAGTCGGCTATCTTGGGTGCGGGACTTGGTCTTTCCATTAAAGGCATGAAGGCTATGGTGGAAATGCAGTTTGCTGATTTTGTGTCGGAAGGCATTACACAAATCGTAAATAACCTGGCCAAGGCGCATTGGCGCTGGGGGCAACATGCTGATGTAGTGGTGCGCATGCCCACCGGTGCAGGCACTGCGGCAGGTCCATTCCATTCGCAAAGCAACGAAGCCTGGTTTTTTCACACCCCGGGGTTAAAGGTGGTATATCCTTCCAACCCCTATGATGCAAAAGGATTGCTCTGTGCTTCGTTCGAAGATCCAAACCCGGTGATGTATTTTGAACACAAGTTGTTGTATCGTTCCATAAAAGAAATGGTGCCTGATGATTATTACACCGTTGAAATTGGAAAGGCAAAATTGGTAAACGAGGGCAATGATGTTTCCATTATCACATATGGGATGGGTGTTCACTGGGCAAAGGAAATATTGGAAAGTATGCCTGACGTTCAGGCAGATGTACTCGACCTGCGTACCTTACTGCCATGGGATAAGGAAGCTGTTCAACAAACCATAAAAAAAACCAATCGTGTACTCATCCTTCATGAAGATACGTTAACTGGTGGTATTGGTGCTGAAATAAGCGCATGGATTAACGAACACTGTTTTCAATACCTGGATGCTCCTGTGATGCGTGTGGCTAGTCTCGACACGGCCATCCCTTTTGCACCAACCCTGGAACAAAATTTTCTGGCTAAAGGCCGTTTAAAAAGCAAGCTTTCAGAATTGCTGGCGTTTTAAAGGGGACTTAGGAAATCTTCAGACTGACCTCTACTGCCTGATTTTTATTATCTTAGCACATTTCAGCGGCATTTTTTGAGCCCTATAAAGCAGCATACCGCCAGCCCATCGCGCAAGCTTACATTCATAAGCCTGGTGGTATTTCTATTTGTATTGAACATCTCATCCTTTTCTCAGAACACAAAAGGTGACCAACCATCAAAACCATCACGCGAAACCCGGTTTAAATCCAAGCCCTCGAAAAGCAAATCGAAGGGCATCGGTAAACGCGTAAGTCCGCAAGGAAAATCCAGAGCCGCCAGTGCAACCAAGCGAGGAGAAAAAGCAGGAAGACCTGTAAATCCAATCTATCGTGCAAAATCACCTCAAGGAAAAGAACGCGCCTGGAAGGGCGACATCACCGGACGAAGAATTCCGGCCACCCGTTCACAATCAAATGAGGCGCGCAATGTTTATCCGCAAAGCGGAAAATACATGGGCCGAAAAGGTCCTTCCGACAAAGATCCTCAATTGAAGTGGCGTGCCGTGGAGCGCCAGCGTGTACAAGTTCGTTCGGCCACCGGAAAAACACGAAACGTTTATCCGCAATTCAACAAGTATGTCAACAATCCTTCGCGCAAACCTCGCCCGATAGAGCGACCAACTTCCAATGCACCCCAATTGGCGAAATTGAAAAAAATGGGGAGCCAGCCACAACCACCGGATCGTAAGCGCGTGGTTCCTGCTACGGCATCAAGACCGTACATATCCCGAAAAAGTATTAACCCATACGCGGGCTTCTGGAACCGCAAGCAAAAAGGCGAGCGCCCCTACACACGCGATATTTCGGGCAGAAGATTGCGAACCATAAATTATCAAACGCCACCACAAAAAGTTCTGCGCCCAACCACTTCACCATACTATGGCAGAAAAGGTGCTGGCGACAGGCCTTACAAAGGTCCGGCAGCAGGAAGTTATCGAACGACTACTTCAGCCTCGAGAGCCTGGAAGGGTGATATTTCCGGAAGAAGAATAAGAGGCCGGAACTTTTCAAGCAAGCCCGGCACCGAAGGGGGTGTTATGCTTTCGCGAAAAAGAAAAGCAGGGTATGGTGACAAACCTTTTAAAGGCATGATGCCGGGTGGTGGTTATCAATCGGCTACGCAGTCTGGAGAAAAAAGAACCGGCAAAGCTCCCCTGCCCGGAAGGGCACCGGGTATTGGCGCCAAGGGAATTGACACGTATCAGGGGAATATTCGCTTTGGAAAATCTTTTGATACACAAGGTGCTGGTTACTCCGGTAATATGAAAGCCCGAAAACCTTTAAAAGGTGGAGGTAGTGTTAGCGGGAAACTCTGGAATAATCAGGGCAGAGCTATTACCGGACGCTATCCGGGCAAAGGTGCCGAGCAGGCCGCAACGTATCAGGGCAATATCAGGTTCAGAAAAGGCTTTGATGATGTGGGTTCCGACTATACCGGAAATATTAAAGCCAGAAAACCAATGAAAGGTGGTGGAAGTGTGAGTGGTAAACTCTGGAACAACAAAGGTCAGCCTGTGCTTGGTCGCGCACCCGGAAGATCAGATGAGCAGATGGCTACCTACCAGGGTAACATCCGGTTCAGAAAAAGCTTTGATGATGTAGGTGCAGATTATACAGGAAATATTAAAGCCCGTAAACCTGTGAAGGGCGGTGGCAGTGTGAGCGGAAAACTGTGGAACAATAAGGAACAACCGATCCAGGGTCGCCCTCCTGGAAAAGAGGATGAACGAATGGCTGCATTTTCCGGAAACCTGAAAGGCAAAGCACCACAAAAAGGTGGTGGAAGTATTAGTGGAAAACTTTGGAACAATAAAGAGCAACCGCTTCCGGGAAGGTATCCACCCGGCAGAAATGATGAACGCATGGCCGCCTTTGGCGGAACCGTTAAGGTGAAGAAGAAAGAACCCGGCAAAGACATTGGCGGATTCCCGGGTAAAATAATGGAGTTCGATCTTCATCCTGACATGCGCGATCAGGGCGAAACGTTTACCGGCTACACCCGGCTATCGCGATTTAAGAAAAACTATGTGCGTAACCCTAATGCCGATGAACTCGCGCTGAAGAAAAAGCGGCCCGGGGAATCCACGTATAAGATCGATGGTCTTCAGGTAAAAGTGAAGGAAAAAGACTACGACAAAAAACCGCATGCAGCAGATGGATCATTGCCGGGAATCAGTCCGTCCAAATCATCCATCAAGGCAAGTGAATATGCCCGCGGCATAAAAATGGATTGGCGTTATGTACGCAACCCCAGCAGCGATGAAGATGCGTTAAAGGTGAGGGAACCTGGAAAGGCTTTTGCCAAAGTCACCGACTACCAGGGAAACATCAAAATGAAGAAGTATGAACTCTTCGCCAGGAAAAAACTACACCCTGACGCACAGTTTGTTAAGACGAATCAGAACAATGTGAAAGAAGAAAAAAACATGCTCACGAACTTTAAGCTGTTCTGGGCACGTTTATTCAAGAAAAGTGATACCCAGCCCGAGCACCTGAAAGAAAAGATTCAGAAGCCACGTTATGACAAACGTGAGCAGGGATTATGGTATGACTAAAATATATTGTATGCACTGGACTAAACTCACCGATCTTCATCAACTTGACGACATCAGTAAAGAATCTGCACAACAAAAAATACTGATTTTTAAACATAGCACACAATGCTCAACCAGTCGTGCCATGTTAGACCGGTTAGAACGGAACTGGAAAGATGAGGAAATGAAAACCGTAAAGCCTTATTTTCTTGACTTATTGAGTTATCGCCAAATCTCCAATACGATTGCTCAAAAATTCAACGTTGAGCACGAATCTCCCCAGGTATTGATTATTCAGCATGATAAACCCATATATCACGCTTCACATATGAGTATAAATTACAACGCCCTCAAGGAGATTTCTAAAACTCAAACTCAATCAACTGATTAACCGACTCGTGAAGGCTCAGCGCAACCGGGCAGTGAAGTGCAATGTCCTTTAGTCTTTCTTTTTGCTCATTTGTTGCCACCAGATTTTTCTGCGACAGTTTCACCTGAATCTCGGCAATCTTCCGCGGATTTGAACCCATCACTTTAATCACTTCAGTTCGCATTCCGGAAATATCCACGCCTTCCCGCGCAGCCCAAATGCCCATGGTGGTGAGCATACAGGTACTCAGGGCTGTACAAACCAAATCTGTAGGGCTAAAAGCCTCTCCCTTTCCGTTGTTATCAACTGGGGCATCAGTAATAAGCACATTTCCCGATCGTGTATGCGTGGATTCTGTACGCAAGCCCCCCTGATATACAGTAGTTAATGTTGTCATGGTTAATAACTTATATTTATATTTTGCGTTACTTTAGAGCCTTAAAGGTATTTCAAAGTTTGGGTAGAATGCGCGGGTTTAAGAAAACAAAAATTACAGCGTTGCTGCTTTTCGTGAGTTGTTTTACCGTTTTCGGTCAAACGCAGGACAGCTATGAATATCAATCTGAATTTACCTGGGGTATTAACAAAAACACATCAGGCGGATTAATTGGTGGATTTACGTTCAAAAAAGCCAGAAAGCTAAATGAGCGTGTGCTGGAAACATTCGGCCTGGAGATTATGAATGTAAAACATCCGCAGGAGGTCAGAAGAAACTCCATTATTACGGGCAATTTTTTCATTTTCGGTAAAAGTAACTACCTCTATGCTTTTCGGCTTCAGTATGGCCGCGATCTTATTCTCTACAAAAAAGCGCCTCATCAAGGAGTAGAAATAAAAGCCGTTTTTGCTGCCGGCCCAAGCCTGGGCTTGGTAGCGCCTTATTTTGTAGAATACTCTCCGGACAGTGGTTTTCTGACCTTCCGAGGTCAGTATAATTTGGGCATTCCCCCAGACCAAATATGGGGAACAGGTCGTCTTTTTGAAGGAATTGGAAATTCCACCATGGTGCTGGGCGGCAATGTGAAAGCTGCCCTGAATTTTGAAACCGGTGCCATAAAAAGTTCTGTTGTAGGTTTTGAGGTTGGCGCTTTGTTGGATGCCTACGCAAAAGAAATTGAACTGATGCCCTCGGCAAAGAAATATGCCGCTTATCCCACGCTTTACATCACATTATTCTACGGAAGCCGCAAATAACATTTTTTTATTTCCGGATTGTGACCTTTTCCTATATTTGGGATTCTATTGCCAAACGTTGAACCTATGGAACCTAAAAAGACAGAAAAAGCAGATTTAACCAACAAATCCTGGTTGTTTTTCAACATCGGATTGGTCATTACGCTGCTTATCGTTGTGATGGCTTTTGAATATGCTTCAGAAGACGATTCTGATGCGAAGAATCTGGCCAAAAATCAAAACATCGTAGAAGAGATACTGGAGGTTCCGCCTACGGAACAACCCCCTCCACCACCGCCAAAAATTCAGCAACCTCAGATTATTGAAGTTCCTGATGAGGAAGAAATCAAAGAAGAAATCAAAGTTGAGTTTGATGTTGAAGTGACTGAGAACACCAAGGTTGAGGAAATTGTAATCGCTCCGGTTGAAGAAAAAGAAGATGTTGATCAAATCTTTTTAGTGGTGGAAGAAACCGCCACGCCCAAAGGTGGAATGGGTGCCTTTTACAAATACGTAGGTGATAAAATGAAGTATCCTGCGCAAGCCCGCAGAATGGGCATAGAAGGAAAAGTTTTCGTGGAGTTTGTTATTAACCGCGATGGTTCTATTACTGATGTAAAGGCAATAAAAGGAATTGGTGCCGGTTGTGATGAAGAGGCTGTACGCGTAGTACAAAGTGCACCTCCGTGGAATCCGGGCAAGCAAAGGGGTAAGCCTGTACGCCAGCGTTATGTTGTGCCTATTACCTTTAAGCTAGGTTAACCGATATTCAGGTTTTTAGTTTGATAAACCCTGCTGGTAATATCAGCAGGGTTTCTTTTTTTTGTGCCCCTCTTCAGAGAATAAACCCCAACAAAAAACCAATAACAATAATAACCGGAGCAGGAATTCGTGTAAACGTAAGAATGCCAAACGTACCAATCGTAAAGGCGAAATTCATAAAGGTATTGTCAAGGGGTTGAAAAAGAATGATGGCTGCAGCAGCAACTAACCCTGCACTTGCAGCTGTTAACCCTTCCAGTGATGCGCGAACAGCCCTGTACTTTTTTAAACTATCCCAAAAGCGAATCACAAAGAAAATCAGAAAAGTGCCCGGCAAAAAAATGCCAGCTGCCGACATAAGCGCACCTAAAAGTTCGCCACCAAAACCATACTCCCGCATGGCAAGTGATCCAATGAATGCGCTGAATGAAAATACAGGTCCGGGCAATGATTGCGCCACTGCATAACCCGACAAAAATTCATCATGATTTAGATATTCCTTCTTCCTGAACTCAACGCGTCTCCTGGGTTCTGCCTCCTTCTTTACAAACTCGGTGTACAGCAGGGGCGTTAAAGCCTGGCCGCCTCCAAAAATCAAGCTTCCATTTCGATAGAAATTTTCAAACAACAAAACCGGACGGGCCTTGGTAATTCCACCCATGACAGCCGCCAGTAAAAGCACACCAATCCAAAGCAGAAAATTAGACCACTGAACTTCAATTTTTTTCTTGATCTCCTTAGGCTGATTTTTAAATTTCAATGCCGTTGAAAGCCCGGCAACTAATAGAATAGCAGGAAAGACAAACGGGGTTTGAATAAAATAGGAAACCAGGGCAGCCGCAACCATAATAATGCCACCGGTTTTTGTGTGAATTGTTTTTAAACTTATGCTATACGCAGCATAGCTCACAAAACCAACAGCAATAGGTTGAATAAACCGCGTGAACTCCAATGAAAAATCTTTCTCCTGAATAGTGGAAAGAAAAATTCCGGCAAATGCCATAAACAATACCGATGGTAAAATCCAAACCAGTAAGGTAAGGTAAGCGAGGTTTGGCCCACCGATTTTAAAACCGATTGCAGTAAGTGTTTGTGTAGAACTTGGGCCGGGTAGAATCTGGCAAAGCGAATTTAGTTCCATCAACTCCGCTGCTGAAAGATAGTTGCGCTTCTTAACCAATACCTTTTGAAAATGGCCAAGATGTGCCTGCGGACCTCCAAACGTTGTGAGGGCGAGCCAGAGCACGTCTTTTAAAAAAATGTAATATCGGACTCGCCTGAACAAGAGCGTTCCTGAAAATTATTTTTTCTTTAAACCAATTTCCGCCAGTCGCTCATCCAGAAATTCTCCTGCGGTAATATCCGGCCAAATCTTCGGATGTTCAGCATCAACGCATTCGGGTAAGGCTGCCAGGCTCATCTCGCTTCGGGGGTGCATAAAGAATGGAATTGAAAACCGCGGGGTGTTCATTCTTTCACGTGGCGGATTTACCACACGGTGTATAGTTGATTTTAACTTCTTGTTGGTGTGACGCTCCAGCATATCGCCAACGTTCACCACCAATTGCTCAGGCAAAGCCGTAATCGGAATCCATTTTCCATCCCTGCGCAACACCTGTAAGCCATCGGCACTGGCACCCATCAATAATGTAATCAGGTTTATATCGCCATGTTCCGCTGCACGCACGGCATCTGCCGGCACAGCATCAGGATTTTCAATGGGGAAATAATGAATAGGGCGCAAAATGCTATTGCCATGGCGCACTTTTGCATCAAAATAATTTTCAGGCAACCCCAGGTACAACGCGATTGCGCGTAACATGTATACACCCGTTTTCTCCAGTCTGCGGTAAACTTCTAATCCGATCTCCTTGAATTCAGAAATTTCATCGGGCCAAACGTTTGCCGGATATTCCTTCTTAATTGGGTCTTCATCTTCTACCTCCTGACCGATGTGATAAAATTCTTTTAAGTCGCCTGTATTACGGCCCTTCGCATGTTCCTTTCCTTTACCGATGTAGCCCCGCTGACCGGCCAAACCCGGAATTTCATATTTCTGCTTCACCTCATCCGGTAAGGCGAAAAATTTCTTGATTACCGTATACAACTTTGCAGACAAGTCATCGGTCAGGTAATGATTCTTTATCGCTACAAAGCCTATGTTATTATAAGCTGCGCCCAGATCGGCCACAAATTTTTTCTTCTTCGCCTCATCTCCACTGGTGAAATCCGCCAGGTCAAGAGAAGGCACTTCATCGTAAAGTATTTCGCTCATACCATTGGTAGTAAGTCCAGGTGCAAGCTAAGTATTTTTAAGTAAATTTACCTTGCTCCTGCATTCCCTACAGGCCTGCCCGTTTTGAACCGAAGTACTTACTTGAACAGATAAAATCATGAAAAAGACCAACCGCAGAGAATTTATACAAACTACCGTAAAGGCTACGGTTATCACAACCATAGGTGTACCTTTTATGGCGTGTGCCTCTAAAGCCGGTAAGGAAACAGATGATCCAGAAAAAAATACACTGCCAGTCCTAACGTTTTCACAAATTAAATTACCCTATGGGTATGATGCGCTGGAGCCCAGTATTGATACCCTGACGATGGACATCCATTACAATAAACACCATGCAGCATATGTAAAGAATGTTAACGAGGCAATTGAAGCCGAGAAAATTACTTTTAATACAGAACTTGAATTCCTTTCCAACACTTCAAAACTCTCAGCCAAAGCGCGCAACAATGGTGGCGGTGTTTGGAATCACAACTTCTTTTGGCAAGTAATGAAGCCCGGTGGCGGTACTCCTTCCGGCAAACTGGCCGATGCCATAAATGGAAGTTTTGAATCCTTTGAAAAATTCAAAGAACAATTTACTACAGCAGCGATGACACGCTTTGGATCAGGCTGGGCCTGGTTAGTGAACGACAACGGAAAACTCAAAATTGGCTCTACACCAAACCAGGATAACCCATTAATGGACATTAGTGATTTTAAAGGCACGCCCTTACTGGCGTTGGATGTTTGGGAACACGCCTACTATTTGAAATACCAGAACAAGCGTAACGAGTATGTTGCCAATTGGTTTAATGTGATTAATTGGGATGAGGTGGCAAGTAGGTTGAAGTAAAATCACATGACTTCTTCAACTTTCCTCCGTGCCGGGTGGCGCAAACTGGCGATGGCTAACTATGTCGTGAATCCGGAGTTGCTCCTGCCGTTCGTGCCCGCCAAAACAGCGCTTGATTTATGGAACAACACCTGTTACGTTAGCCTGGTTGGATTCATGTTTATTAACACCCGTGTGCTGGGCATCAAGGTTCCATTTCATACCCACTTTGAAGAAGTTAACCTGCGCTTTTATGTTCGTTATCATGAACAGGGTGAGTGGAAACGGGGCGTGGTATTTATAAAGGAAATTGTTCCTAAACATGCCTTAACATTTGTGGCCAATACACTATATGGTGAACATTACGAGACTATGCCCATGCAGCACGAGTGGAAAACAAAGGGCGATACGCTTCATGTTGAATACCGTTGGAAAAAATCAACATGGAATACATTTGCTTTACAGGCGAATCCGCAACCAACTTCTTTGGAAACCGGAAGCGAAACAGAATTCATTACCGAGCATTACTGGGGTTACACCCGGATCAACGCAACCAAAACCTCCGAATACCAGGTAGAACATCCTCCATGGGAAATTTATCCCACCACGAACTATAATATTGATGTTGACTTCGGTATTGTGTACGGAAAAGAGTTTGCGTTTCTGTCGAAAGAAAAGCCAGTATCCGTTTTTCTGGCTGAAGGTTCGGAGATACAGGTGAAGGCTGGCAAAAAACATTTAATGTTCCGTGTTTGTATATAAGCACGGAACATTTGCCAGAGCTCTTCTTTAATAGTTTTTATAAAACTCCCGCAACTTCGTAATCAGCTGATCATAAATCGGGCGGGTGAAGGCAATGAACAGTTCTTGCGGTTGGGGCGGTAATTGTTCCTTTTGTTTACTGATCTCTAGCTGACGTGGCGTTAAGGCGCGCTCATCGCCATTAAAGGTTGCCCACTCCGATACCCACACAAATTCACCGGGCATTTTTTCAACGGAGAGAATCCGGTTACCCGGTAACTCAAGAATTTGAAAATTAACTGTTCCTTTTGACGTAGTGGTTTTACGGGAGTAGTAGTAGGTGGCTTTTACTGAACCATAAACTTTAACGGTATCACCTGAAATTGATATTGAGTTATTCAATTTATCAGTCAAAGCATAGAACAGTTTTTCCTGATGCCACGCGTTCACACTTTTAGCCCCACCGTTTCCACTTCCTTTACCTTTGTTGTCATTCTTTTTATCTGCGGGGTTCTTGCCCTTTTGGTCTTCGCAGGTACCCAGCACATCGCCATGCGCCAAATGTGCGTTCAATGCATTTTTTGAAATAGTCAGGGTATGTTTTGCTGCCGGGTTACCGGGCGGAATATGGCAAACCGTTACGCGATCCTTCTCATCAGTTTTTTCCTCAAAGTCATCATCACCCGGAAGGGGATCCGGGTCTTTAGGCTTGTCATCTTTCGGGTCATCTTTTTTATCATCTTTCGGCTGATCTTCCTTAGGCTGATCTTTCGGGTCTTCCTTCTTATCATCTACCGGATCTTTCGGTTTTTCATCCCTGGGTTTTTCTACCGGCTTTTCAGCATCCTTTGGTTTATCTGTTCCATCAACAGGCTTCTCCGCTCCTCCGGGTGATTGAGTTACGTAAGTAGCCAGCACAATGCTGTCTCTTACCAGGGCATATTCCTTTTCGTAAAGAAATACTTCGCCCACAGCAAAATCATCAAAGGCAATTTTCACCACATGATCGGGTGTGAGGTTAATGGTTTGTGCTTCTTTAAGCGTATAGAATTTTACAAATTCATTAATGGGGGTACTGTGCAAAAATTCAGAGACCTTATCATTAAAAAATTCGGCACTCACACTGATGTTGCGGGCCTGAACCGGAATAGGCTCTACCAGCACTTTTACAGTTGCCGCCCACAGTGAAGCTTTCAGCATATCCTGAACATCTTTATACCCAGGCACAAAAACTTCTGCCTGTTGAAAGTGCCGGTAAGCCTCTTTTGCTTTATCGCGATTATTTATTGCCAGTGCCATTACGCCAGCATTGTAGCGCTCAGCAGCTGCCTGTTGTTTGGCCTCAGCAAGCTTATCATAGTAACTAATTGGATTAGGAATAACGCGTAAGGCACCGGGCGAACGCCTGATTTCATCGTACATCACATTTATAGTGGTATAGGCATTTACCACATTCGACCATTTGAACTGGGCATTTGATGCCAACGCAGCTTTTGCCTGGTCATCGTAGTAGGTTACCGCCAGCGGATACGCCTCACGCAGGGTTTCAATTGATTTCTTGTGATCCTGATCTCTTCGTAAACGGTTGGTGGACGTTATTACAGCATTGTAATAATTACCGCGGACAAACGATTTTTTACCCGATGAACATGAGTCAAAAACCATCAACGCAATTAAAAGAAAGCCAGATAGGATAGGTAGAAAGGTTTTCATGGGTGCCAAATTTTATATGAAGGTACACAATTCATCAAAACCCGCACTTGTGTTCTTCGTTGCCGATTAAACCATTTCCAGTTACTACAACCATCTGATAAATATCATAGATAAAAGCACGCTTCCATCATTTTTTTTCAATGGCTCCCAGGATACTTTGGCAACACGCATTCACGCCATTGAAATTACTATGAAATACGTCTTCTTCGCTATTTTGCTCATCCACGGGTTGATTCACCTGATGGGCTTTGCCAAAGCCTTTAAGCTTGCCAATATTGAAAATATTACGTCCTCAATTTCCAAATCAGCCGGGGTAATTTGGTTGGCTGCCACCGTGCTGTTTGTCATTGCAGCTGCCGGATTTTTTATGGACAAATCGTTCTGGCCAGTTGCAGCAAGTATGGCGTCAGTGTTATCTCAACTGATTATACTAATGGTTTGGAAAGATGCCCGGTGGGGAACCCTTGCCAATGTGATTATCCTTATGGTGGCTGTTCCGGCTTACGCAAACTTTCAATTTCAAAAAATGGTAAACAAAGAAATCGATGCGCTGCTAAATGGTGTGGCCAGTCAACCCTCCGTTGAGGCACAACGTCAACCGGAAAACTTACCCGAACCTGTTCAGCAATGGCTTAGAAAATCTGTAGTGACGGATAAAGAACCTGTGCACAGTGCGCGTATCAAACAAACCGGCCGCATGCGCACCGCACCTGATGGCAAGTGGATGAACTTCACAGCAAACCAATATTATGATTTTAATAATCCAGCTTTTGTGTGGACAACACAAGTGGAGATGATACCGCTGATAAACATGGTAGGTCGGGATAAATTTACGAATGGTGAAGGCGAAATGTTGATCAAATTTCTGTCGCTTATTCCTGTGGTGAATGAAGCCAATAATGAGAAAATAAATTCCGGAACCATGTTACGGTATTTGGGTGAATTGATCTGGTTTCCATCTTCCGTGGTAAGCCCCTATATCACATGGGAAGAAATTGATTCACAAACAGCTAAAGCTACCATGCAATACAAAAACACTACCGCTCAGGGAATATTTTTCTTTACAGAGGATGGTGACTTTACAGCATTTGAAGCCCAGCGATATTATGGCGGAGGCGCTGATGCACGGCTCGAAAAATGGCGCGTTGAAGCCACCGACTACAAGCTTTTTGATGGAGTTCGTGTACCCTATAAAAACCGGGTAGTCTGGAAATTGGCGGAAGGAGATTTCATTTGGCTGGAATTGGAAATCATTTCGCTTGAAACGAATAACCAAACCCGATTTTGAGAAATAGAATTCTTCAACTCACGCTGAATTTCTTGCCGCGTTAATGATTCCAAACATGCAACGCAGTATCAGTTTTTGATAGTGCTTCGCATACTTCTTATCCTCACCACTCCTTAACCGTTGTAATGCAAATTGCTGTATTACAATAAGCGGCATCACGATGCGCTCACGCAGTTTTACCGATGCACGGTTAACCGGGTTGTTTTCCATCAATTCATCGAGGTCGGTAACCTGCAGTACTTGCTTTCGGGAGAGCGTATACTCGTCAAACATTTTTTTCCAGAAAGCGCCAAATTCCTCATCGCGGGCCAGGTATTTGGTGGCTGGATAATACGTTTTTGTCAGCGACATCATACTGTTGCCCAGCAGGGTTCGAAAAAACAACGAGCGCTTGTATAAGTTTTTCAGTTGCGTGAAATGCCCTCGCTTTTTCATTTCCTCCAGGGCAGAGCCTACACCATAAAAGCCGGGAATGTTTTGTTTCATCTGCGCCCACGCGCCCACAAAGGGAATCGCACGCAGGTCTTCAAACTTTAATCCATCAGATGCATTTCGTTTTACGGGGCGTGAGCCAATGTTGGTTTCGCCAAAAAAAGCAAGCGGTGTAACTTTTTCAAGATAAGGTACAAACCTCGGATGATGCTTGAGATCGAGATACGCTTTGTAGCCGGCTTCTGCCAGTTCATCCAGCAAAGCTTTGTCCTCCCTGTTTAAATCACTGGCTTCTTCACCAAATACTTCGCGCTCAACACCGGCCGAAAGAAGTTGCTCGAGATTAAACCGGCATGAGTTGATTTTTCCAAAACCCGAGCTTATGGTTTGCCCTTGTACGGTAAGCTGCACTTCATGATCTTCTATTGAACTTCCGAGTGACGCATAAAAATCATGCGTGTTACCTCCACCCCGCGCGGGCGGACCACCACGACCATCAAAAAACACTACGGTAATATCATGCTCACGCGAAATACGGGTAAGGTTTTCCTTCGCCCTGAAAATAGACCAATTCGCCCGTAGGTAACCGCCATCCTTGGTACCATCAGAAAAGCCAAGCATAATGGTTTGCCTGTTTCCGCGTTTTTGAAGATGCTTTTTATATTCCGGAATGTTGTACAGTTTTTTCATCACTTCACCGGCAGCCGCCAGGTCGTCAATGGTTTCAAACAGCGGAACTACATCCAGAGCAAGGCCTTGTTTTTTCCCCGAGGCCAATCGTGCCAATTGAAAAACCTGAATGATGTCGACCACCGAGCCACAATTACTGATAACATACCGATGACATCCGACCTCACCATTTTGTTTTTGAATCTGTTCGATCGTATAGACAGAATCGATCAGCTCACGGACAAAAGCATCTTTAACCTTAATTTTTTTAAGATCAGCAGTGGTCGTAAGTATCGATTTTATTTTTTGACCTTCCGTAAACGAATCAAAGTCTTTAATCTTAAGGTGAGTGCGGATCTCATCCCAGGCTTGCATATGCTTTCGGCTATCCTGACGAATGTCCATGCTGGCAAAGAAAAATCCGAACATGTTTACCTTAATGATAAAGGCATCCAGTTCATTAAGAAATAAACCCTCATGTTCATGCGTTAATAAATCACGAATTTTTTCCAGGGTACTCACCAACTCATCAGCCTGTTTATAACCCTTACCCGGATAATAGATGGCCTCGTAAACATTGCGCTCAGCTTCCATAATCAGAACATCTACTCCGCGAAAGGTTAACCTGCGCCTCAGCGCGCGTAAATCACGATGATAGCATTTCAAAATAGTTTCTTTTAACCGGGCCGCAACCTTCAGGGTAATATCATGCGTAACAAACGGATTGCCATCACGATCACCCCCGGGCCAAAAACCAATGCGGAACAAATTATAGTTTTTCCATTCGTATGGCTTTAACTCTAATCCATTCAGCAACCGGATTATAATTTCAGGTGCAGCGTGATAAAAAACATTTTCAAGGTACCAGCACAGGCTTACGGCTTCTTCGTAAGGCGAGGGCTTTTCACGATTGATAATCGGGGTTTTGCCCAATTGCTGCAACAGCACGTTAATACCTGCCAGATCATCTTTGCGGATAGCCTCTTCCAGATCATTGATAATGGCCAGCACCGTGCCCGGATAGAATTGCGTGGGGTGAGCGGTAAGCACCACGCGCACGCTAAAATCTTCAAGCTTCTTTTTAAGCTTTTCTTTTTTGTCTTCCGATGAGGCGCGCAGCAATAAAGCCGGCACTGTGCCTTTACCCCGAAGATCATTTACTTTATCAAAGGCAGCATCTTCGATGGAATCGAACAACACGATCTGCCGTTCGGCATATTGGATAAAGCTGAAGAGCAGATCAAACTGTTCTTCCCGTGACGCATCAGGCGCAAAATCACTGAAGAACTTTTCGACTATATCCTGCGGATCTTTTCCCAGCTCAAATCCGTCTTCGGCATATTGCTGAACAAACGGCAGCAACGTGCCCGTACGGTAAATGTTGCTGAAGGGAAGGTTTAGAAAAAGGCTATTGTAAATGTGATAGCGGGTGGATACGATTTGATCAAATGCTGAGGCCATGAAACAAATCTAAGTCCGGATTAACAGATTACCCAAAGAATTGACAATCTGTTTTGCTCCAGGGCCGCATGGCCCCGCACATCTGGTCATCGCTGCTTTCTATCCCGCATCCCCTACCAGTCCAAAGATAGAAAGAGGCGCTGCCCAGATGTGCTGAAAATTTCAGGCCACTGATTGAAGGTTTGTTACTCCACCACTTCGCCTTTGATGGTGAGCAACACACTGCCTTCATCGGTATTGGCATCGATTGTAACCGTTTTGGAAAACACTCCTGCTTTGGCAGCATTATAGGTAGCTTTCACAAATCCCTTTACTCCTGACGGAATAGGGTCCTTTGTATACTCCGTTACTGTACAGCCGCACGAAGCTTTCACGGATGATATCACGAGCGCAGCATCGCCAGAATTGGTGAATGTAAATTCATGAGCTACCGGTTCATTCAGTTTGATCGTACCAAAATCATAAACAGTTGTGTCCCAGGTAAAGGCAGCATCTGCAGTGCGAACGATAGGTGATATGTTGCTTGTTACGGCCAGTTGTTGGGCTACGGCTACCACCGCTACTATAGTGGCCAGCGTTAAAATGATGGATTTTTTCATTGGGGTTAATTGATTTAGTTGAAACATTAATTTATTCGATCGATGCTTCAAACCACGGCATTCCCTTCGAAACCCCTTGTTAACAGGTTGCCAATAAATGTTAATGACTTGTTAAACCCTGTTTCCCCGCTGATTTTCCTTGTACTTTTAGGCGGTGAAAAACTCTACTATCCGGTTTATTATTGTGCTTGCCACGATCAGCATTCTCGGTATTTCTATTACTCAGATTTACTGGGTTAAGCGTGCCTTCGGTTTAAAAGAAGCTGAGTTCGACCGGCAAGTGAACACTGCGTTATTCAATGTGGCGGCTCAAATCTTTTCGCTCAATAACACACCATCTCCTGCCAACAATCCCGTGAAGCAAATCTCTACCAATTATTATGTGGTGATGGTGAATGGTGAGATTGATGCAAGCCTGCTGGAGTTTTTGTTGCGGTCAGAATTTGAAAAACGAAACATCCAGGCCAACTTTGAATATGGCATCTACGACTGCACCCACGAAAAGATGGTGTATGGAAACTATGTTAAGCTGAGTGATAAAGTCAGTAAACGTGAACAAAATCCAAACCTGCCCAAGTGGGTGAATGCCGGCTATTATTTTGGTGTGCAGTTTCCTAACCGCGAGGCACAGATTTTAAACCAGATGGGCATCTGGTCATTTTCATCTGCGGTGCTGCTGATTGTGATTATATTTTTTGGATACACGTTATTCGTTATTCTCAAACAGAAACGTCTTTCAGAAATACAGAAAGACTTCATCAATAACATGACCCACGAATTCAAAACACCCATCTCTACCATTGCCGTTTCTACAGAGGTATTGAAAGACAGCAGCATTGTTCAGCACCCGGAACGATTGTTGCAATACGCAACTATAATCGAAAATGAAAACAAAAGGCTGAAGCAGCATGTTGAGCGGGTGTTACAAATGGCCAGTCTGGATAAAGAAGATGTTGGGTTGAAAAAGGAAATCATCAATCTGCATGATGTTATCGAGGACGTGGTGAACAGTATGCTGGTAGCCCTCAACGAAAAGGATGGCGCCATTCACTTACATCTTGACGCGCTATCGCCCGAAATTAAGGCCGATCGTCATCACCTGACAAACGTAATTTTTAACCTGGTAGACAATGCCATTAAATACTGCAGCGGAAAACCAGTGATTACAATTACAACAGCACAACAACCTGGCGGAATCAAGCTCACCATTCAGGATAACGGCATAGGTATCAGTGATGAAAACAAAAAGCGCATCTTCCAAAAATTCTATCGGGTGCCTACCGGAAACATTCACGATGTAAAAGGTTTTGGACTTGGGCTGCATTACGTGAAACAAATTGTGGAAGCTCATCGTGGAAGGATTACGGTTAACAGTCAACCCGGTAATGGCTGCACTTTTACACTTGATTTACCAACCGCATGAATAAACTGTCAATTTTAGTGGTTGAAGATGATCCCAACCTGGGGTTCGTCATTCAGGATAACCTGGGTTTACAGGGTTATGATGTTTCGCTGGGGCGCGATGGCGAAGAGGGATTGAGGCTGTTTCATGAAAAGAAATTTAATCTGTGTATACTGGATGTGATGATGCCTAAAAAGGATGGCTTCAGCGTGGCGCGGGCTATTCGTGAACAAAATCGCGACATCCCGATTTTATTTCTAACCGCCAAGGCCATGACCGAAGACAAACTGGAAGGCTTTCGCACCGGTGCCGATGATTATATTACCAAACCCTTCAGCCTGGAAGAGTTATTCTGCCGCGTTGAGGTTTTTCTAAAGCGTGGACAAGCTGCTTCGGAACCAGAAAAAATTATTATGCTCGGTAGCTTTACTTTTGATTATTCCAATTTCAGGCTAACCACCCGGTTAAGTGAACGAACACTTACTTCGCGCGAAGCGGAAGTATTACGCCTGTTGTTTTTAAACCGTAACCGCGTGTTGAAACGCGAAGAGATACTAAAGGCCGTGTGGGGTGATGATGATTATTTTCTTGGCCGAAGTATGGATGTGTTTATCTCTAAACTGCGCAAATACCTGAAGGATGACCCCACCGTACAGATTGTGAATTATCACGGGGTAGGTTTCAAGCTGGAAATCAATGGATAAAATTGTTGTCTGTTAATTCTTATCTCGAATTTCACGTACAATTTTTATAAGACTATCCACGTGAACGGGCTTCGAAATAAAAGCATGAACACCTGATTTTTTAGCCAGCGCTACAACCTCTTCCTCATTATCAGAAGAAATCATAACAACGGGTGTCTTTTTGCCTTGTTCTCCATGAACAAAGTTCAGCACTGCGTCACCATTCACATAAGGCATGTGTATATCCGTAATGATCAGGTCGTAGTCATTTTCAGCCAATAAATCCAGGGCCTTTTGCCCGTTGTTAACAAAGTGAGCCCCAACCCCTTCGGAAACCAAGGCTACTTCAATGACTTTTAATACAACCTTGTCGTCTTCGCAAACCAGTATTTTCATTATACATCGAACTTATGTGAATCAAATAACCGCGTCTAAGTTACACGAAATTCAGGGTGAGAAGGTATTTGCTAAAAATTAATTCGAGATCAATAAACACACCAGTCAACGCTTCGACTGGTCCTCCACACTTTCGTGAGGTTTGGTGTTTTCGGGTTTTAGTGGCAAAGGTTCAGGCCACAAAAGCAGGGACGGGGTGAGGTTTTTAAAGCTATTAAAAATCAATTAAACATTTCCTTCAGCACGGCTATGGATTTAAACTCGCCAAGCGAATCCATATGTTCTTTATAGAAGCGTACTAACAAATCCAAGAGCTCTCTTCGATGGGCAATAGTGATCGTCAGGTTGGATGAATAATCAGCCAGCATAAGTTTCTGAAGTGTTGACTCAACAGCAACGTCTGCGAGGCGCCCGGAAAGAACCTCCATAGATTCATGAGCCCCAAAACCCAGTAAGCGACTGAGTTTAATCAAAAATATGAGGTGAAAATTTTCATATCCATGTTCGGCATCATCGAGCGCAATCAGCGAAGAGGCGATGAAGGAATAAAGTTCCTGGGCGTGGCTCTCATCTTTTACAGCTTTATTCAACAGCTCGTTAATAAACAGAGCAATGGCCGATTTCTTTACATCGCTATACAGCGAATGATACTGATGCAGACACTTTACTTCCTTTATGCGTTTGACCTGGGCATTTTCTTTATAATACACCACCATATCCAGCAGCGTGAGGGGTTGGTAAAGGGCAATTTTTCCTTTGGCTGATGATGTGCGCACCCCGTTCACAATATAGCTCTGCAAACCAAACAGTTCCGTAAATACATTTACTATGATGGAGGTATCACCAAACCTGGTGAAGCGAAAAACGATGCCCGATGTTTTTTGAAGCATTGTGAATTAATTAATCACAGCGAGCTTGCCCACAATACTATCACTGCCATCCTGCGAAACAGCAATAACCAAATACATGCCAGTAGCCGCACGCTTTCCGGTATAGTCGCGCACATCCCAGGTAGCCGTGCCACCATTGGCATAGGTTTGCCAGATGAGTTTTCCTGAAATGTCGGTAACCTTTACAGTTGCGTCCGTTGACAATCCGGAAATGCTCACCGTTCCAGTAAACTCAGCCGTAACCGGATTCGGAAAGATTTTTACATTATCAAAGACTGGCCGGCTGGTCGTAGCATCGGAACGATACGAAACAATTCCTTTTTCAGTGGCAAAAAATACTTCCCCTGTTACCGGATGAATTTCAATATCTACTATCCGGTCGGACAGCAATGGACTATTTGCCACATTGAAATTATATATCTGCTTTTCGCCAAACGGATCAAACAACCAAAGTCCCCGCTGTGTGCCCATCCATTTACGGTTGCCTCCATCGGCAGCAATGGCAGTTACGGTTTCATCGCGCAATAAAAACCGGCCATTAAAAATTGGCTTCGTAGAATTTATACTTCCGGAAAAAACCTGGGCCGGATTTGGAAAGTAAGCCACACCGGCATTGGTGCCTACCCATACCTGACCTTCCCGATCAGATGTGATAGAAAATACCGAACGACTGGGCAGTGCTCCCGATCCCGCCACTTCATTCAAATAAACATGCTGATTCTTTTCACGGTTGTAAACCAAGATACCCCCACCCTGTGCAGAGTTGAGTACCATCCAAACCTGGCCAATTCTGTCAACCAGAAGCTCTGTTGGAAATTGTGCTGCAGCTATCGGAAATGAAAAAGATTCCCACGTGTTGTCATTTTTTAACAAGTGTAATGATAACGCAGAACCATAATTGATTACCCAAAGGCCATCAGGTGCAGAGGCAATAGCTGTAATTCTGTTGGTTGAAAGCGGGCTGTTTGCGTTCGTATAAAGGGTACTTGAACTATTCTCCATCACCTGAAGACCGCTACCAAAAGACGCAGCAAATGTTTTGGTGGATTTGAAATCAACATCTGTAACATCAAGTGTGAAAAAAGAAGTTTCTGTACTCCACAAGCCCGAAGCGAATACATTTACATTTTCATTTTTGCCAGCCGGTAAAAAAGTTGTGGTATAGCCACCTGATACAGCAAACAGTTGATTAGCGGAGTTCAGATTCAACCGAAAGCCACCGGAAAATGTTGGCCCGTTTGGTAGGTAGGACTGAAAACTTCCAGGCTTATCAGAGATCAAGCCGTTTCGCAAATCCCCAATCCAAAATTTTCCAGCACCATCCTGAACGGCATAAGCAGGGCTTTGAATTTTTTCATTCTGAATTTGTGCCAGGGTTCCGGAAGCATCTAATGTCCAAAGATTATTCCCTTCCGTAATTAGTAAATTGGTGTTGGCCGTTAATGCATTAAAACTTGAACCCGGAAAATAATCGAGCGACCAGATTCCATTTTGCCTTGCATATAAACCGGCACCATCAATGGCAGCGAATACTTTTCCATTAAAGAATGCCACTGATTGAACAACAGCATTAAATGCACCTTGATTAAATCTCTTCCAGTTGGCAAAGTCGAGCAGGTTATCGGTTAACAATCCGGCCAGCACACCATTTTGTGTGGCCAAAAAAATACTGTCACCTAAAACAGTAGATTCTCTGATGGCTAATAACTGCCCCGCAGGGCCAAGGTCGCGCCAGGTTTCCTTTACTTCCAACTGCGCCAGATCAAAAACCACTACCCCATAATCAGCAGATAAATACGCAACCCCACCATGAACACGAACATGGTTTATTTTTTTTGATCCACTAATGGTTAGCGAATTTTTAAGGTTGCCGTAGGAAATGATTTCCGATGGCCGGATAATATCCAACATCCCGTCTGCATAACTGATGAGCAATTGATTCCGGGGTTGATCAAAAGCAATCGAAGTGATATCCGTACCGCTTAAGCCATCAAGCTTGGTGATGGTGGAGAGGCTATTGTCTGTATTAACAACAACTATTCCGTTTGATGAAGCCGCGTAAACCTTCTGTGAACTGATGGCAATAGCGTGAATAGCGTTGTAGGAGTTATGAATTCGCCAGGTACCTAAAGGTATTTCCTGTGCGTAACAATAGTCCATGGTCGATGACCCATGGACTATCATACAAACAACTAATAAGAAGTAGAAGAATTTACTCATCAATCTTATTTCGCCTTTTCATCCCCTCCACAAAACTTCTGCGGCTGCGCGCTTCATACTCTGCCTTCTCGCCCAGCATTACCTGCTCATTGCTCTGGGTTAACCGGTAAGAAAACGAAGCCAGTTCACCGGTTCGTGCACAAATGGCATGGACTTTTGTCACAAATTCTGCTATGGCCAGTAGCTGGGGCATCGGGCCAAAAGGTTTGCCTTCAAAGTCCATGTCCAGGCCGGCCACAATCACACGCTTGCCTCCGTTGGCCAGGGTGTTGCATACATCAACAATAGCATCATCAAAAAACTGCGCTTCGTCAATGCCTACTACATCACAATCACCGGCTAACAGAAGAATATCGCTGGCAAAATTTACGGGTGTTGAACGAATAGCATTCTCATTATGCGACACGATGTTATGTTCGTGATAACGCGTATCTGTAACGGGTTTAAAAATCTCTACTTTCTGTTTGGCGATAAGTGCCCGGTTAAGCCTGCGGATAAGCTCTTCCGTTTTTCCGGAGAACATGCACCCGCAAATTACTTCAATCCAACCGGCCCGACCGGCTGGGTCTTTTCTACCCAAATGAGGCTCAATAAACATGGTTGCAAGTTAACAGTCCAAAACCGATAGTCCATATTTATCCGGCCTGGGGAAGGTAAGTCATATGAGGAAATTTGCCGGTATCGGGTACTTCAACTACAATATCGCCTTTGATTTTTACCTGACAAGCCAACCGTTCGCCTGACCGTAATAAGCCTTGCTTTTGATACCGTACTTCTGCGGTTGTGTATTCTGTTAACATGCTTTCACCTTCAAGAACGATTGCCTTGCACGTAGTGCATCTTCCCTTCCCTCCGCAGGCATGCATCCAGTCGATACCCTGCTCGTGAATAAGCGCAAGCAGGGATTTTGAGAAATCTGATGATTCAAATGATTTTCCCAGATTCCGTATCACAATTCTTGCCATCTTGCGTTTAAGAGATTAGCCGTAAACATTATTTTTACAGCCAACAAGTATACACGATTAATCGATTATCAACCACCATGGACGAAAAGATCAGCCTTGAAGCAATTGCCTTATACAGTGATGCCTACGCGGATAAAATGCTGAAGAAGTTTTTTGCTGACAAAAGCAGAATTACCGGGCAGGAGGTTTTGGTATTTTCTGATATTCAGCAGGTAAACCTGTTCATTATTCGGGAGCTGTTTAAAACCTGGAAGGAAGAGATTAAAAAACTAAAGAGCCCTTTTTTTGATTACGAACATGCTGATGTAAAAGCCGCCCTTGAAACCTTCATGAATGTGCTCTCTAAAAATATTTCGATAGATCAACCTCATTTTGCACCATTGCTTAAAAAATCGGTAAGCCAAACCCTGCTGGTTATTTTTAGTCCTTACGATTATTTCTCCATGATAATCTCAGGCACCAATAATAAGTTGAATGTGGATGTTTTTCGTGAAGAGTTGAAGTACCTGCGCATAAACAAAGCCCCGCTTGAAAAACTGCTTCAACATTTTGACGAAAAACAAATAAAGGAAATTTCGGGCAATGAAGCGTTTGCCATGCTGGATCACATTCTGGAGGAAGTGAATTTTACTCCGGAAGATGTTGACTCCTTCATCACGCGCTTTAGTGGAGTGGAGAAACTGGATCCTGAAAAGTTATACGTGAAAAAACCTGAGCCCGCTCCGGTTGCCAAGGCTGCAACACCTCTCAAGTCAGATAAACCGGAGAAGCCAACCATACATGATTCATTGGCGCAGGAACCAAAACAAACCCTGGCCGATAACTTCAGAAAGATTGACCGGATCAAAGACTGGCTCACCATCAACCAAAAGTTTATGTTTACCAAGGTTCTCTTTCATGGCGATTTTGAACTGTTCAGCAAAGCCATAGATGATCTCGACCGGTTAGCCGATATGCCTGCCGCTTTAAAGTATATGGAAAAGCTGTACGATGAGTGGGATCGTGAGAGCGAAGAGTTTCACGAGTTTATGGAAATGGTGGAGAAGCGATTCAGCTAAGGTAACGGATTACAACCGCTGAAGCATCTGGCTACGGTGCGCATCCAACTTCAGCAGAATAAACAACAAAATGGTAAAGCCCCACAAGGATGAACCTCCATAGCTAAAAAAGGGTAGCGGAATACCTATAACCGGAAATAACCCGATGGTCATGCCGATGTTCACAGCAAAGTGAAAGAAGAAAATACAGGCAACGCTGTATCCAAATACGCGGGCAAACCTGCTCTTCTGTCGTTCGGCAAGGAAAATGATTCGCAGGAGCAAGGCCACAAAAAGAACAATCACCATCAGGCTGCCGATCCAGCCGTGCTCTTCCCCAATGGTGCAAAAAATAAAATCGGTACTTTGTTCGGGCACAAAATCAAACTTGGTTTGTGTACCCTTCAAAAATCCCTTTCCCGAAAACCCGCCACTGCCAATGGCAATTTTTGATTGGGTTACGTTCCATCCAAAGCCAAGCGGATCTGCCTCCGGATTAATCAGTGCTTTAATGCGGTTTTGCTGATGAGGCTTAAGTACATCGGTAACTACGTAATCAACACTTTCAATTACCCCTGCAATTAATAATGCGCCAATCGTGAGCAGTGCAATTCGTTTAAAGGTTTTTCTTCCCATCACAATGGCAATTACCAGCATAATTAAAATGCCTCCATAGAGGTAAAGTTGATTTTCGACCAAGAGGGTAAGAATAAAAATTATTGCTGCGGCAAGTCCTACCAGAATTAAAAAAGGCGACATGCCTTCCCTGAAAAATACAATTACAAATACCGTAAACACCAACGCTGTTCCGGTGTCTTTCTGCAACAAGATCAGCACCATAGGCACGCCAATCATCATAAACAAAATAGCCTGGTTCCGTAGCCTGTCCATTCTAAAGCCCACGGTACCAATAAACTTGGCCACCGCCAAGGCCGTAGCAAACTTTGCAAATTCAGAAGGTTGAACACCGAATGATCCAATACCCAACCAGGCCTTGTTGCCCCCTACTTCTTTACCGATTACCGGAACAAGTATTAATAGAAAAATAATGGCGCCAAAAATCAGGTACGCAGCCGCCTCATAAAAGCGCATGTCAACAATCAGAATCGCCAGGATGATGATCGCAGAAGCTGCAATAAAAATCAGTTGCCTGCCAGAGTTAAGCGAGAGATCAAAAATGTTTTGGTGGGCTGTTTCGTCATATACCGCAGCAAAAATATTGAACCAGCCAAGCAGCACCATGACCACGTAAATCATCACGGTAACCCAATCCATTTTATTTGATATCGCTTCGTCCCTTCTCATTCCATATCCATGTTAACAGGTACCGATTGCGCTGCAGGTGTTGCACGTACTACGGGATCAAGAAAATCTCCTTTCAGCACATACGCCTCCAGGGGTTTTCTTTTTACTTCTCCGGTTAAATATCTCTCAATCATTAAACTGGCAATAGAAGCGGCCGACCTTCCTCCCCATCCTGCATTTTCAACGTACACTGCTATAGCGATTTTAGGATTTTCTTTTGGCGCAAAAGCCATAAACACCGAGTGATCGTAACCATGAGGGTTTTGGGCTGTTCCGGTTTTTCCGCACAGGGTAATACCTGGAATAATGGCGCGCTGAGCCGTACCATAAATGGCGTCACTCATGGCATCCTGAACAAATGAAAAATAAGCAGAATCAATTCCGGTTTCATGGCGCACTTTATACCGCGCATCAATATCCCCTCCTTCAACACGCTTTACTAAATGTGGCGTATAGTAATAGCCCTTGTTCGCCATAATAGCGGCTATATTGGCCATTTGCAGCGGAGTGACCAGCATTTCGCCCTGCCCGATGGCGAGTGAATAAATGGTGGAAAATTTCCAGCGCCCCTCTCCGTAAATGCGGTTGTACAAATTGCTGGTAGGCATTTGTCCGCCTTTTTCACTGGGTAAATCAACCCCCAGCGGCTCGCCCAACCCAAAACGCTTTACATAAGCGCGCCAATTATCTAAACCAATACGTGAATCCGTAAACGTGTTGGGCGATTTATTCTGATTGATAATTCTCCGAAACGACTGATGAAAATACGGGTTACACGAATACTGAATAGCCCCATGCAGGTTTGTTGGATTTGGATGATTGTGGCAATTTACGAGGGAACGGTCGCATGGAAAACGTGTATCATAGGTGAGTACACCTTCCTGCAAGCCGATAAGTGATTGAACGATTTTAAAAATTGATCCGGGCGGATACATCGCCATCAGCGGACGATTAAACAACGGTTTGGTGGTATCGCTGTTGACCAACATAAAGTTTGAGCTGAACTTCCTGCCGGTTAACATGGACGGATCATACGATGGCCCCGAAACCATGGCCAGGACTTCACCGGAAGCAGGCTCAATGGCCACAATACTGCCCACCTTTCCGTGCAATAAATACTCACCATATTCCTGCAACGGCAGATCAATAGAGGCAATAAGATTATGACCGGGAATAGAAAGTGTATCGAAAGCACCATCTTTAAAGGAACCCTTCTCAATGCCCTTTACATTCCGAAGTTTATACTGTACTCCACGCTGACCACGCAGCACAGTTTCATAGTAAGCTTCAATTCCGCTTTGTCCTATGTAATCACCCTGCCGGTATAACTTTGATGAATCACGATCGAGTTGAGGTTTACTTATTTCACTCACATACCCAACAGCATTTGCCAGCGTGTTGGTGGCATAGGCACGCGAAGTACGCGGTTGAATATAAAACCCTTTAAACTCATCGAGGCGTTCCTGAATTTTTGCAAAATCGTAATTGGATAATTGCTTGATAAAAACAGTTGGCTTATAGGGTGAATATTCCTTGCGTGCTCGCAGCTCTTTAAACTTCACGTTCAATTCATCTTGTGTCATGTCAAACACATCGCAGAAATTTGCAGAGTCAAGACTTGTTACTTCTCGTTTGACAATGAGGAGATCATACTCCGGTGAATTATATACCAACAGATTACCAGTCCGGTCATAAATCAAACCCCGAAACGGATACTCAATATTTTTCATGATTGAATTACTATCCGCCAACTGCGCATAGCGATCATCCAGCAACTGAATAAAGAAGAGTTTGACCAGAAAGACAATTCCGGTTACTACGATAACAATTTGTAATATTTCTTTCCTTCCTTCATTCATGATCTTCTTCCCGGAAAGACGTACTCAACAATGAGCATCACCAATAAGGTATAGCCCGTGCTGGCCAATACTTTTATAAGGGTGTGCCAAAAATAATCAAACCCACCTGCTTCTGTATAAAATAATACCGTATGGTGAAGAAAAATTAAAGGAAGGGTATACGTGCTGAACCATTGCACCCCGTTATTTGCCACGCTTGGCAATGCATTGGCATCATAGCCACCTTGCGGGGTTAACCCGGCAAGCCAATAATTGCGCACATACATAATAAAAACACTGGATAGTGCATGTAAACCCAGGCTGTCATAAAAAACATCAACTGCAAAGCCCATAACAAAACCCAATGCCATCAGGATAAGGGGATTTGTTTCCACCGGCATGAGTAACAAATAGCCAACATATAGAAAGCAAAAGGCTACATGAAACATCACCGCATTCTTGAGAATGAGCACCTGAAAAAAAAGGTACACGAAAAATACCAGCACTTGTATAACCACCGATCTGTTCATCGTTTCATGTCGGGTATTTGTAATTCCAGGGAATCAAGTTCATGAAGCAGATTGCTCTTCACTACCGATACGAACGAAAGTTTCCGAAAATCCTGGGCAACTCTAATACGTAACTCATAAAAAGGAGCCTCTTCACGCAGCTCAATCTTCTCGATTGTACCAATTAATATTCCCTCCGGAAATACACCGCTATAACCAGAGGTTATAATTGTATCGCCCTCGGCCACCTTAACATGACGGGGAATAAATTCAAATTCTACCACCTGCGGATCGCGCCCGTCCCATTGAACCGTGCCAAAATGCCCGGTTCGCTTAATCAGGCCTGAAATGCGAAGGTCGATATTTAACAGTGAGGTCACCACACTGAAATGACTGGATGTCATTTTTACTTTACCTACCACGCCATACGAACTAATTACCGCCATGCCGGCTGCAACTCCGTCCTTACTACCCTTGTTAATGGTGATAAAATTGGTGTAGCGGTCGGTTGAGTTATTCACCACCTTGGCACTTACAAAATCAAACCGGTTGGTGATCTCCTCATCAGCCATTTTTCCCGACCAGATTTGCTGATTTCGTTGCTCCAGGCTTTTTCTTAGCCGTGCATTTTCTTCCGCCAGCATCATGTTTACTTCCCGCAGGGAGAAATAGTCGCGCATATTTTGTGAAAAGTTGTTTACCCCACCCACAAACGTGTTGGATGAATTAAAAAACTGAGCACCATGATACTGATTGTTTTGAATAATCAGCCAGGCGCAGAACAATTCCAAAGCAAGGAAAGTAAAGAAGGCGCGGTATTGATAAAGAAATAAAAATATCCGCTCCATGGAATCACGTCATCAATACAGCACGGAATTGATGTAGATTTTTTAGGGCTGCGCCTGTACCGCGAACAACAGCACGAAGCGGATCTTCCGCAACGTGAATGGGCAGTTTGGTCTTCAGGGCCAGTCGCTTATCCAGACCTCGTAACAACGCTCCGCCACCCGTCAGGTAAATGCCGCGTTCATAAATATCGGCCGAAAGTTCCGGAGGGGAAGTTTCCAGTGCTTTTAAAACAGCTTCTTCAAGTTTTGAAACAGACTTATCCAGTGCAAAAGCAACTTCGGAATATGAAATCTTTATGGTTTTAGGAATACCGGTCATTAAATCGCGACCGCGTACTTCATAGTCATCGGGCCCATCATCAAGTTCCGTTAGTGCAGAACCTACTTCAATTTTTATACGTTCGGCTGAACGCTCACCAATCAGCAAATTGTGCTGACGCCTCATGTAATCGAGAATATCTCTGTTGAAGGTATCGCCAGCCACGCGAATCGACTGATCGCAAACTATACCGGACAATGCAATCACGGCAATATCGGTTGTGCCTCCACCAATATCAACAATCATGTTTCCAATAGGCTGCTCAATATCGATGCCCGTACCGATAGCTGCCGAGATGGGTTCATAAATCATATACACTTCCTTTGCTCCCGCATGTTCGGCACTATCACGAACGGCACGCTTTTCAACTTCTGTAATCCCGGAAGGAATACAAATTACCATTCGATAGGAAGGTGGAAACAGACGCTTGCCCGTATCAATCATCTTGATTAACCCACGAATCATCAACTCAGCCGCCTGAAAGTCGGCAATCACGCCTTCCTTAAGGGGACGTATGGTTTTGATGTGATCGTGTGTCTTCTCGTGCATTTGCATGGCCTCACGACCAATGGCCAATACTTTGTTAGCGGCTTTGTCTAACGCAATAATGGATGGTTCATCGACAACAATCTTGTCTTTGTAAATAATGAGGGTGTTTGCCGTGCCAAGGTCTATAGCAATGTCGCTGGTGAAAAAGTCAAAAAAGCCCATGTATTGGTTTAAAAAATTGGTTTATGGATTAAGGTTTGAATTTACCAAAATATTCATTGGGTGCCCCCTTGCCGTAATATTTTAACTGCTTTTTCGTGATTTTACCGATCAATGTTTGAAATGACGGATGCCGGTGAACACCATAGCCATGCCGTGGGCATTACAGTAGTCAATGGAGTCCTGATCACGAACTGAACCGCCCGGTTGGATCACCGCGTTGATGCCCTGCGTATGTGCAATTTCTACACAATCTGGAAATGGAAAGAACGCATCGGATGCCATGACCGCTCCGCTCAGGTTAAATCCAAAAACCCTGGCCTTTTCAATAGCTTGTTTAAGGGCATCTACACGTGAAGTTTGCCCAACACCGCTTGCCAACAACTGACCATTCACGGCCAGTACAATCGTGTTCGACTTGGTATGCTTGGCAATTTTACTGGCAAACAACAAGGCCTTCACTTGATCAGCCGATGGAGCAACGGTGGTTACTACCTGCAAGTCTGTCTCCGAATCCGTCTTGCGATCGGCATCCTGTTCAATCACCCCGTTCAGTAGGCTTTTAAACTGCACTTTTTCATGAAGCGGTTGCTTCTGCAACAAAAGCATTCTGTTCTTCTTTGACCGGAGCAACGCAAGCGCATCATCATGGTATGCCGGAGCAATCAGGATTTCAAAAAACAGTTTATTCAATTCTTCAGCAGCTTCAACATCAACCGGCTTGTTGGTTGCCAGCACTCCACCGAAAGCAGAAACGGTATCGGCCTGAAAAGCTTTCAGGTAAGCCCCCTTCACAGAAGTGTCGGTTGCCACGCCACAGGCATTAGTATGTTTAATGATTACAAAAGCAGTGTCCTTTTCAAATTCCTGTAGCAAGTTCACGGCAGCATCCACATCCACCAGGTTGTTGTAGGATAATTCTTTGCCATGAAGCTGTTCGAATAATTCCTCCAGGTTGCCGAAAAACTTTCCCTGTTGATGAGGATTTTCGCCATACCGGAGCGTTCTTCCTTGCTGAACACTTTTCTTAAAAGAAGAAACAGATTGATCCTGATTGAAATAATTAAAAATTGCTGAGTCGTAATGCGAGGTAACATCAAAAGCCATGGCGGCAAATGCCTTGCGATCTGCCAGGTCGGATGAGCAGTTTTTTGATTCGAGTAGCTGCAGGGTCTGTGTATATTGCTTTCGTGAGGAAACAATAAGTACATCACTGAAATTTTTTGCAGCACCGCGAATCAGTGAAATACCACCTATATCAATCTTCTCAATAATTTCTTCTTCCGATCCTCCCGCTGCAACAGTTTCTTCAAAGGGATATAAATCAACAATCACCAGATCGATGGCTTCAATGGAATGCGTCTTGGCTTCATTACGATCACTCATTTCGTTACGCCTGAACAAAATGCCACCAAATATTGCCGGATGAAGTGTTTTCACACGGCCGCCAAAAATAGAGGGATAGCCTGTAAGTGTTTCCACTGGTATTACCGGGTAGCCCAGCTTTTCAATGTATTGTTGGGTGCCCCCGGTAGAGACAAATTCTACACCGGATTTCCCCAACAGGTGTACAATTGGGTCGAGGTTTTCTTTGTTATAAACGGAAATAAGCGCGCGGGCAATCTTACGATTGGACATGGTGTGGTTAAGGATGGTTAGCGAAACCGCAAAAGTAGAAGTAATGGCTTAAGGTTCAAGGCGAACCGAAAAATTTTAGGACTTCTTGCGGTTGGCGAGGTAAACGCCCCCAATAATCGCGGCCATACCAATATAATGTCCTGCATACAGGCGCTCTCCATCCAATACGCCCCACATCACCGCTACAATGGGCATGACATACGTTACCGAGCTTGCAAAAAGTGGCGTGCTTATTTTCACCAATCGGTTAAATAAAAATGTGGCAATAGCTGTACTCATCATGCCCAGCAAAACAATGTAACCAAAGGCTGGCCAGGCACCTTCATGGGTCGCAAATTTTTCTGTGAAATCCGTGAAGACAAAAAGGTAAGTGAGGGCCAAAGGGCTAATCATTAGTAATGAACCACTGGTAATGGCCAGTGAGCCAATGTCGGCTATTTTAAATTTGATGAAGTTCAGGTTTGAGCCATACAACACACATGCTATTACAATCAGCAACGCATAGAGATTAATGCCTTCTACTCTACCTTCCGATCGTGAAAGCATAAGCATAAATGTTCCGGCAAAACCCAGCACAATACCCACCACGGCAATGGCCCGAAAGCGCTGCTTAAATAATACCGCACCGATCAGCATGGTAAAGATGGGTGTTAAGGTGTTTAATATTCCGGCAATGGAGCTGTCCATGCGGGTTTGTGCTACTGAAAAAAGAAAGGCGGGAATGAAAATACCCATGAGTCCCGAAAGCAATAGTCTGGGAAAGTGTTTTGATCTTAACTCCCGGAATTTCAATAGCGCAGCCGGCAACATAAACAGTGCCGCAGCAGAAACACGAAGCGCACCTACCTCATCAGGATCAAAAACCTTTAATCCTTGCTTGATAAGAATGAAGGATGTACCCCAGATAAGGGAACATACAATCAACAAAAATAAAGCAGTGCCTTTTGTAGACTCGGACATAACGTAAACCGGGTGCAAAGATTGATAATCAGTCCACCATTTCAAATCCGTTTTCTTGCGATTCTTAAGTGAGGGCTGTTACGCCTGCGTAGGCTTCGCTTACTTCATCAAGGATGGAATAAAGTTCCTGTACATCAAGGGTCTCCACCAGGCGCATGCGATAGGGTTTGAAATCCGGCACACCTTTAAAGTAATTAGCATAATGCCTGCGCATCTCCAATACGCCAGTCTTGTCACCTTTCCACTGGGTGGAAAACTCCAGGTGCTTTTTCGTTATACGTATACGTTCTGGGATACCCGGTGGCAAAGGCCGTTCACCGTGCTGAATATAGTGTTTGATCTCGTTAAAAATCCATGGATAGCCAATAGCCGCACGCCCGATCATAACACCATCCACTCCGTAGCGATTTTTATACTCCATAGCTTTTTGAGGTGAGTCGATGTCGCCATTACCAAAAATTGGAATGTGCAGTCGCGGATTTTCCTTTAATCGGCCAATCAATGTCCAGTCGGCTGAGCCTTTATACATCTGTACGCGTGTTCTTCCGTGAACCGTGAGGGCTTGTATTCCGATGTCCTGAAGTCGCTCGGCCACTTCAAGAATATTTTTTGTACTGTCATCCCACCCCAAACGAGTTTTTACCGTAACCGGAAGGTGGGTGGCTTTTACAACCGCTTCCGTCATTTTTACCATCTTCGGAATATCCTGTAACAAAGCTGCACCGGCTCCGCGGCAGGCAACATTCTTCACCGGACAACCATAGTTAATGTCGATTAAATCCGGCTGAACGGCTGTGGCAATTTCAGTGGATTGAATCATGTGTTCAATATCGCTACCAAAAAGTTGTATGCCGATGGGCCGCTCGTATTCAAAAATGTCGAGCTTTTGTTTGCTCTTGGCGGCATCGCGTATCAATCCTTCAGAAGAAATAAATTCCGTATACATCAAATCGGCCCCATTCTCCTTGCATACGGCACGAAAAGGCGGATCGCTCACATCCTCCATCGGTGCCAGCAGCAATGGAAACTCCCCTAATTCTATTTTGCCGATTTTGACCATAATCAACTTAAATCCCTAAAACGCTATCTATAAAACCTCCAAAGTCTTTAAGACCTTGGGGGTGTACAAGACTAAATAAACCGCAAAGATAATATGTATTTGGAAGGATTTACTGATTTTTGGGCTCCTTCAAAAGAGGTAAAAATTCTATGCAAAACGCCAGCGTTTCCGACAGGCATCCGTTAGTATCACTTTTGTTCATCATCATTATGGTGGGCACTGGTTTTTTGCTGATTGGCCAGGCTATTGGTTTGGCTGTGGCTTCTTTATTTTATGAAGGTGACTTAGTTAGTGCCCTGCTCTCTAACCCAGATTATTCCATTTACATCCCACTCATGGTCACTCAGGGCATCGCCAGCTTTGTTGGATTGATTTTGTTTCCATTGTTGCACATTCGCTTTCTTGAACAAAAACCGCTGAAACCATTTTTTACTTTACAGGAACCCTGGTTTGCGCTATTACCTTTAATCATCATCATTGGCATTGGCTTTCAGGTTGCGCTTACACCGGTTATTGAGTGGAACATGAATTTTCAGTTTCCGGAATTCATGAAAAGTTTTGGTGCGTGGGCACGCGAACGCGAAGATGCTTTGATGGAACTCACCAAAGTGCTAACCAATTTTCAATCGCAACGTGATTTAATCATTGGCTTCGTTGTGATTGCCGTCATTCCTGGCATTGGTGAAGAACTTGTCTTCCGAGGTTTAATTCAAAATGAACTTAAGCGAAGTACAGGCAATGCACACGTTGCCATTTGGGTGGCAGCCTTTTTGTTCAGCGCTATTCACACGCAATTTTTTGGTTTTCTCCCACGTGTATTGTTGGGAGCGTTGTTTGGCTATTTGTACCATTGGTCGGGAAATCTGCTTATACCCATGTTTGCACACTTTTTTCATAATGGTTTCACCTTAATCATGCTTTATCTATACCAGCAAGGCATTACGGAGTTGGATATGGATAGTGAAGAAGCTGCACCGTGGCCCTGGGTAATTACTGGCCTTATCACAACATTTGTACTTTTGCTTTATTTCAGAAAGCTTTACGCCACCAAACAATCAACCTTTACTCCGTGACGAAAATTTTATCCGGCTATAGCAACCTTACCCAACGATTAGTTACAGCCCTTTTAGGAGCAGCGGCTATTATTGCCGGGGTAGCCTACGGTGAGTGGACCTACTTTGCCGTATTTTTCTTCATCTGTTTTTTTTCACTGCTTGAGTTTTACAAACTGGCAGGGCTTGATGGATTGATTCCACTAAAAACACTGGGCACCTTTAGCGGTATTACCCTGTTTGTGCTATCCTTCTTTATTGAACGCAATAATATCTCACCGCGGTACTACCTGCTATTCTTTCCGCTGGCATCGTTGGTTTACCTGGTTAAGCTCTACAAAAAAACGGAGCGAAAACCCTTCACAAATATTGCCTACACATTTTTAGGCATCTTCTATATTGCTGTTCCTTTTGCCCTACTCAATCATGCCGCTTTCGAAAATGGCTATTACAATTTTGAAATTATCCTGGGCGCATTGCTGATACTTTGGGCCAGCGACACAGGTGCATACTTTGCCGGAACCCTGTTTGGCAAAACAAAACTCTTTGAACGTATTTCACCTAAAAAATCGTGGGAAGGATTTTGGGGTGGTGCCGCATTAGCCATTGCCATGACCTATGGTATAAGCTTGTATTTCGAGAGCCTTACCGTAATGAATTGGTTGATTATTGCCTTACTGATTATTATCGGTGGAACCTTTGGCGACCTGGTGGAATCACTGTTGAAAAGAAGTATTGAAATAAAGGATTCAGGGAATAGTTTACCCGGGCACGGTGGTTTTTTAGACCGGTTTGACGGGCTGTTTATTTCTTCACCATTTATTGCTGCTTACCTGGAAATCTTTTAAAGTAAGCTTATCAGGTGCACTTCCTTTTTCTTCAATTCCATCCGGTTAGATTGGAATTTACGCTATCTTTGCAACCGATTTAGCCGTCCGTTTTAAGTGATTTAAATCAGATTACATTCACTCAAAAAACCCTACTTTTACCGCTACTTTTAACACTTATGGCATACATAGAACCTGCTCCTTTAAAAGATAAGGAAAATCCATTTGAAGCAATGATGTCTCGCTTTCATGAAGCGTCACAATTACTAGGTCTTGAAGAAGAAGTTTACAATGTTTTAAAATCACCTGCCCGGCAGGTTATTGTTTCCCTGCCGGTAACCATGGATGACGGAAGTATCCGTGTATTTGAAGGGTACCGCGTAGTTCATTCGAATATTCTGGGGCCTTCAAAGGGCGGTATCCGGTATGATCCACACGTAAACCTGGATGAGGTAAAAGCACTCGCAGCCTGGATGACCTGGAAGTGTGCCGTTGTTGATATCCCTTATGGCGGTGCCAAAGGAGGCATCACGTGCAACCCACGCCAAATGAGTGCCGGTGAAATTGAACGCCTTACCCGCGCTTACACGAGTGCCATGATCGACATTTTTGGGCCAGACCGCGATATTCCGGCACCCGATATGGGAACAGGCCCACGCGAGATGGCGTGGTTAATGGATGAATACTCCAAAACACAGGGCATGACCGTAAACGCGGTTGTTACCGGTAAGCCGTTAGTATTGGGTGGATCACTCGGTAGAACAGAAGCAACCGGCCGCGGTGTAATGGTTTCTACCCTGTCGGCTATGGAAAAAATGAAAATCAATCCCTATAAAGCTACCTGTGCTGTACAGGGGTTTGGTAACGTAGGTTCATGGGCTGCACGCTTGTTGGCCGAACGTGGACTTATCGTGCAGGCTGTAAGCGATATTGGAGGAGCCTACTACAATGAAAAAGGAATTGATATTGAGGCAGCTGTGACTTATAGTGGAAAAAACAAAGGTTCACTGGAAGGATTTGATGGTGCCGAAAAAATAAATGGTGATGATATTCTTACCCTGCCGGTAGATGTGTTGGTTCCTGCTGCCACGGAAGACGTAATCAAAGCTTCCAACGCTCCGAACATTAAAGCAAAGCTGATTGTAGAAGGAGCCAACGGCCCCACCTCATCAAAAGCCGATAGCATTATCAATGAAAAGGGAATTATTGTAGTGCCCGATATTCTGGCTAACGCGGGTGGCGTTACGGTATCGTATTTTGAGTGGGTTCAAAACCGCTTAGGATACAAGTGGGAAGCTGAGCGGGTTAACCGCAGGTCGGACCGGATTATGAAAGATGCATTCAATAATGTTTATAAAATTGCCAACGAATACAAAGTATCCATGCGTATTGCTGCATACATGGTGGCGATAGATAAAGTAGCCAAGACATATAAGTTCCGCGGAGGATATTGATTTTATAATACCTATTGATAAAGCAAGCAGCGAGGTCACGCTCGCTGCTTTTGTTTTCAATAAAACTAAATGACTTACCTTTGTGTCACCATAAGAAATTTTAAATTCCTGTAAATACATGACCATTCATAAGGAAGGACGCACACTGTTATTTGTATTGTTGGTAATATTCGTGGCCATTATCTGGGCCTTTGATTATTTTTTGCCGGATGCAACCCTTGCCCGCAATATCGTTATCGGTGTGTGTGTTGTTTTCTACCTGATTGTTCTTCAGTTTTTCAGAAGCCCGATTTTTACGGTAGAGAAAAATCCCAGGTATGTTATTGCTCCTGCTGATGGCAAAGTAGTGGTTATTGAAGAGGCCGAGGAAACTGAATACCTGAAGAGCAAGCGTAAGCAAATCTCCATTTTCATGTCGCCCGTTAACGTGCATGTTAACCGCATGCCGGTTAGCGGAAGCATCAGTTACTATCGCTATCATCCAGGAAAATATTTGGTGGCCTGGCATCCAAAATCCAGCACAGAAAATGAACGCACCACGGTGGTGGCTAAAATGGACAACGGTGTTGAGGTGCTGTTTCGCCAAATTGCCGGTGCACTGGCACGGAGAATTAAATGCTACGTACAGGAGGGTCAGAAACTGGAGCAAGGCCAGGAATTTGGCTTTATAAAGTTTGGTTCACGGGTTGATATTTTCCTGCCGCTCAACGCAAAAGTAAACGTGAGCCTGGGTGAAAAAACAACAGGCGGCAAGACGGTAATAGCGGAATTTTGATTTTTAAAGACTTCATTTAAACCCTCCATTAGCCTTTTATAAATATAAGGCAGACTAACAAGCGTTTATCATGGCTTTGATGCTTATCTTTGAAGATTAAGTCAAGTACATTTTTTACCTGAATCATGAGCAGAGCTTCATCCATAAAATTTCCACACGCACGGCAAGATTTCTTTATTACGCTAAACCAACGCGTAAATGATTACTTCAAAAGTGAAGGCATAACTAAACACGCCAACGCTGAAATGATTGTTAAAACCTGCGTGATGTTCGCCTTGTACTTTGTTCCCTATGCCCTGATAATTACAAGTACAGTAACCGCAGGCTGGGGTGTACTTGCTCTTGTAATTGTGATGGGTTTCGGTGTGGCTGGTATCGGCTTGTCCATCATGCATGATGCCAACCATGGTGCCTACTCAAACAAAGCCTGGGTTAATAATTTAATCGGTTACTCCTTAAACCTGGTTGGTGCCAACGCCTTTAACTGGAAAGTTCAACACAATGTGTTACACCATACTTATACCAACGTGCACGATGCCGATGAAGACATCAGTCCACGTGGGGTACTACGCATGCACCCTAACTCCAACTGGAAACCTATGCACCAGTTTCAACATCTATATGCCTGGTTCCTGTACGGATTAATGACAATCGTTTGGGTGCTGGTGAAAGATTTTGTTCGACTGGTGCGTTACCAGAAAGATGGTTTGGTGAAAAAACAAAAGGCCAACATTGTTACCGAATGGTTAATCTTACTAGGTACCAAAGCGCTATACGTGTCCTATATATTCGTTATCCCTGTTTTGCTGTTACCCTTTGCCTGGTGGCAGATTTTGTTGGGTGTATTGTTAATGCACTACATCGCTGGATTTATCCTGGCCATTATATTTCAACCCGCTCACGTTATTGATGGCACCGAATATCCGGAGCCTGATCAGGCCGGTATGTTGGAGAACACCTGGGCCATTCATCAACTGCACACCACCACCAACTTTGCCAACCGGAATAAAATACTTTCATGGTATGTGGGCGGATTAAATTACCAGGTAGAGCACCATCTTTTTCCAAATGTTTGTCATGTTCACTACCGGAAAATTTCAGGCATTGTACAAGAAACCGCTAAAGAATTTGGACTTCCTTATAAGAGTGAGCCAACATTTATAGGCGCCCTCGCAGGACACACACGCTTGTTGAAAGAGTTAGGGAAGCGGCCAACAGTTATGACTGTCGCGTAAAGTCGATAGCCTGTAAATATTATCCTATAATCTGATCAAACGCTTTTGTAAATCCTTTCATCTCTTCCAGTGTGCCAATACTAACGCGGCACCATTCTTTATCCTGGTAATCCCACACCCGAATCTGATATCCCTTCTTTTCGGTTTCTTCTAAAATCGTTTTTCCATCTATAGGTGCCGGAAAGAAAACTACGTTAGCCATTGATTTTCCGTACGACCACTTTTTACTGTCGAGATAATTGAACAGGTGCTGACGTGCCTCCGCGTTTTTCTTGCGTGTCATCGCCACAAAATCCTTGTCATCAAGGCTGGCTTTTGCTGCCGCCAACCCAGCCTGGTTATTATTTCCCCAGATTTGTTTCTCGGCCATTTTTTTCAACGTGTCCGGTTGCCCGATCAAATAGCCCACACGCAAACCGGCCAGTCCGTAAACTTTCGAAAACGTGCGCGATACAATTACATTATGTCCATGCTTCACCAGGTCAACCATTGATTTCTTTTCATGCTGATCAAGGAATTCAATGTAGGCTTCATCGGCAAAAACCGTTGCCTTCTTTGCCATCTCCATGCAGAACGACCTTAATTTTTCATTATCCACAATGGTTCCTGTTGGATTATTCGGGTTCACCACAAAAATTATTTTTGTATCAGGCTTAACAGCCGATGCCATTGCTTCCAGGTTATGTACCATGTTGGCATCCAAATCTACCCGATCCCAACGCGCATTGAATTTTGTAGCATAGTCCATGAGCAAACGGAATGTTGGAAATGCCGATAGCACCGCACCACCCTCCAGTCCGGCTGTCATGCCCGTGAGGCACAACAATTCAGACGAACCACAGCCCATCAGCACAAATTCGGGTGCAACGCCTTCACGCTGGGCAATAACTTTTTTTAGTTCCTGCGCTACGCCATGTGCGTAACGATTACCTTCCTTCATGCTCTCAACAATAGCTTTACGTGCCTTATCGGATGGCCCGTATGGATTTTCATTGGAGCCCAACAGAACAAGTTTGCCGTTTCTAAAAGGTTCAATGCCATGCAGTCGCTCTGCCCGACTAACCGGGGCGGCCATCAACTGGTCTGCTATGGTTAAACTTAGCGGTAATCCCGCACCGGCTGCCAAGGCAGACTTAAGCCATTGTCTTCGTGTTGTCATAATTTTATTTGGTTTACCACCGTGGTTTTTGATAATACGTTACATAGGTCTCACCATCCAATACAATCATCGGGTCATTATTCTTTGGATGATTTCGTTTTTCCAGAAGATAAGAACCGGAGCCCTGACCTGCCTGAGAGTTGTAATATATGCGAACGCCATCATATGACCACGTACCGCGATCGCTGCTTTGGGAGTTTGTACCACCATAGTAGGCATTGCTGTTTACACTCATTGAACTTTCGGCTTCATATTGATAGGTGCCATCACCGTTCAAGGTAATACAACGTTCTGAGGTTCTACCACCCGAATTGGTGGAAGTTACGTTGGTCCAGCACCATTTACCCACCAGTTCCTGAGCAACACGTTTATTGCCGGCTGCAGGTTGAGCCTGACCTGTTCCGGTTGTACCCGCTCCACCACGCGAATAGGTAAAGCTTTGGCCGTTAACTGTTAAGGTGAGTTGATTTCCGCTTAACGAATAACCCATTGCTGCACTACCCTGAGCCGCCTGAAGTATAATGCTGTTGCCAGAAAGTTGATAGCCGAAGGTTTGGCCTGCATAGATACACTGACCATTCTTATTGAATTCAATGGTTTCACCATTTCCCGACCAAACTCCAACAATGTCGGCCGAGCCGCCTGTTGCTGAAGCAACTGAATTTTTTTGTTGGGTGGATGGGCGATTTGAAGAAGGTGCAGTATTCACTGCACCGGCTCTAGAAAAAACTATGCTACCATCAATATCACCACCTGAAAGCGTAAGGGAGTTTCCTTGCTGGGTGAAATTGTATTGAGTTGAAACACCGGAAAGATTCAACGTGAGTTTGGTACCTGCAACGGTATATTTCATGGGCTCACCGTCAAACTCACCGGAACCATCGGCATTTAACATCAACGTCATCTGATAGCCGAACTGGGTGTTGGTCCAGATGCCCTGAATACCGGAACCCTGCTGCGCCTTTGCCCCGATTTGTGCACGAATGATAATTGGATGCAGCAGGAGAAAAAGAAAAACGACTGTGATGTATCTTTTCATAGCCATACCGATTATGGATTTCACTAATGTAGCAAAACGGATTTCCGAAGGAAAGCTATTTCTTGACAGTCGGGCTAAAACCCCATTAAGATGTAGGGATTTGAAACAGAAATCAGGTTAACCGTTCAATAATTTGCATGACCTGACTTAGGTGCCGTTCATCAGTTTCGTCAAAATCATTCAGTTTATCACTATCAACATCCAGCACCAGAAAGACCTCCTCATTCTTAAAAGCTGGTAATACAATTTCAGATTTAGAGGCTGAACTACAGGCAATGTGACCGGGAAATGCATCTACATCCTGAACAATAATGGTTTTCTTTTCCTTCCACGAAGTTCCGCAAACACCCTTTCCGAAATTAATACGGGTGCAGGCAATGGGGCCCTGGAATGGTCCAAGCACCAGTTGGTTGTCTTTCACAAGGTAAAACCCAACCCAAAAGAAATTCATCGTTTGTTTGAGCGCAGCCACTATGTTAGAAAGATTGGCAATGAGATCTGGCTCTCCTGAAACGAGGGCTTCGATTTGAGGTATTAACGTTTCGTAACGCTGCTGCTTATCGGTTGAGTTGGAGATGATGAGTTCTTCGGCCATTATTTTGAAAATGGAATTTCTAGTTGCTTACAAATCTTTCTGCAAAGTAAATCGGATAATTCGGGATGACGCCCCACAGCAGTTTGCTTTTTATTTATTGGTTTTGATAAATGGAATGGTTACCTCCTTCTCGCAACAAGACACAATTCACGATTCGCATCAAAAATTTCCAGTAAAGCATCTAAAACATTGGCCTTACATTCCTCTATCGTTTTCCCTTGCGAAATGGCTGATGGCACTTCCTCTAATTGACCCACATACCAACCATCTTCTGACCTTTCTATTACTATGCTAAATTTCATGATTAATACTTTGGTCTTACTAAATTAAAACAACCAAATCCTTGCTCCCTACACTGGGTACTTCACACAGCTAAAGATATTAAATCTTATCCAAAACCTTTTTTGTTCTTTCATTAATAATATTACCCGTATTTAAGGTAGAGGCCGGTTCAAACAACAAAACCTCTACTTCTTCTTCGGCTATTGGCTTATGCTCTACACCACGGGGCACAATTATAAATTCACCTTCATTAATTTCTACGGTCTTATCACGAAAGGCCATTTTGAGCTTTCCCTTAATTATCAAAAACAGTTCGTCTTCATGCTCGTGGTGATGCCAGAAAAATTCACCTTTCAATTTAGTGACTTTTACTTGCTGTCCGTTGAGTTCTCCTACAATGCGTGGATTCCAATGATCGGAAAACCGGGCAAATTTTTCTTCGAGGTTAATCTTTTCCATAAACAGGATGATAGGTAAACAAGGTATCGTTCATTACGGTTTCCGTGTGAGAAAGTTTTCCGTTCAGCCGTGGCGCGGGAATTCCCTTCCCAAATGCTCTTGGGGAACTGAAAATACGGGCTTCATCCCATGAACCTGCATCCATAAAAAATTGAAGCGTTTGGGCTCCGCCCTCCACCATTACTGAGTGAATGCCACGCTTGAGTAAATCCTGCAAAAGCTGGTGCAGAAAATCCGTTTCATCAATTCTGACCCGTACCAGGTTTTTATGCTCTTCGTGCTTTAATACATTATAAATAATGGTTGGCTGACTTTGATCGAACACGTTCAACTTCTCGCTTAACTTTAAAAACCGATCGACCACAATACGAACCGGGTTTCGTCCGGTCCACTCCCGCACATTCAGTTGTGGGTTATCATGACTTGCCGTTTTTGCACCTACCAAAATCCCATCTTCTTCGCTTCGCCATTTGTGCACCAACTGACGGGAATATTCGTTACTGATCCATTTCGAATCATAGTTCTCATGAGCTATGAACCCATCGGCTGTTTGCGCCCACTTTAATAAAATAAATGGGCGGCTTTTCTCAATGGCTGTAAAGAAGCGTTTGTTCAACTCGCGGCCTTGTTTATCAAGTACACCAGTAATTACTTCTATACCCGTTTGCCGCAATTTTTTTATTCCCTCTCCGGATACTTTGGGATGGGTGTCCAGGTTGGCAATTACTACCTTTCTTACCTGGTGTTGAATCAGCAGATCAACACAGGGTGGTGTCTTTCCGAAATGTGAGCAAGGCTCAAGGTTTACATACACCGTGCTTTCTTGCAGCAATTCTTTATTGCCTACCGAGGCCATGGCATTTACTTCCGCATGGGCTTCACCAAATTTTTTATGCCATCCTTCACCAATGATTTTTCCGTCATGAACAACAACACACCCCACCAGCGGATTCGGGCTAACTGCTCCCCGACCTAATGCTGCCAGTTCAAGGCAGCGCTGCATAAAAAGTTCGTTCAGGTGGTGATCGTGCTTCTTCATCATTACTTTTACAAGTAGGTATAAACTTACAACAGTTTTCGCGAAGAAAGATTTCAACAAAGCCTATGAACGTAAAAAAACTTTTTTCCAATTTCATACATCAGATTACGTTGGAGGAATCGGCTGAAGAAATTCAACACCTTGCCTTCAGGGTATTGGAACATGAGTTGGGTTTATCCACTACGGAAATCCTGATGGAGAAAGATGTTGATGTTTCGGATGACATGCTAACGAAGCTAAACAGTATTGCCTCACGCCTGAACAACCATGAACCATTGCAATACATATTAGGCGATGAAGAATTTATGGGCAGACGATTTCTGGTTAGCCCGGCTGTATTGATACCCCGCCCCGAAACGGAAGAACTGGTAAGACTGGTTCCCTTTCCACCACCGGTTTTAACTGACGAGCCTCCTATAAAAATACTTGATATTGGAACAGGCAGTGGTTGCATTGCTATTTCGCTAAAGTCGCTGATGCCGCAAGCAGAGGTTTATGCATCTGACATAAGTGATGACGCCTTAGCCATTGCCAAAAGAAATGTTGAGCGACTGGAGCCAGAGGTAACTTTGCTGAAGCATGACATTCTTAAGGATGACATTCCTGTATCAGAACTTGACATCATCGTCAGCAATCCACCTTATGTTGCACAACATGAAAAGAAATCCATGCAACAACATGTACTGGATCATGAACCACATCTCGCCTTATTCGTTCCGGACAATGATCCGTTGATCTTCTATAAAGCCATTGCAACACGCGGCAAACGTGTTTTGAAGCCTGGCGGAAAGGTGATGGTTGAAATCCATGCCCAATTAGGAGAGGGCACCGCTGCAGTTTTTGAAACTGAAGGATATTCAGATATTTCGCTCATAAGCGACATTAACGGCAAAGACCGATTTATTACCGCAACCTGGAAACCCGCATGAATCCTGTACTCCTGCTTCATGGCGCACTGGGCGCCAGCACACAACTCGAACCACTTAAACACAAACTGGAAAGATCCGGAAGAACAGTATATGTTATGAATTTTTCAGGACATGCCGGTGAACCCTTTCGTGAATCGTTTGGCATTGAAATCTTCGCAGATGATATTTTGAGTTTTGTGATCAAACACAACCTCAAGCAGGCCGATGTGTTTGGCTGCAGCATGGGTGGCTATGTAGCTTTGTGGTTTGCACTAAATCACCCGCAACGAATCGGAAAAATTGTAACACTCGGCACCAAATTCGATTGGTCAGTTGAGTCGGCTGAAAAAGAAGTTCGAAAACTAAATGCAGACAAAATCCTGGAGAAAGTTCCGGCCTTTGCACGCATACTGGAGCATCGCCACGCACCCAATGATTGGAAAGAATTATTAAAAAAGACAGGCATAATGATGATAGGCTTGGGGAACAAGCCATTGCTAACCCAAGAGAACTTAAAAACATTACAAAATCATATTGTTGTTTGCCTTGGCGATCAGGATGATATGGCCGACCGATCCTTTTCTGAACAGGTTGCCAATTGGCTACCGAATGGAGTATTTCGATTGTTGGAGAACACCCCGCATCCTATTGAAAAAGTTGATTTACATACAGTGGTCCAGTTGATCGGTTAACGAATTAAAAAAATCAAATTTCCTCCCCAATCCAAAACGGAACATCCGATATAACCTTTACTGTTCCGTCATGAACCGCAACACCATGTTCATCTAAACCTTCCTTTGACTTTATCTTTTCAGGAAGTGAAATCTGCTTTCCCTTGATTAGCCATTTTTCAAACTTGCCATGACGCGCATACAACCAGCGCTTGTTCTCATAAAAGGTTACCACATCGAGTTTCGGTGTGAATGGAGCTATTGTTTCATGGCCTACCCCAAGCACATTAACCGCCCTGTATTTTCCGGCTATCAAAAAGTAAAGTGCTGTCAGCAAAGGGTTTTCTTCTTCGCTATGCGATAAAATTTTAACCGGAGCCTGATCGTTAAGCAGCTGGATATGCTGATCAATATTTTTCTGCTGACAAATCACCACGTCCATTTTTATTCCCCAAAGTAAGACAGCAGGCAAGGCGTGCTCCAGCACAATAACGGTCGGGCTCCACTCCAGCAACTCCTGCACCACAGCGAACGGTATGGCTTCCGCCTGGGCAATCACTAAAGCCGGTTCCTGATCCTCTTTTACAAAATGATGCGATGACATACTAATCGTTGGGGTGAGGTGTAAATTAACTAAATTTGCAACACGTAAATAAACGCTATGCTCAACGCCTCTGCATGTTATACCGTCTTTCAGCAAAGTATTGATGATTACCACCTTCACGATCACGTAGACACGCCCATAAAAAATCCCTTTCCGGAAAGCAGTTTCGAATACCTGCTGTATGTAAAGAACTGGATTGACACGGTGCAATGGCACCTGGAAGATATCATCCGGTTGCCCGATATTAATCCGGCTGAGGCGATTCAAATAAAAAGGCGTATTGATAAGTCTAATCAGGATCGCACAGACACGGTAGAAAAAATGGACGATTATTTTATGGAGAAATTCAAAAATGTCGTAGCCAAACCTACTGCAAAAATAAATTCAGAAACGCCCGCCTGGCTGCTGGACCGTATGAGTATCCTCATGCTGAAGATCTATCACATGAAGGAACAAACTGAACGCACCGATGCTTCACAGGAGCACATCGCCAAATGCGAAGCCAAGCTAAATGTTTTGCTTGAGCAAAAAACGGACATGCACATGGCATTCGATCAACTGATGGAAGACATTAAAAATGGCGACCGGAAAATGAAAATCTACCGCCAGATGAAAATGTACAACGATGCTTCGCTTAACCCGATGTTGTACCAAAAGAAATGACCCTTCGGCATGGTCAGGTGGTAAACAGTTTTTTATCATGCTGAGCCTGTGGAAGCGTGACTTAGGAATATGAGAAAAATCCTGATCCTGCGTTTTTCTGCTATGGGCGATGTGCTGCTGCTGGTGCCCGTTATCCGCTCATTGGTTGCGGCTTATCCCGATGTTGAAGTAAAAGTGGTTACCCGGCCGAAGTTTGCAGCTTTTTTTGAAGGTATTGACCGGGTATTGGTTTACGAAGCCGATGTCGACAAGAAATATGCGGGCTTCTTTGGTATACGCAAGTTGTTCATGACGCTTTTGGCGCGAGCTAATTATTCGGTGGTGATTGATATGCACGATCATGTGCGCACCATGGTATTGCGAAGCTTGTTCAAACTGGCCGGACAAAAAGTGCTGGTTTTCAAAAAAGGCCGTTCAGAAAAAAAAGCCTTTGTTAGAAAAGAGAGAAAAATTGTTAATCCCCTGCCCCACACGGTTGAGCGCTACCACGAAGTTTTGCAGCGGGCCGGTTTTGATTTTCCTATTGTTCCCGGACCCTATTTAATTCCCTCGGTAGAATCAAAAACAATACTATCCGATTGGCTCAATAAAAATAAGCTCGATAAAAATGATCGTTGGATTGGAGTTGCACCCTTTGCCCTGCATCCATCTAAAATCTGGCCGATTTCCAACTACCCGGCTTTAATCGATTCATTAATCAAAAAATATGCGGCCAAAATTTTTCTTTTTGGCGGAGGGGAAACAGAAATTGATTATTTCAACGACCTTCACGAACTCTTTCCGGAGCATTGCATTGTGGTTGCCGGTCAATTAAAGCTGCAACAGGAAATTGCCCTCATGCAACAATTGGATTTGATGATCTGCACCGACTCGTCCAACATGCATCTGGCAGCACTTTCCGGTACACCCCTTTTGTCTATCTGGGGAGGAACCCATCCTGATGTAGGCTTTGCTCCTTATGGAAAAGGTAAAGAAAGCATCCTTCAAATCAGCCGCAATGAGTTACCCTGCAGGCCATGCTCAGTTTTTGGCACAAAAACATGCCATCGGGGTGATTTTGCATGCCTTACCAACATTTCTACAACATCGGTGCTCACACACATCGATCAGTTTTTAACAAAAACTGAAGGCCTTACTCGTTAAGAACTGCGTTAAAATGCTGACCAAAATCATAACGTGCCACGCATATCGTCATGGCGCGCAATTAGTTCAACCATTAGCTTTCCCATTCAATTCAAGGATTGAAGTATGTGGGTTGTACTAATGATTGTTGGAATCCTGTTTCTGCTGCTGCTTGGGTTCCTTATTACTCCAATTGTACTCTACATCGACACTGACGAACAGCGTTATGAAGTACGGCAATTTCCGACATTCCAATTTTTTGTTGACCCCTCAACCCTGAAACCCCAGTTGAAACTTCTCGGCTTTCTGGTTCCCCTCACCGGCCGGAAGAAAGAAAAGAATGAGAAACCGGAAACGAAAAAACTTGTCAATAAAAAAAGGAAAAATCATGGATTCAGGAAGCCCATTTCCGCATGGGGTTTTCTGGTGAAAAGAATTATTCGAAGTTTCACCATCAAGCGCTGCACGCTGCTGATGGATACGGATGATGTTACCTTGAATGCAAAGCTTACTCCGGTTTGTTTGATGGTGAGCCAGGGTCCATTTCTTGTACAAACAAATTTTGAAGGTCGGGTGTACTTTCATCTGGAAGTCCTTAACCGACCTCTTTCAATACTATGGATTTTTCTTCAGTTTCTAACTAAAAAATAAAACTATGGAAATGAATTTTGAAAAACTTCTCCAGCAGTTGACTGAGTTCATTCAGCGGGAGGCAAAAACTGAAACGGTTGTGGGTGATTCTTTTCAGTTAGGTGAATTTACCTGTGTGCCGGTTATCCGGGTAGGGCTTGGCTTTGGCAGTGGTGGTGGTGGCGGAAACTCTCCAAAAGAAGGACAAGGCGAAGGGGGTGGAGCCGGTGCCGGGCTGGGTATCGATCCTATTGGTTTTCTGGTAACCCGTGGCGATCAAATTACCTTTATCAATGCCCACCAAAACAAAGGGCTATCAGCTGTATTTGAAAAAGTGCCTGACTTGCTTGAAAAGTTTATGGCGAGCAAAAATTAAAAGCACTTTAAAATTGTTCCTAAAGGCCTGCTGCAGCGGGCCTTTTTTATATAGCCTCAATCACCATACCGGTACCAAATCCTTCAACACTTTTCACATACCCCTGAACTACTTTCCACATGGGCACAGGAATATGGCCGGGAAAATACGAACTCAATTGTGCAGCGGAATCCTCCACCAGTCCCGGACTGACAGCATTGATGCGCACATTTTTCCTCAATTCAATTGCCGAACCCAATACAAACCCATGAACAGCATTGTTTACCATGCTCAGTGCTGCACCCTCGCGAATGGGATCCCGATACAAAATGCCGGTAGTGAGTGTGAATGACCCGCCTTCGTTGATTTTGTTTTTCCCCAACATCACCAGGTTTACCTGCCCCATCAATTTACTTTTAATACCCAGGTAAAAATCTTTTTCCTTCATGGCATGAAACGGGCCCAGGTAGGCTGTGCCTGCGGTGCACACTACCGCATCAAACTTTCCCACAAACTTGTACATACTTCGGATTGAAGAGGCAGAAGTGATATTGACTTTTAGCGGACCCTTGTTGGCGCTGGCGCGAATAACGTCATGCCGCTTTTCAAGTTCGGATGCCACATGGCTGCCAATGGTTCCATTAGAGCCGATAAGAATGATGCGCATAGATACAATGGTTAAGAAGCGCCATCAAATTAACAATTTCAATAACCCTTAGCTATAGTTCAGCAAGCAATTCTTGCAAGGTCTGAACCCAAGGGTTAAAGCCTCCTCCTCGCTTTCAAAAAACACCCGGTTTGTCCGCTTCATTCGCTTTCCTGAAAAACATTTTAATGTGCCATAAATTTTTAAACGAAGATTGCCGGCAAATCTAGCTCTTGATTCACGCATCAGTGCCCTCAGTTCAGTTGAGGTCAAATCGCTATGGTACCACATCAGGTTGTATCAACAAAGACATAGCCTTTGTAACTTAACAATTCATATACCTTATCCCAATTCATGGTGTCAACTGGTTTCATGGTTATAATTTCAACACAAAATTGTAATACGCCTTACCACGGTTCAACCTGAAACTTGCTGATAAGTAGTCATACCTTGCTTTCCAGGATTCTTTAAACTTACTTTCATGCATGATGCTTACGCTCACCCCTCCAAAAGAGTTTGATTACAGCTTATGCTTTCAATTTTTAAAACGGTCGCCCAAAGAATTACTGCATACACTACATGACAAGGCCGTCTGTAAAGCCATTCGAATTGATACCGAAGTAATCCTGTTTCGTGTAGAAGAGAAAAATGGGTTGTTGATTATAGATTTCCTAAACGGCAAGGCAACCTTGTCTCAACAAGAAAGAGTAAAGCAATTTGTAACCGAGTGGTTTGATCTGGATACTGACCTGAAGCCATTTTACCGGATGGCACAAAAAGATGAAATTCTGGGGCCGTTGATTAAAAAGTACTTTGGTTATCGTATTGTGGGTCAGCCCGATCTGTTTGAATCGCTGGTGTGGGCTGTGCTTGGTCAACAGATTAATCTTGACTTTGCTTATACGCTGAAGCAACGGTTTGTTGAAAAGTTTGGTGATGCCATTCAATGGAACGGAAACACCTACTATCTTTTCCCGTCAGCCGAAACGGTTGCCAAGTTAACCGATGCGGACTTGCTTCCGCTGCAATTCTCTCGGCAAAAGAGCAATTATAGTACAGGCATTTCAAAAGCCTTTGCTGAAGGAATTATCTCAAAAAATCAACTCACTGGGTTACCCTTTGAAGAGGCTAAAGAAAAATTAATTACCATAAAAGGTATTGGCAACTGGACGGCCAATTATGCCTTGATGAAAACCTTCCGTTATCCAAACGCCTTTCCGCTTGAAGATGCCGGCTTGCACAACGCCTTAAAGAACCAACTCGGGCTTGCTAAAAAGCCAGGCCTTGATCGCGTTAAAACAATATTTAAAAAATATTCCGGTTGGGAAGCGTACGCTACATTATACTTATGGAAAAGTCTTGAGTCTACTTCTTGAAATTCAAGATTACCTTCTCGATAATATCACAGCACTCGTGAAGCTGCTCTTCCGTAATCACCAAAGGAGGGGCGAGGCGAATAATATTGCCGTGCGTAGGCTTGGCCAGCAAACCATTCTTTGCAAACTCCACGCAAATATTCCAGGCAGTTTCGCTTTGTGGTGTATCGTTAATTACAATAGCATTGAGTAAACCTTTTCCCCGTACCAGACTAACCTTATCGGTTTTTGTCATTAATGCCTTCATTCGGTCGCGAAAAACGATTCCCAATCGTTCAGCATTCTCAGCCAGTTTTTCATCTTTAATCACTTGCAAAGCCTCCATGCACACTACAGCCGCCAACGGATTTCCACCAAATGTTGAACCGTGCTCGCCTGGGTTGATTACCAGCATAACCTCATCATCGGCAAGCACTACCGATACCGGTAGCACGCCTCCGCTTAACGCCTTTCCCAGAATCAATAAATCTGCGCGAACATTTTCATGATCGCTGGCCAGCAGCTTTCCTGTGCGCGCAATTCCGGTTTGAATTTCATCCATCATCAGCAACACATTGTGCTTTCGGCATAAATTTTCTGCTGCCTTCAGGTAACCATCAGCCGGCACATACACCCCAGCTTCGCCTTGAATCGGTTCAATCCATAAGCCACACACATGTGGATTGGCTAACGCTTTCTCCAGCGCAGGGATATTATCATAATCAACAATTTCAAAACCTGGCATGAAGGGCCCAAAGCCTTTTCGAGCCGCAGGATCAGTGGATGCAGAAATAATGGTGGTCGTGCGTCCGTGAAAATTTTTCTTCACCGCAACAATTACCGCCTCATTATCAGGAATGCCTTTTTTGGTGTACCCCCATTTGCGGGCGAGCTTAATTGCAGTTTCATTAGCCTCGGCACCGCTATTCATAAACAAGGCTTTTTGGTAGCCAAAGGTCTCACAAACATATTTTTCAGCTATACCCAGTTTATCGTTATAAAACGCCCGAGAAGTTAACGTGAGTTCTTTAGCCTGCGCAATTAATGCATGGATAATACGCGGGTGGCAATGCCCCTGGTTAACGGCACTGTAAGCAGACAAAAAATCATAGTAGCGTTTACCTTCTATATCCCACAAAAACACGCCTTCGCCTTTGCTCAATACCACCGGCAACGGATGATAGTTGTGCGCTCCATATTTGTCTTCTAATAAAATAGCTTCCCGGCTGTTTGTAATCGCTTCTACCATAAAACAAGTTGTGTATTTACCAATAAAATTTACGGCAAGTTATCAAATAAGGGCCTGAAAGCCAATGCGTTCATCAAGATCTGAAATACATGACACACTTTGTCAGTTGTCCCCATGGATATTGCCGTGCATCAGCATAATTGATTTACCTTTACAGCTATGGATAGTGGAATCGATAACATTAAGAAACTCTTTAACGACCTTAAAACCTTCACGCTGTGGGACAGGCTGTTTCATTGGGGCAGAATTCGCGCCCTGTTAATTGAAACCAGTGCCGAGCTGCAACGATTAGTTTCATCCGTAAGTTCTTTACAGACTGATAACCAAAAGCTTCAGAGCTCAATTGAACGGCTGTCCGATGATAAAATTACATTTCAAAAAGAGAACAGCGTACTAAAAGAAAAAAACGACAACTACCTGAAGCGGGGAACTGAACTGGCAAATGAAAAGGAGTCGTTTAAAAATAAGGCTGAGTTCTTGGACAGGGAATCGACCAGATTACGGGAAGAAATTCTTCAACTGAAAGCGAAGGATGAGCAGCGTAGAACGGAACATGAAAAGGCTATCAACCAACTTGTAAAATTACGTGAGGATATTCTGAAAGAACGAAGCGATAAAGAAGAGAAAGAAAAGCAAGTCGCGTATGAGCGGCTCCGAAAACTAAAAGAGACCTGGTCGAAACACGAAACAGATGTAAAGAATCGTATAAAAATTATTTGCAATAAGCACGGTGTAGAGTATTTGGAGTCGGTGCCGTTTAAAGGCAAACCCGACAATACTCTAAAGATTAATGACGAATTTATTGTATTCGATGCCAAAAGTCCGGGTAGCGATGACCTTTCAAATTTCCCGCTTTACCTGCGCAACCAGGCCGAAAGTGTAAGCAAGTATGTGAAGGAAGAAAATGTACGCAGGGAAGTATTCCTGGTGGTTCCAACTAACACACTAGAGGTAGTAGCACAATTTGAATACAAGCTGAGCGACTATACAGTTTATGTGATTTCCATTGATGCACTGGAGCCCATCATTCTGGCACTGCGCAAAATTGAAGAGTATGAATTTGCCGAACAATTAAGCCCTGAGGAGCGCGAAAATATTTGCCGGGTAATCGGCAAGTTTGTACACCTGTCGAAAAGAAGAATTCAGATTGACGGCTTTTTTGCCAAACAATTTTTTGAATTGGTGTACCGCAGCGAGGCCGATCTTCCTAAAGAGTTTCTCGATAAAGTGATTGAATTTGAAAAGGCCGAGAAACTGAATCCGCCCATTGAGCGAAGGGCCAGGCAGATCAGCAATAAGGAACTCGAGATTGAAATACGCGAACGCAAAACCGATGCCGAGCAAAAAGGCATTGAAATGGATGAGTCGCTGCTCACCAAAAGCCTGAATAAACTTCCGCTCTACACAGACAAAACCAAAGAAGAAACCCAAAAGGATTTGTTTGAGTAATAAAGTGACCTTGTGTAAAAATATACCTTCATTGCGAGCCTGCCTGCGGTAGGCAGGCGGAAGCCAGGCAATAAGTGCTGGAGCCAAGCAATCCCACACTTTATAGTGAGAACTAAACTTGAAGATGGGGATTGCTTCACCCCAATACGCACCCCAACTCTTCTGTTCGCAATGACGCGCTGATCATTGTTAAACGTTAATAATTTGATTTTGTCATTTCTCAGCCTAATCGTTTATCTTAGGGAAACACAAATCTGCAATTACTATGAGAAAAAATTTTCTGTTTGTGCTAACGATTGTCCTGTTAGCTGCCTGTTCCTCCACTCAAAAAACAACCTCCGCTAAAAAAGCACCCACACCCGAAGGCCAATGGGAATACTCCATTACGGATACACCCGAAGGAAATTTCTCCGGCATCATGACGGTCTCAAAAAACGGTAATGGTTATGCTGCGTCCTTAAACGCTAACGGTAACGATTTGCCGTTTGAATCTTTCAACTGGAACGAAAGTGAAAAGAAAGCCACCGGTGAACTTTATTATTCAGGCACATCCGTACAATTTCAGGCATCCATGAATGATGACCAAATGGAGGGCGGCCTTGCCGCAATGGGCATGGTGTTTCCGTTTAAGGCTGCAAGGAAGAAATAAAATTTGCGAGCCTCATTATCGGGCCTATTCTCGACTTTGCCATCAACCTAAGGTATGGGTACCATGAACAGCAGTAACCTCATCGCTGCGTTGGTTGACTCATTTGTATCCGGAATTATGCTGGCGATTACCGGTAGGGTGACTGAATGTGTACTGGGAAGAAAATAATTTAGCTGATAATTTATTGTCGATAGCTGATTACTGTTGGCTATCGACTATTGACTAACTCCATCCTACACTTTGAAGCCCACTGAAACGACAAGCGATCGGCCGTCAGACGGCCAGATGCCTGGGCCAGGATAAAACGTTGGGCGTTTGGTAAAGTATTGTTTGTTGGTAATGTTGTTCACATTTATTCGCACCGTAAAACTGTGAAAGACAAACGTTGAGTTAAGATCAAACAACCCGTAGCCAGGCACCAAACCCACTGCACCTGTAGCCGAAGGCAATACCGTGTTCATTGCATCCGCAAATGTTTCCCCCACATAGCTGCAAAGCAACGATACGCTTCCCAAAGCCGAACGAAGGGTTACACCATTGCGTGTGATAACCTCCGGAACACTTTCCAATTTATTGCCGGAAATGTCCATGTTGGTTTCACCTGAGCGTATTTGCGCGTGGGTATACCGGCCATTAAATAAGGCCGTAGAAGTAAAAGCCGATAGGGCTACACGTTTGTATAGCGGAGCAACATACTCCAGGTATATTTCGGCACCGGTTGTTGCTGAATTACCAATGTTCGTGCGGTAAATGTAGAATTCATCTAGCTCATCGTACATGGCTTGCGCACCCAACCGGTTGTTGTACTGTAAATGAAATACCCCAACATCCCAGCGCAGGTGTTTTGTGTTTCCGCGAAAGCCTGCTTCGAGGTTGTATCCGTAAGCATCCATCAGGTTTTTATCCACGCGTTCATAAACCGATGCCGGTATGATGTCCTTAAAAATCACCGGCCGATAGGCCTGTGCCCAACCCGCATAAAGCGATCCTTGCTTTAACGAATACTGCGCACTAATTCCCAACAAAGGGAATTTATGTTCGATTGTATTTGGCACATCATCCGCATCGTAATAGGAAATAGTACCTGTTAAATCGGATTGGCCTGATTCATAACGGATACCCGGAGTAATGGATAATACTTCTGTAACTTGAAATTTGTTTTCTACAAACAACGCAACATTGGTCGACTTCAGGTGCATGTCGCGACCAAATACGGGATCGGTAACGGTGAGATCAAAATCGGTTCCGGTGGTTCCTTTTCCTTGTTGCCTGCGATGCAAATCGTTATTGAAATATTGGATACCGGCTACCAGTTTGCTTTGCCGGCCGTTTAGTGGGTATGTGTGCAACAGTCGTAATTCTGAAGTATAGCTATTGAAATTATCAATATCCACCTGGCGAGGTGCATACGCATTGGTTATTGGATCAATCACATCCGGAACATTGGCCGGCTTGTCAAACATAACACTATTGCGGTCACCCAACACTGCTGAAGTAAGCCATGATACTTTTGTGTTGTCGCTCAATTGCCAATCAACCTGAAATGACGGCACATAAATTTCAGGATTAAAATAATTGCGCGACCGGGTTGCTTGTCTTGAATCTTGCGCAAACATTTCATCTGTAAGCGGACCTGGAATTTGATACAAGTAATTCGACCGGCTTAATTCAGCCGTAAGCTTTAAAGCTTTAACAGGGGAAAAAATCAATTGCAACGATTGCGCATCATAATCAGTTTCGCTGTTTTTACGATACCCATCCGATACCCGCTTCGTGTAATAGGTGGCGTATTGAAATTTCCCAACCGTTCCACTTGCCGAAATGTAGGTGCTTAACAACCCGTATGATCCTGCCGTTGAGATATTTTCCAGGCTAAAAACCTTTGTGCTGTCAGGCACTTTTGTTACGTAGTTAAGCATACCTCCGAACTGTGCGCCATACTGAAGTGAACCCGTTCCTCTTACCAATTCAATACGGTCAACTGCTTCCATCGGTATACTGTAATGACTGGCCGGATAGCCGTACATATCCGAATTGGTAATGGAACCATTTCTGCGAATGTTAAACTCCCACCCACGGTGCGGGTCAAGCCCACGGGTAGAGATGTTCATTTGGTTGCCGCTGCCATCCATATCATATACAAATACGCCAGGCACTTTGGCGAAAATCTGGCGGCCTGTTTTCTCGGCTATGTTGGCATTGGTGCCCCCCAAACTAATAACTTCATTCTTTCTGCCCGACCATAAATAGGTGCCGGACGACTCGGGCAAGCGGCTCATGTCCAAAAGTCTTTGACCTTTTACTTCTACTTCATTCAGGTGACGCGTGCGCAAAGAATCCTCCTGTGCCATCGCTGCCAATGTCAACAGGAGGATAAAAAACGAACAACTCAAAAGTGATCTCAAAAAAATGCTAGTTATCCGCACCATCTTGCTGTGCCCTTGAAATGGTGTAAGCCGCTACCGCTCTTCCTTGCGCTAAGCCAACTTCTGCATCAAACCGGTAATGAATGCCTCCGTAAATTCTTGATTCACCGGCTTCCTCAGCCCATGCCCGAACAGCATTTGTTTCAGGAGGAAAAATGTACGCCAAGACATCGGCAGCTGCACCCGAGAAGGTACTGTGCCCGGAGGTATACGCTGGAAAATTAGGTGTACCCAAAATAGTTTTAAAGCCCGGTATGGTTTGGATGGGGCGCGGATAGTGATAGTAATACTTGGCATCCCAACAGGCAATGCCGGCATCCATTACCGCCATGTTCAAATACGCAAACGTGCGTGCCGTGCGAAGCGGATTCAACCCATATTTGATGATGTACTCTTTGGCACGCCTGTTCCAATGCCCGGGTGGTGTATAGGTCCCTAATCCATCCGACCACCAGTTGGCAATTTTGCGTTGCTTTTCGGTAAGATTTTTTGCAATGCTCTTCAGTTCATTTGCAGCAACCTGAAACTCGGCTGAACCCGGTGCTGGTGGCGGGCCAGGACGAACATCTTCTACATCGGGAACACTCCACATCGTTACCTGGCCAAACAAAGGCGTGAGGCCCACTGGTCGTTGCGGAGATTCCTGGTTATCCCATGACCAACCGAAGCGATCAATAGCGGCTTGCTTGATGGCATCCGATACCGGGCGTGGCGTTTGCGCTGCGCTCATTTTATCGGTTGATGCGCGTGCCAAGGCAGCGGTCTTAACTATTGTTCCGATTGTTTTTCCAGCCTCAATATCACTTGTCGTATTTGAACCCGACCATTGCAAACTGTTCAAATGCTCTTCGGCTTTCGCATTCAGATAATCATGTTCCAAAGGAAACATCGCTTTAAGTATATCGCGTGATACGGTGGCGATTACTGCACCATCGCTGGGATAAGAAGGAAGTGAATTCTTTTTGTAGGCATAGGGTATGCTGGTATCGGTTACGTAAGGAGCCGGTCTGTTGTGTTCATACTTGTAATACCATGCAGCAATTAAACCATCAAATTGAGCTACACTTAAATACGCAAGCATGCGACTGGTATAGGGTGGATGGGCAAACGGAAACGGTGGTGGACCTTGAGGATTAGCCGGTGATGGTAGTGTATACGAGCCATCAGGATTAGGGGGTGGAATGAGGTTATACTTGGCGGCAAGTTCAAGCGCTATTTCATTCCAGCGAATAGCCGGGTTATTGGTCCAGTATTCTACCGCTTCGCGCTGGCTACCACTGAGGTTTTGTGTAGCCGACTTTAAGGCAGCCAACTCGGCCTGGTATTCGGCACTGTTAACCGCCACGGGGTCATCAATTACAATATCATCGGCACTTGAAAATAAAATGGGCTGCCAACTGCCGCCATCAACATCTAACCCTGAAAATTCGTAAGCTGAGAACTTGAAGAACATGGGTAAATCGTTTTCACAACTTGTAACAGCTGCAATAACCAACACAACACTTAAACTTATAGCAAATATCTTTTTCATAGCTGTAGAAATTAAAATGTAAACTGATACGTAACGCCACCAATAATATTGGCAGACTTGCCCATGTTACGGCCTTCCAATACCTGGCTATAGGCCGCCATTACGCTAAAACCCTTAAGTGGTTCAAAAGCTTTGAGGTAGTACTGTGCGAAAAATCCTGCGTTTGTTACCTCCATTTTATTGGTGGGTTGCGGCATGTTCCACCTGCGAATGTCGTCCCCGCTTACGCAATTCAATGAAGCATAGCTGGCTTCAAGGCGAAGATTATGATTTAATAACCAGCCTCCCAAAATAGCCTGGTAGTTTACTGCACTGGGCACATCCATGTAGGTTGTATAATAACTTCCGTTGGCATAGTAATAGGGTCGTTCCACTTCGGTTTGTCCGCGCCATAGGTAAGCAACCGAACCCCGCAGGTAAACCATTTTGTTAAACTCATACTGCCCGATAATGCGCCCGGTAAGTTCTTGTGTTCCTAAGCCCAGGCTATAGGGCATATAATCCGACAAGTAATTGGTCATAGGTGTGCCAAACTGCGCAACAGCCAGGGCTGAAACACGATGTTTTCCAAAGTCCTTTTTAAAGGCCTCGTACTTTACACCAATATTCACATCTTGAAATCCCTTTACGCCCGCCAGCTGACCACCCGTTGATTCAGTATTTACATAGGGTATTACCAATAGAATATTCAGTTTATCCGTGATGCCGTAGGCAATCATAGGCATATACGTATTGCGGGTAAAGGTTCCAATGTTCATATTTTTTATCAGTGTGTTACCTTCCCAGTATTGATCCCATTTGCCTTGATCGAACATAAAAGCAAAACAGATCTCCTTTTTCTTCATCATAATGGCATCAGAGAATGTCTGGCCATACAATAAGCCGGCACAACAAAAGAATGCGCCAACCAGTAAAGTCTTCTTCATGGGGTACTCAAATTTTGTTAGGTTAAATTAATTGAACGTTGCAAACCTTTGTTTGGAATACATTCCAGACAAAGGGAGCATACAGGTTCAAAGCAAATCCTGGCAATCAGGATGCCTCAAACCCAAAATGAATTAGTTTGAAAATCAGGCCTTAGGAGGAGGACCGGATAACGGAATGCAAAGGGATTGGAACACACTCGGAACGCTGCCCTGGAGCAACACATAGTTCCAACCCAGGTTGGTTGCCTGCAACGAGGTGGAGGCGGCCATGAAATCCTTAATCAAATTTTGCAAAACTTTGGCTTGACTTTTTTCATTGGATGGCTTGTCGGTAAAGGATTTTACATAATCAGCCAATGACTGTTTCAGGGCCTTTGAGGTAAAATCCTTAACGCATACAATATATAATGTATCGCTTTGCAATTTTTGTTTTACCATCCGGTAAACTTCCCCCTGGTATTCAAACTCTCCATCAATACGGGAATATTCCTTCGAATCAGTAGCGTAGGGTATGGTTAATGGCACTTTTATGATTCGTTCGTGATCACGCGCATAATCATCTTCATCAAATTTAGCCAACAACGCCTTCGTATGTTTTAACTTTAAACCCATCAAAATGCCGTAGTAGCCCAGTGCATTGAGCAGGAAAACAAGCAACATAAGTATGGCAAATAGTCTTCTCACAATCTGAAATTTATGAAATACTTTGGTTTTCACAAACTCCTGTAAAATTAGGAATCAGAATACAGGCTAAATTTTAGTGCGGATGCTACTTTTGTACCATGAAACTCACAGCCGACAATAAACTGAAAAAGCTCATCGTAGTGGGCGATCGTGTATTGATCAAACCTGCCAAACAAAATGATAAAACCGATAGCGGCCTTTATCTGCCACCCGGTGTGCAGGAAAAGGAAAAAATACAAAGTGGCTACATAACCAAAGTGGGTCCCGGCTATCCGTTGCCTCTTCCGGCCGATGAAGATGATATGTGGAAAGGGAAGGAGGAGCAGGTGAAGTACTTACCCTTGCAAGCGCAGGAGGGCGACATGGCCATCTTTCTGCAAAAAGGTGCCATTGAGGTAATCTACGAAAACGAGAAATACTACATCGTTCCACAATCTTCCATTTTAATGTTGGAACGGGAGGAGGAATTATAATGAAGGGTTTATCCTTTGATGTGTTGCGGGTAGGGAAAAAATATAAGCTCATCAACTTTGGTGAAGTAAATGAGTTCGTAGTGGAATATATACTTGCCAATGGCGATTTCAACGTGAAGAATATTCATACCCTGGAGCGGTATCTGCTAAAGGATTTAATCAAATATGGGAAGGGCAATGATTTTGAGATAAGAGAGTTGGAATAAGATGATGCGAGCTCTTCGTATAATCTGAATTGATCGTTGCGTAATATTTTTTCAAATTTCATTTCATCTCCCTGATCCACTCCTCAATCAATTTCACTCCCTCTTCATGCACTAACTTCTTGCCCAGCTCCGGCATCATCACACCAGGGTCATCGGATTTGATGCGATAATATAATATGGATTTTTCAGGTTTACCCGGCACAATGTCGTAGCTCAAACCACCCGAACCACGACCGGCAGCCACGGGAGCCTTTCCGATTCCCAACTCAAATGGATTTTTTATGTCGGCCAGCAAATGCAGGCCACTGGTTTTTGCCGGACCATCCGGACGATGACAATGTGCGCAGTTTACTTCCAGCCAGGCACGGGCGCGTGAATCTAGTGCTTCTTCTTTATTGTCATAAGATGCTAACCGTACAACGCTCTCAATGGGAGGAAGGCCGGCCAACCAGCCTGTTGCCGCCAATTGAACAAGTTGGTTATGATTATGCCCCTTTATAGAACCGTTAAGCTGTCTGGCTGTTGGGCCAATGGGCATTATTTTATCGTCACGCAGGTGACACCCCTTGCACTGATTCATGTTGGGCACGGAATAGTTTACGGTTCGCACGCTACCATCATCATGCATCCACTTCACGTCAATATTTTTCCCGCCTATTTCCAGATATGCATCAGTCTGTTCGTCATTCCAGATGTATGGCAAGGCTTTCCAGATACCATCTTCCAAAATCAGCAATCGCGTTTCCAGGATGCGTAGATCTGCTTCGGGTTTTCTGAAATCAGCAGGGTAATAGAAATTTTTAATCAGCACTGTGCCTTCTGGAAAATCAAGTACATCATCAGCACTGAAGTTTGCGGCTGTATTCTCCGGAAATTTTATGAAGCGTTTTTTATAGGCGTAATCGGTGAACAGGGGTGAATTCAATTCGTAGTGAACCACACCCGGCATGGGCTCCAGGTTTTTCAGCTCTCCCTTAAAAAAATTATAACTCGAAAGGGTATTGTTTCCAAGCGATGAGTTTTCCATGCCTAGGGAAACTTCCTCCACGACAACAATCCCCTGCTTCTTCGGCTGACAGCCCAGCGTAAGAATAAGCAGGCAAAAAACACTAAAACGTATCATAGCAACGTACACTATTTACAGCTGAATGCTGTAGCATCTTTCGACAAATTCTTAAACTCATTTCCTGCATCAAGGTTGATGAAGGTAATTTTTCCATTATCGCCAATGCAAATATTACGCTCGGAACGGTCTGGATCAGCAATGCCATCGTAAATAATATCCGGTGGATTAAAAAAAGATTTCATCAACAGCAACTTACCAATGTCGCTCTCCAGTGTTGGAAACCAATGTTTATTTGAAAAGCGATTATTGCGAATTTTAACATTGTAAGGATAGGGATTGTAAAGCGAATCTTCACGAAAGCGATTATCTACTGATTGAACACCGCCTATTGCATTTTCCTGCTCCTGCTCCCCTTCATTCAATGCAGCCACTAATTCATAGCTTACTACCGCAATACCAACCGACCTGTTGTTGACAAAATCGTTATCGTAAATATCAATAGTATTCGTGGCGAGTATCATCATGCCCGAACCCGGAGGAATGCTGGCCACTACATTTCCCTTTTGCGCAAAATTTTTGTAGTTGTTGCTGCGCACCGTGTTGTTATACACTTTGGTGGAATGGCCATAGGTGGTGAGGCCGGGCAAATCAAAAACCAAAATACCTCCCGTATTATCATAGGCTTCGTTGCCGTAAATCTCTACCCATTTCGAGTTTTCGCTTTCAATGCCGGCCACGTTCCAATAGGCTTTGTTGTTGCGGATAATTACTGAGTCAGACTGCCCCACATAAATGCCGGCATCCGATGAGCCCATAGCAATGCATTCCTCCATCAGCACATTTTTACAAAGCACCGGGTAAAGGGCATACGCTCCGTTTTCTGTTTTGGGGCCTTCAGCCCATACCGACCGGATTCTGCGCAAGGTAATTCCATTTGTGTCGTTCACTTTCAGGTTATCACCTTTGGCATCTTCTACCGAAAAATCTTCCAACACAATATTTTTTCCATTGCTGACCTGCAACCCTTGCGCACCTTCGGTTTGCTTTTTCCATGAAAGAATGGTTTTGTCCATGCCTTTTCCGCGAATGGTGATGTTCGATTTTCCATCCATACTCAAGGTACGGGTAAACATAAAGTTGCCTTCGGGCAATTCAATTACATCGCCATCTTGCGCCAGAATAAATTGTGATTGTAAATCCTTTTCGATGGATTTCCATACGATGGGTTCTTTCGGTGATTCGCTGCATGCCGTGCATATCATCAAGGCAAGCACACCTAATTGCAATTTTTTCATAACGCCTTTAAGTTAGATAAAATCTGCCGACCAAAGAACCCTTGTAGCCGATTCACATTGAGATTTTTGGCTTCATCCCAAACAAAAAGCGCATCGCATTAAACGGACGAATCAAAACCAAATAAAATCCAACACAACTGATCAGCGTAAGCAAAGCAATCGACCAATACTTAGCAGCAATGCTCCAATCCAACTGACAGATATAATACCCGATGGCAATAATTACTGTTTGATGCAGAATGTAAAACGGGTAAAGGCCTTCGTTGAGTTTGCTGATCCACGGATGCGGTTTATTCAAATAATGTTGTCCGTAGGCGATTACGGTAAGCACCGTAAACCAGCTCGTGAACATGCCGGTAATATCAAACAACGTTTCGATGGTATCCTCCGGCCAGGGAAACGTAACAATTCCACGAAAGTGAAAGTATAGCAGATAAAAAGGGATCAATACAAACAAGGCTGCCACAAGCAAATGTTTTCTGTTTTGTCCGATGGCCAGCCAAAGATTTTTATTGGAATAAAATAACACACCGAAAAAGAAGAAGCACATGTAGAAAACAAAAAACGCCAGGTCGGTAAGGTCGTGCGTTTCGTCAGGAAAATAGGGACGCAAAACAGCCTGCGTGAAAATAATGAACAGGGAAGGTATCAATAACATGCCTGCCGGGCTTGATAACCAACGACCAATCGTTGCCCTTAATTTTTCAGAACGTTCGGAACGGATGTACCTGAAAAACGGAATGAGCAACAATGAATACAACAACAAGTACAAAATGAACCAAAGGTGGTGCCAGCTGAAGCTTCCTTCCGGATAGGGAACAAAATTGAAAACCGTTTTATAGAAATCCCAATAGCCATTGTATTTCAGAATATGCTCATAATAAATCTGTGGCGGTACCACTACAAATATGCCGAACACCAGCGGAATGAATAGTCTGCGAAAACGTTCACCGGCATATTGTTTAATGGTACGTTTGCCTAGCGCCATGTATGTGCCCGCACCTGAGATAAACAGCAGCAGCGGCATGCGCCAGAAGTGCAGCCAGATCATCCAGTAGCGAAAGCTGCCGCTGAGTTCATTGTTCTTTACGTGCCAGTCCCACGGGCTGAACCACATACCGGTATGGAAGAAAAGCAATATTAAAATGGCGATAATCCGAAGCCAGTCGAGGTCGTGCCTGCGTGCCGAAGCGTCAGCGAAGGAATGCCTGCGGGTTGATGGGGTGAGTGTCGTTTCCATAGTTTTTATTTTTTGTCCAAAGAAAACGGCATAAGCCCCGAAACTATGACTGAATTTATAAGCTGGAAGGACGATTTTATAAAGTCGTACGTACAAATGACTATTTTTCGAGCGCACCTGAAAATGAATGGACATGATCGAACTGCTTAGTGAGTCTCCCCTGCTTCTCCTGTTTGTTGTATTGGCTATCGGTGCCCCGCTGGGCAAAATCCGCATTGCAGGTGTGAGCCTCGGCATAGCCGCCATTCTGTTTACAGGGCTTGGTTTTGGTGCCCTTTCACCCAACATAAAATTGCCGACCATACTATACGAAATTGGCCTTGTACTTTTCATTTATTGCATTGGCATATCAAGTGGAGAGCAGTTCTTTGGTAATCTTCGGAAAAAAGGATGGCAGGAGAATATTCTTGTATCAGGCTTTGTTGCGCTTGCGTTTTTGCTTACGCTGAGCATCGGCAGCATAACAAGTTTGCGTCCGTCTTTTCTCGCTGGGCTTTTTGCCGGCAGCCTGACGAACACCCCTGCGCTGGCCACCGCGGTAGAAGTACTGAAAACGACCTTACCGGCATCGGTGTCCGAGCTGGTACTGGCCGAACCCGTAGTGGCCTACTCCGTAACCTATCCCATGGGTGTAATCGGCATGATCATCGCTATTGTCATGTTTCAGAAAATCTTCAAGAAATCTCTTCATCAACAACCCGCTGCTGAAGCCGCTGATCAGATTACCAATGCTACCGTAAGAATTAAAAAGGCTAATGTGGTTGGTAAAACGATCGGACAGCTCAAGAGTGATCACCCGATGAAAGTTATATTCGGCCGGATTCAGTCAGATGAAAACACACGGCTGGCCCGCGATACGGAAGTACTTCAAAAAGACAGCCTGATTACTGTGGTGGGCAAACCTGAAGAAGTTGAACGTGTGATTGCTTTGCTGGGTGAACGGAGCGACTTGCAGATTGACATGGACCACCGGCAATTAGAAATGCGGAGAGTGTTCGTTTCCAATCCGGAATTGATTGGTCAGCGGCTGAAAGATCTAAACCTTACGCACACCATGGGCGTACTGATTACCAGATTACGAAGAGGTGATCATGATATGCTGCCAAATGCCAATACCACATTGCACTTTGGTGACCGGGTGCGCATTCTAGCTGACCGGGAGCACCTGGCTGAGGCGAGTAAATTATTTGGCGACAGCTACTCCGCACAAAGTGAAATTGACATTCTTACGCTTGGGCTCGGAATTGCCATGGGCTTTTTCCTGGGCATGATTCCAATCCCCCTGCCGGGTGGCCTCACCCTGAAACTAGGAATTGCCGGAGGACCGCTTATTGTGGCGTTGATCCTGGGTGCAGTGAACCGGGTTGGAAAGCTCGTTTTTATTATGCCGTTCAGTGCAAACAGCACCATACGGCAACTCGGTCTTGTGTTGTTTCTTGCCGGCATCGGAACCCGGTCTGGCTATGCGTTCAGGGAAGTGCTGACCAATAGCCCTGACGGTCTCACACTTTTTCTATTTGGTGGTTTGCTTACACTGGTAGTTGGTTTTGTGTTCTTGTTTATCGGGAACCTATACCGCGTACCTTTTGCACGATTGGCAGGCATGCTGGCCGGGTTGCAAACACAACCGGCCGTGCTGGCATTTGTGAGCGAACAGACACGTAGCGACCAGCCGAACATCGGCTACGCATCGGTATTTCCGGTGGCTATGCTTTCAAAAATAATTTTTATTCAACTGCTGCTTACATTGCTAAGCTGAGGCCATGCTGCTTAACTTACCAAAATATTCAAGCATATGGTGATTGAAAAAGCCAATCCATCCGATGCACAGGCGCTTGCAAATCTTGTGAACTCCGCCTACCGGGGCGATAGCGGCCGACAAGGCTGGACAACCGAAGCTGATCTAATTGACGGCTCCCGAACCGATGCCGAGTTATTGAAAGCGGTAATTGAAACACCCGGAAGCGTAATTCTGAAATATGTTGATGAAGGAAAAATTATTGGGTGTGTAGAGCTACGGAAAGAAGAAGATAAGCTATACCTGGGTATGCTCACCGTTAACCCATCTATTCAAGGTAAAGGCATCGGCAAAGCATTGCTGAAAGCATCAGAAGAGGAAGCCAGAAAGCAAAAATGCAGCGCTATCTTTATGAACGTACTAACTGTCCGGTCAGAATTAATTGATTGGTATTTCCGCCACGGCTATCACGACACCGGCAAACGCAAACCGTTCTCCTTCACCGATCCGCGGTTTGGCTTTCCAAAGCAACCGCTGGAGTTCATGATTTTGGAAAAGATTATTTCATAACCAACACCTGATCTATTTTCGCTTCGCCACAAATGTTCCGTTGGGCTGGATAAACGTTGCCTCGGTTATTTTTCCGTTGGCTTCCGTAAATCGTATTTTAAAACCATCCAGGTTTTTAATTACAAAAGCATGCTTATCGGTAGCCAGCAACTCATACTCGGGCTGGCCGGGAACAAACAGGTAAAGTGTTTGGCCATCCTCTTTCAAATAAAACCTGGCAGCCATGCCTGTAAGGTCGTATTCACCAGCATAGGTTTGCAGGGTTTGCCGGTCAACCGCCACAGCCCTTGGTGTACGTTTAAACTCAATCGGGTCGGTGGCAGGCTCGAGCTTGGCGACCAGCGAAGAGATATCCCCCGCCTCATTTGTGCGAAAGTTGAAATGCAGATTAGCACGATTGGTTGTATCTATCTTTCCATTTTCTACTTCGTAAGGCAGAAAAATATTGTAGTGGTAGTGTTTTAACCACAGTGATTGCAAGGGTGTTTTGGCAAATAACGAATCGCGTTCTACCGTTACTTCAAATTTGCCGTAACCCGGATGGTGATAACTGCCAGTATACTCATAAAGTACGTGCGAGGGTTTCGTGTTTTTCTTTTGCGATGACTGCATGGTGGCTTTTGCGGCAGCCTGCTGTTTTTCGGCATCGTCAAAGCGCTTGGTGTAAACCTTGTTCCAGTCGGTAGGCTTAACATTAAGCAGTTTATCGCTGATGGTATTGCGGATAAGCGAAGGAAGAACTGAGCCATTTTGATTAACCAGCACTACAATGCCGATGCTGTCGGTTGGGAAGAACGACACATTAGCTGAAAAGCCGTCAATATTGCCGCCATGTTCTACGCGGTAATGTCCTTTGTAGGAAGAAAGGAACCAGCCGTAGCCATAATTGCCCATGTTGATGTCGGGGAATTCCGGATCAGGCGGATCGCTGTTGATGACCATCTGCGAACCCATCGCTTCTTTAACATAAGCCTCCGGTAAAATTTGTTTGCCTTGAAACTTGCCTCCGTTAATCCAGGTAATAACCCAGTTGGCCATTTCGTTTACCGAACTGTTAATGCTGCCGGCCGGGCCCATCGCGGCAATGTCGTAATAATCCATTTTAGTTATCTGGGTTTTGTTTTTTACCTGATATCCAATGGCCGCCTCAGTTCCCTTGCGAAGACCGTCAATAACAGTGGTTGAGTTTTTCATCTGCAGTGGTTCGAAAAAATGCTCGCGGATATTTTCTTCCCAGCTTTTGCCGGTAATCTTTTCGGCAATTACGCCTTGTGTTAAAAACATAAAGTTGTTGTAGTACCATTTTTCACGCACGGCAGCAAAGGGCGGCTGATGTTCAATGCGCATCATCAGGCTGTCGCGCGAATGGGTGGGAAAAAGATACCAGCTGAAATCATGGCGCGGCAGGCCGGTGCGGTGCGTCATGATATCCTTAATGGTGATGAGGCTGTTCATCTCCGGTTTATTGAATCGAAGTTCCGGTACGTATTTAATCGGACTGTCGTCAAATGAAAGCTTCTTCGCTTCCCGTAAAATGCCCAGCAGGCCGCAGGTAAATGCTTTACTGCTGGAGCCGATGGCAAACTGGGTATTGGGGGTTACCGGAAGTTTTTTCTCGTAATCGCGGTAGCCAAAGCCTTTCGCATAAATGATTTTGTTTTTTTCTACAATAGCAACAGCAAAACCCGCTGCATGCCACTTGGCGGGTAGTTGTTGTAACTCGGCATCCAGGCCAGCCAGCCGTTTATCTATGGGGGTTGGTTTCTTTTGTGCTCTGGCAAGGAGCGAGCACAACAGAAGGACAACTAAAAGTAAGCGTTTCATAATTGAAGGGGTTAGCTCTGTAATGTAGCAAATCCGCATGGATTAATTCGCCTGGGCTTTTTAAAACATGCGTTATAAATTGCGCTAAAATCATACTATTTAAATCCATTTTACTGGTACGATAATTTATCGTTTATTTATCAAAATACTATTTATGAAACGATGCCTCATACTTCTTCTGCTTTTCGTCAGCTTTTCATTGCTCGCCCAAAACCCCAACATGCCAACCGATTTCCTGAGCAAGGAGTGGCACAAGGAACGCAGGCAAAAACTTCGTGAAAAATTACCGGCCAATTCGGTTGCTGTATTTTTTGGAAATGCCGTGCGCAACCGCAGTAACGATGTGGACTATGTGTACCATCAGGATCCGGATTTCTTTTACCTCACCGGCTACCGTGAACCCAATACCGTGTTACTGATTTTTAAAGACAAACAGAAAGGCGCAGGCGGAGCGTTGTATGACGAGATTGTTTTTGTACAACCCAAAAACGCCATGATGGAAATGTGGACCGGGCGCAGGCTCGGAAATCTGGGCACGAAAGAACAACTTGGCTTTGAACAGGCCTTTAACAATACTGATTTTAAAGATTACAACATCGACTTCTCATCCTTTGATCAAATTCTGTTTCTTGATTTTCATAACGATGTTCGGGATGATGCCCGCGATAAAGGCGACCTGTATGACTTGATCGAACAGTTTAAAGTGAAAGTAAATTACCCGCGCAAGGATGCGCTCAGCGTGCAACGCGAACAGCCACAAAACAACCTGAACACACGCGCACTCATCGGCATCATGAATGATTTACGCGGTATTAAAACAAAAGAAGAAATTGAATTGCTACGCAAAGCCGTAATGATTTCCTGCATCGGGCAAGTGGAAGTAATGAAGGCCATGAAGCCCGGTATGAGCGAACGCGAAGTACAAGGCATACATGAATATGTGTTTAAAAAATATCAGGCCGAAGACCTCGGCTATCCTTCTATTGTGGGCGGAGGACATAACGGTTGTATACTCCATTACATTGACAACTATAAACCTGCACTCTCCAGCAAAGAATTAATTCTGATGGATCTTGGTGCCGAGTACCATGGGTACACAGCCGACATTACCCGTACCATACCGGTTAGCGGAAAATTTTCACCGGAGCAAAAACAGATTTATGACCTGGTGCTGGCCGCGCAGGAAGAAGCCATGAAGATTTGCAAACCAGGAACTTCTTTCAGCGATTTATATGCTGCTACGGCTAAAGTGATCAACAAAGGGTTGAAAGAACTAAACATTATTGAAAACGAAACTGACCGGCATTTATACTACCCGCACGGCTGTTGCCACCACATTGGGTTGGATGTACACGACCGCGGCAATTACGATGTGCTTCAGGAAAATATGGCCATCACCATTGAACCGGGTATTTACATTCAGGAAAACACCACCAAAGACCCGAAGTGGTGGGGTATTGCCGTGCGCATTGAAGATGATTACTTGATTACGAAAAACGGCTGCGAACATTTGTCATCGTATGCACCGCGCACCACCGAAGCCATTGAAGCGATGATGAAGCAACCTAGTCCGCTTGATAAATTTGTGTTGCCCGACCTGGAAAAAACGCTGCCCAAAAACTAGTCTTGTTTCGAGAGAAGCTTTCTCAAATAAATCGGTGTCATGGCAGTAGCCCTAGTTACTGCCTTTTACGCAGGAAAGAAAGAAGTAGTTATTTGCTCAGGCAATATTTAGCACCTTGGCAACCTGCTTCTCATTTACATGTTGCGGAGTAAGTTTAACCAGAAAGTTACGAATACCAGCCAGTATTTTATTTTCTACCTGGGCGATTTTACCTAAACGGTAACTGGTGTTGACAATGAAGTGGGCGCGATCAAGACGTTTTAATTCAAACGATTTGAACGCAACAACCGGATCATTTTGTTGGCTTAACTCTTCAGCAACAAGGAGAGCATCTTCAATTCCAAGGCAGGCACCTTGACCAAGATTAGGTGTTGTTGCATGGGCAGCATCACCTATCAATAAAACACGATTGAATGCAAATCTGGAAATGGGCTTAAGATCAGAGATATCACTCCAAATGAGATTTTCAGGTGGCGTACTGGAAATAATTTCGGGAATGGGATGTGCATACCCATTAAAGTTCTTTACCAAATCTGAAATCGTGAAATTCTTCATGCGTTCGTCCAGTTGTGGAGCATTCTTGCAGGCAAACCAATACACGTTGTTGTTGCCTATGGGCACATAACCAAGTCTGCCGGCAGGGCCCCAGGTTTCAATAGCCTGTTGAGTGATGCCCCATTGGTTTTCTGTAACGCCACGCCAACAGGTATAACCAGAATAACGAGGTTGTGAATCGGGAAGTAATTGCTTACGAATAGCAGAATGAATACCCTCGGCAACAATCACGGCAGCACCTTGTTGTTCCGATCCATCGGCAAACATTACCACAACACCATCTGCCTTTTCCTGAATCCTGACAGCTTTCTTTCCTGTAAGTATTTTTTCAGTTGGAATATTCTTCAGCAGCACCTTATGTAAATCGCCACGATGGATTGCGACATTATACATGCCGTGCTCTTCAATAAACTTTCGGGTATCAAGTGCTGACAGGTAGTTCCCTTTTTCATCCTGAATGATCATGGAGGTAATCAAATGCCCATGAGCCTTCACATCATCAGCCACACTTAGTTTCTCCAAAGCCTGCATGGCATTTCCGGCCAGGCTTATACCCGACCCGACAGCCGTAATTTCAGGAACGGCTTCAAAAACCATAAAATCAATGTGCTTGCGCTGAAGTGCAATAGCGGTGGTAAGCCCGGCTATACCACCACCCAGTATCAGAATAGTATTGTTCATTACCACCCTATACGGATTAGGCATGACCGTGGGCTTTACATATGTTAAAAAGATTATTGTTTACCGGCCCTGATACGGCTGATGCTTACCTGAGTAATTCCAAGGTAGGAAGCAATGTGTTTCAGAGGCGCACGATTGGTAATTCCGGGATAGAGCTTTTCCAATTCTTCATAGCGTTCTTTGGCTGAAAGAAACCGGATACTTTCGATTCGATGTTGACCTTCTAACATTCCGATGATGGCCATTTTTCGTGCTGCACGCTCCAGGTCATAATGCTGCTCGCAGAGTTTATCAAAAGCACTATACGAAAAATAGATGACGTCAGAGTCCTCCAGCACTTCAATTGCCTTATGCGATGGCTGTTGTGTAAACAAAGCAGGCAATGCCCCGATAAACTGATTATCAATTGCAAAATAATCGGTAATGTCTTTGCCTTTCCGATTGTAATAAACGCGGGCCAGGCCCTTTACAACAAAATAAAAATGCTGAGGCACCTGCCCAACACGCACCAACATATCGCCTTTCCTGAAAAATTTCCTTTTTTGAATTAAATCCAAACCTTCCGCGGTTTCTGCCGTAAGTGGATGAAGTTGATTTAGTATACTGCTAATCGGATTCATTACTCCTTTCGAAGTAGAAATAATTGTATAGACTGAGCAAAAAAGCCATAGAAATGCAGAAATAGAACAACCAAAGTTGCCCTGATGAAAACACCCCACAGACAAAACCTCATCACGTATTGCGCCCTGCTGATTATTAGTGTTAGTGGTATTTTTTATGGACGGGCCATCATACATGATTATTCATTTCTTAGAGTCTGGGAATTTTCAAACGTTTTGATTGTTGCCATTGGCATCCCTTTCCTGTTCTTTCAATCCAAAGCGGGCATACCTGAATTCTGGAGTGAAGAAATCACAACCAAAACGCGGTTTCTTATTCCTGCCGCCATCGGTATTGGGTTTGGCTTATTGGATGTTCTTGTCATCAAGGTGATTATGCATCCTGAACCGTATCAGGTATTGCCACCCTTTCTCCAGCCTTTCCCGTACTCAATCTTCCTGTTTTTGTCGGGGGCATTTGAAGTCGAGGTTTTCTACCGGCTTATCCCCATGACCATTTTTCTTCTGATCGGTAATCACTTTAAGGAGGGAAAATACTATCAGACCATCTTCTGGGTAGGGGCTATTCTAACAGCTTTACGTGAACCCCTTGAGCAATTACCCGATGGAAACATCTGGTTTATTGTCTACTCACTGCTCACTGGTTTCTTAATGAATTTCCTGCAGGCCGTTTACTTTAAGCACGCTGGGTTTCTATCCTCTTTAAGCGTGAGGCTGGGGCATTACCTTATCTGGCACATTCTGCTTGGGGTGTATGTAGAGTGGTTTGAGTTATAGGTTACCTGATTTCACATCTTCATAATCACGTTGATGCAACTTATAAAATCTTGAGTGAGGCCATATCAATTACAAACCGGTAGCGCACATCACTTTTTACCATCCGATCAAATGCTTCATTGATCTGTTGAATTGGAATCACTTCCACATCGGCTACAATATTTTTTTCAGCGCAAAAGTCGAGCATCTCCTGGGTCTCATTTGTTCCGCCAATCATGGATCCCGTGATGCTTCTTCTGTTTTTCAACAAGTCAAACGGATCAACACGCGGTTCTTCAGCCGGAAGACCCACCACCATCATACGACCATTCATACCCAGCAACTTCAGGTAAGGAGCATAGTCGTGGTTGGCCGATACGGTATTCAACACTACATCGAAGTAACCACTAAATTTTTTCATCTGATCCTTGTTGGTTGACAGGAGAAAGCTGTGTGCGCCTAATCGCCTGGCATCAGCTTCTTTTCCGGGTGAAGAACTTACCAAGGTCACTTCCGCGCCAAAAGCATGTGCAAACTTCAGCCCCATGTGCCCAAGTCCGCCCAGGCCAACCACCGCCACACGCATACCGCTGGTGACACCGGCAAACCGTAACGGTGAGTACGTTGTAATACCCGCGCACAACAAGGGTGCGGCACCGGCCAAGTTAAGTTTATCCGAAATCCGGTAAACAAAACGCTCATCGGTTACAATGTGCGTGGAGTATCCTCCCTGGGCCAGCGTTTTACCATCACGTTCATAGGCATTGTAGGTTCCGGTTGGGCCTTCATCGCAGTATTGCTCAAGGTGGTTTTTGCAATTTGAACAAGTTCGGCATGAATCGACAATTACCCCTACCGCTGCCAGATCGCCTGCCTTGAAACGCGTAACCGCTGAACCAACGTTCACCACGCGACCAACAATTTCATGGCCGGGCACCATGGGATACATCGAACCTCCCCACTCATCGCGCACCTGGTGTAAGTCACTGTGGCAAACACCACAGAAGAGAATTTCTACATGTACATCGTTGGGCCGGGGTTCCCTTCGTTCGAAAGAATAAGGGGCAAGTGGGCTCTTTGAACTGAAGGCTGCATAAGCATTTGTCGTTATCATAGTATTTCAAAAATCATGTTTAAAAATTCATTTTGTGTTCATGGTTCGGTATTCCGATGGTGTATTACCCGTAATCTTCTTAAACACTGTATTAAAGGAAGATTTTGAATTATAGCCAACCTGTTCAGCAATTTCTTCTACTTTAATGTTGGGTCTATCGATTAACAATTTTTTGGCTTCTTCTACCCTGTAACCAGCCACCCATTCGAAAAAATTTTTGCCCAATCCATCATTAATAACCTGCGAAACCTGGTGCACCGAAATTCCACAGGCTTTGGCCAGGTCAGGTTGGGAAAAATCCGATCGCAAATAGGGTTTTTCATCTACCATGATTTTCTTAAGCTTTGTCAACAACACTTCCTGCTGGTTTGCCGTAAGTGAGGAGTTTTTATACTTCAATTGTTCGTTCAGTGAGGTTTGCTTAAAGAAACCAGATCCTTTCATTACCGAAAAACTGGTGGAATAGATAATGAGCGAGCCAAAGGCAGCAAATAAGTGATCGCCAGTATCATCTACGTTGAACAACTTCACAATCACGATAAGTATGGCAAAGGCCGTCATTTGCAGCACACCACTCCTGAGCGTTTTCAAAGTAGCCGATTCCGACCTGAAGAAAGATTCCTTTTTCTCTCTGAATGATCTCGAAATTATACCACCGCATAATGCCAGGTAAAAAAACAAACTAATCAATACCAGCTCAGTATGCCATTCGGTTAGGATGAACATCCAGGGATCAAACTGCTGGGTGACTTCACGAAAAGGTAAGCCGGGATGGTAGGCAGCCACCCAGGCATTATACTTTACGTCAACCGATGAAAGGAGAAACGGTATCATGAACAGGGCATAGACAACCGGAAAAATGAGATGCAGTGCCATGGATTGCTTGCTTACCTGCCCTTTTGCCATGGCAACCACAAACAAATAAAGAAGTGGTCCGATTGCCAGTGCAAAAGGTTCCGAGAAATCTACCAAGTGTAATATATGAATGATGTACCCGGTGTACATCAAAAAAATCTCCAATAAACAAGCCACAATGGCGATTAACAGCAAACCATACATGACATTGAACTGCCGGATTCTGTTCTCCTTTGAGAAAAAAAATAAGGTAAGAAAAACCGCTTGTACCAAGCCCAGAAAAATAAACACGGCAAATAAATCAACCCGGTAAGCCATGCCCGAATTTATCACTTTTTAAACCTGTACGTGTATAAATTTAGGATTCGGCTGCTGTATCTTGCGGCATATTCTTATCCATCATGAAAAATATTTCAACACTATTTGCGCTGTACCTGCTGGCCTTTACGCTTCAGGCACAACAGTTTAATGAGGCAACTATTCGTAAGCATATAAAGATACTCGCCAGCGATTCGCTACAAGGCCGGGGAACGGGTACCGAAGGTGAGCGCATGGCCGCAACATACATTGAAAATGAATTCAAAAAATTGAAACTAAAGTCCACAGGCAAGTCCAAAAACTATTTGCAGACTTTTGAATTTAAAAGCGGAGCACACGGTGAAGGTGCACCAGGAACCGCGCACAACATTGTAGCCTATCTCAATAACAAAGCTGCCAATACTATTATTATTGGTGCCCATTACGACCATTTAGGCATTGGCGAATTCGGAAATTCTTTGGATGCCAATCCGGCTGGGAAAATTCACAATGGTGCAGATGACAATGCTTCGGGAGTTGCTGGCGTTTTGGAGCTGGCGCGGTACTTCAGCAGCAATAAGGTTAAGGAGAAAAATAATTTCCTGTTTCTGTGTTTTTCGGGTGAAGAGCTTGGACTTTACGGATCAAAGTATTTTACAGAGAACCCTACCATCAACCTGGAGCAAGTCAATTACATGATTAACATGGATATGATTGGCCGATTGGATCCGCAAACCAATACAGTGGTTGTAAACGGTACGGGAACCAGTCCGGTGTGGGAACCTTTGCTAAAGAAACTTGAAACAGAAACACTGAAAATAAAAACTGACTCATCGGGTATTGGTCCCTCCGATCACACTTCATTTTATTTAAAAAATATACCCGTGCTCCATTTTTTTACAGGTGCTCATGGCGATTATCACAAGCCTACGGACGACTGGGATAAAATAAACTATGCCGGTCAGGTAAATGTGCTGAACCTTATAGCTGAAGTGATAAATAGTTTGGACAAGGAACCTAAACTTACCTTTCTCACCACCAAGGCCAAGCCCATGGCGAGTCGTTCGGCATTTAAAGTAACGCTTGGTGTAATGCCCAGTTATACGAGTGAGGGGGATGGTGTAAAAGTTGATGGTGTTACCGAAGGGCGACCCGGGCAAAAAGCCGGCATACAAACCGGGGATATTATTATTCAGATGGGTGATTTAACCATTAAAGACATTCAGGATTACATGGGTGCGTTGGGTAAGTTTGATAAAGGGCAAACCATTCCGGTGAAGCTTAAGCGTGGAACTGAGGTGATAACACTCTCCGTTACGTTCTAAAAAGAAAGGGTCTGAAAAATTCAGACCCTTTCTTTTACCTTAGAAGCTCCCTTGATATTACCAGCTTCTGAATTTCTGTTGTGCCCTCGTATATCTGTGTGATTTTTGCATCGCGCATCAGGCGCTCAACATGAAATTCTTTTACGTATCCATAGCCACCATGAATCTGAACTGCTTCGGTGGTTACCTCTTGTGCAATTTGTGAGGCGAAGAGTTTTGCCTGTGCTGCAGCTTTTACAAAATCCTTTCCCTGATCTTTCAGGTATGCTGCCTGCCATACCAGTAACCGGGCTGCATCAATTTTGGTGGCCATTTCAGCCAACTTAAATTGTATAGCCTGGTGCTCCGACAAATGTTTTCCGAAAGCTTTACGCTCCTTGGAATATTTTAGTGCAAACTCATAGGCACCGGATGCAATACCGAGTGCTTGTGCAGCAATACCAATCCTGCCGCCATTAAGGGTTGTCATTGCAAACGTGAAACCAAAACCATCTTCACCAATACGATTGGCTTTTGGCACCTTCACATCGGTGAACATAAGTGAATGTGTATCCGATCCGCGAATACCCATCTTATCTTCCTTTTTACCAACTACAAAACCGGACATTCCCTTTTCAACAATCAATGCATTAATTCCCTTGTGGCGTTTAGCCGCATCGGTTTGTGCAATTACGATATACACACTGGCGCTATTACCGTTGGTTATCCAGTTTTTAGTTCCGTTGAGTAAATAGTGATCCCCTTTATCTTCTGCAGTTGTACGCTGACTGGTGGCATCCGATCCGGCTTCCGGTTCAGAAAGACAAAATGCACCAATGATCTGGCCTGAAGCCAATGGTTTAAGATATTTTTCCTTCTGTTCTTCAGTTCCGAATTTCTCCAATCCCCAGCACACCAATGAATTATTAACCGACATACACACCGAAGCCGATGCATCAATCTTTGAGATTTCTTCCATCGCTAATACGTACGAGATCGTATCCATGCCTCCACCGTTGTACTTCGGATCGACCATCATGCCCATGAAGCCGAGCTCACCCATTTTCTTAACTTGTTCCGAAGGAAATTTTTGTTCCGTATCGCGTTCGATTACACCGGGTAATAATTCATTTTGAGCAAAATCGTGTGCAGCTTGCTGAACACTCAGGTGTTCTTCGGTGAGTTGAAAATTCATAGACAGTTTTTCAGATTAACAAAAACAACGGCCTGAGGTTACCCTCAGGCCGCAAAAATACTTCTTATCAAGAATTTCCTAAATAATGATCGGCTTAATTAATCGCGTCTTCCCAAAAAGATCATAACCCAGTACATAAGTGATGCAAGCGCTGCAATTGCTGCAACTACGTAGGTCATGGCAGCCCATTTCAAGGCATCCTTTGCCATATCATGTTCCTGCCGGTTAACGATTCCGCGGTTTTCAATCCAAGCCAGGGCCCTGCGGCTGGCATCAAATTCTACCGGAAGGGTTATGAGGGCGAAGAGGGCGAAAATCGAATAGCATCCGATGATTACCAGTATGGCAACATCAAATGAGAACAATCCCTTAACTGCAAAAGCACCGAACATCATGGCAAAGAAAATGATGTTCATCACTTTTGACGTTACATTTTGAATAGGCACCATAGCCGAACGAAGTTCAAGCATAGAGTACGCAGTAGCATGTTGTACCGCGTGACCACATTCATGTGAAGCCACTGCTGCTGCTGCTGCGTTGCGGCCATTGTAAACTTCCTCACTTAAATTCACCGTTTTATTGGTGGGGTTATAGTGATCAGTCAACTGACCCTCAACACTAATTACTTTAACATCGTGAATACCATTATCAGCCAGCATTAATCTGGCAATTTCAGCTCCGGTCAAGTTCTGAGCAAGACGGGTTTGCGAATATTCCCGGAATTTGCTCTTCAAGCGTCCGCTTACCAGCGAACCAATCAACATGAAAACAACACCAATTATTATTAATCCCATAGTATCCGATTTTTAATTTCCGTTAAATAACAACTTCCAAGCCATTTTGATTCTCTGACAATTAGTCATATGGTAACAGATTACATTTACCTAAATCAAAGTCTGATCTTCAGAAACGGTCACTTTTTTAGGACGTAGACGAAAAGAGGTTAAAATTAGTGAGATAACCCCAAATACAATTAAAATAAGTGTTTGCCATCCATGAAAAACAAAGGTGAAGGCCACTGCATTTGCCTCCGGAACCTGGTAAAGCAGCACCAATCCGGCCGGTATCAAAACATGATAAGATCCTGCCCCTCCGGGAAGCGGTGCTGCCATGGCAATTGTGCCGATAGCAAACAGCGATAAAACGGCACTAAAACCCAGATGTGCAGTTTCATCAAATGCTTTGATAACGGCATAGCTCATGGCAAAGTAAAGCAGCCATATTATAATTGAATACCCGATGAATAACGTTTTATTTTCCAGCGTAGCAACAGAAGTCAAGCCTGTTTTAAAACCTTTCCAAACTTTTTGCAGTCGATCTTTTATTTTTTGATTTCGCTTGATCAGCCAGTATCCTACACCGGTAATAATCAGCAGAACCAACATCACCATAAGGATTAGACTTAACTTACCCTTACCCATCACGGGCTGCAACGGAAGGGTTTCTATAAAGCCGAGAAGCTTATCATATTCAGCAACGAATGCAAACACCAGTACGACAACCAATAAAATCAAGTCAACAATACGTTCCAATACTACAGTCCCAAATGAAACTTCAACCGGAATTTTATTCAAGCGATAAAGATTATAACAGCGCGAAACTTCACCCCCACGCGGGATAACCAGGTTTACCAGGTAGCCAACCATTAACGATAAAAAACCATTATAGAAGGAAACCGTGTGACCTGTTGAGTACAATAGCATACGCCATCGTTCGGCCCGAAGTGCATGACTGATCATTACAAAAACGAGCATCAACAAGAGCCATAGTTTATTAGCAGAATAAAGGGTTTTTAAAATGTAATCTCCTTTGTTTTCACCTTCCTCCACCTGTATAGCCCGCAATGAAAACCAAACCAGAAAAGCGGTGATGGCCAGAATGAAAACATATTGAACAAAAACCCGAATACGTGATGCCACCTGTGGAAATTAAAGCGTTAAGTTAAGCGGTTATCGGGTGAGGGGAAAACAATTGTTGGTTTAAAGTTTTTGGCCTCTTCGAACTCCATAGACGCATACGAGAAGATGATCACCACATCGCCTACTTGTACTTTGCGTGCAGCAGGTCCGTTCAGGCAAATCATTCCTGAATCACGCTCACCTTTAATTACATACGTTTCCAGGCGCTCACCATTGTTAACATTAACCACAGTCACCTTTTCGCCCTCAATAAAATTGGCAGCGTTCATAAGGGTTTCATCAATGGTAATGCTGCCAACATAATGTAACTCAGCTTGTGTTATTTTTGCCCGATGTATTTTTGATTTTAAAACTTCAATGTTCATAGTCAATCACAATTCACAAATCCTTTTAGAGAAACATATTATCGATCAATCTCACTTCGCCTACAAAGGCGGCCATGCATAGTATGGGCCGATCAGCCTCCTCAACGCTATACAGAGGCAATAGGTTCTTGCTGTTAACAACCTCAATATATTCTAACGTTATGCCTGGGTTCGACTCAAAAGTATCTTCAACAAATTTTTTGACAGAGAGAATAGAATCACCGCCTTTTAATTTGGCTTTTGCCTCTGCTAACGTGGCAGGTATTAGTATAGCCTGTCTTCGTTGCTTTTCCGATAACCGTAAATTTCGGGACGACATCGCAAGGCCATCATTCTCCCGAACGGTTTCAACCGAATGCAACGTGACGTTAAATTTCAATTCATCAACCAGCGTACTGATGATTACAAACTGTTGCCAATCCTTCTGTCCGAAGTAGGCGTGATCAGGATTAACTATATGAAAGAGTTTCGACACAACTTGCGCTACACCATTAAAATGACCCGGCCTGAATTTCCCTTCCATAACAGTCTCCAGGTGACCAAAATTGAAGTTTAGATAGCTTGATCGGGTGTGCATCTCCGGTTCATCCGGACAGAATAAAACATCGCAACCAGCCTTTTCAAGCATATCTACGTCCTTTTCTAATGTTCTGGGGTACTTTTCAAAATCCGACACATTGTTGAATTGGGTAGGATTAACAAAAATTGAACAAACCGTTAACGGATTTTGGCTTCGTGAGACGGCTATGAGCGCAAGATGACCGGGATGAAGAGCCCCCATAGTGGGTACAAATCCTATAGATTGACCCGCCCCCTTTTTTTCAATCAAAAATGCCCTTAACGGCCCAATTTCCCTGAAAATCTGCATGTTAGTTACGCGGCAAAAGGGGCCAAATATAGGAGTAAATCAGAGATAGAGTTGAATAAGGGGGGCAATTTTCGTACTTTTGTCCCTCATTTTGCGTTCAGACAACTAATCATCAATATCATGTCAAAACTCCGTATTCTTTATGTAGCCAGCGAAATCAACCCTTTCTTACAGACTTCAGAAGTTGCCGACTTTGTGCGCAAACTTCCGCAGGCGATGCAGGAAAGGGGAATGGAAATTCGCATTCTGGTGCCGCGCTTTGGAATTATTAATGAGAGAAAGAACCGGTTGCATGAAGTCGTTAGATTATCAGGGATTAACATCGCAGTGGGCGATGAGGAAAAACCACTTACCATTAAAGTAGCCTCAATTCCCAACGCCAAACTTCAGGTTTATTTTATCGATAATGAAGATTACTTCCATCGTAAATCCGTTTTCCACGACAAGGAAAACCGTTTCTATGCTGACAATGATGAGCGGGCTATCTTCTTTTGTAAAGGTGCTATTGAAACCGTTCGAAAATTAGGATGGGCTCCTGATGTTGTTCACTGCAACGACTGGATTACCAGTTTCATTCCATTGTATTTGAAAACTACATACAAGAACGATCCATTGTTCAAGAGTGCTAAAACTGTTTTCACCATCTATAACAACAGCTTTACTCATAAATTTAAAGCTGACATTATGGACAAAGTGAAAATGATGGACATTGAAGACAAGATGCTGGGCAACTTAAAAACAGCTGACTACGAAGGATTTATCCGTATGGGCGTTGAGTTTTCTGATGCAGTAATTGTGGCTGGCGAAAACAAAAAGCTTGAAGATCTCTTCAAAAAAATAAAAGAAAAGAAAGTCGAAACGATCGACAAAGACGAAAACTACACCGAATCTTATTTCAATCTCTATAATGAACTTGTGGGTTAAACGAACCGGGCAGCTTCTATTAGCTGCCTTGTTTTTGATGGCATGTGAAGATGAAAGCAGCCTGTTAGGATTTAAAAATCCAATTGGAAAGTTTGATGTTAAATATATTGAGATACCTGTTGCAAGCAGTGTATTTTTTATTGATTCAATCAGAACTTCTAATCTGGCCGGAGAAACTAATCGATTGTTGATCGGGGAGCATCACGATCAAAACTTTGGTACTATAAAAACGACAGGATACTCCCACCTTTTACCAAGCTCATTCACGACAGTCGATGCCTCTGCACAAGTAGACTCAGTTGTTCTTCATCTCCGATTTGATTTCTACCAGTATGGGTTAGCCGATGTGTCAAATCAGTCTTTCTCAATTCATGAATTAACGGCAAGAATGTACAACGATTCGATATTTAATTACTTTAGTAAATCTACTGTCTCCTATGATCCAAGCCCGATAGGCAGTTCCTCCTATTTGGTAAATCCTGAGTACTTCAAAAGTCAATTTCAAAAAGCCAACAATGCAAAGGACACCGTTATTTTTAAAATAACCCTTAATAATTCGTTTGGTTTAAAACTCATGGAACGCGCAAAGGCAGGGGACACAACGTATACGAGATTTTCAGAATTCACCAAGTATATTAAAGGTCTTGCCATCGTTCCTACAGCTAACACAAAAGTGATTGGGTTTGATCTCAACAACACGATTACTGCCGGAAGTCGCTTTTCAAAAGTTGTTGTCCACTATCATACGGCCACCGAAGATTCGTTAGCCTTGGATTTTGCCTTTGGAGGTGTTCAATTTACCCGCATTGAGACCGATCGATCAGGTTCTGAATTGAATCAGGTTAATAATTTTTATGAGGAATTCAGTCCATCCAATAATTTAAGGTATGCTCAAGCTGGAACCGGAGTGGTAACCAAGCTTGATTTTTCAAATTACATCTCATTCTATGAGAATAATCCTTTTATGATAGTAAACTCAGCTGAGTTGGTGATAAGAGGTCTACAAAGCGTTGATTCCTATGACCCCGTGAATAGCTTTACACTACAGGTTCTTAATCAGAACAACCGATTCAAAAAGGTGAGATTCAAACGTGAAATTGACAGGGTTATCAATAACGATACCATCTGGAAAACTGTAATCGATCCCATTGACGCCAATGTACTTGCCCTCTACAGAGGAACTGTTACAAATGCTTCGGATGGGTTTCTAACGGCAATCAATGACGTTAACACAGTTTTTACACTATCAAAATCAACAACTGCTAATAATTTTAGTGGACACATGACATTGCTTAGTCAGAAACTCTACGATTTAGATAGGATCAACAAAGATCCTTTTCGCTACTTCGCTCTTTTTCCGAATAACCCACAAAATGGCAAGAGTCTAAATCGAATAATATTCCATAAGGATGATATTGTTTTGCGGGTGTACTATACCTTGCCAACTGTTAATGAATAACCTATGTGTGGAATTGTTGCTTACGTTGGCCACCGCGATGCCCAGGAAGTTATTATAAAAGGTCTTAAGCGCCTGGAGTACCGCGGGTACGACAGCGCAGGTATTGCGCTGTTAAACAATGGGCTGAATGTTTATAAAAAGAAAGGGAAGGTTTCCGATCTCGAAGATCACTTAACTGACGAGGCCCTGAAAAGCACCATTGGTATTGGCCACACCCGCTGGGCCACCCATGGAGAGCCTAATGATGTAAATGCGCATCCTCACTATTCGTATAGCCGAAAGTTGGCCATTATCCACAACGGAATAATTGAGAACTACAGTTCGATTAAACAGGAGCTTCTCAAAAAAGGCCATGTCTTTCTTAGCGAAACAGACACGGAAGTTCTCATCCATTTCATAGAAGACATTTGGGAGAATAACAACTGCACCCTGGAAGAAGCGGTACGGTTAGCACTAAATAAAGTAGTTGGCGCTTATGCTATCGTTATCATGTCAAACGATAACCCAGATCAACTCATTGCTGCCCGAAAGGGAAGCCCGCTGGTGATTGGAATTGGTAAAGACGAGTTCTTTATGGCCTCTGATGCCACCCCCATCATTGAATATACCAAAGACGTTGTTTACCTGAACGACCAGGAGATAGCCGTTATTGATAATGGTCAACTGCGCATCAAAACCATAGAGGATGCGCCCATGACCCCTTACATTCAAAAGCTTGAAATGGAGCTTGAGGCTATTGAAAAAGGCGGGTTTGATCATTTCATGCTGAAAGAAATCTTTGAACAGCCTAAATCAATCAAAGACTGCTTGCGCGGACGGTTAGATTCACAAGCTAACCGGTTAGTATTGGGTGGAATTCGTGAGTATGTTAATAAAATGATGAATGCCGAACGCATTATTATTGTTGCGTGCGGAACATCATGGCATGCCGGCTTGGTGGCCGAGTACATGATTGAAGAATTGTGCAGAATTCCCGTTGAGGTTGAATATGCTTCCGAGTTTCGTTACCGCAACCCCATCGTACGCGAAGGCGATGTGGTTATTGCAATCTCTCAATCAGGCGAAACTGCCGACACGCTTGCGGCAATTGAATTGGCCAAATCAAAAGGAGCGGTCATTATTGGTGTTTGTAACGTGGTGGGTTCCTCCATTGCAAGAGCCTCGCATGCCGGATCATACACACACGCAGGGCCTGAGATTGGTGTAGCCAGCACAAAAGCTTTTACTGCACAACTTACCGTGTTGAGCATGATTTGTTTAATCATTGCACAAAAAAGAGGCACCATTACCGACCAGGCCTTTCATCACATGCTGGTAGAGTTGGAAAACCTGCCCGGCAAGGTTGAACAAGTGTTGAAACTTAACGATAAGATCAGGGAGATAGCGTACACTTTTAAAGATGTTGCTCATTTTCTTTACCTGGGAAGAGGTTATAATTTTCCGGTTGCCCTGGAGGGTGCCCTTAAACTGAAAGAGATTTCCTACATCCACGCTGAAGGATACCCGGCAGCAGAAATGAAGCACGGCCCAATTGCCCTTATCGATGAAGAGATGCCCGTGGTATTCATTGCCACACACGACAGTTCGTACGAAAAAATTGTTTCGAACATACAGGAGGTGAAAGCCCGAAAAGGGCGTGTAATTGCTGTTGTTACAGAAGGCGACAAGCTGATACCGCAAATGGCGGAGTTTACGATTGAGGTTCCTGCCGTTCAAGAGTCCCTCATGCCTATCGTTTCCGTTATACCATTACAACTGCTATCCTACCACATTGCTGTTATGCGCGGTTGCAATGTTGATCAGCCCAGGAACTTAGCCAAGTCGGTTACGGTAGAATAATAGGTTCTTAAGATTAAGGTTGCCTACTATTTTTAAGGCAACTACTAGTCGATCTCCTGGTGGTTCCTCACTGTGAGTACATGATAAATATCATTGCCCAATTACTGTTGCGGGAAGTATATTATGGATCATAATATTCAAGACCATGAAAACACTATTTTTTCTCGGTACTGTTCTTTTAGCAGCCATGACGTTGCTGATGAGCCTTTCTGTAATTGAGCCCCAAGGCAAAGCACGTATTCTTATCGTGTCACAACGCACGGAATTCCAGGATGAAGTTTCCAGGCTTGTTACAGAGCATTACAAAACAAAGTCGATAGGAACACAGGTTATAAGTTTCAATACCATGAAAAATGTGAAGGAAGAAGAGTGGGGCGCTATTGTTGTGTTGCAAGCCTGGGAGGGAGCCACCGCATCTTCAGCACTTACCACCCTGATCAAGACCGCCAAACCACCAGCAAAAGTTATTGTAGTTGTAGCATCGGAAACCGGCTCGGAAAAACTAACCGGGGTTGATGGGATTACGGCTGCCTCGCTGAAATCAGAAGCACCTGATGTGACCAGGAAGATTATTAGCCGCATTGATAAAGTACTGAAGTAGGCCAGCGTAGATCTTTTTGAGAACCTAATGATTTATGATTTTGAGATACGATAGATTTACTTAAAGTTTTAGGTACTCTTTCTTCAACAACGGACAAATTTTATAGCGCTCATCGTGTGTGTCTTCATATACCGCTTCCAATAATTCATAAACATGCTTTACGCCTATACGATTACACCACTCGAACGGACCGTAGGGATAGTTCGTGCCTAGTTTCATTGCCTGATCGATGTCTTCACGTGTTGCTGTTCCTTCCTGTACGGTGTAATAAGCTTCATTAATAATCATACTAACAATGCGCGGGGTTACCAGGCCAACACGATCATCCACCACCAGGTAATTTGTAGTTAAGGCACTGCAAATAGTTGCCAGTTCCTCCTTATCTGATTCCTTCAAAAGACTTATTTCAAGTGTATCCCGTAATAAAAACGTGGGTAAACCATTAAATCCAAATACGTGTGCTTTAAGGTTATGGCCAGCCAGGTTTGATAATTCCGCAAGAGAAATTTTAGCTGTATTCAAAAAAACTTTTGCGCCTTCTTTTTCGGCATAAATTTCAACCTGAAAGGGCTCTTCATCCACAATAAAATCAAATACCAGATCGCTGCCGGCCACAAACCGTTCAGCTTCGCGGTGATCCTGCTCAAAGGTATAGGCGTGCTGATCGCCAAATTTCAGCTTGCATTCCTCCAAATTTACCGGGTCACCGATCACCAAAATATTCATGCTTCTTATACTTTTGAGTCGTTGCTAAATTAAGCTTAAAACACATCGGTATGTCAAAAACAGTTATTTATTCAGCCCAGGCACCTGAGCCCATCGGGCCATACAGTCAGGCTATACAGGCCGGAAACATGCTTTTCGTAAGCGGCCAAATCGCCATAGACAAAGCCTCCGGCAACCTGATCACCGGCAACATCCCTGATGAAGCAACGCAGGTGATGAAAAATCTTGAATTCGTATTACACGAAGCAGGAATGAATTTTTCAAATGTGGTAAAGTGTTCCATCTTTTTAAAAGACATGAATAACTTTCCGGTGGTGAATGAAATCTACGGTAAGTACTTTTCAGTTAATCCTCCCGCGCGTGAAACTGTAGAGGTTAGCCGGCTGCCTAAAGATGTTAATGTAGAGATTTCGTGTATCGCGGTGAAATAGTTGTTCGCTGATCGCTATTCGTTGTTCGCTCGTCACGGTAAACGAATAAGAACAACCAATAACGATAAACGAATTACTGATTAGTCTTTGCCCACATATCTCTAAGCGTAACCGTCCTGTTAAACACAAGCTTATCAGTTGTGGCATCAGGATCAAGAACAAAGTAACCTTTACGCATAAACTGATAACGCGTATCTGCTTTTGCTTTTAACAAATCAGGTTCAGCAAACACAGTTTGAACTTTTAATGAATCAGGATTGAGGTGATCTTTAAAATCGCCTTCGGCATCGGCAACATCTTCTACTTTAAACAAGCGATCGTACAACCGAACTTCTGCTTTCGCAGCATGCGGAACACTCACCCAGTGCAACGTGCCCTTCACGTTAATACCGGAGGTATCCGAACCGCTACGGCTTTCAGGAATGTAGGTGCAATGTAACTCCGTTACTTTTCCATTTGCATCCTTTACCACCGACTCACACTTAATAATATAGGCACTTTTCAACCGAACCATTTGCCCCGGTGCCAAACGGAAATATTTTTTCGGAGGATTCTCCATGAAATCTTCCTGTTCAATGTACACTTCACGACTAAATGGAATTTCACGCACACCGGCTGATTCGTCTTCCGGATTATTCTCGCTTGAAACCATTTCGGTTTTTCCTTCCGGATAGTTGGTAATTACTACCTTAACCGGGTCAAACACCACCATTCTGCGCAGCGCCACTTTGTTCAGATGCTCGCGTACGCAGAATTCCAGTAAGCCCACATCAATCAGGTTGTCGCGTTTGGCTACACCAATGCGGTCACAAAAATCGCGAAGGCTTTCCGGTGTATAGCCTCTTCTGCGCACACCACTCAACGTGGGCATGCGCGGGTCATCCCACCCGCTAACATGATTTTCATTTACCAGTTGCAGCAGCTTGCGCTTACTCATTACCGTGTAGGTGAGGTTTAATCGCGCAAACTCATACTGACGCGATGGATAGATCTCCAGGTTTTCAATGAACCAGTCGTACAGCGCACGGTGCGGCACAAACTCCAGCGTACAAATGCTGTGCGTTATTTTCTCTATCGAGTCGCTTTGGCCGTGTGCAAAATCATACATCGGGTAAATACACCAGGTATCGCCTGTGCGGTGATGGTGTGCATGCTTAATACGATAGATAATCGGGTCGCGCATGTGCATGTTCGGGTGCGCCATGTCTACCTTGGCGCGCAACACCTTTGTTCCGTCTTTAAACTTACCGGCCCGCATATCGGCAAACAACTGTAGGTTTTCCTCAACACTCCGGTTGCGATACGGACTGTTTGTACCCGGCTGCGTAGGCGTTCCTTTTTGCTGTGCAATTTCTTCGCTGGTGCTGTCGTCAACATATGCTAAACCCTTCGTAATCAGCTTCACAGCAAATTCGTATAACTGCTCAAAATAATCGGATGCATAAAATTCATTCGCCCACTGAAAACCCAGCCACTGAATATCATTTTTAATGCTTTCTACATACTCGGTTTCTTCAGTTACCGGGTTGGTGTCATCAAACCGCAGGTTAGTTTTGCCGCCATACTTCAGGGCCAGACCAAAATTGAGGCAAATGCTTTTGGCATGGCCGATGTGCAAATAACCGTTTGGTTCGGGCGGAAAGCGCGTAAGTATGGTTTGGTGTTTGCCTTCGTTTAAATCGTTTTCGACAATCTCCTCCAGAAAGTTCAAGCTCTTTTCTTCGGCCATAGCTGTTGCTTATAAAAGGTGCAAAGGTAAAACCCTTTTACAGAAGAATTCTAATGGATCGATTAACTTTGCTCCATGAAAGATGTTCGTGTGCGGTTTGCCCCGAGTCCTACCGGGGCGTTACATATAGGCGGAGTTCGTACGGCCTTGTACAATTTTTTACTGGCCCGTCAGCAGGGCGGAACCATGATTCTCCGTATTGAAGATACAGATCAGAACCGGTATGTACCCGGAGCCGAGGCGTACATCATGGATTCGCTGGCATGGGCCGGCATACAGATCGATGAAGGTGTTCGCGAAGGTGGGCCCTTCGGGCCATACCGCCAGTCGGAACGGAAAGAAATCTACAGCCAATATGCGCAGCAACTGTTGCAAAGCGGGCATGCCTACTATGCGTTTGATACCGAAGCAGACCTCGAAGCCCTGCGTGAACGACAAAAGGCCGCTGGCTCCGATCAGCAACAGTACAGCAGTGCCACCCGCATGACCATGCGCAATTCGCTCACGCTTTCGGCTGAAGAGACCAAAAAACGTATTGACACTGGCCATCCGTATGTTATCCGGTTTAAAATTCCGGAAAACGAAACGGTAGCATTGCACGATTTGATTCGTGGTGAGGTTTCAGTACAAACCGCCCAACTCGATGACAAAGTGTTGATGAAATCGGACGGAATGCCCACCTACCACCTGGCCAATGTGGTTGACGATTACCTGATGAAGATTTCGCATGTAATCCGTGGTGAAGAGTGGCTGCCTTCAGCACCGCTTCATGTTTTGTTGTACAAAGCGTTTGGGTGGGAAAAGGGTATGCCGCAGTTTGCTCACCTGCCCTTGTTGCTCAAGCCCGATGGCAACGGCAAACTCAGCAAGCGCGATGCCGATCGCATGGGTTTTCCTATTTTTCCGCTAAACTGGACCGACCCTAACACGGGTGAAAAATCAACCGGATATAAAGAGTCAGGTTACTTGCCCGAAGCCTTGATCAACTTCCTTGCTTTTTTAGGATGGAACCCCGGAACCGAGCAAGAGATTTTTTCGATGGATGAATTGATCCGGGCTTTTAGTATCGAGCGAATTGGAAAAGCCGGTGCAAAATTCGACATCCAGAAAGCTCAATGGTACAATCAGCAATACCTGCGTACAAAGTCAAACGCTGAACTAGCCTCACATTTGCTGAGTCAGCTGAAGAAGGAGAATATTTACTGCTCACAGGATAAGGCAGAAAAAATCTGTGCCGTAATGAAGGAGCGCATCACGTTCCCGCAAGATCTTTGGGAACAGGGTAAATTCTTTTTCATTGCTCCGGAATCATTTGATGAAGGCGTAGTGTCAAAAAAATGGAACGATGATGCCGTGAAGGTGATATCGGCTTATCGCGATGCTGTAGAAAATTTAAGTACATTCGATGCAACAATAGCCAAGGAAACGTTGGAAAACGTTACGGCCTCGCTCCAGATTGGCACCGGCAAAATTCTTCAGTCACTGCGTGTTGCGTTGAGTGGATTAGGTGGGGGACCTGACCTGATGATGATCATGGAGATCATCGGCAAGGAAGAAGTGGTGAGCCGATTGACGTTTGCGTTGAGTAATCTTAAAATCAAAGTCGGTTAGCATGACAAAGAAATCAAAACCTGAAAAAAAGCCGGCTGCTAAAAAGCCGCGTGTGCACAAAGACCTGGATGGTTTTGAAGTGTCTATCAATCAATTTGGCGAATTGAAATCCAATATGGACATAGAAAAGATCAATGCCTTTCTGGACAAGAATGTTGATGATAAAAAGCTGGCCGAGCGGGATGATTATGAGGAGTTGAAAAAGGGGAAAGCAAAAAAGAAAACGAAAAAATAAAAAGCCACAAAACCTCCAAGGTCTTTAAGACCTTGGAGGTTTTTATATTTTTAGCTTAGGGATAATCGAAGGAACCCTATTTCTATAATCGCGATAGGCCTCACCATATTTCTTAATCAACTTCCGCTCTTCCAACGGAATGCCAATGGCCAGGTAAATAAAAATACAACAAGCTGAAATCAGGGTAGTTACATTTGGAATAAATAACCAAAACGCCATCACCATTAATATAGTAGCCGAATAAATCGGATGACGTACACGTTTCAGTATTCCGTCAGCCTTAAATTGCTCCTGTTCATCCGATTCAAAGCCTGCAAAGCCTCGCAGACTATATTGCTTAAAAGCCGCTTTAAAAATAAAAATGGCAAAGGTGGCCAACATCATGCTGAAATACCGGTTCCAACCACCTGATTCAATAAGATAAACTGAAGCGATAGAAGCATTCAGCAACAACATGGCAAATAGCCCTATGGTTGAAAGGCCTACATACAACAGCCGGTAATATCGATAACCACTTTGAAAATGTTTCCGGAAATACTGCTTTACACCATCAGCAGCAAAAACACTGTGAAGCATGAAGTACACAACCCAACCCAAAACCAACAAACTGTATTTTTCCACAACTCCAATTTACATCAAAAAGCTCATTACCTTTGAACAAGGTCTATATTTATGAAATCCATAAAACTCGGCATCATCCGCGAAGGCAAAGTTCCACCCGATAAACGCGTTCCGTTCACCCCCGTACAAACGGAAGAAATCGAGCAACGGTTTCCGCATGTTAAGGTGATTTGTCAATCGAGTGAGGTGCGTGCATTCAAAGATGATGAGTACCGTGCGTTAGGCATTGAGGTTAAGCCTGATATAACCGACTGCGATATTCTGATGGGCATTAAAGAAGTGCCTGTAGCTGATCTTATTCCGAATAAAACCTACCTCTTTTTTTCGCATACTATCAAAAAGCAACCGTATAATAAAAAACTGCTACAGGAAATTCTTAAAAGAAAAATCAGGCTAATCGATTACGAAACTTTAAAAGACAGATTGGGAAACAGGCTTGTGGCCTTTGGCCGCTATGCGGGAATTGTAGGCGCCTACATTGGCCTATGGACATACGGAAAACGCTATGGAGATTATTCTTTACGCAGGGCATTTGAATGCTTTGATGTAAACGATTTGAAGCTTGAACTGCGCAAGGTAAAATTACCACCCGTGAAAATTATTCTTACGGGTGCCGGGCGTGTGGGAAAAGGAGCCATGGAAACATTGGATACAGCCGGTATACGTAAGGTTGGCGTGTATGATTTCCTGACCAAAACATTTGACGAGCCCGTTTACGTACAGTTGGGCAGTGCCGATTACCACATCAGGCGTGAAGGCGGGCATTTCAATCGCGATGAATTTCATCAGCATCCGGAACGCTATGATTCCACGTTTTTGTCATTCACCAAAGCTGCCGATATATTGATGGCCGGTGCATTCTGGAACCCTAAAGCACCTGTACTTTTTACACGTGAGGAAATGTGTTCAGCCGAATTCAAAATCAAAATCATTGCCGATATCACGTGCGATGTAGGTGGCTCCATACCCAGCACGGTTCGTGCGAGCACAATTCCGGATCCGTTATACGACTACGACCCACAAACAGGAATGGATAAACCTTCGCTAAGCGATGAAAGTCATGTAACGGTAATGGCGGTAGACAACCTGCCTTGCGAACTTCCGCGCAGCGCTTCGGAAGAGTTCGGCAGGGATTTAATTGATAAAATACTTCCCTTATTATTCGAAAGTGATCGGGAAGGAGTAATTAAACGAGCAACAATCGCCAAAGGCGGCCACCTGACGGAAAATTACGAATACCTATCCGACTACGCGGCCGAATGATTTATTTTTTCAGGTCGAGGTAATCGCGCATCCTCCCTTCGGTATCGTACATCTTCAGGTTGAGTGTACCTTCATGAACGGTTACCATAAAGTAATGATGGCCCCGGTAGGTCTTGGCACTGAACCACGCACGCGAGGGGGCAAAATCTTCCAGGTTACCTCCGCCACCGCCACCTTGTACATAGATGACACCATTTTGCTGATCGACCAGGTTATCACGAACAGGCAGTGTGTGTTGATACGTATGCAGGTGACCGAAGAACACCATGTCTACCTTGTACTTTTCATATAACGGAACAATCTGCCGAATGGCTTTATCACCCAGGTCGGATTTCCCTTTCCATGAATCACCGTAATCATCATCATCAGCCGAGTATGGTGCATGGTGATGGGCAACAAATTTCCACTTGGCAGTTGAAGCCCTGAGTTTATTTTCTAACCATTGATATTGCAACCCACCCGGTGCAAATTCTTTAGGCTTATTGCTGTCCAGCATAAAAAACTCTGCGTTGCCATAGGTAAATGAATAGTAACCTTCAGGTTGTGGCAACGCATGATAGCGATTGTACCAAAACAAATCATCTTCACCATTACCCGCTACCGGGTATACCGGAATGCGCGATGCCAGTTGGATTACCCCCTGAAAATATTCATAGTTCCACTCGAATTTATGTTCGGCTTTTCCACCATCGGTAAGGTCGCCCACAATCATTAAAAAATTAGGCCGTTCATCCCATACCTGCTTGCACACCCTATCATTGATATGTGGCCTGGCTTCTGTATCACCAATTACCCCGAAAGAATAGGAATTGGTTTCTTTTACAGCTGTTGAAAAGGTAAGTAACCCTGACTCCATCACTGCACCATCATGGCTTTTGGCTTTGATGTTGTAGAAGTAAGGTGTTTCCGGCTCCAGGTCTTTCAAGGTAATTTCATAGATGTTGCTGCTAACGGAAGGAGTCTCCTTCTTGATTTTTTGTGTATTCAATTCTACTCTTTTATCCAACGGAAGTTGTCTGCCGTATTCAATCACAAAATCAGCGGGCCGGTCGGTTTCCCAAACCATATTGATTGCGGTGGTAGTTGCATAATTCAAATACGGGCCGGCATTGAAGTGAAACAGATCGCGATAGAGTTTCCCTTCGGTTACCATGTTTTGCAATTCAGCATAGCGCTTTTTTATTTCTGCCTGTTCCAATGTTTTTGGATGGATGGCAAACATTTTCACCAGGTTGCCAAGCTTCATGTAAGGCTCTTTCTTCATGTACGCTGCCGCTTCAAGTTGGTGGTCATCAGCGGCCTGCAAGCGCTTGCCAACCGCCATCTCACTCACCTTTTCGCCATTAACGTAAAGCGTTACCATTCGATCAGAACAGGTTGCCACAACATGATACCAGTATTGCTTCCAACCACGGGTTTTCATTTCATACCTGATCAAATTTGCAAAAGGGCTATCCTCCGTTTTTAAACTGAAAATGATGTTACGACCATGCATGCCCAGTAACCAGTTCGGCTCCACGGCTTTACTTTTACTACGCAGTGTTGCCAAGGCGCCAACCGGTTGATTCACATGATTCAACAACCAGAATTCAACAGAAAAAGCTTCTGTCGGTAATTGATCTGTGGCTGAAAAATCCACTATACGCTCAGTAGGGTCCTCACCCATAAACAGCAAGGGGGTTGTTTCCAGGCTTACAACATCCATGCGTGATGCCGGATAATTTATACGATTACCAGGATAATTTTTTGCCTTTTGTTCCAACGAATACTCCGGCCAGAACCACCATTCCTGCGCTGTTGCTGAGAATGAAATCACAAGAAAAAGCTGGAACATAATCCTGTACATTCGATTACTTTATTTGTTCAAAAAAATCCAACAATTCATTTTCAAGTCCCCTTACTTCAAATCGAAGCTTGGTCCCATTAATGAAAAATCTGCCCATGTGATGTTGTTTGATAACTGTATCCATTTTGGGTAACCTGGATGATTCCTCAGGTTCCAGTGAACCTCCGGCACCACCCACAATCAAAAAAGTAGTTCTTTGATTTCCATAATCTTTCGTCAATCGTTCATAATCGTGCGTATGGCCGGAAACAACAAAGTCGATTTTTGCTGACGCTATAACCGGCTCCAGTAATTCCCGTATATTTTTTTCTCCCTCATAACCAGACCAACCCTGGGAATATGGTGGCTGGTGAATTAACACAAATCGCCACGTTGCGGATTTCCATTGGTCGGATTGCAGTTGATTACGAAACCAACGCTCCTGCTCAGAGCCCTCCGGAATTCCAATTGGAAAACGCTCATTTGGATCGAGGGCTATAAAAGCACAATTACCCCATGTCCAACATTGATATGTTGGCCTATCTTTAATAAGCTGTTTGTAATGGGCGGGGTTCAGATCATCATAGTACCCGTCATAATCATGGTTGCCGGCTATCAGGTAGTAAGGTTTATTGGCTGCAGATGGGCTCAGCAGGTTGAAGAACATTCTCCACTCTTGTTCATTCGATCCGTTACCCACCAAATCACCAATGCCAATACCACAGGCATCGGAATATGTTAAGGTGTTTGACATATTCCTGGCAAAATTATCCCACCCCGACTGGCTGTCGGCCCAGATGTTAAAGGAGAAAGGCTTTGACGCATCGGTTGAAAAACTATATTGCGGTGAAACGGTTTTGCCAACATGAAGTTCGTAAAATACTGTTGAGTTGGCAGGAAGATTCTTCAGGGTGAATGTGCAGCGGCTGCAGGTTTTAACAAGGTACTTCTCCAAGCGTTCAGGTGAAAACCCATAATGCAATTGAACGGATGTATCTTTCTCTATCCACGCTGTAATGCGAAAGTCGTCTCTGCTTTCACGTTGCAGCCATGGCCCTGTTATATAAGGATAATCAGCAACCGCAATAGTAAGTTTGGTAAGGCTTTCAACAACCGGGTTGGCGAGTGTCTGAACGGCCAAATCATTTACATCTGGTTTCGGATTACGAAGCAATAAAATCTTTTCAACTGCCTGCTTCAATTGAAAAAACTCACCGAGCTTTTGGCTGTACGTTGAAAATGATTCGGCTGAAATAAAGGAGACATCCCGCAAGCCTCCACTCATGGCGTTGTTCAACACGCGCACAATCACTTCAGTATTTCCGCGTATAACCGGAAAATAGTTTTCCGTAAAGCGGTTAACCCGGTTTCCGTTCAGGAAAAGTTGTGCGCCATCATCTGCCCGTATTAAAAGATATCCATCAGACGGAATCGTTATCTCCTTCTTGTACCACAAAGCACAGTCGGGTTTGTTGACGCGGTGCGGCAGGTTCACCCCTTCACCCGATACAGGTTTTGCTTCTGCTTGCAGTGTTTCCTCCGGGCTACCGGTCATAAACGTCCAGCCTTCCTTCCATTTTTCTGTACTTGAAATTTCAGGAAGCTTCAACGACTTATACTTTTCATACACTGGATTAAGTAATGGGGACGTTGCCGCTGAATCAATTTCATTAAATGCCCGAAAGGTTGATGCGGTACGCTGGGTCTCATTTTTGCAACCCGCCAGGAAAAACAACATCAGGCCAAAGACCAAATACTTCATTTCGTCCTGATCATGGATTTTACAACTTCGCCTACAGGTTTTTCGTTGGTGTATGCAATGCCTAAAAAAGCGGCTGCTGTTTTCGCCACCTGGTTCTGGTAATATTGATTGTCTTCTTTCACTTCCCCTAGGGCTGGTGTGTCGGGGCCGATAACAGCAAACCAGATTTGTCCTGCGCCATCAACTTTGGTGCCGTGGCTTCGCCAGGTATCCAGTGGCTCTGTTCCCCTTCCGTGATCGGTGGTGATGATAAGCGTTGTTTTGTCTTTGTATTGGGGTGTTGCCTGCACATACGTCCACAAGTTTTCTATAAACTTATCGGTTTGATGTGCTGATTTTAAATACGCATCATACTTTCCATCGTGCGCAAAATCATCAGTTTCACCATAGGAGATATAAAGCACCTTAGGCTTATTCTTTTTAATGTACTCCATGGCATAATGGTGGGTAAAGCCATCCAGTCGCACCCCTCCCCATGGACTCGGTATTTGGGGCTGAAGTTCATTCAAAAATTTCTCACGATCGGTTAATGATGTGCCTGGGGCAATTTCGAAACCAGCATTTACCGGAATACCACTACGCTGGCGGTTAATGATGTATGGGAAAACATCCCAGGAACAGAATGCAGCCACTTTGCCTTTATACGCAGGCATACGGTTAAGGTATTCCAGCAGGGTTACATTGGGATTGTCGAACTTATTGTTACTGTTAATCCGATCATCATCGGCAAAGCCGCACAGTATTTCACTGTAACCCGGGTACGAAAACCACATGTAGTTGGAGCAGTCTACTTTATTGTTCCGGTAGCGATTGCCATAAAGCTGCCCGCTGCCGGCAATTTCGCGCCAGAAAAATGGCATTAATGTTTTTCTTCGTGCTTCGGCTGTTTCTTCCCAAAACCTTCGTTTTAAATCAAGCGGATCGCTTACGTATTGCTTGTTCGTGATCAGCAGGGAATCTGCTCCGGTAAATAGTTCCTGCCAACGAAAACCATCCAGCGTGATGATAAAAATGTTTTCAGTTTTTAATTCTTGTGCAGCCACAAGCTGCGCAACTATCAATAAAAGAATAAGCGTATAGATTTTTTTCATAGTTCATTAGATGAATAAATACAAAGGGCGCAGTTGCGCCCTTTGTAAAGTTAGCTACGGCAAATTAATTAACATCCCACCAAACACGGGTATTCAGGTCATCAGCGCCCTGGCGACCAACAGCCTCGTTTCTATTGGTTCCATTTAACGATTGCTCAATCGTGGGATAGATATAGCGCACCGGAATTTTATCGTCATTTAAATTATCCTGTCCGGGCACAAGGGCTGGAATGTTTGTACGCCTCCAATCAAACCAGGCTTCAAGCCCATTGAAGAATAACGCAATCCATTTTTGTGTGCCGATTTTTCTGAGCTTATCCGCAGAAGCACCCGTGTACGCCACTTCAGGCTGTGTAAAATAATTTGCCGGTAAGTTTAAGTCGATATTGTAAGATACCGGTACAATACTCTCATAGAAATCGAAGTTGGCATTGATACCATTCAGATAATAGGTTTCAGCATTTCCGGTTGTAATCAGATTTTTTTCGCGTGCTTCTGCCAGAATAAACTGAAGTTCAGCATAACTCATAATGGTGCTGCGTGCTGCATCGGGGGCAGGTGCCGGGCCGTTGTCGTTACACACCAAACACGCAAAAGTTAAACCCACACGCGATACGTTTTGCGGGCCTCCGTTGTAGCTCAGGGCTTCAGTATCTTCCAATCCATTGGGGATGCCCGCTATTATCGGAGTCCCATCCGCAACCGATTTTTCGGTTGGCCTGGCAAATACTTTCAGACGAGGATCCTGGATGGAGGTTAAATAATCACCAAGTGTTTTGCTCAGGCGGAATTCATCAAACGAACCAACACGCGTAGTGTACAGCGGCCATTGATTGGGAGCAGAAGCCAGGTATTTAAGTGAAGCATTATCTGCATTGTTTTCAAAAATCGGGTTGCCTGCAGGATCACTGATAATTGCCTGCATCTCAGCATTCACATTTTTACGGTCTGAGATGCGCATGAGGTAACGCAAGCGTAACGAGTTAGCCAGCTTACGCCACTTCATTACAGAAGCAGCACCGCCACCGTACAACAGATCGCCTGCTAAGGCTTCAGGACTTGTGCCTAAAATTTCGTTGGCGCGCTTCAGGTCAGCGAGTATGCCATCATATATGAACTCTTGCGTGTCGTATTTAGGCTGGTAAATTCCTTGTTTAGCCTTGGTGGCTTCGGAATAAGGCACATCGCCATACGCATCGGTGGCGAGTGAAAACATCCACGACTTCAAAATCAGGGCCACACCCAGGTAATTATTTTGAACTGGTTCAGCGCGCTCCGCGAAATCAATCACAGCCTGAAGATTACGCATGTTGCCATACACCGTATTCCATAAACCATTTTGTTCATTCCATAAATACCGGTCTTCATTCACAAATTGAATTTTGGCGGTGTGTTGTACAACTATATTTCCAATACCCCATGCTTCGCCCACCTGGTTATTCAGAACGTTACGAATAACTCCCGATAGTAAAAGATCAGGAGTAACGGAAGTGGGAACGTTAGGGTTCGTGTTGATGTCCTCAAAATCCTTATCGCAGCTTGTTGCTACAAACAAGAAGGCGAAGATCAAGGTGAAATTTCTAAGTGTTTTCATAGTGTTGATCGAATATGTATTGAGGATTAGAATTTTAAACCAAGGTTAAATCCATAGCTGCGTGAAGACGGAATGGACATGTATTCGATACCCGGTAAGGCAGTGCCACCGGTGTACGACATCACTTCAGGATCAATGTGTGGTACTTTTGTCCACAGGGCAAGGTTTCTTCCCACCAAAGCAATGGATACACTTCTGAAAGGAAGTTTTCCAAACACTTTATCCGGTATGGTGTACCCGATTTGTACTTCACGCAGTTTCACGAAAGAAGCATCATACACCACGCCTTCAGCAATTCTGCGACCTTGGGTCCAGGCTGTATGCCACTGACGGGGTAACACCCGAATATCATTAACACGGAACGTACCGTCAGCATTTTGAATTACACCTTCACCAATAACATACGTGCCTACCGGAGCATTTAACAATTGTGGATCAGCCTGAACAGAAGCCTGAGGGTAATAGCCATTCTCCCTTCCCTGCAGTGTCTCTATAATAATACCTCCTTCACGGCCAACCGTTTGTGTTTCGGAGTACACGGTTCCACCCTGACGAACATCAAACAAGAAACTTAAACGGACGTTCTTGTATGTGAAGGTATTGCTTATACCTGCCAACCAATCGGGGTTGTAGTTGCCGAGTTTTATCCGATCGGTTGTTGCGATGGGCCTGCCTTGGCTATTGAACACCATTTGACCGGTAAACTGTCCGGTAGCATCGTAGTATGGTTTGGTGGGGTCAGAACTTTGCACGCGTGCAAAGCCAATACCATACATATCGCCCATGCGTTCTCCAACACGAGCTTCTATCGTTACCCTACGATTAGCCATAACAAAGTTGTCGAGCCCATCAGAGAGTGAAACAACTTTGCTCCGGTTGGCTGACCAGTTTATATCAAGGTTCCACTGTAACCCATTATTCAGTTTTACCGGAACTGTATTCAGCATCACTTCAACACCGTAGTTTTTAATTTCACCGGCATTGATGGAGCGGCTGTTGTAACCCGAGGTAACGGATAATGGAATATTCAATATCTGGTTACGGGTAAGCGATTGATAATAGGTTAAATCCAAACCTATGCGCCTGTTAAAAAACATCAGGTCGATACCGGCTTCGTAAGCTGTGCTGATTTCGGGCTTTAGGCTGAAGTTGGCCAGGCGGTCGGTTTCGCCATACACCTGACTGTTACCAAAAGGATCGCTGGGATTAAATGATTGAGTAAATGTAAAGGCATCCGTATCATTACCTACTTGTGCAACACTGGTGCGAAGCTTGGCAAAAGAAATTACCTGCGGAAGTTCAATCATATCCGAAAGCACCGCACTTAAAGCAGCTGATGAATAAAAGTAAGCGTTATCTTCTGTGCCTATACCGGCATCCTTAATGGCCTGGGGCAACGTAAGCGCGCTCGACCAGTCATTACGGGCAGTTAAATCAAGGAACAAAATATTCTTATATCCTAATTGAGCCGTTGCATACAAGCTGTTTATGCGTTTGGTTACATCCGTTTGTGCAGTTTGCAAAGGGGCGCGGAAGTTTGTGAGGTTGTAAATGCCGGGAAGATTTAGTTGCGGAGCATTAACTTCCAGGAACTCGGATTTTTGACGTAACTGGTTTCCGCCAACGGATGCCGTTAGTGTGAATAACGATTGAACAATTTCCTTATTGAAGGTTAACAGAAAATCAGAATTGCGTTCTTCTGTAACAATCTTCGCCTCACGGTACTGTCCAAACGGAAAACGCTGTGTGCTGAATGCTCTTCTGTATTGCCTGCGCTCGCTGGAGTAATCGGTAGCCGAACGTAATTGCAGGCTTAGCCATGACGTGAAGTCATACTTGAGCGATACATTACCTACAATGCGATCGTAATACTGACCGTTGGTATTTTCATAAACCGTAAAGAACGGGTTGTCGTGGTAATTGTAATTCCATCCAAACTGTCTGCGACCTTCCAGGCCGGGCATCCAATAGTTCTTTAAGTCTTCCATGCTTACCGAACGTGGCAACCAGCAGTTAAACAAATACATGATATTTTCTGTACCGTAACTAATGGAAGGACGGTTATCGCTTTCACTCTTGATATAACTTACAAAAGCACGGGCTGAAAACTTATCGGTTAAGTTATATCCTCCACCAAAGGAAACAGTGTTTCTGCGCAAATCCGTGTTTGGCACAGTTCCGGTTTGATCCAGCCCTGTATATGACAAGCGGAAATCTCCGTTCTTGTTGCTCCCTACCAGGGCTACATTGTTGGTTATGGTGCGGCCGGTTTGAAAGAAATTCTTTACTCCATCCTTATCGTTCAACCAGGGTGTTGGTGTAATCACACTTCCGGCAGGAGCATTTAAGTCACCACCGCGGAAAGGAATCGGTTGACCACTCAACGTACGCGGAGAGTTGAACTGCGGATACAGTTGACCGGTAAAGGCTGGACCCCAACTTTCATCGGTACCATCGGTCAATCCCCCACCAGCTCCGTTAACAAACGCAAAATCTCCTCCATTACCATTTCCCTGTCCGTATACATTTTGATATTCGGGTAAGCGCAATACACTTTCAAAGGTCGTATTGGAGTTAATCTCCACACCAATTCCCTTGCTTCCTTTACCGGATTTTGTCGTGATCACAATCACACCGTTAGCTGCACGCGATCCATACAGGGCAGTAGCAGCACCACCCTTTAACACGGTGAGGGTCTCCACATCATCAGGGTTGATGAAACTGGCTCCATTACCAAAATCAACTTCCAGGTTGTTTCTTCCGGAAGCCCCGGTAATACTGTTGCTAATGGGAACGCCATCAATCACATATAAAGGTTGATTCTTATTTAGATCAACCGAGCGCTCACCGCGAATGGTTACACGCGCTGAACCGCCAACCCCGGAAGCGCTACCTACAACCGTAACACCGGCAATTTTTCCAGCCAACTGATTTACCAGGTTGGTTTCACGCGCGGTGGTAAGGCTTTCGCCCGAAACAGATTGCAAGGCATAGCCGATAGCCTTTTTGTCTTTTTCTACACCGAGGGCCGTAATTACAACTTCGGAAAGCTGGCGTGCATCGGTAGCTAACACAACGTTAATATTGGCTCTTCCGTCAACATTTACTTCCTGGGATATAAATCCAACAAATGAAAATACCAGGGTTGATGAAGGCGATGGAATGGTTAATGCAAATTCTCCATTAACATCGGTAATGGTTCCTTGCGAACTACCTTTCACCAAAATGTTAACCCCGGGCATGCCTGATCCATCTTCACTGGAGGTAACCCGACCGGAAACAACGTTCTGCGCCATAGCCGAAGCAGCAAGTAGCAGTAATACGGGTACCAGCAGTAATTTCTGTAGTACGTGATTAGCTAAAGAATTCCTGTTCCTTAGTAAATTTTTTTTCATAATGTTTTTTGGGTTTAGTGTGATTGCGGATTGGATAAAAGCATAAGTCCTTCATATAATCCATGCTTCAAAGGTTGGCAAAGGACTTGACGTGGAGTTTAGTGCGCAGTTACCACTGCATTAATCTTTGTGGCACAAAATGAAAAATCAGTTAATGAATTATGTTTACTTCCAGGAAACCCTGCTGATTGTCAAGCACCAAGAATGAAATGGGCTTAACCTTGTTTTAACACAGAACATCCACATTTTTGATAGTCTGTGTATGCATGCATGGTTTTACTATGTTTACAAGGAGTAAACGATTTCTTTCATGATCGACAATGAAGTGGTATCGCGCATTGCACAGAAAATACGGGCAACGCGACTTGAAAAAAACCTGACCATTCAGCAACTGGCCAACCGGACTAAAGTTAGTAAGGGGTTGCTCTCCAAAATTGAAAACTCCCGAACGCTCCCCTCGCTACCCGTATTCATTACCTTAATCCAATCGCTGGATATTTCACTGAAAGAATTTTTCAGCGAAATGGTACTGCTCAATGGCAAAGATTTCCTGCTTGTTAAAAAAGATCAATACAAGCCGGTTAAGCGAGAGGGGCGCGATGGCTTTGACTATCAACATATACTTTCCCAGAACATTTCTACCTGTACCATGGAGGCAGTGCTGCTTACCGTAAAACCAGGGGCAAAAGGCAGACCTACCACCTCCGATGGCTACGAGTTTAAATACCTTGTTTCGGGAACTTGTGAATACCAGATCAACGATGAACGGGTAATTATGGAAGAAGGTGACTCCCTGTATTTTGATGCCTCTGTTCCCCACCTGCCGGTAAACAACTCAAAACAGGTAGCCGTTATGCTTGTGGTGTATTTTCTTGTGCCCAAATAAATTTTAAAGCGAACTAATTACCCGTTCGGCCAAACCAAAACTTAAGGTCATGCCGGCACCGCCAAGTCCATTAATAATGGTTACGCCAGGCTCAGGCTCAAGCACCAAACTAATATTGCCCTGCAATTTCGGATAAACTCCGTGCCAACGCTCGGTTATGGTAAGGTTACCGAGATTCGCAAACGAGTTTAAGTAGTCCAGTATAATTTCATTTACATCTTCGCGGTCGAAAGGTTCAACCGTTCGGCTGTAGTGATGTGAGTCGCCAATAATCAATTCGCCTGCATGATTTTGTGCCAATAGCACATGTATGCCGTGCTGCTTGTAGGCCATGCTTTCCGTATCATAGCGAAGGTCAACCTGTTTCAATGATTTACATTTTGCAAACGCACTGTAGTGCCGTAACGTAAGGCCGGCACATAAACTGGGCCCGATTTGCACTGGTCGGTCCGGCACTGCCTTCATCATTTGAAGCTTGCACTTGGAAATGGGCTGCTGATCATAAACTTCCGGATACAAGGTTTCGAAATCGGCACCGCTGCAAATAAATACCTTATCAACCTGCCAGGTTTCGCGTGCTGTTAGTATATGTGGTAGCGACACTTCAACAACGGCATGCCCATACTTAACAATAAGTCCATATTTTTCAACCAACCACTCAGGAATCCTTCGGATAGCTTCACGGGAATAAACCGTGCCTTCGGTTGCACTCCAAAGTCCGGCCTTTAAATTTTCGGTCTTAACTACAGGTGATTTCTCCACCACCTGTTTCGGATTAAGCAGTGTGCATTGAAATGCTGCGTCTTTATAGAGTTCCATAAACTCTTGCAGCACAGCAACTTCATCATCATTATAGACAACATGCATCGATCCGTTAGCCTTCAACCAAAAACCGGCCTCCTTTGAAACTTCCAGCCAATGTTCGCGCGAGCGAAGCGCCAGTTCCAGGCCTACGCCCGGCTCCTGGCCGATTGGCCACACCAAACCAAAGTTGCGCACCGAAGCGCCAACAGCAAACTGCTCGCGTTCAAACAACACCACACGATAACCTTTTTTCAGCGCCATATAGGCATGTGCAAGGCCTGCTATACCGGCACCAACAACAGCGATATCCGCAACACGATCAGCATTCATAAATGAAAAAAATTTTAGTAAAGGTTATAAAATGAACCGACTGTTTCGGATCGGCTTATTACGTTTTTGTTAAGGATGCATGAACGGCTTTACCGTTGAAATTTAATGACGAAACTTGAGATCATTACGTATGCTCTCAAATTTTCACACACACACAAATTATTGCGATGGTAAAGGCGATGCACAAACTTATGCAGTGCGGGCCGAAACGCTGGGACTCACAAGCCTTGGGTTTTCTTCACATGCTCCATTGCCGTTTGATTGCGCCTGGTGTATGCAGGAATCACAATTACCGGAGTATTTGCGAGCGCTTAAAACGATCAGAAGTCAACTCAAAAATGTTGAGTTGTACATCGGGCTGGAAGTAGATTACATACCCAACGTTACCGGTCCGGGTAAGTTTCGTGCTGAACTGGATTACACCATCGGTTCCATTCACTTTGCAGATCAATTACCCAATACTAAACACTGGGAGATAGACGGAAGCTTTGAGGTGTTTAAGGAAGGGCTTGCGTTACTCTTTACTAACAACATTAAAGATGCCGTAGCCCGGTACTTCGAACTTACGCGTGAAATGATACGAACGGATTGCCCTACGATTGTCGGTCATCTGGATAAAATAAAAATCCACAACAAACACCAATCTCTTTTTAGTGAATCGGATGATTGGTACCAACAACAGGTAACGCAAACCCTGGATGAGCTTGCCCGGCAAGGTGCTTTTCTTGAAGTGAATACACGCGGCATTTACCAGGGAAAAACTATTGAGCCCTATCCGGGATGGCGAGCATTGCTCTATGCTTACCAAAAGAAAATTCCCATTGTACTAAATTCCGATGCGCACCATCCCGACCAGTTGATACAGGAGTTTTTATCGGTCATGCAGTCGCTGGCAAAAATCGGGTACCGCGAAAGCATGGTGTTGCGTCAGGGTAGCTGGCAAGCCGTTCCCCTTACCCCTAAAGCAAACTAATGCACGAACATGTAATTACCCGCTGGTTACGTACCGTGCATCCTTTCTGGTTCACGCTTTATGCTTCCCTCACTGCGTTTTTGTTATATACGTGTGTCTACATTTTTAGAAAAACATTTTCGGTAGCCACATTTGAGGGGGTGGAGTACTGGGGAATAAGCTATAAAGTGTGGCTGGTTACCTTCCAGGTTGTGGGTTATTCGCTTTCAAAATTCATAGGCATCAGGGTAGTTTCAGAGCTAAAGGCAAATGCACGAACCAAAGGAATACTTGGTATGGTGCTCATTGCAGGAGCATCATGGTTGTTATTCGCTCTTACGCCCGCGCCCTACAACCTGATCTTTCTTTTTACCAACGGATTACCGCTGGGCATGGTGTGGGGCATGATTTTCAGTTTCCTGGAGGGAAGGCGCATGACCGAAGTATTGGGTGCAGCGCTTTCGGTGAGTTTTATTTTTTCTTCAGGCTTCTGCCGGTCAACCGGTGCATACCTGATGCAAGGATGGAGCATCTCCGAACAATGGATGCCCTTCGTTGCCAGTCTTTTATTTACCCTTCCATTGTTGTTGTTTTTATTCCTGCTCGATAAAATTCCGCCACCGTCTTTACTGGATGAGTCGTTACGCGCCAGGCGTGAGCCAATGGATAAGCATGAGCGAAAAAAATTTACGCTTATGTTTTTACCCGGCATTTTATTTTTCGTTCTCAGCTACATGCTCTTAACCGCATTGCGCGATTTCCGCGATAACTTCTCGGCCGAACTGTGGGGAGCATTGGGATACACTGGTAATCCAGCCATCTATACACAAACAGAAATTCCAATTTCACTGGCTGTTCTTTTCATTATGGGTAGCATCATGCTCATACGCAATAATGCCTTGGCGCTCATGGTAAATCATTTTATCATACTTGCCGGCATGGCCTTGATTGGCTTCAGCACATATTTGTTTGAACGTTCGGTAATTGACCCCTTTACCTGGATGGTTTTAATCGGTCTTGGTCTTTACCTGGGTTATGTACCCTTTAACAGCATTTTCTTCGACAGGCTGTTGGCCACCTTTAAGTACACCGGCACGGTTGGATTTATTATGTACGTGTCCGACTCCTTCGGATACCTGGCCAGTGTTGGAATACTTTTTTTCAAGGAATTTGGTTATGCTAAATTAAGCTGGCTCAGCTTTTTTATTTCGGGTGGCTATTTTATTTCTATTGCCGGTATGTTACTGATTGGCGGATCGCTTTTGTACTTTCATTTCAAGTACAAACGGAGTGAGTCTGCAGCTACTTTCGCGAAAGCACGGCTTCAGGAATTTCAAGCGAGTTAAAATACTGAATGATCTGAATAGCATCGGCCGGTAAATATGGATCGAATCGTCTGGACCGGACATAAACAGAAAGCTGACGCGCGGATAAATTATCCAATTGTGTATACACCGCTGCGCCAAACTTTTTCAGTTCAACCAGTTCATCTTTCGTCTTTGAATAGTAGGTGTACTCGTCATCATGGGGTGGGGTTGAATGGTACGTATTAAGTCTGCGTAATACCCACACCTTTCCGGTTACGACAACCTCGTAAAGCTGGGGAGCCTTTACTGTATTTTGCTGCTGCCTCGAAATAAAACGCCTGTTTATATTATTCGCGGCATCAAAATAGTTAACAGCGTTGATCCTGAACGCAGGAAGTACTGTTACCTGCAACGAATCGGGGTGGTGAAACAAAACTACATCACACAACTGCTCAACACGAAGTTTACCCACCAACACCTGGTGATTCTGTAAAACAATAACACCATCATACCACTGCAACGATGTTGACCACAGTAGTGTGGTGTTGAATAGCAGTAAACAAAAAAGAAATTGCTTCACTTCATGTTAACACTGGTTAACATGAAGATAACATTATGGTAACACTAATACAAGCTACTCCAACACAATTGCCGGCAGCGCTGAAATACGATCAATAAGGTGAGTAGGGTTTTCTTGCTCGAGTTGTTCATGTGTAAATGCACCCGAGGTAATTCCGATCACATATTTGCAGCCGGCAGAAAGGCCCTCCTGAATATCCGAAGCCGTATCGCCAACTTTGGCCACCCGTTGAACATCGGTTACACCACATAGTTCCATGGCACGAAAAATCATATCAGGATATGGGCGGCCACGTTCCACTTCATCGCTGGTGACACTGCCATCAATCAAATTATTTTTTAACCAGCCTAATCGATCAAGCAACGGATCCGTGATTTGCCGATCAAAACCTGTGTCTACAACAATTTTTAGTTTACTATCCTTCAACTTTTTAAATGCATCACTTACACCCTCCTTCTCACCAACCGAAGCATCGTGTTTATAAAAAGCAATCATACGCTCCACAAACGCTGTATGGATTTCTTCGATCCATTCTTCCGTAATGGCCTTGTTGCCCGTATACCGGTGTTCCAACAACTGCCTGATGGCAACAGGTTTAGGAATGCCCATCACTGCATTGGCATCTTCAAGGGTTATTGTAACCTGATGCTCAGCCAACGTTTGCTGAAGGACTTTGTGAATATCCTTATCATCTTTCACGGTTGTTCCGGCCAAATCGAAAACTACTAAAGCAATGCTCATCGTTCATTTTTTTGTTAAAAGTAAAGTGCGCTCATACAAAATCACCATGCGCTATGTAAAATAACTTTCATCTTTATACGATACAGAGTTAACTGAAACATAATACAAAGCCGTTACCTTGCACATAAACGAAGCTGATCCTTATGAAAACTATTAAAGAAAGAATAGAAGATGTTTTTTCATTATATGAAAGGTTTGGGGCTGCCGATTATATTGGTGAACCGGTTTCGCAACTTGAGCACATGTCGCAAACTGCCCAGTTGGCTATTGATGAAGGATTTGATGACGAGGTTGTGTTAGCCGCCTTCTTTCATGACATCGGACACCTGTGCGTTGAGGTGACATCAGAAAATAATATGAATGGTTACGGCATAAAATCGCACGAGAAGATCGGGGCCGACTTTTTGCGCGATCTTGGTTTTCCTGAACGTGTGGCACGGTTAGTTGAAAATCATGTACAAGCCAAGCGCTATCTCACACATAAGTATCCCTCATACTATGATGCCCTAAGCGAAGCATCCAAACAAACCCTGGCGCTTCAGGGGGGTGTTATGACTGCCGAAGAAGCCGAACATTTTCAACATGACCCGCTTTTTGATTTGAGTTTACTCTTGCGCAAATGGGATGAACTGGCCAAAGAAACCAATCATCCCGTTATCAATTTGAGTGAGATGCGCAGAAAAGCAGAGAACGTACTTGCCGGAATAAAAATCAACACATTTTAAGTCTTGCTGTTGCTGCCTATCTTTGGGCATGTACCTGTATAACGTAACCATAGGCATCGACAAAGAGGTGGAACTCGAATGGCTGGCCTGGATGAAAAACGAACACATTCCGGATGTGCTGGCCACCAATATGTTTATTACCCATAAAGTTTACAAAGTGTTGCACGATAACGAAGATGGCACCGCTTCTTACAGCATTCAATATTTTGCTGATTCGCTCGATAAGGTAGTGCACTACCTGGAGCACCTGGCACCTGCACTGATTGAAAAGCACAAACAAAAATACGGCAACAGGCATGTTGCCTTTAGAACTTTGCTGGAAGAGGTGTAAACTATTTTGCCAAAAGTAGTTCTTCAATCTGGTAACGCTCCAAACTGCAGTTGATCCACTCCCCGTCCAATTTTGCCCTGTAATATTTGGTATAGAAATTTATAGCAGGTTCGTTCCACTCCAGCACTTGCCACATCATACCGCTGCAGTTTTCATCCAAGGCATGCTGCATAGTTCGGTCAAATAACAGCTTACCATACCCCTTACCGCGCTCACTTTCGGTAACAATAATGTCTTCCAGGTAAAGTCGTTTGCCCTTCCACGTGGAGTAGCGCCAGTAATAAATTGATATTCCTACAATGCCCTTATCCGTCTCCGCTACAAACAACCCATAGATGGGATTGGCGCCAAAACCATCTTTCTCCATCAAGGCTACTGTGTTGGTGACTTCATGCGCAGCACGCTCATACTCTGCCAACTCTTTGATTAACTCCAGTACTTGAGGTAAATCCTTTTTTATTCCTGTACGGATGGTGATTGAACTGCTCATAGCGGGATTCTTAAATGAAGGGATGAAAATAGGAAAATTTCTATCCTTTATTTTCTGGATTAGTTATAGAAGATTACCCATTCACCTAACGTATTGCTTTTCGAAAAATAATCTTCCAGCCATTCAGCAGAAGGGTTGATCTTTCCTTTCACAATCAGAACGGCAGGTTTTTGTAACAAAGCCAGGAGCCTGGCTTTGTCAGGCTCACTACTTAATTGAAACAAACCGCTTCTCAAGGTGCTATCGCGTTCAAACTGAACTTCCCGGTTAAGGTTGCGATTTCCATCCTGAAGTGAAATAATTTGTTTTTGAAGATGAAAACTCAGGGAGGGTAATAATCGATTATACACCAAAATGTGTCGCTCCTTCATTCCGTTCATGTCAATCCACTCAGCAACAGGTCGGGTGCTGTTTACCATTAATTCATTGTACCTAAAAAGAGCGGAAGAAATAAGCAACAAGAATCCGGTGAAAAGCAAACTGTAAAGCAGTAGCCTTGTGTATGCTGAAATTCGGATGCGTTGTCGCACCAGGATCAGCAATGCCAGAAAAAGCACCGGTATAATACTTCCCCATAACGGTAGCGATACTCCTTTATATACATTAAAAAACACCACTAACCCCACGGCTATTAAACCGGCATAGGTAAGCCATAGTTTTTCAAAAATTTGTGCCTGCTCTTCAGCAAGTGCCTTGAACCAATACGTACACACGATAGCAATACCCGGGTATAATGGCAGCACATACAACACCAATTTGGAACTTGAAATACTAAAAAATACCAAAGGAATACCCACCCAGAATATCAGTATCTGTTTTATCGTTTTTCTTAATGCCGACTCATTGGCTTTTCGGATTCTGAAAAGCAGTATAAAAATCCATGGAAGAGCCAGCAAAGGAGCAAACGCCAGGTAATACCACCAGGGCTCAACACGCTGGAACACTCCTGCAGAAGCATACCGCTCAAGCGTATGCCTAAAAAGAAAATAGTCAATGTATTGCTTGTCTTCCACTACAAGAGCAAAAAACCAACTCAACCCAATAGCCAGAAATATGAGAACCGACAGAATGTAATGCGGTGTAAACGATATTCGATTCCCAGAAGGAAAGGGTTTTACACCCAGCATCACCAGTACAGGTACAATGAGTACTACCGGGCCTTTGGTGAGGAAACCGAGGCCAAGACAACCGGCAATAAGATACAACCAAAAAATCCGGCCGGAAGATTTCCACTGCACCCAGGAAGCAATGGATGCCAGAATAAATGTATTCAGGTAATTGTCAGTTGTGAGCCCTCTTGCAGAGGCAAGCACAATCGGCAGGCTACTGTAAATAACAGCAGCCACCAGTCCATCGGTATTGTTGGCCAGTATTTTTCGCGCAATAACAAACACCAATACAACCTGGAGCAGGTAACTCACCATCAAAAAGAATCGGGCACCAAAAGCATTAACACCAAAAATTTTATACCCCACTGCCGTAATCCAGTACGTAACGGGAGGTTTATGATAATGCCCGATGCCCAATAATGAAGGATGCAACCAGTCACCCGACTCTTCCATCTCCCGGGAAATTTCAGCATAGCGAGCTTCACTGGTTTCAATAACACCCCAACTGCCCAGATTGACAAGCGAAATGGTGAATAAAAAAAGTAAAATCAGAATCAGCGCATAGCGAGGTTTGGATAAAAGCCGATCCATAGTTGTTCAATCAGATTTTTTTAAACCGAGAAAAATATTTCGGACGTAAACAATCAGTCCAAGTGATTGCGCTAATAACAAAACCGGATCCTGACGATAGACTGCATACCCAATTACAAGAACAGATCCTAGCAAGCTCAATATCCAGAAGCCACCTGGTAAAACGGAAATATGGCGCTTCTCAGAATAATACCACTGATAAATGAACCGCAAGTTAAGAATCAATTGACCTGCGGCACCCACCAGCATAAATGGTTGTGTGAAATCATTTTGCAATTCAAGCTGGGTAAGCATACTATGATTGAAGAACCCAATCCAAACTACGGTAACCACCGGACTGAGCAGGAAGATTAAACGCAAAGAAACCGGAATAGTCAACCAGGACTCTTTCAGTTGAAGATTGCGTATATAGATATAGTAAGACAACAGCTGGCCTGCTACAATTACCACATCATAACGTAGCAACCCGTAAATCATAAAGAGAAACGAGGCCAACAAACTGGTTTGCCAAAAGATTGTTGGCGACATTACTTTTCCTGCCCTTTCTGAGCTGATCCACTGAACAATCATGCGTGAGCCAAAAAGGGCTTGTGCAAAAAAGCCCAATCCATAAATAAGGTACTGGTTCAGGCTCACGCTTCTTTATCAATTTGATAATGAATATATCTCCTTTTCATCCAGCGAAAGGCAAGCGTATCAAAAAGAGGTTTGATTAATCGGTTTCGAAGGTTATACTTTGCTTCGCCTGCATAACGGGGAAAGTGCTGTACAGGAATCTGCTTTACACGGCCACCATGCAATTGAACTAAGGCTGGAATAAAACGGTGCATCCCGGTAAAAAATGGTATAGCCTGGGCATATTCTGCTTTCAAAATCTTCAGCGGACATCCGGTATCAACAATTCCATCATTGATCAGGAACCGTCTTACCGAATTAGCAATCACTGAAGACAGGCGTTTAACTATCCTGTCGTTACGCTTTGTTCGGATGCCAGTTACCAGATCATATTCCGGAAGAAACGGAAGCAGTTTCAAAAAGTCCATGGGGGATGTCTGCAAATCCGCATCAATGTACGCGACTAATGATGTCTTGCAGTGATCGAATCCGGCCTTCAATGCTGCACTCAAGCCCCGGTTAGCTTTAAACTTGATGTAGTGATAGTGAGGATCAAGCAAACTAATGGGTTCAATAATTGATTGTGAGTCATCGGTAGAACCATCATTTATAAAATAAACAAATGTTTCTATTGGTGAAGCATCAATGAAGTTATTTAACTCTTCAATAAGTTTCGGCAGGCACGCTGCTTCATTATAAAGAGGAACCAATATGGTTAAAGAGAGTTTCTCGGGCGATCCGTTCTTCGCAGCTGAATAATCCCAGGTGGGTACAAGGAGGGCATTTTCATGTACCTGCTTTTCGAGATCCATAGCATCCTTATCTGATTATAACTTTCCTGCCAATGTACAGAGCAATTCTGTATTCTTTCTGAATTCCGAGAAGCACTTTGCTTTGGCCTTTAAGCACTAATAAAGCCACTATCCTTTAACCTTTGGGCTTCAAAAACTGGAGCTTTTACATACCTGCTTTGGCTAAAGGAGGAATAACGCCCATGTTGTACCACGCAAATGCATACTGATCGGCTGTGGCATCCAAAGCCTTTGAAAGATTGGAAGCACCATGACCGGATTTTACATCTACCCGAATGAGCACCGGATTATTTCCGGTATGGCACTCCTGTAACGTTGCTGCAAACTTAAACGAATGTGCAGGCACAACCCGATCATCATGATCGGCCGTAGTGACCATCGTAGCCGGATAGGAAGTGCCGGGTTTCAGCGCATGCACCGGAGAATATGCTTTCAGGTACTCAAACATTTCTTTTGAATCATCGGCCGTTCCGTAATCATATGCCCATGCTGCGCCAACCGTAAACTTATGGTACCGCAACATATCCATAACCCCAACAGCCGGGAAGGCAACCTTAGCCAGATCAGGTCGCTGTGTCATCGTTGCTCCTACCAGCAAACCACCATTTGAGCCACCGGCAATGGCAAGCTTTTCACTTGCTGTATACTTTTCAGCAATCAGATATTCACCGGCTGCAATGAAATCATCAAACACATTCTGCTTGTTCATTTTTGTTCCGGCTACATGCCACATCTCACCATATTCACCTCCACCGCGAAGGTTTGGTTGTGCAAAAATACCACCGTTCTCCAGCCACACCATTCGCGATGCGCTGAAAGATGGTGTTAAACTAATATTGAAGCCACCATAGGCATACAACCAGGTTGGATTTTTACCATTCTGTTCCAGCCCTTTTTTATGAACTATAAACATGGGCACGCGGGTACCATCTTTGCTCGTGTAAAAAATCTGCTTCGTTTCATAATCGTCAGGATTAAAGGCAACCTGAGGACGTGCATATTCCGTTGATTTGCCTGATGCTATGTTATACTTGAAAATTGTTGGCGGATACGTGAACGAGGTGAAGGTGTAATATACATCTGTGTCTTCCCATCTTCCGCCAAAACCGCCTGCCGAACCAATACCCGGCAATTCGATTTCACGCTCCAACTTTCCTTTGTTATTGAATTGTTTGATCTGCGATTTGGCATCCTTGAGGTAACTCACAAAAATTTTACGGCCAGCGGTGCTAACGCTTTGCATGGCTTCTTCCACTTCAGAAATAATATCCTTCCAGTTTTCAGGTGAGGGATTTTTTGCATCCACTTCAACAATTCTGCCATTAGGCGCATTCAGATTTGTCCGGATAATCAATCGGGAGCCCTCATTATCAAGTACACTGTGATTGCTTTCGAAATTGGTTACGGCCGGCACAAAAGCACCTTTTGAATCCAGCAGATCGCGAACATAAAGTTCATTACCGGTTGTACTGATGGAAGTAGTGAGCACCAGAAAACGTTCATCCTCTGTCAGGTAAGCACCTGCTCTGCGCTGAGGTGCTTGTTTTCCACCATCATAAATCACCTGATCCGCAGATTGCGGTGTATTCAGTTTATGAAAACAAACTTTGTTGAAATTAACTTTTGAGAACAATTGGTTTCCTTTCAGATTATCATAACGGGAATAATAAAATCCTTCATTCCCTTTCCAGGAAATGCCTGTGAATTTTAAATCGTAAAGCGTATCGCCAACAATTGTTTTATCAACAGCATTCATGGTAACCGCCTTTCGCCAATCTGAACCACCCTCCTGAATCAAAATGGTGAGCAATGAACCATCTTTACTGAAAAACATTCCGGCCAGACTAGTTGTGCCGTCTTTAGAAAATGTGTTCGGGTCAAGAAATAATTCTTCCGCACCATCTTCACCCTTCTTGCGGTATTGAACGTTGTGGTTTTGTAGACCACTGTTTTTGGAATAGTAGTAATAGTCTCCATTTTTAACAGGGGCACTTATGCGTTCATAATTCTGCAATTCATCTAACCGCTTGCGTACCGCATCGCGGAAGGAAATATTCTTCAGGTAACCAAACGTTACATCATTCTGTGCGGTAACCCAATCTGCGGTAGCTTTAGCAGTGTCGTTTTCGAGCCATCGATAAGGATCAGGCACTTCCGTTCCAAAATAAACATCAACCGTATCTACTTTTTTTGTTTCTGGGTAAAGTAAGGCCGTCTCTTTTTTCTCTTGTGTGGAGCACGCGAGGGTAAGTACTACCAGGCCTATTAATGAATATGATAATGCTTTCATACATGATGGGATTATTCTGAAATGTACTACGTTGATTGCGAATATTCTATATAGATTTGACTAATGGTTTGTTTGTTAGTTTACCCGCAAAAATCCTGATGAAAAAATCGATCGTATTGGCCTTAGGAAACTCCGTAGCCCTGGCGGGTGTCTTGACGGTAAATGCGTTAGCCAACATCCTTCCGATTAATGGCATGAATACCGGGCAGGTTTCAGCACTATATCCCAGTCTGTTCACTCCGGCTGGAATCACATTTTCAATCTGGAGTGTGATTTATGGTTTATTGATTGGTTTTGTAATCTTTCAGTGGATTAAGCGTAGCGATATGGTGAACAGTGCAATCATCCATCAAATAACACCCTTCTTTTTGCTTTCATGTATATTCAACATGGCGTGGATTATTGCCTGGCATTACTTATGGGTTTGGGCATCAGTTCTTATTATGCTTGGTTTGCTGATAACCTTAATCATTATTTTTTTACACGTAAAATCAGCATCATTGATGTTGGCAGCACAACAATGGTTTATTGATTTACCCTTCACCGTTTACCTGGCTTGGATTTGCGTAGCTACGATTGCTAACATTGCCACAGCCCTGGTGGCTTCATCGTGGGGCGGATTTGGAGTTTCGCCTGAGTATTGGACAGTTATCATGATGACAATTGCCGCTGCTCTGGCTAGCTTTATTACTATTAGGTATACAGCAGCAGTAGCTTTTGCTGCAGTAATTCACTGGGCACTGGTGGGCATTACGCTTCGTACGGAAGGCTCATCTGATTCTCTAATTGAGGGTAGCGCCTTGGTACTAATAATGTTGCTATCCGGTGTTATTCTTTTTGTTGTTCTAAAAAGACTTCGTCTTAGTTGATCCTATCAAACCCGGTGTAAGGAACCAAGACTTTTGGAATGCGAATTCCGTCCGGAGTTTGATTGTTCTCCAATATACCGGCAACAATGCGCGGCAACGCCAGGGCACTTCCATTTAGGGTATGCAACAACTGCATCTTGCCTTCTTTATTCTTATAGCGCAACTTTAACCGGTTGGCCTGAAAGGCTTCGAAGTTACTAACCGAACTTACTTCCAGCCAACGTTGCTGAGCGGCTGAGTACACTTCCATGTCGTAGGTGAGGGCTGAGTTGAACCCCATATCACCACCGCAAAGCAAAAGTTTACGATACGGCAGTTCAAGTTTTTCCAATAAGCCTTGCACGTAACTACACATCTCGTCCAGTGCTGCGTACGATTCCTCAGGTTCACGCACCTGAACAATTTCAACTTTATCAAACTGGTGTAACCGGTTTAGCCCACGTACGTGTGCACCCCAGCTTCCGGCTTCTCGTCTGAAGCAAGGTGTGTACCCAACATTCTTAACAGGAAGTTGATCATCCGTTAAAATCACATCCCGATAAAGATTAGTGATGGGCACTTCTGCCGTGGGTATTAAATACAAACCATCTTCCTGCACAAAATACATCTGGCCCTCTTTATCGGGGAGCTGACCTGTTCCATATCCGGAAGCTTCATTGACTACAATGGGTGGAAGCATTTCGCGGTAGCCCATCTTCTCGGCTTCATCTAAAAAGAAATTGATCAACGCCCGTTGAAGCTTGGCACCCTTTCCTTTATACACCGGAAAACCGGCTCCTGAAATTTTAATACCCAAATCAAAGTCGATGATGTCGTACTTTCTAATCAGCTCCCAATGGGGTAAGGCATCAGCACCCAATTGAGGAATAACCCCATGTTCATGAACTATTTTGTTATCATCTGCACCTGCCCCGGCCGGCACTATTTCTGCCGGCACATTGGGGATTTTATACAAGTGAATTTTTAATTCTTCTTCAAAGCGGCTAAGGTCTGCCTCCAACGCTTTAAGTTGTTCCTTTTCACTGGCTACCTCTGCCCGCAGCGCGGCTGCTTCATCGGCCTTTCCTGCCTTCATCAATTCGCCTATTCGTTTGGCTTCAGCATTCGAACGGGCTTTCAAATCATCGGCCTGCCGTTGGGTATCCCTGCGCGCCTGGTCAAGTGTAATAGCCTTATCAATAAGCTCCCCGGCCTCTTTCAATCCCCTTTTGCCTAACCCCTTAATGATGTGTTCCCGCTGTTCGCGGATGACAGAAACCTGAAGCATACCAGTATGTTTTACAATGTGTCCGCAAAATTAGGTTTTTGATCGTACCAATGGGGTTTAAGGGCCAACAAATTCTTCAGGTACTTTTGTTTGTAATCAATTTTGGCCTATACTTGCACTGTCATCGGGCACATTCTAAAGCCCTTTATCTATACAACACTTGCCTTACTGAACTTTAAAACGACCCTGTGTTTTTATTGATTTCATTTCAGCTACTTCCTGATTAAGACCCGACACACTACTTACAACTAACAAAACAACACATCACTTTTTAACATGTACACTATTGACGATCTGAATGTCAGACTTCTTTCCGAGTTGAAAGAAATTGCAGAACAAATGGGCGTAAAAAACGCCAAAAAACTTTCCAAACAGGACCTGGTTTATAAAATTCTCGACCAGCAGGCCATTACGGGTGAAGCCCCCGGCAGTAAAAAAGCAGCGCCACCAGCAGAAGCACGCAACATCAGGCCACGCAGACGCGAAAATGTTACCCCTGCTCCAAAAGCCGAGACCGAACTTTCAACCGATGACCTGCTGAGTTCCATCAATATTGATCTTGACGCACCCGTTCCGAGCTTTGAAGAACCCCAGGAACAAAAACCTGTTGTTGTTGAAAAACAACACCATACTCCTCGCCCCGAAAGAAGGGACGATGACCGCAATCAGCCGAACCGGCCAAACATCCGCGACTTTGATGGCGTAATTGCCAACGAAGGAGTGCTTGAAATTATGCAGGATGGCTACGGCTTCCTGCGCTCATCCGATTACAACTACCTGGCCAGCCCGGATGATATTTATGTGTCACCCTCACAAATAAAATTATTTGGTCTTAGAACAGGCGATACTGTAAAAGGAACCATTCGCCCGCCCAAAGAGGGAGAAAAATATTTTGCCTTATTGAAGGTTGAATCGGTTAACGGAAAAACTACCGAAGAAATCCGCGATCGGGTTGCCTTTGAATACCTCACGCCACTTTTCCCCGAGGAAAAATTAAGGCTCAGCACGTCACCCGATAACATGTCAACCCGAATACTCGACTTGTTTGCACCCATTGGTAAAGGACAACGCGGTATGATTGTGGCCCAACCCAAAACCGGTAAAACCGTGTTGTTGCAAAACATTGCCAATGCCATTGCCGAAAATCATCCGGAAGTTTACCTGATTGTATTGCTGATTGATGAACGTCCGGAAGAAGTAACCGACATGGCCCGCAACGTAAAGGCTGAGGTAATTGCCTCTACTTTCGATGAGCAGGCCGACCGCCATGTAAAGGTTGCCTCCATTGTTTTGGAAAAAGCAAAGCGTATGGTAGAGTGCGGCCACGATGTGGTTATTCTATTGGATTCAATTACACGTTTAGCACGTGCCTACAATACCGTGGTGCCTTCTTCCGGAAAAATACTTTCCGGTGGTGTGGATGCCAACGCCCTGCATAAACCCAAACGTTTCTTTGGCGCTGCCCGTAACATAGAAAATGGTGGCTCGCTGACCATTATCGCTACCGCCCTTATCGATACGGGTTCAAAAATGGACGAAGTTATTTTTGAAGAATTTAAAGGAACCGGTAACATGGAACTCCAGTTAGATCGTAAACTATCCAACAAGCGTGTTTACCCGGCCATTGATGTGCCAGCCTCTGGTACAAGGCGCGAAGATTTACTACTCAAAGAAGAAGAGCTATCACGCGTGTGGATACTCCGCAAGTTTATGAGCGATATGAACAGTAATGAAGCAATGGAGTTCCTCCTGCAAAAAATGAAAGGAACTCGCAACAACCAGGAGTTTTTGTTGTCGATGAACGGATAAGTTTGTCAGCCTAAGCCTGTCGGTTTCGGCATAAGCCTGTCGAAGTCAGCCTTAGCCTGTCGATGTCAGCCTGAGCCTGTCGAAGGCTCAATCAGCCAATAGAGCAATCTGTTGGCTGTTTTTTTGTACGTCCTTAATTACTTAAGCTAGGCAACACATTGCCATAAATAACCTTCATAGCCTTTGAGGATTCCTTAAAATGAACAGTGCAGATTTAAAATATAATATTAAATCTGCACTGTTATGTTTACCAGAAATATAGAAGAAAGCATACGCAAACTGATTGCTGCATTTCCGTCTATTGCGTTGCTTGGCCCCAGGCAAGTGGGTAAAACCACCCTTGCCAAAACCATTATGGGCAAAACAAAAAATACGGTGAAGCTACCGTGGTTATAAACAAAAAAATAAATGAGTTTAAAGTAAATCTGCTTATAATGCGAGGGTCGCAGGATGCATATTAGGTCAACCAATAAGGCTCCCTAACACCTAACAACCATGTCCAAACGCACGCCCCATTCCTATTTCATTATCCAGACAGAATTTTCAAACTGTTGATTTGTCCTTATAAAACATGACCAATAAATCGGCACAGTGAAAATATGAAAAAATAAAATAAAAAAAATCCACAGGAACTTTCCGCTTCCTTTTAAGTTTCTATTAGTAAAAATCAAAACTGAATATATACTTAATATAGCAATAGCGTTAATAAGTGGAATAAAATATAGCTCTCTTCTGCCTGTAATAGAAATAAAAATCAAGACCGTAATTTGAAAAAAAACAACAGCAAAAGACACTATTGTAAGTGATGCTTTGTTAATGCGAACTTTCATTTTCCTTCAAAGCCTATCATACAAATTAAATAGTTATTTAGCACCGCAAACCTGAGTACCTAAATATAGTCCCACAGCTCCCCAAGCTAAAGCACCTGCCCATCCCACTGGACCCATAAAAACTGCTGCTACACCAATAGAAGAACTCAAAACAGCGGCCATTTGTACAAAGCCATCATCACAATTAACGCCACCTTCAACTTTTTCCATTTTCTCTAAACTTAATGTTTTCATAATTTTTATGGTTTTAAGTTAAACATAGGCACAACATAATTCAATATCAGATATAAAATCAACCCCACCCCCATAAATGGGGGTTGCTTTTCCCCCCATTTGTGGGGTAAATCAAGAAAGAATTTTGATTTTGCTTATTAGCAGCATTGCCGTTTAAACAAAAAACTCATTAACAGACTCACTGTAAAAATTTACAGATTCCATCAGTGTTTCTGGCGTTCCACTGGCAACAATTTCCCCTGCATCAAGAATGTAAATTCTATCAGCCTTTCGTGCCGTTTGGATGCGATGGGTCACTAAGATCACAGCTGTATTTTGCTTAAGATTCATTAACAGTTGCAACACAAAAGCCTCTGTGTTTTTGTCCATGGCGGCTGTAGCCTCATCCAGCAACAAAAGTTTCGGCTGTCTGAATAATGCCCTGGCTAAGGCCACTACCTGCTTCTGGCCTCCTGAAATATTAATACCTTCCTCGCCCAAGATGGTCAGGTAGCTCTGCGGAAACGATTCAAAGTACTTGTCAAATCCGGCTTGTTTACAAAACACGATGGCTGACTGATATTCATTAGGGTTATCACTCAGGGTTAAGTTGTACAACAGATTGCCGTTGAAAATCTTTACCTCCTGCGGCACCACGCCTATCAGGTCTCGCCATGTTAATGTTGAAATCCTGTCAAGATCAATCCCATTTACCTCAATGGTTCCACTTTCTGGTTTGTAAAATTTCTGAATAATCTGAAGAAAAGAGCTTTTGCCTCCTCCGCTTTCGCCAAGCATGGCTATAACTTCCCCCTTCTTTACGCTTAGGGAAATATCTTTCAACAGCCTAGCCCTGCCGGGAAAGCGAAACGTAAGCTTATTAACGTTCAATTGCTCAATATCAACAATATTTGCTGGCGTTTCATTCACTTGTGATTCCGGCTTTATCGAAGCAAACTCAAACAATCTGTCAAAAGCAACGCGCGCTTCCTAGAACTGAATGTTCGCGATGGCCAATCGGTTTAAGGAAGGAATGATGCTTCCTGCCATGGAAAGCAGGGCTACCATTTCTCCCAACTGCAAGGTTTCTTGTAACACCATCCATGACGACAACCCAAATACAACCAGCATAAATACTACACCCGTAATTTCATTCAATAACCCAAAACGCAGGTTCAGTTTGCCTAAATCAAAAATCTTGCTCTGGAAAAAGCCATAGACGTGTTTGTTCACCTTCTCAAAGAAAGACTCACGATTAGCGGCCTTCACCGAAGCTATGCCCTGTATCGTATCTACATAGTGTCCTTCTGTTAGTGCGTAGCTGCTCATCACCTCCTTCTGCGAGGCAATGATTTTATCATTAAATAACCAAACCAACAGCGCGTATATAGGCAAAAAGGCCAGCATAACAACACCAAGCCAGGATGAGTATGCGAATACAAATACAATCGCTACAATAATCAACAAAAGATCAATCAGCACATTGCCGGTTATCAGGCTGATGGTGGCCTGAATTCTGCGTGTATCGTTCATGCGGGCTATCAGCTCGCCTGTCTTACGTGAATCAAAAAATGATTTCGGAAGATATAGCAGGCTTCCATAAAATTTTTGGATGATCCGGTTGTTGAAATCCGTTCCTTGCTTTACCAGGAAAAATCCGCGCAGGTAACCCAGGCCACTTCTGGCCAGCAATAGTATGCCTACCAGCACAAGGCTAAGCACAAGCTTCTTGGTATCACCTGATGGCAGGATGTTATCAATAAGCTTTTGAGAAAAAATAGCGGTTGTTAAGCCTAGTGCTGAAATAATAAGTCCAAGAAACAGGGCGGCCAGCAACACATTTACATCGACTCTCACCAAATCAATAATCCACTGCTTGCGTTGATTATTCTGTGTTTCAGCTTTGACAAAGTTTTGATTGGGGGTGAGCTTTAGTAAAGCCTTACTTTGCCATAACGCATCTAATTCATTTGGCTTGTAGGTTATAATGCCTTTCGCAGGGTCACCGACCACGATTTGCCCGTGCTTATCAAAACCATAGTAAACGAAGTAATGCTGTAACCGGTTATCCATAATCACATGAAGTATGGCTGTCTCCTGTAATTCTTTCAGGTTCTCAACGCTTTTTGCCTCTAGCCCCTCCGCGTCAAAGCCCAATTGCCGGGCTGCCTGGTACAAGCCTAGTAATGTTGTACCCTGCTGGGTAGTACCGCTTAATTCTCGCAGCTTTTCTAATATGATTTCACCACCGTGGTAATTGACAATGGATGCGAGGCAAGCCACTCCGCAATCCGACTGGCCCTGCTGGAGCACAAAAGTCTGTTGTAATAAACGTTGCTGCATACTACTGCAGGTACTTTAAAATAGCTTCAGGTTTTGTCTCTCCCCTGAACTCTTTTAAAAGTTTTCGATCAGCCCCATAAATAAAAAGATGAGGTACAGCAAGAGTGCCCAAAGTAGCAGTAACATCGGCAGCATTGATTTTAGTTAAATGAATGTTAACATATTCGCTCAGACCATGTTGTTCGGAAAATTGCCGTATAACCGTAATTGGTTCGGTTGAAAAGAAAACGAGTTGAGCGCCTTTGAATTTATTAATGGAAGCCTTGATGGCGGCTGCTTCATACTGGCAATGATCACAACCTGAATTAAAATGGATTAGTACAACAGGCTCCAGCGGTAAAGATTCCAAACGAAACCCCAGGCTATCCAGTGATAATAAGTTTAGTTTGGGGAAAGTACTTAATGAAATAGCTCTTTCCTTTTTCTGTTGCAGCCTGGCAAATGATGCATTGGCCATCCAGCCAATAGCAAATACAATTAGAATAACCAGGAGCCATGATACAACAACGCGCATGCTATGCAGTAAGGTTAATGGTTAGAAAGACAATGAAAACAACCCAAAGCAACAGGCCCGTTCCGTACGATGCGGCAACAAGGCCAAGCATTTTGGAATAACGCTCACCGGTTAGCTCGTAAAGGCCATAGGCCAGCACCAGCCAATATGCAAATTCAAACACATTTAACAGTTGCAACGGATACAGTAACCAAGGTTCTATAGTTTTCCGATCAAAAAGGCTAAGAACAGAAAGGGGTGAGAAGAATTGTAAATCCTGTAAGGTGTAATCAACATGAAAAATACCAAACCAAAATAGTTTAATAATGGGAGGAATAAAAAACACAAACTCGGCAATTATTATCACTCTAAATAAGTACGCGAAGGAGATAGTGATACCAAATAGTAATGTTCCTATTGAAAGACAAGATGCTATCAAAAAAAATTTCAAGAGATAAATCAATGGTAAAATAACATAATTAATCCATTGCCATTTACTACTTGTTTCTATGATATTAAGTATACGTTCATATGATAAGTTGTCAGCAAAAAAATCAAAGAAAAGATCATTGGTTACAAGTGTATAGTCTCCAATCAAACTCAAAGCAGTAGAAACAATGACCAGCAAAACAAACAGAAGCTTCGCATTTATACTATTTACTTCAAGCATAATGTTTCTATAAACATTAGATTTATTCTGCTCCCCTTCTAGACTTTCGAGTTCTATTCTGAAGTTTAAATAGAAAGTATACCACTCCAACTGCGTTTATTGACAATGATAGCCCTTTAGAAATATTTGTTAGTGTATAAAAAGATACTAAATCCAAAATAAGTAAAATAGTGCTAATTAAGATTATGAATAGCACAGAGTAGTCAATTAGCTTTACCATGAAAAGTTTACTTTAGGCTAGCCCTCCATTATTAAGTGTCATGAATAAAATGTAAACGGGGTCACAAGTGCCTAGGAATTTCATACTCACAGTATATTGGCAATAAATGACACCCGTTAAAATTTGAAAAATTATGCGCTTGACTCTAATAGAAAGCATATATAGCACAACCAACAGAAGCAACCCCTAAACCGATTGCAACAGCTGGAGCTGCAGGACCTGAAGCAAGTGTTATAACCCCGCGCGCTGCTAAACCGGCTACTACTGATCCTACTCCGTCAGCAATACCGATCCCAGCACAAAATCCTGACCAAAAGCCACCACCCTGAATTTGGTGTAAATCTTCCATCCTTAGTGTTTTCATTTTTTACAATTTTAAAGTTGAGTTAATTAATGATCTATTTAAAAGCACCTAAGCCACAAGCGAGCAACGCTGTTGTACCAAAATAGCCTGATAATCCTGCCGCAACAGCAAAGCCTATCCCTCCAGTTGCTACTCCCAAGGCTGCAAAACCAACCAACAAACCTACTGTTGCTCCTCCAATTGTAGAGCATTCGACTCCTCCCTCAACATTTTCCATTTTCTCTAAACTTAATGTTTTCATAATATTTATGGATTTAAGTTAAACATACCGCCAACATAATGCAGCATACACTATTAAATCAATACACCCCACCATAAATGGGGGTACATTTTACCCCTAATTTTGGGGGATTGTATATAAAGTATTTTTTGTTTTGCAGCAGCAAAATCAAGCCTTACTGTAAATAGTCGCGATCAATTTTACGGGTAACTGCCGGGACAGCACTTTAAAAAACTTCTGGTAAATTATAAGTTCCAGAATTCACGCTTACACTTAAAAAACGTTCGTGTGAGTTCTTTGATAGTACTCATGCGTTTGTTAGACCAGTATGGTTAATCAGCATTGAGACTTTTGCCAAAGATTTCAAACAATGGGTAACCTCATCACCCATTTCTAAGGTATTATTGATAAAATTTTGTAATGGATACCCTTGGCAGCAGAGTCACCTGTAGAAGACGATGATGATGAGGTGCTATGGTTTTTTACACATCAATAAAACATCATTAGTCCTTTAACTGGTGACGCTGAGCTGGTAGAAATCAAAATTAATGGCTTACTAATGATCACTACTAAATTCAACATCATCAAATTCAATTGTCGCAGTACTAAACTGATTATTAAAGCTAATTTTCTTTCGAATAAGAATACCACAGACTATTTGGTAGCTCTCATAGTTTGTGAAACTAACATAACCAGTGTCTCTACTAACTGTCGATCTTTGCAAAAGATTCATTGTTTTGTTATCGAATGTAAACACATGTGTTTCACTTTTCCCCACTACCTTTTCAATTACAGTAATTGAATCTGTGATTAGTAGAAAAGAAAAAAGGTCAGGCTCATCAATCGGTATAAATTCCAACTGGTACTTTATTGCATTTCCATCATATTCCAGCGGAATTGGATATTTTTCAAGATGGTCAGTAGAGCCATCAGTATTAAAACAATTTCTATCTCCGTTTGCATAGTATTTACAAACCCTAGTTCTGTTAATTTCGTTGATTGTTGCACTTGCAGAGTACCTAATTTTTGTTACCATTTTGAGTGTGAGTACTTGCGTAGTGTCCAATCTTTCAAACGGGTCAATATGTTTATTATAACTATTTAGAAAATCAACCACACTCTGAGCGCTTATTGAACTAATTTTCAAATAAAAAATTACTGCTAAAAATATATAACCCCTCATATAATCAAAATTTAGATCATTAGGTTATCTAGTTCCAAGCTTGGAACTAGATAACCTCAGATTTAACCAAATAAGCAAGAATGATAGGCAATTTGATAAATAATAACAGCCTCATCAGTTCCAAGAGGTATACCGTTCATGATTACAATAGCAGCGGCATAAGCTTGGCAGCCAATGTCAAGGCTCGGATAAATGTATCCTCCTTCCATTTTTAACATTTTCTCCAAATTGATTGGTCTCATAATTTTAAAATATTTAAGTTAAACATATCGTGAATATCATGTATCATCATGTATAAAATCACCCCACCCCCATAAACAGGGGTTGTCTTTTCCCCCATTTATGGGGTAATATTGTATAGTATTTTTGTCCCCCGGTAATGAATAATAAAAGCCTCCTCGTTTTAGTGGTTGATGACCACCGTATGGTATGCGAAGCGCTGGTGGCCTTGGTAGAAAAAACCGGCTTGTGCAAAAAAGCCCTGCCGGCCTACCGTGGCGAAGAAGCGCTCAGCATCCTACAACAGGAACGTATCGCCATTGCGCTGGTGGATATCCGCATGCCGGGCCTTAGCGGTAGTAACCTGGTAAAGCGCATTGAACGCGAGCACCCAACGGTAAAAATTGTGGGTATGACCAGCTTTGATGATGAGGATACGATACAGGAAATGCTGCAGCTTAACCTTGCGGGCATATTGCTTAAACGCAGCACCACGCGTAGTGAAATCAACACCTGCCTGGAAAAGGTAAGCGAGGGCAAAACATATGTTACCGATGAGTTAAAAAAACATGTTCAGGTAAAGCAACTACACCCCGCACGTGCGCCCCGCACAAATTTTACCGGTCGTGAAATGCAGGTGCTCACACTACTCAGTGAAGGGCACTCCAGTAAACTCATTGCTGAACACCTTAACCTGAAGGCGTCCACCATTGAAGATTATCGCAAAGGGATGCTAAAAAAAACCAAAACCAAAAGTACGGCCGGGTTGGTGGCCTTTGCCATGCGCAATGGCTTACTGTGAGCCATTGTACTCCAATACAATCATCAACCCGCGCGAGGCACTCCCTATTTCCAGGTTGGCTCCAATGCCCTCAGCCCTTTTTTGGATGGAGGCCATGCCATAGCCTTCACCGCGTCCTCTTTTCAATAAACCTTGTCCGTCATCTTCAATAATTACCAGCAAGCCATTTTGCCACGACAATGTAATCTGAAGAATAAAAGCCACGGAGTGATTGAGTGAATTTTGAGCCGCTTCCTGAACGATGTAGTAGAGTTCACGCTTAATTGAAGGCGCAATATAAAACTCCTGCGCTTCATGCTGTAGTTCAAACGTAACCTTTCTATGCAGTACCCGACCCAATCTTTCGGCCATGCCCTTTACCAATTCGGTAAACGTTTGGGATTCGAATTTTGGATGAACCAAATCATCGATCAGGTATCGAATATCACCCATAATTTTTTCTAACTCCCGGTGCAACAGCTTAATCTCTGCTTCTGCGCGATCGGGTATGGGGTAGTATAATAGTTGTTCCAACTGTATACGCAACACAACCATACGTTGAATGACGTCATCGTGCAAGTCCGCTGCAATCCGCTTCCGTTCAGCTTTCAACGATTCTTCCCTTGATTTCAGTTGCTTTCGAAGTAATTCCAGCTGGCTTTTGTTTCCTTTCTGCTCACGGGCAAATGAATCTCTAAATTCCGAAATAAGCTTTTCACTATGGGTTATTTTTTTTTGTAGTTCCCTATGTCGAAAAATTAAGGAGCCAATCAGGAATATTGCTATTGAAATTCCGGCAAGAAGAAAATATAACATAAATCAATATCTTACTAAATCAGTGCTACCTCTTCCTTCTCTTCCCTTTTTCATGAAATGCCCCTTTGAACTCAGGGTTTTCCCTGCGTTTCTGCCTATCAATTTCTTTAGCCGTAGCTTGCGCTTCTTCAAACGGAGTTTCTGCAATTTCTACCGCTTGGGGTATACGCTTTACCGGAATCTGTTCGCGGATTAACCGCTCAATTTTTTTGATGTGATAAAGTTCGGCATTGGTTACAAACGTAATGGCGGTTCCCTCATGAAATGCGCGGCCTGTGCGACCAATGCGGTGTACATAATCATCATACACCACCGGCACATCAAAATTAATGACATGCGTTACACCGGTTACATCAATCCCTCGCGCGGTCACATCCGTTGAAACCAAAATCCGCAGATTGCCTTCTTTAAATTCGTTCACCGCATTAATGCGGCTGTTCTGACCTTTGTTGGAGTGAATCACCCGCACCGGGCCGAGATCTTTCCTGTCGAGGTAATGAAACACATTGTCGGCTGTACCCTTATTGCGCGTGAAGATCATCACCCGGGTAAACGTTTTCCGGTCGGAGAGCAGGTACTCCAGAAAATTAATTTTCGTTTTCAGGTTGGGCACATAATACACCTCCTGATGCACCTGGCTGGCAGCTGTGGCCGGTGGCGTTACTTCAATTCGTATCGGAAACTCCAAAAATTCAGCCGACAATTTTTCAACCCGTTGATTAAACGTGGCCGAGAACAACATATTCTGCCGCTTATTCGGGATCACCTCAAATATTTTCCGAAGCTGGGGCATAAAGCCCATGTCCATCATGCGGTCGGCTTCGTCAAGCACCAGCGTTTTGATTTGCTTGGTTGGCAATTCGCCTTTCAAATACAGTTCCATAAACCGGCCGGGGGTACCCACCAGGATATCCACTCCTTGTTTTATCGTTTCAATCTGCACTTTGGGGCCAACACCACCGTAGATGGGAAGAATACGCAGATCAGTATATTTTGCCAGTTGTTTGGTGTGCTCGGCAATCTGAATGGTGAGTTCCTTGGTGGGCGCAAGAATAATGGCTCTTGGTTCGGTACCCTGTGCGTAGCGCACTTTCATAAGCACGGGAATAACATATGCTGCCGTTTTACCCGTACCGGTTTGGGCAATGCCAATCACTTCCTGCCCGCCCATGAGTATGGGTATGCACTTTTGCTGAATTTCCGTGGGGCGTTCAAAACCGGCATCGGCTATTGCACTCAGCAACTGCTTGTTTAATTTAAAATCCTCAAAAGATAGAAGTGCTGCCATGCGGGCTTATTTTTACGGAATGAAATCAACGCGAATTGTAAACGTAAATATAGTCAATGAAGGCAAGGTCTTTCAGGGTGAAGTGCTTATCAAAGGCGAATACATTGAAGCCATTGGTGCTGATTTGTCAGCACATCAGGCCGATGTGGTGCTTGATGCAAACGGCAAACACCTGTTTCCGGGACTCATAGACGACCAGGTGCATTTTCGTGAGCCCGGCCTCACCCATAAAGCTACCATCTTCACGGAATCACGCGCGGCAGTTGCCGGTGGTGTTACCAGTTATATGGAAATGCCCAACACCGTGCCGCCTGTGTTTACACAACAATTACTGGAGGATAAATACACCATCGCTTCACGCGATTCACTGGCCAACTACTCGTTCTTCATGGGCACCTCAAACGATAATTTGGATGAGGTACTGCGTACGGATGCCCGAAAAGTTTGTGGGCTAAAAATTTTTATGGGATCCTCCACCGGAAATTTATTGGTCGACAATCCCAAAACGTTGGAGAATTTGTTTGCAAAGGTTCCGTTTCTCATCGCTACGCATTGCGAAGATGAAGCCACCATACTGAAGAATATGGCGGACTTCCGTGAAAAATACGGTGAAGATATGCCGGTGAACTATCATCCGTTTATTCGTAGTGAAGAAGCGTGTTACAAATCCTCTTCCTTTGCTGTTGAATTAGCCAAAAAGTTTGGCACACGATTACATATCCTGCACATTTCCACAGCCAAAGAAGTTTCTCTTTTCGATAATTCGGTTCCGCTGAACAAAAAGAAAATCACCGCAGAGGCATGCACTCATCACTTGTGGTTTAATGATGCAGATTATGATCACCTGGGTACACGTATAAAATGGAATCCGGCCATAAAAACAAAAGCCGACCAGCAAGCCATTCTTCAGGGGCTTCTTGATGACCGCATTGATGTGATTGCCACCGACCACGCACCGCACACATGGGAAGAAAAACAACAATCCTATTTCAAAGCACCTTCTGGCGGGCCGTTGGTGCAGCATAGTCTAAACGCGTTATTGGAGTTCCATCATCGCGGACAAATTTCACTGGAGTGGATCGCCAAAAAAACGGCCCACAACCCGGCCATTCTTTTTCAGGTTGAAAAGCGCGGGTTTATCCGCGAAGGCTACTTTGCCGACCTGGTGCTGGTTGACCTGAACAACCCTTGGACGGTTAACCGCGAGAACATTCTGGCCAAATGCAAGTGGTCTCCATTTGAAGGGGTGAATTTCAAATCGCGCATTTCCCATACCTTTGTTTCCGGACATTTGGCGTATGAAAATGGTCAATTTAATGAAAGCCGGATGGGCAAAAGACTCGCGTTCGAACGGGATTAAGTCTGGTTTTGTTATTGTTTGGCAGTTGCTAAATTTGCAGTCCTTTCCCGAAAACCAAACGGCTTTTCGGGCAAAAACAAACGGTGAATGTAGCTCAGTTGGTTAGAGCACCAGATTGTGGTTCTGGGGGTCGCGGGTTCGAGTCCCGTCTTTCACCCAACGCTAAGCCCCAAAAGGGGCTTTTTGATTTTATGAAGATGTACGCTGTGAGGAGTTTTACGATTTTTCTTATCTGTATTGTTCACGCTGGACTTGCTCAGTTCTCCTTTAATCCATCAAGGCTTTCCAATGATTTAAAAATACTTTCTTCCGATAGCCTGGAAGGGCGAAGGGTCGGATCAACCGGTAACGCCAAAGCCCGGCAGTTTATCACCGAACGATTAAAACAATTGAACATTCGTCCGCTGTTCGCTAAGGAATATGTTCAGTCTTTTTCAATCACACAATCCTTTGGTCAGGCACAATCCGGAAACGGCAACAATGTGCTTGCTGTTATTGAGGGAACGAAAAAAGAAACCATAGTTGTAAGCGCACACCACGATCATCTGGGCGTGCTCGGAAACGCCCTCTATAACGGTGCTGATGATAATGCCTCCGGTACAGCTGCACTCCTGGCGATAGCAGAATATTTCCAAAAAAATAAACCCGAACACCGTATCATCCTCGCCTTTTTTGATGCAGAAGAAATGGGCCTTCGCGGTTCGGCACACTTTGTAAACAACATTGATTTGCAAAAAGAAAAGATCGTGCTCAATGTAAACCTGGATATGGTAAGCCGAAGTGTTAAAAATGAACTCTATGCCTGCGGCACCGCGCATTATCCTCAACTTAAAAAACCACTGGAAAGTTTTAAGCTTCCTGACAACATCGCATTACGGCTTGGTCATGACCAACCAGGCTCCGGCAGAGATGACTGGACCAGTCAGTCGGATCACATGAATTTTCACAAGAAGGGTGTTCCATTCATTTACTTTGGCGTTGAAGATCATGAAGATTACCACCGGCCCACGGATGATTTTGAAAAAGTAAATCAGGATTTTTATCACCGCAGTGTTGAAGTAATTGTCCGGGCAATAAAAGCCTTAGACAAGGCAACCAGTATTACTCCAAACAGATCCTAACCATAAATTCTTCATTTCATTTTTGAAGGGGGGATTATTTTCCATAAGTTTAATTCATGATCACGTGGTCTGAATTTAAAACATACACCCTCGATCAAAAAGTTACTACTCTCTATGAGCGTGGTACGTTCATCATGGCGATTCGCTACTACAACTACAAAATCAATTTGTATTTATTGGGGAAGGAGTACGTAGAGGTGTTTGTCAATCACAAACATGCCAGCATTGAAAAAATTTTACTGCTTGACTCTACGCATTCGCGGATGAAATTCTATTACGATCAAATCCGTCTTCCGGTAGCTATTATTCAGGAAAGACAATAAAAAAAGCCCTCCGTAATTCGGAAGGCTTAATTTTTTCGCTAATGTTTGTATCAAGCAGTAGCTGCTGTTTCTTCAAATTTAGTTGATGCTTTAAGTGTAACTGTTTTCTTGGCTTTATAGCCACAGTAACCGCACGTGTAGTGCTTCAAAAGTTCTCCTTCCTCGGCAGGAGTAGGTGTTTTCAAAATCTCTTCCTTCACTACTTTAAAGGTTTGATAGTTACACTCTGGGCACTCCAACGCATGCAGGTGACCTGAATATTTTTCAATCTTTATGTAGCCACTCTCCTCATCTTTCCACACATCGTAGTCGGTTGAAAATATATTTTCTTCCGCCTGCATACCTTCATCCAGGTAAGTATCTTCTTCTTCTTCGCTCAATAACTTCATGGCGCGACCGGTTTTGGGAGAAATCCGGGGCTTATAGCGGAGAACCTTCAGGCGCTTTTCAATATAGAACGGATAGTAAAATTTGAGCAGATTTTGAACAATTAAAGCTGCGATAAGCCCCATGGAAACCGTGGTGAATACCCTTACAAAAATGAGAATTGCGTTTAACTCCTCAATATTGGCATTGGCATAAAAGCAGCATCCGACAATCAAAATGACGGAGGCAATCCATAAAAGCTTGATTTCGTTGCGACTTATGTAATCGTACTTTTCCTTTGGATCGCTGGTTGTCGCTAGCTTTACCAGAAGCCACAAAACAACCAAGATAGCCAATGCCCAGCAGCCGTAGGCAATGTATTCGGCCATCCTGTTCCAAGGTTCGTATTGCGCAATTATGGGTTCCATACTATTGGTTTGGTTTTAAGGGTTACAAAGCAAATATAAAATCCTGAATTCTTTTAACCTAACATACGTAAACGCTATTTAGAAATAGGATGCTCAATTTAGTATACTTTTCGCTAAAAAATCAAAAAAACATATCAATTAGTCCCTCTCCGGCCTAATTCCAGGTCCCTTGGTGAGTCGAACGAACGATAGGATAGCTTCGGAGGTTTCATTGACTTGCTCTAACATGCCCATATGTGCCGACTTCTCCAGTACCAGAACATGGGGGCGTAAAGATTGTATTTGAACTGTTTCCAGCGGTATAATGGTGTCGTGTTTTCCGGCCAGAAAAAGAACGGGTCTGGTAAACCTCTTAAGTACATGGTTTCGATCGGGCCTGTCGCGCATGGCCTCGGTATAGGATAGTAACGTAGCCCGTGGTGTACTGGCTGCACGTTCAACTGTGCGGTCGACCGTTGGGCTGGTCTGGTTAAAGAAAAGAGGAGGGATAAATGACTGGACAAAGGGGATTACACCATGGGTAGAAACAAACTCGATTACCTTATTGCGGGCAACTTTGCGTTCGGGCAAATCGGCATTGGCTGTTGAGTGAATTAAACCTATGCCTGCAAATAAATTTTCCTGTAAATCAGCCATGGCCAACACAACATATCCGCCCAGGCTATGCCCTAAAACTATACATGAATCCAATTTCAAGTCATTCGAAATAAAGTCAAGTATAGCATGCGCCACATCGTCAATGCTGTGTGGTGCTTTAATCGGTTTGCTTTTACCAAAACCTGGTAAGTCAATAGCGATAACCCGAAACTCACGTGAGAGATGGGGAGTAACCTCTTCCCAGATGAAATGATTCTCACAAAAGCCATGGATTAAAATGATGGGGAAGCCCTGGCCTTTTTCCGCGTAATGAATAGCCGCCACGGCCCGCTTTATTTACTAACCGGTTCTAACAGGCTAAGTACGGTTTTTTCGATATGCCCGGCATCAAAGCCGCAATCGCGTTGCAGTTCCAACTGCTCACCGTGTTCAATCACATCATCCGGAATGCCCAGCCGTCTTACCTCAGCCTGGTAATTATTATCGGCCATGAACTCAAGTACGGCACTTCCAAAGCCTCCTTGTACACAGCCATCCTCCACCGTTATTACTTTACGATAGGAAGAAAATATTTCGTGCAGAAGTTGCGCATCCAGTGGCTTTACAAATCGCATATCAAAATGACCTACCCTGATACCTTGCTTTTCCAGCCGATCACAAACCTCAACAGCATAGTTTCCGATATGGCCTATCGTCAGTATAGCAACATCATCCCCATCACGAAGCTTTCTGCCCTTTCCTATTTCAATTTCTTCCAGTGGAGTTCTCCACTCAGGCATAACACCCTGCCCTCGTGGATAACGGATGGAAAATGCTTTTTCGGTGCGTGGTAAAGAGGCGGTATACATCAGGTTGCGAAGTTCCTGCTCATTCATTGGCGCAGAGACTATCATGTTGGGTAAGCACCGGAAGTAAGCAATATCATAAGCCCCATGGTGGGTGGGGCCATCAGCTCCGGCAAAACCTGCCCTGTCCAAACAGAAATTGACCGGAAGGTTTTGGATACAAACATCATGCACTACCTGATCGTAGGCGCGTTGCATGAACGAACTGTAAATATTGCAGAAAGGAATTATTCCCTGCGTTGCCAAGCCTGCGGAAAATGTTACCGCATGCTGCTCAGCAATACCCACATCAAAGGCGCGCTCAGGCATTTCCTTCATCATGATATTCATGGATGACCCGGAGGGCATGGCCGGAGTAATACCAACAATTTTATCGTTTTGCCTGGCTAACTCCACCAGTGTATGTCCAAACACATCCTGATACTTAGGCGGCTGGGGCTTTTCATGAACTTTTTTGTGAATTTCCCCGGTGATTTTATCAAAAGTTCCCGGAGCGTGCCAGGTGGTTGCATTTCCTTTTTCCGCAGGACCATACCCCTTTCCTTTTACAGTAACACAATGCAAAATCTTCGGGCCTTTAATGTCCCTTAAATCATTGAGTATATGTACCAGGTGATTGACATCGTGTCCATCTACCGGACCAAAATACCGAAGATTGAGAGACTCAAACAGATTACTTTGACTGAGCAGAGTTGACTTGATGCCATTCTCAACCTTAGACACAATTTCCTGCGCACTCTTTCCAAAGGTGGATAGCTTGCCTAGTAAATTCCACACTTCGTCTTTTAGTTTGTTATAGGTATGCGAGGTGGTAATATCCGTAAGATAATCCTTCAGTGCGCCCACATTGGGGTCGATAGACATGCAGTTATCGTTGAGGATAATCAAGAGATTGGTGTCTGAAACACCCGCATGATTTAGGCCTTCAAAAGCCATGCCGCCTGTCATGGCGCCATCACCAATAACAGCAATGTGCTGTTTGCTATCCAGCTTCAGATATTTAGATGCAACGGCCATTCCTAAAGCAGCCGAAACAGATGTAGAGGAATGCCCAACGCCAAATGTATCAAAAATGCTTTCACTGCGCTTGGGGAACCCGGAAATGCCCCCGTAGAGGCGGTTGGTGTGAAATTTTTCCTTTCTACCTGTTAAGATTTTATGTCCGTAAGCCTGATGGCCCACATCCCATACCAACTGGTCGGTAGGGGTATTGAAAACGTAATGAAGCGCTACGGTTAATTCTACCACTCCCAGACTTGCCCCAAAATGCCCTCCATAAACCGATACATTATCGACTATGAAATGCCTCAACTCATCACAAAGTTGAACCAATTGCGCCTGATCAAGCTTCTTTACATCATCAGGGCTGTTAATTTTTGCCAACAAAGGGCCGGGGGTAATTAGCATGGAGGTACCGGGTATTGCCTTATAACAAGGTGGTTAACGTTATGTTTAACGGGGTCGCTGTTAACCCTTTATCCCATAAAAGTACATATTTCCAACATTCGATTGTGAAATAATTGCCGGGTATTCAATGGTGGGCCAAAACGTATGAATTTTTAGGATAAATTTGCCACTTCTATGGACATAGCAACACACGAAAATTTTGAGGTTCGCCTACCCTTGTTTGAAGGTCCTTTCGACCTCCTTTTGTTCTTTATTGAACGGGATGAACTTGATATATACGACATTCCCATTGCTAAAATCACCAACGATTTTCTGGACTACCTCCATCATTTAGACACCCTCAATGTAGATGTGGCCAGCGAATTTATACTGGTGGCAGCCACCCTCATGCGGATAAAATCCAAAATGCTGTTGCCGAGGCCACAGATTGATGAACAGGGCAATGAAATTGACCCGCGTGAAGAACTGGTAAAACATTTACTGGAGTACAAAAAGTACAAATCGGTTATTGACAGTTTCCATAAAATGGAAGAGACCGAGCTGATGAAAGAAAAGCGCGGTAACCTGATGAAGGAGTTAAAAGCACTTGCTGAAAGCAGTAATGTGGAGGCCGAACTTCAGGATGTTGACCTGTTTAAGCTGATGACTGTTTTTGAGAAGGTATTAAAACGGTTTGAAGCCGAAAAGAATAAGCCCGTTCATCAGGTTATTCAATATCCGTACACCATTGAAGAACAAAAGAATTACTTGCTGAATGAAGTGGCTACAAAAGAGCGGGTATCCTTTACCGATATCGTGTTGCGTTATCAAACACGCATTGCACTGATCTTTAATTTCCTTTCTATTCTTGAATTGCTGGCTACCGGACAACTGGGCATTCAGGTGGGCGAGGGTTATAATAATTTTTGGATTACAAAAGTTGAGCACGTCTCGGCTGAAAATCAGTGACGCGTTTTCAATGCTTGGTCAACTAGGGCCGTGCATCAAACTCATCCACTAAACCACCGGTGATCCGCACAAGCTCTGTTTTGCTGAACAGTACGTTATAAATAGCCAACAAGTTTTCTAGCGCAGCATTTTGGTAAGCTTCCTGCACAATGCGCAGATCAATTGCGCTCAGCGCACCATTCTTGTAACGCTCATTGGCCAACTCCAGGTTTAGTTCCGTGGCTTTGAACTTTACGTTGGCAATTTCAACCAGCTGTCTCCGTAAATTGTATTCATCAAAGGTTACCTGAAGGCCATTCTCCAGTGAGAGTTTCAGTTGATCAACATTCATTTGCACTATCTGTTCACGCACTTTTGCATTCTCGATGTTGCGGTTAATCTGTCCGCCATTAAAAAGTGTATACCGTAAGGTAAAGTTGCCATAAGCACCGTAAGAATAACCATCATTGGTCTGGCGAACCTGAACAACACCGGGCTGGTTGCTGATAACGGGTGTATTCTCATCGCCATTTACATAGCCAATGGTTTGGGGCGGACCAATCCTTGAACCAAAATTTGCATTTAACCTGTCTAGCGAACCATTTAGACCTGTATTGAAGGTGACTGTTGGATATCGGTCGGCCATGGCAGCCTTTGTGGCCAGGCGCATCAACTCCTGGTTCATGTATTGGTTTCGCAAATTCGTATTGGTAGAGGTCATTTTTCTGCGCAAATCGTCAAGGGAGTATACTTCATTTACAAATGTAAGCGAGTCAGTTAGTGTGTACGTTTTGCTTAGTTCTTCATTCAGCAGCACATTAAGACTACGGATAGTATTCTTGTATGTTAGTGCTTGCAGCAGATAATTGGTAGAATCCGTCAGGTAATCATTTTGTGCCTGTAACACATCAAACGTAATGGCACCACCCAATTCTTTACGCAGTTTAACATAGTCGTATCGCTCACGGGAGAAATCCATTACTTTTTTGCGCAAGTCGGTGCGCTCACGTTCCATTAATGCCAGGTAATAGTTGAGAATAATTGCCTGAATGGTGTTCTCGATAACAAGCGTAGCGTTACCATAGCTTACTTTTTCCAATTGTTCCAACTGGCGTTTTGAAATGCGCACAAAGAACCCATCGAAAAGAATAAACTGCACATCCAATTGTCCGACAAGGTTATCGGAAATGTTTTGCCCGGGTACAGCAAAAGGGTTAGCCGGCTGCCGGTAGGTGATGTTATTATTTTGATTGCCGTTTAGATTAATCAATGGCAACATGCCTGCCTGACCAATTGTGTTGTTTCTGGTGGCAATGTCTATTTCAAGTTTTTGAATTTGTACATCAAAATTATTTTGAAGGCCACGTTCAATGGCGCGGGCAAGACTTAATGACTCCTGAGCAAATGCCCCATATGCACTAGCCAGTAAAAAAAGAACCGGTACGAATTTCTTCATGATAACTTAACTGGTAGTTCCCGCTTGTTTGCTGCTAAAATACGAGTAGATAGCCGGGATAACATAAAGTGTAAGCACGGTTGCAAACAATAAACCACCTATTACTGCTATACCCATCGATACCCTGCTTTCAGAGCCAGCACCCAGGGCCAAGGCTATGGGCAGTATACCCAGAATAGTTGACATGCTGGTCATAATAATCGGACGGAACCGCGATTCTGCTGCATCTATAACGGCTTGCAACTTCTGCATGCCCTGCTCCTTCCGCTGGTTGGCAAATTCCACAATCAAAATTCCATTTTTTGTTACCAAACCAATCAGCATGATAATTCCAATTTGACTGAATACATTCAGCGTCTGATCGAAATACCAAAGCGAAAGGAGTGCACCGGCCAACGCCAGCGGCACCGTAAACATGATGATAAACGGATCGCGGAAGCTTTCAAACTGACCCGCCAGCACCAGGTAAATAATGGCCAATGCTATTAAAAAAGCCTGGTAGATTGTAGATGAACTTTCTGCAAATTCGCGCGAGGTGCCATCCAGGCTGGTACTGTATGTCTCGTCCAATACCTCTTTAGCAATTCGTCTCATTTCTTCTATACCTTCACCAAGTGATACGCCTGTAGCCAACTGCGCACTTACCTTTGCTGAGGAGTAGCGGTTGAACCGATAGAGTTGCGGAGGGCTGCTCTGCTCACTCATGGTAACCAGGTTATCTAATTGAATAAGCTCTCCCCGTCTGTTCTTGACGTAAAGTGTTTTTAAATCCAGTGGTTCGTTACGATTTTGCCTTTCTACCTGGCCGATGATCTGGTATTGTTTTCCATCCATAATGAAATTTCCAAAACGTGACCCACTCAAACCGAGTTGTAGTGTTTGTGCAATATCAAATACATTCACGCCCAGGCTGCGGGCTTTATCGCGATTGATGGATACGTTGATTTCGGGCTTATTGAATTTCAGGTCAAGATCTACAAAGGTAAATTTCGGACTCGCTGTTGCTTGAGATACAAATTCAGGGAGCACCTCCTTTAGATTTTCAAGTTCAGGCGCCTGAATAACAAACTGTACCGGTAGGCCTCCTCGTCTGTCGCCAATGGTTTGCGCCTGCGTTACGAATGTGCGAACACCGGTAATGTTGCGCATCTTTCTGGTAACGTCATCAACAACCTGTTGTTGCGACCGGCTGCGTTGTTGTGCATCGGTTAACATAACCCGAACGAACCCTGAATTAACACCGCCTCCTGCAAAGCCCGGGGCGGTTACACTAATGGTGCCTTGTCGTTCTGGAATCCAGCCACCATTCACCGAATCTGTAATGGCATACACATAGCGATCCATGTATTCATAGGTTGCACCCTCCGGTGCCTGCATCTGCATTCTGAATTCGCCACGGTCTTCCATGGGCGCCAGTTCTGTTGGAATGAGTGATCCCAATAAATAAATTAAACCCGCTGCGATAAAAACCACTACAAATCCCATCCAACGTAACTTCATAAACTGCTGGAGCGAAGATGCGTAGACCTGCGTAAGCCAATTAAAGAATGGCTCAGTCTTCCGGTACAACCAAGGCTGTTGTTGCCTCCGTTTAAGGATTTTTGAACACATCATGGGTGTAAGTGACAGGGAAACAAAAGATGATATTACTACGGCACCTGCTACTACAAGCCCAAATTCGCGGAAAAGTTTTCCGGTAAGACCTTGCAAAAATATAACGGGCAGAAAAACTGCCACCACGGCTACGGTTGTTGAAATTACTGCAAAGTATATTTCTGTTGAACCCTTTTTAGCGGCTTCGCTTGGCTCTTCTCCGTCTTCAATTTTTGTATAGATGTTTTCCAGTACCACAATGGCATCATCTACCACCAAGCCAATGGCCAACACTATACCCAATAAGGTTAATACGTTAATGGTAAATCCCAGCAGATACATCAGGAAGAATGTACCAATGAGTGAAATAGGAATAGTTACAACCGGTATAAGGGTTGTGCGCCAATCGCGGAGAAAAATAAAAATAATGGAGAGTACCAGCACAAAAGCTATGATAATGGTCTCCTGTACTTCGCGGATGGAGGCCCGGATGTATTGAGTGGAGTCATAACTCAGTAATACCTCAACATCGGGCGGAAGGTCGCGCTTAATCTGCTCCAGTCTTTTATACAGGCGGTCAGCAATATCGATGTTATTGGCCCCCGGTTGAGCCACAATGGCAAGGGCTACACTTGGAATACCATCTCTGCGCAAAATAGTGCGGTCATTTTCAGCACCAAGCTTGGCATAGCCAACATCATTGAACCGAACAACATTATCACCATCTTCCTTAATGATCAGATTGTTAAAATCATCTTCTGTAATCAGGCGGCCTACCGTGCGAACCGTGAGTTCGGTAGACTCACCCTCCACCCGGCCTGAAGGTAACTCTACATTTTCTCTGTTCAGGGCCTGTAAAATATCCGAGGGTGCAAGTTGAAGCGAGGCCAGCTTTATGGGATCCATCCACAAACGCATAGAGTACCTGCGCTGTCCCCAGATGTTCACCACACTAACACCGGGTATAGTCTGCAGCCGTTCTTTAAAATAGATTTCGGCAATGCGGGAAAGTTCAAGCAAGTCGCGTTTATCGCTGACTACAGAAAAGAAAATAATTGGGCTGGAGTCTGCATCCGCTTTTGATACCACCGGAGGATCAACATCGGGCGGGAGGTTTCGTATGGCTCCGGAAACTTTATCACGAACGTCATTCGCTGCTGCTTCAAGATCAACACCCAATTCAAACTCAACGGTTATGTTACTGCGCCCTTCCCGACTGGAGGAGGTAATGGTTCGGATACCTGAAATACCGTTTATAGCATCTTCTAATGGCTCGGTAATCTGCGACTCCATCACATCGGCATTTGCGCCTACATAATTTGTGGATACTGAAATTACCGGAGGATCAACGCTCGGAAATTCACGCACGCCCAGGTAGGTAAATCCGATTACACCAAACAACACAATAACCAGTGACATAACAATTGCCAGCACCGGTCGCTTAATACTAATGTTTGATAACCCTGCCATTGACTTTTATTAATTAATCCACCCTACTTAACCTTTGTTACGGCTACACCCAACCCATTGCGCATCTGCAGAATACCGGTAGTTATAACTGTGTCACCTTTAGCCAATCCTGATATAACCTCTACATTTCTGTCGGTACGTAATCCAATTTCAACTTTTGCTTCTGTAGCCACCCCTGATTTCGCCAAAAACACTTTGTGTCCGTTCAATTCAGGTACTATTGCTTCTGACGGAACAAGCAGTGCATTGTCAACCGTTTGAAGAACCAATTCAACGCGTACAAATTGGCCGGGCAATAAAATGTTTCCCGTATTATCAGCAAGTGCTCTGACCTTTAACGTTCGGGTATTGGCATCAATTTGTGGTTCAATGGCGTATACTTCGCCTTCCAATACGCGCGAATCATTTTCAATGGTGAAGAAAATCTTTTTGCCGGCTTTAACCTGCGTGCTGTAGCGGCCCGGAACAGCAAATTCAATTTTTGCCGGACTAAGGTTGTAGAGCGTAGCAATTATGGTGTTGGAATTTATGTACGCACCTTCACTGACAAACCGAAGTCCAATAGTGCCACTAAATGGTGCCCTGATTTTTGTCTTTGCCAGTTGCGCCTCCAGCAGTTTTATATCTGCACTGGTAGTGTTTAAGCGGTTTAAAGCGTTGTCATATTCTTCCTGACTGATGGCGTCCTTCTCGAGGAGTTTGCGCTGTCTGAATTCGTTATCCTCGTTGAGCTTAAGATTATACTTTTGTTTAACGAGCTGAGCATCCAGTTCATCATCATTAATTTCAATCAGCAAGTCTCCCCTGTTCACTTGTTTACCTTCCCGGAAAAGAATACTGGAGATTTTTCCGGCCACTTCGCTTCTGATTTCCAATGATTCGTTGGGTAGCACAGAACCTGTAATAATTAATTTATTATCCAGTCGCTCAGGCGTCATAATCATAGCCTCAACAGGTAATTTGGCCTGGGAGGCGGCAACACCCGCAGTACTGGCAACGTTCTTTTCTGAACTGAACAGGTTTAGCTTAGGCAATGCCAGCAGGAAGAGGATCACTACTATAACTACTCCGGTAAATATCTTTTTTTTCATAACCTGCGAACTGTGTCGCCTTTAAATATTTAATCCACCCGAAAATATGCGATGTAGCTCAAGTACCTGAGGAATAACCAAACGGGTATCATCGTTCACTACTCTATAATCTGCACGTTTCAGTTTTAGTTCTTCATTCATCTGATTGTTGATTATTCCTTTAATATCCTGTTCGCTTCGATGAGGATCGCGTTGCTTCACCCGTGCCACCCGTATGGCTTCAGGTGCATGAACAACGATAACCTTGTCAAGCATCCGGAAGGAACCCGACTCATACAACAGGGCTGCTTCTTTTAGAATATAGTTCTCTGTTTTATGCTTCTCCAACCACTTCAGATAGTCTTCTCCAACACGCGGATGTACCAACTTGTTTAATGCTTCCAATCGGTCGGGATTACTAAAAACCGTTTCCGCCAGGTAGTTTCTATTCAAGCTTCCATCTGCATGGTAAGACAAACCTCCGAATTCTTTTTTGATCTGCATGACCAATATTCCATCGGTGGTCATTACTGATTTCGCTCGGCTGTCTGCATCGTAAACCGATACACCCAGGCAACTGAATATGCGGCATACCAGGCTTTTGCCTGAGCCGATGCCTCCCGTGATGCCTATTTGTAAGGGGCGTTTCATCGGTATCAGAAACTAACGTGAAGCGTGTCTACACTAACTACATGGGCAAACTCATTTAACCCCACAAGCCGCGGAACAAGCTTATGGTGCCCCTTGCCCAGATCAGCCAGATCAATACTGGCGGTAACGGTAGGTTGGTTTTCGGCCCGTGCCAGGCTGGCCGGTATAAGAAAGGTGTATTGTATTTGCTTCACCTGAATGGCCGGCCGGAGGTCTTTTGGAATATTTAGAACCTGCAACGCAACGGTATCGGTGCGCTGAGTTAACCGATCGGCATCAAAACTTACCATGACTACAGGCGGGTTGGCCGTAATAAGATCAGTGGTAAGCTCAACCTCTATACGATCGTTAAAGGCTTTGTCGATGTTGCGGGGCAATGGAAGTGTTAGTTGATCGGGCAGGGCTAACAGCAAGCTTTGTGGCCCTTCCAGCCAAACCGAATCGGGTTGAATACGTATTGGGCTCGCTAACCCAAAATCCTTTTTTAGAAATTGCTTGGCTGGATCAACCGTGAGGGAAATCTTTTTCTTTGTTTTTGGATCGATACTCAGGTGAAGGGTATCGGTTAACACAAAGTTAATTTGAATGCCCTCGAGTTGGGTAGATAGCAGCGGTGGTAATGTTGCTCCCACTATCTTTTTTACCTCCGCAGGATTCTCGAGTGGTATGCGTAAGGGAGTAACTTTAAGTCCGGAACTTTTGCGGAAAAGGTCCCACCCTAAGCCACTCACATTCAGTTTTACATATTCGGGCAGCGCCTTTACGGGAATATAGGCTTCCTCATCGTACTCAAAAGCCAGTGGAAAATTTATGTTGGTGGAGTAGTTCTTATTGAGTGCATTAAATATCCAGAAAACAGCCGCTGCAAAAATGCACAGCAGTACGGCCTTCCAGTTTCGATTATTGAAGCGGAGAAAATTAAATATTGAGTTAATAAAACTCATGGTACAAGGGAGATGTTTTGTTCATGCTCATGAACCTTTGTTAGCCGCTCTGGTTGCCTCCATGGAAATGGCAGATTTATTAAAGCGGATTCTTCCTCCCTTTTCAACTTCCAGAATAAAGGTGTCATTGTCAAGTTCGGCTATGCGGCCATGAGCACCACCAATGGTTACTACGTAATCGCCTTTTTGAATTTCTTCTGTGAATTTCTTCTGGTCTTTTGCTTTCTTCTGTTGGGGGCGAATCATAAAAAAATAAAAGATAACAATCATGAGCCCCATCATGATGTAAAAACTGTAATTGCTGCCCTGGGCCTGTGCTTGTAATAAAATTGTGTTGATCATAGCGATAGATAATTGAACGTCAAAGTTAGGTTTAAAAACAAGCATCCCAAACCTGTACAGGTTTGGGATGCCGTATAGTTTATAGCAATATTATTTTGCCGGACCTTGTGCGTCAGTCTTCGGGGTAACCATTGCTTTAAAGCTAAGTACAGTTGCTTTGGGCCAGGTGTTGGCTGTAACCGTAACGGTTTTGTGCTGCATGTTGGGCTTTCCATTACTGTCAAACTCAGCCTTCACAAAGCCTTCGCCACCAACGGGTATCGGTTCTTTCGACCAGTCCGGTACAGTACACCCGCATGTTGGTTGTGCATTTTGAATGATCAGCGGAGCCTCGCCAACGTTTTTGAATTTGTATGTATAGGTAACTTTTTGTCCTTCCTGAATTGTTCCGAAATCGTGATCAACTTTTTCAAATTGAATAACGGGTAGCGGACCTTCCGGTTTTGTTTCAGGTTCTGCCTGAACAGGATTATCGGTAGGGGTAACCGAAACAGGAGGAGTCCGTTTGCTGCCCTCCAGTTCAGAAAGCCTGGCTTCCAATGCGGCAATCTTCTTTTCTGCGTCTTTGTCTTTGCATGCTGTAAACAACACTGCAATCAATCCCAATATCCAAATACTTCTTCTCATCACCATAGTCGTTTATGTTTTCTGTTATTTATTCTTACCCTTTATTTGATCTAAAAGTTCATCTACATCCTCTAAAAGTTTTTCTGCTTTTGATTTCGTCTCATCTACCACCTTCTGCCCCATGGATTTGGCTTCAGAGGTGAGTGGCGTTTCCTTTCCGTCCACAAAATCATTGACCAGCCGTTGAAGCATATCTTTATACTTCTCTAATTGAAAGGACAACTTTTGACGGGTGTGCTCACCCTTATCCGGGGCATATAAAATGCCCAAAATAGCCCCGGCAGCAGCGCCAGCCAGGAAAGCTATCAATGTATTTCCACTTTTTTTACCCATAGAACCTCAAATTTGACCAGTATTTCTCGGATTTCCTCGTTAAACAGGCCGAATGGTCTTAAAACCTTCCAAAAATACAATTCACTTAGATTTTGTAACAGATGGCGGACCCAAAAAATGCAGTTTTAACGGGATTTTAACAATTACTTGTTATCCATCAGTCCGCGCCCGCTTTTCTTAATACCACCCTGGGTTTTTAACTCCCTGGAAATAACATCCAGTATACCATTAATAAACTGGCGGCTTTTTGGCGTGCTGTAGTTTTTGGCCAGTTCAATGTATTCGTTGATGGTGACTTTTACCGGTATGCTGGGAAAGCTGATGAGTTCCGTAATAGCCATTTCCAGAATTACCCTGTCGGTGAGGGGTAGCCGGTCTACTTCCCAGTTTCGTGTATTGTCGGCTATCAATTTGTGGTGCTCAGGCGCAAGCCCGATGGAACCTGTGAACAGTTGCTCAATAAAATGAAGATCATCCTCCCAGTTTAATGAAAGTTGATGCAGTTGCAGTGGTTCGGATGATGCGGGATCAAAGGACTTCACCGTTTTCTCCACCATGCCTTTTACAATGTCCCTGTCTTCTGCCCAGTGCAAAATCTCTTCTTCAAAATAGTCGTTAATGCTGGTCTTGCCTAAAAGAATTCTCCTGAAAAAATGATTGATCAGCTTTTTTTGCTCATCGGACGAAGGGGATTTTTTATCCAGGTAAGCCATATACTCCTGATCCTGCTTCACCACATCGCGGAACCATAACCGCACGCGTTCAAAATTTTTTTCCCATGAAACATTTAACCGAAGAGATTCCTTTTTGAGTTCATTGCTTTTCTGAAGTGCTTCAATCCAGGAGTTTTTAAGAAAGTTGGTGTGATTAATTTTTTTGTCGGCCTTCGCGGCATCGGCCATGGAAATAGCCAACGTAAGCACGGTGATGTATTGTTTGTAAATCTTCTCCACATCCTGCGACAGGCTCTTTTTGAATGAACTGGCGTCTTTCCACACAGCCTTTTCATATTGACTTAGCCCGGCTTTAACCACCCCCACAATCTTTTCATCTTCATGAACAACCGGTACATCCTTTTCAAATACCTTTTCCAGCAGTTTAATGGCCTCTTTACGTTGGCGCGTTAATTCCTTTTTATCCTGCACTTCCATAGAATTCAGGTCGGGTGCGAACGTATTTTCAATATGATCCCGGCACAGGAGATAATTGGCTTCCCTGCTTTGGTGGAAAGCAAAGAGGCTTTGCATGACTTTTATGCGGAGGCTTCTGCGATTGAGCATGTTTCAAAGAACGGGTAAAAATAGAATAAAAAAGTCGTCTGCTAACTGAATAGCAGACGACTTTACAAAATAACTTATGATTAACGAGGTATTCTCACCCGCCCAACTTCTTCAATCCGCTTTTCAGCAAGTTTAATAGCTGCTTCCTGCGTATTGATTTTCTCTTTTTCTGCGTAGTTGATAATATTCAAGCAGGTTGTGTAAATACCTTCTGCCTGCTCAAACACTCTGGCGCGGTTATAGTTACCCAGGTATTCGTTGTAAACATTAATTAGTCCGCCTGCATTAATTAAGAAATCCGGTGCATAGGTAATGCCGCGGTCAATCAGCATGTAGCCATGCTTTACTTCATCCTTCAACTGATTGTTGGCTGCACCTGCTACAATACTGCATTTTAAGCGAGGGATTGTGTTATCATTCAACGTGGCGCCCAATGCACATGGAGCATAGATGTCCACATCCAAATCGTACACGGCATCCATAGCCACGGCTTTCACACCAAACTTTTGCGCTAATGCTTTTACTTTTTCATCGGAAATATCCGTTATATAGACCTGTGCGTTTTCTTTCACCAAATGTTCAACGAGGTTCATACCCACCTGGCCCACACCCTGCACCACAACTTTCTTATTAGCAAGGCTGTCATTTCCGTAAACTTTCTTAGCCGCGGCCTTCATACCTACAAATGTTCCGTATGCTGTAACGGGTGAAGGATCTCCGCCACCGCCCATAGATTCAGGCAAGCCGGTAACATGCTTTGTTTCCATGCTGATGAATTCCATATCAGCTGTTTTCATGTTTACATCCTCGGCTGTGATGTACTTACCACTCAGGCTGTTCACAAATTTTCCAAAGCGCCTCATGAAGGCTTCAGTCTTCATGGTTTTTGCATCGCCAATAATAACTGCCTTTCCACCACCCAGGTTCAACCCGCTGATGGATGCTTTAAACGTCATACCGCGTGACAAGCGTAACACATCAGTTAATGCTTCCTGTTCACTGGTGTAATTCCACATGCGTGTGCCGCCCAATGCAGGACCTAATGTTGTGTTGTGAATGGCAATGATCGACTTAAGCCCGGTGGCTTCGTCATAGCAAAATACAACCTGCTCATGCCCCATTTGAGCTACCGTACCAAACAGTCCGGCATACTCTACTTTCTCAAGTTCTTTAATCTCCATCAGATTTGTTTTAGTGATGATTGTGCTACTTTTACGAGCCGCATTTTGCGGCATAAATACCTCTTGAAAACGACACAAAGTTACCGGATTTTACCTTCATTTCAACGAACTCAAACGTTTGCATGAACTTAAAAAGCTTTATTTCGTTTTAAGGAGAGTTCGCCAAATTTTATAGCATGAAGGAGCTTAAATACCTCAATAAATACTTACTTAAATACAAGCGCCTCATCCTGCTGGGGACACTTTTTGTTATTATTTCTAACGCCTTCCAGATTATACCCGCACAACTGGTGCGGCATTCCATAAACCTGGTAACAGACAACATTAGTATTTACCGAGCCCTTGAAGGGCTCTCTTTACAGCGCGACTTTTTCAAAGTTTTTGCTTTTGGCATTTTACTTTATGCCGGACTTATTTTACTGATGGCGCTCTTGCGTGGATTTTTTCTTTACCTCGTACGTCAAACACTTATTGTGATGTCGCGTCATGTTGAGTTTGATTTGAAAAATGAAATCTTTCAGCACTACCAGGCTTTACCATTAAGCTTTTACAGAAGAAATAATACGGGCGATTTAATGAATCGCATTTCAGAAGATGTAAGCCGTGTGCGCATGTACCTTGGTCCGGCCATCATGTACGGGTTGCAATTGATCACCTTGTTTATGATGCTTATACCGGTCATGTTCAGCATCAGCACTACACTTACCCTGTATGCGCTTATTCCATTGCCTTTGCTTTCCATTAGCATTTATTTTGTAAACAACATCATTGAAAGACGCTCCGAACAGATTCAAAAAAGTCAATCACGGCTTTCCACGTTTGTGCAGGAGGCCTTCAGTGGTATTCGTGTATTAAAATCTTTTAACCGCGAGAACGAATCACTTCGGAAATTCGAGCTGGAAAGCGATGAGTATAAAAGGCAATCGTTAAAGCTGACGAAAGTTCAGGCCCTGTTTTTTCCGATTATTATGGGGCTCATTGGGTTAAGCACAATACTTACGATTTATGCGGGAAGTATTGAAGTGATTAGCGGTAACCTGACGCTGGGGAACATAGCTGAATTCATCATTTATGTGAACTTATTAACCTGGCCGGTAACCTCATTGGGGTATACCAGCAGCCTGGTACACCGTGCTGAGGCTTCGCAAAAAAGGATTAATGAATTTCTAAAAACACAACCCACTATTGTTTCTGAGAAGAATCTTGAAAAAGAGATACAGGGTAAAATTGAATTCAGAAATGTTACCTTCATCTATCCGGACACCGGCATAACCGCGTTAAAAAATATTTCATTTACCGTAAATCCCGGAGAGTCGCTGGCGATTATAGGAACAACAGGATCTGGAAAAAGTACGGTATCCGCGCTGGCTGCGCGGCTATACGATGTACGGGAAGGCGAAATATTAATTGACGATATTCCTATTTCACATTACAGTTTGCATGGCTTGCGTAAACAGATTGGCTATGTACCGCAAGATGTATTTTTATTCAGCGATACGATCGCGAACAATATTTCATTCGGACTGGAGGAGGCTGACGAGCCAAAAATAATTCAGGCTGCACGTGATGCCGATGTGTACACCAACATTATGGCTTTCCCGCAAGGTTTTAATACACGCGTGGGCGAGCGGGGCATCACGCTTTCGGGTGGACAGAAGCAACGGGTTTCTATAGCCCGGGCCATTGTTCATAATCCGAAAATTTTAATGCTGGATGACGCCCTCTCTGCAGTTGACACCAAAACAGAAAACAATATTCTGAATAGCCTGAAACGGATTATGCTGGGGCGCACTACGATAATCGTTTCACATCGCGTTTCATCTGCTAAAATGGTAAACAAGATTATTGTATTGGTGGATGGCAATATTGTTGAGGAAGGCACGCACGAATCGTTGTTGGCGGCAAAAGGGTTTTACAAAGAATTGTATGATAAACAAACCGCCACCGATGAACTTCAGGTAGCGGAAGAGTAATCAGAAAATATAGCGCAACCCAACGCCACCCTGAATTTTGTAAAAACCGGGGTCGCGCAGCAAGTCAACAAAAACTTCCAGTTCCATAAAAGCAGATATGGGCATTTTAAAATAGGAGTACTCAATACCCACGGTACCCTGCGCACCATACGTAAACCGATTGCGTGTAATAAATTCAATCTTGTTATCGAATATACCATCGTTCAACAGGTAGTCGTATTGAATGTTCAAACTTCGCCACTCCCAACCCAATCCGGCATAAGCCTGTAAACCCTGGCTGATCTTATCCGCCTTGATGTGATAGAGTACCTTAATTTCACCTACAAAATCGGTTTTAGCGCGATGTGCCAGGTATACAGCACTCTGATTTTCCTGCAGGGTATCCGGTCTTGTAAACTCATTAAAAACCTCCCGATAATAACTGCTGTATAACCCGCTGGCTGACCTGCCAAAATCCACCCCAAAGGAAAAATGTTTATTGGCGTAATACTTATACGTTACCGCGAAAGGATCACCAACTTTTATGCCCAGGCCATGGTACGGATATCCCGTGTCTTCAAATATAGGGCAAATGGTTTTGGCCTTGGCACGCGATACCTTAATTACATTGTAATTGTGCTGCGTACGGGTGTGCATCAGCTTACCCCCATGATGTGCCTTGGGTCTCTGTGCCCATACGGTTGTGGCTGCAAAGAGGCTTAGGATTATGGCAATCAGGGGTTTTGAAAGGCGCATTAAGAGCAAATATAACCGATTTGGCTTTATTTGCTGATTGCCAGGCCACTTTGATTAAAGACTAACCTGGGTTTAATCTGCCGAAAGTCAAACAAACTCTTTGTACTGCATTTTATAGAGTTGAGCGTAGGCCCCATCCTTTGCCAACAGATCATCGTGACGGCCCGTTTCCCGAATCTCACCCAAATCCATCACCAGTATTTTATCGGCCTTTTGTATGGTGGACAAACGATGGGCAATAACAATGGATGTTCTTCCCTTCATCATCTTATCAATGGCTTGCTGAATCATTTGCTCCGTCTCACTATCAACCGATGAGGTGGCCTCGTCCAGCACGAGAATTTTCGGATCATACACCATGGCGCGAATGAAGGAAATCAATTGACGCTGACCTACCGAAAGTGTTGCGCCACGTTCCATTACGTTATACGAAAGCCGACCCGGCAGCCGTTCAATAAATTTTCGTGCCCCCACCAGATCGGCAGCATGCCACACCATTTCTTCCGTTACTTCGGTATTGCCAAGCGTAATGTTATTCATGATGGTGTCCGAGAACAGGAAAACATCCTGAAGCACCACACCGATGTTTCTTCTCAGGTGACCAAGATCATATTGCCGAATGTCTACACCATCAACTGTAATCGTGCCCTTGTTGATTTCGTAGAATCTGTTGAGCAGATTGATGATGGATGATTTACCTGCTCCGGTTGCTCCAACCAGTGCTATCATTTCACCTTCCCTCACCTGAAAGTTTACATCTTTCAACACATATTCTTCGCCATCATAAGCAAACCAAACGTTATCAAACTTTACCTCACCCTTCAAATGATCAGGTGCGTGTGTTCCGTTTGCCTGAACGTGCTCATCGTTATCAATCAGGTTGATGATGCGTGATGAACTTACAATACCCATCTGCAAAGTGTTATACCGGTCTGCTATCATGCGAATAGGGCGGAAGAACATCTGAATGTACATGATGAAGGCGATTAACTTTCCGATGGTAATGCCTGTTTCTTCAAAATTGATGGCACCCTTTGCCCCGTACCACACCAACAGGCCTATGCCTGCTGCCGCAATGATTTCTGCCACCGGAAAATAAATAGAGTAGTACAGTACCGACCGTAAGTTGGCCTGCTTATGTTCTTCATTAATAGCCTTGAATTTTTCATACTCACGTTTTTCGCTGGCAAAAATCTGAACCACATTCATGCCGGTGATATGCTCCTGCACAAACGTGTTCAGGTTAGCTACCGCATTGCGCACATCGTTAAAGGCTACTTTAATTTTTTCCTTAAAGATGTATGTGGAGATCAGTAGCAAGGGTAGTGTCGCCAGGCTAAGCAAAGCCAAGCGCCAATCCTGGTAAAACATGAAACTTAAAATAAATATCAGCTGCAACAGATCGCTTACCATAGCAGCCAGGCCTTCGCTAAAAACATCCGCCAGGGTTTCTACATCAGAAATAGTGCGGGTAACTAACCGTCCAATAGGTGTTTTATCGAAGAAGCGCAAACGAAGACTCACCAGGTGCTTAAACAGGGCAGTGCGTATATCGCGAATAACTTGCTGCCCCATCCATCCGGACATGTAGGTGTGCACATATTGGGCAACAGACTGCACCAACAACAGGCCCACCAGCGCCAGCATCATAATGGCCATGCCATTATAATCACCGGCTGCTACCTGGTTATCAAGTGTCCATTGAATAAGCAGCGGACGAATGGGGGTAAGTATACCAATAGCCAGTGTTAAGAAAATCAAAAAATAGAACCGGCCTTTATAGGGCTTCACAAACTTCATGATACGCCTCAGCACCTTGAAGTCGATAATATTTCCGCTGCTAACCTGTTCCTTATCCATTTGAAGTCTCCATGGAGAGATGACGCTAGTCTATAAAAATTGATTTAGGATAGTTAACCCGCACCAGATACAATCCGTGCGGATCAACATTGGCACCTGCCTTCTTCCTGTCTTTACTGTTGATGATACTTTTAAATTCGTTCATTGAGATTTTTCCTGTGCCCACATCCAGTAAGGTGCCTACAATAGCCCTTACCATGCCCCGAAGAAACCGATTGGCCGAAATGGTAAAAACCAACGTGTTGCCTGCCTGTTTCCAAGACGCCCGCTTAATGGTGCAAAGAAAGTGATTTACATCGGTCTTTACTTTGCTGAAGCACTCAAAATCATGTTCACCGCATAATAACGCTGCCGCCTTGTTCATGGTTTGGATGTTAACCGGTTTAAAGTAATGAAGTGCCAAACCGATGACCATAGGATCTTTTAACAGGGTAATGTGGTATTCATACGTGCGCTCCCTGGCTGAATACCGGGCGCTGGCATCGGGTGCTACCGTATGAATTGAACGAATAGCAATGTCGCGGGGAAGAAAAGAATTTAGCCGATGCAGTAAGTCTTGTTTTTTAAAGGGCTTCTCAATATCCGCGTGAAAAAACTGCTGCGTACAATGAACGCCCGTGTCCGTTCTACCACTACCCACAATTTTGATTTCCGAGCGTAACAACTTAGTTAAGGCATGCTCCACCACTGTTTGCACCCCGGTAGCATTGGCCTGGCTTTGCCAACCGGCATAGTTGGTTCCGTTGTATGCGATTTCAAAAAAATACCGGGGCATAGTAACGTTATCTGGTGCGGTTTTTAGGTTAAATTCACAACACGTTGTTCAGAATTAGGATAGCATTTTATTGCTGAAGCGGTTGCGCTTTGAATCTTGAACGGTGAAGTGGTAATTTGCCGGCCAAGTTAAATGAACACATCTATGTGGCAAAGAATTCAAACCGTATTTCTGATTATAACCATTGCTTCACTTTTAATAGCCTTAGTACAACCCATCTGGCAAGTGCAGTCGGGTGATGCAACCTTAACGTTAACACCTTTTTATTTACTACAGGCTAATGCCTATACCTACATGCCGTATTCCCTTACCGCCATACTTGCTGTGGCCGGCATCACCCTGGCCATCATTACCATCAGGCGTTATGACAACCGGCTGCTGCAAATCAAGCTTGGCGCCTTAAACTCACTCGTGCTGGCCGGTTTTATGTTTAGCGCAGTCATCTTCACCTCTAAACTTTCCGAACAATATCAGGGTAGTGTAGGCATGGTTTGGCTCATATTGGCCGGGGTTGCGGTAATTTCAAATTGGCTGGCCATCAGGTTTATCAGGAGGGATGAGCGGATGGTGAGGGATTCGGACCGTATACGCTAAACCGCTATTACCTGTGCGGGTAACGCTGGTTATTTTTTTGGTTCTGCTCGGTTGGCGGGTGTCTTCGCAATCTGTTCCGTGTTGTACAGAAGCTGTAGAACTTATTGCACTAATTCATGCAAATCATATTCAACCTGTTCCGCAGGACAGCCTTTTCGAAAAACAGCTTTTTGAAGAAATCTTTCAAACCTTAGATCCTCAACGCAAGTTATTTTCCCGAGATGACCTCAATAAACTGATTGACATCCGCAAATCATTATTAAACAGATTAAAAAACAACGATTCGCAAGTACTTACCGATATCGGGCTTCTGTATAAAAACAAAATTATCGAATACGAAAACTGGGTAACTCGTTACATGGGCAAACCCCTCGATTTCTCCACTTCCGAATTTTTTTATGTATTCCACGAGCTGAAGGAACGGCCGGCCAATTCAAACCAGTTGTTACAGCATCGTCAGCGGTTGATCAAGTTCGAGGTACTTGAAAAAATGAACAGGCTCAAACAGGTTGATACCTTGAACAGAAATTTTGTTTCGTTTGAAAGAGATGCCCGCGAAGCCTGGTTGCAAGTTGAAAAAAAATGGTTGGAGAAAGTGCGGCAGCCTCCACAAGGGCTTAACGCTTACGTCATGCATGCTATCCTGAAATCCATCGCTAAAATTTATGATCCGCACACCGATTATTTTTCTTCGCGTGATGCACAGGATTTCAAAGCTTCCTTGTCAGATCGCATGTTGGATTTTGGCTTTGCGATTTCAGAAAACGATAAAGGTGAAATCATTATCGACATGCTAACCCCGGGAGGGCCTGCATGGAATTCGAACGAAATCAATCCAGGAGATTTGCTCACCGCACTTATCAATGCTAAAAAGCAAACAATCGATTTCTCCGGCTTGACCATAGAAGAAGCTTATGACATCCTGGAGGGAACCGACATAACTGAAGCGGAAATTATCATTCAAAAACCCGATGGGCAAACCAGGAATGTATTTCTTACAAAAGAAGAAATTGAGAACTCGGAAAATGTAGTAAAAGGGTTTATTCTGAACGGAAAAAATAAAATAGGTTACATTAACCTTCCGGCCTTTTACACCCAATGGGAGAATGAAAAAGCACAGGGTTGTGCAGCGGATGTTGCCAGCGAAATATTAAAACTAAAGAAAGAAAAAATTGAAGGGCTTATACTTGATTTACGGTATAATGGCGGGGGCGCCCTGCATGAAGCCTTGGAGCTGACTGGAATATTTATTGACTCCGGCCCGCTTATCCTTTACCAAAACAGGCAAGAGCCCGTAATTACAATTAAAGACCCGAACAAAGGAACAATTTATGACGGGCCTCTTATTGTATTGGTGAATGGCTTCAGCGCTTCAGCTTCGGAGCTTCTGGCTGCAACGCTTCAAGATTACAACCGGGCACTTATTGTTGGTTCGCCTACTTTTGGCAAGGCTACCGGCCAGGAAATTTTACCCTTCCCGGCAAAACTCCCTTCTTCCAAAAGCAATACAACAGAATCATCGGCAGTGAAAATTACTACCGACAAACTTTACCGCATAACCGGTAAATCTTATCAGCACCGGGGCGTAAAGCCCGATATTTCAATGCCTGACATTACCATTTCCGTTCCGTACCGCGAAAGCTATTACCGAAACAGCATAAAAGTCGATTCAATAACCAAGAAAACCTATTACACACCCGCACCACCATTGCCTGTTCATAAACTAAAAACCGTTAGTGAGGCACGACAGCAAAATGCCCAAAACCATAAGCTCATTAACAACCTGGCACAGCATGTTGTAAAACCTGTTCCGTTAACATTTGCTGATTACATTGCCCAAAAGCAAACATTGAATGACTATTATGCCGCATACGATGCACTGAAAACAGCGAGCACAATGTTCAAAGCCCAGGCCACAGCATTCGACAAGTCACTGTTAACGATGGATACCCACCGCAACGAGCAACAAAAACAGTTTGCCAGCCAACTGGAAGAAAGTGTTTATATTAATGAGACTTTTCTGATCATGTGCGATTTCATAAGTTTAAAGAAGCAATAGTCCCATGCGCAACTTTACTTTAAGAAACTTCCTTTTCGGATTTTTCATTATCCCCGTTAGTTTATTTGGTCAACAAAAAGCAGAATCAGTTTTGTATATGGAGGCTATCGGCAACGAGTTTGAAGCCGTGTCAAAAAACATGATGAGCTACACCAGTGCAGCAGCCCATGGAAAAGGTGCCCGCAAGGTTGAAAAGAAGCGTCAGGAATTGTTGGCGCAAATAAAAGAAGCAGAACGTAATGTACGGAAAATGAAACCCTTTCAGGGCGATGCTACCTATCGCGATACGGTAGTAGCCTATTTTAACATGTCGCACACGGTGTTAAGCGAAGACTTTGGAAAGATCATTGACCTGGAAGACGTTGCCGAACAATCGTACGATGGTATGGAAGCCTACCTATTGGCCAAAGAACTGGCCAACGAAAAGCTGGATAATGCCTACGAAAAAGTTTCGCGGCAGCAAAAAGCTTTTGCCACTACACATAATATCCGCCTGTTGGAGAACACTTCAAAACTCAACCAAAAGTTGGCCACCTCCAGCAAGGTGATTAAGTATTACAACGAAGTTTACCTTATTTTCTTTAAAAGTTTTAAAGATGAAATTTACCTGATGGAGGCCCTGGAAAAGGGCGACATCAATGCCAAGGAGCAAACGAAAAACGCACTGGCCAATAGTGCAACAGCAGGCCTTCAAAAGCTTGGTCCAACGCCTCCCTTTCAGGGCGATGCCTCACTTAAAGTTGCCTGCCAGCAAATGCTGAATTTTTATAAACAAGAAGCAACCGTATCGGCACCCTTGCTAATCGACTTTGATTTGAAAAAAGAAAACTTTGAAAAGATCAAGAAAGCGTTCGATGCAAAGCGTAGCAACGAGCGCACCAAGGCTGACATTGATTTGTACAACAATGCTGCTAAGGAATACAATGATGCCGTGAACAAGGTAAATGCTGTGAGCACTGAATTAAACAAAAAACGCAGCCTTGCGCTTGACAACTGGAACAAAACAGTCGATCAGTTTTTGCACCGGCACATACCTAAATATTAATACTGCCAACCTGTCACCAAAACATCTTTGGAACAACATTTGAAACCCCTGCCGCGCGCAGGGTTTTTCATTTTGTAGCCTGTGGCACCGAATTTTAAACTCAAAAAAACAACACTATGGCAGCCGTACAGGAAAAAGGTACCATTTCCATCCATACCGAAAACATCTTCCCCATCATCAAAAAATTCCTTTACTCCGACCACGAGATTTTTTTGCGTGAGTTGGTGAGTAATGCAGTAGATGCCACGCAGAAATTAAAAAAGCTTACCTCTTTGGGGGAGTTTAATGGCGAACTGGGTGATTTAAAAATTGACGTAAGCTTCGACAAAAAGAAAAAGACCATCACCGTAAGCGACAAAGGCATTGGCATGACTGCCGATGAGGTGAAGAAATATATCAACCAGATTGCATTTTCCGGAGCAGCGGAATTCGTAGAGAAATTTAAAGACAAAGCAGACGCTAAAGATATCATCGGCAAATTTGGTTTGGGCTTTTACTCGGCTTTCATGGTAGCCGATAAAGTTGAAGTTATTTCAAAATCGTATCAGGAAGGAACCGAGGCCGCCAAGTGGACATGCGATGGCTCTACCGAATTCGAATTATCGAAAGCGAAAAAAGAAACCCGTGGTACGGATGTAATTCTTCACATCAATGCTGATTCGGAAGAGTTTCTGGATGAATGGCGTTTAAAAGGAATCCTGGAAAAGTACTGTAAGTTTCTGCCGGTTGAAATCAAATTCGGAACAAAAGAGGAAAGTGTACCCGCCCGAACGCCTGAAGACGGTCAGGCGGGCGGGGAAGATGGCGAAGACAAGGATGGCAAGAAAAAATACAAAACCGTAACCGTTGATCGCATCATCAACAACACCCAGCCTATCTGGACCAAATCGCCAAACGATTTAAAAGATGAGGACTACCTGAAATTTTATAAGGAACTCTACCCGTTCAGCGAAGATCCCTTATTCTGGATTCATTTGAATGTGGATTATCCCTTCAACCTCACCGGGGTGTTGTACTTCCCCAAGGTGAAAAACGACTTCGAAATCCAAAAAAACAAAATCCAACTGTACTCACGTCAGGTGTTTATTACCGATGAGGTGAAGGATGTTGTGCCTGATTTCTTAATGTTATTACATGGCGTGCTTGATTCGCCAGACATTCCGTTGAACGTATCGCGCAGTTATTTACAAAGCGATGCCAACGTAAAAAAAATTAGTCAGCATATAACTAAAAAAGTTGCCGATAAGCTTCAGGATCTTTTCAAGAAAGACCGGAAAGACTTTGAAAAGAAATGGGATGACATTAACATCTTTGTAAAGTACGGCATCATCAGCGATGAAAAGTTTTACGATCGCGCCAAAGACTTTACCTTATTCAAAAATGTAGATGCGCAGTACTTTACTTTCGATGAATACAAGGAAAAGGTAAAAGCCATTCAAACCGATAAAGACAAACAACTGGTATACCTGTACACTACTGATCCCGGAAAACAAGATAGCTTTATACAGGCCGCCAAAAACAAGGCTTACGATGTGTTGCTACTGAATGGCATTCTCGACAATCACTTCATCAATACACTGGAACAAAAACTGGAGAAAACCCAGATCAAACGCGTAGACAGCGACACAGCTGACAAACTGATTGACAAAGACGAAAAAAATGAAAGCGTTCTGTCAAAAGAAGAAGAGGAGCAACTAAAAGGCATCTTTGAAAAAGCTATTAACAATAGCAACATGACGGTAGCGGTAAATGCCATGGCTACGGATGAACTGCCAGTAGTGATTACCATGAGCGAATTTATGCGCAGAATGAAAGATATGGCCAAGATGGGTGGTGGCGGTTATGCCTTTATGGGCAGCATGCCCGATAGTTATAATGTGGCCATTAATGGCAACCATAGCATTGCTCAAAAAATACTGAAGGCCGAAACAGAAGAGCAAAAAACCAGACTGGCTAAACAGGCTTTTGACCTGGCCCTGCTTTCGCAGAACATGCTTACCGGAGCTGACCTGACTAATTTCATTAAGCGAAGTGTGGAATTTGTAGCCTAACGCTTACACACGATTCCTCCCCCTGTCAGGGGGAGGTGTCCGCAGGACGGAGGGGGTAATTGCGATTTTGCCTATACTTTTTCAACTTTAACATCGTTTTTTAATCCGTATGCTTATTCGCTTTTTCCTTTTAACTGGAATGATCGCCCTCATGGGCAGTTCCCTGCTGGCACAGGAGGAAACGCCCGATCGCATGTTTACTATTGACACCCCGGTAAACCTGGATTTTACCAAAGAGGAGGAGCCGATGAACTCCCCCAAAAAGAAAAAGCCCAAGAAAAAAGTTTTCTACGGTATCAAAACAAAAAAAGGGTTTTCACGAAAAGGTGTTGGTGAGCGCACGGTTTATGAAACATTTTTTTACCTGAAAAAACCCGAGGTGCCCGAAACACTCGTGCGGGATATTTACTATTACGATTTTGCCCGAAGGGAAATTATCCGCACAAGCCGGTTCGATCCAAAAAAGGGGGTGCTGGTACACGGCCCTTATAAAAAAATTCAAAACAATGTGGTGCTTGAATCGGGCATTTTTTACAAAGGCACCAAACACGGGCGCTGGATGAAATATGCACGCGATAGCGTGTTGCAAGACAAGGAAAAATATTTTCGCGGGTGGCCGAAGGAATCACTGGTGAGCTACTACGATCCGGTGGAGCGTAAAAAACCAAAAGAGATTATTCCCATTGAATTTGGTGAGAAGGAGGGGAACTACTATATGTTTTTTGAAAACGGACAAGTAGCCGTTACCGGAGAGTATAAGTGGGATCAGAAAATTGGCGATTGGTACGAATACTACCCTAGCGGTCGAAGAAAAAAGTTAGTAGCCTATCCTAAAGAGGCCTTTGATAAAAATGTAACCCCCTACATTAAGGTTGAATGGAATGATAAGGGACGGGAGATATACAGAAACAATAAAGGAAGTTAAGTTCCTAACCTGATAACTAAATTACATTAGCATCATCAACGAATTAACGAATCAATTTATCGCATCTTCAAAATGCCTGATCTCCGGAGCGCTGCCTAACTTCACAGAAATTATATCAAACCTAATATGCCCATGCCAGTCGGTTGCATGAATGTATTCTTCAGCTGCTTCCATAATCTTCCGGCCTTTCTTATAGTCCACAAATGTTTCGGGCTCACCAAAAGCATCTGAGCTTCGGGTTTTAACCTCCACAAAAATCAGCCAGTTATCTTGCTGAACAATAAGGTCAATCTCCGCATGCTTGTACCGGTAATTGCGGGCCATAATTTTAAATCCTTTCTTTTCCAGAAATGAAGCGGCCTGATCTTCGCCTTGTTTTCCAATTTTATTTTTATCGGCCATGGGTACCACAATATCATCTTTCGGCACGCTAAAATTCGCACATTAGTAATACCTTTGAAAGGAATTTACCAACATGTCAACAACAAAGAAATACATTGAAAGCTTCACACGCCAACTGGCGGAAGCACTACGCATAAGTGAATCCATCGATTTAGTAAGGCCTGGCAGTGACATTCGTAATGTGGTTATTGCCGGCATGGGTGGTTCAGGCATTGGCGCCAACCTGATTGAGTCCCTCACGTTTGGAAGGATTCCCATCCCCATCACTGTTTGCAAGAGCTATAACATCCCCCAGTTTGTGAGTCCGCATACCTTGTTTATCGCGTGCTCCTACAGCGGCAACACCGAAGAAACCATTGCAGCCCTTAATAAAGCTTTACTGAAACGCGCGCATGTCATTGCCATTGCCTCCGGAGGGAAATTGCTGGACATCGCACGGGAGTACAACCTGTTTTACATTCAGCTGCCGGCCGGCTCGGACAGCCCGCGGGCCATGCTGGCGTATAATATGATTGCCCTGTTGTCGGTCTTCTATCACACCAACCTGATTGGCTCAACCTTTATAAAAGAAACAGAAAATGCTATTCAGTTCTTAGATCGAGGGGAGAAAGGCATTCAAAATGAAGCTGAATTGATTGCCCGAAAACTAAAGGGTAAGCTTCCGGTAATTTATTGCGACAACCGGTTGTATGCTATGGCCCTTCGTTTTCAGCAACAGTTAAATGAAAACGCCAAACAACTGGCGCACATCAACACCTTCCCGGAAATGAACCACAATGAATTGGTGGGCTGGCAATTCCCGGAAAATCTGATGCCCATGCTCCAGGTAATTTACATGTACTCCGATCATGATCATGAACGCGTGGAAAAACGCATGGAGATTTGTCGCCCTATCTTCGAGAAGAAATCGAACCCGATTATTGATATGGTGGGTGAGGGTGCCTCGTTGCTGGAGCAATACTATTACCTCATTCACCTCACCGATTGGGTATCCTTTTACCTGGCTAAAGAAAATGGTGTAGAACCCGACCCGATTGAATCGATAAACTACCTGAAAGGAGAATTGGACAAAATAAAATAAACTTTGAGAACCAATTCTATGTTCATAACTTGAATTATGGAATGGCGCGAACACATTACATCAAATAGGGAAATTCTAGGAGGAAAACCTATTATCAAAGGCACCCGACTATCGGTTGAGTTTTTGCTCGGGTTATTCGCCAATGGATGGTCGGAGGAAAAAGTTCTTAAGAATTACCCAACCTTGAAAAAAGACGATATTCTTGCCCTGTTTGCGTATGCCCAGAATAGTGTTAAGGATGACTTACTGATTAGCCTCAAATCATAAGTTTTGATGAAGCTCTTGGCGGATGAAAATATCCCTCTCGAAACTGTTGAGCTACTTGAGGAATCCGGACATGACGTATTGTCTATTCTAAGAAAATATTCAGGAATTTCAGACCATGAAATTATCGACCTTTCAAATAAAGAAGGGAGGTTAATGATTACATTCGATAAAGATTTTGGATTCTTAATATTCGCCAAAGGAATTCATCCTACTCAGGGAATTATTTATCTAAGGGACGCTGAGCTCACTCCTGAGAAAACTGCTCAAGTATTGATCAAACTGCTTGAATCAGGCAACTCATTTGATGGAAATATGAATGTTGTAACAGAACATTTTATCCGGCAGCGAAAATTCTAAGCATGAATTCACTCGTAAACCGCAAAACACAATTCATTCACCTCGGTCTTATCGATTACCAACAAGCCTGGGATTACCAGGCTTCGCTTTTTGCAAAAATCCTCGAGGTAAAAAAAGAAAACCGCGACTTACCCGTTGGTCAACAAAAGCAAACGGATAATTTTTTGATTTTCTGTGAACATCCTCATGTGTTCACCCTCGGAAAAAGTGGTGACGAGGCTAATCTGAAAATAAAAAAAGAAAATCTACACACCATAAACGCATCCTACATCCAATCCAACCGTGGGGGCGACATCACCTACCATGGCCCGGGACAGATTGTTGCATATCCTGTTATTGATCTGGAGAATTTCTTTACCGATATTCATAGCTATATGCGTCTTCTTGAGGAGGCTGTCATTCAAACCTTGCATCTATTTGGAATTTCAGGGGGGCGCATTCCCGGCCTTACCGGTGTATGGCTGGATGTTGATGAAGAAAAACGGTCGAGAAAGATTTGCGCGTTGGGTGTAAAAACCAGTCGCTGGGTAACCATGCACGGTTTGGCCTTTAATGTTAATGCCGACCTGAACTACTTTAACTACATCATTCCTTGTGGTATAGCCGACAAAGCGGTAACGTCAATGGAAAAAGAGTTAGGACAAAAACAAGACATGAAGGCTGTAGAAGAAATCCTCAAAACCAGGATTGCAGAACTTTTTGAAATGGAGTTGATATGATTCGCGATATTGAAATTCCCGAAGTAAAAAATGTTACGGTGGTTATTGCCCGCAAGCAACAACCCGGTGAAACAGTCGAATGGAAAGTTTACCTGATCAATAAAAATCCTTTCCCGATAGAAAACGCATTAATCGCCAGTAAAGGATATGGCGAAAAAAACGGGGAAGAGCAGCAAACTTCCGTACTGCGGCATTTTATTGAAACGGTTCCAGCCGAAAGTGCAGCGCTGGTTGAACCCATTGACCCGGCAGTATTTCACTTGAACAATGAATACTGGGTAAGCTACTACATTGGAACCACTATCTTTGACAAGCGATTTGTTTTTGTACCCGATTCCATTCGGGAGGATAATTTGATTTTTATAAAGGAGTTAAATACAGAAGGAATATTACACTCTTGATAAGTGAATGCAAAGAGGAATCTCAAAAGAATGCATCTGCGAATACTTTACCGATGCTTTGCCATATCCCGGTATTGCGAATCTCCCAAATCAGTGATTGGACTACTAACAAGATTACAACGATAAGATTTGGTTTGTAGTCGATCTTTCTCAGCAAATCAACTATCAAGGATAAAATTCCAATCAAGGCGATAGCAACAAGCGTAACCGAAACAGCAACAGGAAAAGGAGTTCCGAAATAGATAATTAATCCACGTCCCAGTCCCGGGCCAATCATTAATAGTGCTGTGCCGATCATGTAACGCATGTGATAAGAAGTTCTTCTTGTGTTGATTACAGCCAGGCTGTAGAGGATGCCAAAAATGATAAGGGTGGGGATGCTTAAGGCAACTACCGCAACCGCTTCATGTATAGAAGGAAGTACTTCCAGGTTCTTGTGAAAAGTCATTCTGGCAACAAGAAAAATGGAAACCATAAGGAGAGGGCAAGGGCATAGGAAAACCTTCCTATGGCTTTGTGAAAGTTGTTTTTCTTGCGAGCGATCAGCAATGGCTGAACAATAAGCATGAACATCCATAAAAGCATAATCACTGCATGAAAGTGTTGAACAAATTGAAAGCCTTCAAAGGAGGGAAAGAAAATGATGTATGTGCGATAGAAGCCCCATACTAAAATAATCAGAATGACGAGCGATATCAGGCTGATGCGATTATAGCGGATTGATTGTGCTTGATGCATGGTGTGTTAGGGTTGGTTAGTGTTTTCAAATTGACTTCAGATCAAGGCTTAAAGGACTATTCAATCGCTGCGTACTCCTTATGTCCTTTGGTTTGCTACTCATACTTCAGCGCCTCCACCGGGTTACTCTTGGCTGCTTTCAATACTACGGTGGCCACCGTGCTTAGCATGATCACAATCAATATCACCACAGGCAAAGCAAAGTGCCACCAGTGTAATTCAATATGTTCAGTGAATTTTTCAAGATATTGCTGTGTGAGGTAATAGGCTATAGGAATACCAACAATTGCTGCTACCATGATCTGTCTTATGGTTGTATTCAACAGTACCTGAGCAAGTTGGGGCAGCTCTGCCCCTAATACCTTTCGTATTCCTATTTCTTTTATCTTTTCAGTAGCCTTATTGGAGATCATTCCCAACATTCCCAAGCTCGCTATACCAATGGCGAGGCACGTGAAAAACAAAATTTGATTGCGCCATATTTTCTCGCTCCGGTAATGACGGTTTACGTGGTCATCCAGAAAATACCAGTTGAAAACATTACCCGGAAAAATTTCTGCATAGGCCTGTTCTGCATCCCGAAGTATGGCATCTATTCTTGTTGCCTCCAGGTTCAGTGTAAAGCGCTCAGGTTGCAGGTTTGCATTCAAATAATGCTTGTACGCCAGTGCTATGCCGGCATCGGCCTTGGAATCGTGGTCTCCAGAAAATTTTAACATTGGGCGCAAGCGATAGCCCTTTATCACACCAATAATGGTAATAGGCCTCCACGTGATGGTATCCATAACAGAAGGTCTTCCTTCAATTTGAATGACCGAACCCACCGCCTCCCCGGCTGATGTAAAACCAAGGCGTAGAAGTGCACCTTCGCTGATGATGATACTGTTGTCTCGGTCTGACTCAGTGAAATTTCTTCCGGCTAAAAGATTGATGTTGTAAAACGGAATAAAGTCCTCATCAACGCCACCATTGGTATCCAGCGCTATGTATGGGGAGTTTAAACTTCGTTTAGCTCCAATAGTTTTTGCACCATCACCCATTACTGAACTACTGATGGTCATATTCAGAATTCCGGATAAGGCCAGCAACTTGTTTTTGAAGACCTCTACATCTGACGCATAGTGGGCCGTTTTGAATACAGGTGCATTTATGGTGATCAGATTTTCTTTACTAAACCCCAGGTCTTTTGTGAGCACAAAGGTCACCTGCTGGTAAATCATAAATCCCCAAATGATAAGCACAACGGCTATGGATAATTGCAGGGATGTTAATGACCACTGAACACCCGATTTTCCGGTGAGCTGATTTTTCCGGGTGAAGAGATCCCTTATTTTCGGAACCATCGACAAATATGTGGGATACGTTGCCGAGAGCAGAATCATCAGCGCAACAACCATAAACATGAGCAAAATGGATTCCTGATCAATTTCGAAAACGGGAATCTGCAGCGCCACATTCAATGGATATTTCAACAATTGAATCAAGGTAAAAGCAAGTGCTAATGTGATAATGAAAACAAGCGCTGATTCTATAGTAAATTGTTTGATGAAATCAACTGAGGCGGCACCCGATACTTTTCGGGTAGCCACCTCTTTCTGGCGCAGCCTGATGCGGGAGTTGGTCAGACTGATATAGTTTACAAAAGCCAGCATCAAAACCAACAACCCTACCGATTGAAAAATATGAAGTAAGGTTTTTGACTTTGGATGGAACTGATCACCTCTCCATTTTTGGCTGAAGGCCACTTCACTTAACGGCTGAACTATATTAGTTGCTTTCGATTTAAACAGTCTCAGTGCAGGTCCATAATAGGCTTCAATTATTTCTGGTTGATTGAATTTGCGTTCCAATTCTTTCCAATCAGGCGATAGACCGCATTTTATATACGATGTTGCAACAGGTGGCCCAAATGCGGTAGCCCAATAATTTACCCTGCCTTGATTAGACAATACAATCTGAAAATCCAGATGAGTGTTAGGTGGCAAATCTGCAAACACCCCTGTAACGATATACGGTTGTTTATTGATAGCAATATTTTTTCCTAACGGTTCATCATTGCCAAAATACTTTTGTGCAATGGAGTGACTGATCACGGCTGCGTTAGCTTCTTTTAAAACACGGCTAGCATCACCCTGTAGCAAGGGTATGGAAAAGAACTCGAACAGGTTGGCATCGGTCATCACTACTTTTTCTTCCAAAATTTTTACTTCTGAATACCCGGGTTTTTCGTAGGACACCACAATGTCCTTATCAAAACCAGTAAGTTCATTGGTGAAGTAGCTTCGTTCGAGTATGCGCGTATAACTTTCTACTGCAGGAAAATCAGCGGCCACCTGAACTACAAAGGGGGTACCAGCAACACCATATACCTCACTATCCCAACTTTTGCCGTCATCCGACCATTCCCATAAAAGGCCAAGCCTGGCTATTCGTTCCCAATCTTTCCATTGCCTATCACTTTTTAGTTCATGCCGGGCATATTGCCAGAGAATAAGAAACACAGCAAAGCCAACGCTAAGCCCTGCCACATTAATAAATGTGAAGAACGGATTTCTCGCCATCAGGCGTAGGGAGAGTTTGAGGTAGTTGAGGAGCATAGTTGTTCGTTGTTCGTTGTTGGTGGGCGTGCTGTCAACTAAAATCTACCAACCAAAAACTTATAATTAAATCATTCATATTTCAGTGCTTCCACCGGATTGCTCCTGGCGGCTTTCCAAACTACAGAAGAAATGGTGAGCAACATGATCACGACTAAAATCAGAACAGGTAAAGTAAAGTACCACCACTGCAGTTCTGTTCGCTCGGAGAATTTTTCAAGGTAGCTCACTGACAAGCGCCAGGCTACAGGAACTCCTACCAACGCAGCAATAACCATTTGCTTAACGGTGGGGTTTAACAGCACCTGTGTAATTTGATGCAACTCCGCCCCCAGTACCTTGCGGATTCCGATTTCTTTGGTTTTCTCAATGGCTTTACTGTTGATCAACCCCAGCAACCCCAGGCAGGCAATACCAATGGCCAGTATGGTAAAAAAAGCTATTTGATTCTTGGCCACTTTCTCATTGTTATATTGGCGGCCTACTTTTTCATCTAACCAATACCATTTAAATGTTTCTTGCGGGAATAGCGATTGGTACAAGGCTTCTACGCGGTCGAGTATTTCTTGAGATTGGTTTACATCAAGACTAAAAGACAACTTAAGTGGTTTGTAAAAGGGCACAAGAAAGTCTTTATAAAACAAAGCAACTCCCCGTCCATGTTCGGTGGCATCATTGTAGAAGGGTCTGAATTCATAATCAGAAATGATCCCGATAATTTCAGCACTTTCCGTTGTTCCCTGCGGCACAAGTACCCGCTGCCCTATGGCTTCTTCTGGGGATTGGAAGGCAAGTCTTTTCATTAGTGCCCGACTAATCAACAGGCTGTTTCTATCGGCCGGGTTATCGGCAAGAAAGTTTCTTCCGGCCACCAGTTCGATTTCAAAAGTTTTCAGAAAATTTTCATCCACTCCACCATTTGAATCTACCCCGACAAAATTACTGCTCTTGTTGCGTTGCAGGGTAATGCCTTTTGCATCTGGATCTCCGGCCAGGGAATAACTTACTGTCGATTCCCGTATTCCTTCAATACGTTTTATCTCCTGAAGAAAAGAAGATATCCGGGAATCGGAGAAGGTTGCACTGGCGGGCCCTTCAATCACTACTACACCTTCCTTTTTTATTCCGATATCTTTTTCCAATACATAGTTTAATTGCGCGCTTATGATAAATACCCAAATCAGAAGCATAACGGCAGCACCGTATTGAACAGTAACCAATCCGGAATTGAGGATTGATGGTTTAAGCCTGGTATTGGATTTTTTAAATAACTCATGTATACCTTTCTTTTGAATGATCCATAAAGGGTATGCTGCTGTTAGCACAACGCCAGCAACAAACATCGATACTATTACCATGAGCACGTGGTTGGAATGATCTGACCAGGCCGGAGTATAAAGGTTTAACCATTGTTCGGCCGGGTTCTTTAAAAGTTGAAAGAGTGTAAGTGCGGCCAAACCGGCAATGAAGTTGATCACAACGGACTCAACAAAAAACTGCTGGCTAAACTCCTTTTTGGCAGCTCCAACAACTTTTCGGGTTGCTAATTCTTTTAACCGTTTGTTTAAGGAGTGAATGGACAGCGTGATGTAATTGATCCAACCCAACAACAACACAATGAAAGAAACAACATACAATCCTTCCAACAGATATTTTGATTTTGTTTTAAAAATATTTCCACGATAGTCGGTAAATACAACTTCAGTTAATGGTTGAACCAGGGGGCTCCAATCACAATGGGCACATCCGTATTTCACAAAGGCGTATAGTTCTGATTTGCGTTTATCCAGGTCTTGTTGAAAGACTGAAAAGTCATAACCCTTTTCCAGTCTGAAATAACAATAGCCTGTCCAGCCACCCCAGGTGGATATATCAATTCCCTGTTTACCAACCACCGAGAACGCGAGGTCAAATTGAAATTGGGTATTTGAGGGTAGGTTTTCATAAACACCCGTGACCATTACCGGTATGCTATCATTCAGGTAAACTATTTTGCCTATTGCCCGATCTCCCCCAAAGTACTTTTTTGCAGTAGCTTCCGACAGTACCACTGTATTGGGGGCGTCCAGCACATGCTGCTTGTCACCGGAAATAAGAGGAATTGTAAAGAATTGGAAGAAATTAGGATCGGCAAAAATAGATTGCGGTTCACGGTAATGAATTTTTTCATCAGTGTTTTTTATGATGGTTATAAATAGGTCTTTGTCGATACCCTGAAGCTTTTTATCAAAGCTATTTGGTATTGAAATTCGGGTTACTTCTTCCACCCGCGGGAATGTCTTGCTAATTTCATGGGCGACTCCCCAACTATTGAATGCACCCAGGAAGCCGTCCCAGTTATTATCATTATCGGTCCATTTAAAGTCAATAGCCAGGCGTGCTATCCGATCAGCATGCTGATGGTATTGATCTGATTTGAGTTCATGCTCTGCATAAGGCCACAGGAGCAAAAATGTAGCAAAGCCAACGCTAAGCCCTGCCACATTAATAAATGTGAAGAACGGATTTCTCGCCATCAGGCGGAAGGAGAGTTTTATGTAGTTGAGGATCATAGTTGTTCGTTATTGGTTGTTGGTTGTTCGAAATCTTGAGCAACGAGTAGCGAACAACCAGCAACAGGTTTTATTCATACTTCAGTGCCTCCACCGGGTTACTCTTCACGGCTTTCCAGATTACGGTTGCCACGGTGCTTAGCATGATCACAACCAGTATCATCACGGGCAAAGCAAAGTGCCACCATTGAAGTTCAATGCGTTCGGAGAATTTTTGTAGGTATGAGTCACCCAGGTACCATGCCGTTGGCATGCCCACCAGAATCGCAATACCCAATTGAATGAAAGAGGGTTGAAGAATCAGCCTGGTGATGTGCCCGCTGTGCGCTCCCAGAATTTTGCGAATGCCCACTTCCTTCGTCTTGGAAATAACTTTGTCGGCAATCATGCCCTGGAAACCCAAACAGGCGATCACTATGGCAAGTACCACGAAAAGCATTATCCGATTGCGGGTAATCTTTTCATTTGCGTACAGATTATTCATGTTTTCTTCGAGAAAGGACCAGGTAAAAGCCGTTCCGGGATACATCACCTTGTAATCAGCTTCTACTACAGCTATCGTATGCTGAATATTGACGGGATTCATCTTGACGAAAAGTTTCTCCAGCGGAAAAAATTCAACATTCCTGTTCTTATAGGTGAACATTTTTCCTTTAGATTGAAAATCATTTTTTAAATCAGTAGCAGCCAATGAGCTTTCAAAAAACGGGAAGGTTCGATATTCCTTAACCACACCTATTATTTCAACGGTAAGCCACACCCCACGCTCTTCACTGATAAGAACCTCCAATCGTGTGCCTACCGCATCCGCAGGGTTTTCAAAACCCAGCCGCTGAACTGCTACCTCACTAAGAATAGCGACATCACTTCGGTCATCCTGTATAAAATTTCGTCCTGCCACAAGCTTCAAATCAAAGAGCGGGATATACGTTTCATTTATTCCATTCCATTCAAAGCCGATTTGCATCAACCTGCCGGATCTTCGTGTATTCAACTGAAGATAATCTACACCAGGGGCACCGAGGCTGTAGGCTGTTTTATCGATCGAGGGATTAACCGAGAGTCTGCTCATTAAGCCTTCGAGATGATTTTCATGATTTCTTACTGCAGGAATGTCTACTACCAGCACATGATCACGATCAAAACCGACTTCTTTATTAAAGATATGGTTCAACTCGAAGTACACCAATGTTGACCAAAGTATTAAAGTAATAGCAGAAGCATATTGAACAACGACCAGGCTTGATGAAAATATTCCTCCGGATTCCCCGGTTGACCTTTTGAAAAGAGAAAGAGAGTGCTTATTCGTGGCTTTGAATGCCGGATACAAGCCTGTTATGATGATGCTAAGTACAAACGTCAGAATAAAAACCATTACCGACCCGGTTTCTATTTGCCCCAGTTCATTAATTTGAATATTAAATAAGTGATGGAAAGGAATCCGGGCAAACTGCAGAAGTGTTATGGCTAAAAGCAGCGCAAATAGGTTGATGAGCGCTGACTCCGTGAGAAATTGAAAAGCGAAATCCGTACCGCGCGCCCCATTGACTTTTCGGGTGGCCAACTCCTTTTCCCGCTTCTTGTTCCTGGCTATCCATAAATTGATGTAATTGATCCATGCCATTGCCAGTAGCACAACCGCCACAATGGCAAAGGTTATTAGCAATGACTTTGACCGGTAAGCAAATTCATCGCCCGGAAGATTCGCGCTGAATATTATTTCCTTTAGTGGCTGAACAAAAACCTCGATGTCTGTATTATGCAGTACCTGCAGGATGGCCGCAAAGTAATCTCCCTTTCTTCCATTTAGCTTTGCCTCAAAATCTTCAAATGAATTTCCTGCCTTCAGTTTTACATAGTTAATGGTCGGGCTATTGAGCGCTTTTGCCCATACGTCAAGGTATGGCTCGTTTGATATGACCGTATTAAAAGTCAGGTGCGTGTTGTGTGGCAGATCTTTAAAAACACCAGTCACGTTAAGGGTGATCGAATCGTTAAGTTTCAACAATTCTCCAACAGGGTCTGCCTGATGAAAGTACTTGACTGCCTGACTTTCAGAAAGCACAACCGAACCGGCTTGAGCTAAAACGTTATCCGGATTGCCGCGTACCAAGGGAATGGAAAAGAAGTTGAAAAGATTTTGATCTGCATAGATCACATGTTCTTCCCTGAAAATCCTGTCTTCCTGTAATCGTCCAGCTCTTGACATCGTGATTTTTCTTCCGTGGGGAACGAGGTCTGCCGGAATTCCAAAGAAAAGTTGTGTATGAATGCGCACATAATCCTCCACCTCGGGAAAATCTTCTTTTGCACGCAGCGGAATATCCGACTTGGAAAAACTAACCCTGGAGTGGTCCCACTTTTTGCCATCATCGGCCCATCGCCAATGATACCCGATTCTGGCAATGCGCTCATAGTCCTTATGATATTGATCAGCTTGTAACTCCTTTATAGAAAAATCCCACAGCGAAATAAAAGACGCAAAACCAATACCCAACCCAAGAATATTAATGAAGGTGAAGAACGGGTTCCTTACCATCAGGCGTAGGGAGAGTTTGAGGTAGTTCAGTAACATCCTTGTTCGTTTTTTGGTTGGTAGTTGTTCGTGTTAGTCTATCAACTATGAACTAACCGCTATCAACGATTTTCCTGCCAAAGGAGATTTCATTTATAAACCGCCCAAAATCAAAGCCTCTGAGAAGTTAAGTGTGCCGAAACAGAACATTGGAATGTTTCAGTTCGAAACAAACCAGATCTGTTATGATGTAAAACTAAGCGTGAACACACTCCCCCTGCCCGGCACGGATTGCACACTGATGTCCCCATTTTGCTTTTGCATAATTTGCTTGGAGATGCTCAGCCCGATACCAGAACCTCCCTTTTTGGTAGAGAAGAACGGAATGAAAATCTGGTCGAGGTCCTCCTGTGATATTCCCTGCCCGGTATCGCGCACGTGAAGTTGCAGGTAACGGGTACCCATGGGTGAAGTGGCCAGCTCAATGTGCTTTCCATTTTTCATGTTGCGCATGGCCTCCACGGCATTCTTGATCAGGTTGATCAGCACCTGCTGCGTAAGATTCCTGTCGGCATAAACAAACTGCTGCCCCGGAACTTTGACATCCAGTGTTATACATTCTTTCTGCAATTCCCTTGCATACAGTGAGAGGGACTCATTCACCAGGGCAAGCATTTCCACTTTTTCAAGATTCGGCTCGGGCACCTGGTTGATGTTGCGGAAATTGTGAACAAATTCTTTCAGTGATTTGCTCCGCTGGTCAATCGTACGCAGACTTTCCATCATATCACTTCGCTCTTCCTCGGTCAGGCGTCTTTCGCTGGCATGCGCCTCTGTCACCATTTCATAGATATAGGATGAGAGTGTTGAGAGCGGGATGGCGGAATTGGAGATTTCATGCGTAAGCACGCGCAGCAGTTTCTGCCAGGTTTCCGCTTCACGCGCAGCCATTTCGCTGCTTACATCATGTATAGAAATTAACTTGAGATTCTTGTTCTCGAAGATCAGGTGCTGTGCATGGATAGAAAGAATGGATGTCTTTCCGGCCACCACTAGTTTCTCCGTAATCCTTCCTCCGTCCGGCATGTCAATCAGCGTTCGTGTAAGTCCGGCATCCACACGTCCAAGCGATTCAATCTTTTGCAGAAAAGGCATCTGGAACAGATTCTTTGCCGCATGGTTAATGAGGAAGATTTCTCCGGTAGTTTCTTCAAAACAAATCAGCGGTGCACTGGAGTTTTCCACAATGGCCAACAGCAACTGGTGCTGTGATTCCCGCTCTGACCTCAGCTTCTTGAAAATGTCGTTTAATTGATTGAATGCGCGGTGAAGATCATAATTATCAGCCTTTTTACTTTCTGAAAAGGTGATGGCAAAATCATTTTGACGCAGGGCCTGCAGAAAAGCTGTGAGCTTAAGTTCGGATTGAGTGACAAATCTTATCGTTTCAATGAACAGGCCAAAAGTGATGAGGCTCGTCCAGATGCCGGCCATCCAGTAGGGCGAATTAAACACCAGGAAACCCGTAAGGCATCCGAAAAAGCATATACCCAAAAGTCGTAAGGCCACCCGGAGCCGGAGTCGTTTACGAATATGAGATTCATTTTCCATGTTCACTCAGGCCGTATTCCTCGATCTTCCGGTAAAGCGTAGTGCGGCCGATGCCCAGTTCCTCGGCAGCGCGCGTCAGGTTATTTCCACACTTCATTAACGCCTTGCGGATAACCTCACGTTCCATTTCTGAAATGTTCAGGGTTTCTGTTAGTAGTAAGGGTGTTTCAATGACATCCAGCAGTTGAAAATCCGATACCTGCAGCACCGGCTCACGACAGAGAATTACCGCACGCTCAATGGCATGCTGAAGTTCACGAATGTTCCCGGGCCATTTGTACTTGCGCAGATCTGCAAGGAGGTTCGCTTCTGCTTCAAGCGACTTGCCGTACCGTTTTGTATAGTATTCAAAATAGTACTGGAAAAGGGCCGGTAAATCTTCCATACGGTCACGAAGCGGAGGCAAATTAATTTCGATAGTCTTGATCCTGTAAAAAAGGTCTTGCCGGAAAATGCCCTTCTTTACATACTCATAAACAGGCGCATTGGTAGCACAAATAATGCGGACGTCAATCGCAACAGGCGTATTGGAACCCACCTTACAGACAGATTTTGTTTGGATGGCCGAAAGCAATTTGATCTGCAGTTCTGGCGGGATATTTCCGATTTCATCCAGGAACAGAGTGCCTTTGTGAGCGAGCTCAAATTTCCCGATGCGCGATTCTTTGGCATCGGTGAAGGCGCCTCTTTCATGGCCGAACATCTCCGATTCAAACAATGCCGGAGGCAGTGCGCCTACATCAACCACGATGAATGGTTCATGCGCCCGGTTTGAACGCTGATGAATAGCTCTCGCAACAAGTTCTTTTCCCGTGCCATGTTCCCCCAGAATCAGCACCGAGGCATCGGTAACAGCCACACTATCGATGGCGGAAAGCACAGGCTGCATGGAAGAAGCCGAGGCAATAAAGGGGCTCTCATTTTTATTAAGATGATCCTGAAGTGCCTGCTGCTTTGACTTGAGATTCCGGTTCTCTTTCCGGGCCTGCGCCTGGTGATAGGCGTTAACCATGGTAGTTACCAGCTTTTCCTTGTCCCATGGCTTGGGCAGGAAATCAACAGCCCCTTCTTTAATTGATTTGACCGCGAGCTCAATATCACCATAGGCCGTTTGCAACACCACCTGCGTGAGGGGCGACAGTACCCGGATGCGGTTCATCCAAAAGATACCCTCATTGCCCGAAGTGACCCCCGCACTGAAATTCATATCCAACAAGATGACATCAATTTCACGACCCTTCAGAAACGACTCCAGTGTTTTGGGCGAACTGAGCGTTTCGATAGTCTCAAAATACTGTTTCAGGATCATGCGGGAGGTAAGCACCACATGGTCGTCATCGTCAATAATCAGGACCGTACCCTGATATTTATTCATGATTGGGGGATAGAGAAGTTATCTAAATTAGCCTAATTAAAACCTGAAACAAAAGCAATTCCAAACTAAGTATTCTGTAATTCAGGACACCTGGCGAATTCTGTTTACAAAGCCATTGTTTAATTTTGAAACAGTTGTTTCAAAAAAGAGCATGATCAACTCAGATATCTGAATAAAAAATCCATTCTATGATTATTAGACGAATTCTCCTTCATATTCTTCTTGTTATACTAATATCTTCCTGCAAGAAGAAGGAACCAGTACTGGTTACTGTAACCGGTAAAATCCCCGCATCAACAGCCGGCATTACCCTTGCACACGAACACATTCTTGTAGACTTTATCGGGGCGGACAGCATCTGGCCCGGCCGCTATAACGCGGATACTGTTTTTCATCATGTGCTGCCCTATCTGCTGGAACTCAAACCCCTGGGCGTTCAAACGTTTATTGAATTTACACCCAACTACCTTGGCCGTGATGTAATGTTGCTGAAACGTTTGGCCGAAGCCAGCGGTCTTAACATTATAACCAATACAGGTTACTATGGTGCTGTTGACGAAAAATATTTACCATCGCATGCGCACACCGAAACCGCAGAGCAATTAGCACAGCGCTGGGTTGAGGAATTCAACAACGGTATTGACGACACCGGCATCCGTCCGGGATTTATTAAACTCAGCGCTGACCAGGCCCCGCTTACAGAGGCGCAGAAAAAAATCATGAAAGCCGGGGCGATCACTCATCTTAACACCGGGTTAACCATAGCCGTTCATTCAGGTGATGGAAATGCGGCAAAAGAAGAGCTGGCAATCTTCATGGCCAACGGTGTAGCACCCGATGCCTTCATCTGGGTGCATGCACAAAACGAGAAAAACTTCGAAGTCTTTAAAGAAATGGCTTCACAAGGTGTGTGGGTAGAATTTGATTACGTACATCCGGAAACTATTGAGCAATACGTGAGCTTCTTAAAATTTATGAAAGCAAACAACCTGCTGCACCGCACCTTGCTTTCGCACGATGCCGGTTGGTATGATGTAGTGGATCCGCAAAGTATAACGTTTCGGGGTTACACGGCCATCTCCACGCTCCTTATACCCCGATTGAAAGAAGAAGGTTTTACAGAAAATGAAATCGATCTTCTTATTCGTAAGAATCCGGCTAAAGCCTTTAGTGTGCAGGTCAAGAAAAAGTAAACGGTTATGAAAAGCATTCGCTACACCACTGCTGCATTAGTATGCGTTGCTAAAGATTGTTAACTTGACCACATGAATGCTGACCTGAAAGACATTCTTTTTCTCGACATTGAAACCGTTGCCAGCACCGATAATTATGTCACCCTGGACGAACGCCTGAAAACACAGTGGTCGCGTAAAGCTTCCTTTCTGAAACGCGAAGAAGGTGTTACCGATGAACAACTATTCCATCAACGCGCAGGCATTTATGCCGAGTTTGGAAAAATTGTATGCATTGCTGTGGGAAAATTATTTGACACCGAATCGGGTGAGTTAGGACTTAAGACAAAAGCCTACTACGGACACGATGAAAAAGCGCTACTACAAGATTTCAAAGCCATGCTTGAAAAGCTCGATAACGGAGTGCGGTTTTGTGCCCACAATGGAAAGGAATTTGATTATCCGTACATGAGCAGGCGCATGCTGGTAAACTCCATTCCGTTGCCTCAACCCCTGAACCTTGCCGGACGAAAATCATGGGAAGTCAACCACCTGGATACCATGGAACTCTGGAAGTTTGGCGATTACAAGCACTATACTTCCCTCGATTTGCTGGCCGCTATTTTTCATATACCCACCAGTAAAAATGGTATTGACGGAAGCCAGGTAAACTCCGTTTACTATAAAGAAAAAGACCTGGAACGAATTAAGGACTACTGTGTAAGTGATGTTGTCGTACTCACACAACTGTATTTAAGGATGAAAGGCATTCCACTTGTTCAGGACAAGAACATCATAACTTCATGAGCAAAAGAAAAAAACAAAAAGGATCCGAACCCTCTGCCAAACAACAATTTGAATCCGGAATCCTGTCCGTGCTAAACCAAGCCCCCGGCCGTGCCTACAGCATAAAACAAATCGCCAAAAAGCTGGGGTTGAAAAAGCGTGATGATATCAAGGCCATGACTTTTTCGGTTTATGAACTCGAGGAGGCCGGAAAAATCAAAGAACTCAGCAACGGCACCTATGCCAGTGCACAAAAGGAAAAAACACTAACCGGTATTGTTGATCATGTGAGCTCACGCTTTGCGTATGTCAAGATTGGTGAAGACCGGCCCGATGTGTATATCAAAGCCCGCGACCTCGGCTCTGCGGTTGATGGTGATACCGTGAAAATAGCGATACTGCCTTCACGACACGGTGAACATCCGGAAGGAAAAGTGGTTGAAATTATCCGCAGGAACAGAAACCAGTTTGTTGGCAAACTCGAACTCTCCAAAAACTTTGCTTTTGTGGTAGCCGACTACCGCAAAATCCATAAAGATTTTTTCATCGCACAGCATAACATCAACGATGCGAAAACAGATGACAAGGTAATTGTTGAAATACTGAATTGGGGTGATGGTGAAGAGAACCCCGAAGCCAAGGTTATAAACATTTTGGGCAAGGCCGGTGAAAACGAAGCCGAGATCCATTCCATTATGGCCGAGTTTGGGTTGCCGTTTAAGTTTCCGCCAAACGTGGAAAAAGAAGCCAATAAAATTGAGGAGGGTATAACGGCAGCAGAAATAAAAAAGCGCAGGGACTTCCGCTCAATAACCACGTTTACGATCGATCCGGAAGATGCCAAAGATTTTGATGATGCGCTTTCACTGCAAGTGTTGCCTAATGGAAATTACGAGGTAGGTGTACACATTGCGGATGTAACCCACTACATACAACCCAACTCAAACCTGGAGCGTGAAGCGTTCGATCGGGCCACATCGGTTTACCTGGTAGACCGAACCATCCCTATGCTGCCGGAAAAACTTTCCAATGAATTGTGTTCGCTGCGCCCGAAAGAAGATAAGTTAACCTTTGCTGCTGTTTTTGAACTGGATAAAAATGCCCAAATCGTTACCGAGTGGTTTGGCCGTACCATTATTCATTCCGATCACCGGTTCACATACGAAGGCGCACAGGAAGTGATTGAAACCGGGAAAGGATTATTTTCCGAGGAATTAAAAATACTGAACGAACTAGCGTTAAAACTAAAGAAAGAGCGGTTTGCGAAAGGGGCCGTGAATTTTGAAACCACCGAAGTGAAGTTCAAGCTGGACGAAAAAGGGCGACCGCTGGCCGTTATTCCAAAAGTGCGGAAAGACGCCCATAAACTTATTGAAGAGTTTATGCTATTGGCCAACAAACAGGTGGCTACCCATGTGTATAAGCAGAAAAAGGGTGCCGAAAAAAATACATTCGTATACCGGATACATGATTACCCCGACCCCGATCGGGTAAAAGACTTTGCCAACTTTGCCAAGCAATTCGGCCACCGCTTAAATGTGGATGAGCAAACCATCTCCCGTTCATTGAATAAACTGATGAACGAAATTGAAGGCAAGCCCGAACAAAATGTATTGCAGCAACTGGCCGTACGCTCCATGGCAAAAGCCAAATACTCTACCGAAGCAAAAGGACATTTCGGTTTAGCCTTCGACCACTATTCCCACTTCACCTCCCCCATCCGAAGGTATCCGGATATGATGGTGCACCGGCTGCTCCAACATTACCTGGATGGTGGAAATTCGGTGAGTAAAACCGAATATGAACCCAAATGCGTTCATTCATCCGAACGCGAAAAGCGTGCAGCCGATGCCGAGCGGGCCTCCATCAAATACAAACAGGTTGAATTCATGTCATTAATGGCAGGAGATAAAGCCTATGACGGATTAATTTCTGGTGTTACCGAATGGGGTATCTATGTGGAGATTATTGAAACCAAGTGCGAAGGCATGATACGCATGGCCGATATGGATGACGACTACTACGAATTCGATGAAAAGAATTACTGCATTGTCGGCAGACGAAACAAAAAAATTTACACCCTGGGCGACCAGGTTCGTGTACGGGTTAAAAAAACTGATGTCGACAAAAGACTTATTGATCTTGTGTTCGCAAAACAATAATCTTGCGTTTTCATTTACTACTCCATGCAGACTGTTTCAGCCTATAAGCGCCTGATCGATCAGGAAATCAACAAGCATAAATTTGGTAAGGCACCAGATTCGCTTTACGAACCCATTCGCTACCTGATGGGCATCGGGGGTAAACGCATGCGTCCGCTGTTGGTGTTGATGGCCTATGCGCTATTCAAAAAGAACGTAAAGACTGTTGTAAAGTATGCCGTAGCGGTTGAAGCCTTTCACAACTTCACGCTCATGCACGATGACATCATGGACAATGCCCCGCTGCGCAGGGGAAATATTACCGTGCATGAAAAATGGAACGTAAACACCGCTATCCTTTCCGGAGATGTGATGCTGGTGCGCGTGTACGACATGTTCCTTTCGTTGAAGCCAGAGGTACTGAAACCGGTACTGAAGGCCTTTAACACCTGTGCAGCAGAAGTGTGCGAAGGACAGCAATGGGATATGGAGTTTGAGTCGATGAACAAAGTATCGGTTGATGACTATCTTCACATGATCAAATTAAAGACGGCTGTACTGCTGGGCTATAGTTTGGAGTTGGGCGGCATGTTGGCAGGCGCCTCCAAAACCGATTGTAAGGCGTTGCGTGAATTTGGAATCAACATCGGCATTGGCTTTCAGTTGATGGACGATTTGCTCGATGCCTATGCCGATCCGAAAAAATTCGGCAAACAAGTGGGTGGCGATATCATCGCGAATAAAAAAACCTTTTTACTGATTACTGCGCTTGAACGTGCCAGCAAGCAGCAACAAGCGGAACTTCAGTATTGGTTGCAGGCCAGGAAATTCAACAAGCAAACAAAGGTTAAAGCAGTTAAGCAAATTTTCAATGCGCTTCAGATTGCTGAATTAACCGAAACCAAAATCAAGCATTACTTCTACAAAGGTTTTAAGCAGCTGGAAAAAGTTGGTGGAAATAAAGCTGCAAAGAAAGTGCTGAAAAGTTTTACGGAAGAACTGATTGCCCGGCAATCGTAATTTATTCCTCCTCCTCGCAGTCATCCCAGCACTCGCTGCAAGGCTGCTGAACAACGGTGTATTTATATAAAATAGATTCGTGTGCCATGCGCACAGGCCACTCGTCAAGGCCATACAAAAACCAACTGGTTACCGGTTCGTTGTCGTCTTCCCATTGCATGTAGTAGGTTTTAGCTACGTTCTCATCCTGATCATGAACAGTAAGAACTAAACGTCCGGCTTCATCTGTATGAAACGATTTGATCAGGGCAAAGGAGGCATCCTGACCCCAGCCGATCACTAATGTATCGCTGTTGACCTGGATCATCATGTTATCGGCATCGCATGGGCGGAAGATGATGTAGGTGCCGTCATCCTGTTCGGTAAGTTGCTGCCATTCGCCTTGTAAATCATTCAACCCAATCGAACCGGTTTTTTGCTGATCGGAGGATTGCCCCTGATCCTTACCGGACGGAGAACAGGCTGCAACCAGCAGGAAGAAGATTGTATGAAACTTTTGCATCGTTAAAGCTACCGGTTCGTAAATATTTCTGCGAATCTGTCTCCCAATTTTTTTCGGGAATAGTGTATTTCGGCCAGGTTGCGGGCGTTTTGTTGATAGGTTTCAAGGCATTCCGGGTCAGCCATAAAAGGTTTGAGCTGACGAACAAAATCATCCGGTGCTGCAGGGCTAACGGCAATGCCACAGGCATGCTGTGTAAGTTCGGCCCTCATCCATCCGCCAACATTAACCACAATAAGTTTGCCGGCTGCCAGGCCATCAAAATACTTATTGGGTGAGCCGGTTTCCAACACGGGTAAATTTTTATAACTCACCATTACGGCATCCGTAACATTCAATACTTCGCGCACTTCATCACGATTTAAAAATCCGGTTAACGAAATGTTGTTTAGCTTTTTCTGATCAATCATTCGTTGCAGGTCGTCATGCATTTTCCCATCTCCGCAAATCAAAAAATACATGTTCAGCTTTTCAACCTGGGCACGCTCAGCGCAGTGCACCATATACTCCAGTCCGTTGGCCAGGCCGAGCGTACCGATATATGAAACAACAAATTTTCCTTTCACACCAAAACGCTGTTCAACTTCGGGGCGTTTGGATTCGGGCCGATAAAAATCAGTATCCGCCATGTTGGATATCTGATACACTTTTTTCCTTGGTGAAGTCTTCTCAATCGCTTCCTGAATGGACTGCGACAACGCCACAACGGCTACAGCACTTTCATAAATCAGTTTCTCCAATTTGTAGAGTACGAATTTCAGAAACGGATTTTTAATAAACCCCATCTGCACGGGGGCTTCCGGCCATAAATCGCCTACTTCAAAATAATATGGAATTTTATACCGGAGCTTAATCCACATAGCAGCGAGGCCTGTGGTAAGTGGCGTTGAAATGGCGTACACCACATCCGCATCGCGAAAGTTGCCGGCATACTTGACGGTATTCCACACAAACAATAAAAATGAATGGACACGCTTAAAAAATCCGTATCGGTTATTATACGTTACCGGCAGGTAGTGTATTTCAATTCCTTCGAAATCAATTTTTTTAAGATTAGCCTCGTTGTGTGTAGTGATCACGACAACCTCAGTACCTTTTTCAACCAGCGCGTTGGCCAGGTAATACGAACGTAGTGCGCCCCCTACAGAAGGTGTGTTAAAGAATTGATGAAGGATCAGGACTTTCACAGAATAGCTACACAAAGTATAAAGGTTATAGAGGCTGTGAAAACTTTTGCTCAATTTTTATTAGCTTTAAAGTAAACAAACCCCCAAAGCATATGAAAAAATTACGTTTCATTACGTTTCATTACGTTTCATTACTAGTAGCCATGGTATTTTATTTTTCCAAATCTCCATCGGCTTTTTCGCAAAATTTGAACTGGGTAAAGCAGGTCTCAGGTTCAGGAAGCGATTATTTCAAAAGTATGGTAAAGGATGCCAATGGGAATCTCTACGTCTGTGGGTCATTTTCTGGTACTATTGATTTTGGAAATGGTGTTAGTGTTGGTCCTGCAATAGGTACTGATATTTGGTTTGGGAAATACACAACTACAGGTAATTTGATTTGGGCCCATGCCTTAATAGGTGGTGACGATGACGCAGCATTAGATATAGCCATCGATAATTCAAATGATATTTACATTACAGGATACTATGGAACTCAGGTGTCTTTGGATTTTGATCCGGGCCCCGGTAATGCTACTTTAACACAAAACGGTGCCTTTACTGCAAAATATAATAGTAATGGTATATTCCAATGGGTGAGACCAATTACTGGTGCTGGCAAATCGGTAAATTATGCAATTGCCTCAGATGGTTCCGGTAACATCTTTATTGCCGGTAGATTTGCTCTTTTTCCCGGAGGCACTTATGATTTTGATGCAGGACCAGGCACCTATAACCTAAATTCTTCAGATGGAAGAATGTATATAGCTCGCTATAATAGCAGTGGTACAGTAACTTGGGCGAAAAATTTTGGCGGAGGATCTGTCGATCGTTACGATTTAGCACTGGATGCCTCAAACAACCTGCTTATTACGGGTTGGTTTGACGGTGCAAACGTTGATTTCAATGCTGGCTCTGGTCAAAATAATCTCACCAGTTCAAACGGAAGCGCTTTCATTGTTAAATACAATTCATCTGGAAATTTTAGTTGGGTAAGGCAGATCAATGGCCAGGCTGGCGATGAGGGAAAATCAATAGGCGTAGACGCTTCTAATAATGTTTATGTAACCGGTAAAGTGAATACCAATGGCGGTAACATTTTCTTAGCTAAGTATAACTCTTCCGGAACACAGCAGGTCATTAAATCTATTGGGGGCTCATTCACCGATATTGGACAGACTCTACTTGTTGATGGCGGAAACTTGTATTTGATGGGATATTTTAACGGAACAAATGTTGATTTTAATCCCCCAGCTAATAACCGTTTACTAACTTCCAGCGGAAGCTTTTATAATTTCTTCTATGGCAAATATGCTCTTTCAAACCTGGATTGCCAGTGGGTACGCGCAGTTGATTTTAATATTGCCGGTGACTACCAAATTAATGGTGCGCGTATTGTAAATAATACCCTTGTACTGGCCGGTAATACGGTGGGATCGGGCGACTTTAATTCCTGCGGAACGTCTTCAACCTTTTCGGCTACTACATTAGATGGATTTTTTGTCGGGTACAATGCCTCAAACAGTCCATTGCAGATAACCGGACCTTCCGTGGTATGCAAACCTAGTGATGGCACGACCACTTATACAATCGTAAATGCTCCTCAGGGAACTTCAGTGTCTTGGAGCACAAGCCCTGGAAATGTACTTTCTCCATCAACGGGAACTGGAAATTCATTTGTCACTACACCAGTTAATCCATCGGTCAGCGGGTTTGTTACCATTACAGCAACTGTTGCCGGAGTTTGTGGCAGCAGCGTTACACGTACTGTGTGGGTCGGTAACCCGCAGATCACCTATCAACCACCCGGGCAAAATCCATGCTCCTCAAACCCGTACTATTACACAAGTTCGATTGAAGGTGCTTTTTACGAATGGACTGTGGACAATCCAAACGTGTGGATAGTTTCTCCCAATGGATATTTTTCTTGTGCTGTTATCTCCATTGATCCCGAGTACTTTACTATTTCAGTAACTGTCTCTTCCGGTAATTGCAGCTATACGGTAAGCTTACCGGGTCAACTTAGCCCGGGGTTGTATTGTCAATGCTTCTACGATCCCTTTCAATGCCCGGGACAGGGTGGTGGAATGGGTTTCTCCGTTTATCCTAATCCAACATCCAAGGAATTAACCCTCAGCCTTGATGATCAAAGCCAGGTTGCAGAATATGAGTTTGAAATTTACGACCAGTATGGGTATCTGGTAAAAAAGGTAAAGGGGTTCCGAAAAATCGCTTTCAATAGATGTGAGCGGCTTTAAAAAAGGCAATTACATCTTGCATTTTATTACGAAAGACATGCGTGAAATTGGTAGGTTTCTGATTGAGTGATGATATAAATAATTAAGGCCGATTCTGAAAAATCGGCCTTAATTATTAGCCAGAAGTGATGCGAGCAGTACTTTTATTTTTATTTCAGTTTTTTATGATTTTTTCTTTTGCCCAAAGGCAAGCTGCCGTTTGGTATTTCGGTGAAAATGCAGGGCTCGATTTTAGCCAAGAACTTCCTCAACCCCTTCTTAATGGAAGACTTAACTCAGTTGCGGGAGAGGGTAGTGCCGTTATTTCAGATGACAACGGTAATTTACTCTTCTATTCTGATGGAGTAATGGTCTATAATCAATTTCACAACATTATGTCGAATGGCTCTAATCTCTGGGGCCATTACTCCACAACACAAACCCTTATCGTACCTCAACCTTGCAACGATTCAATATTTTTTGTTTTTACAATTTCTCCTCAGTACGATGCGGTTTTTGCAGATGATTCCGTTGGATGTCATTATTCTATTGTAGACGTCAACGGAGATAACGGGGAAGGAACTATTTTTTCAAAGAATGTCACTTTGTTCAAAAAAGCAACTGAAAAAGTTACAGGTGTGCGCCACGCAAATGGCACTGATGTTTGGGTTGTTTTTCATGAGTGGGAAACCAATTGTTTTAGATCATACCTCATTACCACCGATGGCATTAACTTACAACCCGTGCTGAGTTGTGTTGGCTCTGTGCATGTAGGTGGAGGGCCCTCCAGCAACAGTAATGCAGCTGGTCAAATGAAAATCTCTCCTAATGGGGAATTTTTGGCTTTAGCCTTGACTGCCGCCCGAAGCGTTGAGGTATTTTCATTCGATAGCAATACCGGTAGAGTAACAAATTTGATTGAATCAATTTCGATTCACAACAATAATCGTATCGGTGTTTATTACGGAATAGAGTTCTCTCCAAGCAGTAAACAACTTTACTTCACTTATGGCTATTGGAGTACTGGTTGTGGTGTCAACATCGCAGAAGACCCAAGTGAGGTGTGGCAGTACGGTGTAGAGAATCAAAAGCTAACTAAAGTCGGGTCTTTTGTTGGCACGCTCAACGCCATGCAGCTTGCCCTTGATGGCAAAATTTACATATCTGTTTGCAATGATATAACCGGTGAGTCGGACTACATGGCCGTTATAAACAATCCCGGTAGGGAAGGAAAAGCCTGCAACTTTCAAACCCGTGCCGTTTCATTACAGGGCAGAAAGAACAAACTTGGATTACCCAACTTCATCCAATCCTACTTTCGTTTTGAAGACCCGGTTATTGATATGCCCAATGTGTTTACACCCAATGGAGATGAATACAATCCCATCTTTAAACCCATCCGTTTTGAAAACATGCTGGAGGCCGATCTGCAAATCATTAACCGGTGGGGGCAGCAAGTGTTCTATACCAATGATGTGAACAGCGGTTGGAGCGGTGGCAATGCACCCGCTGGTGTATACTATTGGCTACTACGTTTCGAAGGTAAAAACGGAAAGATAGGAACAGCCAAAGGCTGGGTTCACTTGTTCCGTTAATAACTAATGCTTCACCGGTGCAGTACTTTGTGAATAACTCAGGATATTCAGAACGGTTTGGGATGAAGGCTCCAGTTTCGCTGCGTCCATTTTGCTTTTAAGGGCGCTCATGCTGGTATACATCGCCTGAAGTTCCGAATCGGTAAGCAGGGCGTTGTTAATTTCCTGCGTCTCCTTCTCCGTAGTCTCGTGGTATAGATACCTGATCAGGTCGTCTTGGGTAAAAGTCTTTATCATAGGCAAGCTGGTTATTGTTCATCTTCTTTCTAAGATTAATGAGTGCATAACGCATTCTGCCCAAGGCCGTGTTAATGCTTACCCCGGTGCGATCGGCAATTTCCTGAAAACTCATCTTCAGGTAATGCCGCATAATAAGCACCTGCTTTTGCTCGGTTGGCAACTCTTTGATGAACCCCCGGAGCCTGGATTTGGTGTCGTGCATAATCTGCTTCGACTCCATCGACTCTTCGGCAAAATCCATCGAGTTGAACAACCGGCTTCCATCTTCCAACACAATTTCCGGATAGCGTTTTTTTCTCCGGAAATAATCTATGGCCAGGTTGTGCGCAATGCGACTGATCCACGGTAAGAATTTGCCCTCTTCATTATACCGCCCCCCGCGTATGGTGTTTACCGCTTTAATGAACGTCTCCTGCAACAAGTCTTCGGCCACATAACGGTCACGGACGATCAGGTAGATGGCGGTATACAACCTCGATTTATGGCGGTGCAGAAGCGTTTCAAAAGCTCCTTCGTTACCATTTTGATAGCGCAACACTAATTCGCTATCACTACTTCTGTTCTCAATCATCTATCTCACATTTAGGTAACGTAGAAGTCTATCTCGATATTGTAAGGGGGTTTGGTGGAACAATAAGGATGAAAAGATATTAATATTCCGAAACAGCACAAATAATTTCCTCAAAATTCTTGTCTGTAACTAAAATTCTTTAGGTATTTGCTTTCGATTTTTTGAGCCTAAAACCCTATGTCCGTTAACAAAAAGCGAATTATTAAAAGTCTGGAGAACCTGAGCGAGGACCTGCACGAACTTTTAAAGCGACAGTACCCAAATGGGTATGAAAGCAGCATTACCCGCATCATGAATGCCAAAAAAGAGCCCATTTTCGTGTTTCCGCTGGAAACCGATGACGCTATATACCTGGTAAAGGTGCCGGCCACCAAAAACAGCGATGGCGGCTACGATGTGGAATCGGGTGCCCCGCAGGAATTTGACAGCGATGGAGGCGGAGATGACGACTATGGCTCGAATGACGACTTCGAATCGGGTGGGGACGATGATGGCTTTGGCGATGATGATGAGGGGGGCGCCAAGCGAAGCCGGGAAGCAAGCTACGACCCCGACTTTGATAATTAACCATTAATAAACCCAAGTAAACGGAACACCATCCTCACCGATGGTGTTTTTTATTCCATTACAGCACAGCTATAATTACTAATTTACCCCGGTGAACCCGGATACCCTCGTGACTGACACTCAACTCGACAACCTCGATCCCAAAGAATACATCATCATAAAACGGGCCCGGGTAAACAACCTGAAAAACCTGAGTGTCGCTATTCCCAGAAATAAACTGGTGGTGGTTACCGGGCTTTCCGGGTCAGGCAAATCGTCATTGGCATTCGATACCTTGTTTGCCGAGGGGCAGCGCATGTATGTTGAAAGCTTAAGCGCCTATGCCCGTCAGTTCCTGGGCCGCATGGAAAAACCCGAAGTGGATTACATCCGCGGTGTATCGCCCGCTATTGCCATTGAACAAAAGGTTAGCACACGCAACCCACGGTCAACCGTGGGCACAACCACAGAAGTTTATGATTACCTGAAACTCCTGTTCGCCCGTATCGGTAAAACCTATTCCCCCATCAGCGGTAAAGAGGTAAAGCGCGATACGGTTACCGATGTGGTAAACGAAATCAACAAACTTGCTGAAGGCACCCGCATTATGGTAGCCAGCCCGCTTACGTTGAAGAAGGGACGGAAAATCCAGGAAGAATTAAATCTGCTGTTGAGCAAAGGCTTTGCACGTGTGCTGGTGGACGGTGAGCCAAAATTTATAGAAGAGCTTTTAGCGGAAAAGAAAAAAGCAGCAGTAAAGGATGTGCGGCTCGAAATACTTATTGATCGTGCTGCCGTAAATGCCAGCGATGAGGATGCCACCTTCAGGCTTTCCGATTCGGTACAAACTGCTTTCTATGAGGGAAATGATGAGTGTATTATTTATGCCGAGGGGCATAAGTCCATGCACTTCTCCGACCGGTTTGAGCTGGACGGCATGAGATTCACCGAGCCATCCGTAAATTTTTTCAGCTTCAACAATCCTTATGGCGCCTGCCGCACCTGCGAAGGATTTGGAAAAGTTTTGGGTATTGATGAAGACCTGGTAATACCCGATAAATCACTTTCGGTTTATGAAGGAGCCATTGCCCCCTGGCGAAGCGAAGTAATGGGCGAATGGTTAAAACCGTTGTTGAAAAACGGCATCAAGTTCGATTTCCCGATTCACCGGCCCTACCATGAATTATCAGAAAAGGAAAAAGAAGTGTTGTGGAATGGTAACCCTTACTTCGATGGCATTCATGCTTTCTTTAAGCATCTCGAATCCAAAACACACAAAATACAATACCGGGTTTTGTTATCGCGCTACCGCGGAAGAACCAACTGCCCCGATTGTAAAGGAACACGCTTACGCAAGGATGCACACTATGTAAAGATTGCCAATACCTCTATCATTGACCTGGCGCTATTACCTATGGAAGATGCGCTGGATTTCTTTACCAAACTCAAATTACCTGAATACGACAAAAAAGTATCGAATAGAATTTTAACTGAAATTACTACACGACTGGAATACCTGGTGAAAGTAGGGTTGGGTTATTTAACCTTAAACCGGCTTACCTCCACACTTTCGGGTGGCGAGTACCAGCGCATAAAACTGGCCACATCATTAGGCAGTGCGTTGGTGGGGTCGATGTATATTATGGATGAACCAAGTATCGGCCTGCACCCGAAAGACACGGCCCGGATGATTGAGGTGCTCAAATCGTTACGAGATTTGGGCAACACCGTTATTGTGGTAGAACACGAAGAAGAAATCATGCGTGCTGCCGATCAACTTATTGACATCGGCCCGGAGGCCGGTGCTCATGGTGGGCAACTTGTGTTTCAGGGCACGTTAAAGGACCTGAATGCCCGCCTGACCAATGGACAGGGAAAATTCGTTTCGCACACCACCAACTATTTAACCGGAAAAGATAAAATTGATATTCCGGCCAAACGCAGAAAATGGAAAGACTCCATCACCGTTGCCGGTGCACGGGAGAACAACCTGAAAAATCTTACCGTTCAATTTCCATTAGGTGTGTTAACAGTGGTTACCGGTGTAAGCGGTTCAGGGAAATCAACCCTTATCAAAAAAATTCTTTATCCAGCAGTTGGCCGCCTAAGCGGATCGGTTGCAGAGTCGCCCGGTAAATACGATAAACTGGAGGGCGATTTGTCCCGCATCACCCAGGTTGAGTTTGTGGATCAAAATCCCATTGGAAAATCATCCCGCTCCAACCCCATTTCATACGTAAAAGCATACGATGCCATCCGGCAACTTTATGCCGATCAGCCATTGGCCAAACAACGCGGCTACAAGCCTTCACATTTTTCATTTAACGTAGAAGGTGGCCGCTGCGAAACCTGTGAAGGCGAAGGTGAAATAAAAGTAGAGATGCAGTTCATGGCCGATATCTTTTTGAAATGCGAAAGTTGCCATGGCAAACGCTTTAAGCAAGAGGTGTTGGAGGTTGAGTACAACGGTGCTTCTATTGCCGATGTGCTGAACATGACGGTGGAAGAGGGGCTTGAATTTTTTAAGGACAAAAAATCCATTCACGAAAAAATCCAACCGTTGTTTGATGTGGGCATGGGGTATGTAAAGCTCGGGCAATCCTCGAATACCTTAAGCGGGGGCGAGGCACAACGCGTTAAACTCGCTTCTTTCCTTGGAAAAAATTCTCCTGATGGCCGGATTCTTTTCATTTTCGATGAACCCACCACCGGACTGCACTTTCATGATATTTCTAAATTACTGAGAGCCATGAATGCACTGGTTGACCAGGGGCATACGGTAATTGTAATTGAACACAACCTGGAGGTAATAAAATGTGCTGACTGGATTATTGATCTGGGCCCTGAAGGCGGTGAAAAAAAGGGAGGTAAACTATTATTTTCCGGAACGCCCGAGGATATGGTGAAGAAGGCAAAGGGCAGTTACACGGCTGAGTTTTTGAAAGAAAAGCTGCTCCCTTAAAAAATCCTTCTGAACCTGCTCTCTACTAAATCTCTGTATTTTCCCTTCATGGTTTCGGAGAGAAAACTTTTGTCAATCAGCGTGTACCAATTAAGTTTTGCGCTCAGGAAAACGTGTACTGTTTCATCTAAAATCCTGTCATTGATTCCAAGATAATTTTTACCGAAAGAATCAATAATATCATGTCGTGTTAGCTTATTCTTTCGTCCCATTAATGGAAGCGCAAACTCTTCAATCGGATTTGGCAGTGCAATGGTTGAATTTACCAGGTCATAGGCGGGCGAAAGTTCAATCTTTCCTTCCCTTCTTATCAACGAGAAGTTCTTCAGGTGCATATCTTCGTTACCGCACAAGAAGCTGAACAAGGTTAGCCTGAAAAGCTTTATTCTTTCGATGATTGGAAACGTGCAAAATTGATCAATGACTTGCGCCACTCGCTCCATGGAGGATTTATATTTAGTTTCTCTGGTATTGCCGGTTAGTTGGGCAAAATCCTCCAATGCAATCTTTTTTCCGCGTGGCAGTCTATCGAAGCGTTTAATAAAATACGACAGACTACCATCTTTTGAATAAATCATTCCATGCAACGGAACCTCTATGCCTACAACAGTTGCCAAACGCATAGTCAAATCTTCATTTTCGGGCAGTTCCGGGTAATAATCATTTTGTGGTTTTAAGATGTACGTTCCATTACTATCAACTACTTCAAAAATCATTTTGGCAGGATTTAACCGAACGCTTAGCTTAGGCTGAACCCCTTGGATCGACAATTTTGCAGCCCTCGCCATCGCCTCACGAACTTGTTCGTCCTTTGTATAGGGGAAGTCATTCAACTGTTGTAAGCGTGGTGACAAAAGTCGAAGCCCTGCGTCTGAATATTTTTGGTCACCGCACAATTCATATGTAATTGGGCAGCTATTCATTCCTGAGCCTCCTTAATTGTCAAATGGCCAACAACATCCTGACCGACAGCAAGCAATTGCCCCATAAAATCGTTCCGGTCAATTTTTCGCTGGCGTAACAATCCTTCCAACTGGGGGCCTTCCGGGAGTAATCCATCAAAGAATGGCGGAAAAATATCAAAGTGATAAATCTGTTGGGTAACCGGCATAGTTAGTGAAACCGGATAACCTTTGTATCCCTGTTCATATTCAAATCGATACTTGCCATTGCTTTCTTCGATAAGTGTGCCGATCCGTAATTTATCAATATAGATTTCAGCTTTGCGCATGATTAAATTCATCCATTAATTGACTACGTAACTCTACCGAAATATTAAGGCCCTCCAGAATTTTAGAAAGTGTGTTGAGTTGTATGGTCTCTTTACCCTTTTCCAAATCATATATAACCGTCTTGCCAACACCGATCAGTTTAGCCAATTCAACTTGTGTAAGGCCAGCTCTTTTCCTATGATACCTTACAATTTCCCCTAACTTGGGCTGTTTAATCACCATTTTTACTGTTATAAAGGTAAAATATGGTCAAAAATATCAATATTTTATCATTTGTGATGATAATTACTGCTATAGCAGTTAAAAATAATTAATAATTGGATATACGAGTCAAGAAAGACAATTATCGATCTTATAGCAGTAAAAATACTAAAGTTCATTAATCAACTCCACATAAAGCTCAGTGAGCTTTGGCTCGGCTTTTCCGGCCACCTTTACAATCTCCGTAAGGTTAACGGGTTTCAGATCATCCGGCTCGCAATCATCGGTTAGCACTGAAATGGCACAGCAAGGCAGGCCCATATGGTTGGCTACAATAACTTCTGGTGCCGTACTCATGCCCACTGCATCCCCCCCGATTTTTCTTAGAAATCTATATTCAGCCCGGGTCTCCAGGTTAGGACCCATAACCGGAATATAAACACCTTCATTTAGCCTGATTTTTTTTGCCTTCGCGATTTGCTTGAGTTTTTTATTAAGCGCCTTGGAATATGGTTCACTCATATCCGGAAAGCGCGGACCAAACAACTCGTAGTTCTCACCGCGAAGTGGGTTGTCCGGAATAAGATTGATGTGATCGTCTATCAGCATGAGCTGACCCTTTTTCCATTTTGGATTCAGGTTGCCGGCAGCATTAGAGATCAACAGATTTTTTATACCCAGTAATTTCATTACACGTACCGGCAAGGTTATTTGCTGCAGGCTGTAGCCCTCGTAATAGTGAAAGCGGCCCTGCATGGCCAGCACTTTTTTTCCTTTTACTTCACCATAAATCAACTGGCCCTTATGATACTCCACAGTAGAAATCGGAAAAAAAGGAATAGAATTATAATTAATAACCAGCGGTGATTTAATTTCCTTTACGAACAGGTTTCCTAACCCGGTGCCAAGAATTACGCCAACTTCGGGGCTTACAACACCACGTTTCAAAAGAAAATCAGTAGCTTCTTTTATTTCATGCATCATAACTGCCGATCTCTTTATATAATTATAATTGCCCGATTAATCCGGTAAACAGCGTTACCAGTTTTTTCTCAGAAGCTGAAGCGGTATCAACAATGGTTTGAAGCTCAACCCGATTTAAATGATCGGGATCGCAATCGTTGGTCAGCACCGATACCGCACAACACGCGATGCCCATGTGGTTAGCCACCAGCACTTCAGGCACGGTACTCATGCCCACCGCATCGGCACCAAGCATCCGTAGGTACCGGTATTCAGCCCGTGTTTCCATACTTGGCCCCTGAACAGCCGCATACACGCCCTTGTGAAGGTTGATTTTATTTTCCCTGGCAATTTTCTGAAGCTTCTTGTTTAATTTTTGTGCGTACGGCTCACTCATGTCCGGAAACCGTGGTCCGAAAAGTTCAGAGTTTTCACCCCGTAATGGATTATCCGGTTGCAGGTTAATATGATCATCCAGCATCATCAGCTCGCCCTTATGCCAACTCAAATTCAAATTACCGGCTGCATTGGAAATCAGCAGGTTTTTAACTCCTAACAGCTTCATTACCCGAATGGGTAAAGCAATTTGCTGCATGCTGTAGCCTTCGTAATAATGAAAGCGGCCACGCATCACCATTACTTGCTTTTTCTTTACCTCACCAAAAATTAACTGACCCTTATGCGAGGTTACGGTGGTAACCGGAAAATGAGGAATAACATTGTAGGTAATCGTAATCGGATTTTTTATCTCCTCGACAAATAAATTACCAAGGCCCGTACCTAAAATCACACCCACTTCGGGCTTGTGCTTAATTTTCTTTTGAAGGAATTCGGTGGCTTCTTTTACCGGGTGTAACATAGCTGTATAGATCTCCTCAAATGTAATAATTCATACACAACTGTTTCCGCATATCATGCTAAATGCAGCAATTGTAAAAGCGTGTACCTGTTATCATCAAATTGAAGTATCTTTAAAATTACGCTGCGAACAAAAGCCAAGTCTATGAAAGAGTCATTCGTACTATTTACAATTCTCTTGATCGCCCAGGTGGCCACAAGTCAATCCTTCAATACGTTTCCGGTAACCACCCAAAAACCTCCGCTACACGGAAGGCACTGGATGGCTGTAACCGGCAAGCCCCTGGCCGCAACTGCCGGAGCTATGATTTTTAGCAAAGGCGGTAATGCCGTTGATGCTTCCTGCGCCATGCTGGCGGCAACCTGCACCATGTGGGATGTGCTGAGCTGGGGAGGTGAAACCCAGGCACTTATTTACAATCCGAAAACCAAAAAAGTTATTGCTATTAATGCCTTGGGCGTAGCGCCCACCGGAGCCACTGCGCAATTTTTTAAAGACAAGGGGATGAAGTATCCCCCGCAATACGGACCCCTGGCAGCGGTAACGCCCGGCACACCAGGGGGACTCATGACTATGTTGGCCGAGTATGGAACGATGAGTTTGAAAGATGTGCTTACGCCCGCCATGCAAATGGCTGAAGGTTATCCGATAGAAGCGCAAACCGCCAATTCCATAGAACGTGAAAAAGCGCGCATTAAAGAATGGCCGTATTCAAAAAAAGTTTTTCTAACACACCCGGGTGAGCAACGCGAAGCACCGTATGCCGGTGAAATTTTTGTACAGAAAGATTTATTGGAAACACTGAAAAAATTAGTGGACACTGAACAGCAGGCATTGAAGAAGGGTAAGTCGCGGAAGGAAGCGATCTATGCAGCCTACGACCGGTTTTACAAAGGTGATATCGCGAAAGAGTTTGCACGCGGTTGCCAGGAGCAGGGCGGTTTGATTACCGAACAAGACCTGGCCAACTGGAAAGTAAAAATTGAAGAACCGCTAATGACTACCTACAAAGGTATAGAGGTGTACAAGCTTCAGCAATGGACACAAGGACCGGTGATGCTGCAAACGCTGAACATCCTGGAAAACTTTGATCTGAAGTCGATGGGATACAATACATCGCGGTACATACACACTTTATATCAATCCATGAACCTGGCTTTTGCCGATCGTGATTTCTACTACGGTGATCCTGCCTTTGCACCTGAAGAACCCATGAAAGGTTTGCTCTCAAAAGAATATGCCAAAGAACGCGCGAAGCTCATCAACCCAAATCGCAACGATCCGAAAATTGGGCCGGGCGATCCTTATCCATACGAAGGAAAAGTAAACCCGTACACCGATCTGCTAAAAGTGTGGGGCAACCCGCAAAGCAATTTGTACAACCCCCTAAATGAAAAATACTTTGAAGACTTTGCTGCCGGAACAACATCTGTAGAAGCTGCCGACAAAGAAGGTTGGGTAGTGTCCATTACTCCCAGTGGCGGTTGGGTGCCTGCCTGCATTGCCGGTAACACCGGTATCGGTATGAGTCAGCGCATGCAAAGCTTTGTGTTGGATGAAAAAGAAAATCCTTTCAATGTTGTAGAGCCCGGCAAACGCCCGCGGGTAACGCTTACACCCAGCATGGCACTAAAAGACGGTAAGCCTTTTATTTCTTTTGCCAAGCAAGCCGGTGATGAACAGGATCAGTTGCTCATTCAATTCTTTTTAAACATGGTAGAATTTGGTATGACGGTGCAAGAAGCCTGCGAAGCGCCCAGCTTTATCACCAACCAGATGTTTTCCAGTTTTGGCGATCATGAAAAACAACCGGGCTCATTGATACTCAACAATCAAATGCCCCCCTGGTCGCGAAAAGAACTTGGACAAATGGGATACCGGACTTCATACCGCGAACGAACCAGCGGACCCATCAATGCCATTTACTTCGACTGGAAGAATGGAAGTTTTTGGGGAGGATCGAGTAATCATGGGGAAGATTACGGATTGGGGTGGTAATGAATAAAATAAAATTTATCAATATTTAGAAGTAGTAATAAGGCTTTATGGAAGTGATTGAAACAAGAAGATATTTGATTTTAAAATTCATCGTAATTGGAGTTTTGATGTTGATTGATCTGATCGTTTTCTTTCTATTGATTGCTGCCATCTTACACTCTAAAGTCAATTCTAATTTCCCTGAGTTGGGATTTATTATTTATGTGTTTTTGACGATTCCCCTCTTCATTGCCGTGACTTTCCCAAAAGTTAAATTTAGGAACAGCCTAATGACTCTCAACTATATTGGAATTATAAGAATTCATAGACCGATTCAGAATTTACGGTTTAGTCTCACCTCTGGAGCTGATGGAATAAACATTACCAATATTGACGGACAAAGATTCGTTACAATCTACCAAAATAATACTGCCAACTACAATGACATTAGAGTGTTCTTAGGAAGTAGAGTTATGGGTAGCAATAATTTATCAATAAGAAACAGAAAGATTTACGTTATGTGGCTAGGTGTAGGGTTGTTGCTTTGGCTTATTAACTTATTGATATGATTCTGCAAAATATTTCGGAGCCAACTTTCTTACTCGATAAGCAAAAATGCTTGTCGAACATTTCCATGATGGCCGAGAAAGCGCGAAAGAATAATGTGGGTTTCCGGCCACACTTTAAAACCCATCAGTCGCATGAAGTGGGGCGCTGGTTTCGGAGCTTTGGTGTTGATAAAATTACGGTGTCTTCCGTGAAAATGGCCGAATACTTTGCCAACGATGGCTGGAAAGATATTACGGTGGCCTTCCCGGTAAACATTCATGAAAAAGTTCGCATTAACCGATTGGCTGAAAAGCTCATACTGAACTTGTTGGTCGTTTCATCGGAAGCGGTTGATCAGCTTGGAAAAGAAATTCAATATCCGGTCAATTTGTTTATTGAAATAGATACCGGGTATCATCGTACAGGCATTGTACCCGAAGACTTTCCTTTACTTGATGCCATTCTGAATCGGATAAACGCTTACCCACACCTATCATTCAGTGGATTTTTGACCCACGATGGCCACAGCTATAAAATCCGTAATGATAAAAATGCGATTCACAACATTTGTCAACATACGTTGACTATTTCGAAAACACTCAAACAAAAATATTCAACAGAATATCCAGATTTAATTTTTTCGCTTGGCGATACACCAACTTGCAGTGTGGCTGAAACATTTAACGGGGTTGATGAGATTAGGCCGGGAAATTTTGTTTTTTACGATTTCACGCAGGTTGCCATTGGCTCATGCACACTGGAACAACTTGCCGTAGCCTTGGCCTGCCCGGTAGTGGCTACGTATCCTGAACGAAATGAAATCGTTGTTCATGGAGGGGCGGTTCATTTTTCAAAAGATAATCTTGTTCTGCCAGGTGGCGCTACGTCCTTTGGAAAAGTGGTGCGATTAACGAACGGTGGTTGGAGCACCGAAGATACAGGCATGTATATCAAATCGCTTTCACAGGAACATGGAATCATCCAAGCAGATAAGAATCAAGTCAAAAACATTAAGGTTGGCGATTGGTTGGGTGTGTTGCCTGTACACTCGTGCCTGACGGCTGATGTGATGAAGGGCTACAGACTATTGAATGGAGAAGCAATTTCCATGATGCGGTAAAGATTAGACATAAAAATCTCCTGGCTTTGTTTCCTCTACTTCAGTAATAAACTGTGAAACTTTTTCTGTTACAGCTTTAAAGAAACGTTCACCCTTTTCCCTTGATGCTTTGCGCGGATCACCCACCCCGGTTGATGCAGTAACCTGCGTCCACTTGCGTTCGGCCCATGCCCAGCCCTCACGCATAGCCGTAAACCTGAACTTCTTCGCTGCACCGTCAGCGGCTTCAACAAGGGGTAATACCAAATCAGGGCGCAAATACAGCATCAGGCTGGTTTCCATTTCACCGGCATGATCATCTCTATTCTCAAAAAATTGAGTTTGATCAAGCGCCTGAAACCAGTTGCACATTGTCAAAAACATGTTCGGAAACGCCAGCCCGAGTTCTCGAATCATCGGCTTGAAATCATTTCCGCCATGGCTGTTCAGGATAATGAGTTTATGAATGCCTTGCCGGTTAAGCACATCTATTACATCACGCAATACAACAAGCTGTGTTGACGGATTCATATTGATATCCAGCTTCACATCAAACTGACCGGTATTTACGCCAAACGCAATTGCCGGTAACACAATCACTTTTGCACCTTGTTCCCAAGCCAATCGTGCAGCCTCTGCCGCTATGTGTTCGGATTCAATGATGTCGGTTGCATAAGGCAAATGATAGTTGTGTGCTTCACAGGCTCCCCACGGCAGCACCGCTACTTCAAAAGAAGCATCCTTAATGTATTTCCAGTTCGATTCGGCCAGGATGTACGGACGCATAGAAATTTCATTTATTATCCGGAAGCGCAATCTGGTAAACCTTACCACGCTTTACTGTTAGCCGGTCATCGCGCAACCATGGGTTGTGACGTTTCAATAATTTGTAATTCACGCCTTGTTGTTTGGAGAATTTAATCAGATCAGGAATAGTCTCTGTTATTTCAACATAACGGAGTTGTTCCTGTTGATACAAATGTTTCGGGTTCACATTAAACCCATACCTGGTGGGGTTTTCAATAATTTCCTTAATGGCGATAATGCGAAACACATAGCGCGAAGTTTCATCCACCAGGTGCAGGTCGTAAAAATTATCTACCTGCTGGTTCTCCAATGCACGACCAACACCGGCAATACCACGGTTGTAGGATGCGGCCACCAGTGTCCAGTTGCCAAATTTTTTATACGCGTTATTTAAATACTTACAGGCGGCTTCTGTTGCCTTAAGCGGATCATACCGTTCATCAACTTCCTTTTCAATTTCAAGGCCCAGTTCACGGCCTGAGGTTTTTAAAATCTGCCAGTACCCCACGGCATCTTTAGGTGAAATGTCATTTAACAATCCCGATTCAATCAGGGGTAAATATTTAAAATCATCCGGGATGTTGTGCTTGCGCAAGATTGCCTGCATTTGGGGTAGCCAACGGTTGGCACGCTTAATCAGAAAGATGGTGCTGCTGTGCAAATAAATATTAATCTGTAACTCACGATCCAATCGCTCCAGCACATCCGGTATGTCAATGGGCACCGGCTCTCCGGCAAAATTCAGGTTCTTCGGCAGATCGTAGGAAATAGCGGGGAATGGTGGTGCTGCGCCATCCCAGTCGGCAGGAGCCAGCGTGCCATCCTGCATTTTCTGTGCTTGCTCATTTTCAGCTATTAATTTTTTTACGCGCTCGTTTGAAAACCGTACATACCCAATCGCTATCGCGAGCGCAAGCAGGGAAATAATTAAAGGAAAGTTTTTTTCCAACATATTTTTAACCACAGAGGGCACCGAATGATAAAAGATTAAAAATTCGGGGACAATAAATACTTGGAATAGAAATCATCAATCGCCTTAACAGCATCTTCCGGAGTATCTACCAGGCTGAATAAATCCAGATCTTCTGGACTGATCATGCCCTCTGCAATCAATACATCTTTCACCCACTTCAGCCAACCCTGCCAGAATTTTTTACCTACCATCACAATCGGAAATCGGCCGATTTTTTTTGTTTGAATGAGCGTTAACGCTTCCGTTAATTCATCCAACGTTCCGAAACCACCCGGCATTACAATAAAGCCTTGCGAATATTTTACAAACATCACCTTGCGTACAAAGAAGTAATCGAATGTGATGAGTTTATCCGGATCGATGTAAACATTTCCCTTCTGCTCAAACGGCAAAAAAATGTTCAACCCTACCGACTTACCGCCTGCCCGGTGTGCACCCTTATTACCGGCCTCCATAATACCCGGCCCGCCACCGGTAATTACCCCATAGCCATGTTGTACCAGTTTATACGCAATTTCCTCTGCCATTTTGTAGTAATTGTTGGCAGGCTTGGTACGAGCCGATCCAAAAATGGTCACACACGGTCCGATCTTGGCCAGTTTCTCCATGCCCTCCACAAACTCACTCATCACCTTAAAGATCATCCAACTGTTGGCGCCCTTTATCTCTGCCCAGTCTTTATCTTTAAAGGCTTTGCGAATGCGGTGTTCCTCTTCAATAGCCTGTTGAATCAACTCCGGATCGGCTTTGGCTTTTGTTTTTCGTTTTGAATTCATCTAAAACAATTCTGTTTTATCCGAAATATACGAGTATCTGCTTAAAATGATGGTTTTACAAATCCTATTCACTTTGCATACGTATATCCGTTTTTTAAACCATGACATAAATCATATATCCTTTCTGAGAAAATTCTGTGCCTAATACAGTATTTTAATCGTAATATTACGATTGATAGATTCGCTTACTTGCAATCAACTATTCATTATGGCTTTAAAGAAACCCATTAGCTTATTTGACCGGTATCTTTCTGTTTGGGTAGCTATATGTATTGCTGCTGGCATAGTCATCGGCCACTTTGCCGGAGGGTCGATTGAAGTAATAAACAGTCTGGAGATTGCCAACGTAAACATTCCCGTTGCTGTACTCATCTGGCTTATGATTTACCCGATGATGCTCCAGATTGATTTTACCAGTATCAAAAAGGTTAGTGAAAAGCCCCGTGGTATAGTTTGGACAGTCGTGATCAACTGGCTGATCAAACCGTTTACGATGGCGTTCTTTGCCTGGATATTCTTTACCAAGCTCTATTCGGCATGGATTGATCCTTCATTAGCAGGCGAATACATTGCTGGGGCTATACTATTGGGCGCAGCACCTTGCACGGCTATGGTGTTTGTGTGGTCATACTTATCGGACGGTGATCCGAATTACACGCTCGTACAGGTTTCGGTGAATGACCTGATTATTCTTGTAGCTTTTGTACCAATTGTCGGGTTGTTGCTGGGGATTACCGATGTGGTAATCCCTTACGAGACTTTAGTTGCAAGTGTGGTGATCTTTGTGGTGATTCCTCTTGTGGCCGGAGTGATCACACAACGAATTTTAGTGAATTCAAAAGGAGAGGAGTGGTTTAAAAAGGAATTCCTTCCCAAACTCAAACCGATAAGTATTATTGCCTTACTTGTTACACTGATTTTTCTGTTCGCTTTTCAGGGGCAAAACATTCTCAACAATCCACTGATTATCTTATTGGCTGCAATACCTTTAGTTATCCAAACCTACTTTATTTTCTTTATCGCCTGGTATGGTGGAAAGAAGTTAAATCTGAATTATGCCGTGTGCGCACCTGCAGCCATGATTGGCGCCAGCAACTTCTTTGAACTGTCTGTAGCGGTTGCCATTTCATTGTTTGGTTTACAATCACCGGCTGCCCTGGTAACGGTGGTTGGTGTTTTGGTAGAAGTGCCCGTTATGCTTTCGCTGGTGGCGTTTGCCAATAGAAAGAAATACTAGAAAGCATCTCAAAAATACTTTTGATGTCAGGCTGAGCCCTGCCTACCGGTTAGGCAGGCTGTCGAAACCGGCTTTTAAGCCTGGAATTAGCCTTCGACAAGCTCAGGCTGACAAGAGGAAATGATTTTTGCGATTGATTTCTAGTAGTCACTTCCTAACTATTTCCTGTAAAACGATTCAATGGCAGTTGTTAAATCTTCAAATTGAAATTTGAATCCAGTCTGTTGAATTTTTTCTGATGACACCTTACTCCCCAACAGAACTAAATTTGCCATTTCACCCAACATTAGTTTCATAACAAAAGAAGGAACTGGAGGAAGGAGCAGGGGACGATGCAATGCTTTGGCGATGGCTTTTGTTACTTCGCGATTTGATGACCATTGCGGGGCAACACCGTTGTATGCACCGATCAGGTTTTCATTCTCAACGGCATACCGAAACATCATACACAAATCATCTATGTGAATCCAGCTCATCGGCTGCTTGCCGTTACCCAGTGGTGCGCCAACACCCCAACCAACAGGCTTTGCTATTTCTTTTAAGGCACCTCCTTTATCGCTCAGTACAATTCCAATTCTGATTTTTACTGTACGAATGTTGAGTTCCTGAATTTTATCCACTTCATGTTCCCAGGCTTTAACTACTTCAGCTAAAAAATCTGATCCTGGCTTACTCTCTTCGGTAAACACCTCATCGCTTCCGCCAAAGCCATAGTACCCGATGGCACTGGCCGATATAAATGACTTTACCTGGTGTGCGTTGTTCTTCAGGTATTGATAAAGCAACGCGGTTGATTTGGTGCGGCTATCCACTATCTCCTGCTTTCGCCTGACCGTCCACGGTTTATCAGCAATACCCGCACCAGCCAAATGGATAATAGTATCTATTGCTTGAAGTGCCCCCTCCTCAATATATCCTTTATCTACATCCCAGGTAAAGGAAGGCACCTTGCCCATGCGTTTCGTTCGCCCCAAATGAACAACCTGGTAACCTACTGTAATCAGGTTGGCTGTAAGTTCTGCACCGACTAGTCCGGAGGCTCCGGTTATGAGTATTCTTTTTGGAATCAATTTTGTAGCATTAGTTTTGTTGATGATCCGCAAACATACCTAAATGTCATGCCGGCCTGCGAGCCGGCATCTCATTGATGGTTTGGGATCGCGGGTCAAATGCCTGCCTTTGCCGAAGCGGCTACGTGCAGGCAGGCCCGCGATGACTATAAATCAAGTTATTGGTATGTTTATCATTGTTTTAGTTTTACATCACTAACCATAACAACATGGAAGCCCGTAAAAAGTTTGCCCTTATTTTTTTCATAGGCCTTAGCGCGACTGCAACGGCCCAATCGGTAAAAGTAGAGAAAGAATCGCACCGCGTAAAAGGCGAAAATGTTGATGGCTACAGTGTTGAGCTGGAAGGTAAGCTGGATGACGTTGCCACTTCGTTTAACAAGTATTTAAAATCGTTTGCTAAACTGAAGCTTGGCGCTAACCCCATAACCTTAACCGAAACGGTTATTGGCGGAACCTCTTACAAGAACCCCATTTATGCTACCACCAAAGAGCGTACTACTACCGCTGTAGCGTGGATTGGTTTAAAGCCGGCCGAATGGTCAACTACCGATGAGGCAGAAAAAGTGAACAAAGAGCTCGAACGGATCATCTATGATTTTGGTATAAAATATTACCGCGATAAAATTCAGGTACAAGTTGATGAATCAACCAAGGCGCTTCAGGCCGTAGAGCGTCAGCAACAACGCTTGCTCAATGAAAATAAAAATTTAACGCTTAGGTTGGAGAACAATGAAAAGGAAAGAATCCAACTGGAGAAGTCGGTAGAAGCAAACAAGCTTGAAAATTTAAGTCTGCTTACGCTAATTGAAAAGAACAAAAAGAGTCAGGACTCTGTAGCTATTGCCACCGAACAAATCAAGCGCGTGGTGGAGATGCATAAAGAGAAACAAAAGAAAGTGAATTGATTTAACTAGTTGATGGAATCAAGTCTGCCCGGGCCCGCTAACTCGCGTGCCTCCTCTAAAAATCGCCACTTGGAATTTTCAGTGTAGTCCCACCGATTTCGCTGCGTATCATAATAAATATCTTCGTTGGGAACGTACACAAGATCTTTGTTGCCGAAATACTTATCTACATTTCCTGATGTTATCATCTCTTTAAACAATACTTGTCCCTTTGCCTCCAACTCATCGCGCACACAACGAGGCGTTTGATACAGCAGGTTTAGAAATTCTATTTTGCCCGTATCCGGATTTCGCTTCACATACCCTCCGAACGTGCGGTAATGTTCATATAAACTGGCTTTATCCTGATACTCGTAAGTAAAAAACTCAACCGAATCAGTTTTAAAGTAATACCGGATTTTTCCGTTGGTAAGATCAATGTAGTTTTTGTAGAATGACCTGCTTGAACGATCGAACCGCTCAGCGTAGGTCATCGCATCAGGTTTCTTAACTACATAAGGGGCCAATTGAATTAAAAGTGAATCATAATCCTTTTGTGAAAGAATTTTCCCTGCTTCAGTTGTTTTACTTTTTGAACAACTGACCAAAAGTGCAGAGATGCCAACCAGAAGAATAATTGTATGCTTCATAAAATATTACTTAGTGAACAAACCCTTAGTCAAAAGTAGAAAAGCCCGGACAAAATCCGGGCTTCTCTTGAATCAAACCAATGCTATGGATTAATAATCTTCGTTGTTCGGGTTGAGGTTAATCCAACCTGCGTTGAAATTCCAACCAGCACCCGGAGTAGTACCCCAAGCACCGTAGAAAGCTTCAGCGGTGAAGAAATTACCCACGTTGCTGGCAGCAGGAATTGCGGGGGCACCAGTAAGACCTGGACTACCTGCTACCTGATTAATCGGTAAGTTGGCGAAGCTATAAACATTTCCTGAAGGGAATGGACCGAAAATGTCGGTAATAGGTGCACCAAAATTGTTATCTGATGCAAAATTTGCCGGAACGTTAGCACCAGTTGCCGTTTGACCGCCACCATTAGCAGAAAAAATATTGTTGATTACGGTAGAACCAGTCGTTGCAAAGTTTGCTGATGTGGGGAAACCTGTGATAATAGAATTGTAAAGTTCAAATTGGTTGAAGGAGTTTACTTCAACCGCTGCGCGATAGAAACCATCAATCTGAGCAGCAGCTCTGAACAGAAGCGGCCCCCATACTGTAATGTTTGCAAAAATTGGTTTAGAGTGTCTGGATACACCCCCTACTGTAGGCGCAGGGTTGGTAGAGTTACTCGATGACTCAAAAGCTCTTGAGCCTGAAATATCCGCAATGGATGCTTCACGAATAATAGCACCATACTGTACACGGCCGATATAACCACGATCCGAATCAAAATCATCATCTAAGGTAGAATAGGCAATCAGGTATTTGTGATCATTTGATCCGCCAAACCACTCATAAGCATCATCGTTGGCAAAACTTACAACGATATGATCAATTTCTGTGGCTGAGCCAACGGATCCCATCGTTAAGCTGTTAAGCTCATTATCCTGCGATAAGTCAATACCAGCAAATTCAATGCGGGCATACTTTAATTTTCCTGAGTCGTCATTTCCAATGGCAGCTCCATCACCAGGGCCATAAAGACCATCTTGTGAACCTGCACCACCCGCTAAACCCTCAATAAGTGCATTGGCACCGTTACTGTTATAGTCTCTTCCTAAAATTACAACACCACCCCAATCGCCACGGTTACGGAAACCTTTCGGAGCATTTGAAGTAAATACAATCGGATTAACAGCAGTACCCACGGCATTAAGTTTACCACCTCTGTTAACGATTAATGTTCCTTCTGTTTCCTTTTCACCAAAAATGATTGTACCTGGTGCAATGGTAAGGGTAACACCATTGGGAACAACAACTTTACCTTTTAATAAGTAGCGATTAGTAGCAACCCAATTGTTGTTGGCTGTCGAAATATTTCCCTGAACCACAACCACCGGCTTAGGATCACCAACAGTAATAGTAACTGTAGCAGGGAGTGAATTTAAGCTTTCATTATCAACTGCTGTTACAACAATAAGAATAGTTGAACCAATAACTGCATTTGCAGGGATTGTGTAGTTTACAGTAACGGTTTGAGTACTTTGACCATTAAGTGTTACACTCGGAATTGTGGGGCCGGAAAACACCAGCAATTGCCCGCCATTCGGAGCGGTTACTGCAGCCTCGAAAGACACAGAAGCGCCAGGGATATCTTGAAGAGTTGATGGGGTTACACTCACTGTTGGTGCGGCACCTAATTCATCATCACTACAGGAGGTTGTAGCAAAACTCAGGGCAGCAAGCACAAACACACTAGCCAAAATGGATAGGATTGAATTTCTTTTCATGATTTTTAAGTTAAGTTGAAATCGGCTGCAAAGTAGGCCTTAGGGGTAAAGCAGGGGTTAACCGATTGTTAGGTTATTGTTACGAAAACCTTAGTGTGGATAAAATAAACCATAGGGATCGCCAGACACCACTTGAATGTCTTCTGCATACTAAAAGGCGATCGGATCGCGATGTTAAATCTTAAAACTTAAAGCCAAGTCCAACGGTGAAAAGTTGTCCGTTGCGTGTTCCGCGAACTACCTTATTAGTGCTAACATCCGACACATCATTATTTAGATCCGGATCTTCACGCAACTCCCATTTAGCATTAAGTAAATCGCTGATACCGAAGCGTATTTCAAGATTTTTTCCAATAGTCTTGGCAACATTCAAGTCAACCAAATGGCGGGGCACTTCCCACCAGGTAGGAAATTGTGTATTCCCCACAAAAGTGATTCGCTTACCAAACACATTATATTGAAGATTGGCCTGCAGTCCACGCTTGGTGTCTTCAAAATAATATCCAAGGTTAACAATGTATGGTGACTGTCCCTGCATGGGCCTTTTTGACAACTCGAGGTCATCAGCCAGGTCACTAACCTGAATACGGTTATAAATTAATGAAGCATTAAAAACAATAAAGGAGTTATTCAAAAAGCTGCTGGCTGATGAATAGGCCAACGCCTTTCTTACTTCAACTTCAGCACCAGCCGTGTAAGCCTCCTTGGCGTTGGTGTACAACAGTGCGGGGTTATCCGTTCCTGTTCTAATTACTGTTTCTATAGGGTTTTTAAAATACTTGCCAAATCCTCCAATGGCGATAAACTCATTTGGTGTAGGATAGTACTCCCAGCGCAAATCAACGTTATGAATGTCGGACACTTTCAGATTTTGATTTCCTACAATATCAATAGCGTATTGGAAATCGTAGTAGCTGAACTCCGCTAGTTCCCTGAATTCAGGACGATTCAATGTTTTACTGTAGGCTAAGCGAACAAGCGATGAGGACGTGAGATTGTAACTGGCATTAAGAAAGGGCAGTAAACTGGTTATGGGATTATCCACTGAGGTAGCCCCAACACCAGGTGCAGATTTCAACTGCTGACGGTTGTACTCAACGCGCAAACCCGCCACCACGCGTATTTTCTCTGAAAGCGGCATGTCGGCACTGAAGTACCCTGCGGCTAACAAGTTTTCAGCTGTATAGGAGTCCTGCGGGCGTTGGCGCTCGTCAATAAAATGTCCTCCGTTATAAGCTACGTTGGCGCGATCAAAAATTCTGTCAAAAGGTTGCGAGGCAATGTCAGGATTGAATCCATCGCGAGCCACATGCGCAATGGTACGGGTCTGAAAACTTCTATCCTTAAGTTCAACCCAATATCCCATCTTTAATTGAAAAGGGTCACGTCCGGCAGGGGCATTGAAAGAATAATCCAGATCAACGCGATTGGTTAAACTTGTTTCATTTAAATCCTGGTAAAATCGGGCTGAGTTTACTGCGCTTACGCTTGAGTTAACGTTAACAACATAGGGAACATCTTCTGCTGAGCCTTGCAATCTTCCGGTAACTAAACGCCTCCAGTCGGGTTCATTCCGGTTAATGGTAGTGTATCCTCCCAGCCATGTAATACTTAATTTGCTTGGAATCAATTCATGCTTACCTTCCAACTGCCCCATGTATGATGATCTGCCAATGTAACGGTATGAATAATTTCTGAAATTTTGCTGACGAAAGAAATTATCGCCACTGCGAATAATCGTTTCGTTTGTGCCAATGTTGTTGAACAGGTTTCGGAACTCAATTTTATTCCGACTGTTAATGTTTAAAGTCCAATTGCTAAGCATCCCTAACCGAACATTGTTTGCCAGTTGGTTGTCTATGTAGTTGAAGAAATTTTCACTGGAAAAATCTTCCTCGTAATTAAAATAACGGTTAAAGGAAGCATCATTATATTGATTGGTGTTGCTGTACGTTAAGCCATTAATGGTACTTAACTTCATGCCTCCAAGCTTGAATCCTTTACCGAAATTCAAATTGAATCGAATGTCGGGTAATACGTTTACATCCTGCAATCCCCAGGTGTTCTCCCACTTCCTGCTTTCAATTTCAATCAGGTTCGGGTTAAATCCTAAAGCCCCGTAATTGGCTGGTGCATTATCTGGCAAACTCCTCGATCCTCCATCAAATCCTAACCATTCGGTTGATGAGCGCTCCTGACTTTGACGGGTAGTACCTGTAGTGCCTCTTCTGTACCCGATGGAAAGTGCGCCATTTATAAACGGATCATTAACAACATTTTTAGTGGTAATCTGAACTACCGCACCGGCATAGTCACCGGGCAACCACGCTCCACCAGTTTTGTAAACTAAAATCTGATCAATTAATCCACTGGGTAAAATGTCGAATGAAAATGCGCGGCTGTCGGTTTCAGAGCTGGGTGCAAAAACACCATTCAAAACAACGCTGCTGTAGCGTGAGCTTAACCCGCGAACAACGATAAAACGATTTTCCTGAATGGTAATACCCGGCACTCTGCGCATAACCTGGGCAGCATCACGATCCTGAGATTTAGAAATCTGCTCAGCTGAAATTCCGGATACAACAAGTTTGCTTTCCTTGATTGCCTTAAGAAGTGCGAAGTCGCTGTTAATTTCACGCGTTCCGGTTACAATAACTTCCTCCAATTCCTGCGACTCTTCCTGCATGGCAACAGTAATGGATGATATCTTATTGGCCTCCACTACCACATCAGGAATGACATGTGTTTTATACGTGATGAATGAAACCACCAGGTTGTAAGTTCCGGGCTTAACATTACCTATGGAAAATTTTCCATCAATGTCGGTTGGTGCCCCTACCTGCGTTCCCTGTATAGAAACGTTGGCCCCAATTATTTCTTCTCCTGTTTTGGCGTCAGTAATTTTTCCGCTTATTGTTCCCGTTTGAGCAAACGTGAAGGAAGAAAGCAGGGTGAAAAAAGCCAGATACAGATTACGCATACCTTAAATTTTACGCAAAGGTGGCTACGCACTATTACCCCATCGGCAAGGCATTGTTACGAAATTGTTAAGCGCTTATACTGTGCTTAAATAGTTGATTTTCAGTGTAATCGTAATATTGCGATTAAAAGACAGGCTAACACCTGTTAATACACTATTATGCAGTTTAAAAAATCCTTATCGTAATGTTAAGCAGCAGATTATTTGCTGATGGGCACCTTGTTCAAAATAGCCTTGATGATATCGCTGGTTTTTACGTTATCGGCTTCGGCCTCGTAATTCAAAATAATGCGGTGATTCATCACGTCTAATGCCACTTCTTTGATATCTTCCGGAAGCACATAATCACGCCCCTCTATATACGCTGTGGCTTTAGCTGCCAGGTTTAGATTAATGCTGGCACGCGGTGAAGCACCAAACTGAATATAAGGTGCCTGCTCGTTAAGTCTATAGTCGAGCGGTTTACGGGTGGCGAATACCAGTTCAATGATGTAGCGCTCCAACGATTCGGAAATTTTTACTTTGTTGATCTGGTCGCGGATGTCATAGATGTCTTCCTTCGTAAGCAACGCGTTTACTGTAAAGTCAAACCGCATGTTGGAAATCCTGCGCATCACCTCAAGCTCCTGATCTTTGCTCGGGTAATCCACAAAAACTTTCATCATAAAGCGATCCACCTGGGCCTCCGGTAATGGGTAGGTTCCTTCCTGGTCAACCGGGTTTTGTGTAGCCAATACCAAAAAAGGTTTGTCGAGTGTAAAGGTTGTCTCACCAATAGTTACCTGCTTTTCCTGCATGGCCTCCAGTAAGGCCGATTGCACTTTGGCAGGCGAGCGGTTAATCTCATCGGCCAGAATAAGGTTGGCGAAAATAGGGCCTTTCTTTACTTCAAACTTTCCTTCCTTTTGGTTGTAGATCATAGTTCCCACCAAATCGGCAGGGAGCAAATCGGGGGTAAATTGAATGCGTTGAAAATCCAGGTGAAGAACTTTAGCAAGGGTACTAACGGTTAACGTTTTGGCTAAGCCCGGCACGCCTTCCAACAAAATATGACCATTGGTGAATAACCCGATAAGCAGGCGGTTTACCATATACTGTTGCCCCACTACCACCTTACCCACCTCAGCCATTACCTGGCTGATTTTTGCCTTGTGCAGATCTTGTTTTTCAGCAATCACAGCTTCCATCACAACTCGATTTGATTAAAATTAAAGCGCTAAAGTAGCGCAATTCTAATGATTTAGGCTAAAAAAGTGATAACCGCGCATTTGCTTCGGCCAACGGAAAACGCTATTTCTTAAATGTCAGCTTAAAATAAATAAGCATAAGGCTAAGCACACAGATAATGCCATTACAAATAATAACCGGCCACAGGGTGAGGCCAAAACCATAAATCAGCCACACAATGGTACTGGTGAACACAATCAGCATCATGGCCAGGCTCAGATCGCCTACACTTTTGGATTGCCACGCTTTGTAAACCTGGGGCATAAAGGTGATACTGCTTAAAAAGGCACCGGTGTGCCCAACGATTTCGATGGTTGTCATGTTATCTTGGTTCGATCGGACACGAAAGTAAATATAATGTCAAGGACTTTTGTAATCGGAGATATCCACGGTGCGCATCGGGCGCTTGTTCAATGCCTGCAACGAGCTGGTTTTGATTATGAAAAAGATCACCTGATTTCATTGGGCGATGTGTGCGATGGCTGGCCCGAAACAAAACAGGCCATTGATGAATTAATGCGCATAAAAAACCTCACGTACATTTTTGGCAACCACGACTTCTGGACGCTGGAGTGGATGCGTTATGGAATAATCGATGAGGTGTGGTGGAAACAAGGTGGCGAAGCCACAGTGAATTCCTTTGGCGAAAACAATTTTGAAAAGCACCAGTTGTTTCTTGAACGCGCCCTCCCTTTTTACATTCAGCACAATAAACTGTTTGTACATGCAGGCATTAATCCGATACAACCCATTGAACAGCAAACGCTTCAGGTTTTTTTGTGGGACAGAAACCTTTCACGCATAGCGTTAGAATTTTATCATAAAGGCATTTATGCTAAGCACACGGAATACGATGAGGTGTACCTTGGGCATACACCGGTGCCGTTTCAAAAACCTATTCAATCGGGTGAAGTATGGTTGATGGACACCGGGGCGGGTTGGTCGGGAGTACTTTCTATGATGGACATACATACCAAAGAAATATTCACCAGCGATCCGGTGCCTTCTCTTTACCCAGGGGTTGAGGGGCGTAAAAGAAAATAGACTTTAATACACAAGAATTTCACAATCACGCGGATTCAATAAATAGGAGTTAATCAGGTTTTGAACGGTGGATGTTTCCACGCCACTACGCACATAACTTCGTGCTTCATCGAAATGCTCAAGCGAAACATCTTTATCCACAAAACCATAGCCTAAAAAGTTTCCATTCTCTACAAGCACCAATGAGCTTTCCCGGACATTTCGACCCTTTCCGATAATCGCCACCGATTCGCCCGGCTCGCGAAAAGATTGAATAGCTTTTACCGCACGCTTGTTATATTTCTTTACTGATTCAACCCCCATGCACGCTCCCTTGCAATCACCAATCTGGTATTGAAAACACAACCCTTTTGACAATTGAAGTCCGCTGAGTTTTGGGCACAAATCATACTCCCTAACTTTCTCCCATAAAAAATTCCATGCGTCACCCTTGGCGTTAAAACGAATCAGTGGATGTGATCCGCGCTTAACCTGATTGACTGAAAAGCGTACATACCCTGTGCGATCTTCATAGCTGTAAATCCCCCATTCCTCCACACGAAATTTTTGGGCCATGTTATACTTGGGCCAAAGTCTGCGAATCTCCTGCGATTCCATAATCAGTGCAATGAGCTCGTTGCCGGTTAGCTCATACGTGATGTGATGAATTTCATTTCTGATTTTCGAGCGGTTCCATTCGCGGGCATCACCGGTAAAGTGCCCGGCTATTCGTTTCTTAATATTATTTGCTTTGCCTACATAAATCACGTGGCTGCGTTCATTCAAAAAATAATACACACCCGGTTTTGCCGGGAGCCGGTCAAACTCTTCTTTGGGTAAATTAGGAGGCAAGATGGTTTCACCAGAATTTCGTTTAAGCGACCTGCTGATGTAACCGTCTTTATCGCGGTTTAGCAGCTTTGAAAAAATTATTGCCGTGGCTTCTGCATCACCGCCTGCACGATGCCGGTTCTTGATCTGAACCCCTAAACTTTGCGCCAGGCTCCCCAAACTGTACGAGCGCAAACCAGGAATTATTTTTCGGCTTAGCCGCACCGTGCATAGTTTTTTTGCTTGCCAGCTCAAACCAGCCATCTCAAACTCCTTCTTCAAAAAAGAATAATCGAAGTGCGCATTGTGGGCTACAAAAATTCTATTCTCCAGTAAACGCAATATGGATTCAGCAACCTCTTCAAACGGTGGGGCTTCGGCCACCATTTCGGTAGTAATGCCTGTGAGCCCGGTAATGTATTGCGGAATTCTTCTTCCCGGATTTACTAGTGTGTAAAAGTGATCGGTTACCTCAATACCATTATGGTGGTAAATGGCAATTTCTGTAATGCGATGGTTATCCGCGTAGCCCCCGGTCGTCTCGATATCAACAATGGCGTACATAGTCAGCAAGTTAGTATTTGAGATTCCGATTGAAAAACAGATATTGAAAGATTAATAAAAAAGCTATGAATGGTGTTATTCGTTTTTTACTAAGCGGCCTGGCTGTATTGCTCACGGCTTATCTCCTGCCGGGTGTTCATGTTGAGCATTATGGCTATGCTTTATTGGTGGCGCTGGTACTCTCTGTTGTTAATGCGCTGATTAAGCCTGTGCTGGTTGTACTCACCATTCCCATCACATTTGTAACGTTTGGTTTATTTCTGTTGGTCATCAATGCGCTGATGATTTTACTGGTGGATTGGCTGATTGATAACTTTTCGGTGGATGGATTCTGGTGGGCGCTGGCCTTCAGTTTAATCTTGTCGCTTTTCAATAGTTTGTTCAATGATCTTCTTAAAGATCGCGCGCGATAAAATGTATTGAGCTTTAATTGGTCTTTTTCCCGACAGCTAATTTTCCACCCAGGTAGCCCATCGGAAAATAGGCACCGCCCAAATCCAATAGGGTAAACCAAAAGGGCGAAGGAAGCATAATCACATTGGTAATGCCGCCTATTAAAAACACACAGCCTATTATTATCGCAAAGGTTATCCGATACGTGGCCGCAATTTTGGCAGCAACAAATGCCCCCACCAATGTGCCGAGAGCATGGGCCAGAAAGGGAAATATAAAATGCCTTGGCTCGAACAGATGGAGTGATTCTTTCAACCCCTCCATGGTGGTAACATCTGCTCCGGCAGGTGGTGGGATGATGGATCCGCTGATCATGATGATTCCCATGTTGACGAAGCTGCCGACAACAATTCCGGCAACAACAGCAATTGTGTTTTTAAGGATTGGATTCATACTCACTTTTGTTTTGTCTTTTGGGAATTTACTTCGCTGGAAAATGAACTTCCGTGATTAACTCATTGTCGGGAACCTCACCCGGTAAATTCACATAGGTTTCGAACGGATCAGTTCCCTTCCTGTATGTATACTCTTTTGCGCGCTGCATAGAATAGTGTGTGCTATATGCATTTCCCAAAAATTTATATGGGCCAGTATGCACGATGGTGTTCACTTTAGATGCTGGAATTTTACCCGTAATAAAACCTGCAGGCAGCTCAACTGGTATTTCTTTCACCGGAAGTGCTGCAGTATACATAACATGATCATTTACAACATCCCATTTGTGGTAAATAGAGAAAGCTTTTCCAGTCATTAAACCTGAATGATGCTCAATCCATGAAAAAAGCCGGGTGAAATCTTGTTCCATTTTTGTGTTCATGCTTTCCATGCTACACGATGTCTTTATACCAACATAGTTACACCCTTCGTATTGACTCATGCCCTTAAAGTGAAGTAACGAAGGAACTTTTCCTGCTTCAACGTATTCTTTAAGCATCATTAACCCTCGCGTGTAATCCATACCAATATAAGCCGTCATCATCTTTTTCATCCAGAACATGAAGAAGGGAAGCTTACTATCCATGTGCCAGGTTACTTCCGTAGCATCTCCTTTGGTATTCAATTCAAACCAAACAGGCGAACTGGACTTCCATGGCTTTAAAAAAGTAACAAGAAGATCCAATCGTTTAGGTGACGTTTCAGAAACCACTTTCATCTCCCCACTTCCGGTGCGGTTGCCTTCCCAACTATAAAATTTTCCATCAGGTTGAATGCTCACGGTGGCATTGGGCTCCATCACCAGCCAGGGCGACCAGGCAGGCCAATGGTGAAAATCGTTAAGAATCTTAAAAATCTTTTCGGCTGACGCCTGAATGGTAATGGATTTAGAGACGTGTATGGCGGGCATTGTGGTGGAATTAAGGGAACCGAAGGTACGAAATGTTTACTTCGATGTAATCAGGAATTATCCCTCAAAAAACCAACTTTGAACAGTACCCGGGGCGGGAATACACGGTCTTGCAAATTTATTTCACACCCCGCCAATTCCTGCAAATTTTATTATATAGCGGTCTGGTTATGGATGAAAACTGGTGATAATTGGTAATCATCAATCTTTCTGCCATCTTTTTTGCCACCCGAAATTATGCAGCTTAAGTTTTATCTCAACACTCAAAAGAAAACAAGATACGGAGATCATCCTGTTTACATGTATATCACCTTTAACAGCGATCGAATTAGGAAGCCAGTTAAGGGTGTTCACGCAAAGCTCAAGTCCTGGGATGAATCAAAGGAACGTATACGAAAAGCGCCCCGTGCTAACCCATTTGACGAAGTTGATTCATTTAATAATCGTCTGGATTTTATAGAAACACAAGTAAAGCTAATTAAACAGCAGGCATTCGACCGCAGGATCAAAATAACAAAAAAGTATATCCTGGAGCGTCTGGAAGACGAGTCGCTAACTACTACAGGTAATTATGATTTCTTTAAAATAGCAGACCAGTATTTGGAGTCAATACGGCCTATTAAAGCTCCACGTACACTAAGGGGTAAACAAACTGTATTCAACTTCTTGAAATCGTTTCAAGAAGATAAAAAATACCCCATTTCATTCACCAGGATTGATTTGGATTTCTTTGAAGCACTGAGAAAATATGCCTTTGAAGAGCGTTTGATTTTTGACAGCCTCGGTAAATCGGTAGATGGAACAATAGAAGATAATTACTTTGCCAAGATCATTACGGTCCTTAAAACATTTCTAAACTGGGCCTTTGAGCGGGATTACATCAAAGATCAGACTTATAAAAAGTTCAAAGCACGCGAACGTGAAACGGAAGTGATATGTCTGACTATGGATGAATTTATCCGGTTATCTGAATTTAAATTTAAATCAAAGCGATTAGACCACGTCAGGGATTTCTTCATATTTGGTTGCAGCACGGGGCTAAGATTTTCTGACTTAACAACCCTTCAGTCGAGCCATATTCAAGGTGATTTTGTTGTAAAGACCATTCAAAAAACCCAAGATAATACTACAATTCCTTTAAACAGGTTTGCGAAGCAAATCCTTAAAAAGTATGAAGATACCGTGCATGAAGTATTGCCAAAGGTCTCACATCAAAAGTTTAACAAATACCTTAAAGAATGCTGCAGAGAAGCAGGAATCGATACCCCCATTAGTATAACCCGATTTGCTGGTGGAAAACGGAGAGAAACCACTCTCCCCAAATACGAACTGATATCAAGTCATGCTGCCAGAAAAACCTTTACAACCCTGAGCCTGCTCATGGGGGTGCCTGAGCGTGTAGTTAGGAACATCACAGGCCATAAAAAAGAAGAAAACTTTAAACGCTATGTCAACTTTTCCAAAGAATATGAAAAGCAGCAAGTAAACAATGCTTGGGATAAAATTATTAGCGAATGATTTACTCTAATAAATCTAAACTTGACCTACTAGTTAAATCGACATTCCGATTCATCTCATCCAATTTCAGCTCTGATGCGCTTGAACCAGGGTATTCGTCACTACTTTGGGGCGGAAAGTATTTAACGCATAATTTCTTAGTAAGATTTAATAGAGATAGCAATAAAACGTTAGTTGTTGAAGTAGAAGAAATTTCATTGGATAAAGATTTAGAAGTTTTAGTCTACGACCTTCATCGTTGTATTCAGGCGCATATCAAAAGCTACTTAGCTAACAAATATGATGGTTCTGAAACAAAGAAAATTTTAAACGAATACTTCGATACAATAAATACCCTCTATAATAAGATTCATTGTTGGGAAACTTTAGCGGAATTATTTGAATTTTTGTCGGGATCCATCTCCCCAAAAGTTTTAAATGATAAGGAATATCTTTGGGCTAGTGCTGCTGAAAGAATTCAGATAACTATTCTTCATGATGCATCAGAGATTCTGCAGCGCCATCTAAATGAAAAAAGAGATAAAATTAAGGATTCATTTTCATCTGAAGACTTGGTGTTTAAACTAGTCTTATTTTCATCGCATGAGATAATAGACCAAATAAAGACATACTTAACACGGGGTAATTTTAGAGATAGTCATATCAAATTTCTTGAAACCATTACCAAAACTCTAACTGACAACATCTTTGATTACTCCTACGGTCTTGAAGTTGCAATAGAAAATTGTAGTAAAATATATGCGCATCAATCGAATAAAGCAAAAAGATATTGGCTAAAGGTATCTGGTAATAACAAGTATTTCAAGGTTGAAAGAGAACTTACTATTAACAACGAAATACTAAACTGGATTGACAACTATATTCTTACAACTAGCCCTACCTTGGTTTTACAAAAAGAGCACCAAAGAAAATATATCGAAGAAATAGTAAGAGAGTCTCAAGGACTAGCTGAGCTATCACCTGAAAGAATAAATTATATGATCAACGTTAAATGTATATCCTTAGGCGTTGGTGATTCTGATAATCGGTTCCACCCATCAAAAAGAAATTCAAGAGCTATTATAAAAAGTCTTAAATCCGCTTTTAAGGAGCTTGGTACAGTTGCTATTAGTTTTGATAAATCCACTGTTGATACTAGTAATAAAACAGTTTGCTTGAATTATGATGTAAACATATATAAATGGATTCATGCTCTCTTTTGGATGAATGATCGGTTTAAGTTTGAAACAATTCGGAGAGTTCACTCCCGAAAGACCTAGCTCAAAACGTACCCATCCTTTTGTTAAAAGCTTAATTAATCACTTGCCTTTTAAGGCTTTACAAAAATTTTGTACCCAAATTTTTGTTAGTTTCAATCAAACTGAATCTTCATGCCATAATGTTCAAAACTGATAAGAAGATGACAGAATTGGTAATAACATCGAGAGAAGACTTGGAAAAAATTCTTCGAAATTTTGTTGATGAGTTTTTTAACTCAAGAACTGTACATGGAAATGTTGATTCAGAAGAACGACTCAATCAAAAGGAAGCAGCAGAATATCTTGGTATTACTCAGGGTACTTTAATCAGATGGAAATACAAAGGTCTTGTTCCCGTTGAGCAACTCCCTGGATCGAATAAGGTCACCTACTACAAATCCCAGTTAAAGGCTGTTATTCAAAGAAATCCTAAACTTTTACAACCGACACGAAAATAAAAAACCACGTCTCGCAAACGTGGTTCTTATAAATTGTTTTTGACTACTTGACTTTGACCCTCAAGTAGTTCAAAGATAAGAAATGTTGAACCTTAAAAACAATTCTTGACTATGAACTTTCAGAAAAGTAATCACTCGCAGGTCTTCTATGGCCCCCAAACAATCATTGTTGATTCAACTTAATAATCAAATCCCATAGCAATGGCTTAAACGTAGAACGCGTCTGCAAATAAGTCAAAATTCAAGCTGCTCAAATTGAGTGGCCTGGGATAGTATTGCCTTTATAGAAATTTTTTTTGGACCTCATTAGCGGTTCTCCGGTTTGGAGAACATCTTTTTCAAAGACGTTTTCAAGCGTTCTCTGTAGTAGGGTTACTTATTACGAACGATTGTAAACGTTTACAGTAAACGGTTTCAAGTAAACGTTAGGATTAATTATGAAAACAAAACATACAACACAAAACGAACCCGTGTGGGACAAACATAACAGCACATTTGTACGCACCATATTTTTAAAGAATGGCTATACACTTACCGGTTATTCCAAGAAGGTAGGCCGAAGTGAACGAAGGGATAAAACTGATCTGCTAACGAACTGGATTCTGCGTGACTTCAGCAATGGTTATCTCGATAAAAATACCCAAAACACAAAAATAACTCCCCTAGACCGAATTGAATATTATGTTCAGTCCAATAGCGAGCCGATAATTCATCTCTACTATCACTATCCAGATTGGGTTGGGCCAACATGGATGAACAATAAGAAGTTCTATTCTTTCATCTCAAGATTTTATGATATGATCGAGAGAAACCAACAAGCTTCAGCCATTATCAATGCGCTTGAAATCAGAACCAGAGCATCAAAGTTTGATCCACTTGATACTTCCAGGCCACGATTTACAAAGATGCGCGATTTGAATGCCTGTGTTTACAGACTTAAGCAGGAAGGTCAATTCACTGAAGAAGCGATTGATGCATTTTATCGGAAATATAAAGAGCTATATCAAATTCAATAATTATGACACAAATTATTTCAATTCTAAACCATAAGGGTGGAACAGCTAAGACAACTACTACTCTTAACCTGGGCAAAGCATTGAGTATGTTAAATACCAGGGTGCTACTCATTGACCTTGATGCGCAAGCCAATTTATCACAGTCACTTGGCATTGATGATGAGCCGGAAACAATTGCTGAGTCGTTCTCTCAAAAGAGAAAAACCTTGCCAATAAAACAGATAAGTGAAACATTCCATTTGGTTCCTGCATCACTTGATCTCTCCGCCATTGAGCCAGGGTTATACGCCAACATTAACAGCTACTTTCTACTGAAATCACTCCTTGACCAGATTAAGGAACAGTATGAGTTTATTTTGATCGACTGTCCGCCATCCCTTGGAATTTTTACACAGAATGCACTCATCGCGTCTGATAGTGTCTTGATTACTGTACAAGCTCAGTTCCTTTCGCTTAGGGGATTAGACACCGTTTATAACCTAATCACCAGTGTGCGCGAAAAGCTTAATGACCGGATCGGTATTATCGGGTTGTTGTTAACCCAAACAAATAATACACGCATCAGTAAGGGTATAGTTGAATCGTTGCGGAATAGCTTCAATGAAAAGGTATTCAACACTACTATTCGTCAAAATGTGGCCATAGCAGAAGCCAGTGCACACAGGAAGGATATATTCTCCTACAACCCTGAAAGCTATGGCGCCATTGATTACATGAACTTAGCTAAAGAGATATTACTATGAATAAAGATTTTTCAAATCTACTCGGTGGGGCTATTTCAAAGCTCCAGACCGATGAAACCAACATTAGGCAGAATATCACTATAAGGGAAGATTTTAAATCTCTTATACCACCACTATCTGCTGAAGAGTTCCAACAACTGGAAGAGAATATTTTGAAGGAAGGAGTAAGGGACCCGCTTATCATCTGGGCTATTGAAAATCAATTCATACTCATTGATGGGCACAACCGCTACTCCATTTGTCAAAGACATGGCTTAAGTTTTCCATTCAAACAGATGTCATTTAAAAGTGATGACGAAGCCTACGAATGGATGGTAAAGAATCAGTTAGGTAGAAGAAATCTTTCACCGGAACAGCAAAGTTATTTGCGTGGCTTGCGTTACAATCGAGAAAAGACTCAAGGAAAAAGATCAGATCTAACTTTAGATCAAAATGATCTAAAGTTAGAATCAACCAACACTGCACTGGCTCTAGCAAAAGAATATAATGTAAGCGAAGCTACAATTAAACGGGATGGAGATTTCGCCAGGGGAATTGATCTAATTGGTGACAAGAACCCAAACCTGAAAGAAAAAATTTTGAAAGGGGAGTCTCCAATAAGTAAAACGAGCATACAGGAGGTTGCTAAAAAGCCGCAATTAGCTGATACGTTTTTGGGCGATACCAAATCAAGTACTAAGACAAATAGTAAACCAAAGGCGAGTAAGAAGATCAGTAATGAAGAGATTGCCAAAATAGCCTTTGAATACATCGAGAAGGAAATCATGGTTCCAAAAGCATTTTACCTGAGCATAAAAAAAGACATCACATCAATTGATCCGGTTGAATTTTTTATTACCTGGAAAGAGCACCAATCAAGTAAAAGTAATTCAAAATAATGCTTCTGATATAGATATAGCCAGACGTGTTTTGAGCCGACAAAAACTTCGCTTCGCTCGTAATTGTGCTCAAAACACAGTCTGGGTTTTTGCTATACGCTTCGCTACAAAAACAAATGCCAAGACCTAAACTGGAAAATAAGAAAGGTTGCAAAATGACGGTCAGGTTCACCAATCATGACAGGGCTATCATTAAGCAAAGGGCTATGCAATGTGGGCTTAGCGAAGCAGAGTACATAAGACGGGTCAGTACCAATAAAGTAGTTAAACCTAGATTAACCGAATCTGAAACTAAAATCTATCGGCACCTGATTGGGATATCAAACAATCTAAATCAAGTAGTACGTTACTTCAATCAGGGCGAAAGTACTTTTGCAGAGCTGTTGGAACTTATTGAATCGATTAGCAGAGAACTAAAGAAGCTATCATGATTATAAAATCAATTATAGGCAGGGGCTTTAAAGGCTGTGTAGAGTATGTGCTAACTAAGCAAGGTGCCAAACTTCTGGGTGTTTATGGGGTGCGAACTGATCGGGAGAACATGATTAATGACTTTAAAGCCATCAGTAAGCTAAGGCCTACACTTGGAAAGCCTGTTTGGCATGCACCTATTTCTTTTGCATATGCCGACAACATTGATGATCAGATGATGCTGAAAATAGCTGAAGAGTATCTTGAAAACATTGGGCTTAAGTCCAATCAATACATGATTGTCAGGCATAGCGACACTGACCATCAGCATTTGCACATAGTTGCTAACCGTGTTGGTTTTGATGGGAGTGTTGTCAGTGACAAATTCTGTAGAAATAGGAGTGCCAGGATAAGCGATATTCTAGAAAATAAGTACGGACTAACTATTGCACGTGAAGCCCGAAAGGGTAAGAGGGACCTAAGGGTTACTCCATTGAAGAAAGTCAAGGGCAAGGCTATGATAAAACGTGAAGTCAAGGAGTTTATCCGTAATGAAATTTTCCATTGTCTCAACGTGGGCACCAAGAGTCTTGAAAGCCTTAAATTGAAACTTAGCTTTAAACAAATTGAGATGCGAGTTCAGTTCAATACCAGCAAGGAAGTAACTGGGATCTCTTTTCGAGCTAAAGGATTAGCGTTGAAAGGCAGCCAAATCCATAGTGATTTACGCGCTAAAAAGTTATTAGAGCGTTTGGTAATGAACACAAGCAAGAAATCGCTAAAACAGGGATTAGGAATCTAATCTAGATAAAAAATTGACTTATAAATACTTATGTCACTTGCTTCTCGATTGGAAAACTTCAGAAATAATTCTAATGCTCACTGAAATTGCCATTACTGTATCTGGATATGCTTCACGTAGTTTCAGCATAAATTCTATGATTGGAACCGAATACTGATATTCATAGACAAAGCCAAACTCACTCTCTGGGCTGGGTATTTTCTCCAAGTGCGATAGCATGGTGAATCCTTCTGGGTACTTAGATGAGATTTCTGAAAAGATTTTCCAACCTAATTCCAGCTCATCTTCTGTAAGAGATTCAGCTAGCCTTTTTGTTTTGTGAAAGTCGGATTCCATTGGCACCGAAAAGTACACTTAAGGTTTTATTCAATTCAACGCATTTATGCTGTTGATCGGATCTAGTCTTTTAGACCATTTTTCAATTATGATTAATATTAGAAATGCGAGGCTTTTACTAAGCTTTGGTGAACGCCTGCGGAACTTACGTGAGCAACAACATCTTTCACAAGAAGCTTTAGCCAATGAAGCTGAAATTCCAATTAGTCAGGTTGGTCGAATTGAACGAGGTGAAGTTAACCCCACACTTAGTACACTAAATAGTATTGCTAGTGGGTTAAAAATAACGTTACAAGAGCTTTTAGATTTTTAATTCAAGTTGCTTATTATTGAAAGTAATATGTTGATTTAATGAGAATACAATATTGTTCTGATCTTCATCTGGAATTTTGGGGAAACAAAAAATATCTTGAAGCCGATCCTATTCAACCGGTTGGAGATATTTTAATATTAGCAGGCGACATAGTTCCATTTTCAATGATGAGACAATTCGACTATTTTTTCGAGCCCTGATTCCCTTATTGAATTCCTTATCATATTCTCAGCATCAAAATGCATTATGGATTGGTGAATCCTAAAGTCAGGATCTTCATTCACCGTTGACTTGAAACTATTTATTTTTTCGGATTCGGTGATGCTTAAGTCATTTGATAAAGTAATTTTGTTCGTTCCCAATGAAAGGTCTATTGTATTATTTTGAAATGTAAGCATGTCAACTGGATAGCTAAATAGGTAAGGCATTTTGGGAGTAGTACTTTTAACATCAAATGTTGGAAGGAGACTGAAATAACATAAAGCAGGCTCTTGTCTGTTATCTACAATCACTTGTCCGCAGCCGTAGATTAAAATTGTGTCGTCCATTAATTTCAGTTTTGCCCCATCTTTAAGAAATGTTTCAAACTTGTCTTTGTACTGCTTTGTGGATTCCCAGCGCTTGACCCGAAGTTCAATATTTTCGTAAAGTCCATTGATTAAGTCCATTACTGTCGTTATCCACGGCAATCCTACCGTTCCTGCAAGGTTATTGCGGTTTGGATGGGATAAGTGATTTCGTATTTCTCGAACGTGATTTAAAAAATCCGGATTATTACTTTCAAAATAATGGCGGTCGCGAAACCAATTAAGAAGTGCCTTTAATGGTTTCTTTTCATCCCATTCATTTCCATTGTTTAGTTCACGGTATCTGATTTTGAGCCCCATCTCCAGAATGTGCAATGCTTTGGTGACGGCCACATCTAAAAATGCATATTCAAAGTACGCGTGTGTTAGAATTTTATAGACAATTTCAAACGAGTCTTTAATTTCTTGATTTACCCCATCCTTAAAATAAAAGCGAGGGAGCTTCTTTTCAACGAAGTCTTCAATGGAAATATCTCCATAAAATATTTCCCATCTTTTATCTCGCTTTAGGTTCTCAAACTTCATTTGTGATAGCAGGCTGTCTGTGAATGGCTAAATGGATTTCGCTGCCATCTTTTTTAGGCGTTCCTCCAACTTCTCGTAGTCACCCAGATAGGCCATCATTAAGCTTTTCCAAAGCTTGCCATGATTAGGAACATTGAAATGTAATAGCTCATGGACGATAACATACTTGCCAAGGCTTTTGTCTATCGAAAGAAGGTCTTTGCTAAAATTCAGGTTGCCATCTGTTGAACAAGATGCCCACTTGTTGGTCATGGGGCGAATGGCAAGCGTCTTGACCTTTATATCCATTTCACCCGCATACTTATGCACTGCGGCCTTAAATTCTGATTTATCTTTCCACTTAGCCATGACTACAATTTGAACGCGATAAACAAATGATTGAACAATTCATCAATCAGTGCAGCGGCTTTTTCAATGTCATCTTCCTCGGATAATAACGCGAAGTAAATAGCCTGCCTGAGTTCCCTCAATTCCTTTTCACTTGTTTTCCAGTTTGGATGATTTACAAACTCGCCTTTTATCAGTTTTGTTACTTCTTCTGAATTCTTAATTTCTTTTTCAAGCAGGGTTTTGTAGATAAAGAACGTCAGGTCGTCAAATCCTTTTTCTGCCTGCTCTTTTCTCCGTTGCACATCAGCTTCATAGAGCTTACGAATTTCTTCCAAGGCTTCCTGTGTGCTTAACTGTCTGCTCTCGTAATTTCCTTCAACGGCTTCTGCTCGTTCCCTTATTCCAATCAGGAACGGGTCGTCTGAATTTTCATCAGCAATTCGCTCAATGCTGCGAATTAAGTTGATAACTCTTGTATTGTCATTGTCTTGCGTGTCCTTAATCTTCTGAATGGTTTGCTCGTTGATTTCAAAAAACTCGTTGTTAAAGTTAGGGGCTGTGCCAGCGATTTTACTTTGTACTAATTCATTGGTCTTTCGCTGAAATTCCCTGTCCACCTGAACACGCTTTGAATAAGCATTGCGTACCACTTGATAAATCGCGGAAAGCGTTGCATAGGTTTCTATGTAAGGCCGTAAGAACTTATCCGGTGAAATGATTTCGTATAGCATCTCTATTTCCTTGAAGAGTTTGAAGAACTCTTTACGTTTTGATTTGTCGCGGAAGTAGGAAATTAAATTATCGGTGTCTTTGTCGTTGAAATTGTGCTTGATAAGCTCCAAATAAGGCGGAACGTCCTTCTTTATCTTCGACTCGAAAAGATATTTCAGCAATTGAATATCTTTCACAATGGCATTGATTTCATCGCTATCGAATGCCAAGGCTTTCTCCAGATTTTCAAAAATGCCAACAAAGTCAAGTACAAAACCATGTGGCTTTACCATTTCCAACTCTTCGTTCTCATAGGGCCTGTTCACTCTGGCAATTGCTTGCAATAGGGTGTGGTCACGCATGGGTTTGTCCAAATACATGGCATACAGAATGGGCGCGTCAAAGCCCGTGAGAAGTTTTTCGGTTACGATTAATATTTTGGGCTGCTCGTTCAGCTTGGTAAACTTCTTCCGGATTTCTTTTTCACGCTTAGCGTCATTATGAAATGCTTTTAAATCTTCTGTATCGTTGTTGTTTCCGGTATAGACAACTTCTGAATACTCTTTTGGCAGAAACTTGTCCAATGCTTTTTTATACATAGCACAGGCCGGACGGTCAACTCCAACCAAAAATGCCTTGTAACCTAATGGTTCAACATTTTCCTTGTAGTGTCTGGCAACATACTCAGCCACTTTTTCAACCCGTTCCTTTCCTTTGAGAAAGTTTTTTGTATTGACTGCCCGCTCTAATATTTTGTTGAGTTCTTCAATGTCGTTTACTCCGTAAGCCTCGGCCAAATTCAAAAATTCTTTTTCTAATATTTCTTTAGGCACCAGCAATTCATTGGGAGCCATGCCATAGAACAAGGGCAGCGTGGTTCCATCTTCAATACTGTCTGAAATAGAGTATTTGTGCAAGTAGCCCTGGTCATCTTCAATGCCGAATGTTTTAAATGTTCCGCGACCGTAAACGGTTTTATCTACAGGAGTGCCCGTGAACCCGATAAATGTGGCATTGGGTATGGCAGCCATTAAAAAGTTTCCGAGGTCTCCGCCTGTGGTACGGTGCGCTTCATCAATCAATACATAAATATTTTTGCGCAAGCTTACATTGGCCGGCATGTCTCTGAATTTGTGAACCATGCTTACGATGATGCCTCGGTAATCTTTCTTTAATAACTTTTGTAAGTCCTGAATGCTCTCGGCTTGCTCTACATTGTTAACACCAATCGAGCCAAGGTTTTTAAGCATCTGGTCTTCCAGCTCGTTGCGGTCAATCATTAACAAAATGGTTGGCTTCTCTGCCTGTGGTGCTTTAAACAACAACTCGGCAGTTTTAATCATAGTGTAAGTCTTGCCGCTGCCCTGTGTATGCCAAACCAATCCTCTTGTTTTGGTTGGGTCAAGAGCACGTGCCACCACTTTATCAACGGCTGTCTTTTGATGTTGGCGTAAAATGAATTTGTTGAGTTCTTCATTCTGTTCAGCAAAGAGAATGAACTTCTTAAGCAAATCAAGAACGTGCTGTATTTCGCAAAACGATTTTACTTTGACTTCAAGGTTTCCTATCTCTTCACATTTCCAGTTGAAAATGTTTCTGCGAATGGTGTTCCAGGTTACGCCATAGGAAAAGCCGATGCTCTCCGTGGCGGTGAATAATTGTTGGGGAACCATGATTTCAGGTGTCTCGCGGTGGTATCTCCGCAGTTGGTCAACACCAATGGCAATGGCTTCGTCTTTGGTGGCATTCTTGCATTCAATCACTAAAACAGGAATACCGTTGATGAGAAAAACAACGTCCTCCCGATTGGCATACTGCCCGTTGAACAAATAATATTCTCCTGTTACTTCAAAAGTATTGTTGACCGGATTTTCAAAGTCAATGAGGTTTAAATTAAACTCTCTGCTTTCTGCTTTGCTGAAAAATGTCTTTTCACCCTGTAGGTAGTTTAGAAAATCACGATTGCCATGGATGGTAGGCAGAGGCAAATCCAATGCACGCAGCAAGTCTTCTTTGCTGTCTTTAAACTTAGGATTGAATCGCTTTACCTTTTCAAAAAGAACATCTGTAAAAAAGCGACTCGCATTCCGGGCTTTCTCACGGGGTGAAGCTGCCGAATTATCAAAACCCCTGCGGGTCTCCGCTTCGCTTTTGGTAACAAAACTCCAACCGATTTCATTCGCATATTTTAATATGCGGGCCTGAACGCTTTTATGTTCGGTGGGTTTAGCCATTGCTAATGAGATTTACAATAAGTTGTATCATCAGCTCCTTTTCTTCCGGTTTGCTTTGGGCCACTAATAAGGCGATGGCGGTAAGGCCATTGTCATTTATTTTCAATTCACCGGTGGGTTTAAAGCGGTGTTTGTTCTTCTCCAGAAACCATACAAACAGAAAAGCACCTATGCGTTTGTTGCCATCGTTGAACGAATGATTCTTAATCACAAAATAAAGCAAGTGAGCTGCCTGTTCTTCAATACTGGGGTAGAGATAACTGCCGCCAAATGTCTGCACGATGCTTTGCAGGGAACTTTTGAAGCCCTCGTCTTTTTCTTTTCCAAATAATTCTGAGGCTTCTTTTTTTGCTAACAGTTCATTTTTCAGTTCCGATATAGCCGCTTTGGCTTCGTCATATTGTATTTCATACGTTATATGTTCACTGAGCTTGCCCGGTTTTAGACTGTGGCTATCATACTGATTGAGTAAGACAAAGCTTTTGGTGTAACTACCAAGTATTGCAAGTAAACCCTTTGCCTCTGCTAAGTGAAGTGTTTCAGCTTTGCCGCCCTGTGCAATAAGTTGAATGGTTTGCTGCAGCTGGTCCAGCCGTTTTTGATTGACCGCATAACCCTGCACCAGGTAATCTTTTAGCCGTTGTGTGGCCCATTGCCTGAATTGGGTACCCCGTATGGATTTTACCCGGTAACCTACGGATATAATAACATCCAGATTATAGTGCTCAATTTTCCGGGTAACGGTTCTTTTACCCTCTTTTTGAACTGTCAAGGATTCCTTGACAGTTGACTTTTTGCTTAATTCCTTTTCCTTAAAGCAATTCGTAATGTGAAGACTAATGTTTTGCTTGGTTTGATTAAATAACTGAGCCATCTGCATTTGACTAAGCCAAACCGTGTTGCCGTCAAACTGAACCTCCACTTCAGTTTTTTTATCGGGTGTTTTGTAAATTAATATTTCCTTCATGGCCATTACTTTTCTGCCGCCATGCTCAACGGCTGTTCTTTAATTTTATATTCCTTACTCATTGTCTGAACCGCTGATTTTTTTGATTGACTGATTTCGTTGATTCTTTAGTTTGTGTTCCATGGTCAGGCGTTTGAATTGTAAACTTTTTGAGCCGAAGTTGATAAGTAAACCCGTTTCCAGGCGATAGGCTTCTAAATAATTTAATGCCTGTGCTAAATGCACATCTTCCAAATTGACCAATGCCTTTAATTCTATCATCACGCCATCTTCCACTAAAAAATCTACCCAGCGAGTTCCTATTTGCTGCTCCTTATACATAACCGGCATTTCGAGTTCACGCTGAAAACCGATGCCTGCCTCCTGTAGTTCTATGGCCAATGCCCGCTGATAAATCACCTCCTGAAAGCCATTTCCTAAAGTAGCATGTACTTTCATAGCACAGCCTATGATTTTGCCTGTAAGTTCTGAATGTTTATAATTTTCGTTTACCAATTCTTTCATCAGCGTTATCATTTAATCATTCATCATCAGCGGTTCAGACACTTTTTCAAATTCTATTTCATGCACTCTTCTTTCGCCAGTCATTAATTCATGCAGCATTGTTTTGAAAAGGTCGGAAAGGGTTTGTTTTTTTGAATTTGCTAGATTTTTCTTTAGGTCTAATGTTTTGAGATAGTTCCCAATTAAAACTTGCTCATTATATTTTGGTATTGGAATTTTCATTCCTTTCACATCGGAATCTCTGACTGCTGGATAACTTGCACCTCTTTGTAATTTTTCAATTCTTGCAATGAAATCATCCATTTGAAGATATTGGTAAAGAAATTCTGTGTTGAGTTTTGATTTAATTGGTTTCAAAACACAAAACCCCGTGCTGCAAACTTGATTATTTAAATCTTCTGTGATTTTAGCAATACGTTTCAATGTTGGTCTAACCGTTGCAAAAATTACATCATCAGTCTGAATTAACTTTCTTGCTCTACTTGGAGCATCTTTACCTAATAATTTAGTTGCCTCTGTTACCTTGAATAACTCATTGTTGACGCTTGAAACATCAACATAAATAAATTCCTCATTCGGATGTTTTGTTGGGTCTTTTAATTTTGTTTTTTCAAGACAATCGCCAATGCTTTTTACCTCCCAACTCTCCGGCACTTGTCCAATTTCGGTTTGTTTTTGTCTGGTTTCGGCTCCGCTCAACCAGCCAATGCCTTCGGTAAAGAGTTTTTGCATGAGGGCTTTTTTGAGTTCGGTGGTGTGGCGTATGAGTTTGTCCTGCTGCTCTATGGCTTTTTGCACCGTACTTAATACATAAGCGATTTTGCGTTGCTCGGGGGTTGGGGGAACTATTATCTTTAAATCACTAAGAATTGAGCCATTTACTCCACCCTTCAAATTATTTCCCTTTTGAGAATTTATTTGCTCCCAATAATATTCGGAGTTGAAAAAATAAATCAGATAATCAGAAAGCAATTTGGATCTGGTTCTAACTCTAATCAAATAAGAAGCAAATACTGCTTTGGGTGGATTTTTAATTATGTAACTCTTTCCAGTGGTTGCTCCAATTCGGGCAAAAACTATATCACCATCTACTAACTTATACTTATCAACATCGGGGCAATTGCAATATGGAACATCATTCCAGTTAACACCTGTATCTGTTATATCTGTTATTCTTAAAAATTTTGCATTACCTGAATTTGAAGAACTATCTGTAAAACCATATTGTGGCTTCTCAGCATACTCAGAAAGTATACTTTGTTCCCAATCAACAGGAATTAAACCCAATTCAGTGTCTTTCCAACCTTCCCTCATATCCCCAGTTTTTCAAAAATAGCTTTCAATTCTGTATCAATGCCAATGGCTTCTTCTTCCAGAGTTTTCAGTTCTTCCACCAGTTCGCCTATGGGACGGTAGGTTTCGGCATCGGTTATTTGAATGTAACGACTGGGTGAAATATTGTAATCGTTCTTTATTATTTCATCCTTACCAACCAAACGAGAAAATTTGTCTTTCTCTTTAAATGCTTTATAGTAGTCAGCAATTTTATCAATGCCCGCAGTAGGGATAAAATTTTTCGGGTCGCCTTTCTCAAACTCTTTGCCTGCGTGCAACAAATAGACTTTGCCCTTGTGCTTCTTGGCTTTGTTAATGAAAATAACAATACCCGGAGCAGACGTATTGTAAAACAGGTTTTCGGGCAGATAGATAACGCCTTCAATTAAATCGTTATCAACAAACCACTTGCGGCAATCTTTTTCTTTGTTGTTTCCCTGATTGCCACTGCCACGACTTGCGGCTCCGGTATCGAGAATTACGGCAGCTTGTCCCGTATCATTCAGGCTACTCAAGATATGTTGCATCCACCCCCAATCAATTTTGCCACCACAACTCCCCGCAGGAAAGCGCTCCATTTCATCATTAATAAAAAAGTCATCGCTGATGTAAGAAAGACTGTCACGGCCCTGGTTCCACATGGGATTGGCCACAATGCGGTCGAAGGTTTTTAGTTTGTTTCTGTTCTTGAACTTTGGCGTTTTGAGTGTATCACCAATTTCAATCTCGCCTTCCATGTCGTGGATAACCATGTTCATTTTGCTCATGGCCCATGTAGCGGGTGTAAATTCCTGTCCGTAAAGTTTTAGCGGTGCGTACTTGGTTTTGGATTTCAGTTTCATCTTTTCTTCCATCACCAACTCGCACTTAATCAGCAAACCACCACTGCCACAGGTAGGGTCGTACACCTCCATGCCTGGCTCGGCATCCATAATCTTTGCCATAATGAAACCCACTTCGGCAGGTGTGTAAAACTCTCCGGCACTTTGGCCGCTGCCCTCGGCAAACTTTCTAATCAGGTATTCATAACTTCTGCCAATGATGTCGGGCTCAACGTCTTTCAGTCCTAACCGCTTCTCGGCAATTTTTTCAATGAGCTTGCTCAGTCGGTCATCATCAATGTCGCGCTGGCCGTGGGTGGTGGCATTAAAGTCAATGCGGTCAATAATTCCTTGCAGGCTTGCGTTTTCTTTCGCCACAGAGCGCAGGATGTCAGTGAGTTGCTGCCCGATTTTGTCACTCAAAGTTCTGATAACGTCCCACGTTGTTTCCTTTTCAGGGTCTTTGGGAACGATTGGCATGTAAAACCGAACTAAAGATTTGTCGCGCTTTACCATGGTGAGCGCGAAGCTTCTTGTCTTCTTGGTTTTCTCTGCAATACGGTCTATTTCATCATCAAAAACATCGCATAAACGCTTTACGAATATGAGGGGTAAAATATAGTCTTTGTATTTCGCTGCATCAGCAGCCCCACGAATGCTACAAGCTGCATCCCAAATCCATGCTTCCATGGATTTTACTCCTGCCTTGCCGGCAGGCAGGTTCTCTCCGTTCCCGTTAGTCTTTTTAGTCTTTGCCATTACTTTGTTTCCTCTATTCCCTTTTTTATTTCTATCAAAATATCCGTAGCATACTCAACATCCAGGTCAAACTTACTTGCCCAATGTTTTGCAATTGCTGATTTTACCGGGTCACTGGTGTTTTCTTTTAACACCTTTAGAATTCTGTCTTTTAATTTATCTGATTTTGTGAGAACAATGGCAATCTTTCTTCCCATTATTCTGGCTGCCACCATTTTCTCGTCAATTGGACTTGCATCTAATAAATCATAATGCTCTTCAAAAACTTCATCAATTTCGGCATCATAATAATGCTTCACTATTCTGTATATATCCTCCAAGTCAGTAGCACGATGTTCCGGCCGGTCTGACCACGCAATGAGCTTTAGGATAATCATTCCATGAAGAGGCGGAACCTGTACTGAAAAATTATCATCGATTGAAATTCTTTTCGCCTCTTCTAATGTTTCTTTAAATCCGAGTACAACAAGGTCTACTGACCTTTCAGTAAAATTGATTGTATCATTCTCTTCAATTTCACCAAATGGGAGTAAGTCAATGGCTACATTAAATTTTTGGTGATAGAGGGTATAAATATCTTTAGTTGGGTTAAAGCCATGTGTTGTGAGGTCTTCTTTTATTTTATTGTAAATAGAAAAAGACGGAACCATTACCGCGAAGTCAATATCCTTGGTGCCGCGAGATGGTTTTATCTTTTCCTTTAATAGTTGGATATCCGTTGCATTTACACCTATCAAATAAAATGGCGCCTTGTTATCCTTCATAACCTGGTCAACAAGTTTGAAGACTTCAAGAAAATACTCAATGGCGAGATCTCTATACGTTAGGTTCGATGTATCGCTCATAGACTTTTTGTGCTGTTTCAATGCAACGCTTATTATTTGTATTCATCAGGTCAGCATATACTAAAATAGGAGGAGCGGCCTTTCCCACATTGAAAATGGGAAGCTTTGTTTGGATTGCTTTATTATTGATGCCCTTCCAAAATTTCCTATACACTTTCACATTTCCTAAATTATCAGGCACCAGTTTGTAGTGCTTCATGAAATCCCGCTGATTTTCGTTGGTGTAAAGTGTAAGAACTTCAGGACGTAAATAATTAGTAAGAATATCTCCACCTGGTTCAGCCCCCCAAACTGTTTTATCAGGATTTATATCCATATCCTTCCAGTTTCTATCAGCATTCATTGCAATGAAACGAAAATTACCAACATGTAAAGTTGGCTTCAGTTTCTCTTCATAGGCCACAACCCACTTATCCAGTAGCGCTTTAGGATTATTTAGCAGAAGCTCACCCTTATTCTTTTTAATAAGGAACCCCATTTCCTGGAGGCCGTTGATAACATTGTTAACATTCCCCAAAGCTGTACGGGCAGCATCTGCAATGGTGCGATATGGTCTGTTGATATAGGTAGGATCAACAAGAAAAAGAAAGACAACCTGGAGTCCTGTTTTTGTAAAGGCGCGATTTGGTTTTTCGCGGGCTAATTCTAAAGGTTTATTATTATCCAACCATACTAACACAGGCTTCTTGTCAATAAACAAGTTGCCATTTGCTTCCAAATAAGCAATACGCTTCTTGCGAAGCTCTTCCTTTATACCCGGTAAGATACGGTTGGCCACAACTATAAAATCTTTCCATTTTGCAGCTTGATCTAATACCTTTTGAAGGTTATGATTTCGGAGCTCTTGCTTTATCTCGAGTTGAAACCGCATAGGTTTTTCACCGATCTGGATATCCAGTTCGCCATCCAGTTCCTTGACTTTTCCTTGTCTCCAAACAGCCTTAAAGGCTGTTGTTTTTTCAAGATTTTCTATCGCAGTTTGGACAGTCTCGCGCTCTATTTGTTCATACATTGCTTTTGTTCATAAAACGTGAACAAACAAATATAGTGAACAAAATCTTAAGGTGGATAGCACAAGAGCTAATTACTGCCAAGATTCTATCTTTTTATAAAAATAAAATCGCCACCATCAGCTTAACCGAGCATAAGCAAAACTCAAATATCTTTTGCTTGCAAACAAGCAACACCACGCATTCAGGTCAAAAGAATTTTGGAAATTTTTGACATCTTTTTTGCCACCCACAAAATAAAAAAGCGCTGAAATTCAGCGCTTTAGTTTTGATAAGAGTACCCGGGGCGGGAGTTGAACCCGCACAGCTATTACTAGCCACAGGATTTTAAGTCCTGCGTGTCTACCAATTCCACCACCCGGGCAGACATTAATTATGCGCTAATGGCTATTCGTTGTTCGGCTCTTAACTAAAAAAGTGTGGGATCCGCCACACTTTTTAGATTCCGTACAACCCATTAACCCGTAACGATTAACGATTTTGAGCGGGAAACGAGACTCGAACTCGCGACCCCGACCTTGGCAAGGTCGTGCTCTACCAACTGAGCTACTCCCGCTTATTTTCTCTACTTCTTAGAGAGTTTTAGTATCAAAAAGGAGCCCATTTATCTGAGCTATGCATACGAAAGCTCCGCTTTGTCTGCATCCAGACTTGCTTTTCAACGTCTGGGCTCCCGCTTGTTCCCAAAAGGGACTGCAAATTTAATAGGTGAATCTAAAATTCCAACATCCTGATTTTTTCAGGCTGTTTTTCTTAGATCTGCCTCCATCTCCACCTTTAGCTGACGGGCATGTTCTTTGTCTTTAGATAGTTTGATGTGTTTCGGCACGCCTTTCAAATCCCAGATTAAGCCCACCCAGGAAAGTGCTTTTAATGCATACCAGGTAATATCAATTTCCCACCAGAAAAACCCTTGCCTTGAAGCCGTTTCATAATAGTGATGATTGTTGTGCCAGCCTTCGCCCAACGTTAACAAAGCCAGCCACAAGCTGTTGCGCGACTCATCATTTGTCTTGTACCGTTGGTTGCCAAACTTGTGCATGATAGAGTTGATGGAAAAGGTGCCGTGATACAAAATCACCGTACTCAAAAAGAAGCCAATCAACAACGTTGAAAATCCGGCTGAAGTAAACATGGCCGTAATACTTCCGCCATTTACAATGCCGCCAAGTGCCGTGACTAAAACAGCCAGCGTAACCGGTGGCACCAGGTAATTTTTGTTTAACCAAACCAGTTCCGGATACTTGGCATAGTCGCCAATCACCTTGTAATCTGTTTCTTTAAAATCCGGACCAACAATCCAACCGATGTGTGAATACCAGAATCCATAAATTTTCATGGAGTGTGGATCTGCAGGGGTATCGCTATGACGGTGGTGATGACGATGATGCGCAGCCCACCACAAAGCACCCTTTTGTGCAGATGTTTGTGCCATGAACGCAATCACAAATTGAAACCATCGTGATGTTTTGTACGACTTATGTGCAAAATACCGATGATACCCGCCCGTGATCCAGAACATGCGGAACACGTAAAGAAAAAAGCACACCATCCAATCGAACAAGGTAGCACCTGTCCATATTGCCGCGATGGGTATTAGGTGAACAATGGCAAAGGCAATCTCCTGCTTTACTATGGGTTTTCTCCGAACTTCGGGTGTCATTGTTGCTTCAGCCATCTTTTAAAAAAATTGAACAACGATTAAATGATTATGGTTTAATCACGTCTGGTTTGTATTCGTATGCAAAAGTAATGCTTTCCGCTGACTATGAACAGTTTATAAGTCTGTTCGGCTAACATCCGTAAGGCAACCATTCATCAAACACCATTAAGATTACGCTTACAATTACACTATCTTTGCTCCCATTATGAATCAGGCTCAAACCATCGCGCTGTACCAACCTATGCTTTACACCATTGCGTATAACCTGGTGCGTTGTAAGCAAGATGCAGAAGATATTGTGCAGGAAACTTTTTTGCGTTGGTTAAATGCCGAGCAGGAGAAAATTCAGAACATCAAAGCCTACCTGATTAAGGCCGTAACAAACAACTGCCTGAACCATCTGAATGCATTAAAGCGAAAGCAAGTAGAATATCTGGACTCCATCCACCTACCCGAGTTCATAACGCGAATAAAGGAGTCCAACTTTGCCCATATCGACCTGGATGTATACCTGGCTGAGGCCATGAAAGTGCTGCATACCAAGCTTGAGCCCCTTGAACGTGCCGTATATCTGTTAAAAGAGGTGTTTGATATCGATTACGACACCCTTCACAAAACCCTCGACAAAAAGAAAGACCATTGCCGGCAATTGCTTAGCCGCGCCAAAAAGAAATTGAATGAAGAGAAATCTAAAATTCATTTTGATCTTCCAACACCCTCATCGCTGCTTGACAGCTTCAAGAAAGCCTGTCAGGGAGACTCCGAGGAATTGATCAACTCCCTCAAAAGAGACATCTGGTTCCAGCCCGAAAAATAATCTTAAAATATTTCTACAAAACTGTCACACACGGTAAACGGATTTGTCTTACAGTAAATCATGCCGTAAAAAGCCTGATAAACATGTTTTACTTATAACCTTTACCGTTAATGATCATTTTAGCATTTTTTGTAGCGCACTGGTATTTATCGCTATTCTTTCAAACCTTCTTTTTACACCGGTATGCCTCACACAAGGCATTTACCATGAGTCCGTTTACCGAAAAAGTATTCTACGTTTTAACGTGGATCTTTCAGGGATCGAATTATTTAAGCCCCTTTGGCTATGGCGTAATGCACCGTATGCACCACGCTTTCGCAGATACGGAAGATGATCCGCACTCACCCAAGTACGATGAAACCATCTGGAACATGATGTGGAAAACTAAAACCATCTATTCAGCGATTGCCAACAGAACCATGGTGGTTGATAAGCGCTTTACGGAAGGCGTGCCCCAGTGGGAAGCCTTCGATAAGTTTGCACGCTCCTGGCCATCACGGATTTTTTGGGGAGCCGTATATGTGGCTGTTTACTGGCAATTTGCTACTGTTTGGTGGTTATGGTTATTGTTACCGCTACAGTTCTTAATGAGCCCCATTCATGGTGCTATCATTAACTGGTTTGCACACAAGTACGGCTACCGCAATTTTGAAGTGGGCGATACTTCCAAAAACTTTTTACCGGTCGACTTTTTAATGATGGGAGAAAGCTACCATAACAATCACCACAAAAATGGCTCACGGGCCAATTTCGGAGGTATTCGCTGGCATGAAATTGATCCTACCTACCAGGTGATCAAACTTCTTGACAAAATGAGGATAATCCGAATAAACAAAACACGTGAAATAAGCCTGGAGAGTATAAAAAAAGCTGCCTAAGCGCTGCAAACCAATAAAATATGCAGGTTGCTCTTACACTTCACAACAGGTGTAGGACGCCTGCGTTATTCTCCTTACCTTTACGCCCTAATAAATTTTTAACACCGGTTAACGGGCTCAAACCCGGAGGCCAAAAACAATTAACAAACACAATGAAAGAAGGAACAGTAAAGTTCTTTAACGAAACCAAAGGATTCGGATTCGTAAAGGAAACAGCAACCAATCAGGAGTATTTTGTACACGTATCCGGTCTGGTAGACCAGATTCGTGAGAATGACGAAATCACCTTTGAGGTTCAGCAAGGAAAAAAAGGATTGAATGCCGTTAACGTACGGTTGGTAAATAATTAATTTTCCACACGCTCTAGTACAAAGCCAGACCCCTAAAGTCTGGCTTTAGTTTTTTAGCTAAGCACAACTTCACACATGACTTTTAACGACTTTAATTTCGATTCCAAACTGGCAGAAGGATTGGATTCTATGGGGTATACCAAACCCACCCCAATCCAAGAGATGGCCATTCCGGTAATTCTCCAGAACAAAGATGTAATTGCGTGCGCACAAACAGGCACCGGAAAAACCGCTGCCTATATTTTACCGGTGATGCACAAATTAATACAAACAGATCACCGTCATTTGAACACATTGGTGATTGCCCCTACCCGAGAACTGGCCCAACAAATTGATCAACAGATTGAGGGTTTCGCCTATTTTGCAGGCATTAGTTCCATTCCCATTTATGGCGGTGGAGATGGTGCCACCTGGGATATTCAAAAAAAAGCACTCGAACAAGGTGCCGATATTATTGTTGCCACTCCAGGCCGATTGATTGCGCTACTGGCTGCGGGCACTACCGTGTTTGATCATTTAAAGCATTTGATACTGGATGAAGCCGACCGCATGCTGGACATGGGCTTTTACGAAGACATCATTAAGATTGTAAGTTACCTGCCAAAAGAAAGGCAGACCTTACTTTTCTCCGCTACCATGCCACCTAAAATACGGGCGCTGGCCGGTAAAATTTTGCGCGATCCGCAGGAAATCAACATTGCCATTGCCAAACCTGCAGCCGGTATTGATCAACAGGCCTATGTGGTTTATGACACACAAAAAGAAAAACTACTGGAGCATATTCTTAAAACGTATACCTGGAACAGCATAATACTTTTTGCTTCGCGGAAAGAAACCGTCAAGAAATTGGATTCAGCTTTTCGAAAATCCGGTATTGCAGCGAAAGCTTTTCACTCTGATTTAGAACAGTCTGAGCGTGAAGAAATTCTACGAGCATTTAAGAACAAACAGGTAAACTTTCTGATTGGTACCGATGTATTATCACGCGGCATTGATGTAGAAGGCATAAGCATGGTGATCAACTGGGATGTACCGCCCGACCCGGAAGATTATGTACACCGCATTGGCCGCACGGCCCGCGCTGAAACAACCGGAACAGCCATAACTTTTGTGAATGAATTGGATCAGAAGCGGTTTTCCGGCATCGAACGTTTAATCGAAACCACTATTCCTAAACTACCACTTCCAGATTTTCTGGGAGAAGGTCCAGCCTACAATCCACAGACTAAACACAAAAGTAACTTTGGTAAATCACGTAGTAAATTTAACAGAAACAGGAAACCAAGAAGAGCCAATTAAATCACCTCCCCGCGGATATAGAATTAATAATTCGGAATATTCAATCCGAGAATAATATCACGTTTCCCAATCCAGGCTTTCTTTTCGTTCTTCTTTAGTTTGATAACTCCTGATCCTCCTCTCTCATCGAATTTTTTCTTTAGTTGATCCGTTAGCAGCGGATCATCTTCAAAAACAAAATCATCGATCCAGTAATATGAAAGACCGGGTTCCTTGATGATGGGGTGAATGTGCTGCGGATCATTTCTGTTTGGGTAAGCTGCTGGTCGGATTGTCCTGAATTCATACTTCCCTTGTTCATCGGTTTTTATCCAGCCCCGTAAATGACCGTGTCGTTTAGCATGAACCTGGTTGGGTGCCGGGGTATACCGGCCGGTATTGTCAGTTTGATACACATACAAAATAACATCAGAAGCCGGAGTTTTACCGTCATTTTTGAAAATCGTTCCACTGATAATCAGCGGTTCACCAGGTTCATTATCCGCGGCAAGTTTTGTTTTCCATGAAATAATAGTTGAGGGTATGCCCGCAAACATCAATTCACAATCCTCACAACCATCACCTACTTGTCTGTCGTTAAATACCTTTGGTTGAGAACATGCACTCAACACTACACAGGTGAGGAGAACATTTAATACAGTAGATTTCATAACAGAAAGGGATTGGTTATGGAGAAATAACGTGTTTTATCCTGTGTAGCTCACTCATACCTGACGATCCGCAGGTTATTCTTGACGAAATGTTGTTCGGCCTTGTTCAGCGCTCCGTTTAAAGAATTAATTTTCAGTAATGGAGAAGCTCTTTACATACAAGATCGATCATTTTCTTTTCTGGCTACTGACCGTAGGGTTTCATGCCTATACGCATTCCGGATTAATCACTCAGGCAGGTTTCGGTCAATTTGCGCTTGAACTTGTTGTTCGTAATGGTTTGCTGGCTGTTGTGATATATTCCAATCTTCTTATTGCCATTCCAATCCTAAATTCACAGAAAAGAATTTGGAAGGCTCTGGCGATCATTCTTGTCGCTGTGCTACTTTACATAATGCTTAAAAACCTTCATGATGTGTACCTGTATGGTTATATTATGAACAACCCTGCCCGTCAGGGATTTTTTCACAATACGTTTTACAATTTTTCAATTGTTTTGTTTTACCTCGCTTTTGCTTCCACGCTTTACCTAAGCAAGCAATGGTATATCCAAAAAGAGCTAATCAGAAAAATTGAACTTGAAAAATTAAATGCTGAACTGGAGTACCTGAAAGCGCAGATCAATCCGCATTTTCTGTTCAACTCGTTAAATACGGTTTTCTTTCAAATTGATAAGCAAAACACTGCCGCGCGCGAAACGCTTTCGAAGTTTTCGGACATGCTGCGTTACCAGTTGTATGAGTGTAACGGAAAGGAAATTGATATAGGAAAGGAAATCCACTACATAAAAAATTATGTTGAGCTTCAACGCCTGCGCAAAGATGAGCACTACGATATCCGGTTTTCGTGTGCTGACGAGTTGAAAAACTTTACACTGCCTCCACTGCTTTTACTGCCGTTTATTGAAAATGCCTTTAAGCACGTGTCACACTTTAGCGATAAGAAGAATATCATTGACATCGATATTAGGAAGACAGGCGATACGTTCCAACTAAAAGTATCCAACACAAAAGACCCGAAAACAGTACTTACCAGTGGTGGCATTGGCTTAAAAAATGTTCAACGCAGGCTGGAACTATTGTATAATTATCGGTACACGCTAACTATTACTGACCAGCCTGAAAATTTCAACGTACTGCTGAATCTTAAAGTGACGTAGGGACTCAAAGAACTAAAAATGAAACTTAACTGCCTTATTATCGATGATGAGCCCGTAGCCCGAAAAGGGCTTGAGGAATATGTAAGCGAAGTTGATTTTCTCAATCTGGCAGGAAAATGTGAGAATGCCATGAAAGCATCCGCGTTATTAAACGATGGAAATGTTGATTTGCTCTTCCTTGATATTCACATGCCTAAACTTTCGGGAATTGAATTTTTAAAAACGCTGAAGAATCCACCCCTGGTTATCTTTACCACGGCCTATTCTGAATATGCATTGGAGGGATATTCACTCGATATCATCGACTACCTGGTTAAACCTATTCCGTTTGATCGCTTTTTAAAAGCTGTACAAAAGGCACATGATTTCTATGTGCTAAAGCAAAAAGCTGAAGCAAGCCCTTCTCCTTCTCAAGATTATTTCTTTATTAAATGCGATCACAAATTTGAGAAAGTAAAGTACGGTGATGTACTGTACATTGAGGCTATGCAGAATTATTGCATCATCCACACAGCCGAACGAAAGATGATTACTTACATTACCTTCAGCGGACTGGAAAGTCAGCTCCCGACTGACCGTTTTTTGAAAGTACACAAGTCGTTTATGGTTGCTCTCGATAAAATCACAGCGGTTGACAGCCACGATATCGTGATTGGAAACTCCCGTATTCCTGTCAGTCGCAACCTAAAGGACGATGTGATGCAAAAAATTATGGGCAATAACCTGTTTAAGCGCAGCTGATTTCCTACTGCTAAAAATCTTTAGCACGTTTTATTGATCCAGATCAATCCGATTTCTGCTTTTTCTTGATTTCCATCAAGCAAGGCACACCGTAAAGCCATTCACCTTTGCTTCATCAAACAAAACCAAACCCGATCATGAAAACCGATGAAGCAAAAGCATTCAAACTTTTAATGGGAATTGTTATAGCTGTTTTGCTGACAATTTCTGCATTCAGTCAATCTACACAAACCATTCGTGGCAAAGTGGTAGATGAAACCACCAAAACACCCTTAATAGGTGTAAACGTTACTGTGTTGGCCACTAACGAAACGGTATTAGGCAGCGCTACGGATGTAGATGGTAACTACCGTATCGAAAATGTGCCGGTAGGCCGACAAACCTTGAAAATCACCTACATCGGGTATGAGGAACAAATGATTCCGAATGTATTGGTAACAGCCGGCAAGGAGGTTATCCTCAACCTTAGCCTTACAGAAAGCATCCGTCAGCTTAGCGAGGTTGTGGTAGTGGCCAATTCAAAAGACGACAAAACGGCTACCAACAATGATTTGGCTCTTGTTAGTGCACGCTCCTTTAATGTAGATGATACCAAACGTTACGCTGGTGCATTGGGTGACCCTTCGCGCATGGCCGCAAATTTTGCCGGTGTGATCGGTGGTGATGATTCCCGAAACGACATTGTTGTGCGCGGGAACTCACCCACCGGCATGCTGTGGCAACTGGAAGGGTTAAACATTCCCAACCCCAATCACTTCGGATCGCTCAACAGCACAGGCGGGCCTGTGAGTATGCTCAACAACAACAACCTGGATAAATCCGATTTTATGACCAGCGCCTTTCCGGCACAGTATGGAAATGCTGTTGCAGGTGTTTTTGATATTCGTTTGCGCGAGGGCAACAACCAGAAACATGAGTTTGTAACCCAGGTTGGCTTTAATGGCTTTGAAGTTGGCGCTGAAGGGCCATTGTCAAAAAATAATAAAGGCTCCTACATCGTTAACTACCGTTATTCCACACTTGGTGTATTCAATGCGCTGGGTATTGAATTCGGAACAGGATCAAACATTCCATTATACCAGGACTTGAATTTCAAACTCACCTTGCCTGCCAAAAATGGAGGGCATTGGTCCGTCTTTGGTCTTGCTGGTAAAAGCGCAATCGACCTGCTCGGCAGTGAAGCCGACCTTGAAGGTGAATCCGGGGACCTTTATGGAAATGAGAATGAGGATTTATTTCCCCGGTATAAAACCGGCATTGCCGGTATCAGCTACGAAAAAAGTATTTCATCAAAAACACATTTGAAAGTTACCATGGGCATTAGTTCAGCGGAAGAAAGTTTCCGCGGTGACTCGCTGGTTCGCGATGTTAACAATGAAGTAACCGCCCGGTTTGCCCGTGGCGAAGCTGAGTTTACAACAACCAAATACTCAGCCTTGGCAGTGTTCCGCACAAAGTTTAACGCCAAAAACACCCTAACCTATGGCGGGTATGTTGATGTACTGAAATTTGATCTTTATAACCGCGATATTTTTGCAAACCTGGGAAGTGATTCTGTGCGGATAAATGTGCAGGACCAGACTATTTTGTACCAGGGTTTTGCTACGTGGCGCCATCGTTTTAACCCAAAATTTTCTTTCAATGCAGGGGTGCATACTCAGTATTATGCACTCAATGAACAGGCCGTTGCAGAACCGCGTCTGGGTATCCAATATCTTATCAATGGAAAACAATCCATTAGCCTTGGCTATGGTATCCACAACCAGATTCAAAGCCCGTACACTTCGTATGTGCAAACCAAAATTTCCGACAATAACTACATCCTTACCAATACGGATCTCAAATTCACCACCAGTCAACATACAGTACTTACATACGATTGGAATATTACCGAAAACCTTCGTTTAAAAGCCGAAGGATACTATCAATCATTGAGCAACGTACCAGTTGAACAACGCCCTACATCCTTCTCGGCCATCAACACCGGGTCAAGCTTTATCCCGGTTGACCAGGACAGTCTGGTGAATAAGGGCTCAGGTACAAATTACGGTATAGAATTAACAGTAGAGCGATTCTTCAATCAAGGGTATTACTTCCTGGTTACTTCTTCCATTTTCAATTCGAAATACGAAGGCAGTGATGGCGTAGAACGCAACACGGCATACAATACTCAGTATGTGGTGAATGGTCTGTTTGGTAAGGAGTTTAAACTGGGCAGTAAACAAAAATACCTGTCGCTGAACCTTAAAGTAACCACCATTGGTGGAAAGTTTCTTACTCCAATTGATGTTGTTGCTTCACAAAAATTCGGGCGCACTATTTTCCAGGACAACCAGGCTTTCAGCGAAAAGCAGGATGCCTACTTCAGAACCGATTTCCGCATAGCTTATCGTAAAGAATATAAAAAGAGCACGCTTGAATTTGCCCTCGATCTTCAAAACGTAACCAACAACCAAAACATTTTTGCCCAAAGCTATAACCCCCGCACCAATACCATTGTAACCCAGTATCAACAGGGATTTTTCCCCGTACCCTTCGTGCGCTTTACGTTCTGATAACATTTCCTTAGTATCTTTCCGGATGGACGAATTCGCTTCCATCCGGAAATTTGTTTCTCAGTTTGTCACCTTTACAGAAGAAGAGTGGCGGGCGCATCAATCAGCACTAACCCGAAAATGGTTTAAAAAAGGTGAGTTCCTCCTCACGGAGGGGCAGGTATGCAATCATGTTTCCTTTGTTAACCGGGGATGCTTCAGAAATTACAATATGGTTCGCGATGAAGAGCGCACCCAGTTTTTTGTTTTTGAAAACGAATACGCTACCGACTATTGCAGCTTTGTTACCCGGCTGCCTTCGCGCGATTTTATTGTTGCGCTGGAAGATGCCGAGGTGTTGCAGTTAGAGTATACCGCTATGCATTTTCTGTACGAGAAGTATGGGATTTGGCAAAAGTACGGGCGATTGATAGCGGAATATGTATTTGTATTTACAGCTTTTCGCAGCCAAAACCTGCTCCTGAAAACGCCCGAGGAGCTGTACCTGCAACTGATGCAAGAGAAACCATTGGTTTTGGAGCGCGTGCCCTTAAAATACATTGCTTCCTTTCTTGGTGTAACACCCGAGGCCCTGAGCCGGATCCGTAAACGGGTAGCCCAAAGCGGGGCTAACTAAGCACCGTCAAACATTTATAAACCTGGCCGGTTTAGTTACTGCATGCGTTATTATCTTTCATTATGAATGAATTCTCATCCATCCGGAATTTCGTATCGCGCTTCCTGAATTTTACAGAAGAAGAATGGATGATGATGCAGAATGTACTCACCAGGCGATTTATCAAAAAAGGTGAATACTTGCTGCGCGAGGGAGAAATCTGCAACCACGTAACCTTTATCAACAAAGGATTTGTGCGCATCTATAACATCATTCAGGATGAAGACCTGACCATAAACTTTGCGTTTGAAGGTAACTTCACCACCGATTTTGCCAGCCTGATACCCCGCAAACCCAGCACCGATTACATAGTAGCCATGGAGGATCTTGAAATTCTTCAGCTCGAGTATACCGACATGCAGGCACTTTATGAAAGCGCTATGGTGTGGCAAAAGTTTGGTCGGCTCATCACCGAATATGTGTTGCTTTTTGTTGTGGAGCGAAACAAAGCTCTGTTGTTTAAGAGCCCGGAAGAACGTTACCTTAAATTGATGAAGGAGCGTCCTAAAGTGATGGCCAATGTGCCGTTAAAATACATCGCCTCCTACCTGGGCATAACCCCAGAAGCTTTAAGTCGTATACGGAAGAGATTATCCATACCAGATTAACGTAAATCAATGCTTACCCGCTACCTCCTTGTTGTTTCAACCTTATTCTCAGGTGTAATCTGGTCGCAAGACTCGCGGCACTCTGCTCATAAACTGATCATCAGTACTTATCAGTATGCCGACAATCCCCGAATTAAAAACATTGAACCCTTTGCCCGTCATTTTGGCGAGGCCAATAACCTGACTGTTGAGGTAAAGAGTTATCCCAAAGTGCAGGAATTAGTAAAGGCATTGGAGAATGAAGAAGTGGATGTAGCCTTCATGAATACGCTCGGTTATTTGATGCTGAAAGAAAAGTCGCAGGCCTATGAAACCGGTGTTGTCCTGAACATCCCGAAAGAAAAAGAAAATGCTTACAAAAGTGTGCTGGCAACCGGGGCAAACATTGCGGAAAACACACTCGAAGAAGTTGTTGCTCATGCGTCCGATTTTGTTTTGGTGCTGGTAAGTCCGGGGTCTACCTCCGGAAATCTTGTACCACGACTGAAACTCGCCTCTCTCCAACCAGGTTATCCTGAACGTTTTTTTCTGGAAATTCAGTACACAAATAATCACGCACTTGCTGCCCAGCGTGCTCTTAAAGGAGAGGTTGCTTTATGCGCATTTGGTAGTAATGAATACTACAAACTAGGAGCTGACACCGTTAGAATGAAAAAGTTGTGGGAATCACCGGCCATCCCATTGGGGCCTGTTGTGTACAGAAAAAAGCTGCCGGAGAGTTTACGCGATGAACTTCAGAAGTCTTTGCTCAGTCTGCATATTCAAAACCCGGAAGCACTTGAAGCAATCAAATCCGGCTGGACGGAAGCTCTTCCGGCTGACCGCTATATTTCCGTAGCCGAAGACTATTATGAAAGCCTTTTGAGACTTAGCAATAACCCTGCTGTATCCATGTCGATTATTCGGAATTTTGCAAAAGATTAACTGTCCCGATGCTGAAAACACTTACCACTTGCGTCTGTAGTTGTGCGCGAGCACCGTTTACCTTCAGCCGTTTTGCCTGAACAACGAACCTGCCTCTCACCGCTTTTTGAATTCGGCTTGCACACACTACAGGCTGTTTTGCCACCGGCTTTTGCCTGATTAAGCCTTACCGGATGTGCCGTTTTTGAAAAGCGGCAATCGGCCGTGTGGTATTTATCCCCATCGTGTGTAACGTATACAACAGGCCCATCTTTTTGGGCTTCTGCATCAGATTCATCAATTTCATTTGGTGAGGCATACCCCTCTTCAACTTCTGTTTCTGAATTGCTATCCGATGAGGCGGGTTGGCCGCAGGCAAAACATAAGAGAAGGATAGATGTAAGAAAACTAATTTTCATAAATATTTTAGTTAATCCCGGCTTTGTATTCATATACAAGAATGAAGTGATTATTTTTTCAACACCGATAATATCTCATTCAACTTCAACAATGCCTCCACCGGGCTAATGGTGTTGATGTCAATGGTTTCCAGCATCTCCTGCACCCGTTTGTATTTTGGATCCATCTCAAACAAACTCATTTGGTGAGTAGCCTGCGGCAAATCTTCCAATTTTTTCTTTGGCTCATTTTTATGCTTCTCCTTTTCCAGAAAATGCAATACTTCATTGGCACGCAATACAACCTTGTTGGGAATGCCCGCCAGTTGCGCCACATGAATTCCAAAACTATGTTCACTGCCACCGGCTTTCAGTTTGCGCATGAAAATGATTTTATCGCCAACTTCCTTTACACTCACATTGAAATTTTTTACCCGCACAAAATCTTCAGCCAGTTGATTCAATTCATGATAGTGCGTAGCAAATAATGTTTTAGGTTTGAATTCCTTATGCTGATGCAAGTACTCAACAATGGCCCAGGCAATGGAAACGCCATCGTAGGTAGAGGTGCCCCTTCCAATCTCATCCATCAAAATCAAACTGCGGTTGCTCAGGTTGTTGAGAATGCTGGCCGTTTCAATCATCTCAACCATAAAGGTAGATTCGCCTTTTGATAAATTATCCGAAGCACCAACACGGGTAAAGACTTTATCTACTATGCCAATGTGTGCACGATCGGCTGGAACAAAACTGCCTAGTTGTGCCATCAAAACAATTAATGCGGTTTGTCTCAACAAGGCCGACTTACCCGCCATATTCGGACCGGTGATGATGAGAATTTGCTGGGTCTCGTTATCGAGGTACACATCGTTGGGCACATAACTTTCACCCATTGGCAACTGTCTTTCAATTACCGGATGGCGACCCGCTTTTATATCAAGGGTTGTGGATTCATTGATTTCCGGACGTGAATAGTTGTTCAGTCGTGCTACATGGGCAAATGAAAGCAGACAATCCACTACGGCCAGTGTTCGCGCATTTTGCTGGATTTGCGCTACGAAATCTCCGGCCTGCTGTACCAGTTCCTGAAACAGCTTTTGCTCAATGGCAACAAGCTTGTCTTCGGCATGCAAAATCTTCTCCTCGTAAACTTTCAGTTCTTCCGTAATGTAGCGTTCGGCATTAACCAGGGTTTGCTTTCGTATCCAATCGGCAGGAACTTTATCTTTGTTTGCATTGCTTACCTCAAGATAATATCCGAAAACTTTGTTGTAGGAAATCTTCAGGGAGTTGATTCGGGTGCGCTCAATCTCGCGTTTTTGAATTTGTAATAAATAATCCTTGCCGGAAAAAGCAATACTACGCAACTCATCCAGTTCAGCATCAATACCATCTTTAATAATATTCCCCTGGTGGGTAAGCAGGGGTGCATCTTCACGCAATTCCCGTTCAATCTTCTCCACTAAAAACTCACACAGGTTCAACTGATCACTCAGCTTTTTTAATTCGGGGGAGGCTTGTTGAACCAACAAATTTTTAATGGGACTTATGCGTTGCAGCGATTTTTTTAAGTGTAACAATTCCCGTGGATTAATCCGACCTACTGCAACTTTTGAAATTAATCGTTCCAGATCAGCAATATGCCGAAGCTCCTCATTGATTTTTTCAGCTACCTGTTGTTGCTGGAAGAAAAGGTCAACTACCTTCAAGCGTTCTTCAATCAACGCCTTATCCTTAAGCGGAAGCACCATCCATTTTCGTAGCTGGCGTGAGCCCATGGGGGTAACCGTCTGATCAAGAACCTGAATCAGCGGAACACCACCCTCGAAAGGCGATGAGATTAGCTCCAGGTTTCGAATCGTAAATTTATCGAGCCACACGTACTTGTCTTCATCAATGCGCGAAACGGAGGCAATGTGGTGTGTGTCTTTATGTTCAGTAGCTTCAAGATAATAGAGGATGGCACCGGCTGCGATGATGGCTTCAGTCAAGCCATCAATACCAAAGCCTTTAAGCGTAGCGGTTTTAAACTGGTTCAGTAATTTTTCCTGGGCAAAATCAAATGCGTAAACCCAGTCATCAAGTGCAAAGGTGGCATGATCATCTGCGAATTGTTTTTCAAATACTTCACGCTGGCCCTTGGAAAAAATGATTTCGGCTGGTGCAAAACTTTGAATCAGCTTATTGATGTACGTTTCATTTCCATTGGCCACATAAAACTCACCGGTACTGATATCCAGAAAGGAAACACCAAACGCTTGCTTTCCTGCATATAAAGAGGCCAGAAAATTATTCTGCTTTTTTTCCAGCACCGTATCGTTAAACGAAACCCCCGGAGTAACCAATTCCGTAACCCCTCGTTTCACAATACCCTTTACAAAGCGAGGATCTTCCAGTTGGTCGCAAATGGCCACGCGATTTCCGGCCCGAACCAACTTAGGTAAGTAAGTATCAAGGGCATGGTGAGGAAACCCGGCCAGCTCAATTTCAGAGGCAGAGCCATTTCCTCTTTTTGTAAGTGTAATGTCCAGGACACTGGCCGCCCGGATGGCATCTTCACCAAACGTTTCATAAAAATCGCCCACCCTGAAAAGCAATAGCGCACCCGGATATTTCGCCTTTATAGCGTTGTATTGCTTCATCAGCGGGGTCTCTGCGGTTTGCTTACTTGCCATGTGGGCAAATATAAGAATAGCTTTGGCGGGGGTTAAAACTTGCCTGTAATAGTTACGGGTATTGTGTTACTCATTGAAAAAAGAATGGACATGAGGGGCGCTTCACTCCAAAAAGTTACCAGAATACTGGCCAACATATGCTATTATTTATTTTGGTTTGGATTAGGCATTTTGCTTTCCCGGTTGTTGTAGTACAAACTGTTGGGAATGACCGTTACCGAAAAGGAGTTTACCGCACTGATGCGCGAAAACCGGGGGATCATCTTCAAGGTAATTCGCCTGTACGTTAACCATCCGGAAGATGAACAGGATTTGTTCCAGGAGATACACCTGCAGGCCTGGCGATCGTACACCCGGTTTAATGGATTATCAAAATTCTCCACCTGGTTGTACCGTGTTAGCCTGAATACCGTGCTCACGTTTAAGCGCAGGCCGGTTTTGGTAAAGCCTGATGAAAACCTGGAGCACTATGGCGGAACGCACGATCCGCATGGCCGAACAGAAGAGAGCGAAGCCCTGTACCTGGCCATTCGCGAACTTTCTGAAATTGACCGGATGATTATAACCCTGCACCTGGATGGCTATGATAATGAAGAGATTGCCGACATTTCCGGGTTGACAAAAAATAATGTGGCCGTAAAGCTGCACCGCATAAAAGAAGCGCTTACAAAAAAATTAAAGGTGAACTAATCATGGACTTGAACGAGGCGTGGAAAAAACTGGAGGCAGAACGTTTGGAGAAACCAGCCGCTTGGAAGGCTGTCGATCATCCGGAAAAATGCCGCTCCCGACACCCCGTAATCCGATTGAAAAAAAGCCAGGAGACAACCTTGGTCTTTTCGGTGATTTTCCTGCTCGTGTTTGTGGTTTTGTTTTTCCTGTTTGATCCGTGGCTTGTAAAACTGTTCATTGGTATAATTATAGGTGCTTACGTATTTTTTACATGGTACAATTATATCACCTACCGTAACCTGAAACGCCAATGGCAAAAAGCATTTGAAGGTTCGTTGAAAACTGCCCTGCAAAACATCCATTCCATTGTTTATAAATCAATTCGCTTTCAGGAAAAGGCCGCGCTGTTCATTTATCCTTTCAGTGTTGCAGCCGGCTACATGATGGGCCTGGCCCAACACGACAATTTTGAGTCCGATATCCGCGACTCTCGGATCCTGTTAGTGTTGCTCATTGCTGCCGTAACGATGACCCCAGTATGTTATTACCTGGCCAAATGGATGTACAAGATTTCATACGATAAATACCTGAAGCAGCTTCAATCCTTAATTGATGAAATTGATAAGCCAGAATAACCCCAATTGCATACTTTTGGGAAATGAAGAAATTGAAGCTTGACGAACTTGGTCGCCTTTCGGTAGATCAGTTTAAAGAAGCAGAAAAGATTCCGGTTTGCATCGTGTTGGATAATGTGCGCAGCCTGCATAATGTAGGTTCTGCCTTCCGCACAGCCGATGCCTTTTGTATAGAAAAAATTTACCTCACCGGAATTACCGGAACACCCCCTAACCGAGAGATCCATAAAACCGCTTTGGGCGCTACAGAATCAGTCGACTGGGAGTACGCAGAAAAACCCGAAGTTGCCGTGCAGCAGCTGAAAGAGAAAGGCTATTCTATTATTGTCATTGAGCAAACCACTGCCAGCATTCCGCTTCAAAAATTTACCCCCGCTAAAAACGAAAAACTTTGTTTGGTTTTTGGAAACGAAATAAACGGGGTGAGCGATGCCGTTATTGAATTGGCTGATCATGCCTTAGAGATACCCCAATCGGGCACCAAGCATTCACTGAACATTTCAGTTTGCCTGGGTATTGTTATTTGGGATGTTTACCAAAAGCTGAGGTTAGTATGAGCAAACCCTCTTTAAGCGAAATTAAAAAAGAGTTGCAAACACTGGATGAAGCTACCTTACAAACGCTTTGTCTGCGTTTAGCCAAGTACAAAAAAGAAAATAAGGAATTAGTAGGTTATCTTTTATTTGATGCCAGCGATGAGCCCGGGTACATCCGGAGTATAAAAGCCGAAATAGACTCCCTGTTCGATGAGCTGGCTGACCGGAACCTGTACATTGTTAAAAAGATGGTTCGGAAAATTCTGCGTGTTACCAATAAATACATCCGGTATTCAGGCTTATCACAAACCGAACTGGAACTTCGCATTTATTTTTGTGAGAAAATCAGGGCAGAAAATATTCCCCTCACCCCGGGAACTGTATTGTTTAATCTGTATCATCAGCAACTCAAAAAAATCAACAGTGTACTTGATAAACTGCCAGAGGATTTCCGTGCCGACTATTCCGTTTCTCTTAATGCGATCCGATTGTAGACTATAATGAAAGAAGAACAGCCCAACAATCCGCTGCACGGCAAAACACTTGAGTTTATCCTTACTTTTTTAGTAAACCGGTATGGATGGGATGAATTAGGAGCCCGAATTCCTGTAAATTGCTTTCTGAACAACCCCAGCATCAAGTCCAGCCTCTCCTTTTTTAGAAAAACGCCCTGGGCAAGAAAAAAAGTTGAGGATCTTTACCTCGATACCTTATGGGCTGACCGATCGGGCCTTTAAGCAATAATTTCGGGCGTCTACCTGAGTTCCTTTGGCAAAGTTTTGGTAATCTGCAGAAGCTTTAGGATACAGCATGCTTTAATCACATGGCGCTTACGGCAATACGGCAACGGATTCAGAATCTTACTTTTGAATCACAGATCATTTTACTGATTTGTGGATTGGGCTCATTTCGGGTGAGCGTGGCTGTTAGTATTGATCTACTTGAAGGCAAAAGGCCTGCAGAATTACTGGTCGATGCTGGTGTTCTGTTTATTCTTTTGGTCGTGCTGTACATCACCTGGCGAAAGCCACCTGAAAAAATTCACATCGCTATTGGTTTTATTTTAACCCTGCTGCTGGCACTCAATTTCATTCAATTTGGGGGAGTGGATGGCTATAGCAAGTTTAATTACTATGCGGGTTTATTTATTCTCATCATGACTTACAATCAACGCGCCAGGATTATCACAGTGTCCTTCCATTTGCTTGTTTTGCTCATCATCCTTGTCTTGGAATACACGGATCATCCGATGTTTGATCCACTTTTTATTCAGCAACATCCGCAATCATCTGACTTCTGGTTTACCTTACTCACCCTTTCATTTTTCACTTTTTACCTGAAAGAAGTAACGGTGCAGAAAGGGGAAAGCCTCACCAAGTTGAATGACCTGTTGGGTGAGCGGGTGCGGGAATCACGAAAATTAAACCGCATGCTGGCTGAGAAAAATGAAGCCTTAAAGAAAGCGCAAGTCAATCTTGAAAATGAAGTAAGCCGAAGGTCAAGAACACTTCAGGTTAAAAATCAAGCAATCGAAAATTTTATTCAAACCAATCAACAAGAGTTAATTTACCCTGTTCAGGAACTGGTAGCGACTATCCACACCCTGGATGAACGCTTACCTTATGCCAAGTATTTAAAAAGCACAGGAATGGAGTTAAGGGCGATTGCCGAATCGATTAATACCAAACTGGATAATAATATTCCGCTAGACCGTAAAAATACAAGGTACCATGAGAGTGCAACTTGAGCGGAGTATTCTTCAGTTTGGTCTTATGCTGGGCTGTCTATATCAACTCTATCAGTTGACGAACAGCTTTGTGTCACAATCAAACAGCCTAAAGTTAAACCTCGGCCTCACTGCATTCTTTCTCATTCTTCTTTTCGTGAATCGGAAATATCCTGAAAGCAATAAATGGATTTCGCTCTTACTTCACATTATCATTCTTCCGGCCCTCGTTTACTTTTGGCGCGACTTTGGCGGGCTTGCGGGCACGGTGCCCATTATACTTTTTGTGTATATAAGCTGGATAATTCTTACCCTTTCCGGGTTAGTCAAAACTTTTGTGTTAATACTTTATGGATGTACTTTTTTATTGCTCACCCTGTTTCCTAACGTTACCGGAATTGATGTATACAATCACACTGTTGTAAACACCCAGCAACTTCCGGTTGATTTTTTTGTTGAGGCGTTGATTATAATAGCCTTTCTCACCTACCTCAAAAATAAATATACCGGTTACCGGAAACGTATAGAACATAGAAATGTGCAGTTGAAATCCATCAACAATACCCTGATGCAACAAAATGACAACCTGCTCTACCGCCAGGAAGAAATCAAATCCATCAATGAAAACCTGGAACAACTCATTGACAGGCGTATTCAGAAGATTGAAGAAAAAAATTACCAGCTTGAAGAGTATGCCTTTATAAATGCGCACATTTTAAGAGGTCCCGTTTGCCGGATATTCGGACTGTTGAACCTGATGCCGAATGAACAAGCACCGCTAGAACAGGTAAAAGAAAAAGCCCACGAAGTAGACAAACTGATAAGAAAGATTAACTCCATTACGAGTTAAAATTCACACAAACCTCATTTTTTCAAAAGAAGCCATACCTTTGGGTGTTCAATTATTTCCATGTCCGATCGATACAATCAACGCGGGGTATCCGCCAGCAAAGAAGATGTTCACCAGGCCATTAGCAACCTTAGCAAGGGCCTGTTCCCAAAGGCATTTTGTAAGATTGTTGAAGACCACCTGGGGGGCGACCCTGAGTATTGCACCGTGATGCATGCCGATGGAGCCGGCACGAAATCATCCCTCGCGTATATTTATTGGAAAGAAACCGGTGATCTGTCTGTGTGGAAGGGCATCGCACAGGATGCCATCATCATGAATGTAGACGACCTGCTGTGCGTGGGTGCCACCGATAACATTCTGCTCTCCTCCACCATTGGCCGCAATAAAAACCTGATTCCCGGTGAAGTGATCTCAACCATCATCAATGGCACCGAAGAAGTGTTGGAGATGCTGAGAAAGTACGGACTTAACATTCGCAGCACCGGAGGTGAAACTGCCGATGTGGGTGATCTTGTACGAACAATCATTGTCGACAGTACAGTAACTGCGCGAATGAAACGCAGCGATGTGATTGACAACAGCCGCATTCAGGCAGGCGATGTAATTGTTGGATTAGCTTCATACGGACAAGCCTCGTATGAAAACGAATACAACAGCGGCATGGGCAGCAATGGGTTAACCTCCGCACGCCATGATGTATTTGCGAAAGAATATGCCACAAAATATCCTGAATCGTATGACAAGGATGTTCCGGTTGATCTGGTGTATAGCGGAAAATATAAAGTGATTGATGAACTTCCCGCTACGCCATTAAATGTCGGCAAACTGGTGTTATCACCAACGCGTACGTATGCACCCATAATGATTGAAGTATTTAAAGAACTTCGTCAACATATAAATGGACTTGTGCATTGCAGTGGAGGCGCGCAAACAAAGGTGCTGCATTTCATTGACGATTTGCATGTTATAAAAGACAATCTTTTTGATATTCCCCCATTATTTAAACTCATTCACGAAGTCAGCGGTACTGAACTGAAAGAAATGTACAAGGTGTTTAACATGGGCCACCGCATGGAAGTGTACATCGATGAAAAGTATTCTCAAACCGTGATTGATATCTCAAAAAAGTTTGGCGTTGAGGCGAAGGTGATTGGCCGGGTTGAAGTTGCCGGCAAAAAACAGGTTACCATCAAAACGCCTTCCGGTACTTTTATGTACTGATGATGACACAACATGCCTAAGAGGCAACAATCCTATATCCGAACACTCCGCTTCGACAACGGACAGTACGATCAGGCGAATACGTGGATATAGACCAAGAAAACCTGTTGGTACGGCTTTGGCAACAGTCAGTTTGCTTCAACCGGCCGGGTGTAGCGTATGAGGATGTAGTTTTGAAGCATAGGTAATAAAATTATAGGTCATTCATTTCGCAAAGAGTCCACCCCTACAAGTCGGGATTTCGTCACTCATTTCTGAGTGACTCAACAGGGTTGGCCACCGCAGCTTTTATCGACCGGAAGCTTATGGTTGCGAATGCAATGATTAACGCAATCATACCAGCCAATACAAAAACGTCAGCCCCCATCCCAACATGGTATGCAAAATCCTGTAGCCAGTTTTTCATCATAAAATATGAAACTGGTATGGCCACTACTCCGGCCATCAACACAAGCAGAAGAAATTCTTTGGAAACCAGCCCGACAATGTTTCGTACAGAAGCACCTAATACTTTGCGGATACCAATTTCCTTCGTGCGGCTTTCAATTGTATAGGAGACTACTGCAAACAGCCCAAGACAGGCAATCAGTACAATAACGGAGGAGAACACCAGAAATATTTGTCCGCGTTTTTCATCGGCTTTGTAGAATTCTTCAAAGCGACTGTCAAGAAATGTGTACTCCAATGGGTTATCAGGGTCGATTTTAGTGTTGGCCGCTTTTAATTTCTCAAGTGTTTCACTCCAGTTGCTGGTTTGAATGCTCACCGTATAGTAATCAATGCGCTGAATGCTCGTGTTTGGGGCGGCAAAAATTACAGGCTTCATTTGCTGGCGGAAAGACTCAAAATGAAAATCATCGGCTATGCCAATTACTTCTACTTTAAGAGATTTCTCGAGGGGTTCAATACTGGCCCCCCAGCGCACGGAAGGTATTTCAATGACTTGCCCCACTGGATTCGTAAGCCCCAATTGCTCAACAGCAAGCTTCGTTAATATCACCTTTGTTGAATCGGCTGGCCCGGCAACAAAATTTCTGCCTTCGAGTAATTGAATATTGTACGTACTCAAAAAGTCCTGATCAATACCCACATAAATCATCTCCGAACCGCGTGGTTCACCTTCTGCTTTTACAGTTGTTATCGGAAAACTTTTCCACTCACCCGGCACACGCGTTGAGGTAGTAATGCTCTGCACTTCGGGTACGCTGGCAAATTCCGCTTTCACACTTTCAAAATTCTGCCTGAGTCGCCCGCTGTTGATGTCAATGACCAATAGATTTTGCAGGTTAAACCCAAGTTCCTTGCTCCGCATAAAATTGAGTTGCCGGTAAATGACCAGCGTGGAAGCAATCATAATAATAGAGATAGCAAACTGGCCGGCCACCAATACCTTTCGCACAGGTAAACTACGGTTGCCAAGCTTCACATCTTTCTTTAACGCTTCTGCAGGTTTTACGCGGGCAATAATAAAGGCCGGATAAAGGGATGATAACAATCCGGAAGCAATCATCACCAAAATCAAAACCGCTGCCCAACTCACGGGCAACGCCTGAAGCGATAATTCCTTTTCGGTAAATGAATTCACAAAAGGAAGCAAAATCTGCAATAGTGCCCCAGCCAAAAACAAAGAGGCTGCAGACAACAAAATGGCTTCTCCTGAAAACTGAGCAACAAGTTGGGCACGCAATGCGCCCAGTGTTTTTCGCGTGCCGATTTCACGTGTTCGTTTAATGGCAGCCGCGGTGGAGAGGTTCATGTAGTTCAGGCTTGCAATCAAGAGTATGAGAAATGCCACGGCCGCAAACAGATAAAGATAAAATGGCTTGATGCTATTCGCGTTGACTTCGTTGGTAGCTCCTTGTATGCTGTCGGAATACAGGTGGATGTCCTTCATTGGCTGCAACGTGAAGGTGCTTTTAAAGTCCTTGTCAGCAGGATAATTGGCTTTCACCAGTTCGGTTAGTTTCTGTTCAAAAGCCTGTTGATCAGCGCCTGGTTTTAGCTTTACATAAGTGATAAAGTTGTTGGACGACCAATCGGATGACATGAAATTAGTATACCATTGAAATACGGTAGGCCAGGTTGATTCGGCATAAATAATGTCAATTTGTAAGTGAGAATTTTTAGGGAAGTCTTTCATGATTCCCGTTACGGTGAGATGAACATTTTGCTCATTACGCCTGAGCGCGGACCATAGTGATTTCCCCATCGCTGGCTCATTGCCAAAATATTTCTTCGCCAGTTTTTCCGACAGGACAATACCATCCGGTTGTTTAAGGGCGGTGGCCGGATCGCCTTCCAGCAATTGAAAATCAAAAAACGTGAAGAAGTTCTCATCAATGGTCAGTACACGTTCGTAATCGCGCGTAACAGGATCGTTGCCGAGTGTTATTCTCCCGATGCCCGATACCCGTAAAACGTCTTCCACTTCGGGCAACTGGCTCAACGCTGCCGGGGCAATGCGTGCGGCAACGGGGGCTACGGTCCGAAGGGTACCATCGTCCTGTTGAATATGCTGGATAACCCGGTATGTCCGACCGGCATCCTTATGCAACATGTCGAAGCTTAACTCATCAAATAAGTACAGTGCAATGAGCGTGAAGCATAAAAATCCAAACGTCAATCCGAAGATGTTGATGAAGGAGAAAGTACGGTTCTTGAGTAGGTATCGGAGGGTGATTTTGAAGTAATTGAACAGCATAAAACATTCAGGTTTATGGAATGCTGTGGCGTAATGCCAATTATTATGCCACCTGCCAATATGGGTTTTCTCACGGATTTTGCACATTTAAAAAGGGCAACCTGTTCTTCACCGCACGTTAATGTTCGATTCCGGGATTTTTTATTACGTTCCGGATCAGGATGATGTTGATAAAAAATCAGGATGATTATCTTTACCTCTGTGCAACACTTCAAACATAAATTCCCTATCCAACTTCGGTTTAAAGACATCGACAAGATGGGCCACGTGAACAATGCCAATTACCTCACCTACATTGAAATTGCCCGTGTAAAATATTTCGAAGATGTAGTGGGCACCGATAAAAAATGGAGCCAGCAGGTGGGCATCATTCTCGCCCGGATAGAAATTGATTATAAAGCTCCTGTGTTTTTACACGATACCATTTTTGTTTATACCCGATGTTCCCGCATCGGCAATAAAAGTCTGACGCTCGAGTGGGCTATTGTTCGTGAGAAATCGGGACAGGAGGAACCCGTTGCACAAGGCAATGCTGTGCTCGTGTATTACGATTACACGCACGAAAAAACGATTGCCATTCCTGACGAACAGCGAAGGGCAATCGAACAATTTGAAAACTCCTGAATTACTGTATGCGCTGAATGAGCAACGTAGCCCGGGTGTTGGCCCAATAAAAATGCATATTCACCAGGCTGTCTGCGGGGGTCAGTGAAATCGTGAACTGCTCAATTTCAGGTAAGTCATTTCGCACAGTGGCGGGCACACGCATTACATCCAGGCTTTCTTCAAACGGATCTCCGCCAAGTTTTGCACCCCAATATCCAAGCTTGCTGTTAAACACAACCGTCCAGGTTGAGTCGTTCGGAATGGTGTAGAGCGAATAACGTCCGGCTTTTAGTAAGCGGCCATCCATCATCACATCGTTGCTAAAACTGATTTCTGTAGCGTCATTGGCCCCGGTGCGCCATTTCTTTCCAAACGGAACAAGTGCGCTTTCAGCTTCAGTGCCAAAAATGAGGCGGCCTTTCTTAAAGGGTTGGCAATAATTTACCTGGATAAGAAAATCACCGTCTTTATATTCGGCTACCGCAGCCGGGCTGTGACTTCGAGTGGTCAGCATCATATAGCCAACATAACCGGCCACAATAAGAATAAGTACACCAATACCGAGAAGAATCTTTTTTAACATAGGATTTAGTTTTTTTGTAAAAGTACAAGGTTTCAGGCTGGAAAGTTCAATTCAAACCACTTCTGTTGTGAAGTTGCTTTCTGTTCGGAAATAACGCGTTGCTCCAGCTTCTGCTGGGCCCTTTTAATGGCTGATGTGATCATGTTGTGTCCTACAAGTTCATGCTCGTCCATCCCCATACGTCTCATCATTTCCTGTATTCGCTCCCCACCAAAAAAGCTGAATAGCGGCTCATCAAGGGCAGAAAGTACATTCACTTCATTAAGGTTAAGTCTTTTGTAAAGTTCATCTTCCGTTTTTCTAAGGGGATAATGCTCAGCAAACACCAGCATTCGGTTTTGTGTTTGTTGAAGCTCAACATCACGAGTCAGAATAACCGCATCTTCCGGAACAACCTGCTTCAGTGCAATGGCACTTTCTTCAAACCACACCAAAAAAAGACACTGCGAATTGGCTCCATGCAGGGCGCGGCATGCCTGTAACCTGGCTGCACTGGTCATCCACACCTTGTCAACCACCTTTATGTTACTGCCCGATGATTTAAAGAAGCTGAACATATCTGCCAAGGTATAAAAAAACCGTTATGCCCGCTCCTGTAACAATGGTTTTGGGGTGCCTGTAATTCTTAGTAGTTTTCTAAGGTCTTAAAACTCCATCATGAAAAAATTACTTATTCTCCCACTGGTTTTTGTTTTCTGTATAGCCTTCGCCCAGAAAAAGAAAACCGAAACACAACCTGAACCCACACCACAAGCCACCGGCATTGCCGCCAAGGTGTCGGGCATGAAACACTTTCCCGGCTATTTCGATTTTTACTATGATGAAAAACAAGACAAGATTTTTCTTGTCATCGATAAGTTCAATACCGAATTTCTGTATGTCAATTCTTTGCCGGCAGGTATTGGTTCAAATGATATCGGGCTTGACCGTGGCCAACTGGGTGATGATCGCATCGTAAAGTTTGAGCGGAGGGGACCAAAAATTCTAATGATCCAACCTAACTATCGCTTCCGCGCGATTACCCGTAATGCAGATGAACGCAATGCAGTAGAACAAGCCTTTGCACAATCGGTATTGTGGGGCTTTACGGTTACCGCGGAGGAGAAAGACAAGGTTTTAGTTGACGCCACCGATTTTTATTTTCAGGATGCGCACGATGTAATCGGAAGACTACGCGGACAGCAACAAGGAAATTATTCGCTGGATAAATCACGCTCAGCGTTTTATTTGCCCCGCACAAAAAACTTTCCGCTAAACACCGAAGTGGAAGTAACGCTCACCTTCACTGGCCAGGCAACCGGTGGTTACATCCGAAGCGTAACGCCAACACCTAATGTGGTTACCGTTCGCCAGCACCATTCGTTTGTTCAGCTTCCGGATGACCAGTATAAGCCGCGGAAATTTGATCCGCGCGCGGGTTACTTCGGCACTTCCTTTTATGACTATGCCACACCCATTCATGAGCCTATTGAAAAGCGTTTCATCAATCGGCATCGTCTGGAGAAGAAAAACCCAAACGCTGCCATGAGCGAACCGGTTGAGCCGATCATCTACTACTTAGATCGCGGCACACCGGAACCCATCCGCTCTGCTTTATTGGATGGCGCCCGTTGGTGGAATCAGGCGTTTGAAGCGGCCGGTTTTATCAACGCCTTCCGTGTTGACATGATGCCCGAAGATGCCGACCCGATGGATGTGCGTTACAATGTCATTCAATGGGTACATCGTTCAACCCGTGGTTGGTCGTATGGAGCATCCGTGAGTGATCCGCGCACCGGTGAAATCATCAAAGGTCATGTGTCGCTGGGTTCACTTCGTGTCCGTCAGGATTTTTTGATTGCCGAAGGATTGCTTGCTCCGTATGAAGATGGAAAAACCGTGCCGCCTCATATGCAGGAAATGGCACTCGCCCGCTTGCGTCAACTTTCTGCGCATGAAGTGGGGCACACCATTGGCATCGCCCACAGTTATGCTTCCAGCACGGAAAACCTGGCTTCGGTAATGGACTATCCGCATCCTATCGCCACCATAAAAGATGGAAAAATTGATTTAAGCCAATCGTACGATGATAAAATCGGGGCATGGGATAAAGTAGCCGTGATGTATGGTTATTCGCATTTTCCGGAAGGAACCAACGAAGACGCTGCATTGGAAAAAATTCTGCAAGACGGATTAAAACAAGGCCTGACTTTTCTTTCCGATCAGGACGCACGCCCAACCGGAGGTGCACATCCGTTTGCGCATTTGTGGGATAACGGCAAAGACGCAACCGATGAATTAAACCGCGTGATGCAAGTGCGGGCGCTGGCCCTCAAAAATTTTGGCGAAAAAAATATCCGTGAAGGCATGCCGATGGCCTTACTGGAAGAGGTTCTCGTTCCGATTTACTTTTTCCATCGCTATCAGGCAGAAGCCACTTCTAAAATTATTGGTGGATTGAATTACCGCTATGCCTTACGTGGCGATGGACAGCCGGTAACCGAAATGGTTTCTCCAGCTCAGCAACAAAAAGCATTGGACGCGCTACTGAGTACCATTTCAACACAGGCTCTTTCATTACCAGCAGATCTGATTAAAAATATTCCTCCGCATCCCATCGGGTATCAGCGCACCCGCGAAGTGATGCGCACGCGCACTGATCTTACATTCGATCCGCTGGCCTATGCCGAAAGTGCTTCCGACATGGTGTTTGGATTGATCTTTCATCCGGCACGGGCCACCCGTTTGGTGCAACATAACGCCCTCAACAATCAGCAACCTTCGCTGGAGAGTGTTATGGATAAAATCATCAACACCACATTTAAGAGCGCGAACAAATCCGGTTACGAAGGGTTGTTGCAAATGACGGTTAATCACAGTGTGTTAAACAACCTCATCAAATTAAATCGTAATCAAAACGCTTCAGCACAAGCACGGGCCATTGCTTCATTAAAAATTGATCAACTTAAAACATGGCTAACGGAAAAAGCAAAAGCCACATCCAACGAAAGTTGGAAAGCCCATTATGCCTATGCGTTGAGTTTAATTCAGGCCTTCCGCGACAATCCGGAGAAGTACGAAGCCGAAAACCTGCTGACACCACCACCGGGACAGCCCATTGGCATGACATTGGAATTTTGTGATTGGAGTAAAAATTGACTGCAAGAAAAATCAACTTTTACCTGAAAAATGCTCCGCGGAGGAGCATTTTTTATTTGGTGGTGCTCATCCTATCATGACAAATGTCATTGTTTTTGTGTGATTCTTGTTACTGAGTTTTTACCAAATGAGTTTCAACTTCACGGTGTAATTAAAGAACAAACAAAAAACTCACTATTCTGCCATCCGTCACCCTGAACCTGGGCAGCCAGAAATACTATGATCAATACTATCAGTATCGCAGTCCGCAATCAGGGTTTGGAAAAGGCTCGGACAAAGGAAAAAATGGACAACAACCTCCGCAACCTGCCTATGACGTATACCTTACCGAGTCAGATAAATTCCAGATACTTGACTACGAAGCCGGCCTGCAGGTAACATACCGGCTTCACAACGTGCGTTTTTTCACATCAGGCACGTGGATGTTTCCCGTCAACCCAGCCACTATTATCGTCAATGACATTCCTCAACCCGAAACACTGCAAAATGGATTTTACTGGTCGACTGGCGTACGGGTAAGCCTAAAAGGAAAGTAGCTTCTATCCCTTATAAATAAGTTCAAAAATTCTACGCTTAGTTCTTTGCTTCCGGTCATAAAAAATGAATTGAGTTGGTCATTCCAATTATTTATGTTTATGGAATAACCTAAGTCCTATGAAGCAAATACTGCTGAGCGTCCTACTAAGTGTAACACTATTTTCTGCGTGGAGCCAGAAATCAAAGTCAAATGTTCTGGTCCAGAAACAATCACTGACGCACGATGTTTACGATCGCTGGAAAGAAATAACCTTCCGCGCGCTGACCAACGATGGAGCTTTTGCTGCATACACCATCAATCCGCAGGATGGTGATGGAAAAATTGTGTTTCACAATCTAAAAACACTCACACAGGATTCGATACACCGGGCAGCGAATATTTCACTTACGTGGGATAGTAAATATGCTGTATTCAAAATCACACCCCAGAAAGAATTGGTGAAAGCGTTACGCAGACAGAAAAAGAAGAAGGAAGAGTTGCCTAACGATTCACTTGGCATTTATTCCTTTGCCAACCGAAAGACTGAAAAGATTCCAGCGGTTAAATCGTATAAACTTCCGGAGAAAGCAGGCGGCTGGCTAGCCTATCAACTGGAAGCTCCAAAACCCGATACAGCAAAGAAAGCAGCCAAATCAAAAAAGGTTAAAAAGAATACAGACGACAATGGCTATACGCTTGTGCTCCGCAACCTGAATAATAATCAGGAAACCCAATTCGGTTATGTCAAAGATTATACCTTCGCTAAATTCGGTCAGGGACTTCTCTTTCACTCAACCGGCAATGATTCAACATTTAAAGCCGGGGTGTATTGGTACGATCTTCAAGCAAACCAACTCACAACGCTGTTTGAAGCAAAAAGCAAATACAAAGTAAAAGGACTTTCCATCAGCGAAGATGGAACCCAAACCGCTTTTCTGGTTGATACTGATACCACTAAAACTCTAATCCGTTACTACAAATTGTACCACTGGAAAAAAGGAAACGCTTCAGCAAATTTACTCGCAGATGAAAGTAGCTCGGGCATTCCAACTGGCTGGCTTGTTAATGAAAACTATACTCCGCTTTTTTCTAAAGATGGATCAACGTTGTTTTTCGGATCATCCCCTAAACCTGTTGTGCAAGACACCACATTGCTTACTGAAGAAATTGTAAACGTTGAAGTGTGGACCTGGAAAGATGATTACATCTATCCGCAACAAAACAGAAGACTGGAGGCTGACAAGAAGCGTTCATACATCGCAGCCATTCACCTCAACAACAACAACATTGTTCAGCTGGCACAACCCTCACTGCCTTCACTTGAGTTGGGAGATGAGGGTAATGCTGGTTTTGCACTATCTGAAAACGAAACACCTTACCTGGTTATGCGTACCTGGGATACCGATGTGTATAAAGATTTAACCCTCGTTAATCTTCAGGACGGATCAACACACATTATAAAGAAAAAAGTAAAGGGCAATGCGCGCCTTTCACCGAAAGCCAACTATGTAATCTGGTTTAGCAATCCGGATACTTCATATTTCAGTTACTCGATCAACACGAAAAAGACTGTCAGGCTGAATGATGGATTAAACGTAAAATTTGCTGATGAAGAGGATGATCATCCCTACTATCCATCGGCCTACGGAATTGCCGGCTTCACCGCCAATGATGCCCAGCTTCTTGCCTATGACCGCTACGACATCTGGGCGTTTGACCCGGAAAATAAAAAGCCGCCTGTTAACCTGACCAAAATCGGAAGACAGGAGAAAACACAATTCCGTTACGTTCGTCTAGATCCGGAAGAGCGATTTATTGATCCTGAAAGAGAACTATTCCTTACAGCGTTCAATGAAGTCACCAAACAATCTGGCTTTTATAAGCTTTCGCTGAAAGACGGCAAGTTAACCAAATTAACGCTAGGCGATTACCGCTATGCCAATGCAGTAAAGGCGCGTAATACCAATACCCTGTTGTTCACCCGTGAAAATTTTCGCGAGTTCCCCGATGTGTGGGTGACGGATTTCAGTTTTACAACTCCGAAAAAACTTTCCAATGCCAACCCGCAAATGCAACGATTCTTCTGGGGAACAGTGGAGCGGGTTCAGTGGACATCAGCGGACAATATTCCACTAGCGGGATTACTTTACAAACCTGAGGGCTTCGATCCGAAAAAGAAATACCCCCTGATGGTTTATTTCTATGAAAAGAATTCAGACAACCAACATCAGCATATCGCACCGGCACCAATTCGTTCTTCCATCAACTATTCAGTTTATACCAGTAACGGGTATGTTGTTTTCGTTCCCGATGTTATTTACAAAATTGGTTACCCAGGCGAAAGCGCCATGAACTGCATCATGCCCGGTGTTACTTCACTGATCTCAAAAGGCTTTGTTGACGAAAAGCGAATCGGCATACAAGGGCACAGTTGGGGTGGCTATCAGATTGCCTACATGATTACGCGCACGAATTTGTTCCGCGCAGCCGAAGCCGGAGCGCCCGTTGTAAATATGATCAGCGCTTACGGTGGCATTCGGTGGGAGAGCGGCCTGAGCCGGATGTTCCAGTATGAAAGAACCCAAACCCGATTGGGCGGAACCCTTTGGGAAAAACCCATGCTCTATATTGAAAACTCGCCCATCTTTTTTGCCGATAAAGTGCAAACCCCTGTGTTAATGATGCACAACGATGCCGATGGTGCAGTACCGTGGTACCAGGGCATTGAATTTTACATGGCCTTACGCAGACTTAACAAGCCGGTGTGGATGTTGAATTATAACGGACAAGGCCATGGGTTAACCCAGCGTGAACATCGTACTGATTTTGCCAAACGCATGATGCAATATTTCGATCACTACCTGAAAGATGCCCCCATGCCCGATTGGATGAAGAAAGGAGTGCCCGCGATTGAAAAGGGAATTAACCAGGGGATTAAATAAACCAAACGAAGACGTTATTGTTTGTTGTACCGGAGTTGTTGATTGATGAATATCAATTCCCGAATATTGACTGTTGAATTATTAAACCTTTTATTATGGCACAAACCAAACTTGGCGAACACACTGTAAACACAGCAGGCAACCTTCCAACCGTAGGCGCTGCGGCTCCTGATTTTGTATTAACCGGATCAGATATGAAGGATGTAACCCTCCGTCAGTTTTCCGGAAAAAATCTTATCCTCAACATTTTCCCATCCATTGACACAGGTGTATGCGCGGCCTCCGTTCGCGAGTTCAACAAGCGCGCAGCTTCACTTAATAATACTACTGTACTGTGTGTTTCAAAAGATTTACCTTTTGCCATGAAGCGCTTTTGTGGTGCCGAAGGAATTAATAATGTTATGACCGCAACAGATTTTCGAAACCGGGGATTTTCAACAAACTATGGCGTAGAGCTTGTTGATGGAGGCTTTGCCGGGCTCCATGCCCGCGCGGTAGTGGTTATTGACAGCTCCGGAAAAATAAAATATACCGAACTGGTTCCGGCCATAGGCCAGGAACCCAAGTATGATGCTGCGTTGGCAGCCTTATAAACCTCACCCCCTTGCCCCTCTCCTGCAGGAGAGGGGAGGTCGAGTGAAGTGAGACGGGGTGAGGTTTATTGCCCCACCATAAACACCGCATTCGCGAACAACATTTTTCCATTCTCCCAGAAATTCCGGAACAACGGATCATCAACAAAGTATACGATCTGTCCGCGGCCTTTGTCTTCCACACCAAACACAAAACTGTTGTCCATCTTCTTGTTGATTTTATAGCCGGCAAATCCCTGCACCGGTTTTGCTTTGCCCTTAATCACCCCCACATTCCATCCGCCTTGCAAATAATCAAAGAACAACTCATTTGTTTTAAGCGTGTAATAGGTGTCGCCCAATCCGAAAGCAAGGGGATGAGTTTTATCTAACGTGATTTTGTAAATGGCTCCTGAAATCGACTGGGATATAGCGTTGCGTTCTGCCGCATCGTATGGCATCAATACCTCTTTGGCTTGTTCTTCCTTGTCCTTTTTCTCCGCTTCTTTTTTGGCCTCTTCGGTAGCATACTTTTTCAAAGCAAAACCATTTTTATCGGCAAAAGCATTTAACGCACCCGAAACCAGAATCAATCTTCCGCCATTGGAAACCCACTCCTGCACCAACTTTAGCGTTTCTTCATTAAACATCCGGTAACGGCCCTCCGGCACCAGCAACACATCATAATTTCTAAGTTCTATTGAATTGAAATAATCGGTACCGATTTGCGTGATAGGATACTTTAGCTCCTGCTCAAAGAAATGCCACGTAGCACCAGCCGAAAGCGATGAGGTTTGGTCGCCCACCAGTGCAGCGATGCGCGGGGCTTTCAGATAATTTACATAGCCCGATCCAAAATCCTTTCCGCTATCGACAAATCCAGTACTTGCAGCAAACCACTTTCTGCTCTTTTCTCTTGCCAGTGATTGTACACGCTGATCAAAATTTTCAATGCCTTCATTATTTCGCTGCGTTACAATCAATGAGCCGGCATCAAAACTTTCACCGTTTACTTTAAATGGTTTTAACGATGAACGCACCTTGATTCCGTTATTCATAAGCGTGCACAAAAATTCAACATCAGCCAGGCTTTGGTAGCGGAAGATATAGGCATAGGGTTTTTGATTGACCGGTGTATTGACCACTTCTTTTGCCTGATAATTTTTTCCGGGATTAATGCGCTCATTCAATGCATATCCCTTTAGTCCGTAAGCATACATTAAATTCCATGCCGTAATATCATACGTTACCGAATCGGGTAGCTTGGATTGGGGTTCAAACAACGTGGTGATAAATCGTGACTTGGGTTGAAAGATATTGATCACAATATCGTCCGTGCTCACGTTGAAACTTTGGGAGGTCTGCGAAGTGTAATCAAAGCCTCGTGTTGCCTTTCCGGCAGATGGATGACCATACTTAATGCTATGCGCATCCATCCATGAAGTAAGGCGCTGAATTTTATCCGGATTATTATCGCCTTTGATCACATAGGTTTTATAGGGCGATGGTGGATTGGAATTGTTCTCCCTGAAATATTTTTCAAACTCATCCACCACGCGGGTAGCATTAACAGACGTTACTTCAACGGTGGAGATTCCGGTAGTGTGATGATGCGTGAGCCTGTCCTTTAACGTTAACGGATCACCCTCACGGGTGGTAACGGATAATCCTCCAAAACCACCGCCCGCTTGTTCATACGTCATCCCGATGGCGCCATTAAAGGTAGGGTACGAATCGCCATAGCTGGGGTAATACAAGTCGAAAACCTCTTTGGTAAAGTACAACCAACCCTGCTGATCGAAATACTTTGCATGGTTTTTACCGATGGTGACCTGGAACTCGCGTTGCCATGGCGTAATCACTTCATGATAGGGCTCTGCGGCAGGCGCGAAGTAATAGGGATTATTATACCCCTGCTCGTGAAAATCCACGTGCACGTGGGGCATCCATTGATTATAGATTTTTACCCGCTGCTGCGATTCAATTTGCGTAAGCCATGCCCAATCGCGGTTTAAATCGAACCAATAGTGATTGCTTCGTCCACCGGGCCAGGGCTCGCGGTGCTCACGTGCATCGCCACTGGAATTGGCCGGGCGGTTGCCGTATTGGTTATAAAAGTTTGCGTAACGGTCGCGGCCATCCGGGTTGATGCACGGGTCGATGATCACGATTGTATTTTTTAACCACTCTCTTGATTTTGCATTATTCGGATCGGCCAACGCATACAACGTTTGCATACAAGCCTCTAACGAACTGGCTTCATTACCATGAACATTATAGCTCAGCCACACAATCGCTACTTTAGTACTAGGTGTGCCTTCGGCTAATCCGGTTCGCCTTAAGTTATCCAGCCGGATTTGCTCCAGCCGGGCATAGTTTTCGGGTGAAGCGATAACTGCATAAACCAAAGGACGGAATTCGTACGTTTCGCCATACTTAAATAAATCAACAGTGGTAACAGCGCTGGCCACGTGCTGAAAATATTCCACCACACGATGATGCCGCGTAAAGCGCTCGCCAAGCTCATACCCTAAAAACTGATTGGGCGACAAGAGTTGTTGCTGGGCAGCACAGGTAAAGCCTGAAATAAGAACTAAGGCTAAAACAAAATTATTTTTCATAAAACAAGAATGGTTAACGCGAAAAGATAGAAAAGTATATCAACATAACACGCAGGAATTATACCAACGCAACGTGGCAACGTGTTAGAGCTGACGTTTAATCTGGGGTGTATGATGAATAATATGCTCGCGAAAGAAGATCATGGTTTGCCGTACATCCAGGCGACCCGCTACCGGATGCTTGTAAATCACCTTGCGAATATGCCTGTCCTCCATGTTCTCCAGAAACTGCTTAAGTTCACTACGGACAATCGACCATTCTTCAACAAGCTTGGGTAAAGGCATGGCCGGGGGTGTATTTTCCACCATTACTTTTGGTGCTTTGTACTTTAGCGGAATGCGTTGCGAGATGATCAACAACCACAGTCGCAAAGTTTCAACAAGGCCGGAGTTTTTCACCTTATCAATCCCCTGCGCTTTCTTTTTAATATACCCCAACGAAAGTTTTTCAGAAGTGAGTACGTGTGTTAATATCTGGCTGATGGACCATTTGCCTGGAAAGGCTGATGTAGTATACTTTTCCTCCGGAAGGTTTTTTACCAAAGAAAGAAGTGCTTCACGTTGTTGCTCCAACTCCTGAAATACTGACTCGACCGATGTGTTCATCTGTTTAAATTTTACTCAAGGTAGGGGTTGATAACGAGGAAGAAAAAGTTTCCGGACGGTGGTGCATTTTGGTTTTTTATTATCTTTAACACACAAACCAAACCCTATCAATTATGGACGCTTATGACAACGGTGCCTCCTCCGGAATATTCGGAGTAATCGGTATTATTTACATTGCCGTATTTATTTTCTTCATGGTATGCTACTGGAAGATTTTTGAAAAAGCTGGTAAGCCTGGCTGGGCCGCCATTATTCCGATCTACAATTTTATTGTCTTTCTTGAAATAGTAGGAAAGCCAGTCTGGTGGATCATTTTAATCTTCATACCCATTGTTAACTTTTTTGTTTTGATCTACCTGGTGCACCTGTTTGCTAAATCATTCGGTAAGGACATCGGCTGGACAATTTTCCTTCTTCTTTTAGGATTTATTGCATTACCCATACTTGCTTTTGGAGATGCCAAGTATGTTGGTCCGCCTAAAGGTTAAAACAAAAACTTACCATAGGCTTCTCAAAAATCATTTTCTCTTGTCAGCCTAAGTATGTCGAAGGCTAGTTATAATCTGAAAACCGGCTTCGACAAGCTCAACCTGACATTAAGAGTAATTTTTAAGATGCCTTAAGATAGATAAGCCTCCGCCAAAACCGGGGGCTTTTCTTTTTTAACATAAAAACTTAAGTCGCCTGGGCAGTATCGTAACGTGAACGGGCAAATTCCCAACCAACTCTCCATCTGCCTCAATAGGCAGTGCCTTTGAAGCGCTAATCGTTACTTCATCAGCTTCGCGGTATTCAATAGCATCATGAATGGCCCGTTTTCCGTTGCGCAACCTTCCGTTTTGAATAATAAAATCCAGCACCGATACATTGCCGGCAATGAAGCATGAAAATTTCCCGTCATCCTCCACGGCATCGGGGGCAATGCCAATACCGTTGCCGAAAAATTTACCGTTGGCCACGGCTACAGAACGTATAACACCACTCCATTTCCATAATGGGGTTTGCAGCATAATTTCTTCGGGCCTGTAGGTGAAAAAGGTTTTAATAATGGCGGCATAATAGGCTACCAACGAACCGAAAGCCCGGCCGCTGTTGAGTAATCGCTCCACCACAATGGGGCCCATGCCCACATCGGCTATGTTGATAAAGTAGCGAGGAGGAAGTTCCGGTTTATTCGAAAAAATAATTTTACCAATGTCAATCGGCTTACCAGAAAATCGTTTTAGTAGTTCTTCCAGGGCTTCAGGTTTGTTGGAAACATTTATGGTTCGCGCAAAATCATTACCTGAACCCAGCGGAATCAAACCCAGTAAAGGAAGATTTTTTGCGGTTTCATGATGAAGCAGCATACCGTTCAGCACCTGGTGCAAGGTGCCATCGCCACCGGCCGCAAGGATGGCATCGTAGTGTTGATGCACCGCCTTGCCGGCCAACTGCACAGCATCATTCTTAGAACGCGTTTCGTGTACCTCTACATTCGCTACCTTTTTTAAGGCAGGGAGCACCTTCGAATAAAAATATTTCTTCTTCAGGGAGATACCGTTGAGAATGATGCATACGGATTTTACACCCTCCTTATTCTCTCTGTTAAGAGAACCAGAAGAGGTGCCTGCAACTTCAACAGTCATTATTTACAATTCTTCTTTATTGCAGCACGTGCATCAGGTGAACCTAAATCTTCGGCCGTTTTAAAATCCAGGCAAGCATCATATTTATTGCCCATTTGCAATTTGACCAAACCCCGCTGGTAAAACGTTTCCGGATCGGTGGGATACAATTCGATAGAGGAAGTATAATCTTCTATGGCTCCTGTATAATCTGCTTTTTCGGTACGGCTTAACGCCCGGTTATCATAGTAAACAGGATTGGTTGGATCCAGGGCAATAGCTTTGGTGTAATCTTCTATAGCCCCGTCATTGTCATCCATACTGAATTTTACAACACCGCGCAGGTTATAGGTTTCAGGGTCATCGGGGTTAAGTTCAATGGCTTTGTTATAATCTTCCAGAGCTCCTTTAAAATCTTCCTTGGCACTTTTTGCCAATGCACGGTTTTCATATTTCAGTGGATCTTTCGCATCTAGTTTTATGGCCATGTCGTAATCGGCAATGGCTTTGTTAAAATCGGTAATGTTGTAATAGGCAACGCCCCGGTAATTGTAGAGGGCGGCATCATTCTTATCCAGTTCAATAGCCTTGGTATAGTCATCAATGGCACTGATGAATTCACCCAATTCAGCCTTTACAACACCGCGGTTAAAAAACTTATCGGCATCGGGCGGGCCCAGTTCAAGCGCTTTTGAAAAATCAAAATAGGCACCGGTTAAATCCTCCAGGTTGTACTTGGCAAAACCTCGGTTGGTAAAGGCATTGGTATATTTTGAATTGAACTTTATGGCCTTATCAAAATCGCGGATGGCACTTTCATCATCGCCCAGTGCCACTTTAGCTTCACCCCTGTAGTTGTAAGCCTCCGCATAGGTTGAATCAATTTCCAACGCAAAGGTGAGATCGGCAATGGCTCCATAAAAATCTTCAAGGCCCATGCGGGCTTCTCCGCGTAGCCGGAATGCTATTTTGTTTTTGGGTTGGGCATCCAGCAGTTTGGAGAGGTCAGCCTTGGCACCGGTGTAATCTTTAGCGGATAGTTTTTTACGGGCACCCTCCAGTTGGGCATCCTGCGCTGATACCGAAAAGGAAATCAAAAAGGTAAAGAGGATACTGTATACAGAAAATTTCATATTCATGAATTAAGATTTAGGCTTACGCATCAAAAAGCTTTAGTTGAAACCATTTTGTGAATGTTTAGTGCTTTCGTGCTTTTGTGGCCTGCATTGCTGCCACAAAAATCCGAAGACACAAAACCTCACGAAAGTGCGTAAGTCCGGTTAAGATCACAAGTTAGGAAAATTTGATTTCACCGCTGAACCCTCCGCTCCATAGTTTGAATCTATCCGTTCATATACCCATCCATCCGCAAAGGATAATTTTTGAAAACGATGTATTAAATAGTGCTTACTTTGATGCAAACATTCCCCTTATGATCAAACATTGGTTATTGCCTTTTGGATTGTCCCTGATCTTTAATCCGCTTTGGGCACAGGAAAAACCAGCCGTATTAAAAATGGATTTTGAGGCATATGATCCGCCTTCAACATTGGTGGTTCCCGAGCACCCAGTGACGCGAGCTAAATTTCCATTTATTGATATTCACAATCACCAACCCTACATGACCTCGCCCGGTACGCTTAAAAAACTGGTGGCCGAAATGGACAAGCTGAATATGGGGGTGATGATTAACCTGAGCGGACGAGGTTTCCGCAGCAGTGCGGATCACCTGCAGCGCTCTATGGACACCATCAATGCATTTTATCCCAAGCGTTTTATCCTGTTCACCAATGTTGATTTCTCCAACATCGATAATCCCGAATGGCAGGCGCGTGCCGTGAAGCAACTTGAGGAAGATGTTAAGCGTGGAGCCATGGGGTTGAAAATTTACAAGAGCCTGGGCATGAGTACCCGCGACAGTAAGGGCAACCGAATTGCGGTAGATGATCCGCGCATTGATCCGATCTGGGCGAAGTGTGGTGAATTAGGGATACCGGTGCTGATCCACACAGCTGATCCAAAATCATTCTGGGATCCGATGGATGAAACCAACGAACGCTGGCTGGAACTAAAAACCCATGCCGGCCGTAAGCGCAGCGATACCGACCCTGCTCCCTGGGAACAGTTGATTCAGGAACAGCACAACATTTTTAAAAAACATCCCAAAACAAAATTTATTAACGCGCACATGGGTTGGTACCCAAACGATTTAAAAAAACTTGGCGGATTGCTGGATGCCATGCCCAACATGTACGTAGAAATCGGGGCCGTAATTGCTGAACTGGGCCGGCAGCCCCGTACTGCACGCGAATTCATGATCAAATATCAGGATCGCGTGTTGTTTGGTAAAGACTCGTGGGTGCCTGAGGAATATGCCACGTACTTCCGGGTGTTGGAAACAGCCGATGAATATTTTCCATACCACAAACGCTACCATGCCTTTTGGCGGATGTACGGGCTCGAACTTCCGGATGAGGTATTAAAGAAGGTGTATTATAAAAACGCCTTGAAATTGCTACCTAAGGTTGACTCAAGTCAATTTCCGAAATAGTTAATAAACCTGAATATTTTCGAAAATCAGAAGTTACTTCAAGGTATTCAGATAGGATATAGGCCAGCCCCGCAAAACCGTTGGTTAATACCTTTTCTATGAAATATTCGCTAACTTTGATTAGCCTAGTACCAACCATGAAAAAACTCATTTGGATATTTTTAGCAGGCTTCATTTTTTCCTGCCAGGTCCAGGAAAGCGAGTTGCCCCTTAATTATAACGAGGACGAATCCTTTGTTTTCGAATTTGAAGATGATGACTATGACGATTCTGCCCGAAAAAAAACTGCTGGGGATTTAGGCCCAACAGTCATTCCATCAGGTGTTAAGCCATGTGCCGTCACCACCTATGATCTGTTTGCCGGAAAGAAAAACGATGTGGGTAGCATAACTATCGCCAATGACAATGACTATTTATACGTTACCTATTTTACCACCAAGAGCTTCAATAAACTTCATTTGTGGTTTGGCCATAGCTTAAGCGACTTACCAAGAAACCCTGCCGGAATTCCCATCATCGGTCATTTCTTTTTAAAGGCCGATGCCAAGGGAAAAAATCAGTACACGTTTAAAGTTTCCTTTGCTGATCTGGAGAAAAGAAAAATCAAATGCGGCAACAAACTGATTTTCGTTGCCCATGCCGAAGTGGGCCGCGAGTCAGCCTTTGGTGGCCCTACTCAAATACCGGGTACTAACCGATGGGCCTATTACATGACTCATACCTTAAGTTGTTGTGATGATGGTGGTGGGGATGATAATCATCCTGATCCGGGACCCGGCCTGCAAGTAGCGTATGCAAAGGGTGGTTGGGTATTTGTTGCCGATGGCTGCAGTACCGTTAACCCGGAATGTTTACCCGGACTTGGTATTGCCAACACACGATGGGGCTGGGCCATAAACGTAACCGGAACAATAGGTGCCTTCTATGATATCTGGGCTTCGGCTGATGGAAATAATACAGCTAACGGCACCAAGATCGGTAGGCTAACGATTGAATACACCACCTGGCCAATCAACGGGATACCAACGGCCATAGGCTCCATCACCTATCAATTAAACGATGGCTGGGTGATGCAATCTTTAAACCTTTACACAGACGACTTGCGGCCTGCGTCATCAAACCCGGAAGATTACGGCAAGACTGTTTCTTTCCCAAGCGGATCGTTCACGTATTCACACAACATCAATTTTGTTAACTACGATGAAGCCAACGATGGCGTTTGGTTTATAGCCCATGCTATTGTGCGGCAAGTAACCCCATAATTAGAAAATATCCATAAACCGAAGCCGCCTTAACAAGCGGCTTTTTGCTTTTCATCCAATGCTGTACTTTCACTGAACCATACGCATAACCATGAAAGCAGAAGATGTAAACACCTTTATCCGTACCAGGCGATCTGTTTTTCCGAAAGACTATACTGGGGACCCAGTTAGCGATTCGGTTATAAGCACTATGCTGGAAAATGCCAACTGGGCACCTACACACAAACTCACTGAGCCATGGCGATTTATTGTGTACACGGGTGATGGCCGTAAAAAACTGGCCCAGCTTCAATCAGAAATTTATAAACAGGTAACACAAACTGATGGAACCTTTCGCGAAGAACGTTATGAGAACCTGAAAAAGAAACCGCTGGAATCTTCGCACATCATACTGGTGTACATGAAGCGAGATGAAAAAAAATCCGTTCCTGAAATTGAAGAAGCAGGAGCCGTGTTCTGTGCGATTCAAAATATGTATTTAACGGCCGCAGCAAATGGTGCCGGGTGTTACCTCAGTACCGGAGGTGTTACCTACTTTACGCAAGCGAAAGCTGCATTCGGTTTATCGGAGGAAGATAAAATCATCGGGTTTTTACATGTTGGCATACCTAAACACAACAATCAAACCAGTAAGCGGATACCGGTTGATGCAAAGGTTGTATGGGTTAGGGGGTAGTGTGAAGTCAAACCACCCCCGACCCCTCCTTGTCAGGAGGGGAGTTTACGGACTACCCCCGGCCCCTCCTTATTAGGAGGGGAGGGTTAGCGTAGTAGTATGGAAGTCGAACCGGCCCTCTTTATCAGAAGGGGAATTTATGAACTGCTATTCATCGAAAAACAAACGGAACCTCCTTATCGAATTTGTATCTTGGTGTATGCTTCGATACACTCTTATTAGTTTGGCGCTGATTTCATTAAGCTATTCGTCTTTTGCACAGCCTGCGTATGCAGAAGCGTTTCCCGGCATTACCTTCACCGCACCTATTGAATTGTTATCGCCACCCGATCAGTCCAAACGTCTTTTCCTGGTTCAGCAAAATGGCATCATCAAAGTATTTCCGAATAAGAAGAACCTAACACCTGTCGAGGTTAAAGATTTCCTGAATATATCCGGCCTGATCATTGGTGGTGGTGAGCGCGGGCTACTGGGCATGGCCTTTCATCCAGACTTTGATAACAACGGTTATTTCTATGTGAACTATACACGGTCAGGGCCATTGACTTCAGTAATCTCCCGATTTTCTGTGAAGACTGATAACCCCAACGAAGCCGATCCTTCCAGTGAATTGATCTTACTTACTCAAAGTCAACCCTTCGATAATCACAATGGCGGTAAACTGGCTTTTGGTAATGATGGCTACCTGTATATTTCAATAGGCGATGGTGGCAGCGGTGGCGATCCGCAGAACAACGCACAAAACCTGACCAACCTGTTGGGAAAAATTCTGCGCATTGATGTCAACGCTTCTGAAAACGGCTTACCGTATGCAATACCCTCCACCAATCCGTTCAAAGGAAATACGAATGGCTATCGCGAAGAAATTTTTGCCTATGGCTTGCGTAACGTTTGGAAATTTTCAGTGGATAAACAGAGCGGACACATTTGGGCAGCTGATGTTGGGCAAGGCGCCCGTGAGGAAATTAATTTAATAACAAACGGAAAAAATTATGGCTGGCGCTTAATGGAAGGAACGCTATGCTATAATCCTGCCACGAACTGTAATCCGGGCGATCTGGTGCTGCCCATATTTGAGTACCCTCACCAAAACAATAACCGATCCATCACCGGTGGCTTTGTTTACCGCGGGTTGCAACTTCCGGAATGGAACGGCCAATACCTGTATGGTGATTACATTAGTGGGCGAATCTGGAAACTAAACTACGTGAACAACCTAGCCACCAATGAATTTTTACTTACATCAGGAGGTTTGATTTCTGCTTTTGGCGAGGATCATAACGGAGAGCCCTATGTATTACAGTATAGCTCCGGCAACACCGGAAGAATTTACAGATTTTTTCCCTCTGCCCCGCAAGCCCCATCGGCACTCACGCTTCAACACAACACTACATCAAACCAGCTTACCTGGAGTGATGAATCAAATAATGAGTTAGGATTTGTCATTGAACGCAGCCTGGCAACCGAAACTGCTTTCGAAACCATTGATACGGTAGCGTATAATACAACTGAATATACTGATGTGGTGAATAATGTTGAGGATTACACCTATCGGATAAAGGCATTCAACGATGGAGGTGAGTCGGATTATGCCTATGCCGAAAATGTAGTGGTTAGCTTGAAAGAATTATTTGATACCGAAGTTGTTATCTATCCAAATCCCACAACAAATGAAGTTCACATTTCATTTCCTACACTTTACTTCCAAACCACGAGCATCAGTATTATAAACGCTATGACGCAAAAAATTGAATCCGTTACAACTACGGATACACAAGTCACCCTCAATCTGGAAAACCTGTCTTCTGGTTTTTACCTGGTTGAAATTAAAAATCGTGTTGGAAAAACTATTCGGAAATTGATTATTAAATAACACCTCTCCTGAGGTTCTGAAAAATAAAAGAGACTGCATACTACATACAGTCTCCTTACATTAAGCGCTTGATAAGATCTACTGCGCCAGCTTAATGATCTTCTCCAGGGGTAACATGTTTGCCAGTTTTAATACTTCTGCTTCAGAAATATTGCCGTTGTAATCCAACGTAAGCATGGAATTGCCAAACGGTGTTTGCACCTGGTAGCCCGTGGTTTGATTGTTCTCATTGGCTTCGCGGGTAAGCAGTGATTTGTAGCCCTGCACCTTCACCACCTTTTGATTGCTGTCGCCTGAGTTCATTATCATAGGCATCGCTAATATGGCATTGATGCCGGCCATTAACGGTGAATCGCTGATGATGTCAATCGTAGCGCTTTTCGTTTCTGTGTTACCGTAAACGCGGTGCACATATAAGCCGCCCACCAGGCCGCCCGACATGCCGGTAACCTGATCATTTTTGGCATCACTGTTCATTCCGCCTAATGTAGGGGGCAGTACTTTCAATATTTCACGGCCAATAGCTGCATCAATTTCACGCAAGGCGTTTTCCAGATTGAATCGCGCGTCTTCAAGGTTACCTGAATTATACGATGCTTTGGCGCTGGCCAGGCTCTTGTCAAACTCCTGAGCTTCGGCCATCATGGTGATGCACAAGCCTATGGTTACAAGGGATAAGAATATATTTTTCATAGTTGTTCGCTTTTAAAATTATTTCTCGCCCAGTTTATTTTTAATACCATCCAGGTCAAACACGTTGGCGGCATTCATCATGTCTTGTTCGCTGGCAAAGTTGATGCCTTCCCAAACAATAATAGATGACTGCCCTATCGGCACACTTAACTTATACCCTGAACTTTGACTATACTCAATAATGCCGCGATAACCTTTCACTTTCGTTTGCTTCCAGTTTTGTTCGCCACCTGTAGTGGCATAATTGGTATTGCTCAAATACATATTAGCCGCTGAAATCCAGGCTGAATTATTGGCAATGGTAACATTTAACTGCTTGTTACCCGATGCGTACGCACGATGAATGGTGAGTCCTACCCAGCCATAACCCATACTGGTGACCTGGTCGGCATCGGCTTTTTTACTCAACCCTACCACGCTTTCCGGCAACGACTTTAAAACTTTGTTACCGATTTCCATTTCCACACCCAGCATGGCTTGCTTTAAGGAATAGCGAGCCTCGGAATAACGGCCGGCCTTAAAAGAACTTTCCGCTTCGGCCATATTCTCTTTTACGTCAGGCGGGGTAACTACAAGGCCGCCTCCACTGGTATTGGACGGATTTCCACTGCCACCCGGGCCACTTCCCGGTAGTGTTCCCCCAGGTTGATTGGTTCCCGAAGGATTTCCGCCAACTTTTTCGTTAATCTTTCTTTCAATAGCACGATCGGCAGCCTGATCAGCCTTTTGCTTGAGCTTGCCTACCACGCCTTGTGCATACCCGGTGGATAAAACACACACCAGAATTAATGCTGTTGTTAAAATTTTGCTTTTCATCAGCTTATGGTTTGTCTATACTTTAAAGAGCGTGAACCCGTTCAAAGATACAATAAAATAGAATGAGCAATTATTCGGTTTATGCAGCAACTTTGTAAACATGAAAAAGTCAATAGCCTTTTCTTTTGTATTGGATGAGCTTTTCTCCATTCATCCAACGGTTAAACCCATGTTTGGTTGTCACGCTATCTATCAACGTGAAAAAATTGTGTTGATTACGCGAAATAAAGAAGAGCATAAGCACGACAATGGAGTATGGCTGGCAACAACACATGAACACCACGCCAGCTTAAAGCGCGATTTTCCCAGCATGCGATCCATTCAACTATTTGGGACTGCAGAAACCGCTTGGCAAAACATTCCTGCAGATGCTGATGACTTTGAAGAGCATGTTTTAAAAGCATGTGCGCTCATCCTCAAAGGCGATAAGCGAATCGGTAAAATACCGAAAGCAAAAAAGCGAAAGGGTAAGTAAACTAAAGAACCTTGAACAGGCTAAGGCTGACAAGTGAAGCTGATTGTTTCAACACTAGTCGGCCTGGTTAAAGAGGATATCAATACTGGTGTAGTACAACGTTGTGGTTCCTTCAAATCCGGAATCAGTTCCAATGAGTATCCACACCTCTCCCTGGCTATCCGTGGTAACACGAAATGGATTTGCTGAATTGTTATTCCGGTAAACTTCTGTGAACTGTGTGGTGGTGGGCGCCACACCAATATTTCCAATCACCAACACATCAGCCCCGGCTTGCGATTGACTGCCAATGTCTGCATTCATACTATAAAAACCATCAACCAAAACTTTTTCAGGTTTCGCAATTACTGCTCCGGCTTTTACAAAAACACTTTCGCCCGGTGCGCCTCCTACACCAACATTACCGGTTGGTACATTGGAAGAAATCCTCACATTAAACAGCACCCGGTATTCGGTATTCGGTTTCAATCCGGATAGCTTTTTACGGATGAACATAAATAAATCATCGCTATGATTTTTTCCTGACATCAACAATGCCTTGCGGTTTCCGTTGGTACGCGGCAAGGTGTCATACTTAAACTTTAACTCATAGAAAATCGAGTCGCCTTCGGGATAATCAGCAAAATCGCCATCCCAGCCGTGGGACGCTGTTGTAAAATCAAACGAATAAGCAAATACGCGGATGTTATCACTATTCAATTCACATCCTGTCATCCATACGATTAGCCCCGCAAACAACCAAATTAATCCCTTCATTGTACAAAAATACTCTTCTGGTTGGTATAGACACAGCCCTTTGCAAAAGGGTTGTATTACGTGCAGTATTGTTAACGTGTTTGTTTCGAAATGCATGCATAATACCTATCTTCATAATATGAAATACATCTTCACAGGTCTCAGCCTGCTCAGCATCCTGTACCTGGCCTCCTGCGCTGAAATCTCATACAAGGAGCCCCAGCCGAAAGGTGTTAAAGGTCTTTCGCAGGTGCCTGCTAAACTGCAAGGGCGCTACCTGATTATGGAAGATGGTGAATTGACGGATACATTGGTGATTATGCCAACCGGGTACAGGCTTGGCAAAGATGAGCTAGCCATACTTAGCGATAGTTTGGTGATGAAGTATTATAAAGGCTATTACTTCATTAACATGCGCAATGATTTTTCGTGGTACCTGCGTGTAGTGAAACCACAAAAAAATGGAGACCTGCTCTACATGGCCATGCCGGAAGTCTCGGATGAACAGGAGGGAAAAAAATTCAGGGATCAGCTTTCGCAAGACATCACAATTGTAGAAACAGAGGTTGATGGAAAAACTTTTTACCTGATTGATCCGTCCCCGAAAAAGCTCATTCAACTCATTCATAAAGGGCACTTTAAGGAGCAGGTGTTCAAAAAAATCAAGTGAGGCTACTTCTTCCCAATCCCTAACACGATTTGCTTTTTTGACAGGCGGATATTCCAGGTGCCCTTCACTTCAACGGCCCCCTCGGGCAAATTAACGACCACGGGTTTGGTATATAGTAATGAATCGGTACCCAAGCGCTGAACATTATCGGCCAACTCCGTGCCCATCATCATACTTGTTAAATAGGCATCAATAACCTGTCGTTCAATTTCGGTTCCTTCGGTTGAACCAGCCTCCAGCCACCGGATGTCAACCTTACGGCTTATTTCAATCGAATCCTTATCAAGTCCTGATTCTACTAAGCCCAGAATTTCTCTGCCCAGCACAAAGGCTGCTTCTGTAATTTCAACTTCGCTTACTTTTTTAATACTGTTTAGCTCACGGGCTTCACGCATTTGTTTGCGTTGTTCGTCATTGAGTGAACCGCCACAGCCAGTAATAACCAGCAGCGTAACCGGGTACAGGTAAATCAATCGCATGGCCCAAAGGTAATGTTCAACTTCAAATCTTGCGAATGCAGCGTTTTACTAACTTTACGGCCGTTTTGTAAGGTATGATTGAGAAATTAGAAGAAATAAAGCACCGTTTTGAGGAAATCGGCCAGTTGCTGATACAACCTGACACCGTGAGTAACCCCAAAAAATACTCACAACTCAGCAAGGAGTATGGCGACCTGGAAAAAATTGTATCCAGGTATAACAGCTTTTTGCTGGCGCAAAGCCAGCATAAGCACGCCAAGGAAATGCTGCAAAAGGAAAAAGATCCTGAAATGCGGGAAATGGCCAAGCTGGAAATTGATGAACTTGAACCCAAAGTTGAGGCCCTGGAAAATGAGTTGAAAGAGTTACTGATACCTAAGGATCCGAATGATGATAAAAGTTGCATTCTGGAAATACGCGCAGGCACCGGTGGTGACGAAGCCTCGATTTTTGCCGGTGATTTGTGGCGCATGTACCAGCGCTATTGCGACCGGGTAGGACTTAAAATGAGTACTGTAGATTTTACGGAAGGCACTGCCGGTGGCTATAAAGAAATTGTATGCAGTGTTAGCGGAGATAATGCATACGGTAAATTAAAATTTGAATCGGGCGTACACCGTGTGCAGCGTGTGCCGGCCACCGAGCAACAGGGGCGCGTACATACCTCAGCCGCTTCGGTGGTTGTGCTTCCGGAAGTTGAGGATGTGAGCATAGAAATTAACCCGGCTGATATTGAAGTACAGACCGCACGGTCGAGTGGCGCTGGCGGGCAAAACGTAAACAAGGTAGAAACCAAGGTACAGATGACCCACAAGCCCACCGGCATTGTTATAACCTGCCAGGTAGAACGTTCACAGCACGGCAACCGCGAACGTGCGCTGCAAATGTTAAAAGCCAAGTTGTACGAAATGGAAGTAACCAAACAGCAAAATGAAATCGGGGCTGCCCGAAAATCATTGGTGCGTAGTGGTGACCGCTCAGAAAAGATCAGAACGTATAACTACCCGCAAAGCCGTGTTACCGACCACCGCATCGGCTACACACAGCATAATCTTCCGGCTGTGATGAATGGCGACATCGATAATTTTATTGAACAGCTTCGCATTGCCGATAGCGCAGAAAAAATGGCGGAAGGGGCAACACAATAACAGGTAACAACTTTCAATTAGCAGCTAATGCCCTGTAAAATTATCGGATGATGCGGGTAAGCCGGTAGTAATCGGCCATTACTATTCTGAAATTTTCACGATCACTATCTTCCTGAAAGAAGGGAATCAAATCACCTTTGATTAAAATGGCAAATTCATTCTCAGCCATAATACCTTCATAAATTTTGGTGGCAAACTCCAGCATATTTTCTTTTCCACGTTCAGTTAATTGGTAAGAATATGTGATACCGGTTACCGGATTTTTTTCCTGTATTACTAACTCCGGTAATTCGTCCAAAAACGAATTACCTTCTACCAATAGGTAGGCTTCATCCTTCCGCCAATCAATTACAATGGTTGTGTTTATAACCGGGTAATTATTACTCTGGTACCGGTTACTTAACCGGTAGGCATGCCAACCGGCTTCCTGTAAATCGGTAAAATCATAATACACCTGCCTTACATTTTTGAAAAAAAGATGTGAATCTGCTGTGATTTTAAAGGAAAACCGGCTTCTGTCGATGGTTTTCTCCCGATCGATTTTACAACTTATAAGGAGTGCCAGTAAAACCCCGGCATAACGCAACGTCATTGTCATACTGGATAAACTCACATAAAAAGATAAAGTTTTCATAGTCCGCTCCAGGACTTTTATCCACAGAAAAATTCCTAACTTGAATTTTATTAATTCACAATACTATGAATAAGATTTTAATCGGTGTTTTGGTTGTTCTCGGGTTACTCATCGTTTTAGTTGGTGGTTTTGTAATGTGGGGTGCCGGGGTTTACGATAATGCCGTTAAACTGCAGGAAGATGTTAATGCGGAATGGGCAAACGTGCAATCCACCTATCAAAGACGAATGGACCTGATACCCAACCTGGTGGAAACCGTAAAAGGGTACGCTAATTTTGAGCAGGAAACCCTTACTGGTGTAATTGAAGCCCGATCTAAAGCCACTGCGGTTACCATCGATCCGTCTAAAGTTACCCCCCAGCAATTTGCCCAGTTTCAGCAGGCGCAGGATGGACTAAGCTCTGCCTTGTCGCGGTTGATGGTTGTGGTGGAGCGTTATCCTGACCTGAAAGCCAACCAGAATTTTCTGGATCTGCAGGCACAATTGGAAGGCACTGAAAACCGGATTAATGTAGCCCGGCAACGTTATAACGAAAGCATACGTGCGTACAACACCTATGTGCGGGGTTTCTTCAAACGCTTTGCACTGGGCATATTTGGTGGTGGTGAGGACTTTAGTGTACGGAAAGGATTCGAAGCATCGGAAGGTGCCGATAAAGCACCTCAGGTAAAATTTTAATTCGTCATAACTATGAAAAAGAAAATTATCCTCCCGGCTTTATTATCGGTTTTACTAATTTCTTCAGCCACTGCACAAGACAGTTACACTGCGCTTGTCAAAAAATACTTTGAGGCAAGCGGATCAGCCGAGGCTTTTAAAGGCGCTATTACCTCCATGATGACCAATTTCAAAACCATGAACAATCAGGTACCTGATGAGTTTTGGAAAGAAATGGAGAAGGAAATGTTGAGCACTTCTATTGATGATCTGGTGAAGATGATGGTGCCCGTATACAAGGCACATCTTACAGAGGCCGACTTGAAAGACATTGTAAAGTTCTACGAAACTCCCTCAGGTAAAAAGCTGGCACAAAAAACACCTGTAATTACACAGGAATCAATGCAAGCGGGCCAGGTTTGGGGCCAGGCTGTTGCGGCCAAAGTGATGAAAAAAATGCAGGAGAAGGGATATTAAATTTTGATGATGAAAAAAATTTTGGTTCTTATACTTGCCTTAATCGTATTCCTTGGCCACGCCCAGTCAGACGTGGAGGCGATTAAAAAAGTTGTTACTGCCGCTTATATTGAAGGCACTCAAAACACAGGAAGTATTGACGATATCCGAAAAGGTTTTCACCCCAGTTTTACCATGCTGCGGCTATTGGAAAATGATGTAAAGCCACTATCATTGGAAGACTGGATTAAAGCGATTGAAACCCGGAGAAAAGAAAATGCCGGTAATCTTGTTCGTACAGAAGGAAAAATTTTAGCGGTAGACGTTGTGGGCAGTGCCGCTACGGTTAAGCTGGAACTACACAAAGAAGGCAAACTGATTTTCACCGATTACCTGGCCTTATATAAATTCTCAGAAGGCTGGCGAATTGTGAGCAAGACGTTTTACCGGCATCCATAAGAAAAGGGTTCTGCATCTTAAAGGTGTTGAACCTCACCATGTACATTCATAAAAAAGCCCCAGTCTAAACCGGGGCTTTCTTTTATCTTCTCACTTTAACAGACTAGCTCAACGTCCGCTTTACTTCGCGCATTTCGTAGCTTTCAATCACATCACCAACCTGGATGTCATTAAAGCTTTCAATGCCCATACCGCAGTCGTAGCCTGACTTCACTTCGCCCACATCGTCCTTAAAGCGTTTGAGTGAGTTAAGCTTACCGGCATACACCACAATACCATCGCGGATAAGGCGTATCGGGTTGTTGCGTTTAATGTACCCATCGGTAACCATACAGCCGGCCACGGTGCCCACTTTGGTAATCTTAAACACATCGCGTACTTCTGCATTACCCACAATCACTTCTTCCTGCTCAGGTGCCAGCATACCTTCCATGGCAGCCTTCACATCGTTAATGGCATCGTAAATAATCGAATACAGTCGGATTTCAATTTCTTCATTCTCTGCCAACCTGCGCGCGGCCGATGAAGGGCGCACCTGGAAACCAACGATAACTGCATCGGAAGCCGAAGCCAACAACACATCCGATTCAGATATCTGTCCAACACCGCGATGGATAATGGATACCTGGATTTCCTTCGTAGAAAGTTTCAATAGCGAATCGGAAAGTGCTTCAACAGAACCGTCCACATCACCTTTAACAATCACGTTCAGTTCTTTGAAGTTACCAATGGCTAATCGTCTTCCGATTTCATCCAGTGTAATGTGCTTTTTGGTACGAATACTTTGCTCGCGCAAAATCTGTCCGCGTTTGGCAGCCAGTTCGCGTGCCTCCCGATCAGACTCCATCACCAGGAATTTTTCACCGGCTTGCGGTGCGCCATCCAATCCTAAGATTTGTACCGGTGTAGACGGACCAGCCTCTTTAATCCTTCCACCTGTTGCATTAAACATAGCCTTAACCCGTCCGTAGTGAGCACCGGCTAACACCACATCACCAATTTTCAGGTTACCGGTTTGCACCATAATGGTGGCCACGTAACCGCGGCCTTTATCCAATGATGCTTCAATGATTGAGCCGAGTGCGGGTCTGTCCGGATTGGCCCGTAAGTTTAACAGTTCGGCTTCCAGCAATACTTTTTCAAGGAGTTCATCAATGCCTTGCCCTGTTTTGGCTGAAATTGCCTGACACTGATACTTTCCTCCCCAATCCTCAACCAGAATATTAATCTTCGCCAGTGATTCCTTAACCTTCTCCGGATTAGCCGCTGGTTTATCAATCTTGTTAATGGCAATGATTATCGGTACTCCTGCCACCTGGGCGTGGTTAATGGCCTCCTTGGTTTGAGGCATCACATCATCATCAGCAGCCACTACTATAATGGCAATGTCGGTAAGTTTCGCACCACGTGCACGCATAGCGGTAAACGCTTCGTGACCGGGTGTGTCGAGGAAAGCAATTTTGTTTCCGGTATTGGTGGTTACATCGTACGCACCAATGTGCTGTGTAATTCCACCGGCTTCTGACGCTGTAACTTTTGTTTTACGGATGTAATCAAGCAAGGAAGTTTTACCATGGTCAACGTGACCCATGATGGTTACAATAGGGGCACGCGGTTTCAGATCCTCTTCTCTTTCCTGCACTTCTTCCGCTGCTGTTTCTTCATCGGTGGTGGTGAACTGCACTTCGTAACCAAATTCATCCGCAATTACGGTTATGGCTTCAGCATCCAAACGCTGATTGATGGAAACGAACATACCTAAACTCAAACAAGTAGAGATAACATCGTTCACCGATACGTTCATCAGGGAAGCAAGATCGCTGGCTGAGATAAACTCGGTAACACGCAATATTTTAGATGCCTCCTGATCTTGAAGTATCTGTTGCTCTTGCGCATCGGACACCGCTTGTCTTTTTTCACGTCTGTACTTTGAGCCTGAACTTTTCTTTCCGCCACCACTTAACTTGGCAAGCGTTGCTTTGATCTGATCCTGAATTTCTTTTTCGGTAGGTTCTGCTTTTTGCGGGCGTTGCGGTACCGGCCGGCCACCACGTTGGGGTTGTCCTTTATTATCTCCCGGGGTGATAATCCGCTTGCGCGGACGCTTTCCTTTTTTGGCATCATCGGCCGGATTGGAGGAGGCTACCGGCTGTTCCTTTTTCTTTTCCCGTTCGGCCGGAAGTTCAATCCTGTCAACAACTTTCAAGCCCTGCAATTTATCAGCCCTTGCCTTGATAACTTCTTGTTCAGGTTTTTCTATAACGTCAGGCTTCTTCGCAACAACTTCTTCCGGTTTAACCGGTTCAACTTCTTCTACCTCCTCAACTTTTGCAGGTTTTGGTTTTTTCTCAAGCTCAATCTTACCAACAACTTTAATGCCTTCCAGTTTTGCCTTTTCCGGCACAACTTTCTCGGGCTTGGCTTCCTCCTTTTTAATTTCAGCTGCCCCAAGGTTTTTGATCATGATGCTCTCTTCCTCGTCTACCCGTTTCTTGGTGGCAATTTCCTTTTCACTTTCGATGGTCAGGTTGTCTGTGTGTTTAGCCCCAATGGTTAACCCACTGGCTTCCATTTTTTCGGTTGCCGATGCAGCAAACTCTTTTGACAAGATGGCGAACTGATCGGGCGTAAGTTTAGCGTTAGGGTTGTTCTCTACCACGTGCCCCTTCTTTGCCAGGTAATCCAATATGGTATGATGCCCCACATTGAGTTTCCTCGCAGCCTGACTCAACCTGATCAATTTTTCTTCTGCCATATTCAAATATTATTCTTTTTTAAAGACTTAAAAAGTTACTCCCGTTAATCGCGTGTTAATTCACCATTATTCAAATTCCTTTCGCAGAACAGCGTGCACGTTTTCAATGGTTTCTTCTTCTAAATCGGTTCTTCTAACTAACTCTTCTTTCGACAGTGTTAACACGCTTTTAGCGGTATCCAAACCAATGCGCTTCAACTCATCAATAACCCAGCTCTCAATTTCATCGGAGAATTCATCCAGGTCAACATCTTCTTCGGTCTGGCCATCCAGTTCGCGGAACACATCAATTTCATAACCGCACAGGCGGCTGGCCAGCTTAATGTTTAGTCCGCCCTTGCCAATGGCTAATGAAACCTGGTCGGGCTTCAGGTAAACTGAAATGCGGCCGCTGTCCTTGTCGATCTTAATGCTGGAGATCTTCGCAGGGCTTAGTGCCCGTTGTACATACAACTCCAGGTTCTCTGTGTAGTTGATAACGTCAATGTTCTCGTTTTGTAATTCACGAACGATAGCGTGTATGCGCGATCCTTTCATCCCCACACAGGCCCCTACCGGATCGATGCGATCATCGTACGATTCAACCGCTACCTTGGCACGCTCACCGGGCTCACGAACGACTTTCTTAATGGTAATTAATCCATCGTAAACTTCGGGTACTTCCTGTTCGAACAGGCGCTCTAAAAATACAGGTGATGTACGCGATAAAATGATTTTCGGATTTCCGTTTACCATTTCAACTTTATGTACGATGGCCCGAACGTTCTCGCCCTTGCGGTACCTGTCCTTTTGAATTTGCTCACTGCGCGGAATAGAAATTTCATTTCCCTCAGCATCAATTAATAATACTTCTTTACCGAGAATCTGGTAAACCTCACCGGTAATAATTTCGCCTACCAAATCTTTATACTTCTGGAATAAAATATCCTTTTCCAGATCCTTTACCTTTTGAATAAGGGTTTGGCGTGCAGTAGTTACTGCCCTGCGACCGAAGTCTTCAAGGTAAATTTGCTCAGCCACTTCTTCGCCCACTTCAAAATCGGGTTCAATTTTAATGGCCTCAGAGTAGCTTATTTTGTCATGATCCCAGATGTCTTCTGACTCATCATCTACAATCTCACGAAAGCGCCAGATTTCCAGGTCGCCTTTGTCGGCATTGATAATGATGTCAAAGTTGTCGTCCGTTTCATACTTCTTGCGGATCATGTTCCGGAATACATCTTCCAGAATACGAATCATGGTGGGACGATCGATGTTTTTCTGTTTCGCAAACTCTGCAAACGATTCTATGAGGCCTGCGGCTGTGTCGTTCGTTGTCATAACTTATTTAAATGAAACCATTACAAACGTTTTTTCTATATCAGAAAAAGGAATGCTTACTTCCTTCACTTCTTTCTTTTTTCCAGTACCGGTTGTTACCTCAAGCATGATCGTTTGAGGCGTTACCTCCAGCAATTTCCCCTGGAGCACTTCATTTGAAGTTTTCACCTTCACGGTACGCCCTTTATTCTTAACATATTGACGGGTAAGCTTTAGCGGATGATCCAGCCCGGGGGTAGATACCTCCAGCATGTAGGGATCCGTTAACAATTTGTCTTCGTCCAACGCTGCCGAAAGGGCCCGGCTTAGCTCAGCGCAATCGTCAATGGTTATGCCCTTATCCCCGTCAATAATTACGATCAACTTATTAGGCTTTTTACGAATGGAAGCAATCACCTCAACGATAAACTGGGATTCATCCTTCAGATGCCTTTCCGCCAGTTTTTGAATGCGTTCCGTTAATTCCATAAAACCGATAAAACAAAGAGGGGACTTTTGTGTCCCCTCGTCTAGTTGATCATATTTCGATGCAAATGTATAGGATTTATAATTGATCGCCAAATAATGCTGTAAAAGCCGATAGGATGGAATTCTATCCGTTGATTTTTGTTTTACTTTGAACGCTTATGAGAACCGCTTTCTATTTCATCTTTCCTGTCCTTATAATACTGTATTCCTGCTCCGGTGATAAGGAGAAGCACGTTACGCAGGGGCCAGAATTGCCGGCCAAAACAATCGTTGTTCCGGTTTTTAATCCCGATTCAGCCTATCATTTTGTTAAGAAACAGGTGGATTTTGGCCCGCGTATTCCCAATACTTCTGCCCACAAAAAAGCCGGTGATTATTTCATTGAACAATTCAAATCCTTTGGTGCCCATGTTACTGTTCAGGATTTTGAAGCCACCACCTATGACAATCAAAAACTTTTCCTGCGAAACATTATCGTCTCCTTTAATCCGGATAAAACCAAACGAATATTACTCGCTGCCCATTGGGATACACGGCCCTTTGCCGATAAAGATCCTCAAAATCCAAAAGCCTATTTTGATGGCGCTAATGATGGCGCCAGTGGCGTTGGCGTATTACTTGAAATTGCCCGGGTGTTTTATGAAAATGGATTGCCCGAGGTGGGTGTAGATATAATTTTATTTGACGGTGAAGATTGGGGATTTGATACCTCAACGGCTGAAAGACTTTATGGCACTAATACCGACTATAAACTTCCAAAAAATCTGGACTCATGGTGGTGCCTGGGTTCGCAATACTGGTCGAAGAATAAGCACAAGCCCAATTACTCAGCTTACTATGGCATTCTGCTTGACATGGTGGGTGGCAAACATGCACAATTTGTTCGTGAGGGTGCATCGGTGGAGTATGCTCCCGGAATAGTTGACAAGGTTTGGAAAGCCGCCAACCGGTTAGGCTACGGCCATATCTTTCTGAATAAAAAAGAAGGAGCCATAACTGATGATCACATCTTTGTTAATGAGTACGCTAAAATTCCTACGATCAACATTGTGCATTATGATGCCGCAGAAGGATTCTTTGGTGACTTTCACCACAGCCGAAAAGACAACATGGATAATATTAGCAGCGAAACGCTTGAGGCTGTAGGAAGAACGTTATTACAAGTTATTTACAACGAATAGAATCAAACCAGTTTTTTCAGGTATTCACCGTAGCCACTTTTCTCCAGGGGTTTTGCCAGTGCTAAAAGTTGCTCGCGAGTAATGAACTTCATGCGGTAAGCAATCTCCTCAATGCAGCCTACCTTTAATCCCTGGCGTTGCTCAATCACCTGAACAAAAGTTGACGCCTGCATCAGCGAATCAAAGGTACCGGTGTCAAGCCATGCGGTGCCGCGATTCATTACCGCCACTTTAAGTTTACCTCGTTTAAGATAAGTATTGTTTACATCGGTAATCTCCAATTCACCCCGCGGACTCGGCTTGATATTTTTAGCAATGGTCACCACCTCATTGTCATAAAAATATAAACCCGGTACGGCATAGTTTGATTTTGGATGACTTGGTTTCTCTTCGATAGAGATGGCATTCATCTGATCATCAAATTCAACAACACCATAACGCTCCGGATCATTCACATGGTAGGCAAACACAATGCCTCCTGCAGGATCAACACACGACTGTACTAGTTTGGCAAAACCACTTCCGTAAAAAATGTTATCACCCAAAATCAAGGCCACACTATCAGTTCCAATAAACTCTTCACCAATGATAAAGGCTTGTGCTAGTCCTTCTGGTCGGGGCTGTTCGGCATACGAAAATGAACATCCTAATTGCTTTCCATCGCCCAACAGTTTTTTAAACATGGGCAAGTCATGAGGTGTGGAGATAATAAGAATTTCCCGAATGCCTGCCATCATTAAAACAGATAGCGGATAATATATCATGGGCTTATCATACAGCGGCATTAACTGCTTGCTTACCGCTAAGGTGAGGGGGTGCAACCGTGTGCCCGATCCGCCTGCCAATATGATGCCTTTCATGTTATATGAATTTGATTATCAGCGATTTACATACATTTTATCGTAATACTTCAGGTACTCGCCTGAGGTTACATGGTTTAGCCATTCTTGGTTACTCAGGTACCAGCTCACCGTTTTTTCCAGCCCTTGCGTAAAGTCGGTTTCGGGGCGCCAGCCTGTTTCACTAATAACTTTTGATGCGTCAATGGCATACCGCAAATCATGACCAGGACGGTCGGTTACATAAGTAATAAGTTTCATTGCAGTACCCTCTTCGCGTCCGAGTTGTCGATCCACAATACCGCAAAGCAATTTTACCAGGTCGATATTTTTCCATTCGTTATTACCACCGATATTATAAACTTCACCGGTTTTTCCTTTATGAAAAATAGCATCAATGGCGCTGGCATGATCTTCCACAAAAAGCCAATCGCGGATGTTCTCTCCCTTTCCATACACCGGCAGTGGCTTGCCTTGCACCATGTTGTTAATCATGAGCGGAATTAACTTTTCCGGAAACTGATACGGGCCATAATTATTAGAACAACGACTAATAAGGGTTGGTAACCCATAGCTGTTGCCAAATGCTTGTACAAAATGATCGCTGCTTGCTTTTGATGCCGAATAAGGAGAGCGCGGATCAATGGGAGTTTCTTCTGTGAAGTACCCATCATTAATAGATCCATATACTTCATCCGTAGAAATATGGTAGAACATTTTTCCATTCATCTTTCCATGCCATGCCGAGTGGGCAGCTTTCAACAACCGAATAGTTCCGATAATATTGGTCATGGCAAACTCATCCGGATTATGAATGGAACGATCGACATGCGATTCGGCCGCCAGGTGAATTACACCCTGAACAGGGTATTCTGAAAAAATTGCGTTCAGTAATTCAAGATCAAGAATATTGCCCTTAATGAATTTGTAGTTCGGCTCATGCTCCACATCACGCAAGTTCTCCAGATTTCCGGCATACGTCAGGCTATCCAGATTAAGCACACGGTACTGGGGGTATTTTTTGACAAAAAGCCTCACCACATGCGATCCGATAAAGCCCGCTCCACCGGTGATCAGAATATTTTTCTTGTCTGCCAAAGTATTAGTTTTTTACGATTTCACGTCCGATACTGTAATAATTGAACCCAAGTTCACGAATAGTTGAGAGGTCGTAAATGTTTCTGCCATCGAAAATGGCTTTCGTCTTCATAAGCCTGGCCATTTTTTCATAGTCAGGGGTGCGGTATTCCGGCCACTCGGTTGCAATCAATAACGCATCGGCATCCTTAAGGGCCTCGTACGAATTTGTGTGGTATGTTATTTTATCGCCCAACTGCTTGCGAACATTTTCTATCGCTTCCGGATCATGTACATGAACGGATGCGCCAAGGGCCAGCAACTCCTGAATGTTTAATAACGATGGCGCCTCACGAATGTCATCTGTTTGAGGCTTGAAAGCTAATCCCCATACGGCAATTTTTTTCCCCTTCAACCCTTCTTTGAAATGCTCTTTCATCCGCTCGATCATCTTTGTTTTTTGATGCTCGTTTACGTTCATCACCGCATCCAGAATTTTAAAGTCGTACTTCACCTGCTGTGCCGATTGAGAAAGTGCCTGAACATCCTTTGGAAAGCAACTGCCCCCATAACCAATACCCGCAAATAAAAATCGCTTGCCGATTCGGCTATCGGTGCCCATCCCTTTACGCACCAAATCCACATCGGCACCCAGCAATTCGCACATGTTTGCAATCTCGTTCATGAAGGTAATCTTGGTGGCCAGAAAAGCATTAGCCGCATACTTGGTTAACTCAGCGGAAGGTTCATCCATAACAATCACCGGGTTACCCTGCATAACAAATGGTGCATAGAGCGTCTCCATTATTTTTTGAGCGCGAGGCGACCGTGTTCCGATAACGACACGCTCGGGTTTCATAAAATCTTCAACCGCTAAACCTTCACGTAAAAATTCAGGATTAGAGACTACATCAAACTCAACTTTTGCTCCCTCAGAAACCTTTGCGTGTACTTTGTGGGCCGTCCCTACCGGTACTGTACTCTTATTTACAATCACCGTATATTTTTCAAGCATAGGACCGAGTTGTTCGGCCACCCGAAGCACATATTGTAAATCTGCTGCACCATCTGCCCCCGGGGGGGTAGGTAACGCAAGCATAATTACCTGGGCATCCCGAATTCCTTCACGCAAATCAGTTGTAAAAAACAGTCGGCCTTCCTTGACATTCCGTTCAAAAATCAATTCAAGCCCCGGCTCAAAAATGGTCAGTTTGCCTCCTCTAAGCTTATTAACTTTCTCAGCATCAATATCTACACAGGTTACGGTGTTGCCTGTTTCAGCAAAGCAAGTACCGCTTACCAAACCAACATAACCAGTACCAACTACAGTAATTTTCATATAAGGTCCTTTAAAAAAGACCCCAAAAATAATCGTTTTACCATCTAAAACAGGTGATAACGCAGATTTAACCTTAACAAACTAACATTCGTTTGGGTATTGCGTTAAATGACCTACCTTCGTAACCCCAAATACTAAAAAGAACTATGAATGTATTAGCCGATAATGCCACCGATATCACATTTGAGGAAAGTGAAAACCAACGAATGATAGCACAAATGGTGCGCGATTTTGGTGCCCGTGAAATTAAACCCTTTATGATGGATTGGGATGAATCACAAGAGTTTCCGATCCAGATGTTTAAAAAAATGGGCAAGCTTGGCTTAATGGGTGTACTCGTGCCTGAACAGTATGGTGGTGCAGGGTTTGGATACCTGGAATACGTTACCGCCATAGCCGAACTGGCTAAAATTGATGGATCAATTGGACTGTCCATGGCCGCGCACAATTCATTGTGCACCAATCATATCCTCCAGTTTGGCAATGAAGAACAGAAACAAAAATACCTTCCCCGGTTAGCCACGGCCGAATGGATTGGTGCGTGGGGCCTTACCGAACCGAACACAGGTTCCGATGCAGGAAATATGCGCACTGTTGCCATTGAAGACGGTGATCACTATGTGATTAACGGGGCAAAAAATTTCATAACCCACGGCAAATCAGGAGACATTTCAGTGGTTATTGTGCGTACCGGTGACGTGGGTGATTCGCATGGTATGACTGCTTTTGTTATCGAAAAGGGAACACCGGGGTTTACCTCCGGCAAAAAAGAAAACAAATTAGGCATGCGGGCTTCAGAAACTGCTGAGCTCATTTTTTCCGATTGCCGAATTCACAAATCCCAAATGCTGGGGAAAATTGGTGAGGGTTTTATCCAGGCCATGAAGGTACTGGATGGTGGAAGAATCTCGATTGCCGCACTAAGCCTGGGAATCGCACAAGGTGCTTTTGAAGCTGCCCTGCAGTACTCCAAAGAAAGACATCAATTCAATAAGCCGATATCAACATTTCAGGGTATTGCCTTTAAATTGGCCGATATGGCCACCAAAATAGAGGCAGCCAAATTGTTGACATATCGCGCGGCAGATCTTAAAAACAAAGGCATAAACGTAAACAAGGAATCAGCCATGGCAAAGCTATATGCTTCTGAAATAGCTGTGGAAATAGCGAATGAGGGCGTACAGATTTTTGGAGGATATGGCTACACAAAAGACTTTCCCGCAGAAAAGTACTATAGAGACGCCAAGTTATGCACCATTGGAGAAGGAACCTCCGAAATCCAAAAACTGGTTATTTCCAGGGCCGTTTTAAAGTGAATTTTGCAAAAATGACTTCCCTTTCGTTATATTTGCAGCGCAAATTGGAAACAAATGATTGTAATCAACATTAAGGAAAACGAATCCATTGACAAGGCGCTGAAGCGTTTTAAGAAGAAGTTTGAAAAAACAGGTGTTTTGAGGGAATTACGCGCGCGCACTTCCTTTGAAAAACCATCTGTTAGACGCAGAAGCGAAATCATTCGTGCCGCCTACAGAGAGCGCATGAAAGGTTTAGAAAACGCTTAGCATCCGATCGTTTCCACGATCTTACCTATACATAACAGATATTTTTAATCCCCAGGGGTCTTTATCCTTGGGGATTATTTTTTTACATTGGTACAACCGGTGGGAATGGTGAGCATAGCATGGTAGAATCCTTTCTGAAATATCTTAAATACGAAAAACGCGTAAGCAAGCATACACTTACCGCTTACCAAAACGACCTGGATCAATTTCTCAGCTTTCTAAAAGAAGTCTTTCCCGATCATTTGCCTGAAACATCGGATTACGGAATAATTCGCTCATGGATTATTCAGCTGGTGGATTCAGGGATCAAACCTACTTCGGTTAACCGTAAGATTGCCAGCCTGAAAACCTTTTATAAGTTTTTAATGCGGCAGGAGGTCATTAAAAAAAATCCAATGACCAAAATCCGTGTATTAAAAACACAAAAGCGATTACCATCCTTTGTTAAAGAAGCTGACATGGTAAACCTGCTTGATCATGTAGTATTTGACGATACGCTTGAGGGATGGCGTGACAAACTTATCCTGGAGTTGTTCTATGCCACAGGTATACGCCTTTCTGAACTGATTAAGTTAAAAGAATCTCAGCTTGACATACGATCGCACACCATTAAGGTGTTGGGAAAAAGAAATAAAGAAAGGGTAATCCCATTTCACAAAAGTATCGTTCCTATACTGAAGGAATATCAGCAAATCAGAAACAAGGAAGTTAACATGAAGAAGCACGGGTTTGTTTTTGTTACCGATAATGGCGATCCATGTTACCCCATGATGGTTTACAGAATTGTAAAGAAATACCTCAACGACAATACCACCAGCGAAAAAAGGAGCCCGCACGTTCTCCGCCACACCTATGCAACACATCTGTTGAACAAAGGTGCTGAGATTAATGCTGTAAAAGATTTGTTGGGACACAGCAGCTTAGCCGCCACACAGGTGTACACCCACAATTCCATGGAAAAAATTAAAAAGGCTTACGATCAGGCCCATCCTAAAGCTTAATACAACGCCTATGAAAATATGATTACTTGTTGCTGGTTCGCCAGATTGGTTTTTATGTTAAACGTTAAATTTTGTAGCTATGAAACTGAAAGTTCAATCCATTCACTTTGATGCCGACAGAAAGCTTGTTGACTTTATTCAAAAGAAAGTTGACAAACTAGAGACTTATTTTGACCGTATGGTGGATGGTGAAGTTTTCCTCCGGTTAAACAATGAGGGTGTAGAAAATAAAACGGTTGAGATTAAACTTAACCTTCCAGGAAACCAGCTTTTTGCAATGGAAAAAGCCCGCTCATTTGAAGCAGCAGCCGACCAGGCAACAGAAGCCCTGAAAAATCAGTTGAAAAAATTTAAAACGAAAATCAATGATGGGCGGGCATGAAATGCTCACCAAAAATAAGGGGCCTTTCGGCCCCTTATTTTTTTATTTCAACTTAAAAGCTTTCTGCACCTGCTCAACGTAATCCAGTTTTTCCCAGGGGAATAATTCAACTTTCACACGCTTCTCACTTTTCTTTCCTTTATTGAAAACCTTTTCAACAACTTTTGTTTCACGACCCATGTGGCCATAGGCTGCTGTTTCTGAATAGATGGGTGAACGCAGTTTAAAGCGTTGCTCAATAAAATACGGGCGCATATCAAAAATCTTTTCTACGCGCCTGGCAATTTCCCCATCACTCATATTCACCTTGCTGGTACCGTATGTATTTACATACAAACCAACCGGTTTTGCCACACCGATGGCGTATGCAACCTGAACCAAAACCTCATCACACACACCGGCTGCTACCAGATTTTTTGCAATATGACGGGTTGCGTAAGCTGCTGAACGATCTACTTTAGAAGGATCTTTTCCTGAAAATGCACCACCACCGTGCGCACCTTTTCCCCCATAAGTATCCACAATAATCTTTCTCCCGGTAAGGCCGGTATCACCGTGGGGACCCCCGATAACAAATTTGCCGGTAGGGTTAATAAAATACTTGATGTCGCTGTTAAATAATTTATGCGTACGCTTCGGTAATTTTTTCATTACGCGCGGCACCAGAATATTAATCACATCATCCTTGATCTTTTTCAACATGGGTGCATCCTTATCGAAGTCATCGTGTTGTGTGGAAACAACAATAGCATCAATGCGTATCGGTTGATTGTTGTCATCGTATTCAATCGTTACCTGCGACTTTGAATCAGGACGCAAATAGGTCATTTGTTTGCCTTCCCTGCGAATAGCGGCAAGCTCACGCAACAGCAAGTGTGCAATCTCTAACGGAAGAGGCATGTAGTTGTCTGTCTCATTAGTAGCATAGCCAAACATCATGCCCTGATCACCCGCGCCTTGTTCTTCCTTTTTCTTTCGCTCTACACCCTGATTGATATCGGGTGATTGCTCATGGATCGCAGAAAGAATACCGCATGAGTTAGCTTCAAACATATACTCACTCTTGGTATAACCGATTTTACGTATCACCTCGCGGGCGATGTCCTGAACGTCCAAATAAGCTTCTGATTTCACCTCACCTGCCAGCACAACCTGACCTGTAGTTACCAGCGTTTCGCAGGCAACCTTTGAATTGGGATCATAGGCTAAAAAATAATCAATCAGGGCATCTGAAATCTGATCAGATACTTTATCCGGATGACCTTCAGATACAGACTCAGAGGTGAACAAATAGGGCATAGTAGTTACGAATTAAGGATTAGTTCTTTGTTAAGTCGGCAAATTTAGAGGAATGCAGGTAAAACAAAAACAGATATTTAGTGCGCCAAAAAAAGAAAAACAACAGGAAGCCTGGGCCATTCAATTGATAATCTTCTCCAGTCTGAAACTGGTTTGGTTTGAATGCGTTCATTGGTGCCGGTAATATCTACTGCAACACACAGCCGGGTACTTAAATCCAGTGTTTTTATTAGGTTAGAAAACAATTGGTTGTTTCTATAGGGTGTCTCAATAAAAATCTGTGTTTGATTTTTTGTCTTCGATTCGCGCTCAAAAGTCTTTATGGCTTTGCTTAATTCATGACCATCAACCGGCAAATATCCATGGAAAGCAAAATGCTGACCGTTCAACCCGGAAGCCATAAGCGCCAGCAAAATTGAAGACGGGCCAACCAAGGGTATAACGCGAATATCCGAGTCATGGGCATAGGCCACAGCCATCGCACCAGGATCAGCGACACCCGGGCAGCCTGACTCGGAAATAATACCCATGTTGCTGCCTGAAGATAGTGGCTTCATCAACTGATCAAGTTCACTTACAGGGGTATCCTTGTTCAACACCGAGAAATTCAACGACTCAATAGAAGTATAAATTTTAAGACTGCTTAAAAATCTCCGTGCTGTACGAATATCTTCTGCCAAAAAATGCTGAATCGTTTTTAGTTGTTCCTTAACAAAGGGATGAATGACCCGATCGGCTGTATGCTCAGCGATAACATTGGGAATGAGGTACAGGTTGCCTTTATTGCCCATTCAAAAAATTTAAAACAACTTGTACAAATTCAGCAGGCTTTTCAGCCTGTACCCAATGGCCCGTATCCAGGCTTACCAATGTTGAGTTTGGAAAAATGTTCTTGATAACCTCCTGATCGCTATCCAGAATATAATCCGATTTTATTCCTCGAATAAAAAGGGTTCGCTTTTTAAAACTCCCATCAACAATCAATTTACCGCCAATCACTTCAATGTTCTTATCAATCACCGGCAGGTTAATGCGCCAACCAAAACCACCTTCAGGTTTGCGCATCAGGTTCTTTAAAAGAAACTGGCGAACCGCCTCATTTGATAAATGCTTGGCAAGTTCTTCATCGGCTTGCTGGCGTGTTTGAATAGTGTCAATAGGCACAGCCTTCAATCCCTCCACAATATAATCGTGACGGACTTCGTATGTCTTGGGCGCAATGTCAACCACGATTAATCTGTCCAGCATATCAGGGTGGGCCAGTGCAAAATTCATCGCGGCCTTACCACCCATGGAATGACCCAGAATTATTGGATTTTCAAGTTGATGTTCCTGAATAAATTCCAGAATATCCTTACTTAACACGGTATAATCAAACACCTCACTGTGTGGCGACTGGCCGTGATTGCGTTGGTCTACAACCCAAACATGGTAATGCTCAGCAAGCAGTTTAGCCTGCGGTAGCCAATTGTCTGATGAGCCCATTAAGCCGTGCAGGATTATCAGCGGCTGACCGCCTCCGTACTCGCGATAGAATAATTTCATGTTCCAAAAATAAGCAATCAAACCCCACGATCCGGATTACAGAAGTATATTTGAGTTCTAAACAGGCACTTAATGGAATTGAGAGACGGAGCATATCATATACAAAACCTCAAAGCAACAGCGCTGGTAGAAAAGTTTGGCACACCGCTATATGTATATGATGCCGGAAAAATTGTACATCAGCTAAAAACATTAAAGACAGCTTTCGCAGATGCTGATGTTAAAATCAAGTATGCGGTTAAAGCTCTATCCAACCTGTCCATTCTCAGGCTTTTGAAAAAAAATGGGGCCGGGGCCGATGTCGTGTCTATCCAGGAGGCACACCTGGCTTTAAAGGCCGGTTTTGAACCTTCAGAAATAATGTTCTCACCAAACTGTGCCGACTTTGCTGAAATTGAGGAGGCCGTAAAGCTCGGGCTGGTGGTTAACATTGACAACCTACCCTTTCTGAAAAAATTCGGGATGCAGTACAGAAGTTCCTACCCCTGTTCTATCCGGCTAAATCCGCATATTATGGCGGGTGGTAACATTAAAATCTCTACCGGACACAGCGATTCAAAGTTTGGTATTTCTGTCTACCAGCTTCCGCAGATCATGGAAACGGTTAAGCAATACAACATTCAGATTCAGGGTCTTCACATACACACCGGATCAGACATAACCGAAACCGATGTGTTTCTGAAAATGGCGGATATCTTTTTCAGTGTTGCGCAGGATTTTCCTGACCTGAAGTTTATTGATTTCGGCAGTGGTTTTAAAGTTTCGTATAAAGAAGGCGACAGAGTTACCAATGTGTTTGACCTGGGACTAAAACTCACCGAATCATTCCGGTTGTTTTGTGGGCAGTATGGCAGAAAGCTTGAGCTTTGGTTTGAGCCCGGCAAATTTATTGTGAGTGAAGCGGGACAGCTGTTGGCGAAGACAACCTTAGTAAAATCAACTCCTTCAACCACCTTTGTAGGCGTAAATACCGGGCTTAATCATTTAATAAGACCCATGATGTATGATGCCTATCATCACATTCTCAACATTTCCAATCCAACCGGAGAACAAAAAGTTTATACCGTAGTGGGATACATATGCGAGACCGACACCCTTGGTGCTGAAAGAAAACTGAACGAAGTGCGTGAGGGCGATGTTCTGGCGATTAAAAATGCAGGCGCTTATGGCTTTTCGATGGCCTCCAACTACAACTCGCGCCTGCGACCGGCTGAGGTTTTAGTGATCAACAATGAGGCAAAACTCATTCGTGAGCGCGAAGTGTTTGATGATTTATTATGGGGACAGGTTGAAATTGAGTTGTAATCAAAACAAACTAAGGGTTCCGCCTCGCCTGAATTTTGAAAGATCGTAGGCGGGCATGTGTCTCCCGGCCAGGTATTTCTTTTTGGATGCACGAAACAACTGGTGAATTGCTTCGGCAAAGTTTCCTTCACCTGTCATTCTTCTGCCGAATTGTGAATCATTAACCTGACCGCCATGCATAGCGGAAATTTGATTCCACACTTTGTCAAAACGATCCGGAAAATTTTTTCGCAGCCAGTCTTCAAAAAGTTGCCCGATAGCTCCGTTAAGCCGAACGATTGTCATTCCCGCAGCCATCGCACCATGATCGGCAGCGGCTTTAATCAACACGGGAATCTCATGATGATTCAAGCCCGGAATAATCGGAGCCGTCATTACCCCAACGGGTACACCTGCGTGTGCCAACGCTTCTATTGTTTTGAGTCGCCTGACTGAGCTGGCCGTACGCGGTTCCATTGTTCTCCTCAGTTTCTCATCCAATGTTGTGAGCGAGATGTACACATGTACCAGGTTATCGTTCGCCAGATCAGTCAGTAAATCAAGGTCGCGTAAAATCAAACTGTTTTTGGTAATCATGCCTAACGGATGGCGATACTGCGCGAACACCTTGAGGAGGTCGCGAGTAATTTCAAGTTTACGCTCCTGGGGTTGGTAGCAGTCTGTATTTCCCGAAACGCTGATGGGAACGGGTTGCCAATCCGGATGAAGGATAAATTTCTCCAGCAACTGTGGAGCGTTCCTCTTCACCATGATTTTGCTTTCAAAATCCAAACCGGCACTGAACCCATAATACTCATGCGTGTTACGCGCGTAACAATAAATGCAGCCATGTTCACAACCCTGATAGGGATTAAGCGAATACACCATGCCCAAATCCGGACTAGTTACTTTGTTTACTATTTTTTTTGCCTGTTCGTAAAAAACCTGAGTAGCAGGAGCAGACAATAAAGCTTCATCAAGTCCTTCAATATGCTCCGTTACATAACTGGCTTTTAAAAACCGGTTTTGTGTTTTTACCTGTGAACCGCGGCCTTTTATATACTCATCCATAGCAACAAGCTCTCAAATTACCTTTTGCCCCAATGCTTTGAAAACATTTTTAACTTGCATGACAGAAGGTGTCAGGAAAAACCTCACCCTTAACCCCCAAAAGAGAACGCAAGGCATAATATTCGAAGCATTGTTAGAATACAAACAAACCCCCATTCAGGAAATTCATGATCCGCTATTTGACATGGCCGGTGTGCGGATGTTGGTGAAACGTGAGGATTTAAATCATCCGAACGTTTCCGGAAACAAATGGTGGAAGCTGAAGTACAATCTTGAAGAAGCGAAAAAGCTTGGCCATAAAACATTGCTCACGTTTGGTGGTGCCTACTCCAACCACATTTTTTCCACTGCAGCCGCAGCACATGAATTGGGTTTTGAAAGTATTGGCATTATTCGCGGTGAAGAAATCCTTCCACTCAACCCAACCTTAACTTTCGCGAAAAGGCATGGAATGGAGTTGAAGTACATAACACGAGAAGCATATCGGCAAAAAACAAATCCGGATTTTATTGAAAGCCTTCATATGGAGTTTGGCGACTTCTATTTACTACCGGAAGGCGGCACTAATGCGTTAGCCGTAAAGGGCACTGAGGAATTCGCGCAAACACTGGGTGATGGGTTTGATTATCTGTGCTGTGCGGTAGGAACAGGAGGAACACTGGCCGGGTTAATAAATGGTCTTGATGCTTCGGTAGAGATTCTGGGATTCCCGGTTCTGAAAGGAGGAAGTTTTCTGCAAGAAGAAGCTGAGAAACTGATTAGGATAGAAGCAAAAAACTGGAAGCTGATGACCGATTATCACTTTGGTGGATATGGAAAAACAACATCGGCTTTACTTGAATTCATAAAAGATCGTCTGACAAAAAATAATTTGCCCTTAGAAAGCGTTTATACAGGAAAGCTTGTTGCCGGAGTTTATGATTTGATTGAGAAGGGCTATTTTAGAAGGGAGGCAACAATTTTAGTGGTGCATTCAGGAGGCCTTCAAAATAAGTAAACCATGAAAAAGATCATTGTTCTCATTTTTGTAACTGCTTTACCACTACTGGCATGTGCTACGCATATGCGTTGTGGATACATTTCTGTAAAACGGCTGAGCGGTTCAAATCTCACGTGCAGAATTACTATAACTGTCTATACAAATACAGGATCTCCTGTGCTCTTTGGTGGTGAGAGTGATCTTCTCTTCTTTGGCGATGGAACCCCGCCTATTAATGTCCCGGAGACCCCTGGTATACCACTTGGACTTGGAATTGCGAAGGCGACCTACACCATAGATCACACTTACCCGGGACCTGGACAGTATGCCATTGCTTATTCAGAACCCAATAGAAATGGTGGAATTTTGAATTTTGATAATTCTATTTCAACACTATTCTACATTGAAACAACCATAAACCTAGATCCTTTTCTCGGCTCTTTTGATACACCAGATTTTTTATTTGATCCGTTCTTTTCAGCCAAAGTAGGAGAACCTCTTTCCCTCTCAATAGGTGCATTTAGTGCGGAAGATCATATAATCTCTTACGAATTAAGCACTCCGAAAAGAGATAGAAACCAGCCTGTACAAAACTACAGGTTCCCCGAAAACATTCACATTAACCCTTACACGGGTTTGCTTACCTGGGACACCAAATTCCAAGGACAATTTAGAGCCGGAGAATTTTTGTTCGCTGTAAAAATTCATTTATCAAAAGTCATTAACGGAAACTTATATCGTCTTTGTACTGTAGAAAGGGACATTCAGATAATTTTAACAGATCATGATTCAGGGAGCAGAATTTCACTAAAAAATCCGCTGGACGAAAATAACCGAGTGTATATTCCAACAAATGAAAGCCGAACCATTAAAATAATTTACGAATCTAATGATCAAAATGAATCTACGTTGAGTGCCTACTCAACCTTAACCGAGGATGAACTCCAGTTTAGTACCTACGATTCATCCTCTGCCAATATTAAAGTTGGATTACTTACACTTACCTCCTCTGCCGCTATAGATCGTGACAATCCTTATGTTATTACTATCCGAGGTCGTCAGCCTTTGCCGTTAGAGCACCCCGGCTTTGCAAGTGATCTTTGCTTACTTTTTTACACCCGAAATCTTTACCCGGAGATTATTACCCGAACAGAAGATACGTTAGCCGGTATTACTGTATCACCCAATCCTGCAACGGACTACTTAAAAATACAGTTGCCTTATCAACAACCTGTACAACTTACTCTGCTTGATTTGTCGGGAAAAGTTGTACTGAAAAAATTCATCACCGAAACCTGTTTGGTAGATGTGCGTGATTTATCCGGAGGAATTTACATTGTTAACTTACAAACAGGCAATGGTCGAATAATACTAAAGATTATTAAAAATTAATCCCTTCGTCCGCCTTTCAACCAACCGGCAATGCTCCAACGGGTGCTCTCCTGTACAACGGCTCCGCTTTCTGAAGCACGGTTTACTTTTTCTACCGTGTAAAAAGCCGTAGGGAGTATATCTTTCATTTTCGAGAGTAATTCTTCCAGGTTTTCGCGCGGCAAAACGGTAAACACCAGGCTCTCGGGCCCGTCAAGTCCTTCTGAATTTACGCGGGTGTAACGGAAATTATTTTGGGTGAGAAACGCAATGAGCTCGTCCACATCCTTTCGGGTAATAATCCGCACGATAACCTTTCCATAAGCAATTCGTTCTTCGATCATCATTCCCACTAAAATGCCCATGGCAAAACCACCGGGGTACGCCACATAACATACCCAGTTATCCAGGTGCTCGAAAATCTGCCGTATGGCCATGAGCCAGATAAACGATTCAAAAAAGCCAAGCGTTGTTGCCGTTAACCTTCGTCCTCCCAAAACATAAATAATGCGGATGGTATTGATGGAAACATCCATGATGCGCGCCAAAAAAATAAGCAGCGGCAAAATGAAATAGCTGAAAAGATTTTCAGGCAAGCCAACCGTTTCTGTAAAAAATGTTTCCATAAAGTACGTGTGTGCAAAGATTACACGATGGCCACGATCAGCCAAATAAATCCTGAAATACTTCGGTTAACTTTCCGAACGATTTTACTGTGATCTTTACCTTTCGGGTATCCAGTGCTTTCTGGCTGAATTTTGAAACATAGATTTCCGTAAAGCCGAGTTTTTCTGCTTCGGATATGCGCTGCTCAATGCGGTTTACGGCCCGTAGTTCACCGCCTAACCCCACTTCGGCTGCAAAACAAATTTTTTCTGAAACAGACAATTCTTCTAATGAAGAAATAACCGAAACACACACGGCCAGGTCAATGGCCGGGTCTTCCACCCGTATGCCGCCCGCCATGTTCACAAACACATCGTGCTGACCCATACGGAAGCCGCAACGTTTTTCCAGCACAGCCAGCAACATGTTTAATCGCTTTTGATCAAAACCGGTAGGCGTACGCTGGGGTGTACCATACGATGCCGGGCTCACAAGCGACTGGATTTCAATCAGCAGTGGCCTGTTCCCTTCCATGGTAGCACCAATGGTGGCTCCACTCAATGGCCCGTCCTTTTGTGAGATCAAAATTTCGGATGGATTGGAGACTTCGCGCAAACCATCACCAAGCATTTCATAAATACCAATTTCTGATGTAGAGCCAAAACGGTTTTTGGTAGTGCGTAATATGCGGTAAGCCAGATGACGATCGCCTTCAAACTGCAAAACGGTGTCAACCATATGCTCCAACACCTTTGGTCCTGCGAGCATACCATCCTTCGTGATGTGACCAACCAGAAAAACCGGAGTATTTGCTTCTTTCGCAAACTTCATCAGTTCGCCCGCACATTGCCGCACCTGGCCAATGCTGCCGGCCGTTGAATCAAGCAACTCCGAATGCAGCGTTTGGATAGAATCGATAATGACCAAATCGGGCTTTAACTCACGAATGCCCAGAAAAATATTTTGGGTATTGGTTTCGGTAAAAATATAACATGACTCACTTTGCGATTGGGTGAGTCGTTCCGCACGCATTTTTATTTGTTGCTCACTTTCTTCACCCGAAACATAAAGCACTTTACTGTTTTTAAGTGACAGCGCCAACTGTAACATTAGGGTGGATTTTCCAATGCCGGGTTCACCTCCGATCAGTATTAATGATCCGGGTACAATACCTCCGCCCAGCACCCGGTTTAATTCCTGATCAGGCGTTGCCACGCGCACTTCGCGGCCCGATTCAATTTCGTGTAACACGTGCGGTGCATTTCTTTGCCTGGGGCTGCTCTCGCTTCGCCAATCGTTTTTGACGGGGCCCTCTTTTCGTATTACTTCTTCGGCAAATGTGTTCCACTGGTTGCACGATGGGCACTTGCCCATCCACTTAGGCGATTCGTGGCCGCAGTTTTGACAGAAGAAAAGAGTTTTTGTTTTGGCCATTACCTGGTCGGAACAGTCACTTCCTTAGCCATGTATTTAAACACAACCTCATCTGCCAACCACGGCCACCACTTGTTAAGGAACACGGCCATTTTTCCCTCGAATGTGAGAATGAGTATATGTTTACGCTTGACGGTTGCACGATAAATATACCGTGCACACTGCTGAGGTGACATCTCCTTATCTTCTTCGCGGGGAGATTCCTTTTGCTCCCGACCATCGGCCAGTAAAGCACGCATGCGAATGTTGGTTGAGGTAAACCCCGGGCATGCTGTTAACACATGTACTCCTTTATGAAGGTACTCCGTACGTAACACTTCTAAAAAACCATTTAATGCAAATTTAGAAGCTGAGTATCCGGCTCTTCCCGGCAATCCCCTATATCCTGCAATAGAGGATATTCCAATAATTGATCCCTTGTTCTTTACAATTTCCGGCAAGCAGTAACGCGTGGCATAAACGGCACCGTAAAAATTGATGTCCATTACTTTCTTGATTACGTCAAGCTGCACCTCTTCAAAAGAAGCCCGCATGGAGATACCCGCATTGTTAATCAGTACATCAATCCGTCCGTATGCACGGATGGCCTCCTCCGCCATTCGCTTATTATCATCTTCAATACTTACATCAGCATGGCATCCAATTGCCGTGATCCCTGCCCGCTTCAATTCATCCAAAGCCTCTTCCAGATCGTGCTGGTTACGACCGGTAATTACTATTTTGGAACCGTGCCGTCCAAACTCGTGCGCCAGGGCTTTACCGATTCCGGATGATCCGCCCGTAATAACAACTACCTTATCTCTCATATGAAAAACAGAAAGGCGAAACCTGCACTCTCTAAATTGCACCAAAAATAGCAATACTTACTTAACTTGTTGCCCGGAAAGACATGAACATGATTTTACTCCGTTTCCTCTCCCGGTTACCCTTCTCTATACTTTATTTTATTGCCGACTTCATGTTTTTATTGAGCTATTATGTGATCGGCTATCGTAAAAAGCTGGTAAGACGAAACCTCAAAAATTCCTTTCCCGAAAAGTCATTACCCGAAGTAAAGCAAATCGAAAAAGAGTTCTATCGCAACCTGTGCGACTATGCAGTAGAAACTCTAAAACTAATAACAATTAAACCCGAAGAACTGCAAAAAAGAATGCAGTATACTAACCCTGAAATGGCTTTTAACTATCGCGACCAAAATCAATCTGTTATACTGCTTTCATCGCATCAATTTAACTGGGAGTGGCTTCTGGCATCAGGCACATTATGTCTGAATATGCCCATTGATTTTGTATATCAACCCATAAACAATACGTTGTTCAATAATTTTATGCAAACGTGCCGTACCCGGTTCGGAGGCTATGCGATAAAGCGAAATGAAGTAGCCCGCGAGTTGATTAAGCGCAGGAGTATACAGCGTGGAATTGCCATTGTGGCAGATCAATATCCCGGGCATGGCAATGATAAAAAGTATCCAACAACTTTTTTAAACCAGGAAACGATGTTTTTTTATGGCAGCCAGCAAATGGCGTTACTCACACAGTTTCCGGCACTTTATGGTAAGGTGAAAAAAATAAAACGTGGCTATTATACCTGCACGCTAATAAAAATTGCCGAGCCCCCCTATGAAAAAAATTCAGAGACGGTTGTTGAGAATTACGCAAAAGTCGTTGAAAAAGTAATTCGCGAGTACCCTGGTGGCTGGCTATGGTCACACAACCGGTGGAAAAAAAGACACCTGAAAGAGAACCAAACGTTGCAATAAATTACTGCGCACCATACAAACTAAGCCAGCATTTGTTCTATGTCTGCGCGTGTCAACTGCTTCATAATCGTTTCTTCGGTAGTAATAAGTTCTTGCGTAAGCCTCAATTTTTTTTGTTGAAGGGTCAGTATTTTTTCTTCAACCGTGTTGCGTGTAATGAACTTGTACGTAAACACCTTTTTCTTTTGACCAATACGATGTGCGCGATCAACCGCCTGGGCCTCTACAGCCGGGTTCCACCATGGATCAAGAATGAACACATAATCAGCTTCGGTAAGGTTAAGCCCTAACCCCCCAGCTTTTATGGAAATAAGAAATGCTTTTACTTTTGGATCCTTATTAAAACGATCTACTTGTTCTTTTCGATCAATACTGGCGCCATCCAGGTAAGCAAAATCAATTTTATTTGACTTCAGGTATTGACGTACCAGGGTTAAGTGTTTTACAAACTGGCTAAACACTAACACCTTATGCCCTTCGGCCATAGCATTTTCCAACATGTGTGTAATGTCTTCCAACTTACCTGAATCACCAGTATAAGAAGGTTCAATCATTTTAGGATGATTGGCCAGCTGTCGAAGTTTGGTCAGACCCTCCAAAATCATGAACCGGCTATTACCCATTCCTTCTTTATCAATCAAATCCAATATACGGCCGCGATAGTATGCTTTTGTTTCTTCGTATCGCTTTTCCTGCTCCGCAGTCATTACGGAATACTGAATGTTCTCAACTTTTTCCGGCAATTCGGTAGCCACCTGCGATTTATGCCTACGCAACACAAACGGTTTGATAATCGAATTAAGTTTCTTGGATTTAGCCTCATCGCCCTTCTTCTCAATAGGCACCTGGTATTCCAGCCGAAAGTACGTTTGCGAACCTAGCATACCCGGGTTGATAAAACTCACCTGCGACCACAAATCCATTGTCGTGTTTTCGAGTGGTGTTCCGGTTAACACCAGCCTGTAACGTGATTTAAGTTCGCGAACAGCCTTTGCAATGTTGGAGGATGGGTTTTTGATTACCTGCGACTCATCCAGTATGATGTAGTTGAAATAAAAGTTTTTTAACAGCTCAATGTCTAACCGGGTAATACCGTACGATGTAAGCACGATGTCATACTTTTCAAATCGCTTAACGTCTTTGTTGCGAAGTGTACCCGTATAGTTCAGTACTTTTAATTGCGGAGCAAACTTTGACGCTTCCATTTCCCAATTGTACACCAGCGAGGTGGGCATGATGAGTAAGGTGGTGCCATGACCGGCTTCTTTTTCTGCCTGCAGCATGGCCAGGGTTTGAACGGTTTTACCCAAGCCCATATCGTCTGCCAAACAACCGCCTAACTTAAATTCATTTAAAAAACGGAGCCAGTTGTATCCGGCTTTCTGATAAGGCCTAAGTTCACCAACAAATCCATCCGGAAGAGAATAATTTTTAATACCGCTAAACGACCCCAGCGACCTTAGCTTTTCACTAATATGAACTTTGGCCAGGTTACCATCCTCTAATTCCTTAACCAGGTTAAGGTGGTGCTTGCGTAAAACCGGCTTTTCCTTATCGCCTTCTGTTTCACTTAAGGCAAACAAATCGGCATAGCGGGTTAACCATGCTTCAGGAATAATGGCAATTTCACCATTCGGTAGCTTAAACTCTACCTTCTTTTTCAGAATGAGTTTGCGCAGTTCCTTAAACGGAATCTCAAATTCACCGAACTTAATTCGTGCATGAATATCAAACCAGTCAATATTCTCTTTTACTTCAACTTCAATTACCGCCTTACCGACAAAATATTTCTTATCGTTACTCTGCGGCTGGCTCACTTCAAACCCCAGGTTAAGCAGGTTTACACGGTTTTCATTAAGCCATGAAAAAGCCTCTGACTTTGAGATGGCTACATTAAAGTCCTTCATTTGAAGGCCAAGCTTTTGAAGCGTTTGAAGAAAGTTTTTTTCGGTATCCACTTTGCGTTGTACACGGTGAAAAACATAGTCGTTATCATGTTTTTCAACCGTAACACTTACCGGCACACGGTTTCTACCCTGAAATTTATGTTTGCCGTATTTAAATGAAAGATCAAAAACAATCTTTCCGGATTCATCACTTTTATCTTCTGTTTCCTTCTTCTCAAACAGTGAAGGTGTTGCTGCGCTTTGTGCAGAGGGTAACTCCGAAATGGTAAGTATAGGCTTGGGATCGTATTCATTTTTATTAATCTCAAATCCCTTTGCCTCAATATCATCGAACGAAGCGATAAGCGGGGCGATAAACCTGTTATAGTAAGTTTCTTCCAGGTTTTTGGGAATCACTACAAACTTCTTGCTGAGAAAGGGAAGAAGTTTTTTTCCGTCAACGTATTTTTCAAAACCATAGAGCTTTCCATTCATAACCACCCAGGCCGGGTGCTTGCAAATCAGAAACGCTGTCGGGTTGGGTAACTCCAGTTTTTTTCCATCGTAAAAAATAGTTGGGTAGTAGTTGGTGCTATCGTCACCACGCATAAAATGAAACTGAATGGAGGCCCTTTTTTCCATTACTTCAATTTTACGATGCGTAGGCTCACCATCGTTGCCCGTTTCAAACAATAGTTTCCCCTTAAGTATCTCCAGTACCTCTGCACGCTTCGTTTCCATATGAATCTCAATCAACTCCTGAAGCGCTTCATTTCCCTTTTTCTTATCAAATACTTTGGGGAAAAATTCTTCGGGCTTTACCGGTTTACCGGCAAATTTTTTAGCAACAGCGTCCTGCTGCATGGTGTCAATAAGTTTAATGAGTTCGAAATCCCGGTCGTCAAGTCCCTTGGAAAATTCGCGTGCATTTTTAGCCGAGATATTTTGATGCTGGTAGGTGAGCTTTCCCTTCTCGTCTACGTGCACGATATACGACTCAAAAAGGAATCCCAGGTACTCGTGTTCAAACAACGAGTATATGATTTGAAATGGCTGGGAAGCAGAAACCTTCATGATTTAGAGGTTTTTAGCACTTTTTCTAAAAACGGAACCTCTAAACTAAGGATTTTGAATTTCTGAAATCGTTGAATTTCAGCCTATTTCATACATGAACCTTACAGGTTCCTGACGGAAACTGACCGCGAAGCCAGGATAGCAGGTCGCCACGAGATTAAAAATGTGAGAACAGAAACCACCGCAAGTGTGCTTACAAAGTCAATGACCTTAACTTTGATCGGGTACCCTTCTGTAACGGAAGTCTCCATACCCATACTAATAATTCCGTAATTCAATTGCAGCCAGCAGAAAATTCCTCCTAATAGCAATCCAAGCAACGCCCCGCCAAACGCGATCAATCCACCTTCCACTACAAAAATTTTCCGGATCAGATTTTCATTGGCCCCCATGGCCGCCAAAATGGAAATGTCCTTTTTCTTATCTAAAGCCAGCATCATCAAACTAAAAAAAATATTAATCGAGCTGATTCCCAATAGCAGGGAAAGCGCCAAAAAGGTAAATAGTTTTTCCATCTTCAGTAACCGGTAAAGATCTTTATGTTGTTCCTCGTGATTAAGTACTAGGTACGACTCTCCTAAAGCAGTCTTTATACGATCCTGAACGTTAAAAATATCTGTCCCGGGTTTTGTCTTAATCTCCAGTGAGGTGCGCCTGTTATCATAGCGAAGTAATTCCTGAGCAAAGGACAGCGGAACCAGCACATAATTCTCATCAAAATTCTGAACGATGGAAAATGCTGCTCCCACTAAAATATTTTTTCGTGAATACAACCGTGACGGATCAAGCGTGCCCGACTTAACATTATTAATATAGTATACCTGAAGCGGAAACATATCATCACCCACAGCAATAGACAGGGTATACTGTACACCCCGGCCAATGATGGCATACTGAACATCGCCTTTGTTCAACCTTAATTCACCGGCTACAATTTTATCATCAATGCGGTGCTGATCAATAAAATTATCACTTACTCCCTTTAACGTAATTACCTGGTTGGCATCGCGGTATCGTACATAGGCATAATCTTCGATAACTTCAGTTACTAAGGCAACACCCTCAACCGCTTCAATTTTTTTCAATAAGGAATCGCTTACCGGAAAGGACTTGCCGCGCGCAGCCTCGATTTTAATTTCAGGATCGAAGGAATTATTAAGTGAGCGAAGTAAATCACCCAGGCCGTTAAATACGGATAACACAATTATTATTGCAGCCGCACTAAAGGCAACCCCAACCAGGGAAAGAATGGAAATAATATTAATGAAGTTCTTTTTTCGCCTGGACAGCAGATACCTTCGCGCTATAAAAAATTCGAGTTTCAAGCTTCAGCCGGTGGTATGTTCAGGTTTTTGATAATCTCATCGAGGCGTTGAGCTTTCTCCTCGACTTCGTCTACATAAAAAACCAACTCCGGAATTATCCGTGCCTGGTTGCGAATACGGTCGCCCAGTGCTTTACGGATCTCACGCTTTCTTGATGTAATTTTCTCCAGCAAAGCGGGTTTGTCTTTAGCCAGCATCATGCTCAGGTAGATTTTGGCGACTCCTAAATCCGGGCTTACCCGTACATCGGCTACCGTAACAAAAGAGTTTTCCAGTATTCCACGCTTATCGCGCTGAAGAATATCACTGATTTCCTTGTGTATAAGGCGAGCAAATTTCTGCTGTCGTGTTGTTCCTGCCATGAGGCAAATATCCAGTGTCTTGCCTCTAAAACCAAAGAAGTAGGCGCTATTCATTTCAAACCTTAAAATTCCTGTCTATTTTTCCGCAAAACCAATACAGCCTTGCTTCGCTACTTCCGCATAAATGATCCTTACCGACTGCTTGGGTTGTTTGCCCTTATGGTTTTGTTGTGCTTGCCGCTTTTCATAGATACACTGGGCACAACATTTTCTGAACTCAAAGGCTTTTTGGTTGGCGAGAAGGTTGCAGAAGGTTTTGGTTTGTATTATGAGGTAATTGACAGCACGCCACCTTTCGCCTCGTGGTTTTACGGAAGTTGTGATTTCCTTTTTGGCCGAAGTCTTACCGGAAGACATATTGCGGCCTTTCTGTTGCTATTTGCGCAAAGTATTTTTATTGGCGTTGTTTTTATCGATAAAAAAGTCTTTCCCGAAAACACCTACATCCCCACGCTATTATTTTCATTGCTTACCCTTCTGTCGTTTGATGTGCTTTCCCTGACGGCTGACCTGGCAGCCTTTGGTTTTTTGCTGGTAGCCCTGAATAATCTGTTAACCGAGATTGAATTTCGGGGGCAGCGTGACGAAACGATTTTTAACCTTGGCCTTTTCATAAGTTTTGCCTCGTTATTCAACTTCTCCTATATCATTTATTTGCCTGGCGTTTTTCTGATTCTGATCATCTTTACGCGTAATACCCTGCGGAAGCATGTATTGCTGCTTATAGGATTTTTGTTGCCCCATCTTATCCTATCCTCCATCTACTATATCAATGGGCATTTGGCCGATCTATGGAACAGATTTTACCTTTCAGCTATTTCCTTCCCCACCGAATCACTGATCTCCTTGAAGGAGCTGTTACTACTGTCCAGTGTGCCTATTGCCTACTTGTTTGTTTCCTTCGTCATGCTAAGCCGAAATGCACGGTTAACCAAGTATCAATCCCAACTTCTTCAAACCATGTTCTTGTGGTTTTTGGTGGGGTTGGTTCAAATCTACTTTACAACAGATTTACGACCACAAAGCTTATTGCCTCTTGCCCCGGCTGTTTGTTTTTTCTTTACTCATTTTTTGTTGTTGATCCGCAGAAAAAAGTTTGCTGAAATCAATACATGGTTGATTCTGATTGGTCTTGTCTCCACGCTGTATTTGACACGCTACGGCAAGCTAACATCCATCAAGTACGACCGTTTGATTGTTCCTGCGTCTTCATTATCCATAACCGACAAGCGGGTACTGGTACTTGATGATCGGCCTGCGATTTTTATGCACAACACCTTATCACCACCCTTCATTAACTGGTCTCTGTCTAAGGAAATTTTTGACACTCCACAGTTCTATGAAAATGTGCTGCTGGTAAATCGGCTTTTTGAAAAAGATACTCCTCACGTTATCATTGATCCAGGAAACAAGATGGAGCAATTCTTTAGTCGATTACCAAAACTCAAAAATCAGTACAAAAAATCTCCGGAAGGGTATTGGCTACAGGTGGAGAAAAATACTAGCAACTGATTTTATCTACTCTTCGCGCATGACGCCCGCCTTCAAAGAGTGTATTCAAAAATACAGTTACGATTTTTTCGGCCAACGCTTCGCTTACAAAACGGGCAGGTATACAGATTATATTGGCGTTGTTATGTTGGCGGACTACCGCGGCAACTTCTTCTGTCCAGCAGATGGCTGCGCGAATACCTTGATGCTTATTGGCCGCCATGGCTACTCCATTGGCACTGCCGCAAAGCAGCAAACCAAACTCGGCCTCATGCTTCTCAACAGCAAGGGCTACGGGGTGCGCAAAATCAGGATAGTCTACGGAATCGGTAGTGTGCGTACCGAAATCTTTAACTGTAAATCCATTTTTTTGCAGCCACACCTTTAGTTTCTCTTTATAAGCAAACCCTGCGTGGTCACTTCCAATCGCTATAGTACTCATGATGTTTTATAAGATTGCTCGTCTTCTTTTTCACGCTTAGCCTCACGCCTGATAACCATGGCCGAAATTAATATACTGAACTCATAAAGCATGTACAAGGGTATGCCAATCAGTGTTTGGCTGAAAGGGTCAGGGGGGGTAATGATGGCAGCAATAATCAAAATAATAACGATAGCATGCCTGCGGTACTTGCGCATGAAGGCAGGTGTAACCATGCCAATCTTGGTTAAAAAATATACCACTACCGGTAACTGAAACAGTAATCCACTTCCAAACACCAATGTAATAATGGTAGAAACATAAGATGTAATATCAAACTCATTGGCAATCATATCGCTTAGCTTGTAGTTTGATAGAAAGTATACGGCCAGCGGGCTCATGATGAAATAGCCAAATGAAACACCTGTGAAAAATAAAAACGATATGGATAAAACAGCACCACGGGAAAACTTCCGCTCTTTTGTTACCAGGCCTGGCTTAATGAAGCGCCAAAGTTCCCAAACTATGTAAGGAAAAGAAGCGATTACACCAATGAATAAGGAAGAAGAAATATGCATTGTAAATTGCCCGGTCATCTGCCGGCTCTGAATTTTAAAGGGAATTTCTTGCACACAAAGTGTTTCCTCATAACCCACTAATTTTCCAAGCGAGCACATCCAATCAAAGAAAATGAAATCAGGTTTTGCCACCGCAAAGACTATGTTCTCAAAAATCCATGGCCCGTAAATAAAGGCAACAATAGTGAATATCACTACGGCAAAAAGTGAACGTATTATGTGCCAACGCAACTCCTCGAGGTGATCGAGGAAGGTCATTTCTTTTTCTTCAGCCATACATCAAGATTAATCAGCGCCACAGGTGATTTCCCATGAAAATCAAAATCATTCGTAAAAAAGAAGTCAGCTCTATACTCAGAAGCTGTTGCCAGATGCAACGCATCAGGAGTTTTCAGACGATGGGTAACCCTGTATTCAGCTGCTGTTCTTGCTTCACTAAAACCAACGGGTAGTACAGCCAAGGTTTTTGAGTTGTGAAAAACCTGATCGTACATCTTAACCAGATTCCTATCGCGAAAGGTATTCGGAAATGACAACACTTCTGTAATGGTAATGGCCGATGTTACGAAAAGAAAATCACCACGATCGTTAGCCTCAAATATACTTTTTAAGAATTCGAAATATTTGAAATTGCCTTCAATGAAATAAATCAATGGAGCGGTGTCAAGATAGACTACCTTGCCAGAAAACTTCTCAATCAATCCCATTCCGATCGCAGCTTCTTTAAGTACTCGTCAACTTCACAATCCTTCCAAAGCTTGGCGCCCTTTCCGGCTAGTTGTGTTAAAGACACTGATGAAGTTTTACCCGAGCTTTTTTTTCTCAACATCAACAGCTCCCTTAACACCCGGCTACGCTGCCTGGTGTTTAGTTTCTTAATTCCATTGATGATTTCGTCTGCGCTCATTCGGTAAAATTAACTCGTTTTTGCAACAAATAAGTTTGTCAGTACAAAGGAAACTTCTTCATAAAATTATTCACCTTCTTCTTCACCGCTTTTAAGTTATCGACATTAGCGGGGGCGCTCAATGCTTCATCGATGAAGTCGACAACTTTCAAAACATCCTTCTCTTTCAAGCCACGTGTCGTAATAGCCGGTGTGCCAATGCGCATACCGGATGTAACCATGGGTGATTGTGTATCAAACGGTACCATGTTTTTGTTGATGGTGATATCCGCTTTGATTAAAGTTTCTTCCGCAATTTTGCCGGTGAGATTTTTCGAGCGCAGATCAATCAACATTAAGTGATTGTCTGTTCCGCCCGAAATAATACTATAACCTTTCGCTATAAATGCGGTAGCCATTGCTTTGGCATTTTTCACTACCTGTATTACATATTTCAGGTAATCATCCGACAACGCTTCTTCAAAGGCAATAGCTTTTGCGGCAATCACGTGCTCCAGCGGTCCGCCTTGCGTACCGGGGAAAACCCCAGAATCTAAAATGGAAGCAATTTTTCTGATCTCACCTTTTGGCGTTTTTAATCCCCAGGGGTTATCAAAATTTTTGCCCACCATAATTAATCCACCGCGCGGGCCGCGTAGGGTTTTATGTGTTGTGGTGGTAACAATATGGCAATACTCCATCGGGTCGTTTAACAAACCGCGTGCAATCAAGCCTGCGGGGTGAGCAATGTCTGCTAACAACAAAGCCCCAACAACATCAGCTGCTTCACGAAGTTTCTTATAATCCCAATCACGACTGTAGGCTGAAGCACCACAGATAATCATCTTTGGTTTCTCGCGCTTAGCTATTTCAATTACTTTGTCGAAATCGATTTTTCCTGTGGCTTCTTCAACACCATAAAAAGATGGCTGATACAACTTCCCTGAAAAATTCACGGGCGACCCATGCGTGAGATGGCCTCCATGCGCCAGGTCAAACCCCAGTATTTTGTCGCCAGGTTTTAGACACGCCAACATAACAGCGGCATTTGCCTGTGCACCTGAATGCGGTTGTACATTGGCCCAATCGGCATTGAAAAGTTGACGCGCACGATCAATGGCAAGCTGCTCGATTTCATCCACCACTTCGCAGCCTCCGTAATAGCGCTTGCCGGGTAAGCCTTCAGCATACTTGTTGGTAAGCACAGTACCCATGGCCTTCATTACCTGGGCAGATGCAAAATTTTCAGAGGCTATTAACTCAATACCATGCTGCTGACGTTTCTTTTCTTTTTCAATCAAATCGAAAATGACTTTATCTCTTTTCATTCAGGGAAGGTTGTTAAAATAAGAAAGGCCAAAAATAAGGCAATTCGATATTCAAGAATCAAAATCTGGAATTAATTAAATAAACGAGAACGATGCCCATTACTAAACGATTGAAGGATCATACTCCCGAGTATTGCTGAACAACAACTACCAACTCCCACTGCTACCGCCTCCACCAAAGCTACCTCCTCCACCCGAAAACCCTCCACCTCCGGAAGACCAGCCTCCCCCGCCTGAAGACCAACCGCCACCGGATGACCAGCCGCCCCCTGAGCCTCCACCGGAACTTTCCAGCTTACTCCACCCCATTTTATTGAATATCACCTTCAGGATGGGGAACCCAAACAAATGACCTAAAAGAATTAGTTTTCCGGTCTCCCAGCCATATAATGCAAATGGAAAAGCTGCGTAGAACGGAATGAGGAAAACATATAAAAACCATCCGGCTCCTCCTTTTATTGAAAGTCCCAGAAATGAGAAAATTCCAAGAATGCCAAACACAAAAAGACCAACAAACCAGGGGATGTCTTCAACTGATTCGTCTTCAAAACCCTCAGCCGAATATTCGCCACCAATGGCGCCAATAATTGCAGAAATGCCGGCCACTACGCCACCATCAAAATCGCCACGCCTGAATGCCGGGGCAATCTGATTTCGGATGATTTGATTACACGTAATATCCGGTAACGAACCCTCCAGTCCGTAACCAACTTCAATGCGCATCTTCCGGTCGTTCACCGCAATCAACAACAACACACCATTGTCTCTGCTCTTCTTTCCCAACTGCCATTTCTCCACCACCTTTAACGAATACTGTTCAAGCACCTCACCATCCAACGAGGGAATAATGAGTATGGCTATTTGATTGGTGGTGGAATCTTCAAATTGTTTAAGGCGAGTTTCCAGTTGTTGAATGGTACCTGTCGATAAAATTTTTGCATCATCGTGCACCCGCATGCCCCACAATTCAGGTACCGGTCGTTGTGCGGTGGCTGTAAACGAGAATAGCAGTAGAAAAAATAACAGAAGTCGGGAGCTCATACCTGATTCAAAGCGTGTTAATCCAGTCTAACATCGTCACGGAGTTCGTTCACATCATCCGCAGTTTTCTTAAAGCCCTTCTCCAATAAAATTTCTCCACACCGCTTAATGGTTGTTTCAAGGCCTTCCACCGTTTTTCCTTTACGTATTTGAGCGGTTAAATCCTGCACCAGTCTGTCCCAAACTTTTTGTTCCACCACTTTACTAATACCCTGATCGCCCATGATAATTACCTCATGCTCAAAGAAGGAAATAAAAATCATGATGCCTGTGCGATGACGGGTATTAAAAACCTCCTGTTCTAAAAATGCATTCTCTGCGCGTTGACGAGTAGCATGATCCATATGGCGTTGCGTTACCAGCATTCTGCGTAAGTCATCGGAGAAGTTAGGCGCGACACCGCCAACAACACCGGCCAGCAATACCAATAAAAAGATAAGCAAGGGATCATAAACGGCTAGTGAAGGAATAAAGCGATCACAAACCACGATAAATGCAAACACCATAAATCCCACCCATAAACTTCCTTTGTAATTGGCAATGGTGTAATACCCGCTTTTGGATACCATAACCGGTACAATTTCCCCGGATATTGTTGCTTCGGCTTGACGTACTGCGGCCTTAATCCGCTCCAGTTCCGCATCCGTAAATGTTTTCCGAAGACTCATGCTTTGTAAATTGTAATTAAAGATAAGGAATAAGCAATCAATCTCTCAACTGCCTCAGGTATAGCTGAATGGTGTTTTCCAACCCGAAATAAAGTGCATCACATACAAGCGCGTGCCCAATGGAAACTTCATCCAGGTATGGAATGGACTCTTTGAGAAAGCGAAGGTTATGCAAATCAAGATCGTGCCCTGCGTTTATGCCCAGTCCCGCACGTGTTGCAACCTGTGCACATTCTACATATGGCTTAATAGCCTTATAGCGATTGGTGTGGTAGTCACGGGCATAGGGTTCTGTATACAGTTCAATCCGGTCAGCCCCAATGGCTGCGGCACCCTCAATCATTTCAGCTTCAGGATTCACAAAAATTGAGACACGCGGTGTGTACCGTTTTAATTCCTTTACAACCTCTTTTAAAAAAGCATCATGCTTAATTGTATTCCATCCTGCATTGGAGGTTACGGCATCAGGTGCATCCGGAACGAGTGTGGCCTGGGCTGGTTTTACTTCCCGGATAATTTGCAAATACCGCTCGTCCGGATAGCCTTCAATGTTAAACTCTGTTTTTACAACAGCCGCCAATTGAATAACATCGGTATAACGGATATGTCGCTCGTCAGGGCGTGGGTGTACGGTTATGCCTTGTGCACCAAAGCGTTCGCAATCCACTGCGGTTTTGATCACATCCGGGTTATTGCCTCCACGTGCGTTCCGCAGGGTAGCAATCTTGTTAATGTTTACGCTAAGTCGCGTCATACGTTGTAAAGGCCCAAATTACAAAGACCAAAGATGAATTGCACACTGTAAATTTGAACGGCCGGAATTGGTGTTCCTACTGGCTTACTGCTACTTTTGTGAAAAAAGTAATATGAGCCTGAAGACACAGATAGATGGTGACATAAAGAAAGCCATGTTGGCCAAGAATAAAGAAGAACTGGAGGCACTTCGCAGCATCAAGTCGCTTATACTATTGGCCGAAACTGAAAAAGGAGGAAGTGGCGATGTTTCATCAGATGCTGAAAACAAGTTGCTGATGAAGGCTGCCAAGCAGCGTAAAGAATCAGCCGATATTTTCAGTCAGCAGGGACGCAATGACTTAGCCGAACGAGAGTTATTCCAACTGGAGGTGATCAGCCGCTATCTTCCCAAACAACTTTCAGAAAGTGAAGTGGCCGATGCGCTGAAAAAAATTATTGCTGAAGTTGGTGCTGCAGGGCCCCAGGATATGGGCAAAGTTATGGGCACGGCCACAAAGATACTTGCCGGCCAGGCCGATGGAAAACTGATTGCTGAACTCGTAAAAAAAATACTTGCCCCTTGAGCGTACTTGATCTTATTCTGGCATTCCTGTTTATCATGGGCATGGTCTCCGGGTACAAGAAGGGTTTTTTAGTAAGTCTGTTCTCCTTACTAGCCATTTTCTTTGGCATTGTGCTTGGCTTTAAGCTGATGGGGGCCGCTATGCTCACGCTGGATGAACATTACAACATTAATGAAAAGATATTGCCCTATGCAGCCTTTGGGTTAGTCTTTGTCATTGTTCTTATTGTTGTCAATCTGTTAGGAAAACTTTTAAAATCATCGCTGGATAAAACGTTGTTGGGCAGTGCCGATCAATGGGCTGGAAGCGTAATGGGTTTATTCAGAACCATTTTTATGGTTAGTGTTGGCTTGTGGATTTTTGATGCACTCTCTTTACAATTGCCTGAACGCTGGACAGAAAACTCCTGGCTCTTTCCGTTTACCTCCAGATTTGCTCCCGAAGTAACGCATTGGATCGGGGAATTCTTCCCTTCTTTTAAAGACATCTTTCAGGAAAACGCCACGTGAAGATTTTTCAACACGTTCCGCTATTACAAGTTGAATTTTTTTTCTTTACATTTTGGTTATTAATCAAGCAACTATGGCACTAACCGTTAAAGAAGATAAGGGCTTTAAGTATGTTGATGAGGGTAATGGGCCTGTACTGATGTTGTTGCATGGGCTTTTTGGGGCGCTCAGCAATTGGCAAGGTGTTGTAAACCGTTTTGCTGCCAACTTCAGGGTTGTCATTCCCATGCTTCCCATATACGAAATGCCTGTACGCGAAGCCGGACTGGAAGGATTACGGAAATTTGTGGAGGAGTTTGTTGCACTTAAAAAACTTGATGATATGATCATCATGGGGAACAGCTTAGGAGGTCACGTTGCATTGGTATACACCCTCAAAAATCCTGATAAGGTTAAAAAACTTATCCTTACCGGAAGTTCCGGATTGTTTGAAGACTCCATGGGTGGCTCCTATCCAAAAAGAGGTAATTATGAATACATCCGCGAACGGGTGTCGTATACATTTTTTGACCCCAAAGTAGCCACTAAGGAATTGGTGGACGAGGTGTTCGAAACCACCAACAGTATTCCGAAATGCATGCGTATTGTGGCTATTGCAAAGTCGGCACAACGAAATAATATGGCTGACGAAATCCCTAACATTAAGGTACCCACCTTGTTAGTGTGGGGGCTTAACGATACCATAACACCGCCCATGGTAGCACATGAATTTAACCGGCTGATTCCAAACTCATCCTTAAAATTCATTGATAATTGCTGTCATGCGCCCATGATGGAGCACCCTGAAAAATTTAATGAGCTTATGGAAGACTTTTTGCTCAATTGAGGTATATATGTGTGAAATTCTTTACCCGTGATAGCCGAAGATCTCATTAACCACATGATTCCGCCCCTGAAGGCTACCGATGATGCGCACAAAGCCATCGTGTGGATGGAAGAGTTTCGGTGTAATCATATGCCCGTGGTGGATAATGGCAAACTTCTTGGCTTTATCTCCGAAGAAATAATTCTTGAAACCAACAACATTGAGAAAAATGTTGGTGAGTTTAAGCTTACAGGTGAAAAATGTTATGTTTCAACAACCAGCCATTTCTACGACATTCTGAAAATTGCTGCCGATAACAAACTGCAAATGGTAGCGGTGCTGGATGATCTTGGTCAGTATTACGGTGTCATTACCGTTCAGGACACGATCACCTCATTTGCGCAAACAGCAGCCGTACAAATGCCCGGGGGGATTTTGGTTTTGTCGATGAACCATAATGATTATTCTCTGGCAGAAATCAGTCGACTAATTGAAGAGAACAATACAAAAATCTTAAGCAGCATTGTTAAAGATGACCCCTTGGATGTGGGGAAAATCAGGCTCACCCTTAAGCTGAATCAGGTTGATTTGTCACGAATAGTGGCTACCCTGGAGCGCTTCAATTACCGGGTTATCGGGCGGTACCAGGAGTCAAGCCCGATAGGAACAGAAAAGGAACGTTTGGATATGCTCCTTCGCTACCTCGACATTTAACTCTTTCCCTGCAGCTTTTCCCTTCCGTAATTCGGTTGTACCTTTAAGGTTCGCGGCATTCCGGAACCGGCACTGCCGGATAAATTTTGTTTTGATATGAAGATAGGCATTCATGGAAAGGAGTTTAACCGGCAGTCGGCAGACTTCATTAAGCTTATTTTTCAAATCCTTACTCAGCATAAAGCAGAGTTATTTGTATCCACAAAATATGAGAAGCTGCTCAAAGGTTCAGCGTTCAAAAACTTCAGCTGGAAAATCTATGAGCCTGGCGATTCATTAAAAAAACTAAATGCATTTCTCAGCATTGGCGGAGATGGTACATTACTAGAATCAATTACCCACATCGGGCCTGCCGAAACACCTATTCTGGGTATTAATACAGGGCGACTAGGATTTTTAGCCACCATCAGTGGTCTTGAAACAGAACGAGCATTGCAAAAGCTCTTTACTGGAATGTATTCGATAGACAAGCGTGCCATGCTCAGGTTGGAGTCAAACAAAAAACTGTTTGGCAAACTCAACTTCGCGTTGAATGATTTTACCGTTGTAAAAAAAGATTCTTCATCCATGATTACCGTGCATACGTATATCAACGGTGAGTTTCTTAATTCGTACTGGGCTGATGGAATTATTGTGGCCACACCAACTGGCTCAACGGGCTACTCATTAAGTTGCGGAGGCCCCTTGGTGTTTCCGCGTTCCGGAAACTTCATTATTACTCCGGTGAGTCCACACAATTTAACGGTGCGTCCTATTGTGGTTCCCGATCAATCCGAAATTACCTTTGAAGTGGAGGGAAGGAGTAAAAAATTCCTTATCTCACTCGACTCCAGAACGGCCATTGTTGACAATACCGTTAAATTAAAGGTGAAAAAAGAAGCCTTTAAAGCCAATCTTATTCAACTTGAGGATCAGACTTATTTTAAAACCCTGAGGCAGAAGCTTAATTGGGGATTAGATATTAGAAATTGAATTTTTATTTACCTTTGTAGCTTACTGATTTTTAAACACTTATCCGTAATAATGAGAAAGTTGGCTTACCTGATTTTGGCGTGCTTATTATTGACCTTTTCCGCTGAAGAGGCCTACAGCCAGATGAACAGGCGAAACATCAAGAAGAACAATAAGCGTATTGCCAGTTATCGAGGGAAAAAATCCGGATTTGGTAAGGATAAGATTTATAATTCCCTGGGTGTTTCTCTGAATGCATTCAACTACTTCGGAGATTTGTCCCCTTCGCCAAAACGAATCAGTACGGACATTGGCTTTACACGCCCGGCCGTTGGGATTTCGTTCACACACCGTTTTGGACCACGCTATCAATTAACCGGAAGCTTTATGTACGGGGGTATACGCGGATCGGATAGCGACTCGGCAGACCCTAACGATGTCGATAACGGTGTCTTCCGTTATGTACGAAATTTATCGTTCAGAAATCGTATCAAGGAATTATCGGCTATTGCGCAAGTTGATCTTTTTGAAAATCAGGCAACCTATATTAGTCGTGTTCCGTGGACTCCTTATCTATTTGCCGGGGTTGCCGTATTCCATCATAATCCACAGGCACAAGTGCCACAAACTGATTTGTTAGGTAACGCGTTTAGCGATGCGGGGCAATGGGTTGACTTGAAGCCCTTGACTACCGAAGGAAAATCATACAGTTTAGTTCAGTTTGCTATACCATTTGGTATTGGCGCTCGTTTTAGAATAAACGAGGTTATGGATATATCGGGAGAATTTGGATTTCGCTACACCTTCACCGACTACCTGGATGATGTAAGCGGTAACTACGTTGATTTGACTACATTATCAAGTGAAAAAGCCAGGGCAATGGCCTATCGCTCTAATGAGGTTCAACCTGTAAATGCACGCGTTCAAGAAATCCTTGCTAATCGTTACACTGGTTATGGCAGTTTTGAAACCGTTTCAGGTTATGGACATATTAATTCGGACGGCACCATGAACATGCGTGGCCGGGCGGGCGATAGGGATATTTACATGGTAACCACGGTAAGACTTACTTACATTCTTGGAAAAACCTTTCACCGGGCTAAGTTCAGATGACGGTTAACCGGTCATTATTTTTTATCACTTTTCTGTTAGGCAGTCTTTCTGCTTTTTCACAACGGTCTGAAATTGGGTTTGGGCTTGGTACGTTTAATTACACTGGCGATTTGGTGCGAACCTACAACATCCGCAACTCCAAATTGGCCGGAACGGTTTACTACCGATCCAACATCAGCAAGGTTGTAAGTTTCAGAGCTACCATTACAGCCGGACAAGTTGGTGCAAAAGAGGTTCCTGTTGATGCCTTTGCTTCTGCGCGCAATGCATCGTTCAATACATTTTTGTTTGAAACAAGCATTGGTTTTGAATATCACTTTCTGAACTGGCGTGATATAAAAACACCCATGCGTTACACGCCTTACCTTTTTGCTGGCTTCGGGTTGTTTGGTATTTCCGGTTATGATGTTAAACCCGAAGAGTATAGTAATGTGCAAGGCACCTTACCTTTTGGAGGTGGTTTTAAATACATTGTTAATCCAAAGTTTTATGTGGCCTTAGAGGTGGGTATCCGTAAAACCTTTTTCGATTACCTGGATAACCTCTCGGATGGTGATCCCGTGCAGAAAAATTACCAGTACGGCAATCCTAACGATTTTGATAATTACTTTTTTGTGGGCATAACGCTAACCCGAACTTTTTACGATATCCCCTGCCCTAAAAATCCCTACAAGTAGGCCTGTTAAAACCGCCTGGTATATTTTGATAAAAGTTGTTTAAAATACTCTAATTTTGGCCCCCTGTGGCTTCTTTTAAAGAACATATTGACCCTACTAAGCTTCCTCGACATATAGCCGTAATAATGGACGGAAATGGCCGTTGGGCTAAGAAAAAGGGCGCCCTGCGTATTTTCGGACATCGCAATGCAGTCAAGGCGGTTCGTGATGTAACCGAGGGATGTGGAGAATTGGGAGTAGCGTATCTTACCCTTTATGCATTTTCAACCGAAAATTGGGCAAGGCCAAAAGAAGAGGTGGATGGGTTAATGGAACTGCTGGTAAATACACTTAAAGAAGAAATAAACACTTTGATGGAGAACCGGGTAAAACTAATTACCATTGGTCAAACATCCCACCTTCCGGAGGCATGCCAGAAAAACCTAGCCTGGGCCGTAGATATGACCAAAAACAACACCGGACTTACCGTGGTGCTTGCGCTGAGCTATAGTGGCCGATGGGAAATAACTCAGGCTGTGAAAGCGCTGGCGGAAGATGTACAAAACGGAATACTACCTGCCGCCTCTATTACAGAGAATCATATTGAAAAATATCTTCAAACCTCGGGCATACCCGATCCGGAATTATTAATCCGCACCAGCGGTGAAATGCGCGTGAGCAACTTTTTGCTGTGGCAAATTGCTTATACGGAGTTGTATATTACCCCAACCCTTTGGCCAGATTTCCGCAAGGAAAATTTATATGAAGCCATCTGGTCGTACCAACAACGCGAACGCAGGTTTGGTAAAACAAGTGAACAATTGAATCCGGTTAGCTGAATGAGAACGAGTGTACTGATTATCTTCTTACTTATTGTGGGTTTTGAAAGCGTAGCGCAGTTTCGCAGAGGGCGCACTGAACGGACCGCAACCGATAATTTGAATTATGCTAATCCGGCTGAGTATTTTATTGCGGGCATCGAAGTAACCGGATTAAATATTCTGGATAAAAATGCCATGGTATCGCTTACCGGGTTACGGGTGGGTGATAAAATTAAAATTCCTGGTGATGCAATTTCAGGGGCCATACGCAAACTTTGGAAGCACGGATTGATCGGTGACGTCACCATAGGAGTTCAGAAAATAGAAGGCGAAAATGTTTGGCTGGAAATTAAAATGGCGGAGCGTCCCCGGTTAACCAATTTCTATTTCAGCGGCATTAACAAATCGCAGGAATCATCACTGAAAGAAGAACTTACACTCATCCGGGGTAAAATTGTAAACGATGCCATGCTGCGGAATACCGAATTGGCTGTGAAGAAATTTTTTGTGAAAAAGGGATTTTTGAATACCGAAGTTAAAATCCTGCAGGAGCGTGACACCATTGCTACAGATGGTATCCGCCTGAAAATTGCTGTTAACACAAATTCAAAAGTAAAGATTAACAAAATTTCCATTCAGGGTAACGAAAACATATCGGATGGAAAACTAAAAGCAAAGATGAAGAAAACCGCAGAACATCCGCGCTTCTCGCTTCACCGCACCCTTATCAGCAAGGTGCTTGCTTTTAAACCCCGCGATGTAAAAACATACTTCACCTCCTCGTATGATGTAAGCTGGCAGGAAGTTAAAGAGTTCATGAGTGATAACGTGCGCCTTAATGTTTTTAAAGGATCAAAGTTTATTCAGGCCGAATATGATGAAGACAAAAAGAAGCTCATTGAATTTTATAATTCAAAAGGATACCGCGATGCCGAAATAACATTCGATACACTTTACAAATTCAATAAAAAAACCATCAACCTCGATCTGGTGATTGACGAAGGCCCTAAGTATTACTTCAGAAACATTATCTGGACAGGCAATTATATTCATACAGAAAAAACGCTTAATGCAATTTTGGGTATCAAAAAGGGTGATGTCTATAACCGTGAATTGATTGAGAAAAAGCTAACCTTTAATCCGAAAGGGCCGGACATCAGCGGCCTGTATATGGATGATGGGTATCTGTTCTTTAGAATAAACCCGGTAGAGGTTGCTGTTGTAGGTGACTCCATTGATGTTGAGATGCGCATTACTGAAGGGGAGCAGGCTACGATTAGTGAGGTTACAATTTCGGGTAATGATCGTACCAGCGACCACGTTATCCGAAGAGAACTTTCAACGGTGCCCGGGCAAAAATTCAGGCGCTCGGATATTATCCGTACACAACAGAAGCTTGGTCAATTGGGTTATTTCAATCCACAAACCATCGGGCAGAATTTGCAACCCAATCCAGCCAATGCCACAGTAGACATTGAGTGGAAGGTTGAAGAGCAATCAAACGATCAGATTGAACTCTCCGGTGGATGGGGTGGTGCCTTTGGGTTTGTGGGCACCTTAGGATTAACGTTCAATAACTTTTCATTAAGAAATATACCTCATCCTAAAAAATGGAGACCACTTCCGGTTGGTGATGGACAACGGCTGTCCCTTCGTGTTCAGGCCAATGGTAGAAATTTTCAGAACTACAGTATTTCTTTTTCAGAGCCTTGGTTAGGCGGGCGCAAGCCACAGTCACTTTCGGTAAGTGCCAACAAATCCATTTCACGGTTTGCCGGGCAGGGTGCGGCCAATTTCTTTGATCTGAACTCTACCCTTAAAGTTGATAACATAACCGTAGGTATCGGTAAAGTGCTGGAATGGCCTGACAACTACTTTACCTTAACGAACTCTGTTTCCTATTCAGTATATACATTAAAAAACGCGCCAAGCTACATACCCGGTTGCCCTGATTGTGTTGCCAATAGCATAACCTTTAACACAACGATGGCCAGAAGAAGTGTAGATAACCCCATGTATCCTTCTCAGGGTTCAGAAATTTCTCTAAGTGCAACGTTTACACCACCCTATTCGCAATGGAGTAACATCAATTACGAAACGGCAACGCCACAGGAAATAAACAAATGGGTTGAATACCACAAATGGATGTTTGATGCCAAATATTATATAGCATTAGATCGTAAAAATAAACTGGTACTGGAAGCCAAAGCACATTTTGGGTTCATTGGCCGTTACAGCTCCAAAGTAAACTATACACCCTTTGAGCGATTCTACCTGGGAGGCGCAGGACTTGCCGGAGGTTTTGGCGCCTTTGTGCTTGGACAGGATATCATAGCCTTACGTGGTTATGAAGACAATCAAATTACGCCACCATACCCGAACCAGGCCGGTACAACAGCTGTCCGTGGTGGAATTGTATACGATAAGTTTGGGCTTGAGCTTCGCTACCCTATTACCACGGGCAATGCTGCCACTATTTATGGCTTTACTTTTGTAGAAGCCGGTAATAACTGGAATAATTATGAGGACTTTAATCCGTTTATCATGTATAAAACAGCGGGTTTTGGCGCCCGCATATTTATGCCTGCTTTTGGATTGATTGGGTTGAACTGGGGGTATGGATTTGATCCATTCCCGATAGGAAGCGCAAATCAACGAAGCGGAGCGAAGTTCCAGTTCACCATAGGTCAACAAATCCGTTAAAAAATGCGGTTTTATCTAATTACAATATTTTTTCTCATTTTCGGCCTGAATTTTGTCAACGCTCAGAGGTTCGGATACATTGATACCGATTTTATCCTGAACAAAATGCCCGAGTATAAAAAGGCACAGGACGAGATAAACCAGTTATCTGAATTGTGGACCAAGGAAATTCAAGGCATGGCCAAAAACGTTGAGGCTATGTACAGCACCCTTCAGGCAGAACAAGTATTGCTGACGGAAGAGATGCGAAAGGAACGGACGGAATTGATAAAGAAAAAGGAAATTGAACTTAAGGAATATCAAAATAAAGTTTTTGGATTTGGCGGGTTGTTCTTCCTTAAAAAGCAGGAATTAGTTAAACCGGTGCAGGATAAAGTTTGGGATGCCGTGGATAAAGTTGCTAAGCAAAACAACCTTGCCATTGTGTTTGATAAGTCGGGGGAGTTGGTGATGATTTATACCGATCCACGGTTTGATTATACCGACTTTGTTTTGGATGAGTTGGGGTTGGGAGATCCTAACGATAAGATTAAAAATTAATTAAACTGAATAAATTAACTGTGATGAAAAAAATCGTTTTTCTGTTAGCCTTTGGATTAGCAACCCTGTTTACGCAGGCTCAAAACCCCGCCAAAATCGGCTTTGCTGATGTGGAATATATTTTCAGCCAAATGCCAGAGGCCAAAACTATTGAGGCCGAACTTCAAACCCTTCAGGCCCAACTGAAGAAACAATATGATGGCAAAGTTGCCGAGTTTCAAAAGAAACTGCAGGAGTATCAACAGTTTGGTACTACTGTGCCTGATGCCGTTCGGCAAAACACCGAACGCGAGTTGCAGCAACTGCAGCAGAATATCCAAAAGCTGGAGCAAGACTCACAGGAAAATCTTCAGCGCAAGCAAGTACAATTAATGGAACCCGTTTACACGAAAGTAGGCAAGGCCATTGAAGAGGTTGCCAAAGCAAACGCCTTTACCATGGTACTCACCAATCAAATAAGCGGTTTAGATGTAGTGCTTTATGCAGACGACCAATCGGATATTTCCGATCTGGTGTTAAAAAAGATGGGCATTACTCCACAAGCCGCAACAACCACACCTCCTAAGAAATAAAATAATTAAGTACATACGTGTTTTGAAAACCCTGGCAATGGCTGGGGTTTTTTATTGATTAAAAAGAACCGTTTTACATTAACGATTCGTTTTCATAGCCAATCTGTACTCCTTATAAATACGCCTTCCTTCCCGAAAAGAAGTTACCGGAATACCTCGCTTTCGGTTTTGTTGACTAATCTGATAAAGATTGTTCCAGTGTGTAAACAAAACCTTGTAAGCCTTCCACAAGGAAAAGCCTGGTTGATAAATGTGGGCAGGCTCAGCACCACAACCATTTACTTCCAATATTTTTACATTGCCCTTACATAAATCTTCCAACGAAGCACATCGCAAATCAAACCTGCCAAAGTAAAACTCTCCCATTTGTTTACTAATCCTGTCAAACGATTCGGACATCGTTGCTGAAATGAGATGGTTACCATTCAAAAATTTAGTGCCAAGGCAATGGTTTCCGATAGAATTCAGTTCAACTGATTCACCTGTTTTTATTATTTCTTCAAGTCTATTCTGGTGAGCCTCCTTCAACAGAACCCACTGCAATTTGGCTCGGTCCCTGGCCAGAATGAGTTCCTGTAGTGTAGCGGTTCCATTACCAACAACGGCAAGCATTTCTTTGAGCACTACTGAAGTTACTCTACCCTTACCCTCATTTGGAAGGCGGGTAAAAAATACACCACACTCAACCGGAAGATCAATCAATTCCTGAATAAGGAAACTGCTTTTGATTTTTGCCAGATACCGGGTAACATCATTGTTCGAGAGTATCCGCTTCACCATGAACCCGCGTTCGCCATAGTCGGGTTTAAAAATTAACGGAAAATCTAAACCAGCAAGTCTGATCTTTTCCATCACATCATCAGCGGTTACCGGTAAGGGTACCAAAATTGTTTTGGGTCGTAAGTATTCTGGTAATTGCATCAGCACTTCGTATTTGGATTCACCGAACATTCCTCCCAACGTGATTCGCGGATTGGATGCCGAGAAAAACAGAAGTGATTTTGCGCGCAAGGAGAGCCAAAGCCAGTATATAAAAAGAGGCAACTGAACAACTGCAAAGGGCCAGTATTCCCAACTCCGTAACCGGATAAAAAAATTGGTATTAAAGATTCCCTGAGACTGACGCAAAATTATTCTTGAAGCGAAATTTTCTGATTTCTTTCCTGGTACCGCAGGGTAGATGATGCCACGCCAAAAGTAACGGGAAGATCGATGTGCTGAATCGTTTGACGAACACCAATTTTTATGATAGCCATATGGTGCACCGCGTGTTCAATGTTATAAATCAATTCACGGAGGTAATTTGTTTCAACCGAAACATAACTTTCCTGATCAAGGTCATAGCTAACCTCAAGGCGCAGTACTTTGTCCTGAGCATTGCTTGCTATAAAGTCGCTGATTCTATTCAGGGTGGAGAGGGCCAGAAATTTATCCGTCTCAATTAGCTTATCATGCAGTCGGTTGTCATAGTTTAAAATACCTGTTTTAAAACCTTGCTCCAGGCAAATAAAAAATTCAAGTGTATGCCGAACATGCTGGCCAATAGATGAATGACTTAAGGCTTCAATTGGTTTGGTGTATTCGGATTCGGATAACTGATTAACCAGGTAGGTGAGCTGCGATAAGATGTCACAGCAGGCATTTTTGATACTCATAGAGGTTGGCGAATTCTACAAATATAAGCTAAAGATTTCCGGATATTTGGCATGGAAGGAATTAGTCGGCAAAGGTGGTTTACAGGCGGTTACTGAAGTATTTTAGCCCAGTTCTTATCCCCGGCACGCTGCAACTGCTCTTCATTCTTGTTCCACTCCTGAAGAGTATTGTTACCCCAAAAATTGTAGAAGAGATAGAGTTTTCCTGAAGTGATTTTATAGGTTAGCGGGTCAATTTTCACTTTTTCGCCATAATCGCCCATGGCAAAAGCACACCAGCCTCCATAAGCAGGTTCAAACTTATCAGGACTGGATCTAAATCGGGCCAGATTTGCTGCACTTGCAAACTGATAAACTACCCCGTTAAATTCCCATTGAAATTCAGATTTTCCCATCACGGGTTTCCCATCAAAATAGCTTACCGGGTCGTAACCGTTTATAGCTATACCCTTGCTAATGTTGAAATTGGCTTTTCGAACTTCATTTGTTTGAGCCACACCTTGGTGGATCAAAAAAATGAGTATAACGCTTAAACAATGTTTCATACGCACCTTAACGCTTAAGCTTCAAAAATGGCCAAACGTATGAGGGTGGTTTGTCGTAATGTTGACAATTATGCGTTATCCGGGAAGAGTCTTTTTAGCTCACTCCAAACCAGTTCTGGTTCATATCCCTTTTGGATGGCGTACCTGGCTAGTTTATCGCGTTTAACAAATAGACTATCAGGCATGGTTTGTTCACTCTTTTTTTGAAGGAGCCTGGTAAGCGTTAAGCGATAGTCCTCTTCATCAATTTCCTTCAACCCAAGTTTAATACAGTTTCGGGTAAGGCCCTTTGCTTCTAACTCCCTAATAATTTTTAATCGGCCCCAGCTTTTCATCCGGAATTTGCCACCGGCAAACGTCCTGGCAAAACGCTCTTCATTTAAAAACCCTTCCGTAATCAGAAAGGAAATAATTTCATTTACATCACTTGAAAAAAGTCCGAGTGAATAAAGCTTGTTCTTTACCTCCTGATGTGATCGTTCCTGATACGCACAGTACCGTAAAATCTTTTGCTTTGCCTCCTCCGGTGTAATCACTTTTTTCATACACGATGTTAGGCTCCGGCACCTTCAACTATTATTTGATGAAGCCCTTTGTTCGTAAAATGCTGGTTAAGAATTTCCGCTCGTTTTCGGTATTGAAAATTTTAAAAGGCAGGTAAATCATTTGTGCTTTATTGACGAACAATACGAAATAGTCTTTGCCAATGGCCGCTTTTTTTATCTGATCCCACTTCATGGGCATGCCTTCGCGTGGATTTATTTTCATCAGTATCTGCTGACTGCTGATTTCGTAGGAGAACTTTTCAAACAACATTTTTCCCTGCTCCAGTTGTGTAACACCAAAAAACTGAATCCACCAAAATAGCAGGTAAAGACCAAGTCCCAGAAATGCTCCTATAAACCACCAAATACTGGGAATCCAGAGGTAACACAAACAAATAGCCAGTGCTGCTAACACGGCTATCCAGCCTTGCTGTTTTAATATATTTCTTAACGCCAACCGGATGTAGGTCTTTTTTTCAAGTTTGTAATTCTTTGTTTTAACAATCATAATCTTCTCAACTAAACAGTCATCAATTTGTAAATTCTCAATATACTTTTAAACTCAGGTCAAGACTTTTTACTGAATGGGTAAGCGCACCAACTGAAATAAAATCTACTCCGCACTCTGCTACACGTCTAATCGTGTCCTCAGTAATTCCACCACTGGCTTCTGTCTTGCATCTCCCATCAATCAACTTCACTGCCTCCTGCATATCCTGTACAGACATATTGTCCAACATTATCACATCCACCCCACCAATTTGAATCACCTCTCTTACCTCTTTAAGTGTGCGGGCTTCCACCTCAATTTTGAGGTCTTTATTTATGGCGCGAAGATACTCTTTTGTTCGAATGATTGCCTGCTCCATACCTCCGGCCATATCAATATGGTTATCCTTTAGCATAATCATATCGTATAACCCGATGCGATGGTTTTGACCGCCACCAATCAGTACAGCCCACTTTTCCAACAGACGAAAGTTGGGTGTGGTTTTACGGGTATCCAAAAGCCTTGCCCCTGTACCCTCCACCAGTTTTACCAAACGATTGGTGTGTGTGGCGATTCCGCTCATGCGCTGCATGCAATTGAGAACTAAACGCTCAGTAGTAAGTATAGAGCGAATACTGCCATGCACTGTAAATGCAATACTACCCTGAAAAACCGCAGCACCATCCGTCAGGTTTGTCTTTACCTCAAGCCGGTTATCAAATTGCCTGAAAATTTCAGTCGCCAGTTCTAAGCCGGCAAGTATGCCATTATCCTTTACAAGCAGTTGGGCTTTCCCCTGTTTGTCTGCCGGTATTGCGGCCAGGGTTGAATGATCCCCTTCACCAACATCTTCAAGAAGTGCAGCTTGAATGAAGCTGAGCAAAAATTCAGTTGTTATATAGTACGGTTTCACACCGCAAAAATAGAGTTGGGCTACAAACCCGTGCGATTAATAGAAAGTATTTTAACTAAAATGAGAATTATTCCTTGACAAAGGAGATCTCCTGAACAAGGGATTGATTGCCGGCCACTTTAATTTTCATCCAAACCCTGAATGTGCTGGAACCACTTTTGTACTGCCCAATGGCAAACGGCTGACCGCCTTTAGACTGCCCCTGATGAATGATATTGAATTCGGATGGCGGGTTAGCTTTAAAAAAATCGCGCAATACAAACTCGGCCTGCGCCTTGCTATAGGTTTCGGGCTTGCCATCTATGGTAACATCAACTGAAGCATTAAGGTATTTGGCCAATTCCTTCGCGCTACCTGCCTTTATCGACTCCTTTACCTGCTCAACTACACCGGTTCCCTGAGCAAAAACCTGCATAAAGGATATTAGCCAAACCACCAGCCCTGCCATCAAAATCTTCTTCATAGGAGTAAATCTAACCCAAAATTATGCCATAATGTCTATTCTCAAACGAATTCAAAGGCGTTTTCATCTATGCCGCCTAAGGCGTTAAGTAACCCTCAAAAATGCTTGTTTACAATGGTATATTTGCACTCAAATTTTTAACACTATGAGCCGAAAAGTGCTGTTGATGATCCTGGATGGATGGGGTATTGCAACCAATAAAAATGTTTCTGCTATCGATAAAGCCAACACACCCTTTGTCGATTCGCTCTATTCAAAATATCCTAACAGTCGTTTACAAGCCTCAGGCCTTTCGGTTGGTTTGCCGGAAGGGCAAATGGGAAACTCCGAAGTGGGTCATATGAACATTGGTGCAGGGCGTGTCGTGTATCAGGATTTAGTTCGCATCAATAAAGCTATTGCTGAACATGAGTTGGATACCCATCCGGCTTTGCTTGAGGTTTTCGATTACGCCAGGAAAAACAATAGACCACTTCACTTAATCGGATTGTTATCGGATGGTGGCGTTCATTCTCATATTGATCATCTAAAAGGCATTTGCACCATTGCTGCCAACCAAAATGTAAAGAATGTTTTTATTCACGCCTTTATGGATGGTCGTGACACCGACCCAAAAGGTGGTTATGGCTATTTAAATGATCTTCAGCGGCACACCCGCAATACTGTTGGAAAGATTGCCAGCATAATAGGCCGATATTATGCCATGGATCGTGACAAGCGTTGGGAGCGGGTAAAATTAGCCTACGATTTAATGGTGCATGGAACTGGATTGAAGACGGATAATGTATTAGATGCCGTTCAACAATCGTATAAGGAAGGCGTAACCGATGAGTTTATTAAACCGATCGTTGCTACCGAAAATGGTAATCCCGTTGCCACCATTAAAGACGGTGACGCGGTTTTGTGTTTTAATTTTCGTACAGATAGAGGAAGGGAGATTACACAGGTTTTGACACAGCAGGATTTTCCCGAGCAAAACATGAAGAAACTCAAACTTCATTATACCACCCTAACAAACTACGATGACACATTTACGGATGTGCGGGTAATCTTTGATAAAGATAACCTTGAAAACACATTGGGAGAAGTGCTGGCCAATACGGGCAAAAAGCAAATACGCATTGCTGAAACTGAAAAATATCCTCACGTTACCTTTTTCTTTTCCGGAGGAAGAGAAAAGGTATTTGAAGGAGAGAGCAGAATTTTATGCCCCTCACCAAAGGTTGCAACATATGATCTTCAACCCGAAATGAGTGCCAACGATATTAAAGACAAAATTATTCCGGAGCTGGAGAAACAAGAGGCGGATTTTATTTGCCTGAATTTTGCCAATCCGGATATGGTTGGACACACGGGTGTGTTTGAGGCTGCGGTAAAGGCTTGTGAAACTGTTGATGCTTGTGCACAAAAGGTAACAGAGGCCGCATTGAAAAATGGATATGCCACCATTATTATTGCCGATCATGGCAATGCCGATTGTATGATCAATGAAGACGGAACTCCCAACACCGCACATACTACTAACCTGGTGCCGTGTATTCTGGTGTCAGATTTTTATAAAGGAAAAATAAAGGACGGCAAACTGGGCGATCTGGCACCCACTATTCTTACCCTCATGGGTTTGTCCATTCCTCCGCAGATGACTGGTGATGTGCTCATTGAAAAATAATGCCATGAGGTTAACGAAAATTTTATCGCTGCTAACCGCCTTGTGGATGCTGAGCTCATGCAATCAAAAGAAACAAGAAAAGGCTTATTATTTTAACATCGACAGTCTCATTCAACATCAGATTGAATTCCTGGTTAAAGAACAAGCATCCGTCTCGAAAATGGCCGTTATGAATGGTATAAAGCAAGACAGTGTTTTTGTTCCGAAGGACAGCGCAGCCTGGGCGCGCGAGCTTGACCTCTTTAAGGAAATCGGATCAATCAACAAACCCATTAACCGGGGCAACTATGAAGTAACCGATGGCTTGCCTGACAATACGAGCAACCTTACAGTACGCCAGCTAACCACAACCAGCGAATTGCCCATTGTTTATGTAAAAACGTTCTACCAGGATGTGCCCGCTAAGCTTAGAAAAATAGAAGCACTCTATTATCAGGAAAATTCATTGTTAAAGAGCAAACGAAAATTAACGATGGAGTTTACCGATCTGTACAATAAAAACATCCTCACATCCTACTCTGTTGAAGGAGGTCAAAAGATGTTTGTGGGCGACTCTGTCCACTTTACCATTAAAGGCTCCATTCAGGTAAATTAACTATGGCCAAAAGAACATTAGGCGAACCGCTTCGGGAAGAAGACAAACGAAAAATCAATAAAGCATCACTTAAAAGGCTAATCGGAGTTTTCCGGTTTATGTTGCCCCACAAATGGCTCTTTATTGCAGGGTTAGTATGCCTGGCATTATCAAGCGGCACTGTACTTTCTTTCCCTTATCTGGCCGGACAGTTACTGGATTTAGCATCGGGCAAACCTGTGCCATACTTTACCACCATTAATCAGGTAGCTGTAGCGCTGATGGTAATCTTACTCGTTCAGAGCTTTTTTTCCTTCATGCGCGTGTATACGTTTTCCGTAACCAGCGAACGAACCCTTGCGGATTTACGACACGGTGTCTTTCAAAAAATAATTTGGCTTCCGTTATCGTTTTTTGACAACCGGAGAATCGGTGAATTGATGAGTCGCATAACCTCCGATGTGGGCACGTTACAAGATACATTTACCGTAACACTTGCTGAGCTCTTGCGTCAAAGTCTTACGCTGATTATTGGTGTAGGCATAATCTTCTTTCTGGCTCCGCAGCTTACAGTTTTTATGCTGCTCACTTTTCCGGTACTGGTCGTTCTTGCGCTTGTGTTTGGAAAATACATTCGTAAACTTTCAAAGAAAACTCAGGATAAGTTAGCCGAGGCAAATGTAGTGGTGGAGGAATCGCTGCAATCTATTCATGTTGTAAAAGCTTTCACCAATGAACTCTTTGAGTTAGTGCGTTTTAAAAAATCAATAGGTGAGGTAGTTAAAATTGCTATTCAGGCTGCGCGCTACCGCGGGCTTTTTGTATCCTTTGTAATATTTGCCTTGTTTGGAGGCATTGTGGCTGTTGGCTGGTACGGTGCCCTACTGGTTCAGAATAACCAACTTTCCGTTGGCGAATTATTCTCCTTTATCATCTACACTTCTTTTATTGGCGGATCGATAGCCGGCCTTGGTGACATCTATACACAGTTACAACGTTCTATAGGTGCTTCTGAACGATTACTTGAAATTCTGGATCAAAAGGATGAAGCTGAACTCCCGTCAGCTACATCAGTGAAAATCAAAGGTGATATAGATTTTCAACATGTAAACTTTGCTTACCCAAGTCGACCGGATTTCGAAGTGTTAAAAGACCTGAACTTCAGCATTAAAGCCGGTGAAAAAATTGCGCTGGTAGGGCAAAGCGGATCCGGAAAATCGACCATCATCAATTTATTGCTCCGTTTCTATCCGGTAAGCGATGGGTCAATTACAGCCGATGGATTTAACATTCAAACATTCAGCCTTACCGACTACCGGAAGAACATTGGCATTGTACCCCAGGAAGTTATTCTGTTTGGGGGCACTATTCGTGAGAATATTGCGTACGGAAATCCCACAGCAACCGAGCAAGAGATAGTTGAAGCTGCCCGTAAGGCCAATGCTCTTGAATTTATAGAAAGTTTCCCTGAAAAGTTTGATACGGTAGTAGGCGAACGAGGCGTAAAACTTTCAGGTGGCCAGCGTCAACGCATTGCTATTGCCCGTGCTATTTTAAAAGATCCGGCCATACTGATTTTAGATGAGGCCACCAGCTCGCTTGACTCCCATTCTGAATACCAGGTTCAGCAAGCCCTGGAGAAGCTTATGGAGGGGCGAACATCAATAATTATTGCCCACCGGCTGAGCACCATAAAAAAGGTAGACCGGATTTTTGTAATTAACCAAGGCCAACTTGCAGAAATGGGCTCTCATGCTGAACTTACACAAGTAAACAATGGGTTATACAGTAACCTGTTGAAAATGCAGCTTCACGAACAATGAACGGTTCGCCACACCTTCTTAAAGAATTCAAGTTGCGCTCAACTCCCAGTCGCAAGGCCATTTTAAATTTCTTCCTGAAAAAGAATTATGCATTGGCACATGCCGATATTGAAAAGGGCATTCCAGCACACTTCGACCGGGTAACCGTGTACCGCACCTTAAAAACCTTTCTTGACAAGGGCCTTATTCATAAAGTACTCGATGATGAGGGCAGCTTAAAGTATGCCCTTTGTTCAGAAGCATGTACCCTAACCGGCCACCACCACGATCATGTTCATTTTAAATGCAGCCGGTGCGGACAAACCAATTGCCTGAATATTGATGTGCCGCCTGTAAAACTCCCTAAAGGTTACCGGGCAACGGAGTTGAACCTGCTTATTCAGGGGGTGTGTGTAAATTGTGGTTGAATAATTCTGCCATTCCTGGTTTCACTTTCCGTTTACCCCGTATAAATCCTTATTGGTAGTTTTTGAGTTTGAAAAATAGTTGTACTTTTGAAAGCTTTGATAGACTCTTTTCTCTTGATTATGAGGTGATTAGGTCTCTCAATGAGTTAGAAAACGGAACCCCTTGCGCAGCCCTCTTACATTACTTTTGATAGACCTTTTTGATGGCAACGATAATGAGCTATTGCTTTTTGGCTTGTTCGGAGTTGTTATCATTATTTTCCTAATACTTGATTTGGGCATTTTTAACAAGCAAGCCCATAAAATCACCACCAAATCAGCACTCTGGCAGTCCGTTTTTTGGGTGGCCGTGTCAACAGCCTTTGGTCTTCTCATCTACTTCATGGGGCCTTATGTGGCCATTGAAAAAGGGGTTGAAACGATTTTAAGTGGAACGGATGCCGGGTTGCTTTATTTCTCAGCATACCTAACCGAAAAAGCGCTGTCCATCGATAATATTTTTGTCATCCTGCTCATTCTGAAATACTTTAAGGTTGATGAAACCTATTACCATAAAATTCTATTCTGGGGCATACTGGGCGCCATTGTCTTTCGTGCGGTTTTCATTTTTGTAGGTGCTTACCTTATCCACAAGTTCCATTGGATTCTTTACATCTTTGGTGTGTTCCTGATCTATTCGGGTATCCGAATCTATTTCGAAGATGGCGATGAGAAAATTGAACCTGAAAAGAATCCAATTTTAAAATTCTGTAAACGATACTTGCCCTTATCAATTGATGACAAAGGTGGACAGTTTGCCTTTTTTGAGAAGGGAAAACTTTATTTCACTCCGCTCTTTCTGGTAATCATTCTTATTGAAACTACTGACCTGATTTTTGCCGTGGATTCTATTCCTGCGGCATTTGCCATTACCACCAATGAATTCCTTATTTATACTTCCAATATTTTTGCTGTGTTGGGGCTGCGGGCTATGTTCTTCTTGCTGGCCGGTATCATAGACCGATTCTATCTGTTGCAGAAGGGGCTTTCCATCATTCTGTTTTTCATTGGCGCAAAAATGCTTTTGGAAATTGTTGACGTAAAGGTCAATGTTTATCTCTCCTTTACCGTCATCATCGCCACGCTTATTCTTTCCATTATATTCTCCATAGTCATACCGCGAAAGGCTTCGAATGTTGAAGAGGATTGAGGCTAATTCTCTGTAAACAAATCGCGGGGAAGAATTTTCATAAGCATAGGCAGTGTTAAGAAACGCTGCGGAAGCGATATAATCACAAATGTAGGTATGGTTTTAAGCACCATCATAAGTTCTTTCCTCACCTGGTCGGCTTCGCTTGCGGTTAATTCTTGTGAGCGGGCCTTGCTTAAAAGCTGCATCACCGTTTTGTGATCCTGTATCTCCTTTAAAATTCTTCCTTTATTTCGTTCGGCAACTTTTGACACGCGTTTAATGAAATGTTCGCTTACCTGCTGGTAATCTTGTTTATCTTGAAGATACTCCAACTGCTGCCAGTGCTCCAGCACAAACCCTTCAATAGCGATCATACTATTTTCAAGATCCTCCTCTGAAAAGCCGAGGTAATCACAGAAAAGTTTTAAAAAATCCTGTTCCGCTTGTTCCACTTTGCGGTCGGCCCAAGTAGTGAGAATGGCTATCTCAAGAAAGAATTTTTTTAAGATCCATGAGTTTTCCGATGGAAGATTGATGTCATCAATACTAATTCCCTTATCAAAAATAATTAACGCTTCCTTTCGCTTTTCAGGTGATAGGTCGGTGCCCTGAATGAAGTATTCCAATAATTTTGCCTCTTCAAAATTAATTACCTGATCGGAGTGTGCGGCTGCGGCAATTACTTTTACCACGGAGAAACGTAACTCCTCACGTTCATACCGAAAAAAATCAGCAACAATGCGATCGGCATTCGTATGAATCCATTGACCGAAAATAAAAACATCCAGAAACAATAAGCTATTGTGAAAGAAGCTTGTCCAGAAGTTACCCGTATAGGATGTGGCCCTGTCAATTCGCTTTTCCAAAATCCGCTCAGCCAGTTCAAGGGCGGATCGCTTTTTACCAAACAATGTTTTGGTAGGGGTGGCCAGCTCTGGAAAAATATTGTTATAAAAGTTGCCGATGCTCTCCAGCGACTTAATAAACACCTCCGAAACTTCCTCGGGTGTATTAACCGGCTTGTTATGAAATAGCAATGAGCTGCTGATCAGGCTTTCGGCCAACAGAATTTTCATTTTGTCCCGTTCATTCCACGCCTCAGCCATCGGATGATTGATATGGCCTACCGTCTGCCCATACATCAGTCCGGTGGGCTGCATAATACGATAAAGCGATTGTTCAGGATGGGAGGTTTTCTTTTCCTGGGTTAAGTCCTGAAAGAGATTTTTTCTGAACTCAAGATATTCTTTTAACCAGCCCTTTTCCTGAGGCTTCATGTCAATCAGATTATAGATTGAAGTTAAGTATTTCCTTCCTTTTGAACAGCATTAATTCACTGAACCCCTCCAACCCTTCTTTTCAAGGGTTCTGGCGGTGGATTCTACCTTCACCTGCAGTGATTTCTTAAACTTATCGAGTCTACCGGCTAATGCTTTATCGGTTGAACCTATGATTTGAGCGGCCAGTATACCTGCGTTTCGTGCACCGTTTAATGCCACTGTAGCCACGGGCACTCCAGATGGCATTTGCAAAATCGAGAGAACGGAGTCCCAGCCATCAATTGAATTTGATGATTTAACCGGAACGCCAATGACAGGCAAAGAGGTTACGGATGCTATCATTCCGGGTAAATGTGCTGCACCTCCTGCCCCGGCAATAATTGCTTTGAGCCCTTTCTTCCTTGCCTCGGTGGCATACTTAATCATACGCAAAGGCGTGCGGTGTGCAGAAACAACCGTAAGCTCATAAGCAACACCAAGTTCTTCCAAAACCTCAGCAGCTTCTTTCATGATTTTCAAATCGGATTGGCTGCCCATAATAATTCCTACTGATGCTTTTGTCATGCAATTACCTTGAGTGTTCTTTTTACAAATTCTGCCTTTTCTTTTAAGGCGTTTATATCGTGATCTACAATTGTTACATGCCCCATCTTTCGAAAAGGTTTAGTATTCCGTTTGCCATATAAATGTACATGAACACCGGAAACTTTCACTACTTCTTCAAACCCCTGATACCGGGCCGGGCCGGTAAATCCGGGTTCGCCTAGCAGGTTAACCATGGCGCTGGGCATTACAATTTCCGTTTCACCAAGCGGAAGCCCCAATATCGATCTCAGGTGTTGTTCATATTGCGAAGTAACATTAGCTTCAATGGTTTGATGGCCGCTGTTATGCGGTCGGGGCGCTATTTCATTTACCAACACCTTACCTTCGCGCGTGAGGAACATCTCTACCGCGAGTATGCCCACAATTTTTAGCTCATCGGCAATCTTACAAGCAATAGAATCAGCTTCTGCACGAATTGAATTGTTGATTTGTGCGGGCGAAAAGAGATACTCCACCAGGTTATGTGCCGGGTGAAATACCATTTCAACAGGGGGGTAAGTTTTGACTTCACCCGATTCATTTCGTGCAACAATAACAGAAATTTCCTTTTCGAAATCTATCATTCGTTCCAAAACACCGGGTGCATCAAATGCTTTGTCGAGATCAGACGCTGTCCTGATACGTTGCACCCCACGGCCATCATAACCTTCTTTACCCAGCTTATGTACAGCGGGCAAAAATTGATGATGTTGTTGTACATCCGCTTTGGTATCGGTTAACACAAATTCGGCTGTTGGAATACCTGATTCGTGATAAAAGGTTTTTTGCTTTCGCTTATCCTGAATTAACTCAATTACATTGGGTTGAGGGTAAACCCGCTTTCCTCCTGTTGCAAGATCACGCAGGGCTTGTGTGTTTACATTCTCAATCTCAATGGTTACAATGTCGCAGGCTAATCCAAACTTCATAACGGTTTCATACTCTGTAAGCTTGCCAACATGAAAGTCTGAAAGATTTTTACAAGGAGCATCAGGGTCTGGATCAAGAACAGAAAATATGAGGTTATAATCGATGCCCGATTGGATGAGCATGCGTCCGAGTTGGCCGCCACCTAAAATGCCTATGGTAAAATTCTGATTGAATGGTTTCTTCACAGGTAGAATTTTCGGCAAGTTAACCTAATCGAAACATTAGGGCAATGCCGTGCGATCAGACTATTTATGTATTAAATCTACAGAGACTATTTCATCACCAACCGCTATACGATGAACCACATCCATCCCTGAAATCACTTCAGCGAAAATAGTGTAGCGGCCGTCAAGGTGAGGCGTGGGAGAGTGAGTAATAAACCATTGTGTGCCCTCCGTGTCCTTTCCGGCAGAGGCCATTCCAACGGAACCTTCCTTATACCTGCGTGCTGAAAATTCTGAGCGAATGGAATAGTCTTCACTGCCCCAACCATCGCCCCGGTTGCAACCACCCTGTATAACAAAATTGGGCACTACACGATGAAAGTTTTTACCATTAAAATATCCACTTGAAGAAAGTTGAATAAAATTGGCTACTGATCCTGGCGCCTCATCAACCAACAATTGGATAACAATATCACCTATCGATGTTGTGATTTTAACCTGCTGATCGCTCGGAATAGTCTTCACCAATTCCCAATCTATGGGGTGATTAAATTGATTCTTAACCGCGACATGTTTTTCTCGTCCCTCAAAATACGCGATAGCCTGTTCCAGCGGCTGAAGCGCCTCATTGTCCTTCGGCAGACTTAGCTTTTGTTTCGCATCATATAAAAATTGATAATCCGTGATGATACCTTTGTAGCCCAGTGAAGGATCCAGTAGCGCTGAAGCAATAGTTCCGATAACGGCTGGGTCCTGACCCTGCAAAGCTTTTTGATAGAGTGCCAGAAACCTGTCTTGCATGGATTTTTCAAAAAGCTTGTGCTTGTTCATCCCGACAAGTGCGCTGGCAGCGGACGAACGGATTACCGGAACAGGCGAAGTAAGAAGCTGTTCACCCACAAACGTATAGGCCATAGGTGCATTTCGCAATGCTGAAATCAAAGCAGCCTTTTCATATGGATTCTCCGCATCATTACAAACATGAACAATTTCTTCGGTCAATTCTTTATGGCTGGTGGCGGCCAGTGCTGCTTCGTATAAATTTGCCTTTACCCGCCAATGTTTAGTTCCTCTGGCGTGCTGAACTAACGCTGAATACTGCTCAGTTGTGGTCACCTGAATGGCCACCTCTGATGCTGCAATCGCCACATTGTTATTATCGTCATTAAGTGCCTTAAAAATTATTTCAATTGTTTCGTTCAGCGGAAAGGCCTGCAATGCCCGCACTGCATTAACGCGTACCCGGTAGTCGGGGTCAAGCTTTACTAACTCATTTAATGCCAGCTGAACCGTCTTTGATTTTATTTTTCGCAACGCTTGCGCTGAGGCCATCCGAACAAAAACGGAAGGATCAGAAGTGGCCGATTTGACTAACGCCTCTTCGGCTGCATCGATGTTTGTCGGACCGCGATTAAAAAAATGAGCAGCACCCAGGCGAGAATCTGTGTTATTTGCTGGCTGCAAAAATCGTATTGCATTTGTAACATGAACCGAGTCTGCCAGTCCGCGAAGGGCCAAACGATAAAGCGCCCATGAATTCTCAGTTAAGGAAATTGCCTGATCCTTTGAGGCGGTTTTGCCTAATGCCTCATAGTACTCAGCATTACTAAAATTTGCTTGTATCAGAAGCTGAAAGGCTTTGGTACCCCCTGTTTGTCCAAGGGCAACTATGGCTGCCTTCTGAACTGTAGTGTCTGAGTCATGCAAAAGCCTGCCCAGTGCATCAATGGCTGAAGTATCCTGAATGGAACCAAAGGCCAAAGCTGCGGCTCTTCGGTAGGCCGCAACCTCATGATTAAAAAATAGAATCAGGCTATCCGAAAGTCTGCGGTCCTGAAAATCCGCAATGTGAACAAATACTTCATCGGAAAACGTATTGATTGATGATATCCGCTTCTCACACGAAAAAAGCGATAAAATTACAGCGGCTACAAAAACATGGCGCAGCATGTGAGCAGCAGTAGAATGGAGGGCAATGTTGATGCTTTTGCTATTACATGTTCAAACTCAATGCCGGTTAATTTAATAGAGTATAAAAGCAGCCGAACTTCTTTAGCATGAACACGGCCATCGACTTCGGACATTTTGTAAAGCAAGGCAAGGGCTTTGAGCTTCTCTTCGTCTGTACAGGCATTCAAACTGTCAATTCCTTCCTTATAAATATCGCGCTCTTTTTTTGTTGTTATATCGTGTTCAAATTTTTCGAAGATTGCATTATCAATATTCTCGCGTTCCCTGATTTTTTTCAATGCGGTTCTTTCGTTTTCGTCAACAACACCATCAGCGCTTATCAGTAAATGAACCAGGTGAAGTAACCCGAGTTGATAGTTTGTAGTCATAGGCCGTTTTCTTTCTCCGCTAAAGATAAAATAAATTTTACGGTAATAAAGATCAGGAAAAAGATTGAAATACGATAAAGGCAGAGACGTAGGCCAGTACGGTCATATAGATAAGCTGAATCATGGGCCACTTCCATCCTTTGGTTTCACGATAAACAACTGCAATTGTACTCATGCATTGCATGGCGAAGGTGTAGAACACCAACAATGAAAATCCTACCGCTGGTGTATACCGGGGACCACCGGTATCCGGATTTATCTCTGCCCGCATTCTGCTTTTAATGGTGGTTTGGTCCTCTTCGCTGCCTATACTGTAGATAGTGGCCATGGTCCCAACAAATACTTCCCGAGCCGCAAAAGATGTTACCAGCGCAATACCAATTTTCCAATCATACCCTAACGGGCGAATTACGGGTTCAATGGACTTCCCCAACATTCCGGCATAGGAATGCTCCAGTTTATAAGCCGCCACACGATCTTCAAGTCCTTGTTCAGTCAAGCGCAGATTTTCTGATTTCTGTAAAACATACTCTTCAGCCCGCTCCATGTGATCACCCGGACCGTAGCTGGCTAAAACCCAAAGGACTATGGCGATCGCTAAAATTATTTTACCCGCCTCGAACACAAATGCTTTTGTCTTATCCACAATCGTATACCCGACATTCGACCATTTTGGCCAACGGTACGTAGGCAACTCCATTATCAGGTAGCTTCTTTCATTTACGCGTATCAGAAATTTAATAATGATGGCTGAGATAAGTGCTGCCGCAAAGCCCAATAAGTACAATCCCATGAGCGCCAACCCCTGAAGGTTGAAGAAATGCCATACCATTTTATCGGGAACAATCAACGCAATAAGAATGGTGAATACCGGAAGTCTTGCAGAGCAACTCATTAACGGTGTAACCAGTATGGTAATGGTTCTTTCCTTCCAGTTATCAATGGTGCGGGTAGCCATGATAGCCGGAATGGCACAGGCAACGCCCGATATTAAAGGGACTACGCTTTTTCCGTTCAAGCCAAACTTGCGCATGATCTTGTCCATAAGAAACACCACACGCGCCATATAGCCTGACTCTTCCAATATAGAAATGAAAGCAAACAGTATTGCGATTTGAGGAATAAAGATGGCGATTCCACCCAACCCCGGAACCACGCCCTGCGCCAACATGCTGGTTAGCGGACCTTCCGGCAAAACATCATTCAGGTAATTACTAAGTGATGCAAACAGTCCGTCAATAAAATCCATTGGCACTGTTGCCCACGCGAATATGGATTGAAAAATTAAGAAGAGTACACCAAAAAATATGGCATACCCCCAAATGCGATGTGTAAGTATTTTATCAAACCGGGTTGACTGGCTGGTTCGGTTTTCGTTTGCTGGTTCAAGGGTAACTTCATCCAGCAGGTTTTGAATAAAGCCATAGCGTTGAACGGTTTCTGCTCCATGAAATTTACCGGGAAAGAACTTGTGCTTTTCTTTAACCTGATCAATAAACGTCAGCTCTTGTGCTTTCAAAAAACTCAATGAAGTGGGTTGTTGCAGAAACTGATAAGCCTCATAGTCATTGTCAATTTCAAGCGCATGGCGCAATTCCTCAACGCCTCGCTTTGCTTCATCAAAAACATGAAAAATTTCCTTTTTAGATGGCGACACTTCCTGACTCAAGACCTTTTTTAGCTGGTCAACCCCCATTCCGGTTCGTGCATTTATCGGCACAACCGGAATGCCCAGTTTTTCCGACAAGGCAATTAAATTAAAACTGATCCCTGCCTTTGCAACCAGGTCCATCATATTCATAGCAAGCACTGTAGGCAGGCCTAAGTCAATAATTTGTGTGACCAAAAGTAAGCTTCGCTTCAGGTTAGTAGCATCCACAATTACTACCACCACATCAGGGCAATCGGGTGATTTGTGATGCAGCAATATCTCCGATACAATCTGTTCATCAAGGCTGCGTGGGTACAGACTGTAAATGCCCGGCAGGTCAATGAATTGCGCGGTTGTTTGATCAGGCATTTTCGAAAAGCCGGTTCGCTTCTCAACGGTTACGCCTGGAAAATTTCCTGTTTTCTGATTGAGCCCGGTAAGAATGTTAAAAAGCGATGATTTGCCCGAATTGGGATTCCCCACCAATGCGATTTTCAAGTGCTTCTCCTGCATCAGTTAAGGATTGATATGGTCGAAGCTTCTTCAAGGCGAAGGGATAATTCATAGCCTGAAACACTAATGCAAACCGGGTCGCCTAGGGGGGCGCTGAAATTAAACCGTATGGTAGCGCCCGGAAGACAGCCCATCTCCATAAGCTTCACAGAAAGAATATCATCCTCCAGTTCTGATATGATAGCAACCTCCCCCGGTTTCATTTGAGCCACACTACGCCTGCCGTTCGCCATCTACCTTATTTAGATTAATTTTAAACAAAGATATGCGCAAAAACAGGCTGTTGCAATGATTCTTGTCAGGTTGTTTAGTTTTGCTTATGGGCAACTCAAAATCAAAAAAATCAAGGAAAAAACAGAAGCCTGGTTTAAAGGAAAAAATGCCGGCAAACCAAACTAATGAAAAACAAAACCAGTTTGATTTTGGAGGTTTGCCCCAACGTGATTTAAAGAAAAATTTAGGGTGTGGTTAGTTATTGCTGTAGGGATTTAAAAAGCTGCATCAGTTTCTCATTCTTTTCCTCCCTGATCTCACGTTGCTTAGCTTTACTATCCGTAGAGTGAAATAGAGGGCGCGAAAGTTTATCACCAAAAGATCGCGAAATTCTTCCGCCAACCGGACCTCCAACAATATCTTCAAGTGCCAGGTTTAGCAGGCGTTCATTCACATCACCCAAAGGCAGCAACACAAGATCATTGTCTTTATCTGCGATGTCGGGTATAAACCCATTGGAATAATCAGACTGATCAAGACTGTTGTACGACTTGACAACGATGGGTTGCATGCCCCATTTGTTTTTTCTGTTAGTATCATCGGTTATGGTTATCGATCCCATGTTTTTTCCCACCGTGGTATCGCCAACAATTTTTACCTCCATAAAGGGTTTCAACCCATTAATCAACAACTCACTTGCCGAGGCCGTACGCGATCCTGTAATAACATATACGTTGGATAACGATGCCCCGACATTTTGTGTTTTCGTAATAAATTTTGAAACCAGGAACCCCGGGCCAAGTGTTGGCTCTTTTATAATTGCATCTTCCACCTGATCGTTATACTCACGTTTAGCGAAAATGGAATTGTTATTGATACCCTTACCAATTAAGCTCGCAAGGTTTATCGTTGCAGATTCTGAGCCTCCGCTGTTAAACCGCAAATCAAGAATTAAATCCGTTATACCGGCCGACTGAAATTCAGTGAAAATCTGATCCATCTGATTGTTGAAAGTCTGGCTGGTGCCGGATGGTCCGTTGGCAAAAAAGTTATAGATGTAATACCCGATTTTCTTCCCACCAAGAGTGATTACGGTATGGTAAAAATTGGGGTTCTCAGAAAACTCAACGGTTGTCAGTGCTGCATCAGCTTTATCCTGAAACGAAGAACCGTTGTACCGTTTGTATGAAATGGTATGGTTCTCACTTATCAACTCAATCACCGACCGGTAATTATCCAGGGTCATCTGTATACCATTTACTTTCTCAATAATATCTCCACGAAGCAGATCAACGGTTGAAGCTGGTGAACCGGGTTTAACATACATTACCTGCATAAACACATTATTGGTCCCCTGCTTCCGGTAAAGCTTATATTCATAGCCGGCTTCTTTGGTGATGCCCTGCAGGGATTTAATCAGTTCTTCATAATCATCCTGAATCCATGAAAAGCGATCCTCTGAGGAAAGAAGGGAAGCAAAAAAATCTGGAGGTTCAAGACTTCTATTCGGGCTGGATGGAATCTGCGTATTCCAGTAATACCAAAACTCCATGTTATCGTAAATCCACCGGTTTACATATGACTTATCTGCTTCAACAGAGTCCTTGTCTTTACAGGCCTGTAAAACAATCAGCGAAAATAAAATTAAACCAGAAAAAAAATAGTTACGCGCTCTCATCAAATTCTTCATACTTCTCTAAAACGTTTTTCTTCAATTAAATTATACGGTGCTCCTATAAAATGTAACCTACATGCTCTCAGCTACAAAAACCCGCTTTACCCGCTCGCTGGTATTGGTTAATATTTCATAGGGAATGGTCTTAATGCTCTTGGCCAACTCCTCCACGGGTAACTGATCTCCGAAAACAATTACTTCATCGCCCTCTTCAGCATCTATACCGGTAATATCAATCATGGTCATGTCCATACAAACATTGCCGACTACCGGAGCGCGCTTGCCATGTACCAACACTTTACCAACCCCGCCACTAAAGGCTCGGTTAAAACCATCGGCATAGCCAATGGCAATTGTCCCGATTTTCATGTTCTTATCCGCTACGCCCCTTCTTCCATAGCCTACACTTTCACCTTTTGGAATACGCTTAATCTGTGAGATTATCGTTTTCAAGGTAAGCACTGGTTTTAATTTCCGCTCATCAGTGGTTGGATCTACACCATATAATCCTATTCCCAGTCTTACCATATCCAGTTGCCAGTCTGAAAACCGAAGTATGCCCGGTGTATTCAGAATATGTAACACGGGAGAATCGAAGAGGTTATTAGAAATTTTTTCTGCCATAGTCCTAAACCGGGCGTACTGTTGCCGCGAAAAAAGATCGTGATCGGCTTCATCAGAACCTGCCAGGTGACTAAAGATAGAGCGTACTTTTAGAGCCGGGTTAATCCTTAAGGTTTGAATAAGCTCATCTATATCTTGTTCATCAAAACCAAGCCTATGCATACCGGTGTCCAGTTTTACATGAATTCCGATCGATCTTCCCTTCAAGAAATCAATTAGTTCATGAAGAATTTTGAGGCTATAAATTTCCGGTTCCAGGTTATACTGAAGCATGGATGAAAATCCGGATGAGCTTGGATTCATAACCATGATTGGCACGGTTATATTGTTTTGTCGAAGTTCAACACCTTCATCAGCATATGCTACACCGAGATAATCTACTTTATGATACTGTAAAACATTTGCAACCTCTACACTGCCGCTGCCATAAGCAAAGGCTTTGACCATTACCATAAGCTTTGTTTTCGGCTTTAATTTCGAGCGGAAGAAATTAAGGTTATTAACCAGCGCCCCGAGATTTACCTCCATTACTGTTCCGTGTACCTTCTTTTGCAGTTGCTTTACAACCTGTTCGAATTGAAAAACCCGTGCACCCTTCACTAATAGTATCTGCTGATGAAACGCTTGCGTGTTGATGTGCTCCAGAAGTTCATTTGTAGAGGTGTAGAAAGCAGACGGAACATTAAAGAGTTGCTGATGTTTCACCAAGGCTGGGCCTACGCCAATAAAACTTACAACGCGGCTTGCATTGATTAAGTCAGCTATACGCCTTACTAAAGTTTCGTCAGACAAGCCAGATTGAAGAATGTCAGATAGTATAACCACTCTTCCATTTCGTTGATTCTGATTTTTCAAAAAATCCAGGCTCATTTGAAGTCCCGCCAAATCATTGTTGTATGTATCATCAATTACCTGGCATTGATTAATCCCTTCTTTTAATTCAAGTCGCATGGGAACAGACCGGAGCATTTGAATACGGTGTTGAATAGTCCGGCTATCGTAGTTAAGGGCCAGCATTACAACAACACAATGCGAAGCATTCTCAACAGATGCTGCATCGGTAAACGGAAATTGAATGTCAACCTGATTATTCTTGTACTTAAAGTGGTAATGATTGTTTTCTTTTTCTACGATAACATCGGCAGAAGGGGTAAAGCCCCATGATAACGCAGTAATGTTACTGGCTTTTATTGCAGCATTAATTTCTGTATGATCGGCACAGTAGATGAGTTGATTTACACGTTTAAATAATTTGAGCTTTTCAGAAATTTTATTTTTTAAGCCAGGAAAATTCTCATCATGTGCGGAGCCGATATTCGTGAACACACCCAGGGTTGGATTAATTATGTGTTCAAGATTCTCCATCTCATCGGGCTTTGATATGCCGGCTTCGAAAATGCCGAGTTGATGATGATCCTGCATTTGCCAAACTGAAAGTGGCACACCAAGCTGGGAGTTATAACTTCCTGGGTTTTTAATGATGTTGTATTCTAGCGCCAACAACTGGAAAAGCCATTCTTTAACAATGGTTTTTCCGTTGCTTCCTGTAATTCCGATAACGGGTATCGAAAACTGGTTGCGATGATACGCAGCCATTAGCTGTAAGGCTCTCAGGGATGAGGTTACCTGAAGTACATTGGCCTGAGAAAAATTCTTCCGCTCATAATTCCGCTCCACGATAAATTGCCGTATGCCCTGTTCGTATAGTGTCCGGATGTAGTCATGCCCATCGTGCCGTTCGCCTGCCATGGCAATAAATAGGGCGCCCTCATGAAGCACCGGTTTTCGGCTGTCCGTAATTAAATATACAACTGGTCTGTCACCTTCGAGGTGTATCACCTGCCCACCCGTAATAGCTGATAATTCGGAGAAATTCATATTCAGAAAAGACGTACTCCGTTGGGTACCTTTTTTTCAGGAGTGCTTAAAACTACACGGCCAGCTTCATCGGGGAAGCCTGTCACCAGTACTTCGGATAGAAAATTGCCGATTTGTTTGGGCGGAAAATTCACCACGCAAATTACCTGTTTCCCCACCAGCTCAGCGGGTGAATAAAGGTCTTTAATTTGGGCACTCGATTTTTTTATTCCCAGATGCCCTAAGTCTACCCACAGCTTTAGCGCTGGTTTTCGGGCTTCCGGGAATTCCTCGGCCTTCACAATCGTACCCGCCCGTAAATCAACCTTTTCGAAGTCTTGCCAGTTAATTGCCATATACCGCTAAAAATAGGAGCAAATGAGGCTTTTTATCTATTAAAACCCAAGATTTGTCTAATTATCCCACCGTATGCCAAACGAAATATCTACCTTTCTCGAAACAAGAAATGAAAGTTTTGCGTTTGTACAACATTACCGGTATGATGATCCATAAGAACCTGACCGCAACATTACTAACCGTGAGCATGCTATGTTCCGGTATTGCCTTTGCTCAGGATGATCGAATCCCTGATTTAGACTCCGGAAATGGATTAAGGGAGACTCGGTTCGACCCCTCAACGGATGTTTTGCCTGAATCCGATGTAAAGTCAATAAAGCCCGCTGTAATACCCCGTGACACCATCTCATCAAAACCAGCTGTAAAAAAGCCAGACCCTAAGGCCAAACCAGAAGAAAACTCATCGGTTCTTTCCTTCAACTTCCTGTATTATCTCATCGAGCGCTTCAAGCTCTCCGATATTGTCGATTAATCCATTCTAAACATTCCCATTCCAACCTCTGCTGATTTCTTATTAAAATTCTATATTTGCAACTTTGTTGCATATAGTGTTCGGGCGTATTATCACCATATATCTTCTGTTGCTCCGTGTTCTGGTAATCGGGCAGGATACCTGTTCGCTAACACTTGCGGGGTCAGTAGTTGATTCGGAGGGAAAAGCCTTGCCCGGTGCTACTGTTTTATTGGGAAAAGCAGGTGTGATAAGCAATGAACGTGGCGTGTTTAACATCACAACTATCTGTCCCGGAATTCACAGGCTACAGGTAAAATTTGTTGGGTTTGAGGATCATGTAGAAGAAATTAATCTCACCGAAAACCAAAAGGTAGTAGTAATCATGACGCCCTCGCGGATTGAACTTCAGACGGTTGATGTTTATGGAGAATCCTTATCAACAGGCATGACAAACGCTTCGCTTATGCTCTCTGAAACAGAGCTCGATCAATTGAAGGGAAAGTCGTTGGGCGAAAGTCTCAATGCACTTCCCGGTGTAACCGTATTACAATCAGGGCCGGCTGTATTCAAACCTGTTATTCATGGATTACACAGTCAACGTATATTAATTCTGAACAACGGAATCCGGCAAGAAGGACAGCAGTGGGGTATTGAGCATGCTCCGGAAATTGATCCGTTTATTGCTTCCGAGCTCACGGTTGTTAAAGGTGCAGAGGCTGTTCGCTATGGTGCTGATGCCATGGGCGGAGTGATAATTGTTAATCCGCCTAAGCTTCATCAAACGCAAAGATTTGGTGGTGAAGTAAATACTGGCTACCTGTCGAACAACCGTATGGGAATTTTATCAAGTGCATTCGAGGGAGGATTCAAAAATGCAGAAGATTGGAATTGGCGATTGCAAGGAACAGTAAAAAAGGGTGGTGACTTTTCCTCACCAGATTATGTGCTCTCCAATACCGGTTTGGAAGAGTTGAATTTTTCAGGCGCACTCGGGTTTCAACAGCACGATAGAGGTTTGGAGGTTTATGCCAGCAGCTTCAATACTGAAATTGGAATTTTAAGAGCGGCCCATACGGGCAACCTTACCGACCTGGAGAATTCCATTAAAAGCAATGAGCCCTGGTTTATAGCGCCTTTCACCTATGAGATCAAAAACCCCAAACAAACAATTAATCATCAGCTACTAAAAATCAGGGCTTATCAAAATCTTGCTGGCATTGGAAGGTTAAACATATTGTATGGCGGTCAGTTCAATCAACGAAAAGAATTTGATGTGCGCAGAGGAGGAAGAAATGATCGGCCGGCTTTATTCATGAAATTGTTTTCCAACGTGCTGGATGTTTCGCTTGATCATGAGCACACACACCATTCCGGAAGCCTGGGACTAAACGCTAATTACAAATACAACATCAACGAAACAGGCGAAACGGGTATTCGTCCCTTAATTCCGGATTACACGCAGTTTGTTACCGGAATATTTGTCATTGAAAAAATGCGCAAGGCAAATTGGCTACTGGAAGCTGGGGCGCGATACGATTACCAGTATTTACAGGTTCGAACCTTTACGTTTACCAACACCCTGGTTAAGCCAACATTTAACTTCCACTATTTTTCAGGTTCACTTGGAGCAACGTATTACTTCAATTCCACTATCCGGCTGAATAATCATTTGGGTATATCCATGCGGCCTCCTCATATAAGTGAATTGTATAGCGAGGGGCTTCACCATGGCACCGCGGCTATTGAAGAAGGCCTGATGCGTCCCGGTGGAGAAGTGCTCACCGACCAGGAACTAATCAAAAATGAAATTTCAGGAAAATGGATCAGTACCCTTCAGGTAGGAAGTAAAAAATTCTCAGCGGATTTTTCGTTTTATGCCAACGTAATTGACAACTATGTATTCCTAAGCCCTACCGGCACCCGCCTCACTATACGTGGATATTTTCCGGTATGGCAATACCAGCAAACAAATGCTCTGTTGACAGGGTCAGATGCACTTTTTCAATGGTCGGTTAGTCAAAAAATACAATACACCGGAAAGTTGTCATACCTCTATGCTAAAGACCTTCAGCGAAATGATGTTCTTATTTTTATCCCTCCAATAAACATGGAGAATAGCATTACCTATTGCACAGATATAGGTAAGGTGGAGGACTGCTTTGTGAAGCTCGCTGTACCAACTTACTTTGAACAGCATCGCGCACCGATTACTGTCTATCCATCTGACATTCCTGACTATACCGGTGATAAGATATACGACATTGCTCCTGCTCCTCCTGGATACACGCTGGTAAACATGGAGGTTGGCTTTAAAGTGCCTTTGAAAGATCATCATCTATCCATTAGCGTGGCGGGTGAAAATCTCACGAATAAGGCTTATCGGAATTACATGAACCGGCTGCGCTATTTTGCTGATGATGTTGGCAGAAATTTTATTGTTCGGCTCAGGTATAATTTTCATTCACACAACTAATTCAACTCATCCATGAACATGATAAACAAGTTAATGATCCATTGGCTATCTCGGTTTTTTGCTGGCTCAACTATACTTGCAGCAGTATTGCTTGTTAGCTGTGGTGATGATCCGCAACCTGCAAACGAAGAAGAGTTGATTACTACACTAACTGTTACACTAACATCTTCCGGTGGAGCGCCCATTACAATGACCTTTAAGGATTTGGATGGTAGTGGACCAGGAACTCCAACTTATACTTATTCGTCTGGAGGAAATGAGGCTATTTTATTAACCTCAACTACCTACGCAGCTTCCTTAACCCTTTTGAATGAATCGGTCACTCCATCAGAAAACATTACTACAGAAATTGAAGAAGAGGCTGACGAACACCTGTTCTGTTTTCAAAAAACAGGGTTGAGCGGGCTTAGCATCAACTATGCAGATACTGAGGCAGACTATATTGGTTCAGGCGTGCTGCCTGTTGGATTAACCACAACATGGACAGCCACAAGTGAATCCAGTGGGACTGTAAAAATTACGTTGCGTCATCAACCGGGAACAAAAAACGGAGATTGCCCCGGCAGTGGCGATACCGATATTGAGGTTACCTTTAACATAGTCATCCAGTAAAATAAAAAAGCCCCGGACACGCGGGGCTTTTTTTATGATTCTTTTTTTACAAAGAATTGCTCAATATCCTTCAACTTAAGGATGCCTTCATAATAGGCTTTGCCAAAAATTACAGCAAATATGCCCATGTCATTGAGGCGCTTAATGTCATCCACTCCGCGAATACCCCCACTCGCCAACACGGATAGCTCCGGGAATCTATCGCGGATGGCCTGATAAAATTCAAAGTTTGGTCCTTCCAGCACACCATCACGTGACACATCGGTTGATTTCACGTATTTTAATCCGCGGGAATGGAAAAACTCCAGGTGTTCGTACAATGTGAGATCAGATTTGCGTTGCCACCCGCGAAAGAGCAGGTTCATACTCTTTACATCGGTAACGTCTGCACCCAGGGTCATTTTTTCGCGCCCGAAAGAAATAATCCAGGAGGCAAACAACTCAGGATCGGTTACGGCAATACTCGATGCCGTTATATAGTCTGCCCCTGCCTCATATGCTTTGCTGATGTCGCCATCCGTAGAAATGCCTCCGGTAAAATCAATTTTTAAATCGGTATATCCCGCTATCTGTTCAATGATGTGGTAATTAACCGGAGAGCCTCTTTCGGCACCATCCAAATCAACCAAATGAATTACTTCAATGCCGTGATCTTCAAATCGCTTCGATAAATCGAGCGGGTTTTCATCATACGCTTTCTCACTGGTAGGATCGCCCTTGCGCATTCTCACTACACGTCCCTTGCGTATGGCTATGGATGGAATAACCTGAATCATGGCTTTGGTAAAACTGAATGGCTAAATTATCACATCGCCTTTAAAAAACCATCACTTTAAAACAATTAAGCCATCAATTCTGGCAATGGTTTTGTCTCATAAGTTCTAACTTTAAGGTATGAAAAGGTATTCTGCACCCATTCTGGCAATAATTGGTTGTTTTAGTTCTGTTTGCTACGGACAGGCACCTATCCGAAAACTACCACAAAATATCAACCGGCCCACCATTAACGTATCAGCTCCTTTTATAAGTTTAGATGGAAGTACCTTGTTGTTCACTTCTGACTATGCTGAAGACAACGTACCCACGGTTTACTATGCCTCCAAAGTAGGGCCCGACTGGCAAGATCCGGTAGCCCTTCCCAAGCATATTAACACACGGCTTAATTTTATGAAAGGCTACACCCTGAGTGCCGATGGTAAAACCATCTACATCACCTCCATTAAGTCGGGGGGTGTTGGCGGGTTCGATATCTGGGCAGGAAATTTAAAAGGAAACTCCTGGGGCGACCTCCAAAACATGTATGCGCCCATCAACTCCCGGCTTCATGAAGGTTCTCCCACCTTTACACCCGATGGCGCAACGATGTATTTTATGCGGTGCGAAAAAATGGATGCTCAAAAAGCTGAGCGTTGCAAAATTATGGTTACAAAAAAAGCTGCCAACGGAAGATGGGAGGAGCCTGCCGAACTTCCTGCACACATTAACACAGGCAACTCGCAAACGCCCCGCATTTCCGCTGACGGAAGTGTATTGATTTTTTCTTCCAATGCCATGAAGGCTGGTAAAGGGGGCATGGATTTATACGTGAGTCGATTGGTGAATGGTGCATGGTCAAATCCCGAAGCCATGGATTTTGTGAACACCGAAAAAGACGATCAGTTTGTAAGTTTCATTTCGAACGGACGATACCTTTTAAAAGATGCTCCCGGAAAATTCAAAAGCGAAATTATTGAATACCTGGTTCCCGAGCCCTGGCGGCCACGAGCTGTTATGAAGGTTGAGGGACAAATTCTTGGACAAGATGGATTGCCCATACCTGCCTACATTTCAGCTACCGATTTAACCACACATAAGCGATTCTTCAGCGGGCGCCCCGACAAGGATGGAAATTATTTTCTGTACCTCACACAGGGAACTAAATATGAACTGTCTATTGATCCCGAAGAAAGTCACCTTACGTTTTATTCAAAGCTGTTTGATATGACCGTTGAGGAAAGTCCCTTAGTACAAAAGGTAAGTACGGTACTAAAACCTGTGGCTGCGGGTGATGTATTGGAGTTAGATGGGATTCAATTTAAACCTTATACAGCAGAACCGGATGATGTTGGTTTTGAAATACAGCGACTGTCACGGTTGATCAAAAGCTCACCGCAATTAAACTTTGAGTTGCAGGTTTCACTTATCGGCTATCAGGAAGACTCCTTCCGTTCCCATCCTGACCTTACTGAAATTTCAATTGATAGTGTAATCATCCAGTTGGATGATATCGACACCCTGGGCCAACTTTACTCGCGTGACAGCCTGGTAGTAAAAACTACGTACCACAATAATCGAACGGAAAAACAAGCACTTGCTTTACTTGAACAACTCACCGCTTCCGGAGTTGATCGGTCATCGTTAGGGTACAGTGTGCACCTTAAATCAGAAGCTATACCTGAAAACAGAAAAACGCTTATCAGGCTTTTGGCAAAAAGAAAAGATTAAGGGAGTTGATAAGAGAAAGGAATTGCCACCACCGTTTTGTCCCACAACAAAACCATTTCAGCATCTTCGCCCATTTTTTCAAACTGAATAGTGAATTGCTCAAATTCGTTTTCCTGAGTAATGGCTTGTGCACTGATCGTTAGAACATCCAGTGCAGGATCACGATTAGCTTCCCCTTTGCTGTTTACTCCCCATTGGCCATGCTGTGCATTAAAAATAATTTGCCAGGAGGTGGAGTCGGGAACGGTCCAAAAACTATACTTACCGGGTACCAATTTCTTTCCTTCAATTGTTACTGTCTTATTACTCTCAAATACTGTTGCCTCATTCGCGCCTGTTCGCCAAACTTTACCATACGGAACCAGTCCTCCGAAAATCTCTCTTCCTTTTTTGTAAGGCCGGTTATAAAAAACCTTTATCTTAAGATCACCATCGGCAAACGTTACCACTTCTTCGGGGCTGAATGATTTCGTTTGCTTAAGGCGTATGGTGCTGACAACCGTCCAAAGGATTATTATGAGAACAATGGCAACTGCGAAAAAGATTAAGAGTTTCTTCATTTCTGATTTATTGAGCGCGCTTAATTAGGGTGCAAAACAATCATTAAATCTGGTAAACAAATTTCATTTCTTTGTGCAAAAATTACACGAATAGGCTTTATTTTTACACTCCCTTAAAAATACACTTATGGACGCATCCTGGACTCCCTTCTACGTTGTAATTGCGCTTTTTGTTTTAGCCATCGTTTCTCCATGGATTTTCCCCAATAAGATGGTAAGCGACAACAAGCACGATAACAAGTTCTAATTCCCCCTACCTGATATGAATATCTGTGTTTTCTGCGGCTCAGGCGTAGGAAACAACACCATCTATGCAGATGCAGCCCGCGAATTAGGTGAATTATTGGCCTTTGAAGGCCATACCTTGGTTTACGGTGGGGGTAATATTGGCCTTATGGGTATTGTTGCTGATGCCGTGCTCGAAAAAAAAGGCCATGTGATTGGCATTATTCCTGACTTTCTGATGAAAAAAGAGGTTGGTCACACCGGCCTTACACAACTGGAAATTGTATCCAGCATGCATGAACGAAAGCGAAGAATGGCCGATCTGGCCGATGCATTTCTGGTGCTTCCCGGAGGTTGGGGAACATTGGATGAAACTGCCGAAATCCTAACCTGGAAACAACTTGGTCTTATTCAAAAACCCATTGCTTTCCTCAATGTTGATGGCTTTTATGACTCCCTGCTGATCCAGATGAACAGCATGGTTCGGACTGGATTCTTAAAAGATACCAATATGGAGTTTGTGCGGGTAGCCGAAACTCCGGAACAAGTTCTCTCCCTGCTTAGACCGTAAACTGAGTTGGTTTTCTGAAGGTAAAAATTACCTAACTTTCGTTTGAAGAGAGGTTGCTATGATACGTGTTTTCGGTTTAATTATTTTTTTGATACCTGGCGTTCTTTGGGCACAAAATCAAAATCTGGGATTTCACATTGCCGATGGAAAAAAGAGGGTTCAGATTCCTATTGAAATTCACAATAACCTTATTGTGGTTCGGGTAATCCTGAATGATGTTATACCACTGAAATTTATTGTTGACACCGGTGTTCGCACGGCCATCCTAACACAAAAAGCATTTGCCGACATTTTACAGCTTCAGTACAGCCGGAAGTATACGCTCACTGCACCGGGTGGCGAAAAGCTAATTGATGCCTATGTTGCCAATAATGTTTCGCTGACGCTTCCGGGTGTTGTGGGAAAGGGACATGCCCTGCTGGTATTGGATGATGACTACCTCGAATTACGTAATCACCTGGGAACAGATGTGCATGGGGTATTGGGGTATGAACTGTTTAGCCGGTTTATTATTAAGGTAGACTATCAACGAAAAATTATGACGTTGATGTGGCCCGAAAAATTCAAGCAGGCAAAACGCTATGAAATGATACCCATCCGCATCCAGGATACCAAACCCTATCTGCTAGCTCCGGTAAGCATAAATTCCGAACACTCGCTTAATGCCAAATTACTGGTTGATACAGGTGCCAGTCATGGATTGTTACTTGAACCGGAAACAGATCCCCGCATACATTTGCCTGAGCGGACGCTCAACAATATTCTGGGAAGGGGGCTGGGAGGGGAAATTACCGGAAAGACCGGGCGCATTGAATCCTTAGAGTTGGGGAATTATGTGATCCATAAAGTGCTCGCAAATTTTCCTGATTCAAACAGCTATTTCTCCGATACGCTAAAATACAATCGGGTAGATCGAAACGGAACACTGGGTGGTGAAGTTCTAAGCCGGTTTACGGTGATCTTCAACTTCCCACATGAAAAAATTTACCTGAAAAAAAACAGTGAGTTCAAAAAACAGTTTTACTTCAATCTCAGCGGGTTGAATGTAAAGGCTAAAGGTTCATCGTTAAACGTTTTTGAAATAACTGATGTGCGCGCAAACTCCACAGCCGACAAAGCGGGTGTTTTGCGGGGAGATCTTATCGCCAGTGTGAACGGGGTGTTGGTGAAGGAACTTCACCTGAACCAAATCAACGGATTGCTGAATTCCAAGCCCGGCAAAAAAATCAGGCTTGAGGTAAGAAGGGGGGGTGAATTAAGAACTCTTGAATTTAAGCTGGAGGATCAGATCTAGCGAACCAACTTCAATAGTTCACGTTTTCGCTTGGTGTAAGCTTTTACTAAAAACTGGCGGGTCCGTTTAAATTTTAACGAGTTCTTCAACGCAATAAAAAGTGATTCGGAAGTTAGGTTTTGCTTGAGTAAATAATCGGCAATATCATTGGTAAAAGCCGACTCACTATAGTTAGAATTCTTTAATACTGTTATCGGTATATCGCGGGTTTTAGGATTCGAAGAAAGCACACCTACCGCCTGGGTAAGTTCATTAAACCCGATATTATCATCGATCAAAATATAATTCGGTTTAAATTTAATAAGACGCTGCCATATACTGGCCAGATCAAAAGCTGTCTCGGTAGTGATTAGCCGATTGGGAAGCCCCTTAACAGTATTGAGTAAAGCGCTCAACTCGATAGGATTGTTACCCACCAGAAGAATATTCACCTTCTCGTGAAGGGTTTCTGATTTTGATTTTTCTATTACCATAGCCAACTGTTAAGATTAAACATAAAATCAGTCTTAAAGGTTACCTGTTCATAAAATGTTTCTGGTAACTTTCTTTCTTTGACTGGGTTGTATTATGCGTGTTTAATCATAAGCAAATTTTATTTTGTCATTTAAAAACGTAATTGTTGTCGGGGGAGGATTAGCAGGGCTTATCGCTTCTATCCGGTTGGTCCGTTCTGGCATCGCTTGCACCCTTATCGAGAAAAAAAATTACCCCTTTCATAGGGTGTGTGGTGAATACATCTCTAATGAAACGCTTCCCTTTTTGAAACGAGAATCCCTTTTTTCTGAAACACTTTCTCCGCCTGCAATAAATCAGTTTCAACTGAGTTCGGTAAACGGAAAATCCACAAAACTTTCGCTGGATTCGGGTGGATTTGGCATCAGCCGGTTTACCCTGGATAATTTTCTCTACCAAAAAGCCTTACACGAGGGTGTAAACGTTATAGTTGAACAAGAGGTTGAGTCTGTTTTCTTTTTAGATGATGAGGATATGTTTACTGTAAAAACTCCCCGTCAGGAATTTTCTGCATCGCTGGTTATCGGGGCTTTCGGAAAGCGATCCCGAATGGACAACACATTAAAGCGTGGGTTTATTCAAAAACGTTCGCCTTATGTTGGTGTTAAATACCATATCCGCACGAACCATCCTGATAATCTCATTGGGCTCCACAACTTCAACGGTGGATACTGCGGCATCAGCAACATTGAAGATGGAAAAACCAATCTCTGCTACCTTGTTCAGCGCAAACAGGTAAAGCGCTTTAAAGGAATTCGTGACATGGAAGAAACTGTGCTCTTTCAAAATCCATTTCTGAAATCCATTTTTCACTCCGCTGATTTTCTTTTTGATAACCCTGAAACTATTAATGAAATCTCGTTTGAAACCAAAGAACCGGTTTTGAATCATATACTTATGGCCGGAGATGCGGCTGGCATGATTGCACCATTGTGTGGCAACGGTATGGCCATGGCCATTCACACAGGGAAAATAGTAAGCGACCTTATTGTTCAGGCAGTAGCGGAAAGCCGTTCGCGGGCATGGCTTGAAGCCGCTTACGCTGATCGTTGGACATCAACTTTTGCGGGACGATTGCGTACCGGCAGACTTATTCAAAATTATCTTTTTGGCAGTGCGTGGTCTTCGCGTGTGGCCGTTAACCTGGCCGTACATTCAAGCTGGCTGGCAAAGCAGATCATTAAGAAAACCCATGGGCTTCCCTTTTGAAAGCAACCCATGTGGAGGCTCAAAAATTTCTTCAGTATCAGGTACTACCTGAATGCATCCAGCACATGACTGCTGTCGAGAAAAAACCAAATGAAGAAAATGTTGAGGCAGGTGGCGGAGATAAAGTTCAGCCACATGGTATGTGAATAATCAGCCCTGGTTTCATCCTTCATCACCTTTAAAAACCAGTACAAGAAAAACAACAATACTGGTGTGAGGGCCAAAAGAAATTGCCATCCGTACTTTGGTTGATAATAGTGCATAAAAAAATAGAGGAACCCGGCAACGGCAAGCGTAAACAATAAGGCTGTGAAATAAAACGTTCCGCGGATACCGAGTTTTAAACTTAGGGTAATATCACCACGCTTTTTATCCTCCTCGTGCTGGTAAACCTGCGTCATCGGATAATTTCCCAGCAACATGATTGACGTTAACAAAGCCGGGGTTACCACGTGGGGTTTAAAAACTGTGTCCAGCGAAAAATCATTGATGCCCACATAGCACATCAAAAACGTAAAAAAGCCCTGAAATACTCCCGTAGTAATCCATCCGCCAATTGGGTATTTCTTTAGCCTAACCACCGGATGGCTGTAGGCTTTCGAAATTAGGCCATAAATGAAAATCATTGTGGCAAACAACAAGCTGATCTTGACATAGGCCAGCACAATGGCGGCCAGGTCGAACGATAAGGACAAATAATAGAGTCCCTTTGTTACGGGCGGGGGGTTTTTAAGACCTCCGATGCTTTTTTCGTCCTTATCAAAATAGCTGTTGAACCCATTGCTGGCCGGGTAAAGAAAAAGATGAACGATAAGAAAAACCCATAACAAACGATCGCCATTCGGGTTAGGAGAAATACCAACACTGAACAAATAAACAGGAAGAAGGAAATACGAGAAAGGTATGCGAAGGTGCAACCAGGAGGATAATGAAAACATAGTAGTTGGTTGAAAGGGATTATGTTCCGTCAGATTAAACTAAAATTAGTCCTTTTTGCTTTATTATTGATACCATGAGTTTTATTACGTCCATTGGCACTGCGGTACCGCCTAATCGGTTTAATCAGGCTAGCATTGCTGCTTTCATGGAAAAAACCATGCGGTTAAACTATGCCGATGGGAGAAAGCTAAAAACAATTTTCAAATACAGTGGCATCCAAACCCGGCACTCCGTTCTTGAGGATTACGGTAAACAAGACGGGTTTAGTTTTTATCCAAACACAAAAGATTTTGAACCCTTTCCGTCCACAGAAAAACGTTTGCTGGAATATCGAAAACATGCGCTTCCCCTTAGCGTAGAGGCTATACAGGATTGTATGCTTAAGTCAACCTCAACAATGCAAGATGTTACGCATCTGCTTGTGGTGAGTTGCACAGGCATGTATGCTCCGGGGCTTGATATTGATTTGGTTAAAAACCTTGGTTTGCGAAACGATGTGCAACGCACCTGCATAAATTTTATGGGATGCTATGCGGCCTTTAATGCGTTAAAGGTTGCTAATGCTATTTGCCTGGGTGAGTCTAAATCCACTGTTCTCATTGTTTGTGTTGAGTTATGTACACTTCATTTTCAAAAAGAGGCTACCGAAGATAATATGCTGGCCAATGCTTTGTTTGCTGATGGCGCTGCGGCCATGTTGGTAAAGTCAACGGCTGACAAGGGTTGGAATTTTTCATTGGATGTTTTTCACAATGCCCTTGCCTTCAACGGAAAAGAACACATGGCCTGGAGTGTGGGTAACCTGGGATTTGAAATGAAACTGTCTACCTACGTACCGGATGTTATCCGAACCGGAATCAAAAAGCTTACAAACTCCTTACTCGAAAAGGTAGACAAGAATATCAATCAGATCTCATTTTTTGCCATTCACCCGGGGGGCAAAAAAATTCTTGAGGTACTTGAACAAGAGTTGGGCATTACCCGAGAGCAAAACGGGTATGCCTATGCTGTTTTGAATACACATGGCAACATGTCTTCAGCAACCGTAGTTTTTGTGCTCAGGCAAATTCTGGATCAACTGAAACAAAGTGATGAAAACAAGTCTGTGCTAAGTTTTGCTTTCGGGCCAGGTCTTACATTGGAAAGTATGTTGTTAAGAATTCACTATGAGTAAATTCCTCAAGCGATCAACTAACAGTGAGATCATGGATGACCTCCAATGCTCGGGGAAAGTTGTTCACCAAACTCTGCGAGAATTGGATTTTATCAATCAGTGGCTTGGAGGAAATACTATTACACTAAGCGGGCTAAAAAAATTAATGAGCAACAAAAGTGTAAAAGCGATTTCAATAGCAGACATCGGTTGTGGAAGTGGTGATATGCTAAGGCTAGTGAATAGTCAATTTGGTAAAGATGTTAAATTAGATTTAACAGGTATTGACGCAAATCCAAACATAATCGCTTTTGCACAGCAGCAGCAGACGATACCCATTATCTTCATAACTGAAAATGTCCTTGATGCATCGTTTCAGAATAAAAAATTCGATGTGGTATTGGCTACTTTGTTCCTGCATCACTTTTCAAATGCCGAGCTGGTGAGCATACTAAAATCACTGGTTCGTCAGGTCCGCATGGGTATTGTTATAAACGATTTGCATCGCCACCCATTGGCATATTATTCCATTAAATGGCTAACCTATTTTTTTTCAAAATCAGCGATGGTGAAGTTTGATGCCCCGCTTTCTGTTCTCAGGGGCTTTAGCCGAAAGGAGTGGGAGACAATATTAAAAGAAGCCGGAATAACCAACTATACGCTCCAATGGAAGTGGGCCTTCCGGTGGCAATTAATTATTCCGGCCTCATAAAATTTTATCTGCCAAAGTAAATTGAAATGCCAAGGTTCAATCCAAACAAAGCGCCTTCTGCATCTCCGCCAAACTTCGAGTAAAATAATGATGGCTCAAGCGCAACGATGTCGGCCAAGAAGATTGCGTAGCCTAATTCAATAGGAATCTCTGAATAGGAATAATCATCTCCACTATAGCTGGTAAATCCTGCTCCAAGGAAAAACTTGCCGCCAAAATAATAGCGGGCAAAAGGGCCGATGCCAAAGGTCTTACCGTTTGTGCCGAATGGCTTATTAAGTGATAGGTTTAAGCCTAAAGCGAGGTTATCCATCAGGAAATACCCACCTTTAGTTGAAAAATTAAATTGTACATCATCTCCGGCATCCTCATCCTGCTGAATGCCACTGAGATTAGATGAGCCTGCCAGCAGAATGGTACCTTTGTTAATTTGCGCTGTTGCCGATGCAACAGCAAAAATGAGGAGGGGTAAGAAAATTCGGTTCATAGTGTTCTTCAGTTTATTGGTTATTAATCTTGTCTGGTATATATAGAAATGTGTTCGTTAACACCTTCATTGGTTTTAAACCAAATCTGTGTAAAGTCTTGCTTGATGTAGATTTTATTATTTACATCGACCCAGATAACCGTGAAATCATATAACACAGTGCCGTTCAAAGTAATTATGGGGGCATTAATTTTACTTTGAGGAATGATTATTTCATAGTTAGCTGTTGCTGTTTTACCAGCACACACATTAGCTCCTTCACTATAAAACAGGTTACCATCTTTTTTTAAGCGTAAAAAGTTATCCTTACTGCAGTCTGCAACGCTCTCAAAAATACTGACATTGTTTACCCGTAAATCGGTAAGCAGAAAAGATTTGCTGGCTGCATTCATAAAATCGTTCATGAATGTATTGTAAAGAGTGGCGCTACCTGCTTTATAGTCGGGCATACCAGGGTCATGCTCCTCCAATGGCTGTGATAAAAATACTGGCCAGTTGTTGGCTGCCTCCAGTTCAGCATAAACCACTGCGCCATTCGGAAATTTATCGCTAGCTTCACTCTGTCGAAAAACTTCACCCTGGCTATTGGCTGTATACGTTTTCAGCGGTGCTTCGCCATCTAACCAGGCTTGCGCAGAAGCATAGACTTTCACTGTTGCATTTGGCGCCCGCTGCATCTGGTTGTTAATGGGAGGCGCTTCACCCTGAAACACGATGTAGTCAAAAAAACCGGGGCTGCCCTCTCCATCATCGCCACACGCTGCTGTCAGTAGCAGAAGTGTCAAAAGTAAATAGGTTGATTTTCTCAGCATAGTTTAATCATTTGTCAGAGGCTCAATTTGCAACCATGCAGGCATAAAGATGCCGGCACTTTTATTAAACCATATGATTACTTTACGAGAAGGGCGTTTTCTTTTACTAAAAAATGAACAAGGTGCTAAATACAGTGAATGCGACTCAGGAAATTGCTCTTGTAACTTTCCCCGATCGGGATGCGCTCTTTTCCGATCCACACATTGGCTTCATCAAAAGAATCAACCCGTTTAATGTTAACCAGGTAGGATCGATGGATTCGAATCAAATTCAGGAGCGGGGTTTTATGTGTAAACTGACTTAGGTTTTGCGAAATGGTGAACTGCTCGGTATCAGTTTTTAAAACAGTATAACTTCCGCTGGCTTCTGCATACAAAATACTTTCAGGAGCAATTTTTTTGTGTTTACCATTAACCCGTATAAAGAGGTTTTGATTAATAACTGTCTGAAAATCATTTTCAACGTCTTTGTTAAACGATTTGATTTGGGCAGGAGATTCATCGCGTGAAAAATTGTACAAGGCTAAATCAATCGATGCCAACAAATTAGCAGGTGTAAAGGGCTTAATTAAAAAAGCATTGGGTTTTGTGCTTCGGGCTCTGTTGTATGTATCAGGATCAGAGTTTGCCGTAATATAAATAACCGGCAGGGCTATCTGCTCGCTCACCTTTGATACCAAATAAATACCATTAAGGGCACCCGCCAGATTAATATCCACCAATATTAAATCAGGGGGCTGATGAAGAATCTTAGACAGGGCCATCTCTGCAGATGAATAAATTCCGCTAACAGAATAGCCGCTGCTTTGCAACAATGCCGAAATATCCTCCGCAATAACAAACTCATCCTCAACAATAGCTATCTTAATGTTCTCCATACACCATGCTTTTCACCGGCTTTAATTTCATTTTGATAGAAAGACCTCTTTTATAGTAAACTTCCAGGGTTCCATTGAGCTTATCCTTCACCACTTGTTCGACAAATCGTAAGCCAAAAGAGAAATTAATATCCTTACCCGACTTTGCCAGTGACAATCCATTGTCGGAAACTTCAAAAATAAGAATTCCGGCCTGTTGGTAAAGTCTAACCCATAGCCTTCGATCGGACTGATCAGGGGTAAAAGCATATTTCATTACGTTGGTTAGTAATTCATTGTTGATGAGTCCAATATTCATGGCCGTTTCTACATCCACCCAAACCGGTTCAACGTCAATTTCCGCCTTTACCTCACTGGCATGATTGCTTAGGGTTGTAAACAGAAGTGAAAACTGTTCATTCAGATAATCATTCAAATTAACATTACGCAGGTCCTCAGATTTGTATAGCCGCTCATAAATCAATCCCAATGCATAAATCCGGTTAACTACATCATCTAAAACACCTTTGCTGGCCAGGTCAATCGTGCGAGCCTTAATATTGATAAGACTGGACATGATTTGAAGATTGTTTTTGACCCTGTGATGAATTTCGGCCAACAAAACCTCCTTCTCTTGATTTTGCTTTTGTAAAGATTGGTTTTGTTCTTCAATCAATTGATTTTTTTGCTCAAGCAGTTCAGATAATTTTCTCTTTTGGCGAAACTTCAGAAAGTTAAAACCAGCAGCTGAACCAACCAGAACAACCAATGAAACGGCCAATCCAATTTGCAGATTGCGCGCCTTCAATCGTGCATCCTGAATTTCACTTTGTTGCCTCAAGTACTCTACTTCCCGCTCTTTAGTTGATGTCTTGAACTCTACCTGAAGCCGTGCAAGATTTATTGCTGTTTCGGTCCGGTGAATGCTGTCAGCCAAAGCCGCATAACGACTTTGAAGGTAATAGGCTTGTTCATAATCGCCCATCTTTTCATACATAACCCTTCCGGCATTGTACAAATTGCGGGCATGAATCAACGAAATTTCATTAGCCAGTTTAAGTCCTTCATTCAAATGATACTTAGCCTTTTGAAATTCTCCCAACTGCGTATAGGCTCTGACATAGTTACGGTGTTGTCCAGCTATCGAAAGCCTGTTATTCAACTCAACATTACTACTCATAGCAATGTCGTAGTAGTGTATGGCTGAATCGGGTCTGCTAAAGTTCAAATGAGCATCGCCCATGAGTTCAACAATCCAATCATTATACAGTCGGGTAGCCGTGTTACGTTCCTTCAAAGATTTCCGGTAGTAATAAAAAGTGGAGTCTTCAATGCCTGCACTTTGGTACTCCATACCAACGTATTGCCAATCGGGTGTGTTTCCTACACGAATCATGGCTTCGCACATTTTAATATAAAAACGAGCTGCCAGTAGTGGATTTTTTAGCTGGCTGTGGGCTTTTCCCAAATTAAAATAAGTCTTGTATAGATTAACGGAGTCCTTATTAGCCAGGTGTCTTCTCAGATCAACAAGAGCCTCACTAATTTTTTCAAGGTAGTACAAAGAATCATTCAATAAACTGCCCATTGCACCATACGACTCTATCTCCGCTAACAACTCAGGATGCTGAGCCTCCAATTGTTCCTTCTTAAAAATATATTCAATAGTCTTCTTAAAATCACCTTTACGATGAAACATTAAGGAAATGTCATGCAGGGTTCTGATCTGGCCAGTGTAATCATTGGATGCTTCAAATGCATGAAGCGAAACGTCAAAATAGTACAATGCTGAATCATAGTAGGCCTGATAGTAGAATGTGTTACCAATAATATTAGCACAATCAGCTATGGTTCTATAATCTTTTATAAGTTGTGCCTGCTGCAAGGCCGGAAATAAAAAATTAAGGCCATCGCGATATAATCCATCAGCCCAGAGATACCGGCCATACATATAGCCGGCCCGAGCCCTGCACGCTGCATACGGTGATCGCTGAGCTTGTTCATATAATCTTTTCGCCTCCGGCAACTCATCTCTATACCTTTTGGGCATTCTGTCCTCCTGTCTGAATATTGCATTTAGCAGCTCTTCATCAGGTGTCTGGGCCGCGCCAACAATTACGGCTATAAAAACCAACAGGAGTACCAACAAAACGATTGGGTCAAATTTCTTCACGTGGCTAAATTGTACTTTAATATAAAGCCATACCTAAGAATTCAATTAACTCTGGCATAATTTTTCGTACATTCGATCCAGAACAATTAAATTGATTATGAAACTCACGCTTAAATTTATCCTGCTCACATTGTTGGTGATCCTTGGCGCCTGCTCATCAGGTGTTTTGGGCAAAAAAGTAAAAGAACCTTTCTCCGGAAATGCCTATAACTCAAATAACCGTTTCTGGCGCGGAACCGGTAAAGGCACCAGTTCACAGGATAACATTGCCCGAAGCAAAGCCGATCTGGATGCCAAAGCACAACTGGCCGGGCAAGTAAATACCACCATGAAGCAGGTTGCTGATCAATATCTTGGCCAGACCGAAAATGAACGCGCAGCTGATGTAGCCGATAAATTTCAAAGTTTGGTGCGCCAGGTGATGAACACCAACATCTCAGATTTGCGCAAAATTGGCGAGCAGAAATACTACAATGAAAAGACAAAGGAATATACCGTGTTTATGGCCTATGAAATAAAGAAAAATGCCATGCTCCGGTTTATGAAACGTCAGGCTAAAGTAGATGAAACAATTAACGAACGTCAGCGTGATCTGATTGAGAAGATTATTGATGAGGAGCTGAAAAAGTTGGACGCAGAAGATAAAGATTAGTAAAATTCTGTTGCGATAAAACGAAGAGGCCTGACAAAACAGGCCTTTTTCATTTCTGGCTCCGAACCAGTAACTTTCATTTCGCTAAATTCAATTCATGAAAAAAATTATTCTCTCATCCCTTGGCGTTATTCTCATTCAGGCATTGGTATTTGCCCAACAACCTCCCGGCACGGATATCTACCTGTTTGATCTTGCCTTCAAAAAAGGGAAATTTGTACTAACGAATGCTGTTAACATTTCGGATCGAAAAGGATACGATAACCAACCTTTTTTCCATCCTGATAAACCCCTCATTTACTATACTTCCGCTGATGAAGAAGGAAGAACGGATATTCTTGTATATAACTACGCAAGCAATGAAACACAAAAGTTGACCAATACCCCTGAGCGCGAGTACTCTCCTACGGTTACGCCCGATAAAAAATTTATCTCGTGTATTATCCAGCGCGACAATGGTGCCCAGGATTTAGGAAAGTACCCGATTGACGGAGGTAATGCCGAAATTATTATTGATAACCTTACTGTGGGGTACCATGTGTGGCGCGATGACAACACGCTCTTTCTGTTTGTGCTCGGTCAGCCAAACACATTGCACGAATATTCTGTTGCGGATAAAACCGATAAGATAATTTCACAAAACATCGGTCGTTCACTGCATCGCGTGCCGGGAACAACCAACATAAGTTTTGTTGACAAAGGTTCAGCTGAGTGGAATATTAAAAAAATCAAAAGAAAAGACGGAACAATAGAAACCGTTGGCAAAACCCTGCCTGGCCGGGAAGATTTAACCTGGACACCCGGTGGTAAAATTATAATGAGTGATGGGGTGAAGCTTTTTTATTGGATGCCGGGAAAAAGTAAAGATTGGACCCCTATCTACTTCCCCGATGGCTTATCCCTAAGTGGAATAACACGACTGACTGTTAATGCAAAAGGAAACAAAATCGCGGTTGTAGCTAATGAATAATTATTCAATTTATAATCGGCTAATCAACACATTGGCAAATTGAGCATTAGCTTATATTTGCACCCCGCATGAAAACGCTTAAGCACATCGCCATCTCCGGAAACATCGGTTCAGGTAAAACCACCCTGGCTGAAAAGCTGGCAAAACACTATGGTTGGACTCCCCTGTATGAATCCGTAGATACCAACCCATATCTGAAAGATTTTTATCAGGATATGACCCGGTGGGCCTTTCACCTGCAGATCTATTTTCTCAACAGCCGCTTCCGCCAGGTTAACGAAATCAGGACCAACGAAAAAACAACCATACAAGATCGGACCATTTACGAAGACGCCTATATTTTTGCATCGAACCTTCACAAAAGCGGACACATCAGCGACCGCGACTACCAAAGCTACCTGGACATTTTCAACTCGATGATCAACTTTGTGCAAGCACCCGACTTGCTGATTTACCTGCGTTCCGACATCCCGAAACTGGTTCGGCAAATTCAAAAACGGGGTCGTGAATATGAATACGCGATGCGGCTCGACTACCTCAAAAACCTGAACGAGCATTACGAAAACTGGATCAGCAACTACCGGCACGGCAAGCTGCTGATTGTAAATGTAAACGACCTTGATTTTGTAGAGCGTGTTGAGGACTTTTCCTTCATCGTGAACCGCATCGACCTGGAGATCAATAATTTGTTCTCTTAAGTACAATTACACCCTCCTGTGTAATTCCAAAACATTGAATACCTTTTTCCGTATTCTTTGTAATAACTAACCTACATTTTATGAAATCATTTTACATGACATTATTCATGCTGTCCGCCTTGCTCGTTAGCGGACAGGATGATAAAAAAGAAGTCAAACCCGACAGCACAAAAAAAGAAACTAAAAAGAAGAAAGATCTGCCGCTTGAATCCGACCGTACCGTTCACATAAAATCTACGGAAGGAACATGGATGTCGGTGGATGTTAGTCCGGATGGCAAAACCCTTGCCTTCGACTTTTTAGGTGATATTTATTTGCTTCCCTTTGGTGGTGGTAAAGCTGAACGGTTTACCAGCGGGTTGGCGTTCGACTCGCACCCTAAATTCAGCCCGGACGGGAAACACCTGCTTTTCATTTCCGACAGAAGCGGTGGAGAAAATGTTTGGCGCTTCGCGCTGGATAAAAAAGACTCGTTGCAGATCACAAAAGGCAATACAGATAATTATCAATCAGCCGAGTGGACATCCGATGGCAATTACATCGTTGTTTCCAAGGGAAGAAGAAATTTAAAAATGTTTCTCTACCACAAAGATGGTGGAGGAGGAGCACAGCTCATCAGCAAGCCGGATAACCTGAAAGTAGTTGAACCGGCTGTTGGTCCCGATAGCCGCTACATCTGGTTTGCACAACGCACGGGTGCCTGGAACTACAATGCACAATTACCCCAATATCAACTTGGCACATACGATCGCGAAACCGGAGAAACAGAAACACAGACCAATCGCTATGGGTCTGCATTCACTCCTACACTTTCGCCCGATGGAAAGTGGCTTGCATACGGAACGCGTCACAACGAGCATACCGGTTTAATGCTTCGCGATCTAAAGTCGGGTGAAGAGCGTTGGCTCGCTTATCCCGTACAACGCGATGAGCAAGAATCTATCGCGCCCATGGGTGTTCTTCCAGCCATGTCATTCACGCCCGACAGCAAAGAAGTAGTTGCTTCTTATGGTGGCAAAATCTGGCGCATTCCGGTTGCCGGAGGAAACGCGGTTCAAATTCCGTTTGAGGTTGATGTGCAGTTGGAACTCGGGCCAAAACTTGATTTCAAATACCCGATCAGTGATGAGAAGGAAATGATTGTAACGCAAATCCGTGATGGCAAAGTATCGCCTGATGGCAAGCAACTTGCCTTCACCGCATTGAACAGACTTTATATTATGGATTTGCCAAATGGTACTCCGAAGCGTGTGACCAATTTTAACTTCACAGAAGCTATGCCTGCGTGGAGCCCGGATGGTAGCCAGCTGGCGTGGGTAAGCTGGGAAGAAAATGTTGGCGGCAGTTTGTATAAAATAAATTTCAAGGCCAAAGGAGCCAGGCCCGTTAAGCTAACCTCATCTGCCGGTGTGTATTCCGATCCGGCCTGGTCGTACAAAAGTAATCGTATTGCGTTTTTACAAGGCCCTACACAGTTCTTCAAAGAAGCAGATGGGCCGTTTGCCTTTAAATCGAAAGAGAGTTTAGCCTGGATTTCAGGTGATGGTGGTGCTGTAACTATAATTGACAAATCGAAAGGGCGGGGCAATCCGCACTTTGTAAAAAATGATGATCGCATATACCTGTATCATGGGCAGAAAGGTTTGCTCTCCATTCGCTGGGATGGAACCGATGAGAAAGAACATGTAAAAGTTACCGGCATTACCGTGTATGGAACAACACACGATCACGATCATGACAATGTAAACTACTGCATGCTGGCCGAAACCGAACGTGAACCGCAGCAGCAACCATCAAACGCAAGTTTGATTATGATGGCTCCTGAAGGTGATCAGGCGATGGCTCAGATCAACAATGAAATTTATGTGGTGACTATACCAAAAATCGGTGGCGAAACTCCTAAGATTTCGGTTTCTGATCCGGATAAATCGCAATTTCCATCACGCAAGCTCACCACCATTGGAGGCCAGTTTGCCAGTTGGAACAATACCGGAAAGAAAGTGTATTGGTCAATTGGCAATGCATTTTTCACGTACGACCTGGATGAAGCCAAAGCAAGCGAAGAAGCGTTGAAGAAAAAGAAAGCCGAAGAAGCAAAAGCCAAGGAAGAAGGAAAGACAGAAGAGAAAAAAAATGGTGAAGACAAGAAAGACGAAGGCTACAAGCCTGCCGAACTTCGCATAAAGGTTTCTGTGCCACGCGATATTCCTACCGGAAAAGTTCTACTCACCAACGCCCGCATCATTACCATGAAAGGGGATGAAATCATTGAGCGAGGCGATATACTCATTGAAAACAATCGCATTAAACAAGTGGGTGCCTCCGGCAGCGTCACCGTTGATGGCTCCGTACAAAAAATGGACATGACAGGAAAAACCATTGTACCCGGTTTTGTAGATACGCATGCACACATGTGGCCGCAGTGGGGCTTACATAAAAATGAAGTATGGATGTACGCGGCCAACCTGGCTTATGGTGTAACCACCACTCGCGATCCGCAAACCGCTACAACCGATGTGCTCACCTATGCCGATTTGGTGGATGCCGGACAAATTCCGGGGCCGCGAATTTACTCAACAGGACCCGGTGTAGGTTTTTGGATGTACAACATTAAAGACCTGGATCATGCGCGAAATGTGTTGAAGCAATACTCAGAATACTACAACACCAAAACCATCAAAATGTATCTGACGGGTAATCGTCAGCATCGGCAGTGGATTATCATGGCTGCGAAAGAGCAACAGCTGATGCCGACTACAGAAGGTGGATTGGATTTCAAACTCAACCTTACCCAAATTCAGGATGGCTATCCCGGTCATGAACACTCCTTCCCGATTTATCCGTTGTATAACGACTTCAACACATTCCTCGCAAAATCGGGAACAACCTATACGCCAACCCTATTGGTTTCGTATGGTGGACCGTGGGCGGAGAATTTTTACTATGCCACAGAAAATGTAAATGGTGATCCGAAGTTGAATTACTTTACACCGAAGTCAGAGCTGGATGCGAAATCGCGCAGAAGACCAGGATGGTTCATGTTTGAAGAGCACGTGTTCCCCGATCATGCTGCGTTCCTGAAAAACTATGTAGCAGCCGGTGGCAATGCCGGTGTGGGTTCGCACGGACAACTACAAGGTCTTGGCTATCACTGGGAATTATGGTCGATGCAATCAGGCGGATTATCGGAGCACAATGCTTTGAAAGTAGCTACCATTCACGGAGCCAAAGCGCTTGGCCTGGATGGTGATTTAGGTTCCATTGAGGCCGGCAAACTGGCCGATCTGATTATTCTTGACAAGAATCCATTAGAAAATATCCGTAACACCAACACCGTAAACAAAGTCGTGAAAAACGGCAGGATGTACGAAGGCAATACACTTGATGAAGTCTATCCTACCGCACGCAAAGCCAACTTCAACTGGCAGCAGAGTAAACCAACCACAGCGCTCCCCGGAATTCGATAATCTACAAGTTGTCCTACATCTTTAAGATGTAGGACAACTTCAATTGCTATCCATCTTTCATTGGCCCAGCCTTGCTATTAAAGCTAACGCATTTTGATTATCTTCAACGTCAAAGAGATCATGACATGCTCCGAAGCTTTTTTCTTGTTTTATTCTTTCTTCTAAGCCTCTCCCATGCGAGCGCTCAGGAGCGTAAAATGTGGGTGTTGATTGTCGGCATTTCTGATTATAAGCATTTCAACAACCTTCAATTTGCTGATGATGACGCGATGGCCTATCATCAAATACTAAAGAAAGTACTTGGTAAATACTACTCGGAAGAACAAACGCGCGTGTTGCTCAATGAAGATGCCACCGCTGCCTCCATCGAGTTTGCAATGCGATGGTTGCTTAAAAACACCTTGGAAAATGACAGGGTTTTCATTTATTTCTCCGGGCATGGTGGATATGAAGATTTAACTGACTTTAAGTTAGGCTATCTTCATGCACATGATGCGTTTAATGAGACCTACAGTAGTGGTGGTAATATCTCCATGGAATTTCTTCAGGCCTTTCTTCAGTCACTTTCCAGGCGCAACGTGCAAACCATCTTCGTAGCCGATGCCTGCCACTCTGGAAAATCGGATGGGAAAGAAGGTTTTTTGTTTCTCAACAATCTCTTGGCAGCAGAGGCAAAAAATATTTATAAGATTTTATCAGCCCAAGACAATGAGAAATCCTATGAGCACCCGATGTGGGGCGGTGGACATGGTGTGTTTACTTACTACCTGATAAAAGGTTTGCTGGGATTTGCTGACACTGCACCAAAGGATGGTTTGGTTAGTTTAATGGAACTTGAACGTTATCTGTACGAAAATGTGCCCGCACAAACTCAATACCTGCAGAATCCAAAAGTTGTCGGAAGTCCAAAATCAATTTACCTGGCGCAGGTTGACGAGGAGCAGTTTGAACGATACAAAGAGCTTTACGCTGACGATACAAAAGTAAACCTACTTGATGCGCTTTCCCGAACAGATGAACTAACTTATGTTCAGCAACTCAGCGACACCGCCAAGGTGGTTTACGAGCTGTTCAAAACAGCAATCAAAAACTATCGTTTGGCGGACCACCCGGGAAACGATGCGTTCAGCTATTATGAATTTATAAAAACTGTTACCCCTGAGCATCCCATAATATCCTTAATGGAGGAGCGGCTCTATATCGCAACCATGAACCTCAGCCAGGAATATATCAATCAAGTACTTCAGTTAACTGAAGAGAAACCCTTAATGGAAACAGCGGATGGAAAAAATTCAGATGTTTACACCTTCCAGCTTACTGAAGAGTATAATAGCAATAAAAACTATACTATAAGGCGGAACTTAACGGCTGCTCTTTCCAAACTTGTTGAAATCATTCCTCCACAAGATCCGCTGCATAATCGAGTGTTTGTTAGGTATAACTATATGAAAGCCGAGTCTTGGCAGCCGTCAATGTTCATCAGAATACAAGATGTTAAAAGTATAACAAAAGAAATTGCCATTGAGAGCATACGCAAGGCTATTGCCTTAGATACAACCAGCTCCTATTTGTACTATACCTACGCCCGCATCAATTACTTCCTGAAGAAGTATGATGATGCACTTATAAGTTCAGAGAGGGCTGTGCGTCTTGCTCCAGCATGGACAAGGCCCTATGCACTGTTGGGCAATATCCATTACCGAAAGAAAAATGACAGCCTGTCGACTTACTATTTTCGTGAAGCGGTTAAGCGTAAGCCAACAGTATACGACTATGTGAACCTGGCTGGACAGTATTTTGTCTATTTGTGGAAAAACATAGGGTATCCTTACATTGGTTCAAAGCTTGATAGCGCAGCTTTGCTTTATGAAAAAGCAGCAGACTTGTCCAATAATCTTAATGAAAAAATTGACTATTCGGATTTTGCATTCCGGTCACTTGTTCAGAAGTACTATTTGGCAGGCAAAAACCAAGAAGACCTCTACCGTGGTTTTGCTTTAATAAACCGCTTTGATAGTATTCCTAAAACAAGTCTCCCCATCCTTTATGAAGCGGCCAAGTCACAAGTAAAACTAATGCCTGAAGAGCCACGGGGTTATGTTAACTATTCACGCTATTATGCTGCAAAGAATAAGTTTACCAAATCAAGCAAAATGTTAAGTAAAGCCAAAAGTAAAGGTTATTCCAATTGGCCGGAGTATGAGCGTTTTGGGGAGGTTGGAGAATTTACGCAATCAAAATCCTACAAGAAGTTAAAATCAAGTTAACTCCGATCCCTTGAACTGTACTAGCCCACTGTACAAAGGCATTACCGCTTCTGTAATTCAGCATAACGAGCCATACTTTTCGCTACCTTCGCTTTGTGAGGCACTTCATCTCCATTCTGCTGCTTACCCTTTTGCTGGCCAACTTTGCCGGCTCGTATATTTACTTTACTTTTCGGGCTATGCAAATCAAAAGGGAGATGAGAGCTCTTTTGGCAACCTTACCCGATGAAGACCTTGAACTTATTATTCTTACCCCTGAAGAATTCAAACGGGCTCGTGTGGAGGAACACGAAATAAAAGTTGATGGCAATATGTTTGACATTGCGCGAATAGTTGAAAAGGATTTAAAACTTTATGTCTACGGTGTATACGATGAAGATGAAGACAACCTGCTTTCTGTTCTTGATGCAGTACTCAATAATCTTCAAAACGATTCAGCACAAACACCACCTTCATTTTCGCTGTTCAGCGTGTTACACTTTCTGCCGGTACAATTTGAGTATAGCCTAACTAGCTTACCTGAAAGATCTTTATCCCACACTTATTACACTACGTCATTTTTTAATTTCTTTGCTATCATCGACTCACCTCCGCCCAGGTCGATTTAAGTCAGTTCAATCGGATTTCAATCCGGCATAAATTCTTTGACTTAAACTTTTTCATTTACATGAGACTAGCACTTATGGTGTGTTTGCTTATGCTGCGCGTCTATACGCATGCACAACAATCCGATACGACCAAACTTCTGAAAGAGGTGGTTATTTCGGTTAACCGGTGGGAAGAAAATATTCGTGAAGTTCCCAACCGGGTTACGAAAATCGATGCCTCACTTATTCAATTTCAAAATCCGCAAACCGCTGCCGATTTGCTAAGCCTATCCAACCAGGTATTTGTTCAGAAGAGTCAACTGGGTGGGGGCAGCCCGATGATCCGCGGGTTTGCCACCAACCGTGTACTGCTGGTTGTGGATGGTGTGCGCTTTAACAATGCCATCTTCCGCAGTGGCAATGTGCAAAATGTGATTTCGCTTGATCCGAACATCATCGAAACATCCGAGGTAATATTCGGCCCAGGTTCGGTTGTGTATGGCAGTGATGCCATTGGTGGCGTGATGGACTTTCATACTCGTCCAGCCTTGCTTTCATCTGATGAAAAGCTTCATTTCGCAGCCAATGCCCTGATGCGTTACTCATCGGCCAACAAAGAAAACACCGGCCATTTGGATGTTAATTTTGGCTTGAAAAAATGGGCCTTTCTCACCAGCGTTACCTATTCAACATTCGATGACCTGAAGCAAGGTTCGAAGGGGCCGAATGAATATCTGCGCCCGGACTATATGGTGCGCGAAAACGATGCTGATGTTGTAAGAATCAATTCCGATCCCCGCATTCAAGTACCAACCGGTTACAATCAACTCAACCTGATGCAGAAAGTTCGCTTTAAACCGAACGCCAACTGGGATTTAAACTACAGCTATCATCAATCCAAAACCTCACGGTATGATCGTTACGACCGGCTTATTCTGAAAAATAATCAGGATAACTTTGTAAGTGCTGAATGGTATTACGGGCCACAGGAATGGTTGATGCATTCCTTTCAGGCAAATTATATTTCACCCACTGTTCTGTTTGATGCAGCACGGCTAACCATAGCGTATCAGGACTATTCTGAAAGTCGTCACAACCGCAACCGGAACAATGTTAACCGGAACAACCGGTTTGAAAATGTAAAAGCATGGTCGGCCAACATGGATATGGATAAAAAGGTGAATGAGCACGTGCAGTTTTTTTATGGGGCCGAGTTTGTAACCAACAAGGTTTATTCAACAGCTTACCGGTTCAACATCAACACAGAAACGGAGGCCCCGCTTTCAACACGGTACCCTGATGACTCCGACTGGCGCTCAGCGGCTGCTTACCTGAGCATGAAAGTAAACCTCAATGAAGCCTGGTTACTCACCGTCAGCAATCGCTTCAATTATGTGTACACCTACGCGAAATACGATAACACATTTTTTGATTTTCAGTTTACTGAAGCTGAGTTAAAAAATAAGCAGGTCACGAATAGTCTTGGATTGATTTACAGCCCTACAGAAAAATCAAAACTGTTCGCCAATTTTTCTACCGGATTTCGTGCACCGAATGTAGATGACATCGGTAAAGTATTTGATTCCCAACCGGGCACGGTAGTAGTTCCAAATCGAAATCTTAAACCTGAGACCGCCTTTAACTATGAGATTGGCGCAATGGTAAGCGTTTCAAAAAAGTTCTCTTTTGATGCCGGTGTGTACTATACTGCTATGGATAACGCTATTGCCCGCGCGCCTTCTACTTTTAACGGACAAGACAGCATCGATTTTGATGAAACATTGAGCAGGGTAGTGTCATTGCAAAACATAAATGATCTTTATGTATATGGTATACAGGCAGGCATTGACTGGAAAGTCCTGGATTATCTTCGCCTGACCTCATCCTTCAATTATCAAAAAGGAAAAGAGCGCGATTTTGCAAGTGGATTAAACAGTCCGCCAACACACGTTGCTCCTTCTTTTGGCTCCACTCAGGTTATTTTTAATCGAAAAGGATTGATGGCCAATCTGTATGCCAACTACAATGGTGAAATCGCCAACAGTGACCTGGCATTCAGTGAGCAGGCTGATGCGCATTTGTATGCGAAAGATGAAAATGGAAATCCATATTCGCCCGCGTGGTGGACATTAAATTTCAAGGCATCGTATCCGGTTATTAAATATATGATTATCGATGTGGGGGTTGAGAACATTTTAGATAAGCGCTACAGACCGTATTCATCAGGAATATCCGCACCTGGAAGAAATTTTATTATTTCTTTGCGCGGCCGGATATAGAACTTTCTGTTGTGAGGTTGCTGCCTGTAGCCTGACCGTATTTTACACTTTATGATTATGAAAGACACCAAAGAAATTGCCAAATCAACCCGAAGTCACCGAAAACTGCATCGCATTTTTGGTTCGGCACTGGTTGCTTTCTTCTTCATTATCGCCATAACCGGGTTGCTGCTGGGCTGGAAGAAACATTCTGGTGGATTGATTTTACCAAAAACAGAAAAGGGAACTTCAACAGATTTAAAAATATGGCTTAGCTATGACTCGCTGAACACGCTGGCAATACAGGCTTTACAGCACTCCTTTCCTGAAAATCGCTCCGCCAGAATTGATCGTATTGACGCAAGGCCAGATAAGGGAATCGTAAAATTTGTCTTTAAGGACCACTTCACCGAAATACAGCTTGATGGTTCAACCGGAAAAGTGCTGGCCGTAAATCAACGCACCTCCGATATCATTGAGCAAATCCACGATGGCTCTATCCTGGATTTTCTTTTTGATACTTCCGATGGACAGATCAAGCTAATCTATACAACCCTGCTGGGCGGTGGGTTGCTGCTTCTCTCATTTACAGGCTTTTGGTTATGGTATAACCCGAAGAGGATACGGAAACAAAAAGAAGGAGTTTCTTCGGTGTCGTAATTCTATTAAAGGCTACTGCCAGATCGATTGTCGCAGGATTTCATCCAGCGAGTGGGCATAGGCAAAGTATATTACCCGAATAAAGTGGTACGTGCCTAAAGCTATTGCCAAGGTGTAAGCAACACGCTTGCTAAATAAAAAAGACTGAAAAAATTCACGGCCGGTAACAAGTTCGATAGGCAATATAATTAACGCACCCACACACGCTAAAAACGCAAAGGGCCCAAACAAATGAAATGAAAAACTTTTAAACAGGTCGCCTGAGTATAAAAAGACAAATGATTTGGTAATGCCGCATCCCGGGCACGGAAAACCGGTTGCCATTTTGAACGGACAAAATGATTGGGCTGCTTCAATTGATTCGTGGCTGTGAAGCATAATGAAATACGGAATAGCCAGTGTTGCAAGTGCACCGGCCATTCCATAAAGCTTGCGCCTTGTGCGCGAATTATTTGTAAAGCTTATTGATATCACCTTGTACAATCATTGCGGCCACCATGGGCACAAAAAATCCAAGCACCAATAATAAGGTTGATTGGTCTTTGTTTGCTTCACCGGTTTTTTCATAAACCTTAGGAAGTCCTTCCTTTCCTGCCAGGTAATAGAAATACAAGTTTACGGGCAAGCAGCAACCGGCAAAGATGGCGATCGGCTGGGAGATGACTTCTTTGTCGGCTACTGCATTTAAAACTTGTGCGGCTTTAATGTTCCAGTAAATCAGGTAAAGGCCGCAAGTAATAAAGCCCAGCAACAGAACGATGATGGGATCATTTTTAAAATTAGGTATGGGTTGTGCCATGAGTATGAGGTTTGGGTTTGGTTTAAAGAGGTAAATTACGCGAAGCCCCAGAATTTACAAACCCGTGGAATGACTTTCTCACGGTTCGGGTATAATGTCAAGCATTCATCATTCTTAAAATGTCCTCCACGTACTCGCGCGAGTTGGACAATCGTGGCACTTTATTTTGTCCGCCCAGCTTGCCCCTGCTTTTCATCCAATTATAAAATGTTCCGGGCTGCACGCTATGAATTTTGGGTGCAACCAGCGCCAGGTCGTGTGCGCGTTTGGCATCGTAGTCACTGTTTACCTGGCGCAGGGTGGAATCCAGAATGTGTGTAAACTCAGCCAGATCCGCTGGCATCACTCTGAACTCAATGATCCACTCGTGCCCGCCCTTTTTATTGGCTTCCAGAAAAACCGGTGCCGCTGTAAAGTTATCGATAATAGCCCCGGTAGCTTCGCAGGCCTTGGTTATCGCTGTCTCTGCATTTTCAACAATAACCTCTTCGCCAAATGCATTTATAAAGTGCTTTGTTCGCCCGGAAATTTTTATTCGATAGGGCGACAGGGATGTAAACTTTATTGTATCACCAATATTGTATCGCCACAACCCTGCATTGGTGGTGATAACCATAGCATAATTTTTTCCAGTCTCCACCTCGCTTAACCGCAGGGCTTTCGGGTGGCTACTTTCTAACTCGTCCGATGGGATGAATTCATAAAAAATACCATAGTCAAGCATGAGCAGCAACTCTTCTGAATCCTTCTGATCCTGAATACCGAAGAAACCTTCACTTGCATTGAAGATTTCCCAGTACACCATTTGTTCTTTTGGTATAAGTTCCTTGAAGAGTTTCCGATAGGGTTTAAACGATACGGCTCCGTGAAAAAATACTTCCAGGTTGGGCCATACCTCTAAAATGTTTTTCTTTTTCTCCAGGGCAACTACCTGTTGAATCAACAGGATCGTCCAGGTAGGCACGCCAGCGATATTGGTAACATTCTCCTGAGAAGTTTCACGTGCCAGCTTGTCAATTTTCTCTTCCCAATTGCTCATCAGGGCTGTTTCCAATTTAGGTGTACGAATAAACTCAGCCCAGATGGGCAGGTTTTGCATAATTACAGCCGAAACATCTCCATAGTAAGATGTTGCCGTTGGATCGTGTTCGTTTACCTGGTGGCTGCCACCAACACCTAATCCTTTGCCGTCAAAAATTTTTGTGTCGGGATAATTGTTCACATAAATCGAAAGCAAATCCTTTCCGCCTTTAAAGTGGCAGTCTTCCAAAGCCTCTTGTGAAACAGGAATAAATTTGCTTCGGGCGTTCGTTGTTCCGGATGACTTGGAAAACCACTTTACTTCCGATGGCCACAAAATGTTTTGCTCGCCACGCATCAGGCGTTCGATGTAGGGGAAAATCTGCTCGTACGAATGAACCGGAACCCGATCGCGAAACTGATTGTAGGAGGTGATGGAACCAAAATCATACTTCGTTCCAAATTCCGTGTAGCGGGCGGTCTGTATTAGTTTTCTGAAAATTTCGTCCTGCACTTCATGCGGGTACTTCATGAAAAGCTCAATCTGATGAATGCGCTTTTTCATCACCCAGGTTAAAATAGAATTCAGCAGGCCCATTGGTATCAGGTAAACTCAAAAATAGACAGAATATGATGAATAAAAAGTGGCCGTTAGCAACTCCGGAAAGGCTCTTTTAAGAATTATATGCTTTACTTATTATAAGGCCTCATCTGTCCAGGTGTCTGAGTTTTGGGTTACTACTTTAGCCCTGCGTAACTCAAAATTCTGGCCGAGGTAAACTTTGCGCACCTGCGGATCGCTTGCCAGGTCTTCGGCTGTTCCGGATTTAAACAGCTTGCCATCCACCATTAAATAGGCGCGATCGGTAATGGAAAGTGTCTCATCCACGTTGTGGTCGGTAATGAGAATGCCGATGTTTTTCCGTTTTAATTTTGCTACAATGGATTGTATTTCTTCTACCGCAATCGGGTCTACTCCGGCAAAGGGTTCATCGAGCAATACAAAGTTTGGATCAACGGCAAGGGCGCGGGCAATTTCGGTTCTTCTGCGCTCACCCCCCGATAAGGACATGCCCAGGTTTTTTCTAACCTTATGCAGACTGAATTCATTGATAAGTTCGTCAACCTTCTCCATTCGCTGTTGTTTGGTAGACGGTCTCATCTCCAACACCGACATAATGTTTTCTTCAACGGTTAACTTCCGAAACACAGAAGCTTCCTGCGCCAGGTAGCCAATCCCTTTGCGCGCCCGTTGGTACATGGGCAATGCGGTAATGTCTTCCTGATCTAAAAATATTTTCCCTTCGTTGGGTTTGATCAGCCCCACAATCATGTAGAAGGAAGTTGTTTTACCAGCACCATTGGGTCCAAGCAACCCTACAATTTCACCTTGCGCAACCTGCACAGATACGTGATCTACCACCGTGCGGCTTTTATATTTTTTTACCAGGTTTTCAGCCCGAAGTATCCGTTGCTTAGTCATCAAACTTTATGTCTTTAATCCGAAGTTGTGTACTGGTGTTTCCATTAAACACATTTTCCTCTATGGTAAATACTATACTGCAGGTTCCGCCATCCGCCAGGCGCTCATAATATTCCGCCAGGTCAAACCCAACGGCCTGAAAAACATTTTCATTACCCTCCTGCCCGGCAAGAAAGCGAATATGCTTTTCCTTAAAGCTGCTGAGTGAGCTTACTACGTATACGCGACTTGCTTCAAAAACAGGTTTATGATTTTCCGGTCCGAAAGGAGCCATCTGCTTTAAAACACTTAAAAATTTGGGGGTTATTTTATCAAATAAAATGGGTACATCAATTTCAATAACCGGTGTAAGCATGTCTGCCGTTATGGATTTCGATACCACTTCTTCAAACCGCTCCTGAAAAGCCTGCAGGTTGGCCGCATCCATGGTTAAGCCGGCTGCATATTTATGGCCACCGAATTTCTCCAGCAGATCGCTGCAGCTTTCCATGGCTTCGTAAAGGTTAAAGCCATGTACACTACGGGCCGAGCCGGTTATTTTATTGTTAGATTCTGTTAAGATCACCGTGGGGCGATAATATTTCTCGATACAACGAGCAGCAACTATGCCAATTACACCTTTATGCCAGGTGTTTTTAAAAAGAACTGTTGACTTTGCCCTTTGAAGCGTCTCGTCACGGTCTATCATCGCAAAGGCCTCCTCGGTAATGCTTACATCAAACTCCCTGCGCAGATCATTGTTTACATTTACAGCCTTTGCGCGGGTCATGGCCTCCTCTTCCGAATCAGCCGTAAGTAAATCCACAGCAGCGCTTCCGTGCGCTACACGGCCTGCAGCATTGATGCGGGGGCCAAGGGTAAACACTATTCCCGAAACATCAAGCTCTCCGCGTAATTGAGAAATTTCTTTCAATGCCTTTAAACCGGGTATAGGATTTTCATTTAACTTCTTTAGTCCGAAATAGGTGAGTATGCGATTCTCGCCCGTAATGGGAACAATGTCGGAAGCAATGCTGACAGCTACCAGATCCAAAAACTCAAAAACCTCATTCTCATCTCTATGCTTGCGTGCAAAAGCCTGAATTAATTTAAATCCTAATCCACAACCACTAAGTTCTTTATAGGGATATGTACAGTCGCTTCGTTTAGGGTCCAGTACGGCAACAGCGTTTGGAATTTTTTCGTCAGGCAAGTGATGATCACAAATAATAAAATCAATGCCTTTGTGATTGGCCAGCAACACCATGTCGGATGCTTTGATGCCACAGTCGAGGGCTATGATTAATGTATAATTATTCTCTTCTGCCCACTCTACTCCTGCTTGTGAAATTCCGTACCCTTCTTTGTTTCGATCAGGAATGTAAATATCACATGCGCTATGAAATTTATGCAGGTAGTTGTACACCAAGGAAACCGCTGTAGTACCGTCTACATCGTAATCACCATAAATCAAAATTTTCTCCTTCTGCTGAAGCGCCTGGTGCAATCGCTCTACGGCACGCTCCATGTCCATCATTAAAAAAGGATCATGAAGCTGATCGAGTGAAGGACGAAAATATGCTTTGGCACTCTGCAGATCGGCAATGCCACGTTGCAGCAAAATAGAAGTGAGGTAGGGATTTAGATTTAGCGCTCTGCCAAAATTTTCAATCTGCTCTTTTGAAGGAAGAGGTTTATATATCCACTTCTTCTCCATCCGGTTATTGATTCATTTCAAAGGTGAGTGTTCCTTCCTTACCTCGCGTACCATTGGTTCCGTACGATCCGGGCAAACCATCTTTACCATTTCTTCGTGAGGGGCCCAGCCCTGCGGAGCCGGCATAACCCCCGCGTCCGCCCTGGCCGGCTTTGCCACTATAATTTTTGTAAATAATTTTTGTGCCAATCCAATTTCTGATCACATCGGCATTCACACTGCCAATCACCAGGTTTCCGGCATTACCTCCTTCGCCACCGCGGCCGCCATCGCCACCATTGGCGCCATCACCGCCATTGCAATGAACCGTACCAGGACTTCCGTCACCGCCCTTCCCACCGGGGCCGCCATCACCGCCATTGCCGCCTGAAAGATCGATGATTAGCCTTCCGCTAATTTTTAGTTCATCTACATAAAAAAATAAGTTTGATCCGGGTCCGCCTGATAGCCCCGCAGTTCCGTTTGTTCCGTCAGCTCCATCACGGCAAGGGCCGACTGATGAATTGCCGGGGCGGCCGCTACGCCCGGGTTGGCCATGAAGCCCAACACCAACAATCAAACAGTCCTTGCCAATAATGGCAACTTTTGCGCGAATGAAATTTTCCCGTTTTAATTCGTTAAGAATAATCCTGGAAGAATCCATCATGATTAATGTATCGGCCACGATAATGTCCGACTGATGATCCAGCTCAAAATGCTCACCAGGTTTGAGCACAAGCTTTTCAACACGCACCTGTGCCCACGAAAAAAAACCAACACACAAAAACCCAATTAATATTCCCGGCCGTTTCATCGCACAAACCTCAGTAAAGTTGACCACATAAAAAACAAAAAGCAGCATCGGTTAAGATGCTGCTTTTCAAAGATAGGGTATTTCTAAAACTATTCTGTCTTTGGTTTTTCTGCCGTTACGCCCTCTAAAACATCTTTAATTTCGGTGCGCTGTCCATCGCGGTAAGGAACAATCCAGGCATCTTTTACGCCCATTTCGCGCATATACTTCTTAAACTGATCAGCTTCCCAATAATCGCGGAAAATACCGATGGTTACGCGCTGGGGTTCGTTTTCCTTTACTTCACCACCAAAATTGGGGTTGTTATCGAAGTACTTGGAAAGATCTTTATTCTTGAATGCGCCAACCTGTACTTTAAATACAACACCTCTTGAAAAATCCATCGGGTTGATTTTCGGGTTTTCCTTGAGTTGTGCAAGCTCAGCGCGTGCAGATGACAACTGGCCTCGCATTTGTGAAAGTTGATCTTCCAACTCAGCAATGCGTGCATCTTTGTCGCTCATGCTTTTCTGCAGATCAGTCACTCTTTTATTAAGCGTGGAAACCTGGTTGTCTGCACTTTGCTTGTCCTCCGTGAACTGCTTGAGGTTAGCGGGGCTTTTGGCGTATTCTTTGGCTTTTTTCTTCCACTCCTTTTTTTCCTGCTTGGAAAGCTGGGCAAAAGTTTGAGTGCCCGCAAAAAGTAAAGCCATACAGAAGAGTAGTGTAATCTTTTTCATGGGTATAGTTTAAAAAGTTTAATAAAGGTATGAAATATTTTGAAAATCCTAATTTTCAGAGCGTTCCAACCATTTTCTCAGGCCTAACCCACGCATCAAACTGCTCGGAAGTAAGCAAACCCAATTCAATAGCAGCCTCACGCAATGTCTTGTTTTCCTGGTGCGCTTTCTTGGCAATTTTAGCTGAATTCTCATAACCGATATGGGTATTCAATGCCGTAACCAGCATGAGCGAATTCTCCAAATGTTGTTTGATCAGATCGTGGTTAGGTTCTATTCCAACAGCACATTTGTCGTTGAATGATACACAGGCATCACCTAACAGCCTTGCCGATTGCAATACATTGGATGCTATAACCGGTTTGAAAACATTCAATTCGAAATGCCCGGTGGCACCGCCTATAGAAACCGCCACATCGTTACCAATTACTTGTGCACACACCATGGTTAAAGCCTCGGGCTGTGTAGGGTTTACCTTACCCGGCATAATGGATGAGCCCGGTTCATTATCGGGAATAATAATTTCACCAATGCCGCAACGCGGCCCGGAGCTTAACATGCGAATGTCGTTTGCGATTTTCATCAATGCTACCGATGCGCGCTTTAGTGCGCCTGATAATTCGACCATGGCATCGTGGGCTGCCAATGCTTCAAACTTGTTTGGTGCCGTAACAAACGGATAACCGGTTAACTCGGCAATTTTTTTTGCCACCAATACGTCATACCCTTTGGGTGCATTTAATCCTGTTCCTACTGCGGTTCCGCCAAGCGCCAACTCACGAATCATCTCCAATGCATTGTTGATAGCCCGTATGCTGTTATCGATCTGCTGAACATACCCGGAAAACTCCTGGCCAAGGGTAAGTGGCGTAGCGTCCATAAAATGCGTGCGACCCGTTTTTACAATCGCATTAAACGTTGTTGCCTTTTTTGCGAGTGTATCGCGGAGTTTTTTCATCCCCGGCAAGGTGATCTCCACCACTTGTTTGTAAGCCGCAATGTGCATGGCGGTGGGGAAGGTGTCGTTGGAGGATTGTGATTTGTTTACATCATCATTAGGGTGTAAAACCTTTTTCTCATCTGTCAGTTTTCCACCACTCAGCACGTGTGCGCGATACGCGATCACTTCATTCACATTCATATTGCTTTGTGTACCCGAGCCGGTTTGCCAGATCACCAACGGAAACTCACCATCAAGTTTACCGGCCAGAATTTCATCACAGGCTTTGCCAATTAAATCCTTTTTGTCGGCCGGCAAAACACCCAACTCATGATTGGCTATGGCCGCTGCTTTTTTTAAATATGCAAACGCATAAATAATTTCTTTGGGCATGCTGGCCTCGGGGCCGATTTTAAAATTGTTGCGTGAGCGTTCGGTTTGCGCGCCCCAGTATTTATCAGCGGGCACCTGTACTTCGCCCATGGTGTCTTTCTCAATACGGTAGGTCATAAAAGGAATGGTTTTATTAAACGACTTCCAAATGTAGAAAAGTTAACATAAAAAATGCCGGTCAAGTTTAAACCGGCATTACATGCAATTCTATTAGATGATATTAATTCCCTTTCTTCAATTCCCCACCCTTTCTAAAATACTTGTCCTCGTCAAACTCGTCATCACTAAGGGGTTTAGGAATCACGCCCACTTCCAGAATTTTAAATTCGGTTCTCCGGTTTCGGGCGCGGCCTTCCGGGTTGTCCGTTCCATCGCGATTGGTGTTGCGCGCAATCGGCACTTCTTCACCATAGCCCCTTGCCACCAGGCGGTCGGGGGCAATGCCTTTGGAAATTAGATACTTCACGGTAGATTCTGCGCGGTTTTTGGATAGCTCGTAGTTATAAACCAACGTGCCCACACTGTCCGTGTGTGATCCCATTTCAATTTTTATTTCCGGATTGTCGATCAAAAGCTGAACGAGTTTGTCGAGTTCCTTGGCTGCATCGGTTCGGATATCATATTTATCAAAATCAAAATAAATATTTTCCAGTCTGAAAATCTTGTTGATCTCAATTTTATCGAGAATCATAATAGTGTCCAATGTAATGTTGGTTACCAAATCTTTTAAGGTGGCCGGATCAACTGATTTCCCTTTTGTGGTATAAGGCTGGCGTTTTACAAGGTAGCCGTCCGTTTCACCAATCAGGTTGTAGTCTTCATTCTCATACACGCGGAACAAAAACTTACCATCATTACCGGTTACAAAATCCTGCATCGCATCACCTTGCGTATCGAGCAGCGATACGCGAACATTTGGCAGAATCTGGAGCGTGCTGTCGTTTACGGGTGTGTAGGTTATACCCGCCAGAAAATAGTTCACCACCTTCAGGTTCGGATCTTCATTTACAAAGGTGTAGATGTCATCATCACCTTTACCGCCTTCGCGGTTAGAGGTGAAGAACCCACGATCGGGACGGAATAAAAATATTCCAAAATCATCGGCTGGTGAGTTCATGGGCTCACCCAGATTTTCAATGGTTGTTTTACCACTGGCGCGCTTTACCACAAACAAATCTATTCCGCCAAAACCGGGATGTCCATCGGAAGCAAAGTATAGCTTACCATCTTCCGAAACATAGGGAAACAGTTCATTGCCGGCCGTATTGATTTCAGGACCAAGATTTCGTACGCGGGAAAACCTTCCGCGCGAATCCATTTGTGCTGAGTAAATATCGGTGCCGCCATAACCACCCGGACGGTTCGATGCAAAATACAGTGTGCGGCCATCGGGCGCAAAAGCGGGTGAAGAATCCCAGCTGTTGTTTCTGGCTACCGCATCATACTCATCTTTAAATTGGGTATTTATATTGAGGCGTTGTGGTTCGCTCCACTCACCGTTTCGAAAACGTGAAAGGTATAAATCAACATCCGCTCCGCCCTTTTTCTTACGGGTGTTACCCATGGCGAAGACCATGGTGCGGCCATCGGGTGTAAACGTTGGGCAGCCTACATTGCGTAGGTCATCATTAATACCTGCCGGTAACGCCTGAATGGTGGTAACGTCAACATTGGCGCCTCTGGTAGCGGCTTTAAAAATCGATGTAAAGGGTTTGCCCTCCGCTTCATAAATTTTTCCATTGCCACGCGATGAGGTGAAGTACAATTCATTGTTCAGGTAAACCGGTGCATATTCACTCGCTGGTGTATTGAGTAGTTCAAGGTTCTTAACTTTGTAATAACTTCCTTTTTCACGCAACTTCTCCAGTGATGCAAGGCCGTTGTATTCAACTTGTGCGCGGTCTTTAAGTTTTTCATTTGTTGTGCGCCTGATCAGTTCTTCTAACTGCTTGCGCGACTCATTGTACTTTGAGTTGGCTTTAAGTGCCTGAGCATAGTAAAATTGAATGGAGTCCTTATCAACACCAGCTCCACCTGCTTTGGCATAATAGGCTTCAGCTTCTTTAATACGATTTGAAAGACGATATGATTCGCCAACAAAATAATTGGCTTTGGCGGGCTCTTTTGGTTTGCTCTTATTAAAAAGATTGATGGCGTTTTGATACTCCCCCCGCATAAATGCTTTGGTGGCCTTTTTCTCCACACTGCAGCCCGCAAACAGAAGAGCCACCGCAAAAAATACTACAAACCTCATATCTCTAACCGACTAAGCTTTAAAGCTACAAAAAAAAGTATAACCCCTGGACTAAACCGCAGCCTTGCTGAGATATCGTTTCAACCAGGTTTCACCTGCCGGGGATTTCCATCGTTTGTCAAAATCGCCTTTGGTCAGCACCGTATTATCAAATACCGTTGTGCGGCTATTCCAAACTCCGTTTTCGTGCGCCTGCTTCAGCTCCGGCAGCTTTATTAAATGAACCTTTTCATCCAGCAACAAGGGCACGTTGGTGCGTTCAAAAAAGTCAATGCCGGTTTGCAAGCCCAACTGCCTGATGACGTGCACCGATGAATCAATTGAACAGCCACTGGCCTCATGGTGCGCTTCATCTACCGCCAATACAATAAAATAATTGTGTAATACCTGAAACGAGGCTTTGAGCGGCTGGTTGTGCGCAGCCCAGCTATTGGTAAACGCATGAAGTGCCATTGAAATTGCATTTACCTCCTCCGGCTTAAAAGCCCGGTTGGATTGATAAATCCAAACGCGTGCTGAATCGGGTAGTGTTTTAAAGGGTACAAACATCTTGCAAATCTTAGTTTTATAAACCGTTAGCCTCTGCGATAAGTTCGGCCAGGTCTTTTACGTTAACATCGGTTTCACGCTCCTTGGTCTTCACCCCATCGGTAATCATGGTCATGCAAAACGGACACGCTACAGCAATTGTGGTAGCGCCTGTAGCCAGCGCTTCTTCCGTGCGATCGGTGTTGATTTCCTTTTTTCCTTTCTCGGCATCCTTAAACATTTGCGCTCCTCCCGCGCCACAACACAAACCGGTAGTGCGGCAACGTTTCATTTCCACGAGGTCAACATCTAATGCTTCCAACACTTCGCGTGGGGCTTCATAAATATTATTTGCACGGCCCAGGTAGCAGGAATCGTGAAAGGTGATCTTCTTTCCTTTAAAGGCGTGGCCGTCTTTCAGTTTAATTTTTCCTTCATTGATTAATTGCTGAAGAAAGGTAGCGTGGTGAATCACCTCGTAGTTACCACCCAGCTCAGGATATTCATTTTTAAGTGTGTTAAAACAATGCGGACAAGCCGTAACAATTCTCTTCACACCATATCCATTCAAAACCTGAATGTTACTCATGGCCTGCATCTGAAACAGAAACTCATTACCCGCCCTGCGGGCCGGATCGCCTGTGCAAGACTCTTCCGTGCCCAATACACCAAACTTAATCTCCAGTGCATTTAAAATTTTTACGAATGCTTTCGTTACGCGCTTGTAGCGATCATCAAATGATCCGGCACAACCCACCCAAAATAAAATTTCAGGTGATTCGCCTTTTGCGCTAAGTTCAGCCAATGTGGGTACGTTCATGTCGTCAAGATTTTTTAAACTCCAAATTGCTGCAGGTGATGATCGAGGTGTTTGTACTGCCCGCGTGCCCATTCTTCGGGTGTTAATTTTCCAAAAAAAGGATTCGGGTGTTTCGTACACGCTTCAGGGCCACCAGCTGCAAACGCTTTTATATGATTGATCAGTTTTTCTTTTTCTTCTTCAAACTTTTTTGAATCGGCCACAATCAAATTTCTCCCTGTCGGGCTGTTCTTCGGATGCGGCTTTGCGCCAAAAAATTTATCCTTAACCGCCCAGCCTAACAAAATACCCAACACACTGCGTTTAGGTTTATCCAGGCCGCGTGCGATACGCAATAGAATAGAACAATGCGCCAACATTTGCGCAACATCCATCTTTCCCCAAAGGCGTTGGGTTTCTGGAGTTAATTTTTCAATCCTGTTAAGGATTTCTTGTGAATCGTTCTGATCAAAAAGATTTTTCATGACTAATCTTTAGCCCAGTTAAACCTGTCGCTGGGTGAAAATTTCCAAGGTGCAAAATTGGTTTCAATGTTTTGAAACATCGAATTCCACGATGCGGGCGATCCGGATTCTTCCATCGCTACATATCGCCTTAACTCCAGAATTATATCCAACGGATTAATCATAACCGGGCACGCTTCCACGCAGGCATTGCAACTGGTGCACGCGTTAATTTCTTCTTTGGTAATGTAATCGCCCAGTAAGGATTTTCCATCATCCAGTTTGCCGTCATTTTTCATCACTTCCTCCACGCGGTCGCGTGTGTCCATCATGATCTTGCGTGGCGAAAGTTTCTTGCCGGTAAGATTAGCCGGGCACTCCGAAGTGCACCGCCCGCATTCCGTACAGGCAAAAGCAGCTATTAAGTTTATGCGCGCTAAATCGTTAACATCTTTTGCTCCGAAGCGGCCGGGCTCTGTTGGTGTTGAAGCTTCCGCCAAACCCAACATCGATTTAACTTCCTGTGTTACCACAGGCATGTTGTGAATCTGACCTTTTGGTTCCAGGCGTGCATAATATGTATTGGGAAACGCCATGAAAATATGCAGGTGCTTGGAGTAGGTTACATACAGTGCAAAACCGAGTATGCCTACAATGTGAAACCACCAGGCAAAGCGCTCGATTACTATCAATGAACCTGTTTCCAGATTTTCAAAAACCGGCATCAGAAAACTGCTAAAGAAAAGCGAACCCGTTGCCGTGTAGTGCGCATCGCGGGATTGCAGCAGTTGATCCGTTGCGTTCATGGTTAGGATGGCCAGCATGAGCACAATCTCTACCACAAGAATGGTGTTGGCATCCAATCGTGGCCAGCTTGTCATCTCAGCCGACCAGAACCGTGGAATTTTTAACACATTTCTTCGGATGAGGAAGAATACGCACGACAACAAAACGGCCACCGCCAGAAATTCAAACACATTCATTAACACCGGGTAGATTGAACCTAAAAAAGGTGCAAAAAAGCGGTGCGTTCCGGCCAGTCCGTCAATTATAAACTCCAACACCTCCAGGTTGATGATGAGAAAACCGGCATAAATGAAAAAATGCAGCACAGCCGGCACCAGTCGTTTAAACATTTTCTTCTGCCCAAAGGCGATAAGCAATACGTTTTTCCAGCGCGCTGAAGAGTCGCCTGTTAGCGGGGTTTGTTTGCCCAGTTGAATGCCCTTACTAATCGGGCCAATCCGCCTCGCAATAAAGTAGGAGAAGCCCAGCAGAACGATTGCAAATACTACCTGTTGAATCATGCGTGATAGTTAATTCCCAAAATCCTTAAATCCAAAAATACGGCCCGGTTTTGCACCGAGTCTAAAAATACATACTTTTGTGCCCCCTGAATAACACTCAGGAGCAGATTTATCCCGGTGACGTAGCTCAGTTGGTAGAGCAAAGGACTGAAAATCCTTGTGTCGGGGGTTCAATTCCCTCCGTCACCACAAACCTCAGTAACTTACTGGGGTTTTTTTATGCCCTATTTTGTATACATCCTGAAAAGCCAACTTAACCAATCCTTTTACAAAGGACATACTGATGATCTTGTGCGGAGGATAGCGGAGCACAACTCCGGAAAGGTTACTTATTCGAAAAAATTCAGACCCTGGAATCTGGTTTGGCTTACAACAAAACCTAACAAAAAAGAGGCTTATGAACTCGAACCACGCCCTGCTCACTATGGTTCAAACCTGACGTGGCTACGCCAGTCAGGGTGCTGACCGTAGCGTCAGCATTCCCTCCGTCACCACAAACCTCAGTAACTTACTGGGGTTTTTTTATGCCCTGTTTTGTATACATCCTGCAAAGCCAACTTAACCAATCCTTTTACAAAGGACATACTGATGATCTTGTGCGGAGGATAGCGGAGCACAACTCCGGAAAGGTTACTTATTCGAAAAAATTCAGACCCTGGAATCTGGTTTGGCTTACAACAAAACCTAACAAAAAAGAGGCTTATGGGCTCGAACTAAAACTTAAAAACACGGAGCATCAGCCTACGGTTGGCAGCGTTTGTTTGCAGAAATCCCTTTATTTCTGCCATACTCTTCATTTACTAATATTTGTGGGTAATTTTCATCTCTGAATTTGCCGAATGTTTGAAGGATTGTCGAATGAAATAATCGCGCGCACGGCCGCCACTTACCTGGCTGAGTCGATCATTGGTCTTGTGATCGCCATTGCTTTTGTGTACTTCAGCAAGGTTTACTACCGGCCGTTCATGAAAACCTGGGCGTGGAGCTTTGGCTTTTTCGCCCTGGCTGCTTTTTCATTGGCTTTCACCACGCTTTATGGATACAACAAGAATGACGGAGTAAGGCTGGTTGCCTCTTTTGTTTCACAGTGTGGGATTTTCCTTCACGCTTTCTTTTTGCTTGTTGGATTAACTGAAATCATTCGGAAAAAGTCATTCAAAAGATCTTTTATCCTTGGGGTTTCTGCCCTCATTGCAGGCGTTTGCTTTCTTACCATCTGGGCATATTATGACACTCCGGGAACAGAGGGTTCTTTAAACCGCTATATGCTACGGGTAGGCCTTCGGTATTTTGTTATCACCGCAAGTTTTTTAGCTGCAGGCGTAATGGCTTTGCGAAGCGATGTTTTTACCAAGGGTATTGGTCAGCGAATTCTGGTATTCGCCTTTTTTCTATACGGTTTTACTTATGGTTACTATTTTACAGTAGCCGTCTTCAATTTCATGGGAAGAGAGTTCCGGTTTCCATTCTTCTTCGGCATGATAGAATTAGTGCTGATTACGTTGGCCGGATTGGGCATGGTGGTGTGGCTGCTGGAAGATGAGCGTGAACGACTCAATAAGATAAACAAAGAGCTGGACAGTTTTATGTACAGCACGTCACACGATCTGCGTTCGCCCATCGCCTCCATCCTTGGCATAACCAACGTTGCGCGCCTTGAACTTACAGACGAAACTTCCCTTCGTTACATGGGCATGATTGAAGATCGCATTAAACGATTGGACTCCGTTATCAGTGATATCTTAAAACTTTCGCGAAGCAAAAAACTTGATCTTAAAATTGAACCGATCAATTTTAATGAGCTGTTAAAAGATACCATTGCTGATGTTAAGTTCAACCAAAACGCACCCTCCATTGATCTTGATTATGTTGAAGATGAGGGCAATGTTTTTCGGTCGGACTACGCGCAGATGAAAATTATTCTGGGGAACCTGATCTCGAATGCAGTTAAGTATCACAACATCCATCAGCCAAAACCAATTATTCGTGTTGTCTTTAAACGCACCGGGCGAAGCGTGGAAATACTTGTTGAGGATAATGGCCGTGGAATTCAAAAGGAGGCCCTGCCAAAAATCTTTGAAATGTTCTACCGGGCAGAAACAAAAGTTGAAGGCACAGGACTCGGCCTGTACATTGTAAAAGAAGCTTTGTCTAAAATTAACGGAAGTATTGTGGTCAGATCTGAATACGGTCAAGGTACGGCCTTCACCATAACATTGGCTAATGCCTGATTATTTAAAGTGCTTTAAGCGGATAATTTCTTCCTGTGTTAAAAATCGCCAATGACCGCGTGGTAAATCTTTTTTGTCAAGCCCTGCGTACACCGAACGATCAAGTTTAATAACACTGTATTCCAGTCTTTCAAAAATTCTGCGCACTACTCTGTTCCAGCCGATGTGTAACTCAATACCAACGGTTTTACCATCATCTGAAACAATCGCCAGGTCATCAACCACGGCACGGCCTTCTTCCAATTGAACGCCTTCCAGAATTTTCTGAAAATCATTTTTCGCCAGCGGCCGGTCAAGCTCGACCTTGTAAATCTTCTTTACATTATAGGAGGGGTGCGAAAGTTTATCGGCCAAATCACCATCGTTAGTAAACAACAATAGCCCTGTTGTATTTCTATCCAAACGGCCAACCGGATAAACGCGCTCTTTCACGGCATTGCCGATAATATGCATAACGGTATTGCGCTCCTGCGGATCTTTTGTGGTGGTGAGGTAGCCTTTCGGCTTATTCATTAAAATATATACGGGTTTTTCTGCGCGCAACACGCGACCTTCATAGCGCACCTCATCACGCGCACCAACCTGAAAACCCATCTCGGTAATCACTTTTCCATTTACCGAAACCAAACCCATCTTGATCAGTTCATCCGCTTCGCGCCTGGAGCAAACTCCACTGTTGGCGATGTACCGGTTCAGTCGGTACTTACCGGTCTGACTGTTTATTGTTGGTGTTTCTTCTTTCTTTGCCGAATATTTTCTTGGTCTTACCCGTCCGGATGATTGCTTGTTAAAAAAGCCGCGCGGTTTTGATTCACCCTCCTCGCCTGTCTTTCCGGGCTTTGCAGAAAAACCTTCTCCTCCTGATTTTGTAAATTTTTTCTTGCGGTCTCCACGATCCTCAGGTTTATCAAAGGCACGGGAGGTTCTTCTGCCCGATTCTTCGCCAGCGGATGAGCGCTTATCAAATTTTTTGTATGGTGGCTTCGAATGATCTTTACTGAATTTGCTTCCCTTGTCAAAAGAGTCTGCTCCGGTACGCCTGGCAGGAGAGTCTTTATCAAATTTTCGAAAAGAGGATTTTGGGCCGTCCTTGTCAAATCGCTTCTTTCCCTCAAACGAACCTTCGTCAGATTTTCTGAACGAAGATTGTTTACCGAATTTTGGTTTGCCCTCAAATGGCCTCTCGTTTGATCGCCCTGGTGATGAGCCCTTATCAAATTTTTTGAAAGGAGGTTTGCTGTCCTTATCAAATTTTCGCTTGCTCCCGGAAGGTCCTTCATCTGATCTGCGTGAAGACGATGATCTTGGCTTACCCGAAGGTGCTGGCCTGCCAGATGAGCGCTCCTGACGTGAGGCTCCTCGCTTGCCCCGTGAGGGACCGGAAGAATCACGCTTGCGCATCGGAATCTTTTAGATCGGTGCTTTCACCGATGATATTAATCTCTGTTGTAAAATCTTTGGGTACCGGCAGATCAGCCAATTCATTGATGCCAAAGTATTCCATGAACTTCGCTGAAGTGCCATAGAGCATGGGGCGCCCTATGGTTTCGCCCTTGCCTTTGATTTCCACCAAGCCTTTATCCAGTAATTTCTGAACGGCATAGTCGCAGTTCACACCGCGAATGTTTTCAACCTCTGTCTTCGATATGGGTTGCTTATAGGCAATGATGGCCAGCGTTTCCATAGCCGAAGTTGAAAGGCGCTTCTTCGATTGCTGCTTTAACAAAATACCAATGCTGGCCTGGTAAGCCGGCTTGGTTAAAAACTGGTAGCCACCATTCGCTTTGTTTAACTGAAACGCAAATTCATCGGATGCAAACTTTTCCTCCAGTCGGGTGATGGCATTGCTGATGTCTTCTTCCGGTACGTCTGCATTGAACATCTCCGAAAGACAGGCCTTAATGTCAGCCAGCTTTACCGGGGTTGGCGAACAAAAGATAAGTGCCTCAATATGGTTTTGAAGAAAGTCCATCTTAGTCTTTCTTCATCATTTTAGCTTCAATAGATTGCGTGGTGTGGGGCACGGCAATTAATCGCTCCTTCGGAATTAATTTTCCGGTTACGGAACATATACCGTAGGTGCCATTCTTAATTCGCACCAGCGCATTCTCGAGGTTGGTAATATATTTTTGTTGGCGCGCTGCCAGCTGACTTAAATTTTCCTTCTCAGCAGTTTCGGCACCGTCTTCCAGCACTTTGGTATTTCCACCTGATGTTGCATCGGTACCTTCATCGTTATTACGATTCAATGTTTCTTTCAGAATTTTGTATTCGCCACGGGCCTTCTCAAGCTTTTCATGGATTAGGGCTTCAAATTCTTTTAGCTCTTCATCCGAATACCGTGTCTTGTCTTCCGAAACAGTAATTTTCTTTGAGGGCTTGTGTGCAATGGGGCGCTGGGTAAGCGGTGGGAAAAATGTTGGATTTAGTAATGCAGGTCTGTCTGCAGGTTTTGCGGCAGGCTTTGGTGCAACCGGTTTCTTTTCAACAGGTTTTGCTACAGCTTTTTTGGCTGCTTTAACAGGCTTTTTGGCTGCGGGTTTGGCTGCCTTTTTGGGCGCAGGTTTTTTAGCTGCCTTTTTTGCTTTTGGCGGTGTTGCCTTTTTTGCCTTAGGCTTTGCCTTAACAGTTGATTTCTTTGCTGCCTTGGCTGTTTTCTTTGCTTTTGCCATAATTTTTTACCTGTTTAAAAAGTTGCATCCGCCCGGATGGGGCTCCGTTTCGGACGGGCAAAAATACAGGGTGGGGGGTAAAACAAAAAATAAAGGGGGGTTTATTCCCATCCGCGCCTTCGGGTACTTTCTTTAGTAACGGCCGGCTATAACTACACGCTTCCTGTATGTTTCTACAAGTCCTGTGTGATCGAATAACTCAAACCACACCATGTAATATCCTGGTCGGGCCTTTGTGCCATCATCGCGATCACCATCCCAACGAAAGAAACCGCTTGTTGCCAGCGTTTGATTGTTTGCGAGTTGCCTGATTTCCCGGCCTTGTTGATCAATTATTTTTATGTTGGCCACACGTCCACCCTGATCGAAGTTGTAGTGTATTTCCGTGAAGTCAGGCTGACCATACAAGGGAATAAAAATTTCAGGTTTAATTTTTACTTCTCCTGCAACCGCCTGTGCGTTGCCCGCATTAGAGTTGGTATAGCCCGGTGTGGCAAACCCCTCGGTTGAAGCCGCTGACCTCCAATTATTACGATCCATGCTGTCGCCCCCAGGATAAATGCGTTCCAGTGAAACACCTTCTTTATCGCGCAGAAAAACAGAATGATAATTTTGCTCATAGCGCAGGTTGTCGATAGGGGTGCCGGATGGATTTACCAGGCTGGCTGAACCTTCGCGATCAGGAAAAGAAGGCAGCGAAGAAACACGAACCATATTGCCTTGCGAAGATTTTGGATAGTGCGCACGAATAGTGGCCGGATCTGTAGTAAACGCTACAATACCCGAAGGCGGCAACAAAAGATCATCGTTAGAAATTACCTTTAGGTTGGCTGGTAGCTGATTTTCAAAATTTCCAATCTGCCAGCTCTTCAGGTTAATAAACTTGTTTGATCGATTCAGGATTTCAATAAAATCTACACCAAATGGTCTCGGATTAAAAAGCAGTTCATTAATTACAATATCGCCCGGTTGTGCCTCTTCAGGAAAACCAAAACTCACCGTGCGAAAATCCTGTTGAACAAGGTTACCGCTGCAATCGCGAATGTTGTTTACTGTAACGGAATACGTTTGTTGTGCTGCAACGGGGGCATCCAGTTCCAGCAGCAGTTCTCGTAAATAAATAGACGCAAACGAAACGGATGTTACGGCAATGGATGGTGAAATCGTAAAGCTTGCAGGTGCCAGAAGATCCGGTTCCAGTTTTTCATCAAAACCTATTTTAAGTTGAGTTGATGATACCGGAATAGCAAATAAAAGTCTTGGCCCCGTAAGATCCGGCTTTGAGGCTTTCACAGAATTTTCTCTTCCGGGCGTTCCGCCTGTGGGGTGTTCCGAAGCAACCCAATTCTCTTCTTCCGCACACGTATTTTCAAGATCAATTAACTCCAACGTCCATCCACCTTGCCGCTTGTCATCGTCTTTATACCAGGCATCTGAGTAATCAACATAATCCGTCACTGCATTACCGGCATCGCGCAGTAACAGATTATCCCCGCTATTATTCAGTGTGGGAAAATTGGAAACACCGATAACCGATCCAAAAGCAGAAAACAAAGAAGCCGATGAATTTGATGTAACGATCACGTAAGCGCCCGGCTGCAAAATGAAATTTGGAAGTGTAGCCGTTGTCGATGGATCAGAAAACTTCCAGCCCGCCAGGTTAACCGGGTTGTTGCTTCGGTTATATAGTTCAACAAATTCCGCTTCGGGCAAACCGATAACGGGATTTGGATCTGGAAAGAGTTCGGTAAAAATTACATCCTTGTACTGCACCGGCAATGATTGAAAAAAGAAAAAATCAGCAATTGCAGATGTAATGGCGTTGCCCGAAACATCCTGCACATTGGCAACTGTTAACTGGCAGGTAATACCGTTGGGAAAGGGATTGGAAAAGGTTAACCGAACGGTTCGTTCATCGGGTTGCAAAAGAGCGGTTTGAGGCTGACCCACATTATTATTAACGGAGTAGTTGGTTGGCGTTTGTGCACTAAAAGGATCAATCCTTTCATTAAAAAATACATCAAGTGCGTTGACGGTTAATGTATTTACCGAAAGAATTAAGGGGGGTTCGGTATCCTGCACAATATCGCCAACATAAAAGTCGTCAAAGAAATGCCGGTTGAAAAACGATGAGGTTGACTGGGTGATGCGTATGCCAAAATAATTGCCTGTAGTAATGGTGTTGTCTGTAGCCGAAGTTTCTTCAAAATAATTATTACCCGTTCCGGTGTTATCGTACGAAAGCGTCCATACATGGGCTGCATCGCGCACAACTTTAATGCGCAGCACATTGTTTGAAAAATTGGTTACGCCATCCGTCCCGTTAATAAGAATGGAGGTCGTACCTCCAGCTATTTTATACAGACTGACTTCATCGGGCGTTCCGCCAATACGCACAAAGTACCCGTTGTTGCCCGGGGCGCTCAGGTTTTGGTTTGCCGAAACCAGGTAAACATCAACATAATTGGCGCTTGAGGTGTTAAACTGAAGGTTGATAAAAAACTCCCATTGGGCTTCGGTTACTTTGGCGGATGGTGTTGATATCCAAAACGAGGAACTTGCCACAGAGGAGTTTGAACGAAGCCGACCGTTGTCAACCAACCAGTTGTTAGGGTCATCCGGAGTCCACACGGGGTTTTGGGTGTAGTCGCCATCAGAAAAGTTATCGGAAAATTGGGCAAAACATACCTGGCCGGTCGCGATAAAAAGAAAAACCACCAGGTATTTATACGGCAGCAATCGTGTGCAATGTGGCAAAGGAATTTTATTCGTTACATCCATTGTTATGCCTGTAACCAAAAATACTATTTTTGCGCGTCCGTTCCGGAAACGAAACGAAGCTTGGTTTTAAACAATTATATAAAATAATGAAGTTAGCCGTTGTGGGGGCCACCGGACTGGTTGGCCAGGAAATCCTGAAAGTTATTGAAGAAAGAAACTTTCCATTTGACGAATTGTACTTAGTGGCCTCCGCCAAGTCGGTTGGCCAAACCATGACCTTTAAAGGCAAGGAGTACACCATCAAAAGCATTGAAGAGGTCTGTAAGTTGGCTCCGGATATGGCCATTTTTTCGGCTGGTGGCAACACCTCGTTGGAATGGGCTCCCCGGTTTGCTGAAATGGGCAGCATCGTTATCGATAATTCATCGGCCTGGCGGATGGACCCGACCAAAAAATTAATCGTACCGGAAATTAACGGTCAGGAATTAACATCTGACGATCACATCATCGCCAACCCTAACTGTTCCACCATTCAAATGGTAATGGCACTGGCTCCGCTTCACGCCAAATACAAACTGAAGCGCATCGTTGTTTCTACTTATCAATCCGTAACCGGAACCGGCAAAGATGCCGTACAGCAATTGCAGGATGAACGGGCAGGTGTTGAGGGCCATAAAGTGTATCCGCACACTATTGATATGAATGCCTTACCGCACATCGATACGTTTTTGGATAACGGGTATACCAAAGAAGAAATGAAAATGGTAAATGAAACCCGTAAAATTCTGGGTGATCAAACTATTGGCATTACTTCAACTACTGTGCGTGTACCTACCATTGGTGGCCATGCCGAAGCTGTTAACGCAGAGTTTTATCATGATTTCACCTGCAGTGAAGCGCGATCGATTTTGGCCAATACTCCCGGAGTAATTGTGCAGGATGATCCGAAGAATAATGTTTACCCGATGCCCGTGAATGCGCAGGGTCGTGATGAGGTTTTTGTTGGAAGGATTCGCAGGGATGAATCACAGCCGAATACACTTAATCTTTGGATTGTTGCCGATAACCTGCGGAAGGGTGCGGCTACCAATGCCGTGCAGATTGCCGAGTTTATGTTGGAAAAGAGTTTGGTTTACTAAGAACTAAACTACACGAATATTCAAAGCCGGGATGAACTTCCGGCTTTTGTTTTTTGCGCTATGTGTTGTGCGGCAACCCATGCTGTAGTCCATGCCGATTGAAAATTAAAGCCTCCTGTTTCGCCATCAATGTTCAGCACCTCTCCTGCAAAATAGAGACCTGGGACAAGCTTGCTTTCCATCGTTTCCAGGTTAATCGCATTCAGGTCAACCCCACCGCAGGTAACAAACTCTTCTTTAAATGTGGTTTTACCTTTCATGTTAAGCGGGCACCTGATCAGCTGTTCAATTAGTTTATTGAGATTGCGATTGCTCAGTTCTCCCCAGATTTTCTTCTCTTCAATTTCGGCTTCTTCACAAAGCTTAGTCCATAGTCGCTGCGGTAATTGAAATAATGGATTCCCTGATACACTAAGTTTCGGTCTCGTTTTCTTTAGGGAGGCTAATTCATTACGAAGCTCTTCTTCTTTACGATTGCCAATCCAACTAATCAAAACTGTGAATTCATAGCTTACCTGATGAAGCCATTCTGCGGCCCAGGCAGAAAGTTTAATTACCGCAGGACCACTCAGCCCCCAATGGGTAATGAGCACGGGGCCTTGCTGCAGAAATTTTGTTCCTGCTATCCTTACCAAACCGCTCTCAACGGCAACTCCCATTAATGAAATAAATCGTTTTGATGGATCATTGAACGTAAATAATGAAGGAACAAGCGGGGTTATGGTGTGCCCTGTCTTTTCAATCCATTCATAACTGTTGCGCTGCGGATGGCCGCCAATGGCTACCAAAACATTTTTTGCTTTTAAGATTTTACCTGTGGTTGTGCTGACGCGTAAAATACCCTGTTGACGTTCGATGGCTGTTACCGCTTCATTAAGGTTGATTTCTATATTTCCCCTTTTAGCTTCACTCAAAAAACAATCGATAATGGTTTGAGAAGTATTGGTTATAGGAAACATCCGGCCATCAGGCTCTATTTTAAGCGTAACACCTTTTTGTTCAAACCAGGCCACAACATCTTTCGCCTGAAATTTTTGGAAAAGCGTTCGCAATGCTTTTTCCCCGCGCGGATAGTGATGCGCCAGCGCCTTTACATTAAACTCATGATGCGTAACATTACATCTGCCTCCACCCGAAACTTTAACTTTCGATAATAGCTTTCCTGATTTTTCAAGGATAACAATCTTTAGCTGGGAATTCAGCTCTGAGGCCTGAATGGCCCCAAAAAATCCGGCCGCACCGCCACCAATTACTAGAAGATCGTACATGGATGGCAAATTACAAATTGACCATCAGTTGATGGAAAATTTCGGTTACTTTGATTCTGTTTATGTCCGAATCCCGTTCTGCCTCACTATTACATTTACTGGCTGCGCCTGACGTGCAGCATTATTTACAAGAGCACGAGCATGACGATGAACAGAAACTCATTTTAAAGCACAAATCGCTATTTGGTATTCCGACAGCCGCTTTAGTGGAGCAATTACGGGGAAGAAGAAAAGCAAAAGATAAACTCTCTACGTACTACAACACGGCAGGCGTAATTTATCCGCCTTCAGTTAATCTTGAGCAAAGTTCATCCGAGGCATCTGCACATTTCAAAGTAGAGGTGATCCAATCCTTTTTGCCGAAGTATGGAAGCTGTGCCGACCTTACTGGCGGCTTTGGTGTAGACAGTTATTTTCTAAGTAAGGTGTTTGACCGTGTCGATTACGTGGAGCCGAATCAAACGCTGCTTGAGATAACCCAGCATAATCACGAAAAACTAAAGGCTAAAAATATTTCCTATCAGGCAATTACAGCCGAAGGATTTCTTCAGCAAACGAACAAACGGTTTGATCTCCTTTACCTTGATCCATCGCGAAGGGATAAAGCAAACAAAAAAGTATTCAGGTTTTCTTCCTGCGAACCAGACGTAACCGCATTAACTTCTGTCTTATTCGCTAAGGCTGATTTTATTTTAATTAAGGCCTCCCCGCTTATTGATCTCCAGCAGGGATTACAGGAGCTTCAGAACGTTCGGGCCATTTTTATTTTGTCAGTAAAAAATGAATGTAAGGAGGTTCTTTTTTTATGCCATTCCTCCTGGTTGGGTGAGCCCACAATTCATGCGGTCAATTTACAGGATAACGATAAAGAAGAATTCTCCTTTACACGAACTGAAGAAAAGAATGCAGTTGCTGAATTCGCTGAACCCTTAACCTATTTATACGAACCCAATGCTTCTGTTCTTAAAGCGGGGGCTTTTAAACTAATCGGCACAAAATTCGGATTAAAAAAGTTGCATGTAAACACACATCTCTACACGAGCACTGAGTTGGTGAAAGCTTTTCCTGGACGGATATACAAAATCATCACTATCGTAAAACCTGAGTATTCTGCCATCAAAGGAATCATTAAAGACAACAAAGCGAATGTTGTTACCCGAAACTATCCGTTAACGGCTGAAGAATTAAAGAAAAAGATGAAGCTAAACGATGGGGGTGATCAATACCTGATTGGGTTCACAGCGTTGGAAAAGAAATATACCGTGCTGGCCGACCGCCTGAAATAGATTATTCGACAAAACGAAGCGCGAAATATACCAGGTAACTTAGAAGCGCTATACTTCCATACAGTTTTATCACTTTTCTTCTATTCTGTACGTCTTCCCACCACAGCAGTAGCCAGGGCTTAAACAAACCGGCCACCATAAATAACAGGGCGGCTAAACTCAGCAGCATAAAAAAGAGACGAACATTGTCCATTTACTAAAAGTAATAAATTTAACATCGCTTTTTTGAAGGAGAGGGTTAGCCACAGTACATTTGCGCCTCGCTTTAAGCAGCACGATTTGAGGGCGAATGAATTTTTGGACTTGTACCGTGCGGATGGTTTAATGAAGACCGTAGCCGCAGGTATAGCTGCGCCCGATCACCAACATATTCGAATTAAAGGTTTATCCGGTAGCCTGGATGCCGTGTTGGTAGCCTCCGCTTTTACCCTGCATCCTCAGGATTACCTGATTGTTTTACAGGACAAAGAAGAAGCTGCTTACTTTCAAAATGATCTTCAGAATTTATTAGGCCGGGAAATACTTCTTTTTCCCATGTCGTACAAACGGCCTTACGAGTTTGACGAGACGGAGAATGCAAACATTCTCATGCGCACCGAAGTGCTGAATGCACTGGCGGCAAAAACTTCTCCTCAAATTATAGTTACTTATCCGGAAGCCTTGTCGGAAAAAGTAATCAGCAGGCGATCGCTTTCCTCCAATACATTCGCAGTAAAAGTGGGTGAACAGCTGAACGTTTCCTTTCTGGAGGAATTCATGCACAGTTACGATTTCGAAAAAACAGATTTCGTTTATGAGGCCGGACAGTTTGCGGTGCGCGGGGGAATCATTGATGTTTTTTCGTTTGCACACGAATTGCCTTACCGGATTGAGTTGTTTGGTGATGAGGTGGAGAGTATTCGCTCATTCGATCCCGGATCGCAGCTTTCGGTTGATAGCGTGCAGGCCATTAACATCATTCCAGATGTACAAACCCGGTTGATGCAGGAAGAAAGGCAATCGTTTTTTGAGTTTATTCCGCGTGAAACCAAGCTGTGGTTTAAGGATTTTCAGCTCACAACCGATGTTATTCGAAAATCTTTCGACAAGGTGAATGAATCATTTCATCAACTGGTCGCGGCCAGCAACACCCAGGTAGTGCTAAGCCCTGACAAGCTCTTTGATGATCCGGTAGCCTTTCAGGGTTTTGTTAATCCTTTCGCGAAAATAGAATTTGGCCATCGGTACGTGCTGGAAAATGTTGTGACTTTTGATTGGCCCTCATCCGCACAGCCTTCGTTCAATAAAAATTTCGAGTTGCTTGCCAACAACCTGATTGAACATCAAAATAAGGGCTTCGTAAACTTTATTGCTGCCGATGTGCCCAAGCAACTCGATCGCCTGCGCGGAATTTTTGAAGAGGTTCATCCGGAATTGCATTTTACCGGATTGGCGTTTTCGCTTCGCCAGGGATTTGTCGATGCCACCTTAAAGATTCTTTGTTATACCGATCACCAGATTTTTGAACGCTTCCATCGTTATCGTGCACGCGAAAAATTTTCGCGGTCAAAAGCCCTTACCCTGCGTGAATTACAAACGTTGCAGCCAGGCGATTTTGTTACCCACATCGATTACGGTATAGGAAAGTTTGCCGGTCTGGAGAAGAAAGAAGTGAACGGGCACGAGCAAGAGGCTATACGTCTTGTATACCGAGATGATGATATCTTGTATGTGAGCATTCATGCGCTGCACAAGATATCGAAGTACTCCGGTAAAGAGGGTGCCCCTCCGCTAATCAGTAAACTTGGGTCGCAGGAGTGGGAAACAAAAAAAACGAAAGCTAAAAAGCGTGTAAAAGATATTGCCAAAGAACTTATTGAGTTATACGCCAAACGCAAAGGTGCTCCGGGTTATGCTTTCGCGCCCGATGGTTATTTACAGGCCGAGTTGGAGTCTTCATTTTTATATGACGATACCCCCGACCAGGCCAAGGCTACCGAAGACGTAAAGTATGATATGCAGCAACCGCACCCAATGGATCGGTTGGTGTGTGGAGATGTTGGTTTTGGTAAAACGGAGGTAGCCATTCGTGCTGCTTTTAAATCGGCCACAGAAGGAAAACAAGTGGCCGTGCTGGTGCCCACTACCATTTTAGCGATGCAACATTTTCGCACCTTTAAAGAAAGGCTTTCTAATTTTCCGGTAACCATCGAATACATTTCCCGGTTCCGGTCAGACAAGGAGATAAAAAAAATTATACAGCAGGTAGGTGAGGGGAAAGTTGATATTCTTATTGGCACCCACCGCATCGTCAGCAAAGATGTTGTGTTTAAAGATCTTGGTTTGCTGGTTGTAGATGAAGAACAAAAGTTTGGTGTTAAAGTGAAAGACCGGTTGAAAGAGTTGAAGCACAATGTTGATGTGCTTACACTCACCGCTACACCAATTCCCCGAACGCTTCACTTCTCCCTTATGGGTGCGCGCGATTTGAGCATCATCGCAACACCACCACCCAACCGGCAACCGGTAACAACAGAATTACATACGTTTAATGAAACCATTATTCGCGATGCCGTAAGCTTTGAGCTGCGCAGAGGAGGGCAGGTTTTCTTTGTGCACAACCGGGTTAATGATATTGAGGAGGTGGCCAACATTATTCACAAGCTGGTGCCCGATGCCCGGTTGGGAATTGCGCATGGGCAAATGGATGGTGACAAGCTGGAAAAGGCCATGGTGAAGTTTATCGATGGTGAATATGATGTGCTGGTGTCAACCAATATTATTGAATCCGGTCTGGATATTCCGAATGCCAACACCATCATCATCAACCAGGCACACATGTTTGGTCTTTCCGATCTGCACCAAATGCGCGGCCGGGTTGGGCGTTCAAATAAAAAAGCCTTTTGTTTCTTACTTACACCACCGGCTTCGTTGCTTACCTCCGATTCGCGGAAACGTTTGGCTTCACTCGAGGAATTTTCAGATCTGGGCGATGGCTTTAAGGTGGCCATGCGCGATTTGGATATTCGTGGTGCTGGAAACTTGTTAGGTGCGGAACAAAGCGGCTTTATTAATGACCTGGGGTTCGAAACCTATCACAAAATATTGGACGATGCCATTCAGGAATTAAAAGAAACATACTTCAAAGACTTGTTTGCTAATGAACTGGCTGAAAAGGCAAAGCTTATTGTTCAGGATTGTGTCATTGAAACCGACCTTGAAATACTTATTCCTGAAACATATGTCAACAACACCAGTGAGCGACTGCAGTTGTACGCCCGATTAGATAATATCAAGAATGAAGATCAGTTGGAGAAATTTAGTGCAGAACTTCGTGATCGCTTTGGGGAGATTCCTGAATCCGTGCATGAATTAATAAACTCTGTTCGGTTGCGCTGGTTGGGCGAAAAGGTTGGCTTTGAAAAATTAGCGCTTAAAGGCGGCAAGCTTCGGGGCTATTTTGTTTCTAACAAAGAAGAGTATTTTAATTCCCCTATGTTCAGTCAGGTATTAAAATTCGTTCAGGCAAATCCCCGTAGTTGTAAGTTGCGTGAGCAAACGGGCAAACCTCTCCTGGTTATTGACCCGGTGGAGCAGGTGGAAAAAGCTATTGAATTACTTCATCATATAATCGGCCTTGAATACAAATCGGCCAACGAAATTTTATCGAGGTAAGGCTCAAGGCCTCGTGTGCTTTCAAACGCGTTTATCATAAGCACTTTTTGGTATTTGGTAGTGTAGTATACTTCCACAAAAAAATCGCCCGTGTTATATAAAAAAACCTTACAGTCGCCTAACTGGCGAAACATCAAATACTGCCCCTCGTACGTAACGATATCACATTTTTTTTCAAAGGGCATAAATCTAAACTCGTGAATCGATAACATGGTCTGGTCTTTTGAGACCATCTATTACAAATTCATGCCATCCAATAAACCACCCGTTTTTACAATTTAACCCGGCTTTTTACCCGTTAAACGGAGTTTGATCATCCTGTTTTGGGATAGGCCGCTCTCAAAACAATACCCTTGGCAACAACGCGTTTTTTAACACCACTGGTAATTGGATTAATGATTTATGAATAAAATGGCTTCTGCTTGGAAAACATGCGTTTATGTCCATATATTAGCAGTTGCTTTAAAATCAACGTTACAATGAACAACTATCTTAAGGCTCTTCTATTTTTAGCCATCAGTTCAGTCGTACTTTCTGCCTGCTCCCTGTTTGGAAGGGGCGGAGGAAAGCCCACCGCGCAAAACCCCGGGCAAGTAAGTACCGCTACCGGTCTTCGCTTTAATAACGAAGATGAGGGCGGTTTCATGGTAAATGCCTATAAGGGCCAACCTGACGCCCCTAATATGGTTTTTATTGAAGGCGGCCGAACTGTAATGGGTTCGTTTGAAGAGGATGTTATGTCTTTCCGCGACAACATTGAAAGAACCGTTTCTGTTGCTTCCTTTTATATGGATGAAACTGAAATTGCCAATATTCATTGGCTGGAATACCTCCACTACCTGGCCCGCGATTCTTCTCAGGAAGTACATCAAGCCGCACTACCCGATACTACTGTATGGGTAGGAAAACTTGCTTTTAACGATCCCTATGTAGATCATTACCTGCGTTATCCTGGTTTCCGTTATTTCCCGGTTGTCGGTATTAGCTGGACACAGGCAACTAATTACTCTGTTTGGAGAACGCGTGCAGTAAATATTCAGTTGGCACAAAAAGCTGGAACTGAATATGCTGAAACCGATGGACGTATTCCTTTAGAGTCTGGTATTGTAATTCCGGCTTACCGCCTCCCAACCGAGGCTGAGTGGGAATATGCTGCCCAGGCTATGATTGGTACGCAGTGGCTGGAGGAAATGCAAACCCACCAGCGCGTTTACCCTTGGGACGGTCATGCCGTTCGTAATCCTTATGGAAAACAAATGGGCTTTATGCTTGCCAACTTTAAGCGTGGTCGTGGAGATTATGCCGGTATTGCCGGTCGCTTAAATGACGGTGCGCTAATTACGTCTTATATCTATGAATTCCCCCCTAATGATTTTGGTTTGTACAATATGGCGGGTAACGTTAGTGAGTGGGTTCAGGATGTTTACCGTCCCCTTTCTTTTCAGGATGTTGATGACCTTAACCCGATGAGACGGGATGGATTCCTGGATGATGCCGGAGGGTATAACAACAGAATTACTAAAGATCCTGCAACAGGCGAGTGGACAGAGCGAAATCCTGAAAGCTTTACATCACTGATTACTGATAAAGCCCGTGTTTATAAGGGTGGAAGCTGGAAAGATGTTGCATACTGGATGTCACCCGGTACGCGCAGGTATCTTGATCAGGACAGTGCTACGGCAACTATCGGTTTCCGTTGTGCAATGATCAGAGCCGGATCAAACTACTAGAGCTAAGAAACAAAGCTTATATAAGAAGCCTTCCTGAAATCAGGAGGGCTTTTTTATTCTGCGGCATAGGCCATGCTGCAAACGCTGAGTTGCCCGCAGCCTGAATTAATCAACGCAAGAGCACAAGCCTCAATTGTCGCACCTGTAGTAATCACATCATCAACCAACAAAATTCTTCTGCCCTGAATTTCTTCTGGATTTTGCACAGCAAAAACCTGCTTCACATTCTCCCAGCGTTTAAGTTTTGTTTTCTTTGTCTGGGTGTCGGTCTTCACCAATCGTTGCAATATTTCGGCTTTGCAAGGTGCACTTAACTTCTCTTCTAAACCTTTTGCAAACTTTTCACTTTGGTTATACCCCCTGCGCCTGTGCTTTTCAGGGTGAAGCGGAACAGGCAAAATCATATCAAATTGATCAGAAAAGCCACTTTTGGTGAGTTCTTCCCCATAAACCCGGCCAATGACATATCCGATTTCGCGATGGTTATTATACTTAAACTCATGCATAAGCTTTTGTACGCTGCCACCCTTGTTGAACATCAAAAAGGCGAAGGCAGAATGAAGCGGAATGCGTCCAAATAACCTTTTATAGAGTGGGTTTTCTCTTTCCAAATGATAACCCGTTCGCGGTAAATCATGGATGCATTTTGTGCAAATAATGTCTTCGCCCTTAACCAATCCATCTGCACAGGCGAAACAATACCGCGGATAGACAAGGCTAACGAAGTCTAAAAATATTTCTGATACAGCCGATGGCACGGAGCATTATATTTACGGTAATACTTAAAACCCCGCAAGGGTTTTGCGCTTTTCAAAATAGTAAAAGTAAAACTGTAACCATGGGCTTAGTTCAGGATTTTAACAGCTACCGGAGCAAGATGAATGAAAAAATAATGGCCTCCGATAGCCTCATCATAAAACGTATTTTCAATTTAGACACAAACGCCTACGCTGAAGGACACTTAGACGTTAGAAGCAAGGAGTTGATTGGGCTTACCTGCTCATTGGTATTGCGTTGCGATGATTGCGTAAAATACCATCTTGGCAAATGCAAAGAGGTGGGCTTAAACACGGATGAAGTTCATGAGGCCATGGGTGTGGCTACCCTGGTAGGCGGAACGATTGTAATTCCTCATTTAAGAAGGGCTTTCGAATATTGGGAAGAACTGAACCATGTTTAAGCGCGATCTTGAACTTGAAAGAAGCTGGCATGTTTTGCTCCGGCACATTGAGGAGTCTTTAGGGAAAAAGCCTAAAGACCTGAATGGGGTCCTGTTCTTAATTGGCGTTCAGGAGCTCGGGCAGGGTTACCGATTATTTTCAAAGGAAGAAAAACAGGACCTGCTTCACATCGCCATTTGTAAAGTTTTAAGCCTGGCCGGTTATTATGAGCTGGAGGGACTTGATCAGGAGGGCTGGCCCCATTGGAAAGTCATTAAAAAATTGCCCCACTTTGACTTACTGGAGCAGGAAAAACTTTTGAAAATGCATGTGCTCGAATATTTCGAAATCGAGCACCAATGGAATTTGTCACCAGAGTCCACGTAGTGTCATTCGTATAAATCAGCGTTGCTTGCATCGCGTTAAGCCACTATCTTTAGTGATCTGCAAACTTTACGTTAGCAGACTCGTTTTCAGTTGTATAAACTTGTGGGTAATGGGCAGCGGATTTGATAAAGTAAAAGCAAACATTAATTCCTTCAGGCGCAGGTATTATACCAACCTGCTTGTAAGAGGCGCCTTACTAACCATTACGATCTTAGTTTTTTATTTTCTTGTTGCGGCCTTACTTGAATATGCGCTGTGGCTGGCACCCTGGGGCAGGCTACTGATTGTGCTCTCATTTATTTTTACTGCAGCATATTGTGTCTACCGCTTTTTAAAAGAGCCCATTCAGTTTTGGATTACAAAAAAAGGAATGGGTGAGGAAGACAGTGCACGGCTCATTGGTAACTATTTTCCGCAAATTCAGGATCGGCTTGTTAACCTGATTCAGCTTATTAATTTAAAGCAAAGCTCATCGCTGGCCGTTGCCAGTGTTCAGCAAAAATCCAGTGTTTTTGAACCTATTCGTTTTGATTCAGCCATAGATATTGGCCAAAACAAAAAGTACATAAAGTTTCTGGCCTTACCTCTGAGCATCATTCTTTTGCTGGCCCTTTTCAATAAGAATATACTTACGCAGAGCACACATCGGATTGTAAATTTCAATCAGCAGTTCACTCCGCAGGCCCCCTTTAATTTTGTAGTTCAAAACCAACAGCTCACCGGATTCTTCAATGAAGATTTTACACTTTCACTTACGCTGGAGGGTAATGCAATTCCTGAAGCTTGCTACATAATCGTAAAATCACAACGATTAAAAATGGAACCGCTAGGTGCTGGCAATTTTCAATATACCTTTGAAAAACTTCAGGAGGGCAAAAGAATTCAGTTTGAGGCTGCGGGCTTCTACTCATCCCCGGTTGAAATTGCATTGGCGAATCGTCCCGAACTTACACAGCTTAAACTTCGGTTGGAATATCCCCGTTACCTGCAACGTAAAAGCGAACAACTTGTCAATGCGGGCAATCTTGAAGTTCCTGAAGGGGCCGTGGCAACCTGGGAAATTCAAACCACCAACGCTTTAAAAGCTTCTATTCTTTTCGCTTCCGCAGGATTGCCAGATGGGTTACAAACATCTGACAATCAGGTTTTTAACTTCAAAAAGGGGCTTCATGACCCAGATCAGTATGAGATTGTTCTGGAGAATGAACACAGCCGGAATAAAGAGAAAATAAGTTACCGGATTGATGTTATTAAAGATCAGTATCCTCAGCTTCAGGTCAACAATTTCAGAGACTCTATACTTTACCAGCGAATTGTTTTAGGCGGTATTGTATCGGATGATTACGGACTAAGTAAACTGATGCTTCAGTTTCACGTGAAAAATGCGCAGCAGCAAAAAGTAGTTCAGCGTTCGGTTAACATTCCCATCGGGGTTAATCAAAGTCAGCAAAGTTTCTTTTACAATTGGACTCTCGATTCGCTCAAGTTGAAACCCGGAGAGTCTCTGGAATATTTTTTACAAGTATGGGATAACGATGGTGTAAATGGGCATAAATCAACACGCTCCTCAGTGTATACATTTTTTGTGCCCGACAAGGATCAACTTGTTACGGAGATTTCTAATGCTCAGTCTAAGACAGAACAAAAAATTGAGCAGAGCTATTCAAAAGCGCAAGAACTTCAAAAACAAATTGACGATGCTCAGCAAAAACTGAAGGGCAAGCAGTCGCTCGATTGGCAGGATAAGAAAAAGCTGGAGGACATTCTTGAGCAAAAGAAAAATCTTGAAAAGATGCTCAACGAATTAAAAGATCAGAATAAGTTACTGGAACAAAAGAAAGAAGCCTTTACCGAACAGGATGAGCGGATACGAGAAAAAGCAGAGCAAATACAAAAGTTGATGGACGAATTACTGGATGAAGAAACACGAAAACTTCTCCAGGAATTAGAAAAGCTTCTGAAAGAGAATACGGATGTAAATCAGCTTCAGCGCATAATGGATAAGCTGAATAAAAATTCTAAAAATCTGGAAAAGGAATTAGAGCGAACCCTTGAGCTGTTCAAGCAAATGCAGTTTGAATATAAAATGGACCAGGCCATTAAAGAATTGGGCAAGAACAAAGAAGATCAACAGGCCCTATTAGAAAAGACTGAGGCCCTGGAAAAGGAACAGGAAAAAGCAACAAAGGGCAAGAACCAGGATAAAGCTCCAGAAAATCAAAATGCCGAAAAGTCCAAAGAACTGGCTGACGAGCAGGAAAAACTAAAGGAGGATTTTAAAAAAACAGAAGAAAAGCTTCAGGAACTCCGTGAGCTTGGAGAAGAGCTGAAAAGCAACGATGAAATACCCGATGAGGATCAGAGTAAGGAAGTAGAGGATTCGCAACAAAACAGCCAGGAGAACCTCGAAAAGGGAAAACCATCTCAATCGAAAGGGGAGCAACAAAAGGCGATAAAGAAGATGGAACAGATGCAGCAGCAGATGGAAAGCCTGCAAAGCTCCATGAGCATGGAGATGGACATGCAAAACCTGGAAACACTTCGGCAAATTATCCATGGACTCATTAAGCTTTCACATGACCAAGAGGGACTTATGAGGCAATTCAGCGAATTACAACAAAATGATCCCCGGTTTAACCTATTGGCCCAGCAGCAATTAAAGCTAAAAGATGATGTTAAGGTGTTGGAGGACAGCTTGTTAGCGCTTGGTAAACGCGACCCCATGATGGGCTCATTTATAACACGCGAGGTAACTGAGCTGAACGACCGGCTAGACAAAACCATTGAGGCTTACCGGGAAAGAAGGAGGCCGCAGATTTCAACTGAGATGCAATTCAGCATGACATCCATAAATAATCTTGCCTTAATGCTCGACAGTCATTTTGATATGATGATGAACATGATGGCTAACGCGAAGGCCTCAGGAAAAAAGGGTAAGCAGAAGGGTAGCCAGCCTAACTTAAGCCAAATGCAACAACAGCTTAACAATAAGATTGAGCAACTGAAAAATAGCGGAAAAGGGGGTAGGGAGCTTTCGGAAGAGCTTGCAGAAATGGCCGCAGAGCAAGAACGCATAAGAAGGGCTCTGCAAGAGATGCAAAAGAAAATGCAAGAAAAGGGAATGGGCCCGCCTGGCGGAGATTTAACGGAGCGAATGGAAGAAACAGAGGTAGACCTGGTGAACAAGAAACTAACCGATCAGCTCATTCAGCGACAACGCGATATACTTACAAGGCTTTTAGAGACGGAGAAATCCCTGCGTGAACAGGATATGGATGAAGAGCGAAAAGGCGAGGCCGCCAAGGATTACGACAAAGAGATGCCTAAAGCGATTGAGCAATATTTACGATTAAAGGAAAAAGAAGTAGAATTGTTGAAAACTGTTCCTCCAAAACTTTACCCATTTTATAGAAAAGAAGTTAACGAATATTTTAAGCGACTTCGCGAAAACTAACCTGCAGCGTATACGATGAACACCATCAGCATTCAGATTCCCTCCATAATTGATAATATCCGGATGATCGAAAGCTTCATTGATAATGCCAAGGAGCGTTTCCACCTCGATGAGGATATTTATGGAAATATTATGATTGCTGTTACCGAGGCCGTGAACAATGCAATCAAGCATGGAAATGCCGGTAACTCACTAAAAAACGTGTATTTAAGTCTTATGCTTAATGAAAACCTCCTTAAGTTCATTGTTAAAGACGAGGGAGAAGGTTTTAACTACCACAACCTGCCTGATCCAACAGTTCCGGAAAATATTGAAAAACCAGGTGGTAGGGGTATTTTTCTAATGAAGCACCTTTCGGATGAGGTTGAATTTAAGGATGGGGGAAAGGTAGTTGAACTAAGCTTCTATATGAATGCATAAATGAGCGCAATCCGTTTCTTTTCAGAAAAGGTAAGGTTTGAGCTTCCTCATCCAAGAAAAACATCAAACTGGTTAAAGAAAACAATCCAAAAAGAGGGCTTTAGACTAAAATCCTTAAATATCATTTTTTGCTCCGATGCTTACCTGGGCAAAATGAATCAACGCTATTTAAATCACAAAACCCTTACAGATATCATTACCTTCGATAACTCAGATGATCAGGCTCTCATCGAAGGTGATATCTTCATTAGCATTCCACGGATACGAGAAAATGCCAAGAAATTCAAGGTGTCTTCAGAGTCTGAGCTCCACAGGGTAATGGTGCATGGAGTTCTTCACCTTATGGGCTACAGCGATAAGAGTGCTCGTCAAAAATCCATAATGCGCAAAAAAGAGGATGCTTACCTATCTTTGCGTTAATTAAGGTTCCACGTGAAACCAATATTTGCCACTCAACCCCATTGTGGATAATATTTGTGGAAATGTGGATTACCCAAACGATCTGATTTTATTGATTTTAATTGTTTCACGTGGAACGCGAATATGTTTCAGCAGTATGATGTAATTGTGGTTGGAGCCGGTCATGCCGGATGCGAAGCGGCAGCCGCTGCGGCCAATATGGGCTCGCGCGTGCTGCTTGTGACCATGAATATGGCCACCATTGCTCAGATGTCTTGCAATCCCGCTATGGGTGGCGTGGCTAAGGGGCAAATTGTGCGCGAAATAGATGCGCTTGGCGGCCTTTCCGGAATTGTGTCTGACAAATCCATGATCCAGTTTAGAATGCTGAACCTGTCGAAAGGACCAGCTATGTGGAGCCCAAGGACGCAGAACGACAGGGCCCGATTTGCTGAAGAATGGAGGCTTGCGCTTGAGAAGATTCCCAATGTTGATTTCTGGCAGGAGATGGCGAGCGAGGTTCTTATAAAGGACGGAAAAGCAATAGGCATTAAAACCTCCCTAGGTATTGAGATTCATAGCAAAGCGGTAATTCTAACAAATGGAACATTCCTTAACGGAAAAATCCATATAGGTGAAAAACAGTTTGGGGGAGGACGAACTGGAGAAAAAGCCGCAACAGGACTTACAGAGCAACTTGTCACATTAGGATTTGAATCGGGGAGAATGAAAACTGGCACCCCTCCAAGGGTTGATGGCCGTTCGCTTGACTATTCTAAAATGGAGGAACAAAGGGGTGATGACAACCCGGGCAAGTTTTCCTATACAGAAACACAGCCCTTAACGAAGCAAGTAAGTTGTTGGATCACCTATACAAACGAACAGGTTCATGATACACTAAAGCTTGGTTTTGAGCGCTCACCCATGTTTAGTGGCCGAATTCAGGGACTTGGGCCTCGGTACTGCCCGTCAATTGAGGATAAGATTAACCGCTTTTCGGAGCGGGAAAGGCACCAGATTTTTGTCGAGCCAGAAGGATGGGAAACTGTTGAAATATATGTTAACGGGTTTTCTACTTCTTTACCAGAAGACATTCAATATCAGGCTCTTATTAAAATACCCGGCTTTGAAAGGGCAAAAATGTTCCGGCCCGGTTATGCCATAGAATATGATTTCTTCCCACCCACTCAGCTAAAACTCACGTTAGAAACACAACTCATTGACAATCTGTACTTTGCAGGGCAAATCAATGGCACAACGGGGTATGAGGAGGCTGCCTGTCAGGGCTTAATGGCCGGAATTAATGCCCACAACAAAATCAATGAAAAAGATCCGTTCATTCTAAAACGCTCAGAGGCATACATTGGGGTATTGATTGATGACCTGGTAAACAAAGGCACCCAAGAGCCTTACAGAATGTTTACCTCACGCGCAGAATATCGGGTGTTGTTGCGTCAAGACAATGCTGATATTCGCCTGACCGAATTGGGCCACAAAATTGGTCTGTCCAATGACAGACGACTGGATAATGTGCTCGACAAAAGGAACGGTATTGCAGAACTAACCCAACTGCTTAAAAAAGTTAAAGTTGATCCAGACCAAGTCAATGAAGGGCTTGAATCCATAAATACCGCTACTATTCGTGAAAAGGTTATCGTCTCAAATCTGCTTAAACGACCAGAGGTAAGTATACAGGATGTTCAAAATCTGAACGCTGATCTGAAGAATGCTATCAACAGGTTTAGTAAAGAAATTCAGGAGCAGGCAGAAATTGAAATCAAGTACGAAACTTATATCGAGCGCGAGCAAAAGCTGGCAGAGAAAATCGGTAGTCTTGAAAATTACAAGATACTTACTGACTTTGATTATGATCGGGTAAAGGCGCTGTCATCTGAGGCTCGGGAAAAACTTAAAAAAATAAAACCCGAAACGATTGGACAGGCTTCCAGAATAAGTGGTGTTTCGCCTGCCGACATATCAGTGCTTACTGTTTATATGGGCAAATAATGATAACAGTTGAGCTATGTCCGGTTTGTAAGCAAACTGATTTCGAAGAACATCTATCCTGCAAGGACTGCACGGTTTCACATGAAACGTTTCTGATTAAAATCTGTAAGGTTTGCGGTCTTGGAATAACATCACCACGACCAGGCAATGAAGATCTTTCCGGCTACTATCAATCTGATGATTATATATCGCATTCCGGAAATTCTTCAGGAATTATTGGCAGCCTGTATTTGATAGCGCGAAAATTTACGCTTCGCTGGAAAAAAAGTCTAATTGAGAACTATTATCAAACAGGAAACCTACTCGATTACGGTTGTGGAACGGGAGAGTTTCTGGAGGGCATGCAGCGCGCGGGTTGGGATGTTAGTGGTGTAGAGCCCTCCCAAATTGCCCGGACAAAATCCATTGCACTGCTGGGAAAACCTGTAGAGAATTCCTTGGAAAATCTCAGATCTATAAATTTTAACATCATTACCTTGTGGCACGTTCTTGAGCACGTTTCTGATTTGCAGATGCTTCTTCAAAAACTACACGCTTTACTTCACAAGGATGGCATCATTTTTATTGCTGTGCCCAATTATGAATCAGCAGACGCGGTACACTATAAACAACATTGGGCGGGTTACGATGTGCCGCGGCATTTATGGCACTTTTCAAAAAAGAGTATGACCACATTACTTGAGCAAAACGGATTCAGATTAAGTTCGATCAGGCCAATGAAACTTGATGCATTTTACATCAGTTTGTTAAGCGAAAAAAACAAAGGCAAGAGAGGTCTCTCCGGAATAATTAGCGGGTTCCTTCAGGGGTCGCTTTCTAATTTTAGAGGAAGGAAAACGATGAATCATTCGAGTTTAATCTACATAGCACAACCAAAATGAAGTGGTTTTACTTCTATAGCATACCCCTGATTTTTCTAATCACGCAATGTGCAAAGCAAACACAGCCTACCGGAGGCATCAAAGATGAAATACCTCCTAAACTGGTTCGTTCTAACCCAGCAGACAGGCAAACTAATTTCAATAAAAACGAAATTGAGTTAGTATTTGATGAAATGGTACAGGTTAATTCTGTGCGCGAACAACTTATTATTACTCCCGCTATTGGTAAAAAATTCGAGGCTGAATCACGAAAGAATAAAGTAGTTCTCAAGCTAAACGCTGATCTTAAAGAAAATACTACCTACACCCTATCCTTTCGTGAAGCAATTCAGGATATAACAGAACGAAATCCTGTTATTAATTTAAAACTCGCCTTTAGTACAGGCGATGTCATTGACTCGCTATCCATTCAAGGAATTGTATACAATCTTTTAGAGCGAAAACCGCTTAAGAATTATACAGTCGCTGCAATTTTACATCACGATACGATAAACATTTTCAAGCACGAAGCTCAATGGATAACGCTTACCAACGAAAAAGGAGAATACAGCCTGGACAATCTAAAAGCAGGCGCATACATAGTATATGCATTTGAAGATAAAAACAAGAACCTGATTGTTGATAGCAAATCAGAATCGTATGGTTTTATCGGAGATAGTGTTGTTCTTACAACTGAAAATCTTAAAAAGAACTTACCTGTTGTTCGTCTCGATGCACGCGATTTCAAATTAATCTCTGCGAGGCCGATTGCTACATACTTTAACATTCGCACGACCAAAGGCATACGGGAGTTCACACTAAAGGATGCCAAAAACGAAACTTCTATCCATGCTGACCTGGAAGATGCTTCGACAATACGGGTATTCAATACCCTAACAAACATCGACAGTATAGCCGTGCGGTTACATGCCCTAGATAGTATAGACAACAAGATTGACACTACACTGTATGTAAAATTCGATAAGCGCTCTGCAAGTAGGGAAAAGTTTTCCGCCAAACTTGAAGCCTTAGAATTTCTCAAAAATAAATCAACATTAAGGGGAGAAATAATATTCAGCAAGCCTGTTGCACATGTTCAAATTGACAGTTTTTACATCCGGCTAGATTCTGTCAACAACCTCACCTTTACAAAAGAAGACTATAAATTAACCAAGAGAAATACGGTACTACTACTGGAAAAACTTCTGCCTAAAGACATAGACTTTACTCAGCCACAGGCACCCCGAAGCCGTACCACGCGCGAAAGATCAACTACGAAAGAAGAAGAAAAGCCAGAGCCGAAAACCATTCCTTACAACAACTTGATTATACCGAAAGGGGCAATTTTATCGATAGAAACTGATAGTGCAGCATCAATTCAGTCACCCATCAAAATTATTACACCCGAAAATTCAGCTACATTGATTGTTGAAGTGGACACAAAACAAAGTGTTATTATCCAGCTTCTAAATAAATCGTACAAAGTAATTGCGTCAATAGCATCAACAAAAACACGCTTTGAAAACGTGCCCCCAGGTGATTATTTCCTGCGTGTAATCCTTGATAAAAATAGTAACCGAGTGTGGGACAACGGTAACTTTTACAAACGTGAAGAACCAGAGCCTATAACCTTCTATAAAACCGAAAAAGGGATTCAGACTATCAATTTAAAAGCAAATTGGGAGGTCGGACCCTTGTTGATAACGGAGCAAAACTTTGTGGATAATCCGTAGAAAGACAAGAAAAACAGTCAGCACAAGACGTATTTTGAAAAACCCTGTATCAATTGTGCACAACTGCGAAATCAACCTAAACAATCAACAATACGTTTAATTAACATTGGATTTGTCATCCCCGTTGGACATTGTTAACAAGTAGCCTAAATACCTGATAACAAAGTCAGTACAATCCATATTATATTAACGTAATTTTCACAGGCAAAAAAATTGAAGATTATCCACATATCAACATGGTTAATAACAGTAATAAAATATATAAATATTTAATTATAATAAGCTTACTAAACTTGTTTGTGCATAACCCTTTAACGTTACAGGCACAGAATCAGGCAGACATACAATTAGCCAATGAATATTTATTAAAAGGCGATAAGCAAAAAGCAATTGAGTTATACCGCGATCTGGCAAAAAATGACTCTAACCTTCCATTTATACACAATAACTACTTAAACACACTTCTAGATTTAGGCGATGGGGATGAGGCACACGCTTATATGAAGCGTGTTTTGCGAAAGGATCCTGAAAATGTTCAGTTTAAGGCCGATGTTGGAATTATTTACGTACGCACAGGTGATTTGACGCGGGCTGAAAAATATTTTAAGGATCTTATTAATAATTATAAGGGTAATGTGTCGCGCACTAAAATGTTGGCGGATTACCTGTCAGGAAAATCGCTTTCAGAATATTCCATTATGGCGTTAACGGAATGCCGGCAGGCCGTGGGTAATCCGTATTTGTTTTGCCTGGAGTTGGCCATGTTATACCGAGTAAAAGGCGAAAAGGATAAAATGGTTCAGGAATACCTGAATTACGTAACACAAAATTCGGCCAACATACAATATGTAAAAAATGTGATGCAGGCTTTGCTTACAAAACCTGATGAACTGGAGAGCCTTGAGAGGATTTTGTATGATCGCGTTCAGCGTTACCCCGATCTGGACGTTTACTCCGATTTATTGATCTGGGTTACCATGCAGCAGAAAAATTTTTATGCATCCTTTATTCAGGCCAGGGCGTATGATAAACGATACAAGAAATTAGGTGAGCGATGCATGGAGGTTGCACGTGTTGCCCTTGATAATGAGGATTACGACAATGCGTTCAGAAGCTATAATTATGTAGCAAAGGAATATCCAACCGGACCATACTTTTTACAGGCGCGTCTTGGTTTAGTAAAAACACGCGAAGCCCGGGTGCGCAATACATTTCCGGTTCAGACTGATTCAGTAAGACGGTTGATTGCGGACTACAGCAGATTTATTGAAGAATACAGAGATAACCCAAATGCACATGAAGCACAGCGGAGTGAAGCTCTTCTGTATGCAAACTATCTGGATGAAAAAAACAAAGCCATTGAACTGCTCAATAGCCTCATTGAAAACCCGCGTGCCTCATTACAGATAAAATCGAAATCAAAATTGGATTTGGGTGATATATATTTATTGAAAGGCGAAACCTGGGAATCATCATTGCTGTATTCACAAGTAGAGAAAGCGCTAAAAGAAAGCCCATTGGGATATGAAGCAAAACTCAAAAACGCGAAATTGTTTTATTACAAGGGAAATTTCAGGTTAGCGCAAGAACATTTGGATATTTTAAAAGAAGCGACAACACGCGAGATAGCCAATGATGCCATGGAGCTGAGCATGCGCATTAAAGAAAACATTGCTTTTGATTCCGTTGGCGATGCGCTTCAGGCATATGCTTCTGTTGAGTTATTGCTGTATCAAAATAAATCTGAAGAGGCGTTGCAAGCTCTTACTAATTTACGAGAAGGCTTTGTTATCATTCCGATATATGATTCTAAAATTTTGATTAAGTATGAATGGGAGGCCGCGCTGTTTAAAGCAAAACTAGGTGATACTATTGAAGTTGCCGGCCGGGCAATCAAAAAACCCATTACTAATTACACCATTCTTGATGATGTATATTGGCTGGAAGCCAACCTGCGCATGCAGCGCGGTGAATTTGAAAAATCGCTGGGCCTGTTACAAAAAATACTGGACGAATACCCCGATGATATTTTGGCAGATGATGCGTTCTTTTTGCAAGGCGAGATCTATGAGCGCCAACTGAGCAATAAAGACAAAGCCATGGAAGTCTATCGGGAGTTTCTCAATAAATATCCTGGAAGTGTTTTTGCCGCTGAGGCAAGAAAACGCTTTCGCACGCTGCGAGGCGATTTCGTAAATCAGGAATTGCCCCAATTATAGAAAAGGTCTGTTGAACATTCTTGTTGAATACCTGAACACCTGGTTAGCGTTGACAGACCTTATATTTTCATTCGTCCCTAAGAAATAACAACTCACACCACGCATATTCCGGTTCGCTCCTAACCGCACAATCCTAGTTCCTAAAAATGGGTTTTCTAGTTGTTCAATTTTTAACAAAAACTATAAACATACCCATTATGAAAGCAAATCAAAGTATTTTAAAAGACTGGCTAAGCAAAGCCAAGGTCACGGTGCTGGTAATAGCGATTGCATCGTTAACCATCTCCAGCTGCAATGATGACGACAACACCGTAAGGCCAACCCAAAGCATTGTTGCGTTGGCTCAGGGCAACAGCAACCTGTCAACATTAGTAGCTGCGCTGACCAAATTCCCGGATCTGGTGTCAACACTTAGTGGTTCCGGAAATTTCACTGTTTTTGCTCCCACAAATGAAGCTTTTGCAGGATTATTAACAGCCATTGGCCAATCCAGTCTGGATGATATTCCTGAAGATGTTTTGCGCGAAGTGCTCCAATACCATGTTGTTGCCAGCGCAGCCGTGAGGTCTACACAGCTCACTGCCGGCCCAGTTGCAACTGTTGGCGGGGAAAACATTACCGTAACCACCGCTGGCGGAATCCGCCTGAACGGGACGGTAAGTGTTGTGACAGCAGATGTAGAGGCAACAAATGGAATTGTACATGTTATTGATGCCGTGTTGGTACCCCCTTCTATTGTACCCATTGTTGGAACCATTGTAGCGCCAGCGTATTTCAATAAAAACTTTACCACACTAATCGCTGCGGTAAAGGCTGCTTCGCCAACGGTTTTACAAACGTTGCTTAATGCCGACAAGAAAACATTATTTGCACCAACAAATGCTGCCTTTACTGCAGCGGGTATTACATCCTTGCCTAATGAAGCAACACTGAATGCAGTTCTTACCTACCACGTAATTGAAGGTGAAGTTTTTGCCGCAAACATTGTAAACGGAAGTTCTTCTGCAGCAACATTAAATGGTAACATTTACCTGAGCAAAGGAACAGCCGGGGTTTTTATTAACGGAACAACACAGGTTACAGCAACCGATATTACCGGCTCAAACGGAGTAGTACATGTTATTAACAGAACGTTACTACCTCCCACACAAACAATTGCTCAGATTGCTGTAGCCGCGTCAACAGCTTCTTCACCTCAGTTCACCCAATTGGTAGCCGCTCTTTCTAAAGTTCCTGCTTTGCTGGATGCTGCCGGTGCCGCTGGTAATCTTACCGTATTCGCTCCGACAGATGCTGCTTTCCAGGCGCTTTATACAGCAGCTGGGGTTGCTGATCTTAATGCGCTGGAAGCCGCTATTGGCAACCAAAAATTAGCTGAAGTATTGCAGCATCACATTGTTGGTGCGCGCGTATTCTCCACAGACTTGTCAAGCGGTTCAGTAACTACACTTAACCAGAATGTAATTGTGAATGTGAGCAACCTGACCATTACCGATGGCAGTGGCAGCACACCGGCTGCAGGTCTTGTTGGGGCATCACTTAACATTCATGCAACAAACGGTGTTATACACGCTATTGATAAAGTTCTTATTCCGACAGGTATTTTGTAGGTAGAGGGGTAGGTTTAGGAGTGAAGAGTCCCGTGCAATGTGCGGGACTTCTTCTGTTTAAATGATTTCTTTAGTATCGTCTTAAATTGCCGCACCGTGTTTAAAGTTCGTTACAGGTATTTGTTCATTCTTGCGCTGGCAATTTATTCCTACCTGAACATTCGGTATACGGTAGGAGACAAACTTTTTGATTTCTCTATTTCTACTACCCTGCTTTTTACAACACTGGCACTGGTGGTTTTTGGTGTTTGGGAACTCAATCGCCTTATTGAAGCCCGGTTAGACGGCTTGTTTCTGTTTTTCAAAAGAAAACTGCATCCCCTTTTAATTCTGTTTGTATTGAGCCTGGTTAATGTTGCGGTGGTTTGTTTCGTTGCCATGGAGGCTCTCTACGCCCTGGCCGATTTACCGGTACAGATAAATAAAGCACACCTAACCTTGCTAATGGCTTTCGGTTTTCGGGTTAACCTTTTTTTGAATTGTGTAAATGCCATCGTGTTTTATATGGACAAACTGAAAAAAACACAAGTGGAAGCGGAGCAGTTCAAAAAGAAGTCCATTGAAGCACAGTTTGAGGCATTGCAAAATCAAATTAATCCGCATTTTCTTTTTAACTGTTTCAACGCGCTGTCAACCCTGGTGTACAAAGACGCTGAAACATCGGCTCGATTTATTGATCAGCTTGCCAATGTATATCGCTACCTCCTGTATAATCGGGAAAAGAAAATAGTATCCCTAAAAGAAGAATTGGCCTTTATTGAATCCTATCTCTATTTAGTACAAATCCGGTTTGGAGAGAACATTGTTATTACAAACGAAATTAACCGCGATCTGGACAAGTATTATGTTGCTCCGGCAGTACTCCAAATGCTTATTGAAAATGCCATAAAGCACAATGTTGTTTCCAAAAAGAATCCGCTGCAAATAACGCTCCGCTCAGAAAATGGATCTATTTCTGTAAGTAATACACTGCAACGAAAAGAGGTCAAAGAAGAATCAACCCAAATTGGCCTTAAAAACATTCAGAGCCGATATGAGTTTTTAAGTAACCGGAAAGTAGCGATCGAAAAGACAGAAAGCCGGTTTACAGTTAAAATTCCACTTTTGGAGCTTGAAGAATGAAAGTTTTGCTTGCCGAAGATGAACCTCTAGCCGCGGAGCGCCTGATTGGCCTTTTGAAGGAATGCGACCCCGCCATTGAAGTGACAGAGCAGGTGGATAGTGTGGAGGAATTGGTTCGTTTTTTTAAAGCACAAAATTCAATTGATTTACTATTACTCGATATTCAACTAGCCGATGGCAAAAGTTTTGAAGTATTTGATAAGGTACAAATTGATAAACCCATCATATTCACCACGGCTTATGATCATTACGCTATTCAGGCATTTAAGCACTATAGCGTTGACTATTTACTCAAACCCGTCAAAAAAAATGAACTTCAGTTTGCACTTGAGAAGTTCAAAAAGCTGACACCCAAATTCATTCAATCCGAAGAGCTGGCTTTATTAAGAGAAGTTTTGAAGAAGAGCTCCGGCACGTTTAAGGAGCGCTTTCTTTTGAAATCAGGAAACAAACTTCAATTCAAACAAGCATCTGAAGTAGCGTATTTTTATGCCGATGGCAAAGCCGCCTTTTTGATAACCAAAAGTGAAAACCGAAAATACTTAATTGACCACACCCTTGAAGAACTTGAGTCGTTACTCGATCCGGTAAGGTTTTTTCGTATCAGCCGTAAATTTATTGTGTGTATTGATGCCATTAATGAAGTTAAAGGATTAATCAGCTCACGGTTGGAAATCAAGATCAATCAACCCTGCGAACACGAATTATTCGTGAGTCGTGAGCGCACGGCTTCATTTAAAACTTGGCTCGATCGCTGATCCGGTTTATTTTAGCGCAGTTACCTAAAGGAATACTATGCGGATTGTAATTGTTTTATGTGCCCTCCTCTTCCCTAAATTTTTACTTGCCCAGGAATCTCCTGCTTATGATTCGCTTAAGCGAGAGATATTGCAGCTTCGGACAGATGTTGATCAGATCAATTTAAACCTGGCCACTTCGCAGAAAAAATTTAAAACCGGCATTGTTGTCGCAACCATAGGTTATTCGGTTACGATTGCCGGTGGATTAATGCTGGGCAGAAAATACGATGATCTTGGAAAGGTGCTTCTTGTTTCGGGAGGAGCCACCGGCATTACGGGCACCTTTTTAATGACGGATGCATTTAAATATCTGAACCGGAAGAATCCACGATCATCAAAATGAAGCGTTAGAAATAAAAGCCAACAGCTATTTATTCCTGGCTTCACTGATCATTAGAAACTCAGCAACATTTTCGGTATCAATCATACCCACCAGTTGACCTGCTGAAAAAACGGGCGCTGCTGTTTTGCGCGTTGTTTGCATGGTGGCCCATGCTTCTTCCAGCGATGAATTTACTTGTAGCGAAATAAAATCACGGTTCATGGCATCCGAAACAGGGTTTGTAAACTTTCCTTCCCTAAGCGCCTTAATAATTTCGTCCCGACTCAACGTTCCAACTACACCACGTTCATCAGCAATAATAAAATTTTTGTTTTGCGATGCCAGCAACCGATCGGAACAATATTCAATGGTATCGGTAGGTTTTAGCAGGGGCACATCGCGCATAAAGGCATCGGAAACCGTATAGCCTTTCAACAGCGACCTGGCTTCGGCAAATTGCGCTTCAGCCTGAGCGCCAAGAAAAATGAAAATACCGATGAAAACCAAAAAGGGGTTGTAGAAAAACCCAATGAATACAAAGCCAACAGCCAGCAGCTGACCCACTGAAGCCGCAATGCGTGTAGCCACATTGCGCTCAAACTTGAATGATAATAATGCGCGGAATACGCGGCCACCGTCCATGGGAAAAGCTGGTATCATGTTGAATACAGCAAGCCAGATATTCACGACCATTAATGAAAACAAAAAGTTGTGGTGACTAAGCCGTCTTAAATCCATTTCTTCAATAACGTTTGGGCTAAGCTTGATGAACGGAAACAGAATACCCGCTATAATAATGTTAACCATCGGGCCTGCCAGTGCCACAACAAGTTCTTCTTTTGGTTTTTCTGGTATGGATTCCAGCTGGGCTAATCCGCCAATCGGCAGTAAGGTGATGTTTCGGGTTTTAATGTTATAGCGTTTTGCGGCCAGGGCATGCCCAAGTTCATGGGCGGTAACGCAGGCAAATAGTGTAAGAATGAAAAGCACACTCCAGATAATGTCAACCGTGCTCAGGCCTTGCTTCAGGTTGCTGTATACAATCCATCCAATGAGAATAAGAAATGTCCAGTGAACAAAAATCTGTATTCCGGCTACGCGACCAAGAGACAATGAATATTTCATTTTCATAGAAACGGTAAGTTTAGTGACTTACTGAAGAATTATGACCAGTTTGCAGATGACTCAAAAACTTTTCAAGAATGGCATTTACGAACTTAGGCTGTTCAATTGTTGAACTATGACCGGCACCAGGAATAATCTCCAACACCGACCCGTTTATTTGCTTGTGAATGCGTTGTGCTTTTTCAGTTGTTGTGGCCACATCTTCATCACCCACCATAACCAGGGTTGGCTTTTGAATGGATTTTATTTCCTCAAACACACCACTTCGGTTAATCACTCCGCTTACTGCGCGCGTGACTGTTTTTGGCAACAATATCATTTTATTTTCCCAGTATGATCGCTCATCGATTCTATCGATATCGTTCATAAATGTTTTTCCGAATAGAATATTCATGATTTTTTTAGCGATCGGTTTACTGCCGGCTACTTTAAAAATCAGATTCAATGCCTGGTATTTCAGTTTATTCACTTCATCATCGGCAGAGGTTTCCATAAGTGTAAGGCTCTTTATCAATTGTGGTTTACGGGCCGCCAACCGCATGCCCACAAAACCACCCATGCTTAAACCCACAAAATGGACAGGCCCCAGTTGCAGGTTTTGGATCAGTGCTGCAGCATCCAGGAATAAACTGTCCATATCATATCCGGAGTCAGTCACCTCGCTTTGCCCTTGTCCGCGATGATCGTAGGCAATACACCGGTAACGGGTTTGAAAATAATCGATCTGGGCACGGAACATTTCATGAGAAAACAAAAGACCGTGTGAAAAAACGATTGTTTCTTCTCCGGCACCTTCATCAAGGTAGTATAAACTGGCATTGTTGCAGTTAATGTGCGGCATGGGCGAAGGGTTTGGTTAAATGTATTACACAAACAGAAGTATATCAAGGACATTTGTCAGTTGCCACTTATCAAACCAAGTTTTATTTGATGGTAGTTAGTTGTACTTTTCTTGGAGAATAACCTGAACCATGAACTACCGGATTTTTATATTAGCGCTTCTGCTTCCTGTGGTTGCAGTTGCCCAATCATCTGTGAAGGCTCTTGTTGGCGGAACACTCATTGACGGCTATGGTGGCAAGCCATTGCAAAATTCAGTCGTCATCATTGAGGGTGAACGCATAAAGGCTGTAGGACAAATTGGTGCTATTGATATTCCAAAAAATGCTGAAGTCATTTCAACCGAAGGGATGAGCATATTGCCCGGCCTTTGGGATATGCATGTGCACCTGATGATTAACGGGCACAGTGATTACACCTATTGGGACAAAAGCTATTTGAAAGTTGCGAAGGATGTAATCATGCCTTCATCAGCACACCAGCTTTTGCTGGCCGGTGTTACCAGCGCACGCGATCTGGGCGCACCGCTTGATGCGAGCATTACTGTTCGAGACAGAATTAACAAAGGAGAAATACCGGGCCCCACCATGTACATGAGCGGACCATTCATTCAGCACGAGCCATACCCAGGCACGGCTGAATTCAGGTGGGGAGTTAAAGGCGAAGCGGATGCACGGGCAAAAGTACAGCGCCTGGCCAAAGCGGGAGTGAATTGCATCAAGCTGATTGATCAGGATGAAATGACAGACGCAGAATATTTGGCCGTGGTAGATGAAGCACACAAAAATAAATTGAAAGTAGTGGCGCACGCACACCGCCCCGATGAAATACGAAGAGGTCTGAAAGCAGGCGTTGATTGCTTTGAACATACAGGGCTGGCCGCAGCGCCCGAATATCCGGCTGATATTATCGCCATGATTAAAGAGCGCACCGCGAAAATGAGTTTAGGTCCACTATTCTGGACACCCACGGTAGAAGGACTATACAACTATGAATACGTGCGCGACAATCCCGAACACCTCGACAACTCATCGTGGCATTTGGGTTTACCCGATTCCATCATTGCAGACATTAAGCAATCCATTAAACATCCGGGCAGGCTTTCCTATTTCGGGTTGAACCCGTTGCGAAAACCAACACTGGAAACAAAAATAAATCAACTCAAAAACGCAGGTGTGGTGTTGCTGATTGGTACCGATAGCGGCATACCGATGAAGTTCCACAGCCAAAGCACCTGGAACGAACTGGATGTATGGGTAAATAAATTTGGCTTCGACCCGATGTACACCATACGCGCAGCAACGTACTGGCCGGCCGTGGCCATGGGTGTTGAAAAGGATTTTGGTACCATTAGCGAAGGGAAATATGCCGACATTATTGCCGTGAAGGGAGATGTGTTACGGCATATTGCCTTGCTGCAACGTGTGGATATGGTGATAAAGAAGGGGAAACAATATAAGTAACAACATCATGGACCGTGTCGACACAGACCAAGAGAATAGAGTTTGAATAAAGTGATTGTATTATGATTAAAAAGTTTTTTCTTTTTCTGTTGATTGTGATGCTGTTATTGGTGGGCGTTGTACTTTTCAACACATTTACCTTTAAGTCGAATCAGCAACCGCTGTCAGCTCTACCAGCTCCGGAGCTATCAGAAACAACGCTCAAAAACTTTCAACAAGCACTATCGTACAAAACCATATCCTACGGTGATCCGTCATTGTTTGACTCATCACAGTTTATTGGCTTTCAAGAATTTTTGAAAACAACGTATCCAAAAACGCATGAAACGCTTTTGCGAGAAATAGTAGAAGGATACAGTTTGCTTTATAAGTGGGAAGGAAAAAATCCTGATCTGAAACCCGTTGTCCTCATGGCCCATCAGGATGTTGTGCCTATTGAAGAGGCCACTAAATCCATGTGGACCGTGGATCCGTTTGGCGGAGTAATCAAAGACAATTTCATCTGGGGTCGCGGCACTACCGATGACAAGATCAACGTAATCGCCATTATGGAAACGGTGGAGAAACTGGTAAGCGAAAATTTTCAACCCGACCGAACGGTATACCTGGCTTTCGGCCACGATGAGGAAATTGGCGGTAAGGGCGCTGTGGCCATTGCAAAACTTTTAAAGGAGCGAAACATTGCCGCGGAATTTGTGCTGGATGAAGGCGGCATTATGACCAGGGAGAAAGTACCCGGCTTAACCAAACCGGTCGCCCTGCTCGGTACGGCCGAAAAAGGATACCTGTCGTTAAAGCTAACCGTTACCGCACAGGGGGGCCATTCATCCATGCCCGAAAAAGAAACTGCCATTGATGTTTTGGCAAAAGCACTAAACACGCTTCGCAGTAAGCCCTTTGAACCTGAGTTTTCCGAACCGATGCACGGTCTGATGGAAAGCCTGGGCCCTGAAATGCCCTTTGTGCAGCGCATGGCATTTGCCAATCCATGGCTGTTCAAGAAAATGATTTTAGGCACATACTCCCAAAGCAACACGGGTGATGCCATGATCCGTACCACGATAGTGCCCACCATTATTGAAGCCGGCATAAAAGATAACGTGGTGCCCACCGTGGCAACAGCCGTTGTCAATTTCCGGTTGTTGCCGGGCCACTTATCAGGTCAGGTAATCGAAGATGTGAAAATAAAAATTGACGATAAACGCGTAAACGTTGCCCCCCTCAACAACAATGTATCAGAGCCGTCAGCGGTAACACCTGTGAAGAGTTTTGGCTACCAGAAGATAGCGGCAACCATACAAAAAAGTTATCCGCAGGTAATCACTTCGCCTTTCCTGGTTATAGGCGCAACGGATTCCAGGCATTTTGCGGAAGTATCATCCAACATTATCAAGTTCAGTCCCATGATTGACCCGATTGGCTTTCATGGCATTGATGAACGCGTGAGTTTGGAAAGCTATAAAACAGCCTTGTGGTTTTATGAGCAGTTGTTGAGAGATTTGAATTAATTGTCACGCTGAGCTTGTCGAAGCAAGCTACTTCGTACCTGTAATTGCAAACACCATGAAAAAATTATTTCCCATAATCTCCCTGCTGATCACCTTCTCATCAGCTTTCGCCCAGGTCACTATCGATAACCTCCTCAATGTGCCGTTTCCAACAAACCTCACGGTCAGTGCCGATGGCAAACGAATTGCCTGGGTGTTTAATGATCAGGGTGCGCGTAATATTTATGTTGCCGATGCACCTGATTTTGCCCTAAAAAAATTTACCAACTACAACCAGGATGACGGTCAGGAAATTTCAGGCGTAGAATTTACGCGCGACAATGCTAAAATCATCTTCATTCGCGGAGGCGCACCCAACAGCGCAAGCGAATTACCCAATCCCATTGCGATCCAACCCGGTGTTGAGCGTGCCATCTGGATGATGAATAGTGATGGAAGCAATTTGAAGAAACTTGCCACTGGTTTTTATCCCAAACTATCGCCCGATGGAAAATCAATAGCGTATTTAAACAGCGGCCAGGTGTGGTTGGTTAATCTCGATTCAGCAGGCAAGGGTAAAAAGCTTTTTCATTCGCGCGGTTCGCAAAGCAACATGCGCTGGTCGCCCGATGGCAGCAAACTGGCTTTTGTGAGTACGCGCACCGACCATTCGTTTATTGGTGTTTATGATTTTTCAACCAACACCATTCAGTTTTTAGATCCGAGTGTTGATCGGGACGGTAATCCGGCTTGGTCGCCCGATGGAAAGCAAATCGCTTTTATACGTACACCCAATGTGCGCAACAGGCTTCCATTTGTTCCGGCACGTGAAGGCCATCCGTGGTCTATACGTGTTGCTGATGTAAGTACCGGAAAAGCAAAGGAAGTTTGGGCAGCTAAACCGGGCAAAGGCAGTGTGCTTCACACCGGTATTCCGGTAGTGGATAATATGCTTTGGTGGATGGGCGACCGCCTTGTATTTCCGTGGGAGCGTGACGGCTGGCAACACCTGTATTCGGTTTCCATAAACGGAGGAGAAGCCTTACTGCTTACACCGGGTGACGGTGAGGTAGAATCAGTTGAAGTGGCACGCGATGGAAAAAATCTGATCTACGTAACCAACATTGGAGATATTGACCGCAGACACATTTATAAAGTAGGCGTAACGGGAGGAAAGCCACAACAACTTTCAACAGGCGATGGCATCGAGTACTCTCCTGTTGAAACAACAGCCGGTATAGTTTGCCTGCGTACTGATGCGACCACCGCTGCATGGCCTTATGTTATTGGTGCCAACGGTCAATCAAAAATGATTGCCGCAGATCTATTTCCTAAAACTTTTCCGAAAAAGGATTTGGTAACACCTCAGGCAGTGATGATCACAGCAACCGATGGCATGAAAATTCCCGCACAACTTTTTCTTCCCAAAAGCGCAAAACCAGGCGACAAACGACCGGCAGTAATTTTCTTTCATGGCGGCTCGCGCAGGCAAATGGTGCTCGGGTTTCACTACAGCGCATACTATCATAATGCATATGCACTCAATCAATATTTTGCAAGTCTGGGTTATGTAGTGTTATCGGTTAATTACCGGAGTGGCATTGGTTACGGATTGGATTTTCGTGAAGCGATTGATTATGGTGCAGCCGGTGCCAGCGAATACCGCGATGTGGAGGGAGCAGGATTGTATTTAGCGCAACGCCCCGATGTGGATGCAAAAAAAATCGGGTTGTGGGGCGGAAGTTATGGTGGTTATTTAACCGCAATGGGATTGGCTAAAGCATCGGATTTGTTTTCATGCGGGGTAGATATCCACGGTGTGCACGACTGGAATGTGGTGATACGAAACTTTGTGCCATCGTATCAGGCCGAAAAGCAACAAGCTTTTTCGCGCAAAGCATTTGAATCCTCACCCATGCATTTCATTAAGGATTGGCGTTCGCCTGTACTGCTCATTCACGGTGATGATGACCGGAACGTTCCGTTCAGCGAGACCGTAAGCCTGGCAGAAAACCTTCGGGAACAGGGTGTGTACTTTGAGCAACTGGTTTTTCCGGATGAAGTGCACGGATTTTTGCTACACAAAAACTGGGTGAATGCGTACAAAGCCTCAGCCGATTTCTTCAAGCGAATGTTTGAGCGGAAGTGAAAACGGTAGGCAGACAAATACTCAGTTATGTTTCAGGAACTATCGTTGAAAAGCGACCAAGCGCTGTAAGTGGTGAGTTGGAAGTATGGTATCAAAACGGGAGATATGTTCTCCATTCCCCTGATGCCAATTATTCTTTTGACACCCTTCACAGAGTATTTCAAAAAGCATTTAAAAAACTTGACGTAAAAAAGCGAAACCCCAAAACTGTATTGATACTTGGTTTCGGTGCCGGAAGTGGTGCTACCATTTTATGTGATGAACTAAAACTTACGCCAGACATTACAGGCATAGAACTTGACCCCGAAGTAATTTTACTGGCCAGAAAATATTTTGATCTGGATCGTTTTAAAAAACTGAACCTGCAAATAGCTGATGCCGCTGAGTTTGTGGCATCCTGTAGAACAAAATTTGATTTGGTTATTAGCGATGTTTTTGTGGACAAACACGTTCCGGATAAAATGCTTACCACGATGTACACCAATCACCTGTGTCGGTTAACGGCAAAAGGAGGTTTGGGTATGATGAACATCATTACCGAAACAAAAGAGCAACACCATCAACTTCACTTAATTCTTCAGACCCTAAAGGACTCTGGCTTTAGCCACACAAGTTTTCGGAGTTCGTCTATTAATTCCATTATTTCCTGGTCCATCTAAGCCCCCTGATAAATGTCATGGCTTCGCTTGATCCGTATCATTCAAAATCGCTACAGACAGTAATATCTTGTTTTCGGGCAAACGGCCTGCAAATTCACCCCGAAAACTTCTTCCAGGTTATTGCCATTTGCAGCCGATAAAATTTTTAATGATGAAAAAGATATTAATCCCTACAGATTTTTCAACCTGCGCAGAAAATGCATTTGGCGTAGCGCTGGAAATCGCGCACAAGGCAAAAGCTGAACTTGTTGTACAACACCTCTACGATGACAAATCAGGGAGCATGCATGTGCTGCCGACCAAACCACTGGAAACGGACCCCACTTTAGGTCATGCCAAAGCAAAACTGCACGAGTTGGTTACACGCGCTGAACGGGCCGGGGTGCGCTCAACCCCTTTGTTGATAATGAATAAGGGCACTGATAAAATTGAAAACTATATTGAACCCCTTGGAATTAATCTTGTAGTAATGGGTTCGCACGGAGCAACAGGTATTCGTGAGTTGGTTATCGGATCGCAAACGCAACGTGTGGTGCGTCATGCCACCGCACCGGTATTGGTAATTAAAAACAGGCCCGACAACGTTAATTTTGAAAAAATTCTGTTTGCCTCCACGTTCCATGAAGATCCAGGGAAAGCACTGGGGCACGTATTTAAGTTGACGGCTTTATGGAACAGTACAATACACGTGCTCTACATCGGGTTGGAACATGACAAGCAAACCAAGGCAGAAATAGACGAGAAAATGAATGTCCTTCAGGCACAGTTTCCAGCGGCAACCCTCACCCGTAATTTCATTACCACCAATGATCCGGAATGGGGCATTAAGCATGCTGCAAAAGATATTGTCCCGGATATGATTGCCATTACAACCCAATTGAAAACAGGAGCGTTTATTTTTTCGCATAGCCTGGCCGAAAGCCTGGTAAATCACGAACAGCTGCCTGTGCTTGTGATTAATGCGAAAGACTGATCCACGGAATTTGGTAAAGTTGACCTAATTTTAGGGGATCCCTAAAAAGAGCCCCTTGTCCAGCATTGAACAACCGCCAGTAAAAGCAAAACCATTTGTAGATACGGATGTACTTTTTTCCATCCGCCCGGAATTACTCAACGATTCATACATCTACATCCATGGTTATGTGCAGCCACAGACGCACGAAATGCTTATCCGTATCTGGCCATCAACCTTTTTAGTGGGCCGGAAAGCGGGCGAACGGGCACAACTCATTCATGCTGAAAACATAACCTTTGCCCCGGTCTGGACGCTTGTGGAGCAAAAGCAACGGTATAATTTTTTGCTGATCTTCTCTGCCTTACCTAAGGCCTGTCGGGTGTTTGACCTGGTCGAGGAGATACCACAACCCGGAGGATTTCTTATTCCAAACATTTCGCGTAATGATACCGATGTGTATCATGTTAATTTTAATGCGTAGGACGAACTAGAAAGCATGGTGATTATGGTTTGATTTAATAATCACTTAAATTGAAGTATCTCCACCGAATCAAAAAATGAAATTAGCCGGCTATATACTTTTATGTTTCATAGTTTTATTTCCGTGCTGCAAAGAAGAAGCAACAGAGTATGCTACATGGGAATTCGCAGGGGGCAGTAAACACAATATCCGGTATAGTACACTCCGGCAGATCCATACTGAAAATGTAAATAAATTACAGGTTGCCTGGATTTACCACACAGAAGATGCAGATACCATAAATAACTCACAGATCCAATGTAACCCCATTATTGTTGATGGTATTCTGTATGGCACTTCTCCACAACTCAAACTGTTTGCACTTCATGCAGCAAATGGAGAACAACGCTGGGTCTTCGATCCGGTTGACCAAATGCTGAAAGACCATCCACGAGCACGTTTTGTGCTTAATAACAATCGTGGCGTTACATACTGGGAAGAAGGAGAGGATAAAAGAATTTTATATGTGGCGGGTAATCTTTTGTACGCCATTAACGCAACAAATGGAACCTTGATTTCTTCGTTCGGTGACCAGGGAAAAATAGATTTAAAGAAAGGCCTGGATAAGAACACAGACGATTTGTATGTGGTGGCAACATCACCTGGCATTATCTATAAAAACTTATACATCATTGGTTCTCGTGTTTCCGAGAACAGTGATGCGGCACCGGGCCATATACGCGCTTTTGATGTAAAAACAGGAGCACGCGTCTGGATTTTTCATACCATTCCGCAACCCGGACAGTATGGTTACGATACCTGGGAAGATCCTGAAGCCTACAAGCATATTGGCGGGGCCAACACATGGTCGGGTTTTAGTATGGACGAAAAACGCGGACTAGTCTTTGCGGGAACCGGCTCAGCGTCATTCGATTATTATGGAGGAAAACGCAAAGGGGCAAACCTTTTTGCTAATTCCATTCTCGCACTCAACGCTGAAACCGGTCAACGCATTTGGCATTATCAAACGGTGCACCACGACACGTGGGATTATGATTTACCCACAGCCCCGGCACTGGTAACAATACGAAAAAACGTGAAGCGAATAGATGCAGTAGCCCAACCCACCAAAACCGGTTATGTTTTTTTACTTGAGCGCGAAACGGGTCAGCCGATTTTTCCGATAGAAGAAACGGCAGTATCTACAGAAACGCAATTGAAAGGAGAAAAACTATGGCCCACACAGCCTAAACCTACTTTGCCCAAGCCTTTTATGCGACAGAAATTTATGGAGGAGGATTTAAATGATCTGGTTGATAAAGAATCATATGAAGAATTAAAATTGCGATATAAAAGTCACCATGCCGGAGGCATGTTTATTCCTCAATCATTGCAAGGCACGATTCACTTTCCTGGTTTAGATGGAGGAGCTGAATGGGGCGGACCAGCCTATGATCCGGAAACCAATCTATTGTATGTCAATGCCAATGAGGTGCCCTGGCTTATCCAGATGAAGGAGGTTGACCTGAGTATTGCACGAGAGGAAACGTATGAACTGGCAGGTAAGCGATTGTATCAGCAACATTGTATGATTTGTCATGGGCCGGATTTAAGAGGTTCAGGCAACAATCCATCCATCGCGAATGTCTCAGCGCGTTACAATGAAAAAAGCCTTGAAGAAATGGTTCGTGCCGGCAGACGCATGATGCCTGCTTTCCCACACCTGGAGAAAGAAGAAATAATAGCACTAAATACGTATGTGTTAAACCTGGAAGGAAGAAAAAGGGAAACCTTTCCAATCAAGGCAGTAGCGATTGACTCCTTTCGACATCTGCCCTATGCCATTACGGGATTTTACAAGTTTCAAACCCGCGAAGGATACCCTGGCATTAAACCTCCATGGGGAAGTTTGAATGCAATTGACTTAGGCACGGGAGAAATTGCATGGCGGGTTACATTGGGTGAGTATGCCGAGTTCAAAGACAGGGGAATAGTTACAGGCACAGAAAACTATGGTGGACCAGCCGTAACATCAGGCGGCTTGATTTTTATTGCAGCAACCCGAGATAACAAGTTTCGCGCATTTGATAAACGTAACGGACAATTGCTATGGGAAACAACATTACCGGCATCGGGCTTTGCAACACCAGCCGTATATCAGGTTAATGGTAAGCAATTTGTAGTAATTGCTTGTGGAGGCGGCAAGCTAGGAACGAAATCAGGTGATGCTTATGTAGCCTTTGCGCTGCCGGATTAATGAGACAAATTTGCAGGATGAATAAAAAAATTTCTACAACAGACTTTTTAGAATAAATGTATGACAGAAAGGGAACTAATCAAGCTCGAAGCCACCATCCGAAATAAGATGGAGGAAATCAAAAAGCAACGCGTAAGCCTGAGAGATTCCGGTATTGGCGGGCTTATGAATACGCTGAAAAAAGTAGATGAGGCGCTGTATGAAAAAATCCTGCCGGAGTATAAAAATATGGTGACCAATTATAACATCTTCAAATAGTTTTAGCTCAAGCACAACAGGCTCCTTTGCAATTGTTTTTGATGTTGCATACTCACCAGAATGGTATACTTTTGTTAAGACCTAACTGAGCGAAACATGGCACTTTTTAATCCTCTACAAGTAAAAGAAATCAACGAGATTATTGCATCCGTCACGAAAGCCATTAAACCTAAATGTGAAATTGGCGCGAATGATAAAACGCTGCTGAACGCCCTGCTCAAAACGCATGATCCAAAAAAGAAGGCCACATATTTCAAATGCAAACGCGAGTACTCAGAAACCATCGTTTCACATTTTGTGAAGGATAAGGGTGTTACTAAAAGCCGGTTCCACAAAAACAGCCAGGCCTATATTTTTATTGTAACGTAGTAGCACGCTCATCTTGGCCTTCGTACATGAAGCAAGCGCATAAAGGCCTGTAAAAGGAAAGAACCAAAAAACATCTGTAACTTCATGGCACCTAACTGCATCATCATGAAATACGCTGTTTTTCTAATGTTACTTTACACGCAAACACTCTTTGCGCAAAACCGACCTGACGGCTGGCAAAAACTCTTTAACGGTAAAGACCTCACCGGCTGGAAGGTTCTGAACGGCAAAGCAAAATTTGAAGTCAAGGACGGGATGATCGTAGGTACCACGGTAGCTAACGAACCAAACTCCTTTCTGGCAACGGAAGAACTGTTTGGTGATTTTATTCTGGAACTGGAGTTTAAGGTTGCTGATGGAACAAACTCGGGCGTACAGTTTCGCAGCGAAAGCAAGCCCGATTACCAAAATGGTCGCGTGCATGGCTATCAGTATGAAATCGATCCATCATCACGTTCCTGGACGGGCGGGATTTACGATGAAGCCCGTAGAGAATGGCTTTACACATTGGAGTATAACAGCAAAGCCAAACAAGGCTTTAAGCCCAACGACTGGAATGTAGCCCGCATTGAATGTATCGGTAGCACGTTACGCACCTTTATTAATGGCGTTCCGGCTGCACATGTGGTAGATGACATGACTCCACGCGGCTTCATTGCACTCCAGGTGCATTCGGTGGGAGACCTTTCTGAAGCAGGTCGCCATGTGTATTGGCGCAACATCAACATTCAAACAAAAAACCTGAAGCCGGCACCGTGGGACGATGTGTTTGTGGCAAACCTTATTCCGAATACACTCTCAAAGCAAGAAGAGATAAACGGTATGCGTTTGCTGTGGGATGGAAGCACCACCAAAGGTTGGCGCGGAGCATACAAAACCAATTTTCCTGAAAAAGGCTGGTCAATAAACAACGGTGTTCTCAGTGTGCAGAAGTCAGGAGGAGGTGAATCAACACATGGTGGCGACATTGTTACGACAGAAGAGTATGCTGCTTTTGATTTACAGTTTGAATTCAAACTAACAGAAGGCGCCAACAGCGGGGTGAAATATTTTGTGACCGAGAGCGAAGGAAACAAGGGATCGGCCATCGGTTTGGAGTATCAAATACTTGATGATGCCCGCCACCTGGATGCGAAAGAAGGCGTTGTGGGAAACCGAACATTGGCATCGTTGTATGACCTTATTCCTTCTTTGAAAATTTCTCGCGGTCAGCGAAAAATTGGTGAATGGAACCAGGGAAGAATTGTGGTTTACCCCGACAACCGCATTGAACACTGGCTTAACGGGTACAAGGTTGTGGAGTATCAGCGCGGCACACCCATTTACAATGCGCTGGTGGCGCGCAGCAAATATGCGGTGTGGGAGAATTTTGGAATGGCCGAACGCGGACGGATTTTATTGCAGGATCATGGCGATGAGGTTTCGTTCAGAAGTATAAAAATCAAGACGCTGAAATAAGTGCAAAGGCTTATGAAAAACTCCAGACGAACATTTATTAAGAAATCAATTGTTGTTGCTGCCGGAGCACTTGCGTTCAGTGCAAAAAGCTATGCCCGCATTATTGGCGCAAATGATCGTGTGCGCGTAGGTGTAATCGGCTTTTCCGACCGGCTTAAATATTCGCTGCTTCCTTCCTTCATGAATCACAGCAAGGAACTGAACTTTGAGATCAGCGGAGTATCCGACATCTGGAAAGTGAGAAGGGAAGAGGGCGCACAATTTCTGAAAGAAAAACTGGGCTATGCCGTTAAGTCGTTTGTGAACAACGAAGCGTTGTATTCAGCAAAAGAATCCGATGCGGTGATCATCAGCACATCCGATTTTCAACATGCGCTTCACACCATTGAAGCGGTAGAGGCCGGATGCGATGCGTATGTGGAAAAACCCTTTGCTGAAACGATGGAGGACAACCGCGCAGCCCTGAAGGCAGTAAAGAAAAGCGGAAAGATTATACAAATCGGCTCGCAACGGAGAAGTGGTGCAAACTATCATGCCGCTGCTGATTTTATACAAAGCGGTAAGTTTGGTGCCATCACCATGGTTGAGCTTACATGGAATGTGAATCAACCCGGCCGATGGAGACGCCCGCAACTTGTGGCACAAATGAAAGAAGCGGATACGGACTGGAAACGTTTTTTGATGAACCGGCCATTCGAACCCTTTGATGCGCGCAAGCATTTGGAGTATCGTTTGTTCTGGCCATACTCCTCGGGCATCCCCGGTCAGTGGATGAGCCACCAGATTGACACCATTCATTGGTTCTCCGGGTTGGAGCATCCGCGAAGCGTAGTAGCCAATGGAGGGATTTATATGTGGAAGGATGGAAGAAAGAACTGGGACACCATGACTGCTGTGTTTGATTACGGACCAAAAAGCGATCTGACATCGGGCTTTCAGGTAGTATTCAGTTCACGCATGCACAATGGCGAAGAGCGCCCAACCGAAATTTATTATTCTAATGGAGGTGAGTTAAACCTCATCACCAATAAAGTAACACCTGGCGGTGGGCTTACAGAACCCCATGCCAAGGCAATGAACATGCAACCTAATTTGCTGCCGGAGGTTGCGCTTGAAGATTCATCCGTACAAACGGTGTCCAGCGCCAACACAGGTGGCGACATCACCACTTCCAATCACATGCGTAACTGGATGGAATGCATACGTTCGCGCAAACAACCGAATGCACTCGTTGAGGCCGGGTATCAACATTCCATTGCCTGCATTATGACAACGGCTGCTGCACGCACCGGGGAGAAGGCAACGTTTGATGAAACCAAGCAGGAAGTGATGGCTGGAGGAAAAGTTTTTAAGTATTAATACTTAATTGAGCCGTGTGCCTGATGATGGCGTTATCTTCGGAAACGTTTTGGATGCAAAGACAAGTGCCTGCAGCACAATCAAAATAACAATGGTAATGCCAAACGCGAATTGCGATGCCACCTTACCGGATATATATAGATCCTCAACCTGTTTCATAATCAATTTTGATTCCTCCAGCTGAATAGAAGATAATTTACTCAAGAGCACAAGCGCCTGATTTGCCAGGTCCAGTTTATCCTCATCGCTTTGTGAAGAAGAGGTGTCAAATTTTTTCAGGGTACTGAGTAGTTCAGCAAATGTTACATCTTCGTCTTGGGTAAATTTTGTTTTCAGATAGGCTTCGCTTAATCCATCGATGTGAGAGAGCAACGCGTTAACCTGGCCGGCAGAAGGCTCACCGCCCTGTCCCGCAACATGCAGGGCCTGCTTGATTTCATAGATATCAATGGTCATTTTTAAAATATAATCCTCAACAATCAACCGGTCTTCATACAAGGTGCTGATGGAGTTTTTAACATTGTTGGTATGATCGCGGTCAACATAATTGCTGAACAACACCAAAATGCAAAGCGTGAGGAGCACACCGGAGGCAGTCATTTTGTTTTGTATGCTGTAGGGCCATTTCATAAGCTGAGATTAATTTTCCTTGACGGATGAAGATACGGATTATCTAAGTAAGAGAGCAGTCAAGGCTATTTCCAATAGTACAATGACACTGTAATTAAAACAATGAAAGCTGAACCTCCTGCACAACAGGCTGCTCATGGATCTGAAAAACTTTTGTTTCTCTATACCGGGAAGCAATAACAATTTGGGTATCTCCCGCCATTGATTTAAACAAATGCTCAACAAGAGCGGCCGAGTTGTTCTCTTTTGAAAGGTGTGATAAAAATAAGTGACTCATGAACGAAGGCCGATGCTCGTTGAAAAGCTCCAACGCCTGGTTATTTGATAAATGACCTCTGTCACTCCTGATCCTGTTTTTCAAATGAAGGGGGTAAGGCCCGGTCTCGAGCATGTGTTCATCGTAATTGGCTTCCAGGAAAGCCGCATGACATTGCTTAAAGTGATGTACAACGTTATCGCATGCAACCCCTAAATCAGTGAACACACCTACCTTCACCGTTTCGTTGGCAATAATAAAACTGTGCGGATCGGTAGCGTCATGGAATTTCGGAAAGCCCGTAATGTTGAGCTTTCCAATGCTAACCGGCTCATGCGCTTTGAACGGAAAAATTAAATGCTCTTTAACCCGAAGGCCTCGATGGTGTAGCGTACCAGGCGTAACGTAAACGGGCAATTTGTATTTTTTCGAAATGCCGGCAACGCCTTTAATGTGATCGGTGTGCTCGTGTGAAACAAAAATGGCCTTCACTTTTTTCATGGAGAGGTTGAGCCGATTCATACGAAGTTCTGTTTCGCGGCAGGAGATGCCCGCATCAATTAAAACAGCCTCATGGTGGTTACCAACGTAGTAGCAGTTGCCGTTGCTTCCTGAATTCAATGAGGCTACAAATAATGACATGCACGAAAGTAGGAAAAATAGCCCGACCACTTGTGACACATAAGCAGCAAACCTTTCTTTTTAATAATCCGCTGAGACCGGTTCAAAAATTCTTCTGCGGTGTTCAGTGCCCCATTCATACAAGGCCTGGATTACCGGGCACAGGGAGTGCCCGTAGTCGGTAACGGAATACTCAACCGTAATCGGGGCGGTGTCGTATACTTGCCGATTCACCATCTGGTTCATTTCCAACTCTTTCAACTCCTTTGAAAGCATGCGTGCTGTAATGCCATCCAGGGCACGCTGCAATTCTTTAAAGCGCATCGGCCCTCCGTGAAAGACGAGCACATGTAAAATCGGTAATTTCCATTTTCCTCCTACCATATCGAGCGCATCGCGGATGGCCAGGCCTTTATTGGTATTGGTACATGTTAATGTTTGCATAGCTTAAAAGTAAGTTGCGTAAGGCTGGTATACCAATGCATACCGGTATACATCAGTATACTGTTGCGATTGGTATGAGCCAATGCCTGAATTTTGTTCAATATTTTATTCAAACACAAACAAAATTCTACATATGAAAATTTCAACGATTATTGCCCGGCTGGTTCTTGGCCTGATTTATACAGCGTTTTCGCTGGCTTTCTTTTTTAACCTGTTACCTCAGCAAGAGCCTCAGGGTGATGCGGGTCAATTTTTAATGGGCCTGGTCGTAGCAGGTTACATTATGCCCGTTGTGAAAGCCCTGGAGTTGTTAACAGGACTTGCATTTTTAAGCGGGCGTTTTGTGCCCATGGCAGCGGTGGTCATCTTTCCGATCACACTGAATATTTTTCTTTTTCACGTGGTTTTGGCGCCAGATAACCTGATCATTCCAGGGTTGATGCTTGCAGCCAACCTGTTCTTGTTTTATGCGCATCGCGAGCGTTATAACGGATTGCTGGCTTTAAAAAATTAATACGGCTTACAATAAACGTTCACTTTCTACGACTTTTCCATCAACGAACTATCTTTAATCTATGGAAAAGATCAGGGCAATTGTTACCGGTGCCACAGGCATGGTCGGTGAAGGCGTTCTTCATGAATGCCTTCACCATCCTGATGTGGAGGCCGTATTGGTGATCAACAGAAAACCGTGCGGAGTCACCCATCCAAAACTTAAGGAAATCATTCATGCAAACTTTCATGATCTTTCGGCCACAGAAGATCAACTGCAGCCGTACAATGCATGCTTCTTTTGTCTGGGTGTTTCATCGGTAGGCATGAACGAAGAAACGTATCACGATCTGACGTATAATCTCACACTGCACGTTGCGAATGTTTTACTACGTCAAAATCCCCAGATGGTATTTTGTTATGTTTCCGGCTCTGGAACAGACAGTACCGAAAAAGGCAAAAGCATGTGGGCGCGTGTGAAGGGGAAAACTGAAAACGCTTTGCTTCAACTTGGTTTTAAAAAAGCATACATGTTTCGACCGGGCTATATGCAACCTACAAGGGGGCTAAAAAATACCTTGCGTTGGTACGGGGCATTTTCCTGGATGTATCCCGTGTTGCGATTATTGTTTCCGGGATATGTATCAACACTGAAGCAAGTGGGAGTTGCCATGATTCATGTTGTTACCAAAGGATATGAAAAATCCGTGCTGGAAGTTCGGGATATTGTTAAGCTCGCGAGCATAATTTGATAGCTTTACATATCAATACGATTCACTATGGCCACAACCAAAATCACAGTAAACAGTAATGGATCACTTAAAGTAGAAGGCGACTTTGAAATAGTGGACATGCAGGGAAACGCCTACGGCTTGCAAGGCCGAACATTGGTATCACTTTGCCGCTGCGGTCTTTCTAAAAACAAGCCCTTTTGTGACGGATCGCATAAAGGCCACCTGGAGCATGAAGCCAAGGCTTTTGACCTGCCGCCACGCAAAGCATAAATCTCCGTTTCCGGCTAATTAATAAACTACACCCTTTCTTTGGTTATGCGAAGCTAATTTGTTTAACTTCGATTAGCCATTATTACCAAATCGGCCCCAAGCCCTCAACAGAACCCGGCTATTGGTTTCTGCCAAACTGATCGATTCGTGTCGTTTCGGTAATTGCAGGTTAAAATTCAATTCCATTCACTATGCTTAAAAAAGTTCTGCTTGGCATCGTGCTGGTGATAGTTGCGGCCGTTGCCATTTTGGTTATCACTGTAAACCTTCGTTACAACCGAACCTTTGACGCACCATATCCTGACATCCAGGCCAGTACGGATTCTGCTATGATCGCAAGAGGAAAGTATCTCGCATACGGTCCGGCACATTGTTCTTTTTGCCATGCACCTATGACCGAGTTCCAACGTGTGGATCGTGGAGAAGAAGCACCGCTTAAAGGTGGATTTGATTTCAAGATGCCCTTTGGAAATATGTTTGCTCCTAACATTACACCTGACGAAGAGACGGGAATCGGAAAACTTAGTGATGGCGAAATAGCCCGTGCGTTACGCTATGGAGTTGCGCATGATGGACGGGCCATTATAGACATAATGCCTTTTTATGATATGAGTGATGACGATCTAAAGGCCATAATCTCTTTTCTTCGTTCGCAGGAACCTATTCATAATCCCAGGCCAAAGCATGAACTGAATTTTTTAGGCAAAGTTGTTTTTTCCTTTCTTATTAAACCTATGGGCGATGGTGATGTGCCTCCAGCACCTTCACCTGATTCAACGGCTGTTTATGGTGCATATATCGCTAACAGTATTACCAACTGCGGAGGCTGCCACACCCCGCGCGATATGATGACCGGAGCGTACACCGGCCCCGAGTTTTCAGGCGGAAACAAATTTGAAATCATCGATGAAAACGGAAACATTGTGAAGGGCAAACATGTAATGACACCCAACATTACTCCCGACAAGGAAACCGGGCGCATGGCCGACTGGACACAACAAGATTTTATTAAGCGCTTCCGCGATGGCCGGGCTATTCCGGGCACACCCATGCCCTGGGGACCTTTCAGCCGGATGAGCGATATGGAGCTTATTGCACTTTATAAATATCTGCAGACTGTAACCCCAACAAGAAGTGAGTACACGCTCGGTATTCAGGATGGTGATCCATATTAATCCTTAGGCAAAAGAAACTACAGGGAGGTTACCTATTTAATAAAGGGTGACAACTCTGCTTTTAACTTTTCAAACTCTCCCGGGGTAATCAGGCCCAGGTCCAGTTTGTCTTTGGCTCGTTTAAGTTCGGCAAGCGCATCATCGCTGCTCATCACCGAGGATTTTATTTCCCCTGTAGCCAAGGCATTTTCAATGGGGATTATAAATGTAGAAGGCCCCCATACCCCCTTAGTATAAAAATTTACAGCGTAGCCGATTCGTTTATTACCAACTACACGTATTCGCTTTAGTTCTGTTTCAAATCCGCTATACCCTGCAGGCAGGTTGGCCGATCCGGTAAGCGCATCTTGTTCAATAATGTAAACAAAGGTTTGGTTTACAGAAGAAGGTCTTCCAATTTTAAGTCGATCACCAACTTTATAGATAACGCCCTCACGGCTCACATAAGCGGTGTATTGTTTCTCGAATTTTGTGGTTGCCTTCAGGTCTGTGAACCTAATCTCCTGTGCATTGGAAGTTGGGGTACCTAAAATAATTAGCACCACCGTGTATAGTAGCGATTTCATGTTTTTATGCTGATGCTTATTTTGTTTTTACAAACAGGTGCGGAGCCGGGACTGTCTTGTAGTAGATCACACTTAAAAAGCCCCTGTCGGACGCACGTTTGATTTCCATTTTTATGGCATCGCCTTTTTTGAGCCCACCTAACTCTACGGGCTTTTGAGCCACTAAGGTTGCCGTACAACCATTCCAGGTAAGCTTGTAGTCTTCGGTCAGCTTTCCATCTTTATACTCACTGTATCGGTTGGCGGTTATAACAGCCTTAACATCTCCTAGTATAGTTTCGGTTACGTATTCGCCCACTACCAACTTGTTACACCCACTGGTTACGGCCGGATAAACCTTAAGTGCGGTAAAGGTCTCATCATTTTCCAATGCAGCACAATTGTCCATGAGCGTCATTCCAAGATCTAACCCTAATATGGTCATGGCTTTGAACATATTGTCGATGTCTTTGTAATGTGCGGTAAGCCGTTCTTCCAATGATTCTTCATTGGCATTAAATACGCGCTCCATGCATTCGTCCCAATTCTTCTCCTTGGTAATTTCAACACAACGACAAATCGCATCACCAAAACCCTTTATTAAATCTGAGTTTTCATCAATTGCAAGCAATTTAGGATCAACCTCTACTTTTTCTTTTTTCTTATTAAGTCGGTCAAATTCATCCGGGCAGTTTTTATAGGCTTCATTCCGAACAGCCGTCACAGCTTCGAAGGGCTCATCTTTATAGGTGCCCTGTTTACGCAACTCAGCCTTAACCTCATCAGAATATGTTGACAGGCAGCCCAGTATTTTGAAGGGAAGTTGTTTTTCTGTAAAGTCATCCGCGTTTATACTTTTTAAACATTCACAGCCTTCAGCTGCTGCTTTGGTAATGATATCTTGTGCAGGCAGGGACGCAAAGCCCATCACAACTAAGGTAAGTAGTAGAAAAGACCGGTTCATTTCTTTTTGGATTTAATGATTATTTTAAAGGTATGAACCGTGCACGGATAAATAATGGAGACACCACCTACATAAGCATGTAGGTAAGGAAGTATGTTGATTGGATTAACTTACCTCAACAGGACGAAGACAAAGCTCCAGTATTCCTCTTTTCAATTCCGGTAATACAACCAGCACTTCAGGAGAGAGATCAATGGAAAGTGGCTGAATAGTTTTTACAGAGACGACAAACAAATACACATCCGGTAGCCGATCGAGCAGTGTAAGCGATTCAACCAGGTCTTTTAATCCGATTTCGTGCGTGCTCATGGCTTTCGGAAAATCGGACGCAAACTTAGGTCGAATTAATTGAATCGTACCCGCGGGCCTGCCGTCTAGCGTAGCATCAATAAGAATAACGCGCGGATACGATTCAATATACTCCATCAATTGAAACCCGGCCGTTCCGCCATCCAGAACATCGGCAAATCCGGCAGGAATTTCTTTTTTTAATTGCTGAGCGAGATGAACGCCCAGGCCTTCATCACCCATCAGGCAATTGCCAACGCCAAGAATTAAGGTGTCCGATGAACGCTCCATTTTTTATTCACTTAAAACTTTACCTTACAAGCAGGTAAGGCATTACTTCTTCTTTTCTTCGGCTTTCTTATTCGCCTCAAAAATTTCCTCTTCAATAAATTTCCATCCACCACCCATTGATGAAATTTCCCCGCGGCCCTCTACATAGTCGTGATAGAATACCAGGTACACGTGCACTACGGTAAACAGAATAAAAAACCACATCGTCCAGTGATGAATTTGTCGCAGCATGAAATCACCACCCACTACTGCAGGAACCCAGGCAAATAAATTGGGGAACCACCAATCGCTGGTAGCCGAGTACAATCCGAAACCGGTGAGGCATTGAATACCAAAGGCTATAAAGGTTAAGAAATAGATGAAGCCTGCCACACGGTTATGACCGATGGTGTGCAACTCACTTCCCTTCGTCATGAAGATGTCAGTCTTAATTACCGCCCACATGTCTTTAAAAAATTGCTTGTTGGTAGGGATAAAATTTTTCCAGCCGGCATACTTATTTCCAACAAAGCCCCAGTAAATTCTGAAAGCAAAGTTGAAGAAGAAAATATAAGCTGCTACAAAATGAATGAACCGAACGGTGCCCATGATATAAAGATCGGATGCTTCTTTACCCGACAGTATGGCTAACGGATTACCAATAAAAAAGCCGGTGGCAATGAGCACCAGAATACTTAATGCATTCAGCCAGTGGTATACCCGCACAGGCAATTGCCAAACAAACACGCGTCTGAGTTTGTGCGGTTTTGATAGTACAGTTGTGTTCATAACGCTAACCTTATAAAACCTTCAGTTTATTAATATGCTTTCCGTTTTCATCGTAGAGATGCACGGCACAGGCCAGGCAAGGATCGAACGAGTGAATGGTACGCAGAATTTCTAGTGGCTGATTCACATCGTGCACGGGTGTGTCTTTCAGTGCGGCTTCGTAAGCCGATGACTTACCTTCTTTGTCGCGGGGTGATGCATTCCAGGTAGAGGGAACAACCAACTGATAATTGGCAATCTTTTGATCTTCAATTACAATCCAGTGTGCAAGTGCTCCGCGAGGCGCTTCGGTATGCCCTACGCCCATGGCTTTTTTCGGCCAGGTTTCGGGTTTGAATTTTTCTGTGTTGGCCATCCGGGTATCACCATTTTTGATGTTGTTGATCAGTTGGTCGTAGAATTCCAGTCCCCAACCGGCCACCAATTTGGCTTCAAGTCCGCGGGCGGCTGTTCTGCCCAATGTGGAGAACAAGGCAGTGGCCGGAACGTTTAACGCGGATAACGCATAATCAACCACTTCTTTGAATTCGGGCCTTCCACTGGCATAGCCCACCAGCATCCGCGCCAGCGGACCAACCTCCATGGCGTGTCCTTTCCAGCGTGGAGTTTTCAGGTAACTGTATTTGTCTTCGGTGTTAAGAAAATCAAACGGAGGTTTTGGTCCGGTATACTTCAATTTGGTTTCACCCTTCCACGGGTGCAAGCCTACGCCATCGCCACCGGCATATTCGTACCAGCTGTTGGTAATGTATTCTTCAACTTCGGAATCGTTGCGCAGATCAACTTCGTGAATCTTGCTTAGGTCTTTGTTAAGAATTACGCCAGGAGGGAATTTGTAGTTGCCCACATCGCGATAGCCTGAGGTGGATAAATCTCCGTAGGCCATAAAGTTTCCAAGTCCGCCACCGATAGCACCCCAATCCAGGTAGTACGGAGCAATGGCCAGAAGATCGGGAATGTAAACCTGTTCAACGAATTGTTGTGCATCCTTTAAGAGTTTGCCTACATAAGCAAGACGTTCAGCATTAATCCCGCTGGCATCATCTAAACTTATTGAGCAGGCCATACCGCCCACCAGGAAATTCGGGTGTGGATTTTTACCACCGAAAATGGTGTGCACTTTGGCAATTTCCTTTTGCCACTCAAGCGCTTCCAGATAGTGAGCAACACCGATCAGATTTATTTCAGCAGGGAGTTTGTAAGCCGGATGGCCCCAGTAGCCATTGGCAAAAATTCCAAGCTGGCCACTCTCCACAAATTTGGTTAAGCGTTTCTGTAAATCAGAAAAATATCCGGGCGAACTCTTAGGCCAGTTGGAAATGCTCTGTGCAATCTCCGATGTCTTTTTAGGATCAGCCTTTAAGGCACTTACCACATCAACCCAATCCAATGCGTGAAGATGGTAGAAATGAATAACGTGGTCTTGAACGTTTTGTGCACAGAACATCAGGTTGCGTACCAGTTCGGCATTGGGTGGAATAGTAATATCCAGTGCATCTTCAACAGCTCGAATAGAGGCCAGGGAATGCACCGTAGTACAAACGCCACACACGCGGCCAACAAAGGCCCACGCATCGCGCGGATCGCGGCCACGAAGAATTTCTTCAATAAGCCGTACCATCGTGCCTGAACTGAACGCATCGGTGATTTTTCCGTTGTTAATTTCAGCTTCAATCCGTAAGTGTCCTTCAATACGGGTGATCGGATCAACTACTATGCGTGTCATGATTATTCGGCTTTAAGTTCTTGTTCAGATTCCTTTCCTTCAGAGATCAGGTTGTCAATCATTTTCTTCTTACGAAGATTGGTTGCTACCGCGTGAGCAGCGATACCCGCTGCGGTAACACCCAAAGCAACTTTACCAACCGTATCTGCTGTGGCTTCAATGCCAAATCCGGCAATATTCGGGAGGCGTTGATAGAGCGGCCCGTTATCCCAGAAACTTTCCTCACTGCAGCCGAAGCAACCGTGACCGGATTGAATCGGGAAGCTTACACCATTATTCCACCGCATTACCCCACAGGCATTGTATGTGCTGGGGCCTTTGCATCCAACCTTGTACAGGCAGTATCCGCGTTTGGCGTTTTCATCATCGAACGATTCCACATAAAGTCCGGCATCATAATACGGCCTGCGGTAACAACTGTCGTGTACGCGTTTTGAGTAAAAAGCTTTTGGTCTTCCAATGCCATCAAGTGCCGGTAGCGTTCCAAAGGTGAGAATGTGTACGATCGTACCGGCCATTACTTCTCCGATAGGCGGGCAGCCCGGCACTTTGATAATGGGTTTGTTCTTTATGATTTTGTGAATAGGTGTTGCTGTTGTTGGGTTTGGTTTGGCGGCCTGAACACAGCCGTTGCTGGCGCAGCTGCCCCAACAAATAATGGCTTTAGCTCCTTCAGCTACTTCGTGTAAGATGTCCAGCGATGATTTTCCACCAATCATGCAATACACACCATCGGCACCTAATGGCACAGAGCCTTCAACACACAGAACATACTCACCGTAATGTTCTTTCATGGTTTTATGCATAGCTTCTTCTGCCTGATGGCCGGCAGCAGCCATCAGTGTTTCGGTATAGTCCAGTGAAAGCTTGTCGAGAATGATATCTGCTACAATGGGATGTGATGAGCGAATAAAGGATTCGCTACAGCAGGTGCACTCCTGGAAATGCATCCAGATAACCGGAAGGCGCGGCTTTGTTTTTAGTGCTTCCGTCACTTGTGCAACACCCGATGATTGCAAGCCCATATAGGCGGCAATCATGGTGCAAAACTTCATGAAATCTCTGCGCGAGTATCCTTTCTCGGTAAGTTCTTCATAATAGGTTTTGCGTTTAGTAGAGGTCTCGATGATCATATGAGTTGTTTTATGTGGAACAAGTCTAAATAAGTCCTCAGGATGCATTGAGGGTCTAATGCATCTTGAAAAGTATGTTTGTGAATCAATTTATCACCTGATGATTCTCAGCAGAGACCAATGATTTTGCTCATGAGGATTTTTTATAAAAATGAGGTGATTTGATTTCATCAAAATTCAAATGCTATGAAATCCATTCGCTCAATTCTGCTGGCAGTAGCTGCGGCATTGCCATTTGTGTCACTGGCACATGAAGGCCACGGTCATGAACATCCCTGGAGCCCTGGGCATTTTCTGGCTAATCCTGAACACTCAATTCCACTCGTGCTTGCTGTAGCCTTGGTTACCGCATTTGTAGTGAAGCGATATGTTGTTGCGAAACGAGCACGTAAAGAGTGAGAGCCGTAATTGAAGTATACGTTGTCTATTCAACCTTGTTAATGAGAAAAAATGCATGAACTATCTATTGTTATGAGCATTGTGGAGGCCGCTGAAGAGCAAGCCATGAAGCACCAGGCAAGAGCTGTTGAATGTATTGACCTGGAAATCGGAAATCTTTCTGGAATAGATGAACATGCGCTTGAGTTTGCCTGGGAAGTGGGCGTGAAGAATACCTTACTTGAAAAAGCGCATTATAACATCAACAAAGTAAAAGGCTGGGCACGTTGTTCGAACTGCGATTGTGAATTTGAGATAAAAGAATTGTTCGATCCTTGTCCGTTGTGTGGTGAATACCTCATTAATATTTTACGTGGCAAGGAAATGAAAATTCAGTCAATAACCCTATTAAATTAAAAGACAATGTGCGCTACCTGCGGATGTGACCAACCCGGAATGATAAAAATAACAAACATGCGTGATGCATTATTTCCACAAGTGCATCATAATCATGGTGCACATCACCAGATCAACATAGCAACAAATGACAACGCTATAAAGAGAACCCACATAGACCTTGAACAGGACATCCTTCATAAAAATAATTTACTGGCCGCGCACAACCGCGGTTATTTTGAAGCTAAAGAAATAACAGCGTTTAATCTGGTGAGCTCGCCCGGCTCAGGTAAAACTGCATTGCTGGAATGTACACTGCGTGATTTGGGGAAGGAGCTTGACTTTTATGTAATCGAAGGCGATCAGCAAACCACCAACGATGCGGATAGAATAGCGAAGTTCAACATTCCGGTTATTCAAATTAATACAGGAAAAGGCTGCCACCTGGATGCTACCATGGTGAAGGATGCATTGGCAGAACTAAAACCAAAAGATCATTCGGTTGTCTTTATTGAAAATATCGGCAACCTGGTTTGTCCATCCATGTTTGATCTGGGTGAACAAAAAAGAATCGTCATCATTAGCGTTACAGAAGGAGAAGACAAACCACTGAAATACCCCGACATGTTTGCGGGTAGTCAGCTGTGCATTATCAATAAAATTGATTTACTCCCTTACCTGAAGTTTGATTTGCAAAAGCTGATTGAATATGCCAGACGAATTAATCCCAAACTGGAATTTATTGAGTTGTCGTGCAGCAGCGGTGCAGGATTAGATCAATGGTATGCCTGGCTCAAGCGACAATTTGCCTTTTCGGAAGCAATACCATGAAAAGCACACACATTCATATTGAAGGTCAGGTGCAGGGTGTTGGGTTTCGCCCTTTCGTTTATAGGTTGGCAACAGCGCATGGCCTGAGGGGAAGGGTTTGTAATGGGGTTGATGGTGTTCACATTGAGGCGGAGGGGGAGAGCAACCAACTTCAAAGTTTTATAAACCAACTTCAGCGAAATCACCCCCCCATTGCAAGGATTACGCATTTCAGCGTTGAGGAGCATTCGCCATACTATTTTACTGATTTTAAAATTGTTGATAGCGAAACTTCAGGAAAGCACAACCTGCTCATTACTCCCGACATCGGTTTATGCACGGATTGCAGAAGCGAACTCCACAACAAAGAGAATCACCGGTATCACTATCCGTTTACAACCTGCACGCAATGTGGTCCCCGCTATTCCATCATGCGGTCGCTTCCTTATGACCGGCCAACCACAGCCATGGATGAATTTGTAATGTGCCCGACTTGTAAGCAGGAGTACAATAATCCAATGGATAGGAGATACTATTCGCAAACCAACTCATGCCCGGCATGTGCCATAGAGGTTAAGTTCCTTTCATCCAGCGGGGAAATGCTCGCTTCCGATTGGGTAAATGCACTTCCGATGCTGATTCAAAAGCTAAACGAAGGGAATATCATCGCCATGAAAGGTATTGGTGGTTATTTGTTATTGTGCGATGCTACCAACCCGCAGGCAATTAAAGCCCTGCGCGAACGAAAGCACCGGCCCACTAAGCCCTTTGCGTTGATGTATTCAAATCTTGAATCATTAAAACAGGATGCTTATGTAAGCGATGACGAAGCTAAAGAATTTCGAAGTATTCAAAGTCCGATCGTTCTGGTGGTAGCAAAAGAGCATCCGGCATCTGGTGTTTGTACAGAGCTTATCGCACCCGGGCTTACCCGAATAGGCGCGATGCAACCCTACACAGCCATGTTCGAGTTGATGATGGCTGAGCTTCAAAAACCAATACTTGCCACCAGCGCCAATGTTAGCGGCTCACCCATTATTTATAGGGATGACGAAGCGTTGCTGTTGTTAAACAATATTGCCGATTATTTTATAGTGCATAACCGTGAAATAGAAATTGCACAAGATGACAGCGTTGTTCAATTTTCATCGGTTCACAATCAACGGGTCGTATTGCGCAGATCGCGTGGTTTTGCTCCCACGGTTTTTAAAAATGCTTTTTCGAATGAAACTATTTTGGCTATGGGTGCCGACATGAAGAGCTCCTTTGCCCTGCAAGCCAATGGAAGAATTTATACCAGCCAGTACCTGGGTGATCTTGAATCATATGAAAGCCAGGAGAGCTACCGCAATGCCCTATTTCATCTATTGAAACTGCTTCAGCTAAAACCCGATCGGATTGTGATTGATGCCCACCCCAATTACTATTCATCGCAATGGGGAAAAACGCTGGCCGAAAGTTGGAGCATTCCAATACAACAGGTGCAACATCACAAAGCACATGCCTATGCGGTAATGGCCGAAAACAATTTGCTAAAGGCCAATGAACCAGTGTTGCATGTAATTTGGGATGGTACCGGCTACGGAGATGATGGAAACAGTTGGGGTGGAGAGTTTTTCGAGTACAATGAAGGGTCGCTGAAGCGGATGGGGCAGTTGAAGTATGCCCCCGTATGGCAAGGCGATAAAATGGCACGTGATGGAAGATTGGCCGCTTTGTTTATTGGAAATGAATCGGATACTGTAAAACGATTTTTGAAAAACAAATTTCCTGATGCGGTATGGCAGTACTATTCAAAATTGATAGCAACACCACCGCAACGTTATACGTCCAGTGTCGGGCGTTTATTTGATGCCGTGGCATGTTTAACAGGCATCAATACCATCAATTCATTTGAAGGCGAATCGGCCATGCGATTGGAAACCGCAGCGATGACGGGGGTTACCCCAATCCGCTACAGGGTAAAGTGGAAGGATACTTTACTGGAGACAGAAGATCTTCTTAATCAGATTGTGCTGGATATGGAAGAAGGAATACACCCAGAAAAAATAGCGTATAAGTTTCATAATTACCTGGCCGATGTAGTTCAATCGGTAGCAGAGGCAAAGCAGTACGCTTCAATCGCCTTCAGCGGAGGGGTATTTCAAAATGCATTGCTTATGGATTTGATCCGTGATCGCCTGAACGGAAAGCAACTCTTTGTTCATCGCGAATTATCTCCCAACGATGAAAATATTGCTTTTGGGCAACTGGCTTCCGTAACGCATGAAGCAAACGTGTCAGCGAAGTCAGTGAAATCAAAATTTCAACTAAACCCTATTTGATATGTGCCTGGCAATCCCCGGACGATTAGAGCAGATCACAAACCAACTTGACGAAACGTTCCGGTTTGGAAAGGTGTCGTTTGGAGGCATTATGAAAGAGGTGAATCTTTCGATGGTGCCGGAGGCCAACGTGGGTGATTATGTGTTGGTTCATGTGGGTGTTGCTATCGGCACGGTGGATGAAGAAGAGGCAAAGAAAACATTTGAATACATTAGGCAGCTTGGAGAACTAAGTGAGCTAAACGAAACTTCTGCGCCATGAAGTATTTATCCGAATATCGTGACGCAGCCTTAGCGCAGGAACTACTGAAGGAAATCAAAGCCATCGTTACCAAGCCGTGGACATTAATGGAAGTATGCGGAGGGCAAACACACAGCCTGGTAAAGAATGGTATTTTAAAAATGTTGCCGGAACAGATTACCATGGTGCACGGACCAGGCTGCCCCGTGTGTGTAACACCCATTCATATTATTGACGAAGCCATTGAACTTTCGCAGAAGCCACATATGATTATGTGCTCCTTTGGCGATATGCTTCGGGTGCCCGGCACAAAAATCAGTTTACTCGAAGCAAAAGCCAATGGTGCCGATGTGCGCATAGTTTATTCTCCGCTGGAGGCGGTGAAGATTGCGCAGGAAAATCCCGATCGGGAAGTGGTGTTTTTTGCCGTAGGCTTTGAAACCACAGCACCCGCCAACGCGCTTTCTGTAGTGCAGGCAGCGAAACAAAATGTAAAAAACTACAGCATACTTGCGTCTCATGTTCTGGTTCCGCCAGCCATGGAGGCCATTCTTTCTGACCCTGAAACAACCGTGAACGCCTTTTTGGCAGCCGGTCATGTCTGCACCATCATGGGCTACAACGAATATGATCCGATTGCTGAAAAGTATAAGGTGCCTATTGTAGTAACAGGATTTGAACCCATCGATTTATTGCAAGGTATTTACATGGCCGTAAAGCAATTGGAAAACGGTGAAGCTAAAGTTGAAAATCAGTATATTCGGTACGTGCAACGCGAAGGGAATATCCGTGCGCAGCAAACTATTGATGAAGTTTTTGCTGTTTCTGATCGGGAATGGCGCGGCATAGGAACTATTCCGAAGAGTGGTTGGGAAGTAAATGAGGCCTACAGAAAGTTTGATGCACGAAGAAAGTTTAATTTGGTTGAAGAAATTTCAGAAGATAACACTACGTGTATTGCCGGTGAAATTATGAAAGGAAAAAAGAAACCATTCGATTGCCCGCATTTTGGAAAAGACTGCACGCCCGAAAGACCGCTGGGCTCTCCGATGGTTTCGTCTGAAGGCGCGTGTGCTGCCTACTATCATTTTTCACAAGCGGAAGCATTACCATCGTGAGTCAGCAAAAACTTTCCATCCGGTTAAATTGTCCACTCCCCAAACTTGATTTTGATGTGATCACACTGGGCCATGGAAGTGGTGGTGTGTTAACGCACCGCCTTCTTGATACCGGGGTTTTCAATGTTTTGAAAAATGATTTACTCAACGAGCAGCACGATGGTGCTGTTTTGAATTTCAATGGGCCCGTTGCTTTTACTACCGATAGTTATGTTATAACACCAATATTTTTTCCCGGGGGAAATATCGGTGAGCTTGCCGTTAACGGATCGGTTAATGATTTAGCGATGTGCGGAGCTATACCGCAATATCTTTCCTTAAGCTTTATTCTGGAGGAAGGCTTGCGCATGGACGAATTCTGGGAAGTATTGCTCGGCATAAAAAAGGCAAGCGAAGAAGCTGGTGTTCCTATTGTTACAGGCGATACGAAAGTAGTAGATAAAGGCAAAGGCGATAAAGTGTTTATCAACACCACCGGGCTGGGCCGCCTTCATCCTAAGGCAAACATTCATGCCAATCGTGTAAAACCTGGTGATAAAATTTTAGTGAGCGGACCGGTAGCACAACATGGTGTAGCCATATTATCAGTACGCCAAGGCTTAGAATTTGAAACCACCATCACCAGCGATACGAAGCCGCTTCATCAACCTGTGTTGAAATTGCTGGATGCACTTGGAGAAGACGTTAAGTTTCTACGCGATCCTACGCGTGGTGGGGTTGCAACAGTGTTAAATGAGCTGGCCACCCAATCGGGACACGGAGTAGAAATTATTCAAAAGGAAATCCCAATAAGCGAACAAGTAGAGGGCGCCTGCGAAATGCTGGGCCTTGATCCATTGTATGTAGCCAATGAGGGGATTTTTCTGGCCATCGTTTCAGAAAGTAAAGCAGCACCGGCACTTCATATTCTTAGAAACTTTGATCCTTTGGCATCAATTATAGGAGAGGTTACACATGATCATCCCCGACAGGTTCTTCAGCACAGCCGCATTGGTGGCAGGCGTATTGTAAGTATGTTGCCGGGGGAACAGTTGCCCAGAATTTGCTGAATCGCCCTATTGTAGCCCAATATTATTTCACCAAAAAGCCATTTTTCAGCATTATTTTGGCGTTAATGCGCTGCATGCATAATATTTTTTGCTGTTTAGTATGCACGCATAACAATCTTTTTTATATTCGTATCCCCTTTCGGGTTGGTATGACTAAAGAAGAAACAGTAGACTATCACATTCGCTCAGCCTGGCTGGCCATTGCCCGCATGTACAATCAGCAGGCAGTTAAGCATAATGCTACCATGGCGGAAGGTTTTGTACTGTTAAACATTGATGAGGCGGGAACGCCAGCAACTAAAATTGCACCACTGATGGGGCTGGAGCCGAGAAGTTTAACCCGTTTGCTAAAGTCGATGGAAGAGCGCGGAGCGATTTACCGCAAAGTGGATGACAGCGATAAACGGTCAGTGCGCATCTTCTTAACGGAAGAGGGAAAGAAAGCACGCTCACGTTCACGCGATACCGTGCTTCGCTTTAATGAAGTGGTGCGTGAAGAAATACCGCAAGAAAGACTTAACGTTTTTTTCGAGGTGATTCAAAACATTAATAAGATCATTGAACGAAATAATATTTACGAACAAACATATGGTTAATCGTTGTTGGTTGTTCGTTAATCGTAATACTAAAGCGAACAACCAAGAACGAACAACGAACAACTAATAATAAAATATGAAACGATCTATCCGCAAAGTTGCCGTTCTTGGTTCAGGTGTTATGGGCTCTTCCATCGCCTGTCACTTCGCTAACATTGGCTGCGAAGTATTGCTGCTCGATATCGCACCGAAAGAACTTACTGAAGAAGAAAAAGCAAAAGGACTTTCACTTGATAGCAAAGTGGTGAAGAACAGAATAGTTCAGTCTTCATTTGATAAGTGTATCAAGTCTTCACCCGGCCCGATCTATAGCAAGAAATTTATTTCACGCGTTTCGTTGGGCAACTTTGATGATGATCTGGCGAAGATTAAAAATTACGACTGGACGATTGAAGTCGTAGTTGAAAATCTCGACATCAAGAAAAAAGTATACGAACAGGTAGAGAAATTCAGAACCCCCGGAACACTCATTACATCGAACACATCGGGTATACCCATCCACCTGATGGCCGAGGGCAGAAGTGACGATTTTAAGAAACATTTTGCAGGTACGCACTTCTTCAATCCGCCCCGTTACCTGAAATTGTTTGAAGTAATACCCACTCCGCACACCGATCAGGAGGTAACGGATTTCCTGCTCCATTATGGGGATCTGTACTTGGGTAAAACTTCTGTACTGTGTAAAGACACCCCTGCTTTCATCGGAAACCGTGTGGGCGTATGGGGTCTTTTGAAGGTCATAGACTCCATGCAGAAATACGACCTGAATGTGGACGAAATAGACAAGCTGACAGGTCCGGTAATCGGCCGCCCGAAGTCGGCAACGTTCAGAACTTCTGACGTTGTTGGACTCGATACACTGGTGAAAGTGGCGAACAATTTATATGCAGGTTTACCCAACGATGAAGGCCGCGAAATTTTTAAGTTGCCTGATGTCGTAAACAAACTTGATCAGAATAAATGGCTGGGTGATAAAACCGGTCAGGGTTTTTACAAGAAAGCAAAAGACGCAAAAGGCAAGACTGAAATTCTTACACTCGATTTAAAAACACTCGAGTACAAGCCGAAAGCAAAAGCAAAATTTGCAACACTTGAAACCACCAAGACGATTGACAACTTGCGCGATCGTTTCAAAGTGTTGTTGGCAGGCAAAGACAAAGCCGGAGAATTTTACCGCGATTGTTTTTACGGATTGTTTCAATATGCATCAAACAGAATTCCTGAAATCAGTGATGAACTTTTCAGAATTGATGATGCAGTATGTGCGGGCTTCGGTTGGGAACTTGGCCCGTTCGATACATGGGATGCACTCGGTGTAGAAAAAACTGTACAGGCCATGGAAGGCATGAGCTACAAACCCGCACAATGGGTGTACGACATGCTGGCAAGCGGCAACAAATCATTTTATAAAGTAGAAGGTGGTCAGCGTAAGTACTATGACATTCCTTCAAAGTCATACAAAGTAATTCCAGGCAGAGAAGCCTTTATCATTCTTGAAAATCTGAGTGACAAAGTCGTTTGGAAAAATGCCGAAAGCAAAGTCACGGATTTAGGCGATGGTGTAATCAACTTCTCCTGGAGCAGTAAGAGTTACACCCTGGGCAGTGCTGTAATTGAAGGCATGAATAAGGCCATCGATCTGGCTGAAAAGAACTACCGGGGCCTTGTGGTGGGCCATCAAGGGCCGGATTTCTCGCTTGGGGCCAACTTGGGGCTGGTGTTTATGTACGCCATTGAGCAGGATTATGACGAAATCGACTTTATGGTGCGGGCATTCCAGAATTCGGTGATGCGCCTGCGCTATTCTTCCGTGCCGGTGGTGGTTGCCCCGCAGGGCCGAACCCTGGGCGGAGGCTGCGAAATGACCATGCATGCCGACATCGCGGTGGCTGCAGCGGAAACGTACATTGGGTTGGTGGAAGTAGGGGTTGGGCTGATCCCTGGTGGAGGCGGAACGAAAGAGTTCACCAAACGCGTGAGCGACCGTTTCCTGGAAGGCGATGCCGAAATGAATGCGTTACAAGCTGCATTTATGAATATCGCAACGGCAAAAGTGGCTTTATCGGCTGAGGAAGCGCGTGAGATGGGTGTTTTACGAACACAAGACCGAATTACCGTTAATAAAGACAGGCAAATACTGGATGCAAAATCAGCAGTGCTTGAGTTAGCAGAAGCCGGTTACACCATGCCGGTGCAGGCACGCAATATTAAAGTGTTGGGAAGGGCAGGGATGGCGCTGTTCGCTGCCGGTGTTAACGGCATGAAAATGGGCGGTTACATCTCCGATCACGATATGAAAATCGCGATGAAGATTGCGAACATTATGTGCGGTGGTGATTTAACTTCTGCACAGGAAGTCAGCGAGCAATATTTATTGGATCTCGAGCGCGAAGCGTTTGTTTCACTTTGCGGAGAGCGGAAGACGCTGGAGAGAATACAGTCGATTTTAACGGGCGGTAAGCCACTTAGAAATTAATAATCGTTGTTCGTTGTTGGTTAATCGTTATTCGGCCTAACCAACAAACGAACAACCAATAACGAACAACTAACAACGAACATATGGACGCATACATTGTAGCAGGTTTCAGAACCGGAGTAGGTAAAGCAAAAAAAGGCGGCTTTCGTTTTGTTAGGCCCGATGATTTGGCGGCAGATGTAATCAAACATCTTGTTAAATCCGTACCCGGCCTGGAAAACAACATGATCGATGATCTGATTGTGGGCAACGCTGTGCCCGAAGCCGAACAAGGCATGCAGATGGGAAGAATGATTTCCCTTCTTGCCCTGGGTATTGATACACCCGGTATGATTGTGAACCGCTATTGCGGAAGTGGTGTTGAAACCATCGCCATTGCAAGTCAGCGTATTCAAGCCAACATGGCCGATATCATTATTGCCGGAGGGACAGAGTCCATGTCGTTGGTTCCTACAATGGGCATCAAGACAGCGCTCAATTATAAAATTGCAACGGAAAACCCCGCTTACTACACCAGCATGGGTTTAACAGCCGAGGAGGTTTCAAAGCAATTCAAAATTTCGCGTGAGGAGCAGGATCAGTTTTCATATGAATCACACATGAAAGCTGCAGCCGCATGGAAGGAAGGAAAGTTTAAAGATGAAGTGGTGCCCATCACCGTGAAAGAAGTGTATGTGGATGAGAACATGAAAAAGAAAACCCGCGAGTTTGTAGTGGCTACTGATGAAGGTATTCGTGCCGATACAACCGTAGAAGGATTATCAAAATTGAAACCGGTGTTCGCTATGGGCGGAACGGTAACAGCCGGTAATTCATCACAGACTTCCGATGGCGCGGCATTTGTTTTGGTAATGAGTGAGCGCATGGTAAAACAATTTAACCTAAAACCGATTGCGCGCATGGTGAGTTATGCTGCAGCCGGAGTTGATCCGCGCATTATGGGCATTGGGCCGGTGGCGGCTATACCCAAAGCGTTGAAACTTGCCGGTATGAAACTGGATGATATTGATCTGATTGAACTCAACGAAGCCTTTGCGGCACAGGCGTTAGCGGTAGCGAAGGAACTGAACATTGATCGTAAAAAACTAAATGTTAACGGTGGCGCCATTGCAGTCGGACATCCACTAGGTTCATCTGGCGCACGCTTATCCGTGCAGTTATTTAATGAACTCCGCAGACAGAACAAGAAGTACGGTATGGTGACAGCCTGTGTGGGTGGAGGACAAGGTGTGGCAGGGATTTATGAACTGTTGAATTAGTTGTTCGTTGTTGGTTATTCGTTGATCGAATGGGAGAAATTATTTCATATAAGGATTTAGATGTATGGCAACAAACGCGACTCTTGGTTAAGTCGGTTTATGAGCTTACCAGAAAATTTCCAAAGGACGAGCAATTCGGTCTGACGACACAATCAAGAAGGGCAGCAGTTTCAGTTCCATCCAATATTGCAGAAGGATGTGGCCGTAATCATTTTCGTGACTCTACGCAATTTTTCTTTATAGCAAGAGCGTCACTGTATGAGCTTGAAACACAATTAATCGTAGCGGGTGACTTAGGATACATTACAGAGCAAGAAGTCATGGATGTTTCCGCTCGAATTACCAGATGCAAAAAATTACTGAATGGATTTATCAATTATTTTCAAAGACAATCAAATAACGAACAACCAACAACGATCAACGAAATACTAGAAGAATATGGAAGCAGCAGTCAAGACTAAAAACGCAATCAAAGGAGGCGAATTCCTGATTCGCGAAACGCAGGCAAGTGAAATCTTCATTCCGGAAGAATTCAATGAAGAGCAACTGATGATCAAGCAGCAATGCGAAGATTTTTTAAAGAAGGAAATTCATCCACGACTGGACGAAATTGATTCCATGAAGCATCCAGAACTGATGCCTTCGCTACTGGATAAGGCCGGTGAACTGGGCTTGTTGGGAACATCGGTGCCGCAGGAATACGGTGGCTTCGGTATGGATTTCAACACAGCTATGCTGGTGGCAGAAGTTCTTGGCGCTGGCCATTCGTTTGCAGTAGGCATTTCGGCACATACCGGTATCGGCACCTTACCGATTTTATATTATGGAAATGAGGAGCAGAAGAAGAAATATATTCCCAAACTAGCAACGGGCGAGTGGAAAGCGGCCTACTGCCTGACAGAACCTGATTCTGGTTCTGACGCTAACAGCGGAAAGACAAAAGCCGTACTTAGTGCAGATGGAAAGCACTATGTTATCAACGGTCAAAAGATGTGGATCACCAACGGTGGTTTTGCTGATGTGTTTGTGGTGTTCGCCAAAATTGACAACGATAAAAACCTGAGTGCCTTTATCGTAGAGAAAACTTTTGGGGGCATTACCATGAATGAAGAAGAAAAGAAGATGGGTATAAAGGGTTCGTCCACCCGCCAGATTTTCTTTAACGACTGTAAAGTGCCGGTAGAGAATTTGTTGAGCGAACGCGAGAACGGATTTAAGATAGCCGTTAATATTTTGAATATCGGAAGGATTAAGCTGGGCGTGGCAGCCGTTGGTGGAAGTAAAATGTGTGTATCTACCGCTGTAAATTATGCCAAAGAGCGTAAACAGTTTGGAACATCGATTGCCAATTTCGGAGCAATTAAGTATAAAATAGCCGAAGCATGCACCAGGATTTTTGCGTCCGAATCGGCACATTACCGGGCTTCGCAAAATATTGATGATGCCTACAATGCATTTGTAGCAGGAGGAATGGATGCCGGAAAAGCACGACTAAAAGCATTGGAAGAGTTTGCGATTGAATGTGCTATCCTTAAAGTGCATGGCTCCGAAGTGCTCGACTACACCGTTGATGAAGGGGTTCAGATTTATGGGGGCATGGGCTTTTCGGCCGAAGGCCCTATGGATCGTGCGTACCGCGATGCACGTATCAACCGGATATTTGAAGGCACCAATGAAATCAACCGGCTGCTTACAGTAGATATGATTTTGAAGCGCGCCATGAAGGGAACCTTAGATCTCATGAATCCGGCAATGGCCGTTCAAAAGGAATTAATGTCAATTCCTGATTTTGGAGCAAGTGATGAAGAAGGTGTGTTTGTGAAGGAAAAAAAGGCACTTGCCAATTTGAAAAAAGCCGGCTTGATGGTAGCCGGTGCTGCCGTGCAGAAATTCATGATGAAGTTATCGGACGAGCAGGAGATCTTGATGAACCTGGCGGATATGATGATTGAAGGCTATGTGGCGGAATCAACTTTACTGCGAGTTGAAAAACTGATTGGAATTCGTGGGGAGAAAGCCTGTGAACTGCAGAAGGAAATGGCCATGATCTACTTACATCATGCGGTGAACAAAGCAGCCGCTGCCGGCCGTGAGGCCATAACTTCGTTTGCCGATGGCGATGAGCAGCGTTTAATGTTGATGGGATTAAAACGCTTTACCAAGATTGATCCCTATAACCTGAAAGAAGCCAGACGGAAAGTGGCCAATTATGTGATTGAAAAAGGGGCGTATCCGTTTTAAATCGTTGTTAGTTGTTCGTTATCCGTTAATCGAAGACAGATTTTGATCGATCAACGAATAACCAACAACGATCAACGAAAAACCCGGGAGTAATTCCGGGTTTTATTTTTTATGCACAGGATAAAACTATTGTTCGATCAAGGCCCTGATTTCGTTCTCTAAAAGGAAATTGCCTGGACGAAGGTTTTCTGTACTATGAATGTCTCCATTCTTTGTGAGCAATATAAAAGCAGGAGTTTCTTTGATTTTATAAAGCCGTTTTAGTTCAGTGGTTGAACCAATCCGGTAGTTTATAGTTCCATCTGAAAATAAATTATACCTGGTAAGGAGTTGCTTCCAGCGGACTTCGTCATTTTCCAACGAGAGCATCACAACATAGAGATCTTTTCTGAATTGCCTTTGCAAACGCTTGGCGTGTTCCAGCTCTACAATACAAGGGAGATCACATTGGCTATCCCAAAAAACAAGAAATAACATTCGATTACCTTTGTTGTGTTCTTTGAACCAAGCAAACTTATCTTCTCCATTTTGGCCCCCATCAGCTGTACTCCATTCGTATTGCTGGTATCGAACAAATTGCTGACTCAACGACTCCCCACCACCTAAATCACGAATGATTTTGTCTTCCAGGGGTGTTGTTTTCAGGATGGTGTTGGTCTTCCAATACGATGAGTCATAGGGAATTTTCAGCAACTCCTCTTTTCCCGGCTCACGTCCAATAAATTTTGCTTCAATACCATACTTGATTTCTGTTGACATCAGTTCAATATGATACTGATGAACACTTTTGTCTGAAGCGTGATTTTCACCCTCACGAATAAAGTGGTACGGATAGTATTTATCACCTGTTTTTCGGTAATAGGCCGAGGTACGGATTACGTTTGGCCCCTCTGATTTTATTTCTTCTGTTTTTACAATGGCATAGCGATCGGTAGTGATGTATAATGTTCCTGATATTACCGGCAAGTCAATGTAACCGGATGTGGTAAGTATAGAGTCTTTTCTACTGGTATACGCAATGAGAAATACTTCCTGGCCATCATAAACGGTTGTAGCGTCATAGGAAAAACTATACCGGTCAAAATCTGCCCGCAGATTACTCACCGTGTTGTAAAACGATAGTTGTTTGCCTTTTTCCTGTAGTTGATACCCTACAACATCAGCCTGCAAAATGTTGCTGATGGCGATAGGCTCATGACCTTGTGCCGCGATAGTATTATCCAGGCTTCTCCGGAGTTGTGTTACCCGAATCTCCTCCTTTTCACCCGCCATGCGTTGAGTGGATTTATAACCACGGTGTTTCCAGACATCAACAGAAGCCTCAATTAATCTTCCATATTCAGAATCATCCTTGCAATAGTGCCGGTAAAAAAAATTTTGCAGAAAGGGTTGAGTGTTGTAGTTGTTTGTTACGTTGGCAAAGGCTCTTCGTACGATGCGTGCCGGATCAATCAGTTTCCGATAGACAATAATCTCATTAAGTTCGATGGAGGCAGGGTTCAGTTGAATCAAATTAAGATCTTCAAGCGAAGTAATGACCCGGGATTCATACCCTACACAGCTTATTTTTATTGAAAAAGGCTCTTCAACCAGTAATGAAAATTGCCCGTTAAGATTTGAGCTTGTACCTTTTGAAGTACCCACAATGCCAATGGAGGCGAAGGGCACAGGACTGCCGGTTTCTTTATCAACAACCTTTCCCTCAACAACCTTCTGGCAGAATGCAGTTGAACTAACCAAAACAAGAGGGATCAGCCACCGATACATATTTTTAATAACATGAGCCTTGCTCAGCAAGTTTAACCCGAAGCATGAGCGCGTTGAAATTTACTGAATAGTAAGGTTTTGATCTGCAATTTCGTACACTTTAGCTGTACAATATTGAACAGATTTGAATGATCTTTCTCATGCACCACTCATTTTCAGGCTAAAAACATAGGTTTTAAAGACTGGTTAGGTTTTTGAAAATGAATTTAAAAGCTTGAGCCATGTCTAAATCTACTTCAAATGCACTCATAATATTTTTACTCCTGCTAACATTTCCTATATGGATAGGAATTGCCGGTGGCCTTTTCGGATTAGCCATAGGTTTATTCGGAGCGATTATTGGAATTGTGGCAGGCTTTTTTGGAATACTGGGAGGTGTGCTTGGAGCAATCTTTGGAGCAATTGCTGAGGTATTCAGCTGGATTTTTGGTGGAATTTTCGGCTGGGACGTGGATTATTTTCCACATTTTCATTTCCTTAGACCCTTAGCTTTTCTGCTGATTGTTTTCGCTATTGTATTACTATCTCGCTCGCGAAAAAAGGAAGTTAAGAAGTAGGGTGCCTGTTATACAATGCGGGGTTTAAAAAGAAATGGCTGTATACAGGATAAGTTCGTATGGCCTTAAGTTTAGGTCGCTGCCCTTCAGCAAATTCAATTTTATAGTAATACTCAAATCCCTTTTCGATTCGTACCGCCTGGCGCACCATGTACCATTCTTTATCGTAGGGGTTTAATACTTTTACTTCAATCTTATACGAGCCGGCATTGCTTTTAACCCGTACAAAATTTTCAGGCTGTTTATTGAAAAGTTTGCCATTAATGTATACCTGCATGAACGATTGCCTGGAGGTTTGAATGGCAATACTGGAAGAATAAGCAAAAACAGAACCAAGGCTGAGCGTTAGCAAACTGATTAAAACCAACTTCTTCTCCATAATCTTCTTCTTTAAAACAGTGGCTGCAAGCATCATGCCAGCACCACACCTACTCTATTCAACGCAAGGGCAAAAAAAGGGTTCCTTTTGTTTTGGTCAATTATGCAGGTAATTAACATTAATTTATCCTTAACTCCCGCTTAAAGCCCATTATAAAATTTTTCAAGGCTTGTTGCCAGGTAACGTCAGCGTCCCACCGGGTTCCCAAAAAGACATTGTTGAATTGAATTTGTCGTGCATAGAATTTATAAACAGGCGTGCTTGCCGGAATGGTCTTCAATTGTTCCTGACCATTGCGATAGGTAACGGAGACCAGTGCTGTTTCTGCTTCGCCCACCTCAAAACCGAGCAATTGCTTGGCCACAGGCCCCCGGGAATGAATCATGCATAGGATGTAGAACATGCCTTGCTTTCGCAATTCAGTTTCAGGAATAGTATTTTCTACAAGTGTATACTTAAAGGGATAGTCCTTCATAATTTCCTCCAACTCACGATCCAGTTTTTCGTCTCCGAATTTTTGTACTGCCAGCCGGTCAACTTTTAAGTCGGTTGCAAATGCTTCCGTTCTTCTTCCGGTAATCACATTTATACTTAACCGGGTTTCAGCAACATCACCAATCAGTAGGTTTTGCTTTCGATAAGCATTTATGGCGGTGCTGTAAAGCACACGAAGTGTTTCTTTTAGATAAGCATCTTCCACCACCCAGGCGCTTTGATCGTGCTCAATCAAATCTTCATGGCCATTAAAAGCTGTCACAGCCACCTTGTAGGTTGCGTCTGATTTTTCAACAATAACAAAGTTGCTGATTTCGCGCCCGGTGAAATACTCGCTAAAGGCTAACGTAACATCACGCCCCGCAAAAACCCTGTCGATTTCAAAATAGGCAACCGCATCAACTCCCGTTCGCGACAGACTTGCGTGAATTTCATCAATTTCTTTTTTTGTTAAGTTGGGGCTGTAGAATACGGCACTTCTTGTGTTAAGAATTTTTTCGGGCAGCGCACCTGCAGACTTCAGTCGACTTACTACAGCCTGATCATTTACCTGGGCAATCAGGAAACCGGGAACCAGAAGAAAAAAAATGTGAACGATTTTCATTTCAACTATAACGCAAACCTTACGATAGTATTTTCAACGGTCAAAAGATACCAATAAAAAAACCATCTTCATTTATTTTAACCGGATAGGAAATCAAGTCAGCAGATCGTGACGAAGACTCACGGCCCGTTTGAAGTGAGAACCTGTAATTGTGCCAGGGGCAGATAACTTCACCGAGATAATTAATATGTCCTTTGCTCAACGAATCTCCATTGTGCGTACAGCGATCCTGAACTGCAAAAAACTGATTATTATGAACAACCAGGCATATTCGCTTTTCTCCGATGACCACTAATTGTGGCTTATCGTTTTGAATGCGCGTACGGGCAACAGCCTCATCCGGAAATATTTTTATCCATTGCATACCTCAGCTTTGGCGAAGATCACCTTTTTTCTACCTTGATTCAAATTAAAATCAGTTCGAATGAAAAACATCATCGGTGGAATTTTACTTGTTGTGTTCTTGCCTTCTTTCGCGCAAATAAATCCCAAACTCCAGACTAAAGTTGAGCAGTTGGCCACAGCTATTGAGCCGCGAATGATTGAATGGAGAAGGGATATTCATCAACATCCTGAGCTGGGCAATCGTGAATTTAAAACGGCAGCGAAAATTGCGGAACACTTAAAGTCACTGGGTATTGAAGTTCAAACGGGTGTTGCCCATACAGGTGTAGTCGGAATTTTGAGAGGAGGAAAGCCTGGGCCTGTTATTGCACTGCGTGCAGATATTGATGCCTTGCCGGTAACAGAGCGCAACAGTTTATCCTTTGCATCAAAGGAAAAAACTGTTTTTAACGGACAGGAAACTGGCGTGATGCATGCTTGTGGTCATGATACACACGTGGCTGTATTGATGGCCACTGCAGAAGTGCTTGCAAAAAGCAAAAGTGAGTTAAAGGGTACCATCAAATTTATCTTCCAACCCTCGGAAGAGGGGCCACCGGCCGGTGAAGAAGGCGGAGCAGACTTAATGGTAAGGCAAGGGGTTTTGGAAAACCCAAAAGTGGATGTGATTTTTGGGTTGCACATCAGTTCAATTACTCCGCTGGGTAGAATTACGTATCGGCCTGCAGGTACCATGGCGGCATCTGATTGGTTTTCGATAACAGTAAAGGGCCGACAGTCGCACGGAGCCTATCCATGGATGTCGGTAGATCCAATTGTAGTGAGTGCGCAAATCATAACCGGGCTTCAAACCATTGTGAGCCGGCAAACCGAGCTCACGAAAGAAGCGGCCGTAATAACCATTGGAAGATTTCAGGCCGGTATTCGTGAAAACATTATTCCAGAAGAAGCTTTTATGGCAGGAACCATTCGCACGCTGGATGAAGGCATGCAGGAAAAAATTCATGAAAAGATAAGGTTAACCGCGACTAAAATTGCTGAGAGTGCCGGTGCAACAGCTGAGGTAGTGATTGATAAAAAAACTCCTGTTACGTACAACGATCCGGTACTTACTGAAAAAATGGTAGCGAGCTTACAAAAAGCGGCCGGTGAAAAAAATGTTGTTCGCATAAATGCGGTAACAGGCGCTGAAGATTTTGCCTTTTACCAAAAGAAAGTTCCTGGTTTTTTCTTTTTTATCGGAGCCATGCCACCCAACCAGGATCCCACCAAGGTACCGGCCCACCATACGCCCGATTTTATGATTGATGAGCGCGGGTTGCTGATAGGATTACGAGCAATGCTGAATGTGACGTTAGACTACATGTTTATGAAATAAGCCTAATTTGTTGGCATGGGGAATGGTCCCTCTTTCAGGCATGTAATTTTTACGGGTTTACCGGCCATGCACACTGTGGCAAAATCCTTTCGCTCAACGTATTCAAGGAGTACAGCTCTTCCTTCCCAAAATTCAAAATTATAAAGAGGATCTTCCGTTGCCCCTTTCGGTAGAGGAGGCGTTCCGCACCAACCCCATTCCCAAACAGGAATAAGCCTTGTTCCATCATTTAATTCGAATACAAAACCACAGCCATCCAGGCCGGTAAGATCACGAACAATGGCCGGAACAGAGCAGCTGGTTGGTATGGGATCAGTACCACACTGAAAAGCTGTACTTAAAAAGATGTTGGCTACTAAAAGGCCGTACACTAGTTTCTTTTTCATCAGTCAGAGTTTTCTTTTAGACACCTTTTACAGGCAATCCGTTGTAAATAAGGACTAAATTCTAAACAACATAGAGCACCAACCCTTTAAGGTATTCTCCTTCGGGATGGTTCATAGAAACCGGATGATCGGACGGTTGGGAAAGAAGGTGAAGTACTTTTACTTCCCGCTCAGCCTGAATAGCAGCAGAGGTGACTGTATCATAGAACAATTGCTTATCCACCACTTGCGAGCAGGAGAATGTAAAAATGATTCCACCTGGGCGAATAACTTTCATAGCCTCTGCATTCAAGCGCTGATAACCTTTTACCGCCTGGTGCCGCGCATCACGATGTTTGGCAAATGCGGGAGGATCAAGCACGATAAGATCATAAACGCCTTGTTTGTTTTTTAAAAACTCAAAGGTGTCAATAGCCGTGCATTCGTGTTGTTGCGGATCGTAACCATTGAGTTCGATATTTTTTCGGGTGATATCAATTGCTTTTTCGGAAGCATCAACCGAGTGAACAAGTGAAGCGTCAGCTTTTAGTGCATAAACAGAAAATCCACCGGTATAACAAAAAGTGTTTAACACATTTTTTCCTTTTGAAAAATCTCCGAGCAGTTTTCGGTTTTCCCGCTGGTCAAGAAAGAAGCCCGTCTTTTGTCCGCTTTCCCAGTCTACCAGAAATTTGTTTCCATGCTCATGAATTACATGAGGCACTACACCCATCCCCAACAGGTAGCCATCAGGCTGATCTTCTTTGATTTTTCCCGGTAAGGTTGCGCGACTTTTATAATAGATGGCAGAAAGTTGCTCACCCATGGCTACTTTTAATGCCTGCGCAATTTGTTCACGGTCGTTATGCATGCCCGCTGAATGCGCTTGAATCACAGCAACGCCTGCATAGAAATCGATAATCAATCCAGGCAGACCGTCACCTTCACCATGAATCAAACGAAACGCATTTGTTTTTTCAGAAGGGAGCCCAACAGCATGACGTAGCGTCAGAGCCCGGTTGATTTTATCCTTCCAGAAAGTATCGGCTGGTTGCTCTTCTCCAAAGGATAGCATCCGAACGGCAATGCTTCCGTTTTGATAATGACCAAACCCGAGTGTAAGCCCCTTACTGTCACAAACCTTTACCCAGTTACCATCCTGCCCGCTGCTGGTAAGTTGCTGAAGAGCGCCCGAAAAAACCCACGGATGTTTTCGAAGTACAGATTGCTCGCGCCCTTTCTTTAATAAAATATTGCCTGAAACGTTCATGGTGCCTGAGATCAGTTAGTTTGAAAGATGCAAGTAATGACTTTATATTGACACCAGTTAAGTAAAGGAAAACAAACCAAAATCCGAATATTTTCGTATTTAGTGTACTAATAGATCAGGAGGCGTTGAGTATCCGGGTAGCACATTTTGACAATCAGCAACTGACAAAATTTCCCCTGAAGGGCCAAAAAGGCGCTTTATTCCTCAATTTGCCGGATTTTTGCTTAAAGGAGATTAACAATTTAAGTTGACAGTCATGAAAAAATTCACATCACTTTTTGCGGCAGCTATTTTGGGCAGTGTTTTAACCCTTGGCTGCTATGAATATTTAAAGAAAGATGAACCGGTAACCATTCAATATGTTACCGAGCCGCCCATATCGAAAGTAACCTACCTGGATAAGGCAAACAGTACGACCACTGTACCCACTGATTTTACGGCCATTGCCGAAAAGGTTACACCTGCAGTGGTGCACATTCGTTCTACACAAGCGAGAACTACACGTGAGCAAAATCAATCATTTGATCCTTTCCGTGACTTTTTTGGAACACCCCGTAATTACGGACCAAGTCAAAGCTCAGGTTCGGGCGTTATTATTAATGCGGGTGGCTACATTGTTACCAACAATCACGTAGTTCAGGGAGCCGATGTTGTTGATGTTACCTTAAATGACAATCGTTCCTTTAAAGCAGAAGTAATCGGTACTGATCCGGACACGGATCTGGCGCTGATAAAAATTAATCAAACAAATCTGCCCTTTATTCCTTTTGTGAATTCAGATAATGCCCGTGTAGGCGAGTGGGTGTTGGCGGTAGGCAATCCGTTTAATCTCAATTCAACCGTAACGGCTGGGATCATCAGCGCAAAAGGAAGAAACATAAATATTCTTGATCGCAACACACAGGAAGGAAACACGGCCATAGAATCATTTATTCAAACCGATGCTGCTATTAATCCCGGAAACAGCGGGGGCGCCCTCGTGGATATGAATGCCGGCCTGGTAGGCATAAACACCGCCATTGCCAGTCCTACAGGAGCCTACTCGGGTTATGGATTTGCCGTGCCCTCAAACATCGTAAGCAAAATTGTTGAAGACCTGATGAAGTTTGGCGTAGTGCAACGCGGTTGGTTGGGGATTCAGGTAGGAAGTGTAAACAGTGAACTGGTTAAGCAATACGACTTGGAGGTAAATGAAGGTGCTTTCGTTTCCGGATTTGCTGAAGGAAATAAAAGCGCGGCAAAAGAAGCTGGCATTAAGGAACATGATGTAGTGGTTAAAATTAATGAAACGCCAATCCGCTCAAGTTCGGCCTTGATTGAAACCATTGGTCGTCACAGACCGGGCGACAAAGTAATGATTACCGTGAATCGAAAAGGAAAGGAAATCACTTATCCTGTTGTATTGAAAAACCGTGATGGCAATGTTGGTGTTATTAAGCCCGAAGAACGTACAGGCTTTGTAGCGTTGGGCATTGATGTAGAAGATGTAGATGCAAAAACACTGAAGCGCCTCGAACTTACCAATGGGGTACGCATAAAAACGCTGGGTAATGGTAAATTGGCAAAGAGTACTGATATTCGCGATGGCTTCATCATTACCAAAGTAAATGATGTACCAGTGAAATCAACAAAAGAGTTTAATGAAGAGATGAAGAAAAAGAAAGCTGGAGAATTGGTTATACTTACGGGAACATACGAGGATTTTCCGCGTGAGTTCAACTACGCCTTCAGAATGTAGAACTAATCGTTTACGAAATGAGAAAACTGTTTAGAAAAGGAGAACGAGTAAGAAGTAAAAGTGATGGTAAAGTGATGGAGGTGTTGCGCTACCTGAAAAACAATTTAGTAGAAGTAATGACCTTCGACCTTGAATCAAGGGAGGTAAGAAAAAAGCAAGTTAAGGAAGATAAGCTTTCCAGAGCCGCCTAGGCAATAAGGATTTTCCAAATACCAGAAAGCTGTTTGATGATGCTGCACTACGTCATCAAACAGCTTTGTTATAAACAATTACGTTACCTTTGCGGTTAGTTAAAAAATTCAACCGCCATCAAAAAGTTTGATATCCCCGCCTATTATCGCTCGGCCATAACCGGAAGAGTAAAGGAGTCACGAAGACTAAAAGATCTGCGTAAGCAGGATTTTTCTCCGGCTTTTTTGGATTTCGGTCCTGTTGGTTTTTATATCGCTCGTCATTTTGGGTTTTGCTATGGCGTAGAAAATGCCATTGAAATCAGCTACAAAGCGCTGGAAGAAAACCCCGACAAGAAAGTTTACCTGCTGAGTCAGATGATCCATAATCAGGAGGTAAACAACGATCTGGAAAGTCGCGGTATTCAATTCATCATGGACACTGATGGAAGGCAGTTCATTCCCTGGGATGCTATTTCCAAGGACGATGTGTTGATTATTCCTGCTTTTGGTACCACACTGGAGATTGAGCATTTACTGCTTGATCGGGGCATAGAAGTTCAAAAGTACAATACAACATGCCCGTTTGTAGAAAAGGTGTGGAACCGGGCTGAGAAGCTTGGTAAGGACGACTACACTATTATTATTCATGGGAAGCCGAAGCATGAAGAAACACGGGCTACATTTTCACACAGTGCGCATAGTGGTTCCTCCATCGTTGTCCGTGACATGAATGAGGCCATTAGTCTGGGCGAGTATATCAAAGGAAATAAACCGGGTAGCATGTTCTTTGAAGAATTTGCCTGGCGATTTTCTGAAGGGTTTGATCCGAATCGTGACCTGCAACGGGTAGGTGTGGTGAATCAAACAACCATGCTGGCCTCGGAAACACAAGCCATTGCCGAATATTTCCGAAACCTGATGATGGAGAAATATGGCGAAGAAAATATAAAAAAGCATTTTGCCGATACACGCGACACGCTTTGTTACGCCACCAACGACAATCAGAATGCTACAGTTGAGCTGTTGGAAACAGATGCCGACCTGGCTATAGTGGTGGGCGGGTATAACAGTTCAAACACTTCGCACATCGTTGAGCTTTGCGAACGAAAATTCCCTACGTTTTTTATTAACTCAGAGAACGAAATAAAATCGTCAACAGAAATCCATCACTTCGATTATCCGAATAAGGTAAAGTGTATTTCCACAAACTTCCTGCCCCAAAAGGAAAAAGTTAAAATTGTACTTACCAGCGGAGCCTCCTGCCCGGATACATTGGTTGACCGGGTGTTGCAAAAAGTGGTTTCTTATTTTCCCGGAAGCCGTTCGATGGAGGAAGTGATGGAGGAGTTTCTGTAAGGTCATTATTCAAGTATCAAGCCTGTGGACTTTGATCCTTTTTAGTAAGCCTGTAAATTATGGATTAAAAGCCTTTTATGACATCAAAAGTCCTGTACGCTACACTGGCAGTGTTGATTACATTTTCCTGTTCTCAAGAAGAGAAAACTGAAAGTACGACAATTACCAAAGCTTGGTGGAAGGAAGAAATTGTTTACCAGATTTACCCAAGAAGTTTTAAAGACACCAATGGTGATGGAATTGGCGACCTGAAAGGTATTATAGAAGAGCTTAATTACATCCAGTCACTTGGCGTTACAGCGGTGTGGCTTAATCCCATCTACAGTTCGCCCAATGCCGACAACGGATATGATGTAAGCGACTACCGCGGCATCATGAACGAATTTGGTACGATGGAGGATTTTGATTTGATGTTAGCGGGAATACACAAACGTGGCATTAAACTCATCATGGATGTTGTGGTAAACCACAGTAGCGATGAACATCCATGGTTTCAACAGTCGCGCAGTTCGCGCGATAATCCTTACCGCGATTACTACCATTGGTGGCCGGCAGAAAAAGGCAAGCCCAACTATAGGTACAGTCTGTTTGATGAGCAGGGCGATGCTTGGCAATATGATTCGCTTACCAATTCTTATTACCTGCACTACTTTGCCGCGAAGCAACCGGATTTAAAGTGGGAGAATCCGAAAGTGCGCCAGGAGGTTTATGACATCATGCGCTTCTGGGCTGACAAAGGAGTGGATGGTTTCCGCCTGGATGCATTTCAGTTTGTTGCAAAGGACACCACCTACCCCAAATTTCCAGATGGTTTTGAGAAAGATTTTATTCAGTACTACGCCATGCAACCCGGTATTCATGATTACCTAAGAGAGATGAATACTGAAGTGTTTAGCAAGTATAAGGTGATGAGTGTAGCTGAAGGTGCGGGGCGAAATTTTGAAGATGCCCATGATCTGGTGGATGAAGTCCGAAAGGAGTTGAACATGGCTTATGCGTTTGAAGGAGTAGACATCGCTAAGCCTGAAGGGTATGATCTGGTACACTTTAAAAAAGTGTTCACCAAATGGGATAGTGCTTTTGCACATGACGGCTGGTTATCCATCTTTTTGGCTAATCATGACCAGGCCCGGTTGGTTAGCCGTTTTGGAAATGACAGTCCTGAGTTTCGGGATCACTCGGCAAAAATGCTGAACACGTTTATCCTGAGTATGCGCGGTACACCCTATTGTTACTATGGTGATGAACTAGGCATGACCAACATAGGTTTTGAGCGGATTGAGCAATATCAGGACATTGCGGCCATTAACGGGTATAAAAAAATGTTGAATGAAGGAGGTGATGTTGAAAAGTATACACGAGATCTTAAATTCAGTTCGCGCGATAATGGCCGAACGCCCATGCAATGGGACGAGACCCTAAATGCGGGCTTCACCTCTGCAACACCATGGCTACCGGCTAACCCAAATCACGTTACACTTAATGTGAAACAACAACAGGAAGACCCAAACTCCGTATTGAATCATTTCCGTAAGCTCACAGCTTTACGAAAAGCTGAACCGGTATTGGTATATGGTGCTTATGATATTGTTCAGCGTGAGCATCCAACTGTATACGCATACACCCGCACCTTAGAGGACAGGAAAGTGTTGGTGTTGCTAAACTTCTCGGTAAGTGAATCGAAGATTGATCTTCCGCAAATTACTATAGGTAAGTTTTGGATTAACAATTACGATGACCTGAGACGAGAAGGTGACACGATACTATTGCAGCCCTACCAGGCTGTGATCGTTGAAGTAGATTAGTCTGTAAACAAACAGGTTACTATTTATTTTGATTTTTATAAACAGGTTGCAGCACGCTCAACTCCCCATCCGTTTTCGGAGGAGTTAATCCCAACAGAAAAGCTATAAACGGATATACATGAACATTTTCAAAAGCCGGCACGGTTGTGCCTCCTCTTATGTTCGGGCCATTGGCATAAAAAATTCCCTGCATCTCCCTCACTTCTTGGGGGTCGTAGCCGTGCACGCCAAACACCGGTGATTGAAGTCTGCTGAAGTTGCGGCTGTTCACCTGTATATAAAAACCTGGGTTGGCAACAATCATGATGTCGCCCACGCGATCATTTTTATAATTCCAATGATTGGGAAAATCTTCTCTTTTGAAGGCCTCAAAATTTTTTTCAACAGCTTTCAATGCAGTGTAAAGTGAGTCAACGTTGTTTGTGTACAAATGCGCCTGTGTTCCGCCATTAATAACACGAACGGTGGTATCGGCCAGGTTAATGAACTTGCTTAGCGTGATGTAGGTTTCTTCTTTCTGCTCGAGTTCATACATACCGTGATCGGAAACCAGGATAACATTTACAGGAAGTTTGGTCTTCTTTATTCCTTGCATCAGGTAACCCAGTAAACTGTCAGCCTGTATTACTGTCTTTTTAAGCGCTTCAGAATTTGGCCCGGTGTTATGTCCTTCTGTATCCACCAATGAAAAATACAACGAGATAAACTGCGGCCGTTCTTTCTTTGGAAGTTTCAACCAGTCCATCACCTGGTCAATACGTTTTACGTTGGGCATTTCTTGCTCATACCTGTAGTAGTATGTAGGCAATTCACCGAGTACAGGAGCCTCCGATCCTACCCAAAAACAGGAAGCGGATTTCAAGCCTTGCTGTTGAGCCAGTTGCCACAGTGGAGTGCCTCCATAAAAAACAGGATTTTCCACCATGTCACGATTGCGCATGGTGTAGTTGAGGTTGAGCCTTTTGTCGTAGAAATAATTGTCAACCAAACCGTGATTTCCGGGATAAAGTCCGGTAACCAAAGTATAGTGATTCGGAAATGTTTTGCTTGGGAAGGACGGAATCAGTCCATCAGCGGCCACACCTTTTTGAATGAACGCGTTAAAGTTTGGCAGGTCATATTTCGAGACATAGTCGTGCCGGAAGCCATCAAAGGAAACAAGAACAACGTAAGGCTTTTCTTTTTTCTGTGCGGCTACACTATACGATGCAAAAAGAATAAATAGAATGACGTATCTCACCGGTAAATCTTTCGGCTGAAAATAGAAAAGATATAGAAGGAAGGGTAAGAAAAAAGGGGCAACTGCCCCTTATTTTACTTTAGCGGAACTCTTTTTCTTTGACTCTTCCACCCGCTTGCCGCTGCGGTGTTCGCCAAGAATGGTAACGTCTTTTGTGATTTCGTACATGCGGGCTGCCTGCATCATGGCCTCGCGGGTGTCACGAATGATGATAGTTCCTGAAGATTTTGATCCTTTGTTGCGGATTTCGATATAAAAACCGTCTTTTTTCTTCTTTGGTAATACTGGAGGTCTTCCCATGATTTGTTGTTAATTATGAATGAATAATGGCTTTTTCAGAAGCATTTTTATAACCGAGCCTTAGCCGAATTAGTTCGACAACCTGCAAGATGGCTATTTTTTTCGGATTTTTAGTGTAAAACCTTGCCTATTTCACTGTATTACAGGTTATTGGGCTTGTTCCCCGATTCAACGAACATCATTTGGGAACAGCCAATCACCGCCAAAAAAAATGCTTCGCTTTTTAGTTTTTTTCCTGTGTGTTTTCACCCTCTTCAGGGCTTCATCGCAAGAGCTGCCTGTTGTGCGTGATACCATTCGTGAATTGGATGAGGTGATTATAAAGGCCTACGCTTACAACCGACAGCTTAAAGAAATTCCTGCTTCAGTGGCCACCGTTGGACAGCAGGATTTTCAACGGTTTAATATTTCTACGCTTGTTCCGGCCATGAACACCGTACCTGGAGTTCGACTTGAAGAACGATCGCCCGGAAGTTATCGCGTATCCATTCGTGGCAGTACGCTTCGTTCACCGTTTGGTGTTCGTAATGTAAAAGTTTATTGGAATAACATTCCGCTTACTGATCCCGGTGGGAACACATACCTGAACCAGCTTGATCCGGCCATGCTTGGATCGCTTGAAGTTTTAAAAGGACCCGGATCGAGTTTGTATGGAGCAGGAACGGGCGGAGTTTTGTTGCTGAATAGCCCTTATCCTGAAAGGGGGCATGCTTTAAAGGCAGGATTACAAGTCGGCTCTTTTGGGAGTGAACAATTTTCTGTTTCGTATGAAGAAGGTAAGGAACGCTCGGGTCATCAGGTTCAGGTTATGCATCAGCAAGCTGATGGCTACCGTAAGCAAACAAGATTTTCGCGTGATGTGATAAACAGTGTTTTTCGTTTTGAAACAAACGACAATCAGGTTTTGGAAACGTTTATTTTTTACAGCGATTTGTTCTATGAAACACCGGGTGGCCTTACGCTAAATGAATTTACTACCAATCCAAAACAAGCCCGCCCGGCTACAGCAACATTGCCAGGGGCGGAAGAACAGAATGCTCACGTTTCGCTTCGATCGTTTTATGTTGGTGTTTCACATGAATATGCTTTTAACAAAAGGCTCCACAACCAGACCAACGTTTATGGCAACCTGGTTAATTTTAAAAATCCTTCTATCCGGAATTATGATCATCGGAACGAACAAAGCCTGGGTGCCCGTTCGGTAACATCGTTTACACAAAATGCAGGCAACGTTGGTATTACGTTAGTAGGTGGTGGAGAATTTCAATACGGATTTTTACCAGTGAAGTCGTATGAAAATTTACAAGGTAAAGAAGGGGCTTTGCTGTTGGATGATGAAACCGATGTTTTGCAGTACAGCATCTTCGGTCAGGCAGAGTTGCGCTGGAAGAAAATCAGTGCAACCGCAGGATTAAGTATGAACGGTTTGCGATACAATTTTCACCGACTTTCAGATGCAGGATCAGCACCTGAACAAATCACTTATGATCCGGAGTTTATGCCACGCCTTGCTTTTATAACGACACCCGGTAAAAACGTTTCGATTTACGGAAGTTTAAGCCGTGGTTTTTCACCACCTACACTGGCCGAGATTAATGCTTCAAATGGCGTTTTCAACCGTGATCTTCAGCCCGAAACCGGGACTAATTATGAATTGGGTGCACGTTCGGAATTTTTCAGAATCCTGAAAAAGGATATCACGTTCTATTATTTCGGGTTAAACGAGACCATCGTTATCAGGCGAGAAGAAGATGGTGCAGAGTATTTTGTAAATGCGGGAAAGACAAAACAAAAAGGGATTGAGTTTTCTGTTAACTACAATCCTGTATTAGCAAAGGGCAGACTGGTGAACAAAATCGTGGTGTGGTCAAGCTATGCGTATAATCATTATCGCTTTGGCGATTATGTTAAAGGGCAGGATGATTTTTCAGGGAACCAACTAACCGGTACACCACAGCATGTCTGGAGCGGTGGTGTTGATGTTGCCTCGCGGATAGGGCTTTATGTTCGGGCAACTGTTCTGTATACCAGTAAGCTTCCACTGACTGATGCCAATACGGTATATGCTGAATCGTATACCTTACCAGGATTTAGACTGGGCTATGACCACAAGCGTTTCGAAGTTTATGTTGGTGGCGATAATCTGCTTGATAAAAGTTATAGTTTAGGCCACGACCTGAATGCAGCAGGAGGCAGATACTACAACGCAGCGCCTGCGCGTAATTTTTATGGCGGAATAAAAGTTAATCTCGCTTTTTGATTTTGAAAGCCACTTGCCATGCATCAATTTCCCATTTCACTTAAGGCACGTGTTGAGAATCAACTTCATTGTAAGGTCACAGGTTTCTATACGGTTTCAGGCGGTTGTATTAATCATGGAGGAGAACTCGTTACCGACAGAGGCAATTATTTTTTAAAATGGAATCATGCCCATCGTTATCCGGGCATGTTCAGCGCAGAAGCAAAAGGATTGACATTACTCTGTTCAACAAAGGGCATTCACATTCCAAAAGTTGTGTTGGTTGATGAAGTAGAGGACAAGCAGTTTATTGTTATGGAATTTGTACGCGCGGCACAGCCAAAGAAAAACTATCGGGCTTTGCTTGGTGAGCGGTTGGCGCAGCTTCATCGAAATACAACTACACAGTTCGGGCTTGATCATGACAACTATATAGGCTCCTTGCATCAGTCCAATTCCTTCAGCAAAGATTGGATTCGGTTTTTTATTGAACAACGTCTCGACAAGCAGGTTTCGTTGGCAGAAAGTAATTGCAGAATGGAAAAAGGACAGCGTTCGCGGTTTGACACTATTTACAAAAAACTTCCGGAACTTCTTCCGGTAGAAATTCCTGCGCTTCTCCATGGAGATTTGTGGACCGGCAACGTTATGATAAATGAAAAGGGCGAGCCTTGTCTGATTGACCCAGCGGCTTATTACGGGCACCGGGAAATAGAGTTGGCCTTTACCAGATTATTTGGAGGATTTGGAAGTGAATTTTATGAAGCTTATGACGCCTCATTTCCACTTCTCCCCGGATTTACTGAACGTGTTGATATTTATAACCTGTATCCACTTATGGTTCATGTTAATCTTTTTGGCGGAGGTTATTTACAACAAGCTGAGCGGATTTTAAAGCGATATACATAACCTTGCTTTATTTCTATCAGCTACTTTCACTAAATTCAAAACATGGTTGTACGGCTGGCCGGTTCTGTTTTCTTATTGATGGCAATTCTTGCTAATGGTCAGCAATTTTCTACCCGATTCAGAAAAATTGACCAGGTATCACGCGCGCATCAAAATAACCTCTTTACCATATTAAAAGATAGTGAGGGGTACATCTGGTTCAGTGTTGATAACGGATTGGCACGGTACGATGCCTCAACGATCATACGCTATACCGGCAAATCGCTGTTAGATGAAAATAATGAAAGACCTGTTGCCCGAATAGTATTTGAAGACTCCACTAAAAATCTTTTCACAGTTACGTCAAGAGGAAAACTACTTCAATACAACAGGTTAACAGACAGGTTTACACAGGTTAACGACAGCACAACATTGCTGGGTAAAACAGTAAAGGATTTTATTCCAGAAGATAAAATTTATTGGGTTGCTCATTTAGGGGAGGGGCTTGCACGTGTTGATTTAAACAGCAAATCAATCAAATGGTATAAAAATGATCCGGCTAATCCCAGAAGCCTGAGAAATAATTTTGTAACAGCGTTAGCCCGTGATAAGCGCGGAACGCTGTGGGTAGCAACAACTGCAGGGCTTCTTCGCTTCAATCAACAATCGGATGACTTTGATTTTGTTGAACTCACCAACAAGAATGCAGACGACACTTATCGATACAGGGTAATTCGCTCACTGGCATACGACAGCGTATCGGATCGATTATTTATTGGCACTTACGGAGGTTTTCATATTGTTAGCCTGCCAGAGGGCAAACAAGAACACCACCTTCATAATCCAAAGAATCCAAACTCCCTTTCCAATAACTCGATCTTTAAAGTATTGTATGATTACCGGAATAATGGACTCTGGATTTGTACCTATGGTGGAGGCTTGAACTATTATAATCTCGCCACCCGAATCTTTCAACGATGGTACCATGATCCGGCAGATTATCAGTCATTAGGATCAGATAATGTGCCCGGTATTTATCTTGATCCGGAAGGGTTATTATGGGTTACAACTGCTGAAGCCGGACTTTATGTACTGAATACAAAACCGGAAAAGTTTAACCGCATTGTGCATCAGGCAAAGAACCCAAATTCAATTTCAAACGGATTGCCACGTGCAGTATATGCCGAGAATGATTCGATAATCTGGATAGGCTTTAATGGTACAGGGTTAAACCGGATGAATTTAAAAACCGGATATACTACCCGCTATGTGCACGACCCTTCTCAATCCGGAAGCCTGGCTCACAACGCTGTGATTGCCATTGATGAGGACCGCTATGGACGTATTTGGGTAGGACTGGAAGGGGGCGGTGTAGCTATTTTTGACTCGAAGAAAGAATCATTCCACCACTTGCGATACCAGGCAGGCAAAAATGGAATTTTAAATGATGCTACTTCCGGACTTTTAGTGGATGATGATTGGGTGTGGATCACGGCTTTCAATTCACCGCTTACAGCTTACAATATGGAAACCGGAGTCTATAAGCATTTCAATGCTGACTCACTTTGGAAACTCGGTATAAGTTTTTATTCTGTTAGGCGAATACGAAAATCTGACAACAACATTTGGTTTGAAACCAATCACGGAACCGTTGTTTTTGACAAGCAATCCCAAACTTTTCAAAAACTTTTAAATAGAGATGAGCAAGTCTATACGGTATTTGTTAATGATGGCTCAGAAGCTTTTAACGATGTGCCCCAGGAAGTACAGTTGCTCTTAACCGGCAACCAGGTACATGTAGCCGAGTATCGGCCGGGCGATTCGTTGCGAACCCGATTGATTTATGATGGGGGCCACCATCCCTATCGTTTTACGGATTTGGTAATGGACCGAAACAAGGTGCTTTGGATAGCAACGGAGGGAAATATTGTCAGCTATAATACCCACACGCAACAGGAGCGTATTTTCGATGCAACACATGGATTAGAAGTTAACGATCTCTATATAGGATTTGATACAGATAAGCGGGGTAGGATTTATACGAAGTCAAACAAAGGATTGGTTTGGTTTGAACCGTTGGCGTTAGATCAGGGAACCGAAGATCGCTTTGATGTGAAGTTCACAACGCTGAAAATCTTTAATCAGGAGATAACCGTTGATACCGATTTGTTAAAAAGAAAAAACCGGTTTAATAAGCATATCTCCTATACAAACGAGATCACACTTAAACCATCAGAGAATTTTTTTAGTCTGTCGTTCACGGCATTTCATTTTCAAAACCCATCGCAAGTAAGTTATCGGTACAGGCTTTTGGGCTTTAGTAATGAGTGGGTAGATAATGGATCAACAAACTTTGCAAGCTTTACGAATTTGAGCCCCGGTCGCTATACCCTGGAGGTAATGGCAACAACCAATCCACAGGTGTGGGGAAGTAATCTGGCCGCCATCACTATTGATGTTTTACCACCCTTCTGGCGTACCTGGTGGTTCACAGCAGGCGTGTTGGGGTTAGTAGGCGTTTTGCTTTACGGAGCACACCAATACCGGGTTAATCAAAAGCTAGAGGTTGAGCGGTTGCGCACAAAAATAGCCAGCGACCTTCATGATGAAGTAGGATCAAGCCTTACCCGGATTTCCATTTATTCTGATTTGCTTGACAATGGAGTTGGTGAACGTGAAAAGAAAAATTACCTCACGAATATAAAAGAAACAAGCCGCGAAGTAGTTAGCACCATGAGTGACATCGTCTGGTCAGTTGATAACCGAAGCGACAAGTTGGGTGATCTTCTGTTGCGCATGAAGGATTTCGCAGCGCAGTTACTATCTCCAAAAAATATTGAGTTTGAATTTACAGTAAACACAAGCGATGACAAAATCCTGCTATCTCCGCAGGTAAAGCAAAACCTGTATCTTATTTATAAGGAGGCACTGCACAACATTGTTAAACATGCGCGGGCCAAACATGTACATATTCGGGTTGAACAATCTGTACGGAATATTGTCATGCAAATAGCCGATGATGGCGTGGGCTTTTTAGATGCTGAACGTAAAAAGGGTAATGGCCTGCAGAGCATGAGAAAGCGTGCAGACGACATTCATGCCAAACTTGAGCTGAAAATGGAGGGAGGCACATCCATTCGCCTTGACTACAGCTTAAATGCCTAACCCCCCCCGTTTATGGGGTTGAAGTGCCAATGCAATAGCTGGATTTTTAAATAAAAAAACAGCTATGAAAAAACTAATCTATCTTTTGGTGTTGAGTGTTTGCATCGGTACCGGGGCAAGCGCTCAGGTTAAAATCAGTATTTTAGGCGGCCCCAGTTTTACTACGTTTGGTGGTAAAGATGCCAAGATGTGGGGCAGTGTGGATAAAAAACCTAAGATGGCCATTCGGCTTCATGGTGGATTACTGGTTCAGTATCCATTCAACGAAAAACTGAGTGCAGTTTCAGGATTGCAATATTCCGTGAAAGGTGCTGTTTACGAAGGTTCCGCATTTGGCCAACAAGGTGAGTTCACAGCCCAGTATAAAAAGGTTTTAAGTTATATCGACATTCCCTTGATAATACAGTACTCGATTACCGATAAACTTGGGATTCAGGCAGGCCCGCAGGTGAGCATGCTGGTGAGTGCAAAAGTAAAAAACAGTAAAGAAGTTCAGGATAATTTCGGGCTACCGGAAAGTGAAGATGTCAAGGATGACTATAAAGGGATTGACATGTGTTTGGCTGTAGGCCCCGTTTATAACCTAACGGATAAGATTGTGCTGCAACTTCTCTACCAGCATGGTTTAATGAAAATCGGGCAGTATAAGGAATTTGGAGCCGATGTAACTTATGATATCCGCAATCAAGGCTTTAAAGTATCTTTGATCTACGTTGTAAAAAATTGATATGATTTTGGTCGGTATTGTTGAGGATGATAACCAGATACGCACCTTGCTGCAGCAGTATCTCGACCGGCAACCAGGCTTTTCGTGTACGCTTGTACATGGTTCAGTAGAAAGTTTTCGCAGGGCCCTCTCACCCGCGAATCAGCCCGATGTCCTGCTTATGGATATCGGGCTGCCGGGCATGTCGGGTATTGATGGCATGAAACTGATCAAACGCGATTATCCGGATATCGACATCATCATGCTCACGGTGTACAATGATCCTGATAAAATTTTTCAATCCCTTTGTGCAGGTGCTACCGGATACCTGCTTAAAAACACACCGTTAGAAGAAATTAAAGAAGGCATTGAATTGCTCACCCGTGGTGGCTCGCCCATGTCGCCACAAATTGCGCGTAAAGTGATCGATTTCTTCAACACCGAAAAAAAAACAGTTTCTTCCCCACTATCGGAAAAGGAAAAGGAAATAGTTATTGGGTTAGTTGATGGCTTGAGCTATAAACTTATTGCCGACCGGATGAATATTTCCCTGGAAACAGTACGGTTTCACATCAAAAACATTTACAGAAAATTACACGTCCACAGTAAAGCTGAAGTCATCAGCAAATCGCTGAAGGGTGAAATCTGACATTTTTTAACGAAATATTACACCGCAGTAAAAATTTAGTTGAAGTTGGGTAAGTTGGTTCACCTAAACCCTCCCGATGATCAGCAATTTTTTCAGGATTGCCATTCGTAATCTTCAGCGAAAAAAATTTTATTTCTTTCTGAACCTCCTTGGCCTTTCCATCGGGTTTGCTGCATTTGGAGCTTTGTTCCTGTTCACGGCCTATGAAGCATCGTACGATAACTTCCCGGGAGCCCACCGTGTCTTCCGCATAAAGGGTATCCGTGTTAACCAGGATGGGTCATCGCGCGAATCGGTTTATGCTCCTTTTGCTGCGGGGCCGGATTTAAAAGCTTCATTCACCGAAGTGCAGCACGAAACAAGAATCATAAAAACCGTAGGCATGTTTCGGTATGCCGATCGGTGGACCAAGTCGGAAGAGGTGGCCTATGTGAATGAAGATTTCTTTCCCGTGTTCGCGATTTCGTTCCTAAAAGGAAAGGCTGATGAAGCGCTTTCACAAATCAATACAATGGTTTTGTCGGAATCTTTTGCAAAAAAAATTTTTGGTGATGAGGATCCGACAGGCAAGCAGGTAAACTACAAAGGCCGGTTGTATTACGCAGTGGTTGGTGTCTTCCCTGATTTCCCCAAAAATAGTCACGTCAAGTTTGATGCGCTGCTTTCATTTAAAAATTATGAAGCCATAATGCGTAAGGATATTGCACGTGAACCCTGGCGATGGGATATACCAGTCACGTACCTGCGACTAAGTGATGATGCGGATGTACCAGCACTGCAGGATAAAATTCCACGGTTGATTGACGAGAAGACTGGTGAGTACTTACGGCAAGTAAGTCAGCAGTTTCGAATTGAGTTGCAGCCGGTAACCGCTATTCATCTGAACTCCAACCTTGAAGGCGAACTGGGAAAAAACGGAGACGGAAAATTGGTAATGTATTTAAAGAACATTGCACTGATCATCTTGTTGTTGGCCCTGATTAATTACATAAGCCTTTCCACTGCAAAAGCAATTGAACGCTCGCGCGAAGTTGGCGTACGTAAAGTGTTGGGCAGTGCACGCGCACAATTGATTATTCAGTTTTTGGGCGAATCGTTCATACTGCATGGTGTAGCTGTGATTTTTGCGATCATTTTAGTGATTATTGGCCGGTCATATTGGCCGGAGTTTATTCTGCCCGTTGAAGAACTTGTGCAGATACCTGCTGTATACTGGGTACTTCTGATAACTATCTTATCCACGGGTATTGTATTTACCGGACTTTACCCTGCCTGGATGATATCGGGCTACGACCCGGTAAGTGCCTTGAAAGGAAAAGCATCTGGCATTGGCCGCGGTGTAACTGTTCGAAAAGCACTGGTGATCATACAATTTGTTACTTCGCTGGTGCTGATTATCTGGATTTTTGCAGTGGTGGAGCAATTGCAGTTTATGCGTAACACGCCCCTTGGGTTCGAAAGCAACCGGTTAATAATCCGTGATTCTGAAGTATACGATTCTTTGTTCGATAGAAATTCAGCACAGTACAAGAAAGAGTTAGCCAGGCTTTCGGGCGTACAACTGGTTTCATACGTGGGCATGATACCGGGCGATCATAACCTGTCCTATTCAAGTAATGTAAGAACGCCATCTGCTCCGGCCGAATCAGCCATCACGCTTGAGTTTATCATGGTGGATGAAAATTTTGATTCAACCTATGGGTTGAAAAGCCTGGCGGGTGCCGGATTTAAAGAAGGGAGTACCCCCTGGAAGGAAATTATTCTGAACAGGAGTGCGATGCGAGCCGTTGGCTTCACCGACCCCGAAGAGGCTATTGGCGAGCGAATTTTGTTCTATAACGACACAGCAAAAATTGTTCGTGTTGTTGAAGATTTTCACTTTCATTCACCCCGCGAGCCCATCAAGCCCATGGCCTTTTTATTTGTTCCTCATCTGGGATATTACTTCACCCTCGATACAGAGCCCGCGGCCACACCTTCCGTAATTCAGGAAGCTGAGAAATTATTTTCTACTATTTATCCGGGCCAGCCTTTTGTTTATAAAATGCTGGATGATCATTTTGCTACACAGTACACCTCTGAACTTTTACTTGAACGCCTGCTTTATTTCTTTTCAGGTCTTTCGATCTGGATAACCTGCCTTGGCCTTATCGGTATGGCAGCGCATGCTGCACAATCCCGCAAAAAGGAAATAGGCATTCGAAAAACATTGGGCGCCACTTCAGCAGAAGTATTGATGCTGTTATGGAAGGATCATTTTAGTGTGGTTTTGATTTCAGCTCTTATTGCCATACCAATAGCCTGGTATATTACACAACAATGGCTAATGGATTTCGCCATCCGCATTGAGCTTTCGGTGCTGCTTTTTCTTATTCCGGTGATTGTACTGTTGCTGATTACGTTGCTGGCCGTTTCTTTTCAAACCATAAAAGCAGCAGTATCCAATCCGGTGGACAGCATTCGCTACGAGTAATTTTTTTCTTGTAGTTTTACCCGCTTTTAAATGGATTGATATGAAAAATGCTTTTCTACTTGCCCTTTTTCTTCTTCCCTCACTGCTTGTTGCGCAGCGGGAAATTACCATCGATGATTTTACAACCCGAAATACCTTTGCACAACGTTCGGTATACGGAATAAACTGGATGAACGATGGGAAGTTCTATTCTTCGCAAGACGGGAACAAAGTTGTGAAGTTCAGCATTACAACCGGCCAGGCAGTTGAGATTTTGGTTGATGGAGACGCATTGAATACCAAACTTAGTATCCAAAGCTATGAGTTCAGCAGCGATGAAAAGAAGTTGTTACTACTCACGGAGCGGGAAGGAATTTACAGGAGATCGTATAAGGCCGAGTATTATATCTATGATCTGACCAGTAAATCCGTTCAAAAACTTTCGAAGGGGGGCAAGCAATCTTATGCAACCTTTTCACCCGATGCCACCAAGGTAGCCTTTGTGCGCAACAACAATTTGTTTTATGTAGACCTGGCTACGATGAGCGAAATTCAGGTTACCAACGATGGCAAGTTTAACCACATCATCAACGGCAGCACGGATTGGGTGTACGAGGAGGAATTCAGTTTTGCCCAGGCTTTTTATTGGTCGCCCGATGGCAAGCGGTTGGCGTATCATCGTTTTGACGAATCAAATGTGAAGGAATACAATTTGCAGAAGTGGAACAAAGGTGCGCTTTACCCGGAAGATTACCGGTTTAAATACCCCAAGGCCGGTGAAGATAATTCAGTTGTTGAAATCTGGATTTACAATTTATCGGATGGCAATAAAGTGAATGCGGACATTGGTACAGAGAAAGATATATACATCCCCCGTGTAAAGTGGACAAACAATCCATCTGTACTTTCAATACGAAGGATGAACCGCCTGCAAAATGTTTTGGAAATTCTTCATGTCGATGCAACGTCCGGTCGTTCAACTGTGGTATTAACAGAGAAAAACGACAAGTACGTTGATATTGATTATTGTGATGACCTCACCTACCTGAAAGATGGAAAGCATTTTATTTATTCCAGTGAACAAAGTGGGTATAAGCATTTATACCTGTACACCATCGATGGCAAATTGGTGAACCAGATTACCAAGGGTAATTGGGAAGTAACTTCTGTTGTAGAGGTTGATGAAAAGTCAAAGCTCGTTTACTACATTTCTACTGAGGGTGATTATTTAAACCGTCAACTTTATTCCGTGTCACTTGACGGTAAACGAAAAACTGTACTTACGTCAACCCCTGGTGTGCACACTATTAATATGAGCAATGATGCACAATACTACCTTGATTACTTTAGCAACGCATCACAACCTTTGTCCGTGCAGTTGTTTCAGACAAAAGGCAACAAACAATTAAAAGTGCTCGAAGACAATGAGGCGCTCCGCAGCCGCATAACTGAGTATGGTTTAGCAACAAAAGAGTTTTACAAATACCCTTCAGCTGATGGTGTAACTCAATTGGATGCCACCATGATGAAACCACGTGATTTTGATCCGGGCAAGAAATACCCGGTAATGGTTTTTCAGTATAGCGGGCCGCGGGCATCACAGGTTCGTAATGCTTTTAATGCTGATGGGTGGGGTCAGCTACTTGTTCAGAAGGGATACATTGTGGTTACCATGGATACTCGTGGTACAGGTTTCCGTGGTGAGCAGTTCACCAAGCAAACGTATAAGGAAATGGGTAAACTGGAACTGGAGGATTTATTGGCCGGAGGAAAGTATTTGGCTTCTTTGCCCTATGTGGATGGCAACCGGCTTGGTATTTATGGCTGGAGTTATGGTGGTTTTATGGCCTCATTGGTCATGACAAAAGGTGCGGGTGTATATAAACTAGGTATTGCCGGGGCGCCTGTAACAAACTGGCGGTATTACGATAATGTTTACACCGAGCGTTTCATGCAACTGCCAAAGGACAATGCTTCCGGATATGATGATAACTCGCCTATCAACTATGCCGATAAGCTGCAAGGGCATTTTTTACTTATACATGGCACCGGTGACGATAATGTACACTTTCAAAATTCAGTAGCCTTGCAGGATGCATTGATCATGGCCGGTAAACAGTTTCAATCTTTTTATTATCCGGATGATCCACACGGGGTGCGCGGGGCAAAAAGACGCCATCATTTACACACCATGATGAGGGATTTCATTTTGAAAAATCTTTAATTATTTTCTGGAAATTATTTCTTTTTTGAATTGAATCTGATGTCAGCCTGAGCTTGTCGAAGGCTTATTTTTCAAGTTTCTTCAGCCCTGTATCAATCTCTTTTTTCGAGAGCCATTTACCATTCAACACAACACCTTCAATAGATTGTGTGTGCTTTATATCGGTAAGCGGATTGTTGGACAGTAGGATAAGATCAGCAACACCACCCATACGGATTACCCCGCTATCCGGTAGCTTCAGGTACGTGGCCACATTCACCGTTCCGGTTTTAATCGCCTGATAAGGTGTTAGTCCACAATCCACCAAATAGGCAAGTTCGTGGTGGGTTGAAAAACCCGGAACATTAAAAACCTGCGGGGCATCGCATCCTAAAAGTAATCCAACATCGTTTTTCTGACATTCGAGAATAAGTTGTCTGCGAAGCTTGATAAAGCTCTCTATAGTATTCGCATTGTAGTTTGGATTAGCCTGTAGTGTCTTTTTGCTCTGAATCCACTGATCAACAACCTTGGGGTTCATGTATTTGCTGTGCGGATCGTTACGAAATCCTTCAGCATCATAAGCGGGTGAGAACCAACGTTCGGCAAGTGATTGTGTGGGTACAACCCAAATATTTTTTTCTTGCAGCGCTTTCATAAGTTTTGGAATACCGGATTCATCGGCACGGTGGCCAACAAACATTCCAAACAGGCCGGCTTGTTGTTCAGTGAGCGTGTCAATGCCCGGTACCAACGCCTCTACAAATCCGTCCAGGTGATCGATGGAAGAATAACCGGCATCAATGGCGCGCCAAACACCAACTGCGAAGGACACATGCCCTGCAAACGGAATTCCCACATCGTTGGCAGTTGAAGCGATGGCCGGAAACGTCTCAAGGTTAAGCCCCGGATGTAATTTCAGAAAATCATAACCTGCTTCTTTTTGCTTGCGCACCATTTCAGCACCTGCTTCGGCAGTTTTTACACTAACACCATTAAACGATGGGCCGGTAGTATAGAATCTTGGCCCGTTTATTTCCCCGCGTTGAATCATGCCGCGAAGTTCAAGGTGACGTGTGTGCCCCAACATGCCGCGTATGGTAGTAATACCATTGGCCGCGAAAAGAAAAAGCACTTCCTTCATGGGCTCCAGGTCATCAACGGGAGGCACGTGCGCATGCATCTCGGCCAACCCGGGCATGAGGAATTTACCTTTACCGTCAATGACCACCGCATTCTTTCCAGGCTTTACTTTGCTGCCCATGGCAGCAATTTTTCCATCTTTAATGAGAACGGTTTGATTGGCGATCACACGCTCTTCATCCATAGGGATAACATTCACCGATTTGATTACAATTTCCTGTTGGCGTGAATCAACCCATTGCTGAGCGCCTACATGTGACGCAATGAACAAAAGGATTAGGGAAGAGGTTAGTCGGATCATAACGTTATGGCAAAAGCCCTTTTTGATTTGAAGGATAAGTTATCAAACTTTAAGTGTACATACTCAGTATTTCACAAATCTTACAATGCCGGAAAAGAAAGAAGATAGAAGGAAATCATATTTTATTGCGATCGTGCCCCCATCTCCTTTTTTTGAAGCGGCCCTGAATGTAAAGCATTATTTCAGTGAACAGTATTCGAGTGAAGCTGCGTTGAAATCGCCCCCGCATATAACGTTACACATGCCTTTCGAATGGAAGGAAGACAAAGAGGAGATGCTGATCAGTAAGTTGGAAAACTTTCTGCAGTCGCAGAATACGTGCTCTATCCGGTTTCAAAATTTTGGTTGTTTTCCCCCACGGGTAATTTTTGTTGACATTGAAAAGACGGAGGCATTGCTAGAGTTGCAACGGAATCTTCAACGCTTTTGTAAACAGGAATTAAAGTTGTTCAATGCAAACGACAAGGAATTGCCTTTCAACCCGCACCTTACCGTTGCCTTTCGCGACTTAAAGAAACCCGCCTTTAAAATGGCATGGGAAGAATTCAGTAAAAAGAAATTTGAGGGAGAGTTTAGTGCAGAGGCTGTTGCGCTATTAAAACATACAGGCAAGCAATGGGAAGTTTTCAGAACATTTCACCTTAAGGGATAAATATTTCGAGTTTATTGTTCACAGAAGGCCCCTTTCGCAACCCATAACTTCTTTACTTCAAACAAAAGTGTACCGCTTTTTACGGCAGGATCATTTTCAAATACTTCGGCTTGTATATCGCCTTTCATAATCAGAATACCTCCTTCCTGATCGTCAAAAATTCCTTCAGTGATTACGTTTCCATTTTTTGCCACTTGCTTAAGGTATTCATCATGCTTTTTCAGAAGGACAGGATAATCACCCACGGTTTCTTTATGAATATTCGAGCGAAAGCGAATGAAAGTATACGTCACCATTTCGTAAGGTTCTTTTGCCACACATACTCCACCCATTCGTGGTTGATATTGGAGCACATCAAGCTTCCACCGGTTAGCCTGTATGCCTGGATCGGTGCTAAGCCATGCGTTGGCTTCATCGTTGGATGTTGTGTTCAGGATAAAAATTCCACCACCCCCATCAAAAGGCCCGGCCACAATAAGTTTCCCCTCTTCAGCCAACCGTGTGATGTTGGCCAGGTGCCCTTGCATAAGTTTGTCTGTTTCTTCTTTAGGTAATTCCGTTTTGTCTGTTCGGGTGTTCAGAAAAACAAATGTGTACTGCTTATTTTGAGCAACGCCATACAAGCAGAACAATAGAAAAATGGTTATGAGGATTTGGCGCATGGGTTATTTTGTTTAGACCATAAGTCAGTCAATTTTATTTCTGCCACTAAAACGCAAAGACACAATATACACTATGAAAATAGTGTATGCATTCTATCTAGTTAAGGCTTTCAACAATTTTTGAAAATCTTTCTCTGTGTTATACACATTAGGCGCAACCCGAATGGCATTTCCCCGAAAGGAAACGTATACTTTATTCCTGATCAATGACTGTTTGATTTTTTCCAGATCAAGGTTGGCGGGTAGCCGTATACCAAACAAATGGGCTCCCCGCCAGTTTTCCTGTTCAATCAAAAATCCTTTCCCGGTAAGCTTTTCAATGGTGCTTTTGCCGATTTCCCGGCAATATTCCTGTATCCGTTCAGGCCCCCAGTTGTTCAATTGCTGAATGGCGTTGAGCAGCATGGGCACTAATATAAAATTGCTGCGCTCGCCAACTTCATAGCGTAGGGCACCTTCATGATAGGCTTGCTGGTAATTGACCAGCCCGGCAAAATCTTCACTGTGCAAACGGGTAATCCAGTTTTCTTCAACAGGCTTTCCGTTGTTAAAATATTCACCATAGTAGGCAAGTCCGATGGAATAAGGACCCAGTAGCCACTTGTACCCTGCACACACCAAGGCATCAGGTTTAATTTTTTGCACATCAAAAGGCATGGCACCAACCGATTGTGTTCCATCTATAATAAGCAAGGCGCCTACATCCTGTGTACGTTTTCGAATGGCTTCCAGATCGAAGCGCGTTCCATCGGCCCAATGCACATGACCAATGGCTACGGCTTTTGTGTTAGCATTGATGGCCTCAAGAATTTTTTCGTTCCACCGTTTTCCCCGTTCGGTAAATCCATCAGGAGGAGAAATGCTTTTTACTTCGGCACCACTTTCATCACACAGGCTTTTCCAGGGATAGTAGTTGCTGGGGAACTGTTCTGCGGCCACAAGGATATGTTGCCCTTTTTTAATATCCAGGTTACGCACCACATTGGCCATACCGTACGATACCGAGGGAATGATAACGATGCGGTTCGGATTTTCTGCATGGATCAGGCGCGCATATTCTTTACGAAGCAATTCTGTGTCGGAGAAAAAATCTTGCTGCGTAATGGAAACCGGATTTCTTTTTTTCCGAAGCGCCTTTACACCAACTTTTTCCACACTTTTTAAAAGTGGCGACATGTAGGCACAATTCAGGTAATTAACATTTGGGGGCAAACTGAATTTGGCGCGCTTTGATGTTAACATGTTATTATTTTTTTACCCAATTAAACGAGTTTACCAGGTGCATGATGTCCTTCTTCATGTACTCAATGGCCGGTTTAAGCGAGTCGTTGTGCACCTTGGTATTAAAGTATAGTGCTCCGCGCAAAAAGTTTTTAGTTGAATCGGTAATGGTAAACTGCATTTGGCTGGGTACTTCACCCTGCAATTCGGCAACGATGGCTGTTCGGCCGAAGGCATTTTGGGTAATGACTTCATCTATGGCTGATGCTTTGATCTGATGTTTGGCTACGAGTGTATAAGCATCATTCATGAACTCTTTTAGTAACTGTTCGTTGCTGTTAATTTCCTTGTAGGTGATATGAATATTCGATTTTAATGCCGGATAATAGAGCTCAATCCAATAGCGCTCATGAAAACCGGCCGTGTCGGGCAGCAAGCGAGCATGTTTGGAAAATTCGAAGGTGTATGGAAAAGAGTCGGGCAATACCTGGTACGAGGGTTCAGGTAAAATTAACCGGTTATAGCCCAACGGCTTGGGCAGGTAATCCCGCTGGCATGAAGACAAAATGTAAAGGACAACCACACATAAGAAAACGCAGAACAACCTGCTGCGTGTAACCCACGCCCCATAACCCTTAAAGACTTTTTTGTTCATGAACATGCACCTTCACCCGTTTTATACGCTTCTTATCCACCGCCTCAATGGTAAAGGTAAATTGATTATAGTGAATCTGATCACCTGCTTTTGGAAAACCTTTATTTATTTCCAGAATAATTCCACCCAATGATTCACTTTCCCCCTTTACATCATCAAACGTGTTAGGCTCAACATCGAGCGCTTTGCAAAAATCATGAAGCGAGGTTTTTCCTTCAAACGCAAACGTATAGTCATCAATTTTTTGATAAGCCAGTCCGGCTTCATCAAATTCGTCATTGATTTCTCCGATAATTTCTTCAATCACATCCTCCAGCGTTATTAGGCCAGCCGTGCCGCCATATTCATCCACCACCAGCGCCATGTGAATTCGCTTTTCCTGAAAATCTTTTAGCAGGGAATCTACCTTTTTGGTTTCCGGTACGAAAAACGGAGTGCGCAACAATTTTTGCCAGGCAAACGAGGCATCCTGATCCAGGTAGGGAAGTAAGTCTTTAATGTAAAGCAACCCTTCTATCTTATCCAGCGATTCGCGATATACAGGCAAGCGTGAGAAACCAGATTTGTTAATGAACTCCATGAGTTCAAAAAAATTCAGCTCCACATCAACCGCAGAAATATCTACGCGGGAGCGCATGACCTGGCGCACACTGAGCGTACCAAAGTTTACGATGCCGCGAAGAATTTCTTTTTCTTCAGCGCTGGTTTCATCCGTACTGGTGGCCAGTTCAAGGGCTTGATTTAACTCCTCAACCGTGGTTTGATAGCCTTTTTTCTCCACCCGCCTTTCTACAAAATTACTCATGGTCATTAGCGGTGCTGAAATTGGTTTGCAGACCACGATGAGCACACGCCACCCGGCAGCCATGAAGCGGGCAAACGAAAGATTGTTTTTAGTGGCGTATACCTTGGGAACAATTTCTCCGAAAAACGTAAGCACGAAAGTTATAACGAAAGTGACAACACCTACTATGATTTCTTCGGGTCTTCGTGTTCCTGATAATTCCCACATGAGAAATGTGGCCAGGGTTACGATGCCCACATTCACCGTGTTGTTCATGATAAGAATGGTAGCCAACAGTTGTCTGGGCTTACCCAGTAACTCTAGAATTGTCTTGTCGCTGCGTTCATCGCTTTCACGACAACGGTCCAGATCTTCAGGCTTAAGGGAAAAGAACGCAACTTCCGATCCGGAGACTAATCCGGATACGATCAAAAGCATAGCAATAACAGCAAAGCTGATCAGGTGCATCAGGCTAAGGCCCGACAAAAGTTGAAGTAGCGTATAACTGGGAGGCTCGTCCAATCGATTTTACATTTGGTGAAACAAATCAGAAGGGAAGATCATCCGACCCGCCTGTTTCGGCAGGCATGCTCATCCCTACTGAAGAAGATGGTTTGGGCGAAGAGGCATAATTAGATTCTCCGCCAGCCGCACCACTGCTTTTCGTGGAAAGCATAGTCATGTTATCGGCAACCACCTCGGTGGTGTAACGGGTAACACCTTCTTTCTCCCATGAGCGGGTGCGTAGTTTTCCCTCAATGTACACCATGTCGCCTTTGTGTAAATACTTTTGTGCAATCTCGGCCAGGCCTCGCCACAATACAATGTTGTGCCACTCGGTTACTTCCTTCTTTTCATTGGTAGTTTTGTCACGATAGGTTTCGGAGGTAGCCATAGTAAAGTTGGCCACAGCAACACCGTTATCCAGGTTTCTTACTTCTGGATCTTTGCCGAGTCGTCCTACGAGTATTACTTTATTTACACCTGACATGTTCGTATAATTTTTAATGACTTGCTGTAACGAAAGAAGTCATCGCAATAGCAGTGTTTCGATGCCGTTGCAATGACCACTAAATCTTCACAAAAGTACCAATCTTAAGGCAACTATAAAAGGCGGAAATCGCTCAGAAAACGGCTAATAAGCACCGGCTTAGGAAGTTCACCTACTTTTTTTAGTGAATAAAACTTCAGGTTGGCAGGGGTAGCAACTGGGTTTTTTGCAAGCTCCAGCGTTATGAATTTTGCCTGAATGTTTTGATGACTGAGTAAATGTTTGTACAAGCCTGATGTCGAAACATTGCTTAGTACAGGTTTTAGTTTTTTTAAGAACAGATCATTGTCCAGCAGGTCTTCGGTTTTTACCAGGCGGGATTTTTCTATCAAGTAAAAATCATACAGACCTTTCCAGATATCATTATCCTTACGCAAATTCATTAGAAAAGAATTTCCTTTTCGGATGACGATATAATAAAAGTAACGCCTCTTACTTTTCTTAGAAGCAAGCTTGTGTGGTAATACAGCCTGAAGATTGTTTTTGAAAGCTATACATGCAGCATTAAAGCTACACGTTGAGCATTGCGGATTTTTAGGTGTGCAATGCAGTGCCCCAAACTCCATAACCGCCTGATTAAAAGTTGCCGGTTGCTTCTTGTCCAGCAATTGGTTAGCCAGTGATGAAAAGTGTTTTTTCCCTTCCGGTGAATTGATCGGTTTAGCAATACCGAACACGCGTGCTAATACCCGAAAAACGTTGCCATCAACAACAGCTACTGCTTCTCCAAACGATATAGATGCGATAGCGGCAGCTGTATACTCGCCAATGCCCGGTAATTTTTTCAACTCCTCGAAAGAAGATGGGAAAACGCCCTTGTGTTTTGTGGAAACCTCTTTGGCTGTTTGGTGCAGATTGCGTGCCCGCGTGTAGTAGCCGAGTCCCTGCCATAGCCGCAGAACTTTTTGCTCCGAGGCGGACGCCAGCGTGTGTACATTAGGAAATTCCCGCACAAAATTTTGGTAATACGGAAGCCCCTGACTAACCCTTGTTTGTTGCAGGATTATTTCAGACAACCAAATCTTATAGGGGTCTTTAGTGTTGCGCCAGGGCAGGCTTCGCTTGTTTTGCTGATACCATTCAACGACTTTTTTAGAGAAATACCGAGCCTCCATCCCCCTGATTATCAATTTTTTCAATATTAATTTTTAATTCTGAGGCCACAAATTAACTTTGGCCTCCCATTTAGATTTTAAACATTTAAGAACGTGACCAAAGCAGACATAATAAACGAAATCGCTGAGAAAACCGGAGTTGACAAAGCCGATGTAACGGCATCGGTAGAAGCTTTTTTCAGTGTTGTGAAAAACAATATGTCTAACGGCCATAATATCTACATTCGTGGGTTTGGCAGTTTCATAAACAAGAAAAGAAAGAAAAAAATAGCGCGAAACATCTCCCGCAACACCGCCCTGGTAATTGACGAACATTATGTTCCCAGCTTTAAGCCAGCCAAGATTTTTGTAAACAAAATCAAGGGTAGCGAAAAGGTAAAACTGCACGCTGAAAAAGCTTAATCGCACTATTGTTTAAGCGCCCGGCCGGGCGTATTCCTATGCTTAGAAACCGGATTATTTTAGTAGTTGTCAGTATTGCGCTGATCGTTCTTCTGTTCATGCTGCCTAAGGTTGTGGTGAAGAATGATGACCAATCCGTAGCAACGGAAACTGGCGAAAATGTGGCGCCCGATCCGCATGGAGCTGCACCGGTAACCCTGCAACAGGCTATTACCCGTTTACGTGCCGGGCATGCCACTTCAGGCTCTGCTGAAAAAAGTGCTATCTTTGCCGACTCTTTAGCAGACCTGTATTGGGAGACTGGCAAGTTTGATAGTGCTGCCTGGTATGCTGATAGAGCTGCAACGTTCTTTAACACCATGGAAAGTTGGATCAAAGCCGGGGATAGCTATTACCAGGCGTATACCTTTGCATTGGATCAACTTAAGCAGGATGAACTGGCGGAGAAAGCCCGCCAATATTTTGCGCAGGTATTGAAAAAGAATCCGGGCAACCTGGAGGTAAAAACCAAAATGGCGATGACCTATTTGTCATCCGGAAACCCCATGCAAGGCATTACCATGTTGCGTGAAGTGCTGAATGAGGATCCTAAAAATGAATCAGCGCTGTTCAATTTGGGCATGCTTTCGATCCAATCCGGTCAGTACGACCGTGCCATTGAGCGGTTAAAGGAACTAACGGCTATTAACCCTGACCATATTCAGGCGCAGCTATTATTAGGTGTCGCCTACGTTAACAAGGGTGAGAAAAAGCTCGCACGCGAGCAGTTTGAAAAAGTAAAACAACTGGATACCGATCCGGCTGTTCAGGCAACAGCAGATTCGTATCTAAAGGACTTAAAATAATTGTTAAACCGTCTCTCTCCGTAAGGGAAGGGACAAAAACCAAAATCATTTTATGCCAAGCGGAAAGAAAAGAAAGAAGCACAAAATGGCAACCCACAAGCGTAAAAAGCGCTTGAGGAAGAACAGACATAAGAAGAAGTAATCTCTCTCCAAGAGGGAGGTTGCTTTCTGTTCGGGAGCCGTACACATCCGATTTTTTTAACCTTAAATCATTATCGTTTTGAGTAACGAACTAATTATCAGTAACACTCAAGACGGATGTCGTATAGCCCTGCTGAGAGATAAAGCTCTTGTCGAATTTCATGATGAACAGGAGGGAAGCAAATTCACCGTAGGTGATATTTATCTGGGAACTGTAAAAAAAGTAGTACAGGGCCTGAACGCAGCATTTATAGATGTTGGCTATGATAAAGATGCTTTCCTTCATTATCTTGATTTAGGGCCTCAATTCAGCTCGTTACAAAAGTTTACGAAGCTGGTGCGGGCCAAAAAGATCTTCGGCAAGCTGGAAAAATTTACCCTTGAACCGGACATTGATAAGCATGGCAAAATAGGCCAGCAAGTGGCAAAAGGCCAGCTTATTCCGGTCCAGATTGTAAAGGAACCCATCTCTACTAAAGGGCCTCGATTATCCTGCGAGTTATCATTAGCCGGGCGGTACCTGGTGTTGGTGCCTTTTTCGAAAACCGTAAACGTTTCGAAGAAGATTACCAGCAGCGAAGAACGCAAACGCCTGTTGCGATTAATCCAATCCATTAAACCCGAGAACTTTGGCGTTATTGTTCGCACCGTAGCCGAAGGGGCCGATGTTGCCGAACTCGATAAAGACCTGCGAACCCTGGTGAAAAACTGGGAGGATGGCATTGCCCATTTGCCGGATGTTCAGCCCAATGAAAAAATTATTGGCGAACTCAACAAAACATCATCGTTGCTTCGCGATTTGTTAAATGAATCATTTGACAATATTCACGTTGATGACAAGAAGATTTATGAGGAAGCCAGGGCATATATCCGATCCATTTCTCCTGAACAGGAGAAGATTGTAAAGCTCTACACCGGACGGACAAAAATTTTTGAACACTACGGTGTTGAAAAGCAAATTAAATCAGCCTTTGGCCAAACGGTAAGCCTCAAGGCAGGTGGTTACCTGATTATTGAGCACACCGAAGCACTCCATGTTATTGATGTAAACAGCGGCAATAAATCAAACCGGGAAGAGAACCAGGAGACAACAGCATTATCAGTAAATATTGAAGCGGCCAAAGAAATTGCCCGTCAGCTTCGCCTACGCGATATGGGTGGAATTATTGTGGTGGACTTCATCGATATGAAGAACCCCGACAACCGCAAGCTGATATACAAAACCATGCGCGATGAAATGGCGTCCGATAAAGCCAAATCAACGGTGTTACCGCTTTCTAAGTTTGGGTTGATGCAGATTACACGTGAGCGTGTAAGGCCGCAGGTAAATATCGCCACACTGGAAGCCTGTCCGAGCTGTAACGGAACCGGAAAAATCACAGCATCAATTTTGGTTTCTGATCTGATTGAGAAAAACCTGGATCATTTGCTGGTGAAGCAAAATGAATCTAACCTGGTGCTGGCGGTTCATCCTTACCTGTATGCTTATTTCACAAAGGGAATTTTCTCTCAGCGCGTGAAGTGGTTTTTTAAGTATAAGCGTTGGGTACACCTTGAAACAGATACCTCCATGGGGGTAACGGAATATAAATTCCTCAACAGAGAAGGAGAAGAAATTCTGGTGAAAGAGTAATCAACACCTTTAGTTAAGCATAGGCACTAAGCTCCTTGTTCTTCAAGGAGCTTTTTTCTTTGTCGCGCAACCCTATTGCCATGTATAAACATAACCGGCATGTATAGAAAATAGACAAAGCCTGAAAGATTATTACCCAACCGTGATTCGCCAAAAGAAAGAGCCAGCACTACCGATAGCGCTGGGATACTTGCCATAAGCAGATTGGTTTGGATACTCATTCGCGTATCAAATTTTTCGAGCTCGTTGAGCTCAAGTTCAGGCGCTTTTTTAAGGGCATAGCGATACATGAGCATAAGCACCAGAAAGATGGACATTGCACCGGTGCCATAAATAGCCATGAGTTCTGAAACCGTACCATCCTCCATCATGAAAAAGAACGGCTGCCAAATCTCATTACTGTTTCCATGTTGCACAATGTGAATAAAATTCGTGAACAGCAGTACTAAAAGCCGAGCCAGAAATTTTAAGGGATAAACGTAAAACAATACGATGAAGAGGAGGAGTGTGTTCAGGAATACGATGTAGGCGTTGCGAAAGCCATAGCGGATAAAGAAGACAAAATGCTCATACCATATAATTGAAATTAGGGCAATACATAAAGCGAAGGGAATGATGTCTTTGGTAAATTGCTGAAGTTGATAATACGTTACAGGTGGTGTTGTTGAGATCAATAACAAACCAATGGCAATTGCAAAAACAGCATCACTGAGCGTTTCTATCCGGGTGGTTTCTTCACCCCGGTAGCGAAACTCTTTGTTCATGCCAATGTAATGACCCTTAAAACTACTACGCATAAAAATCGGGATAGTGCTGATAAACCTACTTAATTAAGGTTTATTATCAAAAGCATTGACTTCTATACTGGGTTATCGGATGAAGGCGGGTTGTTAATAAATGGCGATGACTGTTGGTGTAACCGGATGGCCTTGCGAGAAAGAATTACGGCAACCACAAGTGAAGCAAAGGCACCTAGCCAAATACCGGGAATAAAGGAAATGAATAAAAAGTAATCGTACATACCGTGAAAAAGTGTAGCCACGCCTAACGCTAAAACGCTATACCAGAATTCTTTCTGATGGGTGAACTTTGCCTTTCCTAAAAAATAACCCATTAAAATCGCGAAGGTGGCATGGGCCGGTACGGCAGTGAACATACGTACAATGCCTGTAGCAACACCGTATTGAAAAACATAAAGAATGTTTTCTAATGTAGCGAAGCCCATTCCCACCATAATAGCATAGACAATTCCATCAAAGGGCTCATTAAAATTTTTATTATTGTATAGAATGAAACGGATAAAAATGAATTTGCTGAACTCTTCTACAAGGGCAACTTTAAAAAAAGCATTGGCAAACTGATGGGCAACATCGGTTTCCGAAAACGTAACAATAAAATCCAGGGGCCAGCTAATGGAAAGGGTTACAAGGGTGCTCGCACAGCCATAGATAAAACTTGTCAGCAATAACCCTAACGGTTCGGGTTCATGTTTATCCTTCAGGTAGATATACACCCCGATGGCAATACCGGGAGCAAGTGCGAGCGCGAGAAGTATAAAGAAATTCATATTTATTCCAACACTTCTTCTACTTCATCCATTTTGACTTTGCTGTATTTGCCACTGGTTGCGTAAACAATTTTTCCGTTTTTATCGAGCACAAAAAAGTAAGGCACATCTTTTTTCTCAAAGTCGAGGGCATCTTTATAGGTTTTCAGCTCGCCCTTATAAAATAAGATGTAGGGCAACAACTGGGGATCTACATTTTTTATGGCTTTACGTTTTGCTGTACCGGTTGCAGCTGCGTTAACGCCTGTAAACATGGGTATAAAATACACGTTCACGTCATGCCCGAAGCTTTCGAAAAGACCTTTGTTCTTTTGGATGAATTTTTCGAACACCGGCTGGAACCAACTGTTCAATTCATCCTCCGATTTCTTTGAGTAGGCTAAGCCGAGAAGTGTAAACTTACCCCGGACTGCTTCGGGCAGTTTTACAACCTGATCTTCAACGGTTTCAGCCTCCATGTAAGGAAAACTTTTTCCAATAACCTGTGCAAGGCTATGCGTGGTGCCAACCAATAAGACAATAAGAAACAGACAAGATGATTTCATTATCCTAAAGTTAGTTAAACAAAATGAATATTGGTTTATGGATGTGGTTAGGACTCATCTCAAGAGTATTACCGTCATGGCGAACGAAGTGAAGCAATCTCGATTTTTGATACGGTGCACCGGATTGCTTCGGTCGTCCCCTGCCTGACCGGCAGGCTCCCCAGCAATGACATATTTTCAATTTTTGAGATGGTCTCTGGTGTGGTTTCGTGATCATTTGTGATTTAGTGCTTTAGTGGCTTGTGCATAGATATACTCCTCTGCCACCAAAACACCAAATCACAAGAATAGTATTCTATTTCAGTGTAAAACTACCCTGATCTACGTGAAGTTCTTTTTTACGTGTTTCGCGCGGATCAATCGTGCGCAGCGTTTCAACATAGTACCATTGGGCTTTTGCCTTTGCAGGATACAAGGTCAGGATCATATAGCCATGATCAATTCCATTCACATATTTTAAATGTGGATTGAATTTTTGATAAAGTTGTTCACCCAGCTTGGCGGTATCCAACGGATAAAACTCATCCCAGTTGGAAGAAGAGATGCTGGGCGTGCCAAATTCAACGGCCAGCGCACCTGATGATGTTTTAGGCGTGTATTTTTTTACATCACTCACCACCTCAAAAGCCCACGAGGCATGCGTATCGCCTGTAAGGAATATTATATCCTGTATTTTATTTTCAACGATATAATCTGAAATTTTCCGCTGCTCTACCGGATAACCATTCCAATTGTCGGTACTCTTGGCGTTGGGCCTGAAGGATTCATCAAGTGCTGAGAAGATCACCTGGTTGCCGACAACCTTCCAGGTGGCAGTTGAATTTTTTAACTTACTTAAAAACCAATCGCGCTGTTCGGTACCCAACATGGTCCGGTCCATGCTCCACAATTCCGGATCATCTTTTCCCTGCGCCTGTTTGGTTCGGCCTTCCAACCGTTCATCGAGCATTATAATGTCAGCAAGTTTTCCATACGAAAATGTACGGTAATGTTTTTCGCCTTCGCGGATAGGAATCCATTCATAATAAGCTTGTTTGGCTGCTTCCTTTCGTGCATTAAAATCACCTTCTTCCGGTTGATGATTTTGTGCGCCCTCGGCATAGGTGTCATTGGCCACTTCGTGATCATCCCAGATAGCAATAAAGGGGTGGCGTAAGCTTATCTGCCGCAAGCCCTCATCCAGCCTGTATTGTGAATGCCGTGTGCGGTAATCTTGTAAGGTGATTATTTCATGAAGCGGCATATTAATCCGGCCAATGGTGGTGTCACCATATTTTCCGGTGCCGTATTCATAAATGTAATCGCCCAGATGAAGTACAGCGTCCAATTCTTTTTCGGCAATACGTGCATAGGCGTTAAAATATCCGAACTCCCAGTTGCTGCAGCTCACTACAGCAAATTTTAAACTATCCCTCATCTCAACCGGTGTTGTTTTCGTGCGACCCGTAAGTGAAGTTGCCCCAAGTGCTTTAAAACGATAGTAGTAAGGTTGATCGGGTGACAAACCGGTAACATCAACCTTTACCGTATAATCGCGCGCAGCGTTTGTGGTAAAAACCCCTTTTGCCGCTGGAGAGGAAAAGCGTTCATCAACAGCTACCTCCCACTCAACATCAATGGAGGGGAGTGAGTCTTCAGGCGTTACCCGCGTCCAGATAATAACCCGGTCGTGCAGGGGATCGCCTGAGGCAACACCATGATAAAAGGGTTTTAGTGCGCTATCAAAAAGGACGGCCACCGGCTCAACAAGCGGTTGGTATTTCTTTGCTTCTTTGGTTGAGCACGAAACAATAAGAAAGAGAAGACTGGTGTATACAAAAAGTTTCATAACCTGAATTTTTTTTAAAGCTAATAGACAGGCATTAAAACTCCATTATGCAGAAATCAACAAGTGATTAAGAATCAGTTTTACTTGTTTTTTAGCAGTAAATGTCCGTTGTAAGGTTGAAGAAAGTAACTATTGGTTTCACGTTTTGAGGTTTTCAATGAACATCCCCTCCGCATCCACATTAAAGCAAAAAAGGCCACTTCATAAGAAGTGGCCTTTTTTCAACTATTAATTACTTCAATTAAGCATTCTTCCACTTAATCGTACAACCCACCGCCTTTGTTTTGGTGGCCGGAACTTCTTTTGAAGTCATTAACGATTCGATTGCCTCTTCAACATATTTTTTTGTTACGGCCGAAGCATCGCGTGAATTATCATCAATTGCTCCGATATAGGCTACAGTGAATTTTCCGCCATCGTTCTTTAACAGGAACACGTGTGGGGTGTTGGTAGCACCAAAAGCTTTAGCCACATTCTGGGTTTCATCAAACAAATAAGGGAAGTCGTACTTCTTCTTCTCGGCAAGTTTCACCATTTCCTCAAATGAATCACCGGGTGAAATGGAAGGATCGTTGGGTTGAATAGCTACTACCGGAAACCCTTGAGAAGCATACTTTTTATTAAGGGCAATAATTCTGTCGTTGTAAGCTTTGGAATAAGGACACGTGTTGCAATCGAAAATAACAATTACACCTTTTGATGAAGCATAATCGGTTAGCGAAACCATTTTACCGGTTACGTTTTTCAGTTTGAAGTCGGCAACCGTATCGCCAACATCGTAACCTCCTTTAAGCGGACTTGCGGCCACAAACAACACACAAGCCACGGCAGCAATAATTGATCGTATCATAGTATTCTTTTTTTGGTTAGTGATTATAAAATTTCAGCAATAAGTTTTTCAAGGTCGCCTTCGTGAAGCTCTTTTTCAACAAATTTTCTTTGACCGGTTTTTCCATTAATAATGATGGTGGCCGGAATGGCCCCCGACCAGTTTTTTTCGATTTGGTTGATCCAGGAATTGGGGTCCTTTTCATCCAGAATAAGGACTTTTGATTTTAGCTTTTTCCGCTCAACAAACCGATGCACAACCTCAGGTTTTGGGTTCAGGTCCAGGTCGAGGCTTACCAGGGTAACTTCAACATCCTTTCTTTCTGCCCCAAGCTTTTCAAACAGGGGCATTTCTTTTACACAAGGACCACACCAGGTCGCCCAGAAGTTGATGACTTTAATATTGGAAGTCTCCCGGTTGATATGATCCTGAAGTTGCTTGAGTTTTACGACTTCTGCAGCCGACTGGCTATAAACAGCCCCAGGCAGAAGAACGATTAATAAAAAGAAGGCTTTTTTCATGCAGTAAATTAACCCCATAGATACAAAAGTTGTTCCGGCTTTTTGTTCAACGGTGTATGACGTAAGGTCTTGATTTAAACGTGCGCAAAATAGCTAAAATTCAGGCACTTAGAAGTTAGCAAATACGAAGCCGAAAAGAATTCCACAAAATCAAGCAGTTATCCACATTACCGCAATGTTTTCATTTAAATGCCTATAAATCAAATTTTTACATCAACTAGAATCAATCAATTCTTTGTGGACAACTTTTCGGGCGACCGAAACCGCATTAAAATCTGAACATCTTCTAATTCACAGATATTCAGAATCGTAGCGTAGCATTTGGGGGGTTTTAGTTATTTTTTGGGCCATGAAAAATTCAACAAACCGGGTTATCCAATTATTCAACATCCAACATCCGATAGTACAGGCCGGCATGGTGTGGTGCAGCGGCTGGCGCCTGGCCTCGGCCGTGAGTAATGCCGGGGGACTTGGTCTTATCGGCTCTGGTTCCATGCATCCCGAGACGCTGGAGCAGCATATCCGAAAGTGTAAGGCAGCCACGACAAAACCTTTTGGCGTAAATGTGCCGCTGCTCTACCCCGAGATAGACAAGCTCATGAATATTATCGTGAGGGAAAATGTAAAAATCGTGTTTACCTCAGCCGGAAATCCTTCCACCTGGACGGGCCATCTGAAGGATAACGGAATAACTGTTGTGCATGTGGTTTCCAGTGTGAAGTTTGCGCGTAAGGCAGAGCAGGCCGGAGTTGATGCTGTTGTGGCCGAAGGCTTTGAAGCCGGAGGACACAATGGACGGGAGGAAACGACAACATTTGTTTTGATTCCCCTGGTTCGGGAAGCTGTTTCAATACCCCTTATTGCCGCAGGCGGTATTGCCACCGGCCGGGGCATGCTGGCCGCAGAAGTTTTAGGCGCGGATGGTGTACAGGTGGGTAGCCGGTTTGCTGCCAGCGCAGAGTCATCGGCACATGAAAAATTTAAGGAAGTAATAGTGAAAGCAGGCGAAGGGGATACGCTGCTTACGATGAAGCAACTTACTCCTGTTCGACTCGTGCGTAATAAATTCTTCCATCAGGTTATTGAAGCTGAACAACGTGGAGCCGGGTTGGATGAAATGAAACAGTTGCTGGGCAGAGGTCGTGCAAAGAAAGGAATGTTTGAAGGCGATCTGGATGAAGGAGAGTTAGAAATCGGCCAGGTTGCGGCAGCCATTCGTGATGTGAAACCCGCTGCAGAAATTTTACTTGAAATCTGTAATGAGTATAACGCACTGAAGCAGCAACTTTGCAAGTCTTAGCCGATGAAGTTTATTAAAATAAAAGAGACGTGTATTTACGTCCATGATCTGGAGCAAGCCAAAAAATTTTATGGTGAAATTCTGGAGCTCCCACTTATAAGCTATGTAATGGGCAAGCATCTTTTCTTTCAGGCCGGCTCATCCGTGCTGCTGATCTTTAATCCGGAAGATTCAAAAACCAAAACCACTCCACCGGCACACTATGGTGGGGGTAAACAGCATTTTGCTTTTGAAGTAGCAAGCGATGGTTATGAAGAGGCCAAAGCATGGGCACTGGCAAAGGGAATTAAAATCATAGATGAAGTAACATGGGAAACGGGTTGTAAATCGTTTTATTTTGAAGATCCGGAGGGGAACGTACTAGAGATAGTTCCGGCCAAGGGAATTTGGCCCCAATAGGTCAGGCTTTTGCCAGTGTGTGCGTGGCTGATGGTATTTTCGCGTGTGAAACATTAAGGCGGTCAGGCGCTACAGAAGTCTTAAAAACTTTTACAAACCATTCTGTATAGGCGGCATACTGAATGCAGTTGCGGGTAATCTTGCCATCCATTAGAATGTTGATGCGTTCAGGATAAGGAAAAGAAGCTTGCAGTAATAATTGCTGGTCAGCAGGCAGGTCATCCACACATACAAATTCAATTCCCCGGTAAAATCTCGACTTCACTTTCATCTCGCATAAATATCAGGCTCGTAAAAATAGTAACCTTTGTGCACTTAGATTGATTAAACAGATTAAGGTTTAATGCATGGTAAGATTAACTTCATGTTAATTTTTGATTTTTTTGTATTTATTCACACATGCCTGGATTTTTTGAAACATCTATTGAATTCCTGAAAGGCGTTGGTCCACAGCGTGCCGCGTTGCTCAACAAGCAACTAAACATTTTCACTTTCGGAGATTTAATCCAGCATTACCCCTTTCGATATGAGGATCGCACCCGGTTTTATGCCATCAATGAATTGAACGAAGAAATGCCCTTTGTGCAGGTAAAAGGCAGAATAGGCAAGAAGGAAATGGTTGGCACAGGCTTTAAAAAAAGACTGGTTGCTTACCTGGAAGACGAAACAGGTGAAATGGAGCTGGTGTGGTTTCAAGGCATAAAATGGGTGCTTGAAAAAGTGAAGCCGGGCATTGACTATGTGGTTTTTGGTAAGCCTGTTAAATACGGTAAGCGATTTAGCATTGCACATCCGGAGTTGGAGGCGCTTACCGCTAAAAATGAAAAAGGAGGATACTTGCAGCCTGTTTATTCCATTACCGAAATACTTCGCAAGCGTCATCTCGACAGTAAGGCCATCAGCAAACTACAACAGGAATTACTGGTACAGGCAAAGGATAAATTTCACGAAACCCTTCCACAGACTATACTTAGTCGGTTCAACTTTATGAACAAGCAAGGTGCAATGATCAACATTCACTTTCCTGAAAATCAAGAACAGCTCATCGCAGCGCAGCAGCGACTTAAGTTTGAAGAATTATTCTATATCCAGTTAAGGCTCATTAAACTTAAACTTGTTCGCAAAGAAAAGTATAAAGGTCAGCCGTTTAATGATGCCACACTGTTAACGAAATTCTACAACGAATTCCTTCCCTTTCAGCTTACCGCTGCGCAAAAAAGGGTGATCAAAGAAATTTATGCCGATATGAGATCGGGGAAGCAAATGAACCGGTTGCTGCAAGGCGATGTGGGCAGCGGAAAAACAATTGTGTCGTTTGTGTGTATGCTTATCGCCCTGGGTGGAAACGCCCAATGTACGTTAATGGCGCCCACAGAAATTCTGGCGCAACAACATTTTAAAACATTAAGTAACTATGCTGATCAAATGCAGATCACTATTGCATTACTTACGGGCTCAACAAAAAAAGCTCAACGAAAGGAAATTCATAAAGGCTTGCAGGAAGGCTCATTAAAAATTTTAATCGGTACGCATGCTTTGATAGAAGAAGAAGTACAATTTCAAAATCTGGGCTTGGCCATAGTTGATGAGCAGCATAGGTTTGGTGTAGCACAACGCTCGAAACTGTGGAGTAAAAACAAAACAATTTATCCGCATGTGTTGGTAATGACGGCAACACCTATTCCACGAACACTGGCCATGACTTTATATGGCGACCTTGATGTTTCGGTGATTGATGAGTTACCGGCTGGCCGTAAGCCCATTAAAACAATTCACAAGTATGATTCGCACCGGCTGGAAGTAAATGGATTTTTACAGCAACAGATTACATCAGGCAGACAGGTTTACATGGTGTATCCGTTAATTGAAGAATCTGAGAAACTTGATTTAAAACATTTAATGGATGGTTACGAAAGCATTTGCCGCGCTTTTCCGGATGAGGCCATCAGCATTGTGCATGGCAAAATGAAACCCGATGCGAAGGAGTATGAAATGGCACGCTTTGTTAAGGGTGAGACCAGTATAATGGTAGCCACTACAGTAATTGAGGTGGGCGTAGATGTACCCAATGCCTCGGTAATGGTTATTGAAAATGCTGAGCGCTTCGGACTTTCACAATTGCACCAACTGCGCGGACGGGTAGGAAGAGGCGCGGAACAATCGTATTGTATATTATTGACAAACTACAAATTGTCAGCCGATTCAAAGAAGCGGATTGAAACGATGGTGCGAACAAACAATGGCTTTGAAATTGCCGAAACGGATCTTCAGCTTAGAGGACCTGGCGATTTGATGGGAACGCAGCAAAGTGGTGTACTTGATTTGCTTATTGCCGATTTAGGAAAAGACGCAACGCTTTTAAATACTGCGCGTGAAACAGCCCTTGAAATACTTGAAAATGACCCTGATTTGAAGAATTCTGAAAACAGACTGATTCGTGAACAAGTAGAGCGGATGCGTAAATCGGTGGTTAATTGGAGCCGGATAAGTTAGACCAAAGAATTCGTTAAATTTGGTATTCGCCAAACCTGATGCACGTAAAAATTCTTGCCTGTTGCCTTCTTATTACCATCGCTGCAAAGGCCCAGCAGGGTAATTACTTTCTCACTCACTTCACGCCTGATAACGATAATTTTAGCAATGCGTGCTTCGATCTGGCACAAGACCAGCGTGGAATTTTTTATTTCGCTACACAAGGCGGAGTGCTTCAGTTTGACGGACGTAACTGGGATGTTATACAAACCCCGGGGGCTGTTTATGCTATCGAAGTGGTGGGGGGAAAGTTATTCGTAGCGGGCTCGAAAGGGTTTGGAAAAATCGATACCAACCTAATGGGCCTTCCGGAATATCAACCTATCTATGAGGTTGAAGACACCAGAAATATTTTTCAAATGCGCTCAGTAAATGACAAGGTTTATTTTTTGAACGATCGAAACCTTTTTATTTATTCACCGGTAACCAACGAAGTGAAACTGGAGGTTTCATCGAAAGAGGAAGATTGGATTGGGCTGCATGAGATTTTCGGAAATGCCTTTGTGAGTTCGGAGGATCGCGGAATTTTTACGTTAGGCAATAATTCGCTTATACCAGCCAGGTTGTTTCAGGATCTAACCTCATTGGTGTTTGCCGAACGCCAACAGAATGAATACTTGTTGGGCACTTCCGACAGCAGGCTTTTTTTGCTTCGGGAGGATATGCGCCTTAAAGAAGTTAAGGCGGTTGACTCAACCTATCTTTCCACCAGTGTAATGATTAACGCGGCATGGGTAAATAAGGACCTTGTTGCCTTGGGTACGCTGCGCGGAGGAATAGTTTTTATCAATCCAAACACGGGTGAAACGGAAGAAATTATTAACTATAACACCGGCCTTCCGGATAATGAGGTTTACACCTTAATAAAAGATCGTAATCAAAATATCTGGGCATCCCACACGTATGGGTTCACGCGCATTGCGCCCTACATGCCTTTTCGTTCGTTTCGTTACTATGCCGGGCTTCAGGGAAATTTATTGTGCGCCAGTCAACACAACAATGGTGTGTATGTGGGAACCTCGCTGGGCCTTTACAAATTGGTTAAGGAAGAATTCTATGATGAAATAACCTACTTTGTTGATGTTCCGGTAAAGACAACAAAAAAGACCACTCAGGTTGTTGATCAGCAGCAGCAATCCGTTCCGGTGGAGCCAAAGCCTGAATCACAAAAGGGAGGATTATTTGGTTTTCTGAAAAAGAAAAAGAGGGAAGTGGCTGAAACAGAAGCACCCCAAAGACCCTTAACCGAAACAAAGGAGGTTACAACAACCGTTACGACCTATAAGCAGGAAAAGCGAACTAAAAAAATCTTACGTTCATCGCATTTTGCCTATAAGCGAGTTGAGGGTATTGATGCCAAAGTTACTCAGCTTGTGCAGTGGAAGGGCAAGTTACTGGCGGCAGGGTTGAGTGGCGTTAATGAAATTACCCCAGGGGGTATTGTGCCGGTAATGGAATACCCAACACGGTTTCTCTTCGCCTCAGAATCAACGGGCAAACTTTTGATATCAACCTATGATGACAAGCTGCATGAAATGGTGTTTGATAAAACCGGTTGGAAAGAAGAACGATTGATATCGAATGTAGATGACCCCATTACGTTTATTTTCGAAGAACCAGGTAAAGCATTTTGGTTAAGTGGTTTAGACAAAGTATTTCGGGTTAATCATGATGCGACAAAGCCGGTAATGAGTTTAACAGTTACAAATTCAAGATTTGAAAGGCTGATCGGCACAAACTATAATAACCATGTTATTTTCTCCAGCTCTTCCGGATTTTTTGCATACGACTTTCAAGATCAATCGCTTAAACCAGTTGATTCATTGCCGCGGCCAAAGGTAGCTTTTGCCGAGGGCGAGCGACTGTGGTTCAGGGATGACCACGGATGGTTTGCATTAAATAACAAGGGGAGTAATGATAATATTGAGCTATTCAACCTCTTCTCAGAGATCCGCTTTATTACAGCGGATGAGCAAACCGGATACCTCTGGATAATTACGGGTAACAATGAATTATTCCGGTTTAATCCTCAAAAATTATTGCCAACAGAATTTTCCTATCCGCTATTCTTACGGAGTATCGAACAAGAGAACACATTAGTTCCCCTAGGAAAATTAAAAATGGATCAGGAAAACAGCTCGCTTCGAATAGAGGTGGTAAAGCCTGATTACATCGGTGCGCGATCGGTGGAATACCGATACTACCTGGAAGGATTACACACTCAATGGTCGGAATGGGCGATTAATAACAATATTATTGATATTCCTTATCTACCCAATGGAAAGTACATGTTGTTGGTTCAGGCCAGGGATATTTTCGGTCGTGTTACCACCATGGAGCCACTTAGTATGGATGTATTGCCACCGTACTGGCAGCGATCGTGGTTTTATGCACTTGAGTTTTTAGTATTTGCTTCATTGGTTGTTTTATCGTTTCGCTTAAGCAACCGCTTCAGGTTTGTAAGCCGTGTACTTTCGTTGCTTTCCATTATTATCCTAATTGAGTTTATTCAAACGGCAGCGGGCTCAACCTTTGAAACTGGCAGTAGTCCTGTAATAGAATTTTTGGTTCAGGTGGGCATTGCGTTTTTAATTCTTCCGGTGGAGAGCTTTTTAAGACGATTTATGCTGCGCTCCATTGATAAAAACAGTCAGTACACTGTAAAAGAGCCGGTACAAGACCAGGCAATTAATACCTTAGAAAAATGAAAACAGCACCCGATTTTAATTCACTACCCCCGTTTTACCGGAATTATGTGGCCAATGTTGAAACCCTGGATATGCTGGAAGCACTGGCCCATTCGGGCGAGGTGATGCAAACATTGCTGGCAAGCACCCCGGAGAATAAAGGAGTCTTTCGCTATGCTGCTGAAAAGTGGAGTGTAAAGGAATTGCTTTGTCATATGATGGATGCCGAACGGATATTCGCTTATCGCGCCCTGCGTTTTGCCCGAAACGACAGCACGCCTCTGGCTGGTTTTGAAGAGAATGACTACGCTCCGCAAGCGAACGCACACGCCAGAAGTATTCAACAGCTGGCTGAAGAAATGAAACGATTGCGCGCTTCAACCATCGATTTGTTCACAAGTTTTACAACGGAAATGCTTAGTCGAAAAGGCACGGCAAACAACAACGAGGTTTCTGTAGTGAACCTGGGCTATATCATTGCGGGACATGAAACCCATCACCGAAATGTATTGATTGAACGTTACCTCAACTAAAATGAAAATCAGGTTCATCATCTTTGTTGTGCTGGCAGCTTTGATGGGGTGTTCACCCCTATCCAAATCAAAACTCAACAAGAGCTTCACCGAAACAGAGCGAAAATTTCAGGACCACATCGGATTTGTTTTGTACGATCCGGAAAAGAAAGAAACCGTGTACACCTACAACGGAGAAAAGTATTTCACCCCGGCCTCGAACACTAAGATCTTTACACTCTTTTCATCGCTAGCCTTGCTGGGCGATTCCCTGCCCGCACTAAACTATATGATCAAAGGCGACTCGCTGATTTTTTCAGGAACCGGTGATCCTTCCTTTTTATACGATCAGGTATACAACAACAAGCGAACGATTGATTTTTTAAAAACCACCGCCAAGGAATTGTATTACGCAGGCGATAACTTCTTTACATCATCGCTTGGCCCGGGTTGGGCATGGAGTGATTATAACTATGCCTATTCAGCTGAGCGCTCTCCCTTCCCGATTTACGGAAACACGTACAAAGTAACGCAACCTACAGCAGCAGGCATTCGGGTTACCCCTACCTATTTCAAAAAATATTTTTGGTTGGCCGACAGTCTTTCCCAGGCTTCATCTTTTGTGCGTGAAGTCGGCTCAAACCGAACCGATTATTTTCCCGGTAAACTTATCGGCAATGGTCGGGAGTGGTATATTCCATTTAAGTCAAACGCATTGCTGGTTACGGATTTGTTAGCGGATACGCTTAAGCGTCCGGTTTATTTATTGAATCGACCTGTTGAATGGAAGGAGAAGAAAACATTATACAGCGTACCAGCCGATAGTGTGTATAAAGTAATGATGCAGGAAAGTGATAATTTTTTGGCAGAACAATTATTACTGGTTTGCTCCGGAGTTATCAGCGACACGTTGCAACAGGAAATCGCAATTAAGCACATAATTAAAATACATCTGTTCGATTTACCCGATAGCCCGGTTTGGGTAGATGGCTCTGGTTTATCGCGGTATAATCTGTTTACTCCACGAAGTATTGTTGCGTTGTGGGATAAACTTTATACCAGTTTTGATCGCGATCGACTTTTTTCGCTGCTGGCAGTAGGGGGTAAATCAGGAACATTAAGAAATAACTATAAGCACGAACCGCCTTATGTTTACGGTAAAACCGGAACCTTGCGCAACAATCATTCGCTTAGTGGATATTTAATAACAAAAAAAGGCCGCACACTTATTTTCAGTTACATGAACAACAACTACACCGTGCCCGTGGCTGACGTGCGAAGTGAAATGGAACGGTTGTTGAAACAGATTTACGAAAAATACTAAGCATGAAGAAACGACTGGCGTTAGCTATGATCATACTGGCAATTGTCAATTGTCAATTGTCAATTGCCCAGGATAGTCTTGATATAAAAATCGGACAAATGATTTTGATAGGCTTTCCAAAAGCTGAAGTTGATAAAACCGTGTTGGAAGAAATCCGACAAGGTAAAGTAGGCTCCGTTATTTTGTTTGAGAAAAATATTCCTCCGAAAAATTCATTTCACGCACTGAAAAAAATTACCTGGACTTATCAGCAAGCAGCACCCATTCCACTTTTAATAGCTATTGATCAGGAGGGAGGGCGCGTAAACCGATTAAAAGAAAAGTACGGATTTCCACGATCGGTAACGGCTGCGCAGCTGGGTAAAATGCCGCTGGACTCTGTTCGGTTTTATAGTGAATCCACAGCCGCAACACTGGCAGGCCTGGGTATTAATGTAAACTTTGCCCCGGTAGTTGATCTTGCCTCAAACCCCAACAATCCCATCATTGCCAAAGTAGAACGCGCATATTCCGCCAACCCCGATTCAGTTGCCTTGTATGCGAAGGAGGTGATTAAAGCCCACCGCAAAATTGGTGTAATCACCACACTCAAACATTTTCCCGGGCACGGCAGTTCAAAAGACGACACTCACCTGGGTATTGCCGATGTTAGCAATACCTGGAACGAAGCAGAATTAATTCCGTATCGTACCCTTATACAGCAAGGCTATGTGGATGCCATCATGACGGCACATATTGTTAACAGGAAACTGGACGAGTCCGGAAATCCGGGTACGTTATCCGGAAAAATGATTAATGATTTGCTGCGTAAAAAAATGAATTACAACGGTGTTGTATTTTCTGATGATATGCAGATGCATGCGATCGCGAAACATTACGGTTTAGAGGAGGCCATCAAACTTTCCATTCTGGCCGGGGTGGATATTCTTACATTTTCAAACAACATTTCCGGAAGCCAGGAACGCACAGTAGATGTAGTGCATCGGATCATTCGTAAATTCGTACAGGATGGAACCATTCCGCAAGAGCGGATTAACCAATCGTATAACCGTATACTTGCGTTGAAGAGAAAGTTAAGTCAAACCTCGGCCGAGTATTATCGGGAGCAATTGGTCGAGACCAAAAAAGAGGTTTTGAAAGCTGAAGAAATTTCGCAGGAGAATTTACGCATGGCCAGGGAGAACGAAAAGAGTGCCCAGGAAGCATATGAGAAACTGAAGGACCAGCAGCCCAAGTCGAAAAAGAAGAAAAAGAATTAATGGATTAACGCTACTACCATGATTGCTCCGAAAGACCAACCACAGCCTGATAAAAATGCCTTAGTCCGTGCCCGGATTACAGCGTTGGCTTTAGGTTTACTCACAATTATTTCGCTTTTACTTCTTGTTTATGCATATATTCAGAAAGCAGAAGCAGAGAAAAATATGCGGGAAGCACTGGCACAAAAACAATTGTACGAACAGTGTCAACTGGAAAATGAAAAGGCAATGCAGGCAGTTCAGGAGAGTTTGAGAATGGCGGACATGGAACGCGCACGGGCTGAAGAGAACTACTTACATTCATTACAAGAAATAGAGAAAACAAAAGCGAACCGAAAATAAAATACTATGAACTCAAAACTCACCACCTATATTCTGCTAGCCATTATTGTTGTGCTGGCAGGCTTTGCCTATTACACCAGCAGTCAGGTGAACGAATTGAAAAAGGAAGCCACCGTATGGAAAGCTAAGTACGAAGAAGCGTTGGAAGACATGGAAGATGCTTTCAAGCGTTTGGAGGAGAAAGACGTTCAGTTAAAGACTGCTCTGGAAGAAGCCCAGATGGAAAAGCTCAGAGCGGAAGAGGCGCTGCGGTCAGTACAAAAATCATCGCGCAAGTAAACATGAAACCTTTTCAGGTTATTGAGCCTGCCCAGGCACGTGTACCGGTTTTGCTCAGCGTTCCGCATTGCGGCACGGCATTTCCGGATGAGTTGAAATCAGATTACAAGCAAGATCTTATTCAGGCCCCTGACGATACCGATTGGTTTGTTCACTGGCTCTATGATTTTGCGCCAGCTATGGGCATAACCATCATCCATGCGGTGTACAGCCGCTGGGTGATTGATTTGAATCGCGATCCGCAAAGCAAACCGCTGTATTCTGATGGACGAATCATCACAGGCCTTTGTCCCACCACAACATTTTTCGGAGAACCGATTTATAACGATGAGCGAACAGAAGTCTCTGCAGAAGATATTAAGTACAGAGTAGAAAAATATTACAATCCATACCATGAAAAACTTAACGGGTTGCTTCAATCGCTCAAGCAAGAGTTTGGTGTGGTGCTGTTGTGGGATTGTCATTCTATTCGTCAGCAGGTGCCCACCATTCACAAAGAAAAATTTCCGGATTTGATTTTAGGCGATGCCGATGGAACTTCGGCTTCACCGGGATTGATTGAAACAGCCATTAAAAAACTTGAATCGGGTGGATATTCATTTCAGCATAATTATCCATTCAAGGGTGGTTACATCACGCGGCATTACGGACGGCCATCCGAGAATCAACACGCGTTGCAGTTGGAGATGAGCAAGGTGAATTATATGGATGATGGGGAGATGGTGTATGATGAAGCCAGGGCCGAAAAAATGAGGCACGTATTGCAACATACAATAGGGGCGTTGATTGATAGGTTGTTTGAATTCTCTGATCAGTAAATGAAATACTTCCAATTTAAATACCTGTTACAACAAGAAGGCTGGTTGCAAAATGCCTACGTTAAAACCGATCCGCACGGTATAGTCCAGTCGCTTTCCACCAAACCCCCTCTGGAGGCTGCGGCCATTGAATACGTTAATGGTTTTGCCTTGCCGGGTTTTCAAAACGCGCATTCTCATGCGTTTCAATTTGCTATGGCCGGAATGGCAGAGAAACACAAGCCAGGAACAAAAGATGATTTCTGGAGTTGGCGCGAGGCCATGTACGAATGTGCCCTGCGCATGAACCCGGATGAAATGGAACAAGTGGCTACAGCTTGTTATAAAGAAATGCTTCGTTGTGGATATACGCATGTGGCCGAGTTTCATTATCTCCATCACGATCAAAATGGAAAACCATACGCCAACCCTGCAGAGATGGGTGAGCGTTTATTAGCCGCTGCAAAAACAGCCGGTATAAAAATTACACTCGTTCCGGTTTTTTACCAACAAGGTGGATTTGGTATGGAACCTCAACCCCGTCAACGAAGATTTATTTCTAAAACCATTGATGATTATTTTCATTTACTGGATGACACTGCACATGCCGTAACAAAATTTGATCATGCAAGACTTGGCTTTGGGGTCCACTCGCTGCGTGCTGTTAAATCGCAAGATATTATCCGCACGGTTGAACAAGGTCCGAAAGACATTCCCTTCCACCTTCATGCCGCTGAACAACTAAAAGAAGTTGAAGACAGCGTAGCTTTTTTAAAAAAAAGACCCATTGAATGGCTTCTTGAAAATGTACCGATGAACGATCGTTTTCATCTTGTGCATTGTACGCACATGAATGATAGCGAAGTGGCGGAACTGGCAAAAAGCAAAGCCCATGCGGTACTGTGCCCGGGCACAGAAGGCAACCTGGGCGATGGTATTTTCAGGCTTACGGATTTTTACCACCATGGCGGCCGGTGGTCGATCGGCACCGACAGCCATATTAGCCTGAACCCACTGGAGGATTTACGCTGGCTTGATTATGCCCAGCGGTTTACTACCCACAAGCGTAATACCTTTGATGACGGGGCCACGGTTTTGGTGAATAATACCCTGCTGGCCGGAAGGCGCGCCATGGGAAACTCATCACAAGCCTATTTCGAGGTCGGTCAACCATTGGATGCTGTTGTTTATGATGCCAAAGCACCTTTACTGGAAAATGCAGGCAGTAATCATGCCTTGCCGGTAATTTTATACACCGCTGATAGTTCCAAAATTCTGGGTACAATGATCAACGGCCGTTGGGCTCTGCAGGGGAGAGCTTATATTTAGTCTGTTTTTTACGGTTTTACTGAACAATTGCGGCTTTTTAGACTTAAGAATTGATGTTGATTTTTTCGGTTGAATCGGATTTTCTTACATAGTTTTGAAAAAGCCGGATTTCAGCTAACTGCCTTAAAATGGCATTTTAACTTTGAGCCTGTAATTGTTATGCGCTACGCCCTCTCCATATTCGCATTGTTTGTTTGCTTTGGCGGTATTGTTGCCATTTTCTGGTACCAGGAGTTACAATATAGTTTGCCCACACCTGTTCCGGCCAACTACAAAGCGATACCGGTTGGCCATATTGTTCAGGAGGCGAAGGTTTTATCCGCGCTTCCAAATGGTCCGTTGTTTTTGCATTTTTATAACCCCGATTGTCCTTGCTCAAGGTTTAACGCCAATCATTTGAAGTCACTGATCAGAATGTACCAGGACAGTGTCCAACTGTTTATTGTGGTTCCTTCAGCGGAGGCAAAGAAAAAGGCTATCAGCGAGTTTGGTAAAGGCCTGGAATATATTGTGGATGAACAGCAAAAAATTGCCTCAGCTTATGGGGTTTATGCTACGCCACAGGCGGTGTTGGTTGATCGCGAAGGAAAATTATTTTACAGGGGTAATTATAACAAATCGCGCTATTGTACAGCTAAAGCATCCAACTATGCTGAGCTGGCGTTGGTAGCCCTGTTAAACAATCAACGTCCACCGGTTTTTGATTTCTATGCCACACAAGCCTATGGTTGTGAACTGCCGGAGCAAAATGAACTAGCTAAATTGAATTTCTTTTAAAACGAGTGATGGAAACAAAAAAATTAACGGTAGCCGACAAGACGAAGATCTTCGAATCGATTAAGAAAAAGTCAGACGGCAACATGACAATTGCGTTAATAGCGTATTTTGTATTCGGTATTTTTCTTTCTTTTTTTTATGACACTTACCTGGTAGCCTTTGGTGTGGGGGGCCTGAGTTTAGCGGCTTACTTTATTACCAAAGCAGTATTACCAAACAGTAGTTTATATCAGTATGTGCTCGGAGCCGTGTTGGCGGTGTTTGCTGCCCAGTTCATTTACCAGATGCACGGTTTGTTTGAAATGCACTTTTTTGTTTTTGTCGGATCAACCCTGCTGATTACTTACCAGAACTGGCGATTGCAGTTGCCGCTGATTATTCTGGTTGTAGTACATCACGCCACGTTTGCTTATTTGCAATACCTGGGCAATAAAGAAATTTATTTCACCCAGCTGGAGTACATGGATTTACAAACCTTCTTATTCCATGGAGGGTTGGCCGCGGTAATTGTAGCTATATGTGGTTATTGGGCGTACGACCTGGAGAAAAAAACCATTTCAGAGTATTCAAATAAATCTGCACTGGAAGGTCAGTTAAAGAATGTTACCAACAACATTGGGTTCGCAGAACAAATCAGCTCGGGAAACTTAAGCGTAGAATACACCCTTACCGATACGAATGATGAACTGGGTAAGGCCTTGTTGAAAATGCGTGAAAACCTGCTGGCGGCAAGTGTTAAAGAACAACAAGAGAAATTTATTACTGTTGGTATTACCCAGGTGGGCGATGTTATCCGCAATAACGCAGATTCATTGCAGAACCTGGCAGACGATTTTATTCGTACGGTGGTGAAGTACATGGGCATGAACCAGGGAGGGTTGTTCCTGCTGGAGTCGGAGGGTACTCAGGAATACCTGAACCTTACGGCCTGTTATGCCTACGAGCGTAAGAAATATTTAAGCAGACGTGTTGAAATTGGACAGGGGTTAGTGGGCCAGTGTTTTCTGGAGAAGGATATCATTTATATGACCAAGGTTCCTCAAAATTATGTTCAGATAACCTCAGGATTGGGAGAAGCAACACCAGGCTGTATTGTTATTGTTCCGGTTATGACCACCGATGAAATTGTTGGTGTTATGGAGTTGGCATCGTTCAAGCCGTTGGAAAAGTATCAGCTTGATTTTCTGAAGAAGGTTGCCGAGAACATTGCTTCATCCATTGTTTCATCACGTGTTACCGAGCGGGTTAAAAAACTGCTGGCAGAATCACAACAGCAAACCGAAGAAATGCGCGCACAGGAAGAAGAGATGCGCCAAAACATGGAAGAACTGCAAGCCACCCAGGAAGAAATGCGAAGAAAGGAAGTGCATGCCCGTGAGGTATTAGAAGAGGCCCAAATGAAAGCCGAGCGCACAGCAGAAATCCGGGCAACCATGAAAATGCTGGTGAAGGATGAAGACATAAAAGCAGGAAACTGGGAAATGTCAGTCGAGAAAATTCTTAAAACCTCAGCCTCCTTCCTCAAGGTATCGCGTATTGGTATCTGGCTATACGATGCAAGTACACAAACACTGGAATGTGAAATGATGTGCAATCAGAATGGGATGCGGGTTACGAACCGAATGAAAATCAGCGAAACAGATTATCCGCGTTTTTTCAAAGCCTTTTATGCAGAAGAGGATTTAAGCATTGAGAATGCGCCTGAACATGCGGTAACGAATGAATTAAACATGGCTTACCTTCAGCCTAACCGCATTGAATCGTTTTATGGTGTACATTTATTTAATGACGCATCACTTATAGGCATGATCATTTGCGAGCACCAGGATCACCGAAAATGGACTGACGAAGACGGATCCTTTCTGCGCAGGTGTGCCGATTTGATTTCCTCTGCCTATAAATCCAAAATAATAAGAGGACTGTCAGAAAGTATTTCATTGAATTAAAGCTCCTCTATTAAAACGTAAATTCATATTGCAGGCTGTTGGGTAATGGTTAACTTACCTGACCTAAACAGCTTTACTATGATCAGAAAATTTAGTGTTGCCATACTTGTTGCACTTTCCGTTGCTACGCTCCAGGCACAAAAATCAAAACCAGTGGTTGCATCTTCAGCATTGGCATTTAATGCGGAGGAATACAAAGGATTAAAATGGCGCAACATCGGCCCGTTTCGCGGTGGCCGCTCCAACGCGGTTTCAGGGGTTATCAACAACAATCAGATCTACTACACCGGCTATACCGGGGGTGGTGTATGGAAAACTGAAAATGCCGGTCTGTCGTGGTTCAATATTTCTGATGGATTTTTTAAAACCGGGTCGGTTGGTGATATCGCGGTGAGTGAGTCTGACCCGAATGTAATTTATGTGGGTATGGGCGAACATGCCATTCGTGGGGTGATGACCAGCTATGGCGATGGTGTTTACAAATCAACGGATGGCGGAAAAACATGGAAGAATATTGGACTGGAAAAAACACGCCACATTTCCGATGTGGTTATTCACCCTGCCAATCCGGATGTAGTGTGGGTAGCTGCTCAGGGTGCTGCACATGGCGCAAGTGCTGATAGAGGAATCTATAAAAGCAGCGATGGAGGTCAAACCTGGAAAAAAGTTTTGTATGTAGATGAAAATACCGGGGCATCATCGCTAAGCATTGATGCCAACAATCCGAGGATTTTATATGCCGCTACCTGGCAGCACCGCAGGTTGCCCTGGCAAGTACAAAGTGGTGGAGCCGGTTGCAACGTGTGGAAGTCGGTTGATGGCGGAGAGACCTGGAATAAAATCAATGAAGGCTTGCCGGCACAAATGGGTAAGGTTGGCGTAAGTGTTTCCCGTGCCAATCCTAATCGCGTATATGCAATCGTTGAGGCGGAGAAATCAAAAGCAGGTGTTTACCGTTCCGATGATGGCGGTAAAAAGTGGAATCATATGACCAGCGATCAGAACCTGACGTCACGTTCGTGGTACTACATGGAAATCTTTGCGGATCCCACTCAGGCCGATGTTGTTTATGTACTTAATGCACCCATGATGAAATCCATCGATGGCGGCAAAACATTTCAGTTTGTAGCCGTTGGCCATGGCGATTGCCATGATTTATGGATCAATCCAAACAACGGACAGAACATGATCCTGGGTGATGATGGAGGAGGTGAAATAACGTTCAACGGATGCAAGAGCTGGTCGAGTATTGACAATCAGCCCACCGCACAGTTTTACAGGGTAATTACTGACGAAGTATTTCCGTACAAAGTTTATGGTGGACAGCAGGATAACACCTCTGTAGTGATTGCCAGCAGAAACAATTATATCGGCATTACCGATAAAGATTGGTTTATCGGGCCAGGTTGTGAGTGTGCATTTATCGCCTTTGACCCAAAGAATCCGGTTCTATTATATGGCGGTTGTTACCAGGGAAGCATTGATGTTCTCGACATGCTGAACAATCACGCAAAAGATATCCGGCAGTATCCTGCCAATGTACTGGCATACGATGCCAAGGACATGAAATATCGTTTCAACTGGAACGCACCCATCATCGCTTCCCCGCATGATTACAAAACCATTTATCATGGTGGAAATGTGTTGTTCAAAACTACCGATGGAGGACTTTCATGGGAAGTTATTAGCCCTGACCTGACGCGCAATGAAAAAAACAAGCAAGGTCCGGGTGGTGCACCCATTACCAACGAAGGTGCCGGTGGTGAGAATTACAATACACTGAGCTATGTGATCGAATCCGTTCATGAAAAAGGTGTGATTTATACCGGCAGTGATTGCGGCTATGTTCAGCTTACGCGCGATGGCGGAAAAAGCTGGCAGAATGTTACTCCGGCCGGATTACCCGAAAGCCTGATTCATTCTATTGAAGTTTCCCCGCATGAAAAAGCAACGGCTTACATTTCTGCTACCCGTTATAAATTCAATGACTATTCATCCATGAGTTACAAAACAACTGACTATGGAAAAACGTGGACGAAGATCAACAGCGGTGTGGATACTGATGATTTTATAAAGGTGATTCGTGAAGACAAGAAGGTTAAGGACCTGCTGTATGCAGGATCGGAGAGAGGGTTTTATGTTTCCTTTAACGGAGGTGCAAACTGGAATAAGCTGCAATTAAATCTGCCGGTAGTGCCCATTACCGATATGACCTTTGCTGATAACGACCTGGTCGTATCTACAGCCGGAAGATCATTCTGGATTTTGGATGACCTGAGTGCAATTCAGCAATCCAAAGGAAATTTTACCGGCACAAAATTGTATCAACCAAAACCTACTTACAAGTATGAAAGCTTCACCCCATCGTGGATGGATGTTCCGCCTAATGTTGGCTCCAACCCGATAAACGGAGTGATACTGGATTACTACCTCAAAGAAAAAGCAGATACCAATGCGGTGGCCACGTTGGAGATTTTGGATTTGAACAATACGGTTATCCGTAAATATTCCAGCAAGAAGGATGAGCGTTTCAAACCTTATCCGGGCGGACCAGCACCTTCACCGGTGCTGCCGGCCAGTGCCGGCCTGAACAGATTTGCCTGGGATTTTCGTGGAGAAACATTACTGGATATTCCCAATGCGTTTGTGTATGGCGATTACAGCGGGCATCGTGTAGCTCCGGGTAAGTACAAAGCCAGGCTTTCCTTTAAAGGTGAAGTTTCAGAGGTATCATTTGATGTGGTTCAGGATCCGAACCTGAAGCAGGTCGCCCCTGAACATTGGAAGGCACAACAACAGTTTATGGATCAGGTGGGCAAGTCCATTAAGGATATCCATCAGGCTGTGATTGACATGCGAAATGTTAAAAAGCAGATAGAGCATCACAACGCCTTGCTGAAAGATAAGGCGGATGCCAAAGCTGTTTATGAAGCCGGTGTAGCTTTGATAAAGAAGATTGATGAGTGGGAAGCCAACCTGGTGGAAACCCGGCAGAAAAATTTTCAGGATGTTATAAATTTCCCAAGCAAGTTAAACGCGCAATATTTCGATCTTCGCGCTGCTGCTGATAATCACGATCCCCGACTGACAGTCGGTGTGAAGGAACGCTATGCCGATCTGGAAAAACAATGGAATGTTTATAAAGAGCAGAAAAATACTTTGATCAACACAGATATTGCGAATTATAATAAGCAATATAAAGATTTGAACATTCCTGCCGTGATTACCAAATAGAGCTCTTTGCGTTCATTGCGCCTTTGTGTTAAAAAAGAATACACAAAGGCGCAATGAATCAAAGTGTGTCCTTATCTCAGGTTCTCTTCAAACAACTTCAATATTCGTTTATACTCATCTGTCCAGCTGCTCGGCTCCACAAAGCCGTGATCTTCTAATGGATAAACCGCGAGTTCCCAATTGTCTTTACCAAGCTCAATCAGGCGTTGTGATAAGCGCACCACATCCTGAAAATGAACGTTTACATCAATCATTCCATGGCACATAAGTAGTGCGCCCTTTAATCCTTCAGCATGGTAGATAGGCGAGCTTTTGGCGTACGCAAGGCTATCCATGTACGGAACATTTAAAATATTTGACGTGTACCCATGATTGTAGTGTGCCCAATCCGTAACCGGGCGAAGTGCAGCACCGGCAGCAAACACATCGGGGGTAGTGAACATGCCCATGAGTGTAATGAAGCCACCGTATGATCCGCCATAAATGCCAATGCGCCTGGCATCAATACCATGCTCTTTCACCAACCACTCCGCACCATCAACATGATCGGTTAAATCCTTACCACCCATAAATTGGTAGATACCGGTGCGCCAATCACGACCGTAGCCGGCACTGGCGCGGTAGTCCATATCAATTACCGTGTAGCCTCTGTCGGCCAGCAGGTTGTGAAACATGTATTCGCGGAAGTAACTGCTCCACCACTTGTGAGCATTTTGTAAATAGCCGGCACCGTGTACAAAAATTACAGCTGCGCCATTGGGCTTTTCAGGTTTATAAAGACGTGTGTAAACATCCGCTCCATCACGGGCCTTGAAAGTGGTGAGCACAGGATCACGCCAGGCGTACGATTTGAATTCAGCAGTTAATGAGTTGGTGATTTGTTGTGCTTTGGCTCCGGCTTTACCTGCCTGTCCGGCAGGCAGGTTCTCCATAATGAATAACTCCCACGGCTTGTTGCTGTACGAATACCGGCAGGCAATCATTTTTTCGTCCGGTGACAATTCAACTTCATGCGCACCTGTCTGGGTGGTGAGCCGCTCAGTTTTACCACCGTGTACCGGCAAACGGTATAATTGTTTTTCTCCCGGATGCACTTCGTTGGTGATCATGTAAAAGTTTTTCTTGTCGCGCGAAAGAGTAACCTGCTGCACCTCATACTTGCCTGATGTGAGTGCTCGTTTGGTTTGAGTAACCATATTGTAAGCGTACACATGTGCATAGCCGGTTTCTTCTGATACAAACCAGAGCTCAGTGTTGCTGATCCAACCTAGACTGAAACTTCCGGGGCCGCCAACCCACGCATCGTCATGTTGGCGATCAATCACTGAAAGTTTTTGGGTGGCCAAATCCAGTTTCATAATCCACCGATCTTTGTTGTCGCCAGCGCGAACCTGCACTACAGCATATTTTCCATCAGGCGACCACGTTGGGCCGAAAAAAGAAACAGCACGTGGTTGAGGCTTCTTCTCTTTGCCCTCCTCTTTGCCAGCCAGGTAGGCAGGTTTGTCCATAATGCCCGGGATATCATCCGTCTTTACAAGGAGCACAGAGTCGCGCTTAATGTCGTACACAAAAAACTCTTGAGCGTTTTGCGGAGCACCTACTTTGGTACGGGTATTCAGGTCTTCAGTAAAACCACTTTCCGTAACATAATTCGGAACGATAGTAGCTTTTGCGTTGGCGTTTTTGGTGAGGGAAAAGGTTACGAAGTTCCCGTCCGGACTAAGTCTTGCCTGGCTCAGCATTTTATCATCGAGGTAAATTTCTTTGGGGCGTTTGGGTTGTTCTGTTTTTTGATGGTTGCGCGTAGCTTCACGATTATCTTTTCTTTCTTTCAAGATCTGGATGTAAGCGAGCTGATCCTGTTTGAGCCACTTTTGTTGTTCGGTTTCTGCCGGTGATGATGGTTTTTTTCCTCGTTTAAAGTCGGTAAGTTGAGTGAAGTTTCCGGTTCCGATTTCCCATGAATACAGGTTTTGATCGTACGTGTAGACTATCTTTTTCTCATCCCCCGAAAAATAGGGGTTACTTTCGCGGCCAACCGTGTTGGTGATGGTGATTGATTTTCCGGAAGCCACATCCAGTAAAAAAATATCACCATTTTTTTCGTACACCATTTTTGTATAGGCATTGTTATAGGTGCCGTTACCGGGCAGGTTCATGCGTTCGGCTTTTGATACTTTCTGAGGTGTTCGGTTTTGCAGCGTGATTTTATAAAGCGAATCACCCGCAGCATTTTCAGGGTTCCAGTTAAAGTAAACTGTTTTACTGTCGTGCGACCAGCGTATGTTGGAAGGTGAGGTGCCGATCCATTTTGGGTCGCGCATAATTTTTTCTACCGTCAGCTCGGTGAGCTGGGCAGTTGCCGAGATTGAGAATAACAAAAAAAGAAAACCGGTAAGCGTACGCATAGGGATTATATTTTTTGACGACAAGATAGAATATATTGCACCTGAAGTTTATCACTTTTACACGAATGACAATCCGCAAAATTCGTCCGGAAGACAATGTACAGGTAGCCAACATTATCCGAACCGTTATGCCCGAATTTGGTGCCAGCGGCCAGGGGTTTGCTATACACGATAAGGAAGTGGATGATATGTACGCTACCTATACCCAATCCCGGTATGCGTACTTTGTATGTGAAGAGCATGGAAGATTGGTTGGGGGTGGCGGTGTAGCACCCCTGGAAGGAGGCGATGCCGATACCTGCGAGTTGAAGAAGATGTATTTTCTGCCGGAAGGCAGGGGTAAGGGTTGGGGGCAGTACGTGCTGGAGGCGTGTTTGAAAGCGGCCACTGAAATTGGTTTTACATATTGCTACCTGGAAACGTTTAATACGATGAAAGGCGCTATGAAACTGTATGAAAAAAATGGTTTTGAAAAAATACCGAAGGCATGCGGCAACACCGGTCACTTTGCCTGCGATACATTTTATAAAAAGAAATTAAATTAGGTATGACCACCGAACTTCTGCTTCGTTATGTTCATTTCATCAGCATTTTTACCATTGCCGCCACATTAGTAGCGGAGCATCTGCTCTTAAAAAAGGAACTAAGCCGAAATGAAATCAGCAGGCTGGCGCGCATTGATGGTGTGTATGGCATTGCCGCATTGGTATTGCTTGGTGCAGGATTAACCTTATGGCTGGGTGGTTTTGGTAAACCCGCGGAGTTCTATAGCAAAAACTGGATTTTCCATCTCAAGCTTTCGCTATTTGTATGCATTGGATTGCTTTCCATTTACCCTACCATTTTCTTTTTGAAAAATCGTAAGGGCAACCCGGAGGAAGTGGTTACCATTCCCGGTAAAATTTTCTGGATGCTGCGGCTTGAACTACTACTGTTGTTCACTATTCCATTATTGGCTGGGTTGATGGCGAAAAGTGTAGGGTATTTTGGAGAGTAGTACAAAAAATCTGCAAACGGTTATTGTTGTCGGGTAGGTTTTAGTACTTTCCCTAGTTGTAACCCTCCACCGCCCTGGCCACTTTTGAATCAAGTCGATCGCTTTACTTAGCCGTTGGTGCCTTTATCGGTCTGCTGTTGGGCTTTGGCCTGGGGTTATGGGTTTATACAAATCAATCACAGTCAGTTCTTGAGTCTATCCCCTATGCTTCATTGCTCGGTAAACTCTGGTTATCGGCATTAATCACGCTGGCTATTCCATTGGTTGCCTCCTACCTGTATGGCATTATCTCGTCTATGTCGGATGGAAAGTTTGCCGGAAAAATCGGAGGACATGCCTTAGCTTTTCACATGCTCATCATGGTGGTGGGTGTGGCCTTTACCATGCTGGCCAGTTATTTATTCAATGATCTCATTACCGGTGGAGTAATGCTTACGGCAAGTGATTTATTGCCGGAGCACATTTCCAAATCGGATAAAACATTTACCTGGCTTGTGTATTCAGATGCTTACCAGACCTTCGCAGCAAAATTGATTTTACCCTCCTTACTTGTTGTGGCCATTCTGGCTGTAATACTCTCCCGTTTTTTTACTAGGCAACATGCATGGATGCTAAACCAGGCAACTAAAGTTTCTTCAAGCGCTATGGATGTGATGAACTATGTGTTGCTGCTTTTGCCGGTAGCCGCGTTTGCACTAACCTTTGCCATGGCAGCCGAGTCGGGCTTTGCGCTGGCCGGATTGATGGGACGCTACGTGCTGGCCCTGGTTATTATGCTGATTGTGCTCACGTTGTTTCTTTACGGTATAGTGGCAGCATTTGGACAATGCCCTGTCAGAAAATTCATACGCGCGTTGTTTCCGGCACAGGTTGTTGCCGCCAGCACACGGTCGTCATTGGCTACCATGCCTGTATTGTTACAGCGTGCAGAACAGGAAGCAGAACTGCCACCATCCGTTACGGGTTTGGTGATTCCATTGTCCGTTTCTGTATTCCGGTTAAACCGATCGGTTAGCTCTGTCTTTTCTTATGTTTTCCTCACAACCATTTACAATATCCCAACCGATGTTTCTTCCACTGTATTGTTTTTGCTATTGATTATGGTGTTGAGTTTTGGCAGTCCGGGTGTGCCCAGTGGAGGTAAACTCGCCACGATGCCTGTCTTTCTGGCGCTTGGTGTTCCCCTGGAAATGATTGTGCTCACCAAAGCCATTGATGCCATACCCGATGTGTTTAAAACGGTACTCAATGTTACTGAGACGATGACCCTTGCTTCGCTGGTTACACGATCTGCTTCAGCTTCGGTAAATCCTATAGCCCATGAGTGAAAAAATCCTTTCACGATACCTTTCCTTCGGATCGGCCATGGGCATGGTGGTGGGTATTGCGTTGGGAGTATTGCCATCCGCATGGCGGGTAGAATGGTTGTTACCCTACGCTGAAGGATTTGCTAAACTATGGATTATTGTTTTGCTTTTACTGGCTATTCCGTTAGTGAGTACATACCTGTTGGTGAGTTTACTCCACTTGCTGCAATCGAAGGCGGCCGGAAAGCTGGCTTTGTGCGGAATCAGTATTCATGTGGTGATGCTTGTGCTGGGTGCCGGTGTATCCATTCTGTTTGGCGTATTGTTACTGCGGGTAACGCCACCCATTGTTTCAGGCTGGACGGTAACAACCGTAGCACCGGAAACAACCTTTACCATCACCCAACAACTCTCACTCCTTCAGACGTGGATAGCCAGGCTGATCATTCCTTTTATCATCGCAACACTACTGTTTGCTGTTATCATAAATTTCTTCTCATCCCTGAAACAAAACATAGTTGAGCACACGACACGAATCAGCAAAAAACTTTTTACAGGGTTGCGTTACGTGTTTTTGGCACTGCCCTTTTCAGTGGCCAGCCTGGCCCTGATAATTACGATGCGCAATGGCGCACTGCTACCCGGTATTGCTGGAGTTTACATTGCAGGCGTTTGCCTGGTACTGATCCTGTTTACGTTGGTTCAATATGCTGCTGTGTTTTTCTTTGGTCATATCTCGGTTAAACAATTCTTTCGGGACTTGCTGCCGTCACAATGGGTTGCGGCCAGCACCTGTTCGTCATTGGCTACCTTGCCGGCCCTGTTGGTGAGTATGAAACGCATGGGTGTTGCGGATGAAGTGGCCGGTTCAGCTGTGCCGGTTTTTGTTTCCTTCTTTCGGGTAAACCTGCTGGTGGCCAATCCTTTTTCGTTTTTACTGTTATCACACCTGTACAACTTACCTATTGAGTTACCCAATGTGTTACTTTTTCTTGGCTTGATGATGCTTACCAGTTTTGGTAGCCCGGGCTTACCTCAAACCGGTAACGTGTATAGCTTGCCCGTGTTTCTTGCGGCCGGTATTCCCCTGGAAGGTGTTGTATTATTAAAAGCCCTGGATGCCATACCCGATGTGTTTAAGACCATATTGAATGTTACCGAAACAGCTGCCGTAACATCCTTAACGGTTCGTTGGGCTTCGCGGGGTGAAACAGTTGTACCGAAACTTGATCCACAACTACCGGTATGATTTACTTTCTGGTTACCCGAAGAAACCGTCACCCGATCCAGAATTTTTTGCGATCACGCGGAACGCACTTTGCCGATCGCTTCACCATTATTCATTACGAGAACCTTGAACGTTTGCGATCCCTAAAGGCCGGCTCATTTATTTTTTCTGATTTCGATTTACTCAATCCACGACAACGTGAGGTGATCACACGGATTTTTGCGCAGCTGAAAAGCCAGTATCCAAACCTGAAACTGTTTAACGATCCGGGTAAGGTGTTGCTGCGCTACGATTTACTCAAGCGCATGTATGCACTTGGCGTGAATAAATTTGATGTGGTGCACGCCACCGAATCTTTCGATCACCTGAAATTTCCGTTGTTTATTCGGGAGGCCGACCGGCACACGGGTGCACTTACTCCCTTATTGTATGAAGCAAAGGAAGTGAAGTACCATCTTCGTTTATTGCGGGCGCTAGGGTATGTGCCATACGACTTGCTGATCGTAGAATTCGTGGATGCTTCAGCTGGCGATGGGGTATTTATTAAGATGTCGGGCTTTGTGCTGGGTGAAAAAATCATGCCCCGTTACCTCAACTACAGTCCGGGCTGGATGGTGAAATCAACCGTACGCCCGGAGGATGCATTGATGCAACAACGCCAGGCGGATGTGGAAGAGTATATGCGCACCAATCCACATAAGGAGTGGTTGCAGAAAGTGTTTAATGAAGCGAATATCACCTATGGCCGGTCTGATTACGCATTGGTTAACGGTGAGTTACAACTTTGGGAAATCAACCTGAACCCTTCTTTTGTGCGTCCTCCGCGAAATCGAAAGAATGACCCCTCACCACAACGGCTGATGCGTGATGAGTTTTATAAGCAGTTTTTTGTAGCGCTGGAAGAAACAGATTATTCAGGTGACGAACACCTTGAACTTACCATTACCGCGGCTGACCTGGCAGCGATGCGTACTTCATTGTGGTACCGCATCAGCATGGGGTTTCGCACCCGACTGGTTAAGAAAAAACCGCACTATATTTTAATGCGTAAGATCAGTTATGCTGTTGCCAGCATGTGGATAAGGATTTTCAAAGGATGAATTCTTCCTGTTCTTTTCCTATTTCGTAACTTGTCGTTCCGCTACTAACACTAATCAACATGACTTTCCGATCAAACCTTATCCTTGCGCTTACTTTTTTTTGGGTTAGCGCAACAGCACAGGTAACACAAGTTGAAACTGTTATTCAAAAAGGTCATGATCAATCCGTGCTGTGTCTGGCGCTGCATCCCGATAGCACCTTGCTGGCTACGGGCAGCCGTGATAAATCCATTAAGCTCTGGAACCTGAACAACACCCGCGAAATCAGAAACCTGCTGGGGCACACGGCCTCCGTGCGCAGCATTGCCTTCAGCCCGGATGGCAAAACGCTGGCCAGTTGTGCTAACGATGAAACCTTTCGGCTGTGGAATATTCAAACCGGAGAAACGCTCTACCGCTCTGAACCGATGGGTGATCTGCTTACGTCAGTCGCCTTTCTGGCCGATGGTAAACATTTGCTTATCGGAGGTTATCCGTGGGAAGCGTTTGTGTTCAATATTCAAGAAAAGAAAATCATCAGGAAAATTAAAGTTAGTCCGAATAAAGGAACAGGCTCAGGCGTGCAGGTTGCCGTTAGTGGTAATGGTGAGTGGTTTTCCATTGCCGAGGATAACCACACCGCACAGGTTTTTGATGCTAAGAGCTTTGAATTAAAATACACGCTTAAACGCGAAGATGGTTACTGTGGCGGCTGTCCTTCGTATACTGTTTTTAGTCCCGACAGTAAATTTTTGTACCTCGCTTCACACAGCGGGGCACTCAAGAAATACGACCTTGCAACAGGTCATTTGTACAAATCACTGGTTCCGGAATTGCGCGACATTCAGGGCATGGCCATAAGCCCTGACGGATCAACACTGCTGTTGATTCATGAACGGGAGGCTTCATTATACGATGCTGAGCGGGGATCGCTGCTCAAAACATTCGCCACAGAAGAGAAGGCCAAATTCAATCGTGGATTATTCAGCTTTCAAAACGACCGCGTGATTTTTGTGAAGGAGAATAACCTGGCCGAAGCACGAACATTGAACGACACACCGCACAGTGTTTTTACCGGCATACTTAACGAACGCGACAAAGGTGGCGTAACGTACGATCCGAACTTTTACTGGGAGTCGCACATTGCACGGTACATCCGCATAAAAAATGAATTGAAGATTGCCCCCGATGGCAAGTCGCTCATTCGCGGAAAGTTTGGCACTAAATTAAAGCAGTGGGATATGGCCAGCGGCCAACAGGTACATGAATTCATTGGCCATGATAAAGCGCCTTATTGTTTTGATTTTAGCAATGACGGAAAATTAATGGTGAGCAGCGGTGCCGATGGCAAAGTTGTACTGTGGGATTTAGTCAGTGGCGATTCTCTGAGAAGCTGGAAGGCCCATCGCGAACCGGTATTTGATATCCGCTTTAGTCCGGATGGAAAAAAAATCCTGACCTCCAGTTGGGATGCGACCATAAAAATTTTTGATGCCAATACGGGTAAGCAGTTGCAATACATTGATCTGCAAAACAACTCAGGCTTTGTGGCTGCCTGGCACCAAAACAACCTCTACTTTTTTGTGGCACGCCTCAACAAAACATTGGAAATGTGGGAGCCCGATACAAAATCGGTGGTGCGCTCATTTGTTGGTCATACCGATGGAGTTTCATCCATACAACAAAGCAAAGATGGGCAGCGGTTGCTCAGCGCCAGTTGGGATGGCACCGTGCGCCTGTGGAACATTGCTACCGGACTGAGCATCATGAAACTTTCCAGTCATGAAGGCAATGTGCACACCGCCATATTCAGCAATAATGAGCAATTTATTTTTAGTGCCGGGGCGGATCGAACAATCAATGTGTGGAATGCTGCGAACGGCAATTTGCTCTACCAGCTCACCGGACACCAGGCCGATGTTACCAGCCTCGCCATTAGCAAAGACGACAAAACACTGATCAGCCACAGCCTGGATGGTATTACCAAATTCTGGGACCTGGAAAACAAAAAAGAATTTTATGAGCACATTCACCTGGCTGAACGCGACTGGATGGTGAAAACCCGTGACGGTTATTTTTCCATCACGGCCAACGCGCGCGATAAAATTCATTTTGTAAGCGGCCTCACCACCTTTGATGTGGAACAATTTTTTGAGACCTTCTTCCGCCCCGACCTGCTGCCGAGTTTATATAAAAATAGGGGAGCAGGTACTCCGCAGAAAACCTTGCAAGGGAAACTGCAAAGCTCTCCACCACCGGATGTGCGTGTAGCGGTTTTGCCTGCGGCAGACGGAAAGCGTGCCGAAGTATTTGTGCGCATTACCGAAAGAGGCGGAGGAATTGATGAAGTAAAACTTCTGCATAATGGCAAGAGTATCGCGTTAAGCAAACCACCGGAACGAAAAAAGTATAAGAAGGATGAACAGGTTATTGTGAAGGAAGAAATTGCTCTCGTGGGTGGTGAAAACACCTTCAGTGCTTCGGCTTTTAATCTTGATCGGGTGGAGTCGGCAACGCACAGCATGTCGGTGGTAGCCGAGGTGCCCATGAAGCCCGGCACGTGCCACCTGTTTGTGGTGGGCATCAATAAATACAAAAACAGTAAGCTTGAGTTGAACTATGCACGGCCCGATGCCGAATCGTTTAAGAAAGTGTTGATGGAAAACACAAAGGGCATTTTCAAATCATTGGAAGTGCATGCGCTGTACGATGAAGATGCCAGCAAGGCCAATATTCTACAAACGCTTGATAAACTTGCTGCTCAGGTAAAACCTGAAGATGTATTTATCTTTTATTATGCCGGGCACGGCAGCATGGCCGATAACCGATTCTTTTTTATTCCATCCGAGAGCATTCGACTCTACGATATAAAATCATTGGAGAAGGAAGCTATTCCGGCCTCGATGTTGCAGGAAAAATTCCGGAACATTGCTGCGCTTAAGCAGATGATTATTATGGACGCATGTCAGTCGGGCGGGTCGGTGGAGTTGCTGGCCACGCGCGGAGCTGCCGAAGAAAAGGCGATTGCACAATTATCGCGCAGTGCGGGCATTCATGTACTGGCATCAGCCGGCAGCGAACAGTTTGCTACGGAGTTTGCTGAATTAGGACACGGACTGTTTACCTACGTGTTGATCAAAGCCTTGCATGGCGCGGCCGATGGCGCCCCGCTGGATGGCAAGGTTACCATCTACGAATTGAAATCCTACCTCGATGACCAGGTGCCGGAAATGACACGCCAACTCAAAGGCAAACCACAGTATCCGTTTACGTTTTCACGCGGGCAGGATTTTCCGGTGATTTTGAAGGAAGAGTAGAATTTGCAGTGTGACTGTGCTTTACGATGCTCAATACTTTTGGACAGCGGATCACGTGTATGGATCCCCCTACCCACCTGCGATTATGGGGATAGGTGAACTTTCCGGGGTAAGAAGTGCTGTTACCTTTTCACGAAGTACTATTCTCACACCACGGTCGATCATGTTTGGAATTTCGGCCAATGCTTGTTGAGCCAGTGTTTTGGTTTTTTCTGTATTATGATGAAGATGGGCTATTGCTGCTTCCGTGGCCAGTACCGTGGCTTTCGGAACAAGGGCAGACGGTTTGTAACGCTGGTAGTAAGTTGTTGCGCGCGCTTCATCACGCTTCACGAAGGCATAAAAAAATGCGGCATCAATCCATACGCTTCCGCGAATACCTTCGGGCACGGCTTCGATTTGTTCGATGTACTTGTTGAGGTGTTGTTCGGCCAGGTCAACATCATTGTTATCAAGCGCACGGTAGTAAAAGTAGTACTGAAGATAAATCCTCATCGGAGCATCAATTCTCTCGGCCAGCGCCTGGGCCTCCTGTAGTTCTTCAAGGTTATAGTGTAAAGGTCGTGTGCCGGCCATGCTGGTGCTAATGATTTTGAGCAGCATGATTTCAAAACGGGCAGTATCGCCACCGCGCCACAGGCGTAACATGCGCGCACCATCGGAAGAAAAACCTCCGCTGTGAACAGGAATCATCGTAATGATGAAGATGATGGCAGAGATGACGGAAATAATATAGAGCACGTTACTAACCACTATGGTGCCCGCTCCCGACAAGGCAAAGCCAGCCAGTATGTGATACGCAATGTACGCCACAACAGCCAGCAGGAAACTCGCCACAGGACCTCCGGCCGCATAGACAGAAAAGCGCTTGTTCAGATCATCGGATGGAGGAGGAATGCAGATGACCATACCTCCAAACGTGTTTACGTTTTTATTCCATTTAAATTTCCAGCCGGTGGTTTCCTTGTCCCATAGCAAGGGCCCTACAACATACATGCGGAAATCGAAGTTCATGGCTACCCCCGCCAGTGCATGTCCGGCCTCATGCACACCGATAACCAGCAGGCACACCGGTATAAACAACAGGGCAATGACTGCCACCACTTCGCCCGGCAATTCAGCAGCAGCTTTTATGCCGGTTGTTGCCCCCCAAAAGCCTGCGGCACCGCCCATGATCATGAGAAGTACAACACCCGCAACGCGCGCAAATTTGCTTTTTTGTTTTGTATTCATCAGCCAATGAATAGCATGAGCGTGCTTAAAATTACATTGAAGAAAAAAGTAACGAACGAAACTGCAATCAAGGCTGAAGTAGATTTCTTTATCCCCGGCTTAACCACCTTCGCTCAAGTTGAACACAGGCTAACACCAACAGGCCCAACAGTGCAGCCAGAGCAAGGTCGGGGGCTTGAAGTGGCGCAAGCGAAAAGAATACCCCGAAAAAGGGAACATAGATTACCACCAATTGAAGGATCAGCGTCAATACAATTACTATGGTAAACACAATGTTTGACGTTAACGAGAATACGGAATGACCAGTCGCGCGTAAACCCAGTGCGTGCCCGATTTGCGTGAAGCCTAATGTAGCAAACACCATCGTTTGCCAGTAGGGATCATCGGCATGAGCCGCATCAAAATAAAAGAAGCCCACGGCCAATGAAATGGCTCCGATCAAAAAGCCTGTCCACGTAACGTGTATAACAGCCGGTTTATTAAGCACCGGAGCTTTAACCGACCGTGGCGGCCGTTGCATGTTGTTCTTTTCCGAAGGTTCCATACCCAGGCCCAGCCCCATTAAACCATCGGTTAACAAGTTCAGGTAAAGTAACTGTAACGGACTCAACGCGATCGTAATTCCGATAAACGGAGCGAACAACATCACCAGAACTTTTCCAAGATTACCACCCAGTGAAAACTTTATAAACCGAACGAGGTTATCGAAAATGGCCCGCCCTTCTTCTACGGCCGTAACAATGGTGGCGAAATTATCATCCAGCAGCACCATGTCAGAGGCTTCTTTTGACACATCCGTACCCGTAATGCCCATGGCCACACCGATGTCCGCTTTTTTCAACGCGGGCGAATCGTTTACACCATCACCGGTCATCGCTACTACTTCGCCTAAATTTTGAAGTGCGGTTACGATCTTCAATTTATCCTGTGGAGACACCCGGGCAAACACACTCACTTGTTTCACCTTTTCTTCCAGCTCCTTGTCGGACATCGTACTGAGGTGTTCGCTGGTGAGGTATCCGGCTTCCGTAGGCAAGCCAAGTTCGCGGGCTATCGCCATGGCAGTAAGGGGGTAGTCCCCCGTAATCATCACGGGCCGGATACCCGCCTGTATACATTTTTTAACATCTGCTTTCACAGAACCTCTGGGTGGATCCATCAGCCCCACCATTCCTGAGAAGACCGCCTCGGCTTCAATGGTAACCGAGTCGTTTACCTGATACGTACCCTTTAACTCCCGATACGCCAGACCCAGTATTCGTATTCCGTGAGCGGCAAGTTCGTCATGTGTATTTTTTATGCGACTGATCCATTGCTCATTCAAAGGCTCAATTCCATTTTTTGTTTTTACGTAGTTGGATATTTTCAACAGGCTGTCAACCGCGCCTTTCATGAAAGCAACATGTTCCGCCTGGCCAAGGTCACTCAGTTGAGGAATGGTGGCACCAACACCGGAGAATTTATGAACGGTAGTCATGCGCATGCGGTCCGAGTCGAACGGAACTTCGCCCACCCGTGGCAGTTTCGTTTCAAACTCTTGTTTGATCAGCCCCACTTTTAGTGCGGCATCAACCAACGCAGCTTCCGTAGGTTCGCCAATAACAGTTTTCGAATTTCCGGTGAGGCGGATGTCCGCATCATTACAGAGTAACCCGATAATTAAATTGAGTTGTATGTTGGGGAATTCAATACCTTCGGAAGGAAAGGCGCGGAGTGACACTTCGGTGGCTTCGAGGGTAGTCACCGTCATTTTATTTTCGGTTAGCGTGCCCGTTTTGTCGGAACAGATTACCGTAACCGATCCTAAGGTTTCAACAGCAGGAAGTTTTCGTATTAACGCATTTCGTTTAAGCATTTTTTGTGCCCCCAACGCCAGGGTAATGGTTACCACGGCTGGTAACCCTTCAGGAATTACGGCCACGGCCACGCTTATACCTACCAGAAACATATCCGAAAGAGCCTCACCTTGTAGCAGCCCCACAAATAGAATAACTACTGCGGCTACACCCCCCGCCAATGCCAGCCACTTGCCCAACTGATCGAGTTTGTTTTGAAGTGGTGTTTTTCCTTTTTCAACATCCTGAATCAAATTGGCAATCTTTCCGATTTCCGTATTCATGCCGGTTCGCACCACTACCGCTTTGCCACGCCCCATCGTTATAATGGTGCCCATGTACGCCATGTTAAACCGGTCGCCCAGGGCGGTGTCGGCTTTGCCGAGCGCTTGCGATCGCTTATCTACCGGATCTGACTCACCGGTTAATGCCGCCTCCTGAATTTTCAGGCTTACAGTTTCGATGAAGCGAACATCGGCCGGTACTATGTTTCCGGTTTCCAGCACAATAATATCTCCGGGTACCAGAAGCCGGGCTGAGATTTCGCTCGTTACGCCATCGCGGATAACCTTCACAAAGGGAACCGTGAGTTGCTTGAGTGCTGCCATAGCTTTTTCGGCCCGGTACTCCTGCACAAAACCTAAAATGGCGAACAGCACGACAATGGCGGCAATGGCAATGGTTTCAATTTCCTTTCCCAGAAAGCCGGAAATGATGGCGGCAATAATCAGGATCACCACCATGGTTTCCATAAACTGGCCGAGCAGCATTTTCCAGGCGGGTTTCTTTACCCGTTCTTCCAGCTCGTTGGGTCCGTATTCCTGTAGCCTCGTTGTGGCCTCATCGGATGGCAAACCGGTTTTTACTGATGTTTTCAGTTTTTGAATAACATCTTCGGTGCTTTCAATATGGATGTCTTCGTAGAGGCGCATGTTCGGGCGTAGGGAATTTGGCTAACAAGATCATGATTTAGTTTCGTATTGCACAATTCAAAAGTTAACGATACTGCAAAAATACAGGCACGGGGGGTTGGGTATGTGATTGAGCGAAGAATCTCAACCTTCGCGTTTAGCTTCGGCTACTTAGTGTGAGATTACCGAAGCAATCCCAAGCTTAACGTTTATAGCCGTCATTGCGAGGAAGGCACGACCGAAGCAATCTCAATCTTCACGTTTGGTTCCCGCTATGTGGTGTGGGATTGCTTCGTCACGGAACAATTGTGGGAATTGATTAAGTTTCCCCAATGTTCCTCGCAATGACGACTTAATTTTTTTAAGCTCCGTCATTGCGAGCGGAAGGGTTAGTTGTGTGCTGGAGCGAAGCAATCCCAATCTCCCACGTTTAGTTCTCACTATATGGTGAGGGATTGCTTCGTCACGGAATGATTTGAGAAAATGATAAGGCTTAGTCAAAGTTCCTCGCAATGACGTTACAGATCCACTGGGAGTCCTTTGGATTTTCGGGGCAATGATGGTCCCTTTTTCTTGTACGTGCAAATACCTTTTGGTAATAGCTATGAATTACAACTGAAAGCTATATTTAAGAGTGCAAAGAGGAGGCTGTGTTTATATCATGACCAACATTGGTAACACGGTGCTGTATACCGGAGTAACTTCTGATTTACTCAGCAGGGTGTTGGAGCATAAATCCGGAAAATATGCAAATAGTTTTACGGCACGATACAACGTGAAAAAGCTGGTGTACTATGAAGTCTTCCCATCTATTGAGGAGGCGATTGATCGGGAGAAGCAGATTAAGGGAGGATCGCGAAAGAAGAAGGAGGAGTTGATTAACGCCACCAATCCGGAGTGGAAAGATTTGTTTGAGAATATTAAGAACTGGTAGACGATGTGATGTAAAATTTCCACGTCATTGCGAGCGGAAGGGGAGGCTGTGTGCTGGTGTGAAGCAATCTCAATCTTCACGTTTAGTTCTCACTATGTGGTGAGGGATTGCTTCATCACAAAACTATTTGTGTAATTGATTAGGCTCATTTACGTTCCTTGCAATGACGACTTGATTTTTTAGGCTCCGTCATTGCGAGCCTGCCTGCGGTAGGCAGGCGGAGGCGTTAGGATGTGAGCTGGTGCGAAGCAATCCCAAGCTTTGCGTTTAGTTCTCATTATGTGGTGAGGGATTGCTTCATCACAAAACTATTTGTGTAATTGATTAGGCTCATTTATGTTCCTCGCAATGACGACTTGATTTTTTAGGCTCCGTCATTGCGAGCCTGCATGCGGTAGGCAGGCGGAAGTGGAGGCTGTGTGCTGGTGCGAAGCAATCTCAATCTTCACGTCTAGTCCTCACTATGTGGTGAGGGATTGCTTCCTGCCCGTCCGGTCAGTATGGGCAAAATTTCAGATTAACTAACCATTATTTGGGTAGTATTAAAAGCAAACGGAAGAGTAAAATTTCAGATTAAAATAAAATTTTAGGCCAACATGCGGGAAATTTTCCGATTAAGTCAATCAATAGTTGAGTCAACTACGCTATTCATTTTTTCTTTGATGATCACCATTCTCTCATCGGCAGTCTCATAGTATAAGTGGCCTCTAATAGCAGACAGAATCCTCTCATCGGTCAATATCTTTTCAGTGGCTTGTTGTAAATATGCGAACACCTCAGGCTCTGCTGCCCTGATTTGTTTAACCAACGTTGTTGAATAGTTGAAAAGATACACGATGTCTTCCAGATCGGCACTGGCATAAACATCATGCAGACCCCTGTCAAAAAAGGCATCTATTTTTGAAGCAAGAAAATAGGGTAAGGGCATAATGTTTATGTTCACATCATCAAGCTCAACAGCTATGGCTTGTTCAAAGCCAGGCTTAAACCAACGGTTACTGGGTGCCCAGCCTACTGACTGAGTAGACATCACATCAACGAGCAAATCATCAAAACGAAACCTGCAAATAACATCGTCTTCATGTGTTTGCCTGAATCCCTTTAAGATAAGTTCTTCACGAAGTTGTTCCAGTTTCCCGGCTGATGTAATCTGAAAGGTAAGATCAATATCTTTTGTGGGGCGAACATCTTCTGCAGCCGGATCATCAGCATACATACTCACCATAGCTCCACCCACAAACACCACACAGGAGTTCAGCTCACCGAGTGCCCGGGCAATTTTTAGTGTTGCTTGCCGGTTAATGAAATTATTCTTCAACATATCCGCTTGCGGAGCATATCCAGCGCCAGATTTTTTTCACGCACTTTTCCTACACGCACGGCATCAACAAGTGCAAGCAGTTCATAGAGTTGGGCATCCAGTTCAACAGCCTGCATTACTGTGTTGAACAAGGGCTGAATACCATGCCCGCGCACAGTGCCTTTTGCATATGGCCATACATAGTGTTCGGTGCTTTCAATCAATTTTTTTAGTGGTGCAGCACTGTGTGCAGTTGGTACACCCCGTACCATATTGCCGGGTTGTTGCGGAAACACAAAGGGCACACCGTATTGCAGCAAATCCATGAATGACTGGCGTACAACCTTTCGCCCGTTGTCATGCAGCAGGCGGGCATAGTGCGAGCGCGACAGGGAAGCGCTGATTTCAGACTGGCTCATAAATAAGGCACGTGCCAGCGAAAGCTGCGTCCATGATTTGCCCTCCTCCAACAGTATTTTCAGCAACACCACGATGTCCTGAGGGCGCATGGCAGGTAAGGTTTGTTTCATAAATATTGCATATTACGATATGCAATATTGTAACTAAATTAATTAATTATCAACACTTTATAGTAAAATATCGCATATCGCGATATGCGATAATGGGTCATTTGATAAAAAAAGCCAGCCTAAACCACCGCTTCAATGTCACCTGGGGTGAGGGACAGCGGTGTGCCGAAGCCAACCACCAGGCGGCCTTTCACCACTAAGGGGCTGTAGCCGAAGCGCTCCTGCAACACTTCGTACTGAGCCATGCAGTGCAACTCCTGCCTGTGCACGCCCACCATGCCCAGTTTTTGAGGTTAAAATTTTCCCGTTTACTATCCTTAGAAACAAAGTGATAGCTATATTTTATCTTTAAATGCCCCGTGCCTGCCATAGGCCTTAACAAGATTTCAGTAATAGATAATGTGTAAGATCATCAATACTATTGGTTCACTTACAACAATAAAGAAACGCCTGAGCCAAAATAATATTGATGGGTTTCATTCCATAAATGACCTGCTGGCATTCCGGGATAACTACAGTGTCTCACGGCAACAAACTATTTTTCAACACGAAACCTTAATAACTGAAGAGAAAAACAGACTGAATTCAGAAGTCTTACTGCTGCAGAACGAAATCTCAAAGGAAAAATCAGAAACTCGACAGAGGTTGAAATCTGAGATTGATCGCTGTCAACAACAATTCGATGAAATACCAGAAATCGAAAAAAGTGTAATCGGAGAGTTCACATATAGTTTCAAAGCGCTCTTTTTATTAATCTATATCTATTACAAAAAGTTATTTTTCAATTTGATTGTCTATTTCTCTGTGTGGACAAAAGTCAAAGCACTCAAAAAGAAGAATATTCGCCTGGATTATCTTAATAAAAATTTTGAGGAAGAAGTTAAAATATCCAGTAGGCAAGCACTATATGAACTTGACCGAAAGAAAGTCGTTATTGATGAAATGAATAGTTTCATTTATGGTGCTATTGGCGAACAGAAAGTAGTAAAAGAACTGGAACAATTATCGGATGAATACATTTTAATTAATGATTTCACCTTCTCTTTCAATAAACCCATTTATAGTCGTACGGACAAACAATCAATAAAATCAATTCAGATTGATCATCTATTAATATCACCTTCTGGAATATTTCTGATCGAGACAAAAAACTGGAGTAAAAATTCTATGGAAAGTTTGAGTTTGCGATCCCCTGTGGCTCAGATAAAGAGAACAAGCTATGCTTTGTACAAGATTTTATCAGACTATACGAAATCAAACCTCGACAAACATCATTGGGGAGAAAGAAAGATTTCCATTAGAAATCTGATCGTAATTATTAATCGCAAGCCAAAAGAAGAATTTGAATATGTCAAGATTTTGACGCTAAATGAGCTACTTGGCTATATTGATTTTTTTAAGCCTAGTTTATCTAATACTGAGATGCAAAATTTAGCCGACTATTTAATTAGTATTAATACTCAGAATTGAAATCCTTTTTTCTGAATGGGACATTCTCAAGCTTGACGAGCTGAGGAGCGAATTAAAATCGGCTTTAGAAGTAGCGAGGAACTTTGCTTATGAACCCTAGAAATTCGGTAATGGACTTTTCTTGTGTTGGAGGTGCTGTGGTATACTCAACATTTTCATATTCGTTCCATGTATGATCAAGATCAGGAACCCAATCATCAAATTTTAAGCGAGGTAGTTTCCAATCCTTAGGATCGAAAAATTCAGAGTCGATTAAGGAAGCTCTTAATCTATTCTCAATAAACTCAAGTGAGTATTCATCGGGGTTTGTAAAAACCACGTGACCAAACACTTTATAGTTACCTGCATCGCGATATTTGTAATTGAACTGAATATTATTTTTTGAAGCGCTCATGATTATGATATTTCAAAAATTCGGGATCAGGCATAAACTTTTTTGGCAGAAAAATCTGCTTATTATGAAACTGTATAAAGTTTTGTTTGATGCTTTTGGTTGATTCTTTCTTCAACAAAATTGATGACACTTTTATTTTATATTCTTCAGTTATGGTAATAAATCCCTTGTCAAAAGCTTTGTCATGAAGTGCATTTAACAATAATCCATTTTTAGGATTTAACCTATTTGTGGTATCCTGACTCCAAGGCTTAATGTGACTTGCAATCAGTAGCTCAGGCTGATTGATGCCCGTGATGCAGCAGCTAAAATCATAATTGGCTATCACCAATGTTCGAAACACAACTTGATTCGTTCTTACTTTAACCATTCTCTCTTTTTCTTCACCATTTTTCGGCAAATCAGTTAAGTCAATTTCATACAATCGGTCGACAGTAATTTTTTTCTTCTTTGCATATAGATTCTCACTTTCAATAAATAGGTTGTCCCAATTATTGAAAAACTCACTCCAAATTTCTTTATCTAAATTACTTACATTCGAAGCGCCCTTAATACCCCTGGCTTTAAGTTGTGGATCAAGACTTGCAAAGTTTACCAGCTTAAAAGCAACAGAACCGGGTGTTCGATTAATTAACTTAGCCAGTTCAATCACATCAGGGTTTCGGCTGTGGAGTTTTCCAAATGGTAACTTGCAGTACAGATTAATTGTGAGAATTAACTCTTCCCGTGTCCAGAGTTTTTGGCCTTCTTTCATGCTTCTTCTGTTACAAAAGTAAAGTTACAGTTATCGCCTAAACAATCATGTATTTGTGTTTGATTCTTCGTGTTGGATAAATCAAGAATTATATCAGTCCTTGAGCCGCACTTTGGACAAGTTTGGGGTTGGTCACTAGTGATGAAAATATTGCTGAAATCTATCATGAGTTTTTAGGTTAGAGTTTGCCCACATCCACACATCAAACTTAGCGAGTAAATGTTAAAGTGTGTTGTGTACTGCGTGAGGGATAGCAGTCCCGCTAATGCGGGATAAACTCCAGCCCGAAGTGCGTAAGCATGTGGCGTTGGCCGACTTGAAGCGAACCTGCCTACCGCAGGCAGGTAGCCCGACCCCTGACGCGCGAGTCGGTCAGGACAGGCCTCAATAAAAAAAGCAGCCCGTGTGTGACTGCCTTTATTAAGTTAAGTAACTAACCCCCTCCGGCCTGCGGCCACCTCCCCCTATTCAGGGGGAGGAATTCTAGGGTTTTAATTTTTAGATGGTCGCTTGTATTTCACAGGTGGTGCCGGCTCGGGTTTGATTTCAAGTGCCTGTGTTTTCAACAAGTTAAGTGCCTCCTGCACGGCACGCTCTAATTGCGGGTCGCGGCCGGCAATCACATCGGCAGGTGTTTGCTCTACGTGTATGTCGGGTGGTATGCCCACGCCTTCCACGGCCCACTCGCCATTCACATCATAAAAGCCACCGCGTGGCGCCACCATGCGGCCACCGTCAACAAAGGGTGGGGTGTCCCACGTGCCTACCAGGCCGCCCCAGGTTTTGGTGCCCACCAGCGGCCCGATTTTCATTTTGTTAAACAGGTATGGCAGCAAGTCGCCACCGGAGCCTGCGCGTTCGTTAATGAGCATCACCTTCGGCCCGAAGATGCCGGCATTGGGGGTGAGGAAGGGGCGGTGGTCGCTGGCGCGGCTGTTGAAGTAGCCGTGCAGTTCGCGCGCCATAATGTCAACCATGTAGTCGGCTGCGGAGCCGCCACCGTTGTTGCGCTCGTCAATGATGGCGCCCTTCTTGTGTTGCTGTGCAAAGTAGTAGCGGTTAAAATACGTGTAGCCGCCCTGCCCGGTGTTGGGCACATATACATAAGCGAGTTGCCCGTTGGAGAGCTCGTCTACTTTTTTGCGGTTGCTTTCTACCCAATGCATCATGCGCAACTGGTTTTCGTTTTCCACAGGCACCACCGTAACCACACGCGCGCCATCGAATGAAGGTTTGTTGTTCACACGTATTTTGATCTGCCGGTTGGCGGTGCCTTCAAAAAGTTTGAACAGGTTTTGTGAGGTGGTTAATGGTTGACCATTTACTTCCAGTAAATAATCGCCCACATTAATGTTGAGGCCGGGTTCGCGCAGTGGTGCGTTGAGGCCGGGGTTCCAGTCTTCACCCAGGTAGATTTTTTTGAATCGGTAGTAATTACCCGCTGCTTCATAGTCGGCACCCAGCAAGCCGATGGGCACATTTTTTACTTCCGGGAAATCGCCCCCGCGTGTGTACGAGTGGCCCACGGCTACTTCACCACCTACAATGTCAACAATGTAGTTCAGGTCTTCGCGGTGGCGCACGTGATCAACCCAGGGTGCATACCACTTGTATACATCGTTCCAGGGTGCTCCATGCACATTATCCACATAAAGAAAATCGCGCTGGTAGCGCCAGCCTTCACGGAAGATTTGTTTCCACTCGGCCATGGGCTCGATTTTGATTTTCAGCGAGGCAAGCGCATCGAGTTTTCCATCGCCAATCTTTTTGTTGTTGTCGGTGGTGCCGAGTATGCCCCACGTGTTGTTGCTTCGGTAGAGCAATGATTTGCGGTCGTTGGAGATGCTGACATCATTTACCGGGGTGAGGTAGGTTTCGGTTTTCAGATCTTTAAAGTTGTAGCGATGCACCGTAACGCCTTGTTGATTCGGAACAGCTTCGGCATAAAACACATACCCTTCCGGACCGGGATAGAGCGCGGTGTAGTTGCGTTGCGGAACATCTACCGCGAGGATGCGCTGCGCGAGGTTGTCCATATCAATTTTTACAGCAGTTGATTTTGCCGGAGCGGGCGATGGTGTTTTTGCACCGACTTTCGTAGTAGCTGCAGGTGTTGCAGGTTCTTCTTTTGGTTTTTCTTTTTCGTCATCGCTGCGGGGTGCGAGCGGTGAGGTGTCGGTTTTGTTGAGCACAATCAAATACAGTGCGCGTGTAATGGGACGATCGTACGAACTCATGTCCAGCCAGCCGGTGTTGAGGCCGTAGTTCGTACTGGCGAGGAAGTACAGATATTTTCCGGTGGCATCCCACACGGGTGAGATGGCATCGGCCATGCCATCAGTGAGTTGAAGCGTTTGATTAGTTTCAACGTTGTGCACTTTAATCACTTTGTAGTTGCTTTCAATCAATCGGGCATAGGCAATCCACTTGCTGTCGGGCGACCAGACAGGGTTCATCGATCGGTTGGGGTGTGCATAGCGTTCGGTGTCGGCTTTTTTGGTAATACCCGAGTTTACATCGGTGTAGAGCAAGTTATAATCGGTATCGGTGTACGCAATATACTTTCCATCAGGCGACCATTCAGGGCGAAAGAAGAATGTGGGGTTTGGTATGGAAATGATTTTCGGTTTTTCCAGCCCTTCCTGATCGGTGATGTAGAGTTGATATTCACCGCTGGCATCGCTGAAGTATGCAATGCGCTTGCCATCAGGCGACCAGACCGGAAAGCGATCGGCAGCGCCTGAAGAGTTGGTAATGTTGCGCCAGTTACCTTTTTCTTTCGGCACGGTAAAAATTTCTCCTCGGTGTTCAAACAACGCACGCTGCCCTGTTGGGGAGAGCGATGCATTTTGCAATGCAGTAGCGCGAACATCCGTCCAGCGTTCACGTGCCCAGTGAAAATCACCGCGCACATTGATGGTTAATTTTTTTGTTGTTCCGTTTGCCGGATTGAGTATGTGGAGATAACCGCCTTGTTCATATACAATAACGCCTCCACCGGCATCGAGGCTCTTTACATCGAAATCGGCATGGAAGGTTTGTTGTTTCAGTTCGTTTGTCGATGGGTTAAACGACCACACGTTGTTGGCGTAGTCGCGTTCTGATAAAAAGTAAACGATATTGTTCAACCATGTGGGATCGGTGTGGCGTTCGTTATCGGTTTGCGGTGTCATCTTCAACGCAAAGGTCTTTAAATCCACGATCCAGATGGGTTTGGCCTGGCCACCGCGGTAGTTTCGCCACTCCGGATCCCAGAAACCAATTTGCTGGTAGGCGATGTATTTACCGTCTTCCGAAATTTCTCCGGCCACGGCACGTGGGATGGGTAATGCTTCGGGCATGCCGCCCTTCTTACTGATTTTGAAAATTTTTGATTCTTTGGTGGGCAATGAACCTTCACGAGCAGATGAAAATAAAATGAATTTGCCATCGGGAGTCCAGCCGGTAACCTGATCGGCACCGGGGTGCCAGGTAAGGCGTTCGGGTTGACCGCCTTCAGCGGGAATTAAATACACATCGGTGTTGCCATCGTACTGGCCGGTAAAGGCGATGTGTTTGCCATCGGGTGAGAAGTGCGGATCGGCTTCCATGCCTTCGTTGGAGGTGAGCCTGCGCGCATCGCCACCGTCTTTACCTACAATCCATAAATCGTTGGCATACACAAAGGCGATGTGTTCGTTGCTGATGGTAGGCTGGCGCAGCAGCATGGTGCCCTGCGCGAAAGTGTGAAGGGATGTTGTTAAGAAGAGTAGCGGGAGTAAGTAAGTTTTCATAATCGTGACGGTTAAATCACGATGAAGGTAGGGGATTTGGTCGAGAGCATGGGTGCCGGTGGTGGAAAAGCAATGCCTGATTTAGGCAGGTAAATTTTTTTACGTTTGGATACAACTTTATGGACTCTGGGGTAGTCTATTGAGCATTAATACCCATGAAAACCCTCAGTTTACGCAAAGTTCTGTTTTTGGCCATCGGTATAATGGTAGCCGTAATGATTCTTATTACCACCAGTGTGTTTGGGGTGACTCTTTAGTAAGTATTGTGTTTAAGGGCTTTAGTGTTTATGTGTTTTTGTTGATTGCGCCATAAACACCTGAATACATAAAAGCATTATTTCCCTTTGTATTTATCAAACCATCCTAGAATATAACCAGCCTTGTTGATCTGATTACTTGGGCGGTCGGCAATGCCGTGGCTGGCTTCCTGTATGCGCACCAAAGCCGTTTCAACTTTGTTCAATTTCAATGCAGTGTAGTATTGTTCTGATTCGGCCATGGGGGTACGATAATCCACTTCACCGGTAAGCAACATGGTTGGCGTTTTTACATTTTTAGCGTACGTGAGTGGCGAGCGTTTCATGTAGTGATCGACATGATCCCACGGAAAGCCCGGGAACCAGTATTTGTAAAAGAACCCCGTACTGTCGGCATACAATACAAAGCTGTACCAGTTGATTACCGGCTTGGCCACTACGGCTGCCTTGAAACGATTGGTGTGTCCTACAATCCATGCGGTTAGTACACCACCACCACTGCCACCGGTAACAAACAGGTTTTTGTCATCGATAAATCCTTTAGCGATCACCGCATCTACTCCGGAGATAAGGTCATCATAATCTTCGCCCGGATAATTATGATGGATGAGGTTGCCAAACTCTGCACCGTAACTGGTTGAACCGCGCGGGTTCGTGTATAACACCACGTACCCTTTGCTGGCAAAGAGTTGAAGTTCAAAGGCAAAGCGCGAGCCGTAGTTGGCAAATGGCCCGCCATGAATTTCAAGAATGAGCGGATACTTCTTTTTCGAATCAAAATCGGGTGGGTAAATAATCCAGCCCTGTACATCGCGTTTATCGTGTGATGATTTATACCAGATCTCTTCCACATTACCAGGCTTTTTTTGCGTGAAGAGATCATCGTTTACACGTGTGATGCGCTTGGCTTCACCGCCCCCGCGCACACCAGCGGCTAAATCAGCCGGATGATCGGGTGTAGAGTGCGTGAAAGCATAGCGTCCATTTGAGGCTACGGTAAATGTTCCTCCACCATAGGGCCGGTCAATGGTAAGTCCGCCAACGTTGTTGGTGAGGTTGGTAACTTTTCCGGTTAAGTCTGAGTAAGCGATGAGGGTGTTGCCCTTATCGTCATATTGAAAGAATAATCCTTTGTTATCGCTGTTCCATTGAATGTTTTCAATGTCGCGATCAAGTGAAGAGATGATTTTACGAGGAGAGGACCCATCGCGGTTCATGATATAGAGATCAGTAACCTGATAGCCCTGGTATGCATTGTCAAAGCCAACGTAAGCAATGAGTTTTCCATCGGGTGAAACTTTAGGATTTCCATCGGGTCCCTGCCGTTTGGTGAGTGTCTTTAAGGAACGATCACTTAAGGTTATTTCATGGATCTCGCTGTTGGCCGGATCAAATTCATGATCGGCATGACGGTTGGCCGAAAAAATAATACTCTTGCTGTCGGGAGCCCAGCAGTAGTCGCCACCATGGTTGAAGTTACCGGAAGTAAGCTGGCGTGGTGTTCCGCCATCGACTGATAATACAAACAAATGGCTGTAACCATCTTTCAAATATCCGGCACCATCAAAACGGTAAGTCATGTTCTCGATGTATTTAGGAGAAGCTGCCCACTTGGCACCGGCAGGTGCATTGGGTAATGCTACCAGTGAAGCGGGTTTATCTTCCACGAAGCTGTTGAAGGCAATATGCTTTCCATCAGGTGACCATTGAATGTTACCGATGGATTGTTTCAGGTTGGTGATTTTGGCCTCGGCACCATTGTCGAGCCAGCGTAGGTAAAGTTGCACCGATCCATCCTTGCCGGATTTATACAAAACACGTTTGCCATCGGGTGACCAACGTGGCGAAAAATCATTTTGATTACCGGTGGTGAGCGGCCGGTTATCCGAACCATCGAAGTTCACGACCCACAAATTCGAAAAACTTTTATCGGCCATCACATCGTTGTAATTGCGCACATAAATGATTTTCTGTCCATCTGGTGAAATCTGCGGATCAGAAATCCACTCGAGTTGGAATACATCCATGTAATCGAGTTTGTTCTGCGCATTTATTTCATAGAAGAACAGGAAGGGGAGGAGGAATAGAATTTTTCTCATGTTTTTTAGTTTGTGTTCGGTGTTCAAGGGCTCAGGTGATCAGCGGTGTATGTGTCCGTACAGTGCGGACATAAACACATAAACACCTGAGCACCTAAACACCTATTAGTATTTCCAACTTTTCAAGTCAGCACCCTTTGGTGCATTTTTTTCGATCCGTTTTAGAATTTTGGGCAGGTACATGGTGTTATACCGCAATCGCGAAATGTAATTTGGGTTTTCATGGTCGCCATTCCAGCAATGCTCGGCACGATCGCCATAGTCTACTTCGCCACCGTAAAACGGGTTTTTGGTTTTCTTCAAAAACTCCTCCATCAAGTACACGGCATTGTTCAAGTAATAATTATCCATGTCGCCACAGTAAATGTGAATTTTTCCTTCGAGCTTGGGTCCGAGGGTGGCCCAGTCGCGTTCAAGAATGTAACGCAAATCGTAATTTTCTTTCCAGTATTCGGCAACGCTGTGATCAATCTCTCCGGTTACTTTATCCCACAAACGCTTGGGGTAACCGTCTTCACCTTGCGGTGAATACACGGCCTCCCAGATATCCCACTGCTGGCCTGAGCGACCTTTGGTACCGAGCGCCAGTTCGCGGTAGTTCATTTCGCGTAGTGTTGCCGTGATTTGTCCTAAATAATTGCGGTAGCTCGGGCGTTCGGTTTTCTTGAAATCACTTTCGTACCAGTAGGCGTTTTTGTCTTTGTATATATCGACTAAGCAATACGCGCGAAAATCAATCGGATCGGGACAAGCCGCAAAGCATCCGTTGAATGCATCCGGATAAAACATTTGCACTGCAAGCGCCTCCCAGCCACCGGTTGAACCGCCATAGGTAAAGCGTGCCCAACCTTGCCCGATGCCACGAAATTGTTTTTCGATTTCTGGCAGCAGCTCATACATGATGGCATCCCCGTAAGGACCTTGTGAAGCAGAGTTCACGGCATAGGAGTCATCGTAATACGGAGTGGGGTGTTGAATTTCAACCACGAGAAAGCGCGGAAAGTTTTTGCTCGTCCATTGTTTGTAAAAGTTATATGCTTCCTGTGCCTGGATTTTATTGTAGCCATAAATATTAAACCGTCCGATATAGTCGGTCGTATCCATATTTGGATCGGGCGGTGTTTCGCTAAAGCCACCGAAGTCGCTTGGAAAATGCCCGTGATAAATCATCAGCGGATATCGCGCTTCCGGATGATCATCAAAACCTTCAGGCACCAACACATGGGCGCCTAAATACATCGGTCTGCCCCAAAACTCCGTGAGTTTTTTGCTTTGAATTTTTATGTGGCGGATATACTTGGTGTCTTTCGGTTCGGTTACCGGAGGAATTTTCATATCCATCACTACGTTAATGGTTTCTGCTTTTGATGGATCAACCGAAATCTTCACGGGAGTATTGTAAAAGTTACCGGGTTTGCTGTTCCATTGTTGGCCTTCACCCTGATCGGGCGGAAGCTTTACCGTATGCCCCGTTTTCAGATTAAAGGTTTCGTAGCGGTTGAGCAATGCCTGAACATAATACTCGCCTGCCGGAACATCACTCAACGATTGTAGAGGATAACCAAATGCAGTCGCGTCCACTATAATTTTATCACCGGGCTTCATGTTCTCCACATCAACACCAAATACCAATTGTGTTGAAGGTCCATCTACAATCTGGTTACGCGGTTCGGCTTTTGTATTGTTAGAAAGCATGAGCAAGAGCCTGCCATCCTGTGCCTGGTCACTGAGTTCGTGCGTAAATGAAATGGCAAATTTTACAGATTGTTTTTGAGAAGAATCCTGCGTGGTGCACTGGGTTAAGGCCAGCAGCACAATGAGCACCAGAAGAGATTGAATTTTCATAATGTTTAGGATTGGTTATCAATATAGAATACCCACAGAACATAGCCAAGCAATATTATTTTGAAGCTTTTTAACCCAATTTTAAGACTCACCCCACTGCCCCAAATGATTTCTTTATTATATATTGCATGCTATAACTTACCGTCAGACCTATGACCATTCACCTCATCGAAGATGATGATATTTATGCTGAGTTTATTAAACGGTCGTTAAGTCAGGATGCGGCCTATACGGTAACCACTTTCCATTCTGCCGAAGATTGTCTTGCGGCCCTGAAGGGTGGACCGATGCCGGATGCGTTTATTGTGGATTATAAATTGCCCGGAAAAACCGGTATTGATTTTTATGACGACATTAAGGATAAGATGAGTGACGAGCAACGCCTGATTATGATGAGTGCCATTGATGATGGCAACATGGTACTGAGTTTTATTAAGAAGGGTGTACGCGATTATGTAATAAAGGATGACACGGTAATTGAATCGTTGAAAGCCATACTGGATGGTAAAGAGGACGACTACTATCTGTTCAATTAACCCGGCATACTTACCGGAACAACAAGTCTGAATGTACTTCCAACACCTTCCTGATTAAGGCAGGTAATTTTTCCACCCAATTTTTCGATCATCGATTTGGCAATAAACAAGCCCAGGCCCGTTGAACTTTCACCACCGGTTGGCCGGGATGTAAATTTTTTAAATTTTTGAAATAGGTCGGGCAGTTCATTCTGTTTAAAACCCAAAGCTTCATCTTCAATTTCAATCAGGGCAGTTTCATCTCGGTGTTTATGCGCACGTACCCAAACTTTTTTACCAGAATAGGAAAATTTTATGGCGTTGGATAGCAGTGTGTCAACCGCACGCTGCAGGCAGTGCTTGTCGGTATGAAGTAAAATGTTTTCACTCTCCACCATAAGCTTAATACCTTTCTTGGAAGCTACGTTAAGAAAACCGGTTACCGTAGATTGAATGAAACTTTGCAGCTGAACAGCTTCCGGAAAGAGTGCAATGGAATTATTCTCAATGCTGCGGTAGTCTACCAGGTTGCGTATCATGTCCAGTCCGTCAGCCACCACAATGTGCATTTTTTCCAAAAAATTCTTTTGCTCTTCAGTAAGGTTGCCCGGCTCCATCTGCAAAAGCTGAATAAGTGCATACATTCTGTTTAAGGGCGATTTAACATCATGCGAAACGATGCTGATAAGTTTTCGTTTTTCTTCCTGAAGCGCCTCAATTTGCCGGAGCAATTCAACAGGATCCAGCAAGGTATGGTTTTCGGATTCAGCCATTGGGATGAAAGTTAAAACTTCCAGAGGATTCTATCAGAGACGAATGCGGATTTCTTCTTTGTGGTTAACCGGAACAGAAAAGGGCACACCTTTGTATTGCAGGCGTATGGTTCCTTTGTAGTGAATCTGAAATTTTTTACCCCCAATTACGGCAAAAACAGCATCCAGCAACCCGATTTCTTTCATGTTCAGTTTTACTTCCAGCGGAACGGTAAACTCAGCCTGGGCCGGAACTTTAAGCTTCATTTGCTGATCAATTACTGCTGCCTTTTTTCCATCCACAAAAACCTCCATGTCAATCTTCTTTACCATCATGCGGATGTTGTTGGGATTATAGAGAATGGCGTTGGCTTTCAGTAAGGGTTCGGAGGTGGCATCAACAATAACATCTTTAATCTGTCTTAGCTGAACATCTTCTTTGGGTTTACACCCTGGAATTACCAAAAGAAGTATAAAGACGCTAAGCGCAAGTGACCAGCGCATATGAGTAATGAATAACCAACAACGCGTAACCATATTTGTGTTTACAATCATAGCGGTAAGTATAAATAATCTCTTTCTAACTTTGTGAAATGAATGCTGATTTTGAAGTCATTGCTGATGGCCTTGCCGAGCAAGGATATGCCGTTGTTGATCAATTTTTGAGCCAACATGAAGTAGAGGCTATTTTACAGGTAAAGGAATTTAACGATAACCGTTTGTTTAAGAAAGCCGGCATTGGCAATAGTCAATCGGTGCAGATACAGGAGGGTATTCGCGGGGATTATATTCAGTGGCTTGATAAGAGCACGGCAAAAACACCCATTAAGGTTTACCTGGATAAATTGGATGCGCTGACCCGCTTTTTAAATCAGGCCTTGTTTTTAAGCCTTAAAGATTTTGAAGTACACATAGCCCGGTATCCGGTGGGTACTTTTTATAAGCGCCATCTCGATCAGTTTAAGCAGGATGATCACCGCAAGCTTTCCGTCATTTGTTATCTGAATACCAACTGGAAGGAAGAGCATGGTGGACAGTTGCGCATGTACTTACCGGAAGGCCCGAAAGATATTTATCCGCTGGCCGGCCGATTGGTTTGCTTTCGTTCCGATCAGCTGGAACATGAAGTACTGCCAGCAATCCGCGAGCGGGTGAGCATTACCGGTTGGATGCTGGATAAAATTGGTGAGCTTAAGCATCTGTAATACGCCTTAAATTAAAGTTTTGAGTCAGGTTTCGACAAGCTCAACCTGACAGGGTTCAGGTATTTTTGAATTAATGACGCTTGCTGATTTTGTTTGCGGAAATGGAACGCTGGCGGGAACACTTAAAACGATTTACTTCATCCAATCGTTTTGCACGATGCTTCGTGATTCTTCCCTGCACACGGGCACGCCATAATTTCCAACTGGAGGCTTTCAGGTGATGGCGCATGAGTTCAATGACTTCCTTTTCACATAACCCGAATTGGAATTCAATGGCATCGAATGGGGTGCGGTCTTCCCACGCCATTTCAATGATGCGATTGATGTCTTCTTCCGAGCGCATGATGTATTAACACCTGCACTTACTAAAAGTTATACGTGCTTATGACTGTTGTACTTTTCGAGAACCCATTGAGAAACGGCTTCTATATATTCAGGAGAAAGATCGTCCTTATACATCTGGCGGATGAACGCTACACGGATTTCGCCTTCTGAAAAATCCGGATGCTGTGCTCGGATGCGGTCTTCAATCTGTGTATTTACCTCTTGAATTAATTCAAGACCGAGACGCACACGTTCTTCCTGCGGTTTGGAAAACCATATTTCCCGTTGTTTTTTTCTGATATGATCTGGCGTATCGTTCACAGCAGTCCAAAGGTAATAAGATTGAGCTCCCGAACCCATTTGCTCAGGTATGCTCTATCAACATTGTTTTCCAATAAACTTCTGATGTCATCTTTTTGTCGATCGCTTTGAATTTCCTGAATCCAGATTAGCTTGGAGAGAATAAGATCTTCAACTGAAACCAGCCACGCTTCATGACCAAAAAGCTTTTGCCTTGAACGCCTTTCAAATTCTGTTTTCCGAAAAGGAGAATTTTTTCTAACGACAAAATCTATTTTTAGTCCAGAGCGATTATCAATGGCATTAAACATTCCTTTTCGATGAAGCTCCTCCTCCACGGCTGGCTTGTGTAGATAGAACTGATCTTTGAATATTTCATAGAATGAGCTAAGTGATTCTTCTGAAAGTTCAATAACAATATCAATGTCCCGAGTAGTTCTTGCCACGGTATAAGCAAGCATAGCCATACTTCCGGAAACCATATACGGAATGTTTCTGGCATCAAGTGCGGCTGTAATTTCTTTAAAAAGTTCGCTTACTGACATCACCTAAAACTCAAGTTAACGAAATGCATCATTCATTTTTTAGGTTGAAAAAATGGAGGTTGTTTATCCTCCCATTCCGTTGCCTCCTGGAAAGCGCGAGCCACTAAAAGAGGTGCAGCCTCACCGTACAGCTTTCCTAAAAACGAAATACTGGTAGGCGAACCGGTGTTGTTAAACCCATTGGGCACCACCACACACGGGTGCCCGGTTAAATTAGTCGTGAGCAATTGCGTGCCACCAAAACTCGGGCTGATAATCACATCAAAATCTTTGGTGACTTTATGATACTCTTCAATGAGTTGCTGGCGAAGACGAGAGGCGTTGATGTATTCCACGGCAGGAATAAAGCGGGCCGTGCGAAACGTGTTTGGCCAGGCCCACCGCAGTTGGTTTGAAAGCAAACTGTCTTTGTTGGAACGGGTAAGTTCGTCAAATGCGGCAGCCGCTTCGGCTGTTAACATTAAACGTATGGCCGCTACCGGAATGGAGGCCGGGAGTTCCAGTTCAACCAACTCAATGCCAAGCGATTTAATTACCTCCAGTGCCTTTTGATCGTTTTCCTTGCCGGGATAACTGGCTTCGAAGAGCGATTTTAAATACCCGACTTTCAATTTTTTAATATCTGTTTTAGCGGAATAATTGAATGCTGAAGTGGTGGCACTTTTATCCAGCGCATCTTCACCATGAATAACCTTGTAGACTAACGCTGCATCAAAGGCCGAACGACAAATAGGCCCGATTTTATCCATGCTCCAGCTAAGTGCCATCGCACCGTGTCGACTCACAGTGCCGTACGTTGGTCTTAACCCACTGGCACCGCAACGCGTAGAGGGCGATACGATAGAGCCAAGGGTTTCTGTGCCGATTGAAAAGGCAACTAAACCAGCCACGGTTGCTGAAGCTGAACCGGCTGAAGAACCGCTTGATCCCTGTTTCAGGTTCCAGGGATTTTTAGTTACGCCACCAAACCAGATATCGCCCAAGGCTAATGCGCCCATGGAAAGTTTGACGATTAAAATGGCCCCTGCTTCATCAAGTTTTTTAACCACAGTGGCAGTTGTATTTAGTTGCTGATCAGCGTAGGGCTCGGCACCCCAGGTTGTGCTTGTTCCTTCAACAGCCAACAAATCTTTTATCCCGTAAGGAATACCATGCAACGGTCCGCGGTATTTTCCTTTGGCAATTTCTTCATCGGCTTTGCGCGCCTGCGCCAATGCACGTTCTTCAAGAATGGAAACAACGCATTGCAGCGTGTCGCCATATTTTTTTATCCGGTTAAGGTAAAGTTGTGTTAATTCAACCGAGGATATTTTTTTTGATTTTATCAATACAGCCAGTTTATATACCGGGTAGAAAGCTAGCTCCTCTTTATTAGCCGGAAGTGCTACGTTTTTTGGCAATCCCCAGTCAATCGGTTTCTGCAGCGTTTCTTTTTTAAATCCAGCGGGCACCGGATCGAACCACAGCGACATGGGAATATGGTTTTGCAGCGGGTATTGATGGAGGGCTTGAATGGAGCGTTGATAGTCGCGAAGCCCTTGCAGCAAAGAATCGCGCTCGGCTTGTGTAAAGGCTAAATCATAATATGGCTCAATTTCAAGGGTAGGATGAGGCGATTGCGCTACCGCACACAGGATAAAAAAAGAAAATGCAATTGAAAGGAAAAGCTGGTAAATTGAACGCCTGTTCATACAATTTTTATTTTTTTCGAAGATATGAAGGAATATTTCCTGAAACTCTACCAATATAATGCGTGGGCAAATTCAAGGGTATTGGGTGCATTGGAGCAACAGAAGGTAACGGATGAAAAAATACTGACCCTGATGAGCCATGTGATGGCGGCACAATTGCTTTGGTTACACCGGATTTTAGGATTGCCGGCACCCGATGTTGAACTTTGGAAACTATACTCTATCGGGCGGTTAAAAGAATTTAGTGAAGAAGGCTCAAAGCGCTGGGTGCAGTTCATTGAGGAACACGATGATTTCAACCGGCAGCTTCGCTATCATAATTATGTTGGTCATTCCTTTGAAAATAATATAGAACACATCATGATCCATACGGTAAACCACGCCACGTATCACCGCGGCCAGGTGGCGTTGCTGATGCGCGAGCGCGGATATGAACCCATCAATACAGATTTTATTACCTATGACAGAGTAATTACGGGTCAACTGAAGGCGTGAACAATATTTTCGATAACGGGTTTAATGAGAACTAAACAATCAAACTATGAAAAAAATCAATTTACTTTTCATGCTATGTTTAATAGCCATGATAACCAGGGCACAGGATGGCATTACTATTTGCCACACACCGTCAACCGAAAAATTTGCGCTCTTCGCTTCCAATAAAGATTTTAATATGGCACATGCTGATCCGCTTCCGTATACACACCAGAGTTCTGTTGGAAAGATGATTACCTTTAAAACACCTGATGGAAAGGATGTCAACGGATATTTACTCACCGCCAAAAACAAAACCAACAACTGGATTTTTGTTTTCCAGGAGTGGTGGGGGTTAAACGATCACATCAAGCGTGAAGCCGAACAATTATTTAATGACCTGGGCAATGTAAATGTGTTGGCCGTTGATATGTACGATGGTAAAGTAACGGATAAACGCGAGGAGGCCGGTCAATTGATGGGCGCATTTAAACAAGAGCGTGGCAACGCCATTGTTCAGGGTGCCGTGAATTATGCCGGTAAAAATGCAAAAATAGGAACGGTGGGTTGGTGCTTTGGTGGCGGCCAATCCCTGCAGGCAGCATTAACAGCCGGTAAGCAGGCCGTTGCCGCAGTGATGTACTATGGCATGCCGGAAGAAAATGTTGATCGGTTGAAAACTTTAAATTGCGATGTGCTGAATATTTGGCCTACGCAGGATCAATGGATCAACAAGGCGGTGATGGATAAGTTTGAAGCCAACATGAAAGCAGCGGGAAAAAACCTTACCATCAAAGCATACGATGCCGATCATGCTTTTGCCAACCCGAGCAACCCTAAACATAACAAGGAATTTACGGCCGATGCGCATAAAAATACACTCGAATTTTTTAAGGCACGGTTGAAATAGAGGGTCAGTTGACAATTGGCAATCGATCAATAGCATAATTGCTAATTGCAGATTATTAATTGTCAACTTATTTAATACTGCTCCAGCATATACTTGATAACATCCGTAGTAGTAACAATACCCACTAATTTACTTTCATCATTATCCGCTACTACAGGCAACGCGTGAAATTCTTCCTTCGAAAGAATTTCAGCTACTTCTTTTATGGTATCCGATTCTTTTACTGCACGTGGTTTGTGTGACATCACCTGGCCAATGTTCAACATATCGAACACGGCTTCATCTACATCACCCTCACCTGCAAAAAGCCCGCTGAAGGTTAAACGGTTAATATCCGTTTTACTGAGCATGCCCACCAGTTGTGTGCCATGTACCACCGGCAGGTGGCGGATATGATGTTTGAGGATGAGCTTGTTGGCATTGAGGAGGGTGTCATCCAACTGTACAGCCACAACATTTTTCGTCATGATGGTACTCACAGGTTCGCGCTTTTTCATGGCTCTTTGATTTTGTATCTCAAAGTACCATGGCAATTTTTTAAAGCGCCTGATGAAGATCAGTTATGCTGTATGACATTGATCACTCCCAAACTACTTTTCCATCGGTATTATACCACTTCGGATAATGCGGCAGATGAATTTTTTCTACTTCGTTTCGCTTTACTTTTAAGGTGGGCGTCAGCAAATTATTCTCCACCGACCAATCATCCTTCATAATAACAGCCTTCTCCACCTGCTCGTGCGACTCAAGCTCAGGATTTATTTCATCGAGCGTTTTACGGATGCTGTTGATCAGGTGCTCTTTCGTTTTGGTTTTTCCACTGGCGGATAAGACAGTAAGCGCTATGGGCTGCGGCACACCCATACCCACCACACATACTTGCTCAATATCCGGATTGCTGAGCAGTTTCATTTCGATGGGGGCCGGTGCAATATATTTTCCCTTATCGGTTTTAAATAAATCTTTCACCCGCCCCGTAATTGTCAAAAATCCATCCTTTGAAATTTCTCCCTGGTCACCGGTTTTTAAGTAACCTTCTTCATCGAAAAGTTCTTTAGTAAGCTCCGGTTCCTTGTAATACCCCAACGTAAGGCCAGGACATTTAACCCGTATCTCACCGTTATCGGCAAGTTTTACCGACAAGCCTTTTAACGGTAATCCAACCGTGCCGTGGCGGTTATTATCATTACGATTGAAGTGCGCATACACACAATCTTCCGTCATGCCATAGGCTTGTAAAATCTGTACACCAATCGATTCAAACCATTTCAGTAAATCAACCGATATGGGTGCGGCTCCACTAAAAATTTGCTTTGCGCGTGAAAGGCCTAATCCTTTTTTGATTTTATTTTTAATAAGTGTACTTACCAGTGGAATAGCCAATAGGGTGCTGAGCTTTTTTTGCGGCAGTTTTTCCAGAATCTTTTCATTGAATTTTGCCCAAATGCGAGGCACGGCAAAGAAGTGTGTGGGTTGTGTGTCGGCCAGATTTTTGGGAAACGACTCCAGGGTTTCCGGAAAGGAAAAATTTCCACCCTGATAAATACCCATCATTTCAATACCCATTCGTTCGGCAATGTGGCTCATGGGTAAGTATGAAAATAAGGTGGGGTGTTTTTGAATGCTCAATTCACCGATGGCTTGTGTAAGGGTTGCATCAAAATTGCCAACACTGTGCATAACACCCTTTGGTTTTCCGGTAGTGCCCGAAGTGTACATGATCGTAAGTAAATCTTCACCTTTCCACGGATGGACTTCCTGCAGGGGTTCAAATTGCATTACCCATTGTTCCCAGCTGTGGTCTTCATCAATTCCATACGCGCCAATACCCAGCTTGACTACTGTACCGGGAATCCCTTGCCGTTGGGGACTATAGTCATCCAGCTTACCAACAATAATCAGTTTGGCTTCGCTGTGTTCCACTATCTGATGAATGGATGATGCGGTGATGGTCGCGTAAAGCGGCACGGAAACATAACCTGCCATCATAATGGCCAGATCGGCCATTACCCAATGCGCACAGTTTTTAGAGAGCAGCGCCACCTTACTTTCCTTAGGAAAGCCCAGCGACCGAAGGCCGTTGGCTACACGTCTTATTTCATCTCCGGCTTGCTGATACGTCCACGTTTTCCATTGACCGTTAAAGGGTTGGCGAAGAAAAAGTTGTTGCGGAATTTCTTTCTCCCATTTCAGAAACTGTGCTAGCGGGCTTGAGCTCATAGTTGGATGGTTTTAAGGTTTGTCTATTTACTCAGAAAAGTGTAAAAATAAAAGCCCTTCTTTTTTACCTTCGCCACCATGAGTGAGCCTGCGAAAAAACTTTTTTTACTGGATGCCTATGCGCTAATCTACCGCGCGCATTTTGCGTTTACCAAAACACCACGGATTAATTCAAAAGGTCATAATACCTCTGTGCCTTTTGGCTTTACCAACACACTACTGGAGGTTTTGCAAAAGCAAAAGCCTACGCACATTGGTGTAGCCTTCGATACGTCCGCACCAACTTTTCGCGATGAGATTTTTGAAGCATACAAAGCCAACCGGCAGGAAACCCCGGAAGATATTCGCTATGGTGTGCCTAAGGTGAAGGAAATACTAAGAGCATTTAACATTCCTATTCTTGAAAAAGATGGTTACGAGGCAGATGATATTATCGGAACACTGGCGCATCAGGCGGAAGCCGCAGGCTTTGATGTCTATATGATGACACCCGATAAAGACTTCGGACAATTGGTGACTGATAAAGTGAAGCTGTATAAACCAGCTTACATGGGGAATGCAGTAGATGTGATGGGGCCGGAAGAAGTTTGTGCACGATGGGACATTGAAAACGTGAATCAGGTTGTTGAAATGTTGGGCCTGCAGGGCGATAGCTCGGATAACATTCCCGGCATTCCTGGTTTTGGTCCGAAAACAGCAGCCACATTATTAAAGAAATACAAAACTATTGAAGGAATAATTGAACACGTTTCAGAATTAAAAGGCAAACAGAAAGAACTGGTACAACAGTATGGCGAACAAGCACTGCTCTCACGAAAGCTGGCAACCATAATTCTGGATGTGCCGGTGGCGTTTAAGGAAGATGATCTGAAGTATAACGGCCCAAATGAAGCGTTGCTGAAACCGATTTTTCAGGAGCTGGAATTTAAAACGATGATGAACCGGTTGTTCAGTGATGCCTCAACACCGGTTGCCGCACCCAAAGCTTCACAACTTTCCATGTTTGGCCAGTCGTCATCGGAAGAAACAGAGGAAGAGAAGACTGAGCCGGTGGCAGGTGAACATAAAAGCTTTTTGAAGGAAGGGGTCTCTTATCAAACAATAAACGATAAAGAAAGTACTAAGGCCTTGTTGCTGAAACTTAAGGACAGTAAAGAATTTTCAGTTGAGGTTGCCGTATCCGATGATCATACCATCTCGGCTATTGCTTTTTCGTGTAAGCCCGGGGAGGCATTTGCAGTTACCGTAGAAAACGAACAAACCCTGAATGATTTTACATCGCTGTTAGCCGATGAAACTAAATTTAAAATCGGGCATAATATCAAAGCCACCATACTTGCATTAAAAGATTATGGTGTGGTAGTGAGTAGTCCACTGTTTGATACGATGATTGCTCATTACCTGGTGGAGCCTGAATCTGCACACGACCTGCAAACCCTTTCAGAGTTGTATTTTAATTACCGAACCATGGGCGACAAGGATGGAGAGGTTTATGATCGCTTGTGTGAGCATGCCGACCTCGCGCTCCAGTTGAAGGGTAAACTTCAGCCCGAGCTCGAAAAACGTGGACACTCTAGTCTGATGCGCGATGTGGAAATGCCGCTGGTACAGGTATTGGCCAGCATGGAGTTTGAAGGTGTTACTATCGATGAAGATGTGCTTTACAAAATGTCGGATGATCTGAAAGCAGAAAGTGAACGCGTGCAAAAAGAAATATTCAAGCTGGCTGGCCAGGAGTTTAACATAAGCTCACCAAAACAACTTGGCGAAATACTGTTTGAAAAAATGAAACTGGGCGATAAGCCCAAGAAAACAAAAACCGGTCAGTATGCTACAGGTGAAGATGTGCTTAACAAACTTGCCGGTGAAAGTGAGATTGTTAAAAAAATTCTGGATTACCGTGAATACGAAAAACTGCGTTCCACGTATGTAGATGCTTTGCCAAAACTCATTGACAAGCGCGATGGAAGAATCCACACCGACTATCGTCAGGCTGTGGCAGCCACCGGCCGGCTAAGCTCCAACAATCCCAACCTGCAAAACATACCCATCCGTACGGAAAAGGGAAGACAAATCCGAAAAGCATTCATCCCCCGGGATAAGAATTTCGTATTTATGTCGGCCGATTACTCGCAAATTGAATTACGCATTGCCGCATCGTTTGCAAAGGATGAGATTATGATTGAAGCCTTTAAAAACAAACGCGACATCCACACCACCACTGCAGCAAAAGTATTTAAGGTGCCGATTGAACAAGTAACTCCCGATATGAGGCGAAAGGCCAAGGAAGTAAACTTTGGAATTCTGTATGGAAGTACAGCCTTTGGGTTGTCGCAAAACCTGAACATTTCACGTTCGGAAGCAGCCGAGATAATCAGTGCTTATTTTGAAGAGTTTCCGGCCATTAAGCGGTATATGGATAACGCTATTCTGGAAGCGCGTGAGAAGGAGTACGTAGAAACAATTTTGGGCAGGAGGCGATACCTTCGTGATATTAATTCCCGCAACATCACCACCCGCGGGTTTGCTGAGCGCAATGCCATCAATGCACCCATACAAGGCAGTGCGGCAGACATTATAAAAATTGCCATGGTGAATATTCACCGATGGATGGTAAAAGAAAAAGTAAAATCACGCATGATTATGCAGGTACACGATGAACTGGTTTTTGATGTGCACAAAGATGAGGTAGAGTTGATTAAAGAAAATGTAAGCAAACTGATGAAGAGTGCGGTGCATTTGGAAGTGCCGATGGAGGTGGAGGTGGGTACTGGAAAAAACTGGCTGGAAGCGCATTAAACTTACAAAGACGTAACTTACAAACATGTAACCTGGTAGCTCCGAGTTTATGATAACAAAAGAAACAATTCTGCAGGCACACGAACGCATAAAGCCTTATATCCATCGTACCCCGGTAATCAGTTCGAATAGCATTAATGAACTGGCCGGCTGTAAAATTTTTTTTAAGTGTGAGAACTTTCAGAAAATCGGAGCTTTTAAAGCACGCGGTGCCATGAATGCTGCACTTTCTTTAAGCAAAGAAGCTCTTGAAAAGGGATTGGCTACACATTCTTCCGGCAACCATGCACAGGCACTGGCGCGTGCCGCAAAATTATTGGGTGTGCCCGCATATATTGTTATGCCCTCAACGGCTCCGGAAGTGAAAAAGCGTGGCGTAAAAGGATTTGAAGGGCAAATTTTTGAATGTGAGCCCACGCTTGAAGCACGCGAATCAACACTGGCTGAGGTGATAAAAAAAACCAACGCTACCGAAATTCACCCATTTAATAATTACGATGTGATTGCCGGACAGGCAACGGCTGCAAAGGAATTAATTGAAGACACCGAAAAACTTGATGTCATCCTGGCGCCTGTTGGAGGAGGTGGTTTACTAAGCGGAACATTGCTCGCAGCAAAATACTTTTCATCAGGTACCCAGGTTATAGCCGGGGAGCCTGCCAGTGCCGATGATGCTTACCGGTCGTTACGGAGTGGAAAAATTGAACCCTCCCAGGCCAAAGGCGTTGCGGATGGATTGCTTACTTCATTAGGCGACAAAACCTTTCCCATTATACGCGATCTTGTAAAAGAGATCATTACCGTAACGGATGCTGAAATCATTTCTGCTATGCGGTTGATTTGGGAGCGGATGAAAATCATTGTTGAACCTTCTTGTTCCGTACCGTTAGCAGTTGTGTTGAAAGAGAAGAAAAAATTTGCGGGGAAAAGGGTGGGGATTATTCTATCCGGTGGGAATGTTGATGTAGAGCGTGCGTGTAATTTGTTTGCAGAGTATAAATAAAAAGACCTCCAAGATCTTTAAGACATTGGAGGTCTGAATATCCAGAACCCATCTCAAAAATATCAAACAGAATGTCGTCATACCGGCCTTGAGCCTGCCTACCGGCAGGCCGGCAGGTGTCTCACATTTCTTCTATTCAATTAATTGGATCGCGGATCATTGTTCGCGATTACAACCATTTTTGAGATGGGTTATAAATAATTAATTCGTTCCTTTCTTAAACTGATCAAATTTTGATTCCGTTGCCCGCTTGGGAAATACGTTATCAGCGCTATTGATGTCGGTAGTTTCTTTGAAAGGGTCAAGTACAATATTCACCACTTCTTTCTCCTTTACAAAAACTTTTGTTACCGTGTTTTCATTCGTTCGCCAGATTTCAGCGGGAATACGATCCACTTCTTTGGAACCATCTTTAAAGGTCCATTCAATAATTACCGGCATCACCAAACCACCCTTGTTGGAAAGCTTCAATTCGTACATATTTTTATTCTGAAGTTTGCTAAGAACAGCTTTATCATCTATGCGATTTTGAAACTCAGTGTAGAACCGTTGATCAGTGGGTAATATGCTGATGGGCTCCGGTCCAGCCGAGAAATCGTTGTACTCTTTTTTGCCCGAGCCTGCTCCAACCTCCGACTTTTTAGCCGTTACCTGTTTTTCCATTTTGGTCTGTTCGGTGCGCAGCGTATACCACTTCACCTGGTCAATGGATTGATCCACATTATCGGTGGTGTAAAACCAACCTCTCCAGAACCAATCCAGGTCAACAGCCGAAGCATCTTCCATGGTACGGAAGAAGTCGGCTGGTTGTGGGTGTTTAAACGCCCAGCGTTCTGAATATTCCTTAAAAGCTTTATCAAAAAGATCTTTACCCATAACGGTTTCGCGCAGAATGTACATGGCGGTGGCAGCTTTTTGGTATTGCTCTGCACCGAACTGAATAACCTGTTCCGAGTTGGTCATGAGCGGGCGCTGCAAAGATTTATCGCCTTTCATGTAGCCCACCAATCCCTCGGGTAAACCGCGGCTCCAGTTGTCTTTTGGATAGCGCTCTAATTCGGTGACCAATTGAACAAAACTGTTGATGCCCTCGTCCATCCATGTCCACTGGCGCTCATCGTTGTTGATGATCATGGGGAAGAAGTTGTGTCCTACCTCATGTACAATTACACCAATCATGCGTGTCCTGTCGGAAGCGGTATAACTTCCATCTTTCTTTGGTCGACCAAAGTTGAAGCAGATCATCGGGTATTCCATACCAATAGAGGCAGCGTGTACGGAGATTGCTACCGGGTAAGGATAGTCGATTGTCATGCGGGAATAAACCTCAAGGGTGTTTTTTACCGCCAGTGTAGATTCTTTTTCCCACAACGGGTTTCCTTCTTTCGGATAGAACGACATCGCCAACGGGGTTTTATCGTTGATTTTCACGGCCTGCGCATCCCAAATAAATTTACGGGATGAAGCGAAAGCAAAATCGCGCACGTTATCGGCATGGAACTCCCAGGTTTTTTTGGCTTTCGATTTTGTTTTCTCTTTTTGAGTTGCCTCGGCCTGCGTTACAATAATTACGGGTTTATCGAAAGATGTTTTGGCTTTTTCAAAACGCTCGAGTTCAGTTTTGGTAAGTACCTCGTTGGAATTTTTTAATGTGCCTGTTGCCGCCACAACATGATCGGCCGGAACGGTGATCTTCACTTTATAATCACCAAAAGGCAACGCAAACTCACCCTGACCAAGAAACTGCTTGTTTTGCCAGCCGTTTACGTCATCAAACACACACATGCGAGGAAAAAACTGAGCAATGGTGTAAACATAATTTCCATCTTCCGGAAAGAATTCCAATCCACTGCGCTCACCGTCTTTCATCCGGTCGCCAATGTTGTACGACCACGCTACCTGAAAAGAATATCTCTGCCCGGCCGCAAGCGCTTGTGGTAGATCTACCCGCATCATGGTTTGATTAATGGTAAAGGGCAATGCTTTGCCTGAAGCATCGGTAACGGATTTGATTTTATAACCACCATCAAAGTCGTATAAACCAAGCGATCCGGCTACAAATTTTGCAGGAATAGAATCGCGCAGACTGGATGGACGCGTCTGACTTTTTAAACTGTTTTGGGCAATCACGTTCTGATCTAACTGCAACCATAAGTACGTTAAATTCTCAGGAGAATTATTGTGGTAAGTGATAGTTTCTGTTCCGGTAATAGATTGGTTGTCGTCATTAAGTTCAACGTTAATTACGTAATCCGCTTTTTGCTGCCAGTATTTTGGGCCGGGGGCGCCTGAACCGGTTCGGTATTCATTCGGTGTTGGTAACGTTGTGCCGAGTTGTTCAAACTTGCCCTGCCATTTGGCGGGTTCCTGCGCCCACAGTGCAAAGGCCTGAAAGGCAAAAAGTAATACAAGTAGATTTTTCATGTGTGTGTATTGATCTGAATAGTTAAATGATTTACCAGGGATATGTATTTTTCATAAGCACCAGTGCAATGCCTGCAATGGCAGAGGAGATTACAAGTTTCCAGTCTCTCCGGTTCAGGGTAAAAAGGTCGACCAATATAAAGCTGATGACCATAAAGATGGAAACGATTATTATCTGACCTACTTCAAGGCCTACATTAAAGGCAAAAAGCGGTGATACAATACTTTTGTTTTTACCCAATATGGCCTGCAGATAGTTTGAAAACCCCATACCATGTATTAGGCCGAAGAAAAGGGCATAGCCATAGTTAGTATAAGTGGTGCGGTCGGTCACCTCTGTTCTTCGGAAAATGTTGGAGAACGCTGTAATGAAAATGGTTAGTGGAATCAGAAATTCAATAAGGTCACTGTTTACTACAATAATCTTTAAGGTAGCCAGCGCCAGCGTGATGGAATGCCCGATGGTAAAAGCCGTGACCAGGATCAAAAGTTTCTTCCAGTCGCGCATCAGGTATATGGCACACAAGGCCACTACAAACAAGATGTGGTCGTACCCGTTAGCATAATCAAGAATGTGATCCTTCCCTAAGGTAAAGTACAGTTGAAACTCACTCATGGGTTTTATAAAAAACCTGCAAGTATAATGCTATTTGAGAAAGTTTCATTCAGTATAATGATGGGAGGTTATCCTTCAGCTTCACGGTTTTAGTTATTTTTGCATTCTTCTGACTATGGTTATTCTTTTTGCTTTCCTGCTCAGTCTTTGGGCACCCGCTCATCCTATTCATATTTCGGTTACCGAAATTGAGTTTGATGAAAAGGAAAAGGAACTGGAAATTGTGATGCGGATTTTTGCCGATGATCTGGAGACATCCATCAGGAAAGCACGGAACGAGCCGGAACTAGACCTGCTTCATCCGCCAACAAATACAACAACAGATGAACTTGCTAAAGAATATATTCTGAAGCGGTTTCAGGTTACGCTGGGGGACAAGGTGCAGCGATTGAACTACCTGGGTTCTGAGTTCGATGGTGAGGCATTAGTTTTTTACATTCAGGTTTCGCAGGTAAAAAACTTTAAGGCAGTTACCATAATGAATAGTGTTATCCTGGAAACCTATGACGATCAGTCGAACATCGTGCATGTTACCGTAAGCGGAAAAACCAAAAGCCTTCGGCTGATGCGAAACAATCCATCCGGAACGCTAACATTTGATAAATAATTTTCTATGCAAAACCCTGTAAAATTAATTTTGTTAATGGCCACATTGATTACCCTTTTGGTGCGCTGTGGCCGGGATAAGGAAGAAACGTGTGCCTTTGTACCTCCCGTAAAGGATAGGGTTTCGCTGGAATTTATTTCACTTTCCGATTCCGTGGTGAACATCGGCACCAAAGCTGAGTTGGTTTCTTTTTTAAGCCGGCACCCGGTCATCCGCGATTATTTTTTACGCAGGTCCATGTACCCCAACGATTCGGTTTTTTTGGATGAGCTATACAAACGTTTTACCAACAACTACCTGGATACGTTACGCGCGGATGTAAAGCGTGTGTTTGGGGATGAACGTGAATTGAAAAATCAATTTGAAGAAGCCTTTAGCAACATGCGCTACTATTACCCCGAGGCGAAACTGCCACGCATTCAAACCCTGGTTACCGGTCTCGACAACGATATGCTGGTGAGTGATTCCCTGATTATCGTAAGCCTTGATTATTTTCTGGGACCTGGCGCCAAGTACCGCCCCAATATGTACGAGTACCTGCTGCGGCAATATGTAAAGCAAAATATTGTGCCCTCAACCATGCTGCTATATGGCATGAACCGCTTTGGTTATAACGATCTGGCCGATGAGCGTGCCATAGCCGATATGATGGCTTTTGGCAAGTCGTATTATTTTGCCAAGCACATGTTACCCTGCGTACCCGATAGTGTTTTTATTTGGTATACCGGTGATGAAATTAAGGGCGCTAAAGAAAATCAGGATATGATCTGGTACCGGCTCATTGAAGACCAGGTGTTATATTCCACCAACCATATGGTGAAGCAACGTTTTTTAGGTGAGCGGCCTTTTACCATTGAAGTGGGAGAGAAATGCCCCGGCAGGATTGCGCAGTGGGTAGGTTGGGAGATTGTGAAAAGTTATATGAAAGCGCATCCGGAAACATCGTTGCCACAACTGATGGAAATGAGTGATGCTGACAAATTATTTAAGGAATCGAGGTATAAGCCAGTGAAGAAATAAATTTTTAGCAGGTTTTAAACAGAGAGTCTTCGCTCATTATTTCTCACCAATAGAAAAAGATGCTTCCTGAAAAAAAGTAGAAGTATAATCAATACCATTGCTGTGTGCAGGGTAATAAATAGTGGAGTTCCCATAATCCACACTTCAGCAAGAAATCCACGTTCCAACAAGCCATTCAGAAAAACAAATCCGTAAGTGCCAAAAACCAGCAGGGGTAAAATCATAAAACCAATGTTGTAGAGCCAACCCCTTTTGTTCTTTACTGCCCGGAAGGAAGCGATAATTGGGGGAAGCGCCATAATTAAAACAACTGTGCATGCCACCCAGTGGAAATAAGGTTCAGCCTCGGTTCCAAGCGTAAGGTTGCGCAGCACCAATCGCTCATCTCCGCCATTCATAAATACCGTAATAATACGTGCTTGCGGTACATTGGCCCAGATTAATGCAAAGCCAAAGGATTGCATCTTTGAATCATCATTACGGAGCAAAAGCATTCCGATCCATGCCAGTGTCATGGAAAATATAGGCCCAGCGGCAGTTGGCCAGTACCAATGCACATTGCTTTCCTTGCACGACTGACAAATTCTCCAGGCGTTGAAGTCGCGATATTCGGGCCAACATCCACAAATAATCTTACCCACAATAAAATGTGCTATTTCATGGGCTTCACCCATCAGCATGGCAAAGAGAAAGAAGGCAAAAAGATTTTTAGCGTTGAGATGAAGGTTCACAAACGATTGTTTCCACTAAGACTACAAGCGCTAGGTTGAGGTTGCACCTTTGTACTATCTTTGTTTTTAAAACTGTTTCATATGCGATCAAAAATTGTTGCCGGTAACTGGAAAATGAATAAAACCCTGGATGAGGCTAAAGCCCTTACGTCAGAAATTATGGGCATGGTTGCCGATGAAGTGAAGGGTGATGTAAAGGTTGTACTGTGTACACCTTTTCCATATTTGATTCCGGTAAAAAACATCTTAGGTACTAGTAGCCGTATTGCCGTTGGGGCACAGAATGCCAGCGAACATGAAGCAGGTGCCTATACTGGTGAAGTTTCATCTGTTATGTTAAAGAGTATGGATGTTCCATATGTAATATTGGGGCATAGCGAACGAAGACAATATTTTGGTGAAGACGGAAAACTGCTGGCGAAGAAGGTTGATGTTGCTTTAAAACATGGATTGATTCCAATTTTCTGTTGTGGCGAGCCTTTGGAAGTACGTGAGCGCAATGAACATGAAGCGCTGGTTTGCAGACAAATTGAAGAAGCGCTGTTTCATTTGAATGAAGAATCGCTTAAGAAGATTGTAATTGCGTATGAACCGGTGTGGGCCATTGGTACTGGTAAAACGGCCTCTTCGCAGCAAGCGCAGGATATGCATGCTGTAATCCGCAAACATTTAGCCGGCAAGTATGGTCAGGCTGTGGCTGATTCTATTTCTATTTTATATGGCGGAAGCGTGAATGCTGCCAACGCTAAAGAGTTATTCGCGTGTGCTGATGTTGATGGCGGACTGGTAGGCGGTGCCTCCTTAAAGTCGCGTGAGTTTGTGGAGATTATTAAATCAATTTAAAAATTGATTTGAAAATGTGACGATTTGAAAATTTGAAGATGGAGTTAATTGGCATGGCTCACAAAACGTTTCAATTTTACAAAACCCTCATACACAACAATCAACTAATCAACTCATCTTCAAATCTTCAAATTACCTTATGTACTACTCCCGCCTCCAGGTAATCTGTACCCCCGACTTTTCAGAAATCCTCATGGCTGAAATAGCCGAAACAGGATTTGACACATTCATGGAAACCGAAAATGGGTTTGAAGCCTTTGCTGAACAAAATCAATACGACAAGCAGAAGCTTCAGGAAATAAAGGAAAAATACACCCCGGTAACCGCAGTTGTTTTTTATATCGACAGGGTTGAAAAGAAAAACTGGAATGAAGAATGGGAAAAAAGTTATGAGCCCATTATTGTTGATGATACCATAATCATTCGCGCCCACTTTCATAAACCTGAAAGAAAATATCCTTACGAAATCATCATCACGCCAAAAATGTCTTTTGGCACAGGGCATCATCAAACCACACACCTGATGCTGAAAGCCCAACTCAATATCGATCACAAGAATAAACTGGTGATGGATGCCGGTACCGGAACGGCCGTACTGGCCATTATGGCATCAAAACTTGGTGCCAGAAAAGTAGAAGCTTTTGACATTGATAGTTGGAGTGTAGAAAACGGCAATGAGAATGCTGAGGTAAATCAATGTGCAAACATCAACATCCGGCAAGGCAAAATCAGTGAGTTTACTTTTTCTGAAAGCTTTGACATCATGCTGGCCAACATCAATAAAAATATTCTGCTGGAAGAAATGCACGAATATGCAGCTTGTCTTAAGCCGGGCGGAAAGTTGCTACTGAGTGGCTTCTATGAAAAAGACATACCCGAGTTGCTGCACGAAGCCCAGCGGTATGATCTTCGCAAGGAGGGATTTGATACCCGTGATGAATGGGCCTGTCTGCTACTGGAAAAGATAATCCATTAGCTTGTACGGAACCGCCTTTCCGGCCGTTAAACCCTCATGCGGTAAAGCTTTTTAGCTTATTTGGGCATTATTTGCGAATTTCGAAGGTTTAAGTTCAGGTGAATCCAACACTCAAATATCTTTTTTACAGTTGTTTCTTCTCGGCTTCAATTGCCTTTGGGCAGAGCGGAAAGAAAACAACGATTGTCCTGAACTTTCCGGACAGTGTGGGCTATGCTTTAGAGAGTACACGCAGCACAGAGGGGATAGTGATTGGTAAGGCTTTCCCGCTCGCCTGGAACACCTTGGGGCTTGATCAGCAGCAACACATTCAAAAGCAATTTTACCGGATGAAGCGCAAGGGCTATAAACTTCGCCCCAACTTCGTTCAATACTTCGGTGCCCTGGTGAATGCGGTGAATGTAGAAGGAGCTGACCCTCAAAAACTCAATGCCTTCCTTACCGTGGTGGATAAGGTTGTTGACAATTATAAGCCTGACAAAGCACAAAAATTTCTGATCGCTTCCAATACCTTTTTTAAACATCACGCTTTGCATTTCGATAAAACCTATCGTTTGTATGCGCGCGATGATGACTATACGTTTGAGTTTCTGGAATACATTCCTCCTCCAATTGATACCACCGCTCAGGCTCAGGATAATTATGATAACTGGAACGATTGGCCTGAAGAGGAGGAAACTTTACCCATAGATACTACCCCTTATTGGATGACCCAACCACCACCTCCCTTGGTTGAAGGTGCTGTTATACGTTTTAACCGGGTAACGCTGAATTTTGTAACCGCCTATGATTCGGTTTCCTTTCGCAATACCAAAGGAGTTTTTTCACTTACCGATAATTTGTTTGTAGGTGAAGAAGGAAGATTTGATTGGTCGCCAGCCGGGCTTAATCCCGATGAGGTGTACGCCAATTTTAAGGAATACAATTTTAATGTTCGCAAACCTGAACTGAAATCGGATTTGGTAATGCTGAACTACGCTGGCAAAACACCGGGACCTATAGCCGGTAAGTTTGAATTCCGGTCGCAGGCGCGTAAGGATTCTGTTGCTTCATCGTATCCACGGTTTACTTCGTATGAATCAAACCTGGAGATTAAGGGCGTGGGGACGGAACGCATGAAATACACCGGTGGATTTTCACTGCATGGCCCATTGGTAAAAAGCAACAATGTAAACGGTGACCTGGCAACGCTGTTGGTTCTCGATAGCATTGGTAATAAAAAGTTTAAGGCTCGTTCAAAAGAATTTTTCTTTAAAGATTCAACAGTTGCTGCCGATCGTTCAGTGTTTACCATCTTTCAGGAGAATGATTCGATTAACCACCATGCTGTTCGCCTGCGCTATGATTACAGTAAGGAGAAAATAATCGTGCAGGGAGAAAAGGGTAGCATGCGCAACACTCCGTTTACGGCAACTTTTTTCAACATGGATTTTTCGGCCAACATGATTCGCTGGGATCTGAAAACTGACAGCCTTGATATTTATGCCCAAATGGGCAGTGGTATGGCACCTATGGTTATTGAATCCGCAGATTATTACGATCCATTAGATTATGCTGCGCTGAAAGGTGTGGGATTCAATTTTCATCCACTCGGTATTATCGCCCGTTACTGTATCGAGAATAATACCCGCGAACTCCATACGGGCGACATTGCCCAGCGCTATGGAATTGATATTCTGGCTACACAAAAGGCCATCGAGTTTCTGGCACAAAAGGGTTTGGTGGAGTACTGGCCGCAAGGTGATTTGGTAATCGTTAAAGAGAAAGCCATAATCCAATACCTGGCCTCGAAAGGTGAATCGGATTATGATAACCTGAAGATACATTCTGTAGCGGGCACTTACGCCACACTGGATTTACTTTCACCGAACAAGCCCAACGCAACAATAAATTTCACCGACCGCAACATGGTCGTTCGTGGGGTGGAAGAGTTTAGTGTGAGTGACTCACTGAACGTGGTGATTAAACCCGACAGTGCTGTTATTACCATACTGCAAAACCGCGATATCAAATTTAACGGTACCATCACGGCCGGAAATTTTGAGATCACTGGTAAAAGCTTTACGCTCAAGTACGATAGCTTCTTTATTAACCTTACCCACATCGACTCCATTAACTTTTTTGCGATGGAGCGAAACGCACAAGGTCAAATGATTCGCAAGAAAATCAACAACTCCATGGTGGGTGCCGATTCGCTTGCCGCTGCCGAAGGCGGGTTGGGAGATTTATCAAAATCATCGGGCACGTTGTTTATTAGTCGGCCAAACAATAAATCCGGAAGGATGCGCATTCCAAACTACCCAAGGCTGGATGCTACAACAGGCGGTGTGATCTACTTTAACCGCCCGGAAGTATTGAATGGGGTTTATGATCAATCGGTATTTTTTGCGATACCGCCCTTTAAGTTGGACAGTTTGAACGATGCGGATCCTACGGCTATTAACTTCAAGGGTACTTTTGTTTCCAGCGGCATGTTTCCAAGTTTCAAAGAGAAACTTCACACCATGCCCGATAAATCACTTGGCTTTGAACACGTAGTTCCTTCGGGCGGCTATCAGTTGTATAAGGGTGATGGTAAACTTAACGGTGTTATCCGCCTGGATAACCGCGGCATACGATCATCCGGTGTCGTTAACTACTATGCTGCTACGGTCAGGTCTAATGACTTTGTGTTTTATCCCGATTCTGTTGTAGCTAAAGGCGATCGTGCCATCATACAGGAAAGGCAAATTGGCTCCGTTACTTTTCCACAGGCCTCTTTTTCAGATTACCAAATGAAATGGTTGCCTAAGCAAGACCAGATGCGGCTGCGCAATACACGTTCGCCTTTTAATTTTTACGATTCCACGGCTCAATTAACCGGTCAGGTAATTGTTTCTAAAAATGGCGTTTCAGGCTCGGGTCGGTTGGATACACGCGGAACGGAAATACGCTCGCGCGAGATGACTTTTTCCGGGAAAGATTTTGGCGCACGTCATTCACGTTTCCGTGCCAAATCAGCGGATCCAAATAAACCCCTTATTGACGGAACTGATGTACGGGTGCGGTTTAACCTGGCGCAGAACTATGCGGATATAAGTCCGGAGATTGCCGGTGAAGCCGCTATTGAGTTTCCGTATGCACAGTTCAAAACTTCCATTCCCAATGCGCGGTGGGATTTGAATACTCAGAAAATTACCATGACAAAAGGAGCCAATGAGCCCATCGAAAATTCATATTTCTACACCACCCGAAAAGATCTTGACTCCTTAAGCTTTTATGCAGAGAAGGCTGAGTACGATTTGAAAACTCAAGAGTTAAAAGTAAGCGGCATACCCTACATTATTGTAGCCGATGCGAAAATCACTCCTGAAAACGGTCAGGTGCTTATTCTGGAAAATGCAAAAATCGGCACACTTAAAAACACAACCATCGTAATTGACACATTGAATGGTTATCACCGGTTAACCGATGGGGTGGTAGATGTTATATCGCGAAAAGAATTTTCCGGATATGCCACCTATCAGTATGTGAACTTTTTGAACGACACGTTTGCCATAAAGATGACCGATTTTCACCTGGAACCGGTAACCGAAACGCAAACCACAAAGCGCATAGGCCTTGGCCGCAAGCAATCTAACGCCTCGTTACAAACCGTAGCGACCGGTGCGGTTGCCGAACGCGACCACCTGGTGTTGGGAGCGGGTATGTTTTACAAAGGCGACATGATCATGTACGCCACCAAACCTGCGCTTACATTAAGCGGAAGCATCAAGCTTGACATTAAGAAAATCAAGAACTACAACGCATGGATCCGGTACGAGCAAACCGGAGACGAAACTGAAGTGCTGATCAATTTTGATAATGCCCTTACCGAAGAAGGCCGCAAGGTTGGCGCGGGACTTCACTTCTCCGCTGCAGATAATAACCTGTATATCTCATTCTTAAACGAGAAGCTGGATGAAGACGATGACTTCTTTCTGCCCAGCGGCACCTTGCACTATGATGTTGAAAGTAAAGAATACCGTATTGAAGACCGGGAAAAGGCAGCGGGAAATAAATTATCGGGGAAGGTATTTGCATACAATGATGAAACTGCAGCCGTTCGCTTTGAAGGCCCGATAAAGTTTTTCAAGGGCACAAAGGATTTTGATCTCACGGCCACCGCCATCGGCCAGGGCAATATGGAGAATAATGAGATACGCATGAACAGTCTCGTTATGGTAAGTACCACAGCAGTGTCCACAGCTTTTGATATCATGGCACGCGATCTGCAAAACGTAATCAAAAATGAAGGAGCTGAAGAAGGCCTGGGCGATCCTACCGAGTTGTTGTATAAGATTGCGGATATTGTAGGGGAGCGCACAGCCAAGGATTATGAAACGCGAACGGCACAAGGTTATGTATCGCTGGGTGCTATTGCACAAACCGCCAAGCCGCTAACCTTTGCCAACGTAAACTTTAAGTGGTCGCCTAAACATAAAGCCTTTTACAGTGAAGGAAGTTTAGGACTTTCCAACATTGACCGGCAGGATATTAACGGAGCGTTTGAAGGCTTCATGGAAATCAAAAAAGATGAAGACGGATTGCCTGTATTCAATGTGTTCTTTAAAGCCTCGCCCGATTCGTGGTATTTCTTAGGTTTTGAAGACAACCGGTTGCTGATGTACTCCTCAAACCAGGAGTTTAACACCACAGTTGCCAAACGAACCAACTCCGGCAAGGCAAAAATCGGGGAGATGATTTTTGTACCGGCTACTGAAGATGAAACCCTGGAATTTGTAAACCGCTTTCGTAACCAGTACTATGGCATTCAGGTCCCTTATAATCTGAGTGGAGGATCTGCAACAAAGAAGAAACAGGAGAAGAAAGAAGATGACGATGGTTTTTAACCCGGGCACAGTAGGAAATCCTGAAGCGAATTTATATCCACCATGTATATCATCATCTGGGAATATGAAATCCACACCGCACACAAATCTCAGTTTTTGGAATACTATAAGCCCGATGGTATGTGGGCGAAGTTCTTTCGACAGGCTGAGAATTATATTTCTACTGATCTTCTTATGTCGGAAGCTAAAGCGCGTACTTTCATAACGATTGATAAATGGGTATCTAAGGAATCCTATGAAGCCTTCTTAAAGACACACGAAGCTAAGTACCTTGAATTGGATTCGGTTTGCGAGCGATTAACCTCCAGTGAGAAACAAATCGGAAAGTATTTAGCATTCGTAGAATAAAAACTAATTTCACATATCTAACTAATAGTCATGATTAAGCAATACATTGAATCCAATCAACAACGTTTTCTGGACGAACTTTTTGAACTGCTGCGCATTCCATCGGTAAGTGCTGATAGCCGCCTGAAAGGTGATGTGCGCAAGGCCGCTGAATTTTTAGTGAATAAATTTAAAGAGGCCGGAGTAGATACGGTTGAACTATGCGAGACAAAAGGACACCCAATTGTTTTTGCTGAAAAGATTGTAAATCCATCGTTACCTACCGTATTGGTTTACGGCCATTACGATGTGCAACCACCCGATCCACTCGATTTATGGCATTCGCCTCCGTTTGAGCCGGTCATTAAAGATGGGAAAATTTATGCCCGTGGTTCTTGTGATGATAAGGGACAAGTGTATATGCACGTGAAGGCATTTGAAGCCATGATGAAATTGAAAACGCTCCCCTGCAACGTGAAGTTTATGGTGGAAGGCGAAGAAGAAGTAGGCTCTGATAACCTGGGAACATTTGTTCGGGAAAATAAGGCCAGGCTGAAAGCTGATATCATACTTGTATCAGATACCGCGATTATTTCGCTGGACCACCCGTCCATAACCGCAGGCTTACGCGGATTGAGTTATATGGAAGTGGAGGTTACCGGGCCAAACCGCGATTTGCACTCGGGTGTTTATGGCGGGGCAGTGGCCAATCCGGTAAATGTATTAAGCAAAATGATTGCCTCCCTGCACGATGAAAACGGGCGTGTTACCATTCCGGGTTTTTATGATAAAGTAGTTGAGTTAAGTGCTGCGGATCGCGAAGCGATTAATAAGGCACCATTTAGTTTAGATAACTACAAGAAGGAATTAGGCATTGATGATATACAGGGAGAAAAAGGTTATACGACATTAGAGCGCACCGGCATCCGCCCAACGCTGGATGTTAATGGAATTTGGGGAGGCTATACCGGTGAAGGTGCAAAAACCGTGTTGCCATCAAAAGCGTTTGCAAAAATTTCAATGCGACTGGTGCCCAACCAAAGTAATGAAGAGATAACAGAATTATTTACGAAGCATTTCAATGCCATAGCACCAAAGTCGGTAAAAGTAAAAGTAACAGCCCTGCATGGCGGCCAGCCTGCCGTTACACCAACTGACTCAGCAGCGTTCAAAGCAGCCAGTGCCGCCTTCCAGGAAGTGTGGGGCAAGAAACCCATACCAACACGCGATGGTGGAAGCATTCCTATTGTTGCATTGTTTAAAGATGAACTGGGTTTAGATACCGTGCTGATGGGATTTGGTTTGGATTCAGACGCTATACATTCTCCCAACGAACATTATGGAGTAAAGAATTTCTTGCTGGGCATCGAAACCATTGTTGCTTTCTATAATCACTATTCGAAGAGCAATTGATGATGTCGTGATTGCAACTAAAATGAAAAGGCATCTGACTACTTTTTTTATCTGTCTCTTAACAGGCATAATTCCCGTTAGCTGCGATTTATTTTGTTTGAATGATTGCGGTTGCGGAAGTACGGTAAGAGATATCAGTATTACTGATCTTGATCTGAAAACCATTGGCTCAGCGGGCACTAACCTGGATACTTCTGCAACATATTCATACGATCAGATTTTTAAGTTAATCTACATTGCGAATTGGCAAGTTGTTAAAACAGACACACCTCCTCCGGCCTTACATGTTATTAGTACGGCATATGCCTGCAGCCCTCGCGATCCGAAGGCTATTCAAAAGATACAATCCCTTAAAATAAAGGCACGGAACGCTTTTGCACTAAACACAGCCAATGATGAGATAAAAGCCGGAGATGATATTACAAATCGTTTTGGTATGTCATATTACACCTCAAGTACTTTTATTGATATTAATTTCTTTATTCAAGACATGAGGGATATTTATGCCTATGATATGTATTCTCTCCGGCTCAAGGAAAGGCCGTTTCAGCAAGTTTCAATGAAACTGGAATTTATCATAGAGATGACGGATGGTATGATCTATACTTTCGATGAGGAAATAATGAAAGCTCAGTAAAGCGATGAATTTTATTACGTAGCGTGTTCCAAGGCTCGAAAATGTAATATCCCTGTCATAATTCCTTGCTTTTTCGTCCCGGCACAACAATCAAACAACTATTTTGCAGCCCACTGTGTTATGCTACCATTCCTAAAGGAAATTGCTATGTTTAAATACCTGCTTCCTGTTCTCCTGCTGTTTTCAACAGGGCTGTTATCAGCCCAGATTCTGACACCCGCTCGTTGGACATGGGAACCCGCTCAACCATCGGTGAAAACCGGTGACCAGCTTGATCTGATTTTTAGGGTAACTACCGATAAGGACTGGTACGTTTACGCCAATGATTTTGATCCCGACTGCGGTCCCTTGCTCACTATGGTTACGCTCACCCCACATGCCAGCTTTGAACTTGTAGGAAAACTAAAGGCCATTAACCCGATTGATAAGCACGATGAAATTTTTGATTGTGACGTAAAAATATTCAAGGGCAAAGGTGAGTTCAGGCAAACCATTCGCGTGTTAAGTAAAGACCTGAAGTTGTCCGGAGTGTATGAAGGACAAACATGCACCGAGGTTGATGGTAAATGTATTCCGTTTGACGGAGAGTTTTCATTCGCAGGCATTACGGTTTCAGGTGAGCCGGTTAAATCAAAAAAGGCAAACGAGCCGAAGCAAGAGGAAATTCAACAGGCAGAAGTCATCGAGTCTCCAAAAGCGGAAATTACATTACCCCCTGTTCAATACGGTGCAGTTAAAGGCCCCATGCTGGACAAATCAATTCTTGAAGGTGAGTCAAGTTATGGCAACGAATCGTTTTGGGCGCTCCTGGTCTTTGCTTTTCTGGCTGGCCTTGCCGCGTTGATCACCCCTTGCGTTTTCCCAATGGTTCCGATGACAGTTACGTTCTTTCTGAAAGACACACAGACAAAACGCGAAGGAGTAAAGAAGGCGTTGATTTTTGGAATTTCCATTATCGTATTGTACTCATCAGCCGGAACCTTGTTTGCCATACTGCTCGGTCCTGAAGGATTAAATGCCATGGCCACCAACTGGGCACTTAATCTTTTTATCTTTTTTGTATTTATAATTTTTGCGCTGTCTTTCTTCGGCCTCTTTGAAATTAATGCACCCTACAAACTGGTAAACAAGGTTGATCAACAGGCTGAAAAGGGCGGATTGATCGGTGTGTTTTTTATGGCGTTTACACTGGTACTGATATCGTTCAGTTGCACGGTTCCGATTGTTGGCAGTGTGCTGGCGTTGTCGGCAGGCGGGGAGGTGCTGAAGCCCATCTTAATGATGCTTTCATATTCCATCGCATTTGCATTACCCTTTACCTTCTTTGCGTTTTTTCCGGAGATGGTAAAGAGTTTACCAAAATCGGGCGGCTGGCTTAACTCGGTTAAAGTCACACTTGGTTTTTTGGAGTTGGCGCTTGCACTTAAATTTTTCAGCATTGCCGATCAGGCTTACCACTGGCGTTTGCTCGATCGCGATACCAACATTGCATTATGGATTGTGATCTTTTCACTATTGGGTTTTTACCTGTTGGGTAAAATTCGTATGCCTCATGATAGTCCGGTAGAAAAAATTTCAGTACCGCGATTGTTGCTGGCCACCGTAGTTTTTTCTTTTGTGATTTACCTGGTGCCGGGTTTATGGGGCGCACCCTTAAAGGCGTTGGCCGGCTATCTTCCCCCGCAACACACGCACGATTTTGATTTGGTAGCAATGACACGCAGCGTGCGTAGTAATGAGATTTGTGACTTGCCGAAGTACACTGATTTTCTGCATCTGCCGCACGGGCTCAATGGTTATTTTGACTATGAGCAAGCTTTGGCCTGTGCACGCCAACAGAATAAGCCATTGTTCATTGACTTTACCGGGCATGGTTGCACCAACTGCCGCGAAATGGAGGCCGTAGTGTGGAGTGATCCGGCTGTGCTGGAGCGACTGAAAAATGATTTCGTTATTGTGGCCCTGTATGTTGACGATAAAACTATGCTGCCGGAAACAGAGTGGTTTACCTCAAGCTATGATGGCAAAGTGAAGAAAACTATCGGCAAGAAAAATGCAGATTTGCAAATCGCCAATCTTGACAATAATGCTCAACCGTTTTATGTGTTGGTAGGTACAGATGAGCGCGTATTGGCCTGGCCGTATGGCTACGACAAAAGCGTAGAAAACTTTGTGCTTTTCTTAGAAAGCGGTAAGAAAAAATTTGCAGAGCTTTATAATTAATCATACGGAAAACCCGGACTCAATCACAACTATTTTCCGGGCTTGAAGATTTCAAAGGTTGCAGCAAGTGTGTAAGCCCATTGAGTTTAATTTCATGAATAGTAGCCAGCAGTTTACCCAATTTACCTTTCGGAAAGCCCTTGCGATTAAACCACTCCAGGTAAAAGTCGGGTAAGTCGCAAAGTACCGTGCCTTTGTATTTACCAAAGGGCATTTTTATGGTTACCAATTCGGTTAGTACATACTTATCCATAGTTGATTAATGATGCTAAAGTTGATCAAATTCGCAAATTCTGCTACATTTACCTGAGTAAGCACAGGTTATAAACCTGAATTTTTTAATCTTTAGGCCAATTTTTTTAACCGTATAACCGAACAATGGTCAACCGAGGGTTCATTAGTTTTTGCCTTGCCTTGATTCTGGGGATTTTCATGCATAGTGATTATGCGCCTTATCGGGAATCAGCAGTTGAGCCCGGAGATCCACTGATGATTACATTTGACTGGAAAACCCCTACAGTTTTGTTTGGAATGATCGTGGATGACCTCCATGTAATTGAGGATAAAGTAAGGCGCAATCAATTTCTGTCGGACATAATGCGGGAATATAATGTTCCTGTAAAGCTGATCAATCAGGTAGCGGGTTTACCACGAAATGTTTTTGATGTGCGGAAGATTGCACCCGATAAGAAGTTTACCTTCATCTGCAGTCCCGACTCCCTTCGTGTACCAAAAGTATTTGTGTACGAGCCCAATGCTATCGACTATGTTGTGTTTCGCCTCGAGGATTCCCTGCGTGTTGATGTGTGTCAGCGCGAAGTAACGGTAGTTGAAAGGACAATTTCCGGAATTATCAATTCATCATTATCTCATACCATTTATGAGATGGGAATATCGCATGAGCTCACCAATAAGTTTGTTGACATTTTTGCCTGGCAGGTTGACTTTCAACGCCTTCAGCGGGGCGATCAGTTTAAACTAATCTATGAAGAGCAACAGGTTGACGGAAGACCAATTGGAATAAAGAAGATCAATGGTATTTACTTCAATCATTTTGGCAGTGGTTATTATGCGGTTCCTTTTGATCAGGGAAATGGGTTGGATTATTTTGACGAAGATGGCAAGAGCTTGCGTAAGGCCTTGTTAAAATACCCTATTGAATTTACGCGCATCAGCTCCCGCTATTCAGGCAATCGGTTTCATCCTGTTCAAAAAGTTTGGAAACCGCATTTGGGAACAGACTTTGCCGCTCCGGAGGGAACGCCTATCCGCTCGGTTGGTGATGGCACCGTGGAGGAGGCACAGTATAAATCAAACAATGGAAATTACGTTAAGATCCGGCACAACGGTACCTACACTACACAGTACCTTCATATGTCGAAAATTGCACCGGGTATTAAACCGGGCACACGGGTTCGTCAGGGCCAATGGATCGGTAACGTGGGCAGCACCGGTTTAGCCACCGGACCCCATGTTTGTTACCGGTTCTGGAAAAATGGCGTACAGGTAGATGCGCTTCGGGTTGAACTTCCACCCTCGGAACCAATTTTGCCGGAATATCAATCGAAATTTGAAACAACAAAGGCTGATGTTATCCGGCAACTCAATGCTATACCGGGTCCATTACCGAATACGTTTGCTGCAGCATTTTAGCAGGTATTTTTTACAAGAGTCCTCTTCCCGAAAGAAATAAGGTTAACTTTCTTCCAACTTTGTTGGACTATTTTCGTCTAACCAATCGTTATCCAAAAGATGCGAAGTGTTGCCCTCATATTTTTTTTACTGAGCTCACCCATTCTGTTTGCACAAAAGGTTGCTTTGGTGTTAAGTGGTGGTGGCGCAAAGGGTATTGCTCATGTAGGGGTGCTCAAAGCACTGGAGGAGAATGAGATTCCTATCGACTTCGTAGTGGGTACATCCATGGGGGGTATAGTTGGCGCGGCTTATGCAGCTGGCTTCTCGCCACAGCAAATTGAGGCCATGGTGCTTTCAGAAGAATTTTTGCGCTGGGTAACCGGGCAACCTGAAAAGGGCTACAACTTTCATTATTACAGCCACGAGCCCAGTCCGGATTTTTTACGCCTTAACCTCTCGCTGGATTCGGCCGGTGTATTTCAGTTCAACCCCAGTATTGCCAATGATGCTTCCTTGAATTATGCCCTGACTGAAATTTTTGGCAGGGTATCGTCTGTTTCTAAAAATAACTTTGACAGTTTGTTTGTGCCCCTTCGGGTGGTAGCGGCAGATGTATTTTCGCAAAATCAGGTAATCCTTTCCAGCGGAACACTAAGCGAAGCCTTGCGCGCTACGCAAACCGTGCCATTTTTTTATACCCCCATTCGGGTTGATGGAAAATATTTATTTGACGGAGGCGTGTATAATAATTTTCCGGTTGATGTTGCGCAACGGGAATTTGAACCCGATGTAATTATTGGGTCCAATGTTTCTTCAAAAGTATACAGCGAGTATCCGTACAATGAAGATGAAAAGCTGATTAGCCGATCGCTGCTGTACATGTTGCTCGATAAGTCTGACCCATCATCCATACCCGAGAGCGGAGTATACATTCAGTCAAACCTTGAACCCTATACTTCCTTTGACTTTGCATATGCCAAAGCGATGATTGACAGTGGGTATGTTCAAACATTGAGGCAGATCAATGAGATTAATCAAAAAATTGAGAAGCGTCAGCCAGAAGAGCAAGTTCAAAAACTACGAAAGACTTTTCACGCCCGGTCTGTTCCTGTTCAGGCAGCGTCTATTACCTTTAAAAACTTCAATGCTCAACAACGAAAATATATCCGGAGGATTTTCAATCTGCACGGAGATCAGGCCCGCCCGTTGGGAATGCCTGAATTGAAAGAGGGTTATTTCAAATTGATAGCTGAGCCTTATTTCAGTAACGTATTTCCAACCATCCAATTTAATCCTGAGCAGAACGATTATACATTACTGCTAACCAGACGCCCTCAAAAAAATTTCCAGGTTGATTTTGGTGGCGTAATGGCATCGCGAAATATCAGCAACATGTACCTGGGACTGAATTACTATTATTTTAAAAGTACCCTCACCCATGTTTATCTTGGTTTTCAAACAGGTAGTTTTTACAAATCGCTGGTAGCCAATACGCGCATTGATTTACCTTACCTGGGAAGATTTTATTTGCAACCGGAAGCCGTATTTAATGAATGGGATTATGTTGAGGGCACCGACCTGTTGCAAAAGACTACACCAACGGTGGCCAGGCGGTTCGATCGCAGACTGATGATGCAAGCCGGTTGGCCGTTGGGCAAGAGCATAAAAGCTACCGTTGTATTTGGCGGGTTTACCAATAAGGATCAATACTCCAACACAAAATTATTCAATAGCCTGGATACCCTGGACGTACTTAACCTGAGTGGATATAAAACAGGATTCAAATTAACGGTTAATGACCTCAACAGAAAGCAATATGCATCGTTGGGCAAGGCTTATACATTAAGCGCATACTATTTCCATGTTCATGAAAAGTATACACCCGGCACAACATCGCTAAACCAGTTGGCCTCAAGCAAAGACCATCAGTGGTTTCGTGTTCGGGCAACAGCAGAACATTATTTTAGCAGGGGCTCCTTCAGGCCGGGATATTATGCCGATGTAGTATTCTCAAACCAGCCATTCTTTCAAAACTATTTTGGGACTATAATGAACACACCTGCTTTTTTCCCTATACAAGACAGCCGAACATTGATTTTGGAAAACTTCAGGTCTACAAATTACCTGGCCCTGGGTGCGCGCAATATAATTGTGATACACCCCCGTACGCTTGATATTCGGGTGGAAGGTTATTTGTTTAAGCCACTGGAATATATCCTTCAGGGGCAAAATCAGGAGGCTTACACCAATACCACGCTTACAACACTTTTTTTCGCAGGCTCAGCGGGGGTTGTTTATCATTCGCCTATCGGGCCAATTAGCTTGAGTGCAAACTATTATGATGATGCCGAAACCCGATTTGGCGTTCTTTTCCATGTAGGTTTTTTGCTGTTTAATAGACATACCCTGGAGGATTGACCCGAATCATTTTCGCCTTGCGTTTCGTTTCGGGGGTTTAGTACAAGCGGGTACCATGTATTATTTTCGGTCGATTTTGATTTTTTCGCTAAGTTTAGCCTTTCATTTTAAACCTATAGTGGCTTCATGAGAAGATGTATACAATTCCTGCTCCTGTTAACAATTGTTGTTTTTAGCGGGCAGGCCCAAACCGTGCAATGGGCTTCCAAAGTGCTCGAATTTTCCTCTGAACTCACGCCTATACAATATTCCGCCAACCAGGTTTTGGGTAAGCCCAATGTACTTCCGGCCGGTGGGCAAAACCCCAATGCCTGGGCGCCTGACAAACCCAACCGCAAAGAGTTTATAAAATTAGGCTTTGATACCCCCATAAACATTCAACAAGTAGCAGTAGCAGAATCCCATAATCCCAGTGCCATTAACCGGGTATTGGTTTATGATGAAGCCGGTAAAGAGTATGAGGTGATGACCTTAAATCCTGGGGCTATACCCATTAAAGCAATGATGCGTAACATCTTCTTTGAGAAAACGCCTTATAAAGTTAAAGCCGTAAAACTGGAGTTTGATGGTGCAGCTGTTCCCGATTATTTTGGTATTGATGCCGTAGCCATATCGGATTCCAACTACCCCATTGTTGCCTTTATTCCGAAGCCAGCGTTACTGGCCTCAGGCATTGTTATTGAACAGCTTGACGAGAATGTAAACAGTGAGTTCAGCGAGCTTAATCCTATCCTGTCACCGGATGGTAAAACCCTATACTTCAGCCGAAGAAACCATCCCGGAAATATGGGGGGTGTAAACGATAAAGAAGATATCTGGTATTCTGAATTGGGCGAAGATGGCAAATGGCAACTGGCAAAAAACATGGGGCCGCAGTTCAATAATGCCTACCCCAACTTTGTTAATTCCATTAACTCCATGACCCCTGACGGTCGCACGGCCTTGATGTTACTGGGTAATAAATATTTGGATAATGGTAAGATGCAAGCTGGGGTTTCGGTGAGCACAAATGTTGGTGGAACATGGACAAAGCCCGCTGCGCTGAACATCACTAACGATTATAACTTTAATGAAAAGGCAAACTACTTCTTAGCCAACAATCGTCAAACCATGATCCTCTCCGTTGAGCGGGAGGATTCCAATGGCGATCGGGATTTGTACGTTTCTTTTATGAAGGCCGATAGCGTATGGACAGAACCTATGAATCTTGGAAGTATCGTCAATACAGCCGGTGAAGAGTCAGCACCATTTTTGGCTGCTGATGATGTAACCTTATACTTTTCTTCCAATGGCTTTAGCGGCTATGGCGGTACCGATGTTTATGTATCCAAACGATTGGATGATACCTGGACAAATTGGTCAGACCCCGAGAACCTTGGTCCGGAGATTAACTCACCGCTCGAGGATTTATTTTTTAACATTCCAAACAACAGCGATTATGCCTATTACTCACGTGGCGTAACAGAAACAAACATGGACATTTTCAGGGTAAAGCTTCCGATACTGCGTAGCCCTGAACCTTGGGTAACCGTAAGGGGCAAGCTTGTTGATGCTGAAACAGGCAAACCCATTGGTGCTAAAATAATTTACGAACGTTTGCCAGATGGTACCGATGTAGGCATTGCACAATCAAATCCTGAGACAGGCGAGTATGAGATCAAACTTCCGGCAGGTCATTTATATGGTGTGCGTGCAGAAGCAAAAGATCATATCTCGGAAAGCCAAAACCTTGATTTAAGAAATATTACAAGTGATGTGATTATCGCCAATAAAGACTTCACTCTGCAGCCCATACAAGTGGCACGAATTGACGAGAACGCCTTGATTACACTCAACAACATCTTCTTTGATTTTGATAAAGCTGTGCTTAAACCTGAATCATTCTCCGAATTAAACCGGATAGTTACCCTGATGAAGGAAAGAGCAGGTATGAATGTTATGATTACAGGCCACACCTGCGATATTGGTGAAGAAACCTACAACCTCAGCTTGTCAGAGCGCAGGGCTAAAGCAGTTCAAAAATACCTGGTTGATAAGGGCATCGAACAAGGAAGGATTGACGTTAAATTCTTTGGTGAAAGTCAGCCAACTGTTTCTAACACCAGTATGGAAAACAGAAGAAAGAACAGAAGGGTAGAGTTTAAAATTGTGAAACTTTAAAGAAGTCGAAGCATGAGAGCTTTATTCATTTGTGTTTTCAGTAGTTTATCAGTGGCAGCATTTTCGCAAGCCGATAGCTTAGTGATAGCCCAGGGCAGAATTATTAACGCGGATACCAAAGAGCCAATCGTGGCCCGCATTACTTATCAAAATCTTCCATACGGGAGCCGGCTCGGGGTTATTAATAACAGTTCATTCTCCTTCCCGCTATTTGATGGTGAACGCTACGCTATTACGGTTGACGCGGTGGGTTATGCCTCGGTTAAGTATATGCTTGATCCGGTTGAGGCCAATGCAGAAAAGAAAATAATAAAGGACATTGAATTGCATCATACCACCGGTAATCCAACCAAGAAGCATGCGGTGGGTCATGTCATGCGTTTGGATAACCTGATTTTTGAAGTGGCGAAATCTAAAATTGATCCGGATTCTTATGCAGAATTGGATTTATTGGTGAGTATGATGAATGAACATAAAACGATGATCATTCAGCTTGAAGGCCATACCGATTATTTGGGAGATGCTTCCAAGAACTTGAAACTTTCTCAACAACGTGTAGAATCCGTACGGGATTATCTGGTATCGAAAGGAATAAACAAAAATCGAATTAAGCTTAAGGCTTTTGGTGGAACAATGCCACTTTCACGCGACAGCACACCTGAGGGCCATCGATTGAACAGAAGGGTGGAAGTGCGTGTATTGCAGGAATAAGCTACTAAATGCCGGCCATAACCAACAGGGCCTTATAGCGGATGGTCTGAAGCTCTTTTTTACAGAGAATCTTCTCGCGTTCTTTCAGGTTGCTTTCATGCACCGCTACTAAAAGTATTTCAGAGAATTCTTCAATGCGTGGTGAAGCGTAACGTTCTATCGCACGCCCCAGGTAATGCACGGCCTTTTGCAGATCCTTTTGATTAAACGAATCGACCGCCAGGTTATAATACAATAACCCGATAAGTTCGTGTTGCGATACAATATTGTACAAGTCGAAATTATATTGGTAATAGAACAGTGCGGGATCAGCAGGTTGAATGCCCTGTTGCCGATATTGTTCAATGCGTTTTGTGAGTTTGTCGGCCGAGGTAACAAATCCATCCTGCGGATCGGTGATCTCAATCAACACTTCCCCTTCTTGGGTTTGCACCAGAATAAAAATATGGTAATTGGTTTCGATAACCTGATGGTCAATTTCAAAATGATTCAAAAGGATAGAATACAGGATGGTTCCAGTGAGGCAGTTATATGTGCCATCATCAAACAGTGATGCAAATGTTGTGTTGGCCGCAAAGCGCTTTAAAAACTGGTGGTGTATACGATTGAAAGCATAGCGTAGAAATTGCGTTTCATTTTTGCTTCCGGCCCGCTTCCTGGAAAGTTTAGCTACAAAATCAGCCCAGGCAGCATGATTAATAGATGCCTGAGTTGTGGCCAGAAAGGGTTGCAGGGCATCTGTAGTTTGGTTGGGTGATTCAGCCATAGATGACCGGCCGGCTTCAACCTGAAAGAGGCCGGTAATCAGTATCACTATAATGAACCCAAATCTCAATGTTACTGCAATGTTAAGTTTATGTTATCAAAGTTAATAATACGGTAACACTAATCAAGTGCACATAACAAATACTTAACATTGCATGAATTGACGGATTTTGCCGTACTTTATCGCCATGGCGGCCAACATCGAAGAAAAAGTGGTTTCGGATTGGATCAATGAGCTTTTTAAGAAGCAGCAGGAGCATGTAACAACCTATCGCAATGAGCCGGTTTCAGCCCGAAAAAACAGGCTTATTCAGCTCCGAAAGTGGGTTTTATCTCACAAGCCCATGATTCAAAACGCTATTTATGCTGATTTCAGGAAACCTGAAATGGAGGTTGATGCCACTGAGATATTTCCCGTGATTAACGAATTATCGCACGCCCTGGCCAACCTGGAGCGCTGGACAAAGCCCCAAAAAATTGATGCGCCATTGACCATGTTGGGCACCCGGTCAGTTGTGCGCGCAGAGCCCAAGGGTGTTTGCCTTATTATAGCTCCATGGAATTATCCATTCAATTTATGTATTGGCCCCCTGGTTTCAGCGCTGGCTGCCGGTAACTGTGTGGTGATTAAACCATCCGAAATGACGCCCCACACGTCAGCGCTGATCAAGAAGTTGTGTGATGAGTTGTTTGATGAGAAGCTGGTAGCGGTATGCGAAGGTGGTGTGGAAGTTTCACAACAGCTGCTAAAGCTTCCGTTTGATCACATTTTTTTTACGGGCAGTCCGGCCATTGGCAAAGTAGTGATGCGGGCGGCTGCCGAACATCTAACCTCTGTTACCCTTGAGTTGGGCGGAAAATCTCCTGCGGTTATTACTGCTTCGGCAAATCTTAAGGATGCAGCAAAAAGAATTGCGGTATCCAAATACATTAACAACGGGCAAACCTGCATTGCTCCTGATTATGTGCTGGTGCATGAATCGGTTAAAACTGAATTTATTGAACAATTAAAGGTTCAGATCACTACACTTTTTAGCGAAAAGGGAAAGTCAATAGAGGGTTCACCATACTATGCACGTATCGTAAACGAAAGGCATTTTAAGAGGCTGAGTCAAATGCTTGAAGATGCTATAGAACGAGGAGCAGGGTTGAGTTTTGGCGGCACTGTAAAGGCTGATGAAAACTTTATACATCCCACAATTCTCACCGATGTACCTGCTCAGGCACGGGTGCTGGAGGAAGAGATTTTCGGCCCCATCTTACCGGTTAATTCTTTCTCAACCCTGGAGGCTGCAATTGCCCTTATAAATGAAAAGCCCAAACCTCTGGCCCTCTATATTTTCGGCTCCAATAAAAGCGAACAAAACCAGATTTTATCCCAAACCTCTTCCGGAGGTGTTTGTATCAATGATTGTGCGGTCCATTTTCTTCACCACAATCTTCCTTTTGGCGGGGTAAACAACAGCGGCATCGGTAAGGCGCACGGCCATTTTGGTTTTATGGCGTTCTCCAATGAAAAACCTGTATTGCGACAACGAAGCGGGTTAACCTCGTTTCAACCTTTTTACCCTCCCTACACCAAATCCGTTAAAAAAATGATGGATTGGCTTTTAAAATTCATCTGACGACAAGGCGCTGCTCCTCTCTTTAAATGAAGCGAATTAAACCTTCTGTTTTTGTAATTTTACAATCCATTCCAGTGTTATAAGAATAATTAAAATAGACTCCTTTTATGATGAAGAAAATTTTGATCGTTTTGGGCGTAGTGTTGATTATACTAGTCGCAGCTGCGTTTATTGTGCCCGTAGTTTTTAAAGACAAAATCAAAGCCGCTATGGATAAAGAACTGGCCAAGTCACTTAATGCAGATGTTGTTTTTGATGTAGACAAATTTAGTCTTAGCCTTTTTCGGAATTTCCCCAACCTTACAGCGGAAATGCGAGACTTCGGTGTGTTTAACCGCGAACCTTTTGCCGGAGAGTACTTGTTTGCCGCGGAAGCACTTCAGGTTGAAGTAAATCTTAAAAATGTTTTGTTTGGCGATCAGTTGCGACTTAAAGGGATTACACTTGTACGGCCGCTCATCAATATTAAGGTGTTGGAAGACGGTCGGGCAAATTACGATATTACTTTTCCGTCAGAGGAGGTTCAAGAAACTGAAAGTGCATCAGGAGAATTTTCATTTGGCATTGATCACTGGCAGGTGATTGATGGAGACATTGTGTACGATGACAGGTCTATTCCGTTTTTTATGGAACTTAGAAGCGTTAGTCATTCCGGAAGCGGAGATTTTACACAGGATGTTTTTGACCTGAAAACAACTACGATTGCCGATACCCTGATTGTTCGTTACGATGGGGTGGAGTACCTGACCAACAAGAGAGCTGAAGTGGCAGCGGTAATTTCGATCAGCGAAGATTATACGCGCTATAGTTTCAAAGAGAATCAGGCTAAGATCAATGACTTTGCCATGAGCTTTGACGGCTGGTTTAAAATGAATGAAAATGATTATGGAATGGACATTTCATTCAGCAGTCCGGAAAACACATTCAAGAGTATACTCTCCCTGGTTCCGGGTATGTACTCATCCGATTTCAAAAACATTCAAACCGATGGCGAACTGGCGTTTAATGGTTTTGTAAAAGGAACCTACAGCGAAACTCAAATGCCCGCCTTTCAGGTAAATCTGAAAGTGCATGACGCGATGTTCAAATATCCTGATCTGCCTACCCCAGTGAGCAATATTAATCTTGATATGTTGGTGGACAATAAAGATGGAGTGATAGACAATACGGTGATTGACATTAAAAAACTGCATATGGATTTTGGTGCCAATCCGTTAGATGCCCGCATGTTGATCAGCAAAATGTATCCCACGCAGGTTGATGGTAACGTGGTAGCTAAACTTAACCTGGCGGAGCTTTCTAAAATGTTTCCGGTTACCGGCCTGGACATGCGCGGAACCTATGCCATTAACCTGACAGCCAAAGGCGTTTATGATAGCCTGAAGAAAACAATCCCTTCCATTGATGCTGCAATGTCGCTGGCCAATGGCTATGTGAAAACTTCTGAGTTTCCGATACCCCTGGAAGATTTGAAATTTAGCGCCAGCGTAAAAAACAACTCAGGCAAAATGGCTGAAACAATTATTGCCGTGAAGGATTTTTCCATGACCATGGATGGGGAGAAATTCACAGCCGATTTATTGCTCCAGAACCTGGAAGACTACACCTGGGATCTTAAAGCGAATGGAGGCGTAGACCTGGAAAAGATTACAAAAATATTTCCGGTAGAAGGGATGACCGTAGCGGGTAAGGTAAAGGCCGATTTGCAAACCAAAGGTAAGATGTCGGACCTGGAGGCTGAGCGTTATGATAGGTTACCTACGAGCGGCAGCGCATCATTGAAAGACTTTAAATATTCTGCCAAGGATTTACCGTATAGTGTTACCCTTTCGCAGGCAGATATGAATTTCGATCCGCGCAAAATTGAACTCAGCAAACTCAACGGAACTATTGGCAAAAGTGATTTTGCCGTAAGCGGTTCTGTTTCAAATTATATCGGCTACCTGTTTGGCAAAAATGAATTGCTAAAGGGTACTATGAACTTTAGTTCCACATTACTTGACCTGAATGAGTTTATGGTTGATTCAGGTGAGACCACCGAAACATCGGAAAGTTATGGTGTTGTACCGGTTCCGGAGAACATCGACTTCGTGCTGAAGTCGAGTATTGCTACAGTGAAGATGATGGACTTTAACATCACCAACGCCAAGGGTGATATCATTGTTCGCAATGGGGTGGCAAACCTGAGTGGTTTATCGTTTAATTTATTAGGTGGTGCATTCACCGTAAATGGCGCGTATAATACGAAAGACATCGTTCACCCGAAATATGATTTCGGTTTGAAAATTGAAAACATGGCTATTGCCCAGGCCGCCTCAGGCTTCTCCTTGGTAAAAGCATATGCCCCAATGGCAGGCCTGATGTCCGGGAATTTCTCTACTGATTTTAAAATCAGTGGAGAACTGTTACAAGACATGATGCCGAATTTAAAAACAGTAAACGGAGATGGTCTTATAAAAGTAGCCCAGGCGGCACTTAAGGAGTCAAGTTTAATTTCAGGAATCACATCGCTGACAAAACTTGACGATACCAATGAGGTTACGTTACGTGATGTGCTGATGTCGGCATCGATTAGAGATGGCAAGCTGAGTGTGAAACCATTCAACGTTAGGTTTGGTCAATATGCCACATCAGTTGCCGGCAGCACCAGCATTGACGGAACCATAGACTATAGCCTTAAAATGGACGTGCCGGCCGGAAAATTGGGTACGCAGTTCAATAGTTTTGTAAGTCAGTATACCGGAGGAAAAAGTGATCCCAATGCCATGATACCTTTGAACATTGGGTTGGGGGGAACATTTTTAAGTCCGCAACCAAAACTTTTAATGACGGATCAAAAACAACAAGTTCAAGAGGCAGTAACCTCGGCAGTAAAGCAGGAAGCAGAAAAAAAAGCAACAGAGCTGGTATCGGGGTTATTGAAAAAATCGGCAGGTGATTCCAGCAAAACAGACAGCACTAAAACAACGGAAGATCCTAAGCAGAAAGTTGCCGAAGAAGGAATAAAGACCATTCAAAACTTACTGAAAAAGAAAAAAGGCAATTGATTTGGCAACCTCAGGGTTCAGCAAGTACTATACTGAACCCTGAGGTATACTTTTCCATATGCGGTAACCTCCTATGCCGGGAGGTTTTTTACTTTTATCCCAACCAAACAAAAATCCTGTATGAAGATTGTACTGAAAACATTTCTGATTCTTTTACTCGCTATAACTGCCGTTGCGCAGGAGAAAGTAGATACCGCAATGGTATCACGCATCAAGAAGGAAGGCTTTGAAAACTCACAGGTGATGAGCATTCTGGGAATGTTAACCGATGTGCATGGCCCGCGTTTAACCAATTCGCCCGGTTATAAAAAAGCAGCTGACTATACGAAGAAAACAATGGAGGCCTGGGGCTTGCAAAATGTTCATTTCGATATTTGGGATGAAGATTTCGGCCGTGGTTGGTACCTGAAAAAATTTAGCCTGCACGCCACGGCACCGGTTTATTTTCCGGTGATTGCTTTTCCAAAAGCATGGACACCCGGTATTAAAGGAACTATGCAGGCTGATGTGGTCTATCTGGATATTAAGAAGGAAGAAGACCTGGAGAAATACAAAGGCAAACTGAAAGGAAAAATCGTATTGTTTAGTTTACCAACACCTGTAAAACCCGGCTTTGAACCTGACGCAAGACGGTTGGACGATAAAGACTTACTGCAGTTGGCCAACTCAGGTGCCACCGAAGCCTTTACCGGAAGAAGGTTTACTGCGCCAACGGAGCCCCAGCGCCTGGCTTACATGAAATGGGATTTATGTACCAAAGAAGGAGTGATTGCCGTTTTGGAAGCCAGCCCCAACTCACGATTGGAGGATGGCACAGTAACGGTTGCCGCAGCCACCGTCCCCTATCCCGCTGAGACTGCCTTTGCCGATCGCCTTTCATCACGTCATCCCAATGCTCCGAAAATACTTCCGCAAGTTGTAGTAGCTGCCGAGCATTATAATCGTATGGTGCGCCAGCTCCAGAGTGGCCAACCGGTAAAAATGGAATTAACATTAGAGACAGAGTTTACACCAAACGAAAAAGGCTTTAATGTGATTGCCGAAATTCCGGGCACGGATTTAAAAGATGAAGTAGTAATGATTGGCGCCCACCTTGACTCATGGCACAGCGGCACCGGTACCACCGACAATGCATCCGGCTCGGCCGTAATGATGGAGGCTATGCGTATCATAAAATCATTAGGTGTTAGTCCGCGCAGAACCATACGCATTGGCTTGTGGGGCGGTGAAGAACAAGGCCTGTTAGGTTCGCGTAATTATGTGAAGCGCATATACGGTGTTCGTGATGGTGAAACTATAACGTACAAACCCGGTGCAGAAAAATTCTCGGTATACTTTAATATGGACAACGGCACCGGCAAATACCGTGGCGTGTACATGCAAGGCAATGAAAATGCCCGGTCCGTGTTTCGCGAGTGGCTCAAACCATTTGAAAAGTTAGGAGCGGCAACGTTAACCCCGCGTAACACAGGTGGCACAGATCATTTATCGTTTGATGGGATTGGCTTACCGGGGTTCCAGTTCATTCAGGATCCGATTGAGTACAGCACCCGCACCCACCATACCAGTATGGATTTGTACGACAAAGCCATTGAAGATGATTTGAAACACAACGCAGTCATGACAGCCGCCTTTGCCTGGCTGGCCGCTAACCGCGATGAACTGTTTCCGAGAAAGGATTAGCCATACTCGAAGAATAATAGGAGTGACGCAAACAGCAAGGATTAGTTTATGTTGAGTATTAGAAATTTTTAATGGAACTTTTTTTGAGAGACCATTAAGAATCAAAAATTTTAAATAAACAAACCCCCCGTTGTTTATGAAAAAGTATAGCTTATTGTTATTTCTGGCGCTGGCGTTCAACGCCTGTGTTAATGATGAAGAATTTAACAAGAAAGTAGAGGACCTCCTCCTGCCCCGCGTGTTAAATGGCAGACTGTATTTTGAAACACCTCAGGCTTATCTGCAATTTATTGGTAACACAATTGTCTGATTTATCAATGAGGGTCTTACTTGCAAGCATATTTTGTTTAGTGTCAATTTCCGTTCTTGCACAATTCAAAGATCAGGTGCGGGTGCAAATATTCGGGCTTGTGCGTAACCAACAATTGCGTGAAACCGACACTGGAGGATATTTTATTGGTGGAGAATATACCCGCAGGCTGAACTTTGGTGCTACAGTATTGTGGGATTTTGAAGAACGCTGGGCCGTTATGCTGGGCGTTCAAAAGGTTTCATTTGTTGATGATGTAAACTTTTGGTTTAGGAACGGTGAGATTATTTTACTTGTACGTTCCAATCCTTACAATGGCCCGGCTTTTTTAACTGGGATCGAGCGAACACTTGTCCAGCGTAGCCGTTGGAGATTAGGGTCACAGGCTCGGTATCAATTTGCCGTAATGGATGCCAGTCAGGGTGGATTATCATTTGGGAGGGCTGTCAATTCAACACAAGCAATACAAATTGATTATTCAGCGACCAAAGATGTACTTAAAAGTAATTTCCATTCCCTTGGTTTAGCCTTGTATGCGCATTACCGCATCTCCCCACGTTTTTGGTTGGTGTATGAGTACAGTTATATGGTTGCCTTGAACCGGTCGCCAGTAGTGGAGATGAATGTGGAATATGAAGTAACTACCGGGGGCACTACTGAACAATTCACTGCACGAACGCGTGCTAATGGTACTGCTCGTCAACATGCTATAGGATTGCAATTTTCCTTTTGATTAGACTTTAATTAGCAAAACCTTTGCGCCTCTCCGTCTTTGCGGTGAAACCTTTCAACCGTAACGATGTGAAGGCGCAAAGTTTTTATACCTGCTTGTATCGAAAGCAATCCACCAGGTGATCGTTCACCAGCCCGCACGCTTGCATGTGCGCGTAGATAACCGTGCTGCCTACAAACTTGAATCCACGCTTCAGTAAATCTTTACTCAGCGCATCCGACTCTTTTGAGGTAGGCTTGATCTGTTTTAATGTTTTCCATTTATTCACAATCGGCTTTCCGTTCACAAAACGCCAGATGTAATCACTGAAACTTCCAAACTCTTTCTGAACCTCAAGAAAGCGTTTGGCATTGTTCACAGCGGCATAAATCTTTAAGCGATTGCGTACAATTCCGGGATCAAGTAAAAGCTTCTCCAATCGTTTCTCGGTAAAACGGGCAACTTTCTCCGGATCAAAGTCAGCAAAGGCTTTTCGGTAACCTTCGCGTTTTTTGAGAATGATCTCCCAGCTTAAGCCGGCCTGCGCGCCTTCCAATATCAAAAACTCAAAATGGGTGCGGTCATCGTGCACCGGAACGCCCCATTCGGTATCGTGGTATTCAATGTATTGTTCAAATTTCAGGCACCAAGGGCAGCGCGTCTTTTCTTTTGCAGGCATAAGTTGTTGAAGTTAGCGGAACAAAGTATGTTTGAAGCAGTGACAACAGTGTGTCAGCATTATTAAAATTAATGTAAAAGTCTTATGAAAAAATTGATCGCCTTAATTTGCTTCAGCCTCGTAGTATTTTTTGTCTCCGCCCAGGATCCGGAAACAAAGCTTAAAGAATTGAAGATTGAGCTGTTTAAACCCGTGGCGCCTATGGCTAATTACGTTCGTGCAGTGCGTACAGGCAACCTTATTTACCTGGCTGGTCACGGACCAACCCGCGCAGACGGCACGAATATTCAAGGAAAAGTAGGAAGGGATTTAACCGTTGAACAAGGCTACGATGCTGCCCGCCAAACCGGAATAGCGTTGCTATCTACATTAAAGTCAGAGATTGGTGATTTGAGTAAAGTGAAACGAATTGTTAAGGTACTGGGCATGGTAAACTGTACGGAGGATTTTAAGGACCAACCCAAAGTAATCAATGGATTCTCTGACTTGATGGTTGCTGTATTCGGAGAAAAAGGAAAACATGCACGATCAGCCGTAGGCATGTATGCACTGCCTTCAAACATTGCTGTAGAAATTGAAATAATTGTTGAGGTTGAGTAAGAAAACTCCGGTATTCTTCGTGGCCAGGAGGGTACAAAGTTTCTGGATGTTTAAAGAATATTTTAATTTGTTGCGTTACCAGACTTTTTTGTTGTAAACCCTCATGTCATGCAGCTTGGATTAATCGGATTAGGAAAAATGGGCTACAACCTGGCCCTGAATTTTAAGCGTAATGGTCATGCGGTTGTAGCCTACGACACCAGCAAGGCCGCTATGGAGCGCATACAATCGGAAGGAATCAACACGGTTTCCTCCATTGCCGAATTGGCAGAAAAACTTCCCGGCCGAAGAGTTATCTGGATTATGGTGCCTGCAGGCAATACGGTTGACATTATCATCAACAACCTGAATGACTACTTGCATAAGGATGATATATTGATTGATGGGGGCAACTCTAATTTTAAAGACACACAAAGGCGGGGCCGCGACCTGGAAAAAATCGGTATTCATTTACTCGACTGTGGTACAAGTGGTGGTGTAACGGGCGCCCTGCATGGCGTGTGCACCATGATTGGCGGATCGCCTGAAGCGTATCAGTATTGCGAATCGTTGTTTACCTCTATATCCGTTCCTGGCGGGTCATTGTATTGTGGAAAAAGTGGCTGTGGCCATTTTGTAAAAATGGTGCACAATGGTATTGAGTATGGCATGATGCAGGCGATCGCTGAAGGATTTGAGGTGATGAATAAATTCAATCCCGATTTTGATCTGGCCGCCATCGCCAACGTCTGGAATCATGGTTCTGTCGTACGAAGCTGGTTGATGGAACTTTCGCAGCATGCGCTGGAGAAGGATAAAAATCTGGAGTCTATAAAAGGCGTAGCACATTCTTCCGGGGAAGGAAAATGGACGGTAGAAACCGCGTTGGAGATGGGTGTGCCCATTCCGGTTATCACCATGTCATTGCTTATGCGCTACCGTACCCAAAACGAAGACACTTTTTCAGGGAAGTTGGTGGCCGCACTGCGCAATGAATTTGGTGGCCATGCGGTGGAAAAGAAATAATTTTACAATTCGATCAACGCCTGCTCAATATCCCGGATCAAATCATCAGCCTCCTCAATACCTACCGATAAGCGCACCAGGTTATCCGTCACATTAATCTTTGCACGCTCCGCTGCAGTCATCTTTGCATGCGAGGTTCGTACCGGTGAACAAATCGTACTCTCCACACCCCCCAGGCTTAACGCACGCTTAATTAATCGCAGGCGATCCATAAAGGCATGCGGATCGCCCTGAACTTCAAACGAAAGCATGCCACCGAACCCACCGGGCATCTGTGCTTTTGCAATTTCATGACCAGGGTGATCGGGAAGACCAGGATAGTAGACCCTTCCGACTTTTTGATTTGCCTTTAACCAACCTGCAAGCTTCAAGGCATTTTCATTTTGCTGACGAACCCGTAACACAATGGTTTTCAAACTGCGCTCTACCAACCAGCAGGTATGGGCGTCCAACGAACCACCAAAGTGAAAGGCGCTGCTCCATATTTTTTTAATGTGCTCTTTGGATCCTACTGCAGCACCACAGCATAAATCACTGTGCCCGCCAATGTATTTCGTACCGCTGTGCGTAACCACATCAATCCCCAGGTCAATAGGGTTTTGATTTACCGGTGAAGCAAAGGTGTTGTCGATTATGGTAACAATACTATGCTTCTTCGCAATAGCCGATACAGCTTTTATATCGGTAATGGTTAGGGTAGGGTTGGAGGGTGTTTCTATATAGATCACCTTTGTATTGGGCTTAATGGCCTTTTCAAATTCCTGAGGTTTTGTTCCGTCTACCAGCGTATACTCAATGCCATAGCGGGGAAATTCAACCGTAACAGCATTAAATGTTCCTCCATACAGGTCGTTTTGCAAAACTGCATGATCGCCTTGCTTCAAAAAAGCAAACAGGGATGTCATGATGGCCGCCAGGCCAGAACTGAAAATGAGACCATCTTCACCATTTTCAAGGGCGGCTATTTTTTGTGCCACAGCACGTTGGTTGGGGGTGTTGAAATAGCGGGGGTATTGTGTTTCGCCAGTCCCTTCATAGTCGTAAGCAGATGATGGAAAAATCGGGTTGACGATTCCTTTATGAACCGAATCACCGGCTGAACCGGAATGAACACTTTGGGTTAACTTCGAACGTGAAAATGCCATGGAAATATTTTTCTGTAAAAGTATGGTAACGGATTCAAACTTTAGTGTTGATTATTTGACTGACCAGCTGATTTATTGGATCGGTCAATTTTTGATTGATTATATTGCTCGGCCAAATCAACCATAGCATGCGACAAATATTTCTTCTTCTGATTTTTATATCAGCAGTCACTACAAATGCCCAAGTGGGTATAATTAAAGAAAGCCTGAAACTCAAAAGTGCCATACTCGGTAAAGAGGTTGAGTATAGCCTTTACCTTCCTCCCGATTATGACCAAAGCAACCGCAGGTATCCGGTACTCTATCTTCTGCATGGCTATACGGATGATGAAACCGGTTGGACACAATTTGGTGAAGTAAAAGCAATTGCCGACAAGCAACTGCAGAATATGGAAATGACTTCCATGATTATTGCCATGCCCGATGGCGGGGTAAGCTGGTATATTAACAGTGCCGATGGAAAAGTGAAGTATGAAGATTTTTTTATCAAGGAGTTTATCCCACATATTGATGCTTCGTTGCGCACACGAGCAGAGAAACGTTATCGTGGTATAGCCGGCCTTTCCATGGGCGGGCATGGCACTATGATTATGGCCGTTAAGTACCCCAACCTTTTTGCCGTTGCCGCGCCACTAAGTGCCGGTATTTTCACCCGCGATGAGTTGGTTAACATGCCTGATGAAAGCTGGGATAATGTGTTTGGGCCTCCCTATGGTAAAAATAAAGGGGAGACCAGGGTAACTGATCATTTGAAAAAGAACTGGATACTTTCATTGGTTAACGATGCCCAGGCCGATGACCTGAAAAAAGTGAAGTACTATATTGATTGTGGTGACAAAGACTTCCTGATTAAAGGTAACATGGAGCTTCATTCAATTTTAATCGACAAGAAAGTTCCGCACGAATTTAGGGTTCGTGAAGGAATCCATAACTGGGATTACTGGCGCACAGCTTTGCCGGAGGTTTTCAACTTTGTTTCGAAGTCTTTTCATCAGTAAAGCATAATACTGCACCGTACCAGCGCCTGGCCTATGAGCCAATAAGAAACCCCTCTTTCATCATTGAATAGTACTAAAACCATGTCCTTTCGGCATGTTATTTAACCTTTAACATTTCATTATCAATGGGTTACAGTAAACTTTTCTGACAGATAAACGTTATATTTACTGTAACAACCACTAAATCGATGACAACAGCCACCCAAAAACTTCAGATTCTGGAGTCACTGGACGCCTTGGATCAATCGCAGTCGGAAAAAGTACTGGCATACATAAAAAATATGCTGGTTGCTTCGAAAGACGAAAGTCAGTACAAACGCTTTAAACGCGAGGCTATGAAGGAGATTCGCAAGGCGTTGAAAACTGATCGAAGTCTGAAGCTTCAGGCTTAAGCGTCTGGCCGGTCTTCTTCAAAAACTGCAGACCCGCCTTTGGGTCTGACACTACCCTCTTCTCTCTTCCGTAAAATGCTTCATGTACAGCTAACAGAAAATTATTTTCTGTTTAATCTGTCCTGCCTATCCGCATCCAAACTTAAATTTTTACATCAGTGCGAGCGGTAGCGAAGCCTGTCTGCCGAACAGGCAGGCAATCGTGGTCAATTATTATTTTGGATTTAAACGGATACTCATAATCCGTTTCCCTGTTTTTGATTCAAACACTATTCGTGCTGAACATACTTCTCCCATTTTTCCAATACCGCAGTGAAGTCATCGGGTAATTCTGAGCTGAACTGCATGAAGGTTTTGGTTTTTGGATGAATGAAGCCCAGCGTTTTTGCGTGTAGTGCCTGTCGTGGAATAATTTTAAAACAGTTATCAACAAACTGACGATACCTGGTAAATACGGTGCCTTTCAAAACCTGGTTACCTCCGTACATGGCATCATTAAACAATGGATGGCCGAGGTACTTCATGTGTGCGCGTATCTGGTGGGTGCGGCCGGTCTCCAGCCTGCACTCAATCAACGAAACATAGCGAAGATCTTTTAACACCTTATAATGTGTAATGGCGTGCCTTCCCATATTTCCATCCGGGAAGGCAACCGTAACACGCCTGTCTTTCAGACTTCTGCCAACATGAACATTGATTGTCCCTTCCGGAGGATCAGGAATACCCCATACCAAAGCATAATAGGTCCGCTCAATCGAGTGATCGAAGAACTGTTTTGCAAGGGAAGTCATGACGTGCTCAGTTTTGGCAATAACCAAAAGTCCTGATGTATCTTTATCAATACGATGGACAAGCCCGGGCTTACCTTCGTTGCCCGGCAGTTGCGGGAGGTTTTGAAAATGGTAGGCCAGCGCGTTCACCAATGTTCCGCTCCAATTCTGATAGGCAGGATGCACCACCATGCCCGCAGGTTTATTAACGACCAGCAACGTGTCGTCTTCATACACGATATTGAGCGTAATGTTTTCAGGCACAACATCGGTGTCGCGTGGCGGCTCAGGAAAGGAAATAACAATAACATCGTTGGGACGAACCTTGTAATTGGATTTAACCGGCTTATCATTAACCGTAACAAACCCATCGTCAATCCCTTTTTGAATTTTAGATCGGGTGACATTGGCCAGCCGGTCGTTCAAAAATTTATCAATACGCAGCAGACTTTGCCCGTCATCGGCTACTATGCGATGGTGTTCGAACAGTAACTCTTCTTCCGCATCTTCGGGTAACACAGTTTCTTCTGACATTGGTGTAAAAGTAGACAAAGATAAAGGGATATGCGTGTGTAAACTTTTCTTCAAATGGTTTTCAATTTGAGATCATACTGGTTTCTTTGCCGGCATGATCGCCAGACGTAATTGCTTTTTAGTTTTTCTCCTGCTGATTGGCTGTGGAAGGTCATCGAATATCCAGAGTGATTTATTTGAGCCGGGTAGAATTGCCGGGGTGCTTGACTCCCCCAAAATTGATGAAGCCTCCGGTATGGCGGCCAGCCATATGAATCCCGGTATGTTATGGACGCACAATGACAGCGGTGACAAGGCAAGAATATTTTTAATTGATACGCTGGGCAGGCATCGGGCAACCGTGTGGTTAGGCGGTGCTGTAAACCGTGACTGGGAAGATATTGCTGTGGGGCCCGGCCCCGAAAGGGATAAGACTTATGTTTACGTAGGGGATATTGGCGACAATCTGGCCAAGTATGAATACAAATACATTTATCGTTTTCAGGAGCCTGTTATTCCTATACAAGACACAACCATTGACCTTGAGCAGGTAGATTCCATAAAATTTACACTGCCGGATGGTATTCGCGATTGCGAAGCGCTGATGATTGATCCGGATACAAAAGATCTCTACATTTTTTCGAAGCGTGAGGCTGCCGTTAACCTATACCGGTTACCCTATCCTCAATCAACCAGCGAAATTATGGTGGCTGAAAAAGTTTTGGAAGCCCTTCCGTTTACACTGATTGTTGCAGCTGATTGGTCGGCCGATGGAGCCGAAATACTACTTAAGGATTATGAGCAGGTATATTATTGGAGAAGAAAAAATAATGAAGCGATTACCGAACTACTGCAAGCACCCCCTGTGGTGTTACCCTATCACCAGGAACCCCAAGGCGAAAGTATTGCTTTTGATTACCATGGAAAGGGATACTTCACCTTAAGTGAGAAGGCCAAAGGAGTGAAGCCGACATTAATGTTTTACCAAAGAATAGCACACAGAACGAAAAACCAATAGCTAAATAACCCCTTGTTCTTTCATTGCATTGGCTACCTTTAAAAATCCGGCAATGTTAGCGCCTACCATATAATTACCAGGTTTGCCGTACTCATTGGCAGCAGCCAGGCAGGTATCATGAATGTTTTTCATGATGTCCTGAAGTTTTGAGTCCACTTCTTCGCGTGTCCAGTTGGCGCCCATAAAGTTTTGGGTCATTTCCAGGCCGGAGGTAGCTACACCACCGGCATTAGAGGCCTTGCCGGGAGAATACATTACCCCATTGTCGATTAAAATATTGATGCCTTCAATGGTGACAGGCATGTTGGCACCTTCGCCTACCAGTTTAATACCGTTTTTCACCAGGTTGTTGGCATCTTTGCCGTTCACTTCATTTTGTGTGGCGCACGGAAAGGCACAGTCGGCTTTGATGTTCCATAGCGGATTATGATCGGCCTTCGGATCAATATCGTGATAGACTGCACTTTTATATTTATCGGCATATTCTTTTATGCGGCCACGTTTTTCGTTTTTCAGCGTTTTTAAAAACTCAAGTTTTTCTTTTGTAATGCCGGCTTCATCGATAATATACCCGGATGAATCTGACGCAGTGATTGCTTTGCCGCCCATCTTATTAATCTTTTCAATGGAATATTGCGCTACGTTGCCAGACCCGGAAACCAGACAGGTTTTGCCCTTAATCGAATCGCCTTTGGTATGCAGCATATTTTCAGCAAAGTAAATAAGCCCGTACCCGGTTGCCTCTGTACGAATCAAACTTCCGCCCCAGCCAATGCCCTTACCGGTAAATACACCTGTAAATTCATTTTTAATTTTTTTGTAAGCGCCAAACAGATAACCGATTTCACGGCCGCCTACTCCAATATCACCTGCAGGTACATCTAACCGGTGGCTGATGTGGCGCGACAGTTCGCTCATAAACGCCTGGCAGAATTTCATGATTTCAGTTTCCGATTTTCCTTTCGGATCAAAGTCGGAACCACCCTTGCCGCCACCCATGGGTATGCCGGTTAAGGCATTTTTAAAAATCTGCTCGAAGGCCAAAAACTTTAGTACGCTTGGTGTTACTGAAGGATGGAACCGAAGACCACCTTTATATGGTCCAATGGCGCTGTTCATTTGCACACGATAACCGCGGTTCACATGAATTTCACCTTTATCATCAAGCCAGGTTACACGGAATGAAATCATACGTTCCGGTTCCAGCATCCGCTCCAGTATTTTTAATTTTTGAAGCTCTTTATTTTTTTCAATGGCCGGCCAGATTGAGACAATTACTTCTTCAGCGGCTTGTAAAAATTCTGGTTCGTTAGGGTTTCGTTGCTTTATCAGATCAAGGATGTCGTTTTGCATAGGGTTATTTTTTATCCAATTTAGCAGAAGTCTTAGGAATGCAAACGTATTAGCAAAGCAGATTTTAAGTTTTGCAACGGAGCCCCATAAACTTGTGTAATTTCCGGCATGGAAAGAAAATTAATACATCCGAAGAGCCCGGAATTTTCGAGAGTCATAACCGGAGTTTGGCGCTGGAGTGCTTTATCCACTGATGGTATAGAAGCATTGATAAACACCTCGCTTGAACATGGAATTACCACGTTCGACCATGCGGATATCTACGGAAATTATTCCTGCGAGGAACTGTTCGGTAAAGCTATTGCCAATCGGCCAGCCTTGCGGAATACAATTCAGTTGGTAACCAAATGTGGTATTAAACTGCTGTCCGATAAAAGACCAGAACACCGGATTAAACATTACGATACATCAAAAGAGCATATCATCCGATCGGTTGAGAATTCACTGCGCAATTTAAAAACCGATTACCTCGATTTACTGTTGCTGCATCGCCCTGATCCGCTGATGAATCCAGCAGAAGTGGCGGAAGTATTTAGTAAACTAAAACAATCCGGGAAGGTTTTGTTTTTTGGAGTTTCAAATTTTACAGCCCCACAGGTTGAGTTGTTGTCAAGTTACCTACGCGATCCACTGGTAACGAATCAGATTGAAATTTCTCTGTTTTATCATCAACTGCTTTTTGATGGCACGGTGGATACATTGATGAAACATCAGATTTCTCCCATGGCCTGGTCACCCTTGGGTGGAGGTAAATTTTTTGCAGAAAATGAAATTCAAAAACAATTGGAAACCTTTGCTCAACGCTACGCATGCAGCATCAGCCAGTTGTTACTGGCTTGGTTACTAAGACACCCATCAGGTATTTTTCCGATTTTGGGTACAACCAACCCAAGCAGGTTGACTGAAGGAGCTAAGGCGCTAACTGTTCAATTGGATAAACAGGATTGGTTTGCCATGTTAAAGCTGGTTACGGGTAGGGATGTAGCGTGAACCTCTTTGTTCAATTAATTGTATCTTTGGTATGATGAAGCCGACACTTGACAGCCCGCCCCGCACGCTTATGGAAGTTTACAAAAGCCTTCCGGAGGGTACGTTGGTGGAGTTAATTGAAAATAATATCTACATGTCCCCTGCCCCGCTATATAATCATCAAAAAACACTACAAAAAATTTTTGTTAGCCTTGACAGCAATGTAACTGAAAAAGGTTTGGGGGATGTGCTGATTGCTCCCTTCGATGTTTATTTGGATGAAGAATCAAATGCCGTTCAACCCGATATTATAGTTGTTTTGGGAGCAAATCAAAAAATTATTGATAAACAGGGTCATATACACGGAGCGCCTGATATGATTATTGAGATTCTTTCGGATGGGAATAAAGATCATGATAAAATAAAAAAGAGAGCACTTTACGAACGCTTTGGGGTAAAAGAGTATTGGATGGTTGACCCAGAAACAAAACTAGCCACCGGACTTACCCTGAAAAATCAGAAATATGAGCCCATTGCGGAACAGGAAGGTAAAATCAGCTCCCTTCTGCTCAACACCGAAATTTCTTTTTAAGCCGAAACAGAATTAATCTGCTGTTGTCTGGTAACAATCCTTCCTTCATTTTTGTATTCTTCATAAAAATTCATGGCGCGGGCACTAGCGGAGAAAAAAGTAAAGAATTCAACGGGTTTCGAATTCATAGAAATTATTGGTGCGCGCGAGCACAACCTCAAGAATGTTAACCTTTCTTTTCCGCGCAATAAGCTGGTTGTCATAACCGGCATCAGCGGAAGTGGAAAATCGTCACTGGCTTTTGATACCATATATGCGGAAGGGCAGCGCAGGTACATGGAAAGCTTTTCGGCCTATGCCCGCAGTTTTTTGGGCAACCTTGAACGGCCCGATGTAGACAAGATCAACGGACTTAGTCCGGTTATATCCATTGAGCAAAAAACTACCTCAAGAAATCCGCGGTCAACGGTGGGCACCGTTACGGAGATTTATGATTTTATGCGCCTGCTGTTTGCCCGTACGGCAGAGGCATACTCTTACCTGAGCGGAGAAAAAATGATCCGGCAATCGGAGGATCAGATACTCGATGCCATTCTCCAAAATTTTAAAGGCAAAAAATTAATCCTGCTGGCCCCCATAGTGAAAGGCCGTAAAGGGCATTACCGCGAATTGTTTCAACAGATACGTAAACAAGGGTTTACCAAAGTACGGGTGGATGGCGAATTGCTTGACATAACGGCCAAAATGCAGGTTGACCGCTACAAGATACACGACATTGAAGTGGTTATTGACCGGATTGTGGTAGATGCTAAAGATCGTGCACGTATAGGGCAATCCATAAATCGTGCACTCAAAGAAGGTAAAGGTGTGATTATGGCGCTGGATGAACACCAAAAGCCTCATCACTTTTCAAAATTTTTGATGGATCCAACCACCGGACTTTCCTACGATGAGCCTGCACCCAACACATTTTCGTTTAACTCACCCTATGGTGCCTGTCCGGTATGCAATGGGTTAGGCCAGGTGGAAGAAATAACAGAAGAATCTGTAATACCAGACAAAAAATTGAGCATTAGCCGTGGCGGTATTTTACCACTGGGTGAATACCGCGACATCTGGATTTTCAAAAAGGTTGAAGCCATTCTAAAACGATACAAACTTACCCTAAGCACACCCATTAAAGACATACCAAAAGATATACTGAAGGTATTGCTTTATGGCGATGATGTTCCGGTAGCGGTGGCTTCGGTGAAATATCCGGGTACGGAATGGAATACCCGCTTTGAAGGCATCGTAAATTTTTTGGAAAAGCAACGCGATGAGGGATCAGAAGCCATTAAGCGTTGGGTTGAAGATTTTATGATTGTGAAGACTTGTCCGGAATGCCACGGAGCAAGGTTGAAAAAGGAATCTCTTCACTTCATTATTGATGGAAAGAACATTGCCCAACTGGCAGCACTCGACATAAAAAAACTCAATGATTGGTTTACGGATTTGGAAATCCGACTCAACGAAAAGCAACGCACCATTGCCATTGAAGTGCTGAAAGAAATCCGCAAGCGCATTGGCTTTTTGCTGGATGTTGGCCTTGAGTACCTGAATCTTGACCGCCCGTTACGCACCCTTAGTGGAGGTGAAGCGCAACGCATTCGCTTGGCAACCCAAATCGGTACGCAGTTGGTTGGGGTACTGTACATTCTGGATGAACCGAGTATTGGCCTGCATGCACGTGACAATGTGAAATTGATAAAAGCATTAAAAGATCTGCGCGACCTGGGCAACTCCGTAATTGTGGTGGAGCATGATAAGGACATGATGCTGGAGTCGGACTACATCATTGATATTGGGCCTGGAGCCGGGCGTCATGGTGGTCAGGTAGTGGCACAAGGCGATCCGGCTGCGTTCTTGAAATCAAAAAGCACTACTGCTCAATACCTGCAAGGTAAATTAGCTATTCCCTATAACCCTGAACGAAGAGTTGGTACTGGTGAATCGCTACGGTTAACGGGTGCGAGTGGCAATAACCTGAAGACGGTGGACCTGGAAATTCCCCTCGGTGCGTTCACCTGCATTACGGGTGTTTCGGGCAGCGGAAAGTCAACCTTGATTCACGATACACTTTACCCGATTTTGAATCAGCATTTCTTCAATTCTCGAAGAGAGCCCTTGCCCTTTAAAAAAGTAGAGGGCCTTGAGCATATAGACAAAGTAATTGAAGTCGATCAGTCGCCCATCGGCAGAACTCCACGATCAAACCCGGCCACCTACACCGGTGTGTTTACCGACATTCGCGATTTGTTTGCCCAATTACCGGAAGCAAAAATCCGCGGGTATAAACCTGGACGATTTTCATTCAATGTAAAAGGCGGAAGATGCGAAACCTGTGAAGGTGCCGGCCTGCGCCTGATTGAAATGGAGTTTTTACCCGATGTGTATGTGCATTGCGAAACCTGTAAGGGCAAGCGCTACAACCGCGAAACGTTGGAAGTTCGCTTTAAAGGAAAATCCATTTCGGATGTGCTGGACATGACCGTGGAGGAGGCCGTTACGTTTTTTGAAAACCAACCCAAGATCTTACGCAAGATCAAAACCCTGCATGATGTTGGGCTGGGCTACATCTCACTTGGCCAGCATGCCACCACATTATCCGGAGGTGAAGCGCAACGCGTGAAACTGGCTACCGAACTTTCAAAACGCGATACAGGAAAAACATTTTACATTCTGGATGAGCCGACCACGGGACTACATTTTCAGGACATTGCCCATTTATTGGATGTGTTGCAAAAGTTGGTAGACAAAGGCAATACCGTGTTGGTGATTGAGCACAATCTGGATATAATCAAAGCGGCAGATTACCTTGTTGATCTTGGTCCGGAAGGAGGTGAGCAGGGAGGGCGTATTGTGGCAAAAGGAACACCGGAACAGGTATCGAAAAACCCGGCCAGTTATACGGGCAAATTTTTAAAGGCGGAATTAAATTAACTTTACGCACGTTAACGCCTGTACATGAACGCTCAAACACGACAATATCTATTCGGATCAATTTTTCTGGCTGTTGGCGGGTACCAGTTTTACCTGAACGATATGTTGGAGTTTTCACTTTACCTCTGTGCCGGATCGGCTTTTATTGTAAATGCATTGGTCAACGAGCCGCGGCTGTTTGCCTATAAAAAAGCGTTGGTTATGATAACCTGGGCGCTGATTATCGCCTCCGGAATCTTATTCTTCTATTTGTTACGGTACAAATTTTTCTGACTTAAGGATTATAACTTTACAATTTTTGTTGCGAACACGCTTGTTGTTGATTTAATGACGAGAATATACAGACCGGATGCCAAATCTGAAGTGTCAAGTTCATAGTACGTATCCCAAACCCGCAATTGTTTTATTTGCTTTCCTGCTGTGTCATAAAGCTGGACCGAATAGTTATTGACACAAGCCTGTGTGATTTCAAAAATCAGCAAATCCTGGACTGGATTAGGATAAATTCTAAAGAATTTTTCAATACATGGAGCGTTTGGATTTTGTTCAGGTGAATTGTTTTGAAAAATTGACTGTATAAAATTTGGGAGATCGGTATTGACCCGGCCAGAGCCAAAGTCGAATTTTGAAATACTGACATCACATGCATATCCTTTGGCATTTGGATTTCTTATTATAAAAACTGAATTTCTTGATATCTGGTCATCGGAAGAGCTAGGTGAACCGGCTCCATATAATCTGCCATCCGGCCCCAGTTGAAAGCTAAAGTTGGCAAACCCGGCACCGAAATCATATCTGTCCATAAAGGGGTTACTGCCCAGTAAACCGGTTCGTGATGAAAGGATATCAGGCTCATTTAAATCAAACTGAAACAAATAATCGTAAGTTTCTGGCGTGACGTGATAGCCGTGAAGGTAAAGTTTACGACTGTCTGACGAAAATGAAACACCATACTGCATCGTATAGTCTCCCAGCGATTGTGGATTGCTGATTTCACCGGTGGCATTGTTAAAATCGAATAGTTGAAATGGTTTAGGGGATATAAAGGAGCGCAGGGTTACGGCTAACTTTGTGCCATCAGGGGAGGCTTTCATGTGACCTTGAGCTTGTACAATACCATCTTCCGCTTCATGTACAGCGCCAATAGAATACACTGCGTGTTCTGTAATCCCCTCATATGTTATCAGGTACACAATAAACCTGTTGCTGTTAAATTCGTGGGTAATCAGCCAGTAATCTGTTTTGTTATAATGTGAAACGGCCGCAATTTTTTCGGAAGCCTCTTCAAGTAAGAGAATGTTTTTTGTTTCAGGAATAATATCACCCAGTCCACCATTTACAGACATATCCACTATTGAATAAAATATTTTAGCGCCTTCAAGTGTATAAAAGTTGGCCCGAATGAACGTAAATAGGTAGTACCTGTGTGTTGAGTTGGGAACAGGTACTGCATATGCGATGTTAGTGGCATTTCGGGTTCCTGTCAGATTGTTTCCGTTTGGCATAACCTCGTGATTTCTGTTCCATACATTTTCTCCATTGCTATAGAACAGGAGTTGTCCCGTTTCTCCATCAGAGACCACCGCAGGTGCTCCAGCAGCAATCATTTGACCATCAGTTAGCGGTACGGGGTTATTTTTCTCAAAAGTCAACCCGGCCCTTTCACCAAAGTACCAATTATTGGCTTCTTTTTGTGAGAAAGCCACGAAACCAAAAAGTATAAGTACAATGATGATAGTAGTCTTTTGCATGAGAAGATAAATTCTCGCAGTTTTTTGCTGCGAGAATTTATTAAGATAGCAACTATTAAGGAATTGATTGTTGAGTGCTCAAGCTTCCCTGTGCTGAAGAAAGAGAGTCCGAGCAGTCAGTTGGACCGACTACTCCAATTATCCCAAAAGGGGGTAGAGATGAGTCAGTAGTGATACCGATAAGAGTACTTCCATTAATTGAATCGCTGCAACCACCTGAAAACCCATATGCAAGTACAACACAATAGGCAACATTTTGGTTACAGCACCATGAGCTGGAATATGTAATTCTTATACGATACTGCGTACTGGGCGATACAGCCGATGCAGATATTGGCGTACCTCCCATAGTCTCAAGTTGGACAGTATAAGAGTTGGTTTGAGGGCATGATTGATGAATATCACTATCATAATCAATCTCATAATCAGAACTTTTGAATGCCGAACAAATTAATAGAACGGCAAGCACGGGGAACAAAGTCACTCTTTTCATTTTTTTTGAATTTTAAGTGAAACATGGTTAGCCAACTCAGATAAAATTTGATTGTTCTCTTTAAACATTCACATCCTTTTTTATTTTAAATCTTTTATAAGTGAATATCGCGGTTTGGTTGGGATCAATCTGATAAATTTGTTGTCATCTTTGTACATTGACATTTTGAAACACTTTATCTTTACTAAAGTTTAAATACTCTCTATATGAATTTTATAACGAATGGTGTATGTCTTGTATTGGATGAAATCTGTTTTTTTTTCTGAAAAAGTTACATCCTTTATATGGTCGACAATAAAAAACGACTTTACTGGATTCTGCAAATAAGCGTATGGGGTGCGTATGCAGGCATTCAGGTTGTTTTTAGCATACTGGCTTCTGGTCAGGCCATCAGCTTTAAGCGCACAGCTTTTTTTATTTCAGAGGCTGCCCTGTTTTTTATGGCCACACACCTGTTTCGGCTCTATGTGAAGCGAAGAAACTGGCTGCGCCTGCGTGTACCAAAATTAATTCCTCGGGTGCTGCTGGCTTCCGGATTGATGGGGTTGATGGTATACGTGTTGCGTATTCCGATTAGTTTGATAACCGGAAGGGCCACTGTAATTGAAACCGCCTTTTCTCCCGATCAGATTGCCGGCCTTTCAGCCATTTACATGTTGTTCTTCTTTTTGTGGGCCACGTTTTATTTCACGTATCATTTTATTGAGCAATACAATAAATCCTTGAAGTACGAAGCGTACATGACATCCATTGAGTTGAACAACCTCAAATCACAACTTAATCCGCATTTTATTTTCAATGCGTTGAATAGTATTCGTGCATTAGTGGATGAGAATCCGCAGAAATCAAAGCAAGCCATCAACCAGCTTTCCAATATCTTACGGAACTCACTAACCTTTGAAAAAAAGGGACTCACCAAGTTTGAAGATGAACTCAAAATTGTGAAAGATTACCTGAGTCTGGAGAGTGTGCGGTTTGAGGAAAGGTTGAAAACAGATTTTAACATTCATCCGCAATCAGCCAATTTCCGGGTACCACCACTAATGATTCAAACACTGGTAGAGAACGGAGTGAAGCATGGAATTTCCAAACTTACAGCCGGTGGGGTAATTCATGTAAAGACCACGGTGGAAAACAACCGGTTAAAAATTCAAATCAGAAACAGCGGCCAGCTTGTAAACGGAGTTCGTAAGAACAAAGGAATTGGCATCGCCAACACCATACAACGCCTGAAACTTTTATATGGTGATCAGGCTTCCTTTCGAATGGTCAATGAAAATAATAATTTTGTGCTCACCGAGATAGTTATTCCGCAAACCTTAGTAACTACGTAGCCGTAAACAGATCATTGTATAAGACCCCGCGAAACGTTAACATAAACCTATGAAAGCCCTGATTGTGGACGATGAGCGCCTGGCGCGCAAAGAATTGATGAAACTATTGGAGGATCATCCCTCCATTGAGGTAGTAGGCGAAGCGGCCAACGCGGATGAAGCCATTGCCATGGTAAATGAACTCAATCCGGATTTACTGTTTTTGGATATTCAAATGCCGGGCAAAACGGGCTTTCAGTTATTGGAGGAACTGGATTCAGTTCCGTTGGTGGTGTTTACCACCGCGTATGATGAATTTGCCTTGAAAGCCTTTGAAGTAAGTGCGCTTGATTATTTATTAAAGCCCATCCAGGCCGAGCGACTTTCGGAAACCGTTTCCAAAATTATGGAGCGCGAACGAACCAAGGTTAACGTGGCTCGTGGCGAAGGAGATAAGAAATTAGGCTTGAACGATCAGGTGTTTGTAAAAGATGGAGAGCGATGCTGGTTTGTCAGTCTTTCCAACATCCGCCTGTTTGAATCGGATGGTAATTATATAAAGGTATATTTTGACACCAATCGTCCGATGATTCATAAATCACTAAATGCATTAGATGAAAAACTGGATGAGCGCGCATTCTTCCGTGCTAGCCGCAAGCACATCATTAACCTGAGTTGGGTAGAAGGTATTGAGCCGTGGTTCAATGGAGGTTTGATGGTGAAACTAAAAGGCGGAGATAAAGTTGAAGTTAGCCGCAGGCAGGCAGCTAAGTTTAAGGATATGATGTCCTTATGAGTTTACAGGAGAAGTTTCGTCACAAGGAATTTTGGAAAACAGTAATTGGCACTTTTCTGGGTTATGCCATACTGAATTTTTTGTGGAGTTATTTTCTTGATGAAAAGCTTTTCATGGATTCATTAACCCGATCTCTTGTAACGGGTATTTTCTTTTCATTCTTTTTTACAAGCATAACTTTTAAAGGTCCGCAAAAGCCGGCATCATCTTAATACAAGCTCAATCAACTCCTTCTGCACATTCCAGTCTTTAGCAAGTTTTAACATCGCTGTGGCCTCCATTTCAGTAACATAACCCTTTAGGTTATTGGCTTGCCATACCATGTTAATGAGTTCAACACGCTTATCTTTTGGATAATCAGCAATGATGTCGTTCAAAAAATCACGGGCGCGTTCAAAGGAGGTAAGGTAATCCTTGGCGATAAATTCCTGCGCCCATTGATACTCCTCGTGGGCATCCAGTTCAGCCGCTGTTTTATCCAGGTCATTTTTCTCTTCTTCATCCAATCCGTGATAATGAAAGATCACAGATTTAAGAAGCATGTATACGCGTTTTTCTTCGGGCGATTTCATTGGGGGATCTTCAGCGGGAAGTTACAAAACTTCTTTCAGCTTGTATAACACCGGCTTGCTGGGGCTGGCGTCCATTTCTAAACCGATAATTTGCAGGTTCAATAAGTATAGTCCGTCCGGAATGTCATCCGGTACATAAATTAGCTCGGTTACGGTGGCGTGTTTCCGGGTTTCTTGCGGGAATTTCCAAAACGCCTTGTGAGCTAATAGCTTTCCTTCATCATCTTCTTTATCCAGGCTTGGCAAGTCGATCAAAATATGCTGGACACCTCGTTCAACTAAATAGCGAACAGCGCCAGCTTCCACATAGGGGGGGTTAGTACCTGAGTATTGTTTCGTTTTTTTCGATCCTTTATTAGGAAGCGTCCGAATCACCATGGCTTCTATGCCGGGCGAAGCAGCAAGCATGGCTCGTGTTATGATCAAATCTCCGGAAGAATTTTCTTTCGGCTCAGCGGAAACAAGTTCGGCTAAAAAATGAAAGTGATTCAGATTTTGATTTACGGTTGCGCCATCATCAGCAATATGTCCATAACATTCCGTATGGGTTCCATTGCCGTGCGGGGTAATCGTTAATTTTTGGTAATTAACGGAACCGCCATCTTTCACACTACCAATAAAATTGCCGGCCTTAATCGTTTCAAATTTTACGGGCTCAGCCCAATAGCAATTTGGGTTGTGTTCTCCTTCGCGGATGGGCAATGAAATATCCAGCGGCTCGTGTAGGTTAGCGAAGAGTGTTTTGCCGTTAAACGAAATGGTTACAATCATTTTTTCTCAACAAATAAATCGGAAGCAATTTTATCAGCAAGTAGTTTCCCTTTTCGGGTTAAGGTTAAAACACTTATGGTCAATAGCGCCAGGTCACGTTCTACCAACTGTTGAATATACGCACTATTTTGTTCAAGCAGATCCATGTTAAAATCTTGTTTAAGCCTGGAAAAATCTGTCCCCCATTGTGTTCGTAATGTGGTAAGAATATATTCATTGATTTTATTTTCTATGGTGAGTATCTCTTTTTCAGCGGGTATTTCATTTTTAGAAATAGCCTTTATATACACGTGATTATTGGCAACATTGAATTGACGGATAACACCATCGTACGAATGAGCACTTGGCCCAATGCCCAGATACTTCTCCTGTCTCCAATAGCTGCTGTTGTGGCGTGAGTAGAATCCCGGCTTTGCGAAGTTGGATATTTCATAATGCATATAACCTGCTTTATCCAACGTATTCATTAACACGTCAAGCTGATGAGCAGCCATGTCGTCTTCAACCATTTTTAGCTTTCCGGTTGCCGACCATTTTCCAAAAACTGTTTTCTCTTCTATTGTTAAGGAATAGCACGAAAGGTGCTCAGGGTTTAAAGCAAGCGCTTGCCGGATATCCTCCTCCCAGCGTGTATTATCCTGTCCGGGGATGGCGTAAATCAAATCGATACTGATATTATCGAACCCTGTTTTGCGCGCGTTATGCATAACCTGTATGGCCGTAGCTGCATCGTGTGCCCGATTCATAAATCTTAACAGGTCGTTATGAAAGGTTTGCATACCGATGCTTAGCCGGTTGATTCCAGCCTGCTTTAATTCCGCCAGCGTTTCATCATTAAGATCATCCGGGTTAGCCTCCAGTGTTATTTCTGCCGAAGGGTTAAGGTGGTGAAGTTCTCGTATGGTATTCAGCAAGGTTTGTAATTCTTCGCGTTTTAAAAGGGAGGGCGTACCTCCACCAAAGTACACGGTGTTGATTACCTCATCGTTTAAAAAATCTTTTTGAAGATGAAGTTCCTTCACCAGCGCTTTAACCAATTCACCTTTCAATTCCTGGTTGGTTGAAAAATGGAAATCGCAATAGTAGCACGCTTGTTTGCAGAAGGGTATATGAAAGTACAGGCCAGCCATAACGCTGTAAAACTAGTGTATAATAAAGTCAGTACCGTTCTTCCGTTATTAGAATGCGTTACTATTCTATAATTTTGATACCGCATGAAGCAAATTCTTTCCGTAGCCTTTCTTTTTCTTGCACAGACCTTAAGCGCTCAGAATTCTTTTGTCAAGAAGGATTTGCAAGCTGAATGGATGGTGTTTTCGGAGGGCAAATACAGGAGTTATCAGGAAACTGATCAGGTTAACGCAATCCACATCTTGCTTGAGCCCTCACGGTACCGGGGCGATAAACTGCTCCTGGAGGATGATGAGGAGTTTAGTGTTTTCCTTAATAATCAATTATGGATTGATCGGACAAAGCGGGTTGTTTTAGTTATGGATAGTCTTCCGGCTAAGCTATTGATAAGTCTGTATCGTAAGGAAGACATAACGACCAAAAACCTTAAAACAAGTATAGTGACAGAGTTATCGGCAATGAGCATGAGCGGTCCTTTGACCAGGGAGGGGAACGATGCGCGGAATTTTGTGATTGCTGCAGGGTTGTTGTTAATTGTATTTTTTGTTTTTATTCTCCGTTTTAACCCTAAGTTAACATTTCATTACTTTTCACTGTCCAAACTGTTCTCATTACGCGAGAGCGATGAGAGTCAAATGTTTGCCCGTATTGCCAGTAGTGCAAATGTTCTGTTTTATTTGTTTGCCTCCTTACTGGTAGGGTATGTGCTGATGGTTATGGTAATCGGGTTAAGTCCTGAATACAAGCTTCAGCATTTTCTCAAAGCCCAATCATTTATGGATATAAGCGTGCGGTGGCTGCAGATAAGCAGCATTATTGTGCTTGCTTTTTTTTGCAAAGCTGTTGTGCTTACGCTGCTTTCAGTTCTCTTTGGCCTGGGGGATCAGTCGGGGTTCCAGTTTCTGGGATTCATTCGATCAACCTTGCTGGTGGCTGCGGTGTTAGCAGTTTGCACCGGCCTTTATTTTATCATGAATGGAAGTAATGAGCGATGGTATTCGTTTTTTTATTCATCATTGTCGTGGTTGATGGCTGGGTGGATTATTCTTATTTTTTTAAAACTGATCAGACGGGCACCGTTCACTGTGTTTCATTTATTTTCGTACATTTGTGCCACCGAACTAATACCTTTTTTAATTGCTGTTAAAGTACTTTACGAGTAGAGGTGAATCCAGTACAAGTTGATATGAGTGAAAAAGTGAACGACCGGATGCGTAAAGTAAAGAGCATCTTGGTAACGCAAGAGGCACCCACCGACCCCAACTCTCCATACTTCAAATTGATGGAGAGGTTTAACCTAAAAATTGACTTTCGTCCATTTATCCAGGTTGATCCGGTTCCTGCAAAGGAATTTCGTAAGCAAAAAATTGATATTCTTGATCACACGGCAATTATTTTCACAAGCCGTAATGCGGTGGATCATTTTTTCCAGATCTGTCAGGAGTTAAAAATTGAGATGCCTGCGGATATGAAATACTTCTGTATTTCCGACCAGACATCAAACTACTTGCAGAAATACATTGTCATTAGAAAAAGAAAAATATTCACGGGCCTCAAAACCACCCAGGACCTTCTTGAGATTCTTAAAAAGCATAAAAACGAGAAATACCTTTTTCCATGCTCGGATATTCGGAAAAATGACATCCCTGATTTTTTAAAGGACAATGGATTTACCTTCACGGAGGCCATCATTTACAATACGGTAGCCAGTGACTTATCCGACCTGGAGGAAGTCTTCTATGATATCCTGGCCTTCTTCAGTCCTTCGGGCATTAATTCACTGTTGGTGAACTTCCCCGATTTCAAACAAAATAATACCCGGATTGCAGCGTTTGGACCTACTACAGCAAAGGCTGTTAGGGATGCGGGATTGATTCTTGATATTGAAGCGCCACTACCCAATGCACCGTCCATGACAGGGGCTATTGAACTCTATGTCAAGAAGGCTAACGGCATCAAATAACTAATTCATTCATTGGAATTTACAAATAGGTGTTTTTTATTACACTTTAATTACATGCGCTTTGAAAGTGTCGTAAAAAAGCATTTACTTTAACCTTGCATGTTATCACCTTAATGCTCAGGAAAGGTTTATATATAATTTTTTGCCTTCTGCTTGCCGGTAGTACCCGGCTTTTTGCCCAGCAAGACGCGCAGTTTACCCAGTACATGTTTAACCATTTGTACCTGACTCCCGCTGCGGCAGGAGCTGATGGAGTAACACGAGCAACCGCATTTCATCGTAGCCAGTGGTTGGGTTATCAGTCTACTTTTGGTGATGGTGGTGCACCCACATCACAATTAATTTCCTTCTCAACCCCCATTCATAAGTTAAAGAGTGGCTTCGGAGTATATGTTTTAAACGACCGGCTAGGTCCTCAAAATAACCTGGAGGCCCAGGCCATGTATGCCTATCACCTCGGTATTAAAGAAAGCAGCAAATTAAGCTTCGGAATAAAGCTGGGAATGTATTCGCAAACGCTTGACTTTGATAAGTACCGCGCCATTGATCCATCCGACCCTTTTCTTCAGGATAAGACAGGAAAAGACTCTCAGATAAGACCTGACCTTGGCGTTGGTTTAATGTTCAGGAATGAAAAACTATATGCCGGTGTGGGTTTTAACCACTTGTTAAAATCGGAGTTTGATTTTGGCGTAAGCCAGCGGAATGCCCTCGAAAACCACATGAATTTTACGGCCGGATATTTCTATGATGTAAATTTCGACCTTCAAATCAATCCCACTGTCCTTGTAAAAACCGATTTCAACGAAACTTCAGTTGATCTTGCCGTTATTGCCACCCTTCGGAATACGATGTGGGGCGGATTGGCGTTCAGATCATCAGAGGCAGCTAATCTTCTCCTGGGCTATGCATTTCTGAAGGATAAGTCGCTGCGATTGGGGTACTCCGTTGATTTTGTAATTAAAGACAGAGCAGCAAAAGAAAATTTTTCACATGAGCTAATGCTGTCTTATGAATTACCGGTAATTGCAGGTGGCGTTAAAAAAATCGTTCGAACCCCTCGTTACAGGCATTAGGCGGTAAATTATTTTGGTTTTATGCGAATTTTGTAGAATTTGGTAAGCAATTTTTAAAAAATAGAGCATTATGCGCTATTTTCGGGTCTTTATAACATTGGCAAAACTGTAATTAATATATGAGCAAGTCGGTTTCTTCTAAACTTTTGTTACTCGTTGCGGGAATTGCTGCCAGCGCCTGTGGTTTGTTAGGTATTGGCGGTGGTGGTCGTGGCGGTGACCGGGGTGAATTGGTTGGCGTTCCCGGCAGACAAGGTTGGGTGATGACCATTCCCTATGGTATGGTGCCCATTCCGGCTGGAACGTTCCACATGGGACAAGCCGATGAAGATCCTGCATCTACACAAATCAACTTCAATAAGCAGGTTACTATTGGTTCATTTTTTATGGATGACACCGAGATCACCAATAATGAATATCGTCAGTTTACAAATTTTTACCTGGTTGATAACGGCAGCATTGAAGGCTTTGAAACCATTGATCAACAAACTTTCCGCGATAAATATTACCCTGACACAACTGCGTGGGTGAGGGATTTTGCTCACCACATGGGTGATCCTATTCAAGACTATTACTATTGGCACCCTGCTTACGATGAATACCCTGTTGTAGGTGTAAACTGGGATGCCGCTGTATTCTTCTCCGACTGGAGAACAGCCTACTTAAATGATTTCAGAAAAAGCGTTGGCGACTTTCCTATGCCGAATTTCCGGTTGCCCTCTGAGGCAGAGTGGGAATATGCTGCACGCGGTGGTCGCGATTTGGCCAAGTATCCCTGGGGTAACCCATACATCCGGAACTCAAAAGGATGCATGCTGGCAAACTTCAAGCCCGGCAGAGGTAACTTTTATGATGACGGGTTTGCCTACACCTCACCGGTTCAGGCCTACTTTCCGAACGATTATGGTTTATATGACATGGCCGGTAATGTCTCTGAATGGTGTTTAGATGACTTCAATCCGGCATCCGTTCCTACCGTTTGGGATTTGAACCCTCAATACATTGATCCCCGCACCAATCCGGAAGATTCGCGCTACAATGCCCGAATAGCACCCAAAAAAGTTGTGCGTGGAGGATCCTGGAAAGATGTTGCCTACTACCTTGAAACAGGTACCCGTACTTATGAATTTAAAGATTCGACAAGAGCCTATATTGGATTTCGCTGTGCATTAACCCATTTAGGACGCTCGTCAGGACGTGAATTTTAATTATTGAAATCTCTATTTAACTTTAGTAAAACCAGACCCAAAAAAACTTAAACCCATACTACAATGAGCAAGAAAAAAGGCGGATTTGCAGAACTACTCTTTAAAACCATCATGCCAAAAGTCTATGGTATTGGTGCAGCGGTGGTAATTGTCGGAGCACTATTTAAAATCCTTCACTTAACCGGTGCTGACCAAATGCTGATGGTCGGTCTGCTTACCGAAGCGGCCATATTCTTTTTAAGTGCATTTGAGCCGCCTGCCAAAGAAACCGATTGGACAAAAGTATATCCGGAATTGGCCGAAGATTTCGAAGGCTCAATTTCTTCGCCTACGGTACGCAAGGCCGGTGCTGGCGCAACCGATTCGCCACTTTTGAAAATTGACGAAATGCTCAAGACCGCAAAGGTAGATCAGAACCTGCTGGATAATTTGGGCAAGGGGTTAACCAACCTGGCCGACTCCGCCAAACAGATGAACAACCTTTCAAATGCGGCTGTGGCAACAAACGAGTACGCTACAAATGTGAAGACAGCGTCTAAGGCTTTGTCTGACATGAATACATCTTACAAAACAGCTATCGATGCTGTTGGCTCTATGGCCAATGCCTCAAAAGATGCTGGCGAGTATCACTCACAAGTTCAAAAAGTTACTAAGAATCTGGCAGCTTTAAATTCTGTTTATGAAATGGAACTGAAGGATGCGGATAGCCATGTGAAGAACATGAACAAGTTCTACGAAAGTTTAACCGGTGCCATGTCCGGCCTCTCTAAAGTAGGTGAAAACACCACAAAGTTTACCACTGAATTAGGCAAACTTTCAGATAATCTTACCGCCCTGAATAAAGTTTATGGCAGCATGCTCACTGCTATGAAAGGTGGAGGTAACTAAGGAATTAAGTTGGTAGATAGGTTTAAGAAGAATTATAGTATACATGATAAAACCAGATAAAAATGGCAGGTAAAAAAGAAACCCCCAGGCAGAAGATGATTGGTATGATGTACCTCGTACTAACGGCTCTTCTGGCGCTTCAGGTGAGTAGTGCAGTACTTGAGAAATTTGCCATTATCAATGAAACGTTGGGTCAATTGATAGAGGATACCAAAAAGGCCAATGAACAACAGCTTGCTTCTATTTTAAAAGAGGGTGGCAAAAGTGAAAAGCCTGAAATAAAAGCGGCTGTGGAAAACGCCCAAAAAGTGCGCGAACTTACGGCAACTACCAACGAGTGGATAGAAGGACTGAAGAAGGAAATGTTGAAGGTTTCCGGAAGTGATAAGGTTGATGAGAGTCTCATAAATAACCATGGTTCTGCGGTAGCCACCATGATGATCGACAAGAAAAATAAATGGGGAAAGGAATTCGAATCAACGCTTAATGAGTATGTGAAGCAACTAAATGCGCTTACCGGTGAAAACTTTGGTACGTTAGCCAAGGCACCTAAAGACATGCCGGTTTTTGCTGCAGACCCTGATCATGCCCGGAAGGATTTTTTAACTTTTACTTTCGAGAACACCCCGGTAATTGCGGCCTTAGCCTCTGTTTCTCAAATTCAGACGGAAGTATTGGAGTACGAATCACAAGCTTTACGCAAACTGGCTGAAAAGGCTGGTGCTGCTCGTGTAGCGTTTGAAAATATCATTCCTATGGTTCGTCCGAAATCGTCAATTGTGGCTGCAGGTGCACCTTACGAAGCCGATATGTTTATCTCTGCTTCATCTTCCGCCTTAAGCCCCGAAATGACGTATAACGGAAAAGCTATTCCTGTTGAAGTAGATGCCCCAACCGGCATTAAAATGGGTCGCGTTAAATTTACAGCTGGAGCCAGTAATTATGATGCGCAGGGGTTATCCAAGCAATCATTTGAGGCTGTTATTAAGCTTAACGATGAGGAGTACAAGCAAACGATAGAATTCTTTGTTGCAAAACCTGTTATTCGGGTTACAACAGGTAATGCTCCAACATTATACATGGGCTGCGGAAACACTGTAAACATCGAAGTGCCTGCTTTGGGAACGAATTACAATCCATCATTTTCAGCGAGTGGTGGTGAAATTCAAAAGGGAGATAAAATCGGAAGAGTGACAATCATTCCCAGTCAACGCAAAGTTTCTGTAACGGTATCTAACTCAGGAACAACTATAGGCACTGAGCAATTTGATGTTAAACCTGTGCCGCGTCCGCGTATTATTGCTAAAGATAATAATGGACGTGATATTGATTTAAAAAATGGTGTTAAAGCCGGTGCAATTGGCGGTTTACGTATTAATGCGGAGGCTGACGAAAACTTTAAAACGGAAGTACCGCAGGATGCCAATTTCAGAATAAGAAACATGTCTGTGATTTTGGCACGAGGGACTCAACGTGTTCAGGAAATGACTCAAACTACTGAGATAATCGATCTGACAGCATGGCGTTCTTTAATGCGTCCGGGCGATCGAATTGTTATTGAGCCTAAAACAGTTGTTCGTATGACATTTAAAGGTAATGCTGAACCCGTTGTAGTTTCAGGTAATGATATTGTACAAATTCCTATTCAATAAGAAATAATATGACAAGCACTGTAAAGCGAGTTTTATTCATAGTGGCATTTTGTTCTTCTATGTTGGCATTTGCCCAACCAGAGGAAGTCCAATATAATCCCAACTCGCTGAATCCTATTCCTCGCTATGAGCAATTGTATAAGTTGCGCGTTTGGCGTATCATGGAGTTAAATGAAAAGCAGAATAAAGGTTTTTTCGCCAGAAACGGAGAAATTACTAAGCTTTTAATGGACGCAGTGAAATCAGGAGAAATCCCCGTTATTTATAAAAGTGATTCACTTTCAGAGAAAAGTGTTCTAACAAAGGATGAATTTTTGGCAAACCTTGTTTCCCAGCAGGGTCAAAGTTTTCCAGCATGGGATCCAACCAATACTTACTATCAGGCGGATGTTGTTTCTTTTAATGGTAAAAATTACGAATTACAGGTTAATACAAACAGGGGTACAAACCCTGCCACATCACCAGCTGGCGAGTGGTTGGTAACTACTCAAGGACAAGGTCTTACTTTTTTACCTCGAGAGATAACAGTAATTAATATTGCAGAGGATGTGATATTTGACAGAAGAAGATCACGTCTGTATTACGACATTCAGGCCATTGAGATGCAAGCGTTTGATCAAAACACTTCTACGTTTAAGTCTTTAGGATGGTTTAAATACAAGGATGTTGAGAAGGTATTTCGTAATAATCCAGCAAAGGCTGTTTGGTTTAACCGCCAGAATACGGCCGAGAATAAAAACTTTGCAGATGCCTTTTTATTGAGATTGTTCAAGGGGACAATTTATAAGATTGAGAATCCGGATGATGATTCAATAGCTGATGTTTACCGAAACAACGGACGTCCTTATTATGAAAGTGTGTGGGCGCGTGAATGGGCAGAGATGATGTTGATGGAAAAGGAACACAACCTTTGGGAGTTCTAATCTCGGTTAAAAGAAATACTCAAAACCCTGTCAGAAATGTCAGGGTTTTTTGTTGGCGAATAGTTTTGCTGCCTTTTCTCTCCCGATAATTTTCTCTACTTCTGCTTGCGATGCCTCCTTTATTTTTTTTACTGACTTGAAATGCTGTAGGAGCTTGGTTACAGTTTTCTCACCAATTCCTTTTAAGTCATCAAGTTCTGTTGTCAGGCGCACCTTGCTTCGTTTTTGGCGGTGAAAGGTTATGGCAAACCGATGTGCCTCATCCCTGATTTGTTGGAGCAGAAGCAGACCTGGAGATTTCTTATTGACATGAAGTGGAATGGGATCTTCAGGAAAATAAATTTCCTCCAGTCTTTTTGCAATACCAGCGATTGGTATTTTCCCGTATAGGTTAAGCGCTTTAAGCGCTTCACAAGCACTGCTTAATTGTCCTTTACCGCCATCGACCAGAATCAAGTCAGGAAACTCGCCCGCTTCTTCCGTAATTCGCTTATATCGCCTGCCAACAATCTCTTTCATGGATTCAAAATCATTTGGGCCGGTAACGGTTTTAATGTTGTAGTGCCGGTAATTCTTTTTGTCGACTTTTCCATTAACAAAGCGCACCATGGAAGCAACGGGTTGATCGCCCTGGAAATTAGAGTTGTCAAAGCACTCGATGATGCGCGGCAGGTGTTGCAGATGTAGATCTTTCTGTAGAATTTCTATTACTTCGTTGTTGCGCGAACGCTTTTCAGCCCTGAGTAACGCTCGTTCTTTTTGCATTTCAAGGGCATTTTTTAACGATAAGGAAACGAGTTTTTTCTTGTCACCGATTTTGGGAATAATATTTTCCAGTCCGGCTGACATTAACGGAACGGGCAGGTTACTGAGTACCGTTGCATTTGTTGAATTTGTTTTCGCGCGCAGATCAAGCAGTGTGAGCGCCAGCAATTCATCGTCAGGTTCCTCCAGTTGTTTTTTGATTTCGATTGTTTTGGAGTAGATGATTGCGCCTTCTTTGATCAGCATATAGTTTACATAGGCATATTCATCCTTACTGGAAATGGAAATTACATCGATGTCTGTGAGGGCACGGTTAACCACGAGTGATTTACTTTGAAACCGTTCAAGGACCTGCAGTTTATCTTTAAAGAACTGGGCTTTTTCAAAGGATAAACTATCCGCAGCATGTTTCATATGAAACTGAAAATGTTTCTCTACTGCGCTCAGATTTCCTTTTAATATATGCCGGGCTTGTTCAATATCCGTTAAATATTCTTCTTCGGGCTGAAGGCCTTCACAAGGGCCTTTGCAATTGCCGATGTGAAACTCAAGACATACTTTAAACTTCTTTTGGTTAATGTTTGATTCGCTTAGTAATAGCGAGCATGTACGAATGGTGTAAAGCTTTCGTATTAATTCCAACACGCTTTTCATGGCCACAACACTGGCATACGGGCCAAAGTATTCACCCTGTTTTGGTATGTATTTGCGAGTGGAAATGATTCGGGGAAATCGTTCGTTAAGAATGCACAGGTACGGAAACGTTTTATCATCCTTTAACAGGATATTGTACTTCGGCTGGTTTTGTTTGATCAGATTATTTTCCAGCAGTAAGGCATCAAACTCAGTGTTTGAAAGGGTGTATTCAATTTTTGAAATCTCGGAGACGAGTTTAGTTGTTTTACGGCTTAGGCCGTTGCTTTTAGTGAAATAGCTGGTAACTCTTTTCTTAAGACTTTTAGCCTTCCCTACATAAATGAGTTTGCTTTCATCATTATAAAACCGATAAACACCGGGTGAGTCGGGAAGACGCAGGGTATATTTTTTGAGATCATCGTGCGACATACGATGAAGTGCTAGTTGAAATCATCCCATGGTTTGTGATCAATAACCTGCGTGGAGTCTGCTCCGGGATAACGGGCGCAATCGAGTGTAATATCTAGCCCTGTTTTTGGTCTTCTGAATTGCCCTTTCCTATAGTCCAGGGTTTCATCTTTATAGATTTTAGTCATAAACTTATCCCAAATCGGGCGTGCAGTACGGGTTCCTTGCCCCATGCTCCAGGTGCGGTAATGAATGCTCCGTTCGTCTCCACCAACCCAAACTCCCGATACAAGGTTATGGGTTACGCCCATGTACCAGCCGTCAGAGGCGTTGTTGGTGGTTCCTGTTTTTCCACCAATTTCATTATCGATTTTTAGGTCGCGACTAAGGCCTCGTGATGTACCGCCTTCCTCTTCTACGCCACCTTGTAACATATAAATCATTTTATAAGCAGTCTGTTCGCTCACGGCTTCGCGCGTTTTCGGAACGGTGCTCTCGATTACGTTACCGTTTTTATCTTCTATGCGCGTAATGTAGTAGGGCTCGGTATAAATGCCACTGTTAACAAACGTTGCATAGGCGCCTGCCATTTCATATAGGGAAACATCGCTAACTCCAAGACACAGTGAAGGCACAGCATCCAACGGACTCGAAATACCAACGCGATGTGCAAAATCGACTACTGTTTTTTCTTTTATTTCCTTCATCACCTGGGCGGTAATAGAATTTACCGATCGCGCCATGGCTTGCCGTAGAGTCATTTTTTCGCCAGTTCCTCGTGTACCATCAGAGTTGGGTGGATACCACGTGCCACCCGGAACATTGAACACAGGTGATATATCGGTAAGCTCCAGGCAAGGGTTATAACCCAGTTCAAGGGCAGCGCCATAAACAAAGGGCTTAAAGGTTGAACCGGGCTGTCGTTTGCCCTGACGTACGTGATCAAATTTAAAGTATTTATGGTTGACTCCCCCCACCCAGGCCTTTATTGCACCGGTGTTTGCATCAACAGCAATCAATCCTGTATGCAGAAAGCGCTTGTAATAACTCAATGAATCCATGGAACTGAAAAGTGTATCACGCTCGCCATTCCAGGTGAAGATGCGCATAGGCTTTTTCAGGTTCAGCATAATTTTTACCGAATCGTTATCGGCACCGTATCGCGCTACTAAGTTTTTATACGCATCGGTTTGCTTGATGCGTGATTGTAAATAGCCTTTTATTTCATTCCCATTTTCATCAATCCATGGATTTTTCCCCTTCCAATGGATATCAAAATCGCTTTGCAAAAACTTCATATGTTCTGCTACAGCCTCTTCAGCATAGCGCTGCAAACGGCTGTCAATGGTGGTATAAATTTTTAATCCGGATTCCCATAAATCGATTCCTCGCTCCCTACACCAAGCCATTAAATCCTGACCGATAACGCTTCTGAAATAAGTAGCTAAGCCCTCGTTTTGATTTTGTACACGGTATTGTAAAACAATCGGTAAAGAACGAATTGAATCATACTCCTCACGCGTTTTTATGTATTTGTGATAGTAGAGTTTTGCCAGCACCTCATTTCTTTTGCGTAATGAGTTTTCAGGATTCGTTACCGGGTTAAAGCGGGTTATCGCTTGTAGCATGCCCACCAATACAGCTGATTCCTGAACATTTAAACTGTCTGGAGTTTTGCTGAAATAGGTTTCCGCGGCAACCTGTATTCCATAGGCGTTGCTTCCGAATTCAGCCGTATTCAGGTACATGGCAATGATTTCTTCTTTGGTGAAATTCTTCTCCAGGTGAAAGGAGATTATCCATTCTTTGGTTTTTTGTATTATCCTTCTGGGCAGCCGGCCTAATTTGCCAAGTGTACCATCCAGACCCATGTTGGGATTTTGAGTGTATAGATTTTTTGCAAGTTGTTGGGTTATGGTACTTCCGCCACCGGCAGGATGGAATGTAATCAGCCCTTTGAATACCCGCAGGTAGGCGATAAAATCCATTCCGGAGTGATTGTAAAACCGGTGATCTTCTGAAAGAATAAGTGTGTTGACCAGATCCTTTGAAAGATTATGATAACTAACCTGGCTCCGGTTATACCTGAAATACCTTCCAAGGGATACACCATCGGCAGAGATAAGCTCTGACGATAAGTCGTTCTCGGGATTTTCAATGGATTTTAAGCTGGGCATGCCACCGAACAACCCAAATAAATCAATACTTACAGAATAGATATAAAGCGGAAACCCCAGGATGAAACAGAAGAAAAGTATCCAAATGATTTTAGCGCTTCGTTTAAACCAGGGATGCTTTAGTCCAAGGGCATTACGGATTTTTAGGGATATAGTTTTTTTCAAAGAATTGGAGGTACTCATCTAAGCCTTTTGTACGGTAAAAGATATCGAAATTGTTCTTCGTAATTACAAAAGTATTGAATTTATGGTTCTTTAAAGCGTTGAGTGCAGGCTGCTTTTCGTTAAATATCCGGTAATACTCAAGGGCCGCGTTTATTCGCGAAAGGTCAGACACAAAGGTTATGGAAAGACTTTCGTTCAAAATAAGGTTGCTTACTTTCAAACCAAGTTCTTTAAAGTTAGTCTGGTTAAAGGAATCAAGTGTTTTGGAGGCGATGTCTTCAATCTTAGCTTCAGTTTTATAAACCAATACGAAATAATGCGGCTCATCAAATGAGCGATTGTATTGAATGCCTTTTTCCTTTTCACGCCTTAACTCAAAGTCGCGCGAAGCGGTAAGCAGTTTTTTCGCATAGTCCGTTACTTCCGTATCGGGGTTGTTTTTTATAAACTCATCCAGGTTAAATTGATACTGGGCAATGCTTTCTGAGTTTCCAATAACCAGGATTTTGAGTAACTCCAGGTTGGGTGTAAAGTAGGTCTTTTCTTCGGCCAAAGCCTTGTTAAGCAGCGTAAGCGATTCGTTGTGTTGCTGGGCTTGAAATTTTTGATAAGCTTCTTTATACAAGACTTTTTGTTTTTCTACTACCTGGCTGGACTCCAACAGATAATCGGGATTAACAAGAATTTTAGCGAACATACTTTCAGGGAAATTCTCCTTTAACTCCTGTGCATAGCGTTCAGCTTTTTCGGGTTGTACATCCTTATGCATGAGATAAAGCTTGTACAATACTTCGGGACGGTAATGCGTATCCGGAAAACGTGATAACAATTTTTCGTAAGTGGTAACAGCATTATGTTTTTCCAGTAGCTTGAAGTAATAAATATCACCTAAGTGAAAATAGGCATCCTCAATTTTCTCGAGGGCTTCTTTAACCTGCTCGTTTGTTTTAGGAAGCTCTTTACTGATGCGGTTATACTCACTCAATGCAGGATCAATACTAACGGTTTCAGTGGTGGCCTCCTGGGTGGGTTGTTCCTGGGTTTCAACAACAATGGTGTTGGGCCGTTGTGCCACAGGAACAGCACGTGATGATCTTCGCCAATTATCTTCTAATGGAATGCTTCCCCAAATGCGTTTGAATTCCTGCTGACCAAGTGCTTGCGCAGAGGCATTTCCAAAATACCAGTCGGTTCCCTCCAATGAGGTTGCGGTGGTGAAGGATGAACTAACCTGGCTGATATCAATGCGGTTGCGTTTTTTCTTTTTGCCGGTTTTGACTTCGGGCTCCTTTTTGCTTTCCAGGGCAGTTTGAATATGGGTCATCAATGCGGCAGAATCCAGTTTAGCCAGCACCAGTAAGCTATCCTGCCATTCAATGGTTTTCAGGTGTTTCACAAACTCGGCCAGGATTTCCTGCCGTGATTTAATAACCGGATAATCTTCATAATTTTTATCGAGCGTATTCACTGTGCTGTCGTAGTAAAGCTTGGCGGTTTCGTAGTTTTTTAGTGTATCGTAATAAATTTCACCAAGCCTCAGGTACGCTTCGCCATCAATTTGTTTGTTGTTTCCTTCACGAAGCGCAAGCTTATAGTTTTCAATAGCTTCTGAAATATTATCCTGCTTCCGCTCAAATACACCCATCTCGTAATAGATTTTGTCTTTGAACTCTTTGTTCTTACTATCCTTTAAGAGTTTTTTAAAAGATTTGCGCGCATTTGAAATGTTTCTGCTTTTTGAAATTTCGGCTACCTGTGCCATGTACAGCCGGGCGTAAAAGTCTACTTCATATTCCGGATGGGTTTCAATACACTTTCGGAAGTAATTATAGGCCTCGGCCTCAAACCCCAGCTTTTGGTAAACTTGCCCCAGTATAAAGTAAATCCTTCCGGGCCTGTCTTTCTTTTTTAATAGTGGCGCAGCCTCGGTCAGATTTTTTACAAACTTGTCATCATCTTCACGTACCTGATAATGGTGTGCTTTTTCGAGGTATAAGTTTTTAAGATTGGTCTTGCTGAGTTTTTCTTTTTGCAGAAAATCAAAGGTAGCTTCTGCATTGTTGTATTCACCGTGTTCGGTAAAAGTGCGGGCCAGCCAAAGCAGCGCCTGGTGGCGGGCGTTAATGTCAGTTCCTTTTGTATTTACATATTTGAATGTTTGAATGGCGTTGCCCCAATCAAAGCTGTACAACCTGCCCTTGCCTACCAATATATAGCTATCATCCACCCACCTGCTTTTCGGGTGTCGTTGAATTGCAATGGAGGCCATTTTAATTGCCTCCTGCACGTCTTTATCATAACTCTTGGCCAGCGTAGAATCCAGCGGTGGGAAAAGCCTTAACACCCGGTTGTAATCATCCTTATGGTTTTTGCGGATGGTTCCCTCGATTTTAGTGATCTCCTCCAAAGCATAGTAATACCCATTGTAGTGTGCCGTGGTATTATGAAAAGCCTTGCTGGTAAAGGTGCTTGATTCCGATGAACACCCCATCATAAACAAGGTGGCCGACAGGGCCAGGAGGATATAAAACAGGGTGAACTTCAAAGGATTACGACTCAACGCATTAGAAACGCAAAAAACGAATATTCCATATTAAATCCCGTCAGAATATCTACTTTTGTGGGTTAAAATTGCGATTTGAAGCCAAAAAAGACAATATCCAACTGGTTAACCAACCGGTATCAGCTGGTGATCCGCAACGAAGAGAACTTTGCTGAAAAAACAAGCCTGGGGTTTACCTATTCCAAGGTAATCCTTTTTTCGGTTATCGTATTCGCCATCATATTCGCCATTAGCCTTTTTCTGGCTCAAACTATATTAGCGAAGTGGTTTGATCCGCGCTTTGCACAAATGCAAATGAACAAGCAGTTGATTGAGCTTGATCAAAAGGTTGATTCCTTATACCTGGAAGTGGATAGAAAGGATCAGTTCATTTTGGGTATACAACGGGTGCTCAGCGGAGATACGGTGAACTTCAGTGATCCGGCAAAATATTTACGGGGAGACGGGCAGCCATTAGTGAAACCAACAGAGATGAAACTTGCTCCGGCTGATTCCGCGTTTCGCAAGGAATTCGAAAAGTCTGACCTGGCGCTGATTACCCTGGCCAGTGTGCGCTACCGTGAACTGCAGGAAACCTTTTTCTTTTCACCGCTAACCGGTTTTTTGTCCGATCATTATGATGCCAAAACAGGTCACTACGGGGTAGACATTGTGGCCAAAACCAATGAGCCTGTTAAAAGCATTGCCGATGGTACGGTGATCTTTGCTTCGTGGACACAGGATACAGGGTATGTAATGATGATTCAGCATAAAGGCAACCTGATTTCAGTCTATAAGCACAATGCCCAACTCTATAAAAAAGTTGGTACTTTTGTGAACGGGGGAGAAATCATTTCCATAGTTGGCAATAGCGGAGAGATGACGGACGGACCACACTTGCATTTTGAATTGTGGTACAACGGCAACCCGCTTAATCCGGAAGAGTTTGTAACATTTTAAATCGAAACAATCATGTTTACTTCAAAAGAAGAAAAACGCGTGGCCGAAGAAATCAGTAACTCCAGCAACACCATTGGAAAGGGAACTTTTCTGGAGGGCAACATAGAAACATATGGCAACATACGTATTGAAGGAAAAGTAACGGGCCATGTAAAGTCAAAATCTAAAGTGGCCTTGGGCACTTCTTCTCACATTCAGGGAAACATTACCGCTCAGAATGCAGACATTGAGGGCGAAGTAAAAGGAAGAATTGAAATTGCAGAACTGTTGGTGTTAAAAGCTACAGCCGTCATTCATGGCGATATCATTACCGGCAAACTTGTTGTTGAACCAGGTGCTGTTTTTAACGGTAGTTGTAAAATGGGTGCAACCATAAAAGAGATTAAGATTGGTGAAAACAATGGCTTCGGAGCATCACGATCCCTCGCAGGAACAGAAGCCAAAACCGTATAACAGCTACTTAAAATATAGTAGCCTGGCCATACAATTAGCGGTTACTATGGCCTTATTTGCCTGGCTGGGTTATCGGTTGGATCATTACCTGGAATTGCGATATCCGGTTTTCTTAATCACTTTCATTTTTGTTGCCTTCGGTGGCATGATGTTTCAACTATACCGGTCAATTGATAAATCCTGATCCGTGCTTCGATTTCTTATCGCTATTGGGATTGTAGTAGGTGTGGCCGTAGTACTGGGCATGACCCTTCCTCATCGGCCTTCGTTCTATTTTCAAACCCTGGCTCTATTGGCTATTGGAACAGGGGGGCTTTACCACTTCTTGTCGAAAGTGCGCACCAGCAACCCCGATTTCTTTGTTCAACTCTACCTTGCCACCATTGCGCTTAAGTTTTTGGCGTATGGAGTTTACCTGGGAATTGTTATTTGGAAAGACCGCCCCGGAGCCATCGAAAATGTTGTGTTTTTCATGATCGCTTACATAATCTTTACGGCACTGGAAGTGTTTTTTTTATGGCGCAAAGTGAACACTTAGAACAGTCCAAAAAAAAATCAAAACATTTCATTCTCATGGTTTAATTAATACCTTTGCGGTCGGATTTTAAACCCCCTAATCTGGCCAAAATGAGCGTTTTAACCCGTAAATTCAGTCTTTTCTCATTAGTCGTAGCGCTCGTAGTTTCAGTTGTTTTTTCGTCTTTTGGTAAGGCTTCCGATTCGGCTGAAGAAGGAAGTGCATTCAACGCCAGTGAGGTGATTATTCACCACGTTTTGGATGACCACACCTGGCATTTTTGGGATGGGCACTATGGCACGCTATACCTGCCGGTAATTGTCTATTCATCCGAGCGGGGTCTGGACATTTTCTCTTCAAAGAATTTTTACGATGAGCACCACAATGTGGTTGAGTATAACGGGTATAAACTTGATCACAGTCACATCTACCTGGCCGATTCGGGTAAGGCTGTGCTCGATATTTCAATCACCAAAAACGTAGCGATGTTGCTCATCAACGCTACGTTGCTAATGGTAGTTTTTCTTTCAGCGGCTAAAACAGCAAAGAAAAATTCCGGCAAAGCGCCCACTGGTGTTCAATCGTTTCTTGAGCCCATCATTGTATTTGTTCGCGATGAGGTAGTGAAGCCAAACATTGGTCACCACTACGAAAAGTTTCTTCCTTACCTGCTCACCCTTTTCTTCTTCATTCTTTTTGGAAACTTATTAGGGTTGTTGCCGGGTGCAGGTAACCTCACAGGAAATATTGCTGTGACGTTAACGCTTGCTGTATTTACATTCATTCTTACCAATGTAAATGGCAACAAAGCTTATTGGGGTCACATCTTCTGGACCCCCGGTGTGCCGCTACCGTTGAGGTTGGTAATACTACCCGTTGAAATTGTGGGCGTATTTACCAAGCCTATTTCCTTAACCATACGTTTGTTTGTAGCGATTACAGCCGGACATATTGTATTGCTAAGCCTGATTAGTTTAGCATTTATTTTTCAAAGTATTGCAGTGGGCCTGGTATCAAGCCTCATTGTATTATTTATAAATCTTATTGAGTTGTTGGTGGCTGGTATACAGGCGTATGTGTTCACGTTGTTCACATCGCTTTATATTGGTATGGCTACGGCCGATCACGACCATCATTAAGATTAATTAAAGATATCCCTGGCGGAAGCGTCAGGGTTTGTTTCACTTAAACACATAACACAATGTTAACTGCACTTTTATTGGACATCAGCTATGCAATCATGGGCGCTGGTATCGGTGCTGGTCTGGCTGCAATTGGCGCTGGAATCGGTATCGGTAAAATCGGTGGCTCCGCTATGGAAGGTATGGCACGTCAGCCTGAGGCTTCTGGAAAAATCCAGGGCGCCATGCTGATCATCGCTGCACTTATCGAGGTGGCTGCTCTTTTCGCACTCGTTATTTGCTTGCTGATTTCGTTCAAAGGCTAAATGGCTTGAGAAGAACTTGCTAGTGGCAATGGGCCAGGCAAGTTCTTCATTTTATTGAAACACTTAAGAATTTACGATATATGGAACTTCTTACCCCCGGCACCGGTCTCATCATTTGGCAAGCGTTTGTTTTCCTGCTGCTGGTGTTACTGCTGGCGCGCTTCGCCTGGAAACCGATACTTGGTTCGCTAAAAGAGCGCGAAGAATCTATTAAAAATGCACTGGAAACAGCTGAAAGGGCACGTGCCGAAATGGCGCGCATTCAGGCTGACAACGAGAAGTTGTTTAAAGAAGCACGTGAAGAGCGCGATAAGATTCTGAAAGAAGCGCGCGAAATATCCAGCCGCATAAAGGATGATGCACAGGCCGATGCCAAAAAGGCTGCCGATAAAATTATTGATGATGCGCGGGCGGCTATTCAAATTGAAAAGCAAGCTGCCTTAAAAGATGTCCGCGTGCAGGTGGCCATGTTCTCCCTTCAGATTTCTGAGCAACTGATGAAGAAAAATCTTTCGTCAGACAAGGCGCAGAAGGAATTGATAGATGGTTTTATTAAGGAATTGAAACTTAACTAACCTATGGCCGAAGCAAGGGTAGCATCGCGATACGTAAAATCACTGCTTGGATTGGCCGAGGAGCAAAAGTCATTGGATAAAGTTTACCAGGACATGCGCTTATTTACCAAAGTTTGTGAACAAAATTCCGCTTTTGGTATCATGCTGCGCAGCCCGGTTATTCGCCACGACAAGAAACGTCAAATCATGTCGAAGCTCTTTACCGGAAAGGTTGAGCCTTTAACGCTCGCTTTTTTTGATATCATCACCCGAAAGAACCGCGAGCCTCTATTACCGGCAATAGCGCGTGAATTTCATAACGCCTACAACGTTTATAAGGGAATCGGCAAAGCAACGCTAACCACAGCTTACCCTGTTGACGCACAACTGCGCACTGAAATTGAGAACCTGGTGAAGAAGATCAGTGACAAGAAACAAATTGAACTGGAAGAAAAAGTAGACGCTGAAATGATTGGCGGTTTTGTGTTAACGGTTGGCGATCGCCAGGTAGATGCATCCTTGAAGAATAAACTCAAAGCATTAAAATTAAAATTTAGTCAGAACCCCTATGTGAAGGGTTTTTGATCGAACAATAACCGAACAAAGAAACAAGAAGATATTATGGCAGAAATCAGACCTGAAGAAGTATCCGCAATATTGCGTGAACAGTTGTCGCAGTCGCGCACCGATGTTGAATTGGAAGAAGTAGGCACCGTGTTGTCGGTGGGTGATGGTGTGGCCCGTATATACGGCCTAACCCAGGCTCAGGCGGGTGAACTTCTCGAATTTGAAAATGGTCTTCGCGCCATGGTGCTTAACCTGGAAGAAGACAATGTGGGTGCCGTATTGTTTGGCGATTCAAAAGGTGTACACGAAGGTGACACGGTAAAACGTACCGGAAAAATTGCTTCTGTATTGGTAGGCGATGGCATGGTAGGTCGCGTGGTAAATACACTTGGTGAGCCGGTAGACGGCAAAGGCCCGTTGAGTGGTGAACTTTATGAAATGCCGCTGGAGCGCAAGGCGCCTGGCGTAATTTACCGTCAGCCGGTGAACGAACCGTTGCAAACCGGCATCAAGGCTATTGACTCCATGATTCCAATTGGTCGTGGCCAGCGTGAGTTGATTATCGGTGACCGCCAGACAGGTAAAACTGCCGTAGCTATTGATACCATCATCAATCAAAGAGAATTCTTTGAAAAAGGTCAGCCTGTATATTGTATTTATGTGGCCATCGGACAAAAAGGCTCAACCGTTGCGTCAGTAGCGGCAGAATTGGAAAAGGCCGGAGCCCTTTCCTACACAGTAATTGTTTCAGCCACAGCTTCTGACCCTGCTCCAATGCAATTCTTCGCTCCGTTTACCGGTGCAGCAATTGGAGAGTTTTTCCGCGATACCGGTCGCCCGGCATTGGTAATTTATGATGACTTGTCGAAGCAGGCGGTTTCTTACCGTGAAGTTTCCCTGTTGTTAAGAAGGCCTCCCGGACGGGAAGCTTACCCGGGTGATGTATTCTACCTGCACTCACGCTTACTGGAGCGTGCAGCTAAGATTATTAACAATGATGCGATCGCGAAGAACATGAATGATCTTCCGAATTCGATTAAGCATTTGGTAAAAGGAGGAGGATCGCTTACAGCGCTGCCGATTATTGAAACACAGGCCGGTGACGTATCGGCTTATATTCCTACTAACGTGATCTCCATCACCGATGGTCAGATCTTTTTGGAAACCAACCTGTTCAACTCCGGTATTCGTCCGGCTATTAACGTGGGTATATCCGTATCGCGTGTGGGTGGCTCGGCACAGATCAAATCCATGAAAAAAGTAGCCGGTACGCTTAAGCTTGATCAGGCGCAGTTCCGCGAACTGGAAGCCTTTGCAAAATTTGGATCTGACCTGGATGCGGCTACCAAGCTGACCATTGAGCGAGGAAGAAGAAATACAGAAGTGCTGAAGCAAGATCAATACTCACCGGTGCCTGTAGAGGAACAAGTGGCTATTATCACCGTATCAACACGGGGTTATATGGACCGTGTACCGGTAAATAAAGTACGTGAGTTTGAGCGCGACTTCCTGGAATTGATGCGCAACTCACACCGCGCTGTACTGGATAACCTAAGGGCAGGTAAATTTGAAGATGCCGATGTTGAAACCATTAAAAAAGTAGCTCTCGATTTAGCTTCGAAATACTGATTGAACGATGCCTAGTTTAAAGGAAGTAAAGAACCGGATCACCTCGGTAGTTTCTACCCAGCAAATTACCAAAGCCATGAAAATGGTGGCGGCCGCGAAACTGCGCAGGTCGCAGGACAGAATTTTGCAGATGAGACCCTTCGCCAAAAAAATGGCGTATATTTTTCAGAACCTTTCTGCGGCTCAAGCCGATGGTATTGCCGAAAACTGGTTTAGCCAGGAGCGCGAAGAAAAACGGATTCTTATTGTCGCAGTTAGTTCCGATCGGGGCTTGTGCGGATCTTTCAACACGAACGTGTTTAAAGGCGTACTGAAATTGATTCATGATAAGTACGAGAGTCAGTACCGTCAGGGTAATGTCACTATACTTTCTATTGGCAAGAAGGCAGAGGATTATTTTAGCAAGCGAAAGTTTTCAATGGTTACCGAGCATACGGGAATTATCGCCAACATATCATACGATCGTGTTGCTGCTGCCGCTGAATATATTATGGATTCTTATCGTGCAGGTATATACGACAAAGTAGAGGTGGTGTATAATGAATTTAAGAATGTAGCCACACAAATATTGCGCACGGAACAATACCTGCCCGTGCATTTACCCCAAGGCGAAACGAAAGCAGCAGAGGTAGATTACATCTATCAACCCAATCATGAGGAAATCATCAGTGGTCTTATTCCAAAATCATTGAAAGTTCAATTGTTTAAAGCTGTTCTGGATTCCAACGCGGCAGAAAACGGTGCACGTATGACGGCCATGGATAAGGCCACAGAAAATGCAGGAGAATTATTGAAGGAGTTGCGCTTAACGTATAACCGTACACGGCAGGCCGCCATCACCAAGGAAATTCTTGAAATCGTAGGTGGTGCTGAAGCATTGAAGGCCTCCTAAGTACATAAAACTATATTTCTTTTTTTAAAACCCATCCAAAATTAACGATGGGTTTTTTACTTTTTGGGAGCCAGATCTTTGGTTAAGTTTAAGCAGCCCGCTTGTTTAATTAAGCCTAAAATCTAACTTGCACACGCTTAAATTCAAATGAAGCGAAATAGACCCTCCCTTACGTAACCCAACTTCCAGTTCTGTTATGCAGGAACTATTTCACAATTTGCCGGGCGTCATTTATGAGTATGTTATTCGCAAAGATGGCAGCAGGTTATTTACCTATATAAGTGAAAATTCCATTGATATTTTGGGCCTTCGGGCAGATGAATTGCGCAAGGATTCATCCTTATTTCGCCAGATATTGCTGGCTGACGATCGTGCAAGCTTTAAAGACTCACTAAATGCCAGTCATGAAGGCAGAAAAACATGGAATTGGGAGGGAAGAATTACCGTGAACGGAGCAATTCGGTGGATTGAAACGCGATCTAATCCTGTCGTTTCTTCGGAAGATATCAAGCGCAAAGGAATCATTATTGATATTACAGAACGCAAGCAGCTTGAGCAAGAGCAGGTTTCGCAGTATCAATCCATGGTTGAAAATCGTGTTAAGGAGCAAATAAAGAAGAACGAAATATTGTTCACCCAGCTGTTTAATAATATACCTATGGCTGTAGTGATGCTGGATGCCAACGGTAAAGTTGAACTGGTTAACAAAGGCTTTAGCAACATATTTGGCTTTGAACTAAGCGAACTGAAAGGTAAAAACCTGAATGACTTCATTGTTCCTGCTGAATTGCAAAATGAAGGCATGGACCTGAATAATGTTATTTCGGCACAAGGGATTATTCAGGTAGAAACATTTCGTAAACGAAAAACCGGTGAACGTGTCGATGTTCTGTTGTATGGCATGCCGATCTTAAGTGACGATAAGGTTCTTGGTATATACGGAGTATACGTTGATGTTACCAGCCACCGGATGATGGAAGAGGAATTGAAAGTTAGAAATGCCGAACTCGACAATTTTGTCTACAAGGTTTCACACGATTTACGGGCTCCGCTGTCTTCTATATTAGGCCTGGTAAATCTTTCCAAACTTCCGGGCAATACCGATGATCCGGCCATGTATATCAATATTATTGGTGACAAAGTACAAGCTCTGGATCATTTTATAAGTGATGTGCTGAGTCACTCAAAGAATCTCAAGCTTGATGTAAAATACGACCATGTTGATGTTAAAAGTATTTTAACAAAAACAATTGAAGATCTAAGTTATTTGGAAGGTGCCAAAGAAGTTGAGTTTGATATTGCAGTTGAGGTGGATTGTTTTTATACAGATCCGTGGAGAATTTCAGAGATATTCAGAAACCTGGTTTCCAATGCCATTAAATATAGAACGAGAGGAACTCATAAGCCAAAGGTACAGGTGAGAATTGTATCTGATAAAGATTGGGTGAAGATTGTTTTTGCTGATAATGGTATAGGTATTGCCAAACAGAACCTTGATCATATTTTTGAAATGTTCTATCGGGCCACCGAACAATCTGATGGGTCAGGTATTGGGCTTTATATCGTAAAAAATGCAGTTGAGAAATTAGAAGGCCGGATTAAAGCAGAAAGTCAGGAGGATATGGGAACAACTTTTTATATTGAATTACCTAACCGGGTAAATGAGGGCGAGGGTGCTCACTCCTGAGGGGTTTAGAATATGACAATTTTTGAAGTTAGCACAGCAAAACAACGGCATGAGTTTCTTATGCTTCCGGTAAAGCTCTATAAAAATGAGCCTTACTATATACGCCCGTTGGATAAGGATGTTGAAGCTGTTTTTGATAGGCAGAAAAACAAAACCTTTCAGCATGGTGAATGTATTCGTTGGATTTTGCAGAATGATGCAGGAGAGACTATAGGCCGGGTAGCGGCTTTCATAAATCAGAAAACAACAAACAAAGGGAATGATCAGCCTACCGGTGGCATTGGTTTTTTTGATTGCATTAATAATCAGGAAGCGGCCTTTATGCTTTTTGATCAGTGCAAACAATGGCTGCAGGCACGCGGCATGGAGGCCATGGATGGCCCAGTAAATTTTGGTAACCGCGACAGGTGGTGGGGCTTATTGGTTGATGGTTTTGATCGACAACCTAATTACCAATGCAATTATAACTTTCCGTATTATAAAGACTTTTTTGAAGCCTACGGATTTCAGGTTTATTTCTACCAACTTACTTTTGGCAGGCCCATTATGGGGCCATTGGATGACCGATTAATGGAAAAAGCTAATTTGGTTGCCAAAAATGCTGATTACTCCTTTAGTTATTTACCCAAATCAAAATGGGATACCCTGCCCGAAAAAATTAAAACAGTCTATAATCGGGCATGGGCCAAGCGTGGTGAAATTCCGGAATTAACAGAAGCGCAGGCGCGCCACCTTGTCAAGCAAATGAAACCCATTATGGATGAGAAACTGCTGTGGTTTGGTTACTATAAACAAGAACCGATCGCATTTTTTCTTTCACTGCCGGAAGTCAACCAGGTGTTCAACTATGTAAACGGTAAACTGAATTGGTTTGGTAAACTCATATTTTTATGGCACACCCTAAGACGAACCAATAAAAAGGCCTTCGGCCTTTTGTTTGGCATTGTACCCGAGCATCAGGGTAAAGGAGTAGATGGTGCCATTATAGAAACCTTCCGGCAAATGGCGCAATCCGGAAGTTTCGCCTATCGCGACTATGAAATGAACTGGATTGGCGATTTTAATCCAAAAATGATCCGCGTTGTTGAACAAATTAATGCCCATGTAGTTAAAAGGCATGCTACTTACCGCAAGCTTTTTGATGAAACCAAACCGTTTAAGCGCATGCCGATTGTAGGCTAAACCATGGAACACGATAACGACACACCTTCACAGTTTTTATTCCGCAATCTATTAAAGGGGTTATTGTGGTTCGCGTTGATCATTACCGTTTATATTTTATTGGAAGGCTATCTGGAAGAAACACTTTCGCAGGAGATCAATCACCTGGCCGGCAAAAAGATTTTACTCTTTGCCATCTTCACGGTTTCTGAAATTATTTTTGGAATAATACCACCGGAATTTTTCATGATCTTATGGCAACATGCAGGTGATTTGACTGTATATGTTATTAACCTTTCTATTCTGGCTGTGATTTCGTACGGAGCTGGCGTGTTAGGGTACTACATCGGCTATAGTTTTACCAAAACCGGATTCTTTAAACGCATTAAGGATAAGTACCTCGTTCAGTACGAGTACAGTTTACGCAAGTACGGTATGTACCTGGTGTTGGTAGGGGCCATAACGCCTGTACCTTTTTCGGCTATGTGCATGTTGGCCGGATCGGTGGGCCTTCCCTTCAAAACCTTTTTATGGGTTTGTGTGGCCCGTGTTTTTCGTTTTGGTGCCTACGGCTGGATGGTCTGGAATTTTCCGAATTGGTTTAACGGGTAGTTTGCAGCGTAATAATTATATTAGTCGAAAATAAACCGACTAACCCTATTACCGATGCGCGCCCTATTTCTTATCAGTTCCTTGTGTATCACAACGTTCTTTTCCCAGGCTCAAACCATCAAATCCAAAGACCTGGCGGCTGTTAAAAAAACTTCTATAGACAGGCTGGAGAAGCAGTATGATGTATATAAACAATCGGCATTACGCATATGGGAGTATGCTGAGGTAGGATACAAGGAGCATAAAAGTGCAGCCGAATTGGTTTCAGTTTTGTCGAAAAATGGATTTTCCATAGAAGAAGGCGTAGCTGGAATTCCTACGGCTTTTGTTGCCACCTATGGATCGGGTAGCCCGGTTATTGGCATACTGGCAGAATACGATGCCCTTCCGGGATTATCGCAAAGAGCCATAGCAGAGAAAAGCCCGGATCCTTCACGTAAAGCGGGACATGCCTGTAGTCATCACTTATTTGGAGTGGCCTCGGTTGCTGCCGCCATTGAACTGAAAGAAACGATGCAAAAGACCGGGCTGAAGGGTACCCTAAAACTTTTTGGTACACCAGCCGAAGAGGGTGGCTCAGGCAAGGTATATATGGTTCGTGAAGGGTTATTTAATGGCGTTGATGTTGTGATGCACTGGCATCCCGGCAGTCAAAATTCTGCTAACCCCGCATCATCGTTGGCTAATGTATCAGCAAAATTTCGTTTTCATGGCGTTTCGGCTCATGCAGCAGGTGCTCCGGAAAAAGGACGTTCATCACTGGATGCTGTTGAGGCCATGAATTATATGGTGAATATGATGCGGGAGCACATTCCTTCTGATACGCGTATTCATTATGTGATAACTCGTGGAGGAGAGGCGCCCAATGTAGTACCCGATTATGCTGAAGTATATTACTATGCCCGTCATCCGAAACGTGAGGTATTGGCAGAAATTTTTAATCGCATAAAGAAAACGGCTGAAGCCGCAGCACTGGGAACAGAAACCCGCATGGAGATGGAAATAATCGGTGGAGTATTTGATTTACTACCTAATGAAGTGCTGGCCAAACTTATGCACCAAAACCTTTCAGTGGTTGGAGGAGTAAGTTATACAGCCGATGAGGTGACATGGGCAAAAGAAATTCAACAAACATTGATCGGGCCATCGCAACCGGCCATCTCCACGGCTGCGCAGATTGAACCCTATAAGGTCGATGCTTCCGGTAGCGGTGGTTCTACCGATGTAGGTGATGTAAGCTATGTGGTTCCCACGGTAGGTTTGCGAACAGCCACCTGGGTACCGGGTACACCAGCCCACAGTTGGCAGGCCGTAGCCTGTGGAGGTACCGATATCGGAGTAAAAGGAATGATGGTAGCTGCCAAAACATTAGCGCTAACAGGGATTGATTTGCTCAACGACCCAACGCAAATACAAAAAGCCAAAGAAGAGTATCAAAAACGGATTGGTCCGAATTTTAAATACACGGCATTGTTAGGCGACAGAAAACCGGCTCTGAATTACCGGGACTAACCTATGCTGCTTTCTTTGTAGGACAAGTATTAAGGCCAACAATTGCATAAAGCGGACAGAAGCTCACCAGGCTGGTAAGTACAAACACAGCACCTAAAATTAGTAGCACCAGACCAAGTGTACCGGTAACTGTGTTTGTGAAATATAAGGCAGCGAAGACAATAGCCAGCACAATGCGTATGGCTTTGTCGGTATTTCCCATATTCTTTTTCATAGTAAATTATTGGGGTTAGATTAGTTCAATTAGTTTAACAAGACCATAAACCATAACAATACACACTAAGCAAACTATCAATAGTTTGAAAAAGGTTTTCATGGCGTATGATTCAATCATTTCAAATATGGAAGAATTGATTGAGTCTTTATGTGACTTTAGTCACCGACTGATAAAAGTCAGCTTTTAAGATGAAGCAAGTTTCAGCACAGCATCTACAAACCGATCCAGATCTTTTGTTGACGTATAGACATGTGGTGTTACACGGACACAACTGATGTTTTCCCACTTGATGGAGGTAGTGTGAATTTGATGCTCATTGAAGAGTTTAGTCGTAATGTCACCCGGATCTATACCGTCAATAGAGAATGTCCCTAATGCACAGGCATATTCAGGTTTCATCGACACATGTAGTTTTACCCGCGAATTTTTTGATACCTTCTCACACCAATAGTTCTTCAAATACCTAAGCCTCTCCTCTTTTCGTTTGCTTCCAATGCCATTATGAAAATCGATAGCCTGACCGATGGCTTGTTCAGGCGCGAAGGAACGTGTACCGAGTGTTTCAAATTTACGAATGTTACTGTCTGTGGGTTTATCGTTGGGGAATAATGGCCAGAGGCCTGCAATATTCTCTTTTTTTACATACAGCATGCCGGTACCGAAGGGCGCGCTTAGCCATTTATGTAAACTGGTTCCGTAGTAATCTGGATTAAAGTCTTTAATGCTGAAATCCATGTGGGCAAAGGTATGCGCACCATCGACAATCGAGATGATGTTTCGCTTGCGCGCTTCTTCACACAATTTTTTTACAGGCAGTATTTGCCCCGTCCAGTTAATCATGTGTGTGATGTGCCAGATCTTTGTTTTTGGGGTAGTGGCATTGATAAACTCTTTTACAAAAGCATCATCATTTTCAATGGGCAGGTTAAAGCTGATCCATTTTATTTTTACACCATCGCGCATTTCCTTTTGTTTCCAGGCTTGCACCATGTTGGGGTAATCCTGTTTGGTCATTACAATTTCATCGCCTTTTGCCAAGGTTAATCCCCAGGTTACGGTATCCAGCGCTTCGGTGGCATTGCGATTAACGGCCAGTTCTTCGGGTGAAGTTCCGGCCAGGTCGGCCAGCTTTCTGCGTACAGCCTCTCGCCCTTTATCTAAAATTTGCCACATGTAATACGTAGGGGCTTCATTGCTCAGGTGGTAGTAGCGATCTACCGCATCTTGAACCACTTTTGGTTGTGGACTTACACCACCGTTATTAAGATTTAAAATGTTGGGAGAAACGGTATAGGCCTGGGCCATGCGCCCCCAAAGTTCTTCATCACCAACGGCATCCAGTGGTGAAAGTTTGTTCAGAGAGAATAAGGCATCAGAAATATTCTCGGCCAGTGCGTGTTGTGCAAGTGGCGTTAGGGCAAACGTTCCGGCAAGGCCTAATGACCTGCGGAAAAAAGATCTGCGTGAGTTCATAGGTTCAGGATTATAATAGGAAGGTATCACTTTGCCCTCAAAAGCAAAAAACCTTTTTGCTAAATGGCAATACGTTCAATCAAGTAGCCGATCTATTACCTGAATGGCCTGATTCAGTCGGGTTTTACGATCCCCCTGTATTTCAACCAAATCAGCACCTTGCGCTTCCAGTTCCTTTTTATAAATATCATAGAAGTATTCACGTTTGTCAGGATGCTCACGCTGAGGATCATTTTCCCAGGGAATATCAATACCGGTGAGTAAGTGCAGATGATACGAACGTGCCTGCATCAAGGTCAAAATTTTTGAGTCGCAATAACCGTATTTGAATTCACTCCACACTTTAATCACCGTCAGGTCGGTATCGCAGATTAACAGGGTATTGGCTACCAAGGCAAGTTCATCTTCGGTAAAGAGCTGCCATTGTGCTATAGTATATAAGTCGGCTTGGGTGTAAGGTCGTTCCAACCGTTCAATGTAGCCACGCGCAAACTCGGGCACCCATACCGTATTGTAATGTTCGGCCAGGGCCATTGAAAGATCAGTTTTACCGGTACATTCCGGCCCAACTACGGCAATTCGTTTTACCTTTTCTTCGTTTTTGGTATACATTGGCCGAAATTTGGTATTTCCTTAAAACTCTAATGATCGTTATCTTTCAGCAAATAAGCACACGGTGAAGCGCAGAAAAGCAATTAAACAGATCGGGTTAGGTTTATCGGCAGGGCTTACGTTACCATGGTTAAGTTCATGTAAAGCCACTGATCCCGGACCTGAGATTAAATACGATGGTGTTGTGGGCATTATTGGCGCAGGGGCAGCCGGTCTGTTGGCTGCCGATATCCTTATTTCCAAGGGTGTAAAGGTAAAGATTTTTGAAGCGTCCGATCAGGTGGGAGGAAGAGTTCGAACATTTCGCAGAAGCGATGTCTCCACAGATTCATTAACGGTGTTTCCGGCAGCCTTGCCGTATTCCGATTTTCCGTTAGAACTGGGAGCTGATAAAATTATTGGTTCGGATTCAAAGTGGGCTGAAATTGTAAAGCTCATGAAAGTACCGGTAGTTGATTTCAGAAGCTCCAGTTTTGATGGCTACATTATTGATAATGTATTTGTTTCAGAAGGAGATGCCCTGCTGGATGGAGACTTTGTAACGGCAAAAAATTTCAACGATTCATTTGCAACGTTTAGCGGTGGTGCCACTACAACAGTATTACAAGCTGCCCAAGGTGCTGGGGTTACAACTCGCATGCAGCCTATTGTTAATTCATGGTTGGGTAATCGATATGGCTCATCATCTGACAGAATAGGTGCCAATGCACTGGCAGAGGCTCTTGCGCTTATTGAGCACGATGGAAAGGAGCTAACCTCAAGTTCAAATCCGCTTCAGGATGTTTTGTTGTCGCGTTATGTACGCGCGGTGTCCTCCATTCAATTTAATACCAAGGTACAGTCGATCAGTTACGGAGGAGAGAAAGTAGATATCTCACATACTAATGGTACTGATACGGTGGATAAGGTAATTGTTACAGTTCCGGTTTCCATTTTAAAAGCTGGTGACATAAATTTTTCTCCGGCCTTGCCTGGTTCAAAAACAGGAGCACTAAGCCGTATTGGTATGGATGCTTCTATCCGGTTTATACTGGAGTTCAAACGTAATTTTTATGGCGAAGCTATTGCGGCTTTACTTGGGGGTGCTGAAGGCCCGGATTATCTGAACTCAGCAGTCGGTAGAAGTGAACTAAATAAAACGCTTTCCATTACCATTAATGGCGCCAAGGCAGAACAATTATCAGCGTTATCAGGAACACAAGCGGTGCAACACTTATTGGATGAAATGGATACTGTTTTTGGGAACAGTTTGGCAACAAACAATATCCGTAGAGATACGGCTGACAATTCATTGGTTTACACCATGAAAGACTGGACCAAGGATCCGTTAATTAAAGGAGGATTTTCATATCCGCTACCCGGTGGATCAAATGCTGATCGAACTGCGTTGGCTGCCCCAGTAGGCGATAAATTGTTTTTTGCCGGTGAGGCCACCGATGATAAAGGTGAATTTGGTACCGTCAGCGGTGCCTTAAACTCCGGTGAGCGCGCAGCCTTTGAAGTAATTGATGCTATACTGGCTTAAGTTGCTGATTCCTTATCTTTAGCAGGTCAGTTATTCACTTTATTTTCCTTACGTATGTCAGTTCATGAAAAACATGAAGACCGGTTGCACGGCACCTCACCATTATTTAAAAAGGTAGAAAAGTATTTGCCGGAAATGGTCTATGGATCCATTGATGGCATTGTTACCACCTTTGCCGTGGTGGCCGGCTCAGCCGGTGCAGGATTAAGCATACAGGTAGTATTGATATTGGGTGTTGCTAACCTGGTGGCTGATGGCCTTTCTATGTCTATCGGAGCGTTTCTTTCGAAACGTTCAGAGATTGATAACTACAACAAACATTTAAAAATAGAGGAATGGGAGATTGATAATGTACCGGATGTTGAGCGAAAGGAAATTGAGGATATTTATCGGCAGAAAGGATTTGAGGGCGAAGAACTAGCGATGGTGGTTAACCGGATTACATCCAATCGTGAAGTGTGGCTGCAAACCATGATGCACGATGAGTTGGGTTTGATGAAGGAAACCAAGTCACCATTTAAATCCGGTTTTTTTACGTTTATGGCTTTTGTGGTGGCAGGGGCAGTTCCTTTAATTTCTTATGTGGCTACCCTGATGAATAAAGTAGAGGCAAGCCCGTTCTTTATTTCTTCCCTATTCACATGTGTAACATTTATTCTAATCGGGGCTGCAAAAAATTTTGTAACTCAGTCTGGGTATGTTCGAAGCATTATTGAAACCGTTGGCCTCGGTGTTATTGCAGCAGTAGCCGCTTATGCGTTGGGTGATTTGCTTGAACAGGTCATTCTTACTTAAAGCGCCCCGAGGTTACGAACACCGGCCGCCCAGTACAACATGGCTTTTTGTTTTTCATAATCAGCCATTAATTTGACCAGCTTAGTTTGTGCCTGTATTAACTTTTCTTGTTGAATGTTGATTTTAAATAAATCACTTTCTCCGTTTTCAAAATTCAATAGTTCTGCCTGCAGTATGCGTTCATAGTTGCTTACCATACTGGCCTGATTGTTCATAATTGCGGCTGTATTCACCAGCGCATTGTGGGTGGTATTGATCTCGTTTACAACCTGTCGCTCAGCCAGGTTTCGTTCATACTGCGTACCTGAAATTTTAAGCCGTGTTAAAGCAAGTTTCGATCGCTCTTTACGTAACAATACCGGGAAACTAAAGTCAACACCAAACTTGTAATTTTCGCTAAGATTAACGTTGGTATTCCATTCGGGATCAAACGGCTGATTCAGTAAACTATAATTCAGATCTAATCGTGGTTTTAGAAATTCAGCGGCAAGTTTTCGTTCATTTTCCAGGCGCAATAAGGTAATGGCTAGTTTTTGTAACTCTGGGTGATTTTTACGGGCCTGCTCTGTTAATTCTTCCAACTCTCCGGTTGAGAGCACCAGCAGGTCGCGCTTCAAAACCGGTACCAGGGCAGGTGTTAATGCTAATGGGTTTCCCAAACTATCCCATAAGTAAGTGCTGAGCACGATACCTGTGTTTTGAAAATCCAGAAGGGCTTCCTGCTGTTCAATTAAGCGTTGCTGCAGGGTGATTTTAGCTTGTATGGTGTCGATGGGCGCAGCTTCACCTAATTCAGCATTTATTTTTGTGCGCTGGAAGATTTCATTGGCCACCTCAACACCGCGGTTCAGCAACCTGAAATTATAGTAAGCATTATACCAATGCCAGTAGTCTTTGGCGGCATTCAACAATAAATAGTTTAGTTGTTTAACCTGTTCTGCTTCCGTCAGGTCTTTAAACAACTCCGCTTGCTTCAAGGCTATTCTTCTTTCATCGGTAATCAGCCCGCGGCCTAACGGCAACGAAATACCGGCATAAAATTGCTTGTAGTTAAACTGATTGGAAATAAATCGTTCGGGATTGAGATACTGCCCCTCATTGCGCTCCACACCAATTTTGGGATCAAACGGAAGAAGGGTTGGCAAGGCGAGGGACCCATTAAAGACCTGATAATATTCGGTATCGTTAAAATTTTTAGTGAGGTACTGAACTTCAATTTTTGGATCAAAATTTCCGCGTGCCAATCGAATTTCCTGCTTGGCGACATCGGTAAGCAGGTTGGTTTGCCGGGCAACGGGATGATTGGCAATAACAATGTAGTAGAAACTTTCAATGGAGAACGATCTGGCGGTGTCGGGTATTGAGAAAATCGCATCCGTCAGCGTTTGCCCCATAGAATAAAATCCGCAGAGTAAATAAAAGAAGACGATGAATTGTGTTTTACTTCGCTTCATAATTCTCCTCATCTTTCTTTTGTTTCCGCTCCAACACCTCGTCAAGCGGGGCAGCATATAAACTTGGTGGAAAGCCATTGAGTTGTCGCCAGATTTCGTACCACACCGGCACATCATCCAGCATTACCCAACCTTTGGTACCCGATCCTACCCGCAACTGCTTTGGCCATTGCTCATCCGTTTTATCGGGTACCACTAAAATTCTGAACTCACCAGGCTTTGAGTTTACATAGTCAATCACTTTCACTTCACCACCAAAAGTACCTACCGACACGCTGGGCCATCCTGAAAACTGAAGCGCTGGCCACCCATCAAAAACGATGCGAACCTTTCTGCCTTTACTGATCAAGGGAACATCCATGGCCTTCACATACATTTCTACAGCCAGGTCGGATATGGTTAATGGCATGATGGTACATACAGCATCGCCTTCTTTTATGGTTTCGCCAATACCGGCCTTCAGGGCTTTTACCACAACACCTCCCTGCGGAGCCAAAATCTGGTATTGATCGTTACGGATACGCATATTGGCAAGTTCATTTTTGAGTTTGGCTATTTCAGCTTCCGTGTCAAACATTTCGGCCTGGGTGTTACTGCGGTCTGATTCGGCTTTGCTGATTTTATCCATGTACTCCGCTTCAACGCGATCAAGTTCAATTTTCGCACTTAAATAATCGGCCTGTGCACCCTGAAACTTATATTCAATTTCCTGGAATTTGGTGAGGGGAATGTTACCGGCTTCAAACAATTTTTTATTCCGGTCGAATTGGTTTTCGGCATTCAGAAAGCGGATTCGTTCTGCCTCAAGTTTATTTGTGGCCTGCTCAATCTTGTTGTTCATGGCATCGCGCAAGGCCCGGATTTGCCGGGTGAGGGCTTTTGCTTTTTGATCTTTGGCCTCAAGGCTGCTTTCCTTGGCCAGAATTTGTTCCTGCAAACGGTTAAGCAGCTGAGGATCGAAATATTTTTCGCGTACTTCTGTTAGGGTAATAATGGTATCGCCTTTCTCAACATATTCACCTTCACGCACATGCCAGTATTGAATTCTACCCGCGATGATGGCCTCTACCGTTTGTGGCCGGTTCTCCGGATTGAAGGCAGTTACATTTCCGGTTCCCCTTACGTTTTGTTGCCACGGAACAAACAGTATGATCAGAAAAATTAACCCGATGCCCATTAACCAGCGTGCTAATATTTTACTGGATCGCGGTGACTTGATGGCACGCAGGGAGTATAGCTTTTCTTGTGCTATTATTTTATCAATTCGTTGACGTGAAAAGTTGAGCATACTAGTCTACGTATTTAGTAATGATTCCGTCCTTCATTAGTTGATCAAACTTTCCCATACCTTCAATTTTTCCTTCATTGAGTACAATAACCCGGTCGCAGGCCGCCATGATTAGCGGATCATTTGAAACGGCCAATAATGTCCAATGATTTTTGCGGTCTACCAGGCACTGGGTTAAGTCAAGTTTGGATTGTCGTTTTAACCCGGTAAAGAAATCATTGAGGATAATGAGCTTGGGTTTCTTGGCCAGGCAACGCGCCAAAATAAGCTTATGAATGTTGGTGTTCGACCAGTTTTTACCACCGCTGTTCAAACGTGTGTTTAACCCCTGGGGTAAACGATTGATCTCATCGGCCAGGCCAACCAGTTCGAGGGCTTCAATGGCATCCTGCACACTTTCCATAGGCTTTCCTACGGTTATGTTTTCCAGGATGGTGCCGTCAAAAATATCTTCCTGCGAAATGTTTTTGCCGATTTTATCGCGCAGGTGTGTAAGATCAAGGTCGCGGATGGAATAATTGTTTATGGTAACAATGCCTTCAAAATTGGTATAGATGCCGGAGATGATATTGGTGAGTGTTGTTTTTCCCGAGCCACCCGGACCACTGATACAAATATGCTCCCCAGGTTTTATATCCAGGTTAATACCCTTGAGGATGTAATCAGAAGAATCAGGATACTTATACTTCAAATCTTTTGTTCGTATGGAATGGCCTTGATTTCGTGTATCTTTTGTCATATCCAGACCACCAATTTTTTCCAGTGGAACATCGGTTACCATGGCTACCTTATCAACGGCTGTCAGTAAATCGTAAAGCACATCCATGTACATAATAATTTTTTCCACGGAGTTGAGCAACAAAATGATGATCACTTCAGAAGCAACAAATTGACCGAGCGTAATTTGCCGGTCAACCACCAGGTAAGTTCCTACTACCAATAAGCCCCCGGTAACAGCAGCCTTGAAAAATAGAATGAAAGAAAATTGCGTAATGAGTACTTTGAAGTGCTGGCTCCGGAACTTCAGGTAGTTGTTTACATTATAGTCTGTTTTCTTAATGGGAAGATCGGTGCTGCCGGCCAACTTAAATGAATTGATGGCGCGTGCCAGCTCTTCAAGCCAATGGGCCACCTTATATTTATATTTTGACTCTTCAATAGAAGTATTTAACCCTTTGGCTCCGGTGATGTAAAAAATTATGACGAGTATACTGAGTAAGCCAATGCTAAAGAAAACGAAAAAGGGGTGGTAGAGGGAAAGCAGGAGCAGACCAAACAATATCTGAATAACCCCGGCCGAGAGATCAATCAGTAACTTGGGCATTCCTTTTTGAATAGTCATGATATCAAAAAACCGGTTCACCAGTTCAGGAGCATGGTTACCGATAATGGCTTCGGCCCGTAAGCGTGGAATCCGAAAAGCAAATTCTAAGGACGCCTTGGCAAATATTTTTCGTTGCAGGTGCTCGACCAGGGTAATCTGGAAAATCTGAATACCGCCCCCCAGTAACACCCCCAGTATAATAATGGCAATGAGCACATAGACCGAGCTAAAAAATACCCCACCCGAAATCAGTTCAACCGTGGTTTGAATACCCAGCGGCAGCACTAGGCTTATAAGACCTGCAATGAAGGCGTAAAAGAAAATGTAATTGATTTCCTTTCGCTCGGCATGCAATAGGCGGAACAGGCGATTTACCGGACTTAATTTTTTACCGGTTATGTTTTCATCCAGCCCGTAATCGCTCACCAGGCTTTGGTGAGGCAACAGTAAAAAGAAAATTATTTCACCCTCCTTATTCGTAAGTAATCGTTGATTTTCGTCAAACGTTTCCTCCAGCGTACCCCTGGTGCTAAACCGGGTTTGAATTCTTTTCTTCTTACCCGGATGAATGAGAATGGGTTCAAATGATTCTTCACCTTGCTTAAAAGCCAATATGTAGCTCTCTTCTTCTTTGGCGAAACCAGAAAAGCCGGAACGTTCAAGTTGATACTCCAGCAACAACAATCGAATTTTCGTTGCTGCTTCCAGCAGATCACGTTTAAACTCATCAAACTCATCCAGGTTGTAGGTACGGTTATTCACCTCCACAAACCGAAGCGTCTCTGCATCGAATGAGTGCTCGAGTAGCAGGGAAGATTCACGAAGTATACGGATGATGTGATCGTTACTCAGCATGGTACCGGGTGTTAAGTGCATTAAAAGTTAATACCTGCATGAATTCGAAAAGCTTATCATAATGCTTTTGAGGATTAAACTTAATATCTGTTAAAGAGGGCAAGTGCTCGGCATAGTAAAGCTGATGATTGATGCTGAGGATTAAGGTGCTCGCCAGGGTGCTGGGGAAGGCAAATGCAGGGTTAACTTCTTTAATGATTTCAGCAATGCGTTTGCAAACGGCTTTATACGGTAAGAACACACCGTCTTTATTGTCGCTGTCAACTTGTTTGGTGAGGTAGGTTTTTTCGAACTCGGCCATAACAATGCGTTGAAGGGCCTTACCATCCATAACTTCTGAGTAGACATCCTGCTTTTTTTCTTCAGTAAGCAACTTCAGGCAAATGGCTAACTTTTCTTTCGGGTCGCGGATATTGTTGGTGGCGTAATCGATTTTGTATTCCAGCCAGGTCCAATACCAGTCAATCAGGTATAACAAAAGTCGATGTTTATTTTCGAAATAGCGGTATACCGAGGCCTCGGTGGATTGGATTTCATCCGCGAGTTTTTTGAAGGTAAAGTCTTCAAAACCAAGCTTATCGATAAGCCGGACGCTGTTTTTAATGATTTTCTGCCCAAGTTCCGTGCTATCGGGGTTGCGCAGAAAAAGGGATTCCTGAAGTTTAAATGCTAGGGTAGCCACGCTTTAAAATATGATAGTAATGCTATCATAAACGAAAGTTACCCTAATTAGTTTTGAACTAACCGGATATTTTCAGAAAAATTCAGGATTAAGGTTTCGGGTTAAAGCCGGTTAAACTCCACAATAAAAGAGTCGGGAAATTTTTTCTGTAGCTCCGCTTTAAACTGATCAGCCTTTTCGCGGTTCGGAAATTGCCCTAAAATCAGGGCATAGTATTTTATACCGTTGATGATTTTTACCTGTACCGTTACCTTTTTCTGGTACGAACTTTTAAGGTTTTCGGCCAGACGCATCAAATTTACCAGTTCCTGATAGGTGCCAATCTGTACACCAAAGCCCGATGGTTTGGATCGCCCCACCTCGAAAGCATAAAACTCTTTCTCGTCAACAGAAACTTGTCCGATGGGCCTGATGGGATCGCTTTTTTTCCCGTCACCCGCATCAATCACTTCCAGGCTTACTTCGGCTAATCCCTGGTTCACAAAGCCCAGCTTCTCGGCCGCGGATTTTGATACATCAATTATACGACCATCCACATAAGGTCCCCGATCGTTGATCACTACATCTACCGTTTGATTATTCGCAATATTGGTAACACGAACTTTGGTTCCAAAGGGGAGTGTTTTGTGTGCAGCGGTTAACTTACTGTGTTTATATTTCTCTCCGCTGGCCGTTGGTTTGCCTTCAAATTTATCAGCATAAAAGGAGGCTTTTCCGGTTTGGGTTTGTGCAACAGCATACCAGCCAAAAAAGCAGAATACCAATACCAATAATCGTGTTGTCATGATCTGTATTTTTTCCACACTCAAAGTTAATCGCATTATTGGTAATTGGTTCATTGGTTAATCAGCAAATTAGCCTAGCTTTGCCCGGCAAATAATAGATCGTAAATTATTTGCCATGCCCCAAAATAACGCCAAATTCCTGTTTGAAGCCCTCACGTACGATGATGTACTTTTGGTGCCTGCCTACTCCGAAATTCTTCCACGCGACACCAACATCAGCGGAAAACTAACCCGGAATATCAAACTCAATATCCCCATAGTTTCAGCGGCTATGGATACGGTAACCGAAGCCGATTTGGCCATAAGCATGGCGTTGGAAGGAGGCTTGGGCTTTATACACAAAAACATGCTCATCGACCAGCAAGCTGAGCAAGTGCGAAAAGTTAAACGCTCACAAAGCGGTATGATTCTCGATCCGATAACATTGAGTGTAAACTCTACGGTACAGGATGCGGAAAAAATTATGCGCGAGTTTAAAATCGGAGGAATACCGGTGGTTGATGGTAACGGAAAACTACTGGGCATCATCACGAATCGTGACTTGCGCTTTCAGAAAGACCTGAGTGTTCCGGTAGAAAGAATAATGACCCGTGAAAATCTGATTACGGCTTCAGAAAGTATAACCCTGGAGAAGGCAGAAATAATTTTACAGGAATACAAAATAGAGAAACTGCCGATTGTTAATAAAAAAGGAAAGTTAACCGGGCTCATCACGTTTCGTGATATTCAGAAGAAGAAAAATAAACCGAATGCCTGTCAGGATAAATTTGGAAGGCTACGTGTTGGTGCTGCCGTGGGTGTAACGCCCGATATCCTGGATCGGATAGAGGCACTGAAAAATGCAGGCGTTGATGTAATTACCATTGATACGGCACATGGTCATTCGAAAGGCGTTATTGAAGCTGCGAAACGTGTGAAGAAGAAATATCCTGAACTGGATGTTGTGGTGGGCAACATTGCCACCGGAGACGCAGCGCGTGCGCTGGCTAAAGCAGGTGCTGATGCGGTGAAGGTTGGCGTAGGCCCGGGAAGTATTTGTACTACCCGCGTGGTAGCCGGGGTTGGCCTGCCACAACTTTCAGCCGTGTATGAATCGGCCAAAGCATTAAAGGGTTCGGGTGTTCCTGTAATTGCCGATGGCGGTATTCGCTTCTCGGGAGATCTGGTAAAAGCTATTGCAGCTGGTGCCGATAGTGTAATGATTGGATCATTATTAGCCGGTACAGAAGAAGCCCCGGGCGATGTGATTATCTATGAAAGCCGCAAATTTAAATCGTACCGCGGCATGGGATCACTGGAGGCCATGGAAGTGGGCTCGAAAGACCGGTATTTTCAGGATGTTGAAGACGATATTAAAAAGCTGGTGCCGGAAGGCATTTCAGGCAGGGTGCCTTTCAAAGGTCTGGTGTCCGAAGTATTGTATCAGATGGTTGGAGGTTTGCGTGCCGGAATGGGGTACTGTGGGGCTAAAAACCTGGAAGCCTTGAAGAAGGCCAGGTTTGTTAAAATAACGGCTGCCGGGGTTGCAGAAAGCCATCCGCACGATGTTACCATAACCCGTGAAGCTCCAAATTATAGCCGTAAGTAACGCGTAAGAAAAGGGCTCTAATCCTCATTTTTCCCTATAATTGCAAGGCCAATCATAACCTGATTGGCCTTTTTTGTTGATCGTAAACAGCGTAATGGGGCACTGATTGGTGTTTCGGATCTCATGCGGATAAAAGCCTTAACCCGGTTGCTTTTCATGATTTCAGGTATTGCCTGGGTGGCGCTACTTTTTACCGACCTTTCCGTTGTTTTCAGTGTTAAAACTAATATTGAACCCGATATACCCACCTGGCTTCCCGGGCTTCTCTTTAACCTTTTTCTGGCAGCTCTTTATTTTTTCTACAAGTACCGGATCGATCGTGATGAACTACTGAATTTTGTCGATCTGTTGTGGCGGGTGTTTGCCACCGGTTTGGTAGTAACGGTAATCTCGCTGCTGATCAGGTTAATTGATTACTTGCCGGGTACCACCAAGTTAACCAGCCTTTTTATTTATGTAGAAGCCAACTACATCATCAACCTGGGATTAATTTCAGGATTTTTAATGGCAGCCTATACGGTATGGAAAAGACTGATCCTTTATCAAAAATCGAAATGGCTTCTACGCTTATGGAGTTTCTTTGAAGGTGGCTTGTTGGTAGCCCTGGTTTACAATAGTTTGGAAATTGAAGGGCTTGACTGGCTTAATAATGTACTGTTGGGCGTATTGATTGTTATTGGCCTTGTGCTCTCGGCCAATATGAAATGGGTGGCCTACCTGAACTTCCGGCAAAAGTGGACGAGTTTGTTACTGTTATTGCTGGCCATTTTTTATGTGATGTACTTATTCTACACCGCCAATGCACAAGCCATAAGTGCATTTGGTGAAGGAAGTGGATACGTTGATCATCGGTATCATATTTTCTTTCAATCCCTCTTCATTTTTGTCTCAGTCTACAGTGTTTTCTCCTTCCTGGTAATTCTGTTTAATCTTCCCACCACCTCCGTGTTTGAGCAGAAACTTGAGGAGGTAGTGAATTTTCAACGCATCAGTCAGTCCATTCAAACAGAACAAAGCGAAGAAAGCGTATACAATATTTTACTCGAGACATCTGTGAGTACAGTGTTTGCCGATGCTGCGTGGCTGGAGATCAAGAATAATGATCATGATCACCGGTTGTTCACCTATCACATTAAAGAGAAAGAGGCGCATGATATTATTGATCATCTTAAGAAAGAGCACGTAACGGGCATTTTGGAACAAAGCCAGGATAAAACCAAGAATCTCTCCAAACACCTGAGTTCTTTGCGGGGCTCAAGGTTTCGTTCCATACTGGCTTTTCCCATCTATGTAAAGGGAGAAAACATCGGAACACTGGCATTATTAAAAGAACTATCAGATGGTTTCAATAGGGAGATGACTAAGATCGTTTCCACATTTGCCAACCAGGCCGGTATATCGATTGAGAATTTCAGGTTACTGGAGGAAGCATTGCAAAGCGAGCGTTACAAGGAAGAACTGAAGATTGCCAAGACCGTACAAAAAAGTTTGTTGCCACAGGTGTTAGATCAACACGGTGATTTTGATCTGGCTGCCTTTTCTGAATCGGCAGATGAAGTGGGGGGCGACTACTACGATACCCTTCGAATAAGTGAGCAACAGTTTGCACTGATTGTAGCGGATGTGTCGGGTAAAGGAACTACAGCGGCTTTTCACATGTCGCAAATGAAAGGGATATTTCACAGCCTCGCTCAAAACTGTATTAAGCCGGCAGAATTTATGATTCGTTCCAACAAAGCCCTGGCCAACTGCTTGGAGCGCGGGTCTTTTATCTCAGCCACGTTCTTTGTGATTGACACTGCAACAAAGGAGGTTTCGTATTCCCGGGCGGGGCACTGCCCATTGCTTTATTATGCAGCAGAAAATAATTCAGCCGTATACTTGAAGGATAAGGGCGTGGCACTGGGGATGGTTCGTAACAACGGCTATGAGAAATTCATTGAAGCACATACCTTCAATTACCGGCCGGATGATATTATGGTGCTGTACACGGATGGGATCACAGAAGCCAAGAATTCGAAAGGCGATGAGTTTGGTTATGACCGCCTGCTGGAAGTGATTGTGGAAGTGAAAGATCGTTCATCGCGCGAAATTCAGGAACACCTGATTAATCGGTTGTATGCGTTTACCGGAACGGAAAACATAAATGACGACTACACGACAATGATTGTAAAATTTAAATAGTACCCTGTTTTAGAAGCAAAACAGGCTAACATAAATGACTAAAAAACGTTAAACGACATGGTCCAGATAAAAAGAATTCAGGAAGAAGGAGCTGACATTATTGTCCCTATCGGTGAAATTGATGCCAGTTCGTCTATTGAGTTAGATTTAACCATTGCCAAAAGTGTTGGCGAGGGTTACACGAAAATCCTGGTGGATTGCAGTGCCCTGGAATATATCTCATCAGCCGGCCTGGGGGTATTCATGTCCTATATTGAAGAGTTCAGCGATAAGAATATAAAGATGGTATTGTTTGGCATGAGCGAGCGCGTAGTGAATACTTTTGAAATATTGGGCCTGAGCGAACTGCTCGTTATAGTGGAGAATAAGGAAGAGGCGAAGAAGCGACTGGTATGAGGTACGTGTATAAAGTTGGATGCAGCATAGAAAACCTTAAGGGTATTCGTGATTTCGTGAAGCAATCACTCAAAAATCACGGAGTTTCTGATCTTGACACCAGTGAAGTGGTGCTGGCCCTTGACGAGATGTGTTCCAACCTGATGATACACGCCCACCAATGCAATCCCAATGATCTTTTTGAGTTACATATTCTGGCCGAACGTGACAGCCCATTGGTTGTGGAGATAATTGACGATGGCTCCGTGTTTGACATCAATCAGTTTCATGAGCCTGAGTTGGGCAACATTATTCACGAAAAACGTAAAGGAGGGTTGGGCATCCGATTAGTAAAATCCATCATGGATAAAATTGAGTATGAACAATCGGGCGGCAAGTATATTTGTCGTCTTTCTAAAAAAGTACAGTTCAATTAATTTTTTCAGCACATCATGACCGTAAGAAGTGTAGCAACAGTTCTGTTAATTTTATTTTCCTTAAGTGCATTTGCACAGAAGCCGAAGAAGAAGGCTCCAGCACAAGTGCTTTTTTCTGTAAACAACCGGGCGGTTTCAACGGATGAATTTATCTACCTCTACAAAAAAAATCATCAGAATAAACAGGAGGATTATACAAAGGATAAGGTTGAAGAATATTTGAATCTGTTTATCAATTTTAAACTTAAAGTTGAGGAAGCCCGAAGCCGCGGATTAGATACCACCAAGGCTTTCATTAAAGAATTCAATAATTACAAGGAAGAACTCAGACGTCCCTATCTGCCGGAAGGCAAAATGCTTGACAGTCTTGTTCGGTTAACGTATAACCGCCTAAAAGAGGAAGTCAAAGCCTCACATATCCTGATCAATGTTACCCCAGACGCATCGCCACAAGATACGTTGAATGCGTACTCGCGCATTACAGCGTTAAAGGAAAAAGCAAAAGCAGGTGAGGATTTTGGCATGCTGGCGGCCACACACTCAGAAGACCCATCGGCCCGCATGAATAAAGGAGACCTTGGGTATTTTACGGCCATGCAGATGGTATACCCGTTTGAAAGCGCAGCATATAGCGGGAAGCCAGGCGAAGTAGTAGGGCCAGTGCGTACACGCTTTGGCTATCACCTGGTGTATGTAGAAGACCGGAAACCAGCCCGGGGTGAGGTGGAGGTTTCGCACATTATGATTCGCACAGGGGGTGAACGCGATGAGGCCAAATCAAAAAATCTGATTTTTGAAATTTATGATCAGCTTAAGGGAGGTGTTGCGTGGGAAGAACTTTGTCTTCAATATTCTGAAGATGCCAATTCTAAAAATAGTGGAGGTAAACTTCGTGCTTTTGGTGTAGGTGCAATGGCGGCTGCCCCTGAGTTTGATGCGGTAGCATTTTCACTGCAAAGGTCTGGTGAAATTTCTGACCCGTTTCAAACTGCTTATGGCTGGCACATTGTGCGGCTTGAACGTAAAATTCCGCTTCCATCGTATGAAGAACTGCTGCCCCAGTTGAAGCCCCGCGTACAACGTGATGAGCGCGTACAAATTTCGAAACAGGCGCTGATGCAAAAATTGAAAAAGGATTTTCTTTATAAAGAGAATGAAGCCGGTAAATCAAAAGTTTTTGCACTGGCCGATTCGTCTCTCACAAAAGGCAAATGGAGCGTAAAACAATGGCCCGGAGCGGAAATAATTTTTACCATGAAAACCCGTTCCGTTCCGGTAAAGGAGTTTGTTCAGTATGTTAATCGGCAACAACGTGCCTCCGCCATGGCGCCAAAAAGTTATATGGAGCAATTGTATGGTTCATTTGTAGAATCGGTGATCAATCAGACTTACGAAGACCAATTGGTTCGGGCTAACCCCGATTATGAAATGCTGCTTCGTGAGTACTACGAAGGAATTTTGTTGTTTGACATCATGGAGCGTGAAGTATGGAACCGCGCCAGCGAAGATACTACCGGTCAGCGTGCCTATTACACGGAACATGCAACCAACTTCATGGCCGGTGAACGGGTTTTGGCGGAATTATTTTCCGCTAATTCGGCCGATCAACTAACTGAATTAAAATCGGCTCTGGAGCGAAAAGACACCCTGGCTGTAGAGGAGTTTATTAAGGCAAGGCGCATACGTCAGGAAAAGGGAGCTTTCCAAAAGGGCGACAGGCCGGTATTGGCCAAAGTAGCCTGGGCCACGGGAATCCATACGGCAGAAAACAACGGAATGTATTACCTTGTGCGGATTTTCGAGCTCCTTGAGCCCGGCCCGCTGGCGTTTGAGGAGGCCCGTGCCGCAGTTATTGCAGAATACCAGAATTATCTTGAAAAAAGGTGGGTTGATCAGCTTCGGAAAAAGTACACAGCAAAGATTAATGAGAAGGGTAAGCAATACGTTTTTAAGCAATTGGTTCGGTCGTAACGCCTGGGTTGTATGGCTTATGCTAATGGCCTCCTGCGAACTTATTCAGATGAAGCAGGAGAATCCAACCGCTGACACCAAGCGCACACCGGTGGCGCGTGTAAACCGCGCCTTTTTGTACAAAGATGAACTGGGCGGTATTGTACTTCCAGGAACCACAAAAGAGGACAGCATTGTGCGGGTGGAGACCTATGTAAACAGTTGGATACGGAAGCAACTGTTGTTACAGGAAGCGGCCAGAAAAATCAACATTAATGAAGCAGAAGTAGAGCGCAAAATTTTGGATTACCGGTATAGTTTGATTGCCTATGAGTACCAGGCGTTTTACATCAAGCAAAATCTGGATACGGCCATTGTGGCCTCAGAAATTGAAAAGTACTATAAAGAGAACCTTGACAATTTTATTCTGAAACAAAACATCGTAAGAGCAACCTTCATCAAGGTGCCAAAGTCTGCTCCGCGTACAAATAAGATTAAGGAACTGATCTTCTCTAAAAAGGAGAAAGACCAGGACGAATTAAAGTCCTATTGCCTTAGTTTTTCCACGGCCTATCATTTGGTTGACTCCACCTGGATGGTTTTTGATGAGTTGGTTAAAAATTCACCGCTAGCCGAAATCCCGAACAAAATTCAGTTTCTAAAGGCCAACCCGTATTATGAGACATCCGATGATACCTATCTTTATTTTCTTCGGGTGATGGAATACCGGATTTCGGATAATATTTCACCTCTTGAATTTGTGCGCGATGATATCCGTACCATTATTTTGAATAAGCGAAAAGTTGCATTGGCTAAACAACTGGAAGATGAAGTTTATAAATCAGCTGTCAGTGAAAGGGAATTTGAAATTTTTAAGTAGAAAAGTTGTGAAGAAGTATTATCTGTTTATCGCCTTTTTGATTGTGCTATCAGGCACAGTTAAGGTTCAGGCGCAGGAAGAACCCACGGGTTTTATTGTCGATAAGATTATCGGCAAAGTTGATAATTACATCGTGCTGAAATCAGAACTGGACAAAGCTTTTCAGGAATATGTTTCCAATGGCGGTAGCCCATCAGCAGAAACGCGTTGCCAGTTTTTGGCTATGCTGTTGCGAAACAAGTTGATGATGGCCAAAGCTGAAATTGACTCGGTTGTTGTTGGTGACTCAGAGGTAGATGCGAACACATCGCGCAGGATGGAAATGATTTTGGCGCAATATGGGGGTTCACCGGTTGACCTGGAGAATAAGTTTGGCAAAACGTTGGAGCAAATTCGGCTGGAGTTACGCGACCAGATTCGTGAACAAATGGTGGTGAACGAAATGCAGCGCCATATTACCAAGGATATTGCGGTTACGCCTGCTGAAGTAAGACGTTTCTTTAACAAAATACCAAAGGACAGTCTACCTTTCTTTTCGGCCGAGGCCGAGGTTGCCCAGATTGTACGCATTGCAAAAGTAAGTGAAGCTCAAAAAGAAGTAACCAGGCGCGAGTTGTTGGACATCCGAAACCGCATTTTGAGTGGTGAGGATTTTGCAACACTAGCCAAAAAATATTCAGCTGATCCTTCGGTAACAGTAAACGGTGGTGATATGGGATTTGTGGGCCGGGGTATGATGGTGCCCGAATTTGAAGCGGCTTCTTTTAAATTAAAACCGGGGGAGATTTCCGCACCCATCGAAACCATGTTTGGTTTGCACATTATTCAATTGCTTGAACGCAGGGGTAATGAATATCACTCGCGGCATATTCTCATGTCGCCTTCACCCTCACCCGATGATCTTGAACAAGCCCGAAAATACCTGGATAGTTTGCGTACCCTGATTGTAAACGGAGAGATCACTTTTCAAAAAGCAGCCAAAGAATATTCCGATGATGTGGAAACAAAAGGCAGTGGTGGTTTCTTTATTGATGATGATGGCGGTACCCGCATTGCCGTGGATGAACTCGATCCGGTTGTTTTCTTTGCCATTGATTCCATGAAAGTTGGTGGTATTTCATCACCTTTGGTTTATCGCACCGAAACCGGTAAGGAGGCGGTACGGATTTTATTTTACAAGTCTCGTGTGCCTCCGCATCAGGCATCATTAAAAGACGACTGGCAGCGCATCCAAAACGCAACACTCAATCAAAAGCAAAACCGTGCCCTTGAGAAGTGGTTTGATAAGGCCCGTAAGGATGTTTTTATCAGCATTGATCCGGTCTACGATTATTGTGGTATTCTGGATGATTGACGTTCGTGTAAAAAACCAGCCATCATAAACGCATTTACGTTAGGTTTGTTAAAATAGTGTTTACTCATGACAAGATTTGCATCGGATGTTGAAGCTGCTGATTCGTTGGCGCTAACGTATAAAAACCTCGCCAAAGAGATTTCAAAAGTTATTATCGGGCAGGATGAAGTAGTGCGCTTTGTGCTTACCGGTATTTTTTGCCAGGGGCATTCGTTACTGATTGGTGTTCCGGGTCTTGCTAAAACATTGTTGGTACAAACCATTGCTACTGCCCTCGACCTTCAATTTAAACGCATCCAGTTTACACCCGACTTGATGCCATCCGATATTATTGGTGCCGAAACAATGGACAAGGAGCGTAACTTTAAGTTTGTCAAAGGCCCCGTGTTTGCCAACATTGTTTTGGCTGATGAGATAAACCGCACTCCGCCTAAAACCCAGGCTGCCTTGCTTGAGTCTATGCAGGAATACGCGGTAACCATTGCCGGTGTGCGTTATGAATTGCCCAAACCATTTTTTGTATTAGCTACCCAAAACCCGATTGAGCAGGAAGGAACGTATCCTTTACCCGAAGCCCAACTCGACCGGTTTATGTTCGATATTCAGTTAACCTACCCCTCGTTTGCCGATGAGGTTCAGGTGGTAAAGAACACCACTTCAGATGAACCGATTACCGTTCACAAAACACTTTCCGCAGAAGATATACAGGAGTACCAGCACCTGGTACGCAGGGTACCCGTGCCGGATAATGTGATTGAATATGCGGTACGTCTTGCCAATAAAACCCGCCCAAATACAGCAGGCGCATCACCTATGGCCAACGAATACCTGGAATGGGGCGCAGGCCCCCGGGCCTCACAATTCTTGATTCTCGGTGCCAAGTGTAACGCATTGCTCAACGGAAAATACTCACCCGACATTGAAGATGTTCGTGCTGTTGCCAAGCCGGTGTTGCGTCACCGCATGGTACGCAATTTTAAGGCTGAGGCCGAAGGGATAACCATCGATGGGTTGATTGAGAAGTTAATGGAATGATTTATTAACCCAAGCTTTGTTGCCAACCTTTTTAGCCAGCAACAAAGCTTGAATTTTAGATCAGTAAGTAAAACAGAACTGAGAAACCTTTTCTATCAATTGTTTATTACAATCTTACGCTGTATTATTCCTTTGGTATTAAAAAGATTAAGGTAGTAAACCCCCTTAGGCAATCCTTTTACCGGAATCACAACAGATTTTTCTTTCATGTAGCCTGTATAAACCTTTTCTGAATTTGTATTCAACAGTTCAAACTGAACTGGTTCATTTGGAATACTTTTTTCTTCACCGTTCAAGAATGCCTCATAAGTAATGTTGACTCCTTCAGATGTTGGATTTGGATATACAGCAAAGCCCATTCCTCCACCTTGCCCATCACATTGCCACGGATCATAAAAGCACTGGCAATATAACCCTGGGCTTATTTCGTTAGGCAGACTTACCGTATAGTTACATGAACCTGTAGATACCGTTAATGTTAACGTAAACATTTCTTGTTGAAATGAAATGACAGAACAGGAAGGATAGCCATTGAGTACGGTAAACCAAACATTAGCATTATCAATCTCCCAATAATAGTTGGCTCCATCAATCGGATAGGTATAATAGTAAGGACTATTTGTGCAAGGATTTAGCCCTGGAGGACTGTAGGTAATAGACGGCTCGCCCACCCAAAGTGATTTAGTTAATTGTAGTGACCCGCATTCTCCGGTTAAATTGAAAGTTAACGTTGCTGATCCGGAAGCTGAAGCTGATGAGGGAACAAGATTGGCAGTAGAACTGTTCCCAGTTGAATTTGTAAATAAACTCCCGGGTGAGGCCGACCAGGTTACTGTGGTGCCAACGGGCGCATTATTTAATATATAGGTTGAGCCGCTGCCACAAATTAGATTATCGCTTGGCCCGCTTATGTATGGCTCTCTTGTTGGTGGTGTTTGATTAGACGGAATAATGGTAACAGCGTCTACGAAGTAAAATGCAGCAACATCATCATTAGGGCCGGGCTGCGTGCGGTACTGCAAAGTAGGTGCAGGCGTACTGTTGTTTATGCCCGGGTCGAAATTGCCGATAACTATGTATTGAAAACCAGAAGAGGGCGGGGTGAAATATCCACTTATTTTCTGCCAGCCATTCAGCTTGGTGTAAAAGTTTTGAGCCGGGAAAGTGTTGGGTATTTGTGGCAATAAATGGTGCAGACCGCGATTAACGCTTCCTTGCCCACCACTTTCTCCTAAAGAGTTCAAGTTGGTTGTCAGATACATTCCTAGGTGTTTCGCGAAAGCATTATAATAAGCATCATCGGCCGCGCTCACCCAAAACTCAATATAGTATTGCTGTCCCTGCGTAAGGGGCTGGCTAAGTTGTTGGTAGAAGTACTCAGAACCAGATGTAACATCGGGTGGCTTAAGATAAGCAAGAACACCCACGTAAGCCGTGCCCGAAAGCGGGTATTCGCATCCACGGGCATTGGCCCCGGGCACATAGCCATTTGTGCCGCAGGTATGAAAATAATCGGGAGAGTAACCATGGAAAGGCGCGGTGTACCAGCCGGCCGGGTGGCCGTTGTCCGTGGAAAAGCCTGTAGACGCAGGGCAGCCAGTGTTGGGCTCCTTGGTGCTAAAATCGAAATTGGTAACCAGGTTTTGCGCCTGAGCCGTGTACAGCCTTAAGCAAAACAAAAAAGAAATAATGAGTATTTTCATAAACATTGGGGGTTGTTTAGTTGATTCTTAATTTATAGATAAAGTGCCTTTGTATTCAACGCCAATTTCGTGTTGCTTTAAGTGATAGTAGTACACGCCAGGTGAATTTCCATCTCCGTTCCAATTGTTTTGGTAGGTTTTTGAATAGTAAACTCGCTGCCCCCAGCGATTGTAAATTTTTAATTCCCAAGCTCTCCCTTCAATGCCATTGATAAAGAACACGTCATTTCTTTTATCTCCGTTAGGAGTTATTATGTTGGGTATAAAAGGATCATAAAACGGTTGTACAAAAACACTATCAATGAAGTAATAAGAATGGCTTTCCTGTGGTCTTGGCGGGTCAATAAATTCTGTTTCCTCATCTTTATAAAAATTACCTATAGTAAGGAACCGGGATTCTTCTGTGGCAACAAAGCTGCTATTAAATAGAACCCATTCGAGTCTTATGTTTTCAATTTTTTTATTATTTATTTGCGGAATAAAATTCAATAATCCATTTGTGTCCAGCGCAACTTTATCTGTTGTGAAGAGCATGCCGATGTTGTTGGATCCAAATCTTAAATTGGCTCTACATTGATAGAACCCTGCAACATATCTTTTGCCAATTGTAAGTTTTTCTGTAAGCTCTACTTGAACATACTCCCTGTAATGAAAAGGACTTTGTGCATTATTATTAAAGGCGATATAAATCCCAATCATATTATTTCCATCTTTTGGAGTGGGTGCGCCCAACTCAGTTGATGAATTTGGATAGGTTGGGCAAAAGTCTGGAACAAGCAGACTGTAAACATCAGATGTGCCAGTAGTAGGTAATTCCCAGTAGGTTAAAATGGAATTAAATTTTTCTTTAACAGGCCACTGAAAATCAATGAAGGTGCAAGGCAATTCTTTATACTCTTCAAAGCTTGGGTTGCGTACAAGGTTTTGTGCGAAGACGCTTGCTTGAGCTATAAAAATCAATATGATTGATAATGATTTCATTCTTATATGCACCTTAAAGTAGTTAAATATCCTTTGTAAATCAGGCTGAACTCTTCTAATCGCAATCCATGGCCAGCAAATGTTAATAATTTGGACGAAAGGAGTAAATTGATAAGAGTAATTCCTATCAATTTTGAGTTTAATGACTGTTTGTCTGGGTTTTCATCCAGATCGAAGCTGAAGGAACAACGATAGATGAATTGATTGAAAAACTACTGGACTAATCAATTCAGAATTTCATCCGTAATCGTCAGTAAGTTCCCATTTAATATGGTTTGGTACTGCCGCAAGGGGCGCCACGCAATACCTCCTGTTGGGTTGCCGTCCCAATTAAAAGTTGAACCACAGCACACATCCTGCAAAAATAAATTCGATGTATGAACATCTACTGTTGCACAGGCCTGGTTGGGTTGGTAAGTGCAGTTGCGTTCAAAGGCCAGGTAGGTGGTAGCATTTTTTTTATGAAGAATGATGCCCCGCACACCGGCATTGATATAAACATAACCTTTTGTGTTTAAATCAATGTATTGAGGCAAAGCCAAATTGATTTCAACAGGCTGAAAGAATACGATGGGGATCGGGTCATCAAATAAATCGGATGAGCAAGCGGTAAAGAAAACGGTTAGGAAAATGGTTAAGAATTTTGATACACGAAAGTATTTACCAAATCCAGTCCAACTGTTTTCAACAGACCAGGTACGCTTGTTATTTTTTTGGATAATCATAAAATCCCCTCCCGCTTTTTCTTCCATGATGCCCCGCATCTACTTTTTGTTGTTGTATCCGGCTCGGCCTGAACTTGGGTTCCTGATTAAAAGCATAGTACATAGAGGTTGTTACCGAGAAATTGGTGTCTACACCGATCAGGTCCATCAATTCAAAGGGTCCCATTTTAAACCCGGCCGATTTCATGAGGATGTCTATCGTATTTATATCAGAGACATTTTCTTCCAATAGCTTCAACGCTTCAACATAGTAATGCCTGGCCACACGGTTAACGATGAAACCGGGTGAATCTTTTGCCAGCACGGCAGTTTTGCCAAGTTTTTCTGAAAATTGTTTTAATACTTCAACAGTGGCCATGCTGGTACCAGCTCCACTAATGATTTCAACCAGCTTCATAATGGGTGCCGGATTAAAAAAATGCAGACCGGCAAACCGCTCCGGATGTTTTAAAGCCGCAGCAATTTGTGTTACTGGGATAGAAGAGGTGTTTGTGGTGAGTATACACCGCGCGTTATTTATTTCTTCGAGCGTGGCAAACAATTTCCTTTTTACATCAAGGTTTTCGATGGCAGCCTCAATGATTAAGTCGGCCTTAAGCTGCTGAAGATCAGGCTCAGGCTTAATTCGGGCCAATGCATGTTCCTTTTCTACCGGCTGAATCTTTCCTTTTTCAACCGCAGTTGTTAATGACTTTTCTATTAGCGAAATGCCTTTTGAAATAAAATCGGGTTGAATGTCGAATAGCAGAACATCAAAGCCTGCAACAGCACACACCTGAGCAATGCCTTGCCCCATGGTGCCTGCCCCGGCAATACCTACTGTTTTGATATTGTCGATACTCATGTTATTGTTAAATCACTGTGTGAAACTGTTTCAGGAAACGGATATCATTCTCAGAATACAAGCGTAAATCATTTACCTGATAACGAAGCATGGTTACACGCTCTATTCCCATACCGAATGCAAAGCCTGTAAACTCTTCCGGGTCAATACCACAGTTTTTCAGAACGTTAGGATGCACCATGCCCGATCCGGCAATTTCAACCCAGCCGGTGTGCTTACACACATTACAACCATCACCTTTACAGATCAAACAGGAGATATCAATTTCAGCGCTGGGCTCTGTAAATGGAAAGAACGAAGGGCGAAAACGGATTTTAATATCCTTGCCGTACATCTCCTTTGCAAAATGATACAAGGTCTGTTTTAAATCTGCAAAGCCTACGTTACGATCGACATAAAGGCCTTCCACTTGATGAAAGAAACAATGGGCCCGTGCGGAGATGGCTTCATTACGATAAACACGACCCGGCATAATGGCACGTAGTGGAGGCTTTTGTTTTGTCATCAGCCTGATCTGCACATTGGAAGTATGCGTGCGCAACAGCATATCCGGATTTTTCTCTACGAAGAAGGTATCCTGCATTTCGCGGGCCGGGTGGTTCTCCGGAAAATTCAGGGCTGAAAAATTGTGCCAGTCATCCTCTATTTCAGGTCCATCAGCAACGTTAAAACCAAGACGTTCAAAAATTTCAATAATCCGGTTACGGGTGAGTGTAAGCGGATGCTGATTACCGATTTTGTTGGGAATCGGAGGCAAGGTTAAATCAATATCTACTGATGAAGAGGATGAGCTCTCCAGCATTTCGGTTAATGCCTTAAGCTTTTGCTCAGCAGCTTGCTTCAGTTCATTCAGAATTTTGCCCACCTGCTTTTTTTCTTCTGGTGGCATTCTTTTCATCTCCTCAAACAGTTCGCTGATAATGCCTTTCTTGCTGATATATTTCAAGCGGTATTGTTCAACACCTTGTTTGTCTGAAGCGGTGAACGCTTCAACTTCTGTGGCCAGTGCTTTTATTCTATCTTCCATAATTATTAATCCTTCAAAAGTACGATTTTAAGGTTAAACCGTTTGTTCGTCTTTGTTCAACCGGGTAAGGATAAGTTGATCCAACACCACGCTTAAGGCTACAGATAGCAAAACAACAGTTAATAGCAGGTAATTATCGTTTACAGATCGCATACAGATGGCCATTACGATATACAAGATCTGGATGCTGCCCAGCAACAGGGTGGTTTTGCTGTGCGAAAACCCCAACCGCATAATGCTGTGGTGGATATGACTTTTGTCGGGTGTGAAGGGGGATTGCTTCCGGGCCAATCGTAAAATGAATATCCGCATCGTGTCAACCAACGGTATAATGATAAGCGAAATTGCGGGGGTTACCGAACCAGTAAATCGAAACGAATTATCGGCAGACAGGGTATAGTTGTAGTTAATAAAATGTATGGCCGTTATGGAGAGCATCATGCCCACCACCAGTGCCCCGGTATCGCCCATAAAAATTTTTGAAGGCTCCCAATTGAACATTAAAAAGGCTGTCAACGCCCCAACCATACCTAAGCAAAGTACCGCAAAGACCTCATCGCCTGTAAGGATAAACCAAATGCCGAAAGCAAGCAGTGAAATAATGGCCAGGGTTGCCGCCAGACCATCCAGACCATCGATCAGGTTAAAGGAATTTGTAATAACGATAATGGTAAATACAGTCAGCACATAACTCAATGCTACCGGTATCTCATAAATGCCAAACAAGCCATACATCGATTTAAGCCGGAGATCAAAAAGGAGGATAAGAATGGTGGCCGCCACCAGCTGCCCGATTAATTTCATGTAAGGTTTTAACGGCACCAGGTCATCGCGCACACCAATAAAAAACACCATAAACAACGCAATCAGGATCATGCGTATGTCTTTCCAATGACTGATGTCGGTCCAAATGAGTGATCCGATAAAGAACCCGATAAAAATGGCGATACCACCCATGGAGGGCGTAACCTTTTTGTGGATTTTCCTGCGCCCCGGAATGTCCACCAGATTTTTTTCCAACGAGTATTTAATGATCACCGGGATGATCAGAAAACAGATCACGAAGGAAGTAACCGCAGCCGCAAAGGGGGTAGCCATAGGTTTGGATGTAGCGCGTAAAATTAAGGATTAAAAGGGGCGGGCATGCCGCATCTATGAAAAATATTGGCGGATAAGTTGACCAACGTAGGTTACCTCTTCCTCCTTCAGCTCAGGGTATAGCGGAAGTGAAAGCACCGTGTTTTGTAAATGTGCGGATACTGGAAATTCATTTTCGGTGTGGTGTAAGTAGGTATAAGCGGGTGTGAAGGGCAAGCCTTTTGGATAATGAATCAGGGTTTCTATACCGTGTTCTGCCAGGTAGTTTTTTAAGGCATCGCGATGTGTTGCTTGTATGCAGAAGAGATGAAAGCTGTGGGTGGAGTCGGGTCGTACCTGGGGAAGTTTGATCTGCGAAAGGTTTGAAAGGTGGGCTTTATACTGTCGGGCCAGTACCGCTCTTCGGGCGTTCCAACTGGCGAGGTATTTTAGTTTTACGTTCAATGCTGCGGCCTGGAGTGTATCCATCCGACTATTCATTCCTTCCAGTTCATGGTCATCTTTTACCAAGGCGCCATGGTTTCGAAGCCTTCGCATTTTTTCTGCAAGAACATCGTTATGCGTAAGAATACAACCGGCATCACCATAGGCACCCAAATTTTTGGTTGGGTAAAAACTAAAAGCAGCGGCAATCCCAACCGTACCGGCAAGTCTGCCTTTGTCATCACGGGTAAGGTGTGCCTGTGCACAATCCTCGATCAGAAAAATATCTCGCTCATCGCATATTTTTTTTAGTTCACTTAGTGATGCAGCCTGTCCGTATAAATGAACGGCAATGACTGCTTTTGTTTTACCCGTGATTTTTTTTTGCAGTTGTTCTGGATCAATTGTATAAAAACTGGGGTCAACATCACAGAACACAGGTTGGGCACCGGTGAGTGAAATTACCTCGGCAGAGGGCATGCAGCCAAATGCCGGTGTTATCACTTCGTCACCGGTTTTAATTGAAAGTGCCTTGAGGATGATGAACAGCGAATCGGTGCCATTGCCTGTGCTGATGCAATGCGGCATGTCAAATAAATTAGCGAACTGTTCCTCGAACTTTTTTACCGGTGATCCACCAATAAATTGTGCATCACGAAATACCGATTGGATGGCTTCATCAATTTCCGATCGGATGGATTCGTACTGCAGGCGTAAATTTGTAAAGGGGATATGCACACCTAAAGTTAGTGGCTTTTCAGCAGCTTTTGCTCCCAGGCCCACGCATGTTTAAGGGCATCTTCCATGGAATATTTGGCTGACCATTTTAGTGCACTATTGACTTTAGTCGGATCGGCATATACTTTCTCGACATCGCCAGGCCTGCGCGGACCAATAACAAATGGAAGGGCAGCGCCTGTTGTACGGATGAAGGTATTCACTAACTCAAGAACCGATGCGCCTTTGCCTGTGCCCACATTGAAAGCATCATAAACGTTTTTGCGTGAATCTTTAGCCAAGTAAACCAACGCCTTCACATGAACATCAGCAAGATCAACAACGTGAATAAAATCACGGATGCATGAACCATCGGGCGTATTGTAGTCGTTGCCGAAAACGGTGAGTTTTTTTCGAAGGCCTGCGGCTGTTTGCGTAATAAACGGCACCAGGTTGTTGGGCACGCCAATCGGGAGTTCACCCATGAATGCACTGGGGTGTGCACCTATCGGATTAAAATACCGAAGTGAAATTACCCTGAAACCTGTAGTATGTACATCTTCTAATATGCGCTCACAGAGTTGCTTGGTAGCACCGTAAGGCGATTCGGCCCGCTTGAAAGGCGCACGTTCATCTACCGGAATATTATCGGGCTGACCGTAAACCGTACAGGAAGACGAAAAGATAAAATCTTTAACACCATGCTCCTCCATAACTTCCAGTAAGGTGAGCAGAGAGCCCACATTGTTTTGGTGGTATAGCAATGGTTTCTGCACCGATTCACCTACAGACTTGAAAGCAGCAAAGTGCATGACACAGCTGAACGGTCCTTGTGTTTTAAATACAAAATTCAAGAAGGCCTTATCACGGCAATCACCCTGGTGAAAGTTTGGAACCTTACCGGTAATCTGGTGTATACCAGCTAAAAGGGTTTTATCGCTGGCCGAAAGATTATCCACGATTACAGGATCGTAGCCTGCCGCCATTAACTCAACTACGGTGTGCGCACCAATGTACCCTGCTCCCCCTGTTACCAGTATTTTCGGTGAGTTGCCCATTGTTATAAGCGTGCTGTTGCAAAATTGCGGTTAAGAAATCCCTTCACGTCATAGACAACGGTGGTTTTCTGCTTCACCACATTCCAATCCAACGATTTAAATTCTTCATGCCCAACGGCCAGCACAATCGCATGATATTTTTTGGAGAGCTTATCCACTAATTGTAAGCCATATTCATGCTGCACTTCTTCTGCGTCAGCCCAGGGATCAAAAATGTCAACGTTCGTCCCGTAACTTTTCAATTCTTTAATCACATCTACCACTTTGCTGTTGCGGATGTCCGGGCAATTTTCTTTGAACGCGATACCCAGTACCAGTATTTCACTGCCATAAACCGGCAGTTGATTTTTAGCCATGAGTTTGATCACATTGCCGGCAATATGCGCGCCCATATTGTCATTGATTCTTCTCCCGGCCAGTATCACTTCGGGATGATACCCCAGACTTTCGGCTTTATAAGTGAGGTAGTATGGATCAACACCGATGCAATGCCCGCCAACCAGTCCGGGTTTGAAGGGCAGAAAATTCCACTTCGTGCCAGCGGCTTCCAGTACTTCATGCGTATCAATCCCCATCTTATCAAAGATCAGCGCGAGCTCGTTCACGAATGCAATGTTGATATCACGCTGGGCATTTTCAATAACCTTTGCTGCCTCTGCAACCCGAATAGAAGAAGCTTTGTGTGTTCCTGCAGTGATAATTTTCCGGTAAAGTTGATCAACCTTCTCCGCAATTTCCGGAGTGCTTCCGCTGGTAACTTTCTTTATGGTGGTAACCCGGTGCAGTTTGTCGCCCGGATTAATCCGCTCGGGGGAGTAGCCACCAAAAAAGTCAACGTTGTATTTCAATCCGCTAACCTGCTCAATAATGGGAATACAATCTTCCTCTGTACAACCAGGATAAACCGTTGATTCATAAATCACGATGTCACCCTTTTTGATAACGGCACCAACCGTTTTGCTGGCGCTTTGCAGCGGCCGAAGATCGGGCTTGCGATATTCATCTACTGGGGTGGGTACAGTAACAATAAAGTAGTTCACTGACTTCAGATCAGTAAGATCATGCGAATACGTGAGTTTTGTTGCGCTCTTCAGTTCATGATCTTCCACTTCGCGTGTACGGTCATGACCTTTCCTTAGCTCCTCAATGCGCTCTTTATTGATGTCAAAGCCAATAACTTCCATCACCTTTCCAAACTCTACGGCCAGCGGAAGCCCAACATACCCCAGTCCGATAATTCCTATTCTATCCATGATTCTTTTATTTCTTGATATTGTAATAGTCAATGTACCAGTCGATGAATTTGTCAATGCCTTCTTCAATTGAAGTTTCCGGCTTAAAGCCGGCATCACGCATCAAGTCATCCACATCGGCATAAGTTTCCGGAACATCGCCATCCTGTAACGGCATAAAATTCTTTATCGCTTTCTTTCCAAGCTTTTCTTCGATCACTTCAATAAACCGGAGCAGTTCAACCGGTTTGTTATTACCGATGTTATAAATTTTGTACGGTGCAAAGCTACTGGCCGGATCAGGCTGGTTACCATCCCATTGTGCATTGGGTTTTGGCACTAGTGGAACAAGACGTGTTATACCCTCTACGATGTCATCAATGAAGGTGAAATCACGTTTCATTTTTCCATGATTGTAAACATCAATGGGTTTCCCTTCTACGATGGCTTTTGTAAAAATGAACAACGCCATGTCAGGCCGGCCATAGGGGCCGTACACTGTAAAAAAGCGTAATCCGGTTGTAGGCAAATCATAGAGCGATGAATAGGTATGCGCCATTAACTCATTCGATTTTTTTGAAGCGGCATAGAGCGATAGCGGATGATCTACGTTATGGTGTACCGAGAAAGGCATTTTTTTATTGGCACCATACACCGAGCTGGATGATGCGTACACCAGGTGTTCAACGTTGTTGTGCCGGCAAGCCTCCAGAATGTTTAAGAAACCGTGCATGTTGCTTTCCAGATAGGCGTACGGGTTGGTAAGCGAGTAACGGACGCCTGCTTGCGCTGCCAGGTTTATTACGTAATTAAACTTACCTGATGTGAAAATCTGGTCAATAGCTTTTTTATCCGTTAGTTCAGCTTCGATAAAAGTAAACCCGGTTGTTTTTTTCAGGATATCCAACCGTGAATATTTCAGGCGCACATCATAGTAATCATTCAGGTTGTCGGTTCCCGTAACCTGATACCCCTCTGCGCACAAACGCTTGCTCAGGTGAAACCCGATGAAGCCTGCTGCCCCGGTTACTAAAACTGTTTTTTTGTTGCTCATTCCGCGTACTAAAAAGGAGTGCAAAACTAACAATTTATGGGCTGAGACCGTTATTTTGGGCTGATTTTCAATAAACTTGCGCAATCTCCATAAACAGCGTTATTGGATACAAGAATTATTCTTCAGCTTCTCCGAAAGGAGTTTATTCTCGAGCTCAGGCGCAAGTCGGTAATTGCCGGTTTGGGGCTCTACCTGTTTAGCCTCATTTTTATTTGTTACCTCACCTTTAACCTGAAAGAGAATGTCATTAGCCCTTACACCTGGTCGGCTTTGTTTTGGCTTACCATATTGTTTTCGGTGGTAAACAGTGTGGCCAAGAGTTTTATCGGGGAAAAAAAGGGTGTATTTATTTACCTGTACACCGTGGCCAGTCCGCAGCAGATTATTATCTCTAAAATTATTTACAATATTTTATTGTGTTGGCTTATATCGATAGCGGGGTATATCCTCTTTTCAATTTTTATTTTTAACCCCGTTCAGGATCATTTGATTTTTTTATCAGTTTTGTTGCTTGCCTCCATAGGGTTTTCAACATCACTGAGTTTAATCTCGGGTATCGCATCAAAAGCCAATAACAGTAATGTGCTTATGGCCGTGCTGAGTTTTCCGGTGGTAATTTCTATTTTACTCATGGCTGTGCGGGCTACAAAAAATGCATTGGATGGACTGGATCGCGCGGCCAGTACAGATGAACTGCTCAACCTGCTGGCCATAAATTGTATTGCCGGTGCATTGGGGTATATCCTGTTCCCGTATATTTGGCGCAGTTAAGAATTAATTTTCAATTCGCTGATTCTGCACATTTTCGGCTAATTAATGAATTGCTTACTTAAGAATTGAATGAAAGGCTGGTTAAAAATAAGTGCTGTACTCCTTCTTGTTTATGTTCATACGGCAGGTTTGCTGATGGATGTACCCCGGCTGAATATCCTTAACGAAACAGTTCGCGCGCTTTACTTTCATGTACCCATGTGGTTTGGCATGGTGCTCCTGTACCTGATGTCGGTTTACTATGCTATCCGGTATTTAAAAAATCCATCACACGAATTTGATGTTAAGTCGGTAGCGTATGCTCATGTGGGCACCGCCTTTGGAATTTTAGGAATGATTACCGGCATGCTTTGGGCAAACTATACGTGGGGCTCACCCTGGCATGGTGATCCAAAACAAAACGGTGCTGCAATAGCCCTGTTGGTTTACCTGGCGTATTTTGTTTTACGGGGTTCATTGGATAATGAAGAGCAACGCGCAAGGTTAAGTGGTGTTTATAACATTTTTGCATTTGCCGCCATGATACCCCTTATCTTTATCATTCCCCGCCTCACCAGCAGCATGCATCCGGGTAGCGGGGGTAATCCGGGCTTTAATGCATATGATCTTGATAGCCGTATGCGATTGGTATTTTATCCTGCCGTTATCGCCTGGTTTTTGATTGGATTATGGATTGTGTCGTTGCGTGTACGCATAAAAAAATTGGAAGAAAAAATTATCGACAACGAATGAAAGATATCATCATTAGAATTACAGGATTAGTTCTGCTGCTCGTTACGAACGTTGGATTGGCCCAATCCGAAGTTGAGATGGCCGATACGATGCGTTCGGAAGGTAAAATCTATGTAATTGTGGCCATCGTTTTGATTGTTTTGGCCGGCCTGATGGTTTACCTCTTTATGCTTGACAGAAAGGTAAAAAACCTCGAAAATCGGCTGAAATAAGTCAGTTCAGGTATACTCCGGGTGATTAAGTCACTGGTTTTGCATTGTTTTTGGAGTAATTTTGAGGCGGTTTAAAGCAGGGGCGAGGCATGAAAAAATCACACATCTTTATCATAGTTATTATAGCGGTTGCAGTAGCCATCATTGTGTCATCAACCAACGATGCGAGTACCTATGTAACGTTTACCGAAGCGTATCAGATGGCTTCATCCGGAAAGTCAAAAAGCATTCATGTGGTAGGCGATTTAAAAAAAGATGCTTCCGGTAAAGTGATTGGTATTGAAGCGGGAGCGGACAAAGTTTCCTTTTCGTTTGTAATGGTGGATGAAGGCGGTAAAGAGCAAAAGGTGTATTACAATCAGCCCATGCCACAGGATTTTATACGCTCTGAAAAAGTTGTTGTAATTGGTGGCTACAAAGGCGAAGATTTCTACGCAGAAAAAATCCTGTTAAAGTGCCCTTCTAAATACCAGGAACAAACCCTTAACGCGGGTGTTTAATTTTTTTAACCAACAGACATTCGAGGGTTTTTTCAATTAGCCTTTAAACCTCGAAGGTCTGATGGCTGGAATCGCAAATCATAAATCGTAAATCCTGAATGATTCACTACTTCATCGGTAACCTCGGACATTTTTTTGTTATCACCTCTTTTGTTGCAGCCCTTGTGGCTTTCTTCTCCTACTTTAAAGCAACGGTAACGCAGGATATTGACAAGAAGAACGGATGGTTGCTTAACGGCCGGATAAGTTTTTATGTACACGCACTGGCTGTGCTGGGTATTGTAGTTACGTTGTTCATCATCATCAAAAACCATTATTTCGAGTATCATTACGCCTATAGTCACTCCGATAAAAAACTCCCGGCACATTACCTGATCTCTACATTCTGGAACGGACAGGAGGGAAGCTTTTTGTTGTGGATGTTCTGGCATGCGGTGCTCGGCATTGTAATCATTCTCACGAATAAATTCTGGGAAGGGCCAGTCATGACGGTGTTCTCCGTGGTTCAGGCATTTCTTACGTCAATGATTTTAGGTGTAGTACTCCCCGGGCTTGAATTAAAAATAGGGAGTTCACCTTTCATTCTGCTGCGCGATGCCATGCCCGATCCCATCTTCACGGTTCAGCCTGATTTTATTCCGCAAGATGGCGCAGGGTTAAATCCGCTGTTACAAAACTACTGGATGGTTATTCATCCGCCTACGTTGTTCCTGGGTTTTGCGGCCACGCTGGTTCCGTTTTCATTTTGCATGGCTGGCTTGTGGTTAAAGCGTTACCGCGAATGGGTTCGTCCGGCCCTACCGTGGTCGTTGTTTGCCGGTGCAATACTGGGGCTTGGAATTTTAATGGGTGGTTATTGGGCGTACGAAACGTTGAATTTTGGTGGTTACTGGAACTGGGATCCGGTAGAGAATGCTGTTTACGTTCCTTGGCTTATCCTCATTGCTTCTATTCACACCATGATCACCTATAAGAACAGTGAAACCGCTTTGAAGGCCTCCATTATCCTGGTGATTTCTGTTTTCATTCTTATTCTCTATTCAACCTTTTTAACCCGAAGCGGAGTATTAGGCGATGCGTCTGTTCACTCCTTTACGGATCTTGGTCTGTCAGGTCAGTTGCTGTTGTATTTGTTGTTCTTTTTGGTGGCGGCAATAGCCTTGGCGATTATCCGGTGGAGAGAAATCCCAACATCCAAAACTGAAATCTCAACCTATTCACGTGAGTTCTGGATTTTCATTGGGGCAACTGTTTTGTGTTTAATGGGCTTTCAGGTATTGGTGCCCACCTCGTTTCCTGCGTGGAATCAGCTGGTTGAATCGTTTGGGGGTATCTCCAATATCGCCCTTCCGGGTGATCAGGTAGAATACTTTTCGAAGTTTCAGATCTGGTTTGCTATTGCCATTGGTTTACTTTCAGCGATTGGACAGTTTTTCTGGTGGAAGAAAATTGACCGCAAAGAGTTAGTTAATCAACTCTTTGGCCCATTTGTATTGGCCATGCTGGGTGCAGTAATCATCATTAACATTGCCCGTGTTTACAATTTCGGGTATGTGCTTTTACTTTTTGCCGGATTGTTTACCGTTATCTCCAACGGAAAAATTCTTTATTCGATAATAAAATCAAGTCCTGCCCTTTCAGGTGGATCTGTGGCCCACATTGGTGTGGGCCTTATGCTGGTTGGCATCTTGTTCTCTTCCGGGTATTCCAAGGTGGTTTCGCTGAACAATACAGGCATGTTGATTTCACGTCAATTAAGTGAGGAGTTTAATCGTGAAAATCTTTTACTCTTTGTTCATGAACCACGCGACATGGCCGGATATCAGATTGAATATATTGGTGAGCGTATTGAACCACGTTACAAAAGTGGATTTGTAAAAAAATCGGATGTGGAGTATACCGATGATCCGTATACAGTTGTTGCGAAACGGGACATCACATTTAAAAACCGACAGTTGTACAAAGCCGGTGAGCGTTTTGAGATAAATCCGGAGAACACCTTCTATGAGATTGAATTTCGAAAAAATGGTAAAGTTGTTTTTGTTCAATACCCACGACTACAGGTTAACCCCCGATTCGGTAATATGGCCTCACCGGATATCAACCGAAAAGCAACACTCGATTTGTATACCCACATTTCAGCACCCATGACGGAAGAAGCCAAGGAAGATTGGAGTGAGCCCGAAGAAATGACATTGAAACGCACCGCTCAGTTTTTTGCCAATGACTATGTGGCAACCGTGGAGAGCCTCACACGCATTTATGAACTGGCCGGGCAAAAAATTGATTCATCTTTTGTTGCCATTAAAGCAGAAATTCTGGTACGCGGTGAAAAACAGGAGTATGTAACGGAGCCGATACTGATTATCGGAACGCAATCACGTGGAGGAATTATTCCGGGTGTTATTCCTGAGTTGGGTTTAAAAATTTCCCTGATGAATGTGCATCCGCAAACCGATGAGCTTACCCTAAATATTTATTCACGCCAGAAGGACTGGGTGGTTATCAAAGCTCTTGAAAAGCCCTTCGTAAATATTTTATGGATTGGAACCCTTGTACTCATGGCAGGTTTTAGCATTGCGATGGTGCGCAGGTTCCGGGAATTTAAATTGATGAAGGCAAAAGGCCAGGAGTAAGACAACGCAATTAGTTGGGTGGTGAAACCTTATCAGGGTTGCCTCGTTTCATGAGGCTATAACCCCAGGATAAAACCCCAACCGTATGCTAAAAAATTACCTTTTGGTTGCGTTCCGCAACATCAGCAGGCAAAAATTTTATGCGTTTTTAAATGTGATGGGCCTCACGGTGGGTATAGCCTCCTGTCTGTTTATTACCATGTATGTAAAAGATGAAATCAGTTACGATCGGATGCATCCGGATGCTGACCGCATGTACCGTGTAAACCTGGATGCCAAACTGGCCGCCCAGGAAATTGCCGTAGCGGTTTCATGCCCACCCATGGCGGCTGCACTGATTCAGGAAGTGCCCGAAGTAGAAAGCGTTGTTCGGGTGCAACAAAATGGAAGTGTGGTGATGAAATACGAAGACAAAGCCTTTACCCAGGAGCGTGTTTTTTCAGCCGACTCAAATTTCTTTTCATTTTTCAACTTTCCGTTGGTGGAGGGAAATTCTAAAAATGCTTTGAAAGAACCGAATACACTTGTGCTGACGGAAAGTGTTGCGCGTAAAATTTTTGGATCGGAAAATGCGTTAGGCAAATTACTGACCGTTGGAAATGACACAACCACTTATGTAGTAAGTGGTGTTGCGAAAGACCTTCCGGGTAATGTTCATTTTAAGTTTGATGTAATCCTTACGGGTGAATCTTCTCCATCATTCCGTGATCCGATCTGGATGAACAACTACCTCGCTACTTATCTTAAAATCCATAAAGGTTCATCACAGCAAACTGTAAAATCGAAGATTGATGATCTGACCATTAAATATATCGGGCCGGAAGTAGAGCGTTTTATGGGTATGTCACTCGACCAGTTTAAACAACAGGGTAGTCGGTTCGGGTACACGTTAATTCCGTTAACGGATATCCACCTTCACTCCAACTACCAGGCAGAAATTGAACCGCAAGGCGACATTCAATACGTTTATCTTTTTTCTGTTATTGCAGCCTTCATTCTCATTATAGCCTGTATAAACTTTATGAACCTGGCTACGGCACGTTCGGCCGGCCGTGCGAAGGAAGTAGGCTTACGAAAAACATTAGGATCGCTAAGCAGTCACCTGGTTACGCAGTTTCTTGCCGAGTCGTTTGTGTTTAGCTTTTTAGCCGCTGTACTTGCCTTGGGCATTGTTTATACCATGCTTCCCTTTTTCAACACATTGGCCGGTAAAGAATTGGTTTTTGAAAGTTTACTGAGCAGCAAGTTGTTGATCCTTTTACTTGGAATTGTTGTATTGGTTGGCCTGATGGCGGGTAGTTATCCGGCTTTTTACCTTACCTCATTCAGGGTTACTGAAGTTTTGAAAGGTAAAGTGCGTGAAGGAATGAAAGGCGGTGCTGTGCGAAGCGGGCTGGTAGTGTTTCAGTTTGCAGTTTCTATTTTCCTGATCATTGCCACGGCAGTTATTTTTCAGCAGATGCGATATGTTCAGAATAAAAACCTGGGCCTTAACCGCAATAATGTTTTGGTTTTATCCAACACGCAACACCTTCGTTCAGGTGCCGAGCCGCTCAAACAAGCCATGCTTACACAAAGCGGTATTGTGGCGGCCAGCTACTCCAACTCCATTCCGGCATTAAACACGGAAGGAGCAAGCCCCTTCCGCATTGAAGGCTCAGAGGAAGATCACCTTGTTGTTCGCTATTTCGCGGATTATGATCAACTGGAAACCATGGGTTATTCGCTACGCGAAGGCCGGTATTTCTCGCGTGATTTTCCAGCCGATTCCTCAGCTATTGTTATTAATGAAGCATTAATGAATGAGTTAGGTTGGAAGGAAGCTGTTGGAAAGGAATTGTTTGGATTTAACCGCGGTGGTCGTGTACCCTATAAAATTATCGGTGTAGTTAAGGATTTTCATTTTGAGTCGCTACGTAATAACGTACGGCCAACGGCCATGTTCTTAAATACGGGCGCAGCAAATTACCTTGCTATTCGGTTTTCAAACAATCCGCGCGAAACGGTTTCGACAATAGAAAGTTTATGGAAGCAGTATGCCGGCAATCAGCCATTTGAATATTCTTTCCTCGATCAGGATTTTGATGCCCTATTTAGAAGCGAGCAGCGTTTGGGTAATTTGTTCACTACGTTTACCGTGCTGGCCATTTTCATTGCCTCGCTGGGGTTGATTGGGTTGGCAGCCTTCACCGCAGAAAAGCGCACCAAAGAATTGGGCATTCGCAAAGTATTAGGTGCATCGGAAGTAAGCCTGGTAAACCTGCTGTCGAAAGAATTTACCAAGCTTGTTGTGATAGCGTTGGTTCTTTCCGTTTTTCCTGCCTGGTATTTCACCTCGCAGTGGCTGCAGGGCTTCGCCTTCCGCATTTCGTTAAGCATTTGGGTGTTTATTGGTGCCGGTGCTGCTGCGCTGGTGGTTGCCTTGTTGTGTGTGGTGTTTCAGGCGCTTCGAACAGCCCGAATCAATCCAGCCAAGTCATTGCGGTATGAGTAAAAAAATTAAGGCCCGAATTTCTTCGGGCCCTGCAAGCAGATTGGAAATAAATAATGATGTAAATATAATCAGTTGATCAAATAGAAGAACTTTCTTCTGATGCTTTCTCAACAGGCTGGTCAATTGTAATACTCTCAATTGATTGTTCGTGAGGTTTTTCTTTAAAAAATCGCTTCTGCATAATCAGTATCGTAACCACGCCTAAAAAAATAGAAGAGTCGGCTATGTTAAACACGGGACTGAAGAATTCGAAATACTTTCCGCCCACAAAGGGAACCCACTCCGGCCAAACGAAATCAAAAATGGGGAAGTAGAGCATGTCAATCACCTGCCCGTGAAACCAGGGTGTGGGTGCATCGGCCGGGGCGTTGTTTAGCAACACGCCATAGAAGGTACTGTCGATCACGTTTCCTACGGCACCGCCCAGTATTAACCCCATACACCACAAAAACCCGCTGTGCATATTGCGCTCCGTCATCTTCCATAAGTACCACGAAATACCAAACATGGCGCCAATGCGAAAGATGGTTAAGGCCAACTTGCCAAATTCATTTTCCCATTTAATGCCAAAGGCCATACCGGGGTTAAGCAGGTAATGAATGCGGAACCATTCACCGATCACATTGATCTCTTCATGCAGGTACATGTTGTTGAACACAAGCATTTTTGAGGTTTGGTCAATAACCACAATCATGAAGGCAAGAAGGAAGTAACGCAAGGAATCCATGTACTTAACTTTTATTTTATAACCCGGATCAACACCTTCAGTATACTTTCATCCATATCGACTTCCGCTGCGTTGGCTACGTTGTCTTTAATCTCAAGACTTACCGCTTGTGTTTCGGTGCTAATATATTGCTTAAATTCTGAAATGGCTGAGGTCATAACCTCGCCATTTCGTTCCACTTCAATAGAAATTTTATCCAATACCTCAAGGCCCATGTCTTTACGCAGGTTTTGAATGCGGTTTACAAAATCGCGGGCTATGCCTTCGCGCTTCAGGTCATCGGTTAGGGTTACATCCAGGGCAACTGTAATGCCGTTGGCACTGGCCACTGCCCATCCCGGAATGTCCTCTGAGCTGATCAGTACATCATCAAGCACCAAATCAAACCCGCCTTTATTCAACCCGCCTGTTTTTTCAATGGTGCTGATCTCCTCTTTGGTAAAGGAATTTATTACGGCAGAAACTTCTTTCATTTTAGGGCCGTATTGCTTGCCCAGTTTAGCAAAATTTGGTTTTACTTTTTTTACCAGTAGTCCGGAGGTATCATCAATGTATTGAACTTCCTTCACGTTTACCTCCGATTTAATGATGGCTTCTACCGTTTTTACACGCTGGGCAAACTTTTCATCCAGTACCGGAAGTAAAACTTTTTGCAACGGAGTGCGCACTTTTATCTTACTGTTTTTCCGGATGGAGTGAATCAGCGAACAGATTTGCTGTGCATAATCCATTGATTTTTCCAACTCATCGTTTTTCCTTTTCGGATCAGGTTTTATCAGTGAAGTATGGTGAACAGACTCGGCTTTGAGCGGTGTATTAAACTGTATTGCCCGATCGCGAATGTTATCGGTAAGCCGCTTGTAAAGCCACTCGCTAAAAAAAGGTGCAATAGGAGACATCAGTTGCGCGGTAATCATCAGACATTCATACAGCGTTTCGTATGCAGCGCGCTTATCCTCAGACAAATGCGCGTTGGCATCGGCTTTCGTTGCCTTATCCGTTGCCGAAGGTTGCCAGAAACGTTTCCGGTTCAGTCGCACATACCAATTTGATAGATGATCGTTTACAAAATCCTGAATGGCGCGGGCGGCCTTGGTAGGTTCATAATCGTTGTAGGCTGTCGTTACCTCTTCAATCAGGTTATGCTCTTTGGTTAATATCCATTGATCGAGTGGCGCCAGTTTTTCGAAAGGAACATTGTTCATTTCATCCTTCACCCAGCCATCAATGTTGGCATACATGGCAAAAAAGGAATAGGTGTTGATGAGGGTTCCGAAAAACCTGCGCTGTGTTTCGGCAATGCCGTCAAAGTCGAATTTCAGATTGTCCCAGGGTGGTGCATTTTCAATCATATACCACCGTACTACATCAGGCCCATATTTCGAAAGCGTTTCAAACGGGTTTACTACGTTACCCTTGCTCTTCGACATTTTGTTGCCCGATTTATCGAGCACCAAACCGTTCGAGATTACGTTTTTAAAGGCAACCTTGTCGAACAGCATAACCGCAATGGCGTGCAGGGTAAAGAACCAACCACGGGTTTGGTCAACGCCTTCAGCAATAAAATCGGCCGGATAATTTTGTGCAAATATTTCCTTGTTCTCAAACGGATAATGCCACTGGGCATACGGCATGGCGCCACTGTCGAACCATACGTCAATCAAATCCGGTTCGCGGTACATCGGCTGACCGGAATCACTTACTAAAATAATTTCATCGACATAAGGACGGTGGAGATCAAAGTCAGAATTTTGAATTTTGAATTTTGAATTTTGAATGCCTGCCGTCTCCGCTTTATCAACTTCGTTCTTGAGGTGATCAACTGAACCAATACAAATTTCTTCCTTACCGTCTTTTGTACGCCAAATCGGCAACGGTGTTCCCCAGTACCGGGAACGCGATAAATTCCAATCTACCAGGTTTTCCAGCCAATTGCCAAAGCGTCCTGTTCCGGTTGATTCGGGTTTCCAGTTGATGGTTTTGTTGAGCTCCACCATCCGGTCTTTTAGCGCAGTGGTTTTTATGAACCACGAGTCGAGCGGGTAATACAGTATAGGTTTATCTGTACGCCAGCAATGCGGATAGGTGTGTTCATACTTCTCCACTTTAAAAGCCTTATTCTCTTCTTTTAAAATGATGGAGATGATGACATCAGTTGATTTGTAATCCGGGTGTGACTCATCTTCGTCAGTATAATTTTTTACGAAGAAATCGTTCTCGGTTAAGGGCTTATGGGTTTTGATTTTATACTGCTCAACACCTTCCTTTAGTTTGTTACCGATTTCTTTTACAAATTTTCCTTTGCGATCAACGGTAGGCAATTCATTGTCGGCTTCATCCTTAACGGTTAAAGGTGGTATGCCGTGTTGTTTCGCAACGCGGAAGTCATCGGCACCAAACGTAGGTGAGGTGTGTACCACACCGGTGCCATCTTCGGTAGTCACAAAATCACCAGCCACTACCTGAAACGCCTTGTCAGCATCGTACAGCGGCTGGATGTAGGGCATAAGTTGTTCATAGCGGATGCCCACCAGTTGTTTGCCCGGAAATTCCTGAACAACTTCAAACGGAATAGCTTTGTCACCAGGCTTGTAATCTGTCAGCTTAAGGTCTTTATTTTTTTCAGAAAAATATTTTCCAACAAGATCCTTCGCCAGCACAACTCTTACAGGTTTAAAGGTGTACGGGTTGAAGGTGTTGATTTGAACGTACGTAATTTTTTCACCTACAGCCAGCGCGGTGTTGGAGGGTAAGGTCCAGGGAGTGGTGGTCCAGGCCAGTATAAAAAGATTCTGGTCTGTCTTTTTGTATAAAAATTCAGACTGCGCATTTCTGATTACCTTAAACTGTGCCACGATGGAGGTGTCCTTCACATCTTTGTAACAACCCGGTAAATTCAATTCGTGTGAACTTAAACCTGTACCTGCAGCCGGTGAATAGGGTTGAATGGTGTAGCCTTTATACAGTAATCCCTTATCGTAGAATTGTTTTAATATCCACCACAGGGTTTCAATGTATTTTGAATCGTACGTGATGTACGGATCTTCCAGATCGACCCAGTAACCCATTTTCATCGTCAGGTCATCCCACTGGTCTTTGTACATCATTACCGTTTCGCGGCACTTCTGGTTGTACTCCTCAATAGAGATTTTCTTACCAATATCGTCTTTAGTAATGCCAAGCTGTTTCTCAACCTGCAATTCAACAGGCAGCCCGTGGGTATCCCATCCGCCTTTGCGTTTTACCTGGTAGCCCTGCAGTGTTTTAAACCGGCAGAATATGTCTTTTACAGTGCGGGCCATTACGTGATGAATGCCCGGTGTTCCGTTAGCCGAAGGCGGGCCTTCATAGAAGGTGAAGGTGGGTGCGCCCTCCCGGTTTGAAACCGACTTCTCAAAGATCTTTTCCTTTTTCCAGAAATCGAGAATTTCGGATGCCACCTGGGCGTAGTTTAGTGCAGTTGGTTCTTTATACTTTTCGCTCATCACTCAAAAAAGCCTGTAGTCGTTGATTTTCAATAAAATAAGGGCGTAAAGATAGGTACGAATTGTGAATTACACCTGCCCTGCTAAAGCCGGAATTTCGAATATTTTAAGGCTATTCCGCAGCAGGGTGCCGGTTGCTGATCTTGATTTTGTTCAGATCAATTTCCTCGTCTTCCGTTTCGGAATAGAAGCCCGGGTCAACCTCTTCAATAAGCATGTGTCCTTCTTTCTGCCGCTTGGTGCGATCAAACGTCATGATCAGCGAAGGCAACAAAATCAGGTTGGTGAACATGGAGATGAACAGGGTAATGGAGGTTAGTACACCCAAGGCTATGGTTCCGCCAAATGAGGAGAAGGCAAAAATGATAAAGCCTGCCAGTAACACAATAGAGGTGTATACCATACTTTTTCCAACCTCCAATATTGTTGAACTCACCGCAACAGGTATGAAGAAATTTTTGGCGTGCAACTCCTGCCGGTATTTTGCCAGAAAGTGAATGGAGTAATCAACCGAAATACCAAAGGCAATACTGAAGATCAGCACCGTACTTGGTTTTAGGGGAACACCAAAATACCCCATCAACGATGCGGTGATCATCATGGGAATAACATTGGGAATAAGGGCAATAACGATCATGCGCAAGTTGGCAAATAAAAATCCCATCGTCAGCGCAATAAGGGCGAAGGCAAGCAGTAAACTTCCTTTCAGGTTTGATATCAGAAACGAATTTCCTTTAATGAAGAGAGGGGTGGTTCCGGTGATCCTTACGGAAATATCTGTTCCGCTGAATAGCGTATCAATTTTTGGTTGAATCACCTGGTTGATCAATGAGTCCATTTTATCTGAACCAATATCGGCCACCTGGAGGGAGATGCGCATGGTTTGCAGCGTAGAATCAACAAAAGCATTAAAAAGCCCTGAGGCGTCAGATTGTCCTTTCAGATAAGGAAGGATGAAGTTTCGTTCGCGATTGTCGGGCAGGGAATAGCGCGCAGGATTATTATTGTAAAAAGCCTGCTTGGCTGCTTTAACAAAGCTTACAATGGAAACAGGTCGTGAAATGTATTTGATGGAATCCAGAAACTGTTCAAACTCATCCAGCTTTTGCAGGTTTTTCACATCAATCACACCCCTTCGTTTTCCGGTGTTCACCACCATCTCCAATGGCATTACTCCGCTGAAGTGTTCTTCAAAAAATTTGAGGTCTTGTTTTTCTACACTGTTCTCTGGTAAATCATCCACCATAAAAGAAACGGTGTGAATCCGGTACATACCGATAACCGCGAAACCAATCATAATGATGGTTACCGCGTATATCAAAGACCGATGACGATGTACGGTTAAATCAATCCCGACCAGCAGATTATCGATAAGTTTAAAGTCGAGATGACGAAGATGTTTGGGTGAGGGTGGCGGCATCCAGGAGAATACACCCGGTATTAAGATAAGGCTTACCACAAACGTAGCCATTACATTAATACCTGCTACAATACCAAACTCGCGCAAAATGGTTATGTCAGCCGTAAGGAGAACCAGAAACCCGATGGCTGTGGTGAGGTTGGTAAGAAAGGTAGCTACGCCCACTTTACGGATTACCTGTGTAATGGCCAGCATTTTATTGCCATGCGAAGCGTATTCGCTGTGGTATTTATTCATGAGGTAAATGGCATTGGGAATACCGATTACCACAATGATGGGTGGTATCATGCCGCTCAGCAGCGTGATCTTAAAACCCAGCAGAACAATCGTACCGATTACCCACACCACCACAATGCCGATGACAATGAGCGGGAAAATCATGGCGCGGAATGAGCGGAAGAAAATCAACAGGATAATTCCGGTTACCAAAACCGATAACGCGAGAAATGTTTTAAGTTCAGCACTTACCCGTTCGGCTATAACTGAACGAACAAAGGGCAGGCCTGCATAGTGTAATACAATAGCTGTGCTTTCTGTGAAGTGCCCTCCGCGCTTTATAATTTCGTTGGTAACTTCTATGCGCCTGGAAGAATTCAAATAGTCTTTGTTGATGGATATCAGGATGGCAATAGCACCGTTTTCCTGGTTGGTAATCTGGCCTAAGTAAAATTTTTGCTTTGCAGCTTCTTTCAACAGGCTGTCTAATTCGTGCTGACTTTTTACTTTCCCCGGAAAAATATCTACCAGCCTGAATTGCTTTCGGGCTGTATCCTTTTCCATCATTTTGATTTGTGGAAGCGAGATCACATCGTTGACACCCGGTATTTGTTTTACCGAAACACAAAACTCTCTTAGTTTTTCAAAATTTTTGTACTGATAGATGCTGCTATCTTTTAAGCCAATAGCTACAATACCACCATCTTCACCAAACTGTTCTTTAAACTCGGTGAAGAAGAGTTGTTCCGGATCGTTGGCCGGAACAGTTCCCCGAAAGTCGTAGCTCATCTCTACCTTTCGCCCATGGTAGCCCATAAAAACCGTGATTAGCGCAATGGCTATAAACAAGGGTAGTCTGTACGAAATGATGAAATGCGCAAGAGATGTCCACATAGATTAAACCGGGTAAAACAGCCTGAACGACAAGGCTTCAAAGCTAATGATTTGAGTGGAAATTCGTTATGGATTTAGGATTAATGGGTCCTGCCGAAGGAGTTTGGTAAGGGTTTCATAAAGTTCCGGCAGGGCATGTTTAAATTCGGCAGGTCGCTCAAAAAAATTCTCTACGGCCACAGCAAAAAATTCATGTTCATTGGCACATGCATAGGCCCGTAAAAAAGATTCATCGGCATACTGGGGTAAATGACAGAGCTGGTATGCGTACGCATCAAACTTCTCCACCAGGGCATCGTCAAAAAAATCGTACTCATCGTTGTGGATAATATTTTCAAGACGCAAGGCATGCGCCATTTCGTGCAGTCCAAGGTTCACCGAGTCGGTTGGATAAATGTAGCCATCTACAAAACTTTTCCAGCTCAGCACAATGGCACCAAATGCCGGGTTCACTTCTCCTTTATGAAAGCGTTTGGTCAGTGATGAATAGTAGTCGGTAGGGTAAATCAGTATTTTGGAAAAATGCTGTAAGTACACGCGGGGCAAGCCGAAAGTAAGTTGAACGGCACACGCGCCTATCATTACTTTCATTTCATCGGTAACCGCATCGAACTGACGTGGAATAAATTTTTTCGACAAGATGAAAGTTAACAGCTTTTGTTCGAAGGCATGTTGCTGCGAAGAGTTCAGCCGGTTGTAATAAGGAAAGTATTTCAACAGAATTTCCTTATACGTTTGTGGGAATGGAAGAATGGCTGACCGGATAGGCGCAGCCCTTCTGCCCGCTTCTTCGTAAGCGGCTTCAAGCTGATGGCGGTAGTACGTTGCAGCGATTACAAAGCCAACTACCAGGATGAAGAAAAACATGAGGGCTAAATCCTTTTCAGGATGTTGTTAATGGAGCACGCCTCGGTTAGTGTTGTTTTCAGCGAGTCGATGGCAACACGTTCCTGTTCCATCGTGTCGCGGTGGCGTATGGTCACGGTGTTGTCTTGCAGTGTTTGGTGATCGATTGTTACGCAATACGGTGTGCCGATGGCATCCTGCCTGCGGTAGCGTTTACCAATGGCATCTTTCTCTTCATAAAAGCAACGCACATGGAATTTCAACTCATTCATTATCTCCATGGCCTTTTCAGGAAGGCCGTCTTTTTTGGTTAGCGGAAGGATGGCCACTTTATTTGGTGCCAAGGGTGCCGGTATGCGCAGCACCACACGTTCACTTCCGTCAGCCAGTTTTTCTTCCTGGTAGGATTTTGATAAAACCGCAAGGAACATACGATCCAACCCAATGGATGTTTCCACCACATATGGAATGTAGTTTTGATTGTCTTCCGGATCGAAATACTGAAGTTTTTTACCGGAATACTTTTCGTGGTTTTTTAAATCGAAATCGGTACGTGAATGAATGCCTTCCAGTTCGCGGAAGCCCATGGGAAAGTTAAATTGTATGTCGCATGCAGCATTGGCATAGTGCGCCAGGTTAAGATGATCGTGGAAGCGGTAGTTAGCTTCACCTAAGCCAAGGGCGTTGTGCCACTTCATTCTCTTCTCTTTCCAGAATTCATACCACTGCATTTCTTCGCCCGGCTTTACAAAAAACTGCATCTCCATTTGTTCAAACTCACGCATACGGAAGATAAACTGGCGTGCTACTATTTCATTGCGAAACGCTTTTCCGATTTGAGCAATACCAAAGGGTATTTTCATCCGTCCGGTTTTTTGCACGTTGAGAAAGTTTACAAAAATACCCTGGGCGGTTTCTGGTCGCAGGTATATTTTATTCGTGTCATCAGCCAATGAACCCATTTCGGTAGAAAACATCAGGTTAAACTGGCGTACGTCTGTCCAGTTGCGTGAACCGGAAATCGGGTCGGCAATTTCAAGATCAATGATGAGTTGCTTCAGGGCTTCCATATTTCCGGAGCCCATTGCATCTTTTAGCTTTTCATTTATTTCGTCAATCTTCTTTTGGTTTTCAAGCACCCGTACATTGGTACTTACAAACATGGCACGATCAAAGTTTTCGAAACGTTTAGCAGCCTTCTCAACCTCTTTTTCTATTTTCTCCTCCAGCTTTTCAATATAGCCTTCAATCAACTGGTCGGCCCGGTAGCGCTTTTTTGAATCCTTGTTATCAATCATCGGATCATTAAAAGCGTCCACATGGCCAGAGGCTTTCCACGTAGTGGGGTGCATAAAAATAGCGGCATCAATACCCACAATATTTTCGTGAAGCATGGTCATAAACTTCCACCAGTACTCCTTAATATTATTCTTTAGTTCAGCACCGTTTTGGCCGTAGTCGTAAACTGCACTTAACCCATCGTAAATTTCACTGGAGGGAAAAATAAACCCATACTCCTTGGCATGGGCGATCACATTCTTAAAAAGGTTGTCTTCCTGATTCGCCATAGGGCGCAAATATAAGACTTGCTGAACGATTAACGGATTATCCGATTGAATCTATCCTTTTACCGGCAAGGTTACGATAAACGTGCTGCCCACGCGCGGCTGGGAATACAGGTGCACGGTGCCGGCCAGTTTTGTTATAGTTTCTTTTACAATGTACAGGCCCAGTCCGGATCCCTGTGATGTTTCATTGCCCCGGTAAAACATTTCGAATACCCGTTTTTGTATTTCGGGGGTAATGCCCTGGCCATTATCTTCAACATGGATGGAAAATGATGCACCTATGGCATGCTGGTATATACGAATGTATTTTTTTTCCTTCCGGTTATCATGGTACCGTATGGCGTTGGCAATCAGGTTTGACATTACCATGTGCAGTCGTTTGCTGTCGTTTTCAATCACCAAATCCTGAGGAATTTCATTTAAAAATGTGATGGATTGTGCGTCAGCGCTAAACATCAGCGATTCCCAGATTTCCTTGATCAGCTGATACACATTAACCGGTTCTCGGGTTATCTGCATGCGGTTATTGCGCGAATAATCGGTTATGTCTTTAATAAACTTATCCAATGCATTTACCCGGTGCGTCATCATGTTCAGGTATCGGTTTACCTCTGCCGGATTGGGATTGTCTTTCGCCAGGTTAATCAGTCCGCTTACGGATGACAATGGTGCGCGTAAATCGTGTGAGGTGCTGTAAACAAAGCGGTCAAGCTCCTCATTGAGTTTTTTCAGCATGCGGTTGCTGTTTACCAACTCCCTTCCGTTGTGGTGGTTCAAACTGATCAGCAGATAAATAGCCAAAATGGAGGTAGGAAGCGCCACGGCAAAGTTGATCATGAAATTAGCCATTAGCTCCTGCTCCGAATAGATACGTTTTGGAAGGATAGAGAAGTTACCAAAGTAAGCCAGTACAAATAACGTGTATGTTAGTGCTGCCAGGTTAACGGCAATTACCCGTTGTTTGTAATTAAAAACGGCAAAAGCCCCCAAGGCAATAGGTAAAAACAAAATGTAAGCACCTGTGGCAGGTGCCTCGCTGGAGGCAAACAAATACACAATAAAATTGAGTGTGGGGAAAATGATATAGTAGGCGGTGCAGTGTTTTCCTTTTCGATGCAGGTAGATTGCCGTGATGAGCATGGCAGCACAAAACGTATATACCGGTATAGTAATATAAACACCCCAGCTCAGGTCGATCAGGGTGTACATGGTGCAAAGCAAGAGCGCAATTAATGTAAATTGCCCCGAAAGAATTACCTGGCGGTATTCTATCCAGGATTCAATGTAATTGTTTTTACCTATTATCAGGTTGCGAATAGCCTTCTTCATCTTTTATTAAAACCAACATGCAAAAGTAGGTTGGCTGTGGCTCTGCAATATTTTCTAATGGTACCGGATATAAGGGATGCAAGATTTGCGTTGAGTTTTGCGAATTTTACTTTTGGGAAAAGAGGAAGCCAATTCAGGAATATTACCGTATGTCGGTAAGCGGTAGATTAATTTGAAAATGAGTTCCCTTACCAAATTCTGATTGAACAGTTATAGTGCCCCCCATTTTTTTTATGGTTTCCCGGGCAATGTATAACCCGAGGCCCGATCCTTTAGAGTTTTCGGAAGCCCGGTAGAACATATCGAAGACTTTACTTAAATGATCAGGCCGAATACCGATGCCGTTATCTGCCACATTAATTTGAAAATGATGAGTCATCTTACTTGCCTGCACCTGCACAAAACTGGAGTCTTTATGTTTATCGTGGTATTTAAGGGCATTGGCAATGAGGTTGTTCAGTATTATGCGTAACCTAACTTTATCCGTTGTAAGTTCAAGATCTTCGGGGATGTCGGTTTTTATTTTTACCGATGAAACTTCGTCAGCAAAGCGAAGGCTATCCATTACTTCCTGTATCAGGTCATTAAAATTTACCTTCTCCTTCACAACCTCAAGGCGGGCGTTTCGCGAATAATCAATAATGTCGCGGATGAATTTTTCAAGGGCATCAATGCGGCCACGCATCATGCTCAGGTAGGATTTAATTTCTTCCGGCCGTTCGGCCATTTCAGCCAATCCCACCAGGCCTACCACGGAACTTAACGGTGCGCGCAGATCGTGCGAAACACTGTACACAAAGCGATCCAGTTCGGCATTGCTTTGCTTCAGTTCTTCTGTCAGCTGCATAAGCCGGCTCTCGTTTTCACGTAGCGATTTTTCTGCATGGTAATTCAGGCTAACTAAAAAATAGACCACCAGTACGGAAACGGTTAATGCAACTGTAAAATTGATAATGAAATACACCTCATCGGTAGCATCTGTTTCCTCAACTTTTGGGAGTATTGAAAACTCCGACAAATACGATAGGAGGAAGAGACCAAGGCTTATCAGTACACAGGCAAGCCCCAGGTACCAGTCTTTATAGGTAAACAATGCCATGGCAGCCAATGAAACCGGCAGGTAGAAAATAAAAATTCCGCTAACGGCCGGCTCGGAAGAAGCAAACAGGTAAATGATGAAATTAGATGCCAAAATGGTAAACAAGGTAGCTTCACGGTAAAGCCGCTTTCGGTTCAACCATAGTGTAATTATCCCAATCAGGCTTACGACTGAATACATCGGAATATTTCGGTAAATGGAGTAAACCATGTCGATAAAAATGTACGCAACACCAACGGCCGTCATCATCAATGCGTATTGTCCACGCAGCATGGCTTGTTTGTAAAGCTTTAGCGAAGGAATGGCCTCCTTCCCGATAATAAATCTCCGTAATGATCCTGAGCGCATAGTCCTCCCCTGGTATTGAGTAAATCAAAAAATCTGATTTCTATTGGATAAAAATAGATAACTTATTGGCTCTTTAAACTATGCTATTTAGAAAAATAGGACTGGCCATTGCCTTTTCTCCTCGTGCGGAGGCTTTGTTGGCAGAAACCATTCGGCTGAAGAATTTATGGCAGGCCGAACTGGTGCTTATTCATGTGGGTGCTCATGGAGATGTCGAAAAGAAAGTTCTCGAGGCCTTGCTGGCTAAACATAACTTAAACAGCCAGTCGGTAACTGTATGCTGGCGAAGCGGAAATCCCAGTGAACAGATTTTAAAGACTTGCCAGGAAGCGGGTATCGATTTATTGGTGGCCGGTGCCTTGCAGCAGGAGGGCCTGTTGCAACACTATGTTGGTTCTATTGCACGCAGAATTTTACGAAAGGCCAATTGCTCGGTGCTTACCCTTGTTCAGCCAACCGTTAACCCTAAGCCATTCGACAATATTGTTGTGAGTGTGGATGATCATGAAACGGTACAAGACACGCTGACTATTGCCTGCCGGTTGGCTTTGAAAGAAAAATCAAAATGGTTGCATGTGGCACGTGAAGTTAAATTGTTTGGCTTAACCATGTCATCGGCCGACCAGGTGACTGAAGAAGAGTATGCGCAACTCAGGAATTCATTGATTGAAACAGAGGTTGATAACGTTCAGCGTTTGTTAGGAAAGATCAATCATGCCGGTGTAAAAATCAACATTAAAATACTGGCGGGTAAATCAGGTTTTGAGATCGCCCAGTTTGCCAGGCGGAAGCAAGCCGACTTACTGATTGTTCCGGCTCCACCACAAAGATTACGGTTATTGGATCGGATTTTTCCTCATGACCTTGAGTATATTTTTGCTGACTTGCCGTGCAATATTCTGGTAGTATCCGCTCAAACCGGAAAGGAGCGTGCACATGGGTAAGATTAGTCATACGGAAGTGGTACAGCTCTTACTGCAATTGAGCGTTATGCTATTTGCAGGAAGATTTTTTGCTGAAGTTGCGCGTAAGTTTAAGCAACCAGCTGTAATCGGTGAGATCGTTGCCGGAGTTTTACTTGGTCCAACCATTCTGGGCATGCTAAAGCCCGATTGGTTTCTCATTTTGTTTCCGGTTGGAAGCTCATCGGGTATTGTGTTGGCAGGCATTGTTCAGGTTGCTGTTGTCATGTTGTTGTTTATAGCCGGCCTTGAAGTTGACCTTAAAATTGTTTGGCAACAGGGAAGACAAGCCGTTGTCACCAGCTTAATGGGACTTTTGATTCCGTTCGGTATTGGATTTATTTTTCCTTATTTCTTAACTGATTTTTTTGGTTATGCCAATGAAGGCGAACGGATTGTATTTGCCTTGTTTATGGGCACGGCCATGGCCATTTCGGCTTTGCCGGTTATTGTTCGGATACTGATGGATTTGAATTTATTTAAATCCAGAATTGGATTGTTGGTTGTGGCATCCGCTATGGTGGATGATATTATCGGTTGGCTTATTTTCTCCGTTATCCTGGGTATGATCGGGCGACAGGCCGATATTTCTTTGGTAAATACTATACTGCTCACCGTTGGGTTTGCTGTATTTATGCTCACGATTGGGCGCGGTGTGCTGAACCGGGCTTTGCCATGGGCCAATAAGCGAATGGCATGGCCCGGGGGGGTACTGGCGTTATCGCTAGCATTATGTTTTATGGGTGCGGCCTTTACCGAGTACATTGGTATTCACGCCATCTTTGGGGCATTTATTATCGGTGTTGCGTTGGGTGATTCAGAACACTTTTCCGAGCGCGCAAAAGAAATTGTCCATCAGTTTATCAATAACATTTTTGCTCCCTTGTTTTTTGTCTCCATTGGGCTTCGGGTTAATTTCATAGCCAACTTTGATCTGATGCTAACGATCGTCATTTTGATAATAGCCTTTGCCGGTAAAATTATCGGCAGTGGTTTAGGCGCTCGCCTTGGTGGTTTTAGCTGGAAGGAATCGCTGGCCGCGGGTTTTGGTATGAATGCGCGTGGCGCAATGGAAATTATTTTAGGTTTGATTGCGCTTGAAAATGGGTTGATCAATGAAAAGGTTTTCGTTTCATTGGTCATTATGGCACTTGTTACCAGCATGACCAGCGGACCATTGATGAAATGGAGTTTAAGCCGAAAATGGAAAACTTAGACCGCTTAGTTGAAGCCTTTTTTCTTTAGATGCATCTCGGTAAGCGGAATTACAGCTATCAGGCCCACTACCAAAAATCCGGATGACCACATTATTGCTTGAGCAGAGGGCATCAGTGAATAGGTTATTACCTGAACCACACAAGTAAGTCCAGAAACGATAAAAAATGCATGCGTGCAATAGCGATTGGCACAATCCCATGCTTCCTGACTTCGCATTGACCGGGGTGTGCGGTAACCGTAAATAGGATTAATTTTCTTAGGTGGGAAACGCTTGAAAATGAACGACAGTACGACCATCAACGGCCCCAGCATAAGATGCAAGTAAAGCAACTCCATTTTTCAGGTACTTAAATTGATTTGGCTCGTTCCCAATATACATCCATTTCTTCCAACGTCATGTCACCCAGCTTCTTTCCATCCCTGGCCGATTCGCGTTCCAAAAATTGAAAGCGCCTGATGAATTTTTTATTCGTTCGCTCAAGGGCTTCTTCCGGGTCGATGCTGATGAAGCGGGCATAATTTACCAGGGAGAACAATAGGTCGCCAAATTCAGCCGTGGCTTTTTCGCGGTCGATTTTTTCGGGCTCAACTGCATTGAATTCCATTTTGAATTCACGCATTTCTTCCTCTACCTTTTCCCACACCTGTTCTTTCTTTTCCCAATCAAAGCCCACACCCCGGGCTTTGTCCTGAATGCGAATAGCCTTAACCATAGCCGGTAAAGATTTCGGCACACCTTCCAACACGGATTTGTTCCCGGTGTTGAGCTTGATTTTTTCCCAGTTGGCTTTTACCGTCTCTTCATCTGTTGCCACAACATCACCATATACATGCGGATGGCGTTCAATCAATTTGTCGCAAATGCTGTTCAGCACATCGGCTACATCAAATACACCTTTTTCAGAAGCAATGCGGGCGTAGAAGACATTGTGCAGCATCAAATCACCCAATTCCTTTTTTATTTCCGACAGGTTGCCGTCCAAAATGGAATCCGAGAGTTCGTAGGTTTCTTCTATGGTTAAATGCCGCAGGCTTTCCAGCGTTTGTTTTTTATCCCACGGACAATTTTCGCGCAGCTCATCCATAATGGTAAGCAGCCGGTCGAAGGCCTTTACCTTGGCTTCGCGGTTTGGGTCGGGTGAGGAAAGCGGTTTTTTCATACGGCAGGAACGAATTGACTTTTTAGGCTGTTGATAAACTGTTCAGTAATTTTGTCCCAAGTTACGTTTGAATCATCAATCTAAGATCGTAAAGCTAAATTCAAATTATGATTGTTCTTCTGCTGACCATTGGTGTTCTGGCTCTTTTCTTTATCCTGATGTCGGTCCGGCTTATTTTTTTAAAGAACGGAGAGTTTAAGGGCACGTGCGCATCGCAGAGTCCGTTTTTAAATAAAGAGGGCGAAGCGTGTGGCTTTTGCGGTAAAACCATTACAGCAAATGACCCTGCCTGTGGCGATCCGAAAGGTCATGCTGAAGCTTTCCCATCCGTAAAGAAGGCCTGACACCTGACTATCCGGTGACCTTGAAATCCATATCTTTGAAAATTGTTTTAACGCTTAATAAACTGTGGCGCTCATTAAATCTATCTCCGGTTTCCGTGGTACCCTTGGGGGTAAGCCTGGCGACAACCTAACACCTGTTGATGTTGTAAAATTTGCTGCTGCCTTTGGCACATGGGTTATCTCCCGAAAGGGAAAAAAAGTGGTGATTGGGCGCGATGCCCGTGTTTCAGGTGAGTTGGTAAGCACATTGGTGAGTTCAACCCTACAGGCTTTGGGATTGGATGTTATTGATCTTGGCCTTTCTACTACACCTACTGTTGAAATTGCCGTGCCGCTTGAAAAAGCCGGAGGAGGGATCATCCTTACGGCCAGTCATAATCCCGGGCAATGGAATGCTTTAAAGTTGTTAAATGAAAAAGGGGAGTTTATTTCCGCGGCTGATGGCGCGGCAGTATTGCGTCTTGCTGAAGCTGATAATTTTACTTTTGCTGATGTAACTAATCTTGGAAGATACACCCGCAACGATACCTATATCAAAAAGCACATCGACCTGATTTTGAAAAGTAAGTGGGTAGATGTGAAGGCGATAAAAAAAGCAAAGTTTACCATTGCTGTTGATGCTGTTAATTCAACCGGTGGAATTTCAGTGCCACCATTATTGAAAAGACTGGGTGTGAAAAAAGTAGTGGAATTGTATTGCGAGCCCACCGGCAGGTTTCCACATAATCCAGAACCCCTTCCGGAAAACATCGAAGCCATTTGTTTGGCTGTTAAGAAAAATAAATGTGATTTGGGTATTGTGGTTGATCCGGATGTTGACCGGCTTGCCTTAGTACAGGAAGATGGAAAGCCCTTTGGTGAAGAGTACACGCTGGTGGCGGTTGCCGATTCTATATTAAAAAGGAAGAAAGGGAATACCGTTTCAAATCTGTCCTCTACGCGCGCGCTACGCGATGTAACTGAAAAAGCAGGAGGAATATATACGGCTGCCTCGGTGGGCGAAGTGAATGTGGTAAACGTAATGAAGGAAACGAAGGCCATCATTGGTGGTGAAGGAAATGGCGGAGTAATTTTTCCGGAGCTGCACTATGGCCGTGATGCACTGATGGGCATTGCCTTGTTCTTAACACACCTGGCGAAATCGGGATTGAAGGTTTCTGATTTGCGAAAAACCTATCCGGATTATTTCATCTCTAAAAATAAAATTGAACTCACACCGGGCATACCTGTAGATGCAATATTGGAAGCGGTGCAAAAGAAGTATGTGCATGAAAAGATCAACACGGCTGATGGCGTAAAGATTGACTTTGAATCAACAAAAGAGTGGTTGCATTTACGTAAGTCCAACACAGAGCCGATCATTCGCATTTACGCGGAATCGCAGGATGCAAAAAAGGCTGATGCCCTGGCCAGACGGATTATGGATGACATCAGTAGTTTGATCACAAAATAAGCTTAATGGGGTAATGATTTTTATCATCAACCGGTAGTAAATGGTTGACCGTGATTTTCGTTATTTTTGCCCCGTAATCGTTTGAAACATGCGCATTTACCTCGATAACGCAGCCACCACCCCTCTCGATCCCGAAGTGTTTGAAGCCATGAAGCCCTTCATGCTTGAAGATTTTGGCAATCCATCATCAACCCATGCCCACGGGCGTAAGGTACGTGCAGCCATTGAGTCATCGCGTAAAAAAGTTGCTGAGTTGCTGAATTGTTCCCCGGGCGAGATCATTTTTACCTCTGGGGGTACAGAGGCCGACAATGCCATTTTGGTATGCGCTGCGGAAACCTACAACATCAAGCATATTATTTCATCTCCCATCGAGCACCATGCGGTAACACATACGCTCGAAAATCTGACAAATCATGGTAAGGCTGAATTGCACATGGTTAAACTCGATGAAAGCGGCCATGTTGAATTGAGTGACCTGGAAGCGTTATTGAAAAAACATTCCAACGCCATGGTTTCGCTGATGCACGCTAACAACGAGATCGGTAATCTGCTGGACATTAATCGGGTTGGAGAATTATGTGAAGCGCATGGTGCATTCTTTCATTCCGATACTGTGCAAACAGTAGGGCACTATCGCCACGACATGCGCACGTTGAAAGTGTGCGGCATGACGGCCGGAGCACACAAATTCCATGGCCCGAAAGGTGCTGGCTTCATGTACATCCGTAAGGACAAAAAAATTCATTCCTTCATTCATGGTGGAGCGCAGGAGCGCAACATGCGAGGCGGAACAGAAAATGTTTACGGCATTATCGGATTGGCCAAGGCATTGGAAATTGCTTATCGCGAAATGGATGATCATGTGCAACACATCACGGCTTTAAAATCGCGCATGATTGAAAAGCTGAAAGAAAATATTCCGGGCGTTAGGTTCAATGGTGACTCGGCCAACCTTGAACGCAGCCTGTATACCGTATTAAATGTAAGCTTGCCCGAAACCGATGATAGCAGTTTACTTCTTTTCAACCTTGATCTTCAGGGTATATCCGCATCGGGCGGTAGCGCCTGCTCCAGCGGAGCCACAACAGGCTCGCATGTGTTGGCTGCTCTTTACCCGCAATCCAAGCGGGCGGCAGTTCGTTTTTCCTTCAGCAAATACAATACAGCTGAAGAGATAGATTTCGCGGTAGAAAAACTGGCTGAACTTTATAAGGTAGAAGCCTGATTACTGCACCGCGTATACGTTGCTTCCAAACCGCTTGATGATTTCCTGCTCTAATGCTTCACGATTATCGGGGTGGGCAATGCGCATTAACTCATAAGCCCGCTGACGTAAATTTTTGCCGTACAGATACGCTACTCCATACTCGGTAACAACGTAATGCATGTGTGCCCGCGTGGTTACCACACCTGCTCCCTGTTTCAGAAAAGGAACAATTTTAGAAGCACCTTTTTTAGTTGCAGAGCCCATGGCTATAATGGGCTTGCCGCCTTCTGATAAGGAAGCGCCCCGTATAAAATCCATTTGCCCGCCAACACCAGAATACTGGTAGGTACCAATCGAATCAGCACATACTTGCCCGGTAATATCAATCTCTATAGCGCTGTTAATAGCCACCACTTTCGGGTTAGTTCGGATAATACGCCCATCATTCACATATTCAGCTTCCAGAAAAGCAAATTGTGGATTGTCATCAATAAATGAATACAGATCGCGTGAGCCAATGGCAAAGGACGTTACCGTTTTGCCGCGGTGTTTCTTTTTGTATTTATTGGTAATCACACCTTTCTTCATCAGATCGATCACGCCATTCGAAAACATCTCCGTATGGACCCCTAGATCTTTGCAATGTGTTAAGCTTTCGAGTACAGCATCGGGTATAGCGCCAATACCCATTTGCAATGTGCTTCTATCCTCCACCAATTCGGCTACATATTTTCCAATGGTACGGTCGCAATCGGTGATTTGCGCTGCGTAGTTAACTTCCGGCAGGTTATCGTCTGTTTCTACCAGTGTATGTATCTGATGGATATCAATAAAGCCATCACCGTGGGTACGCGGCATATTTGGGTTTACTTGCGCAATAATATGTTTGGCATGCTTGGCTGCTGCCCGGGCTACATCCACAGAAACTCCCAGCGAGCACAAGCCATGCTTATCCGGTGGAGAAATGTGCAAAAGGGCAACATCGAGGGGAAGGATATTTTTTTCAAACAATCTTGAAATCTCACTTAGAAATATCGGAATGTAATTTCCACGACCGTCATTAATAGCACTCCGTATGTTTTCTGAAACAAATAAGGAATTGATGTAAAAACTTTCAGCGTATTCCGGCTTGGCGAGTTCCAATTCACCCAGCGTGCTCACGGCCACCAGTTCAACATTTTTCAGTTCATGAGCGCGTTTGGCCAATGCTCTTAACAAGAATTGCGGAGTGGCCGCACTGCCATGCACAAAAACACGATTGCCCGATTGAATTATTTTTACCGCTTCGCGGGCTGATACAATTTTGGGATACATAAGTACAAGATTTTGATACTACAAATAACAGTATAAGTTACTACGTTGCTGCTGATTTACATCAGTTATTTCTCTAATTTTAGTCGCGATGAGCAGTTCGGTATCGTTTGCAGGATCAGGAAATTTAGCGTGGCACCTGGCGCCCGCGTTAGACAATGCCGGTTATTCCGTGCGCGAAGTATACAGCCGAAACCCTGCGCATGCAGCTGCCCTGGTCGAAAGACTTTATGAAGCGGAAGTAAAAGCAACACTGGATTTCTCTACCAGCGATTCACGCATTTTTATCATAGCCGTATCGGATGATGCCATTGAAGCGGTTGCCCGGGAAATTATTTTGCCCGATGATGCCATTCTGATTCATACATCGGGTAGTCAGTCACTGAGTAAATTAGGATATGCCGCCACACCGGATACCGGAGTGTTTTACCCCTTGCAGACGTTTAGCAAGGCACGTAAAATCGATTTTAAGGATGTACCGATTTTTATTGAAAGTGAATCTGAAGCAGTAGAAAAGATCCTGCTTAAAATGGGGCATGCTATTTCCCGGCAGGTATTCAGTATTGATTCAGACAGACGGAAAGCCCTGCATGTAGCGGCTGTGTTTGCGTCCAACTTTACCAACCACATGTTGCGTATTTCTAAACAAGTGGCCGATCAAAATGATCTTGACTTTGATTGGCTGAAACCACTAATAGCTGAAGCGCTGAACAAGAGCCTGGCTATCGGGCCGGAGTATGCGCAAACGGGCCCCGCTAAACGTGGCGACCTGGAAACATTGGACAGGCATATGGCATTTTTACAATACGATGAAAAACTTGCGGAATTATACCGGGTGATCAGTCAGCATATTGTTGATAACGATGAATGATAATAGCGTAACATCAATAGTTTATCTCCACAACCTTCTTGTTTTGCAATTTGTGCATGGGTTTGGGAACAATGCTTAAAATTTCTTCTTTGAGTGTTTTAATCAGTTTTGTTTTCAGGTGGTCGCGGTGTGTTACCAGGCTTACCTCGCGAGCCGGGCTTGGTTCTTTCAGTCGTTTTACCTGGTTCAATTGCGCTTTATTGAATTCCATTACAGCCAGTTCGGGCAGAATGGTGATGCCATCACTTTTGTCAACCATTCTTTTTAAGGTTTCAATATTTCCGGTTTCGTATTTAAAGTGGAGGTCGGAATATTTACGCAGTTCACACAGGTTTAAAATCTGAGATCGAAAACAATGACCTTCTTCCAGCAACCAGAGCTGACTGGGGTCAATGTCAGAGGGTAATACATATTTTTTATTGTGCAGCACATTTTTTTTTGAAACATAAACGAATAGTTCTTCATAGAATAAGATATCCTCATTGACGGAGGTGTCATTTAGTGGTGTTACTACAATGCCGCAATCAATTCGGTTATTCTTTAACTCCTGCACTACTTCTTCCGTAATGGTTTCTTTTATAACCAGTTTTACCTGCGGATACTTTTCACTCATGTTTTTGAAGAGCTGAGGCAACAGGTAGGGGGCAAGCGTTGGAATGATACCCATACGAAGCTCACCCGCCATGGTATTTTTCTGTTCCGCAATCAGTTGATGGATCAGGGCTGCTTCACGTAGTACAATGCGGGCTTGTGCGATGATGCTCACCCCGATATCAGTAGGGATAACCGGCTGCTTGGTCCGGTCAAATATTTTTACGTCTAGTTCTTCTTCCAGCTTTTGAATTTGCATGCTGAGGGTGGGCTGGGTTACAAAGCATTTTTCAGAAGCCAGCACAAAATGCCGCCAGGTATCCAGGGCTACTACGTATTCCAATTGAGTCAAGGTCATAGATATAAACTATAAGTTCATAAATATAATCAATTTGATTTATCGGAATTACGGGTGTAACCTTACCGTTCAATTTTTAAAACATGACTATGGTCATTGCGAAGATGGTCAGCGTCATCTATCATTAGTAGTTCAAATTCGTAAATCAAAAAACACAGAAAATATGGAAAACAAAGCATCAACAATGAACGGTGAAAGCAAGTGTCCCTTTCATGCAGGTAAGCAAACTGCGGGAGGTGGAACCCGAAACCGCGACTGGTGGCCAAACCAGTTGAAACTGAATATTCTGCGTCAGCACTCTTCCCTGTCGAACCCTATGGGTGAGAAATTCAACTATCCCGAAGAATTTAAGAAACTCGATTATGAAGGGCTGAAGAAGGATTTACATGCGTTGATGACTGACTCGCAAGACTGGTGGCCGGCAGATTTCGGTCACTATGGGCCGTTATTTATCCGCATGGCCTGGCATAGTGCCGGTACGTATCGGACGGGCGATGGCCGCGGAGGCGCAGGAGCAGGACAACAGCGTTTTGCACCGCTCAACAGTTGGCCCGATAACGTGAACCTGGATAAGGCACGCAGGTTACTGTGGCCGATTAAACAGAAGTATGGTAAGAAAATTTCATGGGCCGATTTGATGATCCTGGCCGGTAACGTGGCGTTGGAGTCGATGGGCTTCAAAACGTTTGGTTTTGCCGGTGGACGCGAGGATGTTTGGGAACCGCAGGAAGATGTGTATTGGGGATCGGAAGGTAAATGGCTGGATGATAACCGCTACAGCGGTGAGCGTGATCTTGAAAATCCGCTCGCAGCCGTGCAAATGGGATTGATCTATGTGAACCCGGAAGGCCCGAACGGAAATCCCGATCCGCTAAAAGCCGCTATCGATATTCGCGAAACGTTCAAGCGCATGGCGATGAATGACGAAGAAACCGTTGCGTTGATTGCAGGCGGCCACACCTTTGGTAAAACTCATGGTGCTGCCCCGGCATCACATGTTGGCGCTGATCCGGAAGCAGCCGGTATTGAAGAGCAAAGTTTGGGTTGGCGAAGCAGTTACGGCTCGGGCAAAGCTGGCGATACCATTACCAGCGGCCTGGAAGTTACCTGGACAACCACACCCACCAAGTGGAGCAATAACTTTTTCTGGAACCTGTTCGGTTACGAGTGGGAATTAACGAAGAGCCCTGCCGGTGCGCATCAGTGGAAACCCAAACATGGTGCAGGTGCCGGTACTGTACCCGATGCTTTTGATAAAACAAAACGTCACGAACCGCGCATGCTCACCACCGATCTTTCCCTGCGCTTTGATCCGGTTTATGAAAAGATATCCAGGCGCTTTATGGAAAACCCGGATGAGTTTGCCGATGCTTTTGCACGCGCATGGTATAAGCTCACCCACCGCGACATGGGCCCGATTGCACGCTACCTTGGTCCGGAAGTACCGAAGGAGGAATTGATCTGGCAAGATCCTATTCCAGCTGTAAAACATAAACTGATCGATGAGAAAGACATTGCCGCACTGAAAGCAAAAATACTGGCTTCCGGGTTAACCGTTTCTCAACTGGTTTCTACAGCCTGGGCTTCTGCTTCCACTTTCCGAGGATCAGATAAGCGCGGAGGTGCAAACGGTGCACGCATTCGTTTGGCGCCACAGAAGAATTGGGAAGTAAACAACCCCGCGCAATTGGCAAACGTACTCCATAAATTGGAGGCTATTCAAAAGGAATTTAACAGTACGCTTACAGGCGGTAAGCAGGTTTCGCTGGCCGATGTGATTGTATTGGCCGGATGCGCAGGTGTTGAACAGGCCGCGAAAAATGCAGGGCACACTGTAACGGTACCGTTTACACCAGGCCGTGGTGATGCTTCACAAGAGCAAACCGATGTAGAATCATTTGAAGTGCTGGAGCCCATAGCGGATGGTTTCCGCAACTACATGAAGAAAAAATACAGCGTATCCGCTGAAGAATTATTGATTGACAAAGCACAACTGTTGACGCTTACCGCACCTGAACTTACCGTATTGGTAGGCGGTATGCGGGTGCTCAACACCAACTTTGATAACTCGAAGCATGGTGTATTTACTAAAAAGCCAGAGGCGCTCACGAATGACTTTTTCATGAACCTGCTGGATATGAGTACAACCTGGTCAGCGATATCGGATGCGCAGGATGTGTTTGAAGGTCGTGATCGAAAGACTGGCGCAGTAAAGTGGACGGGCACACGTGTGGATCTTGTATTTGGATCTAACTCGGAGTTACGGGCATTGGCCGAAGTTTATGCTTGTGTCGATGCACGGGATAAATTCGTAAACGACTTTGTGGCTGCCTGGAACAAGGTGATGAATCTTGATCGTTTCGATTTGAATTAATTACAGTTTTAGCTGAACTTAGAAAAGGTGATCTGGCAACGGGTCACCTTTTTTACGTTTTACTCAATTAGCTTTTGATTGCAGTACTTCATTAGCCTGTATCCAATGACGATTTTCGTGTTCAATTAAGAAATCGATGCAGTCCTCCAATCGAAAAACAAGTTCTGTCTCTCCTGGGTATTTTATATAAGTTGGCTGCGAGTAAAATTCCTGTAACTCCACAATGTGATTTTTAAAAACGGATTGATGATCTGTGAAATCACTCAATATCCTTAACTCAAAGATTTCATCTGCGGGTTGCCAGATGGTCCACGTACCGGCTCTTTTTAGTCTATCGCTACTGGTGTAAGGGTGTATTATCCTTAAGGACTCAGCTGCCTGCTGCTCAAGTGAGCCTGACGGCAAAACATGGTTCCCTTTTTTTATTTCATCAAAATGCCGGAAGTATGAGCTATTTAATAAAATAAGGTGGGCTATATTTTGAGCCACACTCCACACATTTCGATCGTGTTTGTGGTTGAGCTGTGTGATAGTAAGTGCTCCAAAGCGCTCTACAAATTTTTCTGTTAAGATGTCGATCTTACTTTTCCAATGTGTATCAGTCATTTTTCAATATTTCTATTTCTGAGATATCAAAAAAAATAATTTTACCTTTTTCCCTGCCAACACGAACCATCTCATCGGCACCACTGGATGCACCGCCAATGCGTAACACTGCATCACAATGGGTGATCAGCTTAACCGCTATGGGGTGAAAAATTTCATTAAATATTTCATCTCCAATGCATTTGGATCCCGCAGCTTCAATCAAAGGTAATGCAAACCATTCTCCCAGCACCGGCATATGGCCTTTTTGATACAGTTCCAGCGCGGTATCTGTCATGGCCTTTATATTTTGTGTAATCAATTCGGGGTTATCATTTGTGCCCGACCGATATGGCCCGGCAATAAGGATGAGGAGGGGTTTTGTTTGGGGCATTGTACAAATAGGTATGTCAGGGTTGTCGAACGAAGGAACTGAATAAAGGTTTCGTAATTTTTGCAATGCTCATGGAAGTAGTAGCCGATGCAAAAAAATTCGCGCTTCGCGCGATTACTGTTGTCCAGGCGGGGGGTGATTTTTGTCTTTTGTATCCGACATTAAATCAGTTACACGGTCTTGATTTTCTGTCCGACCGCCTTGCCAGTACCGTTTGGGTTTGGGCAGTAGCGGGCTTAGGAGGCCTTAGCAATGGAGCATCGCGGAATGCTAAGGCCAACCAGGTCGTTACTGTCCACCGTGGGCAAACGTTGTAGCGATGATAAAACTTTATACTTACATATCACCCCGCCATTGACCAAACCTGGTGTTAGCGGCCGTAGCATTATCCCCCCTTAATTGTTTAATTAATAATTCTCTGTTCTCCTCATTGAAATCTGAGAGGTCTATACTTATTGGTGTTATTGGTTTTAAATTAATTGGATGGTCTGTCGTTATAATTATTTTTCCCTTTTTGAAGTCGATAGTTGTTATCCTTTCAAATGGTATTGTCATCCCGTCAATTGAAATGTATTTTTTTGATATTTCAACATTTCTCTTGTGGTCTAAAATTAATATGATTGATAAGTATAAAATGAAAGTCAGAAGAAGCGAGTCAGGTAATTGTCCTTCGTTATTTATTAAAAGAAACAATAAAAAAACAACTCCAATTAATTCCATGACTCTCCACCATTTAAAATCTAGTCTTTCAATAGTTACAGAGTCCGATGATGATAACGATTTTCCATTTTTTAAGAAGTCGTTGGTTAACCAAAGTCCACTTATAATGAGTAAGAACACCCCTGCGTATATGTCGTATTCCCAATTTGTTATAAGTCCGCTTATATGAATAATTCCTGATACTGTTAGAAGTCCGCTTAAGATTTGTCCTGTCTTACGTGTCATTTTATTTATGCTATGGCCGCTAACGTTTTAGCGCGACCTACACGTCACTGTCAACCGTGACCAAACGTAATTTGAAAACTAATGTACAAATAAACACCGAACCCCGCCATTGCACAAACCTGCTGTTGGCAGTAGTGCTGCTATGCTGTTACATTCTTCTTAGTAGTCATCTTTCTTGTCGGCTTACGTGTTGCGCTTTTCTTGGCCTTCAGCATTTTAATTACTTCGCTTATTCTCTTCTCTTCATCTTTTGTCAACGGTCCAACACCACCAATGAAGTCCACGTCCAATTCTTTTTTTCTTGTTCTCATAATTCAGTGTTTTTAAAATATTTGTCCAGCAACTTTAAAGCTGCTCTTGTTTCTATAATCATTAATCGTCCACCTGCATGGAAGGCTCCTAATGTGTCAATGTAGTGATTGATTAATTGGGTCTTTGAAACGAATGAAATGTTTCCTTCAAACCCACGTTGAAATGAAAGTCTACATGCAAATGCTACTAAATTGCCAGGAACTCCTTCGTAGACTTTTTCTTTACCCTTATTAAAAGGGGCACTCTCGACCAAGTGCATGTAAACATGGTCAGATTTTATCTCCAAACTTATGAGTCCTTGAATAACATTCTGATTCTCAGTCGTGGTTAGTTTATAAACCTCTCTCTCAGGTTGGTTCAATTCAAATTTCCAGTCAAAAACCCATCCGTTTTTCTTAGTAACGGTTTTTAAGTCCTCCCTTGTCAGGTGGATAATACTGGTCGTAAAGCTGTCGCCCGTAATCCTGTTTTCAATGGAGTTCGTCAGCTTGTCGATGACGAAATTCAGTCCCTTTGTCGTCCGTTTTTTCACTCCACAATTTACTCATTTTTACTCACTTTTTCGGAGGGATTTTCTGTCCAGCGGCATTACTGCCAACGTTTTGTGTTTATTCAGTGCCGGGAATAGGAGGGCTTGGCAAATGAGGTACGAATGCCAAGCCCGACCTACACGTTACTGTCAACCGTGGGTAAGCAAAGTTAAGAAACGACATGTAATAATTTATTATAAACCCCGGCATTGAATAAACACGTTGTTACCGCCCGTGCTTCCAGTCCCGCATTTATTTTGAAAGTCTTTTGCCGCACTTTTTCTTGTCACAACTCCCGTGCGGTGGGGCAACTTAGGGATCTATTTCGGTTTACAACTATTGCTCCACTTTAATTTCACGTGCGTGGGGGCAGCACTCTTGCCTTAGCCCTGCCTGCGGCAGGCAGGTTTGGTTTGTGTGTGGCGAGTGCGGCTAAGGCATGTGTGCTGTTGCGGTGGCATCATTGTCGGTGAAGATAAAATTTTAAAACAAGCTCATTTGTCCCTTTGTTGAATCGGTTTCTTCCTGATCTTATACTCAACACCAAATCGCGCATTCAGTCTGTCAACGTAGGGGCTTTTATGTTTTGGGTCAAATACATTATAGAGCAGATAAGCAGTCCCTTTCATTTTTTTGGTTAGCCGGTATTCTTTTTTAAGTCCGGTCATCATGCTGTAAACCCATTCCCATTGTCCGGCTTTTGGGTCAGCCAATGAGTAGTGTATAAACGTCCGCATGGTCTCACCTTCAATATGTGCTATAAATCCTCGTCCTAAATTATAACAGGAATAAACCCTGGGACCGTATAGGTATGATAATTGATTCCATTGGTTGAGGTCAGCATCAAAGGCTACACGCTGGTTCCAGCCTGCACCGGCTGTTAGCTTGCTGGTAAACCTATACCCGGTGTATAGATTAACATCCAGTAAATGCTCGTTCCAGCGCTGGTATTGTAAGGTCAAGCCCGGAACAAGTCGCTCAATAAAGGATTTTTTCTTAATAGGGTCTGGAGCTTTTTTGGGTATGTCAGCCAAACTTTGTACGTCCGAAAACTTTTGTTTGTATTCACTTACCTGCTCCATTGACTTCCGCAAAATCTCCTGCTTGCCCCCAAAATAATCCAAGGACTGCTCTTTCATTTCATTCAGCACTTGCTGCTGTGCTTCTTCACCTGATTGAGGAAGCTCCGGTATGCCTGGCATTTCACCCAGTTTGTCACCGGCAAATTTCGAGGCTTCTTCTTCAACTTTTGCTGCCATTTTTTCGTTCTCCGGTAATTTCATTACCGGCAGACCGTCTTTCAATTCTTCTGCCTGACTGGTTAAATCTTTTATCTTACTAAGGCCATCCAGGTTTAGCTCCGGTATATTTGGTGATGAAAAATTCAATCCCTTTATCTCGGGCATGTTCAACTCAGGAATTGAAAACGCAGTACCCGGCAGCGACACATCTACAAGATCAAGGGTAGCAGTGTATTCAGATATTGAGCCGCTTAACTCGGGCGGCAGGTTAAGGCTGTTCAGCTTTTCGCGGACTTCATTTTTAAGGTCCTCACTTTTTGATTTAAGGGCGTAGAGCTTTTCTTCTTTTACGGCATTTAGGCTATCTATTTTATGAATGAACTCATCTGCCGGTTGGCCAAGCTGTTGAAGGCTGTCAATACGATACTGGAAACTTCCTGCTAGTTTGATGTAAGCCTGATCAATAGAATCATATTGGTTGTGTAATGAATTGAACCTGGAAGTAGTAGTGAGCTGAATGGAGTCTATCTTTTTAAGCTTGATGTTGATTGTTGAATCACGCAACATGGAAAAAACCTCTGAAATTACTCCCAGCATTAAAAAAATCAAGACAATCCAAATTTTGCGCATTTCAAGGATAGGTTTTCAGGGAGCTGTAAATAATTCTTACTTGTTGTATGTTTCAATAAAGGACTTAAGCTGTGACGAGCAAGGATTAACAAAATTATTCCTTCTTACACTTCTCGAAAGTGCTTTTATGTTTATCTCCTCAACTTTCAAAAGCTGAAGAACCTCAATTTCCTTTACATCCTTGAGAAAGTCTTTAGTATCACTCACGTCAAAGCCTCCTAATCTGTAGTATTTACCTTTTGAAGAACTAAAAGCCAGATAATAATAGCAGTGCCCAAACCATGAAAATCCCCTATTAGAAGAATCTTGCTTCAATAGAATATCGTATGGTTGATCGAATTTAATCTTTATAAATATAAATTCACTTGAGTTCGATTTCAGGAGATGACTCGATTGACTTTGTATTGTATTTAGGGTAGAAATTGAATCCGTTATTCCAAATCTTGAAATCGTTAATAACTTAGCTTTGTAGACAACTCTTGAAGTATCCACTTGCGCTATGATTTTTAAATGACTTGCGCCTATGAATAAGGCTATTGAAACTATCAAAATTTTAATTTCTGTTTTCATTTCCTACCAAAATATTTAACGTCTTTGATTCTTTCATACAGTTTAGCCAACTGGCCACTTTTATCATCTGTCCTATGACCATCTTTTAATGGATAACCAGCAGATTTTAAGTTTTGTATGTAAATGTAATACGCTTCAGTTTCCGTGGCCTGATATTCAAAATGACCAGATTCATGCCTCATGGTTTTCGGTGTTGCATAGGGTTCGACATAGACAGCAAGTGAGTTTGGCCCGCCAACACTACTAGCTGGTTGTTTCTTATTAGGAGTAACTGCAAATACAGTCTTGCCATGTTTTTCCTCATCACCAATATTCTCTTGAGTGAAGACTAACATATCAACTTTTTCACCAGTTGAATTTTTCATATTATTAATGTGCTGAAAGAGATTTGGTGACGCTGATTTGAAATTGTCAATTGTCTTTTGAGTGATTTCTGCTCGAGCAGTGAAAGTCTGAACATTCAATTCTTCAGCCCTTATTGCACCTTTAAGATTTCTATAGCTCTTCCAGGTCTCTTTAGAGCCGCCACTTTCGAGGAATGTCTTTCTGTTTTTTAGTGCATCACCATATTTAGCTTTTGTTACTTCTAAGCCTTTTTTTAAACCATCCAGTTTAAGCTGAGCTCTATCTCGAAGAATAGCGTCACCGTTGATGATGTCCATGCCATCTGGATCAATAAATTTAATTGGATTATTTAGTGCGTAATTATAGGGGGCAAAATTGGTATATTTATCAGATAATGGGTCTATCACTCCCCACCTCCCAATCTCCGGCATATACATCCTCGCTCCATAATCCAACCACCCAACATTCAACTCGTCCTGCAACTCTTTGCCATTATAAAGTTGGCGCTGCTCATACACCCCTGTCCGCTCCCCGGCAGTATGCTGTAGCCCAAACGCAAAATAATCGCTGGAGCTTACAATGGGTGAGGGGGTGTGGGTAACGGTTACATCGTCAAAATAAACATCCACGTACGTAGGGTGCTCGTTGCTTACAAACACATAGGCAAAGCCAGGCTCGCGCACGGTTACTTCCTTGAACATATAATCGTGCGGGGGTTGTTTTACGGTGGGGCTGCTTTGTTGCTGGATAATAATCTTGTAGAATTACGAAATGTCGTTAATCAGGTCTACTGTCCAAGACAATTTTAAACAACATATTATTCTTAAAATAAAATGTATGGTAAAAATATTCTGACGAATCAACTATTATTAGCGGATTATTATCCCATAGATCCTTATTGATTTTTAGTATTTTAATAAACTCAGTTTTGGATAGGCCAATTTTTATTCCAGATTCAAGAACTACATTGCAATCGGTGATAATAGCCTTTACAAACAGCACCTTATCAGTTGTTTTCAGCAACACAACTTGATTATTCTTTGAATTATAAATTAAAAGTGTGTCAATTGCTTCTGAGTGCTTATTCTTGGTTGGTTTTTTTTCTATGCTAAAAGTATCCTTTAAAATACTTGAAATATTATCAGGACTGGGATTAGTTTTAAACGGTTTATGCGCAAATCTATCATTTATTGTAACATTGATTTGTTGACCATTAACACATATTACAACTGAAATGATGAATGAAATCAGAATAAATGTTTTCATTGCCTTACGTTAAGTTGAGTACTAAATTTTAAACTTGAGGTTTTGTCTTCTACAGGCGTTCTAATAACACTTTTTGTGCTTGATGAACCATTTTTCAGGCCGGGATTCTCATTTATTGGGTTCAGTACAGCACCATTCTTAGATCTAACTTCATAGTGTAAATGATTGCCAGTTGAATGCCCAGTATTACCAATTTTTCCTATCTCATCTCCTCTACTAATGTTATCCCCGGTCTTTACGTTATCAGTAGACCCATCCTGCATATGATAAAATCTGTGAATTTTACCATCCTTATAGGCAGTCAAGTGGACATAATTACCTCTCCCTGAATCTGATCCCTTTTCAGAAATCTTACCGTTTAAGGGCGCTGATACTTTGGCTCCTCCTGTTGGACCTTCTGATTTTACAATATCAACTCCAGTATGGGTCTAATTTTGTCTTGGGTTACGGGATCAATTCGGGCTGAAGATATGCCCGATGTTATTTTTGGATCTATTACAGGAGAAATGATTAGCTGATCATCCGCAAAGGTCTCTGCAGAATTTTGGTCCTTGAATGGTCCGTAAACTTTCCCCTTTGATCCATCAGAATATTTTATATCCCACGCCTCTAGTCCTTCTAGCTCAATATGCGCAATGACCTTATTCTCACTAAAAGCATAAGTTGAGTTGTAATAGTACTTCTCCGAAATTGGATCAACATTGAAAAACCTTCCAATGCTCGGATCATGGTTTCGCCATTTAAATTGGACCCAGCCAATTTTGAGTTCATCTTGCAGTTCTTGAGATTGAAAAAGCGTACGCTGCTCATACATACCCGCCCGCTCACCGGTGGTATGCTGCAGCCCAAACGCAAAATAATCGCTGGAACTTACAATGGGTGAGGGCGTATGCGTAACGGTTACATCGTCAAAGTACACATCTACATAGGTTGGGTGTTCGTTGCTTACAAACACATAGGCAAAGCCCGGCTCGCGTACGGTTACTTCTTTAAATAAGTAATCGTGGGGCGGTTGTTTTACGGTGGGGCTGCTTTGCAGGCCTACGGTGGTAATTTGTTTCCAGGCGGCATCTACTAAGTTGTAGTCTTTATCAAACAGCAAAATCGTAACAAAGGCTTTTGGGGCAGTCTCGTCATCATCGGGATGATTTCCGTTGGGCACTGCTGTGGCGTAGCTGTTCAGCCCGCTATAGAGTTTGCCCAACTCACCGGTGGCCGTGCTGCTCGTACCAAAGGCTGTGGCGAGGGCTGTAATAAAAGAAGTGGTGTTGGAAGTACTGCCCGCGTTAAAATACTTGGCATGGGCTTCAATGCTCACCTTGTCGCCCGGCAATACAGAGATGGATTTGCCAATCCCCACACGGCCGTTTACGCCTCCATTCAGATGCTGTACATGGGTATACGTTGTACCGGCATCCGTACGATCAACCAGATCAAAACTCGTTCGGAAGTAGTTGGTAAAGTTGGTGTTGGTGGCCGCTTCAAAGTTGGCCGTACTGGCTGCGGCTGTTTGCGTTTTGGCCGTAAATGTTACGCGCACGTTGCCGAGGTGGTCTTTCAAATGATACTGGTATTCCCAGTTGGCGCCATCGGGCACCACGCGGCCTTCGCTGTGGCTTATCTGTTTGAGTACGGGTGTGCTTCCCTCAAACAACAGTTCGCCAATATAGTCGGTAACCTTGGGCGCAGAGCCGAACACCTGCTGGGTGAGTTTGCGGCCGGTGGCATCGTAGGTGTAAACAATATAATCGCTGGCGCCTTTGTTTACCTGCACGGGTAAATTCAGGTGGTTGTAGGTAATGGCGGTAATGCCTTTGTTTTTGTCCTGCGTCATGTTGCCGTTGGCATCATAAAGATAATCATCCGTGCCCGTGTTTCCATTTACAAACCCGGTGGTGGCATCCCAGGTGTGGTTTTTCTTTTCAAGAACCAGCCCACCTGGCTTGATGAGGTGATTGCCTGTGAGTCGCAGAGTCCCCGTTGGGAGACTCTGCGGGGAAGGAATCTAATCCAGACTTTGCGCATTTCGAGGGCTTTTGTCAAAGAAATTTCATTCCCAGATTGACTTCAATTCCCTCCAGTAAACAAGATCAAAAGCCCTAATTACGTCCTCCGGTGTTTGAACAGATTTATAGTCCTCTAAAAGGAAGAAGTCGAATTCATCAAACTGATTTTGGAGATCACGGGTTCGATCAAAAAGTAAATTGCCGATCGCCTTACCGTCTGCGAGAAACCGAATCCAAGTCCCTTCGATATGAGCTATCTGATAAACACGCCTATTATTACCTTTCGATTTATAAATCTTATTCGAAAAAAGTTTGTCACTTGAGCAATCAATACTGTCGATACAAAAATGTAATTGAAAGACATGCTTAAATCTATTAAAACACGGAAGATAAATTTGATTTGATTTTTCAGAAATAATGCTTTCTATTGGAACGACAGAATTATCTATGATGAAGTAATAGTGATCATTTGGATTATCAATAAATACTTTAAAGGGCTTTCCGTTTTTCCTTCTTTTTTGACTTTTTAATTGCTGCTTTATTACCTTTTTATCTATTGCGCGTATAAGGTAGCCATTAACAGAAACTAGATTTTTCAAGCAATTGATCTTTTGTAATTCCTGTGCATTGACAGAAGTATATAGAATTGTAAAAAATATAATGATTGAACTTTTCATTCTTGTTTTTTCTTGTTTAAATAATAAACATCTTTCGGCTCCTCGATTCGTCTGATGATTGTTTCCCCAAATTTGGGTGTCACCTTTGTTTTTTCGACATAAGGTTCTGAGCAGCCGTTTCCATAGCAGTTTGGTTTTGTTCCATAACCTAAATAAATATGATCTTTATTAACTGGATTTGGATCACCATGCTCACCTCCAAGATTATGCCCGATCTCATGGTTAATCGTGCTGACAATAATATCAGATTCATTAAATCCGTTAGTAACGGCTTTTTGAATGTTATCATCGTATACTTCAATCAAATTTGAACCACCATTAATGCTGGTTCCTCCAATGTCCGCACCAAAGCGGGACGTTGAGTTATCTGAATTGGTATTTACAATTTTATTACCGTAGGAGCTTTTGCCTCCGAATTCATTGGTAAATTTATCGTTGTTTACAGCCTCATTTACAGCTTCATCATTATCAAAACCTTTAGCCGATAAATCATATTTGATTGAAACGTGGTTTCCGGCTTTATCCTTAAAATTAGATGTAGTGCTATTAAAATTGGAGATCGATTGCTTTATGGCTGCGGCCTGAGATTTTGTTAAGTTATTTGTGTTGTAGTAGTAGTTGGCTTTTATTGTATAAGTTATTGGGTCGGTCTTGGAACCACTTCCTGAAACAGTAACCATTCCATCACGTCCATCTTTATCAACAAAAAGGATCGGATTATTAAAGGTATAGTTGTAAGGATTCCAACTAAAGTACTTTTCAGTCAGAGGGTCAACATGCCACCAACGTCCAACTTCAGGATAATAAAATCTTGCCCCATAGTCATAAATAGCCAGACTCAACTCATCCTGCAATTCTTTTCCATTATAAAGTTGGCGCTGCTCATACACGCCTGCCCGTTCACCGGTAGTATGCTGCAACCCAAACGCAAAGTAATCGCTGGAGCTTACTATGGGCGAGGGTGTATGTGTAACGGTCACATCGTCAAAATAAATATCCACGTAAGTAGGGTGTTCGTTGCTTACAAACACATAGGCAAAGCCAGGCTCCCTAACAGTTACTTCTTTAAATAAGTAATCATGCGGGGGTTGTTTTACGGTGGGGCTGCTTTGCAGGCCTACAGTGGTAATCTGTTTCCAGGCGGCATCCACTAAGTTATAGTCTTTGTCAAACTGCAAAATGGTAACAAAAGCTTTCGGTGCTGTTTCGTCATCATCGGGGTGATCGCCATTGGGTACGGCCGTGGCGTAACTCTTCAGTTCGTTGTAAACTTTGCTCAATTCTCCCGGGACACCTAGTACGTATCAAATGCAGAGACGAGTACTTTTTCAACCATCATGATCTTCTGGCAATTGGATACTTAGTGCTTAAATGCAAAAGAATAACCTGATAAAAGAAGAAAATTGAATTAAAAAGAATTATGTCATAAATTTTCTCATTAAATATCCATCTGTCCCGAATCAAATTATATACAATATAACTCAATTGACTGAAATCAAAATTCAATAAATACAATAATTCATATCCACTGAAATAATCTCGAAATAAGACAATGATACTAAGGAAGAGATAAATTAATGGCAAAGAATAGGGTAATACTTTTTTTCCAAGAACCACAACAAATAATAAAACTAAAAGAGAATAAATAAAGCTTGATAATATAAGTTCATACCATTCATAATTGTGTTTCATACTTGCGATATATTGGATTATCACCCAGGCTAATTCATTAAGTGCAAGCGTTATTATAAAACAAGTAAATGCGACACTTAAACCTTCAATTAATCGATTCTTCATATTCAGGCCTATTTTTGTGAATCGAAGTAAGATTTTATACGACTTGCATTCTCTGCACCAATATTAACTTTAGATGGATTCATAATAGCTCGAAGAGCCTCACTCCTGTGATCTATCCATCCGTCACGAACCAATCCAATATGTGAAGGTATATTATCTGTTCGTGAGACTGCACCATCATAATTTTTTATCCTCGTATCAGAATTGCCAATTACTGTTTTTGATATCATTGAGTTTGTACTCTTGTGAGGTGCGGAAGGTTGACCATCACTTTTGAATGCTGACTCATATTTGTTAAAGGAATCTCCACCAAATTGTGCAAACTTGCCAAGGAACTTCTTATCGGCATTTTCTAAAACCTGGACATCTGCACGAACATCCGAAGGATTAAATCCCAGTTCAATTAATGCATTCTCAACAGAACCCTCTATTAAACGTGCATTTAATCTATTTTCAAAACCCCCGTAAGTTCCTCCCTCTTTATAGAAATCCTCCTGTGAAATACCCTCACCACTGAAGGAGGCTATCGAATTTCCTTTTCCTGGCTCAAAACTTTCAGAGAAAGTACCATCCGAGTACTTGTTCGCTGTATACGTTCCTTTACCTAATGGTCCAAAATCATTGGATTTCAAATGGGTCTCTTTCTTGATTTCTGTAAGTTGCCCATCGGCACCATATACATTCGTTACGACAACGGATTCAAGGCCCTCAAGTTCAATAGCATTTGTTACTTTATTCTCACTAAACGCATAAGTCGAGTTGTAATAGTATTTTTCCGCAATTGGATCAACATTAAAAAACCTCCCAATGCTCGAATCATGGTTACGCCATTTAAATTGAACCCAACCAAGGTTGAGTTCATCTTGCAGTTCCTGAGATTGAAAGAGTGTCCGTTGCTCATACACTCCCGCCCGTTCACCGGTAGTATGCTGCAACCCAAACGCAAAATAATCGCTAGAGCTTACAATGGGTGAGGGCGTATGCGTAACGGTTACATCGTCAAAGTACACATCTACATAGGTTGGGTGTTCGTTGCTTACAAACACATAGGCAAAGCCCGGCTCGCGCACGGTTACTTCTTTAAACAGGTAATCGTGGGGCGGTTGTTTTACCGTTGGGCTGCTTTGTAACCCTACGGTGGTAATTTGTTTCCAGGCGGCATCCACTAAGTTGTAGTCTTTGTCGAATAACAAAATCGTAACAAAGGCTTTTGGGGCAGTCTCGTCATCATCGGGGTGGTTGCCATTAGGTACGGCTGTGGCGTAGCTGTTTAATCCATTATAAAGTTTACCTAACTCACCGGTTGCCATGCTGCTGGTGCCAAAGGCTGTGGCGAGGGCTGTAATAAATGCAGTTGTGTTTGTAGTGCTGCCCAAATTCATGTACTTGGCCCATGCGCCAATGCTCACCTTATCGCCCGGTAGCACGGAGATGGATTTGCCAATACCCACACGGCCATTCACGCCTCCATTCAAGTGCTGTACATGGGTATACGTTGTTCCGGCATCGGTATGATCAACCAGGTCGAAACTGGTTCGGAAGTAGTTGGTAAAGTTGGTGTTGGTGGCCGCTTCGAAGTTGGCTGTGCTGGTTGCGGGCGTTTGGGTTTTGGTCGTAAACGTTGCGCGAATGCTGCCGAGGTGGTCTTTCAGGTGGTACTGGTATTCCCAGTTGGCGCCATCGGGCAGCACACGGCCTTCGCTGTGGCTTATTTGTTTGAGTACAGGCGTTGTGCCTTCAAACAACAGTTCGCCAATATAGTCGGTTACCTTGGGCGCAGAGCCGAACACCTGCTGGGTGAGTTTGCGGCCGGTGGCATCGTAGGTGTAAACAATATAATCGCTGGCGCCTTTGTTTACCTGCACGGGTAAATTCAGGTGGTTGTAGGTAATGGCGGTAATGCCTTTGTTTTTGTCCTGCGTCATGTTGCCGTTGGCATCATAAAGATAATCATCCGTGCCCGTGTTTCCATTTACAAACCCGGTGGTGGCATCCCAGGTGTGGTTTTTCTTTTCAAGAACCAGCCCACCTGGCTTGATGAGGTGATTGCCTGTGAGTCGCAGAGTCCCGTTGCGATACTTTGCAGGGAAGGAGAGCGGTCTAATTGCAGTTTATCTTTGGCGGAGAGTAGTAGCCAAGGCCAACATTGGTCACTTTTTTACTAAATTTATATAAATTGCTTTTGCATATAAAGTAGTTTATTCCCTTTTTAGAATCATCTATGACAAACTCTCCTGACTTATTAAGGACATCGACAAGAAGCTTAAATTCAGACAAAGTATGTACTGTTGATTTTGCAAGAGGTGTCTTGTTATCCCACCAATAAAAGAGCTTACCCTCTTTCTTCAATACTACATTTGGTACCATCGTATTAACTTCCCCTATTTCACTAGGATCATATGGAAATATTGGGTTGTACTCAATAATACTTACTGCAAAAAAATCAGGATATTTTTTAGCAGGCCTCCATTCGTAAGTACCATTTTCTATTTTAGTTAATTCATATTCTACAAAAGTTTCTGTAAATGCAACTGCAAAGACTTTACCTTTTTTAAAAAGTTTAGTTGTTGAGAATTCGTAAATACAGTTTTGGATAGCTTCGTCAATTCCACCTGCTTTGTGTATAAGTGGTTTTTGTGAGACACATCCGATAATAAACGTAAGCACAATTACCCACACAGTAGAACCTTTGGCGAAATGCTTCATATTACTTTTATTTTAGAAAGTTTTGGTATAGTCGATTCTTTCAGGGTACCTATCACCATAGTTTTTTGGAAATGTTAGAATTAAGAACCTTAAAGTGGGGTTCATTTTGAAGTTGCTTTTTATCTCGCCATCTCTTGCAGTCTTGTCTTGTGGTGAGGGCTCATATTTATCTCCAGTACTTTGGTGTGTATGAAATTTCCCATTTCTGTACAGACCTTTATTATACCCTAATGTTTCGCCAAAAGCCTTACATTTATCCGATTCGTTAGATTGGTATTGACCAATAGTAATATAAGTTGAGTTATCTATGTCTCCGTCTTGTGTCGTAGAGAAGTATGAACCTCCTATTTCTTTATTAATATAAGAGGCAAGATTTAACGCAAATGCTTCTACATCTTGAACAGATGGCTGTCCGCTCCCACCTACTTGAATAATGTTATCCTCGGATTTGAAGTTTTGACCATCCTTCAATATCCCTTTTGCAATTTTGCCAACAGCCGTTTTGTAATCACCTCGGTTTGATTCTTTGACCAATGACCCCAAAAAGCCTTCTCCTTTAATTTTCGGATTTCCATGTTTATCGGTTTTAACAATCCGATCGGTCTTGGAATCTGTGTTTTTAACTTCTTTAACCGCGCCAGTTGTTTTATTTAGAGTAAAATCCGTCAATCCATTCGGATCAAATCTGCTTAACGGGTTGTTTTGTACATAATTGAATGGGGTCATCCAGTGCCTGCGGTCTGCCAGCGGGTCAACCACGTGCCATCGTGCAATTGTCGGATCATATTGACGCCATCCAAAGTCAATTGTACTAAGTGATAACTCATCCTGCAACTCCTTGCCATTGTAAAGGTGGCGCTGCTCATACACGCCTGCCCGTTCACCGGTGGTATGCTGCAACCCAAACGCAAAATAATCGCTGGAACTTACAATGGGTGAGGGCGTGTGGGTAACGGTTACATCGTCAAAATAAACATCAACGTACGTGGGGTGTTCGTTGCTTACAAACACATAAGCAAAGCCCGGCTCGCGTACGGTTACTTCTTTAAACAGATAATCGTGGGGCGGTTGTTTTACGGTGGGGCTGCTTTGCAGGCCTACAGTGGTAATTTGTTTCCAGGCGGCATCTACTATGTTGTAGTCTTTATCAAACAGCAAAATCGTAACAAAGGCTTTTGGGGCAGTCTCGTCATCGTCAGGATGGTCGCCTGCGGGCACGGCTGTGGCGTAGCTGTTAAGCCCGCTGTACAGTTTGCCCAACTCACCGGTGGCTATGCTGCTGGTACCAAAGGCTGTGGCCAGGGCTGTAATAAAAGAAGTGGTGTTGGAAGTGCTGCCCAGGTTCATGTACTTGGCCCATGCGCCTATACTCACCTTATCGCCCGGCAATACAGAGATGGATTTACCTACGCCCACACGGCCGTTTACGCCACCGTTAAGCCACTGCACGTAGGTATACGTATTTCCGGCATCGGTGTGATCAACCAGATCAAAGCCATACCTGTTGTAATTCGTGAAGTTTGTGTTGGTGGCTGCTTCAAAGTTGGCTGTGCTGGTAACAGGCGTAGGTGTTTTAGTTGTAAACGTTGTCCGCACGCTGCCGAGGTGGTCTTTGAGGTGGTACTGGTATTCCCAGTTGGCGCCATCGGGCAGTACACGCCCTTCGCTGTGGCTTATTTGTTTGAGCACCGGTGTGCTTCCTTCAAACAACAGTTCGCCTATATAGTCGGTTACCTTGGGCGCAGAGCCGAACACCTGCTGGGTGAGCTTGCGGCCGGTGGCATCGTAGGTGTAAACAATATAATCGCTGGCGCCTTTGTTTACCTGCACGGGTAAATTCAGGTGGTTGTAGGTAATGGCGGTAATGCCTTTGTTTTTGTCCTGCGTCATGTTGCCGTTGGCATCATAAAGATAATCATCCGTGCCCGTGTTTCCATTTACAAAACCGGTGGTGGCATCCCAGGTGTCGTTAACGTAGTTAAGCTGGTTGCCGGTGTAATTGTAGGTAAGGTTATCCATTTGCCTGGCATTGGCGCCCTTGCGTTTCAGGGCGGTGATGTTTCCGTTCAGGTCGTAGGTAAAATCCGTTTCAAGGTTCGAGTCGTCATTCTGCCACACCCAGCCGCTTCCGATGTTGATGCGCTCCTTGTAATGTCCGGAGGCGGATAGCCGGTTGAGCGCATCGTAATTGTAGTGATAGCCTTGTTTATTGGCGGCACCCACTACACCCGTGCTCCACTTTACGGCTGAGATGTTTCCGTTAAAGGCAGGATTGGAGCTTACACCGGGCAAGGTGTTGTTGTAGGCGAGTTCCATACCGAAGTAGTCTGCCAGTGTTTCACCGGGGGCAAGTGTGCTCACGTCAGGCTCATTGATTTTGGTGAGCCACCCGCGTATGTTGTAGCGATGGTCAACGGATTGCTTAAACTTTGTAAAATTGGGTGCATCGGTGCTGTGCAAATGCTTGTCCACCAGTTCGCCCAGTTCGTTGTATTCGTTTTTTATAATCATAACATCACCGGCACCGTTAGTGTTGTGCTTAATGGTGAGCAAGCGCCCGGCATGGTCGTAAGTAAAGGTTTCAAGCACATAGCGTGTAACACCATTTACCACATACGTGCGCCTGGTTTGCAGAAGCCTTCCGGCAAAGTCGTACAGGTTTGAAACGCGATCAGTACCGCTTTTATGGTTTTGGGCAATGGTTTGGATAACGCGGTATTTGTCATCGTAGTAGTTGGCAGCCCACAGGTAATTGGAAGTACCCAGTATGTTGACTTTTGTACCGGTAACCTGTCCGGTTACCCGCTGGAATGCAGAGGAAGGTTGAGAGAATGTTCCGTTTAGGTTCGTTACCGAAAGGCTGTTGGTGGAATAGCCCAGCCCGCTTACCATGGTGGTAAAACTGTAGTTGTCGTAATAGGTAGCGGTGAGTACGGTGATGTTAGAAATTGGGAATACAGTGTTCGTATATCCATGCGTTGCTGCAACACCATTGTAGGTTTCAAAGAATACGGTAGTGCTGATGAGCGCACTCATCTGTGCCTGGGTAACGTTAGAGCCATGCGTATAAATGCCGGTAATAATGGGGCGGTTAAGAGCATCGTATTTGGTAAAGACCCATTTGTTGGCAGGGCGTTGCACACCATCCTGGGTCATTACAAGCCGGTCGCGCTTGTCGTACACCATGCGCACCGAGTCGGCCCCGGGTACGTGCTTGAGTGTCATGCGCCTGCGGTGGTCATATTTATATCGGAATGCCCAACGTCTTAAGAATGTGTCCTTGGTGGCATCAGTGGCCCCGGCATGATAATATTCGGTGGCCAGCCTGTTTACCGCTTCGGGCGGGATTACGCACACCAACTGGCCCAGGTCATCGTAGAGATAATAGGTGCTGGCATATTGCGAAGCACCCGACTGCACCTTTTTCAATACGGTTCGGTTGCTCTTGTCTTTGTATTCAATCACTTCATTGTGCTGTTCATCCTTGGTTTTGTTTTTATAGAGTTGGTTTGCCGCATAGTACACCGGGGCGGAAGCGGTGCCGGCATTTACTTTACCGAAAGGATAACCCGATACGGGCGGGGTGTACGTCCACTGCAATACTTCATTGGCCGTATTGAACTCATAGGTATTTTTTATGGTCCGGTCAGTTGAACTGTAAGAATGCGTTGCATCCGGCTGCCAGGCAAGGCCCGGTGCACCTTGTTTTAATACACGGTTAAGCGAGCTCGGCTCAAAAACCGTTTCGGCAAAGGGTTTTGGGTCGTCCGCAATTTTATCGGTCGGGTTGTTGAAGAAGTCAAGCGCAACCCCTGCATAGTTTCCGTTGGAATCAATGATTCCATTTTTAAACCAGCCGTTCGAAGCGTTCGGAACCACCGGAAGGTACTTGCGATGCTCGCGGCCATAGGCATCGTACACTATGGGTTGAACTAAATCTTTTTTAAGCGGAGAGCCCTGAGTTGTTACCGATTGGATCGGTCGTCTGCGGAAGATAATTTTGCTTATCAAGCCGAAAACTGTCTGCGCACACGTGTCCCAATTTGTCTTTTGATACAGTCGCGGAACCGTCTACCGAAGCCGACATTGTCTCGCAGTCAGCGAACGTAATTTTGAAACTTGATTGTCGCGCGATGGCAGTGGAGATGAACGAAATAGATTGCGTGTCTGCCGAAAACCACGATTGAAAAACGGTTATTAATTTAACATTGTCACCTATTGCGAAGCCCGCAATTCGCATGGTGCACAACGTTTGTGTTTATGCAGTGTGGGGAATAGGAGGGCTTAAAAATGAAGCGTAGCGGAATGTTAAGCGCGACCTACACGTCACTGTCAACCGTGACAAAACGTTGTTTGAAAACTAAAGCTACAAATTTACACCGAACCCCGCCATTGCATAAGCATTTTGTTATGCACATGTGCCGCAGTCAACCGTCACCTGGCAGCACGGATACTAAAGCTTTGGACGTGGGCTGATGTCGTGCGGCTTTGGTATTGGTGCTGCTATTCGAAGCACTAATCTCTTGTAAGTCGGCTAGGAGTCAGGTCTTATTTCACTGTCGACATTGTCCACTTAATTAGATTGTCCCTTGACATGAATTGTCAATCGTGGTATTGGTTAAGCGAAATGTCTGTCGTATTTTTAGAAGTCATTTAATGAAACCATTTTATGAAGAAGGATATTGCTAAGAACCGTGTTTACAATGAAGATTGTCTGGTCACGATGGGTCAAATGCCTGATAACTTTATTGATTTGACGGTCACTTCACCACCTTATGACGACTTGAGAACCTATAATAATAAAATAGGCGGAAAGAAGCCTCAATTCAATGGTTATACATTCCATTTTGAAGAGATTGCAAAGGAACTATATCGGGTTACTAAAGAAGGAGGAATACTTGTGTGGATAGTTGGTGACGCCACTGCGGCTGGTAATGAAACTGGGACTAGCTTTCGTCAGGCTTTGTTCTTTAAAGAGTGTGGATTTAATCTCTTTGACACGATGATTTATTTGAAACCTCCTAGAGGTGCTGTTGGGAATAATAATACTTATTGGCAATCATTTGAGTATATGTTTGTCCTAAGCAAAGGTTATCCAAAGACTATTAACCTGATTAAGGATAGAGAGAATAAAGAGGCGCGAAAAGGAGACAACGGAACTAAGAGACTTCAAAATGGTGAACTCCTTCAATTGAAAAGAGGTGGGTACGGTGAGTTTGGTCGCAGAACTAATGTGTGGGAATATAACATTGGAAAAGGACATTCAGCTAGTGACGAATTTGCCCATGAGCATCCTGCAATTTTTCCGGAGAAACTTGCAAGAGACCATATAATTTCTTGGAGTAATCCAGGTGACCTAATCTACGACCCTATGATGGGAAGCGGGACTGTCGCAAAGATGTGTATTTTGGAAGGTCGGAAGTTTATAGGAAGTGAAATCAACAAGGCATATTGTAAAATTGCTTCTAAGAGAATCGAGAGCGTAGTTAATTCAACAAGTCAGTTTTATGTCAAAACGCGAGGAAGCAAAATTACTTCCATCTGAAGAACCCAAGTCCAAAGTTTGTACTAGCTGTGGTATTGAAAAACCGATAGAAGCGTTTTCAAAAAATCAGTTTGGTAAGAATAACAGGATTTTGAGAAGACCTGTCTGCAAGGAATGTTATTCTAAGAAAGTTAAAATCAATAAGGAGGAGATGAAGGCATATATTGAGAAGCATCCTCGTCCTAAAATTGGTGAAGAATTCACTTGTCCAATTTGTCATCGAAAAAAGGTCAGAAATTTTCAGAATGATGTCGTCCTAGACCACAGTCATATTGATGGAGGTGTCAGAGGTTGGGTTTGTAGTAGTTGTAACACAAGTATTGGTAAGTTTTACGATGACCCTAACATTCTTCAAAGAGCTATTGATTGGATAAAGAATAAAGGAAATTTCTTTAAAACCGTAATCTTATTTTTCTTTCATTTCCGGTCTTAATTGGCTCTTTTACTTGCTTTGGTGTCGCGCGGGAATGTGCGGCAAGTAGAAGTGCCAATGTTCGAAGCACCGAATCTGTCCCGCGGCATTGTGCATAACGTTTGTGTTTATGCAGTGCGGGGAATAGGAGCGCTAAAAAATGAAGCGTAGCGGAATGTTTAGCGCGACCTTCTCCGAACTGTCCACCGTTACCGGACTAAATTAAGAAAATACTTTTAATACCTACACAAAACCCCCGCATTGCATAAACATGCTGTTGTGCGCAGGGCATTTTTGTCCGACCGTTTTAATTCTCAAGTCTTTGTCACTGTTCGGCTATTTGTCGAGGAACGAATATTTGTCGGCCCTCAAGTCTAAGGTCAGACAGAAATGTCCTGCTGTTAATTGCTGTTAAGTCCAAATGAGTTTGTGCCAAGTTTGTTCTTAAAAAGTCGTTCTTTTTCAATTGCTTGGTCAGCCGTTATTGTCTTTGGTAAAATCATTAAGACCGAAAATTGAAAATTCTTTGCATAGTCTGCTTTTTTAGCAATTAACTCTTTCAATTGTTTATTTCCACCATGTCCGTTGGTTGAAACATAAGAATTCCACCGGCCCCAAATTCCATCTTCTCCATAAGCAGAACCGACATAAAGTTTACCTGTCTTTGTATCACTTATCAAATAAATTCCTTTCGCTCCCGAAAGCATTCTTTTCCAATCACCGTACCCGTTTGTGACAATTTCTTTTAATTCATCAAAATTTAAAATGAAGTCTTGTAAGCTCCCCCGAAAATAGGACAGTTTTGAATTAGACAAAGGGTCTAACTTTAAACTGTTTACTATGAAACGAACACGATTTACCGAAGCCCAGAT